>Ga0316204_10000023_pt1 | contig 749919 bp, 642 predicted proteins | sample 6monrhotite_MG_2_FD_205661 | JGI IMG/M metagenome (GOLD analysis project Ga0316204, IMG submission 205661) | Microbial mat bacterial communities from mineral coupon in-situ incubated in ocean water Damariscotta River, Maine, United States -... | ecosystem: Environmental > Aquatic > Marine >... | reverse complement strand
ATCAAGGGCTTGAAGGTCGCTTTGTCGTCCCGTCAGCGAACGACAACGCGACGGGGCCGATCGAATGTGAGGAACGCCTTGGTGGATTGCTGCGCTACTACCATCGGCAGGCTGCATGATGACCGCGCTCGTGTTTGCGGACACCACGCGATTCGTCCACATTGAAATCATTGAAGTCTTTGGGCGACAGCCGTAAAGCTTACGAGTGGCGTGGGTTGTCGTTTTCGACTCACTGAGGAGTGCACGCATCACAGGTGCTGAGGGTGATGCACAAACTCCGCTCATGACTGCGGCATGTCCTGTGAACCGGGCTGCGCTTATCTGGCGAGAATGTCCTTGACCGCCCCCTCATACTGGTTCCGGTCGAACACGAAAGGGCCGAATCCCTGATAGTCCCAGAGAGCGGCGGCGGATTCTTCGGAGCGATGAGGTTGCCGAAAGTCGCTCCACGTCACGGTGTCGTCATCAGTAGTGATTCTTACCTTCAAAGGCCAGCAACCGGGGACGCCACAACAATCGCACTCCAGCACGGCCACTCGATCATCGTCGTCTAGTTCGTCATCGTGTGCATGCATGCGTGCTTCGAGACACTGCTTTGGCAAATAGGAGTAGGCACCCGCGATGCTGGGATGTCCCTCACGTTTGGCGAAGGGGCTTTCAAATGCACTGAGTCGTGAGACGAGTTCTTCACCGTTGATGTGAACGGCGGCCACGTCCCAGGACTCATTGTCCATTCGGATTCGCCGAAGTTCTAATTGGATCGTGTCCACGGTCCAAGCCTAGAAGCAGGCAACAGCATCGCGCAACATTTGATGAGCGTGGGCCCGACGGGCCCAGAAGTATCAGGGGGCGCGCAGCTCTAGCCGTCACTGCAAGATGGCACTCGGAAAAGCCTAGGGATAGGCAGCATTAAGCTGCCTATGCCTAACCTAGTCAATGCGATATCGGACCTTGCGTGTGGTTTGGATCCGATTCCGATTCGCTCCTCTCTCTTCGATTGTGCTTATGCTCCTCTCGACCGGGCGCTTAGCCGCTACGTCGTAGCGCAGTTGGCCGAACTGATTCGCTGGCTCTCCGTAGAGCTGAATGACCTCGGCAGTGAACCTGAGCTGAGCCACGCCTTTCCCGAAGGACCGCAAACTCCAATCGACATTCGTGGCGATGCGACTTTGGCTGTGAGACCGCGCGATAAGGCCCGCTCCAATGCCGTCGGTCGCGCTCTCGGCTCGATACAGGGGCTGCCCTCCGATCCGCGTTTTCTCTGTCCAGTTTGAGCCGGTGGAATGTCGGCCCTTGGGCACTATGCGAAACGCCAAGGAAAACTCGGTGATGATTCCATCTTGATCCAGAGTTCTTATGACATCGTCAACATACGCGTCGTCACGAATGTAGATACTCGGTGGCACTAGCGCTTCGCCCGGCGCATGCCAGTTGGCGACATATGTTGTGAAATCGGGTGACATGACAAGATCGTAGGAGAGTCCCGAGATGATCGCATGACCTTGATGCTGCCAGTCCTCAGGCAGTGGCCCCGTCGCCGAGTCCCAGAAGCCGTTGTTGCCAGCCCAGGCGCGGCGCCGGTCGACAATGACGCGAACGACGCGATTGGTAGATTTGATGGTGTCGTGACCAACCACGCCACCTTCTATGATTCTCGCGCTCGTCACCACGGTGACGCTTTCTGAGAAAACATTGCGGGGACCGCGCATTTCCGTCTCGGTCGTTTGCTCGATTATCAGCTCACTGCCTGATGGCAATTCGAATTCGAGACTTGGCTGTTCAGCGCAAGCCATTGCGAGAGCGGCGACGATCGTCAGAAGGTTGCACGTGCGGACCACTGGAACAGGTTATCAGCATCACCATGAGATTCGTCAGAAGGACTTGTTGACAACGAAAAACTCGCACGCAGTTTCCTCGCTACGATTTCGAGGAGCCATGCCCCTACGGTGAAACCGATCCGGTCCTGGGCGAGAATCGTCATGCCACCCTGTGGTTGAGACGGTTAGCAAAACACGGAGATCCGGCCAGCGAATCCGTGCAGAGGCTCCGATTGCCCAACCTTGGGAGACCATAAAAAAACAGGGGCACCCAAGAGGCTAGGGGCAGGGGCTCCCGATGCCGCAAGTTCGCCCGGTGAAGTTGATCGTGATCTGATGCGGGCCTTTCCCAGCGCTAGGAGCTCCAGTGACACGTTCGCAACAACACGGGGTATGACGCCCAACTCTGTCGAAAGGTACGGTTGCAGCGCATCCAATCGACAGAACTCTAAGAGTTTTGCGCAGATACGTGGAGCGCGTATTAGGCGCTAGCGAGCTGAAGTCCGACGGAAATCCGCACTCATGATTTCAAATGGTTGTGACCGAAAACCGGCTCTTACCGTACTTTTTGACACGATTGGGCGTGGCCCCCCAGATCCTAGCTGGGATCCACCACGACTATCGGAGGGTGGCTTAGGAAGATTTCGTAGTGCCTGCGCGACGGATGAGCTAGGTAGCCAGTACGGCCTCGTCACGCCTGCGAATGAGAACGGGGCAGGGCAGATCCAGTGCCGAGAACGTCTTGGTGGTTTGCTGCGCTACTACCATCGAAAGGCTGCCTAACAGCCCCGATCGTGTTTACGGACACCACGTGAGCCGCAAGGATCAAACGAATGTCCGAAACCAAGTGACAAACTGAACTTCCCCCCTGGAGTTGCGCAGCGCCAGGAGAGTGGTGGCGCTGTAGATAGTGTCACCGCTTCCGGTACCGCACGTCAAGACAACGCCACGTTCTCCAACAACCTCAACAGCCCCGTGGTACTCAAGCTCGACGAGCCGCCAGCCTGGTGGGAGTCTCAGTTGTTTCGCAGCTTCTATCGTAGAAACCATCTCGATCCGCGAACTCGAGCAGCTCTCCCCACATATGTTCGGTTTGTTGGTGATTAGAACGGATCCCGCCGACTCCCGAACCCCAGCGGAGGTACAGATCGGGGACTCATTCCCACTTAGGTGCAAACTCCATAGAATCGCCAGAGCTTCTTCCGCCAACCCAAGGTCCTCGTCAGTCTCGTCGCGCTCTTTCACCTCACAATCATTGCAGTGCTCCGCCATCGTCCTCCAGTGGAGGGACGTAGGCTTGCTGTGCGGTACGGAAAGCGGCACCTGTGAAGAAGGCCCACTACTACAGGCGAATGACAAGACTAATACTGTCAGATACCTCATGGCGCCAACCCTTCCCGTTCTCGCCCTTCACTGTCGTGCCTGATGGTCTCCTTGTCCACGTCTCGCACCGAAGTGCCCTCGCCGCTCTCCGTCATGATGTCATCTCGAGCGCTTGTTCCCGCCCGCCGTGTGTTCTCGAGCCCAGCAGGGTGACCAATACCCTCGTGCCACGTAGTGCGATCTCCGTCTTTTTCTGAGCTCTGAAATGCTTTGTCCGAGGCTACACCGACCGTCCTGCTCGCCCCCGCATCGCGGGATGGGAGGATGAACATGTAGTTGACGTCTCCTTGCTTTGACCCGGCGCACCGACGTTCCCCAAATTGAAATCACTCGACATGCTATCATCAAACACCCTAACTTGAAGCGATCCACCAGTGACTCTGTCAAAGCGCTTCTTCGTCCGTGCAAGTGAGAGGCGCAGAACTTTCCTATTGACCTTGGCCCGTGGGTGGATGGCCACAGCCAAGTAGAGTCTTGTTTTTCCCTCGGGATCTCGGCCATCCACCCCAGGCGGCTTCGACTTGCTGCGCTTGCTCTGTTTCGGTAGACTCCGGATCTTAAACGGCCTAGAAGTACAGTAGTATTCCTAGTAATAAAGCCTAGGAACTATTGGGTCGCATAATAAGTCTTATGTCAGCTTAGCGTAAAAAACACGCAAAGTAGGGCACTTACAACAACCGATGTGTGTCATTTTGGACACAATTCGTTCTTCAACGGCGTGGCCCCGGACTCGCGCTGACAAGAACATGGAACCGCTGGGCCCTGGATGCGCAGGCGCTGATGGCACTGGCATCTGGCATCTGGGTGCGCCGCAGAGCCGCCTAGGAGCTCCTTGAGCGCCCGCATCGGAGGTTTTGTCACCCGTGGAGCTGCACGCAGCCAAGAAGCCGTCACAGCGAGTCGTTTGAGGCCAGTGTCGCTCCCCGCGTCTTTGGTGGCATGACACCAGCGCGATCGTGTTTTTGAACACGACGGGGATCAAACGGCCCGAGGGGGTTTGGCGCTCGATTGAAGACGGCGGTATCGCCTAGCCTTTGACACTGCCCGCAGTGAGCCCACCAACCAGGTAGCGCTGCAAGAAGTAAAAGAGCGCCATGACAGGGAGGCTTGTGAGGATCGCGCCAGCGGCAAAGAGCCCCCAGTCTGCCGAGTACTGGCCAACGGAGCTCTTTAAGAGGACCGGCAATGTGTAGGCGCTATCGTCTGTGAGAAAGGTAGAAGCGAGAATGAATTCGTTCCACGCGGTCATGAACGAAAACAGACCCGTCACCGCCAAGCCGGGTTTCGCGAGGGGCAGCATGATCATGTAGAAGATCTTGAAGGAACTCGCGCCATCGAGCCGAGCAGCCTCTTCGAGCTCTTTGGGAAGTGAGTCGAAGTAGCCCTTTAAGGTCCAGACGCAGAACGGGATGGCTGTGGTTGCATACACAAGCACGAGGCCAAGCAAGCTATTGAGCAAGCTCAGTTTGTGCAGGATGACATAGAGCGGCATGAGCAAGAGCGTGCCTGGGAACATCTGCACGGCAAGGAAGGTTGCAATGCCGAAGCGCCGGCCTGCAAAGCGAAATCGGCTGAGCGCATAGGCCGCTGTGCAGGCCAAAAAGAGCCCGACAATCGTGGTCGCCAGAGCAACCAGCGTGGAGTTCCACGCATAGCGCAAGAAGAGAAGGTCGCCACTGGAATTGGACGAGCTCAGCAGGTTCTCAAAGTGTTCTAGGGAAAACTCTGTTGGGACGGGTGATACTGATGTCGCGAAATTGCGCCCAGGTTCAAACGCCTTCTTCAGAATGACCATGACCGGGTAAAGGACGACCACGGTGAGCATGCTGATGCCGAGATAGACAAATCCCTGGGACAGAGGCTTTGGTGCGCGGCGGTTCATTCTGCGTCCTTCTTGGTTAGGCGCGAGCCAATGATGGTCCACAGAATAAGTATTAGGAATATGATAGTTGCGTAGGCCGCAGCGAGTCCATATCGCTCGCCTCGCTCAAATGCCCAACGATATGCCTCGGTGACGAGAATGTCCGTGCCACCACCTGGGCGTCCGTCAGAGACCAGGTAGATGACGTTGAACATGTTGAATGTCCAAATGGCCCCAAGGGCCAAGGCGGGCAACATAGCGGGCATTAGGTGAGGAATGGTGATGTGCTGAAAACGCTGCCAAGGACTAGCGCCGTCGACCTCTGCGGCCTCGTACATATCACTTGGAATATTCTCTAAGGCTCCCAACGCGACAACCATCATGAAGGGAAATCCGAGCCATGTATTGGTCGCAACGTTCGAGGCAAACGATGTCGACCATTCTGAGAACCAGTTGACCTTGTCCAGGCCAAGCGTCGAGAGAACCGAGTTTATGGCGCCGTATTCAAACTGAAACATGCCTTTCCAGATGAGCGCCGTGATGTAGTTTGGAATTGCCCACGGCAGAATTAGGAGCATTCGAAAGCCGTGGCGCCCTTTGAGCCATTTCTGTCGCAGGACCAGGGCCAACGCGACGCCAATGGATACATGCAGGACAACGTTTACGGCGGTCCAGGCAACGGTGACGCCTAGCGTGAACCAGAAGTTGAGCGGGTCGGATAGGGAACGCCCATCGCCGCTAAGAATTTGTATGAAGTTGTCGAGGCCAACAAACGTCCACTCCCCGTGGTTGTTATTGTAGAAGCCGAGCCCCAGGCCGACAACAAAGGGGATTCCGACCAAGACCAACATGGCTGCAGCCGTGGGTGTTAGGAAGGCGTAGGCAATGCCGCCTTTGCGAAATTCTCTGCCAGCGCGCCGAAGCGAACCTCGCCAATCGGCCCATGCAACGAGCATCGAGCAGGCGATAAGCACAAGAGCCATCGCAAGCCCGCTCCAGAGGTAGGTTGGCACCGCGAGTCCGCTGGCACCAAGGGCAAGTCCCAAGGGGCGGGCGCCGCCACCAACGAGAGTACCTGCCGCACAAACCAGTGAGCCCATGACAAGCAGTCCCAGAACCACGAGCCACGGAAAGCGCTCAGGACCTGTGGGTGGGGTTGTAATCGCAATGGCAACACCCGTCGGCGCAGGCTGTGCTGCAATTACCAAGTCTGTGTCGGTAACGAGTTGGACAAAGGTGCCAGTCTTGTCGAACTGATTGGCTGCGTCATAGATGCGTTTGTCGTGTGGGCGTGCGCTGTTGCCACCGAGTCGGCGTTGGGTGCCATCGCTTTCGGTGACACTGCGCTCGCGAAGAAACTTGTACTTCGCAGAAGGGCTAGCCGGCGAAACGACGTAGGCTGCGACGACGTTGTCCATCGGGCGTTGGCCTTGAGACACCGACGTTGCAGCGAGCGTTGCGCGTCCGAGTTCTCTTCGTTCAAACGCCGCGTTGCGATAGCTGACAAATGCTGCCGTCGCGACTAGGACCGAGAGCAGGGCCGCAAGCACATAGGAATTCCACCAATTGCGCCTCATTGCTGGCCCTCTGCGTAGCTCTTTACTTCCGATTCGGCCGAGCGCAGCGCATCCGCGACATCGTCGCCTTGATCGATGACTTTCAGAAGTGCGTTTTGGTAGGGGGTCCACACCGAGCGCATGAGTGGTGATGCAGACATCGGCACCGTGGAGTCGAGCTGCTTTCGAAAGGCCATCAGGGCGGCGTTTTGGGCAATCGTGGCGTCTTCGTAGGCAGCGTGGTTGGGAACGATTTGCTTTGCTTTGGTAGCTCGGCGGATCGCCTCGGCATCGCTGGTTAGTGCATTGAGCACCTTGTACGCGCGGTCTTTGTTCTTTGCGCGAGAGGACATCAGAATTCCCTCCACGCCCAGGAAGGGTTTCGCTGCCAGGCCTGTTTCGGAAACCGTTGGCAACGTCGCCACAGCCCATGGCACGTCGCTATTGATGTCGTTTTGAAACCAAGGCCCCGAAATCGCCATGGCTGCTTTGCCCTCGTTGAAGAGCGTCGCGACCATGCGGGCATCCACACCACCGGGGACGACTCCGTCTCGGTCGAGTTGTTTTGCGAACGACAGGGCTGCCACAGCTTCGGGAGTCGCCAAGCTCGTTCGCGCGCCATCGCTGCCAAAGAGTTCACCGCCAAAACCGTGAAGCCAAAGAGCATGGGGATAGAGGTTGGTGTTTTCGTAGACCAAGGGGTAGCCATCCCAGTCGTCACGGTAGAGTTCTTCCATCGCAAAGAACTGCTTGGTTTCCGTTGGCGGTGCGCTGAGAATGTCGGTGCGATAGAAGAGTGCGACTGACTTAACGGCCAGCGGAAGGCCGTAGAGCGAGCCTTCGTAGCTCATGGCCGAGATTGCCTCCAACGCGTAGCGGTCGGCGACGTCTTCGTCGACGTAGTACTCAAGGGGCTCGATAAGGTGGTTGGCGGTCCAGTGACCAATGCGGTCGTGGGCGAAGACAAACAAGTCTGGTCCGTTTCCATTGGGAATCGCGGCCGTGAGTTTGTCTGCGAATGCCTCGTAGGGAACGGAAACCAAGCGGACGTCTATGCCGTGCTCGTGTTCGATACGGGTGACCGAGTCTCGCAGTGCTTCTTGTTCCGCCCCACTGTACGCGTGCCAGAGCAGCACGGTATTGGGATCCGCATCAGCGCGGCAGCCAAGCAGGAAGACAAAGAGCAGTGTGAGAAGGCGAGGCATGGGGCTCGTTCCTAAAGACGGTGCTCACTTGTTGCGTCAAAGATGTGGAGCTTGTCGATTGGCAGATAGAGTGTGAGGTTGTCGCCCTCGCGAGCCGCTGCATGAGCCTCCGTGCGAACGGTCAACTCGCCCGCCGGGCTATCGAGATGTAAGAGAACTTCCGGGCCAAGAACTTCTCTTAGGTGAACGCTCGCCTTCATTGTTGGCGAATCTGCCTTGCCGTGTAGACTGATCGATTCCGGGCGAATGCCGATCGTCACTTTTTCACTGGCTCCAACGCTTCGCGAGAGGGGAAGGGAGAAGCCCTCTCCACTGGCATGCAGAGCGTCCTCTCTCTGGACTGTGTCAGCTTCGAGAAAGTTCATGGCAGGAGTGCCAAAGAAACCCGCGACGAATCGGTTGGCAGGGTTGTCGTAGACCTCGATCGGGGAGCCAACCTGCTGTACGAGGCCATCCTTGAGCACGATAATTCGATCGGCAAGTGTCATCGCTTCGATCTGATCATGCGTTACATAGAGCGAGGTGGTGTCCTCGGTGGAGTTGTGGATGCGAGCGATTTCCTTGCGCATCTCACCGCGAAGCTTGGCGTCCAGATTGCTGAGAGGTTCGTCAAAGAGGAAGACTCTTGGATTGCGAACAACTGCACGCCCAATGGCAACGCGCTGTCGTTGGCCGCCAGATAGCGCCTTGGGCTTTCTGTCTAGGTAGTCCTCGATGCTCAGCGAGCGGGCGACTTGCTGAACTCGCTCACGAATCTCCTTTTCATCGCGCTTTTGAATACGCAGAGCAAAGGCGAGGTTGTCGAAGACACTCATGTGCGGATAGAGCGCGTAGCTCTGGAACACCATGGCAATGTCTCGATTGGCGGGCGGCACGTTCGTGACGTTTGTGTCCCCGATGAACACCTTGCCCGTGCTGGCCTCCTCGAGGCCGGCAACGATGCGAAGCGTTGTGGATTTTCCGCAGCCAGATGGGCCCACAAGGACGGCGAGTTCCCCGCTGGGGATCGTTAGGTCGAGGCTTTCTAGAGCAGGGCGCGAGACTGCGTCGTAGCGCTTGCTCACACCGGTAAGACGAACTTCACTCATTACTGAACCCTATTAGCAAACTCGCGGCCAGGCCGAATGCGTTGAATTCATTGGGCAAGGTAGGCGCGCGTCACACAAGTGTTGCATTGTGCACGTTGCCTTTCTCAACAGTGCCGAAGCCTGTACAACCAGGCGCATGACGTTGCACCCAGTATTCTTGGTCCCGTTGGCGGCGTGCCTAGCGCTGGGGTGCTCCAAGACGATCGATGATCGAGGTGCGTCAGATGTCGATTTTCGCAGTCCGAAACGCGTTGTCTCGTCGATCTTCTTTGCCGCACAAGAGCGCAAAAGTGATCATCTTGCGAGTCTCTGTGATCCGCAAGGCGAAGCGAACGCGCATGCACTTCGCGTCTGCTCGCAGACAGTGGATGGCAGCGATTGGCCGGAGTTTGTCAGCCAGTTCGCCAAGGGAAAGCTTATCGGCGAGGCTCGAATTAGCGGCGACTGGGCCCAGGTGAATTTCGTCTTTGGGCCGAGTGGCACCTCACCCGAAACCATGGAGCTAATACGCCGTGGCGACGAGTGGCACTTGTTGGCGTTCTGAGCTTCAGCCCCTAAGGCATGCTCCACAAAAGCGCTGTGCGATCGCGGCTAGCGGAGACAAACTGGCTGCCATCTGGGGACACCGCAATGCTCGTGACAACGCCTACGTGGCCTTCAAGCTCGGCCGATTGCGATCCGGTCGCGATGTCCCAGATGCGAATCATCTCGTCGTTGCCGCCCGAGATCAGAGTTTTGCTATCTGGGCGAAAGGCCAGGGTACGCACGGTGCCATCGTGGCCATCAAGGGTGAGTCGGCGCGTCCAATCCTTGGTGTTCCAAAGCTGAATCTCGTGGCCGTCGCCGGCTGTTGCAAGGAGGCTTCCGTCTGGAGAAAACGCCACGGCGAAGTTGGCAGCGGTGTCGCCGGGATTGAGTTCGGCAATTTCTTGGCCTCGGTTTAGATCAATCACGCCAACGACGCGAGCACTTCCTGCGATTGCGAGCAGCTTGCCATCTGGCGAAAGCGACACGTCGTAGATCGCAGAATAGCGCCGGCCGTCGTAGGCCTGGATCTGATTTCCCGATTTGCGGTCCCACGACCAGACCCGCCCGATTTGGTCCCCCGTAATAATGCGTTGGCCGTCTTTCGTCATGAGAAAGCGGTTTACGGCGCCGCCCACACCTTCCACGACGACCCTCTCGGAATCCGATGCGAGCGTCCAGGCGCGGACCAAGGCGTCAGCACCTGCGCTGAAGACCGTCTTGCCATCTTGGGAAAAGCGCGCGGCGTTGACGACGCCTGCAGCACCATCAAGGCGTCCGGTGTGCTTTGTGGACTTGGCATCCCAAACGCGCACCGACTTGTCTTCGCTTGAGGTTACGATCTGTGTCCCATCCGGTGAGAATTGTACGGAAGTGATTGCTGCTCGGTGCCGTTCTGGTTCAAGTAGCAGCGAACCGGTTTTTGCGTTCCACAGCCACCAGCGGCCTGCCTCCGAACCTCTGGCGCCACCGTGTTGGCTCCACGAGACAAGCAAGTTGCCATCGGGCGACAAGGCCATGAGTTGAGCGTCCAACCCATCAATACCAGGAAGCTCCTCGATGAGCTCGCCGTCCTTCGGATTCCACTTTCGAAACCAGGAATCGCCTCCGGTGGAGAATAGCTGGCTGCTGTCAGCCGAGAACGCCAAGTTTTCTACCGTGCGATCGTGTGCTTGCATGGAGAAGGGCTCGCCGGCTTCGGGGGCATACCAGAGGTAGATGTTCTCATCGGCACTGCCAAACGCAAAGCTTGAGCCGTCGGGGGCAATGGCTGAGCTCTTGATCGTCTTGCTAACTTTTCCGAGCTTGGTAGCGCCTTTTACCGAGAAGTTCTTCGTGTCAACCTGGATGGCATAGGCGTGGCCATCTTCCGTTCCCACCGCAGCCAAGCCGGCCTTCGGCGCGCATGAGAGGACCGTTGGATCTTGCCACTCTCCCTGAAATACCGTGCTCTCGCCATCTAGGTCCCAGACCCGGAGTTCGCCTTTTGCAAACGCCCCCATGAGTCTCTTATCGCTCAGGAAACAGAGCCCGATGAGCTTGCTACTTGCGGTGACCTCAGCACTTTTCTTACTTGTGCTCAGGTTCCAGAGTTGCACCTTTGTGCCTTCATCGTCGCCGGTCGCTAGCACCTCGCCATTGGGCGAGATTGCCATCAAATCGCCTGGGCTTTCGTGCTCAAGAACCGCCCCGCGGCTTCCATCTGTGAGGTTCCATATCTGGTAGCCGTCGCGATGCGTCGAGACCACTTGGCTTCCTTCCGGCGTAAACACCATCTGCCGAATGCTCCGGTCCACCATGCGAAGACTGCCTAGACGACCTGTGGCACCCTCGGGAAGCGCGTCCCCGTAGAGGTCGAGTGTGGCGTCGGGGTCGGTGCTTACTTGGGTGCCCTCGGGTTTCTCAATTGGCGCGTGATCGACATCAGGCGGCTTGCTCTCACGACTTTTGCAGGAGACACAAACGAGGAGCGAGAGCAGCAACAACGGCCTTTGCATGCCCGAAGGCTAGCACGGAGCTGCCACCACGGGCCGAGGGTATCTACTCGACTCCGTATTGCCGAAGCTTCTTCCACAAGGTCGTTCGGTTGATGCCCAAGATCGCTGAGGCTTTGGTTTTTTGGCCTTCGCATGCATCGAGAACTCGCATGATGTGGCGGCGCTCAAGTTCATCGATGGAAATGAGTTCATCAACATCTGCACGACCTCGACGGGGAGCAGGGGTCGCGCGAACTTCGAAGTCCTCGATGCCGAGTTCCTCGCTGGAAGCCAATACAACGGCGCGTTCCACGGCGTTTTCGAGTTCGCGAATGTTGCCGGGCCAGGCCTGCTTTATGAGCCACTCATACGCGTCCTGACGGATTGTTAAGGGCGCGCGCCGCGACTTCTCAGCAGCGCGCATTGCGAAATGCAGCGCGAGGTCGGGAATGTCGCGTGCTCGCTCTCGCAAGGGCGGGACGTCGATGGTGATGACATTGAGGCGGTAGTAGAGGTCTTCGCGAAAGGACTTGGCTTCGACAAGCTCTGCCAAGCTTCGGTTTGTGGCCGCAATAAGGCGCACATTAACCTGGGTAGGCTTGCTGGCGCCGACGGGACGTACTTCGCCCTCTTGCAAGGCTCGGAGTAGTTTGGGTTGGAGCTCGAGTGGAAGCTCGCCAATCTCATCGAGAAAGAGAGAACCGCGTTCGGCTGCCACAAAGAGCCCCGGCTTGTCGGAGTTCGCGCCTGTGAATGAGCCCCGCAGGTGTCCGAATAGTTCTGATTCGAGAAGCGAGCCAACCAAGGCACCGCAATTGACCGCGACAAAGTTGTGCCCAGCACGAAACCCCTCGTAGTGAATTGCCCGCGCAACGAGTTCTTTGCCCGTGCCACTTTCACCGGTAATGAGAACCGTGGCCTCCGACTTGGCTACCTTGGCAATGGTATCTCGCAGCTCCTGCATGGGAGCGCTTTGGCCAAGTAGACGGCCGTATCCGAGTTCCTCGCGCAGTTGTTGGTTTTGCGAGCGGAGTCTGTCTTCATCGAGAGCACGAGCCGTTGCCATGCGCAACTCATCGGTGGTGAAGGGCTTTGTGAGGTAGTCGCGAGCTCCAAGCTTCATGCCCTGTACGGCCGTAGCGACCGATGGGAAGGCTGTCATCAGAAGGACGGTGGGTGCGTTGTCGTAGCCAAGTAGCTGCTCGACCACGGCGATGCCACTCAAGCCTGGCAAATTGATATCGCTCAGCACCAAGTCAAAGCGCTTTGCCTTTGCTGCTGCAAGCCCCGCTTCGCCAGTCTCGGCGACTTCTACCGCATAGCCAACTCGCCGCAGCACATCGGCACATAGGCTACGGATTCCAGGTTCGTCGTCAATGACTAGAATGTTGGCGCTCATACATGTTCTCCGGGACTTGGCAACGTGGGTATCACGAGCAACATGCAAGTGCCATCGCCGCCATCGCCACTGCGTGCGGTAATGGTGCCTCGAAACTCCGAGACCAAGTGTTTAACTACGGCCAAGCCGAGGCCTGTGCCGTGTGCGGCTTGCTTTGTCGTGAAGAATGCATCGAACACTCGGCTTTGTTCTTCGACCGGGATTCCTGGTCCCTCATCGTTTACCGAGGCTTTCACCGTGTCGCCCTCGAGGCTAGCGCGCACCCAGACCTTGCCGCCGCCTTCCATGGCCTGGGCGGCGTTCTGAATTAGGTTGACAAAGATCTGCTGCAAGCTCTGGCTGCCGGCCGCTACCACCGGCACGTTGTCGTCAATCTCCAAGCTGAGTTGCACCTTCATCTTCTTCAGCGCCGGCTGGAGGAGCGTTTTGACACGTTGTAGGACCGGCAGGAGTTCTGCGCTTCCCGGGGTTCCCGCTTCGGTGCGAGAGTATTCAAGCATGGAGCTCACGATGGTTTTCATGCGAGTCGCTTCGTCGGCAATCAATCTCAAACCGGGGCCGTCAGGGTGATCCTCGTCTTTGTCTTCGGCGAGCAATTGCGAGTACCCGAGAATGGTCGTTAGTGGATTGTTGATCTCATGGGCGACACTCGCCGCCATGGTTCCCACCGTGGCTAGGCGATCTTCGTGTGCAAGCGCGGCCTGTAGCTGTTCTCGTTCCGCGATTTTGACTGCCATTTCTTCGAGCCGCTTGGCGAGCACACCCATTTCACCGGGAGCCGAGAGGGGGGGCATCGCGGTCTGCACGGCACCCTCTGCAATCGCATCGGCGCGCTTCGCCAGAAGCCAGAGCGGGCGCGTGAGTTGCGTGGCCAAGACCGCGCCTAAGACAATTACTAAGGCCAACACAACTAGAGCAATGATGGCGGTATCTCGCGCTGCCTGTCGTGCCAAGGCGAATGCTTCCGACTCGGGTTGATCCAATACCAAGACCCATGGCACCGCACGCCTCGATTGAAATGCCACCAGGCTTTGGTAAATGGACAATCGTCCACGTGCCCTGACTTCGCCTTCTCCGGCCCGCCCCAACGCGGTTTGCACGACCGATTCTAGGGGCGAATCGCGGGTTGAGAGCTCGCCCCCATCGGTTCTCGCGATCGCCTGGCCTCTGCCATCAAGCACCAATAAACGCGCCTCCTTGCCCATAGGGACGCTTTCAATGGAGTCCGCGACAAAGCTTAAGTCGATGCGGGCAACAAAGACACCGATTCGCTCGCCCGCTCGATTTCGCGCTTGCGTCACAACGGGAACGTAGGGCACGCCTTGGTCGTAGACCACATCGCCGATAAACCCTCCAAAGCTATGTGCGCCGAGATCCGGGTCCGCTTCGACTGCTTCACCAAAGATGGTATTGCCGTCGATATCGAGAATACTAAGGCTCTTGTAGATCGGAACTTCTCTGTGCAGGCGGCGCCAGAGCCTGTGCATGACGCGTTGTGACTCAGGGCTATTGGTTTCGCCAACTGCCAACTCATCTGCCCACCAGGCGCCCGCCAGTTCCAACGAGCGCCGCGCCCCCTGCAGCGTTTCGTCGAGCGAGGATGCCAACGCGCTCACCTGCGCAAGCCGGCCTCTGACAACCTCGGACTCCACTTCGGCATTGGCGCGATAGATGGCCATGGAGCCGACGGCTAGCACCGGAACAATCGCGGCCACGGCCAGAATAATTCGTACTCGCGTTCGAATGTTGAGATTCATTCTGTTGCCTTTGGCGGCAGGTCTGTTGCCTTCGCTGGCAGGTCTGTTGCCTTTGGCGGCAGGTCTGTTGCCTTCGCTGGCAGCCCGTAGACTCTCCGCCACGAACGGTCTACTCCCGCGAGTGCCTCTTCGGCTGTGGCATCTCGGCCAACGACCGCCTGCACCGCAGGGGAGAGGTCATCAAATAGTTCAGGGGCTCTGGCGTGGCGAGGAATGGGCTTGGTGCCCGCTAGCGCCTTGTAGAAGGCGTTTGCCAAGGGGCCGGCATCCGCAAGCCCCTCTGCGGTGACGGGAATGGATCCGAGTTTCGTCGCCCACTCCGCTTGGAGAGCTGGGGCACTGAGCGCGAGTGCCAACGCCCAGGCCCGTTCACGGTGTGCAGAGCAACGGGGGACAACCAAGACTTGCCCGCCTCTGGGAGCATGAGCGCCGGGGAAAGCACTCACCTCTAAGGTGGCCGGATTGCCATTGGCGAGGTTGCGAAGGTCCCACGGCCCCGTGAAGGCCACATCGATCTCATCATTTCGAAACGCGCGGATGATGGCGCGAGATGGGCTGCGTTCATCGAGAAGATCCATTGCGACGCCACGTTGAAACAGGGAGGCAAAGCGCTCGAGCGCGCGAATGGCCTTGGGGCTGTTAATGCTTGGCTCACCGCCTTCGTTTGGTAGCTCGCCACCTTCGGCCCGCAGAAACCCGAGAACCCAGTATCCATCGATCAGCATGCCCAGCCTGGGACCCGCATCTGCTGAGAGTTTTTCTAATTCTTCGAGCGAGAGAATCGGCCACCCAATGTTCCGACCTCGTTTGCGCACCAGGGCAAGCCCATCGATGCTCTGTGGCAGTCCGTAAATCCCGTCTCGATATCGCACGAGATCGCGAGCTTCTGGGAGCCAGTTTCGCGCGCTTGAAATTGCGCCGGGAACCTCATCAATGAGATCACTCTCGACCAAGCCCGGTATGCGCGTAGAGTCAATCCGCAGGAGATCGGGGCATGCGCCCTCGGCGATTGCACTTCGAACTCGGATGTTCGCGACGGCAAAGGGCAAAATGGTCGTAACCACCGAACGCGGCTCGTTCTTACTCAGCCAGGCCTGCAGCTCTGCGCTCTCCTCCTCGTTAAACGTGTGCCAAAACTGCAGAGGCGTTTGCTCGGTTTTTTGTGGCTCGCCACAACCCCACAGCACGAGGCATGCGAGAAACTTCAGCGCTGCGGATGGGCGTCCCACGGGAACCGACCATACCTGATGCGATGCAAGATCTCCCCGCCCTGTGGTACAAGCCGAGAGTGCGCAGCATGACGGGCTACGGCCGGGGCAAGAGTGAAGTCGAGGGGTCGGCGATCACGGTTGAAATCCGCTCTGTTAATCATCGATTCTTGGACCTAAAACTGCGCGGAGCGTCGCTGGAACCCAAGCACGAAGAAACTCTTCGAAAGCGCATCGGCAATGTCATCACCCGAGGTGCTCTAAGCGTCTCGATTCGGTTGGACCGCCAATCGGGCCAGGGCACACCGCAAGTGGATACCGCAGCCGCTCAGCGCGTCTATGAAGACTTGCGCAGTCTCGCAGAATCCCTCGGGACCAACACCGAAATCCCACTGGCGCTGGTCGTCGGGACTCCCGGTGTGATGGTCGCGCGAGCTGCCTCGGCGGCTGAGACCGAAGCCGCGGCCGCGGCGGTCGGGGACTGCATCCTCAAAGCAGCCGATGTGGCACTGCGAGAACTCGTCGAGATGCGAGCGGCAGAAGGCGCGGCCCTAAAAGGCGATATCGAATCCCGACTTGGAACTCTCTCGGCTCTCGCGATAGAGCTTGGTGAGCTTGCCAAAACGGGGCCAGCGGATGCGCAAAAGCGCCTCGAAGAGCGCTTGGCCAAGCTCCTGAAGAACAGCCAAGTGGAAGTCGACGAAGCGCGAATTGCTCAGGAAGTAGCGGTCCTGGCCGACAAGTTAGATGTGACCGAGGAACTGGTTCGGCTATCTTCACACTTTGAGCAGCTCGCCATCCTGGTCGCTGAGGCCAAGCCGGTGGGGCGCAAGCTCGATTTCTTGGTTCAAGAACTCGGGCGCGAATTCAATACCGTTACCTCCAAGAGTCAATCGGCCAACGTCGCGCGGCTCGTCGTCGATGCCAAAGCCGAATTAGAAAAAATCCGAGAGCAAGTTCAGAACGTCGAATAATCCCATGTCGAGTCAGCGCGGAAGTCTAGTCATAATCTCCTCACCTTCGGGTGCTGGGAAAACCACATTGTCCCACAAACTCCTCGACGAGTTCGATACGGTAAAGTTCTCAGTATCGTATACGACTCGGCCGATTCGACGCGGAGAAGTAGATGGCGTGGACTACAGCTTCGTCACCGAAGAGCGCTTCCAAGAAATGGTCGATGCTGGAGACTTCGCTGAGTGGGCCATCGTGCACGGCAATCGCTACGGAACCGCTCGAGCTGTCGTGGAAGGGGCTCTCACCGAAGGCCACGACGTGGTCTTTGATGTCGATTGGCAGGGCGGCCTGGAGCTGAGCAAGCAGTGGCCCGAGGACGCACTGATGATCTTTGTACTGCCGCCGGATCTGACGATCCTCGAGCAACGACTGCGCAAACGCGCCACAGACGCCGAGGACGTTATCGAGCGTCGACTCAAGATGGCCATCGAGGAAATCGGCCATCACGACATCTACCCTCATAAAATCATCAACGATGATTTGGAGCAGGCCTACGCTGTGCTCCGAGCCGTCTACCTTTGCCGGCGACTTGGCGACGAGGCCCCCAAAGAGGCGCACGCAATCGTTGCATCAAACCTCGCATCGAATGTCGAGGAGCATGCAGTGGAACTCACGGCAGGCCGCCGAAACTAGCGCTACCAACGCGTTTCGCAACTCGCGCATCGCGACCGACGTTTCGCACCCCAGGCATCGCCGAATCGCATTGTTTGCGCATTGGCGACTTCCCGGTTTGTAACTCAGGGCAGTTAGAACGTCCGTATTGACAGCTGCCGGCAAAAGGCAGACGATCAAATACTGGAATACGTTTGTCTGGCCTATGAACCTATTTGCCAAGAGCTCTTTGATACTCGCCTCGTGCGCAGCTCTTGTGGGGTGTCACAAGACATTCTCGACCTCGGTGTCGCAGCCCAATCCGCTCGCTCAGCCACTTGACACGCTGAGGCAAACCGAAGAACTCGTCATCGTGACAGGCGATATGGATCTTGTGCATCCGCGTCCGCCGCGGGTGGCGGGCCGCGACTCGCTCTTGAGTCATCAGCGCTATCCGCTACAGAACAAGGCGAGCTTTACCATCGTCTCAAGAGACCGGCTGCGGTTCCACGTTCAGATTGAGCACAAGTGGAAAGCCTACACTGACATCAGTACCTGGAAGGCTGTTCTCACCGATGACAAGGGCAACGTCTACCAGCCGACGGCCATCGACACGATCAAGGCGAAGCACTTGGTGGAGACTTGGTCATTTGAGCGCCGCACAACTCGACGCAATGGCTTTGGAGACATCGTGCAAATCAACAATGACGGCTACAAGGACCGCCAACCGTTGGGAAATCTCTCGGTGTTTCGCGGACGGGGCGATTACGTCTTCTATCGCCGGGATATCTTTGGTCCCGATGTTCGCTTTATGAGCCTATCGCTGACGCGCTCTGGTGTGACCTTCAAATTCACGTGGAAGTTTGCCGACGATGGCGAGCCGGTGTTTGTGGCTTCGAGCACCAGCGTTCCATAGCCCGGCGATTGGTCGCAAAGAGCCCGCTTTGGCGTATTCCTCGCCCTTGCCAGACCGTCTCAAAGCGGCGGCCGGGGACAGTAGTTTGGCAGCGGTCTCCGGGGAGGGTAACCTCTTCGGAGTTGTACAAAATATGTCGCGCCTCGATCAGATTCTAGAGAACATTGAAACGTATCACCCAGAGGCGGACCTCGCGTCCGTTCGCCGGGCCTACGAGCACGCGGCTGCTGCGCACGAAGGACAGACTCGAAAGTCTGGGGATCCCTACGTCACCCACCCGCTCAACACGGCGCTCATCATCACAGAGCTAAAACTCGACGTAGCCAGCGTGTGCGCAGGCCTCTTGCACGATGCCGTGGAAGACACCAGCATGACGGTGGACGAGCTCTCAGAGGAATTCGGAACCGAGATTTCCTTCCTCGTCGATGGCGTTACCAAACTTGGAAAACTGCCCTATACGGATCGAGAGGATCGACAGGCAGAAAACTTCCGCAAGATGCTGCTTGCAATGTCGAAAGACATTCGCGTGATCTTAGTAAAGTTCTGTGATCGACTCGATAATATGCGCACGTTGGAGCATATGCCTGCGCACAAGCAGGAGCGCATCTCCAACGAGACGATGCAGATCTACGCTCCGCTCGCCGCTCGGCTGGGGATTCAGTGGGTACGGGTCGAGCTTGAAGACTTGTGCTTTAAGTACCTTCATCCCGATGAGTACGAGTCGCTTAAGACGGCCGTGGCGCAGACGAAGGGCGAACGACAGCGGTACATCGATGATGTGGAAGGGTTGCTGCAAACCCAAATGGCCGACAGCGACATCGTCTGTGAAGTGAAGGGCAGGGCGAAACACCTCTGGTCGATTCGCAACAAGATGAAACGCACGGGGCGAACCTACGAAGAAATCCACGACGCCACCGGGTTTCGAATTGTCACCAAAGATTTAGGCCAGTGTTATGCCGCGCTGGGAATTGCGCACTCCAAGTGGAAGCCGATTCCCGGCCGATTCAAGGACTACATCGCGCTTCCCAAGCCAAACATGTACCAATCGCTGCACACCGCTGTGATTGGGCCAAAGGGCGAGCGAATTGAGATTCAGATTCGCACCCAAGACATGAACTCTGTCGCCGAATGCGGGATTGCGGCCCACTGGAAGTACAAAGAGGGCAAAAGCGGTGTGGTTTCCGGCGATGATGAGGAGAAGCTGGCGTGGCTGCGTCGCATGATGGAATCGCAGCGCGACCTGAAGGATCCGGCCGAGTTCATCGAGTCGGTCAAGCTCGATCTATTTGGCGATGAGGTCTACGTCTTCACGCCCAACGGGGATGTGAAGTCGCTGCCCAAGGGCGCCTGCCCGATTGACCTTGCGTATGCGGTTCATACCCAAGTTGGCGATCACTGCTCTGGGGCGCGGGTAAACGGCGTCATCGTTCCTCTGCGGTATCAAATGCGCAATGGCGATACCGTCGACATCATCACGAGTCCGGCGCAGAAGCCGAACAAAGACTGGCTCAAGCTCGTAAAGACCTCGAGAGCCAAAACCAAAATTCGCCACAAGCTGCGTCAGGACCACCGAGACCGCGCTTCTGAGCTCGGTCGTGAGCTGTTGGAGAAAGAGCTCCGCAAGTACGGAGTCTCCTACACAAAGTCGGTCAAGTCGGGTGATATTGAGAAGGCGGCCAGCAAGCTCAAGTGCCACAGCGTTGAAGATCTTCTGTGTCAGCTTGGCTACGGCAAGCACACAGCCCTGCAAGTGCGCGAGGTGCTCGTGCCCGCCGACGCCGCTGCGACCAAGAAGGATCCAGACGACGCCGGCAACTCCTTCACCAAGATCTTGCGGAAGGTCACCCGGCGCAACAGTGGCAGTGGCATCAAGGTGCAGGGCGAGGACGGCATCCTGGTGCGGTATGCGCGCTGCTGCAGCCCGCTTCCCGGCGACAAAATCACGGGCTTCATTACTCGCGGTCGGGGCGTCACGGTGCACACCAAGGGCTGTACGAAGGCCCTCGACATGGACCCGGATCGCCGCATCGATGTGGAGTGGGACGATGGCTTCGTTGGGCAGCACCCGGTTGCCATTCAGGTGCTCTGCGCCGACAAGCCGGGGTTGCTGGCAACGATTTCTCAGTCGTTCTCAGATACCGGAGTGAACATCACCCAGGCACACTGCCGAGCCACCGAAGACCATCGGGCAGTGAATACCTTTCATGCCATCGTTACCGATCTCAAGCAGTTGAAACTTGTGATTCGCGCTTTGGGCCGTATTAGCGGGGTCTATTCGGTAGATCGAGTGGCAAGTGATCACCAGTAGAGATTCAGGTGAAAAGCCCGCTGATGTGGGGCTTGACAGGGTGAATCGCCTCGGCTATTACTCGCCGCTCAATGGCTTCTGAATCGAAAAAGACCAAAGGAAAGCGCCGCCGTCGTAAGAACCGCATGGGGCGCGCACGTAAGAACAAGCTTGCTCAAGCTTCTACGCTGAGCACTGAGGCGCTGTTCGCCGGATTTGGCGAGCCGGGGCAACCCGCTCCTGCAGCAAATAGCTAGCCGCTACTCGCGGTTCGATCCGTTGGGATCGTTCTTATAAATTCCAATTCGCACGGGTGAAACATCCTGTGCGTTTTTGCGTTTCGGAATCGGGAGATGACTCGGCGAACTCTGGTTGCGCGATGCCTGCGCGTTTGGTGAAGACGCAGGTCGGCAACACGGTCGCGGCACGCAGACAGAGATCTGCACTGCAGACTCTAACCTTTGCCGATCCCTAAGAGAGATGCAGGCGGCCGGTTTCCGACGCGCGTCGCAACATCGTTCGAAGCGGTGCCGCCCCAAACGTTCCGCTCTGATCAAAGCGGACACCAAAGCCATCGTGGGAGTCTACTTTGCCAACCCAGGCAACCCGGCCATCCACGCGGTAGACCACTTTTGAGTTCGACGCTGGCGTAATGTCGAGTGACACCCGCGTGCCCACCAAGGGGGCCTCGCTGCCGCTCACAAATGCGCCGCCACGACTGAGGTCGACGATCTTTCCCTGCAGCGTTTCGGTCTCGGGATTGTCCTCGTCGATTCGACAAGATACCCGTAAACTGGCCGGATAGCGCGAATGCGCACGGCTTAGCCGTTCTTTGGTCGCGTCACTACCAGCGCTTTTGAGGTAGGCGACCGTCGCCGTACTCTGCTTGTCAAAGGCGACCCAGAGGCCTTGGCCACTGCTGTAGGAGATTACTTTTCCGCGCAGACGCGCTGGTTGCCGAAGTCTTGGCATCGAGACATCGACAATGACTTTGCTTCGCAATTGGACCTTGGCTTTGGTCGGACAAAAGAGAGCACCGTCAGGATACTTGTCTGAAAAGTGAGTCAGAAACTCTGTGTGTGACGCAAAGACAACCGTCAAGAACCGCATGGGCGGACTATCGCGAAATGAACTTCATTTTGTCAAACATGAGGAGGCCTCAATTTGTGTTGGCCAGTTCAGCTACCGGTCGTGCTGCGTTACCGTGGGCCAAAAGGTTGAAGCGCTGCCATCGGTCCCCTACGATCAACTTCTTGTTTACCGCCGACCGCCGAGCACTATCATGAAGCGTTGCCCCACCTGTAATAAGGACTTCCCAGATGACGCGAACTTCTGTCCCGTCGATGCTGGACACCTGGTACCAATCGACGCGGCGGCTCCCGAGCCGGTTCGCAGTGTGGATACCGGTGGGCATGTGCTGCTGGATGGTCGCTTCGCCCTAGGCGAGATCGTTGGCGGGCATCGAACGGGGCCAGTCTACTCGGCGGGCGATAAGTCCGGCACCACGGCGATGGTCAAGATGGTTGCAGCCAACGTCTTTCCCAGTGCACTCCTCAAGCAGCGCACCGAGCGCGAGCTCAAGCAACTCGAACGGCTCGACCATGCAGGAGTCGCCAAAGTGCTCGGCCACGGTCGTCACGAAGAGGCTCTGTGGATCGCGACAGAGCGAGTCGATGGAGTCCCACTCGATCAGTTCATTGCGCAAACGGGGCCACTTCCTCAGCAACGTGCGGTTGCGCTCGTGCTTCAGATTGGATCGGCTCTTGAGGCCGCAGCGAAACTCGGAGTCACGCACCGAGATCTATCGCCGAAGAACATTCTGGTTTCAGAGGGCGATACGACCAAAATCATCAACTTTGGCGTTCCCGTTCCAGGCCCTGAGGGCAAGGAGTCAGTTCAAGGAGTTAGCGAATACGTAGCTCCCGAGCAAATCGAAGGTCGCCCGGTTGATCAGCGCTGCAATATCTACAGCTTGGGAGCGATTGCAACGCTCCTTCTGACAGGTAAACCGCCATTTACTGGCAGCGCTCTCGACGTACTGGAAGCGCATGCGAATACGCCACCTGTGGCACTTGGCGTAAACGAGGGTGTTTCTCCTGACTTGAGCCAAGCACTCCTAAAGTCATTGGAAAAAGCGTCGAGTAAAAGGTTTATGACTTTGCGGCAATTCCTTGGCGACGTTGAAAAGGGAGCGGCGACCACACCGAGTGGCGCTTCTCCTGCGGAGACAACCAAGGGAATGCCTGCTGCGTCTGGCCGTGGCAGAGGCGGAGAAATGAACAAGACGCTGATGGGCGTTGCGGCAGCGGATATGAAAGCCGCCATGGGCGGAGGATCGACCGAGGCGGTCGGAACACCGGCCCCGGAAACCGAAGGTCCTGCCGAAACATCCATCGATCACGAGCCACCCAAGATGGCTGAGGCTGCCGCGCCCGCTTCGCAAGCCGCATCGCCCGATTCCGCAACACCTGCGGCACAGCCTGCATCGCCCGATTCCGCAACACCTGCGGCACAGCCTGCAGCGCCAGTGGCCGCAACACCTGCAGCACAGCCGGCCGCGCCTGTTGTGGCAGCACCAGCTCCTGTTGCTGCGAGTCCTGCGTCTCCAAGCCCAGCGGCGGTTGCTGCGACGAGCAAAGCGTCAGCCGGTGGCAAGCGTGCCGGGGCTGTGACTCCCGAGGTCGCAGCCAAAGAGGCCGCCAAGAAGGGCAACAAGGCCAAGTTTCGCGAGACCATGTGGTTCAAGAAGGGCGAGCTCGACGAAGCCGCCGCCCGCGCAGCCGCCCAGGCGAAACCCGAATCTGGTGTGTCAGCCAAGGCCGACGAAATGGAAATGGACGTTCGCTACAGCGATGACGGTTCCATCACCGAGCAGGACAAGGACCGTCTCAGTCTGCGAACCGGCGCAACCATGATGATGGAAGCGATTCCAGAGCAGTCCGCAGTCAAGAACCGGGTGACAGAAGACGAACTCGTGTCGGAAATGACGGCGGGGCGCAACAAGATCTTGATGGGCCTAGGCTTGGCCGTCGTTGCGCTTGGAATCGCGCTAGCCCTGATTCTCTCCTAGTTGCGCGCAACCGTTCTCGGTGCGCAGCCTCTCTAGGCTCGCGCAGCCTTTTCGGTGGGCGACGGCTAGCCCGCGTGGTGAGCTACTAGACACTTGCCCGCTTGGTGCGCCAGGCGGCTTTGCTCAAGGCTATCGACGCCAAGTGGTGCTTCAGTAAGAATATCACCTAGGTCAAGTTCACCCTTAACAATCAGTGCCGCGGTCTCGGGTAACAAGTCGGGGTGTCCGTAGCTAAGCGCAAGCAGCGAGACCTCTCGCTGAAATAGTGTTCGCACGTCAACATCACCAACACCAACGCCCGTGGTGATAATGCTGCTGGGATGAGCGAGCTGAATCGCAAGTTCGAGGTTGGCATCGCCGTCGCACACAAAGATCTTCTGCGGACGCCCGGCACACCCCTGAGCGGAGAGCTTGTCGGCAATGCTCTCCACGGATGCGGCATCCTTGCTGTGGGCGATCTTTGCGCCCCGGACGGTGGCTAGTCGGGCGAGAATCTCTGCCGTGGGCCCCTGACCAAGCACGATAACAACATCGCCAGCGGACACACCTGCTCGGCAAAATAGCGCGTAGGCGCGCAGGGCAGGGCCAGCAGCCAGGGCGGCGATTGGGCCGTCTAGGGTGATTCGATCGTCAACTTGCGTGAGCCAGCGACCCGAGCACACCACGTGCTCGGCGCATCCACCATGTCGATCACGGCCGAGGATTTGTCCACTGGGACACACCGGCGCCGCTCCTCGCCTGCAGGTATCGCATTCTCCGCACGCCACAACCTGCGGCACGAGGACCTTCTTGTCCTGGAATGCCGTTGCAGCTTCGCCGCACTCAATGACGGTTCCCACCAGGCCACCCCCGGGGCTAATGCCGGCTGCGGCGTTTCCCTGCTCGACGCACACAAACTCGACACGTACTCGAACATCCTCGGCTTGGAGTTCGGAACTCGACAACTGACGCTCGGCAAACCCCTCGTCACTGAGCACATATCCTTGCACGGGTTATGCCTCTTCGTCGGGAGGAACGAATTCCTCAACACCGATGCCCATTACGGTCGCTTCGCTTTCGTGATCGTCACCAAACTTAGTGGGTATCTCGTCGGCTTCAAAATCATCTGCATCAACTTCCACGGCTTCAAAGCCCTCTGCATTGACGTCTTCTTCGAGCCCAAGGGCGACATCCGCACCCTCGTCGGCAACCGCGACTTCTTCCACAGCTTCAAAGCCATCGGCATCGACTTCTTCGGCAATGTCCATTTCGTCGGCAGCGAATTCTTCTGAGGCAGCGTCCAGTGCAACTTCTTCGACAGCTTCTTCGATCGGTGCTTCTTCGATTGGAGCTTCTTCGATTGGAGCTTCTTCGATTGGAGCTTCTTCGATTGGTGCTTCTTCGACAGGCTCCGCTTCAAGCACCACATCGTCTTGCGGCGCTTCGCTCGCCTCTACGGCCTCAAGAGCCGGCGGCTCTGCCATCTCGTTCATGTCTGGCATCTCGCCATAAGCAGTCTCCTCGCCATAGTCGAGGTTGACGCTCTCCATCACGACCTCATCATCGGCAAACGACGCAAGGCTTTCGGGCTCGGTTCCAGGATCGGCAGCGACCACTTCTTCGAAGGAGCCGTCTTCTTCAAGAACTTCCTCAATGCCCGCATCGTCGTCGATCGCGAGGACTTCTCCGGTATTGAGTTCAACCGGATCAACCACGGGCAGGGCGAGATCCACACTTCCCGTTTCAAACGCGGCAAAGGCATCCGCCCCAGTGGGCAGTCCTTGATTTATCCGCCAATTGGTAAGTGCAACAACGAGATCTTCGTAGGCGACCATGCCCACAAGATTATCATGAGCCCTCGGGGCGAGCGGCTCCCTGAACAGTGAATCGCAGGTCAAACGCCGCTTCTCCGCGAATGACCGACACCAGGATCTCTTCGCTGCCTTTGAGTTTGAGCCACAGCGATTGCACCTGAGCGGGAGTCTCAATGCGGGCGCCATTCACTGAGCGCACGATGTCGCCGGGGAGCAAGTCGACCCATGGGTTGTCAAAGCGCTCAATCTCCCAACCGGCAAAGCGGCCGTCCTTGAGATGGGGTGCGACATCGACTCCACCTAGAAAGACACCAACCCCCGCTGCGAGAGTTTCATCAAGTTTGGCGCGGGCGATCATGCCGGAGCGGGTGCGAGGAATCTCGACAGTATGGATAGGCGGTGCAGAGTCAAAGTCCGCTTCATCTTCGAGTATCAAGGGGCCGTCGCTGCGGTGCCTAGGGGCGCAGGCTGTAAGGCTTGTAGCGAGCAAGGCGATCGTGAATAGGCGAATCATGGTTGTCTCTCGCTGAGAAGCGCCAGAGTGCGCTCCACCAAGGTGGCGTGAATGGCATCGAGAGATTGATGTCCGTCGAGGCATTCGATGTGTTCTGTGGCTCCGCGGGCATCCATGACTTGGCGATACCCTTCCGCGACACGAATTTGCGTTTCCAGTTTGTCGAAAAGCTCTTCTTCTCGATTGGCATCGTCACGACGCTTTGCTGCAACCGCTGGATCAACTTCAAGAAAGAAGGTGCAGTCGGGGACAACCGCTCGCTGATTGAGGATGGCAATCCAGCTGCGGTCTTCTTCGCTGCCCTGATACGCCAGGGAAGAGTGGTAGTAGCGATCCGAAATCACCACTTTCCCACTTGCCAGTGCTGGAGCAATCTCCCGCTGCACGTGGTCGGCTCGATCGGCGGCGAAGAGCAGTCCGAGTGTCGTTGCGTCGGTTGGCGCGTGTTCTCCTGCAAGGATTTCTCGCAAGAGTTTGCCGATGGGGTTGTCGGTTGGCTCGCGGGTGCGATGGGTTTCGATACCACGCTCAACGAGTGCCGCAGCCAGGCGCTCGGTTTGGGTTGTGGTGCCAGCACCGTCAATGCCTTCGATGACTAAGAACATCTCTTGCTAGCCTCGCCGCCGTCGGATTACGAGCCCAACAAGAAGTAGGATGAGTGATGCGCCAAGAGCCGCGATTCCGCCAAAGAGCACAAGCTTTTTGCTTGGCTCCACAGGCTTCGCCGATAGCGGGACATCTTCTGCGATAGCCAACTCGGCGGAGTTATCTTGGCCGGCGGCCTTGGCTGCGCTCGCGCGGGCGAGGTGATGCTTCTTAAGCGCATCTTGCGCGCCTTTGTTGTCGGGGGCGATGGCACTTGCTTTGCCATAGGCAACAGCGGCAGCTTTCCAACTGGCTGCGGCTTCTAGTGATTTGGCCTCTGCGAGATACGCTGAGAGCATGTCCGTACGGCGGGAAAACGCCGGGTTCTGCGCCAAAATGCGGTCAAAGATAGCGATGGCCTGATCCGACTTGCCTGCTTTTGCGAGTGCTAGGCCGGCTTCAAAATCGGTGTTCATCGCCTGTGCGCGTCGGTCGTCGTAAAAGCCAAAGAGCTTCTCGGTGAGAGCCGTTAGCGATGCCGCCTTTGGCATTTTTTCGCCCGTGAGATCCTTTAGTCGAGCGCGAATTGCTGTGTCGGCGAGCCGTCGGTGATCGAGCCAGAGAGGCTCCTTCTCATTTGTCTCTTTGCCGTTGGGAAGCTCCAGTTTGCGCTCGGGAGGCTTTGGAGGCTCTCGACCCGAGACAAATTCAATCCAAGCGTCACGAGTTGCGGCCCGTACTCGAGGCGCCACATGGTCGACATTATCGAGCACGGCAAAGACGGCTTCTCGATATTGGGAATCGGCAAACGCCGTAACGATGGCGATCTTTAGGTCTTCGGTTGGAGCCGATGCAATCGCCTTATGAGCGTTTTGACGATCGAGCCGTTCGAGTTGGTACCTTGAGTACCGACTCATCGATTTGTCTTTGCGGCTCTGTGAACCGTGGATGAGACCAGGAAGCGAGTAGGGGGACATCAGGCGCAGATAGCGTCCACACTCATCGCGATAGAGAAGTCCCTCCTCTGTGAATGCGAAGTCCACGATTGCTCTGCCAGCTTCGGGATTGGTCGAGGCAGCGAGTGCCCGAATTGCGGCGACATCGCCAATCGCCTCGCCCAATCCAGACTTCGTAGATTGTTTGGCCAGCGCAGGCAACCAGTTGAACTTGTCTTTGCGCTCCTTGTCTTTGGCAGTCTGGCGCTTGGGAATCTTGAATCGGCCCGACTCATCGGGAACATCGGCGCCACTCGCTTTGAGGATCGCACGCCGAACGTCGATGCTCGTCGATCGCTTCCGAGCCAGATGTTTGGCGAGAGCTTTTACGGGAGTGGGTTTCAACGCCGCGAGATCTGCGCTCAGAGAAATTCGCTGGTCGGCAGTGCCGGCCTTTTCAATTTGCAGAAGCAACGCAGTCGCAGTTGCGCCCACATCTCCTTTCACAGGTTGCGCAGGCGGCGGCGCTTGTTTGGCCAGGGCTGTTGAGCCCGTTCCAAAGCCGACCGATAGGCAACTAATGAATATTGCGACGACGGGTAAACGATTGTTGCAAGTGCTCTTCACTGTCTTCCAAAAACTCCAAGAAGCGCAGACCTATTCCACGAGTCGAGGCCGCTTGATCTCCGACATTGTAGTTAAAGCAGTACTGATGTTTCACCTCAGCCCTGACAGAAAGGGCCGTGTTGTCACCAGGAAGCTGGAATCGGATCGTCACTACCGTACCCATTGGCAAAGGATCCTGCATCTCTAGACCGATGCCACCGGAACTAATATTGCGGGCCACGGCCACCATGTCACCGAAAAGCTCACTGAAAACATCCACTTGGAATGCCTTATCGAAGCGCATCGATATGCGTTGCTCTGCTGCGTTTTGCCCAATCATCAAAACAATTCTACCTGGTGTAGTTCTATGAAGGCAAAGAACTTACTTTTGCCTACACGTATGTGCAGTGGCGTGGACGGTGGCGATTCCTTGCTCCTTGGGGCGATCTTGCTACCCTGAGCCCGTGATTGGACGCTTGCTCTTGGCTCTTGCCCTGGTGGCAATACCCACTTTCGCCACCTACGAGGTCAGTGCACAGCGCACTCCAACAACGACAGCAAGGCCTGCGTGGCTGGGTGTGGCCTTTGTCCCGGCGATGGGAGGGGTTCGCATCGACGAAGTGATTCGGGACTCACCGGCAGATCTATCGGGCATTCGCGCGGGCGATGTTGTTGTGGCTTTGGCCGGTCATAGGACCCCGACGCCAACTAGCCTCACCGCAGCGGTACTTGACCACGACGTTGGAGACACGGTCTCGGTTCAGATTCGACGCGCTGGAAAGGTGGTGCAAGTTGAAGCCGCACTCACCGAAAGGCTCACACCTGGAGAGTTACTGCGTCGGCGCATTGTAAACCTTGCGGCTCCAGTATTTTCCCTAGGAGTTATTCATGGCAAGGCGAATGGGAACTTGCAGGAACACCAGGGCAACGTTGTTGTGCTCGCGTTTCTGAGCGGCTGGTGCAAGCTGTGCAAAGAGAGCATCGAGCCCTTGGCGAATCTGCAGGCCGACGCTCTTGGAGAACTCGTCGTTCTAGGGATTACCGGTGACCAAGAAGACCAGCTCTCTCGGTTTGTCACGTCGCACTCCTTACCTTTGCCCATGCTGCACGACCCGCAACTGAGCGTTCATAAGGCGTATCGCTACGATGGCAGGGTCCCCGCGATTGTCGTGATTGGGCGGGATGGTCTGGTTCGCTATGCCGATATCGGCGATGAACTCGACATGGATGCGATCGTCATGCACGCCAAACGGGCTGTCCGCGAAAGCAAACACTAGAAGCCATTTGGGCTAGCCGAAATCGGAATGCAAGACTCGGGATTCTGGCGCCCTTCGCGTATCGCGCTTCTGCTGGCCGTAGGCTTTGCCGTGATGATTCTCGCCGTATCGTCGATACCCGCGACACGCATGCCAAAGTCGCCAACCCTGTGGCGGTGGGACAAGGTTGTGCACGCAACGGAGTACGCAATCTTGGCGACACTCGTCTTTCGAGCATTCGCAACCCGTGGCATTTCGATTGCGAAAACCCTCATCGCGACCGCTCTACTATGTAGTCTCTTTGGAGTGCTCGACGAGACCTACCAGAGCACGGTGCCCGGTCGCGATAGCTCGTACTTTGACATGCTGGCTGACAGCTTCGGCGCTTGCTTTGCCTGCATTGCTAACGCCGTGGTTTACTCACGCACAAGGAACCCTCATGTCCATAATCCGAACCTTTGATAGCAAGACTCCATTACTAGGCGACGACGTTTTCGTTGCAGAGACGGCCGTGATTATCGGCGACGTAGAGGTCGGTGCACGCTCCTCGGTGTGGTACGGCGTGGTGCTTCGTGGCGATGTTCACCACATTCGGATTGGTGAGGAAGTGTCGGTACAAGACAACACCGTCGTACACGTAACCTCGGGGCGGCATCCGACGATCGTCGGTGACCGCGTCACGATTGGTCACTCTGTGGTGCTGCACGGATGCACGGTTGGCGACCAATGCCTCATTGGGATGGGAGCTATCATCATGGACCGAGCGCAAATCGGAAAGAACTGTGTTGTGGGCGCAGGTGCGTTAGTTACTCCTGGCACAGAAATCCCAGAAGGGCATCTCGCCCTGGGATCGCCCGCAAAGGTGAGTCGAAAGTTGACCGAGGAAGAACTGCAGTGGATTGCGACAAGTTCGTCTCATTACGTGGAGCTAGCGGCCCGGTACCTTGCCAGCGATTAGGAAAACCAAGTACTCTTAGGGTTCGCTTGGATCTTTGGGCTGAAGATAATGCGTCTTGTGACGTCAGACCCAATGTCCACGCATCCGCTGGGCTACGTTTCTTGATTCGTGCTAGCTGGGCCTGTAATGCCTGGTCTGTACCTTCCGGGGGGGAGGCAAATGCCGTTGTCATCCGTGTTTAAAGTTTTTATCGGACCACTGCTCTTACTCACCATGCTCTTTGGGGGCACGGCCTCCGCAGACAATGTGGATCGCCTTATGAAACAGCTCGAAGCGAGCGACGATTATAAGGTGCGAATCTCTGCCGCTCTCTCGCTGTCAAAACTTCGAGACCAGCGTGCAGTTTGGCCTTTCGTGAAGGCCTTGAAGGATTCCGATAAGACGGTTCGTGGCGTTGCTGCTGCGTCGCTTGGCAAGATCGTCAATTCAACGACCAGTGCCAAGATGCAGGCCCGCGTTCTTCAGGAACTAAAGAAGGCTGCCAAGTCCGACTCAAATTCCTTTGTGCGCAAGCAAGCGCAAAAGGCGTTTGATGCGCTTAGCAAGTTGGCCACGCCCACCGAGGTCAGCGCCGGTGGCATCTACGTAAACATTGGCCAGATGTCAGCGAAAACCGAGGATGCAACGAAGATTCGCAATCACATGCGAAATACCGTGCTGAAAACTTTCAAGAAGAAGGGGTCGTCGATGATGATCTCGTGGCCGGGCGGAAAAGATCCTTCAAAAAGGCAAATCTCTCAAAAGAAAGTCAAGGCTTTTCACGTCGACGGAACCATCAACGAGCTCACAGCGACAGTGTCTGGAAGCAGCACAACTGTCAGCTGCAAGGTCTCCATGCTGATTGCCTCCTACCCAGAGAAGAGCATGTTTGGATTTCTCAAGGGCGGCGCTCAGGTTCGCGCGAGCTCATCACCTAAAGAAGTACAATACGCGAAGGAAGATTGTGTGGCGGCGGTTATGGAAGACCTCGTTGCTCGCAAAATCATTCCGACGATTAAGTCGAGACCCTAGGGGCCCTTATGGCGAATAACAAAGGATACAAACGGAGCTGGAAGAACTACCTTCTCGATCCAAGTTACCAGCTGCGATTCACGCTCACGATGCTGGCGGTCGCCGCAGGTTTGATGGCGCCACTTGGATGGTGGGTATCGCAAAAAGCGACCACTGCCACGGAAGTGGCACTCAATCAGATCGACGAGATTCGCTGCCCTGATGTGTTGAGCGCTGTCGCTCCCGAGGCAGTAACGCCTTCGCCATCGCCTTCCAATGCTGTCGTCGAGGACCTTCTCAACGAGGATGCTCAGGAAGCGCCGGTCCGCGAAGAAGCGATACCCGAAGACGCCGTCCAAGAAGAAGAACCCGTCGCAGCCGACTCAGAAGCTCCTGTGGCTGAACCTCCCGCGGTTGATGGTGATGGTGATGCGGTTGATGGTGATGGTGATGCCGTTGAGGGCGAAGTGCGGCGCGAGCGACCCGACATCAAAGTAAACATTGATGACAGCGAGATGCCCGTTGCGCCCAAGGTTGTCGTGGTTGGCAAGATCAAAGAGCGTCCACCAACGCCAGAGGAAATTCAGAAATCCAAGGTCGCTCGTGACGCCTGCCTCGCAGATGTTGCAGCGCAACGAGACAGCGTGCAGGGCCGAAAGTCGCTCATCACCTTGGTCATGTTGATCTCGGGTGTGGTGCTTCTCTTGGGGCTCGGCATCTACGGAATTAAGACGACGCACCGAGTTGCTGGCCCGCTATTTAAAGTCGGTCTCTATCTCAAGAAGCTCGAAAACAACATCTACGACACCGTCTACAACCTGCGAAAGGGCGACCAACTGGTCGAGTTCTACGACCACTTCAAGGACGCACACGCTGGTGTTACGGCCATGCAAAAAGAAGATCGAGACAGGCTAAAGGATGCCATCAAGTTGGCTAAAGAAGCTGGCTTGGCAGAGAAGAGCGAAGAGCTCGCAGCATCGATAGCCGAGCTGGAACGCTTGCTCGTAGAAAAGGAGGAGTCCATTGTCCAGAAATAAGCACGGTCGAAAGATCAGCAATTATCTAATCGATAAGAAGCTCCAACTTCGCTACGTGGTGTTTGTGACGGCTCTCTCTGCGGTTATTTGTGGAACCCTTGGGTTTCTCATCTGGCAACAGGCTGACGTGGCAACCAACATCATTCGCGAGCAGCTTGCGGATGCCCCCGGCATGGCCGATGAAGTGATTCGCTCTCTCAAGAGCGAAGATCAGAACCTCATTTTGACGATGGTCGCGTCTGGCGTGGGCCTCGTGGTTGTGTTGTCGCTACTCCTCGTTGTCATGACACATAAAGTCGCTGGCCCCTTGTTCAAGGTGACGCTCTACCTCGACAAGATGCGCGATGGACGACTCGACACGGTTTGGCCTCTACGCAAAGGAGACATGCTGCAGAGCTTCTACAAGAAGTTCTCGGCAATGCACACATCCATGAAAGCCCGGCACGTCGAAACCAACGAGACGCTCAAGGCGTTTGTGTCATTGGCCGAAGCCGCTGGCATCGAAGAGAGCGGAGATCAGGGCCATCGTTTGGAAGAGCTACGCAAGCACTGCGAGCAGCGCACGGAAGCACTTTCGTAAGGACTAACCTTCCTGCGTAACGGTCCTCGGCCTGACGTTCCTCTACCTCACCAACTCGGCCTGACGGTCCTCTTCCTCACTACCCCGGCTTTCCATCTGGTCGGGGAGCGAGGAGAACCGGGCCGTACACCCAGAGAAACACGAGGAATGCAGAACACCACGCTGCAGCCGCGACGAAGATTGTGTCCACGTAGAGAGTGGGACTCAATAGTGATGCGACGACCCGGGCAGCGGTCGCAACAAGCATGAGCACAAAGGCTCCGGTTGCCAGGCGCGAAGCCTTTTTCTCACGCCCAGTATGCCCCAGCGCAACGCGAGCCATCATTCCCAGCGATAGCACGCCAAAACCACCCACGAAGAGTAGGTGGTGGGCGGCCGAAATCTGCATCACGCGTGGCGATACCAGCGCGAAGGCAACGAAGAGCATTCCCGCCCCAACCAGAAACCAACCGAGGTGCAAGACCCACAGAAGTGGCGTGTGTAGCGTCTTGCTTCCTCCCCAACCGTAGAGCCTGGCGATTGTTCCGGCGCCGGCTCCGGCCCACAGCAGCGCTTCAAGTGAGGCGCGAACAGAGAATGCATGGGCGACCAAAAGTAGGCCGATGAGCCCAAGTCCCACGATGTCGAGCGGGCCCTTTGCACGAACCTTTGCCAGCGACAGTGCACCCTTTGTGAAGAGCGGCAAGATGCGCCCAGCAAAGAGCAAAATGATTAGGGCGACGGCATCGATCGAAACCCACAGGCCACGGGTTGCCCATTGTGGCCCAATACTTCCGCTTGCGGAAAGGTGAATCAGAAAATCACCAATTCCCATCACCAGCATCAAGACAACGAAGCCAATGTTTTTCCAGCGCCGTGCTTTGAGTATTGGGCGGCCGATACCAATGGCTACGACGCCAAAGAATACGAGTTCTAGTGCTGCGCCGCCGGGTATGCTGAGGCCTGTTGCATGCACGACACGCGCTGCAATCCACAAGACGAGCAGCGCTGCGACGCCACGTCCACCGACTGTTGGAAGCCCCGTCCAGCTGGCAGCTGCGGTCAGAAGAAAACCGGCAAGCACAGCCCCCAGGTAGCCAAAGACCATCTCATGCGCGTGCCAGCCCATCGCGCCAAGCTCGCTGGCTATGGTGATGCGGCCGGAGAGAGCGAGATACCAAGTCGCGATGAAGGCGCAGGCTGCGCCGCCAGCAAGAATGAAGAAGAGCCGAAAGGAAGTCGATAGGTGACGCACAATCCTTGCCTACGAGCGAGCGGTGGAGAGCCGGTCGGGATTCTTGGCCAAGTTGCGAGCCACGGTGACGTCTGCGAGCGCTTCGAGCTCTGGTGAGGCACCTTGCTGGAATCGGCGATGTTCGAATTTCATGATGCTGCACCCTACCGATTCGTGCGCTTTGCATCTGCGCAATCTTTGGCTGGTGCTGCGCAAGTTCTTCTGGTTCTTTGCGTTTGGCTCCTGCGGGTGGCCAAGTTTTGCAGGCAAACGCAAAAAAGCCCCAAGCAAATGCTTGAGGCTTCTTGAATCGGAGAGCGAAAACTACTCAACCATGATTAAGAGTTTTCCCGATCCACCTGCGTGATTGTGGCAATAGGCTTCTTCGGTGCCAGCCTCTGCAGGGAAGGAGTAGCTCGCTCCAGGACCAAAGTCGTCGCCGTGAGGGCTGCTGTGAATTCGGTGTTGGATGGTGTCGTTGTTTGTCCAGATGAGGTTTGTTCCCTCGCGAACGATCATCGAACCTGCCATGTTGTGGTTGCCTTCACCGGCACCCGCTGGAATCGCGAAGGTGATTTGATTGGCGACATTCACTTGGGCGTTGCCAGCTCGAGTTCCGAGTTCACCGCTGAGAGCAAACGTTAGAGCGCCGGTGCCCGCTTCGCCGTTGGTTGGAACCTGAACGCTCACAACCACGCTGGTCGTTTCGTTGGCAACCAAGTTCACCGTCTGAGCCGGTGTGAAGAGCACGTCCCAAGTGTCGAGTGCACCGACCAAATCCAAGGTCACAGGGCCTGAGAAATTCTCGGAACTGATTTCAGCAGTGAAGCTAATCTGTTCTCCGAGCTCGATATCGCCCAGAGCAGGAGTGACTGCCATCTCGTAGTTGACGGTTTCGACGATGCCAGCATCCGGTGTTGTGATGTCATCACCACCGCCACCGCCACCGCCACCGCCTCCGCCGCCACCGCCGCCGTTGTTGTTTCCTGTACCGCTATCAAGAGATCCGACGCAGGCCGCGAATGCGAATGAAGCAACCAGGAGTGGGAGTTGGCGAAGATGCATGCCTCCCCCCATTGCGAATCGTGTGCCCAATTCAACAATCATGATTTCAGCTAGATAGACGTTGCGCGATCTCGGTGACTTCTCCACATGGGTTGTTTAGACCGGGACAATTCCCCCAGTAAGATGCGGAACTGTATGCGGAAAGGTAACACCTGGGGACACGAAACCCGCGGGCGAGAGCGGCCCAGTTGCTCTATGATCACAGGCACGCAATGGGAATTTTCAAGAAGATGCGCGGGGCCGTGAGCTCCAAGGCGAATTCCGCTCTGGACCGAGCGATTGATCCAGCGAAGGAAATCGACATCATCATCCTGGATATGGAAACCCAGTATCGCAATGCGATGAAGGACCTCATCCGTTACAAGGCCGACGCCAAGTTGATGGAGACGAATGCCAACGAAGAGCGCACTCGGGCCGCGACGTGGGAAAAGCGCGCGATGATCGCCATCAAACAGGGCGATGATGAAACTGCCAAGGAATGCCTTCAGCGCAAGCGTAAGAGCGAAATCGAGGTAAAGAAGATTGCCCGAGATCAAGCGGAGGCCGCAGGCTACGCTGCGGAGTTGAATGCCTCGCGGAAGAAGCTCGACGCCAAGCTTCGAATGCTCAAGCTGAAGAAGGGCACGCTGGCGAATCAGATTGCCGCAGCGCGGTCGGGGGGCACCGACGTATTCGGACAGAGCGACGAACTCTTCGACAAGCTCGAAGAGGCCGAGCGTCAGATCGACGAAGACATTTTTGAGCAAGAGGCCGCAGCAGAGCTCGACGGGGAAGCGGCGGCGAACATGGCGCTTGAGGCGGCACTTCTTAAGGTAGGGCAGGCCGATACGGGACCTTTGCCAGGCGAAGAGGATCCCCTGGCGCAGCTCAAGGCGAAAATGAGCGACGAGCCCAAGCGCCTAAAAGACTGAGATTTATGACATCGCGCCGGTGCCCTTTGGGGCCGATTCCAAGAAATTGAAGGCGAGTCACACGGTTTCTAGTGCCTCTGGTGGACATATGGGGCAGAATCCTCACCACGACTAAGATCAGTATGTGTTGGTGAGGCGTTTTCATGTAAGGTCGCTCCTCGCAACGGAGGGCAATGTAATGCAAGGTACGCAAAATCAGACCAAATCAGGCTCAAACTCGAACATGCCATTTTCCAAAGACAGCAGTAATAAAGACGAAACTTCCGGACTTCACGACCTTCAGGCCATGGCCTCGTCGGCCAAGAGGCGCCGCTCCCAACGGCTAAGTAGCCAGATGGATGCGCAGGACTCTCTGTTGCAGTCGACCGCTGCCCTGGATGCCGTTGTTCTGCCCGACCCCAATAAGGAGCAGGTTGTCGCGATTGCCGACGTGGCACCAATTGCGGACAAGGCCAAAAAGTCCAGCGCTCTGAGCGGGGCAGGTGCCTCGGTAGCTTCTGTGGCATCGGCTGTACCAGCCACCGAACTGGCTGAGAGCACCAAATCATCTTCGGGCAAGGGGCTCTATGTCGCCTTTGTCCTCGCCGCTGCCGCTGCTGTGGCCGCGTATGTGTTGTTTACCAACAAGAGTGCGACTCCCGCAGAGCCAGCTGCCAAACCTGTTGCGGCTGTTGTCCCTGTGGCTGTTGAGCCCGAAGCTGTCGAACCTGAGGTCGTTGAGCCTGCGGTGGAGCCGGCTGCGAATCTTGATGACAGCGCCACGGATGATAGCGCTACGAATGATAGCGCTACGGATACTGTGGCCAAGGACAGCGAAGAGCCAAGCAAGCCCGCTGTTGACGTAGCCAAGGCCGACAAGACCGACAAGACTCCCAAATCTGAGAAATCTTCCAAGTCTGAAAACAAGGCATCGGAGACGAAGGCAAAGACCCAGACCACCAAAGTGGCGGCGGTTGCCAAAGATAAGAAGCCTGTGAAGGACAGCAAGCCTGCTGAGACCAAGGTTGAGAAAAAGCCTGATGCGAACGCCTCGCTAGACGATGTGCTTTCGAGTGTTACCGGCGGTGTTGACAAGCCAATCGCCAAAGAGACCGACAAGGCTGCTCCAAGTAAGACAAGCCTCAGCCGTGGCGATATTGCCAAGGCGATGGGCAAGGTCAAAGGGTCTGCGAAGGCTTGCTACAAGCTCGAAGAGTTCTCGGGCATGGTTAAGGTCAAGTACTCGGTCGGATCCGACGGATCGGTCACAAAAGCCGCCGCAACTGGTGCCCATGCCAGTAGTAAGACCGGTGCATGCGTCGCCAAGGCCGCCAAGAAGGCCAAATTCCCGCCATACAGTGGCGCGGCGATGTCATCGACCTACCCGTTCCTTCTCGCTCCGTAGCAAAGGCCCGACTTGCTCACATGCGCTGATCATGATCTGATCGGCGCATGAGCAAGAGCCGCAAGCCGACAAGCAAGAGCGTTCAGCCGAGCAGCAAGAGCCGTCAGCCGAGTAGCAAGAGCCGTCAGCCGAGTAGCAAGAGCCGTCAGCCGAGTAGCAAGAGCCGCACGGGGAACTTCTTCGAGGACTTCACGATTGGCGCCACGCTGCGCCACGCTGCTCCGCGAACGATTCACGGCGGCGATTTGTCCCTGTACATAGGGGCCACAGGGGACCGTCGACCGCTGCACTCCTCAAGCGAGTATGCAAAGTCACTGGGGTTTCGCCGGGAACTCACACACGACCTCTTGGCCTTTCACGTTGTCTTCGGAAAGTCGGTCTCAGACATTTCCCTAAACGCCGTCGCCAACCTCGGATACGCAGATCTGCGCTTTCTCGAGCCGGTTTACCCTGGCGATACACTGAACTCAGTCTCTGAAGTCATCGGCCTTCGAGAGACTTCGAGCGGAAAGAATGGCGTCGTCTACGTCAAGACGCGCGGACTCAACCAAAAGGACCGAGAAGTTCTTAGCTTCAATCGCTGGGTGCTTGTCAATAAACGAGATCCTGCAACCAAGACGGGCGTCAACCAAGTACCGGCTTTGCCTGCAGAGATTGCTGTCGAAGATTTGCCTGTGCCAGCGGATCTCCAGCTCGCTCGCGTGCACGACTTGGTGTGGGCCACAGGCGGCACAGCATTTTGGGAGGACTACGCGGTTGGCGAGATCATTCATCACAATGGCGGCATGACGCTGGAAGAGTCGGATCACATGCAGCTAACGAGGCTTGTGCAAAACACCGCCAAAGTGCATTTCAACCAGCACGCCCAGGAAGGTTCACGGTTTGGGCGCCGACTGATCTACGGTGGTCACATCATCTCGGTGGCACATGCTCTTGCCTTCGACGGGTTGGAAAACGCTCTGTGTATGGCCGGCTGGAATGCCGGAAGCCATGCCAATCCAACGTTTGCCGGGGACACCATCTATGCGAGTAGCGAGATTCTGGCTTGTGAGTCCTTGCCAAGCCCCCACGATGGACTGGGAGCACTCAGAATTCGCATGGTCGCCTACAAGAACGCCGACCCGAGCTTGGACGAGATTCCACTGCGTGGCGCTGACGGCAAATACGACCCAAGAGTCGTGCTCGATCTCGACTATTGGGCCCTGATGCCGAAATCGTCCAGCTAATTCAAGAAGTCGACATCGAGGGTTAAATATTCTGCCTGCTCTTCCGTCTGTGGAAAACGGCCAGTACGATGTCTGGCACTTGGTGCACGGAGTTTCGTGCACATCGGATCTCTCTAGCATTCACCTTTTTCAAGGCAACCACCTACAAGGGCAACCTACATCATGCGCAATAAACTACTTCTCACGACCATTCTCGGCGGCTTTCTCACTGCAGGTTATGCCCTGACGTTTTCAGCTCCGGTTGCCGATGCTGGCGGTGCTAAGAACCTCAAAGTGTATCCAAAAGATACCGATAAGAAGCAAATCAAGAAGGACATGAAGGCTCTTTCGAAAGCCCTCGGCGTCCAGTGCGATTTTTGCCACAGCATGTCTGCCCTCGACAAAGACTCTCCGATGAAGGAGAAGGCTCGCGAGATGATGCGCATGACGAACACTGCCAACAAGACACTCAAGGCAAAGGGCTTCAAAAAGGCTGTTACCTGCAATACGTGTCACAACGGCAAAAAAGAGCCAAAGAACTAACGAGTCACTAGCTAGGCGCGTTTGTATGGCGAGATGCGCCAGGCAAAACGCGTCTCGCAATCTGGGCAAGCGCCCAATTAAAAAGGCCGCAGAGCATTGCTCAGCGGCCTTTTCTTGTGTTTGAGAGTTATTCTTACTGGAGGCTGCCGGGTTCTGTCTTGCCCTTGTGGCAGGTTACGCAGGCGAGTTTTCCTTCGCCGCCGAGAAACTCCCCGTCAAGGCTCTTTGTCATTTCCATCATCGAGCGGGCTTTGCCCTTCATCTCGGTCTCATCGCCCATCGCATCCACCACATGGCAGTGATCGCACTGCACGCCGAGGCCCGTGCTAACGGACTTCATGTAGGTCACGAGTTCTGCCTCGCCCCAGCTCTTGGGAAGAACCTTGAGGTTGGGAAATTCGCCACTATCCGCACCGGTGTCGGCAACGGGTATCGCAGCAGGAGTTTCGGTCTGGGTGGTGTCCTCTGGTGTCTCAACAGAATCGGCAGGAGTTGTGGTCGCCGGTTGAGAGTCCTTCTTCGAACATCCGCCGGCGGCGAGAAGAAGTGAGAGAGCGCTTGTGAATAGGAGTGTTCTCATAGCTTTTGCTAGGATGCGCTCCGCACCGCGCTATGACAAGTCCCGGCAAATGAATGCAGTAAGAGAGTTTGCAGAAGTTTTGGTGCGCGCTCGAATCGTCATCGCATTGGGCGGGAAGGCGCGGCGCGAGGTCCTAGAGGCAGATACGTCTGTGCTCTGCGCGAGGTTGGTAAAACGTCATCGGCACTCTCTCGCAGCCTTCTTGAATCGAATGCAGCGTTCCGACCTGGATGACTTGTGCGGAAAATTTAAGGTAGATGGGAAAGGGACCGTTGGTGAGCTCCGAGCACGTCTCTGGCTTCACGGTGCAGAGATGGAGGCCGGCGGTGAGGTGCACCTGGGCTCTGGGTATCAGCCGATTCCGATCGTCTTGGGATCGCGACTTGTGTACCCGGGCCCGCTGCATGGCACTTGTCCACCCTGTGCCGAGTGGCCAAGGCCAGTTCCGCCTGCGGTGCCCGAGCCTCGGCCGGACCGGGATCCAGAATCCATCGAGGAACTCTTGAGAAATGCCGATGCACTTCTTGGCGTGCGTATGGGAGCCAAGGGGCGCGACAAGGGAATCTTTGGAACCCGGGTCGAAGCACTTCTTGGTATCGAGGAACGGGGCCTGGCGGAAGCCGACTGGCGTGGCGAGGTCGAAGTGAAGACCGTACCCGTGATTCGGGATCGGGCAGGCTGGTGGCGGGTGAAGGAGGACCCGGCGATTTCTATGGAGCACGTTGACCCCCGCATCAAGCTCCGCAAGGTTTTATGGGTCGCTCGGGTGGGTGGCAGTGGCGATTCCCCGATCTTGTCCTGGTACTTTCAAGAGTGGGACCCCAAGATAGCCGCTCTCGCGCACAGGTTTCTGCATCACCGTCCCAAGGGCCCAAAGGGCACAAGCAACAAGGGCTGGTACCTGCAAAAGCGCTTCTTCCTTCACTCTGGATTTCTGACCTCTCTCAATGGCTAGCATCGACAACCTTCGTCTAATTGGCATCAGCGGCACCAACAAAGTAATGACGGGAGAACTCTCTCGTCTTGCGAGACGAGCCGTTCAGGGCATCCGCGTTCCCACTCCCAAAAAACAGGGGCTGGGTGCATTGGTGTACCCGTTTGATACCCAGCTCGCCGAAGTCGCTGTGAGCTATCACAGGACGTGTTCGCGAGTTCTTTGGGATCTCTTCGAATCGAGTGCGCGGCGCCTGGAACCGCTCTACGAAGAACTCGTAGCCGATATTGCTGAGGACGAACGCGGTTGGCTTTGGGATGGTGCGAGCATCTCGATTCGCCCTCGAAATGTGCAGAGCTTCGCGGCGGGCGAGCGGCAAATTGTCGGCACCGTCAAAAACGCTCTTATCGATGGTGCAGCGAAACGGGGCATGACCCTCGATGTCGATGCGCATGAAGCTGATATTGAGATTGCCGTTCGCATTCACGATGGAGTGCTCTCGGTGTCTGTGGACCTGGCAGGCGGGCCAATGCATCAACGGGGCTACCGTGTAGAGGCGGGAGATGCGCCTCTGCGGGAGAACCTCGCGGCCGTTCTGCTCATGCTCTCTCGTTACGATTCCCGCAGCGACGTGCTCATTGATCCGATGGCCGGATCCGGAACAATTGCCATTGAAGCAGCCCTGATGGCACGTGCTGAGTCCCTTTGGTCGCAAGGGCGCCAGCCCGCGTACCTTCGTCTGCCCGCCTTTGAGGGCACCACGCTGCGAACCGAGCCGCTCTTTGGCGATGCCAAGCCGGTAATCCTGGCGAGTGATATCGACGCTCGCGCTATTGAATTCATGAGGGTCAACGCCGAGCGCGCTGGGGTCTCAGAAGATCTCTGCATCGTGCATGCAGATTTGCGCGATCTCTCACCTCGGGTTGTGGCGAAGAATCTCGGGGAGCGAGTGACGGCCGAGCAAAAGGGCTTGATTCTCAGCAACCCTCCCTACGGTGAGCGCCTTCAGGGTGGTGAGCTTGAGCTCTATGACGATATGGGGCAGTGGTGTGAGAGTTTCCCTGGATATAGAGCCGCGTTTCTTATGGCAAATGCGGAGTTCGAGGAGACGTTTGGTGGCAGCCCACGGATTCGCAAGCCCATCAGCAATGGCAGCTTGCGGGCGTACTTCTGTCTCTACGACCTCTAGAACCGTCGTCCAAGACTTCGGTCGGTCGCCAGTAGGTCAAAGGTTTCTTTCACCTACATGTTCAGAGTGGTGATGGCTGACCGTTCACTGCACTAGTGGCACGACGTCTTCTATTCATCCTGACTTGCTCGCTGGGCCTTGTCTTTGCTCATGGGGCGAAGACTGCGCAGGCAGAAGACGGCTCCGTCGGAGTGATGGTCGATGCTGGACTGCCTGATGGGGTGAGCGGGTCGCTTGTCTGGCGGATGACGCCTCGGCTTCGGATTCACGGAGGGGTTGGCTACAACGGCTTCGCACCTGGTGTACGCGCCGGCTTTAGCCTTGCGGCATTCCCATTCTTCATCACGCCGACTGCCACGGTTGAGGCGGGGCGCTTCTTTGAGGGAAACGCAAACACACTCGCGCAAATGGTGAGTGGTGACCCAGAGTATGATGAACCTGCCCTGCGAGAGGTTGGCTACGACTTTGCCAATGCGCACGTTGGCCTGGAGCTTGGCTACTCCGGCATGACGTTCTATGTGCATGGAGGCATGAGTGCTTTGCAGATGCGAGTCCGAAATCTCGATGCGACTCTCTCTGCCAACTTCGAGGATAGCGAAGGTCCCAAAGTTGAACTACGAAGCGACCCGTCTGTTCGTGTTATCGGCCCGTCGGCTCGCGCCGGCTTTGTCTACTATTTCTAGATTGGAGTTCCCTATGCGCGTTTCTTCCCTCAAACACTTCGTGACCTTGCCTCTTCTGGCACTCTTGCCTCTCATCGCCGGTTGCGAGAGCGAGTTTGATTGGCTCGTTATCGAAACCGAAATCCAGGAAGTCTGCATGGTGGACCTGGTTAGCGAGTTTGAAGGCGTTATCCCGATCGAGGGTGAGCCTGAAGGCATCGTGCGACGCGTCCTCAGTGGTGAGGACCTCGGGATAACTCTTAGTGAGAAGTTCTCCGCCGAGATGTATCTGCGCGGTGTTGGTATTTACGCTGCCAACGGCGTTGAAGGCTTTGACTTCATCAACACCCTCCGTGTGGAGGTCGCCGCTGGCGACGGCCCTGGAGTGGAACTGCTCAACTACGATGCAACGGCGCAAGAGAACAGCGAGGACTGGTTCGCGCCCTCCAAGTCGGCAGTCGATATCGCGGCCTACATTGAAGCCGACGATATGGAGCTCCGGGTTGAGTTCGCAGGCACGATGCCAGAAGCAGCATGGTCTGCGAGCCTGGAAGTTTGCGTAAACGCCCAGGCTGCATATCGCGAAACGCTATAGAGAAGAGAGCGTTCTAACGGGACTACGCTGGCGCGTCGGTGCTGTCGGCTTGTGGCATCCAGCTTGAGATGAGCTCAAAGTTGTCGACAACGCGAGAGTGGTAGTGCCCCCAAACGTTGCTGATAAGAATGTGCGAACCCTTGCTCAGCTTTGGTGTTAGGTAGAGAGCAAAGTACTCGGTGCCTTGATCGTCCGGAACCTCTAGCACTTGGTCGAGAGGCTTCTTTGAGATCGGACAGAAGAGTTGGCATTTGCTGCCTGCAGCAAACTCGTTCATACCGCTCTTACGATCATCTCCGTGAATTGGACTGAGATGCACAAGGCCTTCTTTGTCATCCGTCTTCACAAGAAGAGTAAATGCAGGGTAGCCGTCGAACGTGACGTCTGAGATGCCAACAAGGTTTGCGCCGGTTGGACCAAAGAGCTGCGTCACGATGATGCTCACACCTTCGTCCTTCTCGTCTACCTGGACGTTGCTCTCGGTGGCGACGGCATGCGCCCCAGTGATACGGGGCTTTCTTCGGTTGCGTTGCTGGGTGCTCATGTTGAGACTGTTACCCGCTGCTGCGTGTGGCGCAAGAGAATCTCGGCCGATTACTCAGCCTCCTCAGCATCTTCGTTTGCGTCGCTCGCCCGTCGCAGCTCCTTGAAGAGAAGCCGGTAGGCCTTGGCTTCACAACGCGCCGCGGCATCAAGAGCATGGAGTGACGCGCAGAGCTCGCGGACCAGCAGGACGTCCAATTGTGGGAGTTCCTCGCTAGCCCGCTCAAGGGTGGTTGCGAAGTCGTTGGATTCGCAGAGCGACTCGCGAAGAGCTTCTAACGGCACGTTTTCATCTTGGGCAATGGGGCTCGCTGCGCGGCCCTCCAAGAGAGCCTCAATGACTGCGGCCTCTTCGGGGCGATTTCGGAGCATTCCGGAAACACGCCGCAACTCGCGCCTTCGCGCCGCCTTGGCTTTTGTGCTGTGCGCCGTTTTGAGACAGTCCAGGAGGTCCTGGGAAACCGGGAAGCGCGCACAGCGCTGTGGCGAGAGGCCCAAGAGCGTGAGTGCAAGGACATCGAAGGTCTTTGCGAGGCGTCGATTCTCGGAGCGGCCGCGGCCTTCCTTCTCGAACTCTTCTTCCTCGTCTGGTGGGATAGTCATACGTTAGCCTTTACGCCAAAAGTGGCTGCTGAAGATTACCAGCAGGGGATAGATTTCGAGACGGCCAAGGAGCATGCCGCCACTGAGAAGGTATAGGCCTGCGTCGGGGACCGCCGCAAAGCTCTCCGATGCGCCCGTGGTGCCGAGGCCAGGGCCAATCGAGTTCATAGCACTTACGGCCGCAGTTGTACCGCTGATGAAGTCGAGCCCAAGTGCGGTGAGACCGAGCCCAAGCACCGTGATGATCGTGAAATAGAGCAGGTAATACCCAAGGATGGCTTCAGTGGTTTCCCTCGGAACTTCTCTATCGCCAATATGTAGTGTTTCGACGAGTCTTGGACGCACGAGCTTTCGAATTTGCACCACCGCATGTTTGGCGACCACGTAGAGGCGAACGACCTTGGAACCACCCGCGGTCGAACCCGCGCAGCCGCCAATAATCATGATGCCCACGAGCAGGAATCTCGAAAAGTCGGGCCACAGATCGAAATCTGCTTCGGGGTTGATGCCAAAGCCTGTCGTGGTGATAACCGAAACCGTTTCGAACGCGGCGTAGCGCAAGGCCGTGAAGACCGAGTCGTAAACGCCTGAGCCATAGGTGTTTATCGTTAGCAGGATGATCGCGACGACGATAATCTTGATGTAGAGACGAACTTCAGGGGATTGGAGCAGGCGCTTGGGTTGCCCCAAAACGATTGCACGGTATTGCAGCGTGAAGCTGATGCCGGAGATGAACATGAAGAAGATGACGACAAGCTCGATGTAGAGACTGTCAAATCCGCCAATGCTCTCGTTCTTGGTCGAGAATCCTCCTGTTGCAATCGTCGCCATCGCATGATTGATAGCGTCGAAGATGCTCATGTGACCAAACCACAAGAGAACAGCCTCTGCGAGGGTTATGATGAGGTAGAGAACCCAGAGTCGCCTGGCTGTTGCTGCGATGCGAGGTGCGAGTTTATCTGAGTCGATGCCACTCGCTTCGGCCGAGAAGAGTTGCATGCCGCCAACCGAGAGTTCTGGCAAGATTGCGACCGAGAGAACAATGATGCCCATGCCTCCAATCCAGTGCGAGAACGAACGCATGAAGAGGATGGATTTGGGCAGTGCCTCGATGTCATTGATTACGGTTGCGCCGTCTGTTGTGTAGCCACTCATGGCCTCGAAGTAGGCATGGGCAAACGAGTCGAACTCTCCGCTCATGTGATAGGCGAGGGCCGTAAAGAAGACGAGTACGAGCCAACCAAGCGATACCGCCAAGAGCCCTTCTCTGCGCCTGAGTGAGTCTGTTGGTGCCTCTAGGGTAACGGGCAAGTGCGAGATTCCGTACGCTGCCAACGAGGCGAGAGCCATGGCCATCGTCCAGATTGGCCAGTTGGTTTCGCCATAGGCGATAGCGAGCAGCATGGGGAAAAGCAGGCCGATGCCCGAGAACCAGAGCAAGCGGCTCAGGACGCGAAATACGACACCCGTTCTCATTAGCGGAGCAGGTTTTCTACCGCGACAAGGGCGCTTGGCAAGGCAACGACTAGCAGCGTGTCACCCGGTCGGAAGATGAAATCGCCGTCGGGAATGAATACCCTCTCGCCGCGAATTACGCCGCCGACCAGGGAGTCTCGCGGGAATTCGAGCGCCTTCAAAGGCGTCGACAGCAGGTCGGCATTCTTCGGATCGGAGGGCACCTCGTACTCGAGAACTTCCCCCTCGTGGTCGCCAAGCATGTGTGCTGTCGAGATACGACCTCGACGCACGTAGCCGAGGATGTGATTCGCAAGCGCGCGTCGTGGGCTAATGAGAGCGTCGATTCCCATCTTGTGAGCGATGGGCGCGTACTCGAGTTTGTCTGAGCGCACGACCACCTTCTTTGCGCCGAGATGTTTGGCCATGAGCCCAACCAACACTGCCTTTTCGTCATCATCAATGAGGACGACGACCGCATCGGAGACTTCCTCGAGCTGTTCCTTGAGTAGCTGCGGATCCGTGCCGTCCCCGAGAAGGACAATCGACTTGCCGAGCTTGCGCGAAAGCCATTCCGCTCGGGTGTTGTTCATCTCGATGATGGTGGGATAGAGACGCTGCGACTCAAGCTCCCTGGCGAGGCGATAGCCGATAGAGCCACCGCCGATGATCAGTACGTGCCGAACGTGATGCCAGGGCTTGCCCGAGAGAATGATGAATTCGTCGATGTTTTCTGGGCTGGTAATGATCTCTGCACGCTCATCAGGCGCGAGCACATCATCTCCACGGGGAATGCGGAGGCCGTCAGCACCAACGATGCCTGCGACAAGTGATGGATCTGGAAACGTCGAGGACAGTTCGGCCAAGGTCTCGTGGCACAGAGGCGAGTCTTCGCTCAGCGGCAACTCCAAGAGCACTAGGCGCCCCTCCGCAAGGGTGCGAATTTCTCCGGCTCCCTCAAACGAGAGTTGTCCCACGACTTGCATCGCAACACTGTATTCGGGTCCAACGAGCAGGCTGATGCCCATATCGGCGCCTTGCATGTTTCCGACTTGGTAGTGCTCAAGCTCTCTCACACGAGCAATAGTCATGGGTTTTTGGCCAAGGCGCCCAGCGATCATGGCGCTCACCAGGTTCACCTCGTCCACTTGGGTGACCGCAATAAAGAGGTCAGCTTTGCCAACGCCAGCCAGATTCAGAATGTCTGGATTCACGCCGCTGCCGTGAACTACCAGGCAGTCCAAGGCGCTTTCAAGATCACGCGCAACAGCTTCCTTCGCTTCGATGACCGCAACGTCGTGCCCCTCATCGACCAGGATCGTCGCGAGGTAGCGTCCAACTTCTCCGGCTCCGACAACGATTACATACATGGCGCAGACTCGAATTCGGAGGTGTGGCGTTGCCACAAGGCGAAGCGCGGATGTGGGAGCGTTGCCAGCAATCGCCGTGTCTTGGAGCAGGGAGGCGAATAGAGAAAAGTTCTTAACATCTAGAACTCGCTTGGATCATCGGGAACACACACTTGCATCGGCGCATCGCATTTCAGGTCTTCGTTGCACGAACCATCGTCAAGGCATTTTCCACCCTGGGAGCCCGGGTTGCGTTCATGAGCAGCTGCAGGCGCTGTCTCTTGTGGTCCCAAGTTCAACTCGGTCTTCATAGTGCGGCAGCGATTCACTTGATAGGTGCCATAGATTGCTGACACCGCGGCGGCGAGAGCAACGGTTCCAACGATGAGGCCAGCCGTTGGAGTTTCTCCCTCATCTCGATCACGGCTAATCAAACTAATGGCCAAGACACCACTCAGCACGGTTCCGCTCATGTCCACAAGCGGGTAGGCGAGCGAGTCGGTGCAGTCCACAGGATCACTGTTCTTGTAGGAACTCGGGGCGCGGGTGAGGGCGATCGCCGAACAACTCGACACCGCAACTGCGATGGCGATGCTCAACACTGCATGTCGGAGAACCATGGGAGGCGAAAGCTACAGCTGTGAACGCAGTTGATCCAGCAGCTTGGTCGTGTAGTAGCAAGTGCGATACCACCTGGGGGGCCGGGCCTCCAGACCGATGGGACTCTGCCCGCCACACCCTTGATTGGCAGTCTAACTAATTGTAGTTGCTAGAACCATGGACCGGCGCCCGCCTTGCATTACAATGATGTCCATGTCGAGCAAGACACGACTGTTTTACTTAGCCTTTATTAGCTGCTGCGTTTTGGCCTCGTCCACGCTGGCACATGCCGAGAAGAGGATCGCCCTTCTAAATATTGAGGGGGCGCGCTCCGATGGATTGCGCGACACGATCGGGCGACTCATCCGACCCAACAAGGTCCTGAGCACCAAGACGTATCGCAATGCAGCCAAGCGCTTGCGTGCACCAAAGCTCAATCCGAAGAGTGTGATGCGGGTGGCGAAATACCTCGAAGCCGACGGCATCCTCGACGGAACCATTGTTGCGAAAGACGGCAAGTATCGGCTCACCGTTCGGCTGCGCTCCGGCAAGAACGGCACCATCACCAAAAAGGTGGAGATGACCATGAAGCAGCCAAAGCTCAGCGACAAAATGCAACGCGGGCTCAGGCGACGTCTTATGGATGCCATCGATGAGCTTCCCTCGATTGCCGCCGAAGGGGATGAGTGGGACGACGATGGTTTCGCCGGCGACGATGATGATGATGACGATGATGATGATGGATTCTCCGATGGGGATGACGACGACGATGATGATGGTGGTCGCAAGACCAAGGCCCAACGCAAAGCAGAGGCTAGGGCGAAGGCCAAAGCAGAGGCTAGGGCGAAGGCCAAAGCCAAGGCAGAGGCCCGAGCAGAGGCTAGGGCTAGGGCGAAGGCCAAGGTAAGAAACGGTCGCGGTGGGCCTGGTCGACGCGGTGATGATGACGACGACGACGATGATGATGACGATGACGACGATGGTTTCGGCGACGACGATGATGATGACGACGACGACGATGGTTTTGGCGACGATGACGATGATGACGATGATGACGATGATGACGATGATGACGATGATGACGATGATGACGACGATGACGACGATGACGACGATGACGACGATGACGACGATGACGACGATGACAACCGCGGAAGCAATAACCGGTGGAAAGACCCACGCATGCGGGCAGCAATCGTCATGGCTGGAGCGTCCCTCACAAAGCGAAACCTAACCTTCACGTCAGCTCCAGAACTCGACAATCCTCCGCCTGGGTATGCCAGTGGCAACGTGCCTGGCGCCTTTGTCAGTGGGACGATCTATCCGCTCGCGTTTGGCGACAAGAGTTCATTGAAGAAGCAGCAAAAGGACCCCACAAAAAATATCGGTATCAACTTTCTCTACGACAGGGTTCTGAGCATTGCTACGAACGTCGACGATGGGGGCGTTGTGACACCCGTGCCAACCAACCAAGTTCGCTTCGGAGTTGGTGCGGTCTACCGAATGATGCTTGGCGCAAAGGAATCGAGCCCAAGCGTTTCATTCATGGCTGGGTACAATCGCAGCAAGTTCTACATCAGCAAGGGCATGTCACCGATCGAGATCGATGTACCGAATACCGAATACGAGTGGATTGATCCAGGTGCACGCTTTCGCATGCCAGTTGGTGCCAAGGCCGCCGTGCATCTCGAAGGACATGCACTCTTGGTCATGAATGCCGGAGAGATCCAACTCCCCGAGCAGTATGGCGGAGCGACCATTACTGGAGCGGACGTTGATGCCGGCATTGAGTACTGGGTGACGCATCAGTTTCTTCTCAGAGTCGGTGCGAGATACACAGCGCTTGGCTTCAGCTACGTTGGCAATGGCGAGCAGACCGACCGAAACAACGACGGCGAGACGGATGTCGGTGGTGCGCTAGACAGCTACCTAGGCGGCTACGCCACCATCGGCGCCGCCTTTTAAGCAAGCTCACTCAGGCCGACTCTTGCGGGTCGGCCTGAACGCGTGCGCCCCATGGTCTCCCCAGCTTCCACGTGCGGGACAACCGGGCACGCGCTACGGCCCAGGCCAGCTTTGGGCAGGCTCGGTGGCCAGATCGCTCCGGCTTTGGGCGCCTCCAGCATGGTTGCCTTGCTTAATTCCCCGTATTCCCGATAAAGTATAGCCGCGCCGCTCGGAAGAGGGCGATGCCGGATACGGAACGAGCGATTTTATGAGCAATACCAACAACTCCCAGTCTTGGGTGCAGCAACTAGGCGAGTCCATTCCAACCGATATGGCGGAAGAGATTGATGCCTTTGAAACCAACATCACGCTCCGAAAGGCCGGCAAACTCGATCCCAAGATCTTTGCGGAATCCAGACTCCGCCGAGGGGCCTATGGCCAGCGCTACGACAACGGCCGTCGTCATGATGGCATTAAGACACAAGAGTTAGTCTACCCGTCAGGCGACCTTGTGAAGGGGCCGGAAACGATTTGGGACGCGCCTGGCATGATGCGCATCAAGTCGCCGATGGGTATCGCATCCAATGAGCAACTCGAGACGCTGGCGGATCTGGCGGAGGAGTACAGCGACAGCATTCTTCACGTAACAACGCGCCAAGAGATTCAGTTGCACTTTGTGCACATTGATACCACTCCCGACATCATGCGCCGATTGGCTGCCGTTGGAATTACGACACGAGAAGCGTGTGGCAACTCGGTGCGAAACGTTACCGCATGCCAATTCGCTGGTGGTTGCAGTACGGCGGCATTCGACGTAACGCCCTATGCTAAGGCAACAACCTACTACTTATTAGGACACAAGGACATCCAGGACTTTGGTCGCAAATTCAAGATTGCGTTCTCTGGATGTAAGCCCAATCCATGCGGGATGGCCATGTTTCACGACATTGGTTGTGTCGCGGTAACAAAGGAAATCGACGGCGAAGTAAAACGCGGCTTTGAGTTCTATGTTGGCGGTGGCCTGGGGGCTGTGCCGTTTCAAGCGCAGTTGCTCGATGGCTTTGTTCCGGAAGACGAGTTGCTCCCACTGTGCCAGGCCGTGTGCCGCGTCTTCTCCCGCTTGGGTGAGCGCAAGAACCGCGCTCGAGCACGCCTAAAGTTTGTTGTTAAAAAACTCGGTATCGAGGAGTTCCGCAACGTGGTCGCCGAAGAGCGAAAGACCATCCCCCAAGACGAGCGCTGGACGAAGTACCTAGCGGATGTCGACACGGTGACAGAGATTCCGCTTCGCGAGGGCCGACAACTCGAGCAATCGGCGATCGACGCATTGGATGACTCAATTCGGGACGACTTTACGTACTGGCGCAAGCACAACATTTGGCAGCAGCCGCAAACAAACTACGTGACGGCCACCGTGCGACTTCCACTTGGTGATTTCACCTCTAGCCAAGTGCGCAAGCTAACCGACATCACTCGCAAGTTTACCGGGGACACGGTTCGCTTCACCGTCGAGCAGAACCTCGTTGTTCGCCACGTGAGTGAAGCCGACCTACCAGAGTTTTACCAAGAGCTTTCCGAGGCGGGCTTGGCATCTCCTGGCGCTTCTACCATTGCCGACATTGTGGCGTGCCCGGGAACCGATACCTGCAAGCTAGGCATCTCGGCCTCTCGTGGGCTCGCGTCCGAGCTTGAGAAGAAATTCTCGAAGCGACTGTACCAAGATCCAGAGGTGGAGAAGCTGCACATCAAGGCGAGTGGCTGTTTCAACTCCTGCAGCCAGCATCACGTGGCAGACCTTGGGTTCCTCGGTGTTTCTCGGGTTGTTGATGGTCGGCGAATCGCCCACTTTCAATTCGTACTCGGAGGCCAGTGGGCAAACAATGGTGGCGCGTATGGGCTAGCGATTGGCGCATATCCCTCAAAGCGAATTCCCGAGGTGATCGATAGAACGCTGGCGTTCTGGAAGGCAGAGCGCGAGGAGGGCGAAGACCTAAAGGGATTCGTGGCGCGTATGGGGCGTGCGACCATCAAAAAGCAACTCGAAGACCTACGAAAAATTCCGAGTTACGAGGAGCAACCCGATTTCTACACCGATTGGGGCGATGCTCGCGAATACACGATTGGGGATTTGGGAACCGGCGAGTGTGCTGGTGAGGTTGTGTCGATTGTCGATTTTGGTCTACAAGACGCCGAGCGCAGGCTCTTTGAGGCGCAGCTGGATCTAGAGGGTGGCAAGACGGGCGAGGCTTCGGTCGCGGCCTACAAATCGATGCTCACCGCAGCAAAGGCCCTGATCATGGTCTTCAATATTGATATCCAAGAGGATCCGGACCGGGTTGTTTCCGACTTCCGAAAACACTTTCACGATACCAAGCGCTTTCACGATCCGTTTGCCGGAGCGAAGTTCGCCAACTACTTGCTCAAGCGATATGAAAACCCGCCGAGCTTGAACGACGATAATTTGGTCGCGCGCGAAGCCATCGACGAGGCGCTGCTTTTTGTCGAAGCGGCCCAAGGTTGCTATCAGCGCATGCAGGGAGACATCTAGTGTCGATTCAGATTCAACAGACGAGCGTGAAGATTCCGCTCGTGTCGAAGGAGGCCCTCGATCTCGATGCCTTCATCCCGATCTTCCACGAGTGGATTCGCGAGCGTCGCATTGATAATGAGTTGCTGATCGATGTTGCCGACTATCGCCACGTGCCCAATGGTCCAGGCGTGATGCTCATTGCAAACGAGGCGCACTACGCAATTGATAGTGAAGACGGGGAAACCGGGATCCTCTTTTGTCGCAAGCGCGATGCGCTTGGCGATCCTGAGGCGGCGTTCCGCGATGCGTTACAGCGTGCCGCAAACGCCGCTAGCCTTATCGAAAAAGAAGAGAGTTTTGGCGGAACACTTTCGTTCGATACTTCGAGAATCCAAATGCGCGTCCTGAGTCGCCTCACGGCACCCAATACCGAAGAGACTCGCGCTGAGCTTGAGCCAGTCTTTCGCAAGGTGCTCGAGAGCGTGGGGTATGCTGGGGCCGATCTTGCGCCGCCGAGTGATTTGCGCCAGCCATTTGGCCTTGCGGTGAACGCCTGTTCGATCGCGCCAGATCTCGCGGCTTTACTTACGGCCCTTTAGCGGTCATTGCCAGGGTGAGCCCGGGCGGATTTCCCGGGTCCTGGAATGCCCAGGCCGGTGCAATCTCGGTACTGTCTCGCGCGTGAGCGCATCCAGGCATTTCCCCGCTACCGATACCTTTGTTCGTCGGCATCTCGGCCCAAGAGAGGAAGAGATTAGGGCGATGCTGGAGACTCTTGGAGTCGAGAATCTCGATTCTCTGGCAGACCAAACAATCCCCCCGGGGATTCGAGCCAAAGAAGCCCTGACGATCGGTGACGAACGCAGCGAGAGTGAACTCTTGGCCGAGCTCAAAGAGACTGCCAGCAAGAACGAAGTCTACCGCTCCTACATCGGCATGGGCTACCACGGCTGCCACACGCCGGCGGTGATTCTAAGAAATATTCTTGAGAACCCAGGCTGGTACACACAGTACACGCCCTACCAAGCGGAGATTGCGCAGGGGCGTCTCGAGGCGCTGATCAATTTCCAAACGACAGTAGCGGAACTGACAGGCTTGCCTCTGGCGAATTCCTCACTGCTCGATGAAGCGACGGCTGCTGCCGAAGCGATGATGGTGTGCTTTGCTGCCGGCCGTCGAAAGCGATCGAAGTTCTACGCTGCCTCCGATTGCCATCCGCAAACACTGGCGTTGCTCGAAACTCGCTCAGTACCAATGGGTATCGAACTTGTTGTGTGCCCGCCGAATGAAATGCAACTGGAAGCCGATGATGTCATCGGAGTCCTTCTGCAATACCCAAGCACCGATGGGCACATTGTCGATTACTCCGACCTGTGCAAGCAGGCTCACGCGGGCGGTGCCATGGTGGTCATGGCGTGCGATCTACTGGCTCTTACCCTGCTAACGCCTCCAGGCGAGCTGGGCGCAGATGTCGCCATTGGAACCACGCAGCGATTTGGCGTGCCTATGGGATATGGCGGCCCCCACGCGGCCTACCTGAGCACCACAGAGAAGTACAAGCGGCAGATTCCCGGGCGCATCATCGGAGTCTCGAAAGACGCACGGGGGCGTGTTGCCTACCGACTCGCACTACAAACTCGCGAGCAGCACATTCGCCGAGACAAGGCTCTCAGCAACATCTGCACAGCTCAAGTGCTACTCGCCATCATGGCTGGAATGTACGCCGTCTACCATGGCCCCGACGGGCTCAAGGAGATTGCGACGCGAGTTCGAGGCATGACGCTGGCACTGCGGGCGGGCCTTCGCAAACTAGGCCTAGCCGTGGATGAGGGGCCGGTGTTCGACACGCTACGCATTCGCGTCGACGGCGCTCGTCGTGACTCGATCGTCGCCGCCGGGCTTGCAAAGCAAATTAACCTACGCCACTACGACGACGGCCTAGGGATTTCTCTCGATGAGACATGTTCTGATCGAGACCTTGAGGACTTGCTCTCGGTATTCGCCGGAGATGCTGCCGTTCCAACGCTCGACTCACTTGTGAGTGCTGCGGGGGAGGCACTGCCTGTTGGACTTGCGCGAACCAGTTCGTGTTTGGCCCAACCGGTGTTCTCCAGCTACCACGCAGAGCACGAGATGCTGCGCTACCTGCACAGGCTTCAGGCCAAGGACCTTTCCCTTACGACTTCGATGATTGCTCTGGGATCGTGCACGATGAAGCTCAACGCGACTTCCGAAATGCTGCCTGTGTCGTGGCCGGAGTTTGCCAATCTCCACCCGGCGGCTCCTCTTGTGCAAACCAAGGGATATGGCGAGATGACCAAGCAGCTTGAAGGCTGGCTCGCCAACATTACCGGCTTGCACGCGGTTTCCTTGCAGCCAAACTCGGGCGCGCAGGGCGAGTATGCCGGGCTGCTTGTGATTCGGGCGTACCAGCAGGAACGCGGAGAAGGGCACCGCAACGTCTGCCTGATTCCGGTTTCCGCTCATGGAACCAATCCTGCGAGTGCTGTGATGGCGGGCTTTAAAGTGGTTGCCGTGAAGTGCGACGAGCTTGGCAACATTGATATTGAAGACCTGAGGAAGCGCGCAGAAGAGAACAAAGACGTTCTTGCCGCGACAATGATTACCTATCCATCAACCCACGGCGTGTTTGAGGATGGCATCGTAGAAATCTGCGAAATCGTGCACAGCTTTGGCGGTCAGGTGTACCTCGACGGGGCGAACATGAATGCGCAAGTGGGCCTCTGTCGCCCTGGGGATTATGGCGCCGATGTCATTCACCTCAACTTGCACAAGACGTTTTGTATTCCCCACGGAGGCGGCGGTCCTGGCATGGGACCTATCGCCGTTGCCAAGCAACTTGCTCCATTCTTGCCGGGCCATCCGATGAACGAGCACAACGAGCCAAAGGCCATTGGGCCGGTTTCTGCGGCTCCTATGGGGAGTCCGAGCATCTTGCCAATCCCCTGGATGTACATTGGCATGATGGGTTCTGCCGGGCTGCGCAAAGCAACGCAAGTCGCAATTTTGAATGCCAACTACATGGCGAGACGTTTGGGAAGCCACTACGAACTTCTCTACACGGGGCGCAATGGCTTTGTCGCCCACGAGTTCATTCTCGATGTGCGCCCCTTCAAAAAGAGTGCGGGCATCGAAGTCGATGACATTGCAAAGCGGCTGATGGACTACGGGTACCACGCTCCAACCATGTCCTTTCCCGTTCCGGGTACGCTCATGATTGAGCCGACGGAAAGCGAGTCGAAGGTTGAGTTGGACCGCTTCTGCGATGCGATGATCAGTATTCGTGAGGAGATTCGGGCGATCGAAGAAGAGCGCATGGATCGAGTGAAGAATCCGCTAAAACTTGCGCCGCACTCAGCTCTCGACATCACCGATGCTGAGTGGGACCGCCCCTATGACCGCAACGTCGCCGCATTCCCTGCGAGCTACCTGAGGGACTCAAAATACTGGCCTCCGGTTTCGCGCATTGACAATGCATTTGGCGACAGGAACTTAGTTTGTACCTGCCCAAGTGTTGAGGAAATGGCCGAGTAGCTAACGCCTGGCTGCAACACGATCGATACGACTACTGTCGACCCCACGGTTCTAGAACGAGCGCCTTCTGTTCGCGCTCGAAGCCGTGGGCCACGAATCTCGGCGCTAGGTCCGAGTGTCGCGCGACTTCGCCATCGATTTGAGAGATGCGCAGGGTGCGTGCTCCGGCGAGTTTTGGCAGGAGCTGCGCAATCACGGAGTCGAGGGTTTCATCTCGGCGATACGTAAGAAGTTTACCGGAGTGTAGGTAGCACACAGGTTCGCCACCCCAACAGAGAAGAGTCGCGCCTGCGCGCCTGGCTCCTTTGCCTGATGGCCAGGGCAGGGCGGCTCCCCAAGGGTTTGCCGGATCACAGGCCGCAAAGACTTGGCCTTGTGGAATCTCGGTGGCCGACCCCCGAAGTTGGTCGACAAGCCCAGGCCTGGCGTACTGACTGCCTTGCAGCGCTTCGACAAAATGCCCTCGTCGCAGTGAACCCTGCTCCTCCATGAGGCGCAAAACCGCAGCAACGTCGCGGTTTACAATCGAGGTTCCAAGGTCACGTGAGACCACACCAAAACACTCGAGTGCCGCCTGCGCTTGCGCGTGCGCGCGCTCTGTGACGCCCCGGCCCGATGCCAATGCTTCGCCGACGACGCCAAGCGTGCTTGACCAGCGTCCCCCGTGCGATTGCATGCGCACCCGCATCTTCGCCCTAGGGCTGCGAGGCCGAAGACCAAGGCTGCGCAGGAATGCGGGGGTGTCGTTCGTGATTCGACCCAGCCAAACCAACTCCGCCATCGCAGAAGCAAGTTCTTCTGGAGCACTCTGAAGATCCAGAGCCACCAAAAACGATGCACCCTTGGTTTGAAGCTCCGTATCCAGTTTACGAGCCATAGCAGAGGCCGTTTCTGGGAGTTCTTCGGGTTCCGGCAAGAGCGCACGGGCGTGTTTGCGAAGCACGATTCTCACCTTGCCATCACTGCGTCCAAGAGCACCGGCTCCCATCCAGAGTAGCTCTCCGGAGGCACATAGCGCATCGAGCATGTCGGGGCGGTAGTCGGCGACGCGCGCTGGGAGAATCTTGGACTCCAGATCGGAGAAGGGAATGGCGAGCCCTGCGAGTTTCTCGATGGCGACCCGCAGCGCGGCGATACCGGTCCCCGGTGTCTCCAGGCCCTGTTGGCGCCAGAGAAAAACGGTGTAGCGCGCTGCCGAGACCGGAGCGATGGCACCTCGGAGAGCCTCGAGGCTGCGCCTTCGAATTCTGCGCAGCACATCGGGGTGGCAGTAGTGGGCGAACGCACTTCCGGGCACCATGGTTCCAAATTCCAACCGACCGCGGTTGGTGAGCTCTGTCAGCGATTCAGTCGCGAGGCCCTCTTCGATCGCAAAGTGTTCGGCGAGAGCCTTGGCCAAGAAGGGACCTCGTCTGCCTGCGAACCGCAAGATGAGCGAGAACAGAGCATCAGGCTCTGGAAGTAGAAACTCTTCTGGGACTCCGTGCGGCAGGCAAACGCCAAAGGCGTCTCGGTAGCGTCCCGCATCTTCGCACGCCATGATGTGGGGTCGTCCTCCTAAGAGTATTTCGCAGGCTCGTCCGCTTTGGGTGAGCTGCTCGATCCACTCCTCCGGCGCTTGGGTCGAGCGAAGAGCGAGTGCGGGGCTCGGCAGTGCCCCCAATCGGCGAAGAACGTCGTGCAGCTCGCTGGCATCGCGAGCTCGCCTATCGTTCGCCAAATACTGAAGCTCGGATTCGACTTGCCCTAGCGTTTCGGGAACCAGGAATTCTCTTAGGTCTTCTGAGCCTAGTAGCTCACGCAAGAGTGAACGGTCGAGCGAGAGCACTTGGGCTCGGCGCTCGGCTGCTGGCGCATCCCCCTCGTAGAGAAAGGCAGCAATGTAGGAGAAGACAAGCGATCGGGCGAAGGGAGAAGGCGCGCTGGTCTGAACGTGCTGCACTTGAATCTCGCCACTCTCAAAAGCCGTGAGCATCGAAACGAGGGCAGGCATGTCAAAGACTTCCTGAAGGCACTCTCGATACGTCTCAACAAGAATCGGGAAGCTTGGGTGGCGATTGGCAACGCCGAGGAGTTGTTGAGACTTTAAGCGCTGAAGCCACAGCGGCGTGCGCTTGCCCGGCCGTTGTCTAGGAAGCAGGAGGGCGCGGGCGGCGTTTTCTCGAAAGTGGGTGGCAAAGAGGGCACTGCCACCCAACTGCGCAACGACGCGCTCTTGAACTTCGGACTTCTGTGGGATGAGCAGCGCCAACTCGGGGGCTCTCCCCGTATCCGGTAGACGCAGCGCGATGCCGTCATCGGTCCATTGAACCTGACAATCGCCGAGCCCGCGCTCTGTGAGGAGGGCTCCAATGGCCATGGCCCAAGGCGCGTGCACGCGTCTTCCAAGGGGCGTCAAGATACACAGCCGCCAATCACCTACTTCGTCGCAAAACCGCTCGATAACGATGGTCTTATGGCTTGGAACGCTTCCAGTAGATGCTCGCTGCTCTTCGAGGTAGGCAAACAAGTTGTTGGCAGCTTCGGGCCCAAGCTGGTACGTCTCTCGGCAGCGCAACAGAAATTCGTCTTTGTTGGACTCAGAATAGTTCTGATTGAAGCTCTCGCAGAATTCGCCGATTTTGTGTCCCAGAGGAGCTGGCCGACCAGGCCCCTCGCCGCGCCAAAATGGCATCGTGCCGCTTTCGCCAGGAGCGGGCGCCACAATGACTTGGTCTCGCGTGATATCGAGAATTCTCCACGTGGAAGCGCCCAGGAAGAACGTATCGCCACGCCTTGCCTCGTAGACCATCTCCTCGTCGAGTTCACCGATGCGAGAGCCACCGACACCCAGGAACACCCCGTAGAGGCCTCTGTCGGGTATTGTGCCGCCGTTTACGAGGCTTATCATTTTCGCGCCCCGCCGCGCTTCGACGGTGCCGAGTTGTCTGTCCCAGACGATTCGGGCAGGCAGTTCTAGAAGCTCGTCGCCTCGGTAGCTGCCGCTGAGCATGGAGAGCACCGCACTGAGAGCCGTTTCGCTCAGGTCGGCATAGCAGTGCGAGCGACGCACGAGGGCAGCCAAGGCTTTCACATCCCAAGGCGCAACACTGCACAGTGCGACTACCTGCTGCGCGAGCACATCGAGACAATTGCTGGGGATTGTCGTTTCCTCCACATCTCCCTCGATCATGCATTTGCCAATCACCGTTGATTCAAGCAAGTCACCCGCAAACTTGGGCATGATGATTCCGTGCGATCGAACGCCCAAGGAGTGGCCCGCTCGCCCAACTCGCTGCAGCCCACTCGCAACCGAGCCAGGGCTCTCAATCTGCACGACAAGGTCTACCGTGCTCATGTCGATGCCCAGTTCGAGTGAGCTTGTGGAGACGAGGGCACGGAGTTCTCCAGCCTTGAGTTGCGCTTCAATCGCCTTGCGTTGATGGCGTGCAACGGATCCGTGGTGGGCACGACACAGGTCAGCCTCGGCTCGCTCGTTTAGGCCCAGAGCGATGCGCTCGCTCAGTCTGCGGCTGTTGCAGAAGATGAGGGTCGTGGTGTTGCTCTGAACCATTTCGAGCAGGCGGGGCAAGATGACGTCCCACATGCCACTCTCGTTGTTTCGAGGCCTTTCGCCAGTGCTGGCCGCTTTCTCGGGGGCCTTTGGCATCAGAATCTCAAGGTCGAGCTGCGGCGGTGTGCTGCAATCGACAATCGCGACATCTCGATCTCCGCCAAGAAAACTCGCGATGCGCTCTAGTGGCCGTTGGGTCGCAGAGAGCCCAACCCGTTGCACATCGTTCCCACACAGCGCGTCGAGCCGTTCCAGCGAAAGACTCAGATGCACGCCGCGCTTGTTGCTCGCGAGTGCGTGGATTTCATCGACGATGACCGTCTCCACCGAACGAAGCTTTTCACGAGCTTGCGAGCCGAGAAGCAAGTAGAGCGACTCAGGCGTGGTGATCAGAATTTCCCCAGGATGCCTCAGCTGCTTTCGACGTTGACTTGGCGTTGTATCGCCGGTTCGAACATCGACGCGGAGTTCGCGAAGCGTATTGCCACTTGCGGCGCGAATGCCTTCAAGGGGAAGCCGCAGGTTCTTCTCGATATCGTAGGCGAGCGCCTTGATGGGCGAGACATAGAGAAGGCGGACTCCTTCTTCTTCACGGGCCGGCGCATGCAGCAGCGAATCGAGACTCGCCAAAAAAGCCGCCAGAGTTTTCCCACTGCCGGTTGGTGCGAGAAGTAGTGCGTGCTCTCCGGCCTTGAGGAGTGGCCATCCTTGGCGCTGTACCGGGGATGGGGCTTCGAATGTCTCGCCAAACCACGTCTGTGTCGCCGTGCCGAAGGCTGTGAGGGGAGGAACCACTACGCGAGTCTATCGCGGGTGGTCTTTGGCTGCTCTACACTCGGAGCCATGCAGATGCACTCTGAGGAAATTGTGGTGGCAACCGATGGCCGAAGTACGACCGAGGTAACTTCAAGGATTCAACAGGTCGTTGCAAAGTCGGGGGTGAGCGTCGGTCTGTGTACCGTGTTTATCCATCACACCAGCGCATCTCTCATCATTTGCGAGAACGCCGACCCAACCGTTCGCTCTGACCTGGAACGATTTGCCAGCGATCTGGTTCCTGACGGAGACGCTCGCTACGAACATGTGGACGAAGGTCCGGACGATATGCCTGCCCATGTGCGAAGCATTTTGACGCAGACATCGATTTCCATTCCTATTGCTGCTGGTCGATGCAGCTTGGGAACCTGGCAGGGTGTCTTTCTTTGGGAACACCGACACGCCGCGCATCGTCGACGGATCACGGCTACCGTCATCGGCGCCTAGGTCGTTCGCGTTTACGGATTTGCTTCGATGCGAATCCACTCGGCTACGAGCAGGGATTCGTTCGCAGGGAATGCATCGCCAGCGTGAACACCGCGGGTGTAGAAACGCGACGCAAGTGGGGTCGCGCCGATGAGCCCCGCACTCAAGATGGCTTGGTAGTTCTCATCCGCACTCAGGCCAAGAAAGATTGGCCCGTTTGCGATGTTGTCGCCTTGGTGGCAAATCGCACAAGGCTGAAGTGGCCGTGGTGTCGACATGAGTGGCTGAATATTGGCTCGGAAGAATGCTGCACCTTCGGCGCTGCCCGTTGCGACAGCTCCTCCATCGGCACCGCCGCCGCCGCCGCCGGGGTTTCCACCATTTAGATCGCTGCCCTCTTCGAGCACAAACTCGCCGGAACAGGCCCCAACAAGAAGAAGGGCGAAGGCAATGGAGAGTCTTCCAGTGGCATTCATCGTTGTTAATTATAGCAACCTAGAGGCCAGAATGGTGCGCGTGTGAAACGAGGTGCATACCGTCGGTGGCTACATGTAGGTGGGGAACTTCTCACCAAAGTTCGTCGGATTTGCAGCCGATGTGTGGGTTGTCAGCCACAATAGTGGAGTGAAGCTTCGGTGGGTTTTGGTCGCGCTTGTCGCGTCGGTAGCAGCCTACTTGTACGCGCAGGGGCGCACCTCTTCGAAGCGTGGAGAGATCGCATCCACCCCAACGGCCGCGGGCGACGCTGGTGACGTTGATGGCGATGCAGCAGGAGAATGGGACGCCTCTCCTCGCCAAGTTCCTGCTGCAGATGGCGACGTTGTGCGCATTGCGTTGGCGTACGAAGTCCAGCGCTTCTATCTCCAACCCTTGGACGAAGATGGTGGTGACCGCGACTTTGCGCCAAGAGTCCAAAGCCTCTCAAAGGGGCGCGCGCAATACGATCCTTGGCTGAGCCGAGCTGCTCGCGAGATTGCTGTTCAGGGCGCCATCCTTGGGACGTCACCACCAGAGCCTGTGCTCTCGTTTATTCTTCGCTCGTCTGGAGCTCCCGAAGGCAGTGTTGCGCAGATGCTTGTGCAGGTTCGTGGCGAGGATCCCGATGCCATCGATAGCGCGATCGAGAGCGCGTTGGCGTCCGCCCCACAGGGTGCTGGCGCCTTGCTTTTGGGCGTTGGTGAAGCTGCCATCGAAAGCGGCGACTACGACCGTCGAGTTGTGGTGGTTAGCGCGCGTCGGAACTTTTCTCTAGCACCAACGACTCGCCAACTTGTTCCAGGTGAAACTTGGGAAATCTCTGGTCAAGCTCCTAGTGGCTTTGGCAAAGCCAACGCATCCATCTTGTATCCCGACAATTCGATTGTCGTCTTGCCGGTTGAGATACGCGATCGCGCGTTCTCTGTCGAAGCGCCCGCAGGAAATCGGGTTGGCACGGTTTGGGTTTCTATCGATGGCGTAGGCGCACAGGGGCCGGGCAAGCTCTTGCAGTTGCAAGCGGAGGTTGGTCGTGAAGTCCCTCGCACTCTCGATGCTGTACTCCCCAAGCCTGAGGATTTTCCTGATATCGCGGCAGCGGAGGCGTCGGCGCTCTCGTGTCTCAATTCTGATCGAGTCGGGCAGGGATTGCCCGAGCTAGAATTGGATGAAGAACTGAGCTACGTGGCGCGCGCACATTCCACGGATATGAAAGAGCAGGGCTTCTTTGCGCACAAGAGCCCGACCACCGGCTTGGCCTCCGACCGCCTTCGGGAAGCTGGCTACGCTGCAACGAGCAATGGCGAGAACCTAGCCTTCAACGACTCGATCGCCGAAGCGGAGTCCTCGCTAATGGAAAGCGTTGGGCACCGTCGCAACATTGTAAATACCTCCTTTACCCATGTTGGAATAGGCCTCGCGCGGTCCGACGGTCCATCGGGCGGAAGCGCTTGGCATCTCACGCAAGTGTTCGCTCGAAAAGTGCAACCGCTAAACGCTGAGGATGCGGCCGAGGACGTTCTCGCTGGGATCAACGCCGGTCGGTCCGAGCGTGGCCTCGAAGAATTGGAGATGCGAGAAGAACTCGTAGCACTGGCCCTCCAAGGTTGTGAGAAGGCCCTGCGAGAAGACCTAGCGGATGTCCCGTCTGAGATTGCACCAAAGGCGAGTCGCCTGATGCAGGGGCGTGTGTCGGTGAGTGCTCACGCGTTCTACGAATTTGACACCTTGAACTTTGCCGAACTCGGTGGTGAAGAGGAGTTTCGCCAAATTGGCGTCGCTCTACTTCGCGACCCGGAGAGTTTGGAAGGGCGAACCTTTCTCGTTGTGGTTGTCGCAGAACCGAGCTGAATTGCCCCGCTCGAGGTCCTCGCGTACGATGGTGCAGTAGATGAGCAGCGCTGGAACGGACACCCCGAAATCCGAGGGCAAGGCATCTAAACCCAAGCGAAAGAAGCGCAGATCACCGGCTCGCCGAATCTTGCGATACGTGTTGCTCACGTGGCTTGCGGTCATCTTTGTGGTGGGCTGTATCGTGGTTTGGCGAACCTCGGGCTTTGAGAGTAAGCAAAGGCCTGCCACGCACACGCGGGTTGAAATTCCCGAGCTTGGTGCGCGTGTTGAGCGCCTCGCAAAGGCGATTCAGTTTCGCACGGTCAGCGATGGGAGCGGCAATCCTCCTGCGGCCGAGCTCTTTGCTCTTCATGAACACCTCCGCGTTTCGTTTCCCCTCGTCCATCAAACGCTGGTGCGCGAGAATATCGCCGAGTACAGCTTGCTCTACACCTGGAAGGGGCAGGATCCGACGCTACCGGCATTGATTCTTGCCGGCCACTTGGATGTAGTTCCAGCGGATCCCAAACGCTGGAGTCACGACCCGTTTGCTGGAGAGGTTGACCGCATTCACATTTACGGCCGCGGCGCTATGGATGACAAGGTTACGGTCATGGCGATCCTTGAGGCGGTAGAACTTCTCTTAGCTGAGGGCTTTGTGCCGAAACGCTCAATATACCTCGCATTTGGCCACGATGAGGAAGTTGGAGGGTACGAGGGAGCGCGTGTGATCGCCGACATCCTAAACGCTCGGGGCGTGGTTGCAGAAGCCACCATCGATGAGGGCATGGTGATTACCGAAGGCATTATGGATGGCATCACCGACCCTGTCGCACTGGTTGGAATTGCAGAGAAAGGCTTCATGAATCTTGAGCTCGTTGCTCGAGGAACTGGCGGCCACTCCTCCATGCCTCCCCGCAAGACGGCCGTGGGCCTTTTGAGCCAGTCAATCGTACGTTTGCAAAAGCATCCCATGCCGGGCTCGTTTAGCGACTCCGTCGAGCAGATGCTTGCCTATGTTGGACCGGAGTTTAGCTATGGCCGCCGTTTGGTTATGGCAAACCTCTGGCTCTTTGGTGGCATGGTCAAGTCGTCCTTCTCAGAAAAACACGCAACCGATGCTCTGCTGCGAACGACCATGGCACCGACAATGCTCGAAGGCAGCAGCAAGGCAAACGTGCTTGCTCAGGAAGCAAAAGCCATCGTCAATCTGCGCATTAAGCCCGGGGATACAGAAGAGAGTGTGCTCAAGCACATCCGCAAGACCATCGACGATTCGCGCGTGTCACTCAACGTGATGGAGATGGTGCCCCCACAGGAATCGTCAAGCAGCGACTCTCGAGTCTTTACCATCATGGCCGATTCCCTTCGAAGCATAGATCCGAGCATTATTGTGAGTCCTGGCCTGATGCTGGCCCTCACCGATTCGCGGCACTATGCGAAGATTTCTAACGATGTCTACCGCTTTACTGCCATGCGGCTCGGGCCAGAAGACCTTGTGCGCCTCCACGGCGTTGACGAGCGAATCGCTGTGAGCAACTACGCAGAGATCATTGCTTTCAACCGCCGGCTCATTCGGGCTGTTGGAAGCAACTAGGCCCAAGCCGAGGGCGAGTGTGGCGCAGAGGGCACAGCGTTGGTGCAGTCGTAGGTTCACGCAAGGTGCGAAACCCGAGTCCTCAGCGTGGCCCGGAGTTTGCTGTTGAGTCCCCCATGCGAATACTTCCAAAGGCTCTGATACTTGTCATTGCGGTCACACTTGCCGCTTGTGGAGCTCTCTCGCCAATGGCCGAGAAGCCCGATGTAACCGTGCGATCCGTTTCCCTTTCCGCCGCAGGCTTCACGGGGATGGATGGCAACGTCTCCATGGATGTCTACAATCCGAATGGCTTTGGAATGCCTCTTAAACGCGTGGAGTGGACGCTATCGGTTGGATCCGCCCAGGCTGTCCGTGGCTCGTTTGAGCTTTCGGAGACGATTCCCGCGAAGGGCAGCGCGCCCGTTGAAGGCCGCATTCATATTGGCGTTGGAGCTGCGGTTGGAGTTGCTGCCGCCATTGCCGAAGGAATTCGAACCTACAATATTCAAGCAACGCTGACGTTTCAAACGCGGCTTGGCGACCTCAAGGCCAACGTCAGCCATCAGGGCGAGTTGCTCTGAAACACTGCGCCGAATCCTGCGACTACTTGCCTAGCTTCGCTTCATCCGGTGATTTGATGAATTCGAAGTTGGTTTGTTTGACTGCCGCACCCGATGGGAACTGCTGCGGTGATGATGATCTTCTCGCCCACCACGGCAAGTTTGTGGGTGAGTAGTTCGTGCTCGACGCGCTCGTAGAGTTCGTCCTCGGTGACGCAGGGCTCGATCAGCATTGGCATGACGCCCCACTGCAGCGCGAGGCGGCGGTACACCGATTCATTTGTCGTGAAAGCAACAATGGCCGCCTTGGGCCTGTGCTCGCTCATCAAGCGGGCTGCTCCGCCCGAATTGGATATGACGGCGATGGTGTTGATGCCCATCTGCGCAGCTGCAACCTCAGCTGCCTCAGCAACGGCGTTGGCCGAAACCTTGAGGGTGAGCGACTTGGACTTGAGTCCGGTGTGAAACTCTTCGCTGCCTTCGATTTCTTCGATGATGCGGCCCATGGTTCGAACGACGCCAACAGGATCTCGTCCAACGGCCGTCTCGCCCGAGAGCATCAGTGCATCCGTGCTGTCCAATACGGCGTTGGCGACATCCGAAGCCTCGGCGCGGGTTGGCCGAGAGTGGGTAATCATCGACTCAAGCATTTGCGTGGCGGTGATGACAATCTTGCCAGCGGCATTGGTTGCGTGAATGATTTTCTTCTGCGCGAGTGGAACCTTCTCTGGGCCCATCTCTACGCCAAGGTCACCACGAGCGACCATAATGCCGTCTGCAACTGCGATGATCTCATGAATGCGATCCACCGCTTGCGGTTTTTCGATCTTCGCGATGACGGGAATGCTTACGTCGCCTACGGTCGCGAGTTGTTTCGCTTCTAAGACATCTTCTGGAGAGCGAACGAACGACAAGGCGATGAAGTCAACGTTGAGTTTCAAGGCGAAGGCCAGGTCCTCGCGATCCTTGGGAGTAAGGGCTGGGGCGGATACCGCGACGCTCGGAAGGTTGATGCCCTTGTTGTTCTTGAGCATGCCACCTTCCTCGACCACGGTGCGGACTTCGGTCTCCGTTACCTCGGCAACCCGTAGGGCCAAGAAGCCATCATCGAGAAGAATCAGGTCGCCCTTGCTAACGTCACCAACAATGCCCGAGTAGCTTGTAGCGACGCGATTCACATCCCCAACCACGGTCATATCCGTGGTGATCGTAAAGCGCGCGCCGCGCTTGAGTTCGACTTCATCGTTCGCAAACCTCGCCACGCGAATCTTTGGTCCCTGCAAATCGAGCAGGGCGGCAACGGCACGACCGGCCTCCTTGGCCTGGATGCGAAGGTTCTTTAGATTCTCCTCGTGGGTCGCATAGTCGCCATGTGAGAAGTTGAGCCTGGCCACATCCATTCCGGCATCGATGAGTTGCCGGAGCTTCTCGGGGCTGCTGCTGGCGGGTCCTAGGGTGCAAACAATCTTGGCGCGACGCATGATGGGGAAAGTGTAGGTTGGCCGGTCGCCTGCCGACATTCGCCAGGGCTCCGAATGGCACAACCTTTGCGAATCTAGTTACTTGAGTGCTGTCAGAAAATCTCCCTGGCGGTCTGGCCCAATGATAAAAGCCCGGCCATGCGTACCATGAGGCGGATTCCGTGGGGGGTGTTGATTTTGGCAACAGGGGGCATCTCCCTGGCGGCATGTGGATCGGGCTCTGGAATCTGCGCAGATTTCGACAATCCAAAGCGCAACCTTGCCGCCGAGTGTGCTGCGGCCAACCCGGACAACCCCAGAGCGTTGGCTCAGTGCCTCAAGGGCGGCGGACATGCGGGTGCGTGGGCTGTTGATGAACACGGTCTGCCAGCATTTGATTTTGGCATCGAGCACCGCTGTGACTCGGTGGCCGAAGTGCAGTCTTCCAACGGAACGGTGCAAAGCGATCCGGTTCACCTGATTGGCAATGGTCGCGGCACCATTGCCCTCGCTCATGCGTCGGGGGCGATTGAGATTCTTCGACAAGATCGCGGAAGCGGATGGCTCAACAAAGTCGATGATTGGAAGGATCCCGAAGCTAAGAACTTTCCCGTTCAGCTTGGTGGCGGCTTCAACTACCTCGTCATTGGCGATTCGGTTCAGTCGACGCGCTACGACGACTTCTCGGTTGGCAAAGCCCTTGGAACGCAGACCAGACGTTTTGGTGTTGGCTACTACGAGACCGTCACCACCCTCAAGGATGTGCGAGTCACACGTCGAGTCTTTGCGTCCGACACCGATGCCCGCGCGCTGGTCGCAGAGGTCACGCTGGAGAACCTGAGCAACGCAAACAAAGAAGTTGGCTTGGTCGAGTTTTGGGATCTGAATCTACATCCGCTCCTAGCCGAGCCGACAACCGGAGGCGATTCGGACGCACGCGATGCACGAACACGGCAACGTCGCGCTGCGAGCGGGGAATTTGCGCACACACTTCGTTACTCGGCTGAGTCCAAGGTAGCGACCGCGGAGACCGTTGCCAAGGCCCTGCCTTCTGGAGTCACCGACCGCGCGAGTACCGCTGCGCTAGACTATTTTCCTTCGGAGATGTTCTTAGCAGTCGTGGACCAGGCTTCGACACCGGATGCGGTATGGCTTACAGATGATGAACTCTGGGAGGCAGACGCGACAAAACGCGGAATCCCCGAGCGCGCCGCCGAATCTGGGCTCGCTTCCTCTCGCGACATTGAATTGGATGGTGCGGAGCAGGGTGGCATCTTGGCGATTCGCGTTCCTGTCGTGCTACCCACCGGGGCCTCGGTTACGCGGCGCTTTTCTATTGGCTATGCCACGGAGGACATGGACGTCGACTCTGCAGTCGAAGAACTCCGTGCAAACCAAGGAGAGCTATTGCAGCAAGCTGCGGGATCCTGGAATGACCGGCTCGCCTGGATGGCGGTCGACGCCGAGGATAGCGGCGTTGTGCAGCGCGAATTGGCTTGGTCGAGCTACTACGTTCAAGCCCAGGCAACCTACGACGAGCTGCGCGGATTGCGCGCGGTCGGAGTCGGCGGCCCAACCCAATTCATCGCGGGAATGCACGGCAATGCTGCCGACCTCGCGCTCAACGCCGAAGGGCTCATTCATCTTAATCCAAGCCTAGCGCGCGAGACGCTCTTGTACGCGATGAGCGCCCAGCATGGTTCCCTCAGTGAAACACCCTACCGATATCCCGCTTCCCTCGCGGGGGTTGATGGCTTCACCGATGGCGCGAGCAACGCGAACCGTAGCGATGCACATATCTTCGTTCCCGCAGCGGTTGGCCGCTACATAGCCCTGACACGCGATTTCGACTTCCTAACGTCAAAGAGCCCATACTGGCCCGTTGCCGCGGCCGAACTCGCAGAGGTCAGTGAACACATCGTTACCTCGCTGCAGTACCTCGAGGAGGAGGTTGGCTTTGGTGCGCAAGGCCTAGTTGGATTGGGCTCGGGAGACTTTGGAAGCGATCAACTGCGCGAAGCGAGTGGATCAGAACTTCCCCTAGGAGTGTCGTCGGTGCTCAACGCCGCCGCTGTGGTGCATGGCTTTCCGCTGCTCACGGATGTCTTGGCCGCCGCAGGGTTTGAGTCCGCGGAGGCATTTGCCGGAGTCGTCGCAACGCAAGCGGGGGCGCTCGAAAGTGCTGGCTGGAACGGTTCGTTCTACGAGCGCGCCATCTCTGAATCGGGTGAATCACTGACGCCGGGGGTCCTCTTCACTGAGACCCAGGCGCTTCCTGTGCTTGCGGGCGTGACCGATGAGAATCGCACGGAGACGCTTCTCGATGCACTTGAGGCAAATTCCGGAGCAACCTTTGAAAACGGATCGTCGCGCCCGGCTGTCGCAGCTTGGGCCACCGAGGCCATCGCTCAGCGCAACCCCATTGCGGCTTGGCAGAGTCTTCTTGGCAACAGCTTGGCCTCTCACGCGGATACGACACCAGACTTCGTTCACGGCGTTTGGACAGGGCCGGGTAGCTTCGCTGGTTCAGGTCAGGACGATCCAGGTTCGGCATCGCTGGTTGGACCGCGCCCTGACGCGGACTTCCCGTTTGTTAGCACGGAAGCACACATGGCTACGGTGCGTGCGAGTCTTGGGCTCCTGGGAATCTCTGCAAGTTCTAGAGGCTGGCGAATCGATCCAAAGTTACCAAGTGAGAACTTTTCTGTGCAGCTGCCAAATCTTGCATTGCATGGAACGGCCAACACAATCGGTGGATCCATCACGGCACAAGCCGATGAGTTGATTCAGTTGGTGGTGACGCTGCCAAGCTCCGCTCGCGGCTCGCAGATTACGGTGATGGTGAAAGAAGCGGAGGTCGAATTCGTGCTTGGAGCCGACAACACCGTGACCTTTGACTTCCCCGTGCGCGCCCAAGAGCCCGTCCTATTTCTGGTGAGTGGATTGTGATCTAGTCGCTTGGAGGCGAGGTGACTTGTGAGGTGGCCAGTAAAACCTCAATGATTTCAGCGGCTAGATGTTGGAATGGCATGTGCTTAGAACTGGTGCATCTCTACTTCCAAGTAAGGTCATCATGAAATCCGCACTCCGCTTCGCTCTCCTTTCGATTCCTCTAGCTGTCGCCTGTGCGGCTGATGCTGAGCCAGATGAGGGCAACGACCTCGCGGACGGCAAGACCGATACTGCTGCGGTCGCCAACGCGGTTGCGCGTGTAACGGCAGATGGTGAGCTTTCCGCTGCCGATGTCGATGAACTCTTCGACGCTGCCGGCAACCGTGTCTCCATGGGCGAAATGCTCACGATTCGCGACGCGACGGAGTCGTCAAGCTTCTCGGTAACGGACGAGGCTGTTGGGCGTGCATTGGACAACGCCTATCGCGCAAACCTACTTGATCACGAAGTTGAGCAGACGGCCGACGCGAGCGATGGCTACGGTGGCAACAAGATTCCAGAGGCTGTGCGCGCACTGGTTTCGCAAGCGCGGCTAAACGGCGCAGTGGCTTTCGACATTCGAGAAACTCGAGGCGATGGGGAAGGCCGATGGAGCCCATATCCTTCTACAACTCCGCCTGTCGACAACATGGATTTTGACTACACCGTTGTGACGCCAGACGGTTTGGCTGCTGATGTTGCTGCAACACAGCTTACCTACAACGCCATCGTAGGCACCGAGACCGAAGAGCAATGCGATGGAGCTGGCAACTGCCAAGAATTTGAGCAAGCTCGCTACCAAGAGCGAACCGGCGGAACAGGCAACATCGCCGCGCACTACGATGAAGTGCATCATCCCGACCTCATGGCACGAGGCGGAAGTGGCCAAAAGTGGGCCTCAAACTGCGCATTCCTCTCAGACGGAACGATTCACTGCCTTCCTGCGGCACGTCGCTCGGTTGTCCGCGATTTGATTCTCACCAACCCCCACCTGAGTCGCTGCAACAACTTTCAAGGATTTGAAGACGCTTGTCACACGATGCTCTACATGGGGCACATCACGGCGTCCAACGGCGTGATCAACAGCGTCGAAGTGTCGGGCCGCGTTAGCAAGCGCATTGGTTCCGGCAAGAACAATCTCATCGACCCGATTGCTCTCCTCGATGCGTGGGGCTTTGAGCGCTCCGCTGGCCTGCGAGTTCGATTCGGCAATACATCCGACGGCACTCCGGTAACCAACGCAGCGCGCGGCATTCTCGAAGCGCCGTAGTGCGTGCTATGCGACGTACGCGAGAGCTACTACTACTTATTCTTGCCCTCGGGGCCTGCAGCAGCAGCGCTTCCTCAAGCATCGACGCGATGGTCGCGGCCCCTGTGGATGCGACTGCTAGCGTCGATGCCCCTGGCAATTACATTGAGATCTTCTCGCACTATGGAACCATCGAGACAATCGCTGGAACCGGCCTAATCGAGACAAAGGGTGAGAACGGTTGGCAAGAGGCGTTCGAAGGTGGCTCAGCAACCAGTGCTGAACTGAGTCGGCCGCACATCGCGCAGGCGGATGCTGCGGGCAATTTGTACATCGCAGACAAAGATGGTCACGGGATTCGTCGCGTGGATGCGTCTGGAGTCATTACAACCGTTGCCGGGACCAGTAGCGCTGGCAGCGATGGCACCGGGCCCGCTCCTGCCACTGAGATGCGGCTCTCCGCTCCCAACGGTTTGTGGCTAAGTGCTGATGGAACACTCTACGTTCTCGATTTGGGCAACGACGCCGTTCGTCGCATTCGCAACGGTGTCATGGATACCCTCTTTGCCATTGGCGGCGCCGGAACCGGGCGCGGTCTTTGGGTGGCGGATGATGGCCGTTTGGCATATGTCGCGGCGGGGTCGACGCTGAAACGCTGGACTCCGGACGGCGGGATTGAGTCGTTTGCAACCGGCTTTGTATCTCTAGGCAACCTCTTCGTCGAGGCATCAGGGGACGTCCTAGTGGCCGATCGAGGCGCCCATCGCGTCTATCGAGTTTCACAATCGGGCGCGAAGACTCCCATCGCGGGCAACGGTTCGCGTTCAGGCGGAGGCGATGGCCAGCCAGCCTTATCGACAGGACTCGACGAAGTTCGCGGCGTTTGGGCGCATCCCGATGGCGGGTTTTTCGTGGCTACCCACAAGGGAGGGCAGGTCTGGTACGTCGACGGTGCTGGCGCCATTCATCTTTTTGTGGACGGGGACGCAGACGATAGTCATGCGGGCGATGGGTTGCGATTTGATGATCCTCAGGTTCGTATCAGCGAACCGCGCGGGGTCACGATGGATCCCGTAGGTAATGTTCTGATCACCGAACACGACGGCGGATTCATTCGTCGCGTCAACTACACGCCGTAGCGGTGCAGACGGCAAGCTCGATTCGAACTTTCGAGCTACAGACTCGAGCTACAGAGCGTAATGCTGTAGTCGAGCGGTAGATTGGGCTGATTGCCGTCGTAGGCACCCACCCAAACCCAGTAGTCTGTTTCCGGCAACACAGCCATCGTCGTTAGCTCATCACTACCGACTCCGACGGCTGCGGCCCCGCGAAAGCTAACGTCGAGACTTGGGTCTCCTGCGCGGAACACGTGGATGTCCAAGTCCACTCCGGCGTTGTGATCCCAGGCACCACGCAGGGACAGTTCGCGGGTTTCGGGACCGGTGCGAACCAAATATGCATCTCGGTCCCGGTAGTCGTCGAGTGCAGCGACGTTCGCAACAATGCCTCGCACCGTCGTCCGGTCGCCAGGTTCCAAAACCATCTCCGTGGGCTCTGGCTCATCCTTGTTGCTGGCCGTCTCAACAAAGATGCTGCTCACCTCGTAGTTGATTTCGAGGGTGTCATTGCCGCGATTGTCTTGGCCGTCGCGACTCTCGATGTAGTCGCCAAGCGTTGGAGTGTCTTGCTCGCAGTCGATGGAGTCTGGGCTCACTTGAATCTGATAGGGCACGGCCGCGCCACCCAATGGTGCTTTGGCAAGCACGGCAACCCAATACGTACCGGCCGGGACCACTCGGTGGGTGATACCGATATCGCCAGTCACCGTTGCTTCGGAAATGGTGCTTGGGCCATCTGCCCCGAGGAGCAGGAGTTCTACAGAGCCTGCACTCGATCCTTCATCTAGGCTCAGTACAATTCTTACATCCTGGTCGCCGCTCACGGCGAATTCGTAGACATCGACATCGGCAAAGACACCGGATTCTTGCGCCGGATCGAGTTGTCCGCAGAGGCTAAAGCCCTCTTGCCGCGATAGCACCAAGCCCGTCGGCTCTACCTGGTTCGCTTTGTTGATGAGCCCATCGTTCCGGCTCTCCAACGACTCTTGATGATCGGCCTGGCACTGCACAATCGCTCCATCGCGCGACGCTGCTGCATCGGTGACCTCATCGCTCGGCCCTGCATCAGACGCGGAGTTCGGACCGCCATCACCACCACCACAGGCGCTAAGCAGCACGGCTAGAAATGCTGCGGTTGTGCGAGGAGCAATGTGGCGATATCTGTTCATGACGAGTTGCGTTTGCGCGGAAGGCAACTGCCGAACCGGCGCGCACCTTATTCTATCCCATAGCACTAGGTCCATAGCTGGCACCCACGTCACCTTGGGGGCCTTTTCTACGCCACAGGTTCTGCGCCACAGGTTCTGCGCCACAGGTTTTGCGCCACGGGTTCTGCGCCACGGGTTCTGCGCCACGGGTTCTGCGCCACGGGTTCTGCGCCACAGATTCTGCGCCACAGGGGTTATGGGACATCTTCGGTGGCACACAGACGCTTGTCTTCCCTGAGAATCTTCGCGCTGGATGGGCTGGCTAGGTAACAGGCTCGCAGCTCGCTATCGACGAGTTTTGCCGCCTTGCGCTCCACCTCTTGCCGGCTCTGTGCGATTGCCGTGCGAGCTTCGTCTAGAAGTCCGTTTTTCTCGCACAGTGTGGCATGTATCTGCAGGATGGTCTCGAGGCCCTCGCCCTGTTCGATCTTTTCCAAGTGCACAAGAGCCTCGCGTGAGAGCGCCAAGCCCTCCGCAAATTCGCCGAGCTTTTCGCAGGCCATAGCGCCCGTTGCGAGCGCGAACATTTCGCCTACGGGCATGGGAACCGCCTTCGCCATCTCCGCGGCCTTGGCAGCTTGCTCTTTTGCTTCCCCAAGCGCGTGACCGTCCTCGATGCTCGCTTGCGCAAGGTAGACCAGCGAGCGAATCTCTTGATAGTGATTGTGTGCCTCCCGCGCGTGGTCGAGGCCACGTCGCAAGAAGTTGCTGGCTCGCTCAAGGTCGCCACGGCCAAGATAGACCTGGCCTAGCGAGTTTAGGATGTCGATCATCGATGCCCAGTCTTGGTGGGCTTCACTGAGTTTTAGTGCTTTGAGTAAGTACTTCTCGCCGCGTTTATCATCACCAAGCTCTGTGTAGGTTTGCCCTATGTTTCCAAGCTTCAGAGCGATTTGCGCGCGATCGCCCAGCCGCTGATCAATTCGCAGTGACCGCTTGTAGTGAGCCAGGGCGGCCTCCGATTCCCCAAGCGCCGAGAACACAATCCCCATATTGTTGAGCGCGCGCGCTTCCTGCCGGGGCCTTCCCAAGTTCTTGTAGATCACCAACGTCTCGGCATAGCCCTCAATAGCCTCGTTTAGGCGATTCATGTTCCAGAGGATCGTGCCTCGATTGTTGAGAATCTGCGCGCGTTCTTCGAGAGCTTGGGGGTGCGACTGGGCAAGTGCCAGCGCCTCGTCGCAGGTTTTGAGCGCCGGGCCGCTCTTGCCCTGCAACCGATAAATTGACGACTGCAAGCGCAGTGCTTCCGCTTCGGCCAACTTGTCCTTGGCCTCGCGAGCGTACCGAAGTGCGGGTTCTACACTTGTGGTCGCCTCCTGCAGGTTTCCCTGTTCGATACGAAAGTCGGTGATGCGCGCGTGGGCGGTTGCCAGCATTCCCGGTTCACCAAGGGCTTGGGCCTCTCGCATCAGCGCTTCAATTTCGCGCAGCTGGAGCGGGCGCTTGGCCATCGGCCGTAGGGCCTCTACCCGCAATAGATGCACAGCAAAGCGTTCTCGGTGTTGCTGCGGGCTGTACAAGCGCAAGCACCGGTTGAGTTGATGCAGCGCATCTCCCATGCTGCCAACGTGCATGGCATGCGTCGCTGCACCTAGGTACTCGCCCGCTGCTGCCTCGCTCTCACCAGCGAGCTCCAAGTGCCGAGCCACGTACGCGCGTCGCTGCATGGCACTGGCGTTCTTGCGGAGATTGGCGGCCGCAAGCTTGTGCAGGCGGATGCGGTCTTCGCTAGGCACCATGCGATACGCGACCGTCATGGTCATATCGTTGGGAAACGCATGGCCTTGCTTGTCAGTGCGCAGAAGCCCCTTCTCAACGAGTGCTCCTAGATTCTCGATCAGTTGCGATGTGGTTGGTTGCGACATAAGGGCCGCCAACTCGTCTGTATCGAAGCGGGAACCCAAAACCGAGGCGTGAGCAAGTACAGGCTTGAGGTCTTCATCGAGTTGGTCAATTCGCGTTGCGAGCAACGTCTCGACACTCGTGGGAATCTGAATGGGCTCTTCGGTACGGAGCCAACGCAGTGCCGCCGGAACACCCGCCGTGTCGTGAGCGATGATGCCGCGCTCCAATAAACTGTCCAGAATTTCGGTGATAAAGAAGGGGTTGCCGCCGGTGCGAGTAAGAATTTGTCTCACGAGCTCGCGAACGTCTTCGTCGGGCGCAAAGCGTCGTTCAATGAGTGTTTGCCGGTCGCTCTCGTCCAGCTCCGAGAGATTCATCATCTCGGCGGTACTCTCTTGAGCAAGTTTGACGATGCTTGGCTCGGGCCTCGACGTGATGAGCAGCAGGACGCCCCGCGAATTGTTCATCTCAAGCAATTCACGATTGAGCAACATGCTCTGCTCATCGGCCCAATGCACATTTTCCGCGACCACAATTAGCGGGTGGTCGGGGGAGAACTTCTGCTCAATGCGCAGGGCAATCTGCCGCAGTCGCGAGCGCAACTCCTCTGGGTCAAGGTCGGGGGCACCATCTTGGCGCAGGCCAAACAATAGGCAGGCAGCCTCCACAAAGCCGCGAGTCTCGTCCGTGTCGTCATGCCCCTGCCAAAGCACCCCGGCGAGCATCTCAATTCGCTTGCGAATTTCTCTTGGTGCGGCAGTCTCGGCCAAGCCCATGGCGTCGCGCCCAAAATCGGCAACGATTCCAAAGGGTGTGTGGCGCGTTCCCGCTCGCGCCGTCGCTCTCATGATCGATGCTTCGCCCTTGGGAATGTTCTCAAGGAAGGAGTTAATGAGAGAGCGTTTGCCAATGCCCGGCTCACCCGTAATGACGATGAGTTTGTGGGCTCCGTGCACCAGGGCTTCTCGGTACGCATCGCGAAGCGCCTTGAGTTCAAGGTCTCGTCCGATAAGGTCAATGCCCGCACTGCGCTCGCGCAATCGCTGCTGGCGCTCCTTCAAACCCCGAAGTCGGTAGATGCGCTGGGTGTGACTGCCTTGTTGCGACGCAATCGCCTCGAAATTAAAGTCCCCTTGGCACACACGAAAGACCTCGCTGGTGACCAAAATCTCCGCGCCGCGTGCTTCACCGGAGAGCATGTCAGCGGCGCGAACCTGGGTATCCACTTCGAGTTCGTGGGCATAGCGGCCCTCGGCATCTCGAGTAACTAGGGCGGTTCCCCGTTCGATGCCCACGGCCAAGCGCAACGCCGGCTCAACGTCATTGCCAATACCATCGAGAGCTTCGATTAAGGCCCTTGCGAGGCGAATCGTGCGAGCGGCATCGTCATCGCCAGCGGCCGGTACACCCAGAATAACTCGTAGGCCCAGCTCGTTTGTTTGATCCAACGTGGCATCGTGCTTAAACGCGATGTCCTGGGCCACGCCATAGAAGTCGGCAACCATTCCACTCGCTTGGTCGGAACCGACCCTTGCGACCAACTGATCGAGCCCCGAGAGCTTCGCTTCGATGACAAACGCAGGCTTTCGCTCGCGCAGCGGTTTGAAGCGTTCGTCAACGTCAGAGTCGCCGACGACGCTAACGCCACGCGTGCTCGGCTGTGTGTGTTGGTTTTGCGATGTCGCGTGCTCGATCGCCGCTGGTGTGCCCGGTGCGGTCCCACGACGCCGACGAGGTGCGCCTTCTTGCCGAGGCATCGTCCGAGCCAGCCACTGCGCAAGCGAGCCAGAATCCGGTGGCATCGACTGATGACTCTGCGCCCACTCAAATTGAAAGCGGCCAAGGGCATTTTGAAAGTCGCGCCCGGTCTGGAATCGATTGTCCCGGTCGTAGGTGAGGGCTTTAAGAATCGTTGCTTCGAGCTCTTTGGGAATCTCGGGATTGATTTGCCTCGGACTGGGTATCGCCCCGGCGCGCGCCTGTTCAAGCACTGCCTTTCCTTTGCCCTTGTAGAGAGGGCGCCCGCAGGCGAGCTCAAAGAGCACCACGCCCGCTGAGAACACATCCGCGCGCCGATCAACCGCTTGGCCACGCGCCTGCTCCGGAGGCATGTAGGCGAACTTGCCCTTAATGGTGCCTTCCTCTTCCTTGATGTCCCGGGCCCGCGCAATACCGAAGTCGACGATTTTGACGGAGCCGTCCCATGAGACCAAGGCGTTTTGTGGGGAGATGTCTCGGTGCACAATGCCCAATGGATCCCCAAAGTCGTCCGTCTTGCGATGGGCATAGTCGAGCCCCCGTGCAATCTGCTGGACGATGAAGGCGGCGAGGTCGAGGGGAACACTCTTGCCAACTCGCGCACTCTCTTGCATCAAACGCAGGACATCGATTCCCTCGACGAATTCCATCGCTAGAAAGAAGCTCTGCCCGACCTGCCCAAAATCAAAGACTTGGACGATGTTCGGGTGATTGAGTCCAAGAGCAATCTTGGCTTCATCGACAAACATCGAGACGAATTGCCTGGAGCGAGCGTAGGCCGGGTGAATCTTTTTGATGACGAGCTGTTTGCTCAGTCCCTCAGCCACGGTGGTTCGCGCGAGATAGACCTCGGCCATACCTCCAGCGCCCACCCTCCGTTGGAGCTGGTATTTCCCAAACTGTTCCATCCGCCGCTGCCCTCCAGTCTACCGCTAGAACCGCGGTGCATCACTGGCAAAGAAGGACGAATTACAGGGGCGTGATGGTCAGGTTGTCGAACCAGGTGTCGGACTCCCAGTTGTTGAAGGCGAAATAGGATTGATTGTCACCTGTGAGCGGTTTGGCATCGCGAAACTCCAGGAAGGGCGTCGTCATGTCGTCGACAAACCAGCGGATTTCTGCATCCTCGCGGGTGATTTTCCAGTGGTAGCGCTTGCCGACCTCGACCTTGGGTGTGGTGCGCGATCGAAGGTCGACGCCTTCTTCGCCATGCTCGTCGCGCCTTGCCAAGAGGGACTTTGAGTTGTTCCAACCACCCATCACCGCTACGTAGCCCGTTGCCTTGTATTGGACTTTCGCCTTGGTTGCGGCGTGACTAAGCCCATCTCCGAAAAACTCTACTTTGATGTCTCCGTCTGCCGTATTGGACCAACAGTCAAATTCGATACTCACGTTCTTCGGTAGTTTTCTGGTGAGCCAAAGTGGGTGGTTATAGGCGCCCTTTGCGCTGAGTGCGCCGTTGACGAGCTGATAGTTGTCGGTGGTCGCGAAAAACGAATCGCCCAAGTCGCCACGCTCAAAGTCGTCGGAGAGCGCTGTTGTGATGGGCTCTCCTTCGACGCGAGTCTTCTTTTCCTTGGACGAGCAGGCTGGGGCGATGGCAAGGCAGAGGAGCAGGGCGGCGCAAGTCTGGGCGGGCAGCATGGCCCAAGTGTGCGTTCCCCACGGTGTTTGCACAAGCGAGAGCGAACACCCGGGTGGGCGCTCCAGGGAGCCAAAACACCTGGCTAGAGGCTGTTCAGGTCTCTAGCGGGCAATGTCATCCCCCTTCGCTACCCTACAAGGGCGATGAGCGAGCCGAATATTCTCATTTTCGACGTCGAAACGACGGGGACCGACAAACAGCGCGATCAGGTGATTGAGCTGTGTGCCCAGTTTGGCCTCGGAGATGAGGCGAAGAGCACCACGTGGCGCATTCGGCCGGACGTTGCCATTCACCCAGGCGCTCAAAAGGTGCATGGAATTTCGATGGAAGACCTTCGAGAAGCGCCAACGTTTGCCGAGGTTGCCGATGAGCTCCGTGGACTCTTCGCAAATGTTCAAATGCTGGTTGGCTACAACATCCGCTTTGACATCGACATGGTGCAGGCCGAGTTTCAACGGTTGCGCCAAGAGCCTCTCGATCTTAGCAATACCTACATTGTGGATCCGTTTCGACTTTGGCAGCGGTGTGAGCCCCGATCGCTTATGGATGCGCACAAGCGCTTCGTCGGCGGCGAGTTTGAGGCTGCCCACAGTGCGAGCGCTGACGTTTCTGCAACGGGTCGGGTCCTGCTCGGCATGGTTGAGGCCTTTGACTTGGGCTCGGACTGGGAAGCTGTTGCTGACATTTGCGAGCCCGCGCGCAAGTCGTGGATCGGTGGAACGCATCACGTGCAGTGGTCAGAAGAGGGAATCGCCACCGTGGGCTTTGGAAAGCACTTCGGTATTTCTCTTAGTGAGCTGGCGCATGGGCCAAATCGAAGCTACCTAGAATGGCTCGTTGGAAGCGATTTTCCAAGCCACGTTCGGGCGATTTGCAGCAAGGCCTTACAGCTCACGCCAGAAGAGCTCACGTCATGGCTTGCGCAAACGTACCCCCGTGCTGTGAATGCCTCGTCCGAGGCAAAGGCCGCTGAGCCGGCGAAAGCTGAATCCGAGCCCGCAGATGCCAAAAAAGGCCAACAGAGCCTCTTCTAAGCAGTTCTACTGCAAGACCGGATCGCCGCCCGCGCAGCTCACCATAGCCAAGTCGCGAAGCCGGCGCGCTTCTTTCATCGCCGCTGTCGTCTCGGGTCGATGCTCCGCAACGGGCGCGCCAATCGCATCGAGGTGCGCCTGCAGCATCGCGCCGAGTCGCGGTTGTTCCGCTCGAAGGCGCTCGGGCAGGGCGAAGTCACCGGGGCGTCGCACACCGGCGAGTAATTGATCTCGCGACCAGGGATAGCGCCCCGTCAGCATCTCAAAGAGCACGACAGCGCTGGCGAAGACATCACTTCGAGGACCGGCTTGGCCCTGTCTCTGCTCGGGCGACATATACGCGATGGTTCCAACGACCTGAGCCTCGATGGCGCGTTCTTTGCCCGTTTGCCCGCGCTCGTCGGGGAGGTGAGCGATACCAAAGTCACCCAATACGACTTCGGCACCCGGAAGGTCTGGATCGCGACGAAACATCAAGTTTGCCGGCTTGAGATCGCGATGCACCACACCACGTGCATGGGACGCTTCGAGCGCCGAGAGGATTTGGGCATGACGTTCGAGCGCGCGTCGTAAAGGCCGCGGCCCTCGATCTTTTAAGACCGAACGCAACGTCCCGCCATCGCAGAGTTCCATGACGATACGGCGCGCCTTTTCGTCCAAGTCCAAAATCGCCACGATGTTTGGGTGCCGAAGGGATGCGGCAACACGCGCCTCATCGAAGAAGGTTTGCAGGGCTCGTTTCTGGTTGGCGGCGGCGAGGTGCGGGTGCAGAAGCTTGACCGCCACCTCGCGCTCAAGTTGCATATCGCGGGCAAGGTAGACAACGCCCGCGGCACCACGGCCCAATTCGCGAACGAGCAGATAGCGGTTGCCATCGGCAGCGGCCCCGGACCCCGCACCAACAAGGGTCTCGCCACCGGTCGCATTCGTGTTGCCACCACGCACTTCACGCAGCCTTTGATAGCGCTGCCGAACATTGGGGTAGTCAACGTCGCGAGCAAGAACCGCCTCATACTCGCGCAGTGCGAGGACTTCGTCGCCTCGACGCCGATAGTGTTCTGCAAGGTGATAGTGGGCATCCGCAGCGTGCTTTGGATCCTCGGCAAGTTCTTGGAGGTGGCCAAGCACGGGTTGAAGGTCTCCACGCTCTTCATGGATTTGCACCAAGCGCAGGCGCAAGCCAGTTCTTGTCTCCGTGCTAACAAAGGACAGCGCAATGAACTTCTCGATCCACTGCGATGCCAGAAGTTCGTCGCCCCGCGCCCAAAGTGCATCGAGATGCTTCCAAAACGTCTCGTCGCCAATGCTCTCAAGTCGGGCCGCCTCGCTGGCATCCGCAATTAGAGCGTCGAACCACTCCATGTGCGTGTCGGCCGCCAATTGCGCTGGCCCAGTGGCAACCGGGTCGGAATCTGGGGCCGAGAGCAGTTTTACATCCGCATTGCGACCGCGCACCAACCGTCGCCAGAGACGGAAGAGCCAGTTTTCTGCCGGCGCTTCGGATTCCTCTTGGGGCACTAGATGACCTCAACTTCGATGCCGTCAACAACGAGGAGGTCGCCGTGAATGAGCTGAATCTCGCCCCGCGCAATGCGCTCATCGTTGAGTTCTAGTGGGCCATCTGGATGACGAAAAAACGGTCTGCCATTGCGAAACTGGAGAACCGAAGAAATCCCCAACGGACTCAGCGAAATGTCGTGAGCCTCGCGAGTCGCCCACAACGCCGCTCCTGAGTCGAGGCCGGCGTCGACGTGGAGATGCAAGTGGCCGCCCAAGACTTCGTATTGAACGTGCAGGTCATCACCGAGCTGAAAGACGCCGGTGCCCTCGAGGGGAAGGCTGCCAGCGAGGGGCATGCCAGCGAGCCGCGTTCCATTGCGAGAGCCCGCGTCGCTCAGCAAGAAATTCGCCTCGTCGGCATCCGCTGGTTGCGAAATATTGGCGTGGCGTCTGGAGATTCCCCCGCTTCGGAGCGTGAGGTCGCACATGGGATCTCTTCCTAGGGAAATTTCTGATGAGGCGGTTAGTGCCATGGTGACGCCTCGCCGATTGCGGAGATGGACCTTGCCGCTTGTGATCAAGCGAGTCTCCAGCTCGTCGAGTTTGCGACGATACTCGCCGCTGCTCGCGGCGACCTCGATGCACTCTCGAATGCAGGTGAGCGCTTGGTCTCGCTCTCCTCCGCGCATGTACATTTCGTAGTCCGCGTAGTCGTTGCGCTCGGCGCGTCCTCGTTCGCGGTCCTGCTGTTCTAAATCGAGCGCGCGCTCTAACTTGGCAACGAGACCACCAGAGCGAAAGGCCTCAACAGCTGCCCGGGTATCGCCGATGAGCGTGTACGCGTCGCCGGCCTTGCCATAGCGATTGGATTCTCGAAAGAGGGTTGCCGCCTCGCGAACCCGCTCTTTATCGCGCTCGGTCGCAATGCCTTCCGCTTCGCATTGGGCGAGCAGCGCCAAGGCCAAAGCCGGACGAGTCTGCATCAGTAGGTCGTCATCGTCCCGAGCCCAGTACGCCGCATCGCGTAAGGCCGCAATCTCAAGACTTCGGCTCTGCGCCCGATCGGCACGGGCCAAGTGCATTCGCACCACCGCGCTGGCATCTCCGGCCAGGGCGTATCGTTCTGCTGCGAGCTCGAAATCCCCAGTAGCCTCGGCCCTGAGAGCCGCACGACGATCTGAAGAAAAGAGCCTCTTTATGAAGCTCACGCCACAACTATAGCAACAAGCACAGGCAAGCGAGCAACCACAGGACCGCTGTGTTTGTTGAGTTTGCTTCAACCGCCTTTGGAGGCTTTGCCGTGAAGGGGTAGGGCAGCTACGATGCGCGCATGCTGGAGCAAGTCTCACTGGGACAGTCGCGGTTCATGACGCCTGGTGTTGCGCCGGACCCTCGAGGTGTCGCGCTCGGTCGCTACGGTCTCATTCAGTTGCCAACGCTCGAAGGGGTTGTCTCCTGGCTCAGGCTCTACTCCGCCGAAGCATCCCTCGATGAAATCTTGCCAGCTCTGCAGATCATGCGAGTGCGAACTCCACTGCAGAGCCGCGAGCTTCTCTTGCGAATTTCTGCCAGCTCCAGTTACTTGATGGATGCCGCCGCGCGCTGTGCTCGACTTGTTGGTGGCACTACGTTCACCGGCACCGGAAAGCACTTCGTCAAATACCGAGACGAGCGCTCGCCCTATGGCTACGACTCGGCGGAGATTCAGGCTCTGCCGGCCGGCGCACACCTCATGCTGCACAGTGAGGAGTTCACACAGAGCTACGCCAAAGAAGGTGAGATCAGTTTTGAAAAGCTGCTCTTCCGACTTTCACTAAAGAGAGAGCCCGCTGGCAGCCTCTCCTCCGAAGAACTCGCAAAAGACTTGCTGCTCGTCGTTGAGCGCGGTCTCGGTGATGGCGTGATTCGCTATCTTTGGCGCAACCGTGTTCAGGCACAGGTTGGCGTCGTGCGCCCCCAAGGCCAGAGCGCCTTTGAAGCTCTTGGGCAGTCCACGCAGTTTCTGATGGTCCGGGTAAGTGAGTTGCCAGAGCGCATTCTTGAGCTCTTCGAAAGCACGCCCGGGATTGATGTCTTTCGCACAATGGGAAACAACGTCGCGGTGCAACTCGGCTACACCCATGTCATCGATCTGGCGTCCTGCACAACGGTTTTTGACGCCAGCCGCTTCTACCTCTTCTGGGGCCAAGCAGATCGGGTCGATGTTGTCGCGGGGCCTCTCGAACTCTCCGCCATCGAGCACCTCACGCACCTTGAAATTGACATCGAGGGGCCCGACAAGCGCTCGAATCTTGTGCTTGATCAAGATAAGGACCCGGTGTCGGTGCCTCTGCGCCTAGCTGCCACCATCAAGCCGCCCACAAGAGTGATGGGGACCTTGGTACCTCCCGAGCAAGCTTCGTGGGTCAAGCGACTTGTCTACCTGCTGCCGCCTTCGGTCTTGCGGGGGCATCGCATCGCGGTGACGGATCGTGGCGTCCTGCTGGTATCGGAAGCTGAGATTGACACGATTCCGCTGGGCAATCTCCTTGTTGAGTTGGCGCCCGGGCTACTCATTCCGGCAGGCATGGAACTTGTCCCTCGCGTGGCACCGGATGTCTTGGCGAGAACTCTTGGGCATGGCGCGGGAGTGCTAACGATCTTTCCACCGACAGGGTCACCCTTCCAAGTTGGAGAAGCTTCTCTCGTGCCGCTTGAGCGGCGGGCCATCGCAAAACTCGATGTGGAAGAAGTCACTTCGGTAAGTATGGCACTGGATGAAATGGGTGATCCCTCCGTTGCCAACGACCCTGTGGGCCGATTCGCCCTTTGGGGATTCAAAGCCGCCAGCGACAAGTAGCCGGAAAAGTTCGTAGGACTTTTGCTGGGGCGCAGTGCGCCTACATCCACCCAGGCCAGCGCGCATCACACCGCCGATAGTGGCGGTAAAGGTGCGTTCAGTATATTTCTCATGACGATCGGAATTTTTTTCGCGTCCAGAGTTGTTTGCGTCCTCGAAGGATGTAATTATAAGAATGGGAGCCACTTAGACTGTGGCCCAAGGCTTGGTACGACTCCGCTCTAGTTTTTGGATTCGTGGCCGATTCTTGGGCAAGCGGTTGGAGCGGGCCCTCCATTCTCCCTGGCATTCAGCCAGGTCGTTGTTTCGTTGCGAGCATTCTTCCCGCCCTACGTTCCTGTCGTACTTCCCAATTCAACCGAGGATCCTAATTATGAAGCTTTCCCAGACGCTACTCGCCATTGCCCTCCCTCTTGCGCTTTCCGCCGGCTGTGCGATGGATGTTGGATCGAGCTCCAATGAGCTCACCGTCGATACCAATAGCGACTTTGGTATCAATTCTTGCGGCCAATCGGTGCAGCGCTGGCTTGGTGATGCGCCATGGCCCGTGGACACGGTTGTTGCTGGAGACATGGAATTCACCAAGGATGAGCTCGTTGACTACACCCAGCAAAACCCTGGAGCCCGCGCCGACTTGATTGCAGAGATTGCAGCGGCCCAACTCAACATGACAGTGGCACTTGAGATACCAGACGGCGTCATCGCAGAGCTTGTTGCCGCCGACGACCTACTCATGGCGCCGGATGACATCAACGGCACGCCTCCACCGGTCAACATCGACGACTTTGGCAACCTCACGGGGTTTAACACCCATGCCGAACTCGACTGTTACCAGGGCGGCAGTGAAGTCGCTCAGGAAGTTGTGCCAACCGGAGATAGGCGAGACGACCTCGTGTTTCCGACCGAGGAGACACGGGACTTGCGGCCAAACCTTGTCGCAGGAGACTAGTCGTCAACGAGGCGACGAGTAGTCGTCAACGAGACGACGAAGCGCAGAGAAACTGAATGGAGAGACCCGCTGGCTTTGCTGGCGGGTTTTTTTGTGGCCAAGTTTGACACCGCAGAGCGAGCGCTCATGGGGGCGTCTCCGCTACCATGGTGCTATGGCGACGGCTACTTGTGCCGAATTTTTAGAGAACTTCGTGCTGCCGCTGGTCGCCGGTGGGGACATGCATGTGGGAGCGCCAATTGACGCAACCACACTCAAGGACTTCGAACACCAACTGCCCCACGCCTCTGTGCCGCTCGTCGCGATCGATGAAGCGCGGGAACGGGTTCTGGCGAGTCTGGTCGTAAAGCCGCCCGCGTGTGTTCTTGACGTCGACGAGCTGAGCCTGGCAGCGGCTGTTCACAATTTGCTCTTCCTCGCGCATCCCGATGCCGATGGTTGGAATATGTCTGAGTCGAAGCGCGCAAAGATCGTTGCGAGCGCTCAGAGTTTTGCCGCCCGCCCACGATCATTGCAGCGAACTCGAGTGCTCGCCAGACATGGGCTTTTGCACAATCTTTTTCGCATCGGTCGCACGGACATCAAAGTCTCTTGGTGGACCGGATCCGCAAGTTACCTGGGGCAGGACGTGCCTGCGCGCTTAACGCGATGGTCTGGTGTGCGCCGGGTTCATCAAGAAGAGTCGTATGTCGGCTTTCGTGAACTCTTTCAGGGCGCCGATGTTGTCTCGGTCATCGCATCGCTGGCAAGGCGCTCACCGCTCACGCTTCTCTACTCCTCGGGCAAGGGCGGGCCGCATCTGCATTGGGAAGATTCGGTTGCGCTATTGAGGGACGCGGAGATCGCTCGTTCTCTCGCCTATTCCTGCATCGCGGGCAGCGACGCCGACGAACAACTCCAAACGCCAGCGCGATTTGCGGCCAGCTTCGAACAGATGCTCGAGCGTTCGCCCGACGTCATGGACGTGCGGACGGTGCTCGCATTCTTGGTCTACCTGAACTGTCTGCTCGCCCTAAACGAGCATGGCACCAAGGGCAAGAGCCCACTTCTGACCTCCGCCCTTACTGCCAGCCAACGAACGCGGGGCTTGGCCACCTTCTTCGCGGCTCCAGGGGCCGCCGAACTTGTGGACAAGCGCCTCGCCGAGCCTCCCGGGGTGCAAGATGACGCCAAGCTGGCAGCTCGTTTCGAGGTCCACCGGCGCCAGGCAGCCAGTCTTTTGGGCGAGTCTGTCATTGAAGGCCTAGCCGATCGCCTGCGACGGCATCTCACCCCCAATGCCATGCTAGAGTCCGCCAAGCCGCAAGAAGATGGAAGTTCCTCCACAGAATCCTAGTCCTGGTCCCGGTCAATTTGTTGATGTCGCTAAGCTCGGCACGCAGTTTCAAGAGATTGCTCGGATCCTAAATAGTCACTTCCTCGACAAGCAGGAAATCATCCGGCTATTGGTCATCAGTGCCATTGCTGGTGAGCACATGGTCTTGGTCGGTCCTCCGGGTACCGCCAAGTCTGCGCTCATTCGGATGTTTGCAAAGCTCGTCAACGCCAGCTACTTCGAGTATCTGCTCACGCGTTTCACCGAGCCAAACGAGCTCTTCGGGCCGGTGGACATTCGCGCATTTCGCGAAGGCCGCTACACGCGCCGCACCGAGAAGATGATTCCAGAGGCGGAGATTATCTTCCTCGATGAAATCTTTAAGTCGAACTCGGCGATTCTCAACTCGCTTCTGGCTGTTATCAACGAGCGCCGGTACTCGAATGGTCCAGACATCATGGAGGTTCCGCTAATCTCGCTGTACGCGGCTTCGAACGAGGCACCAAACGACGAGAACTTGTCGGCGATGTTCGATCGCTTTCTTTTGCGCGTGCTCTCAAAGAACCTCGATTCGTATCACTTCCACGAGCTACTCAATCGCGGTGTTGCCAACGAAGTCCGTCGAATGAGTGGCGACTCTTCGGGCATCCGCCCGGTAATCTCCGCCGCCGACCTTCGTCACTTGCACGCCAACTTCGGCAAGTACATGTCGTTTCCCGAAGACTTCATGGCGAAGTACAAAGGGCTCATTTTTCAGATTCGTTCGGAAGGCATTACCGTCTCGGATCGACGTGCCGTCAAACTGCTCAAGTTGTTTGCTGCCGCCGCGATTTTCGACGGACGCAAGCAAGTCAACGATTCTGATTTCTTCATCTTGCGCCATATGTGGAACAACCTGGACCAGGCTGAGCTGCTTGAGGAAATCGTGAATCCCATCGTCGATGGGTACTATCGCGAGCATCCAGACGAGAGGCGCTTCATCGGGCCCCAGGCAAGCCTCGAAGATCTGCTTTCCGAATTGGCTCTGATACGAGAACTTCTAACGTCTGGTGGGGAACTCTCAGATATTCAGCTCTTCTCCCAGCTCAAGAACCTAAATGAGATCAAGGCCGCGCTCAGCGCCATGAATCAAGAAACCGCGGGTCGCATGGTTCGTGAAGTGGACCAGCTTCTTGAAAGCGTCTTTGCCTCGTCCAAGTTTGGCGCGTAAACCCTAGGCGCAAGGCCGAACATGAGCCCGATACCCGCCGCGCTGTCCCACAGCTACCTGGCCCGTCAAGTGGGGACACTGGCGATCTCGCATGTCCATGTCGACAACCCCATGTCGCATATGCGAGCGGTCTCGTGGTTCAACTCTGTGGCGCGACTGGGTATCTACCTACCGCTGTTTTTGGTGCACGACCTCGGCTGCCTTCTAACGAGCCAGCCCGGTCCCAGTGGCTACCGAATCGACGTTCCCGCAGCCAATCTCGCGCAAATTGGGGCCAGCCCACAGGTTCGAGCAAGCCTAGGCCGCTACGAGCGTCTGCTTAGGAAGATTTCTGAGTCCGAGGTTGTTGCCAAGCTCGCAGGCTGGCGTCTTCGAGACGACCTAATTGCGGTCCTGCTTACCCGCGTTCTCTCCGATGCCTACCAGCGCTGGCGAGAGCCAACCAAGACGGTGGGAGCCGAGGAGCTACCTCTCGATTTGGGCATGTACCGCGATGCGGACTTTGTCGGTCACTTCAAAGCCTTCGATGCGGGGCCTCTGTGGGCCTTTCTGGAGCATTTAGCCGATCTCGAACTTCACATCTATACGTGCACGGAGCTTATCGATCTCGATACGGTGCGTTTGCTTGGGCTCTTTAAAGAAGACTCGGCGAATGGCGCGGATGCCATTGGTTCGTCGTTGGATCTTGTTGATCTGGTCTCGGCGCTCGACTCTCCCGAAGCAAACGATGTTGCGAACTTCTCGTTGGATCTTCTGCCGTCTGTTTTGGAGACCAAGAGAGCTTCGGGCGCGCAGACCTTTGCCGTTGATGGATATGCATCGATTGAGCGCCGCGGACACATCGACTCGCTCATGCTCACCGAACTCGCTCACGATGATGAGCTCTTTGAACAACGAGTCTTAAATCAGGAACTCCTGTATTACGGCCACGAGCGCGAGCGAGAAGATGAGCGCCGGCTGCACTACATTCTGGTGGATTCGTCGGCTTCGATGCGAGGCAAGCGGCAAGTCTTTGCCCGCGGGCTCGCACTCACACTCGTGAAGAAGCTAAGTCTTCAGGGCGACGAAATTTGGCTGCGCTTTTTCGATTCGCGTTTGCACGAAACCATCAAGGTTGCGCGAGGGACCTCCTTTCCCGTGCCGTACCTGCTCTCGTTTCGCTCGGAGCACGGTCGCAACTACGGCAAAGTGTTTCGCCAGCTGCTGGTGGAAATGGCGCGCATTGGTCGCGACCAGCATCGCAACGTGGTGCTCTACATCATTACCCACGGCCAGTGTCATGTTGCCCCAGAGCTCATCAGCGCGCTCTCGCAGTACGCCTCGCTCTACGGAATTATCATTCTCCCTTCGTCAGAACTCGGGCTCGAATTTCTTCCGCTCCTCGACAAACAACAGATCGTTGAGGACGAGAGTTTTCGGTCGAGGGAAGGGCGTCGTGACCGTGCGCTCGACATCGTCGATGACGTGAGCGCGCAAGGGGAGCACGAGTAACGATGGCTCGAGGAAACTTCGCGTCCATCGAGAGCCTTACCTCCACCGCCGAGGCGATGGTTGCGCAGGGGCGCCTAACCGAGGCTGAGGCGGCGTATCGGGAGCTCATTGCGCAAACCCACGTTGTTGACTACGAGTACGACGACTGGCTACGTGCGCTTGCTGAAATCTATACAAAGCTCGGCTCCGCAAAGGAAGCCGGCTACATCTACTTGTACTTGCACTACTTTGATTTGGCTCGCGGTGCCTTTCCCGGCGAGGAAAACCGGGCGCTTCGCGCTCGGGTCGCCGAAGTCGAGAAGAAGTGGGACGAAGCGGCAAAGCTCTACTCGGAATCGCACCTTCCCGTGCATGCAGCTGTTGCTTGGGAGAAGGCTGGCAAACACAAGGAAGCCGCTGAGATTTGGGAAGCCCTGACGCGCGATTCTGGGCTTAGGGATTCTCCCTACGAGCAAGCACTGGTGCACTTCAACGTGGGCATGGCGCTTCAGACATGCGAAGAGGATAGCCCGCACGCGCGCAAAGCTCTGATCGCGAGCCAGCGATTTCTCGAGCAAGTTGCGGACGACTTTGAGACGGCGGGAGAGCGCGAGCGGGCGTTTGACTGCTATCAGATTCTCCTAAAGCTTGGCCGAGAGTCGGAGCAGTACGAAAATCTCGCAGAGGGCTATCTCAATTGCATTCGCGTGCTCAAAGACGATGGCCTGAAGTTTTACGTACTGCAGTACTACGAGGACTTCATTTCACTGTCCCTTGAACGCAATGAGTTGCACGCAGCCTCTACGCTCTACCAAGAAGCCGCCGACTTCTCTGCTCGGTGCGGCTTGCCCTACGATGGCAACTACCAAGCGCAAGCTGCAAAGACTTGGTCGGCGTGTGCAAGGCAGTATCTCTCACAAGGGGCACCGGTAGAACTTGCCGAGAACGCGCTCCTAGCAGCGATTTCCTGCTACTCCTCGGTTGGCGACTACAAGCAGGTTCGAGCACTTTTCTTACGCTTGGCCGGGCCCGAGTTTCGCGACGCCGGCTTGGGTGAGAAGAAGTGCGATCGCTATCGCAACATTGCTGCGCGCTACGAGAATGCCGCCGTTGCAAGCGAGGACATGCCGGAGTTTCCCGACTACCTCAAGCAGCAACATGCCTATGCCGATATTTGGTTTGTCGATCTACTCGAGTGGGAACTCGGAGGGAAAGCCGCCGCGGTAGGCCTCTCGATTGTTGGCGACGTGCGCTATCCCGATGCCATACGCAGAAGGGCGCTGGTTGTCGTTTTAACCCTTGCGGACGCTGCAACTCGCTCGGAGGAAGCGCTGCCAAAGACGCTTGAGTCGGTGACCGAGCTTTTGGGAGAACTGCAAAGTTACGCCGCACTTTGTCCTCTGGAAAAACTCTACGAGCATTCCGATGCGGCAGTCCGACGCGCAGCGGTTCGAGCATTGCGTTTCCTCTTCTTCAAGCGCTCATTCACCATGATTCGCAAGGCGCTGGTGGATGTTGACGTCGATGTGCGGGCGTCCGCTGTGGAGGCTCTGCGCGGTTTGCACTTCCCCCACGCATTTAACCCTTTGAGTCGCATCTATCGCGAAAGCGAAGACGCCCAGGTGCGTTCGGTGGCCCTGCGCTCGATTGGTAAGATTCAAAGCATCGAGTCTGGTGAGTTCTTGCTTTCCACTCTGCGCCAAGAAGAGGGCGAGCTCCGAGACGTTGCGATTGAGGCACTTGGAGCCATGGACAATGCGGATGTACGGCCCATAATTCGCCAGTATAGCCAAATTGAGCCAAATCCGAAGGTTCGCGAAGCTCTCCGCAATTTGCTTGATGCCGTGTGAACGTAGCCCGCAAATGGTTGGCTTAGGGCTCAGTGTGCGCGACCATTAGCACGTGACTTCCTACGCTGTGCAATGTGGTCTTGCTTTGCTTCTTCTGGCACCTCTCGGGGCCTGCGACTCTGCGGAGCGCACCGGTGATGAGGCTTCCATTGTGCAAAGACCGCCCGGAGAGTCGGCGGAATTTGAGACCTGCGCGTCAACGGCAGATTGTGTCGGCACGCTCCGGTGTCAGGAAGCGACTTGCCAGAGTTCGGCTCGGTCGCGTCTGGGCGATTATCATGCTGCCCGCGGACGGCGAGCACTTGCCCAGGGCGAACTCGAAACTGCTGCATCGGCTTATAACGATGCCATTACGACGTACGAGAAAGAGTCGCTCACGGCGCCCACAGAACTTCTCTGTGCCCAGGGCATGGCCCTAGCGGTAGCTCGAGAGGACGCTCAACTGGCGGAAGCTGCCGCGAGAATCCTTCACAAATGCGTCCTTGCGGTGCCGCCAACGTCGATGATTGCCACAAAGGCGATGAACGCCTTGTCGTCCCTTGGCGAGGTTGGTCTTGATGGCGAGCTTTTAGCCCGCAGCGAGCCAGCCGACCTCTACCTGACCGGCGAGTCAACGGGCCCTGATCTGAGCAAGCTCCGAGTTCAGGTGAGCAGCGACGGCAAGAGCACCAAGAGCAGCTTCAACGAGTTTGTCACTGCACTTCGAACCGACCAAAACAAAGCCGCGTTCCAGGAATGCTGGCAAGCTGCTTGGAAGGATCACAAGCAGGAGACTCTCGATGTCTCGCTGAACGTGACCTATCGCTTCTTCCTGGACCCGGATGATGAGTCCCGTGACCGCGCTGACATTAAGGTGGAGGAGATGGCCGGAGTTAGTGGGGCCGGGCCTGTGTCGGCCTCCAAGTGCGTGCAGGCCGTAGCCCAGACAGCGGCCGCGGAAGTGGCCAAGAAGGTGCGGCAGGACACCCGCTGGAAGAGCAAAGTGCGAATCCAGATCGGCGAAGGCAGCTAGCAGCCCGAAAAGTTTGGGTTCGCGATAAAACTGAGCCGCTTTCAGCCTCAGATGTGATAGCTAGGGGCCGTGTCGCGACAAGACAAAGCTGTGGACCTTCGCTCCCTGACGCTGGAGCAGACCATCGCGCTCACCAGTGAGCACGGCCAACCCGTATATCGCGGCGATCAGCTGTGGCGCTGGGTGCACCGAAATGGGGTTCGCAGCCTCGACGAGGCAAGCAACTTGCCCAAGGCACTGCGGGCGTCGCTCGATGCCGCCGGGGTGATTTGCACGTCGCTCACGGTTGCTGAAGTCCAGCGCTCCGTCGACGGCACCAGGAAAATGCGACTCGAGACCAAAGATGGCCGTTCGATCGAGACAGTGCTGATTCCCGACGGCGACAAGATGACCCAGTGCATTTCTTCGCAGGTCGGCTGTGCCCTCGACTGCCAATTTTGCGCGACCGCAAAGCTTGGTCTCACGCGCAATCTTACCGCCGGCGAAATCGTCGACCAGGTCTACTTGGCAAAGGCGCTCCTTGCGAAAGAGGCTCCAGGCCAGCGCATCACCAACCTCGTCTACATGGGCATGGGCGAGCCGCTACACAATTTCGATCACGTGATGCAGTCGCTTCGTTTGCTCACCCATGACGTGGGAGCCAACCTGAGCCATCGCCGCATTACGGTTTCAACGGTTGGCCTTGTGCCCGGAATCCGCAAGCTTGGCAAAGAGACGATTCGCCCCAACTTGGCGGTCTCTCTCAACGCTTCCAACGACGAAGTTCGCGACGTCGTGATGCCGATTAACAAGAAGTACCCAATCGAGGTTCTTCTGCAGACGCTTCGAGAGTTTCCTCTAGAGAAGCGCCGACGCATTACCTTTGAGTACGTGCTACTCGCTGGGGTCAATGACACCTTGGAAGACGCCGACCGCGTTGCCAAACTGCTGCGCAACTTTCCGTGCAAGCTCAACGTGATTCCGTTTAATCCGCATCCACTGGCGCCGTACAAGCGTCCCAGTGCCGAGACCATCGACGCCTTTCAGCAGCGCGTGCGCGAGTTGGGCATCGCGACCTACCTGCGAACACCGCGTGGCGATGACATTGCTGCGGCCTGCGGCCAGTTGGCAAATCGCGAGCAACAGCAACCGGCGCAAGAGCTTGTTCAGCTTCGCTAGCTAGTTTGCATCCCACCGACGGTAGGTCTTGAGGATTCGATCGGGAAACGCCGATTGCCTTGCGTGCGGAGGCTCCGGAAATAGCGGTATCGGGACTCAGTGGTTTTCTGGTGACGAAACCATAGCGAAAGGACCGAGCCCCGATGCGAGAGATTCGACAGCGACAATTGCACAACGAAAAGCGGCGTCTTCCCAAAGAGAAGACGCCGCCCGTTCGTAGTGAAACGTGTGTGCTAGCGAGCTAGAGCAGCGAGCTCAGCGCCCGAGAAGAAGAAGCCTACTTCGATAGCAGCTGTCTCTGGAGCATCAGATCCGTGACAAGCGTTGCGCTCGATGTTGGTTCCAACAACCTTGCGGATGGTGCCGTCGGCAGCTTCAGCTGGGTTGGTTGCGCCCATGATCTCGCGGTTGCGAAGGATGGCGTTCTCGCCCTCAAGGACCTGAACGACACAGGGCCCCTCAGTCATAAAGGCAACGAGGTCGCCAAAGAAGGGACGCTCTTTGTGCACGCCGTAGAACTCTTTGGCTTGCGCGTCGGTCATGCGGATCATCTTCTGAGCGACGACGGTGAGACCGCCTCCTTCGAGAAGGCCAACAACGGTGCCGACTTTGTTTGCTTTGACAGCGTCGGGCTTAACGATGGAGAAGGTGCGTTCGATTGCCATGGGGCGCTTCGTAGGTGTTTTGGCGGACAAGGTCAAGGCCCAAGGGCCTCGTTTGCCTGAGGTTCGCAGGAGTGACGTGCCGCTCGGATGCTGCCTTCAGGCGCAAACCGGTGTCAGGTCGCCATGGCGAGGGCTGGTGTGCATTATGCTGTACGGATGCGGAGGAGAGTGGCGGTTTGCGTGGGACTGCTGGTGGTCGTGCTGGCGTGCCTAGGCGTGACTCCGGCCAGGGCTCAGCTGCAATCTGCTCATGATGTACAAGCGAGCGTTCGCATTGATGGAGACGTCGATGTTGTCGAGACCATCACCCTAGCCGGAGATTGGTCAGAGACACCCGTCACTCGCAGCTTCTGGCTCTTGCCCGCCGATGATGCTTGGCCTCTGCGCCAGAGCGTGCACGAGGTGAGGGTGTTTGATGAGGCCGGCACCGCCTTGGACTATCGTGAGCGGTCCTACGAAGACCGTGCAAACGTCGATTTTCTGGAGTTGCCAGACTCGGGGCGCATCGTTCTGAAGTATCGCATCCATCGGCCACTCGCCCTGCATTCGTCGAGAGCAACGTGGAATTGGATGGTTACTGGCTATGCCTGGAAGGGCGAGGTAACGAGTGTTCGACTTCGCCTGTCGGGACCACACGCTCTCGATTCGGCGTCGCTGCAGTATGCGATGGGATACTCGGACGACCCTGCACAGCAGGTGGAGCCGTCAACGGATGCCGAGGGCGCAACGTGGGAGTTTCTGGCTGAGGCGCCACCGGATGAACCTGTGCGAATCGCTATTGGTTTGCCACGTGGTGACATTGAGGCAGCAACGTCAAAGGTCTTCTGGAACGACCTCATGCAGCTGAGCCGAATCCCTTTGGGCGCCTTCGTGGCGCTGCTAGCTCTAGGGTTTATTCTGATCGTCGCCTATCCCTGGCGGGCGATCATTATCACCGGCTTTGCAAATTTTGTCCCCGGAGCCGTCGCGACGATTTCGGCCTTTGGAGTCACCCGCTATTGGTACTTTGAACAAGGGCATCGCGGCGCTGGCGATGATTTCTCGGGTGAGTTCATCGTCAACTTTGGCCTCGCCGGATTTGTGATGCTCTTCGCCTGGAAGCAGCGCCGGGTTTTGGCAGAAGGCAAGCGCGCGGCCTACTTCGCGCAATTGGCATTTCCCGCAGTCTTGGTTGTCGCATGGCCCATCGCCTTTGTTGATCGCGCGATGCTTATGTTCCCGCTGCTCGCTCTGCCGGTCTATGTGTATTGGCTGAGGCGAAAAATCGCTCTCGAATTTGGCGTGGGTGCCTATCGGATCTCAGAAGAAGTCGGTGGGCGAGGTGAGGTCTCTGTCGACGAACTTGCAGCGCATTTGCGTCTGTCTCCGGACAGCTTGCTCAAGGCCCTCAGGCAGAACCCGCATTTGCCGGTTGTCGTCGACACCGCGCACCAGATGGTTCTTTCTGCCGAAGCTGCCTCGCTGCACGACGAGTTGCGCGTGTGTACGTACTGCGGAGGCGCAACCGAGGCTGCAGGCATGGCAGTGCGCAAGTGCGGCTATTGCGAGCGGGAGTTCACCAGCAGCAAGAAGCGGCGGACCGAGAAACCGCTCCCCGTCGTGATCGAGTCTCTGGCGATATTCTTTGAGACTCTGACCTCTGGCGCATTCTTTCTTGCAGGTACCATTGCCCTGGCAATCCTCGTGATGGAGGCCGTTGGAGGAAGTCTTGCCTCGGGCCTTATTGGAGCAGCCATCTCTGGCGCCATCTTTTGCATTCCCGCAGTACTGCTCAGCTCCATGGGCAGTGGGCTTCGCAAGGGGCAGAGAGTGGGATGGGCAAAGCTCGTACTTCTGCTGTTCTTTTGGCTCCTCGCACCGTTGTTTGTGCTGCGTGCGCTCTCGTCCAAGCGCGTTCGTATCTTTACTGGCGACTTCGATACCACCGAGCTCGCAACGCTTGTTGGTGAGCAAGGCGAGATGAGCCTGCCCGCGTTTGCCGAGTATCTGCAGTGCAACCTCGAAGACGCGGCCGAACTTGCCCAGTATTTGGCGGTCAATCAAATCATCGACGTTGTTTACGACCGTAGCAAAAGCCGTCTCGTGAGCCGGCGTCTCTATCGCGACATTGCCAAGGAAGGCTCATGCACGGCCTGTGGAGGCTTTTACGGCGTCCAGCAGGGTAGGGCGACATGCCACTTCTGTGGGGCCGCGCCGGCGAAGGCCGCGTAGAACTTAGGATGCTTCCGTGGCGCTCTTTCGAGGCCTGTGTCAGTTACTGAGAAGAGTTCTGGTCTGCGCGTGGGCCACGCAAATAGACGAACCAATAGACCAGTCCGACCAAGATAGCCCCGCCGATGATATTGCCAAGAGTAACGGGCAATAAACTCGCTCCTAAGAAGTTTTCCCATGTCAGGTCGGGGTAGTCCGATGGGCTGGCTTCAATGGAAGCCCAGAACCCATCGGAGGCAAAAGCCTTGACCAAGAGCGCCTTGGGAACGAAGTACATGTTGGCAACGCAGTGTTCGAACCCTGCCGCAACAAAGCCCGCAATGGGGAACAGGATTACCAAGACCTTGTCTGTTGCCGAGCGCGCACACATGCACAACCAGACGGCGAGACAAACCAGCGTATTGCAGAGGATGCCCAGCGATACCGCGGGAACGAAGTCGAGTTGCGTCTTGGCTGCACCGATCGCCAACATGCGACGGCCGATAGCGCCGCCTCCTTGCAGGTATTGCTCACTCAGCAGCATGATCGCAGCGACTCCGAGCGCTCCTGCGAAGTTGCCGACGTACACGATGCCCCAATTGCGAAGCAGCTGCTTGACGGTGATGCGGCCGCTCGCAAGAGCCATGACGATTAGGTTGTTGCCGGTAAAGAGTTCGGCTCCAGCAATCACGACCAGGATGAGCCCAAGGCTGAAGACCAGGCCACCGAGTAGGCGCGAGATTCCAAAGCTGAGCTCAGGGTCTGCCGTGATGGTGGTCGCAAAGACCCCACCAAAGGCGATAAAGGCGCCTGCCAACATGCCAAGCACAAAGAGTTGCATGACTGGGGCGGCGGCCTTGGCAACACCAACATCCTCGGCCTTCTTCGCGACCTCCGCTGGAATGAGAGCGTCTACCGACATCGTGCTCTCGAAGGTTGGGAGAGTTCTAATCGTTCTCCTGCGCATGCGAAGAGTGTTTGTTTGGCTGTCTTGCTCATGAACGTGGCGGTCTTCCGGTTGTGAGGTAGCCCCAGCAAGATGAGTGCCCACCGCAGATGCGGCGAACGGCGAGTAGCGCGCTGTGAATGCGTTGCGGAATTGATACCGGCATTTCTTTCGCAATCACGACCACAGCGTCATGGGGCGCCTCGGTCGGAGGCTAGCGCAACAGGAGCCATGACCATCCCACGGCGAGAATGACGGCTAGGGCCCCGAGAATCAGGCCTGGGCCGACAAAATCTTTGCTCACAAGGTGCCCACTTGATGAAGCGATGGCATTGGGCGGCGTCGAGATGGGTAGGCACATGGCGGCTGAGGCGGCGAGGGCGATGGGGATGACGACCTGGGCCTCGTAGCCAACGGCGAGTGACAGCCCAATGGGCACGGTGATATTGGCCGCGGCCGTGTTGCTCATGAAGTTGGACAAGGCGGCAGTGATCGATGCCAAGACGATGGCAATCACGACCGCTGATGTGTCCTGCATGGAAAGTGCTCCCACGAGGTAGCTCGCAAGTCCGGTGCGAGAGACGGCAACGCCAAGAGCTAGGCCGCCGGCGAGCAACAAGAGCACATCCCATTCTAGGCTTCGGATATCTTCTGAGTTGATTACGCCGGTCACGGAAAATACCGTTACTGGAACAAAGGCCACCACTGGTGGGGATATGCCGTGAAGGGGCTCGGTTAGCCAAAGCACCACAGTGAGAGCACCTCCCAAGACAACGACCAAGCGCCGCCATGTTGGAAAGGCCTCTTCGCCATCGGGACCTGCCATTGATGCGTAATCCATCGGGCCCATGGTGCTCGGATATTTTCTGATAAGCAGTAGTCCCGCGACCGCAAGCAGAACGAGGGCTGGAGGCAGCCCCATGAGCAACCAACGAGCAAAGCCTATCGGTGCGACATCAGCGAGTAGGCCGGCTGCAATGGCGTTTGGAGGCGTTCCAATGATGGTCGCCATGCCTCCGATGTTGGCGGAAAACGCCACGCCGAGAAGCAGTGCTTTGGTGAATGGATCACCTTTGCGACTCGCGATGAGAGGCGCGAGTACAGCGCACATCATCGCTGCGGTTGCGGTGTTTGAGGCAAACATCGAAAACAGGAATGTCACCAGCATCGTGCCCATCAGCGCTTGACGAGGCTGACTGCCAAAGCGCTGCAATACGCGAAGCGCCAGCCACCGATCGAGATGCGAGTTGCGAATGCCGCGGGCTAATACGAAGCCGCCAAAGAAGAGCCAAATGAGCGGACTCCCCCATGGCTCGATGAACATCTTCCAGTCGTCAGGAGTCGTGGCGAAAGGGCCACCTGGACGTCCTAGAATTGCGATCTCGAGCCCAATGACCAGGAGTGCGACGGCAAAGGTTGGAATCGCCTCGGTGATCCACAAGAGTGCTGCCAGTGCCGCGATGAACAGAGCCCATCTGCCAGCCTCGGAGAGGCCTGCGTACTGAGGGAAGTACGCCAGTGCCGCCGCCGCCGAGACCGAAGCGAGCCCTCCCAAGAGAGGCTGCCACGTTCGGACCTCTAAGGTGCCTTCAACGCGTCCAACCACGCGGCGAATCTCGCGGCGCGACGCGATGAGAATTCCAACGCTTTGGCGGATTCCGGGGGGCAGCACAGCGCTGGTCTATCGCATGCTCGCGCTCCCTGGCAACGGACAAGACGATAGCAAACCAACCGCAGAGCTTGGCGCCCCACCATGGCTTGTTGAGTATCGAGTGAGCTCTCAGTTGCGCAAGGTAAAGGCAATTACGGCTCGCCCGATTGGTTGGCCGGTCTGGACCACGGGCACCGTAACTACAAGGGTTTCATTTTGCTCTGTAACCACAACCGCAAGACCATCTGGGAGGTCTGGGAATACCTGAGCGAGCGTCTGTCCTTCGAGCTTGTGGTTGGTGGAAATACGAATCGTATCGCCCCGATCCGCCACTGCGACGACTTCAATCTGCTTCTCCTGAACCAAGACTTTGATGACGCCCTCGATGGCTTCAAAGTCTTCGGCTGCGAGTGGTGTGCGAATGGCCGAGCCCAGCAGAGCGCCACTGGTTCGCAGGAGCTGCTTCGCTTGGTCGGCCAACTCCACCTTGTGGGTTGCTGCGACTTTTGCGCGCTCTGCCGTAAAGCGCCGCTTAGTTTGCGCATTGCCTACGATTTGCCAAATCAGCAAACCCGCCAAGAGTGCGGAGAGGGTGAGGGCCCCGTACAACTTCAACGGACGCGGGCTCGCTGATTTGGGCCGCACCGGGGGTGTTCGCGGCTGATACGCGGGTTCACTCTTCTTTGGTGTGATCGCCTTTGGGGCGGCGGGCTCAGTCATGTCATGTCTTCATTGCACGGAGCGAACCAACTCATTCGCTGACGCTATCTTCATGGATTTACTCGAACGGGCATGGGCGGTGTGAGGTCAAATCGATAGCCGCGCTGATCGAGTTTTATGCGAAACTCCGCATCGTCTTTTCGAAACGTTCGCTGATAGAAGACCTGCTCCGGGCCAACTCGTACGTGGTTGCGATGGCGTAAGAGAAATGCTGAGAGGCGCAGCACCTGGAACCCCAAGAGTCGGTGACAGCCGTGACTGGATCCCCGGCCGAGCGAGAGGATGTTGCCGGTGCCGTGAACTCGAATTCCGTTGTCTGCGTAGCGGATTTCATCACGTCGCTTGTAGGGCCTGTGGAGAATGAGCATTGCAAGGCCATAGGCCGACCGAAAACTCGGGCCAAGCACGTCTCGATCTAGTGACCACCTACCTCGTCGATTTCGTTTGATGACATCCTCGTGGGGGGTGCTTTCGGGGGCCAACCAACGCGGAGCGATATAGAGGTTCTTCCAAACAAAGTCGCCCGTATCCGATGCCTTGAATCGCTCGACGACGGCGCCATCGGCGAGGCGTTCATTCTGCCACCCACCAACGGTTGTGGGCCATCGAGCGAGGAGACGCGACGAGGTGCCTTCGTCGACATACAGCAATAGCGCTGGTCTTCGACTCTTGCTCGGGCGCTTGTTCTTCCCTCTTGCTCGCTTGCCCAGATCAATCACCACTCGAAGATTCATGTGTTCGCTGTAGTAGTCGGGACGCGGATGCAGTTCGACTGCCACCTTTGGTGGATTGGGCCCACTGCCATCAGGCACGTGGTGCCGAAGGAACTGCACAACACTCGCGGCATCTCGCCAACCCAAGTGGCGTGCCGCACGATCGGTTGCAGCGCCAATGAGGTCGTGCTCTCCATCTGGCGAAGCGCGGTACCCACGAGGCCAGATCAAATCGATGGGGTCGAGTGACTGGCCAAGAACTGGGGTTGCTTGATTGATAGCACTTCCGTCTTCGATTAGGCCTGAGGCATCGACAACGCGCTCGCGCAAAACTCGGAGTGCGCTGCGCCAGTCGTTGTGCTCTTGTGGTGCCTGGAGGGCCTGAAACACAGGCACGTCAATCCAGCCGGTAGGAGGCAAGAAGTGCTGTCTCTGATAGAAGCGCAATGCTCGGGTTGTGCGCCAGCTGAGTACCCCATCGACGGTGAGGCCCGTGGCATTTGCCGTTTCAGATTCGCATCGAAGGTGCTCCTGAACCATGCGAATCGCTCGGGTTCGGGCTTCGCGCTTTGCGAGTTTTTCTACCTCTCTCCCAACGTAGCCATTCTGCGATGCGAGCTCGTCAAGGGAGGGTAGATTCCGTCTGCGCATTTGCCGTTCGAGTGCTCGTCGCTGCTTGGCATGCGTCCGTACTCGGGCTTTTCCGACGGCCGCATTTTCCTCAACTAGGCGCACACCAATGGAGGAGACTGGCTCCGCTGCAATCGCCGCATGGCACTGATAGCGCTCGTCCTGTTCTAAGCGCCGCGCAATGAGGCTTAGATTGGGAAAGACTCCGTAGAAGCCCAGTCCTCGAGAGCGGGTATCGCGCGCGCCTGCAATGTCTTGATTGGCAAGCGCTAGGTAGGTGTCGCGATAGTCGGGCGCAGGCATGGTGTCGTTGCCGCGCAATCCAAAGGGCACCCATCGATCTCCGAGGTCGATGATCGCAAGGCCCTGGGAAAGGGCATCCAACTCGCACAGTTGCCCAACATGCTGCCCATCGCGGTAGTGAGCGACGGTCGTGCGACACGTTTTCTGTGGCGCTGGTTGAGCGCTCGCGACACTTGCCATGGTGCAGAGAAGCAAGGCCGCTGAAATGGCGACAGCGTTGCGCATTTGTTCGACTCGCATGACATTGGCGTTGCGGCGCTGAAGGCCGTCTGTGCCCTTGGCATCGAGAGAAGAGGCTGTGGCGAACTGGTCGATACTGAACTCAACTGCATGTTTGTGGCCAGCGCTCTCTTGGCCGACAGCACGTCAGACGCAAACCGGCCGCCAGCTGCCCATCGGAAACGTGTGCGAGCTGCATGTCATCGCAATGGGTGGTTGAGCTTCGCGGGCCTACCAGCAGCTGTAGTCGTAGAATCGGTGGGAGCCACCATTTCGGACCTCTACGCGCACGTTCCCTGCGTTGTCGTGGAGGAACGTCGACGGTCCTCTTCGGCCATCATAGGTTTTGAGGTTGCCGCGTTCATCGAACGAGCGCTCAAATGCTGACACGCCCTCGCCCTCAAGTCGGATAAGTCGTCCCTGAGAATCGTACGTCAAAGTGGCTTGCTTCGTGCTGCCATCCTCATAGGTGGCTGTCTGAATCCGCACTCCGGGACCTCGTGGGCGGTCATAGGTATACGTCGTGCCATCGCGTCGCACGAGGGAGCCAATCGCATCCACCTGACCAAAACACATTTGGGGCCAGACGAACTCAAACTGTGGGTCAGCTTCGTACTCGCTCTCTTGCATGCCGAAACCGGCATCGATGATTGCGATGGCGCCGCTTTGGGAAAACGTCCAGTCGGCATCATAAGCGTCGAAAGGGCCAAAGAAGATCGTACTCATGGATTCGACCGTGGCCCCCTCATCGGCATAGCGAAAGCTCAACGACTCCCACCCGCCATCCCCGCTCCATTCTTCGTACCAGGAGCTACCGCAGCTCATCAAACGATCACGGAGGTCGTAATTGTAGGTCACACGGGAATCGTTGGACTCAGAAAAATCCCCGTTCCCGGTTTGCGAGAGGCAAGGACCAGGGAATTGCGTGGTGGATTGTAGGTCCACGCAAAAGCCGTCGTCGCCCTCGGTGGTGCACGTGAAGTCGTTGGCACACCACCCGAGCGGGCTGCATTTGGTCGCGCTATCTGCACAGCCCGCTGTGGCAACACTCCAAAGTGTCATGGGCAATAGGAGTATCAATCCCCAGCGTCCTTCGTGGTGGTTCCGTGGGGGCGTCATGACCTGTGTCCGGTGCAAGCAACATGCCCGGAGAGACGCTCCTGTAGAGCTAGTCTCGTCTCACAGAAGCGCGCGATGCGAGACACGGGTGTCAGGCTGTCCAAATATTGGGCAATGACCGGCTTGCGCGACCAATCCCACGTTGCGGACGAGACATGTTTGGAGGCGATGCCAAGATCCCGCAATCACTAGAGGCGCGAAAGAATCTTCCTCGCCATGTCGATTTCTTGGCAGCTTTTCTCTCCCTTCGGAGACCCCTCTATGTGAACCGCACGGATACCGAGTTGCTTGCCTTGTGCCAGGCCGGCGACGCAGAGGCTTTTGCCGAAATGGTCGAGCGATATCGGTCCGTGGTCTGGTCCGTGGCACTGAGTCGAACCGGTGATCGTTCGCTGAGCGAGGACGTTGCCCAGGAGACGTTCCTGTGCGCTTGGCGAAGGTCTGAAACTCTGAGCGACCCGACAAAGCTCCGCTCATGGCTGTGCTCGATCGCGCGAAACCTAAGTGCCACCGCCATGCGCAGGCGCGGTCCTATCGCTAGTAGCGAAGCGAGCGCTCTGCGGACTGACGCCACCGATGAGAGCGTCCTCGATACCCTGCTTTCTCTCGAAGAGGAGCAGGAGACTTGGAAGACACTTGAGAGTCTCCCCGAGTCCTACAGAGAAGTTCTGATTCTCTACTACCGAGAAGAGCGGTCCACAGCGTCTGTCTCGAAGATCATTGGCATCAGTGCACGGGCCGTGCACCAGCGTCTTAGTCGCGGGCGCAGCCTAATGAAAGATCGGCTGCAAGGCGCCGAGCAGTGCATCTCCAGAGCCGTCCCACCACGCACGCTCGGGCCAGCGCTTGCGCTTGCCATCGTTAGCGGCGCGGGGCGGGGGGCACAGGCAGGCGCTTTGGCGTCGAGCAGTTCGTCCAGCAAATTCACCCTCCTCAACACCTCGATCTTGAAAGGCCTCTCTATGAAACTCCCAGCCGCCGCACTTGCCGCCGCACTACTCCTGGTGCTCTCGATACATCACAAGACAGGGTTCTCGAAAGGCCCAGGGGGCACAGGACAAGCCCCAACGACGGCCCCAAACGCGAAGGGGCAAGAGAGCATTCCCAAACCAGCGGTGGAACAAGGCCAACCAGCGGCCGCAAGTGTCACCATCATGGATGCCCTACGGGGCAGATTGATGCGTCGAGTGGCGACGACTCGGGCCGCAAGCCCCGAGGGTCGACTCGTCTTGCCTTCCGTGCGACAAGCGCTTGGAGCACCACCTGATCCGGTGGCCGAATTCATGGCCGCCCGCGAGATTTGGCGCGAAGAGAAATTGGCCGAGGCAATTCCCGAGTTGCAGCTTCTCGTTGAGAATTATCCCGAGCACGAAGTGGCCCCATTTGCGGCGAATATGCTCTTTGACAGCTTGATCACGGAAGGTCCCGACGCCGCTGAGCTCTTCTACTGGTCGGATTTGTACTCGAGCGATGAAGCTCTCGTGAAGGGACGGCCCGATCTTGCGGAAAGACTCGCACGGATTCGTGTCGTCTCGCTTCGCCAAATGGCAGAAGAATGGGAAGCCGCTGGTGACTTCCAAGGCTGTTATCTCTCGTATCAATCCATTCTTGAGGCCTTGCCCGATGCGCAGGGACGAGATGAGATGCTCTACAACGCCGCGCTCTGCGCCGAGCAAGCCGAGCTTGAGACCGAAGCGAGACAAGCGTGGACGGAACTTGCAGCCGCTCACCCTGATAGCCCGCTCGCAGCGACAGCTCGCGCTCGCCTGGGGTGATCGTTGAGTAGCCACCCAACGAGCGAGACCTGGTACTTGGCCGGCTGATGATGAAATCGTCATTTTTAAGCAGGGCGACGAAATACACTGCAGAACTGCAGACCCAAAGTGGTTTCGATGCGTGTATGTCTAGGGAAATTATGGGACACAAAACTGGTACAAATTTAACGCGCTTGGCTCTGCTCTCGGTCTGTGTGATTGCGGGCTGCAGTGAGAAGGGCAAGCAAGAGGCCGGCACGCCCCCTTCGGCTGTACAGGAACCGGAGCCGTCCACTGCGGCCAAAACCGCACCGCCAAAGGCACCGACGCAAACACCTCTTCTCGACGAGGCAAGTACCATCGAGGTAACGGCCCGATCGATTGGACCGGTTGCGTTGGGCATGCCTCAGGCGCGGGTGGCCTCTCTCGGTCTGGCGGTTCATCCGCAATACTCCGCGATGACGATTCCCTACTCGGTGTACTACAAAGACGAGAAAGTCTCGGGCGTAGGTGTTTCACTTAGAAACGCCAAGCGACCCGTGATTGTTGCTGGCAAGACAATTCCGGCCACTGCGACCTTGGACGAAGCCGCGGAGCTTGTCGGCGAGTGCGGAGAAGCGGAGTTGCTCATTGGCGGCACAACGCGCCAATGTGCACAGGGCATCACCGTGAGCATCGGCAGCGGGTCGCCAGAAGAAGTCTGGCTGCGAATCGACGCGCCGGCGGAGTAGCTGGTCGAAGCGCACGGCCAGGTCTTGAGGCTATTGAGGTCGTGGCACGCGGATGCCGTCGAGGCCGGGCAGGCATGCGCTGCCTGTGCATTCGCCCCATGCCATCGATTGGTTGCCCCTCTTCGGAGCTGTGTCGGCGGGGCGATTGGGGTGGCGGGGCTGAGCTTCAAAGCGAGCTCCGAGGTCTGGTCTCGAAAGTCGGCAAGAACGCGTGCCCTCGCTTTGCTGACCTTCTATAGTAGCCGCCATGAAAGCGCTTGATGAGCTAAAGGGATCGAAGTGGGCGGGTAGGTCGGAGCTTTGGCTTGACCCGCTGGGGGATGAACTGACGGAGGGCACTTGCACGCTTGAAGTTGGGGAGACGGGCATCACGTACACGTGGACGCACAAGGGCGAGACCAAGACCGGCTCGGTTGTCCTAACCGACGACGGCGGCGTCTTCACCGATACTTTCCACAGTCCTTCGGAAACAACGTGCCGCAACTTGGTTGGCAATCGCGGCCTGTTCTTGATCGAGGGTACCTACGGCGACAACAATGAGTGGGGTTGGCTCATTGGGCTCAGCCAACGACCGACCGGCGAGCTCATTCTGCAGATGACCAACATCGCGCACTGGGGCGAAGAGGCCCGCGCAGTTCGCTTTACCTGCCAAAAACAGTAGGCTCACTGGGCCGTGGAGGCAGGGCTTGCGTTTCGCCTGCACGTACGGAATCGTACGAGCAGCGGCGGGCCGGCGCTGTTTCCGCGACTAAGAAGAGTTCCGAGGGCTTGATTCAGGGAGCAGCAGGAAGTCGTGATACGGGCCGGGCATTGGGACGAGTCCTGACGCTACTCCTTGAAGAGCGCATCAAAGGCCGGGCAGTCCCAGTTCTGTTCGCCTGCCTCTTTCGCAACGGCGCCCATGAGTGGACCGAGTTGATTCGGGGCAGCAGTCGTGATGGCTTGGATCGACTTGCGAGTCTTGGCATCGGAGACAGGAAGCTCCTTGAGAAAGCGATAGCGCTCTTCATCGCTCATAGGACCGGTCGCCGTTTTCGCCGCGTCGCAGATCGCGATCATATCGGGAACGGATAGGGCTGGTTTGGTCTCATCGGCGGCCGCTGCTGGTTTGTCGCTGGTCGGAACAGCGCCTTCTTGCACCACAGGCTTCGTTGCCTTCGCCGATTCGGCCTTTGGAGAGTCTTCCTTATCGCCTGCGCACCCGGTGAGGGCAACGACGAGTCCTAGCAGCATGGTTTTCATGGCCTCCTCGTACCACTGAGCGCAGTGATTCGAAACAAACTCTTCAAAGCTGGCGCCGTAGGCTTGGCCTAGCGCTGTGCTTCAAAGGCATGCACTTTGAGTCGTCGCTGGAGAGGGGCCAGCCAAGCCACCCCGAGACGGGGCAGATTGACGGAAGCGTTGACCTCGATTGCGCACTCGGCGAGCGCCGCAAGACAGTTCGTCAACTCAAGTTCGATGCTCCTAACCACTTGACTTTCCTAGGTGACACGGTAAATTCTAAGCCAAGATTCACGAATCTGATATGTAGTGTGAACACATATGGAGAAGGAGCAGCAGCTGAACGATACCCTGGCGAGCACCCTCGATACGCAGCCAGATCTTGTCGCTCAGAAGTCCCTTGGACGCTTCCAGATTCTCCACAAGCTGGGGGAGGGAGGCATGGGAGCGGTCTATGCCGCTTTCGATCCTGAGTTGCAGCGACAGGTGGCGATCAAGCTACTGCACGCCACGGGTGCCGACGAGCAAGAGAAGATGCTGCGTGAAGCCCGCGGCCTCGCGAGCCTCTCGCACCCCAACGTGATCACGATCTACGACGTGGCCATTGACGACGGTGGCAGCCCCTATCTAGTCATGGAGCTACTCGCAGGGCGCGACCTGGCAGTGGTGCTCAAAGAACGCGGTCCGCTACCCGTGGTCGAAGCGGTAGACCTTCTCTTGCAGGCCTGTGCCGCTCTCTCCGTTGTGCATCCTCTCGGCGTTGTTCACCGCGACCTCAAGCCGGCCAACCTCTTCCTCGCCGAGAACTCCGACGGCTCTGTGGGGGTCAAGGTGATCGACTTCGGCATCTCGAAGTTGGCGGAGAGTGCTCCTCAGGGACAGGTCTCGACCATTACAGGGGCCGTCTTCGGAACCCCCTCATACATGTCGCCCGAGCAGATCCGCAGCTCCAAGCATGTGGATGCTCGCAGCGATATCTGGTCCCTCGGCGTTATCCTTCACGAGATGCTCAGCGGTCGTCTCCCCTTTCACGGCAAGTCTGTGTCGGGCCAGCTCGCATGCATTCTCACGGAGGATCCTGAGAACCTGCGAAAAGCCCTTCCAAACGCTCCCAAGGCTCTGGAGGAGGTGTTGCTTTCCTGTTTGGATCGCGAGCTCGAAAAGCGCCCCCAAAATGTGGGGCAACTCGCCCGCCTGCTCTTGCCGCACGCGCCCGCCGGTGCTGAGGCCTCTGTCGAACGCATCGAGTTGGCAGCTGACGTCGAATCAACAAGTCGACTTCGATCGCAACAGGTGAAGCGGTCGCATGGTGCGCAAAAGCGCCGACAGCGGCGGCTGTGGGTAGCAACCCTGGCAATTGCTTGCGCAGCTGCTGTACTGGGCACACTGCTCCTGAGCGATCTGCTGCGAGCCCCTATTAACGTCGACTCGCAACTGGGCGAGGACCCCCCCCAGCCTGCGTCATCCATCGGAGCGACCGAAAGTAAGGCTAGGGGCGAGGCGCCGATTGTCACTCCGACACCACAGTGGGAAGTCGATGGCCCTCTTTGGCCATCGCCAGCAAGCGCGACGCATCACGCAGGCGCAACCGTGGACGCTGGGATCGCAGCTCCTCCCGATGGTGCGCCAACACAGAGGCGTTCTCCTCGCTCGAAGCCTCGGCGCCAACAGCGCAAAGCCCAGCCCCAGAAACGCACAAAGCCCGACGCTGGCCTGGGCGGTATCCTCGATACTCGGAAGTAACTACTACGAGTTCCTACTAGGAGGACTACCGATCCAGCCGAGTCGCGTAGTGCACCTCGCCGAGTTCATTCATATAGACAATGTGAGGCCGACCGCGATCGTCCACCGCAAGGTCCAGTTGGTTCTCGCCAGACTGACCGCTTGGAATGTCCCGGGCTATGATGTCCTCCACCAGCAGCTCGCCTGCTGTCGAGTAGCGCCCGTACATGAGAGCGCGCCCCGACTGGGTAAAGTAGAGCAGATGCAGCTGGCCCCATTGATCCAGGGCGATTTTCGCGCGCTCCAAAGGAAAGGTCGCTGCCACCCCGCTCCGTATCGTCACCCGCATCGCGACAGTCTCTCCCTCTTGCCACGATGCGAGCATCAGGTCGCCGGCGCCTGCCAAGGGGAAATCGTAGTAGAGCGCATAGCGGCGAATGCCGGCAACCGCCAACCCAATGCTCCAGCCAACGTGACCGTTGAGCCCCACGTTATCGATGGTGGTCGTAGGCGTCCACACCGAACTCTGGAGGCGCGTGTATTTGGGCTGCGAGGAGAACGACCCCGTGGTCTTGCGATGAAAGGCAAGATGCACGATCTCCTGTTCGTCGGTTGCCAAGGAGAGGTGGCCGATTCCCTTTTCGGGATCGTTTTCAAGGTCAGTGGCAAGTGGAACCGGCAGCAAGGAGCTCCACGGATCCGCCGCCGCCATCGAGTCTCGCAGCTGCCAGACGATCGCCCCACCTGTGTTGTCGGGCTGATAGTAGAGAAGGTGCACATCGCCACCAAGGGCTCCGGTGGGAGCGATGGCAAGCTCGCCATTGGTCGAAGCGACACCGGTCGTTTCGATTTCCGAGAGGCCCTTCTCAGTAACGGTGCGGTAGCGAAGAGTTCCGCTCCCCGAGTCGTCCTGAAGGTAGGCCAGATGAAGCGGTCCCTCGCCGGTCGCAGCGATATGGCTTGCCCGACCGACCGAAGTAAACTGCCCCTCGTCAATAACTTCGATGGTGGGCGTCACCTCGGAGTTTCCCGCCTTGGTGGGCTCCGCTAGATGGGCCACGTGGAGGGCTCCGGAATCGAATCCGTTGGGGTTGTGGTAGGCGATGCCAACTCGACCCGCAGCGCGTGCCACGGAGAGGGCTGCACTCGAGGGGAAGAGACCATCCTCAATGAGGTAGACTCTGCGGTCATCGCAGCGAGGATCGTGCTTCGTAGAGACCGTCCAAGGCTCGAGCTGATCGAGTTCGTTGAGACATGCGAAGTCCTCCGGTACTTCTAAACCGGCATCGGGCACCTCTGCCGAAGCATCGGGGGAGCCAGCAGCATCTGTGGCAGGCACAACGTCCGTGATGCCGAAACTGCAGCCAAGTGCCGTACACATGGCTAGTAGCCAGGCTCCCTTAGCCGGTAGAATTCTCACTCCACGAGCCTACGAGGGGGGACACTGCACTGTCAACGAATAGCAATTCGGGCAGAGCCGGCGCTTCGGTATCGGTGTAGGATGCGATTCGCATGACGAGGTTGGTCAAATCATACTTGGGGTGCGGTGGCGCATCTGTGAGAAATGCTGCACGGGCGTGGGCACTCGTAGCTTCTCTTGTGGCGAGCTTGTCGGGGGCGTCTGCACGGGCCCAGTCGGCACCCGACTCAAACTCGGCAGCAATTGCCGAGGCACTCTTTCAAGAGGCGCGCCGCCTCATGGAGAGCAAAGACTACGAGCGGGCGTGTACCAAGTTTGCCGAGAGCCAAAGCCTCGACCCGAGCGGTGGCACTCTTCTGAACTTGGCGGTGTGTCACGAGAAAGCCGGCAAGCTCGCGACAGCTTGGGCCCTCTTCCACGAAGCCCAAGTTGTGGCCAGCCAAGAGCGACGCCGAGGACGTGTTGCACTCGCGCAGAAGCGTATCGAAGCGCTGGGCCCACGACTGCCAAAGCTCACTCTCACCACGCAGGCTGAAGCTGAACCGCGAGAGTTCTCACTGGAGCTGGATGGCGCAACTCTGTCCAAAGCCGTCTTGGGAAGCTCATTTCCGGTGGATCCGGGAAGCCACATTCTGCAGGCCTCTGCTGAGGGCTATGAGACATGGTCCCATACATTCAACATCACGGAGGCGCAGGTTCAGTCCGTTGAGATTCCCCGTCTGGTCGTCATTCCTACTCCGCCGCCGAAACCAGAACCAGTCGTTTCGAACGGAGTCGATGGCATTGAAGGCCCTCCCAAGCTGCACTCTGAAGGAAATGGGAGACGCAATTGGGGGCTTGGCTTCATGGGGGTCGGCACCATTGGCCTCGTGTCTGGCGCTGTGTTCGCACTGAAATCCAATCGCGCCGACGAAGACAGCCGTGCCTTTTGCGACGGCTCGGTTTGCCAGCCGGAGGGCATCCGACTGAACGAGGAAGCAAAGAGCTCGGCCCTGCTCGCCGATATTCAATTTGCCGCCGGCTTGGCGTTTGTGGGCGTCGGTGGCTATCTCCTACTCACGGAGTCTGGCTCAAGCAAGCGCTCCGAAACGACAGCAGCTGTCCCATCACGCCCGCGCTTCCTCGGAGCAACCCTTCAGCCCATGTCCTCCGGAGCTGGCTTCAGCGCGTGGGGCCACTGGTAAGAGCTCAGCCGCACCTCTCGCAGTCGTCGCGGCTATCTGTACTCTGTGAGCTTGGCAGCGCAACTTCGTTGGAGTCGAATGCAACTGACAAGCTCGGATCATCGCAGCGCTGCTTGATTGCTGCATCGCGGCCAGTCGAAAGCCCTGTATCTCCTGCGATCTGCAGATCCCAAACGGCCGCCCGCAGAACGAAGAACTCCCGAAGTCATCGTCACCGGCAGGCAGCTGGGATGGCGGCACAGGCGCAGTTATCGATGCCAGAACTCCGATCCGCCCGTCAGCCCCCGGAACTCGGGGAGCCCTGACGACCCCGCAGGAGGAGAGCACGAAGCCTGTGCCGCTATCCCCGCTGCCAGGCCCGCCCCTCGCACGGGCAAGCAGCCCAGCGCCACCCGCCGCCGCATCCCACCCCATTCGAAGCGTATTCCAACGCCCCGATGAGCCCTCAGAACTCTTCTCAGATTCAAGCGTCTGCACTATTTCGCACTAGTCGCGGCTCTCTGTAGTCTGTGAGCTTGGCGGCGCAGATTCGTTGAACTTGAATGCAACTGATAAGCTCGGATCATGCCAGTCACGTTTAAGGTCTCCGACGTACCTGCGGATGGCAGTTCTCTCTCCTCGGGGCCCGGAGTTAATGTCTTCAAGGGGATAACGGGACCGATTGAGGCTAGTTTTGATCAGCCGGTGGGGCTCGTGAGGACAAGCGAACACCCGTTCTTGGGCGCGGCTCGTGACGAGTGGGGAGGGGGCCCACGATCCGACGAGTTTCCAAGTGGGTTACGAAGCATGCCTTTCACTTGGGACTATCTGGGGACCAAGTTACCAATGCGCTTTCATGCAGGCTTCGTTGGAGTGCTCCAGGACCCAAAGAACAACGCTGTCACCCCGCAGCTCGGATGGGCAGTCGAAGACCTCTCCGGAATCCCAAAAGGTGCGGCGAGATCATGACCCCAGGACGCACGCCAAGGGATGTCATTTTGGGCCTGACCGAGGTTGATGGCGCATGCCGTGACATCAACTGGTTTGGACTGAATACTGACGGCGCAATCGCGCTCCTGCTATGGATCTGTGAGCGGTACACGATCACTGCGTTACAGAACTACACCGACGATGAGACCGTCCCATGTGATGTCGACTCGGCTTGCGAAGCGCTCGTCGCGGGGCGGAGTTTTCAAGGGGTATTCCAAGAAGGCCCGCCTGAAATCTCACAAATTCAGTACTTTTCTTATCGAGAGAATGAATCGGCGGATTGGTTCGTTGAGCTGACCTTCTTTCCCCAGGACGTATCGCTAGAAAAGGGACTAGCTCCTTTTGTGCAACTCATCGACGACGCGAAACAGAGATGCAACGCATCGGCCTACTACGTGCGTTACGAGGACGGATCATTCGACACCGTTTGGCAGCAGCGTGAGCATCGGGTGGTCGTCTACTCCTCGGAAGACGCAACGGACCTCCTCGCAGCGGTAGAGGCAATTTGATACCTGCATTGCGGTCAGTAGAGAGTCCTGTGTTTTTCCTGCGGTAGTGGAGATCCCAATAGCCACTGGACGAACGCAGAACGAAAGCCGCCCCGAAGTCATCGTCAGCGGCAGGTAGCTGGGATGGCGGCACCGGCGTAGATCTCGATGCCAGAACTCCGATCCGCCCGTCAGCCCCCGGAACTCCAGCAGCCTCGACGACCCCGCAGGAGGAGAGCACGGAGCCTGTGCCGCTATCCCCGCTGCCAGGCCCGCCCCTCGCACGGGCAAGCAGCCCAGCGCCACCCTCCGCCGCATCCCACCCCCATTCGAAGCGTATTCCAACGCCCCGATGAGCCCTCAGAACTCTTCCTATCCCCAAACCTAACCCGAAAACCGAAGCCCGAAACCAGAAGAGCCCCGAAACGCAAAACAGGCGCACAACCCGAAAGCCGTGCGCCCGCATCTGCGTATAAGAACGACTCCTAGAGAAGACTCTGAAGCGTAGTACCCATGTCAGCTGGCGTCGGCGCCATCTTGATACCCGCAGCTTCCATCGCCGCAATCTTGTCCTGAGCCGAGCCCTTGCCACCAGCGATAATCGCACCGGCGTGACCCATACGCTTACCAGGAGGAGCCGTAAGACCAGCAATGAAGCCCGCAACAGGCTTCTTGACGTGCTCTTTAATGTACGCCGCAGCCTCCTCCTCAGAAGAACCCCCAATCTCGCCAATCATCATGATTGCGCGCGTATCAGGATCCTCATTGAAGAGCTTGATGCAGTCGATGAAGTCCATGCCCTTAACCGGGTCGCCACCAATACCGATCGCCGTCGACTGACCGAGACCAAGCGTTGTGAGCTGATGAACAACTTCGTAAGTGAGCGTGCCCGAACGTGAGACCACGCCGATATCACCCTCTTTGTGGATGTAGCCCGGCATAATGCCAATCTTGCATGCGCCTGGCGTGATAACGCCCGGGCAGTTAGGACCGACAAGAACCGTCTCTGGATGCTCCGACTCAAGGAACGCCTTCACGTTCACCATATCCGCGGCAGGAACGCCCTCGGTGATGGTGATGATGAGAGGAATCCCTGCAGCTGCAGCTTCCATGATCGCATCCGCTGCGAAGGGAGGTGGCACGTAGATGACCGTTGCGTTGGCGCCGGTTGCAGCTACAGCCTCTTCACAGGTATTGAAAATCGGTACGCCCGGGCAGCCTTCGACACTTCCGCCGGCTTTGCCAGGGGTAACGCCGGCAACCACGTTGGTGCCGTATTCAATGGCTTGTACGGTGTGAAATGCACCCGTTTTGCCAGTCATGCCCTGAACGAGCAGCTTGGTTTCTTTTCCGATGAGAACGCTCATTTGGTTAGCTCCACAATCTTTCTAGCGCCGTCACCCATGTCGGTGCAGGTCTCAACGTTGAGTCCCGACTCGGCAATGATCTTCTTTCCGAGTTCCACGTTGGTGCCTTCGAGGCGAACAACGAGAGGAACCTTGAGTCCAATCTCTTTCACTGCAGTCACCACGCCGTTTGCGATGGTGTCGCATTTCATGATGCCGCCAAAGATGTTGACGAAGATGCCTTTGACGCGTGGGTCGGAGGTAATGATCTTGAAAGCCGCGGTGACTTTCTCGGCCGTAGCTCCGCCACCGACGTCGAGGAAGTTGGCAGGATCGCCGCCGTAGTGCTTGATGATATCCATGGTGGACATCGCAAGACCTGCGCCGTTGACCATACAGCCAATGGTTCCATCGAGGTTGATGAAGCTAAGGTCGTACTTCGAAGCTTCGACCTCGGAGGCATCCTCTTCGGTGAGGTCGCGCCACTCTTCGAGTTCCTTGTGACGGTAGAGACCGTTGTCGTCGAAGTTGATCTTGGCATCGAGCGCCATCACTTGACCGTCGCCGGTGGTGATGAGTGGGTTGATCTCGAGAAGCGAGCAATCCATTTCCTCGTAGCACTTTGTGAGCTTCTGCATGAAGCCGCCAAAGACGCGAACCTGCTTAGCGTCGAGACCGAGCTTAAAGCCCAGGCTGCGAGACTGATGGTCCTGCCAACCAATGCCGGGAACGATGGCTTCTTTGAAGATCTTCTCGGGTGACTCTTCAGCCACTGTTTCGATCTCCATTCCACCCTCGGTGGATGCCATAACCGTTACGCGACCGGTTGCGCGGTCCAGAGTAATACCTAGGTAGTACTCATGCTTGATGTCCAAGCCTTGCTCGACGAGCAGACGCTGGACTTCTTTGCCCTCTGGGCCGGTTTGGTGGGTGACAAGCTGCATGCCGTAGATGGCATTGATTGCCTCTTCGGCTGCCGCTTTGCCCTTGCAGACTTTGACGCCGCCGCCCATACCGCGTCCACCTGCGTGGATTTGCGCTTTGACAACAACAACTTCGCCGCCGGAGTGGTCCATGACTTTCGCGACGGCGGCAATTGCCTCGTCTTTGTTCATGGCCGGAATGCCGAAAGGCACTGGCACACCGTACTTACGGAAAAGATCTTTTCCTTGATACTCGTGAATCTTCATAGTGTTTCCTTTGCCGCTCCGGGCTAGTTGTTCGCGAGAGCCTCGACGAGGCCTTTGACGGCATTTGCCGAGTGGTCGAGAAGACCTTTCTCGTGGTCGTCGAGCTTGATCTCGATGACCTTCTCTACGCCGCCCTTGCCAAGAACGCAGGGAACGCCGATGAAGAGATCTTTGTGGCCGTACTCGCCGTTGAGCAGAGAGGCACACGGAAGAACGCGCTTCTTATCTTTGATGATCGACTCGGCCATTGCCACAGCGCCAGCAGACGGTGCGTAGAAGGCAGAACCTGTTTTGAGAAGCCCAACGATCTCAGCGCCACCTTTTGCGGTGCGTGTGATGATTTCGTCAATGCGCTCTTTGGAGATGAGCTCGGTGAGAGGAATGCCGCCAACCGAGGTGTGGTTTGGCAAGGGCACCATGGTGTCGCCGTGTCCACCGAGAACCATGCCGTGCACATCTTCTACGGAGACGTTGAGCTCCATGGCGATGAACGACTTGTAGCGAGCGGTGTCGAGAACACCTGCCATGCCCATGACGCGCTCACGTGGGAAGCCCAACGTGTCGTATGCGACGTGGCACATTGCGTCGAGTGGGTTTGCCACAATGATGACGCATGCGTTTGGAGACGTTTTCTTAACCTCGGCACAAACCGAAGACATGATCTTCTTGTTGGTGGCCAAAAGGTCGTCGCGGCTCATGCCGGGCTTGCGAGGAATGCCGCTTGTAATAATGACGACGTCGGAACCGGCGGTGGCTTCGTAGCCATTGCTGCCAGTGATTTGACAATCGGAGTCGACAACTGGAGTGGCTTCCATCATGTCGAGGGCTTTGCCTTGTGGCATGCCTTCAACGATGTCGACGAGTACACAGTCGGCCAGTTCTTTGGCGACAATCCAGTGGGCACAGGTGGCGCCTACGTTGCCGGCACCGATTACGGAAATTTTTGCTCTTGGCATCTCTTTGGTCCTTGTTTCGCGTGTTGCTATTGACCAGCGGAGGCCGGCCTCGGGATGGCTATGTACCGCGCAAACGCGTGCAGTATCAAGGCGGTGGGGGCTCTGCCGCACAAGCGAAATCGATGAGTCATGTAGGCTGTCGGCGCACCTAGCCGAAGGTTTCAAAAAGTCGTTACACTCGACCCCAATGTCAGAGCATGTGGAAGCGTTTCGGGAGTGGGTGGAGACAATTCGAGAGGACGTAGAAACCCTCGAGGCCATTATTGATAGTGAGTCGATTGCGCAGGATGCGCGGCAGTTTGCGGCTGCCGCCCTGAACTACTTGGTCACTCGGATGGATCTGGTGCCAGATTGGGAAGAGTCCATTGGGGTTCTCGACGATGTGATGGTCATTCGGATCTGCATCGAATTCGCCAGCCAGCGCGGTCTTGATGCCGGCCTAACGGATGCCAAGCACATTGTGGCGGTTGGCCGACTGGCCAATGAGAGCGAGCGCATCGACGAGTTTTTGGGCGCCGAGCTTGGAGCAGACCTGCGCAAGCATGTTGCGCGATTGGTCGATACCTCGGTTCGAGGGCGGGGCGTGCTGACGATTCTCGAAAACCCCGAGGAGCGCCAAAAGCTCTACGAGGAGGTCGCCGACGATCTCAAACGCATGCCTGCAGCGCCGTTCACGGATCCCGAGAGCCTCACGGTGAAATTCAAGAGCTACCTGCAGCACAAGCTCTCCAAGTGAGGTGACGAGGTGATCTCAGTGGCCTTGGAGGCCTGCCTTGAGAGCTCGCTGTAAAGTTCGGGAGTTATCTGCACTACAAGCTGTCCAAATAGGGTGACAGCCGGTGCTGCCTTTGGTAACCCTCGCCGCGTATGCGTGCACCAGCTCTGGCATCGGCCCTCCTCGTCGCTCCCTTCCTCGTTGCTTCCTTCGTCGTCGCTCCCCCAACCTTTGGAGCCGTGGGTACAGCAGTGGCTGATGGCTTTGACGACAAGGTCAAAGCGGCGCGGCCGATTCACGATGCCAAGAGCATGACGGCACTGTTTTGGTCCCAGGGGGCCGATTGTACGGCCGCCAAGAACGACTTGCTCCGCCGCCAGTGCGAAGGCGTGCGCACAGAGCGCAAACGCCGCGTCGCGAGTGAGACCTATGTTGTCGACGTTGGCGTCGAAGCGTTTGACATCGCAGCAGACGCTAAGAAAATGTCTGTGCAAGTCAATTTGCGATCCTGCCTTTGGTGCGGCACGGAAGGTCCTGTTGTCATTGGCAAGGGAGTCCATACCGTCGAAGCCGGTTCCGTGAAGGCTGCTGTCGTCGGCGGCGGTTCCAAGACGTTCAAGAAGGGCGGAATGGCGCAGCACTGGGCGGCGCACATTGCGACCCGCATGAAGGCGCAGATGCTTGTGAAGGTGCCTGCGGCGCTTGAGACCTTTAAAGCCGGCGGACGCAATGGCTACAAGGTCGATGTCGTTGGATATCGCCTCTACGATCCTTGCCAGGGCGATGTGGTCGCCGCATCGCCCAAGTCGGAGAAGGGCCCCATCGTCGCTTCGAGCTGCAAGGATGCGCCGGCGTACACCGGAGACCCGAACGTCGTAAAGGTGCCTGAGATTGTGCATCCCGACAGGCTTAGCACCGCCCAAATCAAAACCTCCATGGCGGATGTCTTGGTGCAAGCGAAGGCTTGCTACGACGCCTACGGTATCGAGGGCATGGCCACCTTCAAAATGATTATTGCCGGCAGTGGCAAGCTCGCCAAGGCCGAGCAACTCGGTGACTTCACCGGCACGCCAACGGGAATCTGTCTCGACAAAGCGATGCAGGCCGCGAGCTTCCCGAAGAGCAAGAAGAAGGCGACCCCGATCACCTACCCAATCGTGCTTCGCTAGTCCCCTTGCCCGCAAGATTGCTACGCGGGCGTAGATGGTTTCTCCTTCTAAGCAAGGCGACGATTCTCTTTGTTGCCTGTGGCCCAAGCGGAGCGCAGGTTCGCAGCGCAGAGAAAGCGCGGTACGCTTCCTGCTCCAAGGGTGAGTTGCGAATGGCGTTGGCCAAGACGCTGCTGTCGCAATTTGGCAGCATCGGCCCGTATGGCAAACGTTGGATCGTCGGCCCAGACGTTCGAGCTTGGTACCAGGGCGCAGCGGATGAAGACTATCTCGCGGGGGCCAAGGAGACTCGCGAAGATTCGGCAAGCCCCGCCTTGGTCGCATTCTCACCCTCACTCTTGCTCCTGCCGCCAACTCGACTTCCAGGCAAAGGGCAACCAAACAACTCTGAGTCAATCTTTCGACAACCGCGGCATCCGGTGACGAGTACGACCCCGCCACAGACAAAAGAAGGGGCGAACGCTCTCAATGTTGTTCTGGTGTTTGCCAAACTCTCCGATCGGGGACACGCGTACGCGGTCGAGATGCAGGGGCGAAGCTTGCGTCGAAGCCGAAATGGGCGCTACGAGTTCAAGCCCTCCGAACGGGCCCAAGAGGCGCGCGACCGTCTGATGGTTTCGCTGTACAAGACCCTAGAGCACTGTCGACGCTAGAGTCGCAGCCGTGCAGCCGTCCCCGGACTTTCGTTTCCCTGGGGTCAGATGTGGGTGGCTGGCGCCTTTGTAGGTGCATGTCCGCTAATGCCCCGAAAGCATGAGCCAATAGGTGCTTTGGCTAGCCGGCCAGGCCGGAAACTGCCGTGGCCATGGCGGATCGATCCATCGCATTCAGCTGACTGCAAGTAGCTAGATCCATGGAGCGAAGCAAGCGCGCCGAGTTTGGCACGACCGGTGCACTAAGGGATGACACGCCAGCAAATCTCGGCCCCGCTGGCACAGGAATCCAAATCCATGAGCACTCAGACAAACACCAAGAACACCACAATCCTTTTCGCAATCGCTCTCGCTATCGGCGCAGCAGCATGTGGAAGCGACACCTCTGGCGACGCGAATGGCGCCTACCTTTCGATTCAAGGCGACCCACAACTCTTTCTCGAGCCCGGATACCAGCGCGACCTTGCGGTGAAGTATCACGATGGCCAGGGCAACCCACTTGTTGGTGAAGTGAGCTTTGAGATTCTTGGTGAACCCCGCGGAACCTCAATCGACAAAGCGTTCGGCGCAACCAACGCCCAGGGCGATGCGAGCCTAACGCTCTACGCCGGTGAAGCAGAGACTGTCATTCGCATCAAGGCGAGCGCTGATTTCGCCGCCTCCGTTGAGTGGACCGTGTCTGTCTCCGAAGGCGCTGTCGTCGAAGACATGGACATCCGAGGCCAGTACGAACTCGACAGTGACTTTGACATCATCAACGGACTGCCCGGTAGCGTTGGCAATGTAGCCAATACCTTTGCAGACCTCACGGACGGTCCAAACGACCCCGCTACCTACGTGCTCGACGAATTGCTTGAAGGGCAAACCAGCCTGGTTGCCAACGCTGCAAACGCCCTTCGCCCCGGCATCGACGGCATCATCAACGACATCATTATCGACAACGCTCCAGGCATCGTAAACGACCTTCTCGAGCTTGGAAGCGCATTTGGCCAAGTCTCTCGCCAGTTCGGTGTCATCTCTACGATGAACATCCAAGGCGATACCATCGAAGCCAACAGCCTTAGCGCAATCCACAGCATCCGAGCCTTCACCTTCGACCTCGATGGAGAGAACTTCATCTTCACGATGGACGAGCTTGGTGTCGACGTCGAAGTTATCGAGAACGTCGGAGTTGGATTCGACAAGCTCACGGGCAAAGTTGAATTCTCTCAGCACAACGTTCCTCTCAACTACGGCGGCTTCCTCGCTCTTGCTCTTGAAGAGGTCATCATTCCTCGCATCGACCCATCTGCCAGCAGCCTCCAAGAGCTTCTCGACAACAAGATTGACTGCGACGCTGTTGGCGTCTCTCTCGCTGAAAACGTCGGCCTCTTCGGCGAAGGCTTCTACGCCGGCGCTTGTGAGCTTGCCATCGAAGCCGTTGCAAGCATCGCGATGGAAGAGCTTCGCGGCATCGATGAGCGCGCACAGGTCAACATGCTCATTGCCGGCGTCGCTAGCGCTAAGGACCCAAGTGGCGACAGCAAGGCCGACCAGCTCACCAAGGGCGACTGGAGCGGCGCCATGGAATACATCGGCAACATGGGTGACCTGGCCGAGAACGCCAACCCATTCACCGGAACTCGCATGAGCGCACCGAACTAAAAGCTAGAACATAACGATTGGATTCACCGCCGGAGCAGCAATGCTTCGGCGGTTTTTTTGTTCGAGCAGCACGGGGGATTGCACGCCCTCATGCAGTATCGCGAGTAGACATGGCTAGAAGGGCTTTGGGTGGATACCATGACTCGTATCTATGAACGCCGTGTCAGCCCCACTCGCAATTAGTCTTGTCCTCGCCACCTTTGCTGGTTGTTCGAAGAAGGACAAACCAAAAGAGAATGGCGTTGCCCCGACGCCACCGGTTGCCACGAAGACAGAAGCTGCGCCTCTTGCACCAGCAGCTCTTTCCATTGAGGTTCTGAAGACAGCGACAGGTCTCGCTGCCAGCGGTGCGCCATGGGCCGAAGCGCTCGTCGCTGTGGAGGCTCGGTTGGGCAAGGTGACGACCGTCCACGGTAGCGAGTACCGCTGGGCCGCTCGCACTTCTGACACCTGCGCCTTTTTGAGCCTCGCGCGGACGCCGGGCGACTCGGGCAATACGGTTGGAGCCGTGCAGGGCCCGATTGTTGCCACGGCAAGCGGTGATGCCGACGAGTGGAATCGATGCCTGGATTCGGTTGGAGCACAAGTCACGGAGGACTCGACGGCACCCGAGCCGCCAGCCGCGGGCGAGCTTGCCACGGTGACAAGCCTTTTGGATGGTGTCGATCGCAAGCCGAGTTCTTGGGTCGGAGCGACGGTGAGCCTGTCGGGGTTTTATGTGAGCAGCAGTGCGAGCGCGAGTGGGGACGTGGAAACCAGCACCGTGAGCATCGCGGAAACCAAGGGCAACTTGAAGGTCGGAATTGGCTGCACCCTCGAAGCTGGCGCTGTGCCCGCCGACTTCAAGCGTTGGGACGCCGTACTCGTATCAGGAACGGTGCACGGCGACTTTGGCGGCGGACTCAAGGATTGCAGCGTAGCGTTGCAGGAGTAGCGCTACTCGGTGCCGAGACTCGCTTGCGACTCTCGTCGCCGTGCCCACTCGAGCCTTGGCCAAGCCAGCCAGAAGAAGAGCGAACCGAAAATGCATAGGTACGCGAAGATGTCGCCAAAGCGCGCGAAGAAGGAATGGCCCCCTTCCATGAGCTTCACGTCCGCCACGAGCCCATCGACAGGCTTGGGGGTAATCTTGGGATCGAGTGCGTAGGTCTTTGCGTAGACGCGACCATTGGCATCAACAAAGGCCGAGACGCCGGTGTTGACGGCGCGCACCAGATCCGTTCGCATTTCGACAGCGCGATAGACGGAAAGCGCAAGGTGCTCCCAAGGCTCGGAGGTATCGCCAAACCACGAGTCATTGGTGATGTTCACAAGGAGGTGTGGCTTGTAGACGGCAAGCTCGCGACCGAAGTCGGTTAAGATATCTTCGTAGCAGATCATAGGCCCAAGGCGATACGACTCGCCCTTGTGCTCGAGGGGGAAGGGCACGATGTCCTTGCCACGCGAGAAGTGTGAGGCGTTCTTGGGAAGGATGTCTTTGAGCGCCGGAAACGTCTCCAGCAGAGGGATGTACTCGCCAAACATCAAGAGGAAGATCTTGTCGAAGCGAGCCAAAAATCGGTCGTCGGAGTCCAGCATGAGAGCCGAGTTGTAGGGTGGCGTGTCTGGATCCTGCCGGCCGTAGGTAAGGGCCCCGAGCATGAGTGGTGCTTTGAAACCACGGCGAATTCGCCGTCGATCGTCTGAGCCAAAGTCACCGGTCGCATCTCTGGGAACGCCGTATGGGTAGGACGATTCCGTCCACATGATGAACTCGGCGCCCTGTGCTTCGAGATTTGCGGACATGGCCTGCAAGTCGCGAAGCTGCTCGGCGGCGAGTTCGGAGCGGTTGATGCCCTTCTCGTCGAACGGAATGTTGCCTTGCACCACACCCACCCGCAGGGCCACTGCCGACTCGCGTGCCTCGTCAATTTGAGACATTCGCACAAAGCCATAGCCAAGCACGAGGGTTGTGGCTACTGCCGCTGTGATGATGCTTCGAGTGCGGCGTTTGCCCGTTTCTGTGACAACGTCGTAAATCGCGCCGTTGATGAGCATAAGAAATCCACTTACGCCCAAAGGCCCGGTTAGGTCGGCGATTTGGATCACGGGAACCACCCACGCTTGGGTGATGGCCAGGTACCAAGGGAACAAGAACGGCACCAAGTACTCGAAACTCACCATGAGGAGCGGAGCCAGCAAGACCATTGGCAGCGGCCTTCCTGCGAGTTCTTCTGAGCGGCGTCGAATTACGCGCAGCAGCATGAAGAAGAGCCAGAAAGCGACTGCTTGATAGGCAGCGAGCAAGATCAGCCCGACGACGGCCACGGCCATGGGAAGGTGTCCAAAGCGCTCCAGCAAGCTTGTAATCCAGTAGAAGCCGCCCGCGTTGGCAACAAGCCCGGCAAGCCATCCGTAGAAGAGAGCCGTGCGCCGAGTTGGGGCTCGTTCGAAGGCAAAGAAGACCGGCACCATGGCGAAGTAGGCGAAGGGCCAAATATCAAAGTCGGCGCATGCGAGGAACCACAAGCAGCCACCCAGAATCGAAAGCCCTACGTTTTGCCAGTGGGCCTTTCGGCGCTCTGGGCTGGGGCGCGATTTCCCTGGCATCGTTGGCAGCTTGGCGGTGGTGCCTTGAACCCCGCTGAGTTCGGAAGCAGACGGCTCTTTCTTAGAGGCTGACGGCTCTTTCTTGGAAGCAGACGGCTCTTTCTTGGAAGCCTTTGCAGGCTTGGAGGCAGCAGAACCCTTTGCCTTTGCCTTACCCTTATTCGTTTTCTTCGCCATGAGTAAATCGTCGCTTTGCGCTAGGGAAGGACCAGAGAAAGGGCGTTGGGCATGACTGTAAAGGTCGCGGGAAGCAGCCCAGGAACTTCACCATCCACATCGAGAACGACGTCCTGACCGTCGGCCGACTCGGCGTACACCGTGCTCGCGCGTCGCTCGCTCACGTTCTCGAGGTTTAGGTGCGTGCCCGAGTACAGGTGCCGACCTTTCCACATGGATTCGAGGGTGCCCATTTCGCCGATCGCGACGACGTCAAAGCGTCCATCGTCAACCACCGCATTGGGAGCCACCTGCATGCCACCGCCAAAGTACTGCCCATTGGCCACAGCGATTGTGCTGATGTTGGTTTCCAAACTGGTCTCTTCATTGCCGTCAAATACGACCCGAACGCGTTTGCCCTTGAAGCGCATGCCGACTTTCGCTGTGGCCAACATGAAGGATAGGCGACCGCCAAGCCGCTTCGACGAGCTGTTCACCTCTTCGTCGATTTCCCCGCTGATGCCAAAGGAGGCGATGTTGATGAAGATGCGCTGGCCGGTGCCGCCTTCGCGCGTTGTGTAGTCGAGGCGCCCAAGGTCAATGCGCTTGGTTTCGAAGCGCGCCAAGATTGCGGCCGCTTTGTCGATGTCTTTGGGAACGCCAACGCTCTTGCGAAAATCTCCGCCGGTGCCAAACGGCAGGATGCCCATGGAAGCTTCGGGACGAATGGCCACGCCGTCTGCAAAGAAGCCATTGGCAACCTCGTTGATGGTGCCGTCTCCGCCGATTGCCACAACCACATCCACGCCATCCTGCAGCGCCTCCCTGGCGATTCGGGTGGCGTCCATCGGGCCTTCCGTGAAAGCTTCTTCAAAGGAGCCAAGGTGCCGGCGTACTTGCTGGCGCACTTTGGGCCACCGCCTCCCAAGAGTGCCATTTTGGGATCGGGGATTGACGACCAAGAGGGTACGGGGAGGGGCCATGTGGCCGGCAGTATACGCTAGCCTGGGGGCGTGTCACTCTCGATGCCCGGCCTCTGCACGCTAACCCGTGGACTTGCCTCAGACACTTCGCTCAAGGGGGCGGATGCCCAGCAAACGCGCGCCAAGCGCCGGGCTCAGGGCGCCTTTTTCACCCCAGCGGCTCTCGTCACCTTTGTGGTGGAATCGGCCCTGGATAGGCGTTTCGAGCGCGGTGATGTCACTTGGCACTCCGAAGGCTACCCACAATTGCGCATTCTCGATCCCTCTGCTGGCGATGGGCGCTTTCTCGTTGAGGCTGCGCGCTCCCTGATGGCACGCGGGCACGCGCTCGGACACGCGGTGAATGAGCAGGCGATTCGTCGGCACTGCTTGGTCGCGATCGAGCGCGACGAGGCCTATGCAGAGATCGCTCGTGGGCATCTCTTTGCCGAGGCGACCGTGCACACAAGCGAGGCGCTTCTCTCGGACGTCGTCGCCAACGCAAGCATCGATGTGATTCTCGGCAACCCTCCATACTTGCGATCGATTGCCCTTGGCGGCGTCGATGCCGACTTGCGCACCCAGTTGCGAAATCGCTATGCCGCCACCAGCCACGGTGAGTGGGACTTGTACGCGGCATTTCTCGAGCAGGGCATGCGCTGGCTTAGCCCTGGTGGTGTGCTGGGGATGGTGGTGCCATCGCGATGGTGGACCGCGAAATGGGCCGGCCCGCTGCGAGCATGGCTGGCAGATGTTGGGGCAGTCTCGGCGCTCGTCGACTTTGGCGACGATCAGATTTTTTCTGATGCCACGGTCTACGCCTCGGTTTGCTTCGCCGGGGCCGATCGGGCGGAGCACGTTGAGATTGCACGTCTCCACCAGGGAGCGTGGGCAATCGGGCAAATCGCACAAGCAGAACTCGGCGGAACCCAGCCATGGGATTTGGCCATTGGGGCTGCGCGCGACTTTGTCGCCAGGGTTCGAAGCCAGGGAACGCCGCTCGGCGAGATTGCCCGCATTGCCAAGGGAACGGGAACCAACGCTGACTCGGTGTTCTTGGTGGATTCGAACGAGGCCGGTGTCGAGCCTGAACTCTTGCATAGCGTGCTGCGGGGGCGCGATGTGTTGCCCATGGGCACCGTGCCCGCATGGCCCAAGTTGCTTGTCCCATATCACCTCGGGGGGACCTTGATTTCGCCCGAGGACATGCAGGAGAGCCATCCAAACGCCTATGCCTACTTGCTGCGCCATCGCAGAATTCTCGAAGCGCGCGAGGGTGGGCGTTTCACCGGCGCGCGCTTCTATTGCTTTGGTCGTCCTCAGAACTTGGCCTTTCTTCGCGAGAAGCAAACCAAAGTCGTAGTGCCGGATGTCACGCGAGACGGTCGCGCGCTGCTCGATCGAACGGGAGCCATGGTTCTCGACTCGGCCTATGCGATCCGCCTCCTTGCCGATGCTCCAATCTGCCATGAGACCCTGTGTGGTGTGCTCAACTCTAGGCTTGTGCGTTTGTGGCTAGGTTCGCAAGGCGTGCCGTTGCGCGGTGGCTATACCCGCATGAAGACGGCGTATTTGACAGGCTTGCCCATGCCCTTGCCAGGCGCTGCGACACAGAAGATTGCTGAACTCGTTCGACGCGGCACTTCGCCTGAAGCCTTGGACGAGCAGGTGCGACTCGCCTACGCACTGCCCCGTGCGCTTTGGGAAGAAGGTTAAGAAGCGGGTAGCGATACAAGTGTGTGAACGCTTTCTGGGAAAGATCGGCTAGACCAGCGTAGGATAATGTCATGGCTCGTCTCCCGCATGTATTGGTGTTTCTCGGTTGTGCTCTCGCTCTTGGTTGCGGAAGCAGTGACGATGGTGGGCTCGTTGGCGGAGGAATCGACTCAGGTCCTGGTGACGAGTTTGACGCCGACACCGGACCCGATTCCGACGACGATGGACTTAGCGACGCTCGCGAGGCCGAAGAGGGAACCGACCCAAACAATCCCGATTCGGATGGCGATGGGCTAAATGATGGCGACGAAATTGCTGAGGGAACCGATCCGCTAAATCAGGATAGCGATGGTGATGGAATTCTCGATGGTGACGAAGTGCTGCTCGGCACGGATCCCCTTGTCGCCGATGAGGCGTGCGCAAATACCTCGGCTGAGGCGACCGTTGCTCGCAGGCCCGCTGATCTCATCGTCATGATCGATACGTCCAGCAGCATGGGTGGCGAAGCCGATGCAGTCGAGGCTCGCATCAATAACGATTTGGCGACCGTCTTGGGAGCTGCGGGCATCGACTATCGCATTATCATGATTGCCGACTTTGGCGCCGTTGATGGGCTCGGCGATCCGGGCGCCGATCCGGTCCTGTGTGTTGGCTCTCCCTTGTCTCCGCAAAACTGCACTCCGCCAGTGACCGAACTCAAGCCGGCAAACGGAACAGACTTTTTCTTATACGACGCGCACATTGACAGTCGTGACTCTCTCATGGTTGCGCTTGCCGAATTTGATGATCCGGCCGGAGACGATAGCTACACCGGCAGCTTTGGTGGCGGCATCGTGAGCGCTAACAATGGCCAAATCACGGGTGGCTGGGGAACGCTTCTCCGCGAAGACTCCCTGAAGTTTTTTATCGAAATCTCCGACGACAATGCCTTTGTCACCTTGCCAGGCACGACCTCTCTGCCGCAAAGCGACGTCGCGGATCAGGTGCTTAGTGCCACAGCCTTTGACACCCAGATCAAAAACCGCTGGGCAACGATGTATCCAACCGCCGTTGCCTTGGACTACGTCTTTCACTCCATCATTGGCATCGCTGCGAATCCCGCGGGCGGCGCGTGGCCAGCAACCGATGGAGTCCAAGCGGGCACCTGCGGTGCGGGTGCGGTCAACAACGGCTCCGTGTATCAAGACCTATCGATTGCTACAGGCGGCTTGCGCTTTCCTCTCTGCGACAATGGCAACTTTGACGTCATCTTCCAGGAAGTCGCAGACGGCGTCATCGAGGGCGTATTGCTCGATTGCAGCTACGTTCCTGCAGAGCCAACCAACGGCGACGACCTCGATTTTAGTCGCGTGGTTGGCTACTACCATCCCGGCGGAACTGGAGAACCAGTAGGGCTGAGTCGGGTCCCCAATGCGGGTGCCTGCGTTGACGACGCGTATTATGTATCGGCTGGCGTGATTACGCTTTGCCCCACAACGTGTGCCACAGTGAAAGCGGATGAGACTGCCAAACTCGATTTTCATGTGGCGTGTGAGCCACCGTTCGTCGACTAGCGCAGAACGACCAAGAGTGGATTGATCTTGAGGCGTACAGCCTAGTCGTTGGCCGTGACCTTCCAACCCCTAGCGCGAATGGAGCGGCAGCGAAGGGCGTCGAGCACGACTGCTGTGCCCTGGGCAATCGAATCTTTCGATAAGGGCAGGCCCAGAACCACAATTCGTTTTGTGCGAAACGGAGGGCTTGCTTTGCACCGATGTGTTCCCTACCTTCAACCTCAATGTCCCCTAGAGACCTCATCTGCGCAGTCTCCTTGGTACTTTTCGTGGCCTGCGGGCCGGCACCAAAACCACAAGAGTCCCGATCACCAGGAATGCAAGTAGCACCCAGCGGTGATGCTGCTCACGCGGGCGACGTTGCGTCTGAAGCAGAGGTGCAGCAAGGTGTTCCCATGCCCCAGTCCAGCATCGGTGTATCTCGTCCTATCAATCAGGGCATCGAGTATTTGGGAACCACCATTACGATCACTGCGATCGAAGGCGTGGGCGAAAGCCAAGTCGTTCGCTATCGCGCTACCGAGGCCAATGGGCAAAGTGCGGACTACATCGCGTGGCCAAGTCGAGCTTCGCACACACGCCCACAGCCATCTCCGGGGGGGCTCGTCGTCGTGCACATTCCGGCCGCGACCGACGACCGCGCCTATATCGAACTCTCGTCGGCGATGGCGCTGGAACCGGGCGGTGTGATCGTGACGGCAAAAGATGGTGAGGCGTTTCATTACGCCGGAATAAAAATCACCCCGACCCAAACTCTTGTCCGTCGCACAATGTCTGGTGGGCACGCGCTCAGTGCTTCTCTCGACGTGACAGAGAATGGCAAAACGACTCAGGTTGGTTTGACGACGTCGTTTGGAACCGCTGGGAAGTATACCTATGGCTTCAGCCCGGATCGAACGGTCAAAATCGCCGTGATAAATGGAGACCGAGGCCATGGCTCCTATCACCTGGTCGCCGAGGGGGGAGAGCTGCCGCGGAAAGATATCTCAGAACTTGTCTCAAAGGAGCTTGGTGACGAAGGGGCAACACTCAAGGATCGTACGTCGCCTCACCGGATTGCAGTGCGCTTTCTCGGTGCCAGCATTAAGGACAATTTCTTAAGCGCCGAAGTCGAGCTAGTCAATGCCGGGGCAGCCACCGAGATTGTTATCTTTCCGGTTTCAGAAAATGGACTGCTGTTGCAGCTCCCTGATGAAACGTTCCGCCCCGAGGCCTCCGGGCTTCCACCGGGGCCTCCTCTGCCACGCAAGCTTCAGATTCCCGCACGGCATCGCATTGCGGCCCGTATGCAACTTGACCTCGGTGACTACGAGAGCAGCAAGGGCAGTACGTATCGCTTGGCTTGGAACTTCCTCTTTTGGAATGAGCCTCGTCCCACTGGCACCGTCTTCGTAAAACGGTAGCTTGGCGACTCGCTTGGAGCAGAGAGTTTAGCGGCCTTGCTAAAGGTGGTCGATCGGATCACCGATCGGCTCCATGTGCACCGTAACGTCGGCGATGCGCGGGTTATCTTTGTACAACGCCTCTTCAATTCGATGGGCGATTTCGTGGCTTTCTCGAAGACTCAATTCGCCATCGGCTTGCGCGTGCAAGTCGACGATAATGGCGTCAGGTGTGCCATGGGAGCGCACTCGGTGGCAGTCTTCTACACCGGGAATCTCCATCACGATGGCTTCGATGCGGGCGACATCACCTTGCGCAACATCGACGAGCACACTGAGGTTTGAGCGAATGACATTCCATGCGACATGTAGAATCACGCTCGAGACGAGCAGGGCGCCAACCCCATCGGCCCAGGTGATGCCGATGTGGCTCGCTCCATAGCTGATCAGAACCGCCAACGTCACGAGAACATCACTTGCGGTGTGTGCAGCGTCAGCGGCGAGGTAGTTGCTTTCCAGTTCTTTGGCTTTGCGCGCTTCGTAGGTTGCGACAAATAGGTTCACGACCAGCGTTCCGACGATAACGAACACTCCGAGAAATTCGGTCTCTGGTACTTGGCCGCCCTGCAACAGTGAGCGCGCAGCGTTAATGGCGAGATTGACGCCCACAGTGCCAACTGCCAGCCCCAAGGCGACCGCGCCGAGAACCTCAAATTTGCGATGGCCGTAGGGATGTTTGGGATCGGGCGACTCGGCACTTTGCTTGAGCACGAAGATGCCAAGAACGTTCGCTCCCGCATCCACCACTGAGTGCATCGCATCCGCCGTGATCGTCAGAGAGCCCGTCATGATTCCATAGACGCCTTTTGCAGCGGCGACCAATAGGTTGAGCAAGAGCTCGATGATGAGTACGCGACGTACCGCAACGTCTCTCTCTGGGCTACCCAGGACCACTTTTGGGGTCTCTGCCGACATGTCTCGAGTCTGTCCTAACGTTTGCGAGTTTCGCGCCTACTGGGCTGACTCAGAATCTTCCGAAGCGAGTTCGTCCATAGCATCGGCGACAAAAGCCGCGAGGTCTCGGACCTTTACCCCTGATGGTGCATTGCTTCGCAGCATGTATGTGCAGGTTGCGCAGGCAGTGACGATCGTGCCGCCTCCGCGGTGGGCGACCTCGCGCATGCGGCGACGAGCCATGTTGTCGGCCGTGTCAGGATCGGTCTTTGGAAGGAGCCCGGCACCACCACAGCACTCGGCATCGGAATGTGACCAGTCAAAGTCGCGGAGTTCGGCGATTCGAGAGAGCACGAGCCGTGGTTCTTCGATGACTCCGCTGTAGCGCGCCAAGTGACATGGGTCGTGGTAGTAGACGGGCTTCTTGTTGGTCGACTTTGGGAGTGCTTGGAGTTTTTCTGTGAGGTATTCGGGGACACTGATGATGTCGACGTCGAGATCGATGCCCTCGGCAGCGTATTGCCTTTGCACCGTAAAGAGGCATGCCGAGCAATTGGTGATGATCGTTTTGAATTTGCTCATCGCCTTGGCAACGCGCTCCGCGTGCCAGCGAAACATGTCTGGATAGCCTGCGGCGAGCAGTGGATAGCCTCCACAAACCTGATCGCTTTCCACCACGACTACCGGTTCCCCACCGATCGCTGCAAAGACATCGAGTGCGGCTTCCAAGTCCTGCATGCCCTTGTCGACGGCATCGCAGCCGGGCCAGAATCCTACAAGCCCCGAGTCGCCGCGTTGCTCTGCGGGGACGTGCTCGTGAAGCTTCTCAACCAGGCGCGCATCCCTGGAGCGAAAACGCTCTGGGTATTTTTCTAATGCAGGATGGCATGCACCTTCTGCATTGGCTTGGCTTCTACCGGCCAAGAGAACGAGTGCTGGTTCGTTGTCGTGTTCGCAGTATCCGGTGCACGCGCGACATCCAGTGCAGGCCCAAAGTGCTTCGGTGTTCTCTTGGGTCCACGCGAGCTTGCCGGACCGCAGTTGGTTCAGCGTGTCCATCTTGGACTGAGGCGTGTGCGTCTCTCGGCCGTCTGCGTTTGACACAGGGCAGCTATGCCTGCACATCTTTGGACAGTATGTGCAGTTGTCGAGTTGGCGAGTAACCGAGTCTGGTGAGAACACGTCTGACACGCAGAGAGTCTAGCGTAGAACGTCGGAGTTTCGCAGGTTCGAGCAGCTCCGGCGCAATCGCCGTTGCCCGCTATGGCGCAAGGGGCTCAGAACCGCTACCGCGCTGCGACTGGGAAGCGTCGTAGGCGGCTCGTCGGGCGCGATTCACGTTGCCCAAGGGCCGGTACTCGGTGGCCGAGTGCCACGGAGAGAAGCCAAACTCGTCGCAGGCAGCTTCGGCGGCCAGAGCTTGCTCGGATTCTAGATTTCCCTGGGGAATCGTGAGACGAGCAACGTGTACGGCTGGGGCTTCGGTCGGGCTCCAAACACTGCTCGAGTCCTCGATGGATTGTTTGATCGGATCCACTTGAACTTGAATGAAGAAGTCGTAACAAACATCCGCGTTGGCCAGGGCGTTGCTGAGGTCGGCCCTGAGGTAGTCATCACCACTTGCACCAAGCGGGGCACTCACTCCTTGGCACGGGGCCGCCGAGTATTTCATGGCGCGTTCCCCGAGCCGGTAGGCACCGCCGGCCCAAAAGTCTTCGTAGCGAACACTGACAACGTCCTTGCCTCCGGTGAGATCAAGCGCGCGCAGTGCAACGCGAGGATGCGTGAGCATGTAGGCACCGAGAGCCAAGGTGCCATCGAATTGTGCTTGCGCAAACTCGACAAACTCGTTGGCATTTGTCGTCGGAGTTGCAGGCAAGTTGATCATCAGAAAGTCTTGGGTCGTCGCTGTCGCATTTTCACCCGGTAAGACTTTTTCTCCTTCGACACCCATGAGCTTGAGGGCTAGGCCTTGGACGATCGAGTCCTCGTCGGCGCCCATGAGGATGGTGCCGTTGGAAAAGCGCACCCAGGTTGGGAACCGCTGAGCCGCCGAAAACACCGGGCCAACTCGAAGGTCGCTGGGAATGTCGGCGAGGACTTCGAAGTCACCTTGTACGCAGGCGTGTTTCTTGGCGTGAAATGCTCGCCGCATCTTGTCATCACCGTTGAGCTCGTTTAGCGCCGAGGCAATGATGATTCTCACCAAAGAGATGGCGTTGGCTTCAAAGTCGAGCTCCTCAAACTGACGTACGGTTTCTGCGTAGAGCGCCGGGGCAACCGGTGCCTCAGTGGCCGAGCAGATGCCATCGATGTCTTCTGGCACCGTGAGGTCGTCGGCACAGAATAGTTCTGGAAGGCAATCGGCGTCATCGCCTCGGTCGCAGAGATTTCCTTCGGTGTTTTCGCGAAAGCAGTTGCCATGGTTGCAGGAGTAGTTGCTATCGCCTTTGCACTGCCAGTTCCAGAAACAGGAATCGCCAGGCACGCCATTGCCGAGTAGATCGGCTTTCTCGCTTCCAGAACATGTCAGAATACGTGATGCGGCCTCGTCATCATCTCCACACCCCGCTCGGTCCGGGGAATCGCAGGCTGCCAGCACGCTGCTAGCTTCGGCACATGTCATGACGTCTTCGCTGCTGCAGCCCAGGGAGGAGGGAAGGATGAGGCAGGAGAGGTATAGCGCGAAGAGGAGTGGAGAGAGACGGGCTAGCATGAGCGCACCCTAGCGTGGTCGTCGGATCGGGGACAAGAGGCAAATCTGCGAGACCGGCTCGCAAGAATGCGAACGGGTGCTTGCGCCACGTTGCGAAGAGCTAGGCCTCGTCGCGCTGCGCGTCGGAAAAGCTCTCAAGCAGTGTTTCCATCACGGCTCGCACGTTCAAATTGCCACGCTTGCTCGGGTGAACTAGGAGCCAAGCATCCCGTGGGGCAATCTCGCGCACCGACTCATTGTATTCGACAACTTCGATGAGTTCCGGGCAAAGAGCGGCCAATCGAGTAGGCAAGAGTGCGACGCCAACCCCGCGCCTTGCGAGCTCCAGACTCGCGATTCGCGACCCTGTGCTGACGGCGACGTCTTCTGCGTTGTCGCGTTCCCAGGCGGCCTCAGGAGTGAACTCGATCGGTGGGCCACTGACAATCCAGGAGCGCTGCTGTGCGGCAATTGCCTCGGCCGTGCCGTAGACGCGGAAGCGAATTCGAAAGAGCTTTCGCCCTACGAGTTCTTCTGGAGGTCGATGCATGACACCGATCGCGATATCGATTTCGTGGCGGCGAACGCTGGGGCCAGAATTGCTAATAAACAGGTCTACGCGCAGATCGGGGTGCGCCTCTCGAAGGCCGCTGAGCGGCGCTGAGAGCACAGGAACCATACCTTCAACTGTCGTTAGCCCGATTCTCCCGCACACGGCATCGCTGGTCGCTTGGCTCTGGCTCACCACTTTGGCGACTTGGGCCTTGGTGTGTTTCGCAACTTCGACCAGGGCCTGGCCTGTGGCAGTGAGTTCGGCTTGTCCATTGCCTTTTAGAAGGCACGCGGCGCCAATTTCTGCTTCGAGTGCTGCGAGCCGTCGGTAGATTGTGGAGGGGGATACACCCAATTCCCGCGCTGCGGATTGCGCCGTTCCCGCGCGTGCCACAGCCTCAAGGTACCGAAGGTCATCCCAGCTCATCGACGCATTGTAGATCTAGCGGGCTTGTGCGCAAAGCGTCGGCGCGTTTTTGGGGAGCTGAGTCCGAGACGTCGCGCAAGTCGCAGCATTTTGCGCATCGCGATCGTTTATTGTTGCGGCCTCTGAAACCGCGGAGCAGCAAATGCGAATCGCTACCGCCGGCACTGCCTCAGGTCTTTGTAGACGGCATACATCAGGCGATCGCGCACATCATCAGCGTGCGAAGACTTGTCGATCGTGAACTTGGTGCCGTGACTCCACTCCAGCACTCGTCCTTTGATCTCAATCGTTCTGTCGATGCCGTGTTCGACGATGCGAGCAAAGGCCACCACAATTTGGTCACTGCTTCGCTTTCGGGGTAGCGACGACCTGCCGCTCCCTTGTGGGGTATTGGATTGTCCATCCATTGAAGTTGGTCGGTTCGGAGGTCCCCCGCGACGAGGAGGCAAAAGAAAGAGCCCGCTTGAGGCTGCCGTCTCGTGTGTGCTGGAAGTCGTGCTGCTGCTGCTAGTCGTTTCGTTCGTCGTTGCCTCAATATCGTGCTCTCCCGACCAAGAGATGCCCGCGGCATTCGGTCCTACCATCCACTCTCCGAATTCGCCGATACTGTCAAACTCCTCGATTAATTGACGAGTCAGCGAAGCGTGGATCTCTGCGGTGGAGCAGACGTAGCGGGTGCGTTCGGCCGTGCGAATTTGCGCACTGCTCGGGCCGCAGGCGCCAATGGCGATCAGCGCCACAAGGCCGAAGGCGAGGTGAAACCGCGGCTTGGGGTTTACATCGGAAACGACGAGATAACGCTGCCAAGACATGGCGCTACGATACCCTCAATACATGGGCGATTGCTGCTAGCGATGTGGGCGATTCTCGCCTTTGATCGTTCAGTAAAACTCGCAAATGCACCCGGATTTGTCGAGCTAGAAGGCAGTTTGGTGGCCCCGCTTCTTGCAACCTGCCGCTGGTCAGGTGACCGCCAGGCGCTCAGTCGATCGGAGTGTACGACAAGCCAAAGGCTGGAAAGAAGGGCAGTCCTTCGGTCTCGTCATACGACTCGTAGTCATCCTCGTACAGGCGACCCTCGACATTCACGCGCCTGGTAATATTCTGAATGTCGAGGAAGGCATTGAAAGTGCCATACGAGCGACGCCAGACGCGGTCGATACGGACGTCGAGCTGAAAGAAGTCGGGGAGTCGTTCTGAGAATTCTTCCCCATAGACCGGAACGGTCGAGCCGCCAGGGCCTGCCGTTCCACCTAGAATCGGTGTGAAGACGTTGCCGCTGGCGTAGCGGCCGCGGGCGCCAAACTGCCAGTTCCCCCACTCGGTGGAGCCGATGAGAGTGAGCACATGGGGTTGATCCAAGACGTATCGGGTCCAACCGTTCTCCGGTTCTAACGCACTCTTTCGCTCTGCTCGAGACCCGGTGTAGGAGAGCCATGCAAATCCGCCAGGACCTATGTACTTGAGCATCACTTCGGCACCGATGTTGCGGCCGGAGCCTTCGTTGACAAGGCTTGTGAAGGTTCCGAACTGCTTGGCCATGAACTCTCGGCTCGACGAAAGCGCCCCGAGTTTGGACGTCGTTAGATTGCTCAGGGCACCCATGGGAGCGTTGGGATCGTCAATGGCTAGGTTGCGCAGGCTTGCGTAGAAGCCCGTGGTCGAGACGCTCCACAACTTGGAGATATCGTATTCCATCCCCAGCGCAGCTTGGATGCTGTAGCTTGCCTCAAGCTCGTCATTGCCCCATAGAGAGTCGGAGATGGATGGCGGTTGGTGAAAGCTGCCGAGCGATTCTCTGATTCGCAGCGAGTCCGTTACCTCGTGACTGACAACGAGCCGAGGATCTACGACGAATTGGTCCGAGAGGCTGTAGTGCTCCGCGCGAATTCCCGGATTCACTTCGATCTGCCCTTCGAGAAATCGAAGTCTGCCCCGAAGCCAAGCGCCCGTGTTGAAGTACGAGTTTTCCCGTTCGATGACGACAAACTGCCTGTCGGCGATGGTCGTGGACTTGACTTCAAAGTCGCCACCGCTCATATCCAGACCGGTACTCACCGAGCCCAATGGAAACCGCCAACGATAGCTACTGCGGCCTCCATAGGGATTGTTCTGGCTTAGCATTTTTTGATCGACGGACTCCATGCGGAAGTCATCGGTGCCAAGCCAAGGAGCAAACGCAAAGACACCAGTGTCAGTCTCTTGCTCGAAATGCACTCCAAGTCGTGCGAACTGCGCTCCATAGGTAAAGCTGCGATCCATGCGCTCGCCGTAGAGCAACCCAATCTCGTCGTCAGAGCCAAAGAGGCGCGCCGAGAGCTTTGCTCCGGGCCAAAGCGTTGCGTCGTAACGCAACTGCCCATCGTAGTAGCGCGGCGCAGTTGTGACTTCACTACTGGTTCCAACGATGGGCAAGATAGCGTCGATGATGGAGCGTCGAAGCCCAATGGAGAGGCCGCTGTGTTTGCTCAGAGGGCCGTCGGCCTGCATCGATACGTCGACCATGCTCATCTCTGGCGTGACCCGCCAATTGTCTTCGCGCGCGCCACGAGACTCCACGGTGACCAAGCCACCAAGACCGCGCCCAAACTCTGACGAGTAGCTGCCACCCATGAGTTCCAGCGACTTCAGGGTCGTTGAGGGATAGAACGAGGCCAGGCCTCCAAAGTGATAGAGCAAGGGGACTTCGATGCCGTCGAGGTAGACGTTGCTATCCCGCGGAGAATTGCCACGCAGCACCAGGCCACCCATGCCGTATGGCACACGGCCAACGCCTGGCATGGTTTGAATCGACTTGAGTGCATCGTTGCCGGCGCCCGGGACGCGTCGGATAAGTTCTGGTCCCAACTCGTAACTCGTTGGATTGATCTCGCTTGGATCCGTCACTTTGCCCAATATGCGAATCACCTCGCCCGCATCTGCCGCTGCAGGATCAAGCTGCACCTCGATGAACGTTTCGCCACGGCCAATCGGGGCGACGAGGGTTTGAAACGTATCCGCAACGATCACGATGTCGGCGCGTGCTTTTGAAATCGAGAGCTCGAATCGTCCTTGCGCGTCAGTGGTTGCCTCTTCGGCAATGTGCCCAACCGTTGCCCCAATTACCGGGGCACCGTCTTGGTCGACAACGCGTCCTGATATCGTTCGATCCTGTGCGTGTGCCGGTGCAACTGCGGCGAGCAGCAGGGCAACGGTTAGGAGGAATGCGCGCACGAAGCCCCGTCTATAGCACGTTGGTTCACAACAGCAGCTCTCAGAATTCTGATGCCCAGTCTCCCTCGAAGAGCCTGGCCAATGCGTGGGTCTGATTGCAGACAGGACTGTTGACGATGACTCTTGCTATGCTGGTGGAGTGGGAATGAAAGCAAGAGCCGAGCGAGTCGTTGTAGAGAACGTCAACGTGCCGGGACACACCACCCGAGTTGATGCCGCCAAATATGAAGAGATGCGAAGGGTACTGCTCTCGGTTCTGCCCTCTAACGCTCCTGGCCTGACGCAATCAGAAATGTTCGCAGCGGTGAAGCCACTGGTGGCAGACGCACTCTTTCCTGGAGGCAGCACCTCCGGGTGGTGGGTCAAGTGCGTGCAACTCGATCTCGAGGCCAAGGGGCTCATGAGACGAGACACTGGCAAGCCGCTTCGCTGGACGAAGAGCTAGCGAAGAACACCGGGATTCAGAAGATTTTCCGGGTCTAGGCCATCCCGAAGAAGGTCAAAGAACTTCTGAAGGGAAGCGTTCGGCTTTCCAAGAAGATAGGCCCCAGCGGATTCTGCTGCAGCGGAAACCGCGCTGAGCTCGGAACTCTTAGCGGTGATCATTGCTCCTTTGGCATCGAATATTGTCACGAAGAGCACGCCGCCATCGTGATCAAAGCGGGACGCGTGCGCTCTGAAATGAAGACCTTGTTCATGACACGAAGCGACGATGGCGTCGTAGACCGGACTGAGCAAACGCGGGGTGGCACTCACTTGAAGATTGGGAGCGGGGAGCGCTGCCACATCGCCTTCCCCGGTTCTTCTTGCCCACCACGCCACGGCAATTTCGTTCTCAGCCTTGATGCCTCCGACCGCCGAGACTGCCGAAGCAATCAAGTTGCGATCGCAGGCGGCAAGTGAGGTTGGGCCGGCTGTGGCCGCAACAAGGAGTGCCTCATCTCCTTCACATTCCTCCCCGAGGTGAGCCTTTGCCTCGGCTGCATCGTAAATACGCATGGCGGCTGGAGATGCTTCCTCTCGCATGGCCAGACGAACAGCGGTAAAGGCTTCCTCGACGTTGGGCAGGCGAAAGGCGACCAGCAATCGCGACTCGGGTTGTTCGTGAACGCGCAAGTGGGCGGAGGTGATGATGCCGAGGGTGCCTTCGCTCCCGCAAAGGACTCGCAAAAAGTCGGGGCCGCTTGCACGCCTTGGTGCTACACGAGTGTGCAGGCTACGGCCGTCGGACAGCACAGCGGAGACGCCGAGGACCATATCCTCAAAGGTGCCGTGTTGCCGAGACGACTTGCCCGGAGTCCGAACCGCGAGCAGCCCTCCCAAGCTTGAACCAAGGCCCGCAGGGGCAAAGGCGCCGAGAGTAAGCCCGCGCTTGTTGAGCAACTCTTCGAGAACGAGCCCTGTAATGCCAGCTTGCGCGTGCACGACGAGTGATGTTGGGTCTAGGTGCAGGACATGGTTCATGCGTCCCATGTTGAGAAGAATCTGGGGGCGCATGTCGTCGGTCGGTGTGGACCGTCCGCCTTTGCCAACCGGGATGAGCGTAGCTTTGTGAGCTTGGGCGCAAATGGCAAGTTGGGAAATCTCTGAGGCGCTAGACGGGTCCGCGTGACAGTGACGACCCTCGGGCCGAAAGTTGCCTTCGCCGACAATCGCCTCGATGTCTGCAAGCAAGGATAGATTCGGTTCTGCGCTCATAGGATCTTCATTGCTCCATGCAGGGGCAATCCCATTTTTCCCGGGTTCATGACGTTATTGGGATCAAACGTGTTCTTCAGGGCCCGGAAAAGGGCCATGCCTTCGCGGTGCTCACCGTGCATGGCTTGTCCTTTGAGAAGGCCAATGCCGTGGTGATGGCTGATGGTGCCTCCCACTCGAGTGGTGGCGGCCATGCCGTCTCTCCAAATCGCGTCGTACTTATTCTGAGTCTCTTGGAGACCATTTGCGCGCCCCGCAAAGCTGAAATAGATCGAGCAGCCATCGGCGTACGCATGTGAGAAGTGCGCCATGACCACGGCGTGGGCGCCAATGGCACCCTTAACGCTTTCGTAGAGATCGGGTAGGCGCTCCCACGTGGAAGCAACTTCCATCGTGTCGACAAAGCCCCCTTCACGGAACATGGGGGACATCTTGTACGAAACCGCGTATCGGTGCGCGAGCCACTTGAGGCCCGGCTCTTCGCCTTCGTCTCGGCCGCCGGCGCGCTCCAGGGCCGCAAAGGTCAATTGCGCTTCGACCTCCGTTCTAAGCCGTGGGCCTTCGAGGCCGACGATCATCTTGCAGCCACTTTGGCTTACGGAATTCGCGAGGGCACCGAAGGTTGAGTTGACAAGCTTTGGGCGCGTCAGAGCTACGGCCGTGGCGCCGTGTTTGATCCGCAAGCCGAGCTTGCGTCCAAAGCGCAGCGCCTTGGTACTGATGCCCGTGTCCTTGCGTTGGCTTGTGCCTTTCGTCGATTCCGATGGGTCTTTGCCTGGCAAGGCGGGCAGGGCGCCGGCACCCTTTTCGGGCCAGGGGCACAGACCGCTCGTCTCTAGGGCTTCTTCTGAGTGAGATTCGAAAATTGAGACATGGTTGATAAAGGTGTCGACCTCGTCGTAGAGCCTGACTACGGCTGGGCGGAGTCCACGCTGCATGACCTTTCGGATCGCCCGTGTGCCCTCATCGACGCTATCAAACTCAAATCCGCGGAGAATCGTAATCTCGGGAGCGGGGCTAATGCGCAATCGCGCCGAGGTGATAATGCCAAGGGTGCCCTCGCTGCCAACGATGAGTTGCGTCCAATCGGGGCCGCGCCGAGCACGGGCGAATTCATCCGTTTGAATCACTTCGCCCTTGCCGGTAACAAACGTTAGCCCGACAACTCGATCCTCAATCTTGCCGTACTTCGTTGAGAGTTGCCCGGCTGCGCGACACGCGAGCCAGCCGCCCACGGTTGAACAGTAAATCGAGGATGGAAAGTGACCCAAGGTGTATCCCTTGGCCCGTAGTTCTCTCTCGAAGCGCTCGCCATTGGCGCCCGCTTGCACATCGGTTACGAGTTCTTCTCGGCTGATCGATTGAATCGCATCCATGCGTTTCATGTCGATGGTGATGCCACCGCGAAGAGGCACGGCGCCTCCGCAGACACCAGAGCCTCCGCCGTAGGGAATGATCGCCATGCCGTGCTTGTTGGCAAGGCGAACCACGGCCGCGACTTCTCGCTCGTTTTCTGGCCAGACGATCGCGTGGGGCAGGTGTTCGATTTCTCCGCCTTGCCGGCGACGTATTAGTAGTCGCGGCCACATGTCGCGGGAATACACTTCCCGGTCACGCTCGAGCATGGATACGCGCTTGCCTCCCACGATGGAGGCCAGTGCATTGAATAACTCTTCTTCGCCTAGGCCCGCCATACGCGAACGGTATTCCGAAGCCCTCTGCTGTGCAATTTGTGGTGGCGCGAATCGTTGTCCTGGTTTCGTGATACATGTCGACTATGAGCGAGAACGGCCAATCAGAGGTAATTACGAACGTTAACGACATCGAGCGAGTTGCTGTGCTAGGCGCCGGCACCATGGGCCATGGCATTGCCCAGGTTGCTGCCATGGCGGGGTTTCAGGTCGTCATGCGAGATTTGGAAGAAGGCTTCCTAGACGCCGCCATGAAGAAGATCGCTGCCAATCTGGACAAGGGCGTCGCTCGCGGCAAAGTTTCCGCGGAAGACCGAGATGCCGCGCTATCTCGGCTCAGCACATCCACCTCGGTTGCCAAGGCTTGCGAGGGTGCACACTTGGTCATCGAAGCCGTCCCAGAATCGATTCAGCTGAAGCGGGAAACCTTCGCTGCAGTGATCGAGACAGCCCATCCCGGTGCCATCCTCGCGACCAACACAAGCTCGCTTTCGATAGCGCAGATCGCCGAGAGCATTCCATCGCCGGAGCGCGTTGTTGGAATGCACTTCTTTAATCCAGTGCACATCATGAAGCTTGTCGAGGTTGTGAAACACGAGGGTAGTTCTGACGCCGTCGTTGCATGCGCGCGCGACATTGCCGCAAAGCTTGGCAAGACGGGCATCACCGTTAAAGACACACCGGGCTTTGCCTCCTCTCGTCTCGGGCTCGTGATTGGTCTCGAAGCGATGCGAATGTTCGAACAAGGCGTCGCATCGGCCGAAGACATTGATACCGCCATGAAACTCGGCTATGGGCATCCAATGGGCCCTCTTGAGCTAACCGATTTGGTGGGCCTTGACGTGCGTCTCTCGATTGCCAACTACCTAAGCGAAACCGTGAGCGCGGGCTTCACGCCACCGCAAGTGCTCAAAGACTTGGTCGCAGATGGCAAACTCGGCAAGAAGACCGGCGAGGGATTTTACGTTTGGAAAGACGGCAAGCGTCAGTCGTAGCGACTAGCTGTTTGGCCGGTCTTTGCGACTTGCCCGATCGATGCTCTTGCACGCTCGCGATCGGCGAGAGCATTTGGGAACCGTAAACTCCACAACGTCTGCGGGGGGGACAGCCTCGCCCTCGACACGCACTTCGAAGTGAAGGTGTGGCCCCGTAACGCGACCGCTGGAACCGACATCGCCAACGATGGTTCCCGCTTCGATGCTCTGCCCTTTGCGAACCTTGAAGCGTTGCAGATGTGCGTAGCGAGTTCGCACGCCGCCGCCGTGGTCGATAACGACAAGGCGTCCATAGCCACCTGTCATCTGAGCCTTGAGAACAACGCCTCGGCCGGCAGCATGCACATGCGTGCCACGCTGCGCGATGAAGTCGAGGCCCTTGTGCATGCGCTGGCGTTTTCGTCTTCGCCTTCGTCGCTTGTGGCGAACCGGATCCGAACGCAGGCCAAACTCAGAACTCAACTGGCCGGGGACCGGGGCAACGGTGAGCGGTGCATGCACCGAGGGGGCTTCGTCGGTTGCTTCGTCGGTCGCGACCTTCGCCTCCGTATTCGCTCGCGCTTCCGGAAGCGCCCAAAACAGCGAAAGACAACAGACTAGAGTGCTACAAAACGATCTCATAGGGCCAAGGCGCGGGATGGTGCGGGAATCTCCTCGCTTGATCAAGCGAATTTCGGTAGTCACCCCCCAGGGTCCTATGACGCTCAAAGCCAAGACAGCCATTGCCATGCTTCTCCTCTCCGCGCTCGCGCTGGTTTTGGGGGCGCTGGTCTTTCCCTGGTGGACGGGGCTCGTCGAAGGCGGCAGTTTTCAAATCGACCTTCGCAACATGACGATGTGCTTACATAATCACTGCGGTTCGCCGAAAGCGCTGGCCGCAGCCGATGCCGCTGCTGCTCCGTGGGCCAAAGTCGGAATTGCCACCATGGCTGCAAGTCTCATGGCCGCGTTGCTCGCAGCGGGAGTCGCGATGCGCATGTTGCTGAGCAAGGCACACGGAACGCTTCCTTGGGTAGCTGGTGTGCTCGCACTCTTTGCGGGGCTTCTCGGCATCATCTTTATTTGGTCGCACCCGGACTTTGGCAAGTGGACTCCGAGCTACGGAATGGCATGCACGCTAGCGGGAGCGTTTGGCGCCGCGACCATGTCGATTTTTGTTGGTCTGATTTCTAAGCCCAAGCCGTAGCGGGCGCGCTCACTTGGCGCTCGATAGGCGGCGAGGCAAGTCCTGGGGCTTGGCCTGAAGGAATCGCCGGCGGCGTCAAATCTGGCGTCGGTTGTGTTGGCGCTCTTCCTACGATGCGCCGCAACCTCGCGAATTTGCATCTGTCGATCCACCTGAAGGCGTTGGCATTGAGGCTGCAATATGTCCGAGCATGCCATTCAACAGCCCAGTTCTTGACGAGATTATCTACGCCCGCGTTCTCATTACGCTGCAGCGGATGCAGCTGGATGAGCAGGACAGCAAACTCCGCAATCATCTAAGCGACCTCGTGGGAATGGACCCAGAGGGAACCCGCCACTGCCAAGAGTCACTCAAGCGCGCTTGGGTGCGAGCTTCGGAAACGCTCGAACAAGAAGGATCGTTTGAGCAAGAACTGAAAATGGTTGCGTAGGTAAAATTCCTAGTTCTTGCGCTCGGCAAGTGCACGTTCGATTGCCGCAACCAGCTCATGGCTCTTGCGCACTCCTTCGAATCGCTGCGTGCCCACAAAGAAGGTAGGAAGCGCCCGCAAACCAATCTCCGATGCAAGTTCCTCATCTTGAGCAATGGTTGCTTCGGGCGCCCGGCCTTCGATACACGCGCGATAGGGGGCTTGGGGAACACCAAGCCCAAACGCGATATCCTCGCAATCACTCGCGCTGAGTGCCTTTGCCGTAAAGAGCGCGTCAGCCATTTCCTCTCCTTTGCCAGAAGCCTCAGCGCAACAGTAGGCACGAGCAGCTTCACGGGCATGTGCATGTCGCTCTAGCGGCACGTGTCGCCTGACGACATCCACCTCATTCTCAAATCCCTGGAGTGCTTCCGCGAGTTCTTTGTGCAAGGCTCTACATGCGGGGCACTCAAAATCGACAAACTCCGTGATGGTGAGTCGGCCCTCGGTGGCCACGGCTAACGCTGTGTTGGAAGCAATCGGAGCTTCGTCCGCAGTGCCGAAGACGATCAGACCAAAGGCGCCAGCGAAAACGAGTGGAGCTGCAACCCGATAAAGCCGCTTGGGAATCTCGTCAGCACTCTCGAGATACAGCAGCGCGCAATAGAGAAGAGCGGCGGTGTCTACGATGATGCAGTACCGACAAAAGGCGCCAACGATCCACGCTTGGGCTGCCAAGAAGAAGAGCGCTCCAACGGCTCCGAGTGTGGCAATCTGTTTCTGCAATCGCAACGGCGCGGGAAACGCACGCAGGGCAATAAGAAGCCCAAAGAAGAGCAACCCCAAGACGGGGGTGGGAACGCCAGCGATGCTCGCAAAGGCCGAATTCCGCACTTCGCCACAACCTCCATCTACGCCACAAACGGACGGCGCATCCGAGAGGTATTCCGAAAGCAACGTGGCGCTCGCTCCCAAACCGGCGCCGAGCATTGCGAGTTGTACCCATGACCGAAGACGTTGCATGGAAGAGGTACCAATGCCGCGAGAGCCATATTCCTGGGCAGCCGAAATCGGCAACCGATGCGCGAATCGTCACAAGGCGCCCATCGCAGACCGAGAAGCATGCGCCCTTACAAATCTACGAACTGGGAGGGTGCCAACTGCATGATTTTTCGCGAAGGCGAAACAGTGGAGGTTGGTATCTCAGAAAGCGCTCTACGATTTCTTCCGTGGCTGTGAACGCTTCCTGGTACCGTCGGTAATTCGGCAGTGCCTGAACTCTTTGGATTCTGTCGAGCGCGTGGTAGCAACGTATTTCAGCCCGTATGCGGTGTCTAGAAACGGCAACGTCTAGAAACGGCAACGTCTAGAAACGGCAACGCGTTTGTATCGCTAGAGGCCAACATGAACTCCAAACAACATCAATCTGGTCTCCGGTGTACGGTACTTCTCTCAGTTTTCTTCTGCTGGGGCGGCTGCGCCCAAGCGATCATGGGAGATACCGACCAGGTCACCCCTCCCGACGCTTCACCTCGTAGTGATGCAGCGCCAATCTACGATGCCCGTGGCCCCGCGGATGCGAGTGTCGACGCCGCTCCCGTGTCTGTGACGTCCACGCTTCAGGCCGGCAGCGAAAACACGGTTTTGGCGCAAAACTCGATTTCGTGCAGCCAGGCCGGCCAGCATCGCGACAATCGCTACATGCGAACCTACCCGCTCGACGCAGCCGGTATCACCACCGATTTCGAAGTCACTAGCGTTGCCGTCGGGATAGAAACTGCGGCCAGCACAGGAGCGAGCCAACCGATCGATGTTCGCCTGCACACCCTGTCGGGCCCGCTTCAATTGGCGAACCTAACGCAGATCGCAAGCGAGACTGTTGCAGTTCCTCCACAGACCGGAAGTATTCTGAATGTGCCAATCACAGCAGTCGTACCAGCCGGTTCAACCCTTGTGGTGGAAGTTCACACTCCCGATGGGGTAGCACCGGGCAATACGTTCTTCATCGGTAGCAACCGAGCTAGCGAAGCCACTCCGAGCTTTCTTATCGGCGATGACTGTGCCAACCCAGAGCCGACGGCTGCTGGGGCCCTAGGCGTGCCAGGCCTTATCATGTCGATCGTGCTGAACGTGACCGGCGACCACACGTCACCGCAGTGACGTGTGATTCGCACCTGATCACAGGGACTGGGCTACGCTACGAAGAGGACGCTTTGGGGAGCTCGATCGCAGACAGGTGGTCGCACAGAAACCCGCCGTCACGCGCTTGATCGTCCAGTGCACGTTGCAGCACTCGCAAGGAGATCACGCGGTCTGCCGCAAGCGAGCCACCGAGTTCGAAGCTATCCTCTCGAAGCGCGGCGAAGCGTTGTTCCACCCAGTCCTCATACGATTGGATTGCGCTCGCAGGCTGACGACTCAGCTGCACCCCGATGCTGCAGCTTCGGTTCGGTGCCCGCTGAATCCACGCAATCCGTCCTTCAACGTTGGCAAGGCTGCCTTCCAGATCCAGAGCAATGGTCACGGTCTCGCCAACGGCAAGGGAGACAGCGGGGCGTCTATCGAGTTGAACGCCCAATCCTTCACTGGCGATGCTGAAGGCATACGCTGTGAGTTCATCATCGCTGCCAGCGAATAGAAGCGAGCAAGGGAGATTGGCTGGCACTCGTGGATGTTTGCGAAGTTCTTTTTCCATGTCGATCCTCCTGGTTTGTCCGTCGGCAATGCTCTCAGGACAAACGCTGGGAATCGAGCACGGAACCGTTTGGGAGATTGCTTACAAAACGAAACACCAGAGAATCACACTAGGTCCTACCATCGACTACGTTTCCTCTCGTGCGGGCTCCTGAGAATAAGTCTTACTGTAGAGAGGTTTGCGTATTCTCTCGCCGATGCATGGGGGCGGCTTTCACAAGGGTGGCGAGCGGGGGAAGAGCCTCCAATGCGGAGTGCGCTGCCCCGCTTCGTTGCTCAACGCCCGGCGATCTCCCATGGGATTTCAGCCGGTTATCGATGGCGTGCTGTTTGCACTACATGGAGATTGATGTATTCGAACTCGCAGCATAGCCCCTACGAGAACTCTGGTGTGGTGCTCAATACCTTCCCGCCGCCGGTGCCGCAGGTCCCACCAAGTTCGCGTTCGAAACGCGTCACCCAACTCACGGCTCGAAAGAAGCGAGGGCTGCCCGGTTGGCTTGGCTACGTCGTCTTGCTTTTGGCGATGTCGGGAGTTGGCTACTTGGCTCTAGGTAAAATTCGTAGTGCACAAGGCGAGGCCGTTGAGCTTCGCGAGCAACTTGCCACCGCGAAGAGGCGTGCCGTTACCGCAGATCAAGAAGCAATGACAGCCGTTGCAGGCTTGCTCCGCACCGAAAAGCAGCTGGCCCAAAGTAGCGCCAGTCTCAAAGCCGCCGAGGAGGCCGCTCAAACCAAGGCGGCGGCCGCAAATGAACTCCAGAACAAACTCGAAGCACTGCTGGAAGACGGGCAGGGCCAGGTGCTCAAAGGGGACGACGGAAGTCTCACGCTACAGTTGGTCGACAAGGTACTTTTCAAGTCGGGCGAGGCCGAACTAACAGCGCGCGGTGAGCGCGTGATGACACGAGTTGGTGTTGCACTCAAGGAGATGAACGACAAGCAAGTCTGGGTACAAGGGCATACTGATAACGTTCCCGTTCAAAAAGACAATCCGTTGTTTGCGAGCAACTGGGAGCTGTCGGCCATGCGCGCGCTGACCGTGGTGCACTTCTTAGAAGACACATCGAAGGTGGACCCACGGCGACTTGCGGCGGCCGCATTCGGCAGCCACCGTCCGGTTTCGCGTCGCAAGAAGGCCAAGAATCGACGCATCGAGATCGTGCTGTTCCCTCGCGACGTCAAGCTCGCTCGATAGGGCGACGGCCGCATTCGGCAGCCGTCAAGTTGCGGCCGGGCTACCTCGGCGAAATGGCTCCTTGTGAGAATTGGCTTGCTGATTCCTCACCATCAGATCTGCTAGCTTCGCACTCGTGTCGGTTCCCGCACCCTACCCAGCAGCCAAAGCTGCCCGCGCTCTGCTGCAAAATGTGGTTGCCAGAGGCACTGACATAAGCGGAACCTATGAAGGGTTTCGGGTCGAGGTTTCCGATAAAAAGGCATCTTGGACTGTGACCATCCAAGGTCTCGAAAGCGCACCGGCACTTGAGGTCTGGGCCACAGGCGAGGAGAGCCCAGACTTTGCCACGAGTTTTGGGGTGGATAGCACGCCAGGGTTCGGCGAAAGCGTCCTTGACGACGAGCTGAAGGCGCGAATCATGGAGCTAAAGCCACTAAGGATAGTTCTTAGTTCTGGCTGCCTAGTTCTTCGCCGAGATTCGTACTTCGCGAGTGAGCGAGAAGTTCGAACTGGACTTGAGGTGGGTATCCAGTTGCTCATCGCTGCGCAGAGGGCTCCGCAGAGCACTGAGGTCACGCGCGACGCTGGATCCGCCTATCGCGCAGATCCGTCCTCCATCACCCGCAGCTCCCAGTCGAAGGCGGACTTGGACGGATTTCACACACGCCAAAGAAACCGTCATGACCAAGCACGCCGAACGCTCGGCTACTACAATCTATTGGTTCCCTTTCTGATCCTCGCGTGGCCGATTGGCATCCTCGTACTGCAGCCGTACATGAGGCGCCGGCGCCGCCACCAAGCGCTCGCAAAAGCCATCGGCCCGTCCGCCCAAACGCGAGCGCTGCTCAAGAGCTAGCTGGTCCACTCGACCTTGAGGCATGGTCGCCTGTCTACGCCGAGCTGGGATTGGCAGTATCCAGTTGGTGGCAAGAGTCGGACATTAGTGTCGGTTTTCTATCGTATTGGAGTTTTTGAAACTCATAAGTGTTGGAATCTATTGCAGTGAAAAGTTGGCCAGCAGGTTGCTCTAGCTAGGACCCAATGCGCCTCCGAATCGTTCTGCCCATCGCTCTCCTCCTCGCACTCAGCGCTGTCGCCGAGGCACAACCGGGCATGACACCACCAGGGCAAACCCAGCCTCGGCCCTACCAACCGCAGCCGCAGTACGCGCCAAACTTTGCGCAGTACGGGCAACTTCAACCCACGCGAACGGTTAGCTATGGCACCCACGTTTTCCTTGCCGACTTGGCAAGCTGGGCGGTTCTTGGGGCCGGCGCCGATAGCGAACTTGGGGCGTTGGGCGCAGCCGGGATGTTTCTCGGTGGCCCCATCGTGCACTTGGCGCACGGCAACAACTCCGGTGCTGTCTACAGTCTTCTCGCTCGCACCGGGCTCCCTCTTGGTGGAGCGCTACTCTTCTCTTCCGGTTGTGACGATGGCGGAGACTGCGCGGGCGGAATCGTCGCTGGTATCTTGCTTGGCTACGGAACCGCACTCGCCGTCGATTGGTTCCATCTTTCCAAAAAAACCGAGGTCGTAGAAATGCCACAGGGCTGGGCAAGCCTTCGCCCCTCCCTCAGCATTAGTGGTGACTCCGCCCAGGCCGGCCTTGGAATGTCGTTCTAAAGTTTGAGGCCGTGTTTGGCGAGCCAAGCAGCCCGCTCTTCGGGGAGCGGCGCTTTGAGTGATAGCGGTTCGCCGGTCACAGGATGCGTTAGGTGAAGTTCTGAGCCATGCAAGAAGTGGCCAGCCAATCCCTCGTGCTCGGTACCTTCGTAGAGAACATCGCCGGCAATTGGACTTCCGCAGTGCGAAAGGTGGGCGCGAACTTGGTGCATGCGCCCGGTGTGCGCCTGGCATGAGAGCAGCGTGAAGGTCTCCGTTCGAACCAATTCCTCCCAAGTCGTATATGCCTCAAGGCCTGCGTAGTCGACTCGTACGCGCTTGCCATCCTGCAAAAGCTCGGATTCGCACTCGGAACCAATTGGTCGACCTTCCACAACGGCGAGGTAGGTCTTTTGGATGTTGCCGCCCGCGAAAGCGTCTCGCAGCGCATTCCAAACGTCGGAAGTTCGCGCGGCAATGAGCAGCCCTGAGGTGTCGGCATCGAGCCGGTGCGCAAAGCCCGCTTCCCGCGGATCGTTGCCAATCTTCGCGCACTCTGGGTACTTGTGGACGACAAAGTTTGCCAGCGTTCCGGTTTCACCGGCAAGCAGCGGATAGGTTGGCATGCCTTGCGGTTTGACGAATGCAACCAAGTGCTCATCTTCGTAGACCACTTGCAGGGGGCCCTCGACAGCTACGGCTCGCAGGTCCTCATCGGAGATCGGGGGCTTGTCCAGTGCGATGCGTTGGCCCTCGTGTACCTGATGGCCCTTCTTCACTTTCTTTCCGTCTACGCGAACCATTCGCTGCGCAAAGAGCTGTGCAAGACGCTTGCGGCTCGCTTGCGGGAAGCGCTCCCCCACGAGTTTGTCAACGCGGCCCGAGGAGTCGGCGTCGAAGACGAGAGGGTTAGGAGAAGTTCGTAATTCTGAGTCGCTCATGAGTTCCAGTCGCCGCGAAGGAGAAGTGCTGGGACATTGCTGCCCGCGGCGAAGTGCGTTGTATCGGCATCGAGCTCCACAAGGCAATCCACAGAGACCATGGACCGCAACATGCCCGACCCTTGTTTGCGCAAGAGGGTTGCGATGGGGCCCGATTCGCTCTGCGTGAGCTTGGCCCGCAGGAAGTTCGTTCGGCCCGCTCCCTTTTCTACATCCTCGGCCAGCCTGACGCTGATACGCGGGTTTTGGGCCTGGGCAAAGCCAAGCAATGCGCGAATGGCAGGGCGCACAAAGAGCTCAAAACTCACAAGCGAAGAGGCCGGGTTGCCCGGCAGCCCAAAGACCAGTTGTTGCCGCGTACTTCCGGGGATTTTGCGAGATCCGAAAGCGAGTGGCTTGCCGGGCTTGATGGCGACTTTCCAGAAGTCCATCGAAACGCCAATGCTCTCGTAGGCTTCTTTAACGTAGTCGAAATCGCCTACCGAGACTCCGCCGGATGTGAGGAGCACGTCGTAATCTGAAAGCGAGCGCAGGGCTCGAACGGTTGCTTGTAACGTGTCTGGAACAATGCCGGCATCCACGGCAATGCCGCCGGCTTCGGCCACTTGGGCGGCGAGGGTTGTTGAGTTGCTGCTGATAATTTGTGCGTCGCTGGGCGTTGCTCCCAACGGAACCAGTTCGTCGCCTGTGGAGAGTATGGCCACTCGAGGCTTCTTGCAGACGGACACAGAGGCGATGCCTTGGGCTGCTAAAATCGCCAACTCGCCTGGGCCGAGAAGGCTCCCCGCTGGCAATAGCTCGCTATCCGCGTCAATGTCCTCGCCTTTGCGACGAATATGCCGGCCCAAAACCGGAGCCTTTGCAAACGTCGCTGTAGACGTTCCCTCTTCCACATTCTCTCGCATGACAACCGCATCGGCTCCGCGCGGAACCGGCGCACCGGTCATGATTTTTATGCACGTTCCAACCGCCAACTCAGCGTCTGGGGAAATCCCTGCGGCCATGACGCCGGAAATCGGAAGTGTTCCGGGCAGCTCGGCAGCTCGCACGGCATAGCCATCCATGGCCGAGTTGTCCCATGGCGGGAGAGCAAATCGCGCGTCCTCTTTGGCCTGAAGCACACGTCCTTGCGCGGCCAAGAGTGGCTCGTGCTCAGCCTCCATGGGCTTTGCCAGGGCGAGGATTCGTCCGATAGCTTCGTCGGGTTTGAGCATGGAGCCGTCTTACCATGCTGGCAGCCTATTGCGTGCAGCGTGCGCTTAGTGGTTGGCGTCCCAGTAGTAGTCCATGCGAAGCATTGCCCCGAGGGTGCGGGCGCTGAGGTTCTCGTCGAGGGATTGGTACGAGGCTTCGAAATCGACTCCGATGCGCGTCTTGGTGCGGCCAAAGTAGTAGACGCCTGCGCCAAACTCATGCTCTCGATACTCGCCGCTTGTTACCTCGCGAGCATGGCCGTAGCTGAGGCGAACGCCAAAGGGAATGGGTTGACCGCCTCGCCAGAACAGCCAATCGAGATTGGAGCTAACCGTGAGGCCAAGGTCAACCAGAGAACGATCGTCGGCATTGTCGACCGCTGATCGCAAGAAGCGTGCATGCGCTGTAATGGGTACAGCATTGCGCATGTCTTCGATGGCGACGCCAGCCCCGAGGGTTGTGGTGCGAGCATCGGTGAACGCGACGGGAGCGAGGGAATCCCCAGCTACCGGCCCGTCTAAGAATTCTGCGTCGAAGGTTAGTGCCGAGCCTAGAATTCTCCGGAAGGCGGGCAGGCGGTACGTGGTCCCAAAATCCATGGACCAACCAAGCCGCTCTCCGCCAACAGCGCCGGCGCCTTCAATGATCGTCGAACCTGTGGCACCGAGCCTCAGGGCGGAGCGCTTGCCTAGGCGATGTTGCGAGCGAACGTGCAGCGCGTGCCCGGTAGTGGAACCAACTTCGCTCCCGCCAAAACGAAACTGTGAGTTGCGAAGTCCAAAGCCCGCGGTGATTTGGTCGTAGATTCCGGCTGTTGGGTTTTCGTTTGCGTCGATGGGCTTTGGGCGCCCCCAGAAACAGAAGAGTGCAATGCATGCCTCGCCGGGAGCGACACAGATGCCACAGCCTTTGTTGCAGCACGTTGTGCCTTCCTTGCAGGTGTTGGGGCCGCAGCGCTGACGCTCTGCTGCGGCGCGCCTTGCAGGTGTTGCGATTGTGATGAAGGAGAGAAGGGCGAGGACGAGAGGAATCGGGTGGGGGCGGGGCATACTTTCAACTTTGCTATCGAACGGCTCCCTGAGGATATCGAGAACATCGCACGCCGACCAGTTAGCTGGCCGGATGCGAGCTCCTGTTAGAACTTGCTTGCCACCAGTGCGCTCGGCCAAATCCGCAGTCCGGACTGCGAGAATCGCACGCGCCACCTTCTAAGAAGAGTGATGAGTCTTTCACCGTCGCCACATAGGTGCGTACTTGTTGACGATCCGCATTGGTTTTCGCCTTGCAATGGACCCGGCCATGACTTGGCATATTGGCTCTTCCCTACTTATGGTGCTCGCCGCATCAAGCTACGGCTGCGGCGATTCTGATTCCGACACAGGCGTTGATGGAGGCTCGGGCGCCGGGACATCATGCAGCGAAGAGAGTGTGACCGATTCGTACCCCGACGCTACCGGTGCTGGCGCGTGCACCACCGCATCGGGGCTCGCGATCGCAAACTCGATGATGAATCTCGAAGGTCTCACGATCGATAACAATGGCACGGAGATGACGCCATGCGTGACGGTGACGTGTGATGACGATTACGCGTACATCGTCACGAATGATCTTCCGCATTACGACTTCGTGCAGACGACACCGAATGAGCTTGCCGAAGACGTGCAGGTATTTCGAATTCCGCTAGCCCCGCAGGCGCCGGCCGGTGTCGCAGTGGTGGATATCGACACGCTCACAGGCTGCGAAGATGCCTACGAAAATTACGTAGCTGGCACCACACCGAATACCGACCCTGCAAACTTCTGTGCAGATGCGGAAACCGGATACCTTCAGGAAACCTCTGCGAATGGTGTGGAGCTGTACGCACAGATTCCATGCCTAGGGTCCTTTGGTCTGCTTATCAATGGGGTCAATGCAAACGGGCCAAACGAGGCGGGATTCCCGGATCCGTTTGGAGACCCAGCGTTGTCATATCCCGATACCGCCTCGGAGCAAGGAGCCGCAGCGCTCGATTTCTGCGGAGGCCATACGGGCGGCAACATGCACTATCACGGCGCGTATGATCCGTGCTTTCAGACTGACGACGACGGTAAGCCCGAGCTTGCCTATGCGGATGCGGTTCTCAGTTGGAGCCAGCTGGGGCTCGTTAGCGACTTGTGCACCGAGGAATCGGGGATTGTCGGATGGTCCGTCGATGGCTATCCAATCAAGGGCCCTTGCGTCTGCGTGAGCCGAGACGAGAGTGGTACATGCACAACCGTAAAGCGCGCGCGCAGTTCTTGGCAGCACAAGGGGCTGGGCTCACACGTGGCGACACCGGATGCTTCGCTGGATCTTGAGGGAACCTCGTGCACAAGCGACGACGACTGCTGCCCAGGCGATGACTGTGACTATGGCTGCAACTACGCTCTTACGGCTGGAAGCGAGGCTGGTACGGCAGTTGAGAAGATCTGTGGCCTCAAGGACTACTCTTGGTGCACAAGTGTCTACGCGGATCAGACAAGTTCTGATGTGAGTGGCCAGGATTTCGTCTATGTTGATCGATGTAACGGTTTTGACGGGGCCGACGGATTTGCGTATCACGCGACCGGGACGTTCCCGTATATCCAGGGCTGCTATCGGGGCGAACCGGCAGACCAGGCGCTTCCTGAAGGTGGCGGCGGACCTCCAGGCGGTGGACCTCCGGGAGGCATGTAGCGTTCGGTGGCTCTCTCGAAACCAACAACCCTCGCCTTGGCACTGTTCGTCGTTGTCTGGGCTTGCGGTATCCCAAACCCCATCGTCGAGGAAGCCTCATACGAGCCAACAACTCTCTCGCTCTTGGAGGGCGACCGAGTTCTCTATGTCGGCACGTTTGACTGGGAGGGGGCCGACTGGGAAGGGGCCGACGTTGATTCTGGCGTCTATGCCTTTGCCAACGACTTGGGACACCAGTTTCGAATCTCGCAGTTTTCGGTGGCCACGCATTCGGTTCAGCTACGACGCTGTGATGTGGCAGCAACTCACCAATCGAACTTCGGTCTTCGCACAGCACACGCCGATCATGTTGTAGAGGACGATCCTTCGATTGCTGTGGTTGCTGCAAGTGAAGATGGCTTCGCGGTAGAGGCGCAAGAGCTTGGAACCGGCCTGTCCTCAATGGGGCAGTATTGTGATGCATTTCTTCTGGCGACAGCCGCCGCGACCGAAGTTCTCGACGGCAACAGCATCATCGTGGCCGGGGAGTACCGGCTGGCATCCGAGGACCGCTGGCAGACTCTGGAGGCGCGCATTCCCATTGGAGAAGGTGCATTGAAACCTCTCTTGTTGGGCATGCAACCCGAAACCGGATTGGAGACACGGGATGGGGCCGCTATTGATACGCGTATCGTCTTCACGCGCTATCCGGTGGCGGCTTTTGAGGGCCTTGACCCGTCGGCCCACAGTCGTGCAGCACTCGCCTGGGAGCTACTTGGCAAACTCTTGGCCGAGACGACGGTGCATGTTCAGTAGCAAATGGGCCAACGAAATCACGAGACGCCCACACCATGGGTAAGATATGTTCTTAGCTGATGTTGTAGCGTTTGAGCTTGTCGTAGAGAGTGCGGAGGCCGATGCCCAATTGCGCAGCAGCTTCTTTGCGACTTCCGTCAGCTCGTGCCAGCGCTTGCTCAATCGCCCGACGCTCAAGGTCCTGAAGCGTCTCAGGCCCGTGCGTGCTCCCCTGCGTCTCGGCCGATTCAATGTGAAGCTCCGGAACGTCAATGGTTTCGCCGTCGGAGAGAATCGCTGCCCGCTCAAGAACATTGCGCAACTCGCGCACGTTTCCTCTCCAGGGCGCAGCACGAAGTAGTGCCAGGGCGTCGGATGTGAGATTGAGTCGCGGGCGCTTGAGATCGATTCGGATCCGGCTGAGCAGCGCTTCTGCGAGGGGAGGGATGTCACTGCGCCGCTCGCGCAGCGGAGGGAGAGACACTGGGAAGACCGCAATGCGGTGATACAAGTCCTCGCGGAACGAGCCCTCGTCGATCATGGCTCGCAGATCGCGATTGGTGGCTGCAATCCAGCGAACATCAACCTCTATGGCCCGTGTACCACCCACTCGTTCAAAGACTCGCTCTTGAATTACCCGTAAGAGTTTTGCTTGTAGTTCAAGTTTCATTTCCCCCATTTCGTCGAGGAAAAATGAGCCTCCATGAGCCAACTCGACTCGGCCGCGCTTGCGCGCATTGGCCCCCGTGAACGCTCCTTTCTCGTGACCAAAGAGTTCGCTTTCAAGCAAGTTTTCCGAAAGCGTCGCACAGTTCACAACAACGAATGGCCCGCTTGCTCTTGGGCTCTGATCATGAACGGCGCGGGCAGCAACCTCTTTGCCCGTGCCACTTTCTCCAACCAGCAGTACGGTGGCTTCGGTCGTCGCAACTTTTCCCAAAGCATCGACCACGGTGTTCATGGCTGGATCCCCATAGCTAAGAGTCGGGCTCTGGCTATCTCGTTGCGATGTTTCGACAAGCGCCTTTAGCGAGCGTCTCTCGAGCGCCCGGTCGGCGAGGAGCCGAACTTCTGCGGGCCCGCTGATGGGCTTCTGCACAAAGTCAAAGGCTCCCTCGCGCATCGCTTCCACCGCAGTGGTGACGTTGCCATGTGCGGTTAGTACGACAACTTCTACTTCTGGCTGCTCTGCGCGAAGCGTCTGTAGTAGCTGCATACCGCCCATACCCGGCATTCGCAGATCGGTGAGGACGAGATCGAAACTCGACCCTCGCGCCAATCCAAGTGCCGACTCTCCATCGGCGGCTTGCACGACCACGTGGCCTTTGCGTTCCAAGCTCTCGGCGACAAAGGTCCGAACCCCTTCTTCATCATCAACGACCAATATGCGTCCCATCAGCTCACCTCCGGTATCTCAATGCGAAACTGTGCACCGCCATCCTTGGCGTTGCTCGCGGTAACCGTTCCGCCATGAAGTTCAACGATTCGTCGAACCACAGCAAGACCAAGCCCCGTACCTCGAACCTTGGTCGTGTGAAACGGCGCAAACATGTCCTCGAATCGCTCTTCGGGAATCCCTTTGCCGGAGTCTGTCACCGTAAAGACGAGCCGGTCAGCTTCGCGCTCAACCCGGGCATACACCTTGCCTTCGTCGGATGCTTGAAGACCATTACTCAGCAAATTCACTAACGCTTGTTGCATGCGATCGCCATCCATAGCAAAGGACGCTGGTGCCGCGTCGGTTTGCACAACAATGCGATCCGACTCCACGTCCATGGCGGCACGGTTTACCAGGTCTGCAGGATTGGCCTGCGTGCGGTGGATTTTCCCCGTTCGCACAAAGTCGAGCAGATCGGTTGTTAACGTCTCCAGTCGGATGGCCTCGTGAACGACGCGATTGGCCTTTGCTTCCTTTTCGTTATCGCCCTCAAGACTCTCGGCCAACAACTGAGCATGCCCTTTTAGCGAGGCGAGTGGGTTGCGAATCTCGTGGGCCAAAACGGCCGACATTTCTCCAAGTGTTGCAAGATGGCGCTCTCGAGCACGAGCGACTTCACCGCGCTCTTGTCGACGCATCCAAAGAAACGCAAACCAGGAGGCAATCAGGAGGCCGGCCGCCACACAGCAATTGATGACTAGAGAGGTCCGCGCTCGGGTCACCAGGTCATTCGCTGGGCCTGGATCGAATTCAACGATTAGCGAAGGTGGTCCATCGCCAGGCGGTCCTCCCGGCGGTCCACCCGGTGGTCCTCCTCCAGGCGGTCCTTGTCTCGGCGGTCGTCCACCAGGCGGCGGTCCCTCGCCCCGAGGGGGAGGTCCAAGGCCGTCGCCACGTCGCGGTCCTTCTCGTCGCGGAGGTGGCAGGTTCGAGACCATGCGAACTCGATCGCCCACACTTGCAAAGGTTGGGGCATCTCGCTCAGCGCGCCAAGGATACTCGCGTGTGCCCTCGTTCGTTGGCGTACCGGCCTCAAGTTGGACACGGCCCGTCAAGCGAACATAGCGAAGCCCAGAAGACGTAAGCGCTTCATAGATCTCATTTAGGTCGGCTTCTGTCGGTCGTCCACGGGTAGCGCGCAGCCGGCCTACGATCGCTTCGACAATGGCTTGGCCTTGCCCCCGTGCGACGATGTGAGATGCATCGTGAGTGCCGCGAAAGGCGAACCACGTTGGGAGCACAAGCGCGCATGCCATGACGAGCGACGCCAACAGTACTCCCCAGCGCGACCAACGCAGCACTCGCGAACTATCTGAGAGCACCATGGCAGTATCCTATCGGACCTCCGGTCCTATCGGCGGGCTCTTGGTGGTCTTTGACCCGCTGGGCGTTTGGGAGCAGCAGCTTCAAACTCGGCCCAAGTGATCGTCCCATTGCCATCCGTGTCGATTCGCGAAAAATGGTGTTCGACTGGAGTGCACGAACCCGTGGCTTCTTGCGCTGAGATTTCTGCATTCTTGTCTGTGTCGAGGTCCTCGAAATGCGAAATGAGTTTGCCGCGCTGCAAATTGGCGTGCTCGACGTTGTTTAGGGTTCCATCGCCGTTGGCATCGTAGGTTGCAAGATCCGCCTTTCGTTCGGCAGCCCGCATCGCTTGATGCTCTTCCGGATCGAGTCTTCCGTTCTTGTTGGAATCGAAGATTGGAAGCGCCCGTTTGATGTGCGCTGGCAAGCATCGCTCTCCTCGATCTGTGGGGGCGTGGCCGGGGCGCGCAACGGCGCTTGTCGCGGTGAACGTCGTGAGGCAAAGGGAAGCGAAGAGCCCAAGAGAACCCCTCCGAAGTAGTGGGCTGATTTTGCGATCGTGCCCGCGAACGTGTTTCGATTTCATACGGTCTCCTTTGTTCTTGGTTCGAACGTTTCCATAGCACCGAGCGTGCCACCCGAAGGGAGCCACAACTCTCTTGGATTCTTGGAACCGTGCACGGGCCTACGAAGGGCGTTGTGCGGATTCCGCATTTGGCGTGCGGATTCCGCATTCGACTCACTTGGGCCATCTCGCAAACCTTGGGATCTCAGCCGCTTGAGGTGGGCATGCACTTTGCTCTTGTTCTCGAGCGTACGTTCATGGCGACTAAGAAGAATACGCATTTCTCTCGATTCGGCGGCCCCTCGTGCGCACTGCTGGCGGCGTTGTTGTGTCTTGGGCTCATTCTCACGGGCATTGGCTGTGGCAGCACCGTTTCGAAACCTGCCATTGACGCTTCGCACGCTGTGCCTCAAGGGTGGGGCCCGGCGAGTCATGGTGCCGATGCCGAGCCTAACTACCAGCGCCTTTTTGATGACGAGGCAATCGCCGACATGAAGGTGCACCGCTTTGACCTTGTGATTGAGCAGAGCACGCACGACGAGACCATGAGCGATTTGGCGAACCTCCTTGGCGCATGCGGCAAAGGTGCACGCCGTGGGCCTCGTGGGCCTCGTGGGCCTCGTGACCCAGATAGGCCAGCAGGTCGTACTGGCCCGGGTGGCTCCGGTGGACCCGGCCCCGGCGGCCCCGGCGGCCCCGGCCCCGGCCCCGGTCCCGGTTCGAGGGCAGCTGCGGACCCTGTTTGGGTCCCGATCACCGTGCGTCACGATGGGCTCGTTTGGACGCATGTCGGCATGCGCTACAAGGGCAATTCATCACTGCGGGGCGCATGGTCGAGCTGCATCAAGAAGCTGTCCTTCCGACTCGACTTCGACCAGTTCGAGGAGCAGTTCCCAGGGGTCCTTGATCAACGCTTCTTTGGTTTCAAGAAGATGACGTTTAGCAATGGCTACAAAGACGCGAGTCTCATTCGAGACAAGCTGGCGGGCGACATCTTTCGACGTGCGGGTATCCCTGCAGCTCGAGGAGCCTTTGCCGCCGTCTATGCAACCATAGGCACGGCAAAGCCGGTCTACCTTGGTCTGTATTCTATGGTCGAAGACCCGTCGAACCGATTGTTGGATTCTCAGTTCGATGACGATGACGGCAACCTCTACAAGCCAGAGTCTAGGTGGGGGCCTGATACAACTGCATCCACTCTAGAGGCGGACTTTGAGAAAAAGACCAATAAAGGCGAAGGCGACTGGGGCGATGTCGCCGCTGTCCTGGAGGCTCTGCACAGTGCAACGCGGGAGAGTGATCCGCCGTCGTGGCGATCGAAGCTAGAGCAGCACCTCGACGTACCTCGGTATGTGCGCTGGCTCGCTGTGAATCAGGCCATGGTCAATTGGGATACCTATGGCTGCATGCCTCACAACTACTACCTGTATGCCGACCCCTCGGATGCGACAACAGCGGCTCCCAACGGACGCTTCACATGGATTCCCTGGGATCTAAACGAATCTCTGCTGGTCGGTGGGCGGTGCAATTTCGCTGACGCTGCTGGCTTGGTGCCTGGAGCAGAGGTCATTGGAAGTGAGTGGCCGCTCATCCGCTATGTATTGGATGATGAAGTGTACGCCGCGATGTACTTAGAAGAACTCGCAGGCGCCTTCGAAGATGGTGGGGCGTTGGAGCCTGCTTGGTTGCGCGCACGAATCGCGGGATACCACGAGCTGATTGCACCCTACGTGATTGGTCCAGAAGCTCACGAAATCGCCGGGTACTCCTTCTTGCCGGGCGCGCGCGCTTTCCGTGACGCTTCGCAAGCGCTACTAGACTTCGCAGCGGCGCGCGAGCGGTTGGTGACGGAGGTACTCAAGCCCTAGGGTTTTCAGGCGAGGGAAGGCTATTGCGGGGGAAGAGTCGTCGGCCAGCGCTTTGCTTGTTAAGGTTCGCGCGTGTTGCGACTCGATAAACTCTCACTTCGACATGGGCATCAAATCCTGCTCGTTGATGCCTCCATGACGGCGTTTGCAGGCCAGAAGATTGGTCTCGTTGGGCCAAATGGTTCCGGAAAGTCGAGCATCTTTCGGGTCGTTGTCGGGGACGAGCAGCCCGATGGTGGTGCCGTTGTGGTGGACAAAGACGTGGTGGTTGGCTACTTCAGCCAAGACGTCGGTGAAATGGCTGGTCGCTCTGCCGTGCAAGAGGCGATGGCGGGAGCCGGTGAGGTCGCGGTCGTTGGCGAAGAATTGGCTGAATTGGAAACGGCAATGTCAGACCCCGACAGGGCTGACGAACTCGAAGCCCTGGTGGACCGATTTGGGGTCGTACAGGGGCGGTTTGATGCGCTCGATGGGTATTCGCTCGAAGCACGTGCCCGCGAAATTCTCGCCGGCCTCAGTTTTCGATCCGAGCAAATGGATGCAATGGTGGAAACGCTCAGCGGTGGCTGGAAGATGCGGGTCGCCTTGGCCCGAATTCTTCTGATGAAGCCCGACTTGCTTCTCTTGGACGAGCCGACGAACCACTTGGATCTTGAATCCATCATCTGGCTTGAGGGCTTCTTGCGAAACTTTGCCGGGGCTCTCATCGTCACCAGCCACGATCGGTCGTTTCTCAATCGCCTTGTCACGCATATTGTTGAAATCAACGGCGGGGAACTCTCGTCGTTCACTGGCGATTTTGACTTCTACGAGCAGCAACGCGATCTCTTCGACAAGCAAGCCGATGCACAGTTTGCGAGGCAGCAGGCCATGCTTGCCAAAGAGAAGGCATTTATTGAACGATTCAAGGCTCGAGCGAGCCACGCGGCACAGGTACAGAGCCGCGAGAAGAAACTCGACAAGATTGATCTGGTGGAGCCGCCGAGACGAGCAAAGGCCATGGAGTTTCAGTTTGACAAGCCACCGCGCTCTGGTGATGACGTGGCAAAGCTTGAGTCTGTGGACAAGTCGTATGGCGACCTCGCCATTTACAAGGGGTTCGACATGCTTGTCCGTCGAGGCGAGCGATGGTGTGTCATGGGGGTCAACGGGGCGGGCAAGTCAACGCTGCTCAAACTCATCGCCGGCGAAACCAAAGCAGATGCGGGCAACGTGGCAATTGGCGCAAGTGTGAAGCTCGGCTACTTTGCCCAGCATGCGATGGAGATGCTCGACCCGAGCCTAACCATTTTCGAAACGTTGGAAGCGGCGTTTCCCAGGGCCAGCCAGGGAAGCCTTCGCTCGCTCGCCGGCGCCTTTGGATTTTCCGGAGACGATGTTGAGAAACCCTGCTCGGTGCTTTCAGGTGGAGAGAAGGCACGGCTCGTACTTGCGCGAATGCTCTACAACCCACCCAACTTCTTGGTCCTCGACGAGCCGACAAACCATCTCGACATGGCAACGAAGGAGATGTTGGTAAAATCCCTAGAGACATTTGAAGGCACGATGCTCTTTGTGTCTCACGATCGACAGTTTCTCGCAGCCCTCTCAAACCGAGTGCTCGAAGTGGAAAGCGGCGACGTGCGTCGCTACGAAGGTGGCTACCTCGAATACGTCGAGCAGGTGGGCTACGAAGCCCCGGGAGTTGGTTAGGTGAACTTGGTGGCCACTCGGGTCAGTGCTGCGCTCGGTCCAAGACCGCCGGGCTATTGGTAATGCGTGCACGGCCGCGGCGGGTGCTTCGAATCACGAGCACCGTTGGCCGGTCGCGATAGCCCAATCCCGTTGTTTGTGGTCTTGGGTCGGGTTCTCGGCTGGCATAGCCCACGACGGCAATTCGATCACCGTTCGCGATTACCCCTTCTCGGCGCTCCCAATGGCCGTTTCCGAAGGTGACGGTCTTGTCTTTCATTAGAAGCATTTCGACGTCAGTTCCGTGGACCAACGCCTCACCACTCTTATCCGTAACGGTGAAGTCAACGCCAGCAATTCGCCGGGCCCGCTCATGCCAAACGTCGCTCTCCTTGGACGTCTCGACATACTCAAAGGCCGCACACGGGCGATGCGTCAGCGGGGCGGCAATCATTTCGGTATGGGTCACGGTGCCAACCACCACCACAATCGACTTGTTGCGGACCTCACCGATCTTCACAATGGGTTGCGAAAAGACCCGACGGGTCAGCTCGTCTCGCGAGGCTCGCAGCCGCCAAAGTGCCACACCCCCGCCGGTGAGCGCGAGACCGCTCAAGAGAAGGAGGCTACCTAGGTCCATTTGTAGAAACCGTGTTTGTGGCTCGTCAATGAATGCCTAGCGCTTGTTTCTCGTACTCTTGGGCGACTTTCGATTGTTGCGCCTTGCCCTCTTCGCTTGCTCAGCGATGCGAGTGGACTTCGTTGTATCTACAACTTCGTAGACCAATACTTTCTCTCCTGGACTCACAATGGAGCCGGGGCTGAGGTGATTGATGCGCGCCAAGTCATAGCGCCCAAGCCCATACTTTGCGCCGATCGTCTCAAGCGACTCTGGGCGGCGGGGACTGTACGAGACACGTTTGCGACCGATGCGTCGCTCTGCCTCATTTAGGTGTTCTTCTGATCCAGACTCAACGATACGCAGGCGCGACTCGTCCATCACAGCAACCTCGTGCTTGCCAGGCTTGTAGTCTTTGGAAACCCAAACTTGCAGCACCATGCGCGGGTGCAAATGCGCTTCTGGATCGAGGCCATTCCAGAATGCTAGGTCTGTCGTTTTCACACCAAAGGAATCTGCGGTGCCGCCCAAGGTGGCCCCTGAAACAACGCGGTGAAAGTAGCGCTTCTTGCCCTTTACCTTGAAGTTGATGTCTGGAACCGGCATGAGCAGCGCCTCTCCATCGGCCGCCGCGGGCACACCGGATTTGTACAAATCCGCGGTTGCTTTGGCCTTGTTGGTAGTTTTGACTGCGTCGTCAACCTTTGGCACTACGAGAATCATCCCTCCGCGGACTTCCGACTCACTCTCTAGGCCGTTTAGCTTTCGGAGTTTGCTACGTGAGATTCCGTGGGTTGCCGCCACATCCTCAAAGCGCTCACCGTGTTTTACAACGTAGGCATCGACATCGTCCCAATCGGCTCGAAGCTGAGCAAAGCGCTCGCCAAATTTTGCCTTGCTGCCCACCGGGATTCGCACGCGATAGTTCTTCTCCTGCGGAGGCGTACGACCTCGTCGCAACTGTGGATTGAGTAGCTCGATCGTTTCTTTCTTAGTCCCAGCCGCCTTTGCGACAATCGAGAGCGCTACCGACTTTGGAACAACAGCTTCTTCCCATTCGATTGCGGGTGCGCTCTCCAGATCGGCGAAGCCGAAGACTTCTAGATTGTTGCCGACGATTGCGGTCGCCAACCACTTTGGAACGTAGTGCGAAGTGCCCCAAGGCAAGCCGTTCTCGTATTCCAATAGCTGCCAGTAGCTGTTGGTATTGTACTTAGCGATGCTTTTGATGACGGCTCCATACCCGGCGTTAAACGCTGCCATCGCCAAATCCCAATCACCAAAGCGATCGTGGAGATCTTTGAAGTAGTAGGTAACTGCTTCTGTTGACAGCCCTGGGTCATTTCGCTCATCGAGCCAGCGATTTTGCTTGAGACCGTAGATATGGCCAGCAGCGGGCATGAATTGCCAAAGCCCGCTCGCTCCAACTCGAGAGTACTCATGCGGCGAGTACGACGATTCAATCATGCTGATGTAGAGCAGGGCTTCCGGAAGCTTGTGCTTGCGCAAATTGCGCAGCATCATGGCCTTATACTTATTCTGATCGCGCAACCACGTTCGCATGATGTTGCGGCCGCGTGGATCGTAGCGGTAGAACTCGAGGAACTTAATGATGCGTTCGTCCCAGTGCACGGGAACATCGGGCATCTTCAAGTCGTCAAGCCAGGGTAGGTCGGGGCGCAGTTGAGACGGCTTGCGAACCGTGACCGGCTTGGATGGCGAACCAGGGGCACCGATTCGATCGCCATGTTTGCCACGTTTGCGGACTGCGGCGTGCCCATGCACCGATTCAGCCGTCGCCCAAGGGCTATCCGAGTCGCGTTTGGGAAATGCCTCAAGCTCGAATTCCACGAGCGCTTCCTGAATTGGGCCTTGGCACGAGTTGCCCACAGGGCAGCCGCGAATGGCGCGCCTCTGGCCGAGGTCCTGAACTAGGACCCGGGGACTCCCCGAGGTCGGGCCGGGGCCAGGGCGCATCGGCCCAGGGGTGGCCGTTGTTGGTTGTGCGTGTGCGGCCCCTGAGGACGTGAGTGCGATCGCCGCAAACGTGAATGCCCCACAGAGCCAGGGCGTGAAATTGCGAGCAAGAACGAGAGTCATGGGCACCACCTAGAAGCCTACGACAGTGGTCCTAGAGGGCGAGTTTTTGGCGAAACCGCCCTCAGTGTAAGGAGCTGGCCTTTGCATTGGCCTTTTCTCATTGAAAATTGGTAGAGTGGCCACGGACTTAGACCCTAGGAATCACTATGCCGGGACCGGCCGAACTTCTAATTATTCTGCTCATCGTTCTCTTAATCTTCGGCGCCGGCAAGCTGCCTGCCATCGGAGATGCACTCGGACGCAGCATCAAGAACTTCAAGCGCACTGCCACAGGCAACGACGAAATCGAGGTGTCCAAGAAGGACAAGCTCGACAGCGCAAAGAGTTCTGGTGAACTAGGCCAAGGCGACGTCGAAGACGCCGAGGTTCTCAGCGCAGCCAAGAGCAAAGAGAAGGTTTAAGTGTAGCGAGGCTCTACGCGTCGGCCCGTGCCATTTGCGCATGCCGGCAGCAAAGGCCACTCGCCTAACCACGTTTTTCCAGAAGACGTGTTGCATGCCCACGCAGTAATGGTGGGCTGCCTGCGTTTCGGGCCACGTCTCTGAGGTCGCTGTCTCGAAAATCGAGGCACAGACGACATGCGAGGGGCAGCGGGCAATCGGGGTTGAGTGCCAGCGCGACCCGCACACGCCTGCTCTGTGACCAGCGAGGATGGTGCGCAATGCGCTGTAGCGCCCGCCGATCCGCTGGGCGCTTGGCGGCCATGATCAAGAGATCTGCCTCAACCAGGTTGGGATTGCCAAGCAACACCTCTACGACCTGCATATTGGGATCGTGAATGAGATGTGTCAGCACGATGCGGTCTCGCGTGCGCGCAGCGGATTTGCGGGCACCAAGAGGCATGGGCGGCCCGTTCGGGACAACCGGGCGCGGAGCTTCCTCGGGCTCGCTATCCTCGCTAACGGCACCCTCGAGCAAGATGTACGAAACTTCGGTTGCCGCAAGTTCGTTTGCCGCCATGTACAGCTCGGATCGCGCTTCGTAGGAGATGTGGGTTGGGTGCTCCAAGACAGCCACGAGGGCCGCCAGCGCGAGACTGACATCAAGGTTGCCTCGACCGGCCCTAGCAATGAGGGCTTGAATTATCTGCACCGTGTATCGGGCTGGATGGCTGTCAATGATGCGCGCCATCGCCGCTTGGCGCATGCCCACCTCTCGAATCGACTTCACGGACGAGAGCATGGCGGAAAGCCGCTTCTCCATCTCTTGTGCCTCTGGTTCGGCCACCAAAGGGAGTGTGCCATGACATGGCCCGGGACCGAAGAATCGAGCCCAAGTTGTCTGGCCGAGCGTTCCAATGTAATGATGCCCGTATGTCTGAGGAGAGGGTGATTAAGAGGTATGCCAATCGGAAGCTCTACGACACTCAGCATTCACGGTATGTGACCCTCGAGCAAATCTCCGAAATGATTCGCGAGGGTGATGATGTAAAGATCATCGACAACAAAAGCAAAGAGGATCTGACCAGCGTGACGTTGGCGCAGATTATTTTTGAAGAAGAGAAGAAGCAGAAGAGCTTCTTGCCACTGCAGGCGATGCGAAACATCATCCAAACTGGTGGTGAATCGATTAACCAATTTGTGTCGCAAGCGCAGCACAAGATTGGCGAAGCGCAACGCAAAGTCACCGACATTCTCCCGCACAGCAGCGACAGCGAATCGTCGCAATCCACCGATTCTAGTAAGAACGGTGATACCGGCCTCGCCGAGACCAAGTCTGGTCCGCTGGCCATCCGTGAATTCCGCGAGTTCTTGGTTACCTCTCAGCGCACCATTGATGAATGGCAAAAGCGCATGGATGATCGAATTCGTGGTGTTGTTGAAGGTATCTCGCCGTTCCGTGGCATTCACAGCGATGTGCAGGGACTGGCCGAGCGCATTGCTGAGCTTGAAGCCAAGCTCGGTGCGATGGTCGAAGAAGAAGAACAGAGCAAAGACTCTCAATAGAGCAGAGCACGATATATGAACCGAAAAGAAACTCTAGATAAGCAGGGCGAGTTCCTCTTTCCCTGTGTTGCGAACTACTACGAAGAGCCAGTCGTTATTACCGAAGCGAATGGCACCCGCGTTAAAGACATCGATGGCGTCGAGTACCTCGATTTCTTTGGTGGCATTCTTACTGTTTCGCTTGGCCACTGCCATCCCGAGGTTGTGGATGCAATCACCGAGCAGAGCAAGACACTTGGGCACACCTCTACACTCTACCCAACCCATGGGCAGATTGAGGCGGCGCAAACGTTGGCGCGCCTAACACCGGGCAAGCTCAAGAAGAGCTTCTTTACAAGCTCGGGCAGCGAGGCGGATGAAACCGCAGTCATGCTCGCAAAGATTCACACGGGCTCGAGCGAAATCATTGCTCTGCGCCACGGGTATCACGGTCGTACTCAGCTCAACACAACGCTGACGGCTCACAAAAACTACCGCTTGCTGCAATCTCCGGTCGCCGGAATTAAGCACGCACCGGCGCCGTACTGCTATCGCTGTCCATTTGGGCTCGAGTACCCAAGCTGCGATGTGCGGTGCGCATCCGACCTTGAGGAACTCATTCAAACCACGACCAGTGGCAAGCCCGCAGCGTTTTTGGCGGAGCCGATTCAAGGTGTTGGTGGCTTTATCACGCCTCCAAAGGAGTACTTCAAAATCGCCGTCGACATCGTGCGCAAGTACGGCGGCGTCTTTATCTGCGATGAAGTGCAAACCGCGTTTGGCCGCACCGGCGGCAAGTGGTTCGGCATTGAGCACTACGGTGTCGAGCCCGACATCATGACGTTTGCCAAAGGCATCGCCAATGGCATGCCGGTCGGCGCCACGATCGCAACAGAAGAAGTCGCCAACTCGTGGACCGGTGCAAGCATCGCAACCTACGGCGGCAACCCAGTATCGATGGCAGCCACCAATGCAACGCTTGGCATTATGGAGCGCGAAGATATGCCCGCTCGAGCAGAACGCCTCGGTAAGAAAATTACCGAGATGTTCATGGGCTTCAAAGAGCAGTACGAGTGGGTTGGCGATGTTCGCGGCATGGGCCTTATGCAAGCCATGGAAATCGTCGAGACCAAGGCTAGCAAGACGCCCGATGCTGCAAAGACCAATGCCATCATGGAAGCGGGCAAGACGGCCGGCATCTTGCTCGGCAAAGGTGGCCTCTACGGCAATACCATTCGAATCGCCCCTCCAATGCTCATCACGGATGATGAGATGGATGAAGCTGTACGGCGCTTTACGACTGCCATGGCAGCGGTCAAATAGTCGCCATCTATGGCTGATCCTCACCTCATAAATGACGATCTAAGACCGACCACGGACGCTGAGCGCACGTGGTCGAAGTGGCACATCGCCGCCCTCTGGGTGGGCATGGCGGTGTGCATTCCAACGTATATGTTGGCCGGTGGAATCATGGCGGGCGGTGCCTCGTTGGGCATTGCGACCTTGGCAATTGCTATCGGCAATATCGTGGTCTTGATTCCGCTCGTGCTCAATGCGCATCCCGGAACCAAGTACGGCATTCCCTTTCCCGTGCTCCTGCGGTCGAGCTTTGGCGTCTTGGGGGCAAACATTCCCGCTCTCATGCGAGCGTTCGTTGCGTGTGGCTGGTTTGGCATCAACACATTCTTTGGCGGCGTTGCCATCTACGCACTCGCGGGCGTCTTTATGCCCGAGAGCCTATCGCTGCCCAACGTCCTGCCGGCCTGGTTTGGCATCGGCACCGGCATGCTGATTTGCTTCGCGCTCTTCTGGGCTATCCAAGTAGCGATCATTGTTCGGGGTATGGAGTCAATTCGGGTTCTTGAAACTTGGGCGGCGCCATTCCTCATTCTGATCGGAATCGCGCTCTTTGCGTGGGCTTGGGCAAAGTCTGGAAGCCTTGATGTGATGCTCGGCTCTAGTGGTGCAGAAACCCAGAGCACAGGCACAGCGCTCGCTGCGGGCATCAACGGTGCGGTGGCGTTTTGGGGAACCCTGGCGCTCAACATCCCCGACTTTGCTCGCTACGCGAAAAGCCAGCGCGACCAAATCATCGGGCAGGCGGTGGCTCTGCCAACAACAATGACGCTGTTCTCCTTCATCGGAGCTGCCGTAACCAATGCGACTGTCATCATCTTTGGAACCGTTATCGCAAACCCCATCGAGCTGACGGCGAAAATCGGTGGCCCACTGGTGGCCCTCTTTTCCATGTTCGCACTCGCTCTTGCGACGCTTTCGACGAATCTCGCGGCCAACATTGTTTCGCCCGCTAACGACATTTCAAACCTGGCCCCACACAAGATTAGCTTTCGCAAAGGGGCAGTTATAGCGGCCTGTGTCGGCTGCGTTTTCATGCCTTGGAAACTCGCCACCCAAGTGATGAACTGGCTCGGTGCCTACGGCGCCGTGCTCGGCGCGGTTGGTGGCGTAATGATCGCCGACTACTACTTAATCCGTAAGACCCAACTCGCCGTAGACGAGCTCTACGAGCGCGGTGGCCGCTACGAGTACATGCGGGGCTTCAATCCAATCGCTCTGTGCGCTCTGGCAATCGGCGTTGGCGTCAACGTTCCAGGCATGTTGCAAGCGCTCGGCTTTATTACTGCACCTTCCTTCTTTGCGTCCCTCTACAGCTGGGGGTGGTTCGTGGCATTCTTTGTCGCAGCCGCAGCGCATTTCATTGGCACCAAGCTCTTCGCTGACAAGAGCGTTTAACCTGCACCGAGCCGGCCCCGGCCCGGGGCGCGGTTCACATCGAGCCCCTGCTCACTAGTTCAAACCGAGAGAAAACACATGGCAAAAGACCTATCAATCGAAGTTAACGGCATCAAATTCGAAAATCCCTTCCTTCTCGGTTCGGGCCCTCCAGGCACCAATGCCAAGGTTATTGCCAAGTCATTCGACCTCGGCTGGGGTGGCGTTGTCTGTAAGACAATTTCCTTAGACGCCTCTCTCGTTGTGAACGTGGCACCGCGCTACGGCAAGTTCAAGAGCCGCAAGACCGGTGAGGTTGTGGGCTTTGAGAACATCGAACTCATTAGTGATAGGCCATTCGAAACATGGTTGGACGAACTTCGTCAGCTGAAGAAGGAGTACCCAAACAAAGTACTCGTCGCTTCGATCATGGAAGAGGGCAAGAAAGAGAACTGGCAAGAGATTGTCAGGCGCGTCCAAGAGACCGGCGTCGATGCCTTTGAGATGAACCTCTCATGCCCTCACGGAATGCCCGAGCGCCGCATGGGACTCGCCATGGGCGAAGACCCGACATGCGTGGCCGAGGTTGTGGGCTGGGTAAAAGAAGTCTCGACGATTCCTGTTTGGGCCAAGATGACGCCAAACGTTACGCATCCCAAAGACTCAGCGCTCGCAGCAAGTGGAGCTGGTGCCGATGGAATTGCCGCCATCAACACCATTCTCTCTGTTGTGGGAATCGATCCCAAGACGCTTAAACCACAGCCAACCGTTGCCGGTGCCACTGTGCCAGGCGGCTATTCGGGGCAAGCGGTGCGCCCAATCGCACTTCGCCACGTTATGGAGATTGCCAAGGCGATTCCCAAGGACGTCACCATCTCGGGCATGGGCGGCATCGAAACTGGTTGGGACGCTGCGCAATTCATGCTTCTCGGCTCGCACACGGTTCAAGTTTGTACCGGAGCTATGCTCAACGGCTACGCGATGATCGAAGGGCTTTGCGAAGAGCTTCTCAAGTTCACGGTCGACCACAACTTTGAGCGTCTTGCTGACTGTGTTGGTCACAGCCTTCCGCACTTCTCAACCCACGCCAAGCTCGTTGAAGCACAGCGGCAAGCCAAGCTTGATCGCAAGAGCGGCGCCGACAACAATTGGAAGGGTGACATCGCAAAAGAGACCAGCGATCTCACTGCTACCGAGTAAGAAGCCATGCCTAAACCAGTATACGGCGACGGGAACGAGTCCTTTCAAGCAGCGGGCGAGCACGAGGGCATCGGCAAACTTGTCGATGCGTTCTACCGCCACATGGACACACTTTCCGAGGCCGTAACAATTCGCAACATGCACTCCCACGATCTCGATGAGTCGGCAGAAAAACTAAAAGTGTTTCTTGCTGGCTGGTTGGGAGGGCCCTCGGAGTACGCCAACCGCTTTGGGAAAATCAAGATTCCCCGCGTGCATGCGCACTTGGATATCGATGAACCGGAGCGCGACGCTTGGATGCTGTGCATGGAGCGTGCAGTCGCCGAGCAAGACGCTTGGGCGGATGACTTTAAAGAATACTTCTTAGGGGCCATCGCTCGCCCCGCCGAGAAGGTTCGCAAAGCGTCTGTGGCACGCCGAGAAGAAGAAGGCTAGCTGCGCCAAAACTCAACGCGCTGGCGCCAACTGAGTGTTGGCTGTCAGCTGCGCGTTGAACGTCAGCTGAGCGTTGGTCGCCTGCTGAGCGTTCTCCGTGTCTGCTCGCGCAAACGCTAGAGTGCTAGCTCGTTTGCGGGCAGGGCAAGAGCCAGTCGTTCATGAGGCTTGTGAACTCATCGGAGAGTGCCTTGCGCTTCTCTCGTGGAATGCTGCGCTCCATCTTCTCGCGAAGCCGTTGGCGCGCCTGATGAATGTGCCAAGCAACGGTACCAGCCGAGCACTTCAGAACGACCGCAGCTTCGGCATGGTTGAGCCCCTGCAAGACAACCAAGACCACGGAGGTCCGCATATTCACTGGCAGGCTGTCGAGAGCCTGGAGCAAACACTCATACGTTGCGCGCAGCTCAGCGGCCTTGCGCGGATCGTTCGGGGCATCAATGCGCAGAGCGCGAGCGATACGAGGGTCATCAATCGTCTCTTCGCGGCGGCGCTTGCGGTCGCGTTTGCTGTTGAGGCTTCGATTCACCGTCATTCGGTAGACCCACGTGAAGAAGTGCGAGCGCCCTTCAAAACTGTCGAGCTTCTGATACGCCTTGAGAAACACCTCTTGGGTGATGTCCTCGGCCTCGCTCTCATTGCCGGACAGGTGGAGCGCGAGAGCTAGAATCCGATCTCGATATCGGCGCACAAGCTCTTCGAACGCACCGTCGTCCCCGGCTTTCGCCCGGTCCACCAGCACGGTGGCCGCTTGGCCGCGTTGCTTCGCCGTCATTATTAATTAGACGCACCAGAACGGGATAGGCTTGGTTAAAAGTGAGCCAGGACGTATTTTCGTCGCAATCGCCCAAGTCCAATGCGTGCTGGCATTGTGCCAACAAAGTGCTCTCGGCGCCGCTCTAGCTTTTAAGTACCTAAAACTTCTTGACTAATTGGTGTAGAGCAAACGGTTGCTGCGGGATCCCAGGGCACAGGCTATGCTAGCTACATGATTATTGGAGCCCTGGTCATCGGCGCGCTCACTGCCTACTACTTCGGTGTGCGGGCTGGAGCGTTTGCAGCAGTTGGTGCCGTTGCGCTCTTCATTCTGGGGATCGCAATGCCCTCCAAACTGCTCTGGACCTACGGATTTGTGGGCTTGTTTGTCGCAGGAGTCCTCTTTGTTGGGCCTAGGCAGCCTGGTCGCCAGGAGAGCAAGGCCGATTTTCTTCGCCTTGCCCGCCTTGGAACCGGCAAGGCCCTGCGCCTATTTCGCAAGCTGCGCCGCTAGCGCCGCCTCACATTCGGTGGGGTGTTTTGGCCCTTTGCCGCGGCAGGACTATGGTAAAGAGCCGGCATGCGTCACGCGGTTCTCGTTCCTGCACTCGCGATCCTATTGGCTGGCACCACTGCTACCCACCAGGCTTCGGCCCAGCCTGCTAACAAGGCGGAGGCCAAAGCAGCCTCTGACATGCGGATGGTTGGCGAGTTCATTGAGCTCGGTGAGTACGCGATGGCTAAGGAGCGCCTGACGAAGAGTCTCGCCGACCTTAAAATGGCTGGTTCCGCCGTTCGCCCAATTGCCGCCGAGACACACGTGAAGCTCGGTGTTGTTCTGGTTCTTGGGTTCAAGAATACCAAGCTCGCCACCGAACACTTCACTACGGCGATCAACATTCAAAAGGACATCGCCCTTCCAGACTTTGCTAACGATCGCGCCAAGGTGGTCTTTGGACGCGCCTACGAGGCGATTCACCCAACGATCAAGTGCGACACGCTACTTGGTATGTGGCACAAATCGGTCCCATTGGCCCAGGAGGGAACTCCAACAGTGATCGAGGCAAAACTCGATCGCTACCTTCTCGATGGCCCAATGATGGTGATGTACCGAGGCGCCCGCGGTGGTGTTTACAAAGAGGCTCCGCTCACCAAGATTGATGGATGCACCTTTCGCGGCGAGATTCCCGGTGACGGCGTCAATGCACCAAACATCGAGTATTACCTCGAGTCTCGACTGAAGGACGGCCGGCCTGCGGCTAGGAAGGGCAAGGCAAAATCGCCATTCCTAGTGAACGTTAGCTTTGGACCGATTGCAGATGCACCTGAGTCTGCCAAGCCCGCGGAGAAACCTGAGGAGGTTGCGGCGGTAGAGCCTCCCAAGGATGATGTCGAGGAGCTATTGCTCACGACTCCCAAGAAGCCAAAGGGCTCGGGTTGCGCAGGCTGCCAAACCGGCTCTGGGGCACCTCTGGGAAGCGGACTACTTGCGCTGCTCGCCTTGGTTGGTCTGCGCCGTCGCCGTCGCGCGTAGTCGCACCTAGTGGCGACAGCAGGCCGCGATGCGACCTGAAGCTCGCAGTTTGGACCACATGCGGGGAGCACTGACCCCGGGGGATCGTGCTGAATCATAAGCATTATCAGGTGCTTGGGTCTGGCCCGCGCATTGCTTTGCTCACAGTTGAACATGCCCGATCCACAGCCAACCTGGCAACAGGAGGACTTCGGTCCCTATCGCCTCCTTGAGTGCCTTGGGGTCGGCGGAATGGCCACTGTGCACCGTGCCGTGCATCGGGAGAGTGGCGAGCATGTTGCTCTCAAGCGTCTGCTTCCACAACTCGCCAAAGACGCAATGCTCATCAAGCAGTTCCGTCGAGAGGCGGAAATTGCCAGGTCTCTCGCACACCCCAATATGGCGTGCGTGCACGAGTTTGGTGATGTGGATGGCGTCCACTACCTGACGATGGAAGAGATTGACGGCCCGTCGGTACTAGATCTTTTGCGCCGGGCAAATGAATCTGACAGTCCCGCACCCATCGGCGTGAGCTTGTGGATTCTAAGAGAAATTCTGTGTGCACTGGACTACGCCATGTGTGGCTTGGCTGAGGATGGCGAACCCTTCAACATCGTGCACCGCGACCTCTCGCCCTCCAACATCATTGTCAATCGTCGGGGCGAGGTTAAGATCATCGACTTCGGTGTTGCGAAGTCACTGCGCGGTCGCTACGCCACAAACAGCGGGCGCATCAAGGGCAAGCTTGGCTACATGTCGCCAGAGGCACTTGCCGGTCGCGAGATAGACAGCCGCTCCGATCTGTATTCACTTGCAGTTTTGGCCTGGGAACTCCTCACAGCGCGCAGGCTCTTTCGCGGAAGCGAACGAGAGCAACTTGCCTTGCGCGCAAAGAATCACGAACGCACACCACCTTCGTCACAGAATCCACAGGTCCCAAAGCAACTCGACAACTTGGTCGCGATTGCGTTGTCAGAAGACCCGGATCAGCGCTGGTCATCTGCGAGCGACATGCTGCGAGCCTTGGAGCCACTCTTGGAGTCCGAAGGAACATCGGCTTCTCCGCGAGCTTTGCGCGAATGGATGGAGGATCTCGGTACTGCAGGCGCCAAGCGCTCGAGCCATCGGGATTCGTCTATGGCACCCACGCCTCCGGCACCATCGGCGGTCTTCATTCCCTCTGTGACCATGCCAACGTCGCCGATGAAGATTCCCGGGGTACGACGGTTTCACGAAGAGGTACGCACCGCTGTAGATGCGGTATTTGATCCAGGCGAGCGCCATCGAGCCAACACCTCGCCGCCCGAGGAGATTGCTCTGGCGGTCGGCAGCAGCGAATTTGCCGTGCCGACCCGCCGTATGCAAATCGAGTTGGAACCGGAGCCAGAACCAGAAACCCAGGATCCCGATACGCTGGAGATCCACGATTTGGTTGCAAGCTACGTTCTGGATCCGACCTAAACGCTAGCTCGTTTTGGCGATGGCTTCGATGAGTCGGTCGTGGTTCATGCCATTGGAGGCGACGATGCCGCGATTCTTTTCCAAGCCACGTCCATGACGGAAGTCGAGAGGGTTGCCATCGACATCTGTGATGGTGCCTCCTGCAGCTTTCAAGATGGCATAGCCCGCTGCGTGGTCCCAAATGCGTTCTACATAGCCCGGGCGGGTTGGTAGGCGTAGGTAGATTTCTGCGTCGCCACGAGCAACCGCTGCGTACTTCGCTTGCGAGTCCATGCGAACCGACTGGCCACCAATGCCAAGCAGTTCGGCGATGGCTTTGCTCTGGCTGTGGTCGCTGTGAGCGCTCTCTACCGATTCGCAAAAACGATTGCTGGCAAGCGACGCGTCCTGACTCACCTGGATAGGAGTTGTGGTTCCCTCCACGCTATGGGATTTGGATACGCCATCAACCGCTGTGAAAATGGCTCCAATCGTGCCGTCCGCATTGGGGAGGTTTGGGCATCCCAGTGTGGCCAAAACGGGCTCGCCGTTTTTTACAAGTCCGAGTGCAATGGCGTATTGCTCGCCACGTAAGAACCCCTTGGTGCCGTCAATCGGATCGAGTGTCCAGAAGAGTTCTGAATAGTCACTTGCGCTTCCATGATCAATCCAGCCCAAGACTTCGTCTGATGTCAGGTCCGGGCGTTCCAGAACACGGGCAACCTCTTGCACGACTCGATCGCGAAGTGCAGCGTTTTTGCTGTCGCGAAGTGCAGCGGAGTCTTCTTCTGCAATCAGGGGAATCTCGGGGAACGCCTCGCGGAGTGCAAGAGCGATGATCGCCTGACTGCCGAAGTCAGCAATGGTGACCGGGCTCTTGTCGCGCTTTTCGAGTGCCTCCGCGGTGACGCTCTTTTGAACTCGCTGGCAGAGTTTCGCGGCTTGTTCTGTGGCCTCAAGGGCAACGGAGAGGTGTTGTTTGTGCATCGAGCGCATCACACCGCGCCTTTGCGAAGCTGTCAAACTCTCGTCAAAGAGTGCTGCAACTTGCCCGCAACCAGTGCATTTGCAACTCTCTGCGGGTGAAGCAAACCCTCGTCACCGCAGCGCTCCTCGGACTCGCGCTTGGCTGCGCAAGCCCAGCGGCGCTTACTGTCACCAATCCGGCGTCCGAGCCAGCCCCCACTCGCATGCCAGAGATTGCGGGACTTGATCACCGCGGTACGGAGTTTTCCCTAGAGTCGGCGCTCGCCAAGGGCCCGGTGGTTGTCATCTTCTACCGCGGGCATTGGTGACCTTGGTGCAAACGTCAGCTCGGTGAGCTGGCTCATGAAAGCGCGGCGATTGCGGCCCGGGGCGTGTCGATTGTAGCGATTAGCCCTGATGCACCCCAAAAATCGCGGAGCATGGCTGAGCGCTACGGCATTGAGTTTCCGCTTCTCGAAGACAAAGAACTAAAACTCGCAAAGCAATACGCAGGAGTGTCGAGCGATGGCTATGCGGTGCCGTCGGTGTACATCTTGAAAGCCGATGGCTCGGTCTACTTGCGAAAGGTCGGTGATGCAAAGCACGATCGAATCTATGCAGCGGAGTTGCTGGAGCATCTCGACACGATGCTTGGCCCAGCATCCAAGTCCATGCCCAAGGCGCGTGGCTTCGATAGGCCCTATCGCGTGTCAGCCAACCTCGGATTGGGAACTCATACAATCGAAGATACGGGCTTTGCGACGGACCTTTCGGTGCGAGCGATTCGAACGTTGGGGGCCTACCTCGGCATTGGCGCAGAAGCCGCCGGGCTCGTTCTGCCCGAAAGGGAACTGCGGGCCGCTCTGCTTCTCCAAGGGCAACGTCCAATGCTGGCCGGTGTCTTCGAATTGTACCTACAGGTGCCGCTAGGGTGGGCTAAGCGTTTTTCTGATGATGAGTTTGGAGACTCTGGGTTCTACTCCGGCGTGAGAGGTGGGACGACGTTTGAGGTAAACCCAAACTTTCAACTGCGCGTCGAACTCGCCGTCGAGGGCACATCACTGTCGGGCCAAAGTGGAACAATCACAACCCGGGCGCTCTTTCGCACCGGCGCAGCCTGGCGTTTCTAACAACGTTGGTGTGATTCGAGAGCGCTAGGGAAGGGGAGGCGAATCAATGAGCGCCCCCACTTCAAAGGTGTCTCTGCTGCACCACGTTTGACCGTTGCGATCCTCAACGTCAGCGATGACATCGAGGGTTTTGCCAATCAGGTCGTCGGCGAAGAAGGAGACAACGAAGAGCCTTGGTGCGGTAACGAGCCCAGGCGTCGTATCGCTTTCGATGACGAGTGGCCGAGAAGAGAAGCCCCCCACATCTTGTTCTCCGTCAAACACTCGAAGATTCACTCGCGGCGCATCGAGGTTCTCGCCAGCCGCAATGCCTTGGGCCTGGACCGCCATCACGAACATGGGCGAGCCTTGGAGACCGATAATGGGGTGCACAACACGCGCCTCTTCAAGTGAGCGAAAGAGCTGCATCTCCGACTCAGCCGAAACGCATGGGTCACCGGTGTCGGCCTCTACGCAGTGACCAATCGTTATAGGCATCTGCTCTTCGCACGTGGGTGGCGCGGCATCTTCGGAGTTGCCAGCGTCGCCTGTGTTCTCTGAATCACCTCCGCAGCCAGCAATACACGGTGCGGCGATTCCGAGAAGAAGAAGGACCGTGCGGGCGGAGGGAGTCATTTCGAAGCGAGGCTACTACTTCCCGGTAATGTTGGCGAGTGCCTCTTTTGCGACCTTTTGCTCAGCCTTGCGCTGTTGTCCCACCGGAAGTGCCTCGTAGAAGTCGAGTACGGCTTTGCGCGTCACCGCTTCCTTCTCTGCGTCTTCCTGCGCCGCGTACACCTCGGCGAGGAAGGAGTAGACAATGCCTTTCTGCGGGCCGTAACTGAGCTCTAGGGCGCGCTCCGTTTTTTGCTGTGCGTCGTCGTAGCGCTCTTCGAGATAGTAGAGCTGGCCGAGCAAGAATTTGACGTGATACTCGACTGGAAGGTCTTTGGCGGCCTGTTCCAACACCGGGATGAAGTCGGCTTGCTCCCCGAGATACGCGTACACCTCCGCTGCGATGAGCTGGAAGGGCATGGCGTCGCGCGGCGTCTTTGCCCCTTTGGCAGCGGCATCGAGAATTTCTCGCTCCTGTTTCGCGACAGCAATTGCCTCGTCCATGCGCCCCAAGCCATCCAACGAGTAGCGTTTCATTTGCATCGCTTCAGAACGCTCGACCACACCGCCTCGATCGTTGGCTAGGCAAATATCCACAGCACTGATGATGGCGCCTCGAACCTTGCGTGCAAGCGGGGCTTTGCTCTCCCGGGCGCACATCTCGGCGGCGACTGCCATGATGCCGAGAGGCGCAGGAGCCTCGGTGCTCAGAGGGAGGCTCTTGATGGCGAATTCGGCGCACTCCTTGTGCTGCCCCTTGTTGTGAAGCTGCGTGAGTTGTCCAAGCAAGAGCTCTGGCAGTCGTGGCCAGTTCTCGGGAGCAACCTTTCGGGCCTCCGCGAAAAGACGGCTGGCTTCTTCGTCGTTGCCTGCGGCGGCCGCTTGTGTCGCTTCCACCAACAACTGGTCTGCTGGTTCTTTTGGCGTGGCTTGGTCGCCGCGAGCTGCCAGAGCATTTTTGAGGAGGTCTTGAAACTGTGTATTGTCACATCCGCCAAGCTGCCGCCCGAGAATCGCTTCGTCCTTGGGGTCGACTACATAGTAAGTTGGAGTAACGGCAATTGGATATTTGGCGATGACCTCGGCGTTTGCAGGTCTCTCGCTGTCAATCCGAACCCAGATAAATTCTGAGGCGATGTCACCGAGCGCCGCCTGGGTTAGCACGGTCTTCTCCATCTCCATGCAGGTGTGACACCACGCCGCCCAGGTATCGATTACCAGCGGCATGTTGCGCTCGCGTGCCATGGTGAGTGCCTTGCCATAGTCCTCTTGCACCCAAACCATGGCCTCGCTTGGCGTCCCGTGAGTCGCAGCTGCGTCCTTGACGTCGGACTTGGTGACCGTTGGTCCTGGGTCCGTTTTTGTTGGAGTTGGAGGTTTGCTCTCTTTCTCTTTGCAGGAGGCGAGAGCAAGTAGGGCGACAGCAGCGGTAAGAAACTTCATGCCTACCTAAATGCTACCTCAGTCGCGGTAGCTCAACGCATCTCGATTGCGGAATCCGCAGCGCCCTTGCGCCATTCAGCGATCTGGCTGGCCCCCTGAAATGCGCGGCTCAACAGACGCGAGCGTCGACTGCCCGCTTCTGGACCAGATGTCGTTGATGGTGGCATGTTGGTGACCGACGGAACTGTCACCGTTGTGAGTTTTGGAATGCGCCCTTGCTCCAACTGATTCACCAACAGCCGCAGCTTCGCAAAGGTCTGAGGCTTGCTACTTCCAACGTCCTGGCAGGCTTCGAGGGCCAGGGCAAGGTGGTGTTTTGCAAGCGCTTCACCCTGGAGCCGAGGGAGTACTTCCGGCTCTCGGGCCGTAGGGGCACCAAGGGCGGCAAGTAGACCGACTGTGCCGCGTTTGCGCAGGGCATCGAGACCGGACGAGAGAGCTTTGGCAGAAAGGCTTCGAGACATGTTGCCATGCTATGGCAGCAAAACGAGTTGGGCCAGTTTGCGCCATTTGGTAGACAGAGGCATGGATGCGTTCGCACTCGCTCTAACCACTCTTTGCGCACTCTGCGTTGGTCTCACACTTCTCGGCGAGCGCAAGGGCGTTGCGATGATGACCATGGTGGGCAAGCCAAGCGCGTCGCTTGCCTTCATCGTGCTGGCGCTCCACCTGGCAAAAGGGGACCAGGGGCCAAACGGATACCCACTGCTCATTGTCGTTGGACTGATTTTTGGCGCTGGCGGTGACGTCGCTCTGATGTCCAAAGCCAAGAAGTGGTTCCTCGTTGGACTTGTGAGCTTCTTGCTCGGCCACATCGCGTACTTGGTTGCCTTCGCTCGACTCACCGAAGCTTCGGATTGGATGTCGCCATGGTTGGCGGGGCCGGTTGTTGCGGTCCTAATCGTCCTGAAGTATCTGTGGCGGCACCTTGGAACGATGCGGGTTCCCGTGCTCGCCTACATGATTGCCATCGTGATTATGGCGATGGCTGCACTTGCTGTGGCGCTTGCAGAAGAACCGCCTCTATCGGCGGGAGCCGTGCGTTTTGTTGTCGTGGGTGCGCTGCTTTTCTTTGCATCCGATATCGCCGTGGCAAAGGCGCGGTTCGTAGAGGCGCGCTTTGTCGACAGGCTCTGGGGGCTACCCTGCTATTACGCAGGGCAGCTTTGCATAGCGTGGTCTCTAGCTTAGAGAACCGACTGCGATTCGAATCTGCGTGCTTGGTCGAACGTCCGCCACTCGGAAACCGAGTTCTTGGGATAGGTCGGTAGGTCGAACTGTCGGTCGCGAACGCGCTCCAGGCTGCTTGGCCCCATCGTCGCTACGGGAATATTCTTACGCAGGCTCGCCGCGTAGAAGATCCGGTAGTGGAAGAAGAACTTTTGCACAATGGCATCGGCTTTCCAGGGCGAGAGCCCAAGCTGTCGCCAAAACTTTGGGTGCACAGGTCCGGGAGACTTCTCAGTCACAGCAATGCGCAGTTCGTTGTGCCGGAGCACCAGTGTTCTTCCAAAGTCGCCATCGATACGCTTGTCGATATGAGCCTTCAGAGCAACTTCTGGTTGTGCCGCAAGGCCTCTCGTACCGCGCAAGGTCACTTCTACATCGTCACCTTCGGAGTGCGACCATAGTTCTTCAATCGCTTCGGGGTCGTGCAGGGGAACGAACACCATCAGATCCGAACCCTCTTTTACGAGAGTGTCGAGGATATGGGTGTTGCCACCGGTCGCGCCCGCTCCAACGACATCGCTGGTATCGACCAGGGAGACATGGCCGAGCTTTCGAGCCAGTTTCGCCTTGCGAACATCTCGTAGTGCCTCTGAGGGAGATTGAAAGGTTGGCAGAGGAACTTCCCGAACCTTCCACACCATCTCAGCCAACGCATCGGCGAGTTCGTCGGCGAGTGCTTGGTCGCCATCAGTGCATACATGTACCGCCCAACCAAGATCGCCAGCATCTGTGAAGGGATGTACCATGAAAATGTGTGCACTCACGACGTCGGGCCGCTTGCACAGTTTCTTGATGTGCATAAAGAGCGGGCGCATCGGGTTGAGAAAGTCGATGGTCATGCCGCCGCCGAGAATCACTGGCAGCTTTCGCCATGCACGCACAGGAGCGATGTCGCCGCGCAGATGCTGAATGAGCTGCGTCATGGCTCGAACGCCTGTCTTGCGCAAATCTCGATGCGGGTTGGTTCGGTAGCCTTCTAGAATCGTCGTCGTTTCGACGATGGCAGGCGAGAGATTTGCGTGCAAATCGTAGCTCACTGCAACCACGGCATCGTCACCGAGTACTTCTTTCACATCGGCAATGAGGACGCCCTCAGGAGCCGCATCCAAGTCAGCCACGCGCATGGATCCGTGAAGCGCCAAGTACACTCCATCCAGGTCACCGGCGCGGCGGAGAGAACTCTTGAGCCGCTCGCGTATCCACGCGAAACACGCCGCACTAATCGGTCCACCGGGGACTGCCAAAGCGGAGATCAGCGGCACGCACTCCACATTCTCGGCCTTCTCCGCGGTCTCTAGGCATCCTCGCAATTCTGCTTTGCGAAGTATGTCTACCAATTCGTGTTGCTCACTGGCTAGAAAATCACGTAGGTCATCTTCTTCGAAGTAGTGGAAGTCTTCAAAGTGCTCGCGCTCTGTGAACAGCGGAGAGTAGGAGTTGCCTTCGTGAAATACTCGTCCGTAGGCGATGCGAAGCGGGCGTCCGCCCGATGCAAGCTTCTTTCCCATTACGAGAACATCTCCCCAAGAAAGAGCGTTAGGAGTTTTTCGCGGGCGGTGGGAGAGCAGCTGTTAAGCAGCCTGTGGATCGGTGCCTGCGTGGTGGGGAGCTTGCCATCTTTGATGCCAAACTCGGCCATCATGGCCCCTGTGTCCATGCCGCCAGCGCCTAGAGCAACCGCTTCCAGAAGCTGTACAACCGCTGCTGGAGCATCTTCGCTGTCCGGCAAATCCGGCGTGGCCTTCTTGAGGTCTTCTAGAATCGCGCCAATCTTGGATGAGTTGTGCGGATCAATGGAGAAGTGAATGTGTGCTGGTGAATTGCCGAAGGCGTAGGTTGGCTGAACGCGCCATCCTGCTGCCGTGAGCCGATCGGCCAGTTCAAAGACGTCGCCGCCTTTTGTGGTCACCGCAACGAGCCCCATGACGGGTTTTCCGAGTACGTGGATTCCATCGATCTCGCCGACGCCCGCTACGAATTGTTCTGTGGCCTTCCAGGTCTTTGCGATCAGTTCACGGTAACCGGATTTTCCCAGTCTCTGAATCACGGCCCAAGCAGCGGTCATCGGGGCGAGAGATTTCGAGCCCTGAATCGTTGGGTTGATGATGGAGTAGCCCGACCATGTGGCGCAGGAGTAGTACTGAGCACTGCGCAGTTCACGATTGCGTTGCGCGAGAATACTGATGCCCTTGGGCGTGAAACCGTATTTGTGAAGGTCCACGGACATGGAAGTGACACCGGGAACTTGGAAGTCGAATTCCGGCAATTCGACGCCGAGGTCGCGCTCGAAAGGCAAAACCCAACCGCCAATACATGCGTCCACGTGCAGTAGAAGGTCCTTCTCTTGGGCGAGGGCGCCCAACTCCGCGATTGGATCGATAACACCGTGCGCGTAGCTCGGTGCAGAACCAACGAGCAAGATCGTGTTCTCGTCGAGCTTGGCTCGCACGTCGTCCATGGATGCTTCCATGGTCACAGGATCTACGTCGACGAGGATTGCCTTCACGCCGAGGTAGTGAGCTGCCTTCTGAAAGGACGCGTGGGCCGTTTCGGGAAGGAGCATGTTTGGATCGGTGATTTGCGGACGATGCTTTCGCGCGTAGTCCCGTGCCGTTTTCACCGCGAGAATCACACTCTCAGTGCCTCCAGACGTTACGGTGCCTACAGCTTCTTCGGGGGCTCGCAAGTGGCCGAGGGTTGCAGCCACAAGATCGTTCTCAAGGCGCCGAGCACTTGGGTAGACCGTGGGGTCTAGACCATTGCCGCTCATGCCGGCAGCGAATGCCTTGCGTGCGAGTTGGTTCACTGCGTCCCCCGCGTCGTAAATAAACGCAAAGGCGTTGCCGTCCTTGGCACTCAGGTCGTCTTCTCGGAGTGCAGCCAAGCGAGCGAGAATTGCATCATCGTCAGTGCTGCCGTTTTCTGGGAAAATTTCGTTGCTCATGCTGTCTCCGTATTTTTCTTAGGTTTGGGTTTGTCGGTTTGTGTTGTTGTGGTCGTTCGCTTTAGGGGGGCAAGGAGGCCATCCCAGAGAAGCTTGTGCACCGGGGCGAGGTCACATTGCATCATCACGCGTTGCACCATGAGGCCGTCGATGGTCGCTCGGCAGATTCGGATCAGGGAGTCGGCGTCGCACTCGGCAATTTGCCCAGCAGCAATGCCGTCTCGAATTCGTTGGGTGAGGGCTTGGCGATGGGTCTCAAACGCTAGGTTGCCAATGTTCACGATGTTCTTTGTGCGCTCTTTTCCACCAACCGCGAGTGCCTGCGTTAGAAAGAGCACTCGTTCTTCGCGCTCGTGATGAAACGCGTGCACCGCTTTCACTTGAGCGAAGAGCTGGTCGATGGGGTGATCGTGTGCTGCCATTTGCCCGACAACAAAGACGGCCTGCTCTGCCAGAAGGTCGGCGAGTGCTTGCTCGAAGATCGCGATGCGGTCTGGAAAGTAGTAGAGCAGGGTGGGGCGCTTGAGCCCGAGCCCCTCGGCAAGCTTTGCCATCGACGTATCAAGACCGTGCTCCGTGAGGAATTCCACAGCCTTGGCGCCGATTTCGCGTCGCTTCTCTATGTCTACTGGGCGTGCCATTTGTTGACGTATTGTCAAGTAACAGTTGGCTGACATATCGTCAAGGTATAATCTTTGGCCAGTTCCAAGCTTCGCCCGCCAACTCGAAGACGCCCGAAACGCAAAAACGCCAGCCTCTGAGGGCCGGCGTTCGAAGCGGAATATGAGCCTTTGCTTAGAGCGGTGGCAAATCCGAGGTGGCGTGGGAGCAGTCGCCTTCATCGCCCTCGGTTGGCATCCACTCAACGCTGTCGGTGTAGAACACTCGGCCAAAATTGTCGCCCCAACACTCGGAGGCTTCGACAACCACATCGCCGAGGTCGCCCGATTGCATGCGCAGGTCTGCACGACCCGAGCCTGTTGCCAACCAACGGCTGCGAATCACCGCGTCTTCTTGGGCGGTCCCTGCGTCTTCTAGGTCACCGTGGATGGTGAATTCAAAATTGCCCGCGCCTTCTTCGTTCTCGTCGTAGAGGTATTCGAAGTGTACATCGCGCTCGGCGCCGTTCTCGTCAAGCTCACGCGAGTCGATGATCATGCTCAGAGCGGGGATTTCGTCGTTGGGATCCTCAAGGTTGTATTGCACGGTGACCAAGCCTATTTCGTCATTGTCGATCGGATTCACGCGTTCGCCCGCATCAAAATCGATTGTGAAGCTGCCCTGTCCTCGGTGTTCTTCTAATCCCGGGACTGCATGGCCAAAGATTAGCGCTTCAAAGTCTGCATCTGCGATTGTCTTGCTGCGGCCATCGAGGCTCCAGTCAAAGCTTCCATCGTCGTTTTCCGTAACCACGAGTCGGTGATCCGCAGGGTCAAGAGCACTGGAACCAGGTCCCCAAGTGTAGACGTTGTCGTCCACGGTTGTTGGAGGTGTCTGCACGATGGTGTGTACTAAGAGAAGTACCCAGCCAGCGCCGCGGTTTAGATCTCGCGTTACCTGGCGAGTCACAACGTAATACGGGGCGAGTTCACCGAGTACGGCATTGCGTGTTGAGGCGATCCCATCTTGTGAGCCGTCGTCGGTTCGCGTGGCGGTCTCGGGTAGGTTAATGCGCACACTCTCGGCGGTTGGCAAGGCCCGTGCGATGTTCTCGGGAGCTTCCTGCTGAACACAAGCCGTGGCGAGCACAGAGGAGAGAAGGATACCTGTGAGAGTGGCTTTACCGTGTTTCATACTGCAGCGTTAGTGCAGGCCCCGTGCCGCTTCGTAAGTGCGGGAATTGTTGAGAGTGAGCATGGCTGCAGTGCTGTGCTGTGGCGTGCCCCTACACATTGGTGTGGAGCAATCCTTCAGTGCCCGGAGTGCTCAGAGCCGCTTCGCAGCATCGTGGTATTCGCGGACGATGTCCTCGACGATGGCGCCAATGGGCTTGGTCTCGTGAATCAACGAGATGCCTTGGCCCGCACTCCAAATGTCCTTCCAACGCTTTGCGGACTCCGCGCCATGGGCCGGTACATGGGTCTCGCCGGGAATCGTGCTCTTGAGAAAGTTTGCGTGAATGCCTGAGACTTTTTCTGTGTACACAACCTCTGTGTGGTCACTCTCCACAACCAAGCTCTTGTACTCTGGCTGTGCTCCGCATTCTTCTGAGGCAATAAAGCGCGTGCCCATGTAGGCCAGTTCGGCACCAAGCACCATCGCTGCGGCAACTTGTTCCCCGCCAGAGATACATCCTGCAGCAACCACCGGAATGCCCACGTTTTGGCGAAGGTAGGGGATGAAGACGTAGGGGTTTACGGTGCCCGCATGCCCACCGGCGCCCTGACTCACCCCGATGATCGCATCGACCCCTGCGGCTTCTGCCTTCTTCGCGTGCTTGATGTTGATGACATCATGCAAGACCGTCACGTCACGCTTGTGTGCCTCGCTGACAATCTCGGTGGGGTTGCCGTAGCTCGTAATGAAGACGGGAACTTCAAACTCATAGGCAAGCGCTATGTCTCGCTTGAGCCTATCGGGTTCGGTGAGCCCAATGGTGAAGTTGATGCCAAAGGGTTTGTCGGTGCGAGCTCGCAGCCACTCAAGGTCTGCGCGAAAGAGTTCCGAGCTTCGCGCATTGATGCTCGGCATGGTTCCCAGAATTCCCGCTTCTGCGCAGGCCAACAGCATCTCTTTGTTGCTGATGAGAAACATCGGGGCACACACAATTGGGTATGCAAGGCCCAGACGTCGCGACAATGGCGTTGAGAAAGAACTCATGCCAGCAGCCTATCACTCTCGAAGTGGCGCTATGAGCTTGTATGCGTGCCTGAGACGTTGAGAACGATCGACATGATGAGCCCGTCAACGCCCAGTGCATTGGTCGCGGTAGGCTCTTCGATTGCGCAATCACCCGGGGCGCGCAGAAAACTTGGAAAGGCCTCACCCGCGCCGTTGCTGCCAATGAAGAAGCGATTTTGCGAGTCTTGGCCATTCGGCGTGAAGACTTCAACGACGAGGGTTGATCCTGCGGGCACTGTTGCCTCGATCGGCACGGCAACGATCGATTCGAGTTGATCGGGAACCGCAGCGCTGGTGCTGGCAAGGAGAGTTAGGTTGGCGATTTGGAGCGGGCCGTCGAGCGTGTGTAGTGAGACTTGCACCGGTTGGCTGCCGCCCGCGCTTGCGGCTTCTTCCACACCAATGTCGACACTCGACACTATGAAGTCACTGGTAACGCCAACGCTCGCAAGTGGGTAGGTGCGGTAGTAGTGGTTGTCGGTGTGAAAAAAGTCGGGGCCACCTGCGTTGCACGAAACAGAGTTCTGCGGCGCAATCGTGTTTTCTGCGCCGGCCTGTAGAGTGACGGTTTGAACGCCAGCATCGGCATTGTTCGGAGTCGCATCAGCACCGATTGGGCTGCCATCAGCGCTACTGGACTCGGAGGTGCCACCATCGGCTGCGAGACCTTGTTGCATGTCTCCTTCGATGGAAGTAGCGCATGCACCGGTTGCACATGCACCTGTGGCTACAAGGGCAATCACTGATCGTCGAAGTACGTGGAGTCGGGCGCGGTGGGGCAAAGTGGCCTTCGATTCTTTCTGGTCCGAAACGGGGAGAGGGGTCATCGAACAGTATACACGTTGCGGTGCCGTTGCTCAGACCAATTCACACATCCACGTTCAATGTGCAGTATCGGCATGCATAGGGAACATGCTATTCTGATGTACGACAACGTGCGAGATCGTGTGTGTAGGTGTTTTTCTAATTGACACCGAAACGCCCCAGAGAATACCGATGCTGGAGCAAACCAAGGTGTCAGAACCCCCGCCGATAGGTAAGCGACCTTCCGAGTTTCGCTATTGGGAGAACCTCGAGAAGCCGGTCGTTCGCACGGTGCGAAAGATTGCAGAACGTGTGCTGCATTTCGACCTCGCGCCAAGCGAGCAGCGAGTGAATGAATTCGCCGCCTCGTATTTTGATGCGGACCCACTGGCTGAGGCATTTGTTCGCGACGTCGTGGAACCGTTGGGATATGAGGCAGCTCGGTCGATGCTAGACATCGCGTTGGCTCACGGTGCCGATGCTGTCCCCAACGCGCCCCAAGCCCTGCGCAATCTCTTTGCCGATCTAGATTCAGATCCAGAATGGCTCGATTGGCAACAGGTTGAACTGGGAGCCAAGGTCTTTCGCAGATACGGCTCAAGCGTCTTTCGATTTGCGGGGGCAATCACGCTGCAGTCCTATGCAGAGAATTCTGTGGCAAAGGCGCTCATCTTGGCTGGCGGCTACGAAGGCGCCACAACACGGAATCGCTTCCTGGAGACGGCATCGTTTTGGATCGACGTCTCTGAACCGAGCGCGCTGCGTCCCGGATCCAAAGGGCGCAGTACCTCAATGCGTGTGCGCATCATGCATGTCTTTGTGCGACGGCGTTTGTCGGAACATGCCGAGTGGGATGAGTCGGCGTGGGGGACACCAATTAGCCAAGGCGATTCGGTGCTCACGCTGATGGGAGGAAGCGCCGTGCCTGGCCTGGCAATGCAAGCGCTTGGCTTTCGCCCATCAAAAACTGAGATCCTAGCGATGATGCATTTCTGGCGCTACGTGGGTCATATTATGGGAGTAAGGCCACGGTGGTACCCCGCCAACATTGAGGAGGCGATTCAGCTGCTCTTTGTGAATTTCGTCAAGGGCGCCAAACAATCGGGCGAAGACGGCAAGAGACTCTGTCAGTCCTTTGCACAGGCCTTTGAACCGCCCAAGGGACTTCCCCTAAGAAAACGTCTGGGGGCGAACGTGCAGCATCGCTTGCACATGGGATATACCCAGTTCTTCTCGCCGCCACGGTTTTTTGGAGCCAACGAAATGCCTGGGGTTGGTTTGTTGTCGCTCTACCCGCTGCTTGGATTCCCTCTGCTCTTTGGAGCAGAAACACTGCGTCGAAATTCCTCCATGCTCGACAAACTCGCAGACCGAGTTGCTCGCAAAGAGCGCAAGCGCTGGTTCGACCGACAAAACGCCGGGCGCAACGCATCGTACAAGCCAGCGACAAAGCTCAGTCGCTAAACTGGCGGTGTCCAAGAACCTTGGCTGCAAACGCTTCCTTGGCGGTTGCACTGAGTCCCTCGGGGAATTGCGCAGCAGACCGCTGCCATCGAGCGAGCCATGATTCATCCAGGAGCGCATGGTGCTTGCCACTCGTGGCCGCCGCCTCCGGTGTCATGGCAATCGTGGTTTCCGCCTTGGCGCCAGTGCTCCGGCCACTCGCTACAAAGAAGCCCGCAGCCAACAGGCAGGCTCGAACCGCCGTGGATCGACTGTAGGTAAAGAGCTGAGTGTTTGCGGAGGCACAGGCCTTCCAAATGGTCTCAAATGCCTGCAGCGTCCATTCTTCGCCGCTGCTCTTGCTGGAGAACATGTCGAAGTAGATGAGGTCGGGCGCATCTGCCTGCGCCAGCTGCGTGAGGAATTCCCCCTCAAACAAGGACCAGCGAATTTGCTCCGTGCGCTTGCAGACCCACGAGCCTTGGGAAAGCAGCGCTCTTGGCCCGCCATGCCACAGGTACGGAAACTCTTGGTGGTTCGCCAGCGCCAGCTTGAGAGAATCCAGGTCGTTTTCGAAACTCACAATGTGGAGTGCTCTGCACGCAACACCGGATGTCTGGAGCGTTTCGTGGCATTGCACGGCGGCCATGGCGTTCGCAGCAGCTCCAAGCCCCACGTCCCAAATCACAAGCGGCTTGTCGGTCGCAACACCATCGGCCGTCTTCGTGAGTGCTGAGAGCAAGTTGCTTTGCTCTACGTAGAGTTCGTTGGCTTCCTGGAGCGGGGGATTGTGTGAGTGCATGATTTCCCCCGAGCTCGATTGTCGAATGCTCGCGAACCCAGCCTCGTGACGATGCACTTCATAGTCTCCAAGACGAGCTGGGCCGCGCTTGGGCTCTCTGGGCTTGGGATGTGCTGTTAGCACAGGGTTATCAATATCGGGCTCGTGCAGTATCGCTCGTTTCTCATTGTAGAGGCGCAGAAACGAATCGTCCAAAATGCTCTGCCGAATTTCGCGCATGAGCTGGTGATAGAAGTAGATGTTGTGCTGCCCCAGGAGTTGCCAGGCGAGGGGCTCTTTCGCGCGTCCGAGGTGGTAGAGATAGGCTCGCGAGAAACGAGCGCAGGTTGGGCAATGACAGGCAGGATCTAAGGCTTCTTCTGAAAACCGGTGAACCGAGCGACGTGTCTTAATGAGGCCTCTGGACGTGAAGGCGGTGCCGTGCTGAGCCACCTGGGTTGGAATGATGCAGTCAAACATGTCCACACCGCGGTGCACCCCTTCAAGAATGTCGAGTGGCGTTCCAACACCCATCAGGTATCGAGGGCGATCTTTGGGCAGAAGGTCCGTTGTGAGCTCACAAGTCGCCTCGCGTTCTTCTTTGCCTTCGCCGACGGCCAATCCACCAATGGCAAATCCATCGAAGGGCATGTCGGTGAGTTGCGCAGCGCTCTCACGGCGCAGGTCGGGATAGCGCGCTCCTTGCACAATGGCAAAGAGAGACTGCGGCGAATCCCCACGTGCTGCGAGACTGCGCTTTGCCCATCGATGAGTTAGGTCGAGCGCCGCCTTGGCCTGTGCGCGCTCCGCCGTCGACGGAATGCACTGATCGAGCACCATCATGATGTCGCTGCCGATCGACATCTGCGTCGCAATGCTGCGCTCCGGGCTCAAAAGGATTTTTGTGCCATCAATGTAACTTCTAAAGGCAGCACCCTCTTCTGTCATCGTACGAGCGTCGTTTAAAGAGAATATCTGAAATCCGCCAGAGTCGGTAAGGACCGAGCGCTTCCAACTTGTAAAGCCGTTGTAGCCGCCAAGGGCCTCAAACACTTCCGGGCCGGGCCTCAAGAGCAAGTGATAGGTGTTGGCCAAGAGAATTTGCGAACCGGCATCCTCCAAACTCTGCGGCATCTGCGCTTTGACGGTGGCCTGCGTTCCAACCGGCATGAAGAGTGGCGCAAGGACATCGGAGTGGAGCGTTTGGAACCGGCTCGCACGAGCGCGTGAACCGCTTGCCGTGCGCTCGACGTGAAACCCTAGGCGAGAGGACGTCACGGCTTGCTTGCTTTGATAATGACTGTGGTTGGCATGAGCTTGGCTCTGTCCTTGCTGTACCAACGTCTCGGGTAGTCGCGCAAGCCGTCCTCGCTCTCGTGCAAGTCGGCTTCAATGACGTGCTCGATGCGCAAACCACTCGCGATGATTGCATTAAGAAATGTACTTAGTTTTCTCGCGTGCATGACGATAGGGCCGCCGTTCCAAGACATGCTCTCAATCGGGCCTTCGTCGCTATAGGAGTGCTGCATCACCAACTCTTTGCCTCGGCTTTTGAGACAGCGAAACACTGGGTGCTCCCAACTGAAGACGAGAATGCCGCCAGGTCGAAGATAGCTCGCAATGCGATCAAGCGACGCACTCAGGTCCACAGACCAACCGAGTGCGTACAGCGAGAGGGCGATGTCGAAGTGGTTTTGTGGAATGCCGGGATTGGCCTCCATGGGGGCTTGATGCAGACGTGCTTCAAAGTCGTGCTCTTCACAGAGCGCCTTTGCATTGGCGATTTGCTCTCCGGAAAGGTCCAGGCCACAGAGTTCTTCTGCCCCATGCGTGTGCAGATACAAGAGCGACTTTCCGTCACCACAGCCGAGTTCAACAATACGTTTTCCACGCACGTCGCCAAGTAGGCCGAGTTGCCGCTCATCGGCACATAGAGGCCCGTAGAAGGGCAGTGCAGTGCGTCCCTTTGTACTGTGCGCAACCTTGTCCCAACTCGCTTCGTTGAGTTCGAGGTAGCGCTCAAGCTCGGTGCCCTTGCGATTGTCCACGCGGTGAGGAACGCGCCCTTAGCGACCGAAGTTGATCGAAGAAGAGTCGCCGCCGCTGCCGCCTCTGGGAGGATTTGGATCGCGGAATATGAAAACGGCCACGGCCACAATAATTGCCCCCGCGATCGCTGCGAGAGCAGAGCTTAGTCCCTTGGTCGTTAGCAGTAGCGCCGCCCCAGCAAGGCCAACCAAAAGAATGCCGATCGAAGCGCCCATGGGAGCCCGTGAGGATTCCCTCTCCACTTTGTCGATGCAGCAGTTCTTAAACTTCTTACCGCTGCCACAGTGGCATTGGTCGTTGCGGCCTATTTTTTTTGCGTTGGGCATGAGGGGCGACGGTTGTATAGGTTGTTAGATAGGGCAGCTCATGTCTTGGCCACAGCAGAGCGGTGACTTGATTTTGCCATGTCCGTTAGGGCATTTGGAAATCGCGACTTTGGCACCGTCGTCTTTGGTGATCGAGTCATGAACGAGTTCTGAGCTGCAGTTTGAACAGGACATGTTAACGCCCATGCCACATTTTTCGCACGTGTAAGTTGCCATAGGGCGCAGTGTACACGTCCCGCTCGGCAGCTTCACGGGCTCTGCAGACTTCTCGACCCGGGGAGAGAGATCCGGCGTTTTTGTGGCGCAGATCTAGTGGATTGCCGGGCTGGGCCTCGCATCTGCTTGCAGGGACTGGAATACTAGTGGAACCGACCTAGTATGGCCGTTGTTCTAAAAATCGTCCCCGGCAAGATTATTACGCGGGAAGAGTTTCTTGAAACTCACCCTCCCTTCAGCATCGCGTTGGATGGCTATGTCGCGGGCGAGCCATTTCTCGCTGTCAACGATAAGGGGCCGTATCGCAACTTCAATCACCACGAGGCGGTTGATCGAAGCTGTACCTCCGCGACGTGCGAGCAGGTCAGGCGCGCCATTGCGCTGGGACTTTACGACCTCTACAAGGGCGAGCGCGGGCCCCGGGCAACGCTATGGGCGAACGATTGTGACCAAGACGTTTGCCTCGCAACTTGGATTCTCTTCAATCCGAGCCGAGCTAGCGAACCCTGGGTGCGAACTCTCTCGTACATAGAGGACTTGCTCGACATGTCCTCTGGTGGTTTTCCCATGCCCGACGAGCGCGATTTGTTGGGCGAGATTCGCTGGGTCTTTGAGCCTTACACCGGCAATCGCCACAGGCTTGCCGAGCTTGGCGAAGAGGGAATGCACGACATTATTCAAGAATCCCATACGCGGATTGAGCGCTTCCTCAATGGCGAGAGCAAAATCACACCACTGCTAGGCGACTATCGCGAAATTGGTGGCGGCGACGGTTGGGTGCTCGTCGAAATTGATCACCAACACGCTCGCCAGAAGATGGTCGAAGCGAACATCAAGGCAGCCGTCGAACTCTACGCGCAAAAAGACGACCGCTACATGTACGCGATTTGGCGGCGTTCCGAGTACATCGTCAATTTTCCCATCCTCGAAATCCTGCGCCAGCTCAACATCGCCGAGGGCTTTGATCCTGAAGGTGTGACTGGGTGGGGCGGATCAGAAAATGTCGGAGGCTCGCCTCGCGGGGTTGGCAGCAAGCTCACGCCCTCCGAAGTCGAAGCGGTGGTTCGCGAAGTGGTCAAGGCAAGTCCTGTGCACCGTTGGAGCAAATCCAATGGCGTGGCTACGGGCGAGGAATAGGCTCTGGGCCCCACCCGCTGGGAATACGCAATAGGCCAACGATGACCATGCTCTTCCTTATGCGCCACAGCATCGCCGTCTCCACGGACTTTCAAACCACTGACGACTCGCGTTGTCTAACGGAGCAGGGACGCGTTTATGCCAAGGACGCTGGACACGCGCTGCGAGACTTCTTGGACACACGCAACCTCGAACTGACCTGCATTGTCACAAGCCCGCTTGTGCGGACTGTGCAAACCGCAGAACTCGTGGCTGCCGCGCTTGGCTACGAAGCCGAAATTCGCGCTATGCATGCCCTGCGCTCTGAGTCTCCTAGCCAGCGTGGAGTCGACGAACTGCAGGCGCTCGGGCACGGTGTGGTGCTGGCAGTAACCCACGAACCTATTGTGAGCGCTATGAGCGCGCGCATCGTTGGCGATGTCTCCGGAGGGTACGGAGCTGGCTACCACGCCTCGGAAGTTCGCTGCTTTGAAGACAACACAGCGGTCTGGCGCCATCAACCGTAGGGCGGCTTCATCAGCCGCGTGGCTTGGCGCACGACATTCGCTGTCGCACAAGAAGCGCAACGATGCTGCCAAATGTTATTGCCAAACGTCGTAGCGCCTAAAAGTCGAGGCCGAGGCTTGTCGTAAACGTCGCCTGCGCACCGGCGGCATCCGTTGCATCGCAATTGCTAGTCGGTGTGCTTGGGTCGACATCGACGCATCGCATATCGGTTCCTGCGCGGTCGTCCACAGAGCTGCCTGCCAACGCAAAATCAGCTTCCAGGGTCAGTGTGAAAATGTAGTACTTGAGCTTGGTGCCAAGCAGAATGCGCTGGCGAATAATGTCGTCTTGATCGCCAAAGACGAAGTTCATGTTTGCGTCTGTGGGATCGTCGCGAGAGTCAATGTTCGGCGTTTTGTCGATAACTTCCGAGCGCGGAACAATAATGAGCCAGTTCCAGCCAACGTAGGGGCTTGCGCGAAAGAGGCCCGCAATACCAAAGTCCTTGGAGACCACCACATCCACGGATGCGACGGTTAGGTCGATTTGCTCCGATCCCATCATGCGGGATGCGGCGCCACGCACAGCCACCGAAGGCAGAGGAAGATCATGGTAGCCCTCCTGCAGCGCGAACTTCACATAGCCTTGGCTTGCCCAAAGGTGCGAAGAGCCAAGATGCACGGCGCCAATTCCCACTTCGAAACTTGGGAGTGGTAGCCACATGCCCTTCTTTACGAAGAGACCCGTGGTTGCCATCGTGCCATCGTTCGGCTCTTCGATCGCATTCCAGTACGCGGCATCGCTGCTGATGCTGGTGAACGCTACGTCGGCGCTGAAGTGAAAGCCGCCAAAGCCGAGCGTGTCAGCCGGTTCGAGTAGGCGAGGCGCCATGACGACGCCGAGCTCACTCGCGAGCGAGCGAAAGTTGATGTTCGAACCGACAACCGAGTTGCCAGAGATGGTGCCGAGGCGCGAGAGAACGAGGTCGTTGTCGTCCGCCGCAGCCACTCGCGAGCTGGCTCCAAGCGCCACGGTGGAAAGCGCGGCAAGAGCAAGAAGTCGAGTCGGACCGATCATCGGTTTCGACGGTAGCTGGGCGCGCTACGAGCTGTCAACCCGAGCTGCAGCCTGTCACGCAACGCCGTCTTGAATGAGGCTCGGGTGCTATACATAAGGCATGACAACGAGCTATCAGAGCATTCTTTGGGAGCGCGATGAGGGCATTCTCACCCTCACTCTGAATCGCCCGGAAAAGCGCAATCCGATTGGGCCGCAGAGCCTGGGAGAGTTGGTGCATGCCTTGGAAACGGCCAAGGCCGACGCCGAGAGCCGAGTCATTATCATCACTGGGGCCGGGAAGGTCTTCTCGGCAGGCGGCGACTTATCGATGCTTTCCGGCTCGGCTCAAGCGGAGAGTGCAATTCCACCTGCCTCCCTCGTAACGCTTCTCACCACCATGCACGCCCTTGGCAAGCCGATCATTGCCATGGTGAACGGGCATGCCCTCGCTGGTGGGCTTGGCCTCATGGTCGCGTGCGACTTGGTTGTGGCGAGTGATGCAGCAACCTTTGGCACCACCGAGATCAAGGTTGGGCTTTGGCCGATGATGATCACGGCCGAGATCACCCGCAACATTGGACGCAAGAAGACGCTTGAGTTGATGCTCACGGGCAAGCGCATTGATGCTGCGGAGGCCGAGCGCATTGGACTCATCAATCAGTCGGTTCCCGCGGAAGAACTGGCCGCCGCGACACGGGCACTGGCGGAGCAGCTGGCAGCACAAAGTCCGAGCACGCTTTCCAAAGGGCTAACGAGCTTCTATGCGACGCAGGATCTGGAGTTCGAAACGGCCTTGGGGCGTTTGGAAGCGGGGCTCGCGGACGTGCTTAGTACCGAAGATGCTCGCGAGGGACTCATGGCGTTTCTGCAGAAGCGCAAGCCGACCTGGAAGGGGCGGTAGCAGTCTCGCGTTAAGAACTGTTCTTAAGAACCGGTTTGCTTGTGCGGCGTGGCGACTGCGCCCTTGTTGTCGCCTTGGATTCCCGCTATCGCTTCTCGAACACTGTCGAGAGAAAACGGCTTGTAGAGGCAGCGCGCTTGACTATTGTCGAGGAAGGTCTGGGTCACATCGCTAAAGACGCCACCGGTAATAAAAATGACGCGCTTGGCGAGCTCTGGATACTCCGCTTCAAGACGTTCGTAGAACTTTGGACCGGAAAGCCCCGGCATCATTAGGTCGCAGAAAAGCACATCGAAGTCGGAGTCCTCCTCTAGGATGGCAAGGGCCTCGTGTCCACCTCCCACTGCGGTGCTATTCGCTCCCTTGATCATGCGGGCCAGTGATTTCGCGACTAGGGCTTCGTCGTCGATGATAAGAATTCTACCGGGGGAAGACTCTTTAGGAGCGGAGTATTCTGCTGTGCGTTCTTGCTCTTCCCCCATGTCGCAACTTGTTGGCAGGTGGACCGAGAAGGTTGTTCCTTTGCCCACCTCGCTGGTGACGTCGATGTGGCCTCCGGCGTCGGATACGATTCCATGGACAATAGGAAGCCCCAATCCTGTGCCCTCTCCAACCGGCTTAGATGTGTAGAACGGCTCAAAGATCTGAGACATTTTCTCAGGCTCGATTCCTGCGCCCGTATCGGTGATTGCGATGGTTAAAAACCCCTCTTCACCTTGCCCCGTGGCCACTGTGATGGTGTGCTTTGCCCCAGCCTCAGGCTCGGCGGGTAGGGCTTGGGCCGCGTTGATCAGAAGGTTGATGAAGACCTGTCCCAAGCGGCTCTTGTCGGCCTTAACAAACGGAAGCTGGTCGGCGAAGTCTGTCTCAAGTGTTGCACGGTGGCGAATCTCGTTGCGCGCCATGTCCAACGACGACTCGAGCACCTCGTTTACATCGATGTCCGTGATGTGCACCTCGCGATCGAGACGCGCGAAGAGTTTGATGCCGTGCACAATGCGCCGAACCCGGTGTGCGCCTTCAAGCGCGTCTTGGGCGGAATCGACGATGGCGTGTCGGTCGGCGGCAACCAACTGGCTCGCAAGTTTGGGTTCGAATTCGAGTATGTGCTCAAGGTTTGAAATCACATAGGTGAGCGGGTTGTTGATTTCGTGCGCGATACCCGCTGCGAGCTGTCCAACCGACGCGAGTCGACTTGAGCGTTGGGCACTGAGTAGGGCTTTGCCGTGTTCTCGCTCTCGCTGCACCACATCGTCGATGATTTCGTTGAGTTGCGCACGCCCAGCCTCGAGCCGCTTGCTTCCGCTAATCAGAACAATCCCCATGCCCACACAACTTGCGGCACAGATCACAATTGGGGCCAGCGGAGTGCCCAAGATCGCAAGCACCGCGCATGTCGCTGCCGTCAATCCGTAGACCCCGACGAGTCGCAAGTGGCCGTGAAGCGTTGTGGCCATAAAGGCGATTACGGGAATCGACACCAGCCAGCCGGGAAGGGGGTGAGAAATACCAACAAATAGCAGCACCAGAGCGGCGTTTATCGGCGACCGCGCCAGCTCTGCGGCGCACGGCTTTGGACTGAATTGAGCCGCACGTCTGAGGGCTCGTTGGGTGAGGGTGGCGAGCAGGGCATTGCCGACCCACAAAACGGCGCCGATGCTGGCTAGGAGTACCGGGCGATCGCTAAGCACTACCAGCGCAACGATCAGTGCGGCGCTTGGAATCGCGAGGTTCGCAGAGCTGCGCACCACATCCTCCATCGCCTCTTCCGCCCGACCGGCGCTAGCCGCTCCCACGTTCGACACCTCCACATCATAGAGTGGTTGCGGGTTTACCTCCATGCCTTTCGCAGGAAGCCGCACGGGATGACGCAGCGCGTGGCTGGAAGTTCGAGGATCTGCTGAGAGTCCTTCAATGCGTGAATTTCGTTAACCATCCCTTGCTGTCCACCTACATATCGGCTACTACCCGCCCCGCCGTCGGCGTCCACTACACATGCCGACACGGAGAGAATGAACATGAACGACTGGCTGCTCTATACAGTTCCCGTTACGGGATTTATCGCTCTAATCTTTGCCTATTCAAAGGCCAAGTGGGTTGCATCGCAGGATGCAGGAACCGACCGGATGAAGGAAATCGCCGGGTACATCCAAGACGGCGCAATGGCCTTCTTGACCCGCGAGTACCGCGTTCTTTCCATCTTCGTCGTGGTCGTCGCCATCGCTCTGGGGCTCTCACGAGTCCTCGCTGAAGGCGGCGAAGCGAAAGATGCTCTTGTCTCTCTCGCCTTTGTCTTTGGAGCGGTCTGCTCTGGCTTGGCTGGTTGGTTTGGCATGAAGGTGGCTACAAACGCCAACGTTCGAACAACCAACGCTGCTCGGAAGAACCTCGAGAGCGCTCTTGAAGTGGCGTTCTCCGGCGGAACCGTCATGGGCATGTGTGTTGTTGGCCTCGCGATTGGTGGCCTTGGCATCCTGCTCATTCTCTTTGGGCAATTGGGCCTCGTCGACAATTTGGTTGTTGACGGCAAATACATCCCTCAAAATGCCGACCACGTTCTTCAAGTCCTCTTTGGCTTCTCGCTCGGTGCTTCCTCAATCGCTCTCTTCGCTCGCGTCGGCGGCGGTATCTACACCAAAGCTGCTGACGTCGGCGCTGACCTTGTCGGCAAAGTCGAAGCTGGCATCCCGGAAGATGACCCTCGCAACCCAGCGACAATCGCCGACAACGTTGGTGACAACGTTGGCGATGTTGCCGGCATGGGTGCCGACCTTTTCGAGTCGTACATTGGAGCCATCATTGGCGCGATGATTCTCGGCTACGGATATGGCCTCGACTTCATCCTTCTCCCTCTCATGATCGCAGCCGTCGGAATTCTCGTTTCTATCGGCGGTACCTTCTTCGTGAAAGTCCAAGAGGGCGGCGACCCACAGCGCGCTCTCAACATCGGAACCTTTGGTGCTGCGATCGTCATGGTCCCAGTCATCTTCGGACTCTCCTACTGGCTCGTCGGTGACTTCGCTGCAGACGATGCCTGGTGGAAAATCGGCGTTGCTGCTGTTGCTGGTCTCGCTGCTGGCGTTGCTGTTGGCATCACTACGGAACATTACTGCGCTGTCGGCAAAAAGCCCGTAAACAAGATTGCTGCTGCTTCCGAGCGCGGTTCGGCTCCAAACATCATCGCTGGTATCGCAATCGGTTTCGAATCGACCGCTCTTCCCATCCTCTTCATTGGTGGCGCAATCCTCGCTTCAAACTGGGCAGCTGGCCTCTACGGCATCGCAATCGCCGCTCTCGGCATGCTTTGCACCACGGGCATCCAGCTCGCTGTTGATGCGTACGGTCCTGTTGCAGACAACGCTGGTGGCCTCGCAGAGATGAGTGAGCTTCCGCCGGAAGTTCGCGAGCGCACCGACAAGCTCGACGCTGTTGGCAACACCACTGCTGCAATCGGCAAAGGCTTCGCTATCGCTTCGGCAGCTCTTACTGCACTTGCTCTCTTCGCTGCCTACAAGCAGCAAGCCGGCATTGCTACCATCGATATCACCGAGCCTAAGATCATGGTTGGTCTCTTCATCGGTGGCATGCTTCCATTTGTTTTCTCGGCAATGGCCATCAACGCAGTGGCAGAAGCTGCTGACGCCATGATCGACGAGGTTCGCCGTCAGTTCCGTGAGATTCCTGGCCTTCTAGAGGGCACAGCAACTGCTGAGTACGCCAAGTGCGTGGACATCTCGACGGAAGCTTCTCTCCGCAAAATGATGCTTCCTGGCCTCATGGCTGTCACGGTTCCGGTAATCGTTGGCTTCTACTCGAAAGAGATGCTTGGTGGCCTGCTCGCTGGTGTAACGGTTTGTGGTGTGCTTCTGGCACTCTTCCAATCCAACGCTGGTGGTGCATGGGACAATGCAAAGAAGTTCATCGAGAGTGGCGCACACGGTGGCAAGGGCTCTGAGGCTCACCACGCTTCGGTTCAGGGCGACACGGTTGGCGATCCTCTCAAGGACACATCTGGACCTTCTCTCAACATCCTCGTCAAACTGATGAGTGTTGTTGCTGTGGTTATCGCTCCTTTGCTTTAGGACGTTTGGTGCCGATTGGCACCAACCCCCCTAACGCTTGCTTTGCAAGCGTCTGGGTTTCGCGCCTGCGGCGCTTTGGTCTGGTGCTCCGCATCAGACTCTGCGGGGCACGGGGCTTGGGCCCAGACCCAAATCAATAAGAAGCGCGGTGGAATGTCCACGGCGCTTCTTTTTTTGCGTAAGCTCCGGTGGCGTCATCGGTGCAACTTTCGAGCACCACGACTGTCTTCATCCTGATGTCCTACGAGTCACGAATCGGCTGGCGCTACCTCTATCGCGGGGAGCTTGATCGCCGTCACCTCTACGGGCTGGCCTTTTTCGCGGTCATGACCGCTCTAGGGCTCGGCATGGCACTGGCTACCGATGGCGGCTCCGGCTGGGGCATCATTCTCACCGGCGTGGGCATGATGGGCTCGGTGCTCTTTGGGCTCCTGTGGATCTTCTCGGTCTTCACGACGGTCTCGGTTCTCGGTGTGGTGCTGGGGGTCGCCGCCATGACGTTGGTCTTGGCCGTGACATCCGGGTTTCAGCAGCAGTTTCAAGACAAGGTGCTTGGCGTCAATGCGCACGTCATCATCATGAAGAACAACAGCGGCTTCTCCGAGTACCGGGAAATCGAGAAGATGGCCTGGGAGGTCGACGAAGATGTGATTGCCGTACAGCCCTTCATCTTTGTCGAGATGCAGGTCACGCAAGGGCAGGGGCACGTGGCTGGCGTCGCGATTAAGGGCATCGATCCAAAGCGCATGAACTCCGTGCTCGATGTGCACAAGCACATGGTCGAAGGCTCGGTAGAATCCCTAGGGCGTGAACCAACAAGCGAAGATCAAGCGCCGCCCATCATCATGGGGCAGGTTCTCGCCGAGAAGCTCAAGACCAAAATTGGCGACAAAGTCACGGTGGTAGTTCCGCCCATTCGCAAGATTGACACTACCGATTGGCAGTCCCTCTCCGAATCAATGCAGAGCATTGAGTTCGAAGTGACAGGCATCTTCTACTCAGGCTTTGCCGAGTACGACCAGCGGCTCATGTATGCGGGCCTATCGGATATGCAGCGGTTGCTCGATTTTGGCGACAAGGTCATGGGCGTCGAGCTCAAACTGCGAGACGTGAGTCGCGGCGAGGAAATTGCCAACAAGCTCGATAAGCAGCTTGGCGGCGTTCCCTGGAGTGTCCAGGATTGGCACGAACTCAATCGCAACCTCTTTACGGCGCTCACGCTTCAGAAGATTGCTCTCGTTATCGTGCTCACGTTGATCATGGCCGTTGCCATCTTCAACATGGTCTCGGCCCTCACCATGATGGTCATCGACAAGACTCGAGAGATTGCCATCTTGCGCTCCATGGGCTCGAGCTCAATTGGGATTGGGCGGGTGTTTCAGACCGTTGGCCTCTCGATCGGCGGTGTGGGCACCGTTTGTGGACTCACCATCGGCTTAACGCTCTGCGAGCTTCTCAAGCGCTACAACTACAGGCTCGACCCCAAGGTTTATCTAATTGATCGTCTTCCGGTTTCAGTGAACCTGACCGAAGTGCTGATGGTTGGAGCAGGCACGATGCTCATCTCGGCTGTGGCAACCTGGTTTCCGTCTTCGAAAGCGTCCTCGCTCTCGCCTGTAGAAGGCCTGCGGTACGACTAGTGAATTGGTGGGACGCCGTTCTCCTGGGCATCGTCGAAGGGCTCACGGAGTACCTTCCGGTTTCGTCTACAGGGCATCTGATTCTCACCCAGCGCGGCTTGGGGGTTCCCGAGACCACAGCGTCCAACGCCTACGCCATCTGCATTCAGGCTGGCGCCATCTTGGCGGTGCTCGGCTTGTACCGGATGCGTGTTGGGCAAGTTGCCAGAGGCTGGTTTGGCAAGGTTGGAATCGGTAGCGGCGACGCCGAGGGCTTTCGTCTGGGGCTCAATATTATCGTGGCCTTCATTCCCGCTGCGATTCTCGGCCTGCTCTTCGACGATTGGATCGAGCAAAAGCTCTTTGGGCTTTGGCCTGTTGTCTCTGCCTGGTTTGTCGGCGGTGTGGCGATTCTCCTTGTGGTATGGCGCCGAAAGGCTGGGGATGCGAACGTTGGTAAAACTCTTAGCGACTTAACCTGGCGAATGGCCCTGGGGATTGGTTTCTTGCAGTGTCTGGCTATGTGGCCTGGAACCTCTCGAAGCTTGGTGACGATTGTTGGTGGCGTGCTTGTTGGCCTGAGTTTGGTCGCAGCGGTTGAGTTTTCGTTCTTGCTCGGTGTGCTTACTCTTTGTGCAGCAACGGTCTACAAGGCAAAGGACGCGGGCCCAATCATGATCGAAGAGTACGGCTGGATGCCCATGATCATCGGATCGATCGCCGCGTGGCTATCTGCCGTCATCGCGGTCAAGTGGATGGTCACGTACCTTAAGGAGCACGGTATGGCAGTCTTTGGCTACTACCGCGTGCTCCTCGCCATTGTGGTTGCGGTCCTGCTCGCTGCCGGCCTTCTCGTCCCGTAAACGGCTGTCTGCTCGCTAGGGCGCGGAGGCCTCTGGCGCGGACTCCGACGATTCGGATTCCGCAGGCGCTTTGCTACCTGGCGCAGGCGTCTCGGGCTCCGTCACGTCGGGGCAACCATCCTCGTCCGCATCCCCATCCATATCCTCTGGCTCCTGCGGGCACTCGTCCTGGCTGCCGAGGACGCCATCGCCATCGCCATCCGGCTCGGGACATCCATCCTCGTCATCAATGCCGTTCTCGCTTTCGGCCTCAGCAGGACATTGGTCAAGCTCATCCAACACGCCATCGCCATCGTTATCGGGGTCAGGGCAGCCATCCTCGTCGAGGAATCCGTCCTGATCTTCCACCCGGTCTGGGCAGGCATCGTCATCATCGTGAACCCCATCGCCGTCTTTGTCGGGCACGATGACCGTTGTTGGGGTAGGGAAGCGCTTCACGGCGCCAAAGAAAAACTCGTAGTCGGCTGTCAGCGCCTTGCTCGTCGTCGTGGGGACAAAGAGCGCGCGCGCGTCAACGCGGAGGGACCAGTCGTCCGCCATATCAAATTCGGCACCGAATCCAATGTGTGTGGCCAGGTCGGTGTCCTCGTCGAGAAGGTCGGTTGCAATCGGAGCACCCGTGATAAAGCCGATGCCCGCCACGGCAAAGGGGCGCAGGCGCTCTTCGGGCATGAGGTCCACCAAGGCTTGCGTGCGCCATCCAATGACTGTGATGTCGTCTTTTCCCTGCCGCGTTTTGCTGGGAGCAATGGCAAGCTCGCCTTCGATGCGCAGGCGCGGAATGAGCTGGTAGCCCATGCGAATGCCAAAGGCGATGCTGTTGCGGGGCGTGTCTGCGTTCGAGTCATCGAAGTTGCCGAGCTCGATGGTCTCGCTAAAGAGGTGAGCACCCACAAAGCCGCCGATTGTGACGCGTTCGTCGGCGATGCTGCTCGAGGCGAACGCTCCGAGAGCAAAGGCACCAACGGCAAGGGACGTTCCAAATGTCTGAGTTCGATTGCGTGACATGGTGCTGCTCTAGAGAAAGTTCACGAGAATGGCCGCCTCTGTGCGGGTATCGAGTTTGTCGGCGAGAGGGCCGAAGCCCGCGTCATAGGGCAGTTCGAGATTTGGCCTGGGCGCGGGGTTGTTGTCGAATCTAGATTGGAACGAGAAACGAAAATTCACGTCCCCATAGATGTTGGTGGTGAGACTGACTTGATTGTTAAATCGCGTGTCGTCAAACGGCGCCACGGGCCCTGCCGAGGTCTCAAGGGTATTGATGTTAAAGAGACTCTCCGTGGAAATCTCGAGGCTCGTTTCCTTGTTGAGCTTGCCTTGGTAACCCGCAAAAATTCGCCATGAGTGAATCGATAGCGACTGGTCACTTCCACTGCGATCTTCGTAGGAAAAATCGTAGCCCGATTCGAGCACGATCTGATGAACCTTGTTGTCTACAAGGGTCCGGCTATAGCCAACCTGGCCACTGCCGATCAGAATTCTTCCGGCGGGCTCATCGGCAGATAGGGATGCAGATGTGTAGAGCGCATTGGACACGCTGAGAAAACGGTCGTAACGAGCCTTGGCGAGCCAGCTTTGCGAGGTGGTCTTGGTAATCCGATTGAGCTCGTTCTCTTCGATTGTGCCGCTCGCATTCTCGTCCACGGCCAAATAGATGGTCGAACGAGCAAACGCACCGGCCAAGTCGAGCTGTAGCTTGTTCTTGCCAGCTTTGCGCGAAGCACGGAAGCCGCTTGAAACGGTGGTATTTGAGGCATTGCCGGTGGTCAAGAGCAGGCCTGCTTGCGCAGACGCCTTCCACACAGGGGCGGTCTTCGTTGCCGACAGTTTGCCCTCAGCGTCGGTTTTCTCGTTCTTGGCGTATTCGAATTTTGGGGCTTCAGCCGAGGCTGACGCAGACAGCGCACAGAGCGCCGCCAGGCCCACACCCATCAAGCGGTAGATACTCATCGGTGAAGGCAGTTTGCGTCAGAAGCAGGCAGATTTCACCCTTTGTGGAGGAGAATGCTGGAGCGGTCGAAGGCCCCTCGCTGTGGGCAAAGGGCCAACGATGCTAGAAGTCGTCGTCTGGAAGTTCCTCGTCGCCCAGATCATCCCCGAGGTCCTCGTCGAGATCTTCGCCTAGGTCATCAAAGTCGCCATAGTCTTCAAAATCGCCGTCATCGCCGCAGAAGAGACCATCCGTCGCTCCGTCAACCTCAGTGCCATAGTCGGAAAAGTCGATTTCATCGAGTCCCTCGGCACCCTCAATCGTGATGCCAACTTCGCTACCGCAGAGCGAGCCCGAGCAGAGGTCCAAGCCCTCAAGATCGATTGCGATGCTGTCGACTCCGGTGCCGATATCGAGATGCTGAGTAAGGCTCGGGCACAGGCTCCCAACGTCGTTCCAAACTGCATCGAGCAGCGCGGAAATCACCTCGCCGTCGGGTAGCAGAATGTCGAGATCGCCTGCGATGGCCGCTCGGCCCTCGGTGCCAATGTCGACGCTCCAATCGCCGTCAAAGCCATAGCCGTCAACGTCTAGTTCGCCGACAAAATCGCAATCCAGCGTCTCTTCGTCGTCTGAGCTTTCGACGTCTACCGTGAACGCGCCTGCAATGCCTTCAAGGCCGCTGTCGGCATCGCAATCGCTAAAGTCGAAATTCACTTCGACATGCGAATCGCTGTGCGCAATCACGTCGTAGGAAAAACACGATGGGTCTTGCAGACTGTCTTCGAATTCCTCAATCCCCGTCTCGATATCGCCTTCGAGGTCTTCTGTGAAACTCGCGCGCTGGCCGATTTGATTGGCTCCAATCGCCGCGTTACTCAGCGCTAAGAGTTTTCCCGTTGCATCAGCGGAGCGCATGGCGCGTTCTCGAGACTCTGGCTGCTGATTCTCATTGCCGGTGCCCGATGGCTCCTCGCTGCCACAGGCTACGGTAAAGGATAGGGCGAGAAGGGTGCTGGTAATCGTGCGTGTCTTCATAGTCTTAGTCTCCTAGGTTGATGGGTATGCCCAGCGCGGTAGTGGCTGGATACATCTCCCTAGTACATGGGCTGTGCCGACACGGGATGCCGGGCACTTAGGCCATAGAAGCCAAGATTCATGTGAACGCAGGTATGCACCTTGGCGCCGGAGTGCAGGGGCGGGCCTGCACTCACAGGCCCCAGCTACCAGGCCACACCTACCGGGTGTCGTTGGACGAGCTATTCCTTTGGGGCGATGAAACTCATCGCGCGCTCAGCCATGGCGGTGATCGTCAGCGAGGGATTTACGCCTGGGTTGGCCGACATGGCCGAACCATCGATGACGTAGAGCCCATCATAGCCAAAGACCTGGTGTCGGTCGTCGATCACACCGCTTGCGCTGTCTTTGCCCATGGTGCAGCCGCCGAGGATGTGGGCCGTTGATGGCGTGCCCAGCAGTGTTTCTGTAACGATGCTCACTGGGGTTCCGCGCATTTTCTCAGCAAACCGCTTGGCAATATCCGTTGCCTCTTCAATGAAGGCAGCGGGTGCCTCTTTGGGATCATCAAGAGTCGTGACCAGAGCCCTGCGAAATCCGGTTAGGGCCGAGCGACCTAGCTCGAGTGAGAGTGTGCCTTCGAGCGTCCGCATGTAGAGCAGCACCTGGCTCTTGCTGGCAAAGTCGCGAGCTCCGTAGATGCGAGCCCACTTTAGAGGGTTGCGCGCAAACCCTCTGGCGGTCGCAACCAAGCGTCCTGCCAAGGTTGGCAACGGCTCATGAGGCACTGCCATCGTTCGGAAAAATCCGGATCCCTCACCGTATCGAACCGGCTCCACGTGACTGTGCTCATCGGTGTGGAGAATTGAGGTGATCGCAACGCCCTTGGAAAAGTTCTTAGTAGTCTTAGGGGCGACTACGGCGATCAGTGACTCACTATTGGTTCTCACCATCTTGCCGAGTTTGTTGGATAGGCCGGGAAGGGATTGGCTACGGCTCTGCAGTTCCAGCAAGAGAGGCACTGTGCCCATGACTCCGCCGGAGAAGATCACCTTGTCGGCCGTGAACTCTTTGGTGCCCTTTCCAAAGGACTCCTTGGTTGTGAGCCGATAGCCGCCGTCGTTCCGTGGCGCGACATCCATCACCTCGGTCTCTGCGAGTATTTCGCAGCCCCGGCGTTCGGCGAGGTAGAGGTAGTTTAGGTCAAGGGTGTTCTTAGAGCCTTCGCGGCACCCTGTCATGCATGCGCCACAAAAGATGCAACCCGTTCTATCGGGACCTTCGCCATCAAAGTACGGGTCGCTGACGGTTTCTCCGGGCTTGCCAAAGAACACTGCGACTTCGGTGGGGTGGTGGTGCTCGCTTCGGCCGATGTCCTTGGCAATGTCCGCCAAAATTCGATCGCCTTCCGTTTCCACGGGATTCTTGGCGGCACCGAGCATGCGCTTCGCAACGGCATAGTGCGGCGCTAGCTCCTCCTTCCAATTGGCGAGGCTGGCCCACGAAGGCGCCTCAAAGAAATGGTCGGTCGGCGTTGGAAGTGTGTTCGCGTACACCAGGGATCCACCTCCGACACCAACACCGTGCAGCACCGTGACGTGGTCCATGAACGACATTTGAAAGATGCCCTTGAGCCCCATGGAAGGCATCCACATCCACTTCTTTAAGTCCCAGTTGGTCTTTGGGAAATCGGTCTTGGCAAACCGTCGGCCTTTCTCGATGACAAGCACCTTGTAGCCTTTTTCCGCCAGGCGCAGTGCCGACACGCTGCCGCCAAAGCCCGAGCCAATGATGATCCAGTCGTAGTGGGTGCTCACGGTTTCACTGTATCGGCTCCTTGGCGGTGGGCGCCAGGTCCTTGACCGCGGGGGCCAAGTCAAGCCGTACCAACGCGATTCGGTCGTTTCTGCCTCGACCAAAGAGAGTGATTCGCCGCAGACGGAGCATTGACTCGGCCGGAATCCTTGTGAAAGATGCGCCCATGCTGGGAATAGATCTCAAGGGCAAACGAGCGTTCATTGCGGGAGTCGCAGACGATGGAGGCTTTGGCTTTGCCATCGCCAAGTGTCTGTACGAAGCCGGCGCTTCTGTTTGTGTAGGAACCTGGCCCCCGGCCTACGGCGTCTTCACGAAACTCTTGGAGAGGGGCAAGTTCGACGAGTCGCTCACGCTTCGTGATGGTTCGAAGATGGAGTTTGAAAAGATCTACGCCCTGGATGCGGACTACGACACGCTCGAAGACATTCCAGCGGAGCTTCGAGAGAGTCGTCGATACAAGATGCACAAGGATGTGAGTATCACCGGAGTTGCTGCTGAAATGCAGAAGGACTTTGGGGATATGCCTTTGGACATGGTCGTGCACAGCCTCGCCAATGGCCCCGAAGTTAAGAAATCGCTTCTGGAAACAAGTCGCAAAGGCTACTTGGCCGCCGTTGGCGTGTCGGCCTATAGCTACGTATCGCTTGTGAGCCACTTCGGCGGGCTTGTGAAGCCTGGCGGTTCCTTTGTGGCCCTCTCCTACATGGCTGCGGCTCGTGTAATGCCGTTTTACGGTGGAGGCATGTCTTCAGCAAAAGCGGCTCTCGAGTCAGACACACGAGTCTTGGCGTTCGAGGCGGGACGCAAGTGGGGCCACCGAGTTAACTCGATTTCCGCTGGGCCGTACAATTCACGAGCCGCAGGAACCATCGGGCCGATGGAGCTTTTCATTGAATACGCGTCTAAGAACTCTCCCTTGACCGACGCACTCACGACTGAGGAAGTTGGCAACAGTACGGCGTTTCTTTGCAGCCCGCTATCCAGTGGCATCACCGGAACCGTCATGTACGTGGATAAGGGCTACCACACCATGGGAATGACCGTTGAGCTCGCCGACGAGATTCGCGATATCGTCGGCCCCGCCCACGGCCGCAAGTAGATCACGACCTTCGTGCTCGGCTAACGAAGCGTTCGTTCCGTGAGCGCTTCGAGCCACTGCCACGTCGCCGATATCCTCGGCACGTCGCGCAACGCTCTATGGCATACAAGCCATATGGATGACTCATTGGGCGGCACGTCGTAGCCGGGGATTTCTGTCAACTCAGAATAACTCCCAAGGATGCTGCGGGGCAGAAGCATCGCTCCAGCGTTGCCTCGCAAACACTCGACCATGGTCACCATATCGTTGCATGCGATGGTTGGCGCCTCGTCGGTAATCGCTCGAAGCTGTTGTGCGTCGGGCAGGCTTTGGTATTCGGGCACCCAGCCTATCCACCGCAATGGCTCACCCTCCTTTCTCGATCGCACGTAGGTCTTGGTCGCCACCACGCACGATTCACCGGCTGTCGGGAGGCGTTTGCATACGAGGTCTCCTTGGGTAGGACGCACGAATCGCACCGCGATATCGGCCTCCCTGCGAGTGAGGTCTACAAGGCGGGTACTCACCAAGAACTCGAGCCGAATCTTTGGGTGTTGGTCGTGAAACTCGTGAATGTTCGGTGCAAGCATGTAGGCCGCATAGCCACCGGCGACCGCAACTCGAACCGTGCCGTCCAGACGTGTGTCTGTTCCTTCCGCTTCCGTTCTCGCATCAAGGACGGCGGCTTCCGCACGTTCGGCATGGGGCATCAGACGGTGGGCGAGGTTGGTCGCCACGAGCCCATCGGGAGTTCGGTCGAAGAGACGTGCATCGAGAGTCGACTCGAAAGCTCGCAGCCTTCGAGAGACCGTTGAGGCATCGCAGCCGAGCTTCAAAGCGGCGGCTTGCAGGCTTCGGCCCCGCTGAATCGCCAGGAGTAGAGCGAGATCATCCCACCGCAGTGCGTCTTGCATAATTGCAAGCATAGCACTCGAAAGTGCTGCTTGCGTTGCATTGTCGCATGGTGCACGCTGATGACATGGACACCCAAAGCCAATCCGCGGTGGTTTTCGAGACATTTGGCGGCCCTGAGGCTCTACATGTAGAGACGGAAATGCCGACGCCACAGCCTGCAGCCGGCGAGGTGCGGATCCATGTCGAGGCGGCTTCTGTGCAGTGGACTGACACGATGATTCGCCGGGGCAAGTACCCCGAGGTTCGCAAGCCGGGGCCGTTCATTCCCGGCTATGACTTGGTGGGCACCATCGATGCCCTGGGTCCAGAGGTCACAGGGCTATCCGTGGGCGACCGAGTCGCCGATCTAACGACGGTCGGCGCGAATGCCCGCTATGCGGTGCGCGCCGCCGCCGGCCTCACACGCGTTCCCAAAACCGTCGATGCATCTGAAGCGACCGCTCTCGTGTTGTCGTGGATGACTGCCTATCAGGCGCTGTCGCGAGTTGCAAAGGTGCAACCGGGGCAACGCGTCCTTGTGATTGGTGGCAACGGGGCTGTCGGGCTTGCCGCAATCGGCCTGGCTGAAGCGATGGGATACGAGCCTTGGGTAACCGCCAGCGAGAAACATCGAGTGGCGTTGGAAGAGCGCGGTGCGCGGGTATTCCCCCGTGCTGGCTGGAGCTCCGCTGTGCGAGAGGCGGGAGGCGTCGACGTGGTTATCGATGGCGTTGGCGAAAGCGGTTTTGCCGGAGCGTTCGAGGCGCTTCGCGCGGGCGGCTGCGTCGTCGGAATCGGGATGTCGTCGGTCATCAACCGCGGTGGAGGTTTGCCGGGTATGGGCTGGGCCCTTGCCCAGTTCTCGGTTCGCAATCTTTGGCCCAATCGAAAACGCGGGGCGTTCTTTAGTATCACCGACTACCGTAAGAAAAACCCTGAGCACTGGTCCGAAGATCTCGCAACGCTCTTTTCCCTGCTTGACGCAGGTTCCATTCGTCCCACGATTGCCGAGACGCTCACCTTGGGACAGGTCGCCGACGCACACAGGCGACTTGAGAAGGGCGGGTTACAGGGAAAACTCATTCTCGATCCCTGGGCCTAGTGGCAAACCTCCGTTAGAAGCTCGCCATGGCGTCTTCGATTTCCTTTGCCATCGCCATGGCGTGTGGAGCTCGGTCGCCTGGGGCTTTTGCCAGGCACCGCATCACCACAGCTTCGATGCTCGCAGGAATCGTTCGATCGAGCGCAACCATGGAGGGGCGCTCGGGCATATCGTTGATCTGCATGTTGATAAGCTGTAGCTCATCTTCTGCAACAAACGGCCGTCGTCCCGCCAGAAGCTCGTAGAGAATGACTCCGAGCGCATAGAGGTCGGCCCCGGCGGAACCCGGATCTCCGTCCAGTCTTTCGGGGGCGAGGTAGGCAAGGCTGCCAACCACATGACCCGTTTGCGTAAGGCGCGCACCGCCTTCTTGCGCGGCGAACCCAAAGTCAATGAGAACAACGCGCTCGACCGGACCAGGCGATGGCTCGAGCATGAGATTTGCCGGCTTCAAGTCGCGGTGGAAAACGCCAACACTGTGGGCCGCCGACAATCCTTGCAGCGCCTGCCAAATGTAACTGGCAGCAAATTGTGCTTCGACGGGGCCCTTGGTTCGCACGACTTTTCGGAGCGACATCCCCTGCAGGAGTTCGACCACCAAATACGGCTCATTCTTTGCCGTCGCACCGCCGCCGTAGACGGCTGCCACATTTCGGTGGTTAATGAGGCTCTGGACGTGGGCTTCACGGCGCAGCCGCTCTACAGCCTCGCTATTTCGCGCGATCTGGCCACGGAGGATCTTGAGCGCGATGCCCTTCTTGGTCTGGGAATCTATGGCCTCAAACACGTCTGCCATAGAGCCGCGGCCGATGAGGCGAACCACTTGGTATCGCCCATCGATGATCTCGCCGGGCTGGGCTGCGGGATCCATTCCCCACAAGGTACCGTACACGGCACGCCTTACGCTTGACCCGACCGCATAAAGTTCGATATCGCCTCTATGTGCCGCCACGCAACCCTCGGGAGACGAGTAGTGAATTGGTTGATAGGCGTGTGATCGCCGACGAAGCCGCCATCGCTCGCATGCTTCGCCGCATTGCTCACGAGATTGTCGAGCGAAATCAAGGCGCTGAAAACGTTGCCCTGGTGGGCATTCGGACCGGTGGCTTGCATCTCGCCGAGCGTCTGGTGCCACTGATCGAGGCCATCGAAGGCAAGCGTCCCATGCTTGGCGCCGTCGACATCACCCTCTACCGAGACGATGTCTTCATTGGGCTGCCGAGGCCAGAAATTGGGCCCACCGAGCTGCCGTTTCGCCTCGCGGGCAACAACATCGTCCTGGTCGATGATGTTCTCTTCACAGGCCGAACGGTGCGAGCGGCCCTCGATGCTCTCATGGATTACGGTCGTCCAAACCAAGTGCAACTCGCTGCCCTTATCGACCGAGGTCTTCGCGAGCTGCCCATCGCGGCTGACTATGTCGGGCTCACAGCCCAAACTACTGCCAACGACTCAGTCCGAGTTTTTCTCAAGGAAACGGGAGATGAGGACCGAGTGATTCTGAGGACGCGAATTCCCAATGAGTCCTAATACGAAAGCCCGAGAGTTCCCCCACCGGCACTTGCTTGGCATCGCCGATCTGAACCCCGAAGACATTACGCAGATTCTCGATTTGTCGGAGACCCTGCGTGGCATCAACGAGCGGCCGATTAAGAAAGTGCCAACGCTTCGTGGGCGAACCGTAATCAATCTCTTTCTCGAGAACTCGACCCGCACGCGCACGTCATTTGAAATCGCTGGCAAGCGCATGAGCGCCGATACCATCAACATCAGCGGAAGCGGTTCGTCTGCGAGCAAGGGTGAGACCATGCTGGATACGGCTCGCAACTTGATGGCGATGAATCCCGACGTCATCATCATTCGTCACCAAGCGTCGGGAGCACCTGCACTCATTGCCCAGCACGTGAGCTGCGCCGTTATCAATGCAGGGGATGGGACCCACGAGCATCCTACGCAAGCGCTCCTTGACTGCGCGACGATTCGCAAACACAAGGGCGTTCCAGGGCAGGGGCTCAAGGACCTTGAGATTGCGATTGTTGGCGATATCGACCACTCACGCGTCGCGCGGTCGAACATTCTTGCCATGACCAAGCTCGGAGCTCGCCTTCGGCTCTGTGGTCCAGCAACCTTGATGCCAAGGGATGTTGAGGCGCTTGCAGGGCCAGATGCCAAAGACCGCGTACGCGTCTGTTACCGCCTGGAAGAGGCTTTGGAGGGCGCCGATGTCGTGATGATGCTGCGCATTCAGAACGAGCGACTCGGTGCAGGCACATCGCGCTTTGCCAATACTCGTGAGTACTCTCGATACTTTGGGCTCAATAGAAAAACTCTGAGCCTCGCAAAGCCCGATGCAATCGTGATGCACCCAGGACCTATCAATCGCGGTGTTGAGATGATGCCCGATGTTGCCGATGGCATGCGCTCGGTGATTCTCGACCAAGTGGCGTACGGCGTTGCGGTCCGAATGGCGACGCTGTACCTCCTTGGGGGCGGATCCTTTGGCGAGTCCTGAGTTCAGCCTTCGCGTCCGCAACATCACCAAGCAGTACGGTGACTTTGTTGCAGTTGGCGAGTTGAGCTTCGACGCGCCTCGTGGCGTTGTCTACGGTCTTCTTGGCCCAAACGGCGCTGGCAAGACAACCACGTTGCGCATGATCAACAACATCATCATGCCCGACACTGGCTCCATCGAACTCTTGGGGCGATTGAAGCCCGGGCCACAGGCTGCCAAGCACATCGGTTACTTGCCCGAGGAACGCGGCCTCTACCCCAAGATGAAGGTCCGAGAGACGCTGGCCTTCTTTGCCGCATTGCGGGGGTTGGGACGAAAAGCATGTCACAAGCAGGCTGATCTTTGGCTCGAGCGTCTCAAGCTCGCCGATTGGCACAACAACAACGTCCAAGACTTGAGTAAGGGCATGCAGCAAAAGGTGCAGTTTGCTGCTGCACTCATTCACGATCCCGAATTGTTAATTTTGGATGAACCTTGGAGCGGCCTTGATCCGATTAACGCGGAAGTGCTCAAGGACATCGTGAGTGCGCAAAAAGACGCTGGCAAAACGATTCTATTCTCGACCCATCTCATGGAGCAGGCGGAGCATCTCTGCGACAACGTCTGCATCATGGCCAAAGGGCGCAAGGCGGTTGAGGGGCGCTTGGATGTGCTCAAACGCGAAGCCGCCGCGGAAGGCCTTGTGATGTTGGCATTCCGGTCTAGCGAAGACGAGGCGCGCGCGCGCACTGACGTGCTCACCCAACCCATGGTGGAATCGGTTCGCGACGAGCGCGATGGCCTCCTTGTGCAACTCGCAGAGGGTGAGGAGTCGGATAAACTCTTAAGCGAGCTTGTCGCAGCGAATCTCGGCATTCGCCGGTTCGAGCGCCAGCAGGCCAGCCTGCATCAGATTTTCGTATCCCGCGTGGGTGCCATGGCGGACGCTGAGCAAGAAGGGCGACTCGCCAATGACTAGGCAGGCGTTCATTATTGCCAGGCGCGAATTCCTCGAACGGGTTCGCAACAAGTGGTTTGCGATCGTCACAATCCTGGGCCCCATCGGCATGGTGGCGGCGATTGTCCTGCCCGCCTATTTGAGTGTGCGCAGCGTCCAAGAGGGCTTTCACGTGCAAGTCCTGGATCAGAGCGAGCGCGATGTGGCCGGCATGATGGACATCGAACTCGATGCGCGCGGTGTGGCGTTTCGAATCGAAGCGGTGCCACCAGACACCGAGCTTGCAGTTCTCGAAGGTCGTATTCGCGACGAGAAAATCGATGGCTATCTGATCTTTCCGAAAGACGTCTTAACCGGCGGCAAAGTCATGTATCGCGGTGACAACGCCACCAACATGCTTGTCACCAAGGGGCTCTCAAGCCTTGTCGACTTCGCCATCTTCCGAACCCGCGGCAAGGATATGGGCCTTGGGGAACTTCAAATCACCAGCCTCTTTCAAAAGGTGGAGTTTGAATCCAAACAGACCACGGGCCAGGGCGAGGCAACGTCGGGCACTGCCTCATTCGTCGTGGGCTACGCGGTGATGTTCGTGCTCTACATCGCGATTCTGCTCTACGGTGTCGCCGTTCTGCGAAGTGTCATTCAGGAGAAGAACAATCGCGTCGTCGAGATCATGGTGTCCTCGGTGCGGCCAATCTCACTCATGCTGGGCAAAGTACTGGGTGTGGGCTGTGTCGGGCTCTTGCAACTCACGCTCTGGGGGCTCATGGCCGCCCTTATTATCGGGTTCCGCGAAGAAGTCTTAGGGCTCTTCGGAATTCCTGGCGCTGGGGCCTTCGAACTACCGAGCCTGGGCGCCGCCGACTTCGCCATCATCCTGATCTACTTTTTCTTAGGCTACTTCTTTTACGCTGCGCTCTACGCCGCCATCGGCGCGATGGTGAATAGCGAGCAGGAGGCTCAGCAGGCCCAAACGCCGGTCATGCTGATGCTCATTATCCCTGTGCTCTGTGTGCAGATTGTCGCTGGCGATCCGCGGGGAGGCGTTGCCGAAGTGCTTACGCAGATTCCTTTCGCATCGCCGGTTCTTATGCCCATGCGCTATCTCCTCGATGCGGTCTCGACCGCCGAGATTCTCATGTCCATCGGCATCTTGCTCGTCTCACTCATCGGTGCTGTGGTGCTGGCAGCGAAGGTCTATCGGGTCGGTATCCTCTCGTATGGAAAGAAACCGAGCTTCCGCGAAGTTTGGTCGTGGATTCGAAGCTAGGTCTCGTGGCGGCTCGGCGGTGAGCGCAAGCTTAAGTTTTGTGACGAGCAGGGCACCGCTTGTATTGCGAAAATTGCACGCCTGAGAGTCTGATTCCCGAGTGCCTACCGCCTCGAGACTCAGCTTTCTGAGAACAGCGAATCCGCCTCGCATCGCAACGTCGCCGAATTGCAGCAGGTTCACAATCGCCGCCAAGTGGCACACATTCTGCTTCGTCTCCCCACACCATGAGACGCCTAGCATCGCTCTTCGCCCTCGCCTCCACAATCGCCCTAACGGCTTGCGCATCCGATTCGTCGCCTCCGCAAATGCCCGGGGAAACTGCGAAATCGGAACTCAAACGCGACCTCGCCCCCGATGTATCGGAAGCTGACGGAGACGCCTTGGTTGCGGGCAACACGGCCTTCGCTGTGGATGCATATCGCGAACTTCAGGCAGGGAATGAAGGGGAGAATATTTTCATCTCTCCACTTTCAATCTCAAGCGCTCTCGCCATGGTCTACGCCGGTGCAAGGGGAAATACCGAAGCGCAGATGGCGGACGCGTTGCACTTCACGCTCCCGCAAGACCAACTTCATCCTGCTTTCAATTGGCTCGACTTAGAGCTCGCAAGTCGCGGTGATGGTGCCAGCGGCTCTGACGGTGGCGACTTTCGTCTCAATGTCGTCAACGCCACCTTTGGGCAAATCGGCTTTCAGTTTCTCCCAGATTTTCTTGATCGTCTTGCCGTTAACTATGGCGCCGGTCTCTCTCTGCTCGACTTTCAAGGCGACCCAGAAGGATCGCGACAAGTCATCAACAACTGGGTTGCCGATGCGACCGAAGACAACATTCTCGATCTGTTGCCAGAGGGAATCATCTCGCCAAGCACTCGGCTGGTTCTTACCAACGCGGTCTACTTTAATGCTGCTTGGAAAACCAAGTTCGACCCAGATCGCACGGCACCAGGCACGTTCCACGGGCTCGCGAGCGATGTCACGGCCGACATGATGACCGGTGAAGTTGAAGGCGTTGATTACACCGCTGGCGATGGCTATGAAGCCTTGAGCCTCCCGTACGACGGTGACGAGCTCGACATGGTCTTCATTGTTCCCGACGAAGGACAGTTTGCGAGCATCGACACAGGCATATCGCCAGTATGGCTCGACGGAGTATTGAGCGACCTCGCGCCCAGTGGAATCGGTGGCGTGACGATGCCCAAGTTTGACTTCCGCTTTAAGACGGGTCTCATTGAGACCTTTCAAGCCCTCGGCATGACCGATGCCTTCGACGGCAGCGCGGACTTTTCGGGAATCGACGGGACCCGCAACCTCGTTATCACAGGCATCGTGCATGAGGCATTTGTCAAAGTCACCGAAGATGGAACCGAGGCCGGTGGTGCAACCGCTGTCGTTGTTGGCGAAACATCCGTGCCCGAGTGGGTGACGATTGACAGACCATTTCTCTTTCTCATTCGCGACATCGAAACCGGAGCCGTGCTCTTTATCGGCCGCGTGCTCGATCCGAGCTAGCGCTAGCGTGCGGCTGGGTCAAAAAAAACGGGCCGAGGAAATCCTGCAGTAGCCAAAACTCAAGTCACCGAAAGTCGCGCCACCGGCAGTCCATTTCTTGCCCACGTGGAATCTCTGTCGTTCACTACCTATATGAACAAGCAAGAACTGGTGGGACAGCTCGAAGCTCAGCTTTTGAAACAAGCTCGCGAGGCTGGCCGCTCTGCGACTGAGTGCGCTAGTGAAGCCCGAAGCGGTGCAACGTCCAAGGAGAAGACTGTCGATTCCCGCGTTGCCATGGAGTTTGCGAGCCTGGCCAGGGGACAGAAGCTACGAGCCGAGAAGGCCAGTGCAGAGCTTCGCTCTCTCACCGGCTTTGTCCCCAAAAGCCTTCGCAGCCGAGCCCCAATTGAAGTTGGTGCGGTTGTGGAGATTGAAGACGAGGAGACCGGCGAAGGGCGAACCTTCTTTCTGGCGCCAGTAGGCGCAGGAATGACCCTGTCTGGACCCGATGGCGATGGGCACCTATCGGTCGTGACCCCAGCCTCACCGATTGGCAAGGCGGTCCGGGGAAAGCGCCTCGATGACATTGTGGACGTCACGGTGAAGGGCGAAGTTCGAGAGTGGAAGATCGTCTGGGTCGAGTAGACGAAGAAGGATTGTGAGAAAGGTAGAACCTTTCGCCGGCACCTGCGTTTGAATGGGGGAGGACAAGTCCTCATTCGCCTTTCAAAGGAGCCGTAAGCTACTAAGATTCATATACCTTTTATGATTTCCGACCAGAACCCAGAGTCTGGTGAGCCTCGGGCAGCGTTGTCTGCCTACAGCCAAAGGGAATAGCAGCCGAAAGGCTTCTGGGGCGCTACACTATTCTGTGTATGTCGCCGAACCTGCATTGTAGGGTCGGCCGCAGCAACAAGCGCCACAGACACGCGGCAACGCGAGGCGAGGGTTTGTCCAAGTAGTTCTAGAAACGCCATGTCTTCGAGCAACACAGATTTTGATGCCACGCTACTCGATTGGCTCTACGGAGAGCTCGATTCGGATGCGATGGCGAGCTTCGAAGCGCATCTGGAAACGCATCCGGAGCACAGGGCCGAAGCTCATGCGCTTCGCGATACCCGGATGGCCTTCCAAGAACTCCCGCAGGCCGAGCCTTCGGGGGCGCTCACCGCGATGCTCATGCAACAAGCGGCGGCCTCGGTTCAACCCAAGGAGGGCTTGTGGGCTTCCATTGTCGGGTTCTTTCAGCCCATCGTGTTGCATCCCGCAGCAGCTGCTATGGCCACGGTTGTCTTGCTTGCTGGCGTAGCCGGCACGCTCTACCTAAAGAACGGCAACATGGTGGCCGAGCCGACCGCAGCTAGCTCTAAGGCCGAGAGGCCCTCAGAAGCTCCGGGCGCAGCTGCACCAGAACCTGCCATGTTTGCCGATCGGGAATCCGAGGGGCTTGACGAGGCGAAATCCAAGAATGCGCAAGAGGCGCCCAACAGCAAAGCTGATGACGACGGTGACTCTAGGAGTTTTTCTGCCGACCTCGCATCGCCGGCGCAAGAAGAAGTTCTTCGGGCGGCGATGTCTCAGGACGATAGCCAGCTTAAGCGACAGTCGCGCGCAACGGGAAAGAGCAAGCTCTCGGCCAAAGATGTCACAGAGACGGAGCTACAGGGCGCGCGTGCCGAAGGTCGCGACGGTGACAACTTTGCGTTCAATAGCAGCACGAGCAACGCCATTAGTGGCGGCGCTCTGGCTTTGGATGCCAAGCCAGAGTTAGACGAGAAGGCACCGGCCAAAAAGTCTCGCTCAAGGCGAGGAATGGTTGGCGGCTCAACCGCCGAGACGATTGCTCCGCCTTCACCAACGGTGAGCAAGACCAGCACGCCTGCCAACAAGCCTCAGTCTTGGGAGAGCCAGCAGGTTGCGGACTTTCAGGTCGCCGCTCGCGGAAAGCGTTGTCGCGACGCTGGACGGATTGCGAATGACCTAAAAGAGAAGAGTCCGCTGGCATACAAACAGAATGTGAAGGGCTCACCCGAGGAGACCGATTGCAGCTACTACATCGCGAGTGAGACGAAACGTCGAAAGACCGCTCGCACGAAACGGGCGGCCAAGAGCAAGAAGAAGGCGGGGCAGGGCAAGAGCGTTCCCAAGAAGGCGGTCGCTGCTCCACAAGAATCCTTCGACGAGACCGCCGAAGGGCTCTAGGAAGAGGCAGCCGTAAGGCTGGCACGATCTGGCAATCGCCTTTGCCTGTCGTTTTGCGGTTCCCATGACAGGGCTGTGGGGTGTTACACAACAAACACCCCGGAGCTTTCATGAACTATTCGATTCCCCTCGTTGCGGCCTTTTGCGTCGCGCTGCTCTTTCCCGGCAGGATAGGCGCACAGGCGCCCACGCCGGCTGCACAAGATGTTCGCGCCTATGCCATCGTTGTTGGCAATAACGCTGCGGGACCCGGCCAAGAATCCCTCCGCTACGCCGAAGCCGATGCAAAACGGGTACTCGGGGTTCTCTCACAGCTCGGCAACTACAACGAAACCCAGTCCGAGCTGCTGCTCACGCCGAGCCCTTCCCAGCTGTGGAACGCATTCGAGCAGGTTCAGCTCCGCTTGGAAGAGGACCGCAACGTCGGCCGGGAATCGATCTTGTTCTTCTATTACTCAGGGCACGCGCGCTCGTCGGCAATCGACTTGGGCGCGCTTCGGATATCGCTTGCAGACTTACGAGCGCGCATCGAGAGCATGCCGGCGTCGTTGCGAGTGGTCGTTCTCGACGCTTGTCAAAGTGGAGCCATCTCCCGAGTAAAGGGCGCCAAGCCCGCCGCAGATTTTTCGACCAATTCGATCGCGAGTTTGAGCATGACGGGATTGGCAATCATGGCTTCCAGTACCGCGGCGGAGCTTAGCCAAGAGTCCGATAGTTTGGAGGGCTCGTACTTCACGCATCACTTGGTCTCGGGACTGCGCGGTGCCGCCGATCAAAATGGCGACGGGTCCGTCTCGCTGCGCGAAGTGTACGACTACGCGTACCACACAACGCTACTAACCACTGCTGTGAGCGCCGTTGGCAAGCAGCACGCCACCTTGGAAACTGACCTTCGAGGCGCGGGCGATGTGGCTCTCACGCGGCCGTCGCTCGCCCGTGCAAAACTGAAACTACCGGATGCCGTTGGCGGTGCGTTTACGATTTCACAAAAGCGCAGCGTGATTGCCGAAATCAACAAGCCCGCTGGGAATGCGACAACCATTGCTCTTCCTTCGGGGGCCTACTCTCTCTTGGTCCGGGAAAATGCTTCTGCGATTCGAAAGTGCTCAGTAAAACTCGTAGATGCGAAAACGACCGATGTGGATTGGTCGTCATGCACGAAGGTCGCCGTTGTGACGGGCGTTACTAAGGGGGCTCCAGGAGAGGCTCCTTTGGGCAACCTGGCGGCTACGACCTCGGGCCCTCAGTGGGGGATTGAAGTTGGCGTGGATTTGCATAGCTCCTCCGACGATGCCTACACCGATCGTCTTGAGACGTTTGGCTATCAGCGAACGGAAGGGCTTCTTGATGTGAAGGGACACTTTCAACTCAAGGCGTACCGGAGAATAGGGCCGTATCTCTTTCTTGGGGGCAGTGTTGGCCGAGTGCAAGCTGAGCAGTACCGTCGTCACACGGATGGCGCGAGCACCTACAATCTCGATTGGTCAACGTGGCATGCGAGTGCGCTCGCGCGAATTCAAACCCGTTGGCCATCGCACGTTCCGCAGCTCTATGCAGAAGTGTCAGCGGGATTTAGCCGTGCCGCGAGCACGCTATTGGAAGAAGAGACCGACCGCGCTGTGGACGAGACCTACTACGGGGTTGCCGCATCCGGCTCCATTGGCGTTATCGTTATGCCACTAACACACGTTGGTGTTGTGGTTGGTTTGGGCTATGGCGCGTCGCCCACCATATCCAACGAACTCGACGAAACTCATAACGGCGCAGGCTTCACCACCAACGCTGGCCTTCGGGCCGTCTTTTAGAAAGGGATGGCATCATGCAACGATTACTCTCATCCATTCTCTTCGCCTCCTTCTGCTTTCTAGCGCTCAGCGCCGAGGAATGCGGCAAGACGCACTTCATTGACGATTCGGGCTTCGATCTTTGGTGTGACGACCAGCTGTGCTCATGGGATGTCGAAACCGGCAACGTGGTCCAGGCTTCGAGTTGGCACAAGGGCGACTTTGCGGTGGAGTTTGTTGGCGACGACGTTGTCATCTCGCAAGTGAGCATGGACGAGGCGACTACGTGTTTGCGATTCGAAGTGCTCGCCGACATCGACGAGGACGCTCGAGTCTTCTTGTCGATGGATTTCTTTGATGATGGCATTGTTGATTACGAGCAGGAGCTTGGCCACGTGCGATGGGAGCGGCTTGTTCACTTGGTAGCGGTCCCAGCCACATGGGACTCCGTGCGCTTTACGCTTCGCAAAGACGGTCCAGGGCGCGCGCGCTTGGCACAAATCGAAGCCACTGCCGATACGGAATGCGTTGGCGCACCACTTGAAATCGAAGACCACAACTAGGTGAATGAAACGGGGGCTCGTACAGACGCCGTCGGAGGCGTACCAACGGTACGGTCCCGCGCTTGTGCGCAAAGCCGAACGTGTATTGCGCAATCCCGATGATGCGATGGACATCGTGCAAGGGCTCTTTGTCGACCTGATTAGCCGTCCCCCCACGAGCTTGGATTTGCCCTATCTCTACAGCGCGGTGACCAATCGTTGCCTCAATCTCATACGCAATCAATCCAATCGAAGCCGCTTGCTCGAGTCGAGGCAAGATGCGCTTCGTGGCCCAGAGCGGACGAGCTTGGGCGATACCGTGCTCACACTCGACTTGTTGACGCATCTCCTTGCAGCACTCGATGAAACGTCCGCAGAGATTGTTGTCTACCACTACCTAGACGACTTGAACCAAGACGAAGTCGCGCAGCAAATGTCGATGAGTCGGAGAGCCGTCGTCAAGCGACTCACAAAAATCCGCACCGTGGCTCGGGGGATTGCAAGGGCTGCTTCGCAAAGTGACACTCCCAAACCGGAGCTTCGAACATGAGGATTCAGTGCACCAATACTCCAGTCTCGTGGCTTGAGCTAGAACGCTACGTTCTAGGTGAATCTCTTATCGAAGACGCCGTCCGCGAACACCTTGCCGAGTGCGATGCGTGCACGCAGGTATCCTCTGCCATTGCGGCCGATGAGCGAACGATGCCTGCACTTGTGATTCCGAGCCCTGTGCAACCAACACGGGCATGGTGGAAGTGGGCTGCTGTGCTCGTTCCTGTTGCGCTGCTTCTCGTGTTTTGGCGAAGCCCAGGTCGCGGAGGGCAATCCTCGTCAGGAGTGAAAGGGGACTCCCTCAGCCTCACCCTGATACGGGAGCGCAGCGGGGTACTGCTTGCACCAACGCACCATGCACCCAACGACCGATTCAAGGCACAGGTGACCTGTGCACCAGGAATGCGCATGGTGGATCTCGTCGTGCGCCAGGACGGCGCGTTGAATTTGCCGATTCCCACGTCGCTTGTGGACTGCGGAAACGCTACTTCAATGCCAGGTGCCTTTACCTTGGAAGGTGGCGTCGCCGAAGTGTGTATTCAACTTGTCTCAGAAAAAGACCAAGGAGCGCCTCAGGTAAAAGATGACGCGGTTTGCGTCATCGTGGCTCCAGAAATTCGATAACGCTGCAGTGAAGAAATCCCCCCAATGTGCTGCAGAATGCGAAGAATGCGCGTTTTGCGAACCGGCATGCGAAACGTTTTCGCAGCCAATATAAGGGCGAAGCAGCACGCCGATGTTTTGACCATCTTTGCTAGGGTTTGCTCATCCTCCGGCGTCGGAGTGTGAAAGAAGCATCATGATCAAAAAAGTAGAAGGCGATATCCTCCTCACCAAGGCACAAGTCATAGCGCACGGCATTGCCGCTATGGATCCTATGAATCGCGGGTTAGCGAAATCTCTCCATGAGAAGTTCCCTGCGATGCACAAGGATTTTCACCATTGGTGCCACCAAGACCATCCCAAAAGCGGCGAAGCTTGGATGTGGGGCGGTGTTGGCGGTGTGCGCATCGTCAACCTGATCACCCAAGAGGGTGGCTACGGGCATGGCAGCAAGCCCGGCCCAGCGACGCTCAAGAACGTTCGCGATACCCTCAAGTCTTTGGCCAAGATGGTCAAGAAGGAGAGCTTCGAGTCTATTGCGATTCCGCGTTTGGCAACAGGTGTTGGCGGGCTCGATTGGAGCGACGTTGAGCCACTCATTGAAAGGTATCTAGGCGAGCTGGAAATCCCCGTATACGTTTACGAAGTTTTCCACGCCGGCCAAGAAGCCCAAGAGTCTTAGTCCTCTTCGGGACTATTTCTCTTCGGGAACGTAGTCAGCGACTGCTTGTGCTTCACCATCAAAGAGAAACGCTCTGCACTGCTCCTTGAGCGTGTTGTGAGCTTTCTCGCTGGTGAGGTCGAGCCGGTATTCGTTGACGAGCATCTTTGAGTGCTCAAGCCATTGGTCCCAAGCATCCTGGGATACTTCCGCCAGAATTTTCTCGCCGAGTTCATCTTGAAACGGTTTGTAGATCATTGCCGGGAGTTCCTTATTTAGTTTTGCGCAATGGACCATTCGAGTCTCGCTCTTGTCATCAGACACAGGGGTCGTGTAGCAAATCGCCCATCGCGGGCACAAGCTAACCCGCCCAAGCCGCGACGACAGAGTGCTCCCACGCTTCCATGAATCTGGTAGCAGGTTAGAATTGTTAGCGATTCGCACACCGTGGCGGCAGTCTCCGATTTGGGAATTGACGGGCCCTCAGGCAACTGTTTTGTCCGCTGGTCCGTCACTACTACTGGTGGCAGGGCTCGGCAGCAAAGACGAGGGGCGGGAGCGCCTTGGGAAGTGGCAGCCTGCAAGCTGCCGTGAGGCTTCGCGGTTTGCACCGTGGCCCGAGCTGCGGGACAATCTGCGAGCGTAGGATCTGATGAAGCACTCACTCTGGGAAATTTTGGATATGGCCGGAGGCTCGATGTGGGTCATTCTGGCCTTCTCCGTCATCGTACTCGCCGTGGCTCTCGATCGGGCCATTGCCCACTGGGGCTACATGCGCAAGGCGCGCGCGCTTCACGACACCGTGAGCCGCTGCCTGCAAAAGGGCGCCATTGGCGAAGCGCGATCGGCCTGTGAGCGTTCCCAATCACCGCTAGCTGACATTTGTCTGGTTGGCTTTGAGAGGAACGGCCGCACAAAAACAGCAAACGTGGCGAGTGCGGTCCAACGCGAGCGCATTCGGGTGCTTGCGGACCTGAAATCTCGAACTTGGCTTCTCGGTACGATTGGAGCTACGGCTCCCTTCGTCGGTCTATTCGGTACGGTCGTCGGTATCATCGACGGTCTCGGCGCCATCTTCGAGTCGAAGAAGAACGATCTAGCGATTGTCGCAGGACCACTCTCTGAGGCCCTTTATGCTACCGCAGCGGGCATTTTGGTCGCCGTTGAGGCTGTCATCGTTTTCAACTACTTCAATCAGAGACTGGCAAAAGTGGCCCTTGAAATGAAGTTGCTCACCGATGAGTTCATTGAGCTCTTGGATGAGGCCGATGAAGAGCCCGTGAAGTCGAAGAGCAAGAGCAAGCGCTCCAAGCGCGCCGACTCCGATGCAGAGGATGACAAGAAGCGCTCCAAGCGCGCCGACTCCGATGCAGAGGATGACAAGAAGCGTTCTAAGCGCGCCGACTCCGATGCAGACGAAGAGGATGACGACTAGACCATGGCAATGGGCATGCAAGAGGAAGTGGATCTTGAGGGTGGCGAAGCGGCCATCTTCGCCGAGATCAATATTACTCCTCTCACGGATATCTTCCTCGTTCTCGTAATTATTCTGATCATCTCCGGATCGGCCGCGGTCGATAAGGTCAAGCAGGACCAAATCGATTCAAAGAGCTCTGGCCTCAAAATCAACTTGCCGTCTGGCGAGGCTCGCGAGATTGATCCTGGCTCGAAGTCGCTGATTGTTTCCGTAAACAAAGACGGCACGGTTCTACTGAACGAGAAGCAAGTTGCCGACAAAGATGTCGAACGAATCTTTCAAGCGGCATTTAGCCGTGATGCAAATACTCAAGTGGTGATCCGAGCCGATTCAGGAGTGAGTCACGGCCTGGTTGTCAGCATCATGGAACGAGCGAAACGCGTTGGACTGAGCCGCTTGGCGATTGCCACTGCTGGCGGTGGCTAGCCTAGCGGGCACATTCTGGCAAAGCGCCGCACCTGGCGGCAGGCTGCGGTAGCGAGCGTCCAGCGCCTTGGAACCGCACGTCACACCCCATAGGGTCGTAGACGTGATGAAGAGCAAACGAGCGTTTCACGCGGTAGCTCTGGCGGGACTAGGGCTTCTCTGGCTTTGGCAAGCATCGTCGTTTGCCAATGCAGATACGATCCGACGAGCTCGGGTTGTGTCTCTCGAAGAGAGCGAGGCGTTCTTCGCTCTTGAACCAGACTGGGGCATCGCGCCCGCTCAGAGTGTTCGTATCAAGCACCCGATTCGTCTGAAGCACCCGGTAACGGGCGTCTGGGTTGAAGACGAGCTGCCCGTCGGCGAGGCGAGCATCACGATGGTGGGCAAACGCCTCGCGATGGTGGTTCTTGCACCTGGCCTTCGAGAGCGCGTCGTCCCAGGAGATGTTGTGGAGGTGCTTGTTCTCGGCGGTGCCACGGCTCCGGCGGTAGAGGAGAAGCCGGAGAAGAGGGCGCCGCTACCGGAAAGCGACGATGACACCCTCGCTGTGCTCGCAACATGGCAGCGGACATCCGGGCAGCGATTGGACACTCGAATCGAAGCGTGGCGCGAGTTTCTTCGTGACCATCCCGAGAGCACGTACCGCGAGCGCATTGAGGACGACATCTTGATGCTTGAGGATATGCGCACGCGGGAGCCGCAGAACGTCGTATTCGACGAACCCCATGTGCCCGGCTTGGATCATCAGGGCCCAAGCATGGTGGATGCGGGCGAGCGTCTTGGCTTGGCCTTTGTTCTTGAGAATCCGGGGGCGGTTGTTGCAGCTTGGATTCACTACCGACGCGTTGGCGACCCAACATTTCATCGCGCGGTTCTGCGCAAGGACGGCGATGGTTACCTGCGCGGTGGCATCGAACCCAAGGAGGTTCTCTCGCCAGGCATTGAGTACTTTGTTGAAGTCGCTCACGCCAATGGGCAGTCGGGGTCGGCGATTGGCAGTCCAGAGGAGCCTCGTCGCATCCGCGTGCAGAGCCAAAGCTTGCAGGCACTAAGAGAAACTCGCAATCGATCGCGAGTCTCGGTAATTGCCACCTACTTGGACTACGGCACATTCGACGACCGAGGCACCGGGGACGAGTACACCGATCGATTTGCGCTTTTCGAAACCGATTTTCTCTTTCGCTTGCGCCGGCCGTGGCTGTACGGAGTTCGAGTGGGAATGGGCGTTCTTAGCGGGGAGGGGGGCTTTAAGGATCGCCCAGAACCCGAGTCCGCAGGCTTTCAATATGGCTACACCGAGTTTGAGTTTCGAACCAAGCCAACGCGCGCCTACTTGGCTCGGCTCATTGCCGGCCTCGGCCGCGATGGTCTCGGCTTTGGTGCAGAAGGGCGCGTTCGATTTGGTGAAGAAGAGGCGAGCAACCTCAGCTTTGCCCTATCGAGCCTAGAAGACGTCGGCTTTCTCTCGGAAGTGCGCATGCAATGGGCCGCCATCAAGTCCATGCCCATCGGCTTCTCTGTTGGCGTCACCGACCAACCCAACAACGGCGACCTTGGCGTGCGTCTTTCCGGCGACCTCGGCTATCGAGCGCTGGATTGGTTTCAACCCACTCTTCGCATCTCGTATCAGGGACGCAGCATTCAACACTCTGGCCTGGGCGTGGGCTTGGGCATGGTCTTCGATTGGTAGGCAGAACATGAAAACGCAGAGCATCATGATTGCGCTGGTGAGCTCACTCTTTCTAGGAGGGGCTTCGCAAGTTGCTACGGCGCAGGCGCCCACCTCGAACGTGTATCACTTGCCTCTTGCCGACGCATCGGTGGGAGAGGACATATCCCTGGTTGCGACTGTGGCTGCCGGGTGGTCTTCGAGACTCGAGTTGCAGGTCCGTGGTGTCGGAGGCCAAGAATGGCAGAGCATTACGTTTGAGCGGAGCGGCGACACTGAGTACGTCGCTGTAATCCCTGGAACTGTCGTGCAGGCGCCCTCGTTTGACTACTTCATTTCAGGGGCGAGCGAGTCTGGTAATCGATTGCACTTCGCATCGGCGGAAGACCCGCACCGAGTCTATGTCTACAAAGATGCCGAGATCGAAGTGCGCGAGCAAGAACTCAAGCGATTTCACGGGCGTCGGGCTCAAGTGCAGATTTCAGCAGAACTCGTAGATTTTGGCAGCAGAGACATCGTAGATACGGGAACTGGGTCGAGCTATAGAGTTGACGACTCGTACTATCGCATTGATACGAGTGTTACGTATCGCCTGATGCGCTACCCGCTACGGGCACTGCGGTTTGGCTATAGCCGTCTCATTGGAACGACGCCAACTACGGCCCGCGGCGACGGAAACTGCAACGGAGAGTCTGCAGCAAGTCCCTGTGATTTTAGCGCCGGTTATCGCGCGGGTGGTTGGGTTGAAACGCAGTGGCGGCTTAGTGATCTTCTGAATCTCGATACCAGGGCATTGATTCAAGCCACCCCAACAGGCTTTGGTCTCGGTGGACGGGGCGAGTTGCGTTTTGGTGATGACATCGGTTCCCACTTCGCGATTGGAGTTGAGTCGATAACGGAAGTTGGCGTGACGAGCTACGTTCGGCTTGGATGGGCAACCGTTCCGCATGTGCCCATGGCGGCAACCATCGAATTGAGCGACTACCCATCTGCGCATCGGGATACGGGCGTACGACTGCTCTACGACGTTGCTTATGACGTGGGCAATGGTCTGCGTGTTGGAGTGCGGTTGGGATACCAGGCGCGCGATCAAGGAATCGGCGGGCCGACTACAGGGGCCAATGTCGCTTTCGATTTCTAGAAGGGAATCTCGAATATGAGAATCGTTTTCATACTTATGCTTAGTTTTGCACTGCAGCTCGTGAGTGCGGCCCACGTGAATGCAAACCCTGTTGTCTTGGAAATTCAAAAGAACGACATCTACATCAATATGGGCTACGAGGACGGGCTCGCCCTAAATAGCCTTGTCACGCTTCAACATGTCATCGAAGCGACGCATCCGGTAACGAATGAGCGGGTTCGAGACACGTTTCCGCTTGGACTTATGCGGGTCGTTAATGTTGGGCCAAAGACGTCTGTGGTTCGAGCGGGGGCAAAGCTCTTTCAGCGGGTCCGTGTGGGTGATGAGGTCTCCCTGGCTTCTGAGCCAGTTGATCACGTTGACCCTTGGTCGATTCCCCGACGAAGCGCTACGCGGCAGCCTGTGCAGAACGCCAACGATCATTGGAAGCGCGAGGTCAAGGGGGCAGAGGCGCGCGTGGCAGCGGAACGAGAAATCCATGCTGTGTGGCAGGCAACCCTTGGGCAGCCGCTCCAGACACGAATTGCCCTTTGGCAAGACTACGTTCAGAAGAACCCCAAGTCCCGGTACCGAGAGCTGGTAAATCGCACGGTGCGTGAGTTGGAGGCGCGTATGGTAGCGGAAAAAGAAATCACGGCGGTTAGCCCAGAAGAGCGCGCGGCGAACGCAGCACTCAGACACCTCGCTATTCTCACGGACAGTAGGTTTGAGGACGACTCTGTTCTTCACGACGCACCAACGCGTGGTTATGAAGGCGAATCCGTTCCTCTTGCCCTGCTATTGCGTCATCCGGAACGCCTCACCAAGGCATGGCTATACGTCCGCACGAGGGGTGAAGACAGCTACGAAGTGCAGCCCATGGGCAAGGACGGCGATGGGTACCTGCGCGCCACAATCGCGGGCCCTCAAGCAATCGCCCCGGGCATCGAGTACTTCATCGAAGCGCTAGAGGTCGGCCTCGAAGAGCCAAGGCCGATACTTGGTAGCTCGGAGCGGCCCAAGCGGGTTGTCATCGACAGGTCCGCGCGAGAAGAGCCGCCCGATCGGGTTGGCCACTCTCGGGTCACGCTCTTCACCGACTACGTGGACTTTGATGGACCGAGCACAAGCTACGATCAGTACCTCCATGCGGAAGTGGACTTCATGTATCGCTTCTTCCAACCGGTCTACTCACTGCGACTTGGCTTTGGAACCATATCGGGAATCGGCGGGCCCAAAGACGTCATCGACCTCGGTGCGGACTGCACGATTGCTGGCGAGTACCGTTGCCGCAGAGTTGGCTACAACTACGCCTTTACCGAGATTGAGGAGCGTTTTAGCGACATCGTTGCTGTGATGCTGCGAGTTCAGTGGGGCAGTGCTTACCAAGACCAAGCGCCCATGGAGGGGGTGGGGCGTGAGTTCTTTGATGCCTTTGGCGTGCGTGGCCGAATCCGGCTTGGCCGCGAGCAGGCCAGCAATCTCGTGCTTGGTGTTTCAACGACGCAGCGCTTAGGGAATATGTTCGAGGGGGCATTCACTTGGGATGTAATTCCAAAGTTTCCCGTGGTGTTGGCTGTGCAGGTCACGGATCAACCTGTCTTAGAAGATTTCGGAGTGCGCCTTATCTCCGACATTGGATGGCGGTACGTTGATTGGGTCTATCCTTCCCTGCGCATTGCATATCAGGCTCGCGATATCGATCACGCAGGTCTATCCGCAGGTCTCGCAGCAAACTTTGATTGGTAGTGGAGATTCTCATGCGAACAACAAAACAATTGGGTATTGCTCTGGGAGTTCTTCTGGCAAGTGGGAGCGCATTGGTGCATGCGGAACCTGGGCAAGACGAGCCTCTCTCGCCCTACGATGCTGAGGCTAGTGAACCTGTGGCTGCGGAGGAAACGCGAGCACCGGAGCCACGGCGCGTTGCCAAAGAGGCTGCATTGCGGCATGTGCCACCAACGGAGGCAAAGGCTCGCGAGCAGGTGCGACTGCTTGCGGTCATCGAAGCCGCATGGATTGAGGATGGGCTCGTTGCGTTCTATCGAGAGCCTGGTGAGACTGAGTACAAGGAAATCGACTTTGAGCGCTCCAGCGCAGGTGGCTACTTCGCACGAATTCCCGGGCGCGATGTTGGTCGACAAGGTGTGGAGTACTACATCGCCGGTCGCAAAGGAGCTCTACACTTTGCGTCTTCTGAGTTTCCGCATCGGGTACGCGTAGAGCCAAAGACCGAGGACCGCTGGATCGAAGTGGAGAAGCAGCGGCTCGGTGATCGGCGCTACGCCGTTGATGCTTCACTGGGCATGCTCGACTTTGGCTCCAACCACGGTCGCGATCGCTATGTCGAAGGCCATCTCGACTGGAGTCACCTCTTGGTCGACAACCTCTACTCGATTCATCTCGGTTTCGGCTTTCTTGAGGGCAAGACTCCTGAAGGCACAATGGACGGCGCGCTCGTCGAAAGGGCCGGCGTTCGCTACGGGTATGGCGGGATTCGATATCGCCTTCGAGACAAGGTGTGGTTCGACAGCAAGGCGATGATGGGCTTTGGACAAGAGGGCTTCGCGGTTGGAGTTGGCGGTGCACTCACGTTGGGGAACGACTGGCGCACAGCGGTAACCGTGGGCGCTGAGGCAATGACGGAGCTTAGCTACAAGGCCTGGCTGCGCCTGCAGTGGGATACGGTGCCCGGAGTGCTCATGAGTGCGACCGTCGCAACCACGAATCAACCGAATGCAAAGATCGATGCCGGCTCGTATGTCGAGTTTAAGGTGCGGTACCCACTAAATAGGAGCTTTGAGATCGCGGGGACGGCTAGCTTTGGCTCTCGGGGCAACCGCCCGGGCGGGTTCGGAGGCGGTGTGCACAGCCGCTATATGTTCTAGTTGTAGGGGATGTTCTTAGTTTAGTTCACGACTGCTGCCCGAGGCGCTGCTGCCCGAGGCGCTGCTGCCCGAGGCGCGGCGGCTTGTGCAGCCTTGGAAGATGTTTCGCGTCGCGCCTTTGCAAAGTCTCGGTACTCACGACCTACGAGCTTCGCGGTTTCCTTAACGGTAATCGACTCGCCTGCCTTCAATCGGTTATGCCGCTCGCGAAGGACTACAACGCCAATCGTGATGGGAGTCGTTAGGGCGTTTAGGACGGCGGAAAGGACGGGGTCCATTCCAATCGCAATCGATGCTGGCAAGAGAACGTTTGAAACGATGGAGTTTGAGACTAGGTAGGTGCCGAGGAATGCTTTGTCGTTCTTGACTCGAGAGAATGTGTAGGCCGCGATGGAGGGAAGCGTATAGGTGCGAAGAGCCGACATCGAACTTGCGAGCCACGGTGGCGCGCGGGCTTGCCAGCCATCGAGTGTGCGGGTGATCTTCGTAGAGACCTTGCTTGCGAATTTGAGAGCGCGGGCAATCTGGGGATTTGCCTTCAGCTTCGCCAAGCCAGCTTGGGCGGCTTTGAGCGGCTTCTGCCATCGGCTCGTTTTGCCTGCAGTTTTGGGCGCTGGTTTGGCAGTGGCCTTGCGATTGGCAATCGACTTGCGTTTCGCTGCAGCGGCCTTGGTCTTTACTGTGGCCCTACGAGTTTTTCCGGCCGTCTTGGTTTTCGCGGCCGTCTTGGCTTTCGCGGCCGTGGGGCGCGCCGACTTCAAAGTCGCTTTCTTTTGTGGAGCACTTGGCTGAGCGTCGAGCTTTGCGCGCCCCACGCCAGCACCGCGGAGGCGAAGCGAGGTTGTGGCCGTGCGCCTACCAGCCGTTCTCCCAGGAGCCGTTCGCGAGGCTCGAATCTTCGCGGCCTTGCTCGTCGCTCTCTTGCTTGTCGCCTTGCTCGTTTTTACTTTGCTCGGTCCAGGGCCCGCCGATGCGACCGGCGCGGCCACAATCTGGAGCGCCAGTGTGATGGCTAGCGCTAGTGGACCTAGCAAGGTGCGGAAGAGGTGAGGCACATCCTTGTACTAAGCAAGTCGCATACCCAATGGGCCGAATCGTAAGTAGCTAATATTAAATATGAAGATTGGCCGTAGTGGCTACTCTCGTACCGCGCAGCCAAATTGAGAAGCCACGGCTGGGGACATCAGGGCCCCGGATGCGCAGTGCTTCCTCAGGCGACCAGGGCGGTGATTTCTTCGCCCATTCGACCACTGACGCTTCCTTGAATGACATCACAGAGCAGCCCATGTGAAACGCCAGGGCCCGCTGTTGCTGCGTTGAGATAGGTGAGCGCTGCAGACGAAGCAAGCGTGTGCATGCCCTCTGACCAAGGACCCGCCGACCGAATGTTGAGGTGCGTGGCTTCGGCGATCCAATCGATCTCGAATTCCGTCGTTGTCGCCAGGCATACGATGTCGGCCGCCATGGCTTCTTCGATGCTCAAATCTGCGGTTCGCAGAACCTCAAGGGGCCCAAAGAGAAGACGGTGGCACGCAACCAGCGCTTCCTCTTCCGCATCACAATTTACAAGCCCCAAGGTCATCGGGGTGCCCACCGCTAAGTACTTTGAGCCAAGACCAGCAAGCGCAGCAAAGCGAAGCGTTGCATCGCTCGTATCCATGGGCGCCTGTGGATCGGACTCGATGGCCTTCATGAAGGCTCGCAAGGCATCCTGCACTAGCGCTTCCTCTCCGCTCGAACGGAAACCGGCTTCTTGATGTCGTCGCCTTCGCCAACACCTTCGAGAATTTCGACATGAATTCCGTCAGAGAGCCCGAGCTTGATCTCGCGTCGCTCGAACTTCTGCGGCGCGACTTCAACCTCGATGTAGGGAATCTTCTTGTCAAAACTCAGAAGAGCTTCGGTGATGCTCAGGACCTTATCTCGACGCTGCAAGACAATGTCGGCATTGGCGCTGTAGCCGGCTCGCACGAAGTCTTCTTTGGAGAGGCTCAGCGCTGCTCGCAACTCAAACTGAATGGCGCCGTCGACCATCGTGCCCTTTGGGGCGATGTACTCAAGCGAGCCGGTGAATCGCTTGTCGTCGATTGCGCCAATGACGATGACGAGTTCCATTCCGACCTTGATCTTTCCCACTTCGCTCTCATCCACTAAGCCTTGGAAAATCATATCGTTCATATCGGCGACGGAGGCGATGGTCGTTCCCGCGTTAAAGTTGTTGGCTTCCGTCACGCTGGCACCAACTTTTGGGGGGACCTCGATAACCATTCCAGCCACCGTGGACGCCACGATGTTGGAGACTTTGCCCGCACCGGAAACGCCGGATTTGATGAGCTGGAGGTTGCTCTGCGCTGCCTGCAATTCTTGTTGGCCCAGCCGGTTCGCCAAATCGAAGCGACTAAACTCCGTCTCCGAGATAACGCCCTTTTCAAAGAGGTTCTTGTTGCGAAGAAACTCGGCTTTGGCACTCGTCAATGAAATGCGCGCCGACTTGAGCGCGCTTTCCGCTGAATTGAGGCTCAGCATGTTGGGAATGATCTTGATGGACGCGAGCTTTTGCCCCTGTTCGACAGTATCTCCAGCTTCCACAAAGAGTTCGTCGAGCACGCCCGATACTCGCGGTTTGATTTCAATCTGTTGTCGGGGCTCGATGGATCCGGTGGCAACGGTTTTGAGCACAATGTCTCGAACGGCCGGCTTCTCGGTTTGAAAGACCTCCGCAACCGCTTGAGACTTGTTGTAGAGGAAGAACATGGTCCAGACCAAGGCGGCGAGGATTGCAATGCTAATGACGAAGGGCAGAATGCGTTTCATAACGAGAATGGGCTCTAGGCTCGCAGGGCCTCGACAGGGTGGATGGCAACGGCGTGTCGGGCCGGAATAAAGCCGGCAACAGCTCCGGCGACAACAAGGATAATGGTGGCGGCGATTGCTGTCGTGAAGTCAACCTCGGGGCGACCGAGAGGCATGTCGGAACCCTCTAGAAGGCTTCCGAATAGTTCGGATAGGGCCACGGCAGAGACAAGCCCGCTGTAGCCAGCAAGCAGTGTTAGGGCGATCGATTCCTGCATGATGTGAGAGACAATGGCCCAAGGTGGAGCTCCGATAGCACGGCGGATGCCTATCTCCTTGGTGCGCTCCTTCACGACGATGATCATGATGTTGCTCACTCCGAGCATGCCGGCAAAGAGCGTCGCCAGCCCCACAAACCACATGAAAATTCGCATTCCGCCAAAGAGGGATTCAACCTTATTGGCCTTATCTGCCGCGTTGTAGCCACGAATGGCTTGGCTGTCCTCTGGGTGCACCTGTTTGCGGCTCTTGAACATGGCGCGCACGTTTTCATCGACTTCTTGTGGCGTGAAGCCCTCTTGTGCGGTGAGGGCGAACCAGCCAACCCTTCCGCCCATGTGAAAGGCCTTTTGAAACGTCGTGAACGGTATGTACACCGTGGCTGCGTCTTCGTCGGCGCTATTGCCTGTGCGTGTTGAATGCACGCGACCAACGACTTCAAAGTAGACACCTTGGATGAGAATGGTTTTTCCGATGGCACTCTCGCCAGGTTCGAAGAGCATGCTGTAAACCTGCTCACCGATGATCGCGACCTTGCGGCTCTCTTCAATGTCGATGGCGTTTACAAAGCGGCCCTCGAAGTATTCGAACGGTTGAATCATGCCCCAAGATGGGTAGTCGCCAAGAACCTTGAACGGACCGGTCTTGCCCCCGCGTGTGACATTGTTGCTGCTGCGATAGCCACCGAGCGAAATCCGCGGAGCCACCAGATCGATGCCCTCCACCGCTTTTACCGAAGGGATGTCCGCGACGTTGTATTGAATTCGACGCCCGGGCCGCATGCCGTGATAGGGCAGTGAGGTTCGGCCGCCCCAAATGTAAATCTGCTTGGTGCCAAAGCCGCTGATGGTTTCGGAGAGGCCGGATTCAAACGCGCTGCCAAACGCCAAAAGCACGATCAGGGTGAGGATGCCCCAGAACACGCCAAACGCGGTCATGAAGGTGCGCAAGGGATTGCGCCGCATCGTGGCAAATATCTCGTGCCAGGTATCTCGATCGACGAGCGTCATTCGTTCCTCAACGCGACAATGGGACTCACGCGGGCTGCGCGTGTTGCTGGAATTAGGCCGGCGAGCATGGCGGAGACGACGAGCATGGCGAGGGCGATAAGCGCGACACGAAGGTCGACCTCGGGGTTGACGATGTACTCGTTGTTGGGGAGAAAGCGGTTAAAGAGCTCTAGGAGCCCCACACCTGCCACCAGGCCAAGGTAGCCGGCGAGCCCTGTGACGACCAGTGCCTCTTTGAGAATCATGGAAACGATGGACCAAGGGTTGGCTCCCAGTGCTTTGCGAACTCCGATTTCGATCGTTCTCTCGGCGACCGAGATGAGCAAGATGTTGCTAACTCCGATGACGCTCGCTGTAATGGTTCCAATTCCAACGATCCAAAGGAAGGCACGGATGATCGAGAAGATGCGCTTAACCTTGCTGTACTCCTTGAGGTTATTTCTCGAGCGCACGGCTCGCGGGTCGTTCTCGGCAAAGTTAAGGCGCTTGGCAAGCAGCGAAATCACTTGGCGCTCAATGGCTTGGCTGCGTTCCAGGCTGGCATCGCCTACCGAGAACATGAGGTGATGCACATCGCCGTGAGCGTTGTACGCTCGTTGCGCGGTTGTGATGGGTAGGAAGATCTTTTGAAGTTCGCCCTCGCCGCCTTCGTCAGTGAAGCTGCCGATGACTTTGTATTGAATGCCGCGAATCGTGAGGTATTCCCCAGTCGGGTCGGCCTTGCCAAAGAAAAACTCTGAGATTGGTTTGCCGATAACCGCGACTTTGCGGTGCTCATCAATGTCGGTTTCGTTGATGTAGCGACCAGAGGTAATGATCGTTTTCTCGATGAACTGATGCCCAGGATTGACCGCACGCACGTCAAAGGAAGCATTCTTGGCTCCGTAGTTGACGGTGTACTCCTCGCCGCGAAGGTAGAAGCGCCCGGTGATGTGTTCAACCCCGGGAATGCGGCGAACGGCAGCGATGTCGGCGTTGGTGAAGAGGATCTTGCGTCCAGGGCGTAGTCCCTTGAAGGGCAGGGCGGCACGACCTGGGCGAATCCAAATGCTATTGACGGCGTCGTCTTTGAAGTTGGTCTCGGCTTGGTTTTGCAGGCCTTGTCCCGCGCCCAAGAGGATGATGAGCATGAGGATGCCCCATCCGACGGAGAGTCCGGTTAGCGCCGTTCGCAGTTTGTTGCGGCGCAGTGTTTCGAAAATCTCTATCCAACGATCGAGAACCAACACGTCACGAATCCTCTTGCGCGTTGGATTCTTCGATTGCGCCATCTCGCAAGCGAATTACGCGCTTGGTGCGCTCGGCGATGTCGGGCTCGTGGGTAACCACCACCACGGTCATGCCTTGATCGTTTACGTCTTTGAGCAAGTCCATCAACATGTACGAGGTCTTGCTGTCGAGGGCGCCGGTTGGTTCGTCGGCAAGAATGAGCCGGGGCTTTGTCACCAAGGCCCGCGCAACCGCGACCCGCTGCTTTTGGCCACCACTGAGCTCGGAGGGGCGGTGCTCTTTCCAGTTGCCGAGACCAACAAGCTCAAGTTGCTCCGCCGCCGCCGCCAGTCGTTTCTTGCGACTCACCTTTTGGTAGTAGAGCGGCAATGCGACATTTTCTAAGGCAGTTTTGAACGGCAGGAGATTGAAGGATTGAAAAACAAAGCCAATGTGCTCGCTGCGATACTGTGCGGCTTTGCGCTGACTCAGGTTTTGAATCAGTGTGTCCCCGAGCCAGTATTCGCCCGAGTCGTAGTCGTCGAGGATGCCGAGCACGTTGAGAAGAGTTGATTTGCCGGACCCGGATGAGCCCATGATGGAGACGAACTCGCCGTCATCCACATGCAATGCGACATCGCGCAGAACGTGAAGTGAGCCGCCACCAACGGGGTAGCTCTTATTGATGTTCTCAAGTCGAATCACGGGGGAGGGTGCGTTCTAGCACGTTCGCGGCGCTGTGCCGACAGTGGTAAAACGCTCGGATGATAGCCCGAGAGACTTGCAGAGTACGCGTGTGGCCAGTGCTTTTGGCGGTGTGCCTTGGGTGTGGCGCAGCCAGTCCTCCCTCGGGCCCAAAACATGTGCCGGCCAACACGGCGGAGGCTGCCACGGCATGTCCCAAGGAGCGCAAAAGCGCCCAAGAAGCTCGAGAGGCATTGTTGGGAAGCGAGGATCCGCAGCTGACCGCTACGGCTTCAAGCCTCGTTCTAGCGCACGCACACTGCGAGGCGAAAGCGGCTCTGGCCATGCCAACCCCCACCGGCACCCAGGACCAGGTTCTAGACTCGGTGCGCGCCATCCGCATTGCCGTGCGAGATGCCAGTAGCCTTTTTGCGGAGGTCCGCCGCTATGGCGACGTTGCAGAGTCTCAGGAGTCTCTGCTCGCCGATGCAACCCTCACGGTTGGATTTGCTGAAATCGTCGCAAACGTGGCACCGCCCTCGGACTTGGATCCACTCGCGGGGCGCCAGTTTCAAGCCGAACTCCGGGATGCGGCTCAAACGCTTAGGAGCCAGGCCGAACTCTTGCTCCAGCAAGCGCTCTCCAGCGAGGGCGCAGCTTCCAATACTGGCGAACTCTGCGCTCTGTTGACTTCGCTCGGTGGGCAAGCGCCTGCCTGCCCATAGCGCTAAAACAGCATAGCTTCGCCCTCTTCGGGCACTTCATCGCTGCCTTCAACGTCTTCGGTCGGGAGGGCAAAACCATCGATGAACTCGGCATCTACCCATAGGCGAATCGGTCCTACGTCCGACTCAAAGTGCAGGCCTTGGGAGTGCTCGCGCGGAAGCGGCGAGAGATGCTCACCGCGAAGGACTAAGGGCATGGTGAGATAAACTTCGGCCTCTCGGCGAAGCAGCATGTTCTTGATGCGCCCGAGCAGTTGATTTGAGAGTTCTGAAATCCAGTTTCTATTGGCGCTATCTCCCGCTTCGGTGCCGGGAGGCATAGCCCTTTGCAGCGCTTCCTCACCCATGGCGAGGAGCAGGGTTCCGCGAACTCGATCGCCGGTAAAGCCAATGATCCCACAATAGTGCACGGTGCCATTTCCACCGGGGTCGGCCGCTTCCGTGACCTCCATGCCGTAGTCGGCGAAAAGCGCTGTGCATGCAACACTGGTCAAAGCTTCTATCGTGAGTTGGTTCTGGCTCATGCGTGATCTCATTGTGTCTCCGTCTGCTTTCGTTCGTTGGCTGATTCCCAGTCGTCGCTGACCCAGGGCGACCGGGGGAATGGTTCTAAGAAAAGTATCGGCAAGGAGCCAGATCTGCTGAAGGCCCTGTCTCTACCGAATTGACGGCGCCCGTGTCTCAAGAGAGTTGCCCCATGGCCGAATCACATCTGCAGGGGCCACTTCGTTCCGCCCTGGGTAAACAAGGAGAGATGCAGATATGAAAAAGGTACTCGTAGTTGATGATTCCCCCAGTGTTCGCCAGCAGGTTGGCTTGGCGCTCAAGCAAGCGGGCTTTGAAATCCTTGAGGCAGTTGACGGCGTTGACGGAGTCGCGAAGATTGACGGCGACCCCAATATCGGGGTGGTCATCTGCGACGTTAATATGCCGCGAATGAACGGGCTGGAGCTTGTGGAGACTGTTCACCGCAAACCTCAGCACGCGAGTTTGCCGATTGTCATGCTCACGACAGAGGGGCAGCCACAACTCATCCAGCGCGCGAAGAAGGCCGGAGCCAAGGGATGGATCGTGAAGCCCTTTAAGGCGAATCTGCTCGTAGCCGCCGTCAAAAAGTTGATGCCCGCGTAGGTATTCCTTGGGCCTGTTCGCACGCCCAATGAGGAATTGATGTGAGTGAAACTCTAGGAAGAAAACTCGTCGACGAGGTCGGTCGATTTCGAAAGGCGCTGGTTAAGCGGATTCGAAGGGTTAACCAGCTAACGGAAGGCGAGGTAATGAGTGCGGCCAGTGGGCTTGGCAAGATCGTCGATCTTGCCACTCAGTTGAGCGCTCACACCAAAGACACCTTGGCGGGAGTCACAGGCGAAGAGGACCAAGGCGATGTCAGCCTTGCCGACTCCATCGCGAAGCAGAGCAATACGACAGAAGAGTTCATCAATGGCCTCAATAGCCGAATCGGCGAGCAACGCGAAGTTGCAGCGCGAGCACATCACCAGTCACGAGAAATTCTGCGGGCCGCAAAGTCTGTCGAACGGCTTTCGCAGCAATCGAATATCATCGCACTCAATGCCATGGTCGAGGCTGCTCGGATGGGCAAGTATGGTACGAGTTTTTCTGTCATCTCAAACGAGATGCAAAGGCTCAGCGGTGAGATCAAGAAGACCAATACGCTTGTCTCGGGGTTAGCGGAGAATCTAAGTATTCTTCTGCCAGCGATTGCGCAAATGATTGAACAGACCTCCGATGACGCCGAAGACTTCTCTGGCGTTATCAAAGAGTCCATCACAGACGTCCGCAAACGGACATCGGAATTGCAGCGCGGGGTCGAGACCTTGCTGACAAGCAATGAAGACTCGGTTAACAAGATTCTTCGCGAGTCGCAGGACGCTCTGTCCTACCTACAGTTTCAGGACACCGTCGCACAAGGGCTTCTGCGAATGGACGCGATGGCTCGCAAGCTCCAGGTTCGAGTTGGAACCATGGGTGGTGAACTCATGGAGGATACGGAAGTTCAGAACTCGCTCGCCAAAGAAGAGCACGCCGAACTCGGTGGGGAGAAAGAGATTTCCCCCGAGGATGCTGGCGACGTAATGCTCTTCTAGACGTAAGACTCTTCACAAGTGCGAGGTCTAAGGCCTCGCAACCAACGAGCTAGGCCTTGACCAAGCCCTGGGCAATGGCAAAGCGTGTGAGTTCAGCGTTGTTGCGAAGGCCGAGCTTTCGAAGGATTTGGCCTCTGTGGCTGTCTACCGTTTTGATCGAAACGCCGAGTTCCTTGGCGGCTTCGTGACTGTTGTTGCAGTCGGCCAATAGGTAGAAGACTTCTTGCTCGCGACGGCTGAGCTCCCAGACGCTGAGGGTTGGCTCGCTCTGGATGTCCAGAGTCTCCAGGTCTCGAAGGTGTTCAGGCATTGCTCGCTTGCCCGCATGCACCTTGCGAATTGCCTCGCAGAGCTCGGTTGCAGGGGCTCCCTTGTGCATGTAGCCGTTCGCCCCGGCGGTAATCGCACGAATGCCATAGTGGCGGTGTTCGTGGACCGAGACGATAAGAACCCGGGTCTTGGGCGCGATCTTCTTAATGCGAGGAGTCGCCTTTAGACCGCTGAGATTGGGCATGGAGATGTCCAAGACAGCAACATCGGGCTGGTGCCTCTCAATCAGGGCAAGGGCTCGCTCGCCGTCGTCGGCCTGCGCCAATAGGTTGAAATCGCCTGAGTTTGCCAAGACCAGGGCCAGGCCGGCACGAACTACAGGGTGGTCATCCGCGTGAACTACTCGAATCATGAACCGCTCTACTTCAAGAACCAACGATGATTAGTTGGTCAACCTAGGCTAACACGAAGCCCAACACGAGAGGGGATAGATCTTTCCCCATTGGTATTCGGACTAGGGCTTGAGCAGCCGCCAAGCGAATGCTAAACGCTGCTCGACCTGGAGCTGCGCTCGCGTTTCTCCAAAACCTGGACGTATCAGACTATGCCCCCATTTCAGTGTCTTGTTGTTGGCGTCGCCGGTGGAACGGGCAGCGGGAAGACAACAGTAGCGCGGGAGCTTGCAGACGCACTGCCCGATGGCCGTGCCCACATCCTTGAGTACGACGCGTACTACCGGGATCAGACAAACGTTACGGATGAAGTCCGGGCTGAGATCAACTACGACCACCCGGACGCTCTTGAGAGTGAACTGCTAGCCAAGCATGTTCAGATGCTCCGCACCGGTGAGGCGGCTGACATTCCCGTCTACGACTTTGTCTTGCACAACCGTGCAAAGTTCACTCGGCACCTAGAGCCGCGCCCGGTCTTGGTCGTAGAGGGCATCATGGCACTCGCTGTGCCCTGCATCCGAGAACTCTTCGATATCAAAATCTTTGTCGATACCGATGCTGATCTGCGCGTCTTTCGACGCATTCGGCGCGATATTGAGCAACGTGGTCGAAGCTTCAACTCGGTGCGTGAGCAGTACTACAACACCGTTCGACCGATGCACATGGAGTTTGTAGAGCCGTCCAAGCGCTTTGCGGACCTCATTGTTCCCGAGGGCGGATCCAATCGAGTCGCTCTCGAAGTGCTTGTTGCACGACTCCAGCGCGACCTCGCATAGCCAGCTCGTCGGCAGCCAGGTTGAGCGCTTGCTTGTCGGGCGCCAGCTCTTAGATCGTCGTTGAGCCCGCTGGCTCCTTCCCGCGCAAATGCGGGTCAAACACCATACAGAGGTTGCGAATCAGCTCGAAACCCAGGGCACTGGGCTTCAGAGTACCCGCCTGCAACTCCAAATCGACGAGCCGTGCGAGTTCCGGAGTCTGCAGCGCATCGAGTTCATGTGCGAAGAATTCTGAGAAGCGAATGTTAAAGCGCGCTTCCATGTCGGCAAAGTCAACGAGCGAATCGCACATCAGCCGGTAGATGAGATGACGCCGGATGTGATCGTCTGGACTCAAGGTTAGGCCGCGAGCAATCGGCAATCGACCGGCCTCAATTTCACTCTGCCAACGATCGAGGTCGCTTGTGTTTTGCCAATAGGCATTGCCGGTGTCACTGATGCCCGTTACGCCGCACGCGAGCAGGGGCCCACCTTTTGTGGTTGTGAAGCCTTGGAAGTTTCGCTGCAGCGCATTGTTCTTCACAGCTTGTGCCATTGGATCGTGTGGCAATGCGAAGTGGTCAAAGCCCACGCGCACATACCCTGCATCGGAAAGATGTTGGATCGCGCAGACGAGTAGCTCGGCCCGTCCCATCAGCCCTGGAATGGGCTCTCGTTCCACAAGGCGCTGATGCGGCATGATGTGCGGCATGTGCGCGTAGCCGAAGAGGGCAATGCGGTCGGGGGCCATAGAAAGCACCGCGTCGAGCGTCTTGGTGAAGGAGTCTTCGGTTTGTCCCGGCAGGCCGTAAATAAGGTCAACGCCCGCGCTGAGGAAGCCCACGTTGCGAGCGTGTGCGATCAACGCCTCGGTATCCTCTCGACTCTGCTGGCGGTTGATGGTGTCTTGAACCTTTTGATCGAAGTCCTGTACACCAACGTTGACTCGAGTGAAGCCCATCTTCGCGAGTTCATCGACCAGGTCAAGATCGGTGTCGCGGGGGTCGAGTTCGATCGCGAGGCGGGCGCTGTCTTGTGGTGGGAAGACTTCTCGGAGCCCGTCGACGAAACGCCGCAGTGCATCGGCGCTCAAGAAATTCGGAGAACCACCACCCAAGCTGAGTTCGCTGAGCGCGACGCCTGGGAGGAGCTCGCCGTAGAGTCGGATTTCCTCAAGTAACGTATCGATGTAGCGCTCGCCACGGGCGCGGTCTCTGGTGATTTTTACATTGCAGCCGCAGTACCAGCACAGCTGGCTACAGAATGGGATGTGGGCGTAGAGCGAGAGGCCCAGGCCGGATGTATCTTCGTCCAGACACTTGGCAATATCTGCAAGGTGAAGCTTGGCTTGCTCGCTGCCAAAGTCGGTTTGGAAGTGCGGGGCAGGCGGATAGCTCGTGTACCGCGGTCCGCGGGTTGCCAGCTCGGCGAGGAGATCGGGGGGTGGTTGGTGTATGGCCAAGGTCGTCATGGAGTTTGATACGCAAGTTGTGGGCCCGTTAAAGAAGGCCGGTGAAACGTTAGTGTTCGGTGCGGCGGCGCGCCTTGTCGGCATACATCGCTTTGTCTGCCTCTACTAAGAGATCTTCCAGTTGGTCGTCGAGGCTGTACGTCGCTGCGCCAATGGAACAGCGAATTTGGACGAGGGTTCCGTCGTCCAGGGTGATTTCTTGTTCAATTGCTTCGCGAAACCGGTGGAGCGCCGCCGGGACCGCAGACTTTGTACAGTCGGCGAGAACAACGACATACTCATCGCCTCCCCATCGTCCTGCCCTGTCAACGGAACGCCGTGCACTCTCGATTCCCTGGGCGACGATCCGAAGAACTCTGTCGCCAACAGCGTGACCGTGGGTGTCGTTAATGCTTTTGAACTTGTCGAGGTCGACGAGTAGGACTGAGAAGCATCCGCCGCGCCTGGCCCGTTCGAGTTCGACTTCGAGCGCCTCGGTAATCCCGCGTCGATTTAGCACACTGGTGTTCTCATCAATGGTGCAAGTCTGATGCAGCAGTCGTCGGCGATGGCTACTTCGAAGGTGAGCTCGAATGCGCGCCAAGAGTTCTTCTGGTTGGACGGGCTTGCTCATGAAGTCGTCAGCACCCAAGTCGAGCCCATTGATTCGGCGGTCAACCTCGTCTCTTGCGGACACCAAGAGAATAGGAACGTCCTTGCAGCCCTCCACCATCCTTAGTGATGACACCAAGGCAAAGCCATCTCCCCCAGGCATCTGTACGTCGCTAACGACCAAATCCGGAATCCAATGCTTCACGAGTTCAAGGGCGGCGTGGCCCCCGGGGGCGCTCTGCACTTCAAAGCCCTCATACTCCAGCAGCATTGTCATGGCTTGCCGCGCCGACGCATCATCCTCGACGACCAGGATGCGGTCTTGTGGTGCGGCAGCGACTTCCATGCTGGCTGGCCAATGCACGCTGCATGCCGCTGGCCGTGGCCGGAACACGCGCACAGAGCATGATGTGCAGATCTTCTTGCGTCTGTGCAGGCATTTTCGGCAGCTGGGCAGGTCTCAACCGCAGGTTGTGCGCAATTCGCCAAGGGCATCGGTCGCAACCTCGCGAGAAGACCAGCGGCGATTGGTGGCATGGCTCTTGATGGTCTTCTCTTCGCGATGTTGATTTCTGACCTAATGACCACAGCCCTCGTTACTGCCCATCCAGAAGACATGGTGGACTCGACGCTTTATGACATGAAGCTAGCCATGATTCGTCACTTGCCCATCGTTGATGAACGTGGACATCTGGTCGGAATCGTTTCCGATCGGGATGTGCTGTTGAGCCTGGGCGCGGCTGGAACGCAAAACGTGTACCTACGAGATATTATGAGCCGCAACGTTGAGACGGTTTTGGAAACCGCGAGTGCGGAGTCCGGGCTCGAAATCATGTTGGAGAAGCGGATCGGGTCATTGCCAGTCGTTGGCGACGAAGGCCAGCTCCTCGGCGTGGTGACGGAGACCGACTACCTACAAGTTGCGTTCGCGATGCTACAGAAAAAAGGCGAGCCATCGGACGATGTCTGGCGCGAGTGAACCGAAGTAATTGATTGGAAAGGGGAGGGGGAGTCATGCATAAGAGAATCACATGTCCTGTTAAGGGGTGCCTGGCGGATTTGGAGTATGAGGAGAATCCGGAGACTGCGCGCGTCCTAGGTGCCACAGCGTGCTCGCTAATCGAAGGAGAAGTCGATTGCGAGCAGGAGTGCGTGCGGTTGATGAACATTCGACGCTCGGAGGCGCACGCATCGTCAAAGGATACGCCTGCGTAGAGTGAGCGCTGTGGGCTTGGCAATCGCCGCTTGGCAATCGCCTTGCCCACGACCTAGCGCACGGCGTGTTCGTCGGGGCCGTCAATCGGCAGGTCGACGGTAAAGACCGTCTGTTCGTCTCGTCGGCCGACCTCGATTGTGCCGCCATGGTCGGCAATGATTCTGTCGACGATTGGTAGCCCCAGCCCAGTGCCGGCGTCTTTGCTTGTCGCGAAGGGCTCGAAGATGTCGATGCCTTCAGGGATTCCCGGGCCGTCGTCGATGACCTCGATGCTGAGGTGCTGGCCAATGCGCTGGCAGCGAAGCTCGACCTGCCCATCATCCGACGTCGCCTCAATGGCATTGCGCACGAGGTTGATGAGGACCTGCTTGAGGCGTTCTCCGTCAACGCGCGCTACAAGTCCTTCGCTGATGTTTGTGGCGAGGGTGCAGGATGCTCCCAATGCTTCCTGCTCAAGGAGCGTCGCCACGGTATCGCACAGGTTGCTTACTTCGGTGTTGGCGATGCGCAACTGGGTTGGTCTAGCAAAGGCTAAGAAGTCTTCTACCAAACCGGCCAAACGAGTGAGTTCCGCTTTCACGAGTTCGCTGGAACGAAGCGCGCGAGGATCCACGCTGTCCTCGGCTTTTTTGATTGCGCGCTCAACCAACATGAGCTGCAGCTGAGCGGCATTGAGAGGATTGCGAATCTCGTGGGCGAGGCCCGCAGCGAGGGTTCCCAACGCTGCCAGGGTTTTCACGCGGCGGCCATGCTCGGCCAGGCGGCGCTCACGGGTCACGTCGAGGGCAAGAGCGCAGATCTCCCCGGTTTCCTCAATACGGCTGAGATTCCAGCGAAGCCACTTATCGCTCTGATCGGCGGTAATGACGCGCAGTTCCGTCGGCGGGCAGGGCTGGCCCTCGTCGATGCGATCAAGCAATTCTGTCATTGCGTCAACGTCGGCTGGGTGGAGATAGAAGTCGCTAAGAGGTTTTCCGGTGACTTCCTTTCGGGAAAACCCACTTGTGCTCTCGGCCATCGAATTGAAAAGCGTGACCCGCCGCTGCGTGTCGAGCACCATGATCGAAACCCCAGAGCTCTCAAAGATCGAATGATAGAGGGCCTGGGTCATCTCGAGTTTGCTCTCTAGAATCTCCTTCTCGCTACGTTCGTAATCTTGCACCTTGCGAACAAAGTCATCGCGATACGACTGCAGCATGATGGCCAGGTCTATATTGGTGATCTTCTGAACGGCGGCGGCGGCGGCATGTGCATCTGTTCCTTCGAGTCCCTCGAATGCGATACCGAGCAAGTGCTCTTGAATCAGTGCCATCGCGGAAAACATGTGCTGCTGGGGTAGGCCAATTTGCACATGCACCTTGCCGATGCGTGAGCGAAGTTCAAAGTAGTCGTGTCCCCACGGACCCGAGAGCAGGCGATCCATCCACACGCCCAACGTCTTTTGGAGGCGCAGCACTTGGGCATCACTTCGAAACACCGCCATCGCATCCGCCTCACTTCGGAGACGATCGTAGAAGTCTTGCGCGATGGTCGCGTAGTATGGCTGTGCAAGCGGGCGCAGTTGGTTGAGGGCATGCTCGTCCGCCGAGTCAAACTTTAGGTAGCTCTTGAGTTGTTCGAAGTAATGCATTAGCAGACCAGCCCTTCGCATCATGCAGGACTTGGACCTTCCTCTGGCGCTTGCAACGGCACCTATTTGCGCAGATTCTGCATGGGGCGAGCTCGCCCATGTAAAAAAGTGCGCCGCCGCCCCCTGTAGAGGCCGAAAAGTCTGGCACGGTAGTCGCTAGTCGCCATAGCGGAGTTCATATGCCATCTCAGAAACACACCGGTCGAATTTTGGTTGTAGACGACGAGGCCAACGCCCGTCTTGCTCTTGCTGACTTGCTCAAAGAGGAAGGTTACAAGGTCGAGACTGCTGCCGATGCCTTTAAGGCGCTCGGAAAGATGGAGGCCTTCGCTCCTCATGTCGTCCTTACCGATTTGAAGATGCCAGGGATGGACGGCATCGAGCTCATGGAGAAAATCCACTCGAGCCCAACGCCCGTTGCGGTGGTGGTGATGACCGCCTTTGGTGCGGTTGAATCTGCGGTGTCTGCAATGCGAAAGGGCGCTTCCGACTACTTGGTCAAGCCCATCAACTTTGACGAACTTCTCATCGTGCTCAGTCGCACGTTGGAGCGCGAATTCTTGCGCCGAGAGACGGTGGAGCTTCGCAAGCGCATCGACGATCGTCTGGACCGAAAGAACATCATCGGCAACAGCGCCGAGATGAACGAGGTCTTTGAGGTCGTCGAACAGGTCGCGGGTTCACGAGCATCCGTGTTGCTCGAAGGTGAGAGTGGAACCGGCAAGGAGTTGGTTGCCGAGGCCATTCACCAGCGCAGCCCGCGCCGCCACAAGCCGTTTATCAAGCTCCATTGTGCTGCCCTCGCTGAGTCACTTCTGGAGAGCGAACTCTTTGGACATGAACGTGGTGCGTTCACGGGAGCCGTCGCTCGCAAGGATGGGCGCTTTCATATCGCCGATGGTGGAACGCTGTTTCTCGATGAGATTGGAGAAATCTCTCCATCGGTGCAGGTCAAGCTGCTTCGATTCCTACAAGAGCAGGAGTTTGAACGCGTGGGTGGCAACGAAACCATTCGCGTTGATGTTCGCGTTGTCGCGGCGACCAATCGCGATCTAAAAGCGGAAGTCGAGCTTGGCAAGTTTCGCGAGGATCTCTACTACCGGCTCAACGTCATTAACCTAAAGCTTCCGCCGCTGCGCGATCGTCGTGATGATGTCTTGCCCCTAGCCGAACACTTTCTCGATATCTACAGCAAAGCGAACGACAAGAGTATCGTTCGCATGTCGAGTGAGTGTGCCGAGAAGCTGCGCTCCTACGACTGGCCCGGCAATGTGCGCGAACTCGAAAACGCGATTGAGCGTGGAGTCGTCATGTGTCGTGGTGCCGAGCTCACCCCCAGCCATCTGCCCGGCTCGGTTGTGCCTCATGTGAAAGCGGGCGTCCCAGCGATTCCCGGGACCACGATTGACGAAATTGAGCGCTACGCCATCTTGGAGACGTTGGAATCTACCGGAGGTTCCACGAGCCAGGCGGCAACGATTCTCGGCATGAGCGTTCGAAAGATTCAATACAAGATTCGCTCGTATGGCGAAGCGCCCAAGTCAGGCCTAGCAGCCGTCGAGGACTAGCGTTCGTTCTACGCCACGGCGAGGTCGTGTAAGCTTGGCGCTATGAGTGCCAAGCCTTTTGTCGTGGTTACCGGAGGAGCAGGTTTTATCGGCTCACACACAGTCGATCGTTTGCTCGAGCGCGGATGCAATGTAGCTGTGCTCGACAACTTCTCGACCGGCAAGCGCGAGAACCTGGCGCAGTGGGCAGGCCATGAGTCGCTGGCGATTGTCGCTGCCGATATTGGGGATGGAATCTTTGCTTCCCTGGCGGAGCTCGAATCGCGCTGGGGACCGGTTGAGCGGATCGTGCATCTCGCAGCACAAACGTCTGTGGTGCACTCCATTGAGAACCCTCTCAACGACGTCCGCAATAACTACACGGGAACGGTTCAAGTTCTCGAATACGCTCGTCGCAAGCAAGTGCGAAAAGTCGTCTTTGCGTCGTCGGCGGCCGTCTATGGTGACGTGAGCACATTGCCGGTTCGCGAGGATGCTCCATGCAACCCGCTATCGCCCTACGGCATCGACAAACTTGGTTCCGAGTACTGGCTTCGCTATCAGAGTTCCGTCTTTGGAATGGATAGCCAGCCTCTTCGCTTTTTCAACGTCTATGGTCCGCGGCAAGATCCGAAGAGCCCGTACTCTGGAGTCATTTCGATCTTTAGCGATCGAGCGAGTGCCGGCAAGGAATTGCGTATCTTCGGAGACGGCGAGCAGACACGTGACTTTGTGTATGTAGGAGATGTCTCAAGAGCAATTTTGTTGGCGCTCTTTGCTGAGGGGGGAACGGGAAACGCCGCCAACATTGGTACCGGCAAGGAAACCAGTGTTAACGAACTGGCAACGCTCATTAACGAGTTCTGCGGTGATAGTTCAACCATCAGTCACGCCGAAGCACGTGATGGAGAAATTCTTAGATCGGTTGCCGAGGTGAGTCGTGCGCGCGAACTATTCTCTTTCGATGCTGAGACAGCGCTACGGGATGGCCTCAAGGTCACCGTTGCTTCGTTGCAGAGCTAGGTGAAGCGTGAATCTCCTCCTTGTCCAGCCCTCAGAGATGCAAGGCGATCGACTCGTCGTGCGAGGGCGACGGGCGGCCCATGTGCACAGCGTGCTGAAGCTTCAGCCTGGCGCGCGAATAAAGCTGGGGGTTGTGCGAGAGTCGGTTGGCACGGCCGAGGTGCTCTCTTGTGATGAGGAAGTACTGTCTCTTGGCGATCTGCAAATGGTCCCGGCAGAACCAGCCCCAACCCTTCGGCTCATTATCGCTCTGCCGCGGCCGAAGGCACTCCGGCGTCTTCTGCAAACCGCGGCTAGCTTTCAAGTCGCCCACATCGACATCGTGAATGCTTGGAGGGTGCAAAAGAGCTACTGGGACTCTCCTGCGGTTCTGCCGGCGGCACTGGAGAGCGAGCTCCTACTCGGTTGCGAGCAAGGACGTCATGTCTGGCTCCCAACAATCGCCCGCCACCGACTCTTCATGCCGTTTGTCACAGAGTTCGCTTCGGAGGGGCCGCGCCTCGTGGCGCATCCCGGTGGAACTCGTTGGTTGCGTGACGTTGATGTATCGGCGCAAGAGGCTACGATCGCCATTGGACCCGAGGGAGGGTGGATCGAGAAAGAGCTCGCGAGCCTGCAGCAGAGTGGGTTTCAACAAGTGGCGATTTCGAAGTCAATCTTGCGATCGGAAATTGCGCTTGCGGCGACGCTCGCCCAGTGGGAACTGCTCACCACACCGTAGAGACAGGGCTGCAGAGATGCCGCGCCACAGATTGAATTTTCCGATGAGAACTACTCTGAGCTGAGCAAGGCCGCGTCGTCCTGGCTCATGGGGTGAATTTGATCAATGCCAGCCGCAGCGAAGCGCCTTGCGGCCGCTCCGGCCCTTCCGGTCTTGCCGTCCCGCTCTGCAACCCACTGGGCATGTTGGCACAGCAGCCCAAGCTCAAGGCTGCGGCCAAGAGTGAGTGCAAACCTGCGAGCCCCCTGTTCCAGAGCGTTACGGTCACTTCCGGCGGACGCCAACCACTCACTTGCGCTTGCCAGTGCGGCCAATGCAGTTGCTGTGCAGCCAGCTAGGCTCGGATCGGTTGCCACGTCGCACTGGCGTCGAACTTCGCGATGCACGGCCTCAAAGCTCGTGGCGTCTTTGGAAAGCGCGCGCAACGTATCGAGGGAAAGCACATTCGTTGTGCCTTCCCAAATGGGCAACACTTGCGCATCGGCCAAAAGACGCGGCAGTCCCGTGTCTTCTACGTAACCCGCGCCGCCAAAACACTCGATGGCTTCGGAAAGCACCGCAACTGCCTGTTTCGCAGTGGTGAGTTTTGCAATGGGTGTGAGCATGCGGAACAAGCTGCGCTCGTGGTCGCTCGCCGTCTTTGCCTCAATTTTTCCGAGTAGCTCCGCACACCGAAAGGCTAGGTGAAACGCCGCTTCAGTCTCGGCAGCGATCGTTGCGATCGTATCCTGGTGCAGAGGCTTGTCTTTGAGGCTCGCGCCAAAGGCGACGCGCTTCTTTGCAAAGTCGCGAGCGAGTGCGATGCCTCGTCGCATGAGCCAAACCGAGGCAACTGCGTTCCAGGTCCGAGTGATGGCCAGCATTGGCGCGATGTTGCGGACGCCATTTTCCGCCTCGCGAACGAGAGTCGCCGGAGTGCCATTCAAGGTAAGCTCCGCGGTAGGAACTTTTCTGGTTCCGAGTTTGTCTTTTAGGCGATTGACTTCGATGTTGCGCAGCAGTCCGTCCGAGTCGCGGAGTTCGACAAAGAAGAGCGCCAGCCCTCGGCCACCCGGCCCATTGCCATCTGGGCGCCCCAAGGTGAGTGTCATCTGCGATGTGGTTGCCGAGGTAAACCACTTGGTTCCGGTGAGGCGCCAAGTGTCGCCGTCTTGCACGGCCGTGGTTTCCGACTTGCCAACATCCGAACCACCCGTGCGCTCTGTCATCCATTGGCCCGACGTCCAGAACGTAGCGGGATCGCGCGAAAGCAGGTGGGGAAGGGCGTAGTCCGCGAGCTCATCATTGCCCGAGTCCATGAGGGTTCGAGCCGCGCCGTCCGTCATCGCCAATGGGCAGGAGTAGACATCGAGAGATGCCTGCACCAAGTAGTTGAGAGCGAACTGGTGTACCCGCGAGAGATCTCCGCAGGAATTCTCATAGCCGGCCGCAACCAAGCCATGCTTGACCGTGAGGGCTTCTGCGCGCTTCCACAGCGGGCTCACCTCGATGCGATCCACCCGATTGCCCCAGGCATCCCAGGGGGTGAGAACGGGTTCATTTTCCCGATCTGCGAGCATGGCCCGATAGAGGTCACCGCCGGCCATTTCGCCCAATTCGCGGTATTCCGCCAGGTGCTCTGCAAGCGTCTCCGCTGGCAGAATGCGCTCCAAGTACTCGCGGAGAAGCGCGTCATCATCAAACTGGTTTCCTAGGCTCGGGGGTGTTTGAAAGAAGGCCATTGAGGCACAACGTAGCGCATCTCGCGTCTTCGGTGCTAAAAGGCTGGCATTCGGGTCCATCGATCCGGCGTTTTTTTCCGACTCATGGCTGCCCGCATTACTCACCCAGCTGCTCTTTGGGGCATTTTTGGTTTCGTCTTGATTCTCTGCCAAGCGGTGTTTCGGCTGGCCCCACTGGCGTGGCAGCCAATTGCAGACGGAACTCTGGAGCCGCTCCATTGGGCGCTCTATGCGTGCTCAATCTCGTTCATGGCCTACAGCGAGGGCTACAAGGCGTTTCAGCTGCAAGTGGCGCCGCGAGTTGTGGCCCGCGCGAGTCACTTGGCAAACCATCCCAAGCTTCTACATGTCGTTTTCGCGCCCTTCTTTTGCATGGCGCTCTTCCACGCTTCGCGCAAGCGATTGATTGTTTCCTGGCTGGTGTACGCAGGCATCGTTGCGATTGTGCTCGCGGTGCGGCAGCTCTCGCAGCCTTGGCGAGGCATCGTCGACGGAGGCGTCGTGGTTGGCTTGAGCTGGGGAATCGTGGCGATCGTTGCAACCTTTGTGTACGTGGCCCGTGGTGGCGCTCTTACGAGTTCTGCCGAGTTGCCCGAGTCGTAACGCACGGGTCTGTCTCTTGGGCTTGCGCGATCGCCGGTGACAGCGAACCATCGTGGAACTCACTAGTCCACAGAGTCCATGCTCTGAGCAAGAACACCGGTTTCCTGCCCAAGTGAGTGGCGTGAAATCTCCGCAGCTGCGTGGTGGCGCGCGCCGGGGTCCTTGTTCTGGCTCAGCTTCCACGTACCTTCGACCCCTTCAACATCGAGGGTGATGGCGACAATCGCTCGCGCCATTCTCTGGAGGGCTGAAGGCTCAAGTTGTGCGGGCGTCCACGGAGGTTTGCCTGGTATCTGGGTCTCGAAATGATGAGACAATCGGTCTAGGTGCTGGGGTAGCGCCTCGGAATCACCAAGAGTAAGAACACCTCTTAGGTGTACCGCAATGTAATTCCAGGTTGGCACATTCCCCGGACTATCGTACCAATCGGGCGAAACGTAGCTATCGGAGCCGCTTATCACCAAGGTTGCCGGCCTGGATCGATGGAGCATGGCGACGATGGGATTGTTCTTAGCGAGGTGTCCCTCGACGCTTGTTCCCGCGTCGTTGAGTACGAAGGGAATGTGACTGACGAGTACCCGCTCCTCATGAGAGACGGCCAACATGCCAAAGCCTCGACTGCGCGCAAAGTCGATGTTCGAGTCTCGAGTGGTGGCGCGGAACGCCGGGTTGCTGTGCATGGCAGCGACCATGGCCCGCCGGGGTACAAAGCGGAAGGTCCACCTTTGCAGAAACTCGCTGGACCGGTTGGGAGCCTAATCGAGAAGACGGGCGAGCCGATTGCGGCTGATACCGAGTTCACGCGCTGCTGCCGAGCGATTTCCGTCTTGCTCGGCAAGCACATTCTTCGCGTAGAGTGCGCTGGCCTCGTCCAAGCTCAGGCGGTACGGAACGACGACGCCGTCGACAAGGCCAGGCTGTGCGGGAACTCGGTTGTCGAGCCCCAGATCCTCTGCTTCGATTTGGGGGCCGCTGGCAAGTACAACCGCTCGTTCCATGCAGTGCTCAAGTTCTCGGACGTTGCCGGGCCATCGATGCGTCGTGAGTGCCTCTCGCGCGTTTTCAGAGAGCGGCAGCAATGGGCGATTGTAGCGGCGTGTGCTTCGATCGAGGAAGTGCTTCGCGAGTGCGATTACATCCTGGTCGTCTCGATCGCGAAGCGCGGGTAGAGCGACGTCGATGATGCGAAGGCGGTAGTAAAGGTCACTTCGAAACTCTCCGGCATCGACCATGTCGGAGAGAGAGCGATTTGTTGCGGCGACAATGCGCACGTCTGCGACCAGGGTCTCCTGGCCACCAACTCGCTCGAAGTTTCGGTCCTGCAGGAAGCGTAGAAGTTTGCTCTGTAGGCTCAGTGGCAACTCGCCGACTTCGTCGAGAAACAGCGTCCCGCCATTCGCTCGCTCGACCTTGCCCAAGACACGGGTCTCCGCACCCGTGTACGCGCCCCGCTCGTGACCAAAGAGTTCGCTTTCAACCAAAGATGCCGGGAGATTGGTGCAGTCGACGTGGATCAGGGGGCCATCACGGCGTTGGCTGTTCACGTGAATGGCGCGTGCGAACAACCCCTTGCCCGTCCCGGTCTCTCCACTCAGAAGAACCGTAGCATCGGTACCAGCGGATTTAAGAATATTTCTGTATACCGAGTCCATCGCCTCGGACGAACCGACGATGTGATTAAAGGGGCCTCGCAAGGGAATTCCCCGTTCATCGCCAGCACCGCGCAAGGTTGTGTAGGCCAGGGCTCGGCCGATCTGATCGGCGAGTGTTGTGAGAAATGCTTCGTCGCGCTCGTCAAAGGTGCCTGTGGCCTTGTTGAGAACCTGCACCACACCCATGAGATTGTCTTTAACGTCGCGAATCGGCGCGCACAGCATGGAACTCGTTTGGTACCCGGTCTTGCGATCTGTCTCCGGAGCCCATCTGCCGTCGGAGCTGGCATCCTCAATGTTCACCAAGGTTCCCGTCAGGGCTACATGCCCGACGACGCCCTGACCTTTCGGGATGCTGAGCTCATCGAGCTCTGGGAGGTTTGCTACCCGTGAACGCAAAACTCCGGTCGTTGAGTCAACCAACCACAAGGTAGCCCGGTCAGCTGCCATGGCGCTCGCAACACGCTCGCCAAAGACTTTCAGCAATTCATCGAGTTCGACTTCTCGGGCGAGCATCGCGCCGAGGTCGAGTAGTAGTTCAAGTTTGCGTTCGCCTTCGCTCACAGTATTCGCCTCTCCGCTGTGGGACGCGAGCGGCGCGAGCTTTAGCATAGCATCCACCATCGCCTTACGCAGCGGTGCGCCCACGAGCGCTCTCCTTCGTGCTGGCCAAATTGATTTGCATGCCCTCACGAGCCGCGACGGTGCAGGGAAAGAGAAGTCGGGCGCGCCGTTCCACGTCAACGACATCTTGGTCGCTGCGTTTTGGATCGTGGTGAAAGAGAACCAATTGTCCGACTCCGGCCACGTTGGCGAGCTGTGCCGCAGCCTCAAAGGTGCTGTGGCCCCATCCGACTTTTGATGGTCCGTCGTCGCCGCAATACTCTTCGGGGGTGTACTGCGCGTCGTAGATCAGGACATCGGCACCTTCCGCAAGTCTCAGCAAGTTGGGATCAATGCAGGAGTAGTGCTCCGTATCGGTCGCGTAGACCACCGAGCGCCCTGCGAAGTCGAGCCGATATCCATACACCGGATCGGGGTGGTTGAGTCGAGCTGTTGTGACCCGTAGATCGCCCAGGTTGAATCGCTCCGTTGGGCCCAAGTCACGCACACAAATCTGTGGCGCCACGTCGTCGATCGACACGGGAAAGAAGGGCGGCGACATTTGTTTCTTAAGAGCTGAACGCAAATCCATGTGGCCATTGGGCCCACTCATCACGTCGATGCGATTTCCCGGAACGTAGAGCGGAGAGAAGAATGGCAACCCTTGAATGTGATCCCAGTGTAGGTGTGAGAGGAGAATTGTCGTGTGGCTGCGCCCGGCGCTCATGAGTCGATCGCCCAGATTGCGCAGCCCAGTGCCAGCATCGAAAACAATTCGTTGCTGGCCGGCCCGCACTTCCACGCAGCTTGTATTGCCACCAACCCCAGCGGTGCTGGCGCTTGGAGATGCGAGGGATCCTCGTACTCCGTGAAATTCGATTTGTAGTGCATTGCTCATAAGCGCTCCTTGTTTGAGTCGGTGCGCGACAATCTTGACGGACGGCCACGCGTTGTTCGAAGCAGTACTAGTGCAGCTGCCGTGCCGACGCTAAGCGCCCAGAAACTGTCACCACGTGTTCTAGGGCTGCTCCATCTCGCAGCAGTCGCGTGGGCAACTGCTCCGCTCTGAAGCATGTATGCTGCCTGCATCGTGAGTGAAGACATCTTGGCGGCGCAGGGCGAAATGCTCTGCAATCGAGTAAAGAAGAACCTGAAGCGCCTGCGCAAGTGGAGCAAACGGGAGGGCGTTTCCTGCTATCGAATCTACGATCGGGACATTCCCGAGATTCCCCTTGTGATCGATTGGTACGAGGGGCGTCTGCACATTGCCGAGTTTCAGCGCAAGCATGCGAGTGAAGATTGTGGCGGTGAGTCGTGGATGAAGACCGTGCTTGCACTCACTGCGCTCGAGCTTGAGGTGGGGCCGGGCGACATCTACTACAAGGTGCGAGGTCGGCAGCGCGGGCAAACCCAGTATCAGGCGCGCGGTACCGAGCACAATCGTCTCGAGGTGAGTGAAGCTGGGCATCGCTTTCTCGTCAACTTGGTCGACTACCTCGACACTGGGCTCTTTCTCGACCATCGCCGCACGCGCAGCATGGTGGCAGCAGAGTGCAAAGACAAAAGCCTCCTCAACCTGTTTTGCTACACAGGAAGCTTCTCGGTGTATGCCGGAGTTGCAGGTGCCTCCAATACGCTGGGGGTTGACCTGAGTGCGACCTATTTGGAGTGGGCGCGCGCCAACCTAACTCTCAATGGTCTAGATGCCGCTCGCAATCGCCTGCGACGGGGCGATGTTGCGGAAGTGCTCAAGGACCTTGCACACACCGGGGAGCGCTTTGATATTGCGGTCGTCGACCCTCCAACGTTCTCGAACTCCAAGCGGATGGACGGCGTCTTTGACGTGCAACGGGACCACGTGCAATTGCTGGTTCTTGTGCACGCCGTACTGGCACCCAAGGGCACGGTGTACTTCTCTACAAATCATCGCAAGTTTCACGTCGATGCGGAGTCTCTCCAAGCGATGTACTCGCTGACGGAAATCAGTCCTAAGACGTTGCCCGAGGACTATCGAGACGCAAAAATACACCGATGTTGGAGGCTTGAGAAAAACTCGTAGGTAGGTGCCAATGGCCGTTGTGGGAATCGATATCGGTACGCAGAGCCTAAAGGCTGTGGTTGCGGAAGGGGGAGCCGTTTTGGCCGAGGCCAGCTGCGCCTATGACCTCACGCAGCCAAGGCCGGGGTGGGCGGAGCAGGATCCGCAAGCTTGGGAGCTAGCTCTCTCGAAGGCTGTGCCGGCAGCCCTGGCAAAAGCGGGACTACAGCCATCGCAAATCGCGGCGCTCGCAATCGCGGGTCAGCTCGATGGCTGCTTGGCTGTCGATGACGCCTGCAATCCACTCTCAAACTGCCTAATCTGGATGGACAGGCGTGCCGCGGACTTTGTACCGGAGCCAAGCAAGGCGCTGCGCAACGCGACGGGATTGGTATTTGACGCTAGCCACATGGCTGCAAAGATTCGCTGGCTCCAAGCGAACGGCGAGCTTCCCGAGGCGCGGTTTCACCAACCAACGTCCTATCTTGTCGAGCGGCTCTGTGGCGCGTACGTCTTTGACCATGGATTGGCCTCCACCACCATGCTCTACGATCTTCGAAGCCGCGACTATAGCGACGCGCTTTTGCAGCGCTTCGGCGTTTCCAGGGATGTGCTTCCGGCGATTGCCAACGTCGATGCTCTGGCCGGTCGCATGAGCGCGGATGGCGCCCGGCGCTGCGGGCTTCTCGAAGGCACGCCAGTTGCGGTCGGGACCGGCGACGATTTCTCGACGGTTCTCGGAGCAGGGGTTACCAAGCCAGGCCCCATGTTGTGTGGCCTTGGCACGGCTGAGGTCGTCGGTGCCATGAGTGCAGAGCTGTGCATTGACGAGGATGGCCTGGTTGAAACCCACGGATTCTTGCGTGGGTACTATGTGCAGAACCCCGGCTGGCAAAGTGGTGGGGCACTGCGATGGATGCGAACAATTCTTAGTGTTAAATCGGATGCTGAACTCGACGCCCTTGCCTTGAACGCACCGCCGGGTTGCGACGGTGTGACCTTTCTTCCAGCACTATCGGGGGCCATGGCGCCCCGGTGGCAAGCGTCGGCTCGGGCCTGCTTCTACGGGCTCTCATCGCATCATGGCAAGGCGCACATGGCTCGTGCGGTCCTGGAAGGGTGCGCCTTTGCGATGCGTGATGTTCGCGAGCGCCTGCAGAGTCTTGGGCTTGCAACAGGTGAAATCCTCTTGCAGGGCGGCGGCGCCAGGAGTGCCCTCTGGGCGCAAATCCGTGCGGATCTATGCGGCGCTCTTGTGCAACGACAGGCGGACGGAAGTGGCAGTGAGATGGGAGCAACTCTCATCGCCGAAGCCCTCAACGATTCAACCGTATCCCTTGTCGACCTGGCAGCATCACGCCGGCCGCGAGGCATTGCGCACACACCCGATCCTGCAAATCTCCAGGCGTACGAGGACGCCTATGGGCGGTACCGCGGGCTTTTCGATTCCCTCGAACCGATGTTCGGTCGCTAGCCTCTAGCCGTCGATACAGAACTTAAAGACCATCGTATCAATATCGGTGTCGTCGTCTTCGCTGTCGGTCGCGCCGGTGTCCACGATCGTAACCGTTGTCTCCCAATACCCCGGCATGAAGAAGTTCACGGGATTGAGGGTGTAGGTGCCGTCGCCGTCATCGGTGAACAACACTTGGACGGCTGTGCCATGTCCGTGGTCGGGCATAAACGGCTCGGCTTCAATTGAGTAGCCCGGCATGAGGGCATCGCTCGCGTCGCGCAGCTCCAAGCTCCACTGATTGTCGCCTCTGGTCGGTGGCGCGGGAAGACTGTCGACAAGTGCGAGTTTGAAACCCGCTGCGCCGGTCTTGGTGATGCCAGCGACAAAGGTATCGTCCCGGGTGTCTTCTTCGCAGGAAGGAGTCGAGTCATCGATCTCACCATCTCCACTTTCTCCTCCGCACGCCACAAGCGGTGCCGAGACCACGAGAATGAGCGAAACGAACCGGAGGTTTTGTGCAATGTAGGAGCGAATCATAACGACACCCACAAGATAGAAAATCAGCAGGATCTCGTCAATGCGTTTGATCTCACTGGAACTTGCAGGTCCGGCCTGTGCCTTGCCATTGCTTGGTATACTGCTGCACTATGAGAGCAAAACTCGTACTTGCGGTTGTAGCAGCACTAACGATGCTGATCTCCCAAATTGGAACGACGGAGGCCCGTCCTCGTCCAAAGCGAAACTCAAAGTCGTTTGAGGCAAACAAGGAGTTCGGCCTTGGCATCATGCTTGGCGTGCCCTCGGGCTTGTCGGGAAAGTACTACCTCAGCCAAGACACCGCACTCGATTTTGGACTGGGCTTCTACGGTAACTATGGTCGCGACCGGTATGACAACGCCTTCAACCTGCACATCGACCACCTCTGGCACCCAGTCGTTCTCGCGTCTCCAGAAGCATTTTGGATGCCCCTGTACTTTGGCGTTGGCGCTCGTCTTCTCGACCATCGCGGCAATCGAGACTTCGTGGACGATTTGCACCTCGGCGTACGCGCGCCCTTGGGCATCATGATCGACTTCAACAACATCCCACTCGACATCTTTATGGAACTTGCACTGGTTGTGGATCTGCTTACCGATGGCGACCATGGGTACTCGGATGTGAACCTTTCTCTCGGCGTTCGCTACTACTTCAACTAGTGCTTGATTCATTGACCTTGATTCCGCTCACTCGGTGTTTCGCCTCCTGGTCGCCTTCGGCTCATCGTTGCTCACAGCGTCGCTTGGCCCGCCAAACTCCTAGTTCTCGCCTTGCCAGAAGACGAACTCCCGTCGCGAGCGAAAACCAATTCCAATGGATCAAGCACTAATGGCAAACGCCGTTCGAATTGAAGGGGCCGGGGGGCCAGAGGTTCTCTCCATTGTCGAGGTGGCGGAACCTGTGGCAGGTCCCAATGACGTCATCATCGATGTGGCGGCAGCGGGCCTGAATCGAGCGGATTGCTTGCAGCGTAGGGGCTTCTATCCTGCGCCAAAAGGGGTAGTCGCAGACATTCCTGGTTTGGAGTTTTCAGGAACGGTGCGCGACGTTGCGAGCACCGCAAGTCGGTGGTCGGTGGGCGATCGAGTGATGGGCATCTGCGCTGGCGGCGCGATGAGCACCCGCATTGCCATCCACGAAGACACCTTGCTGCCCGTGCCGGCAGGGATGAGCCTAAACGACGCGGCGGCGATTCCCGAAGTCTTCATGACGGCGTTTGATGCACTTGCCCAAGGTGGGCTTGAGGCCGGCCAGCAAGTCTTGATTCACGCAGCTGGAAGTGGCGTTGGAACCGCTGCGATTCAACTTGTGAAACGCGAGGGAGCGACGGCTGTTGGGACTTCCCGCAGTGAAGAAAAACTCGTTAACGCCGCACGCCTTGGGCTTTCCGAGAGCCTGCTAGTAACCGAGAAGCTCTTTGCCAAGGAGCTCAAATCGCGGCAAGGGAGGGGGGCAGACATTATCCTCGACTTCATCGGCGCCGCGTATTTGGCTGAGAACATCAAGGCCTTGGCTGGGCAGGGGACGCTGGTTGTGATTGGCCTCCTCGGTGGCGTGTCTGCCGAACTTCCCTTGGGACTTCTCTTAGCGAAGCGTGCTCGAGTCATCGGAACCGTGTTGCGAAGTCGGAGTCTCGCTGAGAAAATCTCTCTGACACAAGAGTTTGAGCAAGCAGTCTTGCCAGGCTTCGCGAGCGGAGAACTGGTCCCAGTGATCGATCGAGTGCTGCCCATGGCCGACATTGCGAGCGCGCACAGCTATTTGGAGAGCAATGCGAGCTTTGGCAAAGTCGTCATGTCTTGGTAGCGCTCCCTACCGGAGACGGAGGTCGAGTGCGACTTGTACCGAGGTGGTCTCGCCCGATCGAACGGTAATGTTGCTCTTGCGCACCTCAACATTGCCTTGTTCGACAAGTGTGTAGAACGAGCTAATCGCGTAGACGCCGGCTTGCAGTCCCCGAAAGTGAAATGCACCTTCGGGATCCGTCATTGACATCACGACGTCTTCAAGGTTTCCTCCGCTAAGAGAAACTACGATGCCGGGAAAGGGATTGCCTTGCGGCCCGTCCAGCACAACCCCCTGAATGCCTCCGTAGTTGCCACCGGTTGCTTGCACAGCAGAAGTCTCTCCGTGGTCGCGCAAATCGATGCTCACGCGAACATCGGTTTCTAGAGCAGTCTCCACCGTGATGTCCTTGTACTGCACTCTAGCGTTCGTGAACTTCGCACTCACGTCGTAGCGCCCCGGTGGCAGGGGCCCCAGTCGATAGCGGCCCTCGTAGTCGGAGATATCATGGGCCACCCGCTTGCCCGCCTGCTCTGCCTGAATCGACACCATGGACAGTGGCTTGCCATCGGCGGCGTCCCTGACGATTCCGCCAATCGCCCCTTCCGAGGAGCGCAGCTTTGCATCTCGCTCTGCCACTGCCACTTGGGGTGTTGCTTGCGAACCGGCGCAGGCAACCAAGAGCATGAAAAGTACGAGAAGGCGCATCACGGGCACTATGACAGGATTCGCGCGCAAGTGCGCTAGGAGAGACGCGGAGGACTCATACCAAGCTCTTCGCAGAGGGCGCCCAGGGCGTCAGAATCACCGCCCTGCCAGCAGATGTCATCTAGAGTCTCGGCAATTGGAACGTCGAGGCGAAGGGTGGCGAGCTTGCGGTAGAGCATGGCTTGCTCGCGCTCTTCTCGAAGCACCTTGGCGAGGCTCGCTGCCCCTCGCACTTTGATGGGCCAAGTCGTCTCGTCGTCGGGGATGTTCTCAATGCTCCCAAAGTGCGCAAGGACGGTGGCCGTCGATTTTGCGCCCCAGCGAGCTAGGCCCGGGATGCCGTCGGCTGCGTCTCCCACAAGGCCCAAGTAATCGGGGATGGAAGCAGGCTCGACTCCGAATTTTTCTACCACGGCGTCGTGGTCGTAGATGCGGTCCCGCATTCGGTCACACGTGACGATCGAAGTACCGTCGACGACTTGGCAGAGGTCTTTGTCTGGGGAGCAAATTAAGACTTGTTCTACTCGCGAGTCGGCAGCGTAGCGAATCGCGCCTGTGGCGAGACCGTCATCCGCCTCAAACTCGACCATTGACCACGTTGCCATTCCAAGCGCCCGCGCAGCGCGCTCGGCGAGAGGGAATTGCGCGAAGAGTTTTGGCTCCATTCCCTCGCCGGTCTTGTAGCCGTCAAAAAGCCCATTTCGAAAGCTCTCAATCGTCGTGTCAAAGGCAAATGCAACGTGCGTAACGTCGCTCTGGCGCAGTAGTGACGCCATCGAGCGAATCAACCCTTTGGTTGCTCCGACTTCCAGCCCGCCCGGTGAGGTCGCGCTCGGGGCTCCAAAGTGGGCGCGAAAAAGCTCGTAGGTTCCGTCAATAAGATGCACCTTCATGGCCCTGCGAGGGTAGCCGACAGGGCAGCTCCGAGGTACATACTGGCCATGCTCAAACCTGCGCTTGCTGCAATTCTTCTCGCTTCGCTAGTTCCTGTTTCCGCGTGTGGAGGATCGAAAGGAACAGCGTCAACACCGCCAAATCAGCCTGCCGAGACAGCTGCCAATACTGCGGCAAGCCCTCTGGCGGCAGAGGCAGGCGCGGGGGTTGAATCGCCTGCGTTGCGGGCATTGTTGGAGCGGCACTGGGATCAGCGCATGGAGGCCTCTCCGGTGTGGGCGAGCACCATGGGAGATCATCGCTTTGATGACCGAATTGCCGACGGTTCCGAGAAAGCGATTCTGGCGCGTCAGGCCCAGAGTCACGCGCTTCTCGATGAGTCACGCGCCATTAAGGCGAGCGAACTATCGGCCAAGGACAAGGTCACGTTGGCGCTTTTCACCGAGTCGCTTCACCGTCAAAAGGAGCGCGAGCAATGCGAGAATTATCGCTGGTCGGTTTCTGCTCGGGGTAACCCTGTAAGCGCTGCCAACGGCTTGGCTGATGATCACAAGATTACCGACCTTGCGTCCGCCAAGAATCTGGTTGCACGCTACAAGCAAGTCTCGCGATCGATCGACGATAGTATCGCCAATTTGCGCAGCGGCCTCGCGCAGGGGCGCGTTGCGAACGCCGAAACCATCCGCCGCACGGTTGCCTTGGTGCAGGGCCAGATTGATCAAGACCTCGAGAGTTGGTCACTACTCAAGCCGTCGAAGACGCTCGCGGAACTCGATGCTCCTGGTGCACAAGGCGTTGCTGATGAACTGCTTGCGGTTGTGACCGACGAGATTCGGCCGGCCTTTGCACGCTACCTAAAATTCCTTAGCGAAGAGTTGGCTCCAGCGGGACGCACAGGAGCCAAAATTGGTGTGCACGCTTTGCCAAGTGGTCTGGCGTGCTACGACGCGAGCATTGCTGGGCACATCAATCTCGACAAAGGCGCCCTTGAAATTCACGCGCTCGGCTTGCGAGAAATTGCGCGCATCAATGAGGAGATGACCCAACTTGGCAAGAAGCTCTTTGGCAAGAAGGACTTGGTATCCACGATTGCTCACCTTCGCGGAAGCAAGGAGCTTTATTACACGACTTCGCAAGAAATCGTTGAGAAGGCAGAGACATCGCTAGCGAAAGCAAAGGCTGCGATACCAGAGTTCTTCGGAATCCTTCCAAAGACCGATTGCGTGGTCACCGAGATTCCCGCGTTCGAAGCGCCTTACACAACGATTGCGTACTACAAAGAACCCCACGCCAATGGTGAGAAGCCAGGGGAGTACTACATCAATACGTACAAGCCTGAGACGCGACCACGATTTGAGATGGAGGTGCTTGCGTACCACGAGTCGATTCCGGGGCATCACCTGCAAATTGCGATCAGCCAAGAGCGCGGTGATTTGCCGCTCTTTCGTCGCCACGGTGGCTCCACGGCATTTGTCGAGGGCTGGGCTCTTTACACCGAGCGCTTGGCGGACGAAATGCAAATGTACTCGGGTGACCTCGACCGAATGGGGATGCTGAGCTACGACGCTTGGCGAGCCTCACGGCTTGTTGTCGACACCGGTATTCACGCTAAGGGTTGGACTCGAGAGCAGGCGGAAACCTTCATGCGCGAACACACCGCTCTCACCGAGGGCAACATCGTCAACGAGGTCGATCGCTACATCTCTTGGCCAGGGCAGGCGGTGGCCTACAAGATTGGCCAGTTAGAAATATTCCGACTTCGACAATGGGCGATGGAAGAGTTGGGCGATGCGTTCGATATTCGCAGTTTCCACGATGCGGTACTCAGTCAAGGCGCTGTGACCTTGCCGGTGCTGGCAACTCAGATTGAAGCTTGGGTGGCTGAAGTCAAAGGCAGCTAGCCAGCAGGAGCGGCTAGCCTTGAAACGCTAGTCGCTCGCGACAGCTCGGGCAATCGCCTCTTCAAGCTGTTCCGTACTCGGAGGTGGCCCCTTGTCCCTGCGAAACTCTGCGACAACCGTGCCGCGATTGTTGTACAGAAAGAGGCTGGGGATTCGAGGTACAGACCCAAAGGTTGTGCGCATGTCTTCGTTCGCAGTCACAATCTCGGTGAGCCAAGGAGCGTTTTCTGCCACGTACGTGCGAAGGCGCTGTTGGTCTGAGAACTCTCGGAATTCTTCGTAGGCGTTGAGTCCAATGATGCGAAGCTGAGGGTAGCGCGTTCGCAATTGATCGAGTTGTGCGAGTTCGTTGCGACAATGCCCACACCAGGAGGCAAAGAAGACCATGGCAACGGGGCGGTCGTCTTCTTGTAAGGCCTTTCCATCGATGGTCGACGAGGACATGACCCGCGCGTAGCCAGCGCCCGCTCCAACTGCGGCTACTTGGGCAGAATCGTTGCTTGTTGTCTTGGCACGTGGCTGCCCACCGCATGAGGAGAGGGCGTTGATAGCCAGAAGAAGTGTAAGAATTCGGAACACTGGGTTAACCATACGGGACCTGGATGCCGAGGTTACGCATCTGGAGGCTTGGTTGTAAGGAGTAACATCGGCTAGTGTGCTGACATGCTCGAAGGATGCTTGTTGCGGAGGGGGCCACTTGGATGCAGCCGTTTGGGCGCTTCTGCGCTGGCTGCGATTTCGGTATTGGCGTTTGCCTGTGGTGACAACAAGATTCCCCTGACCGACGCCGGGCTACCTGCCGATGCGGAACCCAGCTTTGATGCCGATCCAAGCGAAATGCAGGTGGTTTCCACCAATCCTGCGGCGAATGCGGTGTACGTCGGAACAGCGAGTTCGATCACCGTGCAGTTTGATCGGCCGGTAGAGCGAACGAGCATCACTGAGAGCAGCCTCTGGGCATTTGGTCAGTGGAGCGGTACCCATCGCGGAACCTACGAATTCGCCGACAGCGATTCGACCGTCACGCTAAGCGGGGCAAGACCGCTGATTCCAGGTGAGCAAGTAACCGTGGTGATCGCGAACTCCCTCACGTCGGCAGACGGTGGTGGCTCATTGCGGCCTGGCGGGTACTCGTTTCAGTTCCGCGTAGGTTCGACTGCCTCCTCGATGAACTTCGTGGAGATTGCCAGACTCGATAGTCGCAATGCGAATCAGAATGTCGGCCAAAGCTACGGTGGGTTGGCAACGGACCTTGATCTCGACGGCTACCCAGATATCACGATCGTCAACGAGATGAGTGAGGACTTGGTGGTCTTCATGAATGACGGCGATGGCACAGCTTCGGTAACTCGAACGGACTCAGACTATCTCGTAGGGATTCGACCTAGCCCGAGTGAGCCTGGTGATTTTAATGGTGACGGCAAGACAGACATCGCAGTTGCAAATATTGGCAGCGGCATCTCCGTTTTGCTTGGTGCTGAGAACGGCACCTTTGGCCCCGATCGCGAGTACACCGCAGGATCGGGGCCTCGAGGAATCACAGTTCTGGATGTAGATGGAGATGGCGACTTAGACATCGTCAACTCGAACTTTCGCAACGGCGGGACGCTTTCGCTACTCGTGAACAAGGGCGACGGGACGTTTGAAGAACCGGAAATCTTTGATGGTGGCTGCAACGGCGAGTGGGCAATCTCCTCCGCAGATATGAATCTTGACGGCCTTCTCGATTTGGTTGTCGGCTGTCACGATGACGGGGTGGTTACTGTGCTCACGGCAAACGGAGACGCTACGTTTTCGCTGCGCGATACCAAGACAGGCCCAACCGGGTTGTGGATGATCGTAACCGGAGACCTAAGTGGCGATGGCACAGCAGACATTACCGTCGCTGGCGGACTTTCAGACAATGGAGCCATCTACCTAGGAAGTTCGGATGGAACGATTGGAGAAGCCAGCTACTACGGCACTGACCCATCCACATCGGCTACCGATATCGGCGACCTTGATGGCGATGGTGATCTTGACTGGATTACCTCAAGCTTTGGTGGTGCCAATAGCGACTGGTACATCTGGCTCAACGATGGCGAGGGCACCTTCACAAAAATGGGCGAAATCGACTCGCCACAAGATGCCAGCTGCGCGCTGCTCGTTGACCTTGATCTCGATGGTGACTTGGACCTTGGTCTCATCGACGAGGGCGCAGACGTTCTCATCATTCTTCGAAACGACTAGTTTGCTGCCAAGAGTGCGCTAGAGCATGGCTCGCACACGACCACGCGCTTCGTGGTCGCACCACCATTGTGAGAGCTCTGGCCAAAGCCCGGTAGCCGCCTTGCGACTCACTACAGCTCCCACGTGCCCGCCGTTGAGGTGAATGTGGGCAACATCTGTGGACGAAATATGCTCAAGCATGACCGTCGCACTCTCCTTGGGGACGATGTAGTCGTGTTCAAACGTAACGATCAATGTAGGGGTGTTGATATTGGAGAGACGCACGGGCTCGCCGGCGAGGTGAATCGTCTCTCGCATGATGCCATCGTCGCGGTACAGGTCTTGAATGAGGGAACGGAAAACCTCGCCAGGGAAATCGACGTTGTCTTTGCCCCAGTGTTCCGTTGCCAAGAATCCATCTAAGAATTCTTCGCTTGCGGCTCTGTCGACGACATTGGCGGCTTTCCACACTCCGAGAGTAGGTTTGAGCATGTGAAACGAGGCTTGCAGAAGCCTGGCGGGAACGTTGCCCATCGCATCGACGAGGGCATGCACATCGAAGTCGTCACTGCGGGTCCAAGTGCTGAGTATGCCGCCATCGGTAAAGCTCAGTGGAGCGGCTATAGCCACATGCGATGCAACGTGTTCCGGACGCCGTGATAGATACATGGTGGTGAGAATGCCACCCATGCAGTAGCCCAGCAGGTGCACCTGCGAGTCACCCGCCAACCTGGCAGCAGTGCGCACCGCGCGTCCTATGTAGCGGTCCGCAATGTCGTCGAGCGTTAGGTACCGATCCTCGCGTCCAGGCTTGCCCCAGTCGATGATGAAGACGTCGTGGCCACGGCTCACCAAGTAGGCGACCATGCTCTTCTCGGGTGCCAAATCCAAAACGTAGTGGCGATTGATAAGAGAGGGCACCATGACAATGGGCCGCTTGTGCGCGATTCCCTCTGGGCGCGCGTGATAGCGAAGCAGGCTCCACTTGTTCTCCGTGTGCACAACCTCCGAAGGGGTCGGAGCGACCTTTGCCTTGCGGGTTGTTAAGCTCAGAAGATTGCGTAGCCGGCTCATGCTCGTAGTTCTCCCGGTTGCGCGTAGAGGTCCTCGAATGTCTTGTGATGATGCTCGTAAATCTTCTTGCGTCGAATTTTCAGTGACGCGGTCAGTAGTTCGTTTTCGACGCTGAGTGGAGCAAGCATGACGGCGAAACTCTTGATGGTTTCGAATCGGGCGAGCCCCTTGTTCACGGCTTGTACTCGATCTTCCAATAGGCTGTGCACCTGTTGCTCGGTAGCATTTGGTCCCAAAAGCGCATCGACGTTTTCGCGGTTCGGCCATATCCCAGCCACGAGGTACTTCTTGCCGTCGCCGTACACAATCACATGGTCGACATACGGGTCGTCTTGGAATTGCATTTCAATATTCGTTGGCGGGATGTTCTTCCCGCCCGCGGTTACCAAGATCTCCTTCTTCCGGCCGATGATCCGCAAGAAACCGTCGGCGTCGAAAGCACCTAAGTCGCCCGTGCAGAACCATCCATCGTCAGTGAACGCCTCTATAGTGGCTTGCGGGTCTTTGTAGTAGCCGGAAAAGATGTTCGGGCCGCGCGCCTGAATCTCAGAATCGTCAGCGATACGCAAATCCACCGACGGCAGTGCTTTGCCAACGGAATCCAAGCGGTAGTCGTTGGGGCGGTTCAGCGTGAGCGTTGGTGCACATTCCGTGAGCCCATAGCCTTCAACAATGAGACAACCCATCTCTAAGAATAGTTCTTTGACCTCTCGCCTGAGCCCGGCACCTCCGGAAAGACAGAAGCGCAGTTTCCCACCGGTGAGTTTGCGAAGTTCTGTCACGGGGTCACTCGCCAAATGCGCTTGGCTCGCTAGCTTCTCCCAGTACGCAGGTACGCTCATGAACACGCTTGGAGCGATTTTGGGCATGGCGGCCAAAACTTCGGGCGGTGTGAGAAGGTGGCTTTCAAAGCCAAGAGCATTGCCAAGGCAGAGTTCCCCAAAGCCAAAGATATGGCTCATGGGAAGCCACAAGAGATCGACGGCGTTGTCGTGAAGAGCAGGCTCGTTGCAACGCAGCCAATCGACGGAGTTCTGCGAAACGTTGCGGTGTGTGAGCGGGACTCCCTTGGGCTGGCCAGTGGTTCCGCTTGTGTAGAGCATGAGTGCTGTATCGTCGAGGGACACGTTCGCAAGACGCGACGCAACCTCGTCAGAGTTCGCCTGGGATTGCTCCATGGCTTGTGACCACGTTGCGATGCGCGAACCAGCCACGCTGAGGAGCCCGTCTTGGTCGAAGTAGTATCGAGCATCGCTATGCTGCAAGACATAGTCACGCTGCGCCGGGGTTGAAGCTGGATAGATTGGAACCAACACGGCGCCAATGCTTTGAATGGCCAAACTCGCCGAAGCCCACTCCAGCGAATTGTGAGCGTACATCGCAACGCTTTCACCCTTTTCCACGCCTTGGGCGACGAGAAAGCGGGCGAGAAGTTTTACGAGCGAGGCGTATTCCGACCATGACACGGGGGCAGGGGTGTGGAAGCGCGTTTTGTCTCCGTGCCGCTTCGCAGCTTCGAAGAGAACTGCCGGTGCAGGTCGCGGAATCAACAGAGAGACGATGTCCATTACTCGGCCTCCCGCAGCGTACGCAGCTCTTCTTGCAGGTCCAGAAGTTGGCTTTCCAGTTGATTGATGCGGTGAAGCGCAACGTCTTGCTCCTCGCGATTCGGTACTCCAACGGCATTCCAACCGCGACCGACAAGCTTGGCAGTTGCATTCTTCGTGTGCATCACTGCCTTCAAGACCGAACCGGTTGGGGCAAGTAGCGCAGGGCTTCGCAACGCCTGATCAAGATACTCAGATGTTGTGCGTTCCCAACGATCAAATCCGCTCTTCCAAAGTTTCCATGCACTCATCGCGTTTTCTCCTACAGACTGAAGCGCCACAGCTCTGCGGCGGTTGTGAAATTGGTTGCGCTCTCATTGTCTTGACTCACCACGCGGGTGACTTCGCCAAAACACTCGGAAAGCAAGCTGACTTGTTGCCGGGTAACCACTACGCCGGCCGCGCCTGAGTCGCTTGTGATTGAAGTTTGGACTCGGCGTGCAGACGTGAATCGCAAGTGGGGTAGGGACACCGAGACTCGGCTGCCAACCGCGACACGATACTGGTCTGAGCCGTTGTATGGCACGGAGGCAAGGGTTCCAAGCACCGCGCTCTCCTGTTGCCAACTGTCGCCCTCGCGCATGGGAAAGCGGTATAGGTCAATTGGACTCTGGTACTTGAGCAGCGTGTGATCTTCGAGTTCGGAGGCGATGCCCAGGAGACTAATGGCGTTCTCCGTGGAACGCAGAATCGCAAAGGTGTCGCCGATGCGGCTTAGCTGAACCACGATGCCGTCTGCCGGGAAGTCGCTGGCAAACCACTGGCCTGCAATGGGTTCGGCGGTGACCGCTTGTTTCGCCTCGCCGTCGTACTCGGCACTCAAATCGATTTCGTCGTCACTGAGGTCAACCGCCGTTCCACGGGAGATTAGGTAGTCGACTTCGGTACTCAGCAGCGTTGGCATCTCGTCGCGACTAAGAACACCATCGAGGTTCGGGACGCAGGAAAGCACTTCAGGCTGCAATCCAGCGTCTGGGCCGTAGGGCGTGCGATTCTCTGAACACGCGGTGCTGCAGCAAAGAACAAGAGTGAGGCTGAGAAGTTTCATTAGAAGGGAAACCCTAGGTGCAAGCGCCAGAGCTGCGCAGCCCGAGCATTGAGGCCCGCGGCAGGATTGTCAAAGGCGCCCAGAGGTGCCAAGACTGCGTATTCTAGTGCGGCGACAAATCCATCCCGTGTTTCGTAGCGCAGTGATGGATCAACTTCCACGCCCAGCGCACGCTCGCCCGATGGCGTCGAAGAAGCTTCCATCGCCCATGAGGAAATGAGCGCTGCGTCAAAGAGAAGCCGTGCGCCGCCTGCGTCCACGAGAGGGACGCGCACGTGCGGACGTAGGTACCAAGCATCGGTCACCGTACCGATGATCTCGCGGAAGAGAATGCGATCAATTCGGTAATCCGTGTGGAAACGGAAATTGTCAATCCGCGTGTCAAACGGCGGATTCGCTTGTGGGTCGCTGGCCTGCGCGCCAAAGCCCGGAGAGGCATCGCCACTGGCCATGCCCGCATCGATTCCCACTCGTATCCCCGCCACGTCAAGCGAGCTCTGCAATGCCGCGCCAAACTGGTTTGACGTAGCAGGCTCGTAGAACTCGACACCGGGCACGAGGGATGCCTGTTCGACATTGGCATGAAGGTACGCAGCCTCTGCTTCAATTCGAAGTGTTCGGGTCGCAAACCGAAACCAGACGTCGGTTGCTGTCGCAGAGAACCCGCGTTTCATCACCGTATTCGCCGATCCGTTTGTGCCATCGCCAAGGTACGAACCGGGAATGTCGTTCTCCTGCCAACGATGGCTGGCGTAGGCACCGTATTCGATCGTCGTGCGACCTGCGCGACTTCGGCGTGTTCGGGCCAAGTCGGTGTGATAGCGCATAAACGCGAAGGTTAGGTTTTGAACGTCGTCTGTGGGTTCGATATCGACGGATCTAGAAAAACTCTTATCGTCGCGCAATGGGCCGGTCGCAGAGATGTCGTAGGCAACCGCGAAGATGTGTCCAAGGAGTGGAGTGACAAAGGCGATGCGATCCGCTGCGTCGCCACTATCGGCGCCCTCCGCATCACCGCCATTCGCAACCATGCCGAGCCCCCAGTGATTCCCCTGCCGGCCGACGGAGAGAACGCCGATGGGCAGAACTGCCTCGCCATACGCTCGCTTTACACGCAGTGCCTGCAGCGGCGCTTCTTGGCCCGTAGAACTCGCAGGGGTTCCAGCACGCAGACTCGGTGTACTGCCCAACGTGAGATTGTCGAGCACGTCGGTGCGGAGAACAACGGAGAGGCCACTGCCCGGGCCGCGAAAGCGCATGTCGGTTCGAAGTCGGAGGTTGGCGCCCGTCAGCGCCTGTGCGCGCTCATCACCAGCGGGCACAGGGAATAGCGGTTGACCGCTAGCGTCTAGACCGCGGTCGAGATCGAAGTTGTAGAGCACCTCCCCGCGTGTTCGAAAGCTGCCGTGAATTTCGAAGCTGCTCTTCTCGGCCGGGCTATCGATCGCGATGACGCCATCGTCGACGGTCTTTGCGAACCCCGCCGAGTCGGCGAAGCCGTGCCCCATTGCAATTCCCTGCGCGGCAATCACGGCCACTATGGCACTGCATGCTCTCATGGGTGTTGTGCAGCCTGCGGCGCGCCATTGTCGAGCATCGCGACATCTTGTGGCATTAGAAACTCGGCAAGGTCTCGAGTACTCGCCGCGGCCGCTTCGATCATCGGAATGTGGCCACAACGCGGATACACGTTGAGCTTCGCGTTTGGAATGTCGGCGCTCAGACGTTGACCGAAGTGCAGTCTCGCAACGCGGTCTTGCTTGCCCCAAAGAAGAAGTGTCGGGTGCTTTAGGCTTTTGTAACGTTTCTGAATCTTGCTGTAGCGTTGGTCGCGCACGGCTGTAAGTGCAGCAGCTTTGGTGCCCGGCCTTGAAAAGAGCTCCTCAATCGCTTCGATCCGCTCCTGCGAAACGACGCTAGAATCGTAGTAGGCGTGTGCGACTTGCTCTTCCATGCGCTCTCCGTAAAACGCCGAGAACAGAAATTCCCCGACACCCCAAGCGCGCGCCCAAAGAAAAAACGGCGGCAGCTGTTCTTCATAGATCCACGCGCCATAGAGTGCGATGCGATTCACTCGCTTAGGTGCCTGCAGTGCCAAGGCGAGCGTCACCGAGGCGCCCCACGAGTGCCCCACGACGTCTGCCTTGCCCACGCCCAGTTTTGTCATGAGCGCCAATACGAGGCGCCCTTGCTCCGTTGGTGAGTAGTTTCCCTCCGGGCGTGAGGACCAGCCAAAGCCTTTGAGGTCCACGGCGATGACGCGATGGTGCGGGGCCAATTGGGGGACCACTTGATGCCAAATCTCAAGAGAGGAACCAAAGCCGTGAATGAGAACTACCGGGGGCCCATCACCCACATCGGTGTAGTGCATGCGCACGCCGTCAATCGTTGCGAAGGTCGCGTCCTTGGGGGCGCCCGGGAGAGGACCGGCATGAAAGTGATGACATCCAAATGCGAACATGCTGAGTACCAGGAGTGAAGAGGTGAGAAGGTGCCTTGAGAGTGCCGCTAGCGTTAGCGTCATGGGATGACCCTTCTGATTTCGGCTGCGCTGCTAAATTCAACGCCTTCCTCATCGTTCTGAGAGACGATGCTGGCGGCAATGCCAGCACATTCAGAAACGAAGTTGAATTGGCGGGTTGTCGTTACAAGAAGGCCTACGGTTCGCGTCAGATCGACCCGGGTTCGCAAGACGCGAAATGTCCCAAACGGCGTGACGAGCTCGCCACTCTCGTCGGCGATGCCGTCGTAGCGTTCGGAGAAGAGTGAGAAAACCCCAGAGGTGACGCCACTAACAGAGGCATCCGTGCTCCAGGTATCGCCTTGCGCCAGCGGTATGGGCATGAGCACCACTGGCGGGTCGTATGCGAGCTCTGTTCGTGTAAGGCCCGGTTCGGACGAGACGACGCCCAGCAGGTAGAGACCTACGTCATTGAGTTCAAAGACGCCGAGAAGGTCGGAGCCTTGAGACAGTGTCGTTGCGTAGGAGCCGTTGGGAAAACTCTCAGCGTACCAAGCGCCCTCGATAGGTTGCAGAACGACTTCGGTGTCCACGTCGCCTGCGAGCGGGCGGTCAAGGTCCCAACGGCGCGTTCCGTTTTCAACGGTCCCCGCGGTGTCGAAGGTCGCGTTTGTCGCTACCCGGAAACTCGCTTGGCGACCAGCGGCCATAGGCAGCTCGTCCCTAGTAATAATCGAATCAACCACGCTGCCGCATGCAGAGGTGGTGGCGTCATCGTCGACGACAGCCCCGTCCGGGCCACCATCTGCGATTCCGCTTGTGTTGCACTGCCCATCGTCACCACAGAGACCGGAGGGGCAATCGGCGTTGATGCTGCACTCCCCCGAGGCCGCGTTGTCGCACGCGCTAGTTGCCCCAAGGAGGGGAAGAAGGAGCCAGAGAGCCAAAGTGCCGCGACGCATATGGGCCGATAATGCAAAGCTTCGCGGGAATTTGTCAACGCATAAATTGTGCAACGCACAATATATATCCCTCTTCTCTTCGCACTCGCAACATAGTAGGGTTGGCCATGGCCAAGCCAGTGCTAATCAAGAAGTATGGGAATCGACGTCTCTATGACACGCAGGAGAGCCGATACCTGACCTTGGAGGAGCTGGCTGAGAAGATTCAGGAAGGCACGGATGTGACCGTAGTTGAGGTCAAGACAGGCGACGATCTCACACAGGCCACATTGACCCAGATTGTCGTTGAGAGCCGAGGAGCGGCCAAATTCTTGCCAGTGCCACTGCTCACGCAAATGATTCGTCTCGGAGACGATGCCCTCTCGGAGTTCTTGGGCCAGTACATGACCATGACGATGGAACTCTATCTTCGGTCCGTGCGAGGCATGCAAATGATCTCGCCTTTTGGAGGCGCAGGAATCTCACACCAAGTTCGAGATGCCTTCTCGCGCTTCTTCCCTATGCCGTTCCAAACGCCATGGAGCGGTGCGCCAGGCGGTCAGGTCCCCTACGTGGATCCTCAAGAGACCCCGCCTCCTGCCGTGGGTGCATCAACTGCCGATCTGGCAGAAATGCGCAAAGAAATCGAAGAGTTAAAGGCAGCGATGGGAACGAAGAAACGCAAAAGTCGGGCCAAGAGCAAGAGCTAGGTCGGCCCGCGGAGCTTCTTGGCGCTTGACAATGCGCGCGGTTTGTTCTGAGTATGTTGCGTTGCACAAGCGAGGCAGGGTGGCATGCACTACATCGAGCTAATCAAAAATCAGCCCATGGTCTGGGGGCTCTTCATCTTTTACTTGGTCGGAACCTCGTATTTGGCGTGGCTTGGCCACAAGAAGACGACCGACATTAAGAACTTTGCCATTGGCGATGGCAACATGAATCCACTCATCGTCGGACTCACCTTGGCAGCGTCGATAGCGTCGACGGCAACGTTCGTCATTAACCCAGGCCTTGTGTATGCGTTTGGGGTTTCAGCCTTCCTCCACTACGGGCTTGCTGTCGGTCTTGGAGTTGCGACTGCACTCGTGCTTCTCAGTGTAGGATTTCGACGAGTAGGAGCGCAGAGCGGTGCTCTGACCTTGCCGCAATGGATAGGCCAACGCTACGACTCAAAGGCGCTGACAACCTTCTTTGCGATGGCCAGTCTGCTGAGCCTGACCTTCGTCGTGCTAATTCTGGGCGGTGTTTCTATTGTGATGCAGAAGGTCTTGGGCCTTGGCAACACCGAGGCACTCGTCATCGTGACGGTATTTGTTTTTGGCTACATCTTTGTCGGTGGGACCTACGCACACGCCTACACAAATACAATGCAGGCGGCGATCATGATTGTCGTTGCCATCATCATTGTCGGCTCCGGGTTGCATGCCTTCTCTGATGGGGTTGGGCCGTTTCTAGACCGAATTCGGGCAGTAAATCCTGATTTGGCCATGGCTACGAACGCTAGCAATGCATTCTTTGACAGCGCGTTTAAGGTCTACGTCGCAGGCTTTGTTGTGGGCTTTGCGGTCGTTTGCCAACCGCACATCTTGAGCAAGGCTCTTTACGTAAAGGACGACCAAGCGGTAAGGCGGTACTTGGGGGTAACGATCGCTGTGACGGTTATCTTCACAGGCCTCTTGCTGGTTGGGCTCTTCGTCCGAGCTGGCGACTTTCCTCAGGATCTCAAATACGACTCGGTGATGGCGGTCTACATCGCGGATACGTTTTCCGGGCCGCTCCTAGCGTTTATCAGTGTCGCCCTTGTTGCCGCCGGCATGAGCACTCTCGACGGAATTCTTGTCGCACTCTCAAGCATTGCTGCCAACGACCTATTTCTTGGGCTCACAGAAGACACATTGCTCAAGGGCAAGAGCGAAGAGCAAAAGGCGGTGTTGGCACACCATGCGAGCCAAGTAATCTTGGTCGTGATGGGTGCGGTGGCGTTTGGCATCGCACTTCATCCGCCCGCACTCCTCGGGTTCTTTGGCCAACTCGGTGTCTACGGGCTGGTCGCAGCGAGCACAGCTCCTGTGCTCTTTGGGGTGCTGATCACCGATGAAGGGCGGCAAGTGCCAAAGAGCTGGATGTTCTTCGCATCTGCGACGGCAATGGTGCTGCACTTTGTCCTCTACGGTTGGGCAGACATTAAGAACCCTGCGGTTACAGCTACATATGGCATATTCGCAAGCATCACCATTGTTTTGTTGCAGTGCACCATTTCGGGGTTGACGAGGTCCAAACACGTGCCTAGGTTATGAGCATGAACAACGACACAGAAGCAAAAACTGACCGAACCACAATGAGTACCTGGGCCCGCACCGCAGAGGAGCAAATCGCGCGCATGGGAGAAATGATGGAGCAGGGCAAGAGGATTCAATCCGCGGCAATGGCGCAGGGCAAGGAGATGATTGCCTACAACATGAAGCTCGCCAGCGATTGGCAATCCTGGGCCGAAGAGACCCGACGAAGCGTTGAAGAGCGTTTCGTTTCGCGTGGCAAGTAGCGCGAGACTAGTCGCGGGAATCGCGGAGTCGTCGGTACCAACCAATCGCCGAGCCGCCACGCTTTATGCCGGCTTTGAGTATGCGCGCTCGCCTTCGAATGGAGGGGAGTTCGGTGGCGGCCTCGGTGGTTGCGAAGACCGAAATCCACTCCTGAGGATTGTTCTTAGAGAGAACGCCGGTGAGGTCGAAGAGCGCAAGGTCGACGACACCGCAGGCGAGAGCGGTCGCCACGTCTTCGCGAAGCTCCTCGACGGATTGATACGGGACCTCGTCGCCAAGGGCGCCGCCACCGACGGTTCCCAGCGACATACTCGCCCGGGCTCCCCACTGGGTCTGTGCTGCGAGGGCAGTCTGCATCAACATGGAGTGGGCAATAGGACGCCCAAGCACGCCTTTGGTGTATCCCGTGATGAGTGAGGTGTAGGTCATGAAACTCACAGCATCAAAGGGGAGTTGGCTGATGGGGGTTCCAAAGAGCCACTGCCAGGCTGACTCGCCGTGACCATCGCCGAGCAACATGGGATTGGCCGCAGCTAAGCATGGGTAGCCACGCTTGTTGAGAGTGCTCAGAAGAGCACTGAGGCGCTCATGGCCAGTGCCCCAGTTGTTGGTGTGCAGAAGCTGCCGATAGGCTGTGGGACGCCCCGTGAGCAGGCCGTGCATGATGTTGATCGGCGGCTCGAGGTCGATGGCAATCGTCGTATTCTCGGGGGCCGACTCACTCACAAGTGTTGCGAACTCCGAGAAATGATGTGCGTTAAAGGTGCTTCCCCAACGTCCGTGGTCGTCGGCCACCATGGGCCACAGCCCGAGTTTCACGCCCGTCTCCTGCATATGCCGCGAAAGCTTGGGGACGTCGGGCAGCTGGGATGGAGTAACAGCGACGAGGACCTCAATGTCATGGTCGCGCAACAGCGGAAGAATCGAACTTGTGCACAGCTCCTCGTAGGAAACGAATTCGCTCCAGATTCGTCGCTTTGCTTTGGGGGCGGGATTGGTGCTCACGTGTATGCTGGCCTCATGCGGATTCTATACGGAGTGACAGGCGAGGGAATGGGACATGCCATGCGTTCGAGGGTCGTGCTCGAGCATTTGTTGGCGGAAGGGCATGAAGTAGAGATTGTCTCTTCGAATCGCGCCGCGGACTATCTTGGCAAGCGCTTCGGAGGGACCACCAAGATTCACGGTTTGCACATGGTTCTCGATGAGAATCGTATCCAGCGGGGCAAGACTCTTTGGTCGAACATCCTGTCGGGCAGCACAGGGATTCCAAAGAACATCGAAGCCTACTTTGAGATGATTCAACGATTTGTCCCGGAAGTGGTGATTAGCGATTTTGAGTCCTGGAGCTACCTCTACGGCAAGAACAACAGAATCCCGATTATCAGCATCGACAATATGCAGATCATAAATCGATGTACGCATCCTGATGTCATTCTCGATGGGGATCGAACCAACTTCCATTTCACGAAAGCCTTTGTGAAGAGCAAACTGCCGTTTTGCGATCACTACCTAGTCACCACGTTCTTTCATCCTGAGATTCGCAAGAAGAACACAAGCCTGCATCCACCAATCTTGCGGCCTGAAATACTTGCCGCCACCGCCTCAAGTGGTGAGCACCTACTTGTCTATCAAACAGCGGTCGGCAACGATACGTTGGAAGAAGTTCTCGCGAAGACCGGTCTTGAGTGTCGCATCTATGGGATGCGAGCTGGCCTGCAAGAAGAGGAAGTCGATGGCAATCTCCGGCATCGGCCCTTTAGCGAGACGGGCTTCATTGAAGATCTGGCCTCGTCGCGAGCGGTCATTGCAGGCTCAGGTTTCACCTTGATGGGAGAGGCGGTCTACCTTCGAAAACCGATGCTCGCGATACCTCTGCAGGGACAGTTTGAGCAGGTCATGAATGCGCGCTATCTAGAATACGAAGGCTACGGCCAACACGCCGAGAGTCTAAACGACGCAGACACCGTGCAGACTTTCTTGGAGAATGTTCCTCGCTACCAAGAGAAGCTTGCGAAGTATTCTCAGGACGGAAACACGGAACTCTTGAGCGCGCTCGACCATCAACTCGACAAGGCGGCCGCTGGCATCCTTTAGGCGGTGGTGTTGCCGCCTGTAGAGGCAGACTACTCGGCGGCGAGATAGACGCGGGTTGCCGCGATGGTCCCCAGGGGAAACGCCAAGGCGTTGACCAAGGGAATGATTGCAGCGCCGGCCACGGCGAGTCCGATGCCGGTGGTGTGCATGCGCTTGGTTTTTAGGTACTTCATCTTCTCGGGGTAACTTGTGCCCTTGCGCGCCCAGATGGTGTCAAAACAGTCGTAGGCGGCAAATCGCGAGGAGAACCAGGCTCCCAACGCAAGTGCGAGGAGGGCGCCAACGACGGGGATGAGGGCGCTGAGCAGAAAGAGCGCCAGTAGGCTCGCGACCAGCACCGCGAGGCGTCGGAGGGAGTGCACGATGCCAAGGCCCAAGTCGCGCACGAGAGTTGCCATGGAAAAGGGCGGAGCGGGGTTGCCGGTTTCTTCCTCTTCCACGGCTTCGGAAATCATTTCGCAAAATGGTGTTGTGAGCACGGAGGCAAACGCCAGGAACGCGACATAGCCCAAGGCGAGCAATGCCACCCACAACAACACGCGGAGAGTGCTGCCAGCGGCGGATGCGACGAAGCTGGGAAGATGGGAAATCACCGAGTGCACCATGGGATCAATCGTGGTGCTCATGGCCCAGAGCAGAATCGCCGCGATCACAATTGCGAGCAGGAACGGTGCAAGCACGAGGCGCAGGAGCTTTGGTCGCGCCATCATGTAGGGAATCGCACGTAGGACATCCGAGAGTCCGAGCATGAGGCTTTCCATGGGGCAACGCTAGCACAGCTGCGAGAGGTCGCTATTGCACTTCGAAGGACGAGACGACTGCCTCCATCCAGAGTCGCAGCTTGTCGAGGTCGGGAATCGCATCGCTGCTGCGCGTGCCAATTGAGAAGCGCACCACTTTGCCGGTTGCCGCAGACGTCCGCCAAACCTCAACATTGATGTACTTCTTGGATGTCTCTGCCGCACTCACAAAGAAGCCTCCGCCCGCAAGCTCTCCTTTTCCGAGAATCTCGCGCGGGTCTGTGCCCCGCAGCGCGCTCGCTTCAGCTTCGGCCAAATCCTTTGGGGCATAGGTGGCGATTTGTGCTGTGAACGTTGGATCCAAAAATGGATTTGGCCCGTTCCATGTCACGTAGCCCGGAAAGGTGCCATCACTGGCCTTCTCTTCGCGCTTTAGCTGAGCCGGCAGGTCAATGGAGAATTTGATCCCGTCGACGATGTCCGAAATGTTCTTACGTTCTGCTCCAGACCAGTCCAACGAGGGGCCATCCATGGTGACCTCGACGTTGTCGCCTGGCTTGGAATCACCATCACCACCGTCTTTGGAGTTGCCGCAGGCGATGAAAGCAAGGCTCGCGAGGATCGAGAGGGAGGCGGGGGCAAGATTCATGGAAAGAGGCTATCCGAGATCCCGGTGCGGATGCACCGGGAGGTTCTCAGAATCTCCGTACCGCGGTGGGCGCGACGTCTTAGCGCAGCGCTTGAGCCAACAGTTCTTTGACCTTTTCTGCGTTGGCCTTACCTTGAGAAGCGCGCATCACCTGGCCGACAAAGAAGCCCATAAGAGCGTGCTTGCCGCCTTTGTAGGCCTCTACTTTGCCGGGATTGTCGGCGACGATTTTCTCGATAATCGGCTGAATGCTCGCATCGTCGCTCACTTGCTCAAGCCCCTGGCTCTTAATGTGTTCTTCCGCGCTTCCGCGTTCTTTTGCCAGCGTGGCCCAAAGCGACCGCGCCGCACTTGTCGAAATACGAGACTCGCTCGCTTCGATAACTGCGAGAAATTCTGAGGCCTCACTCGCAAAGGCGATTGGCTCATCTTCTTCTCTCGGATGCTCGTTCAGTAACCACTTGGCTGCAACCTCCCAAGAGACGCCTGCCGATTGTAGTGTCTCAAGCCTATCGCCCCAAGCCGTGGATCCGGAGAGTACGTCGGCATCGCCTTCACTCAGCCCTTCGCTCTGGTAACGAGCAAAGCGCGCAGCGAGTACCTCGTCGCGCTCACGGGCTGCCGCACGAATGTCCGCCTTGCTGCGGCTCTTGGGACGGGTGACGGAACGAGCGCTCTTTGGCGTTTCCGCAGGCTCCGTCGGCTGTGCAACGGCTTTCTTTGTCCAAGAGTCCTTTAGTCCAATCACGCGATTGAAAACGAGTGCGTCTGGACGCGAATCGACAGAGTCGGGAATGAAGTATCCCTGGCGTTCAAACTGAAACCGCGGGCCAACGCCTTCGCCCAGAACTCCTGGCTCTACAAAGGCTTTCAAGGTTTCCAGGGAATCGACATTTAGGTAGTCGAGAAAGTTTCCACCCGCATCGGGATTCGCGGTCTTAAAGAGCCGGTCGTAGATGCGCACTTCGGCGGGTAGCGCATCTGCTGCGTTCACCCAGTGGATGATGCCCCAGACCTTCTCCCCCTCGGGATTGCTGCCACCGAGTGTGGTGTCGTCGTACGTGCAGCGCACTTCGGTCACATTGCCGGCGTCATCTTTAATGACTTCATCGCAACGAACGCAGTACCCGTATCGAAGTCGAATCCAACGCCCCGGCGCCATGCGTCGAAAGCCTTTGCTTGGTTCTTCTTCAAAGTCGGTTGACTCGATGTAGAGTTCTTTGCCGAAGTGAACCTGACGCTCACCAGGCTTGCCAATGTCGGGCGGAAAGAATGGAACGGTCAGTGATTCCGTTCTTCCCTCGTCGTAGTTGGTGATGGTGAGGCGAATCGGGCGCAAGACAGCCATGACTCGGGGCGCGATTGGATTGAGGTCGTCGCGAACGGCGTACTCAAGCTTGCCCATGTCTACGGTGCTGTTGTTCTTAGATACACCAATGAGGTCGCAGAAGCGCACGATCGCCTCCGGGCGGTAGCCGCGTCTGCGCATGCCCGAGATTGTGAGCATGCGCGGATCATCCCAACCCGTCACGTGCTTTTGTTCCACAAGCTGCAGTAGCTTGCGCTTGCTCATGACGGTGTAGTCCAACCCAAGCCTGGCAAACTCGGTTTGCTCGGGAACGCTTGGCAAGCCCGAATTCGCAACCACCCAATCGTAGAGCGGGCGATTGTTCTCGAACTCCAAGGTGCAGATGGAGTGCGTGATTCCCTCGATGGCATCTTCGAGCGGATGCGCGAAGTCGTACATCGGGTAGATGCACCAAGCGTCGCCGGTTCGATGATGTGTCTGATGCCGAATGCGATAGAGCAGCGGATCACGCAGCTTCATGTTGGACGCACTCATATCGATTTTTGCTCGCAACACATGCGCGCCGTCTTTGAACTCACCGGCTCGCATCCGCGCAAAGAGGTCGAGATTCTCCGCCACGGTTCTGCTGCGAAAGGGGCTCTCTTTACCGGCCTCTTTTAGGGTTCCGCGGTATTCGCGAATCTCTTCTTCGTTGAGACTGCAGACGTACGCCTTACCGCTCTCTATGAGGGCAACGGCAATCTCATAAAACGTCTCAAAGTAGTCTGAGGCAAAGAGTGCTTCGGCGCCAAAGTCAAAACCGAGCCAGCGCACATCAGCGCAGATGGAGTCGACGTACTCTTGGTCTTCCTTGGCTGGATTGGTGTCATCAAAGCGAAGGTTGCAGTGCCCATTGTATTGGGCAGCCAATCCAAAGTTCAGGCAAATCGATTTCGCGTGGCCAATGTGGAGGTACCCATTTGGCTCGGGAGGAAATCGTGTGCGCACCTCGGTGCGTTTGGCGCTCGCGAGGTCAGCGTCAATAATGTCGCGGATAAAATCACTTGGCTTGGATGTCACTACTCAGCTCCTTAAGACGCTGAGTGTACGCAACCGGGAGCCGACTACAAGCCTTGCTCGAACACCTGTTCACCGTGTTTCTCCAGGCAGCGAATCGTGGTGAAGCCGACGTTTGCGAGAGCCGAGGTGAACTTGGAAATGGCGGGGCGCATGCCTTCGTCCGAACACGCTCCAGAGACAAGGCTCAAGGTGCTTCCTTGCACTGACACGGTTGACCAAAGACGTTGCTCGCTTAGACCTTGCTCAAGACTGGCCACGGCTTGCCTGCGCTCTTCACTCGCCGAGGTGGGGGCTTCGTCAAGGGAGATTCCCACATCACCTGTGTCGCCAATCGGCGCGTCTTGTGGAAGGGCCGCTTCATCAATCGCCTCATCCTCTGCAGGCTGCGTTGTGGGCGTCGCCGTCTTCGTCGAATCGTCACCCATCGCCGCATAGGCGACGCCCGCCCCAACCAATACGAGAGCGCCAATGCCAATCCACAGCGAGGTGTGAGACTCGTGGCTCACCGCAGTCCCGCCAGCAATTGTCTCCGAGCGCTTGCGATTTTCTGGGAGAGGCATCGTGCAACGGGGACATCGGGGATAGCCGGGCTGCACAAGGAGGCCGCAGCCTTTGCATTGATGTTCTTGCGCGATGCCCATTGCACCTAAGTTTAGATCTGCTCCGTCACGCAACAAAGAAACCGGCAGCTAGTTACTGAGATATCTGAAATCGCAGCGCTATTAGGCGCATTGATACCTCTCTTAAATGGTTTGTATTCCCACATGTCGCACATCAGGCTACAAACGCCAGCGAACCCTCCCCATTGCTCAATCCCCCCACTTGGAGCGAATTATGACAAACCTTCTCAGAACGACTCTCTTTCTCAGCCTTGCAACCTCCCTTGTCGCCTGCGCGGCCGGCACCGAAGAGCGGGACTACTCCGACTCTCCACCGCTTGCAAACGTTGATGAACTTCTTGCCGGCGCCCCGAAAGCCGATGAGATTCCCCGCATTCCTCGCAAGGCCGATGAGTTCTTGCCAACCTCCCACACCGATTTGTTGGACCTGCAGTCGCCAGTGCGCAGCCAGGGACGCCGTGGCGTTTGTTCCATCTTCTCCACCGTCGGCTTGATGGAGCACCTCTACCTAGCTGAGGGCACCCACCAGTCACCGGATTTCTCAGAGCAGTATCTGCAGTGGTCTGCAAAGTTTGAAGTGAATTCCTTCCCTTCAACGTCGGGCTCGAATGCCACGTACAACCTGCAAGCGATCAATCGCTTTGGCATTGTCGACGAGGCCACGTACCCCTACCAAGATGATCAGTGGGGAACCACCGATGATGCGGACTGTGATGGCGAAGACTCACAGCCGACACGCTGCTACACCAATGGACACCCAAGCGACGAGGTCAAGGCGGCACAGAAGTACTTCTTGCCCTCGAGTCGCTGGCTACACCACGGCGACATTAAGAGTCACATGATGCAGAGCGGAACGGGCGCCATTGTTGGCCTCACGTTCTTCTACCAGAGCTGGAATCATCGCAAGTCGCAGCTTCAGCGCAACCTCGACTCATGGGACCAAGGTTTCGTTACCTACCCAAGTGAGGACGACAAAGAGATCAGCCTCGAGAAGCGCGCTGGTCACTCCATTCTTCTTGTTGGTTGGGACGATGACCAAGAAATGCCTACCCTCGATGGCGACGGTAACCCTGTTGTCGATGACAACGGTGATGTTGTGATGGAGACCGGTTGTTACATCTTTAAGAATAGCTGGGGCACGAGTGGCTTCGGTATCGATAGCAAGTGGGGCGCGGGCTACGGCTGCATCTCATACAAGTACGTCAACGAGTACGGCCGACTTCGCTCTGCAGGTTTGCCCGACATTGAAGTTCCCGAAGAGATCTGTGGCGATGACATCGACAACGATGGCAACTCACTTACCGACTGCGAAGATCTCGCATGCTCCGACGAACCGGAATGTCAAACCGTCAACGAACTAACCTTTGAGGGCGAAGGCGGACTGTCAATTCCCGACAACGATCCCGTTGGAGTTGGTAGCAGCATCAACGTAAGCGACATCGCAACGATTCGCGGACTACGCGTAGAAGTGGATATCTCCCACACATACCGAAGCGATCTCCGAGTTTCTCTGCATCGTGGAAGCGAAGCGATTGTTCTTCACGACCGCAGTGGTGGTGGCGCAGACAATCTTTCACTCGAAGTTGCTCTCGATGATTGGAACGGAAGTGATCTCGAAGGTGAGTATCGTCTTGTGATTGTCGACTCCGCACGAATTGATGTTGGCACACTAAATAGTTGGCGACTCACCGCAGTAATCGACTAGCGATCGCACGTTTTCGAAAGGTCAAGAAAACGGCAAACGGCGCGACTTGGAGATCACTCTGAGTCGCGCTTGTTCGTTCAGTCGATCTCGGAGATCTTCTAAAGCGCACTTATCCACAGCATTTCGATACTTTGCGTGTGCCAAAAACTGGCCCAGCGAATCAGGGAACGATAGTGATTAAGCATGTCGTTTGCTTCGCCTGGGGTTGGGGGTGCCCAACGGACGTCTCAGTCCGCTCAAGTACAACTTGTACGCCCGCGCCCATGCCTCACTCTCTACACAGACAAGCTTCTTGTCGATGTAAGTGAGAGCTACGAGCCGAAGTACGAAGAGATTGAAGCCGCGGTGATTTCCCTGCGCTTCGACTACGGCGGAACCATGGTGTCGTCGAGTGACATCTCGCCCAAAGTCTATGGTGACGCCAAGGCGAACTATCAGGTTTACGATCGAGACCAGGAGTTTGAGGCGCAAGCTCGATACCTTGTAGAGAGCTTTGGTGCGGTTGAACTCAGTTGCCTCGACGACTACGCCACCGTGCCCGGTTCCGACGCTGACTACATGGTGCAGGTGGACGGGGACGTACACGGGATCTGTACCTTTAGCGCCTATGCCTTGCCGCAGCTGAAGAACCTCGCGTGGAATGTCTCCATCGACAGTGACTACAAGTGGAAAGTCGTCGATGCGAAGACGGAATGGTACGCCAACGTCGAATCGGATGAAGAAGAGAAGAAGGAGGGCGACTGGTTCAGTATGGAGCTTGGCGTCAACCTTGGCGGCAATCAGGTAAACCTCCTACCCGTCCTGCTCGAGTACCTTGAGCAGAGCCAAGCCTCGACCCTCGATGGGATGATGCGAAGTTACCGGCGTTGCGTCGCACTTCCGATTGGAGATGGTCGCTACCTAACGGTGCCAACCGAGCGCTTCAAGATGGTGATGCAGGTGCTCACTCAGATGTATAAAGAGGGCAGTTCGTCTTCTGAGCACGTTGGGTTTCCCGAAGTGGAAGCAGGTCTCCTTGGGCAACTCGGTCTCGCTTTCGAAGATGAAGAGGCCGGCGTTCTTGGTTGGACCGGCGAGACGCGGCTCAGTGATCGCGGCGTTGCACTCACGCGTGGACACGAGAAGAACCTTGTTGATTCGCCTGTAGGTCTGCAGGCGACGTTGCGACCCTATCAACGCGAGGGCTTGAGCTTTCTGCAGCATCTTCGAGAGCACAACGTTGGCGGCGTCTTGGCCGACGACATGGGGCTCGGAAAAACGCTGCAGACGATTGCCCATATGCTGGCCGAGAAGATCAGCGGGCGCATGAACAAGCCAAGCCTTGTCATCGCTCCAACAAGTCTGGTTGGCAACTGGCAGCGCGAAATTGCGAAGTTCGCTCCGCAGATGTCCACACTGATCCTGCACGGGCCAAAGCGTCGTAGGTATTTCTCGAAGATCGACGACGTGGATGTCGTTATCACGACCTATCCTTGCATTACGCGAGATCTGGAAGATTTCGGCGATCGCGAATTCTACTTCTTGATTCTCGACGAAGCTCACACCATTAAGAACAACACCAGCCAGGCGTTCAAGACGGTTAAAAAGATTCAATGCGACTTCCCGATTTGCATAACGGGGACGCCAGTCGAAAACCATTTAGAAGAGCTATGGTCACTATTTGATTTCTCGGTGCCAGGACTCTTGGGGGATGTGAGGCGCTTTCGAACGAAGTACCGGTACCCAATCGAGCGCGAAGGCAAAAACGAGCGCCTAGAGCAGCTCCGCGAGCTTGTGCAACCGTACATTCTTCGTCGCAACAAAGAACAAGTTGCGACCGAGTTGCCGCCAAAGACCGAGATTGTTCGCCCTGTGGACCTCACAGGAAGTCAGCGAGATTTCTACGAGAGCATTCGAGTGTCAGCGCACGCGCGTGTTCGCAAAGTGATTCGTTCCAAAGGCCTCGCCGGATCGACAATCGCAATTCTCGATGCGCTGATGAAGCTTCGCCAAGTTTGCTGCGACCCACGTCTGGTCAATGTACGCGGAGCAGAGCTTGTGCAGGAGTCGGCAAAATTTCAATTGCTCTTCGAGTTGGTTCCCAATTTGTTGAGCCAGGGCCGCCGGATTCTAATCTTCTCGCAATTCACCAGCATGCTCGATCTGATGGGGCAGCAACTCAAATCGCTCGATACCAAGTTCCAAATGCTGACCGGATCAACACGCAATCGACAGGCAGAGATTGACGCGTTTGAGGGTGGCGAGTCCGATGTCTTCTTACTGAGCCTTAAGGCTGCTGGAACCGGTTTGAACCTAACCAGCGCCGATACCGTGATCCACTACGATCCTTGGTGGAATCCTGCGGCTCAGGCTCAGGCAACTGATCGAGCGTATCGCATCGGTCAGAAGCGTCCTGTCTTTGTCTACAATCTCATCGTTGCGGGCAGCGTTGAGGAGCAGATGCTTCAACTGCAAAGGCGCAAACGCTTCTTGGCAACGAGCATTCTTGAAGGCGGGAACAGCGCGGGCCTTGAGCTCTCTGCAGATGACGTAGACGGCTTGTTCGCGCCACTTGGTGGACAGCGCTAACTCCAGCGCGAACCCGCATTGCCAGCTTGGAGCCGGCATTGCTTTCGATCTACCCTTAGTGGGTCATGTGTCGAAACATCAAGGTGCTCTTCAACTTCGATCCCAAGGCCTCCGAGGACGAGATTCACGCGTCCGCGCTGCAGTTTGTTCGCAAGCTGTCGGGGACGGCGAAGCCATCAAAAGCCAACCAGGAGGCCTTTGACACCGCGGTCGCCCAGGTGAGTGCAGCAGCCAGCGAGTTGTTGGAGCGGCTCGTGACAACGAGTGCCCCACGAAATCGTGAGGTCGAAGCGGAAAAGGCGAGGGCGCGAAACGCCAAACGCTTTGGCTAGCTACGAATCCTTTCCATTGGGAACCGAGTGAGGGGAACCAATGGCTATGGAGCAGCCACTAGTGTCCTACTTTGAATACGCGTTCGCCGGTGTCGATGTCGAAGGCATCAAGCTCGGACCACTGACTCACGAAGATGCGTTTCTCTGTGATGTCCAGTCCACTGAGGACGTAGGTCGTGCGCTTTGGAAGTTTGCTATCCCATTTGCGCGCTCCGCTTGCCGGGTCAAAACACACGAGGTGCGGGCTCGTATCATTGGGCTCGTAGATGGTGGCAACACATTGCGAGTTGGCAACAACAAGCTCAGGGGCCCCTTCTTTGACACCCAGAGGATCTAGCGCAGGTAGCGTCTCTGCCCAATCTACAGTGAACTCGGGCCTACGGTTTTTTTTGCTCTTCCGGTGTCGCTTCTTCTTCTTGGTTGCAACTTGTTCCGGATCCTCTGCAGGAACGTCGAGCTCTGCATCGTGAAAGAGCGCCAGCATGGGAATGCGAGTGCCGCTCGCCTTGTAGCCAAGCGCGATGTAGCGGCCCGGCTGGTTTAGGAGAGCGACCGTTTCACGAACTTTCATTCCCTCGATGCTAACTTTTCGCACGTGGCCCCGACGGTGGTCCTTCGAATAGTCGATATCAATTTGGCCGTGCTCTGTGTTGGTCGCGATTCGCGCACAGGCCTCGGGCTTGCCATCGAGTGGTGTGAACTCGCCCGTATCGATGCTCATGCTCTTCCAGGTCTTGTCGGCGAGATGAACCGCAAGGCTGGTTGCACCATTTGCACAAAGCCCTTTGAGCTTCTCGCCTAGCGATACCTTAAAGAGTCGAACGCCATCACTGGTTGAGAACCCAGAAATGTTTCCCCGACTATCACTTTGTACAACCGTTGTATGGTGTAACGCGGTTGTTCCGCCCGTGGCATCATCGTGATTGCCAAAGCGCTCCGACTCCCACAGCTTGTTTCCGCTGAGTCCATCGAAGGCGGCAAGGTGGTAGCTATCGTTGTCTTGTACATAGCGCACCGGTGAGACAACATCGCGGTTTCCATCACTGTTCACGTCGTGGAGGAGAACGTTGCCAGAGCCCCCATACGACATGGAGTCGCCGCCTGTGAATGTATCGGCGGCGTTGGAGACGGCGTTGCTGAGTTTGCTCAACCCGCCGGTCTGTTTCATCACGGTGTAGAAAATGGCACCGCCAGAAATAAGCGGGAGGAGGGTGGCGATGCTAATAATCCAGCCGAGCCCGTGCTTTTGCTGAGCGACGGGCATTCTCCGCTGCGCCGGCGGCGGTGGTGGCATCTCAACTTTCCGTTCCAGAAAGCGGGTGCGATGCTGAATGCGAGACTGGGTATTGCAGTACTTGCAGACGATGGTGTGCGCAGCTTCAGCGGCTTCGAGGCCGGCACCACAGTTCGGGCACTTCATGGAAATCGCACGCATTGTTGGAAGCAAGCCTAGCAGCTTTAGGCGATTTCGCGCGTCGCAGCGAATTCCCAGCGCTTTGCTATGGTTGCAGCATGCAGAGCGCTGTTGGCATTTTGGCTGTTCTTGGCCTTCTTGTGGCTTGTGAGCCGAAACCGACCCAAGCACCACCGGAACCAGAAATCGTGAAAGCCCCAGCCGGCGCGGTTCAGGACATTGTCCGCGATGCTTTGCTCGACGCAAAGAAGGATCAAAGGCGGGTTGTCGTGTACGTGGGCGCTTCGTGGTGCGAGCCGTGCCAAGTGTTTCTCGACGGTGTCGCTGCAGGGAACCTTCCTCCCTCGCTTGGCAATTTGCGACTACTCAAGTTTGACAACGATGTCGACGATGCACGTTTGAAGGCGGCGAACTTCGGTGGACAAATGATCCCCCGATTCGTGAAGCCGGCGGCGGATGGCACGGGCAGCACGCGCCGCTTTGAGGGCTCGGTCAAGGGACCTGCGGCGATGGACAATATCGTGCCGCGCCTTGAAGCTCTTCTCGGAGAGCCGTAACAAACTGCATGCACAGGCGCCTGACTTCGCAGCGCCGATAACCAAAGTTGCAGAGCTTTCGTTTACCACTCGTTCCCCCTCCCAATTGCGAGCCCGTGCGTTCTCATTGACGCGCGAATGTGGTCTGGACAACGCGCCGGTGAGGGGGGGATTTGGGTCGCAATCTCGTTGTTGTGTGCGATAGCGTGCAGCCATCCAAGCCCCGAGATGACAGAGGAACTACGCATGAGAACTGATGTACTAGGTATTGCTACTTTTTCTGTATTTATCGCTCTGGGGGCAGGTTGTGGCTCAGATGGCAATGTGACGGGAGGTGCTGTTGATGGTGGCTCCGGCGGCCCGAGCAGCGATGCGAACATTCTAGAGTGTGAACCGCCTGATTTTATGGTCATGCTCGATCGCACAGGGAGCATGTCACAGCGTCCAAATGGAACGTTGCCTCCCAATACCGCGGCAGGTGCAAACGAAACCAAATGGAGCATCGCCGTTGAATCTCTCGAATCTCTTGCCGTTTCACGCGACTCATCACTTCGGATGGGGCTCATACTTTTTCCTACGGATCCGGATGGCGATGGCGGAACCGATTGCTCCAATCTTGCGACGTGGCTCGCGGAGTACCTGCCACCAGAGAGCAACGATCCGGTCTGCCTACCTGCGGAACTTCTTGTGTCCCCAACGCTTGGTGCCGCCAACGAGATTGACAATGCGATCGATCGCGATACCACCGGGCTTTGCACGTACACACCGATTGGCGCGGGCTTTACCGCTGCCCGAGACGGGCTTGCGGCGATTGCGCAACCAAGGCGAGATCAATACGCCCTGTTGATTACCGATGGAGCCGATACCTGCGATTACCGCGACACCTACGATACGAAATCACTCGCCTCAGCGGATGCCTTGCGAGGCGACCTTGTGAAGACGTTTGTGGTGGGCTTTGACGGCAGTGGCACCGGTGTCGACGAGGAGCATCTCAACCATTTGGCCTGTGCAGGCGGGACGGCGATTGGGTTTGCGAGCAACTGCGAGCTGCAGGGAAATGTGTATCGTGCGGTTGCCAACCCAAGTCCCAGCCGTCTCTTTCTGTTGGCTGAAGATGCGCTCACCCTCGCCCAAGCACTCGAAGGCGTTACGGCCGATGTTTGCTGCGGTTGCGTCGACTGACGTCCGAGCCTGGGCTCAGAGACCCCTGCGCCAGGGGGCAGCACGGTCTCTTCGTGAAAAGGGCTGTTTAATATCAGTGTGTTATCGTCGTTGACGTTTCGTTGTCCGCCGGCACGAGCCTTGCTTTGAACGTGTCCATGATGCTTCGAAGACTACGACTGGCAGCGCTGTTGCTGCTGCTCTTCGTCATGACGTTTGCGGCGCCCGCATCCGTGGAGGCTCAGGCTCGGGGCAGTCGCACCAGCAAGGCATCAAAGGGAGCTCGGAGCGTCGCTAAGAGCAACCGGGCAAAGGGCGCCCACAAGCGCCCAAGCAAGAGCAAACCAACCACGTCACTCTTTGGCGCGAAGGGCAGCAAGGCCAACCGCAACCAGGGGAAATGGAAGTCTCGCCGAACCCTAACGGCCAAGGACACCGGGCTAAAGGATCACGCTGCCCGCCACTCCGACGCTTCCCCCAAGGAGTACCTACAACTTGGGCAGAAGAACGTAAGCCACGGGCGCATGCTCAAAGGCGGCGGCAAGCATGGAAAGGCTCGCTACCACATTCGCAAGTTGCGCTCGGGTGACTTCAGCATGACCATCACCAACACCCGAGGACAGATTCTCTCCATCGATACGTGGAAGTCTCCAGGCACACCTCTCACCCGCGCAGCGATCGAACGCGGGCTTGCTGCCAGCGGTGTCACGCCACCCAAGGGATTCTGGAAGAGACTCTGACGCTTTCGAGTTGTTCCTAAGAACAATTCAGGCGACGGGGGCGGGCACGACCAAGCAGTGGTTGTCCCATCTCGTGTTGTCGGAAGTACGCGTACCGCGAGAAGATAGATCGTAGGCATCGACCGCGGCGATCTCTCCGAGGCCCGTGGTAACGACAAAGCAGTCGTCTGCAACGGCGATGCCGGCACAGTCCGTGATCTTCTGAGAACCGAGAAATGCGCCATCGGTCAGCTCCCAGAAGCCAACCAAGCCGCCGTTGGGGGACGTTGCCGCCACTCGTCCAGTTTGATGATGAATCGCAACACTCGCGATGTAGGAGTCAAATTGCTCCCAAGTCGCCTCCGAGCCTTGGAGCGGGCGCAGGGTGTCACCAACGTTGTGCGTGTAGAGGAGGGGAGCCGCCGATGTAGGCGTGCCCGCATGCTGACACCCCACGACAACCGTGCCGCTCGCGCTGTAGGCGAGATGTCGAATGCTGAGTTGCGAATCGCCGAGACTCTGCTTATCTAGGAGCGAGCCGTCATCGATATCGACGTAGGCCAGTGATGGCTGCATTGAGTCGAGATTGAGTTTCTCCCGCGGACGACTTGGGTGGGTGTAAATGCCGCCGTTGGCGATGATGAGAGTTTTTCCGTCGGCAGCCAATACAACCTCGTGTGCGCCGACGCCGTAAGTTGGTAGCTCACCGATGCGCTCGTAGTCTTGATTTGCATCATAGATACCAATAACCGAGTCTCTCGGAGTTAAGTCTGGAAGCGGGGACTCGTCATACGAGTTTTCCGTCGCAAAGAAGAAACGCCCCTGCACGTCAAATACGCCGTGCCCTAGGTAATGTCGTCCCGTCGGGCTCTCTAGCGTATGCAGAATTTCACCGCTGGCGACATCGGCAACGAAGCACTGCGTGCCCGGTCGTCGGGAAACAGCGATGACGTGTTTGCCACCAGGGCGCATTGCTGCAGCATGCGCTCGGACAGGCAGTGTGGTTGAAACGGCAATGTTGCTTCCCAAACGTGCGCTTTGGAGTTGGTGGCTGCCATCCAACGTATTGGCCGCGCTCCAGAGCCATCCTTCGGGAAAGCTCGCTTCCTCTTGAGCACAGGCTCCCATTCCCAGGAGTGCGAGGCCGGCGCCAGTGAGTGCCAAGAAGTCGCGCCGGCGCACTAGTCGCCGTCCGTATCGTTGAAGCCCACGGTGAAGTCTAGGCCGCGAGTCACTTCGCCTTGCAGGAAACGCTGGAGTTCCTTAAGCGCCTCAATGGCGGCGGATACGTCTTTCGGTGATGAATCGATCGCGAATTCCAACGAAGGCATGGCGGCGAGAGTGACCTGCGCGGATGCCAAGAGTCCGCGCAACGATTCATCAAAGTCGTGACCGTGAAAGTGCAGGTAGTAGTTAAGGCCCAACGAGCCCGGCTGTGCTGGATCGCCAAAGAACAGTACTTCGATGCCGAGCAGGGTATTCGAGATGTCGTCGATCGAATTCGCACTGTAGCGCGACTCCATCAGTGTCTTGTCAGGGCCCGAAACGGATTCCGCACCCAGGGCAGGAGTGAGTTTCTCTGCGTGCAGATTCTCCGCAGTGAATCCAAGCCTATCGACCATTTCGGAAAGGGCTTCTAGTGAATCATCAAAATCGCCGGTCCCGTCTGGAGTTACAAACTGGGCTTGATAGTTTCCGCCATCCGCACTCCAGGCATCGTGTAGCTGGCCAACTGTTCTTTGCAGGTCGAGGGTCGCGGCAAGGAGGTAGTCGCACCTCTTGGGATCCGCGAACTCCAGATTGTCGCTGCCAAGAAAAATGAGATACTCGATGACGGGGAAGCCTCTAAGAAAAACCCCAGAATCGGCCAAGATTTCGGCTGTGATGTTCTCTTCCGCGACGATCAATGCCTCGATGGAATCAGGGCGAGCGGGCCAAGAATCAATTTTGGGTCCGAGCCGCAACGGTTCATTCTTGTAGGGGCCAAAGGCAAAGACTTCCGTTTGCTTCCACGGCGCACGAGCGATGCGCCACGCCTGTTGAACGTCCCGAAGGCGCCCAGGCGTCGGAGCCTCGCAGTACTGCATTGAGCTTGCGAGAAGGGTGTCAAGGCCACCTAGCGTCTCCTGATAGCGAGGCAGGAGCATGTCTTCGACAAAGCTTGTGAGCACGACCTCCCGCTCTTTGGGCAAGTCGGGGTTTCGCCCAAACGAGCAGGCGGCCAGGGCCAACAACGAAATGGCAAACGTTCGGGCTGACACGACTCGGTCCATCGCTAGAGTGACTCCACAAATCGAATGAGCGTTTGGCGGTCGAGAGCGTCCATGTCCGTGAAGGCATCGCGAGAAAAGGTTCCTTCGCCCCCATGCCAGAGGATGGCTTCCGCAACTCCTCGGGCGCGCCCGTCGTGCATGAGCAGGTTGTGACCGTTTACCTCCGGGTAGAAACGCAGCCCCCATAGCGGAGGAGTTCTCCATTCATTGCCTTCTGCTTCAAAGCTTTGGCGATTGTCACTCAGTTCATCGCCCATGTCGTGAAGGAGCATATCGGTATATGGCCAGATGCTCTGGTTCTCAAGCTCCGGAAAGCCCGCGAGCGTTCCCGTCACGTGATTGGCTGTGTGACACGCTTCGCAGCCCGCCTCGCCGAAGAGCTCCTTACCTCGCAAGACGTCATCGCTGGCATAGTCTTGCCGGGATGGCACTGCCAATAGCATGGAGTAGATAACGACCCTGCCAAGTAGTAGGTCTTCGATATTGGGGCTGCCACCAAGAGCTGCTTCTAGGCAGTCTGTCTGCGACTCAGTACAATTCTGATTCGGGAAGATGGAACTTGTGATTCCTATGTCGCCGAGAAAGGCGCCTGCGACCTGCTGCCGGACGGTTGGTTGCTCGGCCTTCCAGCCAAAGCGACCCACAACAGTTGCCTCGGCTTCTGCATCCCAAACATGATTGATGCGGCCGGAAATGCCGTCAGCATCACCGTCATCCGGGTCTGCAAGCTCAACGAGGCGCTCTTCGGGAATTGCCTCTAAGAGGCCAAGGCCCACCATTCCAGGCGCGACTCTAGGAGAAATACGGACGTCGGGGCTGATTGGGCCATAGCCAAGCTCCGTCAGTTCGTAGGTTGGATGTCGAAGCGCATAGGTCGCGCCATCGGTATAGGTGCCAGGCACTTCTGCGAAGGTAACCGTTGGCCGCGCCTCTGGCGGTACGCCGTCGACGGAGAATGGTTGGATTTGTCCACCGTAGACGGGTTCGGCAATCGTGCCTCCGTTGTCTGCTACGCCATCGATGCTTATCCGGAGCAGGAGGCCCTCGAAGTCTTCGGTAGCGTCGGCAGGCGGTGCACCTCGCCCGTCCTTGAAGTGGCATGCACTGCAAGAGCGAGCGTTGAAGAGAGGTCCAAGCCCATCGCGACTTTCGGTGGAGGCCGGAGCTGTGACCCAGGGATTGTTGAAGAAGCTATTGCCCGTAAAGAACGCGAGTTCGTGCTCTGCCGTTATGTTTGCCGCTGGTAGCGTGAAGGCGTTGGAGCCAAAGAGCAGGGTGTTGGTGGTATCTCCTCCGGGCAGCCACTCGCCCTCCTCGGCGGCGGGGGAACCGTCCGAGGAGCAGGCGAGGGCAATAAGGGGAATGACGAGTGCGTTCTTTATGGACATCTTGGTGCCTCTTTGTTGCTGCTAAGGGGCTTATTCGACGACGGGGATTTCGAGCGCGAAGAGCCGAAATACGTCTTGAAGGAGTGCCTCTTGCTCCTGCAGCGAAATCACCAGTGCTCGAACTCGCTCGCGGCCCGCTTCGTTGCCGGAGGAGATTTCAAGATCAAATGGAGGCTGCAGGGCGTTGGCTAGGCTCAAGCTGGCAGCGATCTTCGCATCGAGGGTATCGGCGAGGTCACTGTCTTCTGATGCGACCACGTCTCGAATGCTCACGCCTTCAACCGTAGAGCCATCGAGTCGCTCGTAGCTGCCAAGCCAAACGTTCTGAATCCCTACAACGTCCTGAATCATGTCGCGGTGGGTGTTGTCGGAGAAGCAGCTGTGCTCGTCCTCTTGGTCGGCTGTGTCAAGAGCCGTCTGAAGGCGTTCTCCACCGGTTTCGAATCCCGAGAGGATGATCATGCCAGTAAGAATTCTTCGCAGGGACTCTTCTGGCGCCGCATCGATGAATTCGGTGCGGTACGCCGAACCATCCTGCCACGCAGTCTCAAGGCCTTCGAGGTCTTCGATGAGCAGGTCTGTGACGGTGGAGAGATACTGCCCGCGACGATCTTGGTTGGTCGCGGTGCCGCTTCCATCGGTAACGTAGTCGGTGAACGGTCGGTTACCCGGGCCGTCTTCGCTCAGATCTTGGCCCCAAAGTAGGAACTCAATGGCGTGGTAGCCGGTAGCAATGTTGGTTTCTCCGCCGGCTTCGTTCGCGCCGCGAAGAGCTGCGCCATCGATCGTATCCGTGCTGTTCACAAGGCCCGAATCGTCGGTGCCGCTCACATAGTCGATGTACGCCTCGTCGAGGGGCCAGGCGTTGAGAAAGCCCTCGGGGCCGTCTTCTGGGTTGTCGATTGGGCCGTCGTAGAACCGGAAGACTTCGGTTTGAAGATATGGCTCTCGAGCTGCGAGCCAGGCGTTTTTGGCGGCGTCGAGGGTGGTTTGGGACGGCGCCGCCACGAAGGCGTCGAGGCTTGTGGCCAACTCCTGAGCCGCGCTCAGTGTGTCAGCGTAGTTTGCTTCGACGATATTGGCGTAGTTGGCAGCGGCATCTTGGATGAGGGAATCGTCCCCATTGTCGTCAGAACCGCCGCATCCCAGGGCCAGGGCCAAGAGTGGAGCGATTGCAGATTTAGGTATTCTCATGCTTCACACAGTATTGAAAATGATTTTCAATTTCAATAACAAAGTGAGAATGATTTGCAATATCAGTTATGAGGTCGATTCGGATCGGCCTGGCAGAGAACCATTCGCCGAGCTGTACGTACTGGTGATGTGAGCCGAACTGCCCTTGCTCTCTGTGCTGTACTTTTGCTTGGAAGCTCAAGCTGGGAGGTGACCGCAGAGGATTTGCCAACGGCACTTCGCAATCGATTCGCGGAACTCGACCTTGAGACAGGAACCGAGCGCTTGGGCAGCGCCTCGAACCGATTGCCGACCGAGATTGGAGGGCAGAGTCTGGTGGCCATGAGGAAAATCGGCCATGTGCAAGGAGGTGTCTACGTGATCACGAGTCCCAAAGGATTGCGTCAGTGTGAATTGGGAATTGGGAGCTTCTGCCCCGAGCCAGGTTCGTACTGGGTTTATGTGGAGAAGAAACACTCGGCCTCGGAGCGAATCGCACAGGGCCGGAAGATGCTTGGCTCAGGAGGCCGTGAGACTAAGAAGTATTCTATGCTTCGATACAACCAAACACTAGCGCACAACGTCGAGTCCAAATCCGGGCACGCCGCTTGCGTTGCAGTGCACCTAACAATGCACAACCGCAACCCCTACCGAGCCGCTGCTCTACTCATATTGCTCGGCCTCATCGGTGCGTCCACCAGCGCACATGCCGGCGGAGGATTCTTGCCACCACTCAAGATTGACCTCGGCTCTCTGGCCCAGCGAGATGGCTCAGGACGCACCACCACCGGCACCGCGCTTCTGATGGGCTTGCATTGGGCGACCCTTAACCCAAAGCGAAGTAGCATCGATTTTGGCGTTGGCTACGTGGGTAGCTTCTTTCCCGATTCGGTTGGAGTCCATCGCCTTCCACAGCCAACCAACGCGCTGCTCTCAGCCCACGGAGGCTACTTCGAATTCGCGATGCTCGCTCATGAGCGGCCACACGTTCGCACCTGGCTCAGTGGCCGCGCGGAGCTTATGCAAAGCGGTGGCGTCGGCATCCTGGGTATGGCGACACGGGTCTCGACAGAATTGTGGTCCGGGCTTCTTCACGGCAATGGAGGCAGCGGCATTGTTGGCAGTGCGGCGCTTGGATTGTGGGCTGAAGTTGGGGTCCGCGAACTGCCACAGAGGGGCTACGCGCCTCTGCTGTCGGTGGGGATTAGTGGCCGCTTGCCTCTGGTCTTGGCCTCGCACTAAACAGTGCGCTTGCGCTGCACTCGTGCAAGAAAAACACTGAGTGTTATTTAGGGCCCGGAGGCCAGACCACCGCCACCGATACAGCCTCTTTTATCCTGCAATTTCTGTAGTGTGCAATACCGAGAGTCAGGGCGTAGAAATAGCGTGTGCTGTCGTAAGAATAATTCGCAGTCCTCCGCTTGAGAAGAATTGCGACTGCAGGTAGCATCGCCCCCTAACTCAAAGGATGGTGACGGGGATGCATGTTCGAGGACGAGTTTTTGAGCCAACTACGGGGACCAGCTTGCCCGGCGTTGTTGTCAATCTATTGTTGCCAGAGGATGGTAGGAATCACGGCATGGCAATGTCGTTTCGAGGCGCCAAACACCGCTGTCTCGCTAGCGCTCATACCGATGAAAATGGCGAGTTTGATCTAAATCTCGGCCACGTTGATCCGACGAGTTGGCGCTGCATTCAAGCAATGCTCGTTGTTGAGACTCCTCGCTTTTTGATCGACTCCGACACAACGGACGACTCCAACGATCGAGGGGAGCTTCTTCAGGCAATGCAGCTGATGTTGAATCCATCGGGGGCGTCTGGGCTGTCTGTACCCGTTGCCGCCGAGCGGGTGAAGAAGGCCGGACTTGAGCCTCTAGGGCACGCGCACACCTCGTTTGCGATGCTGAAGGCAGGCTGGGAAGATCGCGATGCGTCTGAGGCACTTGCCACGGAGTTCATGAAACCGAAGTTTGCTGCCCAGCTTGCTAGACATCAGAAGGCCAAGGAGCGGGTAAAGGGGCTATCGACCTCGCCCGTAGGCTTGCGTGAATCGGGGTTGCTCATTAGCGGCTCGAATCCCGCGCCCGCGATTGCCACCGCCAAGAAGAGAACACAGCATCGGCTTTCAACGTACGCGCAAACGCCAGCCGCAATCGCCCGACTTTGGGGAAGCCCAGAAGAACTCTCTCAACGTTTTGGTTTTGATGTCATCGGTGCGACATCGCCAATCGCCGTGCCAGGCTCCATGTGTGAGCTTGTGAAAACGGAAAATGGGCCTGGACTCAAGCGAATTCGCGGCCTGCTCGATAGTGACGGCGTTGACGTTGATGATGGTGGCGTTGACGGTGGTGGCGTTGACGGCGGAGGCGTTGACGGTGGAGGCGTTGACGGTGGAGGCGTTGACGGTGGTGGCGTTGACGGTGGTGGCGGACCCACTGAAGACCTCAGCGAACTTGAGACGCCGGCGCTTCTCGAACGCGCTGTGCGGCAACGCATTACTGCCCTGATCTCTACCGAAGAAAAACCGATCGCCATTGATGGGCTGCGCCGTCTCAGTGATAGTCTCGCCGACTTCAAGATTCCCGGTGGACCCACCGACGAAGTCGCACTTCATGATTTCTACTCGCTACAGATCGCCTTTGAAAGTGTCTGGGCCGAGGCCTTCGATGGAACCGTTCGCGCCGATGTTGAGAGTCTATACGCCGCCGTCGTGGAACTGCATGAAGAATTTGGCGAGGATGCCAGTTGGATTGAAGACTTTAATGACCTATCTTCGTTAGAAGAATTCTTAAGCGAGAGCGACCGTCGCCGCCGTTCAGTCCCCATTAGCGATCCACCTGCCGATGTGCGAAATACATGGAGCGAGGTCTCGCAGGCATCGTGGAACACGCTGTCGCGTCTGCAGCAGCAAATTCTGATTCTGAATGCCGCCTCCTACAAGCGGTCTCGCAGGGAAGCGCAGCGCGAGCAACTGCTTGCAGAGGGACACGCAATTCTTGCCAAGCCGGAAGGCAAGCTCTTGCGTCTCGAAAACATGATTCAGGGATTGCGCGCTCGTCTTAGCGAGGCGCACTCGTTTCACTACTTCCAACCAAACTCCGTCAACTTTGGGATCTTGCTCAACTATCGCCAGCGGTGGACGCCCGACGCTTACCAAGTCGGCAAACTCGTCTCGACGGTGCCGCTGGCACCCTCAGAGTCACGCCGAGTTCGAGTTGAGGAAAAAGTCGCCACGAGCCGATCCGAGCGAGAGCAAAGGTCATCGCTGCGGGCGTTTAGAGACAATTCGCGCGAAGGCCGCCGCTCCGAATCAGAAATCCTACAGCGCGCCCAAACGGCAACCAACTTTCAGCAGACGGTTCAGGGCTCGCTAAACTTTGGCATTGGGCAAATTGGCACCACCTCTACCTTTGGAGTGAACCAAGCGAATGAGTCAGCCCGAACGAAGCGCGCCTTTCACCAGGCAGTTCGCGCAGCGAGTCAGGAGTTTCGCAACCAACGACAACTTGAAGTAAAGCTGGAAGAGAGCTCAGAGAGCGTTACAGAGCGTGTTCACGAGATCTCGAATCCCAATGACGAGATTGCCGTCACCTACTTGATGTATGAGCTTGAGCGACGATACCGCGTGAGTGAATCTCTGCATCGGCTCACGCCCGTCATCATGGTGGCTCAGGATGTTCCCGCTCCCCACGAGATTGATGATGCTTGGCTGCTTGCCCATGAGTGGATTCTTCGACGCGTGTTGCTCGATGACAGCTTCGAGAAGGCTCTCGGCTTACTTGCCGATGGGTTCGTGGGGAACGAGGCAAGCGTTAGCATCGCCAAGCAAGCGTGGGAGCTTCAGAAGAATGTTGTCGAGGTCCTGAAGAGTAATTTCAGCGCGGCACAGAACTCTCACTCTGCGCTTCAGGAGCGCCTCGTCAACACCATGATGGATCAAGCAGATGTGGCAGCCGGGGAGCCCGACGAAGTTGCCGTTGCTGCGGCGGCATTCGCCACGGGAGGGTGGAGCTTGCTCTTTGGAGAGGGGGACGCGGGGTCCGAACGCTTCGAGGCCATGCGCAAAGCACTTGAGTTGCGCCTTGAGCACTTGGAGCGGGCTGTCGCGACAGCGAAGACTGATCTACGGGCGGAATCTGCCCTGCTCGAGAAGGTGCAAGATGCGTATGCGAAAGCGCTGCGCGATCAATTGGATCGAAGGACCTTGGTCGATCAACTGCGTGTTCACGTTAAGGACAACATCCTCTTTTACATGCAGGCGATTTGGGATCACGAGCCACCCGACCAGAGGTTCTTCCGTCTCTATCACGTCAAGGTAGCCGTGCCCGGGCCAGGTCCCGACGGTTGCAGGCTTCGCCGCGCAACGCCCGAGGAAATCGCATCTGGCAATGTCGTGCGTCGAGGCAGCGAGCTTTGGGTTCTCAGCTGCGCCGCCCCGGATTTAGACGATGTTGAAATGCGCCCTCTTGGGGAGATTGCCGACATTGACCGACCGCTTGGCTTCAAGGGCAACTACCTAATTTTTGCGCTCAAGGAATGCGTGTACCTCACCGATTTTATGATGCAGGAATATGTTGACGACTATCTTGGGATTCGCGATCCAGATTCTCTCGGAGAGTTCTCAACAGAAGAACTCGTAGAACTGCGAAGACGCGAGGGTAGCACGATGGCGCCAGAAGACCGTTCGTTGCTCGACCGGATTTTGGCGATGCGACTGACTGGGCCTTCTGCCGAAGAAGAGCAAATCGTCGTACCAACGGGGCAACTCATGATGGAGGTCTTGCCGGGAACTCACCCAGTGCTCGAAAACTTCAAGCGAGTTCATCGGGCTGTGGATCTGGTTAAGGTCGAAAATGAAGTTCGCATGGATGAGTTTGAGGCGCTCCGCTACGCAGCCAGACTCTCCGAGGGAGAGTTGCTAGATCCCGAAATCGATCGCCATATTGTGGTGGATGGGGCCAACGTAACCGTTGAGAGCTAACCAATAGCAACTGATGAACGAGCGCGATCGAAGAGCTGTGCGCGAGTATCGGCAGCATCGCTTGGTGCCAACGCCTCGTGGGCGCCCGCCTGCTGTGCCCGAGGTCGTTGCGCAACTTGGGGGCCAGCGAGCGCTGGTCCGCGACCGTGCCACCAATGGCTATTATGTCGCCGAGCGTTCGCGCTCTGGCGCGGCTATCTATCGACCGCTGCAGCGAACGCCAGAAGTGCATGTTCGAGGGCGCGTGCCACAGGATCGCCCTACGTCAGGCACTCGAGCGGTGACTCAACCACCCAGCGGAAGGCCCGCGACAGCGCCACCGCTTGCCCGTCCTCAGCCACCGAGACGGCCTCGCTCAGATGCGCCCTCGCGCTATCCGCTTCCCGTTTACCCACGAGCGTCGCCGCCGCGTCCAACTCAGAGTTCTTCTGGATCTCCCGTTCCAGCGAGCTCGCGTGTCCCAGAACAGTCGTCTCGTGGTTTTCGAGGGCCAACGAGAGGACGACCTGAGCGCGGTGCGGTTGATGGGAGCTACGGCGATCGACTTGCGGCGTTGCGCCGAGACATTGAGGGGCTGCGGAACAACTTCCAGTATGCGCAGCGCGGCAACACACCTCCAGCGCTTCCCGCCCCGGGCCCGGCAATCACAGATCCTTCCGATCCACGTTTCATCGCACCGCAACCAACAGGGGCCCGCTCTGCGACCGCACAGCGGCGTCCCGACCGAGCCGGCCTGGCTGCTGCTGCGAGAGCGCGCACCATCCAACGCGCAGCAGAAGCGCGCCGACGCGCCGAGGAAGACCTAGAGCGACTTCCCGGGCCTGCTATTAGAGATCCGCTCACTCCAGGCTTTGTACCGCCAAGCCCAACGGGAGATGCCTATGCCACAGCGCAAGGGCGATCTAGCCGCTCGGGACTTGCTGCTGACCGAAGGGTCGCGGCGCGGGCTCGTGCGATGCAACAAGTGGCAGAGGCGCGCCAACGTGCCGCAGAGGACTGGGAGCGGCTACAAGCCCTATGGAGCGATCTCGCATGGCTGGTTGCTCCTCCTCAATTGCCAGATCCAGATGCGGCCATGGAGTATCTAAACTCGGAGATAGAAACCGAGTACGGCACCGTTGCAGTGTGGCAGATGCAACAGAGGGAAAATGCCGCGCGAATGCAGGAGGCACTCAACTTCGGAAATCTCCTGCGCGAGAGTCCCGGCGCTGCTGCGATCTACGGAACTGCACGACTTGCCGGGGTAAGCGCGAGTGAAGCCCAGGCGATTACCGAGAATCCTGGGTACCAGCTGACGTTTCGGATTCTCAGCGCAATGGGTGTTGATGATGACGATGCCGAAACCTTGGCTGCATCGGTGGCTGTTGCGGCGGCGCTGGTCGGGCTGCTGTCACAGTTTCGCCGTGGAAGAACCTCTCGGCGACCTCAGGGGCATGCTGCTCCCGAGACTCCGCGACGACGGCCCAATCGTCACGAACGCCGAGCGGCTAGCGCTATCGCCAGACGGGCGCCAGGGCGTGCCCGGCGTCAGGCCGAGGCGAGAGCTCGCGAAGCCGATTCCCCACGCGGTCGCCGCCGGCGCAACCGAGCCAGACGAGGGCGCCGAGATGAGACCGCAGAACAGCGCCTTTCACGAAGGCGAGAGGATGCGCGTCGGCGTTTGCCATACCCCAATGCACAGACAAGCATTCCCGATCTGAATCGTCAATACGCGCAAGACTGGGGAAACGCCGAAGCTGTGCAGGACTACCTCCGCTTCCATGAGGACACGCAAGGATTTACCGGAATTTACGATCCGGTGACTGGTCGCCTCTACATGCGGCCTAGCGTGCCCGATCGTAACTCAGTCCCGCCTGAAGGCTGGGTGCCGCGTCAGTCTGGCCATGGGGCCGTCGCCATGATTCTCAACGACCGATCTAGTACGGCTTGGAGTGATCCTGACATTGCTGCACTCAGCGTCCCGGATCCTGCTCTCAGGCCGCGGGCATTTACACTCATTCGCCGGGGCGAAGGATTCGCACTTCGCTGGGATTCTGGCACGGTGAATCATCCGCTATTTAACCAGGGCCTTCCCCGAGAGCAGAGAAGCCTTCCTGTCCAATTCCGCGATGAGGTCCGGGATGCCATTCTCCACCACACAGGTGTCATCGATTTGGCGCGAGTTGGGCCAAGCCGGGGGCGACGCCGACGAACTGACGAGCCAACTCCAGGTTCCAGGGCACGTCCTGGCCCGAGACCGAGTCCACAGTCAAGACCTAGACAACAACCACGACGACTACCATCACGACGGCCACGCATGCGAAGTCGTCGGTGAGGCAGTCGATAGAACTATCACTTGCGAGACAACGGAGTCGATTGTCGTTCATGCCAATCCAAGAGCTGCGCAAAGCGTGTCTTTGGCAATACCCGAAACTGCGTATCGGAGAGGTCGGCACTTAGAATACGGTCGCACCGAAATGTGCGCAGGGCGTCACGAAGTTTATCGACGGCAAGCACGTACCAAATCGGATACTTCAGCAGCAGGTAGTGCGCTTCAATCTCACGCTTCGTTTTCTTGCCGCTTTCGTCTTGGTACCGGATTGTGATCGACGTCTGATCGAGAAAGCCTTGATGCAGTTTCTGAACGGTTCGGCCACCTGTTGCTCTAACGGTCCTTTGCACCGTCGTTGAAGCCGTCACACCAATGAGTATTCGCGATTTCAGGCGATCCACTCGTTTGCGCTTGTCCGCCGAAAAGGACGCAATGAGCTGCCGCCTGACGGACCCAAGATTTGCAAGAAACAGCGGCGAGTTCATTTGTTCTGCGACGGCGATGCTGATCAACAGATCAACCGCTTCGGCGTAGCTCAGGTTTAGGCGCCCCACACTCCAATTAGAAGACATCCTGACCCCGCCCCCGCGCCCGCGATCCGTCTCAATCGGAAGCCCCTGCTGATCGCGCATCAATTGAAGGTCGCGGGCTATGGTGCGTTCACTCACCTGATGGGATTCGGCGAGCTCTTTGATCGTGCAGAAGCCATCGTGCTTGAGTTGGGCTGCCAGCAGTTCGAGCCGTCTCAGCCGTTCGTAGGAATTTGCTCGCGCCATCCTAGAAATAGGACATAAAATGACATGTTAGGCAATAGGGTAGTTTCATGTTGAATCCAATCGATTTTCCGAAGCCCACCCTTGTTCCGGTCAACGGCGTGGAACTTGAAGTCTTTGAAGCCGGCCGCAAAGGGAAGCCAATTGTCCTCTGTCACGGCTGGCCGGAGCATGCCTTTTCATGGCGTCATCAAGTGCCCGCCCTTGTCGCAGCCGGCTATCACGTCATCGTCCCAAACCAGCGGGGGTACGGGAATTCGTCGTGCCCAACGGCCGTGACGGACTACGACATTGAACACTTGTCGGGTGACCTCGTCGCACTTCTCGAACACTACGGATATGAGGACGCTATCTTTGTCGGCCATGATTGGGGGGCAATGGTCGTGTGGGGACTCACGCTATTGCATCCAAGCCGTGTAGAGAAGGTGATTGCCCTGAGCGTGCCGTACCAGGAACGCTGGGAGAAACCCTGGATCGAGATGATGGGAGAATTCTTAGGTGGCGACTTCTATTTTGTCCACTTCAATCGGCAGCCAGGGGTCGCAGACGCCATTCTAGAGGAGAACACCTTCCAGTTCCTTCGCAACCTGTATCGCAAGAACCTGCCTCCCATTGAGCCTGAGCCAGGCATGATGATGATCAATCTCGCAAAAGAGGAAACACCTTTGGGTGAGCCGGTCATGAGCAATAGCGAATTGGCGGTCTTCGTTTCCGCATTCGAATCAACCGGGTTCACAAGCAGTATCAATTGGTACCGAAACCTTGATCGCAACTGGCACGTGTTGGCGGATGTGGACCCAATCATCCAACAGCCCGCACTCATGATCTATGGCGACAGGGATGCGGTCGCGAAGTCTGAAACCCTGACAACGTTCGTGCCTAATGTGGACGTGGTAACTCTGGATTGCGGCCATTGGATCCAACAAGAAAAGCCTGAGGAAACCAACCGGCTGATACTAAAATGGTTAGAACAGCAGGCAGCCACCTAGTCCCCAACCAAGCATGTCCGAGAACACCCCCACCTTCTTTGCCGCACCCAGCGACTTTCGAGCCTGGCTCGAAGAGCACCACCGGACGACAGACCACCTGTGGGTGGGTTACTACAAGAAGGCGACGAACAAGCCATCCGTGACCTGGGAAGATACGGTCGATGAAGCACTCTGCTTCGGTTGGATTGATGGGATCCGGAAGTCCCGCGACGACGAGAGTTTCATGATTCGCTTTACACCTCGGAAATCGAGGAGCGTCTGGAGCCAAAGAAACATCGCCCTAGTCGAACGGCTCACCGCGGAAGGCCGCATGAGAGCTGACGGGCTCGCTGCCTTCGCCTTCAAGGATGTGCACCCCGACAGTGGCTACGCGGTAGCCACGTTAGGCGGAGCATTGACGGACCCGATGGTAGCCACGTTCAAGGAGACCGCCGGCGCATGGGAGTTTTACCTAGAGCAACCGCCCGGCTACCGCAAGCAATCGGCACGTTGGGTGACAAGTGCGAAGCGTGAGGAGACACGAGAGCGGCGGCTGGCGACGCTGATCGACGACTCGGGGAACCGACTGCGCATCAAGCAACTTCGCAAGGGCTGAGGGTGCTCGTCGAAGTTCTGCGCGTCCAAGTGCCGAAACGCAGCAACGCCCCGCTAGGTGCGAGGCGTTGTGAACTCCGAAGCTGAGCGTTTGCTAGTTAGTCCATGTCGCCGAGGCGGCGAAGAGCGATGGTGCCTTTCGATGCTGGGCTCGGAACCCACTTGATGTCGTTTGGTGCACCATTGTCGTCGAGGCGGTCAAGAAGCTTCTCTTTCTTGATGTCGCTCAAGTAGATGAGGCCGTCACTCATTTGACCAAGAACAAACTGCGTTCCCTCAAGTCGCTTGAGGTCTTCGTCGGTGGCGCTTCCGCTGTCGACTTTGGTTTGAAGCTCTTGAATCAGGTTGATGTACTCCGCTTCGTTGCCGAGCTCGATTTGCACTTCGTTGACAAGAACGGTGTGGAAGACTTTGGCTGGGTCGAGAGGGATGTCGATTTTGCGGTCCGCCTCTGGAATGGCGATCCACTCCTCACGAGTCATCATCTCGGCCATATCCATCGTATCGATCATGAAGTTGCCGAAGGGACGGTTGGAGGAAGGTACGTAGGTTTCGCGTGCTTGGTCGAACCAGAGGCCGAGGGCTACAGAGCCGGCAGCTTCTACTTGGCGCTGGCTGAACTTGGTTGACTGAAAGTCGAGGTGACGACCAAGGGCATTCCAGATTTCGTCGTCGACAGTTTCAAAGTCTTCAAAATCGTCGTTGCCGGCAGCGAGCTCATCGGCTCCGAAGGTGTTGAATGCGGCGATTTGGTCGGCTTTGTCGCCAGCACCGTCGATGCTTTCCCAGCGGGCTAGGAAGGCGTGGGTGGTGCGCTTGCGCTCAAGAGACGAGTTTAGCGAGGACTGCCACAGTGAGAACATTTCAATGTACTCATCAAAGTCGAGGCCGCTGGTTGCGCTGATGTCGCGGTCGAGGTTGTCTACAACTTCGCCAAACTCGTGAAAGACAGCATCAATGGTCTCGGCGATTACGCGGTTCTTCTCAAGCTCCTCCAAGTCGTCGGCAGAGGAGCTAAGCTCGTCGGGCCAGTTCATGTTGGCAACGGTAACGTCCATGCCGGAGTCAATCGCCAGAAGCTGTGTGCGAGCGCGCTCGACAATGAGAGAACCGTTGTTAATTTCGTCGGCCATCGCGATGAGGTCTTCGACATCACTAAGAGTTTGTCCAGTGACTCGGCCTGCATCGATGGCTGCTTGCGCGGATGCTTGAATGTCACGGATGCGCTGGCGGCCGTTGCCGTAGAATTCGCGCATGTCGGAGAGAGAGGCCAAGTCCAGGTGGAAGCGGCTGCGTGTTGAGCGAAGGTGAACTTTGGGGTCGAGGACAAGAACGTCTTTTTCCGTGCCAATGTCGGGAAGGCGATTGTTCTCATTGAGTCGGTCGTAGATCTCTTTGACCGGCTGTAGGGGATTGTCTGAGCCAGACCAAGCCGACTTGCCACGCATGACGTCGTTCTCGATGGTGGGCATGTGTCGGTCACCACTGGTTCGAACATCTACCTTTGAGGCACGCTTAAGGCCGTTGTCGTCCACAAAGGAGCCAAATTTAGCCGCGATGAGAAGTCGGCGAACGGCATCAGGAGTGTCCCAGCGAACACGTCCGCGAAGGAGTTGCTCGTTGCGGGTTAGCCTGTAGTCGAAGCTATCGAAGTAGATGTCGTCCATGATGTCCGTGCCGAGTCGCAACTCGCGGACTCCGCCATCTTCATCAGGCTGGTACCGATCGTTCTCAATCGAAAGTGGCAAGTATGCGAGGCCCTCGCGTGCTTGGTGAGCATCCGAATCCCAAGGCATCTCGTCGATGTCAAAGGAGTAGGTGAAGGCTTCCATGATGCGAGCTTTTGCAATCTTGGAGAAGATGGTGCGGTCACGGCTATCGGTGCCGAAGAGAATTTCATGAAGCTTTGCGCCGGTAATGCCTTCAACGGTCATTGCGGCTTCCAACTCAACGGCGTCTCGTTCAAAACCGCCACCGGTAGAGCCTGCAAAGGTGTCGGCGTTAATGAACGGGCGGGTCTCAAGATCCACTTCGCAGCGCTTTAGAATGGCAGCGACAATGTGATCGAGAACGACGGGGCCAACAAAGTCGACGCGGTCGAGTTCGTCGAGGTCGTCGTAGAGGTCGTCATCACCGGTTCCGATGTCACCGTCTGGACCGGCTCGGTGCGCGACGATGTTCTTGGCGACGTCGGTCGAAATGCCAGCGCGAGTAAGGCGTGCTACGCGAGTTTCACTCTCGTTGACGAAGTTGAGAACCTCGGAAAGTTGGCAGGAACTGAACTCACTGTCCGCCTTTGCTCCAGCACCGCCGAAGGAATCGTTGCGTCCATCAGAGACGCCATCTGCAGCACAGGCCGAGAGGACCAGTGCGAGACCGAGAGCTGCGGTATTAAGGACAGTTGCGAGTGATGAGAGCTTTTTCATGACGATGACCTGCTGTGTGGAGAGTGGGATAGTGTGCTTGGCCTACCTACAAAGCATGAAGTAGGCCAACTGTAACTATCTGAAAAGAATAGGAGATCTGCTGGGACTGACGGCCACCTGGGGGGATTCTCGCCGGCGAGTTCACTGGCCACTCCGGCCAAACCGAGGTCTTTGGGGCCCGGGTAACTAGCCAATGTCCAGCAGCAGATCACTTGCGTCGGCCCGATTAAAAGTCCGCGGTTCCACCGCTAACTGAGGCAGCCTCGTGATAGAGGAATGGGGTGAATCGACTGGGTGTGTGGATCGTTCCTGTGCTTCTTCTGGCCTTGGAGGGCAGTGCAGCTGCTGGTGGCCTTTTTGTCCCGGGTGCTGGGCCTTCCGCCCAAGGGCGTGCCGGTGCCTTTGTCGCAAGGGCGGACGATCCCACAACGATGTCTCACAACGTTGCCGGCTTCGCGAAGCTCGATGGCACCCAGCTCTACATCGGCTCGAACTTCTTGCGCTACGTCATGAGCTACCAGCGGGCCGGCACCTACGAGCAGGCGCCTGACGGCAAGGAGCCGCTTCCCTACGCAGGGCAGCCGTTCCCCAAAGTCGAAAACGATGGCGACTCTGCCATTGGGCCCTTTGGCTCTCAGGTACTTCCATCATTCGTCGTTACCACCGACCTCGGCCACCCGGAATGGCCCGTGCGATTCGCGGTTGGCCTCTATGCGGTGCAAGCGTTTCCGTCTCGCTCCTACGCCCGAGAAGTGACGTTGGAATCGGGGGATGTTGCACCGGCACCGCAACGCTATGACGTCGTCAACCAGGAGATTCTTCTCTCCGCACCTTCGCTGGCGGTTACCTATTCTCCCACCGACAACATTGATATCGGTGTTCGGGGAAGTTGGGGCTTTGGCACGTTTAAGGGCTCTAAGACTGTTTGGACGCTTCGCAACTACGAAGAGGATCCGGGAAACGACGCCACGTTCACGCTCGAAGAGGCGAAGGATAATTTCATTCCTACCGTCGGCCTTGGCATGCTCTACCGTCCGAGCAGCAGCTTTGAGTTTGGACTCGCGTGGAACTCTGAAGGGCAAATTGAAGGCAAGGGAACGGGCTCGTCTATCATCGGTGGCGGCAGCCCCTTTGGCGATGCGGTGGAAGTGATTCCTCGCCCCGACAACCAAGCGCAGTGCGCGCCCGGTGGTGTGCCTGGAGCTCTCAAAGCATGCGTCTCACTCACCCTTGCCCAAAACGCGACCGTCGGTGGCCGATGGATTCTCCGAGAGCCCGATGGGCGGGAGAAAGCAGACATCGAACTCGATGTGAAGTGGGAAGACTGGAGCGTTGCGAATCAGTCGCTGGTGCGTGTTGATGGACAAGTGAATCTCACCGGAATGCCTCTCAATCCTGTGGCCAACCCACACGGCTACCAGGATGTGATCTCGACGCGCCTCGGTGGCAGCTACCGAATGGACGTCGGCAGCGGACGTCTCGAGCTTCGTGGTGGCATTGCCTACGACACGCGAACGGCGCCCAAGTCGTGGACTCGGGTTGACCAAGACGGCAAGCGACGTGCGACCTTTGCCACAGGACTCGGCTACGAATTCGGACGGTATCGCTTCGATCTGGGCGTTGGGGCGGTTTGGGAGCCGGACATCACAATCGCGCAATGCAAGGCGCCGAACGGCCCCAGCGATGCTTCGCCGGGCTGCGAAGACGGCGTGGATCCGGTGAATCCGACGCCTGCGCAACCGCTCTTTTCCGAGGGGAGCCAGAAAGAAAGCCCCTTTAATGCAGGTACTTACAAGTCGGGCTACCTGATGGCAGCAACCGGTCTCCGAGTGGTCTTCTAGCGATCTGCTTGCCAGTGGCCATTTTCTGACTCTGGTTCTGATTTGCGCTTGCAATTGGTTAACCGGCCGGTTAGTAAAAGGGCATGCCTCGCCCAGTCAATGCAGACGCCGCTGCCACAAAGCAGCGAATCCTAGACAGCGCTCTCGAGATGTTCGGATCTCGTGGCATCGATGCTGTGTCTCTCCGTGAGCTCGCTTCCGACGCGAACGTCAGCTCGGCCATGATTCATCATTGTTTTGGTGGCAAGGATGGCCTGCGCCAAGCCGCGATCGACACGATGTACAACCAGCTCGGTGGCCTCGCCATCGAAATGGGACAGCTACTTCAGCCCGGCGTGTGCCAGAGCCCTGGAGAAGTGTTCGACCGAGCCGTACGGTTCTGCCTCTCCTTTTGCCGCGAACACCGATCATCCGCTCGTCTTCTCATGCGCGACGTCGTTGCCAAGGGCGAACTCGATGCACAGCGCCAAGCATCGACAAACGGTCCGTTCCTCACCCAAATCACCACGCGCCTCGGCGAGATCCTCGACTGCACACCAGCGGAGTTGCGAATGCCTCTGCACTCGTGCGTGACTCTCGTTGGCCGCTACGCAGTGTCGTCCGACAATGAGCTCATGAGCCTCACGGCAACCGACAATGTCGACGACGCTTTGGTTGCGGCGGAAGAGCACTTGCGACACTCGGTTCGCCTGCTCATGCGACTTCCCGCCAACTAAATCGAATCACCGCTGCGGTCGCACTGGCCGCGATAGCGGGACTTCGCTCGGTGCTTTGGGGGATATTCTCCCACAGCAAGCACCCTGTGAATCACTACTTAGCTACCAGATTGGTGGCGGCCCATCCCTTGCAGAATCTGTCTGCAATGGGTCGTAGGTTGTTCGCTAGTGTCACGGTTCTTGCCCTCACAGCGATGGCGGGAGGCTGCGCGACCAGCGCCAAAGCGCCACCTCCACGCTCGGGCACGCGGCCCTTCGTGAGTCGCATTGACCTGAGTCAAACCACCGGTGAAGTTGGCAAAGCGTTTGAGGCGCAGGTGAATGTGGAGAGCCAGCGTCTTGGCAATCCAGAGTTCAAGATTCGCTCCTTGCCGCCCGGGCTGCGATTTGACGCCTCCACGCATACCATCGTCGGAGTGCCACAAGCGGATGGCTTCTACTCGGTGACCGTTGCCGTTCGCAAGCGGCGTGGTGCTGGCATCCACTTCAATACACCAGGCGGCGCCTGGTTCAGCGAGCGGCTCAACATTGATATTTTTCGCCCCGTCGACGAGAGCGGCGAGCGAGAGGTCTGGCAAGACAAAGGAGTCGCCAGAGTCGACTAGGCATGGCTCCGCGTCGCCCAGTTTTTTTGTATCCTTTGGGGCATGGACGAGCAGGACATGGACGAGCAGCGGCTGGGCGACCGAATCGAGGTTGGAGGGCCCGCCATGTTGCAAGATGACGGCACCAACTGGGCCGGCTACATCAAGAATGTCAGCCACCGTGGAGTCTTCTTCGCGTGTGACAAAGAAGTGCCAGCAATTGGCCGAGAAGTGATTCTTACCTGTGAAGGTCGTCCGAGCGTGCATGCTCGAATCGCGTGGATTGGCGAGAGTGGCTGTGGGCTGGTTCTAATCAAGCCGACCAGCGCTTGAGTCAGGCAGCGCTCGATCTCACAACGTGTGATCTCACAACACGTGAACTCACAACACGTGAACTCACAACACGTGAACTCACAACCATCGTTCCCACATCTGAGGAGAAAAGCTGATGTCAGTTATTATCAAAGGCGGCACTGTCGTGACCGCAGAGAATTCGTATCGCGGTGATGTCTATTGTGAAGATGGCGTCATCAAGGCCATTGGCGAGTCGCTTGACGTTCCATCTGGAGCCGAAACCGTGGACGCCGGTGGTTGTTATGTGATGCCCGGTGGAATTGATCCGCACACCCACATGGAACTCCCCTTCATGGGAACCGTCGCATCAGAAGATTTCTTTACCGGTACGAGTGCTGGCCTTGCGGGCGGCACAACGATGATCATCGACTTTGCGATTCCAAGCCCTGGAACAAGTCTTATCGGCGCGTATAAGCAGTGGTCCGAGTGGGCGCAAAAATCGGCGAGCGATTACTCTTTTCACGTTGCGGTCACCTGGTGGGATGAGTCGGTTGCCAAAGAAATGGAAGTGCTCTGCAAAGAGCACGGCGTAAACAGCTTCAAGCACTTCATGGCCTACAAAGGCGCGATGATGTGTGATGACGAAGTGCTCATCAACTCGTTTTCAAAAGCTGGTCAACTTGGCGCCCTAAGCACCGTGCATGCGGAGAACGGCGACCTTGTTGTAGAGCTTCAAAAGAGGGTGTTTGAGCAGGGCATTACCGGGCCAGAAGGGCATCCGCTCTCACGACCGCCCGCGGTGGAAGGGGAGGCTGCCAATCGCGCGATTCGTATTGCTGAGGCGCTCGGCGTACCTCTCTACGTTGTGCACACCTCCTGCATCGACGCTCTCGACGCCATCACCCGCGCACGCCTTGCAGGCCAACGCGTCTACGGTGAGGTTCTCGCTCAACACCTTGTGATTGACGATAGCGTCTACCGTAACGAGGATTGGGCGTCCGCTGCCCACCACGTAATGAGCCCGCCATTCCGCGCTCCTGAACACCAGGAAGCGCTTTGGAAGGGGCTGACCTCGGGCATGCTGCAAACTACGGCCACCGACCACTGCTGCTTTTGCACTGAGCAGAAGGAAATGGGCAAAGACGACTTCAGAAAAATGCCAAACGGCACTGGTGGCGTCGAAGATCGAATGAGCGTGCTTTGGCATCATGGGGTTGGCACGGGCCGCTTAACGCCATCGGAGTTCGTTGCCGTCACAAGCGCCAACACAGCCAAGATCTTCAACATCTATCCTCGCAAGGGCGCCGTCGCTGTTGGGGCCGACGCCGACCTGGTCGTTTGGGATCCCTCTGCATCGCGAACCATCTCTGCCAAGACCCATCACCAGAACATCGACTTCAACGTCTATGAAGGCATGGAAGTCACCGGCAATGCCGCGACGACGATCAGTCGCGGCACGGTTGTTTGGACTGGTGGCGAACTTCGTGTGACTCGCGGTGCAGGTCGCTACGTTGATAGGCCGTGTTTTCCCGCCTACTACGATGCACTTGCCGCCGAGGGCAAGGCAAACGCACCGACCGCAGTGAAACGAGGATAGGGTGGGCGCGAAGGCTCGCGGAGTGCGAGGAAACAAAGGCGGCGCGGGTCTCGTTGAGATATCGGCGCACCTCTCAGAAGAAGTCTCAGGTCTCGCATTCGCAGAACCTGTGGCCTACGTCTACAATCCACTTGCCTATGCGTGGGACTTGCACAGCCAGTACCTACAGCGCTTTGGCGCGGGAACGAAGGAAGTCGTCTTCCTAGGCATGAACCCTGGACCTTGGGGAATGGCGCAAACCGGTGTGCCCTTTGGCGAAGTGGCCGCCGTGCGCGATTGGATGAAGCTCTCTGCCGACGTGAATAGTCCCGAACGGGAACATCCAAAGCGCCAGATCGAGGGCCTAACGTGCAAACGCTCTGAGGTCAGCGGCGCCAGGCTTTGGGGCTGGGCACAGGAGCGGTTTCCCAGCGCCGAAGCGTTCTTTGAGAAGCACTTCGTCACGAACTACTGTCCGCTCGTCTTTATGGAAGAGAGCGCCCGCAACCTCACCCCTGATAAGTTGCCTGCGGCCGAAAGGGCCGTTCTCGGTGCAGCCTGCGACAAAGCGTTTGTCGCTACGATCGAAACGCTAAAGCCGAAGATGGTGGTTGGTGTTGGCGTGTACGCAGAGAAACAGGCAGCCCGGCTGTGCGAGGGCATGGACGTGGAAATTGGGCGGATCTTGCACCCAAGCCCAGCGAGTCCTGTTGCGAATCGCGGCTGGGCACCGCAGGCAGAAGCACAGATGCAAGCTCTCGGAATTTTGTGAGCGGCCTGGGCAGTGCGTTTGACGGCGTCGTCTTTGCTGGCGGAGGCTGTCGTTGCTTTTGGCAGGCGGGGTTCTACGGCGAGGTACAACCCCGGCTCGGAATAACTCCTAAGTACGCCGCTGCCGCGAGTGCAGGAGCCGCGTTGGGCACGGTGAGTCTCGCCGGCATTGGACAGCGCGCTCTCGACAACTTTAAGCGCTCCGCTTCTGCCAATCCGCGCAACGTCTATCCCGAGTTCTTGCTGTCAAACGCGCCTGTCTTTCCGCACGAGGGGCTCTTTCGGGCAGCGATTCTGGAGACCATTGACGATGAGGTGATGGCGACAATTCAGAGCGGGCCACAGCTTCGAGTCGCCTTGAGCCGTGTGCCAATATCACGCGTTCCAAGTGGCGCCCGCATCGCGGCTGCGCTCATCGCCTACAAGCTTGAGGGCTGGGCCAGGGGACGCGTTCATACGCGCTGGGCCCGCAACTTGGGATTTGCGGTGGAATGGGCCGACGCTACGGCCTGCACAACCGTAGAAGAACTCGCAGACCTCTTGCTTCAGACCTCGTGTACGCCCCCGTTTACGCCGGCGTTTGAGAGAGGCGGCCGGCCTGTTCTCGATGGCGGACTCACCGACAACGTACCGGTGGCAGCGTTGCCTGAGTGCGAGCGCATCTTGGTGTTGCTCACAAAGCACTATCGGACGGTTCCCGATTCCGAGCGAGTGCACTATGTACAGCCTTCGGAGCCAATACCGATTGGTGGTTGGGACTATAGCGACCCGGTTGCCCTTCAGAAAAGTTATGATCTGGGGCGTCGCGATGGGGAACGCTTTGCGCAGGCATATCAGGGCTAGCGAACCAGCTGCAGCCGGCTCTCGGCGATTCTGAGCTCCGCTCGCAGTCCCCAGTGAAAGTTGATGCGGTCGTCTTCGACACCATCGCCAAAGATGACTCCGCCTTCATTCATGTGCGAAGTAATTGTGAGCACGCGCTCCGCACCAATGACGCCGTCCTGGATATTGGTCCCGGTGCCCACACTGGGAAAGGACTCCCTTACGAAGAATGCCAAGTTTGCCTCGCAGGGCCCTGGCAGCGTTGGAGGATCCAAGCGACGAAGACATACCGACCTCGCCCATCCCGTGGCACCGGTTCCTGTTGTCACGATCATTCCCGACGACGACTGCACCTCTCTTGCGCCATTCCAAAACAGTTCATAGCGCGCTGATTGATGCGACCGGTGTCCTAAGAAAATCTCGTTTAGAGCGACGAGCGATTGGCCGTCATCGGTGGTGAGCGACACCATACATCTAGCCTCGATATCGCATTGCTTCTCAAGAACCGCTCGAAACAGCTGCTTTGCTCCTCCTGGAGCGTGGGGCACGAGTACACCATCATACGACTCGGGGTCGGGGTTGATACCGACCACGGGCTGGCCCGCTAGGTACTTCGCCACGTTTGCCACCAAGCCGTCTTGCCCAATGGCGACGACGATGTCATCGGGTTCGAAAACAAAGCGGCTGAGATCCGCCCGTGTGACTCTTGAACGGCGCCACGCGCCTGGCACTGCTTGCGAGACAATTTCGTTGGCCTCCACCCATAGCCGATGCCGCCTATCAATGTGTTGCAGGTCTTGCCCTCTCGACTTGAGGAAGAACTCGGCCTGATGGCGAGTTGAGTGCCGAGCCATGAGTTCGTCGTACTGGCTCGGACGAGTGACCACCACAACTCGCGGCGTCTTCTTCGATTTCTGCATCTATCCCTCCGATGGCTCTAGGCGTTTCGCTCCGAGATTCATGAGATTGAGAAGACTTGGACCAAAGAGGTCTGGAGAGATATTGAGGTGTTCGATCGATTGCAGTTTGCCGGCAAGCTCACGGGCTGCGAGTCCAATATTGGCGGAGGTCGGCAGGTCGCGATAGATGTCCATGCGCTCCTTCTCGCCTTCCACTCTGGCGGCTTCAACCAAACGAATGCCCTCGGATTTTGCCTTGGCTCCAATCTGGGTGCGATCGGCTTCTCCCTGTGCCGCAATCCGCTTTGCCTCGGCGCGCTCTTTCATCCGGCGCTTCTCGTTTTGTCCTTCCTGAGCGATGAGTTGCTCTTGCCGAATCGCTAACTCAATTTGGTTCTGCAGCTCATTCTCTGCAATCGCGCGCTCCTTTTGCACCGCAAGAGCGCGCCTCTCAAATACGGCTTCATCGGCCTCTTGCTGTATCTTCTCTCGCGTCTTGGTTTCCAGGGCTTTCTCTAGATCTGCTGTGGGTTTGATCGAAGACACGCGGACGGAAACGATTTCGATGCCGAGGTCGCCCAAGCCTGAGTCTGTGTCGAAACCGGCAATGAGGTCGTGACGAACTTGCTGCTGGCCGTTCGTTAAAAGCTCGCGGACGGGGGTGCGAACGACGTAGTCCCAAGCAAATTGCTGAGCGAGCGCGTTAAGCACGACTGCGAGTTTTTCGAGTGGCTGCCGCAGGTGCACGCCTCTCTTTAGATCAATCGTGAAGTCGATGCGCTCGGCAGTTTTCTCTGGTTGGCTTACCCGATAGGTAATCACTCCCTGCGTCGTGACATCTTGAAAGTCCGACGACCTGCCATGAAAGAGAAATGTGTGTTCCTGATCGTCGACAGGAACTTCAGCAAGGCTAGACGAGAGAGGCAAGAACCACATTGCACCGCCCCGTTCTGAGCTGCACATCTGCCCTTTCTTATACTTGATGATCTGAGATGTGGGCTCAGATCGAAGATGCCGGAAGAACCCGAAGTTGCGTATTTCGGCCATTGGAGCCGTCCTTTCTGGCCTTGCGGAAATGCAGAGCCGTTTATATTTGAAAGTCGAAGCCCGCCTTTACGAGCTTCTTGTACTTTCGTTCGTTAAATCGGTAGAGCCGAGCGGCTCTGTGGGCGACGTCTTTCTCGACTTCGTCGAGTTCGTCCAAGATGTCCATCGACAAGATCTTCTTGCGAAAATTTCGCCGGTCTAAGTCGCGTTCGAGAATTGTTGAGTAGAGGCTCTGTAGCTGGCTCAAGGTAAATTTCTTAGGCAGTAGTTCAAAGCCGATGGGCTGGTAGCGAACCTTGCCCTTAAGTCGTTCGAGGGCCATTTGCAGGATGGACTCGTGGTCAAAGGCCAAGGATGGTGTGTCCCAAACCGGGAACCAATTGGCATCTCGCGCATCCGTTGCTGCCTGAACCTTGTGGTCCATCAAGCGAACAAGTGCGTAGTAGGCTACGGAAACTACCCGCCCTCGTGGGTCTCGTTCGACTTCGCCAAAGGTGAAGAGTTGTTCCAAATAGACATGGTCGAGGCCAGTTTCTTCTACGAGCTCGCGTCGTGCAGCTTCGGGCAGGCTCTCATCCATTTGTACAAATCCGCCGGGCAGCGCCCAAGAACCTTCAAAGGGCTCAAGGTCCCGTTGAATGAGCAGCACCTTGAGCTCTTCTCCATCGATGCCAAAGACAACACAGTCGACAGTAAGGGCGGGGCGGGCGTATTCGTACGTGTAACTCATGATGACTAGTATTGCGTATTATGTACACAGAGCATAGTGTCTATGGTACACAAAGGCAAGTCACAAAATGAAACTGCGAACAGAAACCTACTTGTCACAACGTGAGCGCTGGCCTGCGAACGGCCGCCATATAATGGCGCAATTCGATAGCGAGTCGATCGTCGTCTATCAGGCCTACCGGCCGGCCATTGGCCTCCATGCGGCCCGAGAACAGCGCTTCGGAGGCGAGTTCAGCTTGAGTCGTATGAGCTGGATCAAACCCAATTTCCTCTGGATGATGTATCGCTCTGGGTGGGCCACAAAGCCTGGCCAAGAGATCGTACTTGCCGTTCGCATCACCCGAGTGGCCTTTGATGAAATGCTTATGCTCGCGGTGCATTCGAGCTTCGATTCCGAACAGTACGCATCGAGAGAAGTCTGGAGTGCCAACGTAAAATCGTCCGACGTACGTCTACAGTGGGACCCCGACCATGCGCCCTCAGGTGCCAAGGAAGCTAGGCGCGCTATCCAACTTGGGCTCCGCGGTTCGGTGCTCGCACACTATGCGAGCGAGGCCATCATCGACATCCAAGACATAAGCAGCTTCGTTGTTGAGCAGCGCGCCAACGTGCGCTCGCTCGCAGATCTCGTTTGTCCAAGCGAGCAGGCCTACCCCGTAAGCAGCGTGCTTGTCAGAGAGAAACTCGGCCTCGACGACTCTGAAACGCTTGAAGGTGCGCCTTAGATGGAGGGGCTTGCCTGGCTCTTCCGAGCGGCTGGCGAGCGCGCAAATTCATACGTGAGGAGGCCGAGCTGTTTGTCTCGCGCTTTGCGCGCATTGAGTTGGTGCGCTACGCACCCGAGAGTCGCTCGTGACGCAACTGGATGGATGCGCTGATCATAGCAGCCCTGTCGCGGCTGCTATGATGTAGCTTGCTCCTGTAAGAAAAACACCGAGTCCGATCTTTGTGGGCAAGCCAGCGCTTCGTCGCTGCATGGCTTGCGAGTCGCTTGTCGTAGAAAGCGCGAGGGGATTCTCTTCATCAAGAACCTCGATTTCCTCGAAGCCGAGGGGCTCGATGTCGTCATTTGTGGATGCGCGTACGGCGCGCACTTCATCGATGGAGTCGTCCTCTTGCCAGGCTTCATCAATCGAGTCGTCCGCTTGCTCGTCTGGCAAAACGGGTGCCTCTCTTTCACGAGATTTGGGCTTCGGCGAGGGAATAGACGACTTCAAGGGTTCGCGCAGCCGAGCAAGCATGTCGCCAAAGACGGCTCGCTTGCCCTCAAGCGACAACGCCTTGAGTTCGTCCGAGACCGCTTTCAATGCATGCTGAGTGAGCTGAGGTTTGCCAAAGCGGAGTTCCTCGGATGCGATAGCGATGGCACGATGCACGAGTTCGGGCGTCAATTCGATGATTCCCTGATTGAAGTCCACGAGTTGACGCGAGGTCAGATCGGCTGCAAGCCTGCTCTTGTACGGTTTCCAAACCGAGCGACGGGCGATGACTTCTTCGAAGTTGAGGGCATCCTCCTCGGAGATCTTCGGGGCTTGTTGGGAGAGGAGTTCGGAGGTGAGCTCTGGGCGCTCATAGGGCCAGGAGTGCTTGTCCCCGAGGGCTGCTGAGGTTTCTGTGTTTCCATAGAATCCCGACGTTGTGATGCCTGCGAGCGTCGGTTGCGAGTCGCGTGTCGCGCAGAAGAGGCCTAAGGGGAATTCTGATTGGGTTTCGATAACGGCAATGCCCTCAGCCCTGATACCGACGGAGCGGGCCGAAGTTGGACCCGTTAACAGTGAGCGGCCACCCGCCACAATGCCGGTCTTTCGCTTCAGCGAAATTCCGATGATCTTGCTCGCGCGGCTGGTCACATCAAGCAGACAAGTCCTGCCACTGTCGGCGGCTAAGAGCACGCTATTTCCATCCGGTGCGTACCGCGCTTGAAAGTCCCAACGCGAAAGCTCTGCACCGGCCTCTCGATGCTGCGGCCTTCCGAGCGTTAATGAATCGTCGTGTATCTCCACTGGATAGATCGAACACGCAGTCTCGCGATCCGTGTGATTGACGCAGAGGTGCAACCCGTCGGGACTAAAGGCACCACCAGTCGTGTGATTGATTCGTGATGAAACGCCGTTTCTTCCGTGGATGGTCGCCCAACTGGTGTCGCCAAAGCAGAGAATGTGTCGGCCGCTCGGATGAAGGGCAAGGCATTCATCCGAGTCCGCTCGAAAGCTGTAGACGAGTGTTGCAGATGTGAAGTCAAAGACTCGTACCGTGGCGTTTTGACTGTAGCGAGAGGTGACTGCGACGGCGCCGTCGGCGGACAACTCCAAAACATCGGTGCTCGCTAGACCGTCCGATTGCCACACTCGGGTTGGGCTCGCCTCGCCGATCCGCCACCGATATAGACTGTCGCCGCAAAGCACGGCCGCGGTGCTGCCGTCGCGGCTCAAGGCTGCAATTCGGCAGTTGGTTGGAAGAGCCGTGGCCGCAACGCTTCGCATGTTCCGGGTGTCGACAAGCCACGCCATTGTGTTGGAGCACAGGATCGAACGAGTCCCATCCGCGCTCACGGCGAAGGAGGACAGGCTCTGGGCCTCAAAGGGCCCGTCCGTCGACGCAGGCCACAATTCTGAGGCGGTTCGATGCCCGAAGCGCGCCTGGTGCTCAATTGCCAAGGCGATCTCCGCAGTGTCAGCGGCCGACTGCTCCAGCGTCGGTCGATACAAATCACGATAGGGCACACTTGAACAGTAGCAGGCATTGCTCGCGATCGCTCCAGGGGCAGGGGATTGCCCGTCGCCTACCGACATCGTTATTGTGCGATACTTCTTGCTAAGAATACTTCTGAATCGAGAGCCTTTGCTAGGCGCTGTCGATCGCAGGGGGGCCTCTTTGCGGAGAGGGGCAACGAATAGGCCTGCATTCCGTCATGCATTCGCTTCACACGCGTCTCACAAACTCGACGGCTTGTACCGGTGACGTGGGGAAATCGTGTGTGCGTTTGCGGTCCGTAGGCGTCCCCTGGCGTGCCGGAAACCCAGCATGTGGCCGTCGACACGCGGTCACGAGGGGATGCAGTCGGTGGTCAGTTCAGTGTTGCTCTCGAAGGGGTGCCATCACTTCAGTGAGCGGGGCTGAGGGTTGCCATCACTACAACCCTCACCTATCGTCGCTGGCATGAAATTGAGCGTACTTTTGGGGGCGATACTCGCCCTAGCCGCGTGTAACAAGGTCACGTATGTGAGCCCGACTACCATGCCAACAGGCCAGGTTTCCGAGGAAACTGGTCATTACTTCATCTTTGGACTTGCCGGTTCTAAAGAGATTCACGCGGAGCGTCTCTGCCCCGAAGGAGTCTCTAAGGTCCAGTCCAGGTTCACCTTTGGAGACCTCATTCTTGGCGCACTGACCGTCGGTCTCTACACACCACGCACCTACGAAATCAGCTGCGGAAAGGCTGCACAATGAAACGTCTAGTACTAGCCCTCGCTGCAGCAACCGCATTTACCGGTTGCTACAAGGCCTCAATCCATCTCAAAGCTCCTCAGCCTGTTACCGAATCAGCTGCGGTTTCCAATCAAATGCACCTCTCACTGCTCGGCGTTGTCGAGTTGAGTCCCGCTGTCAATCTGGACGAGGCATGTGCCGGCGGTACAGTTGTCATCAAGGAGCAAGTGGGCTTCGTTGGCGGACTCGTCAACATGATTCTCGGAACGTACATTCCTGTGCTGCAAGTTATGAATCCAACCGCTATGTGCGGCATGGCGACAGGCGCTGCAGAACCCGCTACCGACACCAAGCAAGCGGCTCTCTAGCTTCCAACGACGCTGCGATTCGCCGCAGTTGGGAAGCCACAAACGGCGACTTTGCTGCCTGACCCTCTACGAGAGGTCGGGCGGCGTCGCACTCGACAGCTAGGCACTGCGCGGTCGTATGGGGCGCCACATCGCCCAGGCTGGCCAAAGCATTAAAACGAGCATGGATACGGTCATCCACGCACCCGTAACTGGCATCAGCCAAGCCCAATTGGCTCCTCCCCAAAACACGAGCCACGGCGCGAGCATGTGCACTCCAGAGGAGAGCACGCCGGAGACGATCACGGCAGCTTTGATCCGAGGGTGCATCGCACAGAGCATGAAGATGTGTGCGATGACGAGTAGAAAGATTGGCAAGGTGAAGAGGTGGAAGTGCGTTACTTCGAGCAGCTTGCGCTTTGTCATCGACAGCAGCATGGGGCCGCTATCCGCCAAGTCCTCGTCGTCCATATCGTCGGGGAGGTCGAGTTCGGGGCCATCATCATCGGCTATCGCAGTAGCGGTAGAAGGCGCTTGTGCACTGGGCACAGGAGGGGCTTCTCCTGCGTAGTACTCCCGAGCGCCCGCAAACGGCTTATCGCCAACGAGCGCCGAGTAGTACGCCACCGAGACAAGCATGGCGGCGATCGCAAAAACGAGGAATGCGCTGTAGAGAATCTTCGCTTCGAATGAGAGTTGCTCGATCCGAAATCCTTTGTGCGAAAACTGCCTCATACGTCCGAAATAAGCACGATCCTAGCTTCGCTCTTAATACAGGAAGCCGACGCCCAGGTTCAAGAGGTTGACGTTGTCGTTGGCAACGGATCCACCTTTGCGTCGGTGGATCCAGTCGGCCTTGAACACCACCTGCGGAATGGGGCGGAAGGTGAGGCCGCCGACGATATCAATCGTTGTGCGAAGATCATCGTCGGGGTCCGTATCGTAGTACTCGACGCGAGCGAAGGGCAGGAGTTGCTCATCCATGTCCAGGGTGTGGAAGATGTCGTAGGCGAGTTCTGCGTAGGCGCCCAGAAGCGTGTCACCAACGCCAGCGTCTGTGACCGCGTTGAGCTCCTCGGTATCGCCAATCGTAAACATCGCAAACTGCGCTCGCGCCTCGAAGCCCTTGAGCTTCCCGCGTGCATCCGCTGAGACGCCAAGGACATTGACGTTGGCATCAATTGCGTCGGCGTTCTTGCCGGCGGCGTTGTAGTAGGCCGAAACACCAAGAACGGTTTGATTGGTTGGCTCGTACTGTGCTCGTCCCGTGAAGGCGAGGCCGTCGGTACGCGCTTCTCCAACTTTTTGGCGGCCGCCTCGGATGCCGTTTCCTGCTGAGAAGTCGAGGGGGTTTAGGCCGCCGACAACATAGAGCTCGTAGCTGAACTCCTCGGTGGGACGGTGGTAGAACCCGGCGCCGCCCTCGCGCCACGTCGAAGGAATGATGACCTTGTCGACCATAGGACGTTCGACACCGTGAAAGAGTGGTGGCTCGTGCCATTGGTTTACGATGCCCATGGGGACAAGCACGATGCCTGCTCGCATCCCCATTGGGCCATAGGCGCTTGTGCGGTCCGTGAAGCGGTAGTCAACAATGGCTTGCTCGACCGAGACTTCGCCGACTTTCCCTTCGCCAACAATCGCGTGTTCCACTTCGATCTCAGCGCCAAAGCTGAGGCGCTTGTCGAACTGCTTGCCGACGTAGAGCACCATGCGGTGCATGTCGATTTCGTTGCTTACCTGGCCTTCGTCGGGATCTGTGCGGGTGTAGTGCATCTCGCCGTAACCGGCGATTGTGACGCCGTTCGATGGGCTCTGAAGGACTCGGTCAATGGGACGAGAGTACGCCGTAGGCAGCGTGAGGTTTGACCCCGCGTTGCCCGAAGTCGAGCTGTTTGGATCGGCCGGGATGTCGATCGCGTCGTCTTCCGGTGGGAGGTCAAGTTCGGGGCCTTCGGTGTCTTGTGCGGCGGCATCTGGTACCGCCGTGGTGTCTTGTGCGGCGGCATCTGGTACCGCCGTGGTGTCTTGTGCCGTCGTGTCTTGCGCGAGGGCCACGCTTGGAAGGGCAACCAGTGCCAGCACTAGGAGTGATTGAACAATCTTGAAATGATACATCAGAGTTCTTCTTGGGTTTTGCGCGCAGCTGTAGCGTTGGCTACTCGAAACACAAGCGCGTGGTTGTTTGCCTAGCGAGCTGACTGCGAAATGCGCATTGTTCGCGGGGTGGCGATGGCAGCATCAAAGAGCACCAAGACGCGCTTCACACCCATGGTGATGGCACGCGAAGAGATCGTCGCTCCGCTGATGGTGTCGATGTCTTTGTTGGGGCGAAGCGCGTCGGAGACGGTCTTGCCATTGAACTGTTTGCTAAAGCGTCGACTGCAAATCTCATCGCCATGGCTCTCCCGATACACCATGACTTCTTGGCGAAGAACGACTCCCTCGGGGCTGAGCTTGACCGCAAATGTGATGGGTTTGTGCTGGCCCATTTGATCGTCGATGATGGCGTAGCCGTCGACGGTCTTGCTGCCCGAGTCAGACGTGCTGCTCGCTACGAAAATGTAGTAGCTTGAGCGCGCGAGGTCGTAGCCTAGGCGACGATGCAGGCCCTGGCGCTGCGCCTTGGTGGGCGTGAACTTCTCAAAGCTCACCTTGTCGCTTTTGGGAAAGAAGTCTCTCAGAATCTCCTTCTTGGTGAAGAAAGTTTGGTCTGCCTGTGCCGTGGCTGTGAGGCCCAGCAGGACCAAGGCACACGAGAGGGCCATGGTGAGTAGCCTCGAATTGAAATTGAAAACCATTTTCATTTCCTGAGATTTGATTTAGCCCGCTTGAAAATTGGTGTCAACCGTCTCGACAGGCTTGGGCCATAATAATTGAAAATGGTTTTCAATTTCAATCAGAATCACAAATGATGGCCTCGATTGGCGAAGCGACTCCCCAAACGCCATGTTTGCCATGACTTACGGCCCAAATGGGGCTGGATGTGGCCATTTGCGTGTGCGCGAGGGACAGCATGCTAGCGTGCTACCGCATGTTCACAACGAGGTTAGCCTTCTCCCTGGCATGCGTGTTGGCAGCTGGATGTGGCAAGAGCGACCGCCAACCGGACACGCAGGCGCGCCCCAACAGCCCTGGCTCCAAGGTGTCCATCGATGCTGCCCCGGCCGTGGTGGCTGATGGTGAGCACTCCAGGGTTGGGGTGTCCCAATCACCCATCGAGCTGCTCGACGCCGTGGGCCCGCTCGGCATGGATACCTACGACCCCTATCCGGTCATCGCCGCCATCAATTCGATTCAGCCTTTGGGCCAAGCAGAAGGCACCGCTCTTCTAAAGGCTTATCTGGAAGAGCGGGGAGCCAGTGCGAACGATCGCGGAGGGCTCTTCGCGGTGCTTCGCGTCTTGTACGAACCACCCAACGCGAGCAAACCGCCGTGGCCGAAGGACGCTTGCACCCCTAGGCAATCAGAGTTTCTCTCAGGACCGTGCTTGCGCATGCCTCGGCTCGGCTCTCCCTTTCCCGCAGCGCCGGAGGATCTCCGATCCTTGCGGTTTCCCTTCTTCGTTCTCGGCGACGTGCCAGTGAGCGTTGTTCGCGGCTACGAGCTAGGCGGTAAGGCTGAGAGTTTGCTGATGCACCACCAGGCCCTGATCGACGCGAAGCTCGGATGGCTTGCGAAACCGCTATCGCCAACCCCCAAAGAAACGACGTACCTTTTGCACCACTACGGCTCTTGGGACAAGGCACTCTCCGGGGCCATCGATTCGCAGATCAAGCGGCTTATCGCCCACAGCGGGCAAACAACGCCCTAGGCAAGCGGCACCCGAAAGTGAAAAAGGTGTCCTCTATTGAGGACACCCACAGCTTCCATCGGAAGCGAAACACTCACGATTGCGCAGCAAACGTGTTGAACAACCGGGACCAGACCTAGCCTGGCCCGCCCGTTCTAGAACCGGTAGCTCATGACAGCTTTGGCCTCTTGCGAGTGCTCTTGCTCGGTTTGCCCTGGGCGAGGATCGACTTTGCGATCTGCGAAGACCAAGGTGCCAACCACGATGTTGCGCCACAGGTAGTAGTGGGCAGCAGCGCGAACTTGGGTCTCTTGGCGTTGGCGGGCAATGTCGTTCGGGACTTCGCCTGGGTAGGTTCCAGCTTTGAGCTCAAGGAACTCACCAAAGTCAGCGGCCAGCATCAGCTTCTTGGGAATGGCGAGAAAGCCAATCTTGAAGTTGTACGCCATGTGACGTGACTCGAAATCGATCTCTTGCTTGAGGTAGGTCTCGCCAACCGCGATGAAGCGGTTCCACTTGAGCGTCGCATTGATGTTGAGGGCAGGGTAGCGCTCTTGCGCACGCTGGTCGTACTTCGCACCAATGGCTGTCGAGAAGGTGAGAGGAGCCTTAACGAAGAGCATCGAGGAATCCCAGCGGCTGTGATAGCCAATGAGGTTCATGTGAATCTGCCCACCGGCGGTGTACGTGTAGTTGTTGTTGTCGTCGGAGACAAAGCCGCCACCAACATTGCCCGAGAAGCGGCCCGTGCCACCCGCAGCGAATGCGCGGTAGAGGAACTTACCTTTGGCATCGATTGGACCACCAACTTCGACAGCGGCTCCGTTGCCCTGCTCGAAGGCGTTGTAGAGGTAGAAGGCTGAGTCGAGAAGAAGGCGCTTGTGAGCCGAGCGAATGAGCTCGATCGAAAGACCGCCGCCACCACTGTTGAGGTTTAGGTAGTGACCGTTCTTGCCAAGAGGAACTTGGAACATGGCGAAGGTGAGACGCGGTGTCTTGTCGGCGCGCATCGAGAGCAAGAAGAAGGAGTCGTTTACCAAGGGCATCGGACCGAAGGCGCGAAGCTGGAGCGTGTCCACCTTCGTATTCATGACCTCTTCTTGGAACTCGTAGGTCTGAGCACCACGAGCCACCACCGAGAAACGGAAGTCTGGATCGCCCTGACAAACGGTAACGGTTGGGTCGAAGCGACAACCAAAGTCAGCGCAGTCAATACGACCATCGTCATCGTTGTCGATGCCATCAGAGCAAGCGACGTCGTTGCGCTCGCCATCGTTATCGCTACCAACTCCGATAAGGTCCTCGACGGACATGCCAGCGCCGAGCTCTGGAATGTCGTCTCCACCGGTGGTTGCCGCTGCAGCCGTTCCGCCGCTTTTGGCGATGCGCTTCATTTTGTCGTAGCTGCCTTCGCAGGCGGTGATGCCCACGCCGAAACAATCGCTATCGTCGCAATCGAGCTGGCCGTCGTTGTCGTTGTCGATCCAATCGCCACAGCGTGCGTTGCTGTTCTCTGGCTGGCCATCGGGCTTGCAAACAGGGTCGTCAAAGCAATCTGCGTCACCGCAGTCGTAGACCGTATCGCCGTCGTCATCGACGCCATTGGCACACTGCTGCTCTTGCGCAAATGCGCTCTTGGGCAAAAACACAAGGGCAGCGAAGGCGAGGCTCGCCAGGAAGGACTTTTTCATTGTTAACTCCACGATTGATCTCTTAAGCGGTGGTCTCTTGGAAGAATTCTGATTGGCGCCAGCTTGGGAAGGCCGGCGGCCGGCTTGGAAGCGCCGGCGGCCGGCTTGGAAGCGCCGGCGGCCGGCTTGGAAAGGCCCGCTATTCGCAGACAAGTGGGCCTTCGCAGATGGTGACATCCGGGTTGTTCGAACAGTCCCAGTCATCGCAGTCGACAAAGCCGTCTGCATCGTTGTCTAGGTTGTCGGTGCATTTCTGGTTGGCGTCTGCCGGGGTCGAACCGAGGCTCTCCTGGCAGGCTTGGCGAACACCAACGTCGGCGGCTTGGCTGCAGGAGAAGTCCAAACAGTCCACAAAGCCATTGCCGTCGTTGTCGACGCCATCGGTGCACTTTTCAAACGTTGCTTCCGCTAGGTCTGCGCAGTAGGCCGCTACCGTTCCATCGTTGGAACGCGAGCAGCTAAAGTCAGCACAGTCAGCAAAGCCGTTGCCATCGTTGTCGTCACCATCACTGCACTCTTCAAGAGTGGTCTCGGAGGGCAAGCTTGCGCAGTAGTCGAGGATTGCTTGGTCCTGCGACATCGTGCAGCTGAAGTCGCCGCAGTCTGTGAAGCCATTGCCATCGTTGTCGATATCGTCGCTGCAGGTGGCGAGGGTGTCCTCGGTCGGCAGGCTTGCGCAGTAATCGAGTACGGCCTGATCGGTTGACATGGAACAGCTGAAGTCGCCGCAGTCGGAGAAGCCGTTGCCATCATTGTCGCGACCATCACTGCAGGCTTCGAGGCTGAGTTCGTCGCTGCGACAAGGCAAGGTGCCATCGCAGTCGTCGTCGTCGCAGTCCGTGAGGCCATCATCGTCGTTGTCTTGATTGTCATCGCAGGTTGCGTCGGTCTGCTCGTCGCAAACCGTGACAAAGAGACCACGTGCGCAACCAAAGTCGGCGCAGTCGGCAAAGCCGTTTTGGTCATTGTCGATTCCGTCGTTGCACGCTGCGTCGGTGTTCTCGGTTGAACAGCAGAGTTCGAGGATGATCGTGCAGGTGTCCTCGCCACAATCGTAGGTACCGTCGCCATCGTTGTCGATGAGGTCGCTACAGGTAGCTAGGGTGTTTTCCGCCCGGTCGTCGGGCAAGTCGGGTACTTGCTCGCCGCAAAGCGTCGATGTGAAGAAACAATCGGCGTCGCGACAGTCGGTGAGACCATCGCCGTCGTTGTCGATTCCGTCAGAACAATTCTGATTGTTTGTTTCGTAGCCGCCAACCGGCCGGGATGGCACGTCGTAGCCACAGCTCGCCACGAGCAAGCTGGCCAACGCACCAAGGATTGAGATTTTGAGTCCGCGCATATGCTATTTCTTGAGGCAAGCAGCACGAGTTCCGCCAAAGCGTCGCTCGAAGGGAACATGAATCACGCAGCTGCCGTCGGTAGCGGCTCCGGTCCCAAAGAGGCCTTGCTCTGCATAGGTGAGAAGTAGAGCGTTGAGGTCTTCGCGGTGCTCTTTGGGAGCAGGGCGGTCAACCAGGCGAATGCGCTGAAAGGTACCGAGCATGGTGAGAAGCTCGTCATCGGTCATCGAACCGATAAGCGCTGCTCCTTCTAGCTTCAGCTTCTCAAGCACTGCTGGCAAGAGCGATGCATCGTCTGGGTAGACTTGGACGCAGACGTTCTCGCACTCGGTGTACTTGTTGGTGTGCTTCCATTTGATGGAGTGACCATCGACGCTGGAAACAATGCGGTTGTACGTGCCTCGACCTTCGACATCCTCTTCAATCGAGTGAAGCGACGTAAGGACAAACTCGGGAACGCCGTGGGCCCACATGCCGCGCTTGTTTGCGATGGCATCTTTTTGGGCTTCGAGCAATTTGGGAAGACCGGGGTTGTCATCGATGCTCATCGCGTGCGCGAAGCCTTTGCGGATTTGATCTTCGGCCAGTCCTTCGCAGAGAACCAACATGCGGCCGTAGGTGTCGGTCTTGCCATCGGTCGTGCAGGTCCATGTTCCCGTGCGGCCGTTGGTCGTCGCCATTTTTGCAATGTGGTACAGCTCCTTAAAGGTCCAAGTGCCCCACTGGTGGACAGCGCCGTGACTCTCAAGAGTGTTGAAGCCAAAGAGGCGCGCCTTGGCACCTTTGTTCGGTCCTTTGAGGACACGAAAGCTGTCCCCATCGTTGAAGAAGACGCCAGCCATCTTGCCATTGAGCATGACCTTGGCGGCGGGCTCGGCTTCGGCTTGTTGCTGGACAACGACGGCGGTACCGAGTGCCAGCGCGAGGCTGGCCGTCACGAGACGACGAAACGAACGAGGGCGCTTTGGGCTGTGCTTCATGGCGGGCGGACCTTACACAAATGAAGGGTCAGCGTCGCCTCGAAGTTGGAGTTGTTGGTCATCCCACTTGCTGCCGCTGCCCGCGCCTGCTTTCCTAGCGCCATGAGCGACCCGCTTTCACGGCCGATCTTGGTGCTTTCTCCCCATCTAGATGATGCGATCCTCAGTTGTGGAGGGCTTTTGGCGGGGCACTCAGATGCGATGGTGGCCACCGCATTCTCGGCAGATCCCCCACAGGCGCGTCCAACTCAGCTCTCGGCATTGGCGAGCCCAAAGGTGCGGCGCGAGGAGGATGCCCGGGCGATGGAGCGGGTTGGGGCCCAGGTGAGACTACTTAATATGCCCGACGCCGTGGACCGCATTGGCGCTGATGGTGAGCGGCTGTACCCCAAAATCGCTGCCCTTTTTGGTGTCGTCGCTCGCGAGGATGCACCGATTTGCGAGCAAATCGTGCAGGCCCTCGTGCCTCTGGCCGAGGAGCGCGTCGTGCTGTGTCCCATGGCGGTTGGGGCTCATGTCGATCACCAACTCTGCGCACATGCGGGGCGCAGGCTCCAGGCTGCCGGTCATGAGGTCCTCTTCTACGAGGATGCGCCTTACGTGTATCCAAATCCGGGCAAGGCCGTGCAGGGCGACTCGGTAATTCGGGCGGCCGGGCGGCTTCGGGCCCGCGTCCAGGGCTTGGTCGACGTGGCCATTGATGACATCGCCAAGTCTCAGGCCGTGGCTTGCTATGCGAGCCAAGTCACTGAGCTTTTTGGCGACATGGCCAGCTACTCGGTCTCGGCCCAGGGCCACTTCGAGGAGTTGGGCGGGGAAATCGAGCGCTTCCATCATTTGCGTTTCTGACCTCGCCAACGAGCCTTGGCAGGCTCGCGCGTGGTGGCTATGGTCGCCCCATCATGATTGTCGGTGTTATCGGTTCTGGATCCATTGGGCCTGACTTGGCCTACGGTTTTCTCTCGGCCCTAGTGCGCGAGAAGGGGAGCAAGGTCTATCTGCTCGACATTAAGCAAGAGGCTCTCGACGCAGGCGTTGAGCGCATTCGTGGCTATGGTCGCAAAGGCGTGGCTCGAGGCAAGATCTCAGCGAAGGCTGGGGCAGCTCTCGAAGCGGCACTCGTGCCAACGATGGATATGAAGGATCTTGCAGACTGCGAGTATGTCTTAGAGGCGGCATCCGAAGAACTCTCGGTCAAGAAGATTATCCTGAAGAACCTGGAAGCTGTGGTGAGCCCAACCTGTCTCATCGGCTTTGCAACCTCGGGCCTGCCTCGCAAGTACATTGCTGCAGAGGCTGCGCACCCTGAGCGCTGCTTTGTGAATCATCCCTTCTTCCCGGCTTGGCGCTCTCCGCCGATTGAGATTGTTAGCTCCGGGGACAAAGTGCTCGATGTTCGCATGATGCAGACCATCAAGCATCTCGGGAAAGTTCCTGTTCGAACGGCAGATGTGGAGTGCTTTGCCGCCGATGATATTTTCTGCAACTACATCTCTGAGGCCGCTCGCATCGTCGAAGAAGGCATCGCAAATCCCGCTCAAGTCGACAAGATCGTCAATGATGCCATTGGCGGTGGCGGCCCCTTCAACGTGATGGACGCGACCCAGGGCAACTTGCTCACGGTTCACTGCCAGCAGCTGATGCAAGAGGCGGAAACGGGAACGCCGTGGTTTAAGGCGCCTCAAATTCTCACCACCCAGGGCAACTCGCCTTGGCACGATCGCAAGAACCCGCTGGATGCTAGCCATGACGAAGCGCTGGCCAAAGTGGTCCTCGACCGCATTCTGGCCGTGCTGGTTGCGCGCACATATTTTGTTGTCGACAACGATATTTGCGAACCGGCAGAACTCAATTGGCTAACCCGTATGGCGCTTGGTTTCTCCAAAGGCCTGCTGGAAATCACCGAAGAACTTGGAGCCGACAAGGCTGCAGAGCTGTGTGAGAGTTTTGCCAAGGCGCACGCTGGCTTTGTGGTTCCAAAGAGCATTCAAGAGAAGAAGCTGGTTTCGTTTCGCCGCAACGTCAAGGTCGAGCGAAACGGTGATATCGGCACGGTTCGCGTTTGGCGTCCCGAAGTCATGAACGCGCTCTCTGCACTCACCATCGCTGAGATTCACTCCGCGATGAATGAGCTTGAGGCCGATGCAGACATCAAGGGTATCGTCTTCACGAGTTACAATGGTTCGTTGGCCGGCGCCGACATCATGGAGTTGGCTGCCTTGCCAACGCCTGCGGAGTGTCGCGACATCTGTCTCAAAACGCACCCAATCATGCAGCACATCGCCGGCATGTCAAAGCCTGTGGTTGCGGCCCTGCGCGGCCCGGTTCTCGGTGGCGGCGCGGAATTCTCGATGGCATGTCACGCTCGCGTGGTTGCACCGGATTTGGTACTGGGGCAGCCCGAAGTAAACCTAGGGATTATTCCAGGATACGGTGGCACCCAGCGCCTTCCGCGGCTCATTGGCTTTGAAAAGGCGTTTTCGATGCTACGCACAGCCGAGTCGATTGGCGCCCAGCAGGCGTGTGATTGGGGATGGGCTCACGGTCAGCCCGTCGCGGATCCGGAAGCGGGCGCTGTGCAGCTCATTCACGACTACCTCGCCGGCAATGCCAAAGTGGCGCCTGTGAACCCGGAGCCTATGGCAATTCCCGAGACGCTTCCGAACGTGGATATCGGCCATCGCTCACTCGCTATCGATAAAATCCTCGTCGACGTGATCCTTCGCGGGCTCGCCACAGACCTCAGCGACGGACTTGAGATCGAAGCCGATGGGTTTGCGCGATGCAAAGCGACGGTAGACATGAACATCGGCATGGGGAACTTCATGCAAAACGGACCGCGAGTTCCCGCACAATTTCTCAACGAGTAACGAAGGACTACGAACATGTCTCAGCAAGATTCCATTGTCATTCTAGACGGCGCCAAGCGAACTCCGCGCGCCGATATTCTAATCAACAACAAAGAGCCTGGTCTCTTTTCGCGCTTCTCCACAACCCAACTTGGTGGCCTCGCCATCAAGGGCACTCTCGAAAACACCAACGTAGACAAAGAGCTTGTTGGGCACGTTGTCATGGGCATGGCGCAGCATTCGCATCGTGACTCAATCTATGGCGCAAAAGGAATGGCGTGGCGCGGCGGCCTTGGCGAGACCGTTCCCGCGCTAACCGTCGCGCGAATCTGTGGCTCCGGCGCCGAGTCGATTGCCGTGGGTGCAGAGATGATTACCGCAGGGCTTCGACACGATAAGAAGCGCCCGTTTATCGTCGTGGGTGGTGCCGAATCCATGCAGTACCCATTCTGCCTTTACAACTACCGAGGCAAGAAGGTCGGTGCGGCTGTGCAGAAGTACGGCCCTATCGATACCAAGGGGCTCGCTGCAGGCACGCACTTGCAGGACATGCTTCTGATGAGCCTCTATGATCCATCCGCGGAAATGGCGATGGCCAACACCGCAGAGGAGCTGGGGCGCCGCTTTGAGATCAGCCGAACCGAGGCCGATGAATTTGCGTTCCGATCGCAATCTCTTGCCAAAGACAATCGCAACGCTGGCCACTTCAAAGAAGAGACGGTTGCGGTAACCGTTGATAGTGGAACGGAATCCATCGTCGTCGAACACGACACGCACATCATGGACAACATCTCCATGGCCAAGATGGGACGCCTGCCTGCGGCCTTTGAAGCGGGCGGCATTGTGACCGCTGGCAATGCATCTGCTGTTGTCGATGGTGGTGCCGCCATGGTCATCGGCAAAGAGAGTGACGCCGCCAAGCACGGTGTCAAGCCATTGGCGCGCATCGCCGGAATCGGAGTGGCCGCCTGCGACTCGCGCATCATGGGCTACGGCCCCGTTCCTGCGACGGAAATCGCGCTCGCAAACGCCGGCATCGAAGGCAAAGAGATCGATCGCGTGGAGCTCAACGAAGCCTTTGCTCCGCAGGCCATCGCCTGCATCCGCGACTTTGGAAAAATGGGCATCGACCCGGCCAAGGTCAACATGATGGGCGGAGCCATTGCCCTTGGGCATCCGCTTGGCGCAACCGGATCGATTCTCACACTTACCTGTGCCTACGCCCTTCGCCGCAAAGGCGAGCGCTACGGTTTGGTGACGATGTGCATTGGTGGCGGCCAAGGCATCTCGCTTGTGATCGAAGCTCTCTAGCAAACGTCACATGAGTTGGCTTCTCTCCCAGATCTACGACTTCGCCCTGCGAGGGGCGGAGCGGAAGCATTTCGCCAAGTGGAGGAGAGAGGCGCTCTCGGAGGTCGCTGGCGAGGTCATTGAAATTGGCGCTGGCACCGGAGCAAACCTTCCATACTACAGCAGCTCTGTAACTCGGTTGCTCGCCTTGGAACCGAGCGACGATATGCGCCAAATCGCCAGACGCAAGGTGGATCGGGGCGTCATGGCAGCACCGCCGAACCTTGAATTGGCGAAGGCATTTGGCGAAGACCTGCCGTGTGAGGACGCGAGTTTCGATTGGGCGGTGGCCACGCTAGTGCTGTGCTCGGTTCGAGATCCTGCCAAGGTCCTCTCTGAATTGCATCGGGTGCTTCGTCCCGGGGGCCGATTGGCGTTTGTGGAGCATGTTCTCGATCCCCATGACGCGAGCAATCGAAAGCGTCAGCGCAGATACCAACCGCTCTGGGGGCTCGTGTCGGCGAGCTGCCAAGTCGTACGAGATACCGAGCGCACCATTGTGGACGGCGGTTTCGCGATTGGCGAGCTTGCCCACAATCGGATGGAAATGGGCCCGCGGATTGTTAGGCCTGTGATTCGCGGCTGGGCGACTCGCGTCTAGGGAAAATTCTGTAACTGTGCTCCCAAGGCACACAGTGTGCGTCTTTGGTGACCACATTCGCTTTGCAGACTTCGCTACCCCCATGGCCTCGCTGAAACGAGGGCAGCGCTGATACGATCGGAGCTATGCGAGCTCTCTCCCCTTGGTACCTCGGAATGCTCGGCCTCGTGCTCTTTCTTGTGCAACCAGCACAGGCGACCGTCACCCAGGTCGATGGAACGATCATTCCCGTCGCTGGGTCCCAGGTTCAAGCTCAGCTAGATATCCGAGAGGGAGCCGTGACGATGAATGCGGTCTTGGATGCAGCCGAGCTGCCCGAAGTCTTCATTCCCAATACGACAATCCCTGTCGTGTTTACCGACTTCGCCGAATTCGCCGGGTTCGAGAACAGTTTTGGCTACTACAACGTGGGCGACGACATCTTCTCTGACTTGGGACGGAAAGAGAATTTGCATCCGATCTTGGGCTGTGGTGTTCCCATGGAGAACCACGCCTTCGACCCTGGAAACCTCGATACGGGGCATCACCACGGTGATCCGACCATGTATATCGAAAATGCCAATACGCTTCCCGCCCAGATTTCGGTCGACTTTGCATCAGAAGAACTCGCAGGTCGCTACAAAGGGGGATTTATTGGCTTCTATCTGATTACTCCCGAAGGCAATGAGTTCGGAAATGGCTGCGGTGACTACATCGATTCCGGCGCACAGTCTCGATTCGGACGGATTTACTACACGCAAAAAGATCTAAACGACGATGGCGATTTCGTTCACCACCTGGTCTACACCTCACCAACGTCCAGCGACCTTTTCTATTTCGCGTTCGAAGACCTGTTTCGCGGAGGGGACAACGACTTCGCCGACATGATGATCGAGGTGAACGGCCTCGCTCCGCCCTGTATTCCAAGCACTGAAGTGTGTGATGGAGTGGACAACGATTGCGATGGGCTCATCGATGGAGCCGACGCGGATCTCTTTGGCGCTGGCGATGCGTGTCTTTGCGATGATGTGCTCCTCACCTGCGCCGACGGACCAACGTTTGGCGCCTGCCAAGAAGGCGAGACGATTTGCGTCGCAGGCGCTATCGAGTGCACATCGATCGGTGGACCGACCTCGGAGGTTTGCGACAACATCGACAACGACTGCAACAACAACATTGACGACAACCCCGGAGACGTTGGCGCGGCCTGCGATGGGGCAGACGCAGACCTTTGCCCCGAGGGATTCATCGTTTGCACAAGTGGCGCGCTTGAATGCGACGACAATACCGGCCCCAACGACGAACTCTGCAACAACTTCGATGATGACTGCGACCTCACCGTCGACGAGTCTCCAATTGATGAGGGCAGCAGCTGTGGCACCTCTGCAGGACAGTGCAGTCCCGGAGTTGAAGTGTGCGTCGCAGGTGCTCTCGATTGCCAAGGGGAAATCGGGCCTACCGATGAACTCTGCAACGGCCTTGATGATGATTGCGATGGCGTTTCCGATGATGCTCCGATCGATGTAGGCGGCAGCTGCGGAACCACGGACGTTGGACCGTGTGAATTTGGAACGCTCATCTGCAACGCTGGTAGCCCGCAGTGTGTGGGAGAGGTGGGGCCGCAAACTGAAACCTGCAATCTCGTGGACGACGACTGCAACACCATTGTCGACAACGATCCAATCGATGTTGGCTCGCCCTGCGGCACCAACGTTGGTGTCTGTGAGCCCGGTGTTATTCAATGTACCGCCACAGGCCCTGAGTGTGTCGGTGAGGTTAGCGGCGGCCCAGAGCTGTGCAACGGTCTCGATGACGATTGCAACGGCTTGGTCGATGACAACCCGGCTGGCGTAGATGTTCCCTGCGGAGAATCTGCAGGCCTGTGCGAGCCCGGCCTTATCAAGTGCATCGCCGGAGCCCTGGAATGCGTTGGCGGCTTTGAAGGAACTACCGAGGTCTGCAACGGGGTGGATGACGACTGCAACGATATTCTCGACGACGGTGACCTTTGCGAAGGTGGCGCGTGCATCGATGGCGCGTGTACCGCTCCCTGCGATGGCGGCGAATTCTCGTGCCCTGTTGGGCAAACCTGCATCGAGAACTTCTGCATTCCCGACGCCTGCTTTGGCGTGATCTGCAACGACGATGAGGACGGGACCCACAACGTCTGTCGCGACGGAACCTGCGAACCCATCTGCGACGCTATCGACTGCCCAACCGACCTTGTTTGCCGACCTAGCGACGGGGTCTGTGTGCCTGAGACTTGTACATTCCTGCCGCTTTGCGCCGAGGATGAATTGTGTCTCGGGGGCGTTTGCGAAGCGGACCCATGCTTTGATGTAACGTGTAGCGACTCAGAGTTTTGCCGAGCCGGCGACTGCGTAGCAAGCTGCGCGGGAATCGAGTGCGACCAAGGCCAGCAATGCATTGATGGTCTCTGTGAAGCCACGGGTTGCACGGCGGACTGTCCCGATAGGACGATTTGCGATGCGGATACCGGCGAGTGCGTAGACAATCCATGTCGCAACATTGGCTGCCCCGAAGGGCAGGTCTGCGACCCGCAGGCGGCTGAGTGCATTGCCGATCCTTGCAATGGCGTGCAATGCCCGGACGATTCGGTTTGCGACTTTGGTGGATGTTACGACCCACCCGAGGACACCTCTGGTGATGCCGGTCCAGCGCCGCAGTTCGTCTCCCCAGGTGGCGGAGGTGGCTGTAGTACCTCCGGTGGTGGCGATGCGGGCCTGTGGTTCGCACTGGCATTGCTCGGTCTCTTGATGACACGGCGCAAAGGTTCAGCCGCACGTCTCCTTCCCCTTGTCTGCCTCCTGGCTGCCCCACAGGCTGCCTGCGATGTGAATCCGTTTTGCATCAACTGCGATGAAGGCGGGCAGGGCGGTGGCGATGGTGGCGTCGACATCTTTGATGGCGGACCCAGCGACGCCGGCTTTGATGCAGCCCCAGGATGCGAGGACGGTGTTGTGAGGCAAGAGGTTTGCGACGAACTCGACAACGATTGCGATGGCAACGTCGATGAGGACACCTCGCTTGCCACCGACTTTTTCAATTGCGGCTCCTGCGGAACCAGTTGCGAGCGCGGAGGAACCAGAACCGAATGCCAGGCTGGCGGGTGCGTAGCAACCGAGTGCTTTCCTGGCAACGTTGATGTCAACGGCGACCTTGGCGATCCATTCGACAGTTCGGACGGCTGTGAATATGGGTGCTTTGTATCGAACGGTGGCGAAGAAGCCTGCGATGAGCTCGACAACGATTGCGATGGCGTCGTTGATGAAGCGACAAACTTTGATACCGATCTTGCGAACTGCGGCCAATGCGGCCGTGTTTGTGGCTTCTTTGAAGCGTCGCCAACGTGTAGCGCTGGCACATGCTCGTTTGACGCAGCTACCGATTGCACTACGGGCTTTATCGACATCAATGGCATGCAGGCCGACGGCTGTGAGTATTCCTGCACGCCAAGCGGAGGCGGTGTCGAGGCGTGCGACCTAATCGATAACGATTGCGATGGCGACGTTGATGAAGACTTCGATACCGATAACGACGTCAATCACTGTGGACAGTGCGGCCGTGTTTGCACCTTTCCCAATGCGACGGCTTCGTGCGCAATCGGCGCTTGTACGTTCAATCCGGCGGCAGACTGCGACACGAATTTTCACGACGTGAATGGTCTTGCGGCCGACGGCTGTGAATATGCGTGCACGCCCACCAATGGCGGTGTTGAAGTGTGCGATCTGGTCGACAACGACTGCAACGGCGTCGCCGATGATGCGCCCATCGATGCAGCCTTGGCCTGCAACAATGGCCCACTTGGAGTGGAAACCGGCGCATGTCTCAACACAGGCAGCACCGTGTGTTCATTGGGCATCATTGTCTGCGTAGGAGCCCCAGAACCAACAGCCGAGACCTGCAACAACGTTGACGATAACTGTGATGGCAATACGGACGAGGGGGTTACGCAGTCGTGTTACTCGGGACCGGGCAGCACTCTGGGCGTTGGGCTTTGCGAGGCTGGTGTGCAGACCTGTTCCGCCGGCGTCTTTGGCGGGGCTTGCGTTGGAGAAGTTGTGCCAGCCGCCAGCGAGACTTGCGACAACCTCGATGAAGATTGCGATGCGCAGGTGGATGAAGCGGCCGCAGGCGGGCCCTTGGTCCAGTCTTGTTACAGCGGAACCCCTGGGACTGCTGGCGACGGCGAGTGTTTAGCCGGCGAGCAGAGCTGCACCTTTGGTGTCTTTGGAAGTTGCCAGGGCGAGGTGGTCGATCAAATCGAGATCTGCGGTGATGGCCTAGACTCAGATTGCGACACCGATAGCGATGCTGTGGAAGGCTGCTTGGTGGCAGATGCAAGCGATCAACGTATTGATGCCGATGGTGCGCTAGGCACAACTGCCGGCGCCGAGCACTCGTTTGACCTAGTGATTGCAGCAGGTGGTTCGCCTCTTGGGCAGCGTGTCTACGCGTCTTGGGCCGACCTCAGCAACGGCAATAGCGACATCTATTTTGCGCATTCTCTGGATGGAGGCACCACGTGGGAAGACGCTGTCAACCTCACCGACACTCTGGCCAACGCCGCCGTCAAACCGTTCTTGGTGGTCTCTCCGGGAGCATCCGATACGGTGCACGTGGTGTATCAAAGCGTGTCTGGTGGTGTTCGCGATATTCGTACTCAGAACTCTTCGGATAGCGGCGCCACGTTTACTGCGCCCAGTGCAGCCCTTGATGGCTCGGATGATAGTTTTCACCACAGCGCTGCGGTTAGCGACGATGGCAATGAGGTCGCTATTGTTTGGGAAGAGCTCGATACCGCAACGCTCGCGCGCAACATCATCAGTCGCGTCTCAACGGACGCGGGCGCCAGCTATGAAGCGCAGCGCACTGTGAATATTGGCAGCGGCGCCAGTCCCATTGCGGGCCGTCCGCAGGTGGGAATCACCAGTGCTGATCGCTATGTCTATGTGTGGCGTGAAATCCGCTCTGGTGTGACAAGTGATGCCTTTGCCGTCTTTAGCGATAGCGCTACCACCGCGTTTGCACCCGCAAACGAGACTCGACTCGATGCGGATGTCGCCGACGAAGAGGATGCCGATTTGCCAGTGTTACAGGTGCGGGGTACTGCCGCGTACGTTACTTGGCAGAGCATTTCGACCGTTCCTGGAGCCGGCTCCGACGTCATTTTTGTTCGGTCTGCAGATTCCGCTGCGAGTTTCTCTGCCGAAATTGTTGTCGATGATCCTGTGATTGAGCAAAGCTCTTCATTCACTCCTGCGATGGCCGTAGACGAAGCCGGCGCTGGCGTTGGTGATGATCGAGTGTTCATCGCCTGGGAAGATCGACGCGAAGGCACGCAAGTCTTTGCTTCAAGTTCGGCTGATGGTGGCCAAACGTTTGATTCAGCGCAGCGGGCCTCGAGCGCCATTGGTGATCCGCTCTCGGGCGTGACCCGGGGGCCAAAGCTCTTGTATGCCGGTGGCGATATCCTCGTGGTCTCCTACATGAATACGGGCGCAGACGGCATTGAGCATGCATTTGCAGCAAGTTCCATTGATGCAGGTGCGTCATGGAGCTTCACCCACGAGGCACTCGATACCGGTTCCGGCGCATCGCTCAATCCGGTAATCGCCAACTCCGACGGCCTCGCGATTCAGACGGGCGCCTGCGTAGGCTGGGTAGATTTCCGTGCCGGCACCGGCGTAAATGGCGATCCATACGTGAGGCGAGTGGGGCAATAAGCTCGAACGTGGGCAGCTGGCAAAGCCCCAATGTGTGGCTATACTGCTCGCATGCGCTCCTGGCTACTTCTCTCCTCCCTCCTCTGCCTCTCGCTCGCCTCTTGTAAAAACTCTGAGTCGGAAGACCGGCCAAAACTCGATATGGCCAAGTTCTCCGATGTCGGACTGCTGGGCAATGTCGAGCTCATAAGCGCCGGCGAAGAGCCGCGCCGCGAGCTTCGCTTCCTCTTTGCCGAAGGCACAAAGGAAGAGATCGAGATGCGCGTCAACATGAAGTCAAAGACCAATGCCGGTGGCCAGGCCGTCGCCGTAGACATGGGAATGATCTTTGACATGAACGCTGAGATCCTTGAGTTGCCGGCGCCCGACCGAGCGCGCATCTCCTTCCTTATCGACTCATTCGACATGGATCCGGAAAAGACGTCGCCCATGATCATGCAAGGAGCCCAGATGATGCGGTCCACAATCCAAGGCATGAAGGGCAACATGGTCCTTAGCGATCGAGGCAATACGTTTGAAGTGGGCTACGACATGTCTACCGTTCCCGAAGCCATGCGCGCGTCGCTCTCACAAATGGAGGACTCGCTGCGCAACATGACGACCGCACTTCCCGAAGAGCCCGTTGGCGTTGGTGCCACCTGGCGCCTCTACCAAACCTTGGTCATGAACGGGATCAAGATTCACCAACGGGCCGACTTCACGCTCAAGAAGATCGATGGCGCCATGCTGTACCTCGATGCGGAAATCGCGCAAGAAGCTCCAGCCCAGTCGGTCTCGCTCCCCGGCTTGCCACCGGGAGCCCAGGCCGAGGTGCTTTCGTTCTGGAGCACTGGTACCAGCCATATCTCGTTGGACCTCAAGGGCATCGTTCCCTACGAAATGAAGGCGACGGTTAAGAACCGATCGCGCTTCAAGATTGTGATGAACGGCGACACCACCAAGATGAAGACCAAGTCGACAAGCGAGCTGTCTCTCGAACGCAAAAACTAATCGACTTCGCCCGTTCGTTTTCGGTTAACTGGCGATGCGCTGATTCGTTGCGACGGGGCGGACTCCAATGCCTCCTAGTGATGTGAACCCAACTAGCGACAGCAATTCTCTCGCGCCCTCTATGTCTATGCATGGGGCTGCTCTGCCAATGCCAGCCATGACGCCTCACGCGATGTCCCTGCAGGTGGGCCTAACGCTCATGAAAGGCCACATGTTTGTGGGCCAGCGCGCTTTGTATTTTGTGCCAAGCAGCGCCGGCTCGGTCATTTGGTCGGCCGCCGGCCAAGCTCTGGGCGGTGCCGTTGGCGCACTGGTTTCGATGGGCGGCCCCAAAGACGCCGCTGGACCTAGTGGTCCTGTGACGGAGGAAATGGTGCATCAGGCATGCGTGACGTCGAAAGGCATCATCTTTGAGCCAGCGAAGATCAACATCATCAAGCAAACCTGGTTGACGCGTTTAATTCGCTACGAAGGCCGCGTGCACGGCGCTCGCCACGGGTTCCCAAAGGCGCTGCGCCAAGAGATTGGCGTGTGGGCAACAGCCTATGGCATCAAGACCAAGGGCATGAAGTAGAGCGGCTGCTAGCTGTTTGTAGGCCCAGCGACCCACTCTTGGCCACGGTGACCAAGCACGCGGAAGACGCGCATCTCGTTGGCCTTGCCTTTGACTCGCACCGGCGGCAGAGGTTCCGCCTCGATGCGATCTGCGACGCGAGAGTAGGTGAGTTCAGAGATGATGATTTCGCCAGGTTTGGCGAGGCTCACCAGTCGAGAGGCGACATTCATGGCATCGCCGATGGCGGTGTACTGCAACGCCTTCGTTGAGCCAATCGCTCCGGTAATCACTTTGCCGGTGTTGACGCCAATACCAATATGAATCGGCGGTTGGTTTTCGGCCTGCCTGGTTCGGTTGAACTCGGTAAGGCTGCGGAGCATATCGATGGCACAACACACCGAGATGTACTCGTGATCTGCCATATCAAGCGGCGCTCCAAAGAGCCCGATGATTTCGTCGCCTACGAATTTATCTAAGGTGCCCTTGTGACGGAAGAGCACTTCCACCATGACCTCGAAGTACTCGTTGAGCGTGTTGACGACCTCTTCCGGAGGCGCACCATCGGACATGGCGGTGAAGCCACGAATATCTGAATAGAGCATCGTGATTTCGCTGAGGCGTCCACCCTTTTCGATAACGAGTTCGCCGGCAACCACTTGCTCAACGACCGATGGCGGAATCAGTCGAGAAATCTGCGCACGTGTTTGGGCCTCGACCTCGATGCGTTGCGCGAGCCTTGCGTTCTGAATGGCAACTGCTGCCTGGGACGCCATGCCGATGCAAATCTGCAAATCTTTGTCGGTGAAGGCGTTGCTCGCAATTTGCGAATCGAGGTGCATGAGCCCGAGAATCTCGTCAGAGTGCAGAAGCGGCACGGTCATCGTTGAGCGAATGCCCTGCATGATGATCGAGTGCGCACCAGAGAAACGCTCATCGAGGGTCGCATCGCTGGAAAGCACAGCAGCTTTCTTTTGAATGACTTCTGCCGTTACGGTCTTTGAGAGAACGATGTCATCGCCATCGTTTTTGCCATCGCCGGACTTTACGTAGCTTGGGACCAACTCGCCGGCGGAATCCATGAGCAGCAAGACGCCGCGGTCAGCACCAACAAGCTCAAACGCCTTGTCGAGAATTTTGGGAAGCAGCTTGTCGAGATCGAGTTCGGAGCCAACGGCTTTGGCGAGCTCATGGCCAATGCGCAGTCGTTCGTAGTCGCGACGCAGTGTTTGTTCGTCGATGATGTCGCGTTCGCAGGCAAAGATGCCATCGCCCGCCGTAATGCTTTGCCTGATGTGGCTCTCGGTAAGACCCGGAGCAATCGTGACGCGATTGAGTGCGTTCTCTTCGGTACTGCTCTGACTAAAGACGATGCGTGTCGAACCCAGCGAAATCTCATCGCCATCTTTGAGATTCAGATCACTAATCCGAGCACCCCTACAGAACGTGCCGTTGAGGGACTGCAAGTCGTTGAGCACGTAGCTGCCATCGGGTTGACGGACGATGTGCGCATGCTCCTTGGAGATGATGCGATCGAGAATTTGGATCGTGTTGTCGGGATGACGACCGATCGAATTAAACGAAGCAAGCTCGTATTCTTGTCGCTCGTCATTGCAGTAGACGATGAGCTTGGCCATTTCCTAAGACATTCCCCCAACCTGAATTGGAACCCGAATCATAGGAGCCAAACTGCTGGCTGGTAAAGGCGATTTCGCAGTAGTTGACCCTACTTGAGCCACGATTCTCCGATTGCCGACTTGACTTGGGCGCTGCGTCGTATAGAAATGCCCAGCGTTTCGTTTAGGCGGATCGCGCATCTAGCGAGAGTGGCGGAATTGGTAGACGCGCTGGCTTCAGGTGCCAGTGTCCTTTTGGATGTGGGGGTTCGAGTCCCCCCTTTCGCACCAGCGGCTCCTACATCAGGAGCCGCTTTTTTTTGCCTGCGAACTCGGGGCAGGGTGAGGCCGCCTCAAGCCTTCAGCCCCGCTTATATGGGGATTCGAAGAAGTGCATGCATATTTCTTGGTCATTGGCCGCAGGTCTTGTACAAGCCGGCCGCCATGCAAAATCAAGCGACCGCACGCACCCGCACCCACACTTCAGCATACGCGCCCGTTCAGGCGTGCCTGGCCGAGACCATTCGGGCCGCAACCGCGCAAGTGCGGCTGGCTCGCACCAAGCGCCCAACTCGGCCCATGCAGATTGTTACGGCTGACAAGCCATCGACACTGAGCTAACTCCGGCTTCCAGGGTCACGCTTGTGGGAATCTCGCAGCTGGTTGGCCCTGTTACCGCTGTCTCGGTGGTGCCTGCGCCGATCTCTGCATTGAGAAAGAGCACCTTGCCATCCACTTGGCTCACGGCCCCAGAGACGATCCCTGCGCCATCGGGAGTGTAGGCACCATCGTTTGCTGCGATGATGGCCACGGTGGCTCCCGAGAGGGGCTCGCCGGTTCCCGCATGGGTCGGCATGGCAATGACGGTGGTGGCGGCAAGCGAGCGTGTCTCGCCAACACCGGCGTACAGAGCATCCGCCGCGGCAGTGGTCATCATGCGAAAGCTTGGAGCGATGCCCGTCGCATATTGTGCGGCGATCGCTTCGACGGTCGTGGTGTGGACCCTGTCGACATAGTCAGTCTTGGTGAGGCGAATGTCGATAGGGCCAGTGCCACCAACGCACAGCACGACTCGGCCATTGGGAGCAGAACTCCCAGCATTGCCATCGCCGCGCTCTTGTACGGAAACACCAGGGAGGTTCTCGCCGGTCACCCAATCCACGGCGCCAACCTCAAACGGCGTTTCTCCTGGACACGGATCAAAGGCATCCGGCTGGCCTGCATCAAATATCGTTGCATCCGCGACTGTCGCGTCCACGACCACCGCACCATCTGGGCTTGCGGGATCGGAATTGCCACAGGCCATGACCAAGAAAAGAGAAACTGCTGCTGCCGCTCGCATGCCGGCATCGTAGCCCCTTCAGTGCCGATGAATCTGCGATGCCGATCAATTTTGCGTGCATAAGTTGCTAAGAATTCTCGCCACGGCTTTACAGCTCCCGGTCGGCACTGTAGTGTCCTCCCCGCTTCTAAGAAAGCATGCCCGGGTAGCTCAGTCGGTAGAGCAGAGGACTGAAAATCCTCGTGTCGGCAGTTCGATTCTGTCCCCGGGCACCTCTTTAGAGCACACGGAAACCCCTCTTACTCACCGTTTGAGGGGTTTTCGCTTTTTCGGCCTCATTCTCAATTTCGTCAGGAATGGGCACGTTTGCGCAAAAGTTTGTCACATATCCGGCACACGTTTCTGCGGCGTCCTGGAAGCTGTTGAGACCGAGTTGCCCATAGACCAGCTCGACCATCCGTGTGGACTTGTGGCCCATCATTCTCGAAACCACGATCACGGCACACCGCTCTGAAGCATGTAGCTGCAGAAGGTTCGGCGAAGATCGTGCGGGCTGCAGTGATCAATCGGTGGGTCGAGTCGATCGCAGGCGGCATGCAGGTCGCGGCGAACGTTTGACCAAGGCTCAACGACTGTTAGGAAGTACTACTCGGCCTCTTCAACGGCGCGATCAAACTCCGCCAGAGCTTGTCGCTCTCGGATCGTGAGTTCTCGATCGTCCGCGTCCTTCTGAACTCTGGCCTCTCGCTCAAGCCGCTTTGGCCGTTTCTTTGCGACTTGCATGGCGAAGAGGACTACGAGCAGGATGATGATTAGGTGGCCTGCACTCATTGCCCCATGCAAGATACTACGTCTTCCGCAGGCGCGCAGTTTTCTCGCCAGAGCCACCAACTCAGGTAGGCGAAGAGCAGTGGCACAAGTGCGGCGATGACAAACATCATCGAGTCCAGATGGCCGAACGCGCGTCCGAAGTCCCAGGTTGCAAACATCAAGAGGGGGCACAAGAGGGCCGAGAGAATTGCCAGAGCGAGGGTTGCCAGGCGACGCTGCCAGCCGATGATCAGAAAAATTCCGATTAGGCTTATCGCTGCGTGCCAGTAGGGCCAGCCGGGAAATCCGAAGAGGTTCGTTCCATGATGGGAGATTGAGAATTGGTAGCCGGGAATGTCTACGCCAACGTCATACGCGAAGTTGAGATGTATGAGGCCAATGATCAGAAGAAACCCACCCACCAAGCGCGAGGTCAGCTGTTGGAGAAATCGCTCTCGCTTGCAAAGAATCTGGATCGCGCGGAGGTTGAGCCAAACGAGCAAGGCGGTGCTCAAGGTGGAGTTCACGAGTAGCAGGCCCAGATCGAAGGACCAGTGCCAATGTGGTCGCAGATCAAGGAGAAATCCGCCCCAGCCCCAGACTAGTGTTGCAGCCAGGAGCGCGAAGAGCGGAATGCCAGCCATCCGGGCGAACCGGTTGTGAACCACGAGCCCAATCCCTGTCGCACCCAGCACCCCGGCGATTGCCAAGACTGCGCCGCCCCTGATGTCAAATCCCAAGTTCGCGAGCCCGAAGATTCCCGCAGCGAGTCCGAGGACGGAAAAGCCAAGCAGTAGGGCTCCTAGTCGTCTTGTGCGTGTATCGTTTCGATCGCTACCCAAACTCGGAGATTCTGACACTATGGACAGTCTACTGTGAGTTTCGCTGGGGTGCTCGTTCTATCGAGCCCGTGCCGCCGGTGCCAATGCCGATTTCAGCCCCAGTCGAAATTAAGACTTTTTCGTAGCCATCGTTGGCGTTGGAGTTGTGGGGGCGGCACCTGAAGCTACATGCGTAGCGGCGCTTTGCGTTGGAGCGCGCGATCGAGGTGTTGCATCGCTTCGTTGATGGCTTGCTCGGGAGTCTCTCCGTCCATCGCGTTTTCGCGCCACTCGCCCTGCCAGATGAGTGCGCCGGTGGAGGCATCGCCAAGGCGGATCATGACGTGAACTTCTTGCCAACCCGTGGTGTCGTCGGGCGGTGCAACGCTAATGCGGCCGGTGGCAACCGCGCGAATTCCGGAGCGTTCCATAATGCTCTGTCGGGACTCGGGCGGCAGACTTTCGTAGTAGATCACCTGTGAGGGGCCTCCGACCCCAATGCCGACACCGCTAACCCCGGCGGAAACTGAGACTTCTTCGTAGCCATCGTTAGCGCTAATTGAAACTCCATTGGGACCAACGCTAACCGCAGCGGTCGCGTATCCTGGTTCGGCTACAACGATGGTTGGAGGGGCTGCAATCCATGCTTGAAACTGCGCGCTATCGAAGACCTCGTAGCCGAGGCGCCCCATGGTCATCGCAAGTTGATCTGCACTCGCCTGGCCAACTTGTGGTTGGCAAGCATAGCCGCCTTCGCTGCACGCGAAACTATCAATGGCGACACGTGCATAGGCGCGTTGGTCAACAGGAGCGACCGTCACGGCATTATCGAGGCTGGCATTGTATTGGGCTGCCATGGCAGCGCAGCCAGCGGAGAGAGAGGTGGAAAGCAACAGCGCGGGGAGCACTTGAAAGAACGATCGCATACTAGAATCTCGCTTTATTTAGGGGGGAGTAGAAGACCGCTTCCCAATTGGACAATTCGGGTAAGCGTGGGAACGGCACCCTAGACGGTGTTTGCTGTGCCTTATTCACCGAAACCACAAAAAACGCGCAGACGGCGGCGAGCATTGGAACCGGCGGGGCCGACTTTGGTAGGACTTCGTTTGGCAGGCCCGTGATGACGTCAGACGAGAAAAAAACGCAACCGGATGTGAAGCGCAGCAGTGCGGATGTACCGACTACGAAAATCTCGTGGGCGGATGTCGTGGCTGCCTCCACCGAGACGTCCACCGAGGAACTTGTTCCTGATACAGCGAATGCTGTCGAAGAGGGCGTGACCCAAGCCTTCGAGGAACCAGAGCCGCCGGCGATTGAGAGAGAGCCCCTGCGAGCTGGCGACATCGTTCGTCATCCCAAGTTCGGAGATTGCATCGTGCATCGCATCGATGGAAAGCCCCCATTTGTGCACATGGCGCGGCCCAACGAGAAGGTTCGCCGACTGAGCCTAGACATCGTCGCCTTTGACTTCCTCGCGATTGAGGGCCGCTGCCGAGTCTTTACGATGCACGTCAAGAAGTAGCGCGGCTTGAAGTCGCGCGGCTAGTAATGGCAGGGCAGCCCGCTTCGCCGAAGCTGGGCCGCCGATCGCCAAACGCTGCGCAACTACGCTCGCAGGATGCTCGTGCCTGCGTAGCGTTGGTCTGGGCCAAGCTCGTCGGCAATGCGAAGCAGTTGGTTGTACTTTGCGATTCGGTCCGAGCGCGATGCAGAGCCGGTCTTGATTTGGCCGGCGTTGGTTGCAACCGCGAGGTCGGCAATGAACGAATCCTCGGTCTCTCCACTGCGGTGCGAGATGACGGCGCTGTACTTCGCGTGTTGCGCTGTGCGGATCGCATCCATGGTCTCGGTAAGCGTGCCGATTTGGTTGACCTTAATGAGGATGGAGTTGGCGATGTCCTTTTTAATGCCTTCGGCGAGACGCTTGGTATTGGTCACGAACAGATCATCTCCAACAAGTTGCACCGAGTCCCCTAGAGCCTCTGTGTGTGCCTTCCAGCCGTCCCAATCGTTTTCGTCCAGGCCATCTTCAATCGAGATGAGCGGGAATTTGGCAGCCATATCCTTGTACATGCTGTTCATCGCAGCCGAGTCGAGTTCTTTGCCACCGTATCGGTAGCAACCGACTTCCTTGTCGTAGAACTCCGATGCAGCAACGTCGAGTGCAAGGTAGATATCTTTGCCCGGGGTGTAGCCAGCTTTCTCGATAGCTTCGAGAATGATCGATAGGGCGTCGTCTGCGCTTTCCATCGAAGGAGCGAATCCGCCTTCATCGCCAACGGCGGTGACCTTGCCTTGCGCCTTTAGAAGCTTCTTGAGTTCGTGAAACGTTTCTACCCCGGCTCGCAGTGCCTCAGAAAATGTAGGAAGCCCAACCGGCGCAATCATGAACTCTTGGATGTCGAGGTTGTTATCGGCGTGCGCACCGCCATTGATGATGTTCATCAGAGGAACGGGCAGGGTGGCTGCACTCACGCCGCCAAGGTATCGGTAGAGCGGCAAGCCGTGGGCGCGGGCGCTTGCACGAGCACAGGCCATCGACACGGCGAGAATTGCATTGGCGCCGAGGTTGGCCTTGTTCTCTGTGCCATCGATTTCGAGCATGACTCGGTCGATGAGGGATTGATCACTTGCATCGAGCCCAACAAGCTCAGGAGCGAGACGGTTCTTTACGTTTTCTACGGCGTTGATAACGCCCTTGCCAAGGAAGCGCCCGGCATCGCCATCGCGCAATTCGACGGCCTCATGCTCGCCGGTGGATGCGCCCGAGGGCACCATTGCGCGAGCAGAGACGCCGCTCTCCAGCAGCACTTCGGCTTCGACAGTGGGGTTTCCGCGTGAATCAAGAACTTCGCGGGCGTGAATCATTGCAATGTCGGTCATCGTATTTCTCCGATTTTGGGTTGTCGCAAGAGAGCGTGTCCCAAGGGTAGGCACACCCTCCGCATCGGGTGCAAGCGGCCCGTGCGGCTTTGCCTGTGGTAGAAAACAACGCATGCGATGCGCCGCACTCGTCCTCATAGCTTTTCTCGCTTCATGCGGCGCGAGCACGCCGCTCGCAGAAGTTGAGTCGCCCGCCTCCACAGTCCCTCAGGACCAGCAAACCGCAATTCGCGGCGTCCTTGAGCAGTATCGACAGGCCTACGAAGTTGGCTCAGCCGAAGCGCTGCACGCGGTCTACAGCAAAGACCTCGACGTGGTCTTGGTGTATCAAGGCAAGGTGCACCAAGGGTGGACCTCCGTGGAGAGCTTTCTCGCCGGCAAGCTCGAAGGCGCGAACCAGGTTCGGATGACCTTTAAGGATGTGAGCATTCGAGAGTTCGGCCCCGACGGCGCGATTCTCACGGCAACTCGCACAAGCAGCATTGGCGATGGAACGGTCTCCGTGACCGAGGTCGGCGCTCTCTCCCTCATGTTGCAAAACCAAGATGGGCAGTGGATGGTTGTGGCTGAGCACTTCTCGTACCCCACCGGCCGATCGTAGACTGCGGCATGCGAGAAATCGGAGTTGGACTGCTCGGCTTGGGCAACGTTGGGGCTGGGGTTGTTCGGCTCATCGAAGAGAACGCCAAAGCGATTGAGGCTCGTCTCGGAGCCAAGCTTGTGATTCGCGGCGCTGCCGTTCGCGACCTCAAGAAGGAGCGCCGCGTAGCCATTGATCCGGACCTCTTGTGTGACGACCCGATGGAACTCGCAGCGCGCGAGGGTATCGACATTGTTTGTGAACTGGTTGGTGGCGAGGACTTCGCCCGAACGTTGGTGCTCACCGCGATAGCCGCCAACAAGCAGGTTGTCACTGCAAACAAGGCACTTCTCGCCGTGCACGGTGAAGAGCTCTATGCCGCGGCTGAAGCCCAAGGTGTCGACCTGTATTACGAAGCGGCGGTATGCGGCGGTATCCCAGTAATTCGCACGCTTCGCGAAGGATTGGCCTCCGACCGAGTTGAGTCCATTTCGGGAATCGTCAATGGAACGTCCAACTTCATCACCTGCGCGATGGCGAAGGGCGGCCAGAGCTTCGAAGATGTCTTAGCGAAGGCGCAAGCGGAAGGCTATGCCGAGGCGGATCCAACCCTGGATATCGGTGGCGGCGATGCAGCACACAAGCTGGCGATTCTTGCGATGCTCTGCTTTGGTACCCGCGTCGAGCTGGATGACATCCACGTTGAGGGCATTGAGTCTCTTGCCGAGATTGATTACGCGATGGCCAAAGAGCACGGCTTTGTCATCAAGTCGCTGGCGATTGGCGTGAGGCGTGAGGCGGGCATCGAGTTGCGCGTGCATCCGGCGATGGTTCCGCAAAGCTGGCTCTTGGCAGATGTGCCCGATACCAAAAACGCCGTCTATGTCCGCTCGTATGCGTTGGGCGCGTCGATGTACTACGGAGCTGGCGCGGGCATGATGCCAACCGCCATGTCGGTGGTCTCAGACCTCATTGAAGTGGGGCGCAATCTCGGTGCTGAGGCGACAGGTTCCAGGCCTCTTCGCATCCAGCGCGATCGGCCCGCCACCACCGTCATTCCCATCGCGAAGTTGAGAAGCCAATACTATCTGCGCTTCACGGTGGCTGACCTCCCAGGCACGTTGGGCAAGCTCACAACGATCTTGGGACAACGCAACGTATCGATCGCGAGCCTATCGCAGAAGGCGATGCCGGAGGCTGAAGATCACGTTGCAGTCGTGGCCTTGACACACGAAGCTCTCGAAGAGGATGTGCAGGGGGCGCTGCAGGCAATCGCGGCTGCAGGGCTGCTACTGGCTCCAACACAGCTCATTCGCATTGCCTCCTAAATACCGCATTGCTGCAAAAAGACACTGCCTCAGGGAAACCCCGACACGCCAGATCTTCTTGAAACCACTGGTGTTTTGGCTTCTTTGGCAGGAAACCTAAAGAAAACTTCGAGGCCGACGATTTCCTGGGTGCACGGCATTTGGCGACGGCTCGAAGTGAGCGCCAAGCGTGCAAGAAACGCATGGCAACGCAAAACAAACTAGGTCGCTATTCGAAGCTCCCCGCTCCCGAGGCCATGGTCCACGACCTTGCGGGCTTGGCTGGGGATGACAACGTTTCCTTTCACAAGGTCGCTCAGGTGGTGCAACAAGATCCGGGCATCAGCGCATCCCTTATCCGACTTTCCAACTCAGCATTTTTCTCAAACCCCTCTCCGGTCACGGACTTGCTAACCGCCGTGCGAGTCATCGGTCTCGATCTATCGATGGCAGCAGCGATAGGTGCTGCACTGTCCAATCAAATTGGGACGCTTGGGGCGACCAAAGCGGCATATCGACAAGCGTGGTACGAGGGAATCCTTCGGGCCCATGTTGCGCGTCGCATTGCCCGCAAGGTGTCTCCAAAGCTAAGTGGGCAGGCCTACCTCGTTGGCCTCTTTTTGGAAGTGGGCCAGCTCGGCTTTTTGGCGAGTGTTCGCAATTACGACGTCATGCTCAGTGCATGGGCGCAACTGCCAACCCGCCTACTCGAGGTCGAGACAGAGACGTTCGGTGTGACGCACCAGGATGTACAAGAGCGAATTCTCAAGAACTGGGAACTCCCTTCCTCGCTGGCAGACGCCCTAGCGGGAGCACCGCCAAGTGCGGAGCGGGCAACATCGGATGCGGAACGGCTCGCTCAAATTGCACACGTCTTGCGCTGTGCTTCGGTCTCGAAGGCTCGCGGCACAGGTGTTGTCGATCCAACAATTGGTGAGTTCTTGGCATCGGCATTTTCCCTAGACGCCACCACCTTTGACGCGATTCTCAGCGACTCGGCCAAAGAGGTCTCGTCCATGCGTCGCCTGTTTGGAAGCAGCATTCCCCGAGGTGCGCGGATCGTTGCGGACCTTGCCGAGCTTCAGAAAGAACTGCTCGATTGCCGCGAGTCGCGACTGTGGTTGCGTGGAGCGTCGATCCTGATTGTCAGTGATGACGATGATCAGGTTGCCGCGATGCAGGAAATGCTGGGGCACTTGGGAGCCTCCAGCGAAAACGTCGCATCGTCGGTGTCGGAGGCGGTGGAGACCGCGAAGGACATTCGAGCAAGCATGATTTTTCTCCAGCGGCCCGCGCAGTGCACACCGAAGGCCCAGTCCGAGGAGCGCTGCAAACGCACCTCTCTGCGGGCTCCGGTCTCGGTACACTGCACCCACCGTGAGTTGGGAATGGCGCTACTTGGCGGCGTTGATGTCAGCAAACAGGAGTGTCTTGACGAGGCATCCCTCTGGCGACGAATTCACACCCTGCGACTTCACCGATATCGCCAGCCGTCACTTCAGTGAGGCGCTTGCATCGCGGAGCCTGCTGGGCGTAAATGCGGTGCATCATGAACACGCCAAGCATTGTTGTCGTTGTGGCGCTGAGCCTGGGAGCGCTTGGGTGCGGGAGTGCCGAGCCGAGCGCCAACGCGCCGAGCACCGTCGTTGCGTCTCCAGAGGGAACCCACGACGAAACGTCTGTCCCCGCGGCGACGGAAAGAATCCCCAACGCTATCGTCGTCGCCGGAGTGCTAACGGGGGGGCAACCAAGCCCCGCGCAGTACGATGCCATGGCAAAAGACGGCTCCAAAACTGTCATTAGCCTGCGCACCATCGAAGAGAAGGGGGCAAGCGCCAGTGCACTGGGTGTGGAGGCTCTGGGGATGACGTATGTGAGCATTCCGATCGACGCGCCCGCTGGCTTGACTCGAGAGAACGTTCAGAAGTTTTCTGATGCGCTGAGCGAAGCCGAAGGCCCTGTGGTGGTTCATTGCGGCAGCGGCAACCGAGTGGGAGCCATGTACGGGCTCAAGGCGCTCTGGATTGATGGGGCGACGCCGGCAGATGCGCTGGAGATTGCCCGATCGTCGGGGATGACTGGTCTTGAGCCAGACGTGAAACAACTGATGGGAATCGAGGAATAAGTGACAACTCTGCATCATGAGATTCGAGTAATCTTTGGCGATACCGATCAAATGGGGATCGTTTACTACGCCAACTACTATCGCTATTTTGAGGGCGCACGAGCCGCCTACCTGCGTGACAAAGGGCGCAGCTACAAGGATATGGATGCTTGGGGCGTAGCGCTCCCGGTGGTCGAGTCCCACTGCAAGTATCTCTCACCCGCGCTCTACGAGGACCTCATCGACGTGCAAACCACGGTGACGGAAATTCGTGGCGCCTCGCTGCGCTTCAGTTACCGCATCTATCGGGAAGACACAGTATTGGTGGAAGGCTACACCGTTCATGCTTGTGCACATCCTGAGACGGGGCGAGTTCGAAGAATTCCCCCCGAGTTGCGGGCCCTGCTCGAAGACTAGAAGGGCGAAGCAAGGTAGACTGGGCGCGAGGATTGCCATGGATAGAAACCTTGCACTAGAAGTTGTTCGAGTCACCGAAGCGGCTGCAATCGCGGCCGGGCGGGACATGGGCCGAGGCGAACGCGACCACGCCGACCACCTTGCGGTCGAGGCGATGCGCAGACGCTTCGACACCATCGATATCCGCGGCACCGTCGTCATCGGCGAAGGTGAGCGCGACGAGGCGCCGATGCTCTACATCGGTGAGCGCGTTGGCGCTGGCTGGAACCCCGAAGATGAGCGATCGCCCAAGGTAGACATCGCTGTCGATCCTCTGGAGGGCACGAACCTGTGCGCAACCGGTGCCCCCGATGCGTTGGCAGTCATTGCTATGGCGATGGAGGGCGAGTTTCTAAACGCCCCCGATACGTACATGGAGAAGATTGCAGTTGGGCCCGATTGCCGAGGCGAAATTGACCTTCGCGAGAGCTGGACCTGGAACCTTGAGCGCATTGCCAAGGCCAAGAACAAAGATGTTCGCGATCTGACCGCCATCATCTTGGAACGCGATCGACATGCAGATCTCATTGCCGAGGTTCGCCAAGCGGGTGCACGAATTCACCTGATCGGCGATGGTGACGTTGCTGGCGCCATCATGACGGTTAAGGAGGACAGCGGCATCGATGTGTTGCTCGGTACAGGCGGCGCACCCGAGGGAGTTATCTCTGCGGCGGCACTTCGCTGTGTCGGAGGCGATATGCAGGCTCGTCTCAAGTGGCGCAGCGATGAAGAGCGCGAACGCGGTATCAAGATGGGTGTCTCGGATACCGACAAGATCTATCAGCTTAATGAACTCGCCATGGGGGACGTTCTTTTCGCCGCCACAGGTGTCACTAAGGGATATTTCTTAGATGGTGTCACGTACTTTGGTGGTGGCTGCAAAACCCAATCGATGGTGATGCGCTCTCAGTCGGGCACCACTCGCGTCATTAACTCGACGCATCGTTTTACGCCAATCGGCTCCTAGACCGCTCAGGGGGCCTACACAGGGCAAACCGCCTATCCACTCGGCCAGAGGGCCATAGCTTGTGAGCTATGGCTCCAAGGCAAAGTCGAGCTTGGTGGTCTTTCCCGAGCGGATAACGGCCGTCTTCGATACCGACCCAACGTTGGGATTCTTGAAGACCAAGCGATAGCGCCCGGGCGGAAGGGGAAGGTTCGCCATGGGAGTTGTGCCGAGCTTGCGCCCCTGGTGGAAGACCACGGAGTAGGGGCTGGTTTTCACAGCCAGGCGTCCCATTGCAGGTTTGGGCTTCTTGCGTCGACGGGGTTTGTCTTTTGGGGTGCTTTGGACCGCAGCATCGGGAGCCAAGATGACCAATCCCTTGGCGTCGGCAGCACCCGCATCCAGCGTGGCGGTGGCACCTGCGTCGAGGAGCGGTGTTACCAGCATTGGCGGCAACGACGATTTTGCACTTCCGGCGTCTACCGCCAAACCCGCGGTCGCTTGGGCGTCGGGCTCAACCCCTGCGGCCTGCTTGGCAGGCTCGCCACCGCTCACCATCGCCACAACGACGATGAGGGCCAGCGCAATGCCGGCAGCAATCCACAGAAGCTGCCGTGAGTTGTTCTTCGGCGCAGTGGTCGCGTGAATCTGCATCGTCGATCGAACCGGCGGTGGTGCTGCTGCAAAGTCATTCGGTAGGTTGACTGGAATGGCCACGGGCCGGTGATCTTCGTAGGTCGGAGCCTCGTGCGCGTGCCCCTCGTACGCTTGCTCTGCAAACTCTTGTTCCTCGTACGTCTGATCGTTGTCGACAAATTCCAGGGCGGGTGCAGGAGCCGCCTCGTCGACCTCCGTCGGGGCTCCCAATCCATGGAATTCGACCGATGGGGATTCTTCTGAGTCCGCAGCAGGAGCGGGAACCGGGAGCCTCGGCAGGATTGCCGTCGCCATGGGCGCGGGCGCTTGCACCATGGCCGTTGGTTCGTTCTCGTCGTCGAAATTGAGTTCCTCAAGTTCGCCTGTTGGTTCTACGTAGTCCGTATCCGAGGTGAGAAGCCGCGTTGTTGATGTGTCTTGACCGCTCGCCAGCAGATCGCTGTCGATGAGTACGGAATCGTCGACATAGGACTGATGGCTCGTGCCACCCGCCTGCGCCCGCAGGTCGCCGCTCGCTGCCAAGACACGTGTCTCTTGATGATCGGCAAGGGGCAGGCCGGGGAGTGCACTCACAACGGAGCCCCGCGCGCCATCGGCTGCTCTCGGGAGGTCCAATTCCGCAAGCTCCGAGAGCATATCGCTCGTACCGCCTTTGAGCGATGTCGCCATGGTGGCTTGCCTTGTGCCAAAGCCCGTCTTCTCGGCTCCCAGAATCTCATCGGGCGGACTGCGCTCTACCAGCCAAGCGCCAAGCTCCATACTTGAGGCAATTTCACTGCTCGCTTTTAGAAACGCCTCAAGTTGATTTCCAAATGCACGCGCATCAGAACGTTTCTTAGGGTCCTTTTGTAGCGCACCTCGCAGTGCTGCGGCCAAAGCCTTGGGGACATCCTTGCGGACACTTTCAATGTTCGGAACTTTTCCGTCCCGGATGGTCTTCATGGCCATCACTTGGTCGTTGCGCGTAACTGCGGGAGTCCCTGCCAAGAGCTCCCACAAGACAATCGCCAAGCTAAAGACGTCGGAGCGCCCGTCGAGCTTCTGCCCCATGGTTTGCTCGGGCGACATATACGCGTACTTGCCTTTGACAACGCCAGGCCTGGTTTGCTCGAGGCTACTCACCGCTTTCGCGATGCCAAAATCCACAATCTTCACGACGCCGTCGTAGGAGACCAAGAGGTTGGGCGGCGAAACGTCGCGATGCACAAGCTTGAGCGGAGCGCCGCCCTCATCCCGGCGATTGTGCGCGTAGTGCAGACCGGAGCATGCGTCGGCGCCAATTCTAGCGACGAGTGATGGCGGCATCGGCTGATCTTCGGCAAGGCGAATTAGGTCGCCCGCATGGACGCCATGCATGAACTGCATCGCGATAAAGAAGTGTTCCTCGACCTTTCCAAAGTCGTAGATGTGGATGACGTTGGGATGGGAGAGGCGCGCTGCCAGTCGCGCTTCGTCTTGGAACATTCCGACAAAGCTCTTGTCATCCAGCAGATGCGGGAGGATGCGCTTGATCGCAACAAGGCGATCGAAACCATCGATGCCCTTTTGGCGGGCGACAAAGACCTCCGCCATACCACCCCGCGCAATGCGTCTGAGAAGGGTGTAGTTGCCGAAAGGGATGCCTGAATCACCACCCACAGCCGGCATCGTAGCATGGTCGGACCTTTGGGCCTGATGGTCGGAACACCTGTTCTTGAGCCCCATCCATCAGGTAGTGTTGCCGCGATGTTTGAGCAAGGCCCGCGCAACCGTCGGCCTCTTGCCGGCACACTACTCGCGTGCCTCGCCGTTGGGCTTTTGCCAAGCTGCGGAGATACGGACGAGGCGATCTTTGTCGTGCTCAACTTCGACGAGGCAATGGTTCCGACACAAGTCGACAGCATCTGCCTGGGACTTTGGGATAGCGATGCATCCGGCGGGCAGTTTGGACAGCGCTACAAACTCGAATCGCCGGAGGCCACAACGTTGGCGGTAGATCCTGGATCCGCTTCGGGCGGGCGCTTGTTGCTGCACGGCTTTTCCTTTGGCCAACGCGTTGCACTTCACCAACAGGACTTCGACTTTCAGGGCAGTGAAGTGCAAGCCTCGCTGGCGTTCTGTGGCCCTGGTCGAGCAGCGGCAGCGACAGAACGCGATCGCGTCACCATTGCCGCAGACAGCGCCATGGCTGTGAGTCAGGGGCCTGAGGGCGCGTGGATCGTGGTTGTCGGGCCGAACGACAGCCAAGTCTTCGCTGCTGGCACCGGTGGCCTGGAGCTTCTATCGATTGCAGCCCCATCGCCGGCATCGGGGGCGCAGGCGCTCATTGCGATCGACGTCGATGACGATTGCGACGACGATCTACTGCTTCTCGAGTCAGGGGGAGCGAGCCTGTGGCGCCGGGATCGAGGGGCCTTGGTGGCTGCCAACGACCTTCTACCCCCGCAATCCTCATCGGCGACCCATGCCATTGCTCTCGATTACAATGGTGACCTGCTTGGTGATGTTGCGCTGGTCGGGGCTGAGGGGCTCACGCTCTGGCAGGGCTCATCCCAAGGCCTCACACAAGTAACCTCCGGCGTGGCTAGCGCAGCGCTGAGCAATGCATCTTCCGTCGCCGCAGGTGATCTCGATGGCGATGGGTTCGTAGACCTGGCAATCGCCCGCTCAGGGCTGGCCGATAGACTCTTATATGGGGATGGCACCGGCACCTTTGTTGTGGAAGCCGCAGCACTCGCCGAGGATGATCGAGAGAGCCGTGCCATCGGCATTGCCGATCTTGATGGAGATGGCATCGCCGAGATTGTTGTCGCCTCGAGCGGTGCTCCGATTGCGGCGTTTGCCCGAAACGAGCCTCGCCGCTATGTCGATCGCAGCTTCCTTCTGCTGCCCAATGCCGACTCTCTCGATGCCACCGACGTGGCGACTGCCGATTGGAATGGAGATTGCGAACCCGATCTGCTGATTGCCGCAGGACAGGCCATGAGCTGGACCAGCGGGCAGGGCGCCCTTTCCGAGGAGTCGGAATTCGCGCCGGCCCGAGAAGTGATTATCGACGATTTGCTTGGCCAGGGCGATCGGGACGCACTCCTGCTATCGGCCACAGAGCTGAGTTGGTGGCGCCGATGAGTTCGTCGATTCGAAGCTTCGTGCTGGTTGCTCTTGGCGCCTTGGCACTACTGCTGGCCACAACTTCGGCCCATGCCGAGTCTCCGCAACAGCAAGTGGAGAAGGGGCTCAGTGAGTTTCAGAACCTGGATTTCGCGCGAGCGATTGTGACGCTGGAAGCCGTTGTCAGCGCTTCGGAGGCAACCCCAAGCCAGCGCATCTTGGCTTTGGAGCTCATTGCGATTTCCCATCTAAGCCTCGGTCGCTCCAAAAAAGCCGAAGCTGCGTTTGAGCGGCTCCTCAAGATGCGGCCCGACTACGAGCTTCGAAACCACGAGGGCTCCCCCAAAGTGACAGCGGCCTTCGAGACCGTGCGAAGGCGCAGGAGTACGGGAACGCGCCCTAAGGCGGCCAAGGCTCTAGTGCTCTCGTGGCAGGACTTGCCCGAAGCCAAAGCGGGCAAGCGGCTGACGATTTCGGTGCATGCCGCGAGCGGATCTCCAACCAGCATGCGTCTCTTTTGGAATGCCGGCGGGGAATCGGGGTTTGTGGCTGCAGAGATGCGGCGTCACAAGGGCCCACTTTGGCGCGGCAGAATTCGCCTGCCAACAAACCAAGATGACTACTCCCTCACGTTTTATGTGGAGGCCCAAGGGCCTGCGGGGGAGATCATTGGGCGGCTTGGAGATGCAAACTCGCCGGAGAGACATCTGGTTGCAGGCCGCGAAATGCGAGCTGGGACACAGGATGGAGCCTGGTATGGGAGCTGGAAACTCTGGGCTGGCATCGGCGCAGCAACTTTATTGGGGGGCTCGGTCGCAATTCTCACTTCGGGATCGGATCTCCGCGAGGGCAACCTGCCACCTGGGCGCATCACTCTAAGTCCGTGAGGGCTAGCGGATTGCTGCGAGGGAGCTTCAAACTGTCAGGCAAGGCATGGAAGTGTTAGTAAGCCCCGTGACAAGTGTCATCGCACTTGGTTACAAGAGAGCGAAGAATAGACGTAATTTGGTGGTTGACGGGTGGGATGACCACCGCTAGTGTCCTCCACCGAAACCAACCTAGGGCCGGGAATGACCCCGCACAGTACCGACAAAGCTGGTTATCCAGCTGGTATTTCTACATCGGAGATTATCGAGATTATGAAAAGACTTATTATTTCAGCACTATGTGCGGTCGCCTTTGGCGCTTGTGGCGGTAGCAGCAGCAACAACAACGACGACGGCCCCGTATTCACGGATGCCGGCCCTACCTTTGATGGTGGTGGCGACGTCCTCGAATGCAACCCTGTTACCCAAGCTGGCTGTGAAGCTGGCGAAAAATGCGCACAGCTTGTTGAAAGCGCTGACCCATTCCTAGCTCGAACCGCTTGCGTACCTGCCGGTGCTGTCACTGAAGGTGGCGCTTGTACTCGTGGCGAAGCTGGCGCAGCAACCGGATTCGATGATTGCATCGGCGGTTACGACTGCACCAACGGTGTCTGCACCGAGATTTGTGATGTTGGACCTCCAGACGGATGCCGCGCTGATGGCGAAGCATTTGGCGAAGGCTCGTACTGCACGCTTTACGAAGGTCTTTTCACCGACGCAATCGGCGTCTGTGTTGCTGGTTGTAACCCTGTCGACGACACAGTCACCGACGGTGTTGTCAACAACGGCAGCTGTGCTGCTGGCGAAGGTTGCTACCTCAACGCAACTCGCGGCGTTGCTGCTTGTGCCAACACTCCAGTTGACGCTGCAGAAGCTACCCAGAACAGCGACTGCTACGGTCCTGCTTCCGGTGGTTGTTACCTAAACGGTTGCGCATCGGGCTTCACGGCTCTGCTCAACAACAAGCCAGAAGATGCTGACGGAACGGTTTGCGCACGTTACTGCACCGCAGAAGACACGCACACCAACAACACCGGAAGCGCAGCTGGTCAAAACGACAACTGCTCAAACGGTAGCCTCCAGCAAGCTGGTGGCACTAACGGTGCAAACGGCGCTCACCAGTGTCGCTTCGTACAGAACTTCTACAGCAACACCACTGAGGTTCCTGTCGAAGTCGGTATGTGCGTACCTGTTGTTCCTGCAGGCGGTGGTACTTGGGCTGATTGTACGCTCTACGACCATGACGGACTTGTTGCTGCTTACAACGCAGAAACTACTCCAGAAGGCCAAGAGACTGCATTCAACAACTTCTGTCTCGTGACACCAGCAGACCCAATGAACTCTGACATCACTCCTGAGTGTGAAGGTCTCTTCCGCGGCTGCATCAGCCTTGCTAAAGAGCTTGAGCTTGTTGACGTCGGCGGCGCTATCTTCAACAAAGAAGCATGGGCAACTCGCAACGGACTTGACATGAAGGCGCTGAACCCAGCGGCTGCAGAAAAGTTCTAAGCACCCTTAGCTACCTACGCTAAACGAGCCGAGCATCCCAAGTGGGTGCTCGGCTTTTTTGCGTTTGCAGCCAGCGATTGCCAACGGCCCGCATGGGCTCACGAAAGGCGAGCGTGTCGCGCAATGCGCAACAAAGACGCATGGCCAATCGGCAACGTTCCGAGACGCCACGCGCCGGCGATTACTCAGCTCGGTCCGGTGCAATCTGCTTGCAGCCAAAGGGCTGCATCCACACGATGCCCAGCCGTTACGATCTGTCGATCGTGAGGCCGTACTTCTTAACGAGCCGGTGGATGTAGTTGCGATCGATGCCTGCCTCGTTGGCAGCTTGGGAGATGTTGCCGCGATGCTTGCTGAGAAGCTGCTCTAGGTAGTCGCGCTCAAATGCCTCCACGAGAAGCCCTTTGGCCTCCTTAAAGGGCATGTCGAGCATTTCGGCATGGGCCGGCGCTGTTGAGGTGCTGGCCTCGGCCTTTCGATGGGATACCGGGCTCAAGATGTCAGTCGCCGAAGCGTGGCCATCAATGCCACGGAGAGAGAGGGCGCGCTCGACGACGTTGCGCAGTTCGCGAACATTGCCGTCCCAGCGATGCTTTTTGAGTGCTTCCAGCAGCGTTGGCGACAGGGTGTAGCCACTTGTGAAGTTGTCGGCAAAGCGCATCGCGAGCAGAGCAATGTCATCACCTCGCTCGCGAAGCGGGGGAAGGAAGGCGCGCACCACAGCGAGGCGATAGTAGAGGTCCTCGCGAAACGTTCCCTCTTTGATCATTTCCAGGAGGTTGCGATTTGTTGCCGCAATGACTCGAATATCCACGCTCTGGGACTTGGTATCGCCGATATGTCGAATCTCGCGCTTTTCCAAGACTCGCAGGAGTTGGGGCTGGAGCTCGAGGGAGAGTTCGCCAATTTCGTCGAGAAAGAGTGTCCCTCCATCGGCAGCCTTGATAAGGCCTTCCTTGTCGTTGGTGGCGCCTGTGAAAGCACCTTTCCGATGTCCGAAAAGTTCTGAGCCAATGAGGTTTTCGGGAATGGCGCCACAGTCAACAACCACAAAGGGCCCGTCGGCACGATTGCTCTGTTGGTGAATCGCTTCGGATACAACTTCTTTGCCGGTGCCGGTTTCACCTTCAAGAAGGACCGTGGCATCGGTGGGGGCAACCTTTGCGAGCATGGCAAAGAGTGCCTTCATCGCATCGGAAGAGCCCACAGCCTTACCAAAACCATCGCCCTGAAACGTGCCCAGAGCAACGCTGGTGTCGACTGGGGCAATTTCGATTCGCGTGTGCTTGCCGAGTCGAAGTTGTGCCGCCGAACTGACCTCGAGAGTTCCCACTTTGGCTTCGCCGTAAAACGTGCCGTTCGTGGTGTCCAAATCCTTGATGAAGAGTCCAGTCTTGCGAACTTGGATTTCGAGGTGATAGCGGGAGATGGTGTCGTCGGTCAGCACCAAGTCGTTGTTGCGGTGTTGCCCAACGAGCAGGGTGCCATGTTCGAGAATTCGTGAGGTGCCCTTGTCGGGCCCGTCTTTCACCGTGAGCTTGAAGCGTCGCTCCGTAAGCACGCCGGTTGCGGCATTCGTGTACAAGTGGCCGTCGACCAGGGGCGTGTACTCACTACTACTCATCGTCAAGAGCAAGTGTACGGCCTAGACGATGCTCAGAACTAGGGAACTAGAACCTTCTGCTCAGCTTGAATCGTAAGTTGCATCTCCTCGATTGCTTCGGTCTCGCTGCTGATGATGGTCAGATTGTGGGTACCGGGCTTGAGCGCGATCCGCCGAACTTTTCGACCGCTAGAGAGCACAATGCGAAACTTGGGAGAGCTTTCAACGAGGCCAAAGAGCAGTTCCTGCTGCACAAGTTTGTCTGATATCTCGACTTCGAAGGTGTGACGGAGATTCATCTCTCGGCTATCGAGGATTGCGGTGTAGGTGCCGCTCGCGAGTGGACAGTTGTTGGCTGGAAGCGGCACGCGCTGGCATTTTGTCTGCCCTCGAACACTGAGGTCGCCTGGAATGTTGGAGCGCACCGAGAGGCCACCGCCGGGCACCAAGGTCGCGTTCGCGATGCGACCCTGCTGACCTCGAGCGAGTTTCACACTCAGAGAGGCCGGTTGAAACCCCGGCTTCTGAAACGTCACCTCGTGGCGGGTTCCCGAAGGCACCAAGTGACCGCGGACCGGAGTCTGCAGGCCGGCAAGCAATTGCCCATTGAGATAGACGTCGGCGCCCGCCGGATCCGTTTCCAGATCCAATGTCGCGAACTTGGGGCTGAGGCTCAGTGCAACGGCAAGATCCGCTTCGCTTCCCGAGGCTGGCACCTTGAGCGTGCGCGACTTCGTTACGTAGCCGACCTTGCGAAACTCGAGTTCAACTTCGCTGCTGGGCTTGAGCGTCGTTAGGCGTACAGGGGTTATGCCGACTGATGTCCCGTCTACGAATAGTTCTGATCCAGATGGGTCGCTGCTTGCACTCACCGTCGAGGCGGCTGCAGTCAGATTGAGAACAATCTCTGTCGTCTGGTTGCGCACGGGTTTGATGATGCGTGTCGCCTCCGTCCAACCGCTCATGCTGGCGCGAACCTCATGGGAATCGTCGAGTTCAAGTTCGTCGATCAGGAGCGGTCCCTCGATGGTACTGCCTCGCGCTTTGCCATCGATGGTGATGTTTGCGCCGGGGGGCGAGGTGGAGATGCGAACCGCACCAGTCGTTACCGCAAACCTCGGATAGGCAACCAAGGCGATAAGGCCGACGAGAAGTGCAATGGCAGCGGAGAGCCCCCAGAGCACGGCTTTGTTGCTGGCCTGTGGCTCGCGACTTCGACGTTCTACGGGAAAGCCTACCCCTCCGGGAAGTAGACGTGGGCGCGACGGATTCAGGCGGCCGCCAGAATCGATTCGCTCGAAGAACATGCCCATGTCCACAAGTTGCACCTTGGGCGCCTTTAGGTCGAAGGTGCAAATGCACTCGGTCGCAACGCCTGGCAAGACGTTAAAGGTCATCTGGCTCGACTGGGAGGCCATGAGATAGAGCCCAAGCCCAGCACCGCCGGTCTTGCCGTCAATCTGCTGTTCGGCGTGAAGGCACTTGTCGAGATATTTGAGAACCGTTGAGCGAGCCAAGGTGCCGTAGTTGTCACGCACCGAAAACATGAAGGTCTGATCGCTGCAGGCATATTGCACAACAGGTTTTTGTTCGACCTGCATTGCGATGCGTTCTTTGATGGGAACATCGGCAAAGAGTGGCTTCCCATCGGCGTCCACAGGCGCGTCGTAGAGCGCATTCATGAGCATCTCATCGGCACATTGCTCGATGGCTTCTCGGTATTTGCGGCGCACACTCATGGCACTTGCAAAGTCGCTCATTTCGCGAATGCAGTTGCTCTTGTCGTGATAGCTGCCAACCACGGTTGAGTAGACCCGGGTTCCCCACGGCACAATCTTCTCAAGACCGAAGATATCGCCGTAGAGGAGCTTGCTAGCTGCGCGCGCCACTGTCGTGCTAGTGAGGCCTTCTGCGACCAACACCGAGGCGACCTTCTTTGAGGATTGCATCACCGAGACCGTCGTCTCGATATCGCTAGCCGGAACTACCACGATGAGGCGCGTTGTGTCGGCAAGCCGCTCGCAAACTGTGCCGACAAGCGCAGTACCCACTGCGTCCTCAAGGTGTAGCACCAAAATCGAATCGGATATCGGGCCTGGTTTTAACTCGCTAATGGTCTCGTGTTGCTCGACGGATGCCCCTGCGGACATGAGACCAACGCTGATGACCTTGCGAGTCTCTCGCACAGGAGAGATGGCGAGTACTCGGTGTGCCAGCATGGGGACAAGGTAGCGCGAACCCACTAGAGCTCGCAATCGCAGGAGCCGCAGAGACGCTCTCTAGTAATTGCTAGGGGGCGGTCATTTTGTGCGATGTGGATGGTGGGGGATGACAACTGAATAGTCTCCACCATCGTAGTACTCGTGATGGCGTCCAAAGGTGACGGCGCCAAAGAGGTTGATGAGCACAGAGATAATGATCAGAAGTTTCATGAAGCGCCCGAGCTTTCTCCTGCTGATTGCGAGCAGGAGAATCAGGAAGGCTGTGTAGTCGAGGCTAAAGCGATATCCAAACTGGGCCCAGCCAGAGTTTTGATAGAAGAGAATTGGCACCGCGATGCAAGCGACGGTGATCCAGAGTGCGCGATGGGCGCTGCGGTTCGTATCGAGTTTGGGCCAAAGAAGGCTAATGAAGAGAGGCGTTGTGAACCACAGAGCCATCCCGTGAGGGCTGATATGCACGTAGGGCGCTTCGCCGGTGAAGCCGGGGAGCATGGCAAAGGCCACCGAGAGGTTGCGGCGAAGGTACTCGTAGTCAAAGAGGCCATAGGTTTCGATCATGCCTTGTTGGCGAACGGCCAGGTAGCTGTGCCCAAACTCGGTGGCGCTATCAAATCGCAGGTAGTTATTCACCGCCGCAACAATTGCTATGGCTACCACCGGAGCGGCAAACCAAGCCCACTTCTTGAGGATGGCCCTGCCATGGTCTTTCCACTGGCCAGTAAAGTCGGTGCGCAAGAGCGCAAACCAGTCATTCCCACATTCGCTTCGAATGGCTTCCAGGGCAAAGAAGGGAAACATGAATGCCATGGGAGTGCGGGTCAGGGTGGCAAAACCCAGCATGAGCCCTGCTAGCAGGGGACGACGTGCCTCAATAGAAAAGTTCGCATACGCCAAGGCGAGCGCAACGCCGCATACGTGAGCCGTAAACCAAACCTTTCCCGAGACCGAAACAAAGAAGAGAACGGTGCCAAAACTCAACTGAACCGCGAGCCAGAGATTTTCTGAGTCGCTCCTGGTGCTGAGCCCTGCACTGGCAAGTCGCCGCAGCGTGCCAAAGCAGAGCGGCAAGATGAGTGCGGCGATGAGCAGGGTTGGCACGACGTCATTGGCGCGCCGGCCATGGATGACTGTCGAGGGCAGCATCAAGAGCGCAGGGGTCGGCGGAAACGAGACGTAGTTCTCACTGCCGAGGCTCTTTTGAATTTCGTGAGCCGCAATGTCCTCGCCACGAGTGGTGCGAAACATTCGCGTCATGGGCAAACTGCGCCGCTTGGCGCTGGGCTTGCGAATTCCCTGCTCGAACCACGGGTTGGACACAAGCCATGCCCGCGTCTGCAAATAGCGACCTCGAACCTCGCGGCCGTCTTTGAGCAAGACGGTTTCAACTTTGGCAGGGTCGTCGCCTTTCCACGGCGGCTCAATGTGCAAATTGCCGTTGAGCCAGGCGTCCGCCTGCAGCACAAAGTGCGGGTCCGAGGACTGCTTCTTCATCCGGTCCCCTGAGACCAGAGCGAGCGCCGCAAAGCCGACCAAGAAGAGTACGACGTACGTGACGCCGGGCTTGTTCATGAGCCTGCGCATGGGCGGCGACTGTACCATCGGGAGTGGTACAGTCGCGCCGGGCTATGGCTGAGGATGTACCGGCATCAGATACCGACAGCACGTTGGATATTGGGAGACTCGCCAGAGGCCTCGCACCAGCGCTGCTCACCGTGGCGGCGGCGGTCTACTCGCTGATGGCTGTGTGTGGCGCCGACTCGGCCACCGCTACCAATGCTCAGTGGGGCACGGTCGCCGCTCGTGTTCGAGAGGCCCGCACGCCCGAGGAGCTTATCGTCTTTGCACCCAGCTGGATTGATCCGGTTGGACGGCAGCACTTGGGAGACCAAATGTCGATTGCGATGGCGGCCCGGATGGATTCTGCGCGCTATGCCGGCATCTGGGAAATTGGTTTAGAGGATGAGCGCGCGCCGGAGACGCGGGGGCTCAAGTCCGATACGAGCTTCACGGCGGGCCCGCTCACCGTGCGTCACTATGTTCAGACGCCCGCCGAGGTGACCTACGATTTCACCAGCGAGTGGCGAGCGGGCAAGGCGAGTGGTCCGATGCAAGGTCGGCCCAATCTCAGCTTCGAAGAAGTCGGCTTCGAGCCGCATCAGTGCATCAAGGTTGTGCCAAGACCCGGGCAGACGGCAATCGTTACGTTCTCGCAGATTCCACTCGGTTCGAAAATCGTCGGCTTTGTGGGCTTGGCCGACATCTTCACGCGCCGCGACGTTCGCGAGCCAGGGCGCCTCACGCTGCTCGTCGATGGTGAGCTTCGAACGACCGTTACTTCGGGAATCGATTCCGGCTGGAAGCGCTTTGAAGCGCCGACCACGCCCGGGATTCACGATGTGGAGTTTCACCTAACCGCAGTTGGGGCAGGGGCTCGCGACCGACGCATTTGCTTTGCTGCAGAGGCGCGCAAATGAGTGAAGCCTGGCAAAACCGGCTCATTGCAGTCCTTCTCTTTGTCTTTGCCTCGGGGCTGGTGATATCGGCCCAACGCGATCAGGGCATTGCCCGCGATGAGGTTGTCTACATGAACTACGGCACTCGCTATGCCGATTGGTGGATTGATTTCGCAACGGGCGAGAGCGGAGCGACCCACAAAGACACCATTACAAAACACTTTGGAGGCGAGAGGCCAACCGATGGCAATCGAGAGCACCCGCCCTTAATGAAGACGCTCTTTGGGCTCTCTGAACGTCTATTGCACGACGAACTCGGTTGGACGAGCGAGACGACGGGGTACCGAGTGCCGACCGCGCTGGTGAATGGGCTCCTGGTATGCCTCGTGTTCCTCTTTGTTCTGGGGATTTGGGGGCGTACAGCGGCGATTTCGTCGGCTCTCTTGGTGTTATTCTTACCGCGCGCATTTTTTCATGCAGGCTTGGCAAGCTTTGATGCACCGGTTGTGACGTTTTGGTTTGCCTCACTCTTTGCCTATTACCGGGCTCTGCAGTCTCGGTGGGGCTTTCTCTGGCTTGGGCTCTGTGCCGGGCTAACGCTGGCGACCAAGCACAATGCGATCATGCTGCCGGCAGTCTTCTTGCCGCACTATGCATACTTCGTTTGGAATCAGCGGCCCGAGAAGGGCACGCGCCTGCGTCGCCTCTACGTGGGATTTCGGCTGGCACGTCCACAAGTGCTCTTGGGACTTTTCGTAGTCGCTCCTCTGGTACTCATTGCAGTCTGGCCTTGGCTTTGGTTCGACACCATGACGCATTTACGCGAGTGGATTGGATTTCACCTGGGCCACGTGCACTACAACTTTGAGTACCTTGGTACGAACTGGAATGCGCCGCCATTCCCCTGGCATGTCGCCTTGGTGACGACGCTGTTCACGATGCCGCTAGCAACACTTGTGGCTGCACTCATTGGCTTTGTGATGATCGTTCGGCGATTTCGCAACGGCGAGCGCAACGAGGGCAGCCCAGCCCTCTTGCTCTTCCTGTCCGCTGGCGTTGCGATGGGCCCGTTCCTGCTTCGCACGACGCCTATCTTTGGGGCAGAAAAACACTGGGCCTCGGCAATCCCCAGCTTGTGCATCTTTGCGGGCCTCGGTCTGGTTTGGATGGCGGACTTGGCGCGCAATTCTCTGATAGTGGCAAAGCCCAAGTGGCATCGCGGGCTTCTGCGCTACGCACCCATTGGACTACTGCTCAGCACAGCGATCGGTGCAGCGTGGTCAGAGACGCACCACGCCCATCCGTACTCACTAACCCACTACAATGCTCTGGCCGGCGGTGCTCCAGGTGGCGCCAGCCTGGGAATGAATCGGCAGTTCTGGGGCTACTCGGCCCGAGGTGTTCTCCCGTTCATCAACGAGTTTCAGGGACGTGACGTTTCGGTGCCAGTGTACACGCACGACGCTTCGCCAGCCTGGGGGCGCTATCGAGCGGAAGGCCTCTTGAGGGACGGCTTGCCAAATTCGGGCCACGAGATGGCCGGCATTCGAAAGTCCAAAATCGCCTTTGTGGTGCATGAGAAGCACTTTGCTCGGCACGATTTTATGGTCTGGGAAGCCTACAAAAAGGTGCAGCCCAGCTTTGTCCTGCTCTACGACGGCGTGCCAATCGTCAGTGTCTACGTGCGCGACGAACTACTCGACAAATAGGCCGCTACAAGATAGGCCGCAACAAATAGCAGTCGAGAAATAAGGGGCTTGTTGGCTCGCAGAGCAGGGGCTAAGGTCCCCGCGTCTTCGTTAGGCGCACCCATGTTTGACCGATTGATAGCAAAAATTCGAGGCGCTCGTCGCGCTGCCTTCTTCTTCACACTTCTAGCGGTTATGGCAATTCCCGCTTGGGCACTTGCCGCCGAGGGCGCCGCCAAAGAGGGCGGGTTGATGAGTTGGCTGATGAAGTTCGCTCCAATTGCCATCCTGGTCGCTGTCGTCGCCTTCGTGCTGGCTCGGCTCCCAAAGATCGAGCTTGGCCACTCGGAGGCATTCCTGCGTCGTCGAGTTCTCAACTGGCTGCCACTGGGGTTGACCTACGCCTTCCTCTACATGGGCCGCTACAACCTCACCGTAAGCAAGTCAGCCTTTGGGAAACTGAAAGACGCCGAAGGCCTGCCACTCATGGGCAATGCCGACTTTGGCTACATCTTCATGGTGGGCACCATCGTCTACGGCTGCTCATTCATCATCAACGGACCGCTGACAGATAAGTACGGCGGCAAGTTCTCAATTCTCTTAGGTGCCGCAGGTGCCGGCCTCGCCAACTTGCTCATGGGCCTGGCTACCTACAGCATCGTTCACGCGGGGCCTGGCTCCGAGTTTGTTCGCGAGAACTTCACGCTTCTATTCTGTGGACTCTATGGACTGAACATGTACTTCCAGAGCTTCGGCGCTGTTGCAATCGTCAAGACCAATGCGCCTTGGTTCCACGTTCGAGAGCGCGGTGTCTTCGGCGCCATCTTCGGCATTCTCATTTCTCTTGGCATCTACTTCGCGTTCGACTGGGGCAAACTGATTCGCGTGAACTTTGGCGTGGAGTGGGTCTTCTTTGTTCCTGCCATTCTCCTGGCAATCTTCTGGGTCGTTGACAAATTTTGGGTGGAGAACACACCACTCGATGCCGGGCACCGAGATTTTGATACCGAAGACGCCTCCTCGGGAGACGATGGTCCGCGCTTGCCGGCAATTCAGGTCTTCAAGAAGATGCTCACCAATCCGATCATCATCACCATCGCAGCGATCGAGTTCTGCAGTGGCTTTCTGCGGCAAGCCATCATGCAGTGGTACATGACATTCGCGTATCAGACCGATGACGTGCTCGGGCTCGCGGATGGCTTCGTAACCAAGAACTGGGGCCTCCTACTCTGCTGCGCCGGCATCATGGGCGGTGTAAGCGCCGGCATTATTTCCGACCGTGTCTTTCACTCGCGTCGCGGACCCGTCGCTTTCATTCTCTACGCAGCCATGCTTCTGGCCTCCATTGCGCTGATCTTTGTCTTTGATACGGGAATGGTTGGATGGCTCGTCATCTTCATGTCGATGGCGATCATCGGCGTGCACGGCATGCTCTCAGGAACGGCCAGCATGGACTTTGGTGGTCGCAAGAACGTTGGTGTCGCGGTAGGCATCATCGATGGCTTTGTGTATTTGGGAACCGGAATCATGTCGCTCACCTACGCATTGATTCTTCCCAAGACAGAAGTGAACGACGCCGGCGAGTTCGTTGGGCCCGCAACCGACCCAGCCAACTGGACTTGGTGGCCCATTGCCATGGTGCCGATGGCGGTCATTGGTGCCGTCTTGGCAACTCGAGTCTGGAACGCCAAGCCAAAGGGCAAAGCCGCGAAGGCAGAAGCGTAGGTATTCTTCTTAGCTCGAGGCCGTCGCCGCGCGAGACTTCTTGATGAGTCTCGCGAAGGCTCGCTTGGTTGCTTCGGCGACTTGCGCGAGTTCGTCCACGTCCGGGTCGTCGAGCTCGATGCCCTGATGCGCGTGGGCGTACAGCAGGCAGACCACCCGCGATCCAACCGCGACGGGTGCCACGACCACGTCGCTCGGAGGCTTGCCGAGGTCAAAGAGTTTGAGGAAGCGCTCTTGCGCTGCGGAGGAAATCTGCGTTGGGTCACCTCGCCATAGCTCCCCAGAGTCGTGAGCGGCGCCGAGGATGTTCTTCTGCAACGGCAGCATCAGCGCGGTCACCGTGTCCTTATCGTCGAGATGGCCGCCAAACCCTCGGTGTCCCATCGCCAAGCCGTCTTTGATGGTGAACATCATGCCGGCGGCAAATCGCTGGTGCAGAAAGCTCATGATCGAGTCGCTCACGGCGGTCCGTTGCTCAGCCTGATCGATAGCGTCCAAGAGCTCTGGTAGCTCTTGCCAGTCGGTGGCATCAAAGCCAGCACCGGGAACCTTGAGAGTCTTGTCTGCGCTCTCGCTGGACTTGAGGTCGGTGGAACGCCGATTTGCGCTCGGCTTAGCAGTGGGTGGCGGCGTGGGCTCGGCCGCGATGAGATCCAAGGCATCGATACCGGCGCTGCTCACCTGGGCGGCTGCCAGGGCTTGCTGAATCGAGGATCGGCGCAGGGCCTCCGGAATAAACTTTTCGGGCTTGGCTCGTTCGACGTCGCGATGGTCAAGGTCGACCAATTGCAGGCTTTCGAGACCCGACTCGGCCTCTTCAAAGTCACCGATGTCGATGTCGAGGTCGTCTTCGGATTCTGCTCGCACAGGCGGTGAGTCGAAGCTCGCCTGCACACCGTAGTAGTGATCAAGATAGATCCCAATGGCGAGCTCGGATGCAACACAAGCTGTAACGGGAACACCGAGTGCTTGCTCAAGCTTCTTCAGGAGCTCTGGTTGGTTTGGATCGCGGAGGCAAATGACCAGCCTGCGGCCACCCGCTCGCGAAAACGCGATGGGGAGTAGCGAATGGGTAGCGGCCACTTTGGGCCCAATGAGGACCGCCACTTTGGGGTCATGATGCACAAAGTGCCGAACGAGCGCCGGAGGAACCTTGTGCTGATTCGCCAGTGCTTGCGCAATCTGGTCTGGGGTCGCCAAACCAAGGTGCACGACGTGCGTTCCCAAGCGACCGCGCTTGGACTGCTGTTGGCGGGCCAGAGCCTCCGCCAGTTGATCCGCCGTTAACAGCCCCGCTGCGATCAGAATTTCACCGAGACGCATGGTTAGTCGTCCCGCGGTTCTTGGTCGTTTTGTGGAATCGCGAGTGGCGGACTTGGCTCGTCGAGGGTTTCGAGGAGCTTGTCGGCAAGCCCCGGAAGGTTCACTTGATACGTGCCCTCCTGAATTTGTCGCTTTATCTCGCGAGCGCGAGGTGACAGAGCCGGCAGTTCAAGAATGGCACCGCCTTCATCACGGCTTTCATCACCGTCTGGATCGTTCTTGTCCTGGCCTGACGCCACGCTTCCAGTATAGGGCGCCTGCTGCGAATGCGCAGCAAAGTCCCACCTTACTTGTTTCGAATCGCGACTTTGCGGCGCGCTGTGGGCATGGCGCGGACGGAAATGGTCTTCCGGAGCCGTCCAAGCGCTCGGGAGCGGAGTTGTGAGACCCGAGATTCCGATACGCCAAGGATGTGGCCAATCTCTTTAAGGGTGAGCTCATCTTGAAAGTACATCGATAGAATCTGAAGGTCGCGCTCTGACATCGTTCCCAACGCATCGATGACTGCAGCCTTGCGCTCGGCCGAGGCGACTTGCTCGTCGGGCGGAGCAAAGACAGAGTTCTTTGGCATGTCGCGATTCTCATCGAGAGGAACGAGCGTCGGTTGAAGTCGCCCGAGCGCCTCCTGGACCTCACCAAGTTCCATACCGAGATGGTCGGCGATTTCTTGGTTGGTTGCTGCTCGACCAACTTGCGCCTGCACCGCATTGGCGGCGTTTTGTAGGCGACGTGCGCCTTCGCGGCCACGACGGGTCAAGATGTCGTTGCGTCGTAGCTCGTCAAGGACCGCACCGCGCACGCGTTTGGCGGCGTAGGCAACGAAGGGCTCGCCGCGTGTTGAATCGTAACGACTTGCTGCCTCGGTGAGTCCCAAGAGCGCTGCGCTCTCCAGGTCATCTCGCCGAACACTGATGGGAACTCGTCGTGCAATCTTTCGAGCGAGGCGCCTGGCCATATCGAGATGATCGCGGATGAGTTCGTGTCGCTCTGAGTACTCGTTCTTTGCTAAAGCTATTGTCATTCCATGTCTCCTTGTCTAACCCTTAGTGCAGAAGCAGGGCCAACCCGAAGGAGGTGGTGATCGCACCAGTGATGGAATGCGCTAGCGTCTTGGTTTCTAAGAAGATTTCTCGATTCGCGAAACCATTAAAGTCGCGGGGGGAAGTGCCGATATTGGGGGGTGCGAACAAACCCTGGGTGCAGGAATTTGTTGGTCGCGACCCACCTTGAGGAGCCAATACCAAGCGGAGTGGCAGGGCCGAGTTTGGAGCTGGAACCAAGTTGGGGGGAGGAACCGAGTTTGGAGCAGGAACCGAGTTTGGAGCTGGAACCGAGGAGGGGAACCGGAACCGAGGAGGGCGAGCGGAGTTGGCGAACCGTGACCGCTAGACGGCTTCTTCGATTTGGTACCAGTACTCTTCGGCGGCAGGAGCATCCTCCTGAGTTTCCGCTTCCGTGTCTTGGCCATAGTTCATGGTGCTCTCATTCGTGAAGCATCCGGCTCGATGGGGCGGGAGCCGGGTCTCCGAATACCACCACTGAATATGAGGCGACTGCTTTGTTCGACGATTGCAGAGGGCTTCGATGGCATTGATGAACTGACTTCGCATGATTTGGGGCCTTGAGCTTCGCTTGGAGGTTGGAAGAAGCGGGTGGTTGCATCTCCTTAGAGCAAAGGGCGGGCCAGAGGCTTGGCCAATTCAACATATTGAAATTACACGGAGCATATTGGGTTACATGTAGGTGAGAAGTCTCCACTGCGGCCTCTCTGCACCCCACCTGGGGCCAGGGGCAAACGGGGTCAACCGGCTGCTAGTCCCCGAATTCGAGCAGCTATGGGCAATTCCGGCGTTTCTCCAAGGTGGCTGGGAGAGTGAGACCCAGGCAACTAGCCTGGGACAAATAAACCGAGGACCAGAGACCTGTGCGGCTGTGGGGGATCGGGCATGCCGTCACAACGCCCCGGTCTTGGCTTGGGCCAAGCCCAAGACCGCGGACGGATCGGATCCCGCCAGGGCCATTGCACGTCCTCCGGGGAACGTCACCTGATCGTCTGAGGTATCTCCGATTGCCGTGAAGCCCTGCGGTATTCTTGCTCGCAGCGGTTGCCGTCTCGTTGCTCGGAGCCACGTGGCGAAGGGATCGCTAGCTTGCCAGGGCAAACCACAGCAGTGATGCGGATCGCAAGCCCGCGAGCGGCCATTGAAAGCAGCGCGTTTCGGAGGCGCACCCCGGCGCCGCACTACGAATAGTTCGCAGGCCACGACCTCGCGGACTTGCGTGCTAGTCTCGGATGCATGGGCGCAACAAACTACTTGGCACTTACAATCTTGGTACCGCTGCTATGCGCTTGCACCGGAACCGAGGGTGACAATCAAGACGGCGTGCCTTCCTCCGTGGCTTTGTTAGTGGCTCAAGACTTGGGCGAAAACAACGACGGTTGCCCCACCTTTGAAGAGTCGCAAAGCGCCTACGAACGATTCTCACAGGCACTCTCCTCGGGCGAAGCAAACGTTGTCGGCATCGCCAGCGTTCGCATCATCGAAGAGTGCAGTGGCGCCGGTGGCACTCACGTCTTCTCGTCGGCCACAGCCGAGGGCAATCGATTTTGGCTGGGCAGTCACGGTTGCTGGCTCGACTTCCCAAGCCCCAACCTCGATACCGGAGTGATCGTTGGCCTTGGCGTGCAAACGAATACTGTGCAGCAAGGGGAAGAGGGTTGGTGCATGCAGTACCCCGGCGAAAACGCGACGTTTTCAAGCGACATCGAAACCCGTGCCATGGCTTGGTTCGCAAGCGAAGCAGAAGCCACCCGCTTTCTCGACGCGCTGTAGCTCTGCTGCGTTCCGAAGGAGAGGCTCAACCATTCCGGGGCTGCGGAATGAAAGCGAAACCAGACACGTCGCCTGCTCGGGGCCTGGAGAGTCGCCCTAGCGGCAGGACTCTAGCTCCGGTTCGACTCTGTCTCTACGATGGGGAACGCTCTCTAAGAACGCTCTCTACGGGGCAGGTGGTTGCCCGGTAGCTCGGGCCCGCTCGGCTGCGGCAATCTCCCTTAGGTCGAAAGGCGACTCTTGGGTTTGCAGTGTCTTCGCGATGCCATAGAGGACTGCGCGCAGATCGTCGTCGGAAGTGTTGTCGCTGGTCACCGGAGTGGTGAGCACCAGAACTCCGGTGGGCAAGGCTATGGAGGTTGCCAAGTTTCGAGGTAGCGAGCTGCCCGGTGCCGGCTCTAGGACCCAATCCCCACACACAACCCCGCATTCCTTGAAAGCGAGGTGCAGCTTCACTGGGGGCAGAACGCTGTCGGCCATCGTCTTCTTGAAATGCTCGGCCTCCCACTCGAAGTGTTGAGCAAGCATGACTCCTGGAGCTGCTGCATCTTGAGCGAACTTCTGCCTGTCTGCAAAAGAGACCAACACAATTTGTCCGTCGATGTTGAAGCCAGGAAAGCTTGTACCCGCGTCGAAGACGGTCACGGAAGCCCCAGTTGCCGTGAGCTGAAACGCTGGCCCCGTTGCGCTATTGGCAATGAGCTTTGATCCCTCCAGAGTCTTGATGATGTGAATGCCGACGTTATCAATCGCAGAGTTGCCATCGTCTGTTTTGGCCGCGCTCGATTGTTCACCACGGGGCTCCGACTCTGGACCAGCGCTCGGTGCCGCTGGCTGCGTCGTCTTTGTTGAAGTGCAGCAAACAGAAGTAAGCGCAATCAACGCGAGAGTTCTCAAAGTCGTCATGGCGCAATCATAGGCTACATCGATAGCGCCGGATGAGCGTGGCGGAGCCAGAGCTGGATAGTGGATCCGGTGCTGCGAAAAACAGAACGGGACTTCCTAAGAAGTCCCGTTCCATTTGCTCGGTGGAGCCAGAGCTGGATAGTGGATCCGGTGCTGCGAAAAACAGAAAGGGACTTCCTAAGAAGTCCCTTTCCATTTGCTCGGTGGAGGTAAGCGGGATCGAACGCTGCTGCACAAATTCCATGAAATGGAATTTTGCCGCCGCGTCAACGCATCGTTTCAGCGATGCTAGTTAACCCGTCTTTTGCGCTGTGGCGAAGCCATGAGCAAAAACGCGGCTTCGTCCGGGAGGGAGACTTTCGAAGACTCAGTCCAAGCGAATGGCCACTGCAGTCACGTTCCGAAAAACAGAAAAGGCTCCTACATCGTAGAAGCCTTCTCATTACTCGGTGGAGGTAAGCGGGATCGAACCGCTGACCCCTTGAATGCCATTCAAGTGCTCTCCCAGCTGAGCTATACCCCCTGAGTGACGATGTATCTATCAAAGCGGTTTCGGCAGGTCAAGAGGGCAGCGGCGACTTAGCGCGCCCTTGGCATTCTTCCGATCGCCCGGGCCAACCCGCAGCGGCGCCAGCACCTGTGCTAGGAAGCCGCCATGCGTGCGCGTTGCTTGATGCCATTGCTCCTGATCGTTCTGGTGACCTGCAAATCTCCGTCGCGAGCCCCAGAGCCCCAGACCGTCGTGGCGGCTTCCAAAGCCGAAGCCTTGGCACTGGTGAACTCGCTCACGCCGGCCCTTGCGAGTTGTGATGAGGCGACGCTGGCGACCCTCTTTCATTGGGATTGGCTGTTTCGAACGTCGGCCCGAGCAAGTGGCGTTGACGCCAAAGAAGAAAAGGCTCTCTACGATCTTCTGCGCGAGAGAGCGGGGCTGGCTGCGGAATTTGTGTGTGAGGCGGACACGCAGATTGCGTTTGTTGGCGTTCGGGAGAGCCGGGCGGGTCTGAGCCTCGTCTACCGGCTCAAAACCGAGACCGGCCCGAGCTACATTGAATACCTTGTTGGCACGCTGGCTGGCGAGGTTAAGTGCCTAGATAGGATCGACTATCGAAGTGGTTGGCATCTCAGTCAATTGCTGGCCACGGGCCCGCGCTTGAAAGCCGATGTCGAAGCGCTTGCTCGCTTGCGGTCAGCTCTTGTGTCTTCACCGCAGGATGTCGTTGAGGAATCTAAGAACTATTCGGGTAGCCTTCCCATTCAGACTCTCGCGGTTGTGGCCTCGGCACACCTTGGAGAGAAGCCTTATCGAGAGGCTCTGGCGCATCATCAATCCCAATTCCCAAGCGACCTGAGTGTGTATCTGCAGGTGTATGAAACGCTGGGCGTGCAGGGGGCCCATGCGCTTGCGGACGAAGCCTTGCTGGCACTGCAAACCGGACTTGGCGATGAGGACGGCTTGCTCACGACGCGAGTGGCCCTGCTGCTTGAAGCGAAGGACTTCTCACGCGCAACCGAACTCTCGGAGAAGGCTCTTGCCGCCCATCCAGAGCAACAAGAAGCGCACTACCGACTTTTGGAAGTGCACGTCGAGAATCGCAATTTCGCCGGGGCTGTCGCTGTGATGCGCCTATTGGGCGAGCGATTTAACATCCGCTTTAGCGAAGACGGCATGGACACCACACATCCGGCGTACGTGGAGTTGCTCGCTTCCGACGAGTGGAGCGCCTACTAGTGCCTGATTCATCGACATTGATTCCGCTCACTCGGTAGTTCGCCCTCTGGACGCCTTCGGCTCACTAACGGCGCGTTTGCGCAAAGTGCACAAAGCCTGGAAAGTGTCGGCCTAGGTAGCCGCCGAGTTTTCCGTGGCCCGTAAAGACAAACTCCCGCTTGCGACGAGCGATGGCATTCACCATAACCTTGGCGGCCTTGTCGGCTGGCCACATAAGCTTTGCTGGACGTCGGTCCTCTCGATCTTCGTGAAACACGCCATCGTTGTCGACGAGGGCAATTTCTGTGGAGACATAGCCTGGGTGAATGGTTGTGCAGGTTGCGCCGCTGCCATGTAGCTCGAGACTAAGAGTTTGTCCGATCGAGCGAACGGCGTATTTGGAGGCAGAGTAGGCGCCTGCCTTGGCCGACGACATCATCGACATGATGCTACCGACGAGAACCAGGCGTCCGTGGCTTTGCCGCAGTTCTGAGAGTGCGTACTTTGCCGTGATTGCCGCCCCAACAACGTTGACGTCAAATTGGCGTCGCCAATCATCTGCCGAGAGGCTTTCGATTCTTCCACTGACACCAAAGCCGGCATTGGCGACTGCGCAGTCGAGTTTGCCGTGAGCTTCGACGATGGCTCGGACGGTCTCGGCGACGTCTTCTTCGACGGTGACGTCGCAGGGATAGGCGAACGCGCGACCACCGCTCTCCGAGATCGCTTTGGCGAGCTCCTCAAGGCGCTCACGGCGCCGAGCGGATAGGCATACAATTGCGCCCCGGTTCGAGAACTCGTGGGCTAGGGCTGCGCCAATGCCAGCGCTGGCACCGGTAATCCAAACGACCTCATCTTTGAAGCTGTGCATGCCCGCACTTTGCCTCGCAATCGAGGGGGCGGGCAAGTGTCATCCTGCTCGCGCTTGTCTCTGATCGATCAGACGTTAGTTTTGGTGTGCTTCCATACCGCTCAGAAGCTGGTCGATGACCCAGTGCAGATGCTCTCGGCGCTCCCGTCGATTGGAGGCTGAAAGTGGGTCACCTTCCCAAATGTTGTCGAGTACTGGAGCGTAGGTGAAGTAGGCAACCACCAAGCCAGAAAAGCTCAGAAAGAAATGCCTCACATGAAGCGGCCCATCGCCGCCCATGTCTCCCAGCAAATCTCTTACGCGAGAGAAGAGAAGGTTCATGCCGTCGCGGATCATGCCCGTGTTCTCGCCATTGGCCAGCAGCTCGTGTTGGACGATGTGAATGTAGCGGCTATTGTCTTCGATGAAGTCGAGATAGGAGGTGATCAGAGCATGCACTTGCTCGCGAAGACTGGTCGCAGGATCGGCCGGGCTCAGCGCTTCGGCATGCGCTGTGTAGTACTGCTCCAAGACTTTGCGCAGAAGCGTAGCCTTGTTCTCGTAGTAGTAGAACACCAGGGCCTTGTTGACCTCAGCCAACTGAGCAATGTCGCGAACACTTACCGCGGCAAAGCCTTTGGCCGCAAAAAGCTCTTCGGCCGCCCTGAGAATACTTCGGGACGCCTCGCCCTTTTTCTTTGGCGCCTGGTTCGTCATTTGACCACGTGTATATCAGGCGGCGTCTGCTAAGTCACTGAAGAAACTCAATATCCATGAGCCACGGGATTTGCGTTGACCGCTCGGTTAACACTTGGTACTTGCTACTACGCGAATGCAAGGCCTTGATGAGATCAACCTGAGTTTCAGTGCAAGCTCACTCTGGGTTCTGAAGTTTGTGCTGGCCAGCCTGATGTTCGGTGTCGCTCTCGAGTTGTCTCCTCGTGACTTTGCCCGGGTGGTCCGGGCACCAAAGTCGGTGCTCGTTGGGTTGTTTTGTCAGTTCGTACTGCTTCCCGCCGCGACGTTTGTCCTTGTTCAGGTCGTGCGGCCACCGGCTAGCGTGGCATTGGGAATGTTCTTAGTTGCCTCATGCCCGGGTGGCAATATTTCAAACCTGATCGTCTACCTTGCGGGAGGCAACACAGCGTTGTCTGTTGGCATGACGGCCGTTTCCGGTGCGGCGGCAACGGTCTTAACTCCACTCAACTTTGCGTTCTGGGCAGGGCTCGACTCTGAGGCAAGCGCGCTGCTCACGAAAGTAGCCATCGAACCCACCGGGATTCTCCTATCCGTTGCCTTCTTATTGGGCCTTCCGATGGCGATTGGGATGTGGGTTGGCACCCGCTTTCCCTCGGTACGCGCCCATGCGCGACGCCCGTTGCGAGTCATCTGCGGCCTGGTCTTCTTCGGTCTAGTCACGAGTACGGTTTTCACAAACGCCGAGCATTTGACGGTAGCTCTGGTTCCCGCTCTCTTCGTGGTCATCGCTCACAATGCGCTCGCCCTCAGCACCGCGTACTTGGTCGGCCGAGCGTTTTCCCTGCCAGCGGGAGATTTGCGCGCCGTTTGTGTGGAAGTCGGAATCCAGAACAGTGGGCTGGCCTTGGGAATTATCTTTACTGTGTTCGCTGGACTGGGAGGTATGGCCATGATCGCCCTATTATGGGGAATCTGGCACATCGTCGCGGGTTCTTTGCTTGCGCTGTTTTGGTCTCGCCGCCCACTCGCACCCGCATCCGCATGACGTTCGTACTCGCAGGGATTGTCTTCATCGCCTTTGGCGTCCAAGCGACCGCAGGGTTTGGCTCGGTATTGCTTTCGTTGGCTCTCGGGACGCTCTTTTGGCCCATCACCGAACTGCTGCCCATTGTCGTTCCGCTGTCGCTGATGCTCTCGCTCTACATCGGAGTTCGGCACTGGAAGCATGTGGATATCCGTTTGCTGGTGCGTTCGGTTCTTCCACTTATGGGAATCGGAGTGTTGGTGGGATTGCTTCTTGCTCCCCATGCGAGCCCGCGCGTATTGCGGTTACTGCTCGGCGTAATTGTGTCGGCGGCTGCTCTTCGTGGTTTGTACTCGCTCTCCACAGGCAAGGTGGTGGTGGCGAAACGCGGAGGCATTGCCGCGTATCTCTGGGTTGTCTTCTCGGGGATTATCCACGGGCTGATTGCCGCAGGCGGGCCGGCCCTGGTCTACGCCATCGAGGCGATGGGGCTCGGTAAGAATGCCTTTCGCAGTAGCTTGGCCGCGGTCTGGATCATTCTAAACGGTGTCTTGGTTGCGCGGTATGTGATGACAGGTGCGCTGGATGGGCCGCAATTGGGGCGCCTTGGCATGATGGTTCCGGTTGTACTTGCGAGTACACTGGTAGGCGAATTTCTGCATTCGCGAGTTAGCGAGAACGTGTTTCGCGCAGTTGTTTTTCTTCTTTTGGCCGCAGCCGGAGTATTGCTCTGTGTGCCCTTGCTTCTAGGATAAATTCGTATGGTGCGTACTTCTCTTCTCTCGGCGTTTGCGGTCCTTGTCATCGTCCAAATCGACGCTTCGGATGCAAACGCGCAGAAGCTCGAAGTTGCACAGGTCTCCGCCGAGGAATCTCCATGCGATAGCCGCGCTGCCAAACTTCTACGAGCCGATGCGAAACGAGCAACGCAGTGGAATTGGGGCTGGGGCGCTGTCTACCTCGGCGCATCATTCGCGCAGACGGGCGTCGCGCTAACGACCAACAACGAGGACCTAAAAGTAGGCTTGTTGACGGGAGCCGCGAAGTCCACGTTGGGCGTGTTGAATCAGATCATCTTTCCCAAGCGCATCTATGCTCCCAACGCCGGGTGCACCGACTTGGCGAAACGGGTGAGAGAAGCTCGAGAGGTAGAGCGCAAGGGACACAACTGGTTTGCCCACGGAACGGTGGTCGTCGCCAATGTCGCGGGATTTGCGATTGTCGGTGGGATCACCGAGAACTACGTGCTGGCGACCAGTGGAACGATTGTAGGCAGCCTTGTGGGCGAATTTGCAATCTGGACGAGTCCTAACGCCTTGCGTTCTGCCGGTATCGGCGTCAACAACCTATCGCTTATGCCCCAGGTCGGTTCCGAATACTCAGGGCTGCTCTTGAGTGGAAGCTTTTAGGACGCTCGCTCGACTAGGGAGTTCTCTGAGCCGCGCGCAGGGCGTCAATGAGAAGCTGTTGTCGGACGGGCTTTGCGAGAAAGTCTGAGGCTCCCAGCGACTCGGCCCGCTTGCGATTTTCCGTCGTGTCTTTGGAGGAAATCACCAAGACTCGCATGCCGGTTTGCCGAATGTAATTGCCCGCACGGCTAAGAAGGGTGAAGCCATCTTCGCCAGGCATTTCTAAGTCGGTGACCATGGCCGCGTAGCTCTGCTCCTGCAAGCTTTGCCAAGCGGTCGCTCCATCGCTGGCCGTCACAACCTCGTACCCTGCTTTGAGAAGCATGTGCCTCATCGCCTCGCGAATTGCCTTGCTATCGTCGACCACAAGGATCCGTCTTGCGACCGAAGCCTTGAGCTCCTCCGTAGCGACGTTGGCGAGTTTTACGGGGGGCCCCGGATAGGCGATGTTGACGAGCGCCGCGGGGTCGAGGATGAGTTGCACTTTTCCCGAAGGACTGATGGTGCCACCGGCATAGAGTGAAATGCCGGCCAGCATCGGGCCGAGATTCTTGATGACGATTTCTCGAGTGCCAATAATTCGGTCGCAGCTTATGGCGAGTCGCTTGCCCATGAATTCGAGTAGCACCACGGGACATCGTCGAAGGTTCTCTGGGATCGGAAACCCGAGCAAATCGTGCAGTGGGACCAGTGGCAAATCATGGCCGTGCGCGTCAGGGGCCGTCTCTCGAAGTGGCAGCGCAATTTCACTTTGATCGAGAACGTGCACGTTGGAAATCGCGAAGACATGCCCCCCGATCTTGAACAGCATGGCATTTGCGACCGCCGTCGTTAGGGGCAAGTGCATGGTGAATCGAGTGCCTTGTCCCGGCTGGCTCGAAACCAGAACTTCTCCGCCCAAGCGGGTGACGGTTTCGCGAACCATGCTGAGACCAACGCCTCGACCAGCCAGCTGATCGGTGGTCGACCGCGACGAGGTGCCCGCGTCAAAAATCATTTGCAGCGTTCGCTCGTCGCTCGCTTGGCTCGCTTGCTCGGCGGTCCAGCGCCCATCTTGCACAAACCGACGTCGCAATTCGTCGGTTCGAATGCCTGCGCCGTCGTCACTTACCTCGATGACAACAACATTGCCTTCATGCCGGGCGGTAACCATGATGCGGCCCTCGGCACGTTTGCCGAGCGCCTCGCGAGTCTCAGGACTCTCGATGCCATGAGCGACGGCGTTGCGCAAAAGCTGAATGAGCGGATCGACAAGCTGGTCGGCAACTGTCTTATCAAACTCCGTCTCGCCTCCAGCAGTCACAAGTCGAACTTGCCTGTTGGCCTGTCTGGCGATGGCGCGGAGTTGCGGAGTGAGCCTGCCAAAGAGGGAGCGAACGGACTGCATTCGCACGGCGGTGAGCCCGTCTTGCAACGCAAATTCGGTGCGTTTGAGTAGCGAGGTGTCTTCGCTCAGTCTCCCTAGCTCGCTTTCGAGTGCAGGCATGATCGTTGCCAAACGCTCTTCAAGTTCAGCGAGTGCTGAGCCCAGTTGATCGCGACGAACCGGTGCTCCCGATTCGACCCAGGCGCCGCGCTGGGCAGCCAGAGCGTTCATGGCCTCGCGAATTAGGGAAACTTCTGATGATATTTTTCCCGCGCGCTTTTCGATCCGACTCCGATCGAAGACCAGTTCGCCAACGCAGTTCATGAGCCGGTCGATGCGCCCAGGGTCAACCCTAAGCATGGGACTATCGGCACCGCGTCTGTCTGGGCGGCGCCGTTCGGCGTAGCTTTGATCTTTGTGAGTCTCCGTGATTTGGAGGGCAGCGACTTCGTCGGTTTGCATTTCCGAAGCGATGGAGGCTTCGATAGGGGAGGTGCCCAGGCGTTCGAGCCGCTCCCCCAAACCAGCAACACCCAGCGCCGCTTGCTCGGGCCCACTCGCATTGGCGATCGAAAGGTGCATACCATCGGCGATCTCAACGAGGTCGTCGCACACCGTGCTCGACCAGCGGCAGTGGCCCGTGCGAATGCGTTCGATGGCACTCTCGTATTCGTGGGCAAGGCTCGCAATCCGTGGAAGGTCGACCGTGCCGGCCGCCCCTTTTAGCCCATGGGTGAGGCGCATGAGCTCGTTGAGTTGATCGTCGTCGGGTTTTGCGCCGGTGTTCGCGATGAGGATGGACGTGATTCGCTCCAGGCCTTCTCGCGCCTCATCTCGGAAGATGTTTAAAAGTGTGAGGTGCTCGCCCGTATCGAAACTGCTTTTGTTTCTGCGCCCAGATCGATGCACGCGAGTTGGCGATGAGTCACCAATCGTCGGTGCTCGCGGTTTGGAAATCGTCGGCACGTCATCGGCAAACTCGGAGATGGCGCTGGCTTCATCGGGAACGAGCTGAGCCTGCAGCGATTCCACAAAGCGCGCCAACGCAGCAACGCCGTCATCATGGTGCGCAACAATGGCCTGCGATATGGCCCGCACCTCGTCTTCTAGCGCAGGGTCACCAACGAGTTGGGCCGCACCAAATAGGTCATCGAGTTGACGCTCGCGTTCGGCAACGCTGCCGCTATCACTTCGCAGGGCATCGAGCGCGTGTCGGGCCTGATTGCGAACGATATCGAGCAGGCTATTCTTCATGGGAAGCCACGACCCGAGTATTGAGCGCGCGGTTGTTCATAGCCGCGTCGAAAAGTTCTGGTGGGTCGAGCAGGGTTACCTGCCGATGCCGCGAATCCACGAAGACTCCGGTATGTGGATCCGCCACCAGCGACGAGACCTCGTCAATGGTGCCCGCGCGAAGGGCAGCCTGGCAGCGGTCGACTTCGAGAAGCAGAGCACTCTCTCCTTGCGAGGCTTGAGCCCGATTGCCGCCCAATCCGCGGATGTCGAGAATTGATAGAATCGAGCCTCGGAAGTTCACGACGCCGGCGATCGCACTGGGGGCATGCGGCACGGGCGTGACATGGGCAAGAGTGAAGACTTCGCGAATCCACCCGAGCTCCACGGCATAGACAGCGCGTCCAATGCTGAAGACGATGACGTTTTTCATCTTCTTGCCCACTGCACTGTGGAAGGTACCGGTTTGCTCGCTGGCGGCCAAGGCTGGGGCCTGTCGAATCGACCGACATGCCATGTCGACCTAGCGTATCTGCTACGGGAGTAGTGGGCTAAACCGCAATTGGCATCACCCGCTTGCGGATGAGCTTGATGGAAAGTAGGCGAAATAGCATTTTACTTACTTCGTAGGATCCCATGCGCGACTCGCGAATGAGTTCCTTAACGGTGTTCTTGCCGTTCACAAGCTCCAGCACCGTGAGCTCTTCGCGGGTGAGCCGGCCGCGTCCCATTTGCGCAACGGCGTCTTCGTTGCGGAGAAAGACCATCTCAAAGTCGTTGATCTCGCGCTCGATGAGGTGCCATTCGTCAACTCGGCGGAATCCTTCCATCAGGATTCCCTCAACGTCGAGACCAAGCATGGCGTCGACGGCGACTGGCGGCAAATCGCGGGTGCGAATGAACTGGAATGTTCCAAAGCTCCAACGGAGAACTTCGTAGGTCAGCTCGCGAGTCTGTTGCTGCAGAACGAGCTTGAGTTCACTTTCGCTGATGTAGCCGAGCTTCACGAGCTGAGCGCCGAGAAGCTTTGTGCCTTGTCCTCGAGACTCCAGGAAGCCACTTAGATCTTCTTGACTAATGAGCTCGCTCTCAAGCATGTATCGACCGAGCAAGTACTCGTTCGACAACTCGGTGGCGACAGCCATGTCGACCAGGCCATCGCGGAAATAGACTTCGATTTTTGCTTCGCCTCGAGTGAGTTGAAGAATGCCGGATTGCTGTTGTGCATCGAGAAGCTGCAGAACCTCGGCAATGGGAATGATGTGCAGGTCACCGCGAAGGGAAGGGCCCATGGCCGCTTCCTCAAAGGCAGGTTGTGCGGAAATAAAGAGTTGGTGAAGTGTCTCGTCATCCAAGACAGAGCGCGCTGCGGCAGCAACAGCATCTTCGTCGATCGTAACCTCGGTGTCCGCCTCGCCATCTTCTTGGGCCGCATGCACCAAGCTGAGAAGCCCAGCCAAACGCGGAGCGATCGCGTCGGTGATGCGCTCACGAAGTTCTTGCAGTGCATGCTCCTTCGCTTCTTTGCCCACTTTGATCGCTCGAACACCAGCCTCGGTATCAGCCTCTGTGGTTTCCGTAAGGGCTAGCGATCGGGAGAGCGTGTCTTCGCTCGTGGGATACTTTGAGACGGTGTGTTGAACCACGGCCGTAATGGCTTCCGGGGAAAATGGTTTGGTGATGTAGTCGACGATGCCCATCACTTTGACAAAGCGCTCTCCAACTTGATCGCCCTTTGCACTCATCAAGACAACCGGAATATTGCTTAGCTCTTCTTCTGCTGCGAGCGCGCGGCACACTTGGTAGCCATTCATCTTTGGCATCACAAAGTCGAGAAGGATGAGTCCGGGAAGATGCTTACGAGCAAGCTCAAGTCCCTCCTCGCCGGTCTCTGCAACGTCGACGACAAAGCCCGCCTTGCTGAGAACAAGGTGCACCACCTTCAAGATGGTTGGACTGTCATCGATGACCAAAACGCGAGGCGTTGTCATCGTGGAACTTGGAACTTCTGGGTTTGTCACCGGACTGGAGATCTCCGCTTCCTGCGCAATGTTTAGGAAGGTCCCGATCTTACGTCCTTGTAGCGTGAAAATTCAACGTGGGGGTACGTGGTAGAAGGGGATAGACCTACACTTAACTCAGATTTAGATAAGGCCTGAGAAGTGGAGGCCTCCCAAACCACGTGATATCGTCGGCCCTCAGCCAAGCTGAATTCATGTCAAAGTCCGCATCACCGAGCGACCACTTTCCACGAAAGTTTGGCAAGTATCACCTCCTGGCCCCGTTGGCGCAGGGAGGGATGGGTGCGCTCTATCTCGCGGTCACGGGCGACCAAGGCTTTGAGCGCCTGATGTGTATCAAGACGGTCTTGCCCCACTTGGCGGACAAAGAATATGTCGCGCGATTCCGCGACGAGGCGAAAATTGTAGTTCAGCTGTCCCACGGAAATCTCATTCCGGTTTTTGATGCCGGCCAAGTCGAAGGGGAACTGTTCCTCGCGATGGACTTCGTAAAGGGCAAAGACCTAAGAGCAGTCTGGAACCGCTGTGCAAAAAAGGCCGTTGCCTTTCCAGTTGACGTCGCAGTCCACCTAACCAAAGAGCTGTGCCGAGGACTTGGGTATGCGCACGGCTTTCAAAACATTCACCTAGTCCACCGCGATGTCTCGCCGCCAAATGTCCTGGTCTCCTACTCGGGCGAGGTAAAGCTCACCGACTTTGGTCTCGCCTCCTCAACGATGAAGATGGAGAAAACGCTCCCGGGAATCATCTACGGCAAGGTCGCGTACATGTCACCGGAGCAAGCTCGCGGCGAGGCTCTCGATGGGCGCTCGGATGTCTACGCGGCTGGCATCATCCTTTGGGAGCTCCTCACCGGCCGTCAATTGTTTCCGCCGGGCCAAGAGCAACCGCAAGACCTGTTAAAGCGCGCTCGAAATCCCGAGGTCGTTGCTCCTTCAAAGAAGGCGCCTCGAGTGCCGCACGAACTTGATGCCGTAGTTCTCAAGTCGCTTTGTGCAAATCCCGACGACCGATATCAAAATGCCGAGGAGTTTCGCGATGCTCTTGGTACTTGGCTTGCGGCAAATCACCCAAGCACTGACACCGCGCGCGTAAAGAGTTTCGTCGGGCACCTTTTTGAAGAGGACATCGTCAAAGAGCAGCACGAACGAAAAGCACTCATGCAGCGAACACGCGATCGCGTGAATACTCTGCCGCCGACGGATGAGCTCCGAAAGCTCATCGAAAACGCGGGGCCGGAGGTGCGTGAGTCGTTGCAGAAAGTAGCCGACCGGCGACAGAGTGAGGACGATGAGCATCCTGGCCGTCGCGCTCCGGATCGCGGGGAAGACTTATCGGATCGCCGCGGAGTTCAAGGGCGGCGTTTGCTCGACGCTGTGGATCGCAGCCAGCGTCGCGTTGTGGTGAACGTTCCAAAGCCGGGGCCCGCTGGTGCAACGGTTATCTCCGGTGGTGCTTCCACGAGCGGTGTGGCGGTGGCGGCTGCGACGTTTGAAGATAGCTCCAGTGGCAACACGGGAGAGATCATTGGGCAGATTCTTGAGAATCGCTACAAGGTCATAAAGCTCATCGGCGAAGGTGGCATGGGGCGAGTCTATCTCGCTGAGCACATTGATATTGGCAAGAAGGTCGCCGTCAAAGTCTTGCACCCTGTCTACGGCCGCATGCCTGACTTGGTGGAGCGGTTTCGCCGAGAAGCGCGTGCGGCGAGTCGAATCGGCCATCCAAACATTGTTGATGTCACCGACTCGGGAACCACCGATGACGGCTCGGTGTACTTCGTCATGGAGTATTTGGAGGGCGTCGAACTCGCAGCGGTGATCGACCGAGAGGGCGCCATCGACATTCGACGTGCGCTCGACATCTCGACGCAGGTTTGTCGGGCACTCTCCGCGGCCCACGCCGTTGGCATCATTCACCGAGATCTAAAGCCCGAGAACATCTACTTAACCTCGCGAGAGGGCACATCCGACTTTGTCAAAGTTCTCGATTTTGGCATCGCCAAGAGCAGTGAAGCCGAAGAGGCTCGCTCTAAGAAACTCACAAGCCCTGGCATGGCTATGGGAACGCCCGAGTACATGGCACCGGAGCAGGCGGCCGGCAAACCCGCTGATGAGCGCTGCGACGTGTACGCGTTGGGTGCAATCCTTTACGAGATGCTCTCGGGGAGTCCGCCGTACACAGGCGATAACTTCATGGAGATTCTGACGCGCAAGGCGACGCTTGAGCCTACGCCTCCGCGCCAACTGCGGCCGGAGATTCCCGAGTCTGTAGAAGAACTCTTACTGCGAGCGATGTCGCGGAGCCCCGATGGTCGCCCGCCGTCGATGGAGGCATTCGAGTACGAGCTTACTAAGTGCCTTGCTGGGCGCGGAACTGCCGTAGCCAACATGCTCGGCATTTCACAGGACGACAACTTCGACACGGTTACCGGATTTGAGACCACCATCGGCGTAGCGAGTGCTCCGATGTCTAGCAGTCCAGTGCACACTCCCTCGGACTTCGGAGCTCGCGCGCCTAGCCAGCAACTGCGCAGTGCCACCGAGCCACCAGCGGATACGATTCCATCGGCGGCGCCAAGCGAGCTGAGTGTCGACATGCCAGGACTGCTGCACGACACGACTCGCGAGGAGTCGGTGCCAGATGTAAGCGGTGGAGGCATGCGGGCCTTTGGCTGGATTCTCTTTGCCGCTGTGCTTCTCGGTGGAGCGGCCGCCGTGCTCTTTGTCGCAAAGGGCGAAGGAAACGCGCAGCGGGCTGCCACATCTGCTCCAGATTCGGCTGCGATACCGGCCACGACCACGACGACTCCAGAGGCGGCTCCCAATACGGTACCGGAGGTTGTAAATCCGGTTGTCCCAGCTGCTGCTGTTGCCCTAGATGGTGGCGGCGCCGGCAGTGGAGGCGACGCGGGCAGCGGCTTGGCTGTTGTTCCCGAGGTCACTCCAGAGCCCGACGCTGCCGTCGAGGTTGCCACGGTAAAACCCAATACCAACAAGCCAAACAAACGCCGTGGTCCACCGCGCTCTGCCAAAGAGGCGCAAAAACTCCTCACCCAAGCTCGTGGGCTCGCGGGCAATATGAAGTGGGAAGAGGCTCGGGAGAAGTACGAACGCGTGGTCTCCGGGCGCTTCCTGAAGCAACGCGGCTACCTCGGATTGGCAGACGTCGCCTTTCAAAACAAGAATGCCGAGCAGGCGATCAAGTTCGCCAAGAAGGCTGGACAGAGCATTCCGGCGCAGATGGTCTTGGGCAATGGCTATTTTAAAAAGGGCGACTACAAGGCCGCGCTGGAAATCTACAATCGAGTTCTTGCGAAGAAGCCGAGCCACCGCGAAGCACAGAGCTCAGCCAAAGAAGCTCGCAATCGGCTCAAGTAGCCACCGCAGTGACTCTGCGAACTGTTCTTAGAAGTCGAATGCCATGCCGGCAGAAGCTCCGCCAGGCACAATGCTGAGAGTCGCACGCTCGTTTCGGCCCGAGCTCGATTCGCTCCAAAACATCCATCCAGCAGCGGCGCCGGCGGCTACCGAGGCAGCAATGGAGAGGACGCCCCCAAGCATGGTTTGCCGGACAAACTTGCACTGTTGGGTGCTCGAGTCGCAGGCCGGGTTGTCGTCCAGAACTACCAGCGTTGTTCCCACAACGAGCAACGTTCCCGAGGCTGCGACCATGCCCCATTTCAAATAGCCGTAGTCGCGGGCTCGGGTTGTTGAAACGCCGACAGGAGCGACCATCGGCAGCTCAAAGCGCTGTGCGTCTTTGGTGCCGGCAAGTACTACGATGGTCTTCGCGGTGTTTGCGTAGCCCTCTTTGCGAGCGCTCACCCGATGTTGCCCAGGCTCAAGTTCGGTCTCAACCGGGCTGCTTCCGGCTTCAAGGCCATCGATGGAGACAATCGCGCCGTCGGGAATGCTGGCGATGGTTACCGCTGTGAACTTGGTTGCATCAACCACAAGAAGCTGTTCGGCCGCGTCCCTGCTGCGCTCGTTGAGGTCGGCGATGGTGCAAACCGCACAGCTTGTGGTGACACTATTGACGAGTCGCTCGTCGCCACCGACTTGCAGTAGCTGCAACTCAAGTTCGTAGTGAGCGCCGCTTGCTGTGAGCACCGCGCGCACGAAGTGGGTTGCAGCGATTCGGTCTCCGATGCGCTCGAGACAATCGCTTGAGAAGCAGCCAATTAGCTCGGGTTCACCAGCAAGGCCGCGGCGAGCGTCCTCAAGCCCAATCACTGGACCACCGGTTTCGAGCCCTTTGGCAATTGCCACCTGCACTTGCTTGCGGAGCTCGGGTGGGGCGTCACCGGCGATCTCCAGAGAGAGGAGGGCAACACGGTCAGCACCCTCGGCCAGGGCGTCGGTGCGGGGAATAGCCACGAGGGCTGTAGCAAACGCGATGGCGAGACACAGGGCACGCATTGGCCAAGACTTTAGCAAATTGTCATCGCAATCTTCGGTGAAGGGGATTCGCACGAATACCGAACGCAAACTTGAACGTAGTATTGCGGACAATGCCACGACGAACACTCACCGCCCTCTGCTCTCTGTGTGTGCCCTTCCTTGTATCGCTCGCGTTCTACTTGCCCCAAGGGCAGGCCCAAGATCGCAGCCATTCGGAAGAGCCCACAGGCGGTGTCCATCTACCGAGTGCTCCGCTCGCCGGGCAGTTTGATGCAACCGCGGTAACCGTGAATCCTGCGGGACTGAGTTTGTTGGAATCGCCAAACCTAACGCTGGCATTGGACCTGGCGCGCGAAGAGGGCGCCGCGCGTAGCGGACCTGGAGGAGGCATCTACTATGCGTCGAAGCTTGGGGGTGGAGTACTGCCGAGTCTTGGGTGGGGAATCTCCCTCGAGTGGTTGCGGCCCCCGCGCGCAGAACTAACACCGGATCCGGGAACGCCCACACGACTCACCAATAGTTTCTCTCTCCCTATGGGAAGCAGTGCGAGTTTGGGCTTCGCATGGCACCACTTCTACGATGATGTCGGCACGTTGGGCGGACTGGATACGTATGACCTCGGTTGGCAATCGCGCTTCGGAGCGCACTGGGCCGCCGGGCTCGTGGTTCGCGACTTGGGAGCACCCGAGGTTGCTGGCCAAACTGTCCAGCGACGCTATGAGGCAGAGATTGTATCTCGCCCACTTGGAACCGATCGATTGGAAGTCGCCCTGGGAGGCCGCATTGGCGAAACTGACGCAGATCTGGGCAATGGCCGAGGGATTGACGGTTGGCTCAAATGGTCAGCGCGCCTAGCCCGAGGTGTGTATTTTCGTGGCGAGGCAGGCTCCGAGAGCTTGACTCGAATCACCACGACCGGCACTGCCGTAACAGAAGAATACCTACGAGATTATCGCGTGAGCTCCGGCCTGGAGTTCTCCTTCGGAAGTCTTGGAACAGCGGCCTATGGCACGCTGCTTCGCGACGCGGATGGTGACACCAAGGCAACCGGTGGCACCTTGGTGGCGCGCATAAGCCCAGTTCAAATTCCCTCGGTTCTGCCGGAGAGCAAGCGCATCGAGCGTTTGGACCTCAAGGGGGGAATCGGGCAGCGGCGTCTCACATCGATCGTCGCCAAGCTGGGGCGCATCGCCAAAGATGACAACGTCGTGGGCCTCTTTGTGAACATCGATGACACCGCGGGCGGTTGGGCGACCCTACACGAGGTTCGCGCGCAACTCGTGAAAGTTCGCGAATCCGGCAAGAAGGTGTTCGCCTTTATGGTCGCTGGCGATACGCGCCAATACTTCTTGGCATCAGCCGCCGACAAAGTCTACGTGGACCCCGCTGGCGGAATTCGACTGCAGGGCTTTGCAGGGACTTCGCTGTACTTCAAGGGGCTCTTCGACAAGCTCGGCGTGAAGGCGCAGTTCGAGAAAATCGAAGAGTACAAGAGCGCCCCGGAATCGTGGACTCGTTCGGGGCCCACCAAACCGGCGTTTGATATGCGCAACGCTCTCTACGACTCAATCTATGGCACTCTCGTTGCCGATATTGCCAAGTCGCGGGGCATCAGCGAGGAGCGCGTTCGAACGCTAATCGACAATGGCCCCTATACATCGGGTGACTTAGAAAAACTCCCAGACTTGGTCGACGCTGTGGTCTTGCCCGACGACTTGGGCGAAATCATCAGCAAGGAAATGGGTGGCAACTACCGATTTGGGGCAGCTCCCTCTGAACGACGAGAGCGATGGGACCGGCGCAAAGTGGCGGTCATCTATCTGGTAGGCGATATCGTTGGCGGCAAGAGCCGCAGCATTCCTCTTCTCGGACGCCAGCTTGTGGGCGCGCAGACGGTGGCGGAGGCGCTGTCCTCCGCACGTAAAGACAGCGATATCGAGGCCGTGGTTCTGCGCATCAACTCGCCTGGCGGAAGTGCACTCGCCTCCGAGGTGATGGCCCGCGAGGTCAAGAAGCTCCGCGGCGTCAAGCCCATCATTTGCTCCATGGGCGATATGGCGGCGTCGGGCGGCTACTTCGCAGCTGCCTACTGTGACCGCATTTTTTCCGACTCCATGACAATCACCGGCTCGATCGGAATCTTTAACGGCAGCTTCGACGTCTCTGGCTTGCTCTCCAAATTCGGTCTCTCGTGGACAACCTACAAGCGCGGCAAGAACTCGGATCTCGGTTCGATGTACCGAACGATGGAGGAACGAGAGAAGCGCCTCATGAAAGAGAAGCTCCACTACTACTACGGTCGCTTTATCGGTGCCGTTGCTGAGGGACGTGACATGAGCCGAGACGACGTTGATCATGTTGGCCGTGGCCACGTGTGGACAGGCGAGCAGAGCCTCAGCATCAATCTTGTAGACGAACTCGGCGGTGTCCTGGATGCGATTGCCTATGCCAAAAAGCAAGCCGGGTTTGGCGACAAAGAAGTCGCTACCCTTATCATGCTTCCTCGCCTTGAACAGAGCCTCCTTGGGAAAGTTCTGGGTGGGCCGCTTGGGCTCGCAAAAGGTGCTGCAAAAGACGACGCGACAATGAAGAGCATTGAGCCGGTTGCGCGGCTCATGGGCCTGATGCCAGGAAACTGGGGACAGAGGCTACTTGGCGCGATTCCCGGAAGTGTCTGGGCTGAGCCAGGGGTCGTGCAAGCGCGCTTGCCGTTCTCAGTTCTTTGGGACTAGCCCCGCCAGGGCAATGCCCTATTCGGCTAAGAGGTCTTCTAACCAGGAGTCCTCGTCCTCCTCGTCTTTGTACTCGCAGCCCCGTTCCATGAACTCCCGCATGTCTGCCGGCATCGGGCAGTTCACCGTCGTCATGCCTTGGGTGGGGTGCGGAAACGAGAGCTCGACAGCGTGAAGAGCATGCCTCGGTAGCTCAAAGAGCCGACGCGTCTTCGCCGTGAAGCCATGATCGCAATAGTCGGCAAATGCATCGTCTCCATGACCGTAGAGCTTGTCGCCGACGATGGGAAAACCAAGCGCTGCGAGGTGCGCACGAATCTGGTGCTGCCGCCCGCTCACGGGTTTGCACTGCACTAGGGTGTAGCCGGGAGCGGGCCTCTCAAGAACGCGAACCAGTGTTTGGGCAGGGGGCGCGTCATCGCGAACGGTCATGCGAATGGAAATGGGTTGATCCGGATCCACAAGCCCAATCGGCAAGTCGATAGAGAACTCCTCTTCCCAGGGGGCGTCTCCGTGCACGATCGCCAGGTAGGTTTTCTTCGTTGTCTTCTTCGCGAACGCTTGCTTGAGCTCCGCTGCTGTCGCCTTGCTAAATGCCACAAGGAGGCAGCCGGAGGTTTCCATGTCCAGCCGGTGACAAATCTGTGGTGGTGGCTCGCCGTAGTGCTCGAGCAAGACGCGGGTGAGGGTGTTGAAATAGAACTTTGCGGTGGCGTGAACCGCTAGCCCGGCGGGCTTGTCTAGAACCATCAGAAGGTCATCTTGGTAGAGCGATGTGAAGTGCCGCGGGCAGGGGGGCTCGGGGCGGGCAGGTAGCTCAATGACGATTTCCTCGCCGAGTTCCACGCGTGAGGAAGGTCGCAACGGGCGGCCACTGTCTCGTCTCACGTGGCTCTTGACGATGGATTGGATGCGAGTGCGCGAGATCCTAGGGATCTTGGTCTTGAGGAATTGGTCAAGGCGCAAACCTGCGGCCCCCTCATCCACCACCATAATGCGCGGAATCACCCTCGGGGCGCCGTTTTCGTCGAGGTGGATGTCGACGCCATCTTCACGAGACATTTCCGCGCGATACCACATGGCTGGGGCCTCGGGTAGTCATCGCCCGGTCGCCTGCGTATGATATCCGGGATGTCAGATACCGAACAGGGAGCAGCGGGGGACAAGCGCAAGAAGAGCAAGTTTCCAGATTTCGTACCACCCACGAAAATCGCCTACGCCTCCGACACCAAAGGTGGCCCCACACTTCATCTTCGGCGCTGCACGCTAACCCTTCTTGGCCCCGATGGTCGTGCGGTCAAAGAGTACTCGTTCGAGAAGGAAGAGGTCTCCGTTGGCGCCATGAGCGACAACGATGTGGTCGTCAAGGACCAGACCGCATCCCGATATCACGCCAAGATTGTTCAAGAGAACTCTGGCTACGTCCTAGTCGATCTGCGATCAACCAACGGTAGCTTCGTAAACAAAGTTCGCATTCGCGAGGCGTTCCTCACCCCAGGCACCACGATTGCCATCGGCCAGACCCGCTTTCGCTTCAATGCCCAAGAAGAGCAAGTGGCAATTGTGCCCTCAGACTCCGACCGCTGTGGCGACATCATCGGAGGCAACGCTGGCATGCGTCAGCTGTACTCCATCCTCGAGAAAATCGCGCCGACCGCGACGACCATTGTCATCGAGGGCGAGACCGGTACCGGCAAAGAAGTTGTTGCGCAGAGCGTGCACAAGCTCTCTCCTCGCAGCAAAGGGCCCATCATCATCTTCGATTGCGGCGCGGTTCCTCCCAACCTAATCGAATCAGAACTTTTCGGACACGAGAAAGGCTCGTTCACGGGCGCGGTGATGACACGTCAGGGTCTCTTCGAGATGGCCGACGGCGGAACACTCTTCCTCGACGAGCTTGGCGAGCTTCCAATCGACCTGCAGCCAAAACTCTTGCGCGTGCTTGAGAATCGCGAAGTGCGTCGGGTTGGTTCGTCCAAGTCGACCAAAGTGGATGTGCGCATTATTGCCGCGACAAACCGAAATCTTGAAGATGAGGTTAAGGCCGGCAACTTTCGACAGGATTTGTTCTACCGCCTTTCGGTCGTGCGAATTCGTTTGCCCGCACTCCGCGAGCGCACCGACGATGTTGGCTTGCTTGTGAGTCACTTCCTGGAGAATCAGCGCTACAACCGCACGCCTTCTGGGGAGAAGCGCAGCCGTGGCATCTCGCCGGCGGCTCTGCAGGTCTTACAGCGATACAACTGGCCGGGCAACGTGCGCGAGCTGGTCAACGTGATTGAACGAGCGGTGTCCTTCTGCGAAGACGGCATCATCGAGCCACGCGACTTGCCCGAGCATCTCCTCAGCGCGCAGCCCATGCAGACGGCGTATCAGCCGCCGATGACGGATCCCGATTCAACGGTTGGTACCGGAGTCTCGCTGCAATCGGAGGCGCCTCGTCCACCTGCCGATTTGGTTTCGGGTGAGGTGACATTCAAGGATGCAAAGGAGAAGTGGGTGTCTGCGTTTGAGCGCGACTACATCATCTCTCTTCTCAAGCGCCACGACGGCAACATCTCGCATGCCGCGCGTGAGTCGGATATCGATCGCAAGTACTTTCGAAAGCTGATGAAGAAGTACGACATCGACGCCGCAATCGGCAAAGAGTAGCGCGTCTCGCACCGAGCGACGGCTTGAGGTCGCGCGGTGATTCGTGGTCTAAAAAGGGGGCTATGGCCTCACAAATCCACTGGCGCCACTGGCTAACCGGCAACGGCCTGCTGCTCTTGCTTCCCGCGCTCGTCTTCAATCTTCTACTTATGCCCCACTTGCCGGTGGCGTATCAAGCAGACATCTGGGATGACGTTCCCAACGTCATTGCGGTACCGGAGGTCGTGTTGCGCATACTTGTCTTTGCCATACCCGCATTGATGGTGTTTCGTGGCAGAGGCCATAGGCTGCGCGGAGGGCTTGCCCTCTTCGCAATGGGCTCTCTCATCTATGCTGCATCGTGGCTCTTGCTCATCGCATATCCCGATGGCTCGTGGGCACAAAGTGGTCTTGGCTTCCTCGCTCCTGCATACACGCCAGCGTTGTGGCTCGCTGGCTTGGCGATGCTCATGCACAACTTCGCAGTACCGCAGCGGTGGTATCGCCGATGGATGTATGGAGCTGTTGCAGCGGCGTTTCTTGGCGTTCACATCACCCACGCGGCACTCGTGTTCTCACGACTACCTTGAAGGCGCGGGCGAGACAGTGTTGTGAGTTCTGCCGGATAAACAGCAGTCAGCCGCACATCTAGCTGAATTGACGATTCGGGCCTGCGAGTTTTACCTAATTGCGAAATGCTGAGCGCATGAAGATGCTTCGTTGGAGGTCGAGCCCAAGAAGTTGGATTATTCTGGGGAGATATGCCGAACTGGTTCTGTCACAATCCGCACTGCCCCGACTGCGATAATCCCCAGCCGATCGCCGGTTTGGCAATACGTCCTCCGTGCAGGACGTGCGGCAACACAGATCACGGCATGGTGATGTGGCGTGTTGGCGGGAGTCCAGACGACCCCTCGGGCAGGGCGAGAATCAATTCGCGAGCGCGCTCCGATTCAAGCACGGCAAAGCGCGGACGCGGCTTCTACTGCCAAAATCCAAACCAGAGCGGAGATACCAACGGGGTTGGCTTTGCACTGCGCATGTATCCAAGGCGTCGACTGATGTTCTTTATCAATCACGACGAGGTTCCCCGGGCATTGGGGTTCCTGCGCTTCTATGCCGACTTGGGCATTTCCGCCGACCGGCTGCTCGTCGTTGTCTGTGACAGAGACTCCTCGAAGCGAGTGGCTTTGCCTTCCAAAGGCAAGCGCGGTCAACTTGAGCAAGCGATGCAGGTGTGGGCCGAGAGCAATCCACTAGGCGATGCAGAGCCAGGAACAAAGAAGAAGAAGAATCAGTTCAAGCAACGACACAAGGTGATGGACGAGCTTCTCGGGCCGCTGTTGGTCTCGCGCCACAACGCGCGGAGCCGGTCGCGGGTCAGTGATCCGACGATGCAAGTCACAGCAGATCTGGTCGAGCTCCATCTTCTCGCCACGGTGGTCCCTTGGACGGGAAGTACGCTGTCGGGAAACCAGCTCTATCAAGTCGTCTCGGATCCTCAGCGAAGCAAGTGGAAGAAGTACGACATCGAATCCCTACTGCCCCTCGCTCCCAGAGACCATTGTTACAATGTTGGGCAGAGTACCTCCGACGTTATGGCCATGACCCGTGAGTTGGGTACCTCGGCGATCTTGCATCTGCGCGAGACATTCGAGTCTCAAGAGATTCCGGCCATTGATGATTTTGTGAACACGTTCGTGCGACGACTCGTTCGTGGCCCGACGAAGCCGGTTCTGCTGTTGGTTTGGGTCCGGGGCGTAAGTGGATCGGAACGAGCGAGCCTGGAAAGAGCAAACATCAGTGGAGACGATGTAAGCGAGGAGAACCGTGGCGCAGTGGAGGCAGCCAAGCGCAATGCCCACCATGTGATGACACCTCAACTCTTTGAGACCCTGCGGCAAGTGGTGAATCGCTTAAACGATCACAATGGTCGGCGCTACATCTTGTGTCCGATCGGCGATGAGATACGCCTAAACCAATATGACAACAAGTCACCGTTAGTCCTTGGTGAACAACCAGACAACCTGATCAAGTTCTTTGGCCGACTCGCTGAGTTTTCCTATGCTGTCGGCGGGCGAAAATTTGGTCCTCGACGATCAGCCCAGTCCTACTTTTTGTACAAACTCGCGAGTCACCCTGCTCTCGGTGGAGCCGTACAATTTGGGTTGCGAAGTGGTGCCATGGAGACTCTGATGTACCTGGGGTTTCCTACGATCTACTTAGAAGACCTATTTGAGGAGAGTGGTCCACGCATGGCAGCGGTCACGAATCAAGGCGTGCAACAAGCCGCCACGGACATTGAGTTCCAGAGTGAGCTGGCAAAAGCCAATGGGAATAAGCAACGTCTTGAAACTCTGCGCCGACAACGGGAAGCCTCCCAAGTGGCGCTGATGCCGGCTCCGCTTCGCTCGATCTTCCGACAAATGCGTGAATCCAGTAGTGCGCTTGGCCAGGCGACAGAAGCAATCCTGACGATTCACTCGCAACGACGAGACGCGGCGCCGCCTTACCCCTTTTTCTTCCGTCTGCTCACACGAAATCTGATCGGCCTCAACCCGGTTGGCTCGGGCAACGTGCAACGTCTAGCCTATCGCTACGGCGGAACGGAGCAACAAGCGAGGGGGACGATCACAGACACGGAGTTTGATCAGCTGCTGGCGCTGGTTGCGTATTGCGGGGAGTCCCTCCAGGTCTACCAAGATGCGATCGAGGCAGGAGATCCACTTTGGCCTGCCGATGCGTACATTCGGAAGGCTTTCGAAAAGCGCAAGCGACGCTAAGGCGCGGGCGAGAACCGTTCGCGTGACAACGCGCGAGCGGCCCGGATGCGAAGACGACGAGAGAGAACCAAGGACGAGAGAGAACCAACGACGAGAGAGAACTACATGTCGCGCTCGTCAATTCGACGGGCGCCTTCCATGAGTAGAGCGGTGGTACTGGACTCGATTTCCGCCTCGCGATCGACGGCCCCGGCTTCAAACGAGAAGAGACCTTTCGACCACTCGAGAATGAAGTAAATTGCGAGTTCGTTTCGCGGCTCTTCGAGTCCAACAATCTCGGCAGCGATTGGCCTACCTTCGCGAAGATAGAGCTTGGCCTCCACGGTGGTCTCTCCTTCTCGCGTCACACTGAGGACACCGTTCTTGCGATCCATATCCATGAGGACCAGGAGGGAGGAGATGCCTACTTCGCTGAGGTTGCCGGCCAGAGCGGCACCAGCCGTTACTTCGCTTTGGGAATCGGCCCGGCCACGTTCTTCCGGTTGGCCTAGCTGTTCGCGTGCTGCACTCTCAAGACGGGCTGTTCGCTGCATCGTCTTCGCAACACGCAAGTCCAACTCCTCAAAACGGAATGGCTTGGGCAAATAGTCGTCGGCTCCAAGGCGAAAGCCGCGAATGCGATCGTCGTCAGACCCGAGGGCCGTAAGAAAAATTACTGGGACAAAGGCAAACTCGGGACGCCCGCGCAGCGCCTTCACGAGTGACCAGCCGTCCATGTGCGGCATCATCACATCGGTAATGAGTAGTTGCGGTGGCGAAGCTACGGCCTTCTCAAAAGCCTCTTCCCCATCGCATGCGGTCTCAACTTCGTAGCCGCGTTTCTCCAGCACCGTTGTGACCATGCGGAGAATCCAAGCGTCGTCGTCGACGACCAGAATGCGTGGCTTCTCCATGGGCGGCCTAGGGTAGCCTTGGGGGTGTGCTGGGTCAACTCGCCCAGCGCGTGCTTGCTACCGCGCGCGTGCCGGACCCGAGCGCGGGAAGCGCAATGCGGGGTCGAGTGGTTTCTCACTGAGCGAGACGTTCTTCCAGCGATCGTCTGCGAGCTTCGTCCTAACTTGGCCCTTCGAAGTAGCAACGAGCAGTTCGCCGGCATGCTCCGTGAGGATGGAAAACCGGTCCCCCGCAGCAAGCGGCCACAGTTCCTCAATTTGCGTTAGGGCATCTTGGCCAACTTCGAGAAGAACCGTCTTTGCTTCTGCGGATGGGGGCTTGTCTGGATACTGAGCCGCCGCGAGAAGCCTTCCGCCCACAACGCCCAGGGCTTCGACGTGAAGTTCGCTTCCCAAGGAGCCCGTCGAAACGAGCCGGGCAGTGCGCTTGTTGAGGGAAAAGACTCGGCCTTTGCTTGTGAGTGCGACAGCGAGCTTGCCGGCGAGCCCATGAACTTCCGCGATGCTCTCACCGGGCGCCAAGGTGATGGCAATGCGCTGCCAACCGGCTCCGCGCCCCGACCAGAGTTGGCCATCGACATCGGCAAAGAAGACTCGTGTCGCACTTGCAGCCCAGAGATGTTTTACGACGGCGGGCGTGATGGCAAGGGCGCGCCACCCCGTTGCACCGAGCTCGTAGAGTTGCCTGCGCATCGCGATGATGGGAGCTGAGCCCGAGCTGGCTGCGGAGGGTCCCTTGCGGGCAAGAGAGTACCCAGACCACAGACCGTCTTCTTGCGCGAACAGCGGGGCCCGGTTGCCGGCCGCATAGAGCTTGCCATTGCCACCTCGAAACATTCTCGTCACCGAAACCGAGACACCACCAGAGCCAATACGTTGCCAAGCCAGATCTCCAGCGGGCTCGTACTGCTGTCCTGAGCGCCCTACGAGGGTAATCGAGCCACCCTTGCCTCGTAGGACAGAAGTGAGCTGGGCGTCGAACTTCGGTGCGGCAGGATATGGATCGGAAGCGGGCTGAGCCTTTGGCGGCGCTGCGGGCGGAGTGCTTGGCGGCGCTGCGGGCGGAGTGCTTGGCGGCGCTGCGGGCGGAGTGCTTGGCGGCGCTGCGGGCGGAGTGCTTGGCGGTGCGCTGTCAGCCGTTGGTGCCGACTCTGGCTGGGCGTTCAATGTCTCGGCTGCACCACCCAGTAGGGAGAGCGATGCAATCAGGGAAACCCCTGCGCGTGAGAGTGCGACTCGGAACATTTCTTACGGCGCTGCCGGTTCCGCTTTCGCTGGCTCAGTGGCTGTTGGCGCCGCTGCTGGCTCTGCGGTTGTTGGCGCCGCTGTTGGCTCTGCGGCTGGCTCTGCGGCTGTTGGCGCCGCTGGTTCTGCGGTGCCCGGCGCGGTCTTGGCAGCTTCTCCACCGGTGGCTGCGGCTTCATGACCAACAGGATCGATAGCCGGAGCCTCCTCTTCGGTGGGCTCAGCGGCAGGCTTTGTGGCCGCTTCGGTCTTGCCCTCGGGAGCTTCTTTTCCAGCTGGAGCGGGAGCAGCCATTCCGCCGGCCGCCTCGCACTTTTCAAGATCCGTGATTGTCTTTGCCACCCGCATGCACTCCACAGCTTCTTTGCTGGAGTTTCCTCGGCAGCTGCGCACTGCTGCTACTGGGTCTGCACCAACATCGTTCGCATCCTGGCCTGAGATTCGGCGAATGTTCTCGATTGCCTCGCGACAGGCTTTCTCTGATGGCTTCGCTTTGCAGCCAAAGCCCGCTGCTGAGGTGCCAAGGCCAAGGGCCATCACAAAGGGAAGTACACGTGAAATACGAGCGCTCATTTCGATAAGCCTACGCGTTGCTACGAGCGAAAGCGACCCAAGCGCCAGGCAATGGCGAGGCCGGCGCGGCCGATATAGAGAACATTGACAACTCCATAGGCCCAGAAATAAATGTCGATGCGGTCAAAGATCGCCACGATCCATATGTACTGCGGATAGTGCACAACCGAGCGGGCAGCGTGTTCAAGCAAGCTAATCGCGGCACCGATAGGGCCCGCTCGTTTTGCGATGACGGCGGGTTGGCCATCTTTTGTGGGGGTTTGCCCGCTGTACTCAGGCCGTCGCATAAAGGAGGTGAGGGTGAGTCCGGTAGCCAGGGCGAAGAGAAATCCCAGCCCGATGAGGAGATAGTGCTCGTCGCCGGTTACGCGCCACATGCGGATGGTCACGCAGCCGAAGATCAGCATGGCCTTGAGCTCGTCCATTAAGAAGTCGAGCAGGTGGCCCAAATGCGATGCCACGTTTTTGCAGCGGGCCAACATGCCATCGGCACAGTCGAAGATGAAGCTAATGTGGTTTACGACAACTGCGGCGATGAGCCACAAATGGCCTGGGGCGAGAGCAAAGAGCGCACCTGCGCCGGCAGCAATAAAGAACGATAAAAACGAAACCTGATTCGGAGTGACAGGAGTGCGTCGCAGAAAAAAGACGAGGACCGCAGCCACGGGACGGCACATCCACTCCGTGAACCAGTTGATGTCCTTCTTCTTTTTGCAGGACCGATAGATTTCCGCGATTTCGCTCATGAGCCGTTGCCGTTGGGAAGCTGGTGTTTACCAGAGCGCGGGCTCCGAGGCGGATTCGAAATGAAGCGTAATCCCAAGCGTTTGCCGTCCCAACACGTTTGGGGCCTGGTGGCATGGCTCACGTTCCCGGCCCACTCGATTGTTGGCCGGCCTGTGGAGCGGGAAACGAGACACCTGCACCGTGAGGAATGCTCAGCTTTTGTGCTTGCGCTGGCATGTCGGTATCTGTAGTTTCCCTCAACTTGAAAACCTCTAAGGATAAGGGAGTTTAGGATGCCAGAGCACACAATTCCCAATTCACTCGTCGAGAACATCCGTAATGGACGCGCCGCAATTATTGTTGGCGCGGGTATCGGCGCAGCGTCTTGGAAACAACTACTTGAGAAAATGAACACCGAACTCCGCTCCCGCGGAGTGGATGGCGACGAAGCCGCCGCCAAGGATGTCGACAAACTGCTCCACAAGGGCAACATGGTTCGCGCCGCCGCCTTCTTGGGCAGGCAGCTCGGCAGTGAAGTTTGCGACAAAGTCGTAGCCGAAACGTGGGCGGATACGGGCGAAATCCCCGAAGTCGCCAAGGCTCTTGCATCGTTGCCCATGCGGCAGATGTGGACCACGTTTCCCGGTGATGCCTTGGAAAAGGCCATGGCGCAAAACCTGCCCGACGATTGGCCTCTGCCGACGGTTCTCACCTACAAGCAGGCTGGCGAGATCGACAAACGCCGTCGAACCGTTCTCAAAGTTCTCGGCGATTTCGACTCGTTTATTGCGACCCCAAAGTCCATTCGCCAAGCGCTCTCCAATGCGGACGAGCTGCGCGAATTTGTCAAACCATATTACGCGGAGGGCTCGCTGCTCTTTGTCGGTTTCCGCTATGGCGACCCCGACTTGGCTGCGTTGCTCGATCGAGTCTTTGGTTCGTTTGAGCCGACCGAGAGCGAGCACTTCATGGCGGTTGCCGGCGTCGGCCCCGTCACCGTCGACGAGCTTGCCTCCGAGCACCACATTACCGTGCTCAACTTGCCCGGCAAAGGCACCGACGAGGAGGCCAATGCGGCCCTTGTGGAGCTTTTGGGTTCACTTGGCAGCCAGTGCGAAGAAAACGGCCTAAGCCTCGCGAAGATGCGACCCGAAGCTGACGACCTCGAAGGTTGGATCGGGATCCTTCACGAGAACGAGTTTGACAAGGAAGCTCTCGAAGCAGTTTCTGCGATTGAGACCCAAGCTCGCGATGGGGAAAACTCTGAGCGACTCGTAGAAGTTCTGATGCTCAAGATCGAGCTAACAGGCGATAGCGCTGAGCGTGCAGGGCTATTGCGCGAAGTTGCTGGAGTCTTTGAGTCCTCGGAAGATGCGTCAGGTGCATTCACCGCCTACACCGCCGCCCTTGGAGAGGATCCAAGCGAACTCAGCGCCCTCGAAGCTGCCGAGCGCCTTGCAGGCGAACTCGATGGTTGGGGCGAACTTGTCGCCGATGTTGGCTCGGTTGCCGGCGAAATCGAAGACAAGAAGCTCGCTGCGATTTACTACGCCCGTCTCGGTCGTTGGTACCACCGCAAGCTCGACCACATTGACTACGGAATTGCGAGCTACCGGGAGGCGCTTCGCCGCGACTCGGAATTGCTCGACGCCTACGAAGGGCTTGGCGAAGCCTACCGAGTGCAACAGCGCTGGGGAGAGCTCGCAGACCTTATTGATGCGCAGCTTGAACACACAAGCGACGTCGACGCAAAGTTCGACTTGCACCTGGCCATTGCCGATATCTGCGAGTCGCAACTCGCCTCGACTCCGCGGGCAATCGATGCGTATGAGAGTGCACTGGCCCTCGACACGAATGTCGAAGACGCCTTTGTTGCTCTTGAGCGCCTCTTCCGCCAGAGCGAGCACTGGGGCAAGCTCGCCAAAGTGCTTGAGCGCAAGGCTGACTTCTTAGAGAAGTCGGGCAACGCCGCCCAAGCGACCCAAGTTCGTCGTGACATCAACTCGATGCGCGCCGACAAGCTTGGCGATTTGGAAGGCAGCATCGGCAAGCACGAGTCTGCACTGAAAAACGATCCGAACGACATCGAGGCGCTGCAAGCTCTCGAGGACCTCTACGACAAATTGGGACGCACCGAGGATTACCTCAACGTGCTCACAACACTCGCAGAAGTCTCTCCTGATGAAGAGCGACCTGCGCTGCTTCGCCGCCTTGCAATGGAGCTAGAGGAGCAAGAGGACGGACAGGTTGCAGCCATCTCTGCACTCACGCAACTCATCGATCTCGATTCCGAAGCACAAGATGCCTACCGCTCTCTTGAGCGTCTGCATCGCGACGCAAAGGATTGGCAAGGATTGGTTGCTGTACTTGAGCGCCACGCGTTTGTGGAAAAGAGCCCGAGTGAGCGCACCCTGATCAACATCAAGATCGCGGATGTTCAGGAAACCGAACTCTCCGATCCACATCGCGCTGTTGAGGCCCTGGAGAGTGCAATCTCCGATAGCCCCGACAACGTCGATGCCATGAGTGCACTCGCGCGCATGTACAAGCGAACCGAAGCCTGGCAACAGGCAGCGGATATGTTTGCGCAGCATGCCGAGCACCTTGGAAAAGCGGGCGCCGCACAGTGGGCACACGCTGGTCACATTGCGTTCGACAACTTGCAGGATGTCGAAACCGCTCGCCAGTACCTTGAGAAGGCGCTGGAACTCAGCGCTCACAACCTTGAGGCACTTACCTGTCTTGCTCGTCTGCACAAGAGCGAAGGAGCTTGGGAGAGCGCTATCAACCGAATGGTCGATGCCGCCGACGCAAGTGCCAATCGTTTGGACCGCGTTGCGATGTTGCAGCAGGCGTCAGTGCTTTGCGAAAGCAAGCTTGGCGATGCAAAGCGCAGTCTCAACCTTCTTCGGCGCGTACTCGAAGTTGACCCCGAGAACATCGAGGCCGGACTGCAGATTGCCGAGAGCTTGGTTTCTACCGAGCAGTGGCGCGAAGCACTTCCTGTTCTCGAAATGGTCGTGCGCCGCACCGACCCGGATGACCGCGTTGAGCTGTCGACACGAAGCATGGAAGTTGGACGCATTTGCACCCAACTTGGCGAGCACGACAAAGCAGAAGAACACCTAAGCAAGGCTGTCGAGCTTGACCCGCAATCTCTAGACGCCGCCTTGGCGCTTGGCGATGCGCTCTTTGCTGCCGCCTTGGCCGAGAAAGAGAACGACCGCTGGCTTCGCGTGGACAAGCACTACCGCTCCATGCTGGCTCGCCATCGTTCGGGGCTTGCCGATAGCCAGGTTGTCGATCTTTGGCACAGGCTTGGCGTTACGGCTCAGCACCTTGGCGACGCAGGTAAGGCAGAAGCCGCACTGCGCCGAGCCTTGGAGAGAGACTCCGGGCACCAGCAGAGCTTGCGAAGCCTCGCAGAGCTTGCCGTAGGCAAAGAGGATTGGAAAACCGTGGTCTCGTGCAAGCGCGACCTTCTCGATTCGCTTGGCGAAGACGAGCGCTGCGCGATGCTTGAGGAAATCGGTGATTTGTGTCAGCAGAAGCTGAACGACCCCGAAACCGCCTTGGGCGCGTACCTCGAAGCGAGCCATATCAAGCCGAACTCGCGAACGTTGCTGCACAAATCACTCGAGCTTCTCACCGTGCAAAAGCAGTGGCGACAGGCAGTGGATGTTCTCGATGCCTTGTCAAATTCTGAAAAGACACCGACACGGCGCGCGAAGTTCCACTACACGGCTGCTGTCATTTGTCGTGACGAGCTTGAGGACACTGACCTCGCAGTTGAGTTCTTTACTCGGGCCCTCGATGACAACCCTGAAACCCACAAGGCATTTGATGCCATCGACAAGCTCCTTTCCTCGAAAGGGGATTGGAAGGCTCTTGCCCGCGCCCACAGAAAAATGCTGAAGGCGATTGGCGAGGACAGCCCAGAAGAATTGCAGCTTCGGTTGTGGACTCGGCTTGGCGACATTAGCTCTGAGCATTTGGGCGACTCAGCAACGGCGATTACCGCACTTGAAGTGGCAACGTCTCTCGACCCACGTGACATGGGACGTCGTGAGCAGTTGGTGAATCTCTATCTCGAAGCCGGCGATCGCCGAGACGACGTGATTGAGGAACTCCAAGCGCTGATCGCGGCGGATCCGGATCGCGTGGAGCTGTACAAGGTTCTAAGCGAGCAGTACCGAGCGCAGGGAGAAAACGACAAGGCCTACTGCGTTGCGCAGGCATTGGTCTTCCTCAAAGCTGCCAACGACGAAGAGGGAAGTCTCTACAAGTCGGGCAAGCCGCAGTCATTCGTGGCTGCCAAGCGCCGCCTAACCGAGGAGCTTTGGCAGAAGGCGGTGATTCACAATCGTGAAGATCGTCATGTGAATGCCATCTTCTCTTCGATTATCGGGCAGGTCGCGGCCACCACCGCACAGCCTCTCAGCGCCTTCAACTTCGAAGGCAAGAGTGTGTCTGACGATGGATCGACCATCTCTCGAGTATTCCGCTATGCAAGTGGAGTCTTGGGACTTTCACCGGAACCCACACTTTTTGTGGAGCCGGAGAGTGGCGAAGGACTGCGAGTTGCCAACACTGTCGCCGAGGGCAAACTTCGCCCAACGCTCGTTGCAGGCAAACCGCATGCTGCCAAGGGAAACGAAGCGGAACTCGCCTTCGAACTCGGAAAGCGCATGGCGTACTTCCGACCCGAGCGCTACCTGAACTTCGCCCTGCAAACGTTGCCCAAGCTTGAGGGAGCCTTCTATGGCGCTCTCGATGCTGCTGGCAAAACGGTTGAAGGTCATGGCAATGGCGCGATGAGTACACAGCTCAAGAAGAGCGTGCCGACGGCAGTTCTGGAACAGGTCGGAGTGGTGGCATCAAAGATGGACATCAAACCGAGCAATGGCGTCATTTCAGGATGGCGTTCTGCTACGGACCTCACGGCAAATCGGGTTGGTCTCATTCTGTGCAACGACCTACAAGTCGCTGCTCGTTCGGTGGCAACGGAGAAGTCTTCGCAAAGCACACTGAGCGCAAAAGACCGGCTTCGCGACCTGTTGGCCTACTCGGTTTCCGAGGAGTACTTTGCAGTACGCAAGCACTTGGGCCTCGGCGTCGACGCCCCATCGCAGTGAATCGAGTACGTTTGATAAGCAAGACTCTTATAAGTAAAACTCTGATACTTGCAGCAGCAACGGTTTTCGCCGTTGCTGCCTGCGGTGGCGATGATCCATTCTGTGGTGACAAGCATCTCGACATGGGAGAGGAGTGCGACGACGGCAACGACGACGACACGGACTTCTGTCTATCGTCATGCAAAGCACGCGTACTGTCGCAGCTCACCATCAAGTGGGAGTTCAACAAGGAAGAAGCCGAGGGCTTCACGAGCGATTCATGCATCGATACGGATGCGAGCACGGTGGAAGTCGAGCTTATCGGCGGGCCTGAGCCCATCATCCTGACGGAGCGCTGTTCGTTTCGCCAGGTTGTCTACGTCGATATCCCGGCAGCGGAATACGAAGTTCGCGCCAGGGTGCTCGATTCGGAAGGCATCATGCTTACAAGCAGTGTGCTTTCTGAGAGCTTCAGCTTCGATGGCGGCACCGACATGTTGGAGCTGGTGGTGCCCTTTGAATCTTGGACCCGGTCCTATGACGGCACCTTCTACTTTCGAGTCGCCTGGGATGCAGCGGATTGTGCGGGGGCGGATCCCGCTGTCGTAGATCAGCGGCTCACGCTCGTTGCTGCTGGGCAAACATTCACCGGTTCGACAACCGATGGAGCGGCTCTGGACGGAAGTGCAGCCTCGGCATGTATTTCGGTCGACAACGAGTTTCCTCAGTCGGCCCTAGATGTTCCGGCCGGTCCTGCGTCCTTTCGAGTCGAAGGGCTCGATGCCTTGGGTGATGTGGTGTTCTCGGAGGACTATGAAACCTTCGTCGGAGCAGGCGTCAACAACCCGGAGTTGGTCTTCGATGTCGACGTTGTCCCACCGCCCGTCTAGCGAAGTTGCCCAGCGCTGCGAAACGCAGCGTTAGGCACGATCGCTTTACACTCGATTGCTCTGCGCCTCCTCGCAGTAGGCATCATCCCTCTACCTGTGGCCCCGCAAATTGTGGGGCCACTGTTTTATGAGTATCATGGGCGCGTGATTGCGCGGATTTGTGGAGGAACGAGAGGGGGCATCGCCCTTGTGGCGGCTCTCTGGGTTGGGGCTGCTGGATGTGGCCCACGTTCCTCAACCAAGACAGTGCTCGAAGTGGAAGGCGGGAGCGATAGCGACGTTCGCTATAACGATCGCGAACCACTGCCTGCACCTTCCAAGCTCGCGCCTGGGACCCAAGATGCGGCGTACCTAGAGCAAGTTGCCGAGGTGATTCAACCCGCGTGGTCGAGCTTCTTAGAAGACTGCCGTGTGCGCTTGCCGGCGAGTCATGCTCTCAACGCAAGCACACTCCACACGCAGCTTGTCTTCGTTCTGAGCAGCGAAGGAGTCGTCATCGAAGTGCGACCCGGCAAGGGCAGTGGCAACGCTGAGTTCGACCAAGTCGCACTAGAGATTTCAAGTGACCTCGCTCAACTCCCCAAGCCACCCATGGCTCGTCTCTCCGACGACGATCGGGTGTATTTGGTGTGGAGCTTTGCACGGGATAAGCGCCAGGCGGGCCCTGCATCCGCGAGCTGGAAACACGTCGAACTGCCGCTTGCGCAAGCCCTCCCCAAGCTTCTCGCAGGGCAGCAGTTCGCTACGGCTACCCAGCGCGTCATGGACTCAAACGGAACGCCTGCCGATACGGCTGGGCTCTTGGCAACGATTGCGAGCGCTGTTGTTGGACACGGGCTCACGCGACCAGAACCCGAACTGCAGGCCATCGCGCTTCATACGGTTGGCAGCGCCAAGCTCGCGCAGTACTTGCCCCAAACAAGGCTTGCCCTGCGTTCGACCGAACCCTCGGTTTCCATTGCCGCAATTGGTGCGCTGGCCGTGATTGGTGATGATAGCGACTCAGAACTTCTCTCATCCTTCGCTCACGGTGCCTCTGGAGTTGGCGCCGAGGCCAGCACAGCCGCTGCCAAAGCAGTTTTAACGCTTGGCAAAGGCAAGGCTGTCACAACGCGAGCAATTGCGGATTTGGCAACCAACAACAACGAAGCTCGACGCTCAGCGCTGGCGGTTCTCTCGGTCTTGCCAGCTGCCGATTCCGTAAAACCTCTCTCCGGAATCGTTCTCGGCAAGAGCAAGGCATCTCGCGCAGAGCGCACAGCAGCGGCCGTTGCCTTGGGGCGCCAAGCCGCGCAGTCCCCCAAGGCGGTAAAGGCTCTTCTCGCTGGAACCTCCGATGGCGATGCGTCGATTCGGGTGGCGTGCACAAGCGCACTTGCCGATGCTGCCCACCAGGGGCTTCGAAGTCGGATTGCGTACTGGCGCGCGCTGGAGCTACTCAAGGATAAAGACGAACGCGTTCGCGCAGCGGCAATCCTGGCGGCAGCAGCCCTCGATGCCACCCGCTTTGGCAAAGAATTGGGTGCGGTTCGCGCGGGAGGGTCGCAGTTGGTTCTTCTCAGCCTGGCCGAGGCACTCGCCGCGATTCCGGGCCAAGTCGCCCTCGATCGTTTGCTGGACTTGTCAGCGGTCTCCGATGAAGGGATGCGGATTTGGGCAGCCAAAGGGCTAGCGCTCCGAAGCGAGCCAAAGGCAAAGAAGGCGCTAACGATGCTTCTCGCTGACGACTCTGCCAACGTTCGCGCCTCTGCCATGGCCGGCGTTGCGGACAAGGGCCAGCTCACGGCGCTGCTGGAGGATTCGTCGGCCGTCGTGCAGGCGCAAGCCTTGGCCCAACTCACCAAGCGCCACGGCCGAACCGAGACCGCTTCGCCGTTGGCCTCCGTCCTCACCCAGCCCGATCTCGACCCGACGACGCAGCTCCTTTGGGTTGATGCCTGGCTCACCAGTGCCGAGTGAGCTAGCGTAAGGGGATGCGCGTGCGAGCCATGCTTACAGCAGGAGTCCTACTCCTAGCGGGATTCGCCGGCCCTGCAGCGGTCAGCGATGCCGACGCCAAGCGCGGTGCAGTCACGGTTCTCACGCACAAGCCGAGCGCCATGGTCTTTGTGGGCAGTGGCGAGTTTTTGATGGGGATGCCCGAGACCGAGAAGGAACTCGATTTCTTTATTCGGCTCTGTGTCAGCGACTTTCGCCGCATAGCCTCGCGACTTTGCACCCAGCAAGTCACCACGCTTCCCGCCAAGGGAGCGCGCTATGTCGAGGTGGCGAGTTTCTTTCTCGATCGGCGGGAGGTGCAGGTGCGAGACTATCGCCGATGCGTTCGGGCCGGCGCCTGCGATGCGGACCCGCTGCTCTTTGGCGACCAGCGCTACCACGAGAGCACTTGGCCTATCGTCAACGTGACTTGGGATGATGCGGTCTCCTACTGCTCGTGGCGAGGTGCCAGGCTGCCGACCGAGGCCGAGTGGGAAAAGGCCGCCAGAGGCCCCGATAGTTTGCGGTTTCCCTGGGGCAATCGGTGGGTTTCCGGTGGTGCCAATCACGGCAAACTCAGCTTGCGCTCGGAGATGATTGTGTTGAAGGAGGCGCCCGAACCCGCCGCCCTTTACGACCTTCACGGTTCCTTTTTTCCCGTTTTCCACGCCCCAGACGCCAGCGATGGTCACGCCACCGTAAGCGCCCCAGGTGCCTTTGTGTGGGGGGCAAGTCCCTATGGCGCCGTCGATATGGCTGGCAATGTCTCCGAGTGGGTGGCCGATTACTTCTCAGCAGAGGGCTACAAAGGCCTGCCCGATGCAAATCCGGTCCGCGACACACCCCTAAACAACGAGAAGACCCGCGCGGTTCGGGGCGGCTCTTGGATGACCCCGCGCACACTTATGCTCTCGTATCTGCGCGAAGGTGTAGCAGCGGACGAGCGCTCCAACCTCCGGGGCTTCCGCTGCGCAAAGAACCGCTAGCAGCTGCGCGAATTTGGGCAACCTTTCCCGTGGGTCCCAGTCTTACTTCCTGTAGACCTCCTGTGCTATGCACCAGAACTCGATGAGGAATTCGGCCGTGAAACTCGCAAGCGTACTACTCCTGTCTTTGCCACTTGGTTTCCTTTCGGGAGCGTGTCAGCAGGGTGAAGGGGACTTCTGCCAAGTCACCGTCGACTGTGCCGATGGGCTCGAATGCAACGCCGGAACCCAGCGATGCCAAAAGCCAGGCTCTACAAATCTCGTCGATGCCGCCATCGTGGTGATTCCCGATGCAACGCCGGTCCCCGACGCGACACCTGCCGACGCAGCTCCCAGCGCTGATGCAGCGGAGCCGGATGCTGGCCTGCCAGACGCTACGCCTCGAAGCTAGTCGCCGCAGCTAGTCGCCTCGCCTAGCCATCAACGCCAGCCTGGCGCCGTACGGCTTCGGAGCGTAGCCTTGACGCATGTCCTTCGAGTCCCTTTGCTGCGTACCGCTTGCCGCATGGCTTGCCATCGGCTGTGGCCCATCGGCGTCGAGCGTTGAAGCGCATTCCTGTGAGAACGTCGCAAAGGCACTGGTCGTTCTCGCTATGGAGGACAATGGTACCGAGCGTGTTCCCGACGAACTCAGTGGCGCTCGGGCAGAGATGACCGCGCAGTGCCAAGACGATGCATGGTCGAAAGAGCGCCGCCGGTGTCTTGCCGAGTCGAAGACGCAAGAAGACACCCTGGCGTGTCCTCTTGCCTAAACCGTGCGCAAGTCGCGTGCGCTAGCGATTGCCGATTCGCGAGCTCTCTTCGTCGTACTGCTTTTGCGTAAGCGTCCCGTTGTCGAGGAGTGCTAAGAGATGTTCCTGATAGTCAAAGTGCATTGGCTTGGCCTTCTTGCGAAAGCTGAGCAGCGTTGCCGCGACAAGGAACGGCATGAGCACCGCGGTCCACGTTGGCACTGGAGCCAAACCGATTGCCAAGAACACAAAACACGGCAGGATGAGCTTCGCATTCGCGCGCTCAAACCAAGCAAAGAGTAGGGTTACTAGCGCGCATAGTGCGTAGATGAGTACATTCACAATCTCAAAAAACTCGAGCACGAAGCGACCATAGCGCACGAAGTCCCGTTTGGGCATGCGACAAGATGGCGCTGCAGTCGGGGATTCGCACGACGGCTCACACGCCCCAAAAAGCGACCCAAGTTGTGCAAATCGTGCGTTCTAGGGCGGTGCTGGCAACCTAGGGCGCCGGGTGTTTTGCCACCCAAGAGCGAATCTGGGTGAGCTCAGCTCCGGCTTCCGCAGGGGCGTCCTTCAAAACACTCTCGGCTTGGACAGCGAGTTCCAGCGCTCGCGCATGCTGGCCGGCAGCCCAGTAGGCCCGAGCGAGGCCAAAGCGGGTGACTTCGAGTTGCAAAGGAGCTTCATCGGCTTCGCGAATGGTCATCGCTCGCGCGAGGTGCTCCACCGCCTGGGTTCCTTGGCCAAGGCCCACCGAACAATCTCCCAGACCCTCAAGTGTCATCGCGACCGTTGCGTGGCTTTCTCCGTGCACCGCGCTCCAGATGGCCTTTGCGCGTTCAAGAACGCTTGCCGCCTCGACAAATCTCTCCAGGCCAATAAGAGAAATTCCGATCCCATACGATGCATGCGCGATGTACACATGTTCGGGGCCAAGGCTTTTCGTCCAAAGGTCTCGGGATTGTTCGTAGTGCTTCATCGCAAGCGCGAACTCTTTCTGCTTCAGGAAGAGATCACCCAAGTTGTTAATCGTGATTCCAATCGCCGCATTGTCTGGCTCGCTATGATCTTGTTGAATCTTGAGCGCACGTTCTTGAAGTTGACGGGAGAGCACGTAGTCCCCAAGTTCAGCGTTGGAGTTGCCGAGATTGTTTAGTGCGTTCACAACATCATCGCCAGTAGGGTCGAGCGACTCTGCGATCGTTAGTGAACGCTGGTAGTAGTCGCGAGCCTGCGCGTACTCGCTTTCCTCCATGTAACTGTTTCCCAAATTGTTTAGGACCGTTGCTACAAACGGGTGGTTCTCTCCCAATGCGTCGCGGCGGATTTTGAGTACCTGCTCATGATGCCGACGGGCTTCTTTAAAGTCGCCCATGTCATTGAGCACATTGCCGAGATTGTTATGTGCTTTGGCAACTTGAAGGCTATCCTTGCCATAGGCGACGTCCCAAATCTCGATGGCCTCTTCAAGAATCTCCTTGGCCTCAGAGTATTTCCCCTTGCGGCGCAAGATCGCGCCGAGGTTGTTGAGCAGGTCGGCGCGGCGTGGCTGGCTGCCAGAGCGAATCACCACGGGCTCTACGAGATGCCGAATGTTGAGCGCCTCGTCAGGTTTTGCCTTCGCGTATCCCACGACCCACAGGAGTTCGAGCCAGGTAAGCGCCGCGATATCATCGTCGCGAGCTTCTGCAGCCATGCGAGCGGCTGCGTAGAGGGTTTCCTCGGCCTCCGCAGCCATTCTTCGTCGCCGTTGGTTGCCGCCCAGTAGATACAGGGCCTCGGCCTTTACGGGGGCGTAGTCAAGTGACGCAACCGAGGCTGCAATGCTCTCCGACAGCTCTAGCGCACCTTGGAAGTCACCCGCTTTGCTCAGCGCTTCGGAGCGATCGATACCTTGCCGGGCCGCTGCGACGGCGGCCTGCGTTTGCGGATCCTCGGGAAGAGGAATCGCCGAGGTTAGTCGTTGGGTGTCGGCGCACGCATCAAGACTCTGCAGGCTCGCAGCCTCGGATACCGATCGATCGACGAGGCTGGAGCTGTTTGCCTTGGTGAGTAGCGCCGTGAAGGCTGCCATCTTGTCTAGGCGCCTGTGCAGGCATTGGGTGCGAAGATCAAGCAATTGCTCGCTCTGATCACCACGAACATTTGTGGCTTCACATGACTCCTTGTACATGCCAACCCAATCGTCGCCGTACGCGCTCAAGCGCTGGTCCAACAACCCAAAGGTGGATGCGGCGTGGCCTCTGCCCGTGGAGAGGAACGCCTGCTTGGTGGCCTGGCGAGTGTCAGTATCCCAAATGCCCTCGAGAGCGTGTTGGCCATCTTGGCACTTGGCTTCGGCTTTGGTTCCGCTGGTAGCCCAAAGAGCGGCGCCGGCCACAACCCCCGCAAAGCCCATCGTGCGAAGAACGCGATTGCGGCGAATGGCCGGATCGCGCTCAAGAGCCTCCAATAGCGCTCTCATGGATGGATAGCGGTCTTGGGGCTTGGTTGCTAGACCGCGAAGAACGATGCTTCGAATCCACCTTGGAACGTTCGATGAGGCAGGAGGCGAGCTCATCGTACCTTGGATGATGTTGTCTTTTAGTTCCTTCGGATCGGCACCCGAGAACGGTCGCGTTCCGTAGAGCGCAAGGTAGAGCGATACACAGAAACTAAACTGATCCGAGCGCGCATCCACCTCCTTGCCCTCGTGATGTTCGGGAGCCATGTACGCGGGCGTTCCCATGACAAGCCCAACTTGGGTGAGTGGTGTGTTGAGCCGATTCTTTGACGAGCCACTGATCGCATGGCTATCGCCTGATTCAAAGTCCGAGTCGCTATCGTCCTCGTCGTCATCCGCGGTTTCCGTACCGCGTGCAAGCCCAAAGTCGATAACTCGAGGCCGACCGTCAGAGCCTACTACGACATTTTCTGGTTTGAAGTCACGGTGCACCATGCCGGCTTTGTGCGCAGCGTCGAGTCCGCGTCCGGCCGCAATGAATAGACTGAGAATCTCTGCACGACTTCGCGTGCTCGCATCAAGCCACTTTTTGCCGTCGGAGCCATCCACAAGCTCCATGGAGATGAAGACATCGTCGCCGATCGTTCCAACGTCGTAGACTGCGATGACATTCGGGTGAGAGAGCTGGGCAAGCGCTTGTGCTTCTCGAAGCAGACGCTGTTGAGCACGACGTTTGCGAACGCCGCGAACTCGTACAAGCTTGACGGCGATTTGCCGATCGAGCTCAGGGTCGTAGGCCTTGTAGACCAACCCCATTCCGCCTTTTCCCAGAACATCGAGAATGACGTAGCGACCGAGTGCGGCGCCGGGGGCTAGTGGCTCAGAGGTTTTCGTATTTGCCTGGCCGTGCCAAGCATCGACAACCGTTGACTGAGTGGGAGCCGCGCCACGTGTGTCCTCCCCATCGGATGCGCCCATCCTCCTATGATATCAGAGCTTGGTGCGAGTCGGACACAGGCACTGGCCTCTATGCATGGAGAGGCCTCGAATCCCGAGGCCCTTGGACCGCGCTAGGCCTCGACGGGGAACCACTGCACGTCGACGATTTCTACTTCGCGCATCCCCCCGGGAGCCCGAACTTGGGCCGTATCACCGATTTCCTTACCGATGAGCGCCCGAGCAATAGGCGCGGTGATAGCGATGCGGGAGCGTTTGAGGTCCGCCTCATGCTCCCCAACAATGGTGTAGACCTTTTGCTCGCCGCTATCCTCGTCTTCAATCGTGACCGTGGCGCCGAACATGACGCGGTCGCCACTGAGCTCGGTGGGATCGATAACTTCAGCGAGCGCAAGGGTCGTATTAGTAATCTCGATTCGCGCCTCGATGAGGCCTTGCTCGTTCTTGGCAGCATCGTAGTCGGCGTTCTCACTGAGGTCACCATGACCTCGGGCCACTTCAATGGCTCGAGCGTTGGCCGGTCGGTCGACCTCCTTGAGCTTCTTGAGGTCTGCTTTGAGTTTGGCGTGACCGCTCGGGGTCATGGGGCGTTTGTCTGCCATGGGAATTCCTGGTGATGGGTGGAGCTAGGGATGATAGCGCTGCAAGGCCTGAACGCGAACTCCATCTTGGGTCCGGGCTGCGATGGCACTCACGGCAGCACGTGCTGCGCGCATGGTGGTGAAGTAGGAGATGCCACAGGTTAACGCGGTTCTCCTAAGAGAGTGTGAATCGGCGATCGCCTGGGTGCCTTCGGTCGTGTTGAAAACAATGCTGACCTCGCCATTGGCCATCGAGTCGACACAGTGTGGGTGACCTTCGAGCACCTTGTTGACGGCCTTTACCTCGAGTCCCGCGGATTGCAGATGACGAGCGGTGCCGTGGGTCGCCAGTAGCGCAAAGCCCAACGCCGCCAGGCCGCGAGCAACTTGGACTCCAGCTTCTTTGTCTTCGTTGCGAAGTGAGAGAAATGCGGTTCCAGCGCTTGGGAGAACGTTTCCCGCAGCTTCTTGTGCCTTGGAGAAGGCGTGCGCAAAGGTTGTATCGATGCCCATGACTTCTCCCGTTGAGCGCATCTCGGGGCCAAGGATCGTATCCACGGCATCGAACTTCACAAAGGGGAAGACGGATTCCTTAACCGAGACGTGCTTGGGAACTAGCTCTTTGATTCCGAGTTCCTCAAGGGTCATGCCCATCATCAGTTTGGCGGCGATCTTCGCAAGCGGAGTACCTACTGCCTTGGAAACGAAGGGAACGGTGCGAGAAGCGCGCGGGTTGACCTCAATAATGAACACGTCGGAGCCCATGATGGCAAACTGCATATTCATCAGGCCAACCACACCGAGTTCCGTGGCTATGGCGCGAGCTTGAGCCTTTACCGTTTCGATGATGTCATCGTCGAGCGAGTAGGCGGGGAGGGAGCACGCCGAGTCACCGGAATGAATACCGGCTTCTTCGATGTGTTCCATGACGCCGCCAACGACCGAGGCCCCGGTCTTGTCGGCGACAACATCAACATCGAGTTCAACGGCGTGGGAGAGGAACTTGTCGACGAGGATTGGCATGCCAACGTCGCTTGCTTTGGCGAAGTAGTGCGTTAGCGCTTGCTCGGTGTAGACCCGCTCCATTGCGCGCCCACCGAGAACGTAGGAAGGGCGCACCATGACCGGATAGCCGATTCTCCCTGCCACCTCGAGTGCTTCTTCGATGGTCCGAGCCGTTCCCCATTTGGGTGCTTGCAGTCCCAGCTTGCTAAGAAGATCACCGAATCGCTGTCGATCTTCGGCTCGGTCAATGGCGTCGGCACTGGTGCCGAGAAGCGGCACGCCAGCTTCTTGAAGAGGCACCGCGAGCCTAAGAGGCGTTTGGCCGCCGAACTGCACGATTACGCCTTCGGGCTTCTCCAGGTCACAAATCTCAAGAACATCCTCAAGCGTCAGAGGTTCAAAGTAGAGACGGTCCGAAGTATCGTAGTCAGTCGAAACGGTTTCTGGGTTGCAGTTCACCATGATGGCTTCAATGCCCATCTCGCGAAGTGCCATCACCGCGTGAACGCAGCAGTAGTCGAACTCAATGCCCTGACCGATGCGATTGGGACCGCCTCCCAAGATGATGACTTTGCGGGCGTCCGACGGTGCGGCTTCGCATTCCTCTTCATAGGTGGAATACAAATACGGGGTGTCGGCGGCAAACTCTGCGGCGCAGGTATCGACACGTTTGTAGACCGGGCGTACGCCTGCTGCATGACGCGTTGCGCGGACGTCTTCGGGCGTGGCATCGCAGAGCTTTGCAATCCGTCGATCGGAGAGTCCCATGCGTTTCCACTCGCGAAGTCGGCTCGCATCAGCCCCCGCAATTCCCGAGAGTTCTGCAACCTCCGATTCGGCCATTGCAATGGCATGCAGATGGTGGAGAAACCATGGATCGATGTGAGTGAGCGCGTGCGCTCGATCCTTGGTGAGTCCAAGGCGAAACGCGTGAGCGAGTTGGTAAATTCGATCTGGGCTCATTACCGTGACCGCGCGCTCCAGCTCTTCGAGGTCGTTGGTTTTCACAAGGTCAAAGCCGTCGCGACCGGTTTCCAGCGAGCGAACCGCCTTGCCCAATGCTTCGCTGAAGGTGCGCCCGATCGACATCGCTTCGCCAACCGACTTCATCTGGGTGCCGAGTAGAGCCGTCGCATCGGGGAATTTCTCAAACGTAAACCGCGGCATCTTCACCACTACGTAGTCGATCGTCGGCTCGAAACTCGCTGGCGTTACCTCGGTGATGTCGTTGCGAATCTCGTCGAGGCTGTATCCGATGGCGAGCTTGGCTGCGAGTTTTGCAATGGGGAAGCCGGTTGCCTTGGAGGCGAGGGCGCTTGAGCGGGAAACCCGTGGGTTCATCTCAATAACGATTTGCTCGCCGGTCGCTGGATTCACCGCGAACTGGATGTTGGAGCCACCGGTATCAACACCGATCTCCCGAATGACTGCCAGTGCCGCATCACGCATGCGCTGGTATTCCTTGTCGGTGAGCGTGAGGGCAGGGGCCACGGTGATCGAATCGCCCGTGTGAATTCCCATCGGATCAAAGTTCTCGATGGAACAAATGATGACGACGTTGTCCATGCGGTCACGCATGACTTCGAGTTCGTACTCTTTCCAGCCGAGCACACTCTGCTCGACGAGCAATTCGGTGCGTGGGCTTTGTTCGAGCGCCCAGAGCACAAGCTTGTCGTATTCTTGAGCGTTGTACGCAATCGCCGCTCCTGCTCCTCCCATCGTGAACGATGGACGAAGAATCGCAGGAAAGCCTACTTCATCGATGCATTCACGGGCTTCTCGGAGAGAGGTAACCAGAGCGGAACGCGGCGTCGAAAGCCCAATGCGTGCCATGGCTTGTTTAAAGAGTTCACGGTCTTCAGCCATCTCGATGGAGTCGAGTTGCGCACCGATGAGTTGCACATCGTACTTCTCCAAAAGGCCGGCTTCCGATGCTGCGATCGCCAGGTTTAGCGCAGTTTGTCCACCGAGCGTTGGAAGGATGGCATCGATGTCTTCGATGGCTAGGATCTTGTCTAGGACTTCGACGGTGAGTGGCTCGACGTACGTTGCGTCGGCCATGCTCGGATCCGTCATGATCGTCGCAGGATTGGAATTGATCAGAACAACTCGGATTCCCTCTTCTCGAAGCGCTTTACAGGCTTGCGTGCCTGAATAGTCAAACTCGCAAGCTTGGCCAATAACAATTGGACCGGAGCCGATGATAAGGACTGAACGAATGTCGCTGCGTTTTGGCACTGTGCATGGCTCTCGTTGTTTGGGGGACGATAACTGCGCTAACGATATCTGTGGTGACTGTGACTACGACACAGCGACGAGGATTTCGCCTTCAATTCGGAATTTGTTCGAGAGCTTTGGAAGGAGACTCGCGACTTCGGCCTTGTGACTCGTGATCGGCCATTTGTGCTCGGCCATGATCTCTGCACAGCGAACCTGAAAGCGCTTGCTCTCTTCTTCCTCGCGAACCATGGCGCGGCACAGTGTCACAGCGGCGCCGGCATCGGGTTTGCGCGAAATGGTTTCGACGGTCTTGAATCGGACGTTTTCGTCAAAGTCTTCGACGTAGGGCAACACGCGGTTCACGATATCGACAGGCTTGGCAGTCCACTCTCCAAGCCACTCAATGATGTCGATACGCCGTTTCGGGTCGCGCACGTAACCGGGCTCTTCGTCGCTAAGCAACTCGTCGATCACGTCAAAGATTTTTTCTTCGTTGGCAATCTGGCCAAGCACCTTTAGCGGATAGCCAAGGTTCTTGGCTTTCTTCATATACCGCCTCAGAGGTCCAAGAGCGGGGGCGCCGAGGGACACCAAACTCGCGACGGCCCAGTCCTTTTCCTGCTGATCTTCGATCGTCTTATCGTAGGTAAAGGAAAAACGTCGACACAGCGCATCGAGCGCTTCGTCGGAGCCAACGTCTCGGAGTTTTTCCATGGCCGCCCAGCGATCCGCTGATTGCGACATGACGTTGTTTGCGCGCTCAATTGTCTTCTTGAGCGCCTTCTCTTTATTAAATAGTCCAAAAACCATGGGGTACCTCTAGAGTCGATGCAGCGGGATACGGGGAGCGGGATAGGGGCAGCAGGATGCGTGCAAGTGGCAGGAAGCGATCAAAAGCTCCAACCGACACCCACGGTACGTCGACCGTTCGCCGAGATGTCAATCTTCGGAGTTAGCGAGCTCATGCTGTCGTCGCCATCACTTGGTGAATCGTCGAGAACAAAGAAGACAATGGCGGCGGCAGCACTAATTCCAGCGCCTCCGAGCGCAACGAGTGAGAGCTTGCTGAGGGACTCGCCTTCGTCTTGGAGCGTTTCATATCGGTCACTGACCGTAGCGTCGAAATTCGCAGGGCGCCCGCTTGCATCACGATAGGTGAGAAGATTTTCGATGTCCTCTTCCCGACTTGAGGCGCTCAATCCGAGCACGGCGCTCGCCGTGAGGAAAGCCGCGGTAACACCAACCGAAGTCCAACCAGCAGTTTGTTGCCAGGTGACCTCTTCATCCATGAAAGAGGGTTGCGCATTTCCCGAGAGCTGTGGGCTCGCAAGCTCGTCGCCACTGCCCGTGACGTCCGAAGCGTTCTCATCACCTGTCATCGTCGGCTCGAGAGGGCGACTGCCTGTTTTACTTGCGCTCGGATCCGCGTCACCTGAGCCCTGTGTTCCAGCGCCCGCCTTGGCGCTGTTGGCCAAGCTACTTTGGCAGGTCTTGATCCGCGCGTTGCTGTCGGCTTGGAATTCGGCTGAGGGTTTTCCTTCGGCGAGGTAACGCTCAAAGTACTCCACAGCTCGGGTGCAATCGCCGCTCAGTTGGTACGCGTTTCCAAGCTTGAAGAAGAGGACTGGATCACGCGTGATGTCGTAGGCGACTCCATACTCCTTGGCCGCCTCGTCCCACTTCTGCGCAGCTGCTGCGGTTTCCGCCGCCGCATAGTGACGCTTGGCGGCCGCATAATCTGGCTTCGGCGTGTTTGCTCCGCCACGTTGGGCGTGAGCGTTTGTCACAAGCTCCGAGTAGCCCCCTGCAGATAGGGCAAGAGGCACAATAACGGTGGCTGCGGTGACCGAGAGTAGACGGCTGAGGCGCATATGTGCGGCAGTCTAGCCCAGCGATTCTTGGCCCTGCAAGGGCGGGGCTCGGGCATAGGAATTGAGGACAATCACAGATCGGCGGAGCGAGAAACTAGCTGGATGCAGCCTTTGCGCTTTGGGCTCAGTCTGTATAGTTTCGCGCCTATGGCCAAGAACGACCGAGTCCGCAATATCGGTATCGCAGCACATATTGATGCGGGCAAAACCACCGTTAGTGAGCGGTTCCTCTTCTACTCGGGCAAGATTCACCAAATCGGCGAGGTTCACGATGGTGAGGCGAAGACCGATTGGATGGAGCAGGAGCAAGAGCGGGGCATCACGATCACCGCGGCAGCCGTCAACTTCGAGTGGGACAAACACGAGATTCGGCTGATTGATACGCCGGGCCACGTGGATTTCACCATTGAGGTTGAGCGCAGCTTGCGTGTACTCGATGGCGCCATCATCGTGTTTTGCGCGGTGGGTGGTGTGGAACCGCAGAGCGAAACGGTCTGGGGGCAGGCCGACAAGTTCAATGTTCCTCGCATGATCTTTGTCAACAAGATGGACCGGGTTGGTGCCGACTTTGACAAGGTTGTAAACGAAGTCCGCGAGCGCCTTGGTGCAGTCGCCATACCGATTCAATTGCCGATGGGAGCCGAGTCGGCTTTCGAGGGTGCCATTGACCTGGTCGCGATGAAGGCACTTATCGATAGTGGCGATCCCAAAGACCCTGTGACGGTCGGAGATATTCCCGCCGCCATGCTAGACGCTGCCAACGAAGCCCGCGAGGCGCTACTTGAGGCAGTCTCTGATGTCGACGACGATATCGCCGAAAAGTTCTTAGGTGGTGAGACGATCACTGAAGAAGTACTTCGAGCCGCGATTCGCGACGCGTGTATTTCGTGCCGTGCCGTACCGGTGTTGTGTGGCACAGCATTGCGCAACAAGGGGGTTCGTCCTCTGCTCGATGCGGTTATCAACTACTTGCCATCACCTCTAGAGGTGCCGCCAATCACTGGCGTGGATCCTGAGGACACCACCAAAACGGTGGTGCGCGAGCCGAAAGATGGCGCGCCCTTGGCTGCGCTTCTATTCAAAGTCGCAATGGATGACGGGCGCAAAGTCGTATTTCTGCGCATCTTCTCTGGAGTGCTAACTCCCGGTATGGAGGTCTTAAACGTCCGTACGGGCAAAAAGGAGAAAGTCGCTCGACTCTTTGCAACCCATGCAAACAAGCGACAGCGCATCGACAGAGCTGGCGCTGGCATGATCGTGACTGCGACCGGCCTCAAAATCGCGACCACCGGCGACACGCTTTGCGATCCCAAGCATCCCATCATGCTCGAGCGCATCGACACCTACGAGCCGGTGATTTCGACAGCAATTGAGCCTGAGACAAATGCTGAGAAGGACAAACTCGACTTTGCGATTGGCAAACTGGCCGAGGAAGATCCGACGTTTGTTGTTCGTGAGGATGAGGACACAGGTCAAACAATCATTAGCGGAATGGGAGAGCTCCACCTCGAGATCATGGTCGAGCGCTTGCGTCGCGAATACAAAGTGAATCCTCGCGTAGGTAAACCACAGGTTGTCTACCGCGAAGCTGTCACGGCAAGTGCGAGCGGTGAGGCCGAGTTCGAACGCGAACTCAAGGATACCGCGCTGTACGGTAAAGTCGCGTGCAAGGTCTCTCCACGGGAACGCGGAGCTGGCTCAACGTTTGAAGTTCAAGTTCGTGGGGTTGAGGAGATTCCAGAAGTATTCGTAGAGGCTGCCATGCAGGGGCTCCGTGACGCGGCGCAGTCTGGCCCATCGGGGTACCCACTTGAGGATGTAGCCGTGACCTTAACTTCGATGTCGTATCGAGAAGAGGCACAGCCAAGCCTTGGACTGCGCGCTGCCGCTTCCGACGCCTTTCGCAAGGCTGCCCGTGATGCAAGCCCGATAAAGCTTGAGCCAATTATGGAAGTCGAGATCACCACACCAGAAGAATCCCTAGGGGCTATTATTGGCGATCTAAACCAACGGGCAGGGCACATTATGGATGTCGGCGCTCGAGGTACTAAAAGCATCGTCCAGGCCAAGGTTCCGCTCGCCAATATGTTTGGGTACTCGACGAAGGTGCGAACCATTAGCTCGGGGCGCGCCGAGTTCTCGATGCGCTTTGCCGCCTACGACAGCCTGTAAAGCCGAGTCCAAACCCGTCCCGATTGTGGGGCGGCGGCACGATATCTAGCCGGGATCTCTATAGATCTGCGGCCCTTGGCCCGTCCGAAATCGGGGAGCCAGCCCCCAGTGACCGGGAAGTCCCCACCTCTATCGTCCCAGTGGCATTTCGTGGGAGGGAAACGCACACGCGCCGCAAAGCGCCGTGATCACTACAACAAGTTTGGCCCCGCATCAGCACTCTCGAATAAACTGTATGGCTGCGTACATCGTGAAGTTGGCCCAACACGTGCTCTAGAAAGAAGGGCGGACCTCCTCCTCTCACCCTTGGATGCACATGAATCAACTCGCTAAATTGCTCGCTGCTTCTGCCCTGATTTCTCTCAGCCTTGGTGCTTGTGCAGCCGAAGAGGGCTTGGAGGTTGGCGTCGAACAGCAAGCACTGGACAACAGTCCAAGCGTTGATGAGATTCGAGATTTCCCCCGCGGTTCTAAGATTGTCATGGCGCCCGAGTACGAGCAGGAGCTTGTCGAGTCGGGTGCGATTGGTGCTGTGGCCGCCGGAAACACTACGATTGTTTACATGAACCGCGTTGGCGGTGTGTTTTCTCCGGGGCAGAACGACGCTGGCAACAACCGCACGACGCTGGCCCAACAGACTGTGAATTTCCCCGCCGCAAACCTAAGCGAATCTGAGTGGAACCAGGTGATGGGGTGCGTACAGCAACAATTCTCCCAATTCGATATCCAAGTCACTGATGTTGATCCTGGACAGGTCCCACACTACGAGTCGGTTGTCGCGGGCAGCCCACAACTCCTAGGCATGCCAGCAGGTGTTGGTGGTGTTTCCCCATTCACTTCAAACTGCGACGTAATCCCGAACTCGGTTGTCTTCACCTTTACCGACGTCTTGCCCCGCGACCCACAAATCATTTGTGAGGTTGCTGCACAAGAAATCGCCCACTCCTTTGGGCTCGATCATGAATTCCTCTGCTCGGATCCCATGACCTACCTCAGTGGTTGTGGCGCAAAATCATTTCAAGACGTCGCTGCTCCTTGTGGCGAAGACCAAGCTCGTGCATGCGCGCAACCCGGTCAATACGACTGTGGCTACGCTCAGCAAAACTCTGTTCAGCTTATGACGCAACGTATCGGTCTGAATGAGGGGGGCACTGGCAATACCGTAGCCATTGCGGCCCCTGTTGATGGTGCCAACGTCAGCCGAGGGTTCGAAGTAAACGCCAGCGTAGACTTCGCCGACAGTGTCGAATTTCGCATCGACGGTTCCACCGTCGCGACTCTGTCTTCGGGACCATTTCTCTTCAGCACCCCTTCAGACTTGAGCACGGGTACCCACGTGCTTGAAATCATCGCGACAGTCTCTGGCAGCGATATCTCCGACTCTATCTCGGTCAACCTAATTGACGGTGACGATGGTGGTGGCGGCGGCGGCGGTGGCGGCGGCGGAGGAGATGGCAGCGGCGGCGGCGGAGCAGGTGGCGAGACACCTCAAGTAATTGGTGGCTGCTCGACTGGTGGTACGGGTTCAGGCCCAGCAGCGCTGCTCCTTGCTCTAGCACTCTTCGTCATGCGCAGACGCGAAACGCTCAACTAAGAATTCTTAGCACGTTACTCCTAGTGGGTTTCCAGAAGGTCCGGGCATTTCTGCTCGGGCCTTTTGTTTATTTCCGGCGTGACTGCGGCGAGCTAGTAGTCGTTGTAGATCATGACTTCAGCAACCGCTCCGCGAGCGCTCGCCTTGGAGTTGATCGAACGTCCACACATAACCTGATCAATGTTCCAGCCAGCAAAGAGCTCACGAATATACGGAGTGTCGCTGTTGGAGAGCAGTACCGCACATCCACGGCCGGCAAGGTCATTGGCCAAATCACGAAGCTCGCGCTGGTCGTCGGGCGTGAAGGAGTTGGAGGTGTAGCTTGTGAAGTTCGCGGTCGCCGTCAGTGGGTGATAGGGCGGGTCGAAGTACACAAAGTCGCCAGCGTTGGCGGAGCTCACAACCTTGCTGTAGTGGCCATGAAAAATCTCTGCGTTTTGCAGCGCAGCCGATGCCGCTCGAAGTGAGGACAAGTCGTAGATCGATGGATTGACGTAGCGCCCCACCGGCACGTTGAACTCACCCTTGCTGTTCACCCGATACAGGCCGTTAAAGCAGGTCTTGTTCATGTACAGAAACTGCGATGCCCGATCGATATCCGTCTGACGCGGGTTGCGCTCGTTCCACTTGGTTCGCACTTGGTAGTAGTACTCCTCGGAGTGGTTGCGCTTGTGGGCGGCCAACTTGCGGGCAACCTTGTCCACCTCCCAAGCGACGCACTTGTAGACGTTGATCAAGTCAGCGTTGTAGTCACCCAAGACCGCTTGGGTCGGTGCGGTGCGAAAGAACAGTGCTCCGCCGCCCATGAAGGGCTCGAAGTACTTGCCGAAGCTCGAGGGCATGCGCTCCTGAAGCTTGCTGAGAAGACGAGTCTTGCCACCAACCCATTTGAGAACCGGAGATGGAACCTGCTTGGGGGCGGCGCGCTTGGTGCGCTTGGCGGCTACGGTGCGTCGCGCCGTAATTTGCGCTCGACGAGGAATCTGCATGTCCTCATGCTGAAGGCGAGGAGATCCCGGGGCAACTTTTTGGAATGATTGAGGACTACATTGTAGGTGTAGCTCAATACCCGCTTATGTGGTCCCTGCAGTAAGAGGCTATTGCGGTGCAATCTCGTGCGCGCCACACAGCGCCACAAACGCAAAACGCCGGCACCCAAAAGCTGCCGGCGTCTACTACGTGAATAGGGCCCCCAATGGGACCATATCAACGGCGCGAACTAGTAAAGCTCTGAAGCTTTTGCGTATTCGCGTGAGGATGCGTCGTAGTCGACAAGCAGGCCAGCAGCGCCGTTGGCCTTGGCACAATCGAGGAAGTTGTTCTGATTGGCCGTGACCACCATGCGAGGCACAGCATTGTCGATTTCAGAGTCCTGAAGAAATTTGCGTGCGTTTGCAGCATTCTTGAAGCCGAGAACATAGTTCATGTCGTTGCCAGCTTTGGCCATTACAGGAACTTGATCTTCGATTCGTTTGCTCGAGTCATCGTCTTGGTTCACGAGAAGGAGCCAAAGTCCGTTGAGTACCGATCGAGCAGCGGTGTCCGCTTGTTGTTGCATGTCTTCTGTGATTCTCCGAGTGTGTTTCTAAGGGGAATAATGTGATTCAGTGCCAGCGAGCGAGATTCGGTTGCTGGGCTTGTGAGGCAGTTAATGCAGCAATATGAAGAACCTGTCAAGACGAATTGCGATTTCGGGCTTGGGCGATTCTCCACATGTTTGCTTCAAGAGGAATCCTATTCAGATAGGCTTGCGCTCCCCAAAGTGGTAGTCAGGTTGAGACTGTGAAACGTCTGCCCATCATAGACAGCCAGCCCAGCGGGCTTGTGGACGCTCAGGACCGTAGTATCAGCTACTTACGGGTTTCTGTGACGGACCGGTGCAACTACGCGTGCACGTACTGTGTTCCCGAGGGCGGTGTTCCCATGGTGAAACGCGAGCGTTTGCTGACGTTTGAGGAGATCACTCGCCTTGTCCGAATTATGGCGGACATGGGCGTCCGACGAGTTCGCCTGACAGGCGGCGAGCCGACAATTCGCAAAGGGCTCGTGGAACTCGTGGCCTCGATCTCCAGCATTCCGGGGATTGCCGAGGTTGCTATGACGAGCAACGCGCATCTCCTCGAGACTATGGCGGCGCCGCTTGCCGATGCAGGCTTGTCCAGTGTGAATGTCTCGCTCGACACCCTCGACGCTGGCCCATTTGCCCAACTCACCCGACGAGGAGATATCGACCGGGTGATCCGCGGCATTGATGCGAGCATCGCCGCTGGCCTGCGCGTTTCCACGAACGCGGTTGCACTGCGCGGCGTCAATGACAAAGAAGTTGTGGCTCTCTGCGAGTTTGCCTGGGCGCGCGACATCTTGCCGCGCTTCATCGAGCACATGCCGATGTCGAGTGGCGATGCCTTCGACGCCGCCGACCAGTTTTCCGCCGCCGAGATTCGCAGTGCACTTTTCGAACACTATGGCGAAGAGCCGGTTGCAGAGGGAAGTGCCGATGGCAAAGGACCAGCTCGGTACTGGCGTGTCGCCGCAGGTTCACTCGGTGCACGCCGCGTTGGAATCATCTCCGCAATGTCGGAACACTTCTGCAGTACCTGCAACCGTCTCAGGCTATCGGCAACCGGCAAATTGCACACCTGTCTGGCCCACGATGACGCACTCGATCTTAAACAGATCCTACGTGGGGTCTCCGAGACCGATGAGCAAATTTGCGATGCGATTCGCGGTGCTCTCTCTCAGAAAAAAGCGGGTCATGAATTCGATCCCTCTGGGGCCGGTGGGCCCGCAAAACACATGATTAGTATTGGCGGTTAAGGGGAATAGCCCACGGGCTACCTTCGGTTCCGTCTCTGAGCGTTTAAACGCCCTAGATCGCTAGTTTTCGGCCTGTATCTCTGTGCTAGGCTGGCCACGATAGGGCGCGTAAGATAGTTCCATTCCCACGCCCGGAGACGTCATGAATCGCACGCTAAAAATTCTATTGTCGCTGTCCATAATTGGAGCGGCGGCAGGTGTTCTCTTCTACTCGTCGATGAGCGAAGCCGAGTACTACAAACACGTGCACGAGGTGCTCAAAGACCCTCAGAGATTCGAAGGTACGAGTCTCAAAGTTCATGGCTTTGTCGAAGCCGGATCCATCGTTGAAGAAATTCGCGATCAGAACATTCACCGCTCATTCATTCTCGAATATGAGGGCCAACGCATTCGCGTACACCACTCCGGTCCCAAGCCCGACACCTTTCGCGACTTGAGCGAAGTTGTCGCTCGAGGAACGCTTGTGAAAAAGGATGGCGAGTTTCAGCTTGAAGCAATCGAGCTCATGGCCAAGTGTCCATCGAAGTACGAAGAAAACAAACGCTCACGTGAAGCCGAAATCGCTCCGTAGCGCTCGCCACACATCACCAAGAAAGACGACTGCATGAGTCTATCGAACTTCTTTGACGGGTGGCTAACGTCGCTCGCCGATTCCCCTATCTCCTCCCTCGGGACCATGACGCTTTACGTTGCGTTCATGATTGCCGCCTACGCTGGCGCCACTGGCATCGTTGGCAACATCCAAAAACGCGAACGTCTCGTGAACAGCTCGATCAAGGCGCTGTATGCCCTTTGCGCGATCATGGTCATGGCCTCTGCGCTCTTGGTCTACGCCTTCGTCACCCACGACTACAGCATCAAGTACGTCGCGATGTACTCCGATACGGCGATGCCGCTGGTTTACAAGATTTGCGCCTACTGGGGAGGCCTCGATGGCTCTCTAATGTTCTGGGTCTTCCTGCTCTCGGTGTTCTCAACCATCGCGGTCTGGGGCAACACACGCAGGCACAAGGACATGATCGGCTTTGTCGTCGGCACCATCGCAATTGTCCAAGTCTTCTTCTTGGCGCTGCTGATCTTCTCAAAGAATCCGTTCGCTACTTGGCTCACAGAAGCCCCTCTCGATGGCAAAGGGCTCAATCCGCTCCTGCAGAACTACTGGATGGTTATCCATCCGCCGTCGCTCTACATTGGCTTTGTGGCGGCGACGATTCCCTTTGCCTTTGGCATGGGTGCGCTGGCCTCGGGACGCCTCGACAATCAGTGGATGAAGTCGGTCCGCTCTTGGACCTTCCTCTGTTGGTTCTTCCTGAGCTTTGGTCTTCTTCTCGGTGGACGCTGGGCCTACGAAGAACTCGGATGGGGCGGCTACTGGGCTTGGGACCCGGTCGAGAATGCAGGCCTCTTGCCCTGGTTTACGGCCACAGCGTTCTTGCACTCGGTCATCATTCAGGAACAGCGCGGCATGCTCCGAGTTTGGAATATGGCGCTGGTGATCATCACCTTCTTCCTCACCATCTTCGGAACCTTCATGACCCGAAGTGGCATCGTGCAATCGGTTCACGCTTTCGGCGAAGACAACGAGCTTGCATTGCTCTTTGTTCTCTTCATGGCATTCATCATCATTTGCTCGGTGGGCATGCTGATTTGGCGGATGCCGTATCTCAAAGCCAAGAATCAGTTTGAGTCGCTCATCTCGCGAGAGTTTGCGTTCTTGCTCAACAACTGGGTCTTGCTTGGCAGTGCCTTCTTTGTGCTCTTTGCGACACTCTTTCCAACGCTGAGTGAAGCGCTCAATGGCGAGCGAATCACGGTGGGCCCTCCGTTCTTTAACAAGTGGATGATTCCGACAGGTCTCGTCTTGCTCTTCTTAGCAGGGGCCACACCGCTACTGGCTTGGCGGCGAACCACGCGCAAGCGACTCGCAGCCCAATTTGCGATTCCCCTCGGCATCATGGTCTTTGTCGTCGCAGCGCTTGCGCTCGGCGTTCCGCGAACTCGGGTCATGACGCCAATCCTTGCGGGCGGCTTCAAGATGCCGATGGCTCTCATCAACTTCGGCATCATCGCCTTTGTCTTTGGATCGATTGGTCAGGAGTTCTGGGGTGGCATGCGTGTGCGGATGCGGCAAACCGGAGGCGACCCAGTCACGTCGCTCATTGGCATCATCATGGCGAAGCGACGCAAGTACGGTGGCTACATCATCCACTTGGGCATCGCCGTCATGTTCATCGGCTTCTCGGGCAAGTGCTTCGAAGTCGAGCGCAACTTCACACTCTCGCCTGGCGAGACCCACGTGGTTCGCAACTACAGCGTCACGTACGACCGGCTTGAGGTGGATGACACCAATTCCGATCACGTGATGCGGTGGATTGCTCATCTCGATGTCTCTCGCGACGATAAATTTATCTCGCACATGGCTCCGGAGGTTCGCAACTACACCAAAGAGGAGCAGCCGACACACGAGGTTGCCATCGAGAGCAGCATCACGCCGGGCAAAGACTTCTTCGAGGACCTCTATCTCGTCTTCAACTCCTTCGACCGGCAAAGCCAAGTTGCGAGTTTTTCTGTCTACGTAAACCCACTCATCAACTGGGTCTGGCTCGGCTTTGGGTTCTTGGCGCTAGGCACAGTATTCTGCCTAGTTCGCGAAGACTGGGCGAGCACGATGTCGCAGCGGCGCAAGACCCGGGCCGGGCGCGGGACGCAAACCCTCCTCATCCTTGTGGCGGTTGGCGCCACGCTCTTCGGCTTGACGGCGCTCGCAGACGCGCAGCCCGTTGAGCACGATAGCGTGTCCAAGCATCAGGCCAGCGGCTCTGCGGCGGCTCTCAATCGCGAAAATGACGCCGCACTCATGGCGCCGTACAAGGCCAAGGCGGTTGGCGAGATTCGCGCCGCACAACCTAATCTGGACCCAACTTCGACCAAGTTCCAGGTTGCCGTACAGCGGAGTCTCGAGCCAATCGTCGAGTCAAATCGACAGTTGATGAAGGATCTCATCTGCCTGTGTGGCTGTCCTCGAGAGAGCCTCTACCATTGCAAGTGCGGCAACGCGGCGCAGGAGCGCGGCGTGATTCTCGGCATCCTTGCCAAGCATGACCTTTCGAACGGAGCCGGTCGCAAGGCAGCTCGCGAAGACGTCATCGCGCAGATGATGGCCCGGCACGCTCCCAAAGAAGGTGGTTCAGGCAAGCACGTCCTCATGGTCGTACCAGACGAGGGCTACAACAAGCTGGCTTGGGCAGTTCCCTATATTGGCTTCGCAGGAGCCCTGGTTCTCATCTTGGCCGTCTCGCGCCGCTGGGTCCGTACGGGACAAGACAAATTGGTGGCCGTGGGCGATAGCATTTCCACCGTAGAAGACGAAGACTACAGCGATATTCTCGATGACGAACTCCGAGAAACAGACTAAGAACATGGCAAAAGGACGCGGGCAGAAGAGCGCTATTCCCAAAGCGCAAGTCGCCAGCAGCGGCGAGGAATCGAGCGATACGAATTCTTCTGAGGCAGAAGTTCCGGCCTACGCCACACGTGGCTTTTGGCAGTCGGTTCTATTGGTCTTGCTGGTCATGGGCATGGTGTTCAGCCTGCACATCAACAGCTGGCACTTCACCGTGCCCGTAGTCATTTTGTGGTTGGGCTGGGCCGGCGTGCTCGCAACGGTTGGTCTCATCTGGGATGCAGGGCTTTCCATCGCTGGGGAAGGCTCTGGCGATCGAATGATGGAACTCGATGTTAGTGAATCCAGGCGACACGAGCTGGAAGCTGAGAAGAAATCGCTCATTCAAGCCATCAAGGAAATTGAATTTGATCGCGACCTTGGAAAGATGTCCGAGGAAGACGCCACTGAGATGATGAAGTTCTATCGCGCTCGAGCCATCGAGGTCATCAAGGAACTCGATGGGCAACTCGACGAAGAATTGAGTGTCGGCGATCGCGTCAAACGAGACTTGGAAGCGCGACTTGCGGTTGCAGGGCAGGGCCGCAAGCGGCCTCTCAAGGTTTCGGGAGCTAAGAAAACTTCTAGCGCGAAGAAACCTGAAGCGGCATCGGAAGAGGAGCCAGCGGAGACCGATTCTGCGGGCGATGATGTGAAAGACGGCGATGCCAAAGCGGCCGCTGGAGAGACCGAGGATGCTGTCGCCAAGTCCGATAAGTCTTCCGCGGACTCTTCAGACTCAGAAACCACGTCTACAGAAGCTACGTCTACAAAAGCTACGTCCACAGACCCAGACGATGAGGCAGATACCTCTGCCGATTCAAACGTTAAGGAGTCAGCGTGATATCTCGTTTTGCTCGCGCTGCTCTAGCGCTATTCGCCGCGGTTGTTGTCGGAAGCATCGCCCCTCCAGTCGCCATTGCCCAACCGGGCCAAGCACCAGGCCAAGCAATGCGAGGAGGCTCAACCGGGCCAACACCGGCACCCGCTAGCCTAGATGCCAACTTGGAAGCTGGCTCTGTCGTCGTCACCGTAATTGCGGGTCGGGAAGACAAGCCTTTGGCCGACATCAACGTCGTCCTGCAGAGCGATAGCCGCAAGGTGGCTCGCACGGATGCCAGCGGAAAGGCTGCTTTCAGTGGACTCTCCAGCGGAGAATACGTCGTCTCTGCCATGGCCGGCGGTGCGTTGGTCTCCTCCGAGCCGTTCGCACTACCCGAAAGCGGTGGCGTCACCATCGTGCTCAGCAGTGTTGCTATCGATGACGGCCGAGGCGGTCGCCCAAGCTCTCGCATGATGAGCGGTCGTGCGCGTCCTGAGCAAAATGATCCATCGGGGCAGCTAACCGTGCGCGCCATTGCCGGCGAGCTCAAACAAAGCCAATTTGGCGGACTCACAGCCGACATTCCAACCGGCGCCATCATTCACCTTGTTGAGATGCACGCCGACGGCAAGATGACGGTGCGCAGCGAAGAGGTCAAAGAAGAAAACGAAGGCCGCGTGGTCTTTGGAAAACTGGCTCGCGACAACAGCATCGCCTACTACGCCATGACGACCTATGAGCGCGCTGGCGGAACTGACAGGCTAATGACCGAGCCTCTCGATCTGCCACCGCAAATTGGCTCGCGAATGATGTTTGCTGGCGCGCCCACGAATTCGGCGAACCCCGGCATCGATGATTTGGGGCGCCTGTCAGGCACGGGCAATTCGATGCCTGGACCTGGCGTCGTAGAAGTTCTTATCTACGCTGAAGCAAGCCAAGCTGCCTACATCAACTCGACCTCTGAGGTGGAACTGATTCAAATCGGCAAAGACGGTGAGAGCATGCGTTCGCCCGCTCTGCAGGCGCAGCCGAGTTCAGCGTCTGTGATGGGGCAGGCGGGGCCCATGCGCATCCTGCCCGATACCGAGCCTGGACACGTTTCGTTCTACGCTGCTCGGCCCTCAACAAAGTCTGACCTTGCCGGTGTGAACATCCGCATCGAGCTTGCGGATCCTGCCGCCGCCTCGGCCGAGGCAAACATTCTCTTAACAACAAGCGCCAAGGGGCTGGCCTATGCCAAAGAGCTTATTGTCGGGACGCAATACGTCGCTGTGGCAACTCTTCATGGTGTCGAAACCCGTAGTGAGGTCTTCACGCCATTGGCCGACAAGCCCCTGTCCTTCGCCTTTGCGTACGAATGGAAAGATCAAGACGGTCGCCAGGCTCGCTTTGAAGAAGTGGCTCATGGCGCGAGCAACATCTACATCGCCAAAGTATTCTCGAACGGGCGCTCATTCTTCTCACTCCCATTTCAGCTAACCAAAGAGCGCGGCGCTTCTGTTGGCATCTACATGTACCCAGAGTTGCTCTTTAGCCTTCGAGGCGCGGGCCAGCTTGATGATCAAAAGCTCTGGTTCAATCAGCGCTTCACCATTGCCAACCCAGGCGTCATGCCGTTTCGCCCAGACGCTCGTGGCTTGATCATTCCTCTGCCGAAAGGCTTCATCGCGGCATCTGTAGCCGACGAGATGACATCGCGAGTGGGAGTCGAATCTGGCAAGGGCTTCCTTTGGCGTGGTGCCGTTCCTCCAGGGCAGCGAGACTTTATTGCCTCCTATGCGCTCAACGTGAGCGATGGCGCGGTCAGCTTTGACATGGACTTGCCGTATGGCCTTCGCGGAGGTCGGGTGGTCGTCGAAGATCACAAGGAGATGGAACTGCGCACGCCGCCCGGTGCGAAAGTTGAGCCTCTGGTTCAGCCAAACGGCAGCAAATACTTGGCGATGCCCGACATCAACATCGAGCCCAAACAGCGTCTCGTCTTTGGGCTCACGGGCTTGCCACAAGAGTCCAAATGGCAGGGGGTGTTTCGCTACATCGTAGGTGCGGTAGCACTGCTACTCATGTTCTGGGCCATCTTTGCCATCTTCTTTGGGCCCAAAGGCGCGGACAAACACGACCCCGTGCTTACCAAGCTCGAAGCAAATCGCGAACAGTTGATGAACCAATTGGTGAAGCTTGAAACCGAGCATCGGCACAAGCGCGGTGGGGAAAACTCTGATGCAGAGCGAGCCTACAAACAGAGGCGCGACAAGCTCAACACAAAGCTCACCTCCATCTACCGTGACATCGATGAGCACAAGGCCCAGACTCGGGTACAGAACTAGGGATTCTCCCTAATGTCCATCGACTCTGTGGAAGTACGCGGCCTGGGGAAGCGCTACGGGTTGCACCGAGCGCTCCATGCCGTTGACCTGGATTTGCAGGCCGGTGGGGTGTGCGCGCTACTCGGGCCCAACGGAGCAGGCAAGTCCACGCTCTTGGGAGTGCTCTCTTCCATCGTCAGGCCAAGTGCTGGGACCGTTCGGTATTTGGCGGATGGCAAGCCTGTCAAAGCCGGGGAATCCCTTCGTCGGCAAATCGGCGTGGTGGCACACGATTCGTTTCTCTACTCTGGCCTAACGGCTCTCGAAAACCTCAACTTTTGGGGACAGCTCTACAACGTCGACAACCTCGAAGAGCACAGTCGAGAGCTACTGCGAACCGTTGGTCTCGAAGAAAAGGCCTGGGAACGCACCGCTGGAACCTATTCACGCGGCATGGTGCAAAGACTCTCTGTCGCTCGCACGATGCTCCACGATCCTTCGGTGTTGTTGCTCGACGAACCCTTTACCGGGCTTGACCGCGGTGGCGCTCAGGCCCTTGCAGAGGCACTATCCGGGGCCGTGACCCGCGGTGCCGTCGTTCTAGTGATCACTCACGACTTGGAGTCCATTGCCGGCATAACGACGCATGTTGTCGTGTTGCGTCGCGGCAAGCTCGTCTTTGAAGAACGGCGCCAAAAGGGCTACAGCTTCGACGAACTCAAAGACACCTATCACACGCACTCTGAATAGCCTGCTCAGGGCTGTGCTTGGCCTGCTCGGGGCTGTGCTTGGTCTGCTCGGGGCTGTGCTTGGTCTGCTCGGGGCTGTCTAGCTTGCCCAAGGCTCTTGCGGGGCGTACAACCTGCCTGTGGAGTTTCTCCGGTATGTCAAGGTCCTCGCTTGGAAGGACGTGCGTGTGGAGTTTCGGAGCCGCGAAATTATTTACACCATGAGCTTCTTTGCGGCCATGGTCGTACTGCTCTTCTCCTTCGCGTTTCTCAAGCAGAGCGCAACCTCAAACGAGATGACCGGGTCCTCGGAAAACAGCCCCGGATTCATCTGGGTGGCGGTTCTCTTCGCCGGCACGCTCGGCCTTTCTCGAGCATTCGATCGAGAGCGCGAGACTGGAACGATGCGCGCACTGTTGCTGGCGCCCATTCCGCGAGCCGCAATCTTCCTCGGCAAATCCGTCGCAATCGCGATCATGGTCCTCGTGGTGCAAGCCGTGGTCGTGCCGCTCGTTGCACTGTTCTTCGACGCGCCACTATTCGCGCACCCACTGCCTCTTCTGTGCACGCTGGTGCTCGGAACCATCGGATTTTCGGTTGTCGGATCCGTCTTTGCGGCCATGCTCTTAAAGGCCGGATCTCGAGATGTTCTATTGCCGGTCGTTCTCTATCCCATCCTAGTTCCGCTCTTCATCGCCGCCATCAAGGCGACGGCCGCCATGCTCGATGGCTCTCTGGGAGATTCTTGGTTCTGGATTCGCTTTTTGGCCGTGTACGATACAATCTTCCTCGTTGCGGCCCTTTGGACGTTTGAGTCGCTGGTGATCGAATGACAGATACCTCCTCTTCTTCTTCTTCCCGTTCCGCTCCGCTATTCATTGGCGCCGCTGTGGCCTGCATCTTCGGATTTGGCTACACGTTGTCACTGATTTTCTATCAGACGCCGCTCGCAGCAGGGCCGCTCTATTTCAACCAGAAAATCTTCTACTACCACGTGCCGTGCGCGTTCATGCTCTTCCTTGCGGTCATCGTATGCGGCATCGCCAGCATCAAGTACCTCCGCGGGCGCGAGCAACGTTGGGATGACGTGAGTGTTGCTGCTGCTGAAATCTCGGTCGTCTTTGGCACCATTGTCATGGTTACAGGTGTGCTCTGGGCCAAGCCGGCTTGGGGCAAGTGGTGGGTTTGGGATGCACGTCTCACCTCAGCACTTCTCTTATGGATGACGATGATTGCCTACCAGCTCGTACGCAAGTACGGCGGGGCAGGGGCCGAGCGATTGGCAAGTGGCCTCGGGGTCTTTGCCATGGTCAACATCCCACTCGTCTACTCTTCGACAAGGCTTTGGAAAACCAATCATCCATCTGCCAACACGGTTCCAAGTCTCGACCCAAGCATGCGCGCTGCACTCTGGTTTAGCGTTTTGCTCTTTACTGTCTTCTTTATCCTTCTCCTCAGACTTCGAATTAACGCCAGACGCGACGAGAGACGCTTGTACGAGTGTCGCGAAATGGCCCTCGATGCGGGAATCTTCGAATGAGAATACCAATGACGTTACGAGTTTTTCCGATCTTCGCACTTGTCCTTCTAGCGCTTTCCGCCGCGCCTACCACGGTGTCAGCACAGGTTAAGGGGCCCGCTCCCTACGCCAGTGAGATGCGCGATCAGTGCATTGCCGAGATGGAAAAGGACGCGCGAATTCTCGCAGCCTGCGAAGAGAGCCACTCCAGCAAGTATCAAGTGCAGGACGCCGCGCGCGCGGTAAAGGATAAGCAGTTTGTTGTGGCGGCCTACGCGGCGATTTGGGCCGTGCTGGCAATCTTCGTTGTGATCATGTGGCTTCGCCAGCGCAAGCTCAGTGTTGAAATCACTCGCCTCCAAGGTGAGCTCAAGAAGGCGGCGGCCGAGTAATGCCAACCAGCGGCCACTTCATTTTCATTCCAGCGGTCTTCATGCTGGGCGCGCTCTTTGGCTACATCATGGCCAACCGAGCCGCGGCGGATCGAGCGTCCATGGAGATCAAGCGGGAAGCGCAGCGCAGAGTGGCCCGTGAAGAGCGTGCGGCGCGCAAAGCCAAGCGCGCAAGCGAGTAGCTCTGCCAACAGCGCAGGGCGTGCACAAAGCGCGCTTTGAGCTAGAGCTGCGAGCTGAATCTAGAGCGCGGCCGAAAACGCCGTACAGAATTCTTCTAATGTGGCGGTGCGCTCCCCGACCTCTTTTGTCAGCGCCTGTCGCAGCACAGCCTCGATGCGATGAAGTTCCGGTGGCATCGCAGGTGGATCCGCTTCGACTACGGCCATGAAGCAGAGATGCTGGGCTTCGCGCCAAAAGATCTTCTGGCCGCTGGCGCACTCCCACAGAAGAACCGCGAGTGAAAAGACATCCGCTCGTTCGTCCATGACCTGGCCACGAACTTGTTCGGGGCTCATGTACGCAAAGGTTCCCTGCGGCTGTGGTTGTCGGGTTTCGAGTTTCGTTGCAGCGCTAAAGTCGCCGAGGAGGGCTTCGCCAGCGCTGTCAAAGAGCACGTTGCCGGGACTCAAATCGCCGTGCAGGTAGCCAAGGCTGTGAACCGCCGAGAGGGCCTTACCCAAATCGGCTGTCAGCGCTGCCAAGTGCTCCCGGCCGAGCCCTGTGCCGGCGCTGAGGCGCTCTCCTAGAGAGCCACCGGGGGCGAGCGGCATCACCAGAAACGGCCATCCGTCCACATGACCACTATCGGTAGCTCCTAGCAGTCTCGGGTGGGTCATCGCGGTTGCCACCAAAGCCTCGTTCGCAAAGACCTTGGTGAGTTCATCGCTGTCCAGGTGGGCTCTGGAAAGGCGCTTAAGTGCCGAGATTGTGCCGTCGCCAGAAACGGCCCGATAGACCTCCGCTAGGCCACCCTCGCCGATCTTCGCTTCCAGTCGATACCTTCCAAATTCATCGCTCATCAGTTTCTCTCAAATGCTAGCATCCGCGGCCATGGCCTTAGATTTATCACTCACAGAAGAGCAAAAGGGACTCATCCAAACCGCGCGGGACTTCACCAAGAAGGAGATTATCCCAGTCGCCGGCAAGTACGACGAGAGCGGCGAATTCCCTCGCGAAATCTTTAAGAACGCCTGGGAGACAGGCCTTATGAACTGCGAAGTCCCCGAAGAATACGGTGGGCTTGGTTTGGGCTGCCATGACCACTGCCTCATTCAAGAGGAAGTCGCATTTGGTTGCGCTGGCTTCAACACATCGCTTGCCGCAAACGCGCTTGGCTCCATGCCCGTGCTCATTGCCGGTACCGACGCGCAGAAGAAAAAGTACCTCGGTCGCCTTACTGAGGAGTACATCTTTGCAGCGTACTGTTGCTCTGAGCCCGACGCAGGATCTGACGTTGCCGGCATTTCGACAAAAGTTACGAAGAAGGGTGACAAGTACATCCTCAACGGTCAGAAACGCTGGATCACCAATGGTGGAGTTGCCTCTTGGTACACCGTGCTCGCGACCTTCGACAAAGGTATGAAGCACAAGGGCATCGCGATGTTCATCGTCGACGCTGACTTGCCTGGCGTAAAGGTCGGTCGCAAAGAAGACAAGATGGGGCACCGAGCATCCAACACGTGCGATGTTCTCTTTGAGGATGTGGAGCTTCCGCTGGATGCCCTGCTTGGATCCGAGAACGCAGGCTTCAAGATCGCGATGCAGACCTTTGATCGTTCGCGACCGTGGATTGCTGCCAGTGCATGTGGCGTGATTCGCCGCTCACTTGAAGAGAGCCGTGCCTACGCACTTGAGCGCAAGACATTCGGCGTACCGATTGCGAACCACCAGGCGATTCAGTTCATGATCGCAGAGATGGCCATCGCCTACGAGGCATCGTCACTGCTTTGCCACAAGGCAGCATGGTCCGTCGATCAAGGCGAAATCAACAGCATCGTGTCCTCCTTTGCCAAGGCCTACAGCTCCGACAAAGCCATGGAGTGCTCGACCAACGCTGTACAAATCTTTGGTGGCTATGGCTACACCAAGGAGTACCCGGTTGAGAAACTCATGCGCGATGCAAAGCTCCTGCAAATCTACGAGGGAACTTCGCAAATTCAGCGCATGGTTATCGCCAAGCACATCTTGAGCTAGTACGTGCTTCCTGTGGCGACAGCGATTGTGGCCACAGGAATACCTCAGAGTATCGGATGCGTCGCCTATCGCTCAGAGTGCTGTTGTCGGGCCGCTGTTAGCTGCTCTTGCAACATCGAGGCATAGCCTGAGCCGCCCGGCAGTGATTGCAACCGCGAGAGTTCGCGCTCGGCGCCCGCAAAACGGCCGTACTTCACGTAGAACGTGCCAAGCGCGATGCTGCAATCGAGGCAGTTCGGGGCCAACTCAAGCGCGCGTCGAAGCGCCTTGTGAGCGTTCTCTGGATCGCCGAGTAGGTCCAAGGTGATGCCCACTCCGGTATAGGGATCCGCGTATGCCGGAGCCAAAACGATCGCGCGCTCGTACTGCAGTCGCGCATCGTCAAACCGTCCTTCGGAACGGTAGGCAAAGCCCAGCTGCAGGTGAGCGAGCATACTTGGATTGCCTGCCATCACATCGGCCTGAAATAGCGTGCGATCGGACTTCCAGTCGGGAGTGCGAAATGCCGAGAGCAGTGCGTGCGTGCACAGAACAACGATGAAGAGAAGCTTCAACACAGACTCTTGCTTCGGTAAAACTCGTAGCGCAGCAAGCCCAGCACAGCCGGCGGCTACGACGAAACCAACCGACGGTAAGTAGAGAAGTCGCTCGGCGAAGATCGCGGGCGATAGCGTGAAGACGTTCGACACGGGGACGTAGGCGGCCAGCAAGACTGCCGCTCCCCAGGCCGCAGCCGGTGCACGTTTTCGCGCGATGAGTATGGTCGCGGGGAGGGAAATCCAAAGCGCCGCTCCCAACATCACGCTTGGCCCAATGGAATCGACAGGGAGTATCGCAGGGTAAGAGTAGTCTGCCTGTTGCGAGAGAGGTACTAAGAAGAGTTCTATCGAGCGCCACAGCAAGGTGGCACAGGTTAGGAGTCGCTCGCTTGTGCCTGCATCCACGAGTGGGTTGCCCTGTGCTTTTGCTGGGGCCGTGATCATGTCCAACGCCGCGTAGCGCATGCCTAGATAGGCAACAAACGCCGCCGCCATCATTGCGAGAGAGAGCACTAGCCACCGGCGGCTGGCCTTGGAATCCAAGCCAAGAACCGCATCTGCAAGCACGACTGCCAGCCCCGCTACGGCGATTTCCTTGCTTAAAAGCGCCAGCAGGAAACACGGGCCGACCAGCCAGCGATGCCATGTTTGAGCCCGAGCTACGTGAAGCGTGAGCAATAAGAGAAGCGTTGCGAGAACGTCGGCACGCGCGACAATGGCAGCGATGTTTTCTGTGTGAACTGCGTGCACGCAGAAGAGGCTCGTGCTCACGATGGCAAGTCGATGCCCGAAGCGGTCTGCAAGATAGACAAAGAGCATGACGCAGCAAAGGCTGTGCAGAAGAATATTGGTGGCGTGAAAGAGCCAAGGCGCACCACCCCCAAGTGTGGAGTCGATGATGAAGGTCAGGACTGCAAGAGGCCGATAGGAACCAATGGTGACATTGGCGGACCGTCCCCAGAAATCGCGCTCCATGAGTTGGGAGAGCCCCACCTCGCCGTTTACGAGAGGGTTTCCAACTACGGCTTCGGCATCGTCAAAGACAAAGCCAGCGCCCAGAGCCGCAAGGTAGGGAAGGGCGCTGAGTACGAAGACAATGAGGAGAGCGCGTCGGGTATCGGTCTTGTGCACCGGTATCCGATAGGGCTACTGCCCGAAGAGCGCGACTTCTTCGTTCTCTTCCGAGCCGAGAAGGTTGCGATCGGTTGCAAGCCAGTCAAAGTCGATGACCTTGCTGGCGCCTGGTCCATCGAGGATCACAAAGATGTGCTCGGGAATCTGCTGGCCGTGTTCAAGCCGTAGTTCCGCGAACTGCTCGGTGGCTTTTTTGAGTTCCTCTGCGATTCCCTCTCCGGCGACCTTCTGAAAATTCCGCAGCATGCTTGCTCGAGCCGAAGGTTCGTCGGTCGTCATGATCATTTGCATGAGGTTTGCCTGGGCTCGCTCATGTTGGCCAAGTTGGGAGCGAAATGCTGCCGCCTTATTCGCGAGGTCCTTGGGCGCGCCAGGTTTACTCATGGCTTGTTCCATTAGGTCTGCGCCGCGCTCTCGGTTCTCGCGCTGAATTTTTGGGTCTTCGTCCTTGAGATCGAGAAAGTAGCGAACTCCGGCGAGCCAGAAAAACTCGTGCTCATCGGGAAAGGCCACCATGGCTTTTTCGAGAATCGAAATGGACTTTTGGATGTCCTCTTTCTGTGTGCTGACCTGGTGTTTTTCATTCACCGTGATCGAGTACGAGGCCCATTGATAGACCTTCTTGAAATTTGGGTCGAGCTCAATGATGTTGTCGATGAAGTTGCCGAGGTAGCGAAAGTCGCCTTCGCCGAGGAAGCCTGTGCCGTAGTAGACGAGCATTCTCGACCACGTGACATCCGCGGCAAGTTCGTTGTAGCCGAGGTAACTAAACCTGGCGGCTTCGGCGGGCGGCAGAGTTACGTAGGACTCTTCCAGAGGCCAAGTCTTCCGCGCGCTATGAGCGGCTGAGCCAAGAGCCTGGGCTGCCAGACTCGCGACAACGAGGCTAGCAAGACCGGCGGCATACGGAAGAGAGAGAGCCACAAAGCCTACTCTAATGGATTTTGCTTGATGATGTCGGCAGCTGTCTTCACATCATCCTCGCCACCCTCGCCATAGAGAGTGTGTGTTGAAAGGACGCCATCGCAGTCGAGGTCGCCTTCCGCGATCGCCGTGAAGGTGCTCGTGGGGCTTCCGTCCACTGACGTGAAGGAGTATCGGTAGTAGTGAGGGTCTTTGACCTCAAAAAGCAGTGCTTCCCACGTTGGATCCGTCCAAGAAATCGCACCACCCGGGCACTTATGCCCAAAGGTGCAGCAGCTCGCTGCAGGTGTTCTGCCCACAGTTTCAGGAAATTTGAGGCTTACAGAAGTACCGGAGAAGCCGGTGCCGACACGATGAACGTCCATGTAATAAGCGCGTGCGCCTTCCATCATCTTTCGCAACAACTCGGAAGTCTCTGCGGCTTTTGATTTCTTCGTGTACTTCACGAAGGCGGGAATGGCCACTGCTGCCAGGATGCCGATGATGGCAACCACGATCATCAATTCGATGAGGGTGAATCCGCTGGATGTCTGCCTAGTTCGTTTGGTCATGGATTGGTTCCGTAAGCGCTACACGTGTAATGCATATAACAACACCCGCCGTAAGTACGACGGGTGCTGAGAGCGAAACTGGCTTTCGCCAGCCGTCGTGATTCGAGGCTACTCGAGAGCGCGCTGCTTGATTACATCTGCAGCAGATTCGACCTCACCACCGACGACTCGGCCGTAGAGGGTGTAGCTCGAAGTTTGACCATCACAGTCAAGGTTACCGATTGCGGTTGCGGTGTAGTCAGTCGTAGCGCCGCCACCAACAAAGCCGTAGGCGTAGTAGTGTGGATCCTTCATCGCAAAGTCGAGAGCGGTCCAAGTAGCGTTGCGGTTTGCTGGGTCTGGATCGTTCCAGTCAGGCTCTAGAGCTGGGTCGCACTTCTCGGTACCAGCACCAACGGTGATTGCACAACATCCCGGGTCGCCGTAGACAGCAGCAGAATCTGGGAACTGCTTTGCAACGATCGATGGGTTGAGGCTACCGATGTCGGCGGCGTTCGTGAAGTCAGGAGTTGAGTAGTACGTACGAGCCGAGTCCGACATTTTCTTGAGGAACTGGCTGGCCTCTGCCGTCTTTGACTTCTTCATGTACTTCATGAATGCGGGGATGGCGACAGCGGCAAGGATGCCGATAATCGCGACCACGATCATGAGTTCGATGAGTGTGAAACCTCGTTGTGCTTTGTTTTTTAGTCTGTTGAGCATGTCTATCTTTTCCCCCTGGATGTTCGTTTCGTCGTTTCGAATAACTTTCAACCGGCGCAGAATGCCTCCGGTCGATATTGAAGTATTGGTTAGTTGAAGTGTTGTAGGTAGGTGTATCGGCTACCGGCTACTGGCCTTGACGGATGAAGAAAAGGTCAGAGGATTCTGAGTGTTGGAAGTAGAAGGAGTCGCTGCCGGCTCCAGCATTTTGGTCCATATCGCATTGGGCGAGCAGGTAGTACCAATCGGTTGCGGGCGGTACGTAGCTGAACTCCGTGTCGGCAATGTTGCCAACATTCGTATCGTCTCCGCCTTCACCGACGATTGATACGTAGCTGCAGTAGACCGAGGAAGCGTCGGGAACCATGTTGAGTGCGGTCCACTCTGCAGGCATTGGAAGCAGAGCAATCCGGCCTCCATTTGACCCTGGAGTTGCTGGCCATGGATCGGTCTCGTCGTTTGTGGCGCTGGAACTCTGGTAGCGACCGTTCTCAAGTTGGAAGCCCGCTTGACGCATATGAAATTCAGCGAACATCGCGGTGACTTCTGACTTCGCGGTGATTTTCTTTTGTGCGCCTCCAAAATACAGAACCGCAAGCGATGCAATGATTCCAACAATTGCGACCACGACCATCAATTCGATGAGGGTGAAGCCGCGCCCTCTTTGGGCTTGCTGAAATCTGCGCACGCTCGTCTTTGTGCAACGCTCGTGCCGCACGGTCTGTCCATTTTCCTCGTCGCTAAGTACTTGTACTGAATGAAACATCTGAGAGAAGGGCCTGCAGAACGGCGCAGGGCCAATTCCGAGGTGACGTAAATTGTCACCCGGAAGCCTGACCAGGGACAAATTTTGTTCCTGAATTGGTCGAAGCTTTCTTCGTTTCCCAAGACTTCAATATCTAAAGCCCGAAACGTTTGTTTATTTGCTGGGCGACTCTTCGGTAACGGGATCATGCGTGTCCAAGCCGAGCTTGGCGAGCCTGTACCGCAGTGAGCGAAAACTAATTCCGAGTAGGCCGGCTGCACGTTTGCGAACGCCACCAGCTTGCTCCATCGCTTGCTCTACAATGCCTCGTTCGAAATCCGCGATGACGCGATCCAAGTCGATACCTTCTTTGGGTATCGCTGTGGGCACTTGTGCGCCAAGCGGAGACGTCGTGGCATTTCGTTCGGGCAAGTCAACCACTTCGATAAGTGGGCCATCCGCAAGTGTCACCGCGCGCTCGATCATGTTTTCGAGTTCGCGCACATTGCCGGGGTAGTCGTACTGCTCTAGATGTTTGCGCGCCTCAGGGCTAAATCCGCGAATCTTGCTAGGGAGCCCGGCGGTGTGGCGAGTTAGGAAGTGCTCCGCGAGAAGGACAATGTCGGTTTGTCTTTGGCGCAGTGGTGGTAGACGCAGCTCGATCACGTTGAGGCGGTAGTAGAGGTCACTGCGAAAGGCGCCACGCGCAACTTCTTCCTCCAGCTCTCGATTTGTTGCGGCCACCACACGCACATCTACTTCGATCTCTTCCTCGCCGCCAACCGGCCGAACCGTGCGCTCTTGAAGTACCCGCAGAAGCTTTACCTGCAGCCCTAGACTCAGCTCGCCAATCTCATCGAGAAAGAGTGTGCCCTTATCAGCCCTGCGAATCAGGCCGATCTTGTCGCTTACCGCGCCGGTGAACGCGCCTTTGACGTGTCCGAATAGTTCTGATTCCATCAGATTGTCTGGAATCGCACCGCAGTTGACCGCCACAAACTCCGCTTCGCTTCGATTGCCCTCGGTGTGCAGCGCTCTGGCGACAAGCTCCTTGCCTGTGCCGCTCTCGCCCGTAATGAGCACGCTGGTCTTTGCGGATTGAATCTTGGCGATTAGGTCAAAAAGCCGCTGCATGCGCGGGCTCTTGCCGATGATCGATGCCATTCGATAGCGCCCGGCGACTTGCTCGCGCAGTGCAACGTTGGCTTCGACGAGAGAGCGTTTCTCAAGCGCTCTATTGATGACCGTGTTGATGACATCAACCTTGAAGGGCTTGGTTAAGTAGTCGTACGCGCCCTTCCGCATCGCAGAAAGTGCGGTGTCGGTTGTGGCAAAGGCGGTGACCACGACAACCTCGGTGTCGAGCCCACGGGCCTTCACACCTTCAAGCACACCGATGCCGTCGGTATCTCCTGGCATGCGCAGGTCGGTGATGACGATGTCAAAGGGCTGCGAGTCGAGGACCGAAATCGCTTGATCTCCGGAGTCAGCAACCGCGACCTCGTGGCCACCGCGCTTGAGGCAGATGGCGAGAAACTCGCGCATCGATCGTTCGTCATCGACGACTAGAATTCGTCCCACGTCATCAACAGTAGCAGACGCTGGGGCCCGACTAGGATTTGCGAAGAACCGCGATCAGGAAGCCGCCGAAGTTGCGCGCCCAAGGAGCGTCGGCGAGCGCGCTCTCGGCGGCCCGAAATGCCGCCCCAAGAACGGGCACTTTGTGCACGTACGATACGGGCGTCACGATTCGCACCCCGCGGCTGCTCTCCCAGGAAAGCTCGGGTGGCAAGTATCGGCGAATTTGCGCGACATCATCGTAGCGTGTGTAGACCGCCTCGTCGTTGGTCGCCGAAGAGATCGCTGTTGGGCTCTTGAGCGACTTGATGAGGTAGCGGAGCGAGCGGGGGTTGTAGAACTCGGCGAGTACGTACCCGCCAGGGCGCGTCACTCGAGCCATTTCCGACATTGCCATTTCGATGTCTTCGATGTGGGCGAGCACCTTTACGGAATAGACGAGATCGAACGACTCATCTGCGTAGGGCAACTGTGTGACGGAGCCTTGGGCCACCTGAAGCCCGCGTTCGCGAGCTTTTGAGAGCATGCCACCGCTGAGATCCACGCCGGTCGCAGACTTTGCAAAGCGTTGGGCCCGCTCAAGTAGCAATCCCGTGCCGCAGCCGGCCTCCAGAATGTCTTTGCCGCGCCCGTAGCGCTCGACAGCGGCGAGTTCAAGGTCGTCGAGCATCTGGTGGTAGCCCACACCGCGCTCGCGCTCGTACCAATTGGAAAAGTCGTCGTAGTAGCTGCGATTGTCCATAGCTTCTTGGCCCGTTCATAACACGGCACAGGCTATGCTGCGGCCGATGGTTGCACGGCTTGGCAATGCACTGAACCGGTTTAGCGCCCGTTGGGTTCCTGATCCCTTCGTCCTGGCACTTTTGCTCACGGCTCTGGTTTTGTGTGCGGGCGCTGGGCGCATGCTCGGGCTTGGACAGAGCGATATTGCCGAGTCGCTCGCCCTCGGATGGATGGACGGTTTTGGGCTCAGTGGCGGCCTCGCCTTTGCCCTGCAGATGTGTTTTGTCCTTGTGACTGGCCACGCCATGGCGCTCAGCCCGCCTGTGCAACGAGTCATCGTTCACATTGCTCGGATTCCTCAGTCGGCGGCCGGCGCGGCTGCGATGGTCGCTCTGGTCGCCTGCGCAAGTGCTCTGGTGCACTGGGGGCTTGGAGCGATTGCGGGCGCACTCCTGGCTCGCGAAATTGGACGTCACGCTCCCGCTCGCGGCTTGGACATTCACTATCCGCTTTTGGGCGCTGCCGCCTATGCGGGCATGGCGGTTTGGCATGGCGGACTCTCGGGGTCGGCACCGCTAAAGGTTGCGGGCGGAGACGGCGCAGAATGGGTTGGAGAGGTAACGCTTTCCGAACTGCTGCTATCACCGACCAACATCGTCGTGACCGGAAGTCTTCTGATAACCATCCCTCTGCTCTTCTGGGCCCTAACACCTACGTCCAAAGCCGACATGGTTCCGGCGGATCCCGCGCGACTTGCGCCACTGCCAGAGTACGAGTCAATGGCGGTGGACTCGCCTGTTGCATGGCTGCAAGAGAGTCTGTGGCCCGGCCGCCTGATTGGCGCACTCGGCCTCGCTGCGGTTGGAATTACGATTTTCTCCGGTGCGCGAAAGCTAGAGATCAATAGCGTCAACTTGGTGTTCTTCTTTGTTGGGCTTCTGTTGCAGGGAAGTCTGCGCAGATATACCGAAGCCGTTACCGACGGGGCTCGCGGTGCAGGCGCCATCATCCTGCAGTTTCCGCTCTACTTCGGAATTCTTGGTGTCATGAAAGTGAGTGGCATGATTGGATGGCTCAGCGAGAGCATGGCGCGTTGGTCGACGCAAACGAGCTTTCCCATCTTGAGTTTCGTATCCGCAGGCATCACCAATCTCTTTGTCCCCTCAGGAGGAGGGCAGTGGGGCGTGCAGCGCGACATCTTGCTCAGTTCTGGGCAGAGCCTGGGGGTAGACCCAACGAGTACAATCATGGCGTTTGCCTACGGAGATGCGTGGACCAACATGCTTCAGCCCTTTTGGGCGTTGCCACTACTTGGCATCATGGGACTCAAGGCAAAAGACATCATTGGCTACACTGCGATGGTCTTTTTGCTAATGCTCGTTGTTGTACCTATCGGTCTGCTTGTGACCTGAACGCTTGAAGACTGGTGTCATTCGAGTTTCGGCGCTCGCTCTTCCTGCATGGCCAGCTCTTGCGTAAGGTAGGCCCAAGGAGTCTCGGTGGCACACGGATCTAAGAAAGTAATCATTCTCGCATTGGGTGCCAATGCCGGCATCGCTGTGGCGAAATTTGTTGCCTACGCGTTTACAGGCTCCGCATCGATGATGGCGGAGGCGATTCACTCAATGGCGGATACGAGCAATCAGCTCCTCCTGCTTTTGGGGCTTAAGAAGGCAGCCAAACCACCCGACGAGCGGCATCCATTTGGCTACAAGATGGAGAGCTACTTCTGGAGCTTTATCGTTGCCATCATGCTCTTTTCTCTGGGTGGGCTCTTTGCACTCTACGAGGCGCGGCACAAACTCCACGAACTCGATGCCCTCGCTGCGACGGGCGAGACGTACGAGATGAACAATCCTGCCATTGCGATAGGTGTTCTTCTTATTGCCATTGTGCTCGAAGGAATCTCGTGGCTTGTTGCAACTCGCGAAGTGAATGCGCTGCGAGGAAAGACCAGTCTCCTTCGTTACATTGAGGGATCCAAGTCTACCGAAATCATCGTGATTTGGATGGAAGACACAGCGGCTCTCGTTGGTCTCTTCCTAGCTCTCGGCGGAATCGGGCTCGTCATGCTCACAGGGAACCCGTACTGGGATGCCTATGCAACCGTCGCGATTGGCGTCCTACTGATCGCCGTTGCTGTCTTGGTTGCCCGAGAAACGAAATCGCTTCTGATTGGCGAAGCGGCCACCCCCGAGTCCCAGGAACTCATCCGCAAGCTTTGTGCGGAAACCTCAGGAGTGGTCAAGCTGATGAACTTGCGCACCATGCAACTTGGCGAGGATGAGTTTCTTGCGGCCCTCAAGATTCAGTGGGACAGCGAACTCACGATGACGGAACTCGTCGAGGGCACCAATGACCTTGAGCGTCGCATTCGTACAACCATTCCAAGGGCACGCTACGTCTTTGTCGAGGCGGATACGTTCGACCCGGAGAAAGCCAAGCTTCCCGACTTCCCAAGCTAGCTCGTTCGGGGGCTCAGAAGTCTTCGCACTGTGATGTGCGTTTCTTGCGGCGCGCCTCGATCGGAAACCACGCTATCTGTCCCAGAGTATCGATCTCGTCTAGGGTGACCGGTGGAGGGCTGCGCTTGCGGCCCTATGGCAAATCGATGTCGTTCGCTGAGCACACCTCGACGGCGCGATCCTCGAGGGATTGGCCGAACGAGAACTCAGACGTTGCCGACCAAAAGGCCAGTGCCTCGGAACTCTGGCTCGCTCTGCACGCATGCATGGTGCAGGTGAATGCGTGGGCCAAGGTGGGCTCAAGGTCCACAGCCTTTTCACACGCTCGCATCGATAGTGTTGGCTCGGTTTTGCCAAACCAAGCGGCCAGTTCCATAAGCTGCTCGGTATCGCTGCTCTTGTCGATTGTCTCACTCAGTTTTGCTGTCGAGAGCTGACTGGCCTGGGACTCCCCTGGCAAGCGAAAGACAAAGGGATACGTAACCGCGATATCGCGACTCATGCCCTCGAACTCCAGTGACAACATGGTCTCTTGGAGGCACTGCTCAAAGTCGAGGTTGGGCGGAATGAAGCCCCCTTTTCGAATACGAATTTCGGCTTCGGTAACTAGGCCTGCAATGTCGGGTTCATCCGAAATGTAGAATCGCACTCCCACCATGCCCTCGAGCGTGGGGTCGCTGAGCTGCGCAAGCTCATGACACTCAGCAATGAGCGGCTTCACAGAGGCGATTGTGGACCTGATGATGTCCTTGTCACTCATGGCGGAGGGCAGGGCCGGAGGCGATTGAGGAGGAGTGGCCTTGGGGGCTGCTCCAGCTTGAGATTGCGAAGAACTCTCATGTTTGGCAAAGCGGCGTGCTCGCTCCTTGCGATCGACTCGGCGCATCGTGATTGCGGTAGCCTCGCCTGCATCGTTTGCCGTTTGTGAACTCTCGACGGCGAGCGGCACAGTTACGGGTGTGTTGGCAGTAGCCTCGGCTTGCGGGGTGGCGCCCTTTGCGGCGGCATTCCCACGATCGCCAGCGTAGGAATAGATGGCGGCACCGCCAGCGACGGCGGCCAGTGTTGTCAGGGTTGCGGCAATTTTCATGATGTAGCTTCCTTTGGTGACAGTTGAAGAAGGTGAGGCACTTGAGATGGTTGACGCGCTTGCTGCCGTCGCGCTCAGGCCGGTCGCAATGGCTGCAAGGACCACAGCACTAACGCCCGCCGCGGTCTTGGTGGCAGGGAGCGCATCACCGAGCAGGGCACGCATGCCTTCCTTGACGGACTCACGGGCACGAGAAATCCGTTTCTGAGCCGCTGCCTCGCTAAGGCTGAGCGCGCTGGCGATGTCGCGAATGGACTGTTCTTCTCGGTAGAAGAGAACGAGTACTTCCCGATGGTCTTCGGGGAGTGATTCGAGGGCGGCATTCAAAGCTCTCTCTGTTTCGGCCCGCATGAGTTGATCCTCGGCGTTGCGGGCAGCATCTGGCTCGAGTTGCTGCAGGCTGAGAGATTCTCGTCTGTGCAGCTTTGCCGCTTGATTCCGGGCGATCGCACAAACCCAGGCGCGGAATTTCTCGGGCTCGCGAAGCGTCTCGCGCCGCACCCATGCGGTTACAAAGGTCTCCTGTACGACGTCTTCCACTTGCGCGGTTTGCCGCATGCGCGCGATGGCAACAGCTCCCACCAGGGCCTCGTGGCGCCGAATTAGCTGGCCGAAGGCAGCAGTGCTGCCGCTCTGGGCTTCCTTGAAAAGCTGTGCATCCTCTACCATCTGCAGCTACTAGTACCGCGAGGGGGGAAAACCAGACACGATATCTCTGAAAAACCTCAAACCCCTCGGTATTTCGGGGGAACTCCATTTTGCGACGAGCACAGCAGCGCTTCGTGGAAGAGGCGCCGCAGCTCATAGCCGCGTGGAAGCTGGCGACTTTAGGCACTCAAGCTATGCGTTGGAGCTATGCGTACGGCAGCGACTTGTGGCCGAGGATGCGCAGGCGCTTGAGGTAGGTGTCGAGCACCAAGCCTATGGCAATAAAGAGCAGCACCCACGGCCAGAGGTCTTGGGTGTAATCAATCTTCTGATCGCCTGGGTCAAAGAGTTTGGGAGGTTCAACTTGCGTATGGCCTTCGCTGATGGTTGCGGCTTGTAAGAGAACTTCTGTGTTGATGCTGGTCTTCAGATACTCAGCTGGGTAGGGCAGGGCAACCGAACCCATCGATTCCGCAACGGTCTTGCCATCGCGCTTGTGCACAGCTTTTAGCAGGTAGCTGCCGTAACTGCGCACAGGGAAGTCGGCGAGGTAGCGACCTGCAGCGTTCTGATGCATGGTGATGCTCTCGACCGCTTTGGATGTCTTGGGATCGATGACTTCGAGAATCGTTTCGAGTTCGTTGACGAATTTGTCGTCGTCGTCGATGGCATCCACGACGATTTGTGCGCGGCCATCTTCGACCATCGCGCTCAAATCGTAACTGTCGAAGACTTTGCGCCGCATGCTCGTTCGAACAATTTGCGCCCAAAACTTTGGATAGCCAGACCAACGAAGCCAGTCCACGCTCCAGCGGTTTTTGATATCGCTTGTCCACGCGACACTTGTGCCGCTGCCAACACGCCAACGCGCCAAGAGCGGTTCGCCCAAGTTGGAGATGAGAATCACTTCAGAGGTTGGCTTGGGCTTCGTGGAAACGTAGCCGCGCAGGGCTGGAGCATTCGCGACTCCGGTGCCTTCAATCATCGCGGCCTTCTTGTTGATGAGTGCCTTCACCTTGTCTTCTACGAGTGCCGACTTCTGCGCCTCGGTGGTCTCCTTCATGAAAATTCGAGGCAGGGCTGCCAAGTCATCGGTCATGTAGAGGCGACCATCGCCGTGGTCCGTTACGAGCTGCAAGAGGCTCTTATCAGCCCCGCCGATTCCGACCGCCGAGACCGTGATTCGAGAGGCGCGCATATCTTGAACTAGGTCGGCTAGGCCTTCGTCAGGTGCCTTGCCATCCGAGAGCAGGATGACGTGTTTAATCTTCGCGTTCGCGGTTTGCAGAAGCTCATGCGCCTCGCGCAGAGCCGGTCTCACATCGGTTCCGCCGCCAGCGCTCAGCCGGCTGATGTCGGACGAAATTCGCATGCGATTGGAGGCGCGTTGCAGGCGCACAACCTTCATAGGCTGCTGATCAAAGGCAATCACCGTAATCAGGTCAGAAGGCGAGAGAACCTCGGCTGTGGCGCGTGCGGCCTCTTTGGCGGCTTCGAGGTTGCGTCCACTCATGGAGCCTGATCTGTCGATGACAAGCGCGATTGCTACGTGCGGTTGCTCGCGCTGCTTCTCGCCGTCAAAGGACACCGGCATGATCTTTTCCATGCGCGTGTTTTGATAGCCGCCCGAACCAAATGAGTCTTCGCCGCCAGCCATCACAAGGCCGCCGCCAATTTTTCGCACGTAGGTTTCCAGCGCCTGCATTTGCGCCATACCCATAAACTGGGCGGGCACGTCTGAGATAAATACCAAGTCGTAGCGCTCTAACTCTTTTGGGCTGCTAGGCAGGCCGCGAGGGCTTCGCACTTCCACATCGATGTTCTCGTGCTCAAGAGCCTTCTCAAAGTAGCGGGCGCTACTCGGATTGCTGAGAGCGCTGCCCTCAACATACAAAACTCGCGGTCGTCCTCGAACCGGCGCCGTCATCACCGATGCGTTGTTGGCAACCTCGGTGTCGTAAGCAGCTCCGCTCATGCGCAAGGTATAGGTCGTGTGACCTGCGGCTTTTGCCTGGCTCTTGAACGTCACCCAGTTGGCGCCTTCGCGAAGCTTCACTTTTTTGCGAGGCTCGAGGGCGTTTGGAAAGTCGTCTTGCTGGAGGCGAAGGTTCACTTCGTCGGCGTGGGTCGACCAAATCTCGGCCTTGATCTCGAACGGGGCTCCTACTTTGATTTCGTCTGGGAGTCGCAGTGAGGCGATGTGCACCTCCTGAGTTTGTCCCGTATCAAAGGTCTTGAACGAAATGGGAACGCCCATCTCTTGTGCTCGGTAACTCTCCGAGAGGAGGTCGCCATGGGTTTGGTTACCATCGCTGAGAACAACCATGCGCGGCAGGTATCCGTCTGGGTAGATACCGTAGGCGAGCTGCACGGCGGCTTGGATGTTGCTGCCCGCTCCGGCTCCTTCATGGCGCGCAATCGACTCGGACTTGCCATCGCGAATCAGAACTGGGCGCTCGGCAAACGTGATTAGGTAGACCCGATCTTGCTCGCCCTTGGCTTCTTTAACTTGCTTGGCGTAGGCGCGCGTTTGCTCAAGTTGCGCATCGCTAACCGATTCCGAGACGTCGACGATAATGACGGTTGCCACCTTGTTGTCGCTACTCGTCCAAGTGGGGCGCGCAAGAGCAATGGCAATGCCCGCGACCAAGACCGAGCGAAATACGGTGCTGATGTACTGCTGAGTGTCACTAACATCCGTGAGCGATAGTGTGCGAACTACGAAGAAGTAGGGGGCAATTGCGGCTAGGTAGAACCACTTGGGAGCGAGGAACGTGATGGGTTTGTCAAACCAGTCGATGTGAACAAGCCCGGCCTCAGGCGTAACAAGGTGGTGAATCAAGAAGACCGCTAGCCCGGCAAAGGCCATGGCGACGACGCTCTTGATGAGCAAGCTCTTGATGCGGGCGTTCAAACCGTAATCCTTCGGTTGAAGGTGTACCACTCAACCAGGAGCAGGAGGAGCACCATCAGGCAGAGATAAATCCACAGAGATTGCCGTGGCGTGGCGCTTCCCGGAACCGGTCTATCGAGTTTCTTGCCACCGAGGGAGAGCTCGGCCGACGGCTGAATATCGCTTTCCGAAGCGTTGCTGAGATTTGCCGCAAGTTGAATTTCTGCCACATCTTCGTCACCCTGTCTGGCAACGAGTTTGTGCACGCCAACCTCGGCGGCAAAGAACGTGGCATAGCCTTCGCGAAGTGGCGCTTTCTGATGGGCGCCGCTTGGCGTTGTGACGAGAACTTCGGAGATTCCGTAGGTGCCGTCCAAGGGCACGCGGGCAGGGCGGCCCGTTGTGTAGGTCGTAATCAAGTCGGAGTCGGCTCCCGCAAACCAATCCAGGGTATTGACCATCATCAGCGGAAAGGCCACGCGAAGCATCACGTCGGTTCCTTCAAGGCCAAATCCGAAAGCGGCAACCTTGCGGCGGCCTTCCTTCTTTGCGGCGGCAACCGACGAACGGATCGACTGAAAGAGTGAGACCTCAGCCGCGCTTGTATCCACAGCAAAGGTATCGAGCTTGTCGAAGTTGACATCGCCCATCTCCAACCACCGAGTGATTGGATGGGTTTGGCTAACTTGCGTAATGCGCCCACGATCCAGAGACCCGGTCACCGGGAAGGGGCTGTGGGGCCCGGACGGTTTGAAATAGAGAAGGTGTGCGGGTGCGGGTAAGACATTTTCTGGCGCGTAGAGATGATAGATGACCGCGTCGTAGTCTTGCAGCTCGTTGGCGGCCAGCGACACTTCGTATTCTTCTGGTGTGAGCTTGTCGACGTCCAAGTGATCGAAGATAAGCAGCGCGCCTTCCATGTAGAGGTTGTCGGTGGAAACCAGCAGCACCTTCTGGCGTTTGTTCTCGGGCATCAGCGCCCAAGCTTCGTCATCCAAAGCAAATGCGTCAGAAGATTCACTCTCGAGGCTCTCAATGCGCGCTCGCAGTACACTTTCTGCGCCACCGCCAAGATCGGGGTAAATCTTGGTAATCCGTTGCCCCGGGGCGAGCTGGATCTCTTTGACATCGATCTCTGAGTCGCCATTGAACAGCACCAGCCGGCGTGTGGCAGGCTCATCAGAGAAGTTCTGGATCTCGATGAAGACCTCGTAGTTGAGTTTGTTGCTGATGTAGCGTCGGACATTGAAGCTGATGATTCCGACGTTGCTGGCAGCACTGCCAACCGGCTGATAGCGAACGTCGATGCCGGCCAAGTCTACGGAGGCGAGTTGCTTGTTCTTAAAGGCTGAAGCTCCGGGCTCAGGCTCGGATGCGGGGGGAGATGCAGGGGCATCTGCCACGCTCTCCCATGTCGCGCTTGCCAGTGCGTCTTCAGGGTACGCTCCGTCGCCAACCAAGATGATTTGCGGTTTTTTTCGCCAGCGCAGGGCGTCGGCTGCAGCGCTGAGGCTGGCTGTGAGGTTCGCGGGGGTATCGCTGGCTTCGATTGTGCTCAGAGTTTTTCTGTGTTTCGCCAAGTCGCCGTGGAAGCGACTCAATGGCGTGGCGCGCCCATCCATCCGCATCAACATGATGGCGTCGTCGGCGCTCATTCCATCCAGCAGCAAGAGAACCTGCTTGCGAGCGGCCGCCATACGGCTCTCACTGCCGTCTTCGCCCTCATCAATGGTCTTCATGGACGCCGAAGCATCGACGATGATCACAATGGAACGAGCGTCTTCGCGGGCTCCGCCCAGTTCAGGTTCCAGCGCAGCGAAGAGCAGCAAGCCCACCATGGTGACAAGCAGCAAGAGCGAGAGCAGGCGCTTTAGGTGGCGCCATAGCGATGTGGCTTCCTTTTCTTTGAGGACTCGCTGCCACAGTGTGGAGAACGGAACCTCAAAACGGCGCCGCCGCATTTTGAGAATGTAGGCCAGGACCAAGAGCCCGGCTAGGACTGCTGCAACCGTGGCGATCGTTCCACTGGCGATTGGGGCGAGGAGGTTCACTTCAGGAAGCCCCCGAGCCGGAAAATCTTGAGCACCAGCTCATCGAAGGCGATTTTGGTGTGGGTTCGAAAGTAGGGAATGTTCTTTTGCGAGCAGAAGTCGCTCAGCTCTCCGCAGTACTTCTCATGCTCGCGTTTGTAGGCCTCGATAAGAGACTTTGAGACCGTGATTTCCTTTGCGGATCCGGTTTCGCAATCGACGAGGGTAAGGTCGCCATGAAAGCTCGGATTGACTTCCTTCTCGTCATAGATTTGCAGAACGAAGGGCTCGAATCCGTTGTACCGGAGGCTATTGATGCCTTCTTCGAAGCCGCTCGGATCGTAGAAGTCTGAGATGACGACAACGAGGCCTTTGCGCTTGTATCGGTGGATAAAACTCGTGGCGGCTTCTTCAAGCTTGGTTGGGCCTCCAGCCTCAATCCCGCGAAGGAAATCAAAGACCTTGAAGATGCGCCCTTTTCCGCGCGCTACCGGCAAGTGGGTGTGCAGCCCTTCAGAGAACGGCACAATGCCAACGCGGTCGAGATTTGCCAGCCCAACGTATGTGAGCGCGGCGGCCATCTGCATGGCGTAGTGCAGCTTGAGCGGGTCACCAATCAGCATCGACTTTGATGCGTCGAGAAGAATGTAGATGTGCAAATCCTCCTCTTCTTCAAAGAGGCGCAAGAGCAGCTTGTCGATGCGTCCGTAGACGTTCCAATCGATATAGCGAAAGTCGTCGCCGGTGGAGTACTTGCGGTGATCCGCAAACTCGATACCTGAGCCAATCTTGCGCATGCGCCTGTCGGCTCGGTTGAGTCCCACAAACGTCTTGCGCGAGACCATGTGCAGGTACTCAAGCTTCTTGAGAAACTCCTCGTCAAAGAGAGAGGACCTATCATCCTCAATCTTCGAAGTCTTCTTCGCTCTTGCAGCCACGGCTTACAGGGACTCGGGAAGACGCTCGATGATGTCGCCAAGAATTGCATCGGTTTCGATGCCTTCCGCTTCGCCTTCAAAGTTCAGCATGATGCGGTGGCGTAGTGCCGGGCGAGAGACGTGACGAATATCGTCGATCGATACCGCGAAACGCCCTTCGAGAAGCGCGCGGATCTTGCCGGCCAAGATAAGCGTTTGCACGCCACGAGGCGAACCGCCGTAGCGCACATACTTCTTGGTCATGTCGGTGCTCTGGTCGGTATCGGGATGTGTCGCCTGTAGCATTCGAATGGCGTAGTCCTGGATCTCTCTCGAAATCGGAACTCTTCTTACTACCTTGCGCATCTCCACCAACTGCGCCCCGGTGAGCACGGCTTGCGGAGTGGGCTTCTCGTCACTTGTCGTGCGCTCAATAATCGTGTGCAAGTCTTCGCGGGATGGAAACTCTACACGGAGCTTGAAGAAGAAACGGTCGAGTTGTGCCTCGGGAAGAGGGTAGGTGCCCTCCATCTCCAGCGGGTTTTGGGTCGCGAGAACAAAGAAGGGCTGTTCAAGCTTGTACGTGGATTTGCCCACCGTAACCGAGCCATCTTGCATTGCCTCAAGGAGCGCACTCTGGGTCTTCGGTGTCGCGCGATTGATCTCATCCGCGAGAAGAATGTTGGAGAAGACGGGGCCCTTTTGAAACTCGAAGGCCTTTCCGCCCGTCGGTGTTTCGACAATCATATTGGTTCCAACAATGTCGGCGGGCATGAGGTCGGGCGTGAATTGAATGCGAGAGAAATCTACGTGGAGACACTGGCTGAGTGTCTTGACGAGCATGGTCTTGCCAAGCCCAGGCACACCCTCGAGGAGGGCATGGCCACCGCCCAAGATGGTCATAATGACGCCTTCGATGATTTCATCTTGGCCGACGATCATGGTGCCAATCTCGTCGCGAAGACGATGAAGGTCGGTAACGAAGCCCTCAACGGTGGCTTCTACATTGGCAGTGTCAGACTTGGTTTCGTTCATGTCGGAAATGCTCTTCTTCTCGGTCAGGAGTTGGGCTCGCGACGAGCGCCGTTGCCAACTCGCGGTTGGTGTTTTACTTAACGGGTTTGATTTTGTGAAAGTAGCGATTGACGTAGTGCTTGTAGCCCGAGGGCACCTTCTCCGCCTTGATGACTTCTTCCACGATGGTCTTGTATCTGACGTAGACGTCCTCGTAGGAGCGTGAAGCAAAGCCCTTTTGCGCGGACGTTAGAATCGTCTCGCGGGTTGATGGGCCTTTTCCACGCACGCCTTGCAGCGATTCGTCTTTGGTATTGCCTGCCATCTTGGTGGGGTCTCCCATAAGGTTCGAAGGATCGTGGCCGTCTCCGTATTCCTTGCCGCCCGGTTGGTTGCCTTGGCCTTGCCCCTGTCCTTGGCCTTGGCCCTTACCTTTGCCTTTGCCCTGTCCTTGACCGGGCTTCCAGGCACCTTTTTGGCCCTTGCCACCGCGAGCTCTGGAACCAAAGTCTTGCTTGCGCTTGCCGTTGCGGCCAAAGCGGTTCTTCGGCCCCTTTTGCCCTTTGCGCTTGGCTCGGCGCATGGCTTCTTTAAGGTCTGACATCTGGGTGACGACCTTGCCTTTGTTGGCCATCTTGCGCTTGTCTTGCGAAACCTTGCCGGTTCGCTTGGCCATATCGCGCATCGACTTTGAAACCTGTCGTCGGCTCTGCTGTTTCTGCTGCTGCTTTTGCTGCTTCTTCTGAAGCTCCTTGGCAGCTTCGCTCATCTTGCGGCGCAGCTGTTTGAGCTCGCGCTTGCTGGCATCCTTTTGCTTTTCTTCTTTTTTGCGCTCGAGCCGGCGAAGTTCGCGCTTCTCTTTTTCAAGACGGCGAACCATCTCCTCGCGCTCTTTCTCGGTCTTCGCTTCGTCTCGCTGTTTTTCAAGCTTGCGAATGCTGTCCTGCTTTTTGGACGTTTGCTTCTGATTCTTCTCGTCGCGCGACTTCTCGGCCTTGGCCATCTTGTCGGCGGCCTTTTCCATGGCTTTGCCAAGCTTTTCGGCCTGTTTGTCGCTGATCTCATTGTTGTCGAGCTTTTTGGCGAGCTTCTCCATCTCGGCCTGCGCTTGTTCGAGGTTTCCAGTCTCGAGCGCCTTGCCAAGGTCCTTTGTGAGTTTGTCCTTCTTGAGCTCTTGGCCCGCCTTCTTGAGGTCGGAAAGAGATTCCTCAACGGCCTCCTCCGAGCCTTCCATGTACTTCTCTTCGGCCTTGTTTAGTGCCTCGAGCATTTGCTTCTTGTTGACCTGGCCTTTCTCTGCCTGGTCTAAGAGTTTGTCTAATTCGTTTGCAAGTTCTTCGAGGGCGAGATCCTCGTTGGCTTCGGCCGTGGCTCGCAATTCGACGACGAGGTCGCGCACGAAATCCAAATCCTCATCCTCAAGAACCACATTCTCGTCGGGAATGGCTCGTGGATCTACGGGATCGAGGACTTCGAAGGGCAGGGGCAGGGTCTTGTAGGCACCCGCCCGGATTGTCACCGTTGTCATGCCGATGGGGGCATCCGCCGGGACTTCGAAGTCGACGAGTTTGCCAGAGACGCTGGTTACCTTGGCGGCAATTGCGGTTTCGCCTTCACCGAGGAAGACGACGGTATCGGCCGCTCCAGAGGGGGTGAGGAGGCGTTTGCCAGTGGCTGTCACAATGGCACCAGGGACAGCAACGGCCGGAACAAGTTGCACAAGGAGGGGGCGCTTTATGTCTTTGTCTACATGAATGCCCGCGATGAGCGCTGTAATGGCGGCAAATGCCAAGAGCACTCGATACTCGCGCGGCTTGTGAAATGGTGTCGCGCCTTTTGGGTCGGCCTTGCCCACCTGCCGAACGGCGTCGAGCATCGCTAGATGCATCATCGCGCTGGTATCTCCGTCGATCTTGCCAGAGTCCTTGGCTAGCTTGGCCTCGAAGGCGCAAGCGCTCGCGAGCCGGTCCGAGAGGTTTGCGTGGCGGTCGAGCTTGGTCGCGACCAGGTTCTTTGAGAAGGCGCGCATGGCGCCAGCGATGGCGGCGCCCGCAACAAAAACACCACAGGCGATGAGAATCACCAACGCTGTGGATTCCAAAATCCAATGCTGCCTGGAGGCGACAACGGTGGCGATTGTGACAATCGATGCTGGGACCGAAGCCCTCCCGCCCCATGCCATGGCCGCTTGCAACTTCAGACGCCGACGTGCGGCGCCTATAACTTGGTGAATTGAGGAGGTATCGACCATGCGGGATGGGCCTGTGGGCTCGTCTCCAAGGCACCGGGCAAAACGGGCACCTTGGGAAATATTGTAGCAAAGAAGTGAACAGCCAGCGCCGTTGTGATGTTCCTTGAACGGAGCAGAAGCCAGGATGGTCTACAAGAAATCCGAACAGGCCTACACTTGCCTACCTGTGTTTTTACGCTATTGAAAGTGTGAGCGGGATTGACCCGAAGCGCCACCACTTGGGCTCAGGCGAACGGGAATTATCTCTCACTAAAGCGAGAAGCGAACCAGACTGAACTTGTTGCACGAGGTGTTGATGATTTCGTGCGTCTCTTTGGCGTGCGGGGTGGGCAGGATTCCCTTGAGCCCTCGGGCCCGACCTGCTTCCGTCACGATGTAGTAGGTACGACCAGCTCGCTCGGGATCGTTTAGCCATTTCAAGAAGGCATCGTTGTTGGTGCTCTTGAAAATGGTCTTGGCATCGTCGCGGGCGCCGTACATTTCGCCTGCGGTCCAAAAGTCTTCGCCGTGCCAGTTCAGTTGCCAGGCGACCATGCGGTCCGCATTCACTTGTCTCCAAGGCCGTCGCCGCGAAGGTTTCATGTTCGCACCTCGCGCAATGAGGTCGGTGAGCTTTGCTCGCTCGGTTTCTGGAATCTCGATCCAAAATGCGTTGTCTGCCGTCTTCGATACTTTTCCACTAAGAACAACTCTGTCCTTGGGGATGCCTGCGCCCGGGACAAAAATCTGAATCGTTTGCGGCTGACCAACTGCGAAGCCTTTGGGGATCACGCTCTCAATCTTGAGACTTGTGCGTCCTTTCCACTCGTTCGCAAGGTCGCGCAAGCTGTAGTACTGGTAGTCCACACCGTGAATGGCGCGCTCTTTGTAGTACTGCTTGTGAAGCGCTCGTTGGCCCCAATGCGCAGCGGCCTTTGGGGTGTAGCTGTGCATGGTCCACAGGCCAAATGCCATTCCCGAGGCCAATAGGGCGGGTACGGTGAATCGTCGAAACCGCTCCATACTGAGCAGAAGCATCAAGACACAAAAGAGTGCGCCAAAGACCATAAAGCCCGTCGTCGTATCGACGTACCAAGGATCACCCGACGGCCATGGCCGGTCGTATCGGTAGATAGAGAGTTCGATGAGTTGCTTTTGTTCGCCCACGAAGTCGCGTGCGATGAGACCGACTATGGGGATAGCAACCAAGACCGCAAGGGCTTGACGCTTGTGTCGTCCGCTCAGAAAGTCGTCGAGCCAAAAGCCGACGAGTACGGCAAGTGCCGGCACCACGGGTAAGACGTAGTGATGAAACTTTGTTTCCGAGGCGCAGAAGGTTGCAAAGCCCGCGATGGCCCAAATGCCAAAGAGAAGACGGACGCGGCCCTCTTGAGTGTCGCGCCGGGCGGTGTAGAGGATGCCGAGCAATGCGGCGGGAACCAGTGCAATCCACGGCCACATGCCAATGCCGAGTTGCGATGCGAAATAGTCGAAGGTCCCCGTGTCGCCGTGTACGCCCTTTCCAAAGCGTTTGAGCATGTGGTGATTGATGTACTCGTTTGACCAAGCGGGGCCGTCCTTTAGGAACATCGCAAAGTGCCAGGGCAGGGCGATGAGCGCTGTGAAAATGGGACCTCGAATGAGCTCGAGTTTGAACAGCAGCTTCCAGTCAGCCGTCACAAGGATGTAGAGCAAGCAGATTAGACCGGCGAGCGCGATGCCAGGAGGCCCTTTGGCGAGCACGGAAATGCCAACCAGGAGGAAGAACCACAGCATGTTGAGCTGGCGCTTGTTTCGAATTGTGAATCGAAATTTGGCCGGCATTTGCGGCATCATAGAGACGAGCCACGCCACGAAGACCAGCGTCATGGGGATAAGCACTGCCGCGGGCGGGAGCCTCACTCCTTTGGCAACTCCAGGGTGTGCAAATTGGAAATAGTAGAAGAGGTAGAGGAGCTGAAATCCTACGACCACGATCGCTACAGCAACGAAGACATGAAATGCCGTGACGCCCTTCCAAAACGGTCGTATCTCTTCGTTTTCGCCGTGAATTGCCAGGGCAAAGCACGCGACTGCTCCCATGAGGCTGGCCACCATAGGCATGTCGGTAATCGCTTGCCGTGCGACCATAAAGTAAAATGGCGTACTCAGAAGAACTAGGAAGGAAATCCATGCGACTCGGCGATTGACGAGCTTCGCAAGCATCGACCAAAGCATGGTGAGCCCCATAACGCCGAAAAGTGCGAAGGGCAGGCGGATCGCAAAGACGACCCATCCCGACTGGGTGAGTTCGCCAGAGAAGCCGCCGTCGGTTGCGATGCCCAAGAGCTGCATTGAGCCGGCAATGAGCCAAAAGGTCAGAACGGGCTTGGAACGAAAGCCTGTGTTTTCTGCGTGCAGGTGCACCCAGTCGTTGTTCTCAAGGATGCGGCGGGCGACCTCGGCGTAGTGCGTTTCCCACGGGTCGATGAGGGTGTAGCTGGCCATGCCAGTGAGAAGCACGATGAGCGCGACGCCCATGACGATGGCCACTTCGTAGGGGGCGATGGCCCGATAGAGCGCTCCAAGGCCGCCTGAGTTTCCTGCGTCTGAATTCAGGATGGCAACGGGGACCTCGGCAGAGGATGCTTCGTCATCGTGTTGGCTGTCGGCGGAATCTGACATCAGCGGGATGCAAGCTACCGCGGCAGCATCGCTTGGGTAAAGAGGGCGGTGTTACAGTTCGGTCCTTGCCCAAGCACCCCATACTTTCCGGCTCGATCGAGACGATGCCGGCGTCGGTTTTTGAAGGCCTTAAACAGCGGGCGCAGAATCTTGGGCGCCGCATCGTGCCTTTCCATGTTGGGGATACGCACTTGGATCCGCCGGCGGCAGCTCGATTGGGCGCGTTGGGCTTTGGAGCGGGCTCGGACCCGGATTTGTACGCGTATTCTCCTCCACACGGCGACCAGGAGTTCGTGAGCGGGCTCTTGTCCAAGCTCGCGAGTCGCAATGCCCTGACGGGGATTGGGCCGGAGAACGTACAGATCACCATGGGGGCGACCCATGCGTTGTCCTGCGCGGTCCGCACCGCCATGGATCCTGGTGAGCACATTCTGCTCTTGGCACCACACTGGCCACTTATGCGGGGCATCGCTCACAGTTGTGGGTTGCGATCCGTCGAAGTGCCGTTCTCACACATACTCATGCGAGATCCCGAGGCGGATGTGGAGGCGCTTATTGAGAGCTACGTCACGCCAATGACCACAGCGATCTACTTCGCCAACCCCAACAATCCCGACGGCAAAGTGTTTACCAGGGCCGAGCTCGAAGGTATCGCTCGGGTTGCGAAGCGCCATGGGCTCTGGGTGATTTCGGACGAGGTCTACGAAAACTTCGTATACGACGGCACCTTCATGAGCATCGCAAGCTTGCCCGGCATGCTTGAGCAAACCCTCACGGTCTTCTCGTTTTCCAAGAGCTACGGCCTTGCCGGCCTTCGTGTTGGCTACTTGGTGGGCCCGCAGCGAGCGATTCAGGGGGCTCGGAAAATGACCAACCACACGGTCTACAATGTGCCGCGTGCGATGCAGACGGCAGCGATGGCGGCATTGCACAACGGGGACCAATGGGTCGAGTGCGCCCGAGAGCGGTATCTTGAGCACCGAGACATTGCTCATTCGCTCGTGCAAGCTCCCTGTCAGAAGCCCGACGGTGCCACCTACTTGTTTCTCGACTTGAGTTCGTATTGCCGGGAGAATGCCGCAGACTGCGTTTGTGTGCTTGAGAGCCTTGTCGACGCCGGCATGCTTCTAACGCCGGGAAGCGCTTTCGGAAGCCAATACCAAAAGTGGGCGCGCATGTGTTTCACGTCGGTAGAGGCGCCGGAGCTGAAGGATGCGATTGGTCGCCTAAACCGTGTGCTCGAGCGCTGCGCCGCGGAACGCTAGTCATGACCCTTGGGCTGCGAACTCTGTTCGAATCGGCAGTTTCGTCCTACGACCCAGCGCGTCTTGTGCAAGAGCATTTGGCGGCACGGCCGCTATTGGGGCAGGACTTCACCGTGCTCGCATTGGGCAAGGCCGCGGTTCCGATGCTGCGCGGGGCACGAGCAGCGCTGGGCGCGCGAATCCGCTCGGAGGTGGTGGTGGCTCCAACGATTCCAACTTCCGCTCCAGTGGGATGGTTTGCCAGTTCGCACCCAACCCCCTCGCACTCCTCGGAGACCGCAGCTCACGCCCTGCTTGCTGAGGCGCGAGCGGCCGTTGGGCCCGTATTGGCGCTCCTCAGCGGTGGTGGTTCAGCGTTGGCGGAGTTGCCACCTGCGGGGCTTAGCCTGCAAGAGACGACTGCGCTGGTTAGCGATGTCTATGCATCGGGAGCCGATATTGAAGAACTCAATACGGTTCGCAAGCATCTCTCGTTGTTCAAGGGCGGACAGCTCGCTGCGGCATCGTCGCGGGCGGTGCGCACGCTTGTACTCAGTGATGTTCTAGGGGATTGTCTTAGTACCGTGGCGTCTGGGCCAACGGTGCCCGATTCTTCGACGTTTTCCGACGCACTCCATATCGTGGAGGTGCGCTGCGGAGCCAATGCCCTTGGGCCGGCTGTCGAGCATTTGCGGGCTGGGGTTGCGGGCTTGCACCCGGAGACGCCCAAGGAAACCCGCGCGGGGGATGAGGCCATTCTTCTCGCGGGAATTCGCAGCTTTGTGGAGCATACGGTCGAACACGCGGGATCCATGGGGGCGAGGGCGATCGAGAATCGCGGGCTCTTTGAGGGTTCCGTGCACGACGTTGCCACCATGCTCTCACAGCAGATTCTGTCTGCTGCACCGGGGCCAGCTGTGTGGATTTGGGGTGGTGAGGCGACGATTGCGCTCCCTGCCGCTCCCGGGCTCGGTGGCCGTGCGCAGCATCTAGCTCTGCTTTTGGCGGAGCGGATTGCCGACGTCCCAGACGTGCAAATCCTGGTCGCTGGAAGTGATGGAATCGACGGCAACTCCCAGGCTGCAGGGGCACTGGTTGATGGCGCAACCTGGCGGTCGATTCAGAACGCCGGCCACCAGCCGAGAGCTGCACTGCTCGCTTGCGACACAGCTCGGGTCCTGGCAGCAGTGGGCGCGGAGATTGTGACGGGCCCCACCGGGGTAAATCACGCGGATCTCGTCTTGGTGCAGTTTTCGTAGCGCGTGCAAGGGATGTGGTAGATAGCGGCGTGAGTGAGGCATGGACCACGCTAAAGGTGCTCGACTGGACCGCGGGACGTTTCGAACGGGCCGGGCAAGAGAGTGCGAGGCTCGATGCACAAATCCTCCTCGCCCATGTCCTCAAATGTCCTCGCATGGCTCTCTATACGAGTTTTGATAAGCCTCTGGCACCGGAGGAATTGGCGGCGTTTCGGGCCCTGATTCAGCGTCGACTTGACGGAGAGCCGGTCGCATATCTTACCGGACGTCAGGAGTTTTGGTCGCTGCCCTTTGCCGTCGATGCGCGTGTCCTGATTCCAAGGCCGGATACCGAGACGTTGGTCCAGGTCGCTCTCGAACTCGGAGACGCGCTTTCTTTGGAGCGCGGGGATGAGGCCAAGGCTCTTCGCGTCGTCGAGGTTGCTACCGGATCCGGCGCCGTCACGATCGCGTTAGCTCACGAGCGAGCCCCCTGGACATTTGTCGCCACCGACCTGAGTGCAGATGCGCTTGTTGTGGCTAAGAAAAACGCTGAGTCAAACAATGTCGCAGCTCGCATCGACTTTCGCGAAGGGCATCTCCTTGGGCCGCTGTCCGACGCAGCGCCGGTGTCTCTGCTCGTCTCCAATCTGCCGTACATAAGCGAGGCTGACATGAAGACGTTATCCCCGGATGTGCTGCATGAGCCTCATAGCGCTCTATACGGAGGTGTTGAGGGTACAGAGCTCATCTCCGAGATGGTCGCAGGGCTTGACGAGGTCCTTGAACCGGGCGGTTGGGTTGCCCTTGAACATGGATTTGATCAGGGCGAATCTGTGCGTGCGATTGCAAGCAGTGCAGGGTTTGTCGAAGTGCAGAGTCGATCCGACCTCGGCGGCCGTGCTCGTGTGACCTTCTTTCGAAAAGCAAGCCTTGACGCATGAGCGACGCCGACGAGAACTCTGAAGCCAAAGCTGCGCAAACGAGCGAAGCCCGATCGGCCGGGCGCGGTGTTCTCTTCATCGCAGCCGCAAAGCTGTACTTCATGGTCATCGGTGCCGTCATTGAGTTTCGCTTGCCGGCCATCGTCAGCAACGTAACCTTTGGTGCCTATGGCGTTGTCTCGTCCTTAGTATCGCCAATCAATAACGTGCTGATTGTCGGCACGATTCAGGCGGTTTCGCGCTTTACCTCTCACGATCCGGAGAAGGCGCGAGCTGTGCAGCGCGCAGGATTGCGAATGCACCTGATGGTGGGGCTGCCCATTGCGATTACGTTTGCCGCCACAGCGCCCTTGTTCGCGACCTTCTTTCACGACGATCGCAAAACCGGACCGCTCATGTTGGCTTCGGCGATCCTCGCGGGCTACTCGTTTTATGCTGTCTTCGTGGGACGTGCCAATGGCACTCGAGCGTTTCACAAACAAGCAGGCCTCGACATGTCGTTCGCGACCATGCGCGCCGCAGGTATCTTGGGCCTCGCCGGTGCCGGCTTTGGACTCTACGGAATACTCTCAGGTTGGATTCTCGCTGTCGTAGGGATTATTCTGGTGTCGAGTTTTGCCGTTGGTCTTCCTGGACGGGCCAAGGCCGAAGAGTCGGTGCAACCCATGCGGCCACTGCTGGCATTCTTTGGCAGCGTAGCGCTGTATCTGGTGCTGATGAACTTCATCATGGTGATCGATCAGCTGCTTCTAAAGCGCATGGCAACGGAGTGGTTTCAGGCCAATGCTGCTCAGACTCGTGGCTTCGTAGCCGAGACACTCCCTCTGTGGCTGGCAGAAGCCGCAGGCCCGTTAGACCCCTCCGACGCCGCAGACGCCCAGGTTGGGTACTACAGGGCCGTTCAAAACCTGGCCCGACTTTCCTACCAGGCCATTATCGCTGCCACCTTCGTTATCTTCCCGTTGGTTTCGCGCAGCACATTCGTGAGCGATAAAGATGTGACAAGACGCTATGTCAGCACAACGTTGCGCTACTCGGCAATCTTTGCTGCGGCCATTGGTGTGGTCTTCGCGGCAAACCCCCAAGCACTTCTCGACATCCCATACGCTGCGGATTATGCGTTCGCGGGTGCCCCGGCTTTAGCCTTGCTGGCCCTTGGCAATGTCGCGTTTGCGATTTTTGTCATCGCCGGAACAATTCTTAATGGCTCTGGGGACACGCGCCGCGCTCTCATCTCTGTTGCACTCACGCTTGCGGTTGCGGCCGTCGCCAATGCCTTGGTCATCCCCCGATTCGAGCCTGGACGCGAGCTCCTGACCGCATGTGCTGCTGCAACATCCGGGGCGATGCTCTTTGGCGCAACCCTGAGCATGTGGCTCTTACATAAGAGCACTGGGGCGAGTTTGCCGCTGGCCACGGCGGCTAGAGTCGCGATTTCAGGTGCTGGCGCCATCGCAATGGGACGTTTCTGGCCCACTGGCGGCGCACTTGGCACAATGCTCGAGTCATGCGTCATTGGATTCGTCTTCTTGGTTCTGCTTCTCGTCACTCGCGAGTTTGGTCGCAAAGATTTGGCCGCGGTGTTAGCCGTCGCCAAGCGTGGGTCCTAGCAGTTCCCGTAGCGTTGGTCATTGCTTGCGGCAGTAGCCCCAAGCGCACGCAGGACATGATGTACGACATTCGCAAGTACAACGAAGGCCTGCGATGGGACAAGCTTCCCCAGAGTGCCATCCGAATTCCCCCAGCCGAGCGCGATGCTTTCTTGGACGAGCGCGAGCAATTGCAGGATGAACTTCGCATCGATGATTTCGACATCACGCGTTTGAAAACAGAAGGCAAAACCAAGAACATCGCGAACGTGCAGATCAAATGGGTTTGGCACATGGACCGGGAAGGCATTGTCAAGGAGACAACCAGCAAGCAGAGCTGGAAACGTCATGGCAGCCGTTGGTTGATGCTGCACGAAGTGTTCGTTCGCGGTGACGAAATGCCAGGACTCGCCTACGCAGACGAGGAGGACGAAGAGGACGAGCCAGGCAAGTCTGACGCCGAAGATGGCGATTTGGCAGTACCTAGCGAGCCGAGCGAAGAAGCAGCGGCCGAGTCACCCGCCGATGCCCGCAATGCGGCGCATCATGAGGTGATCGGGGCGTTGCAGACCGCAGAAAAGCCCCATAGAATCGCCGAGTAGGCGTTTTGGCAGCGGAATTTGTTCAACGTGGTCGTCTCTGTGTAGAGCAAGGCCAACTCCAGGAAGCCGTTCGGGTATGCCGACTTGGCTTGCTCGCCAATCCAGGCGAAGTGGAGGGACGGGTTGTGCTTGGGTCCGCATTGATTGCGCTTGGCCGCTTCGATGAAGTCTTGGGAGAGATGAAATCGGCGCTCGACATGGCGCCGGGAAATCCAAGTGCGTTGGCGCTCCAAGGCGAGGCGCTTTTGCGCAAAGGCGATGGCCTGCGAGCTGTCGCGGTCTTGGATCAAGCTGCCCTCATTGCGCCCGGTGATCCATACGTGGAGCAGCTTCGGATTGAGGCCGCCGCCGCCGCCGCCGCCGGACCTTCACCCTTGCTCACGGTCGACATCAATCCAGAGCTTGAAGGCGTTGAGATTCGCGAAGAAGACATTGCGCCGATGGAGGTCTCTGCAGATGACCTTATCGAAATGGATTCCGACATGCTTGAGCCGGAGATTGAAGAGCTCGATGCCGACCTGCTGATGGAGGCGACTCCCACTCCAATGCCGATGAGCGCTCCGCTTCCTGCGCCAAGTCAACATGCCGACGATGGGCCGTTTCAGGACATGCGCGGAACTCGCGTTGGCGGCGAGTCCACTGAGGCACCTGAGACGCTGCCGCTAGATGAACCGTGGGAAGAGCCAGGCCTGTCTTCAGACCTCTCGCAAGATCACGCGCCCGACCTCTCAGAAATTCCGATGATGGATGCTCCGACGCCAGATCCATCAACACCGGGAATCGCGCGCATGGATGCTCCGAGGCCGGAGCTTGAGCGCGCCCAATCGAGTATCTTTGAATTTGACGATGAGCCTGCGCGAGCCGCCCGTCCCGAAACGATCGGAACGTTGTTCCCCGACGATGAGGCGCCCAATGCGGGGCGTCCGGCAACAATTGGCACACTCTTTCCCGACGACGAGCCACAGAGCGTCTCCGATTACCTGGAACCGACCCCAGCCCCGTCTCCAGCGGCTCGTACGGCCGATATGGACGTCATACGCCACGGATTCAGCGAGCCTGGAGTTCCTGCGCGCGAGCCTCGCATGTCGGTTCAGCCAGCGCTCTCAGCACCGCCACCGATGGCCGCCGCCCCAGCGCGTTCTGAACGTCGGCGAGAAACCGCAACCGCCGGTCGAGGCAGTCACAAGCCTGAACGGGCACGACGTACGCGCAAGATTCCCAAGGCGGCGTGGGGAGCAATGGCGCTCTTGGCGATGGCTGGTGGAGCTGCGGGTGGGCTCAAGGTTCGCGAAGCTCGACTCGCGCGGCAGGTGCGCACTGCCAATACCCAGATTAACTCGCTGCTGTCCGATGATAGCTACTTGGGGCATCGCAAGGCTCGCGATTGGGTCGCTCGGATTCACGGCGTTCGCAAAAATGACAAGAGCCTCGCTCGCTTGGCGGCCGCCGAAGCGCTTCTAGCTGGAGAGTTTGGCGATGACACCGCTCGAGCCAAGGCGCTTCTTGCGGAGTTGGAAAATCGCAAAGGCGCTAGTGCGTTGGAAGCGACTGCGTATTTGGCCCTTGCGGACGGAGACGTAAGCGTTGCGTTGGATAGCTCCAAGCAGTTGGTCGCAGCAAAGCCAAGCGCGTGGGCTGGCCACTACCTGCAGGCTCGATCACTGGTGCTCTCGGGCGATGGCGAGGCGGCAATGGTCTCGATAAACCAGGCGATTGAGCTCTCTCCAACAGTGCTCAGCTACGTTGTTCTCGCGCGCGCTGAGGCACTGCAATCGCGGTACCCCGAGGCAATTGCAGCGCTTGGGCGAGCTACGTCCATCTCGGAAGACCATCCAACTGCACGTATTTGGCAAGCTCGGATTCTGGTCGAAGCTGGTGAGTTGCCTAAGAATCCTTCTGATCCGGATGATGCCCTAGCGGAACTCGTCGTACGTGCACGGACCGGAACCGAGGTATCGGCGGCACAAGGTGCATGGGCGGGGTTGGTACTGGCCGAAATTAAGCTCCAGCGCGGTGACGTTGCGGCTGCCAAGAAGGCGCTTGCCGAGGCGAAAGTGGGCCGCCCCTCCGGTTGGATGTTCTCCGAAATGCTGGCAGATGTACTCATCCGTCTAGGCGAGTTTGACCAGGCGTTTGCCGAAGCTGAGCGTGCGAGTGAATTGTGGCCGGGGCGCTCCAAACCTCGCGTGAGTCGCGCGCTTATTCGCCTTGCGCAGGGCGACCCGAATGCTGCCCTAGAAGTGCTCGACGAGGTGAAGGGCATTGAGAATCTGCCCGAGGCGCTCGCGGTTCGCGGGCGCGCGCAACTCCAGCTGGGCAAGCTCACCGAGGCCGCAACTGACTTGGACCGCGCTCTCACTTTGCGCCCGCGATTTGCCAACGCCGTCATTGCACGCGCTCAGGTCGATATTCTCAAGGGGCAGGCAAAGACGGCTATTGGTCGCCTTGAGCCCATGTACGACAAAACTGCGGGCCCGGAACTCGCAGTTGCCTATGCAGCGGCGCTGCGAACAAGTGGCAAAGCGCGAGAAGCCAGAGAAGTTCTTACGCCCATCTCAGGAAGCGACGGAACGCTCATTGCGGTGATCGAGCTAGCAAGGCTGGAGCGCTCCGAGGGGCGCTATGAGGAAGCTCGCAAAGTCTTCGCCCGAGCCATGGAGATGGCGCCTGAATCACTCGAGGCCCAACTCGGTGCCGCCGAACTCGATATCGACGATGGCCGGATTCAAGAAGGTCGTGAAACGCTAGATTCTCTTATCGGCAAAGGCACGCGAAACGGCCGAGTTTTGCTTGCGGGGGCGCGAGCGCGCACGTTGACGGGAGACACCGCCGGCGCCAGCGAGCTTCTTGACCAAGTCGATGCAGCCTGGCTCGGGTGGATGGTTGCCCGCGAGAGAGGCCGAATTTTTCTTAGAAGGCTCACGCCAATCGAAGCAATTTCCGAGCTGCAACGCGCTCAAAGCCTGCGGCCGGATGATGTCGAAACGCGGCTCCTGCTTATGGAGGCACATTTCGAAGCCCGCAATCAACGCGGCTCGGCACGAGCCCTTGAGGAAATCACCAAGAATTTCCGCAATGCTCCGATTCGGGCGACGGCAGCTGGGCTGCACGCTCTCCTCACAGACCGCGCCACCGATGCGGTGGCCTCCTTTAACGAGGCACGCAGTCTTCTAATCAATACCAATGGGAGCCGACTTGAGCTTGCCGAAGTTGCGTATTGGCTGGGGCGCAGCTATGAGCTCGCCGGAGACTTGCGGAAAGCGATGGAGTTTCTGGAAAAGGCGTCGAAGCTCAATAGCTCGCACGCGTTGGCGCATTTCTGGGCTGGGCAAATCCACCACCAAGAAGAGAAGCCCGACAAGATGGTGGCGAGTTATGAGAAGGCCGTAGCCCTCGACCCGGGCATTGCTCCGATGGCTTGGTTCTTTCTCGGAAACCACTACAGTTCGGTCGGCAAGAAGGACGATGCGGTTCGTGCCTTGGAAATGTTCTTACAACACTACCCCGAGAATTCGGGCGATATGGTTGTGGAAGCCAAGGTCCTCTTGGACAAGCTCCGCTAGTCGGCGAAGCGGGCGAAACCTCATGCTCATCGATCCGCGCGCAGGGAAGCTTGCACACGGCGCGTAGACAACTTCTCCATGGGCTACCGGACCACCCCGCCAGCTCCAGCTGCGGGACCTATCCGAAGAGTTTGTCTTTGAAGAGGAAGAGCGACGCACCCAGCCCAGCCGCCAAGACAACGAGAATAAAGAGAGCGATTTTCACACTGCTCGATGTTGACGAGGTTTGATGCACACCCGTGCGATCGGGCTCAAGCATTTGCTGCAGCGACTCAATCTCGGCGGTACTGCGAGTGGGAGCCACCGGGGAAGGGGAGCCGCTCGGGACAACCGCTGGCGGCGTCAACGGTGGCGGAGCACTCACCGGGCCGGATTCGAGACCGAAGTCAGATGCCCAGTCGCTCGTATTCACAAAGGAGCTTGGATCGAGGCTATGAGAACCCGCTCGCTCATTGCCGGTTGGAGCTGCGTCGCCTTCGACCAGCGACGTCACTTTGGCCATCTCGTCACGAATCAGGACATTGATGAGCTCATTCTGTGGGCCCATGCTCCGTTTGCGAGCACGCTCTAGTTGGGTCTCTTTGACAACCGCCGCGACATCGCGAGATGTCACCTTCATCTTGTTGCTGAAGAGGAACTGAGCGAGTGCGTCGCCGAGGTCGGCGGCTTCTTGGAAGCGGTCGTTCGGGTCCTGCGCTAGCGCCTTGCGAACAATCGATTCGAGTTCCGGCGCGATGTCTGGATTGAGAGCGGCAATTGAAGGGATGCGCGCTTGGCGAACCAGCTCGACAGTTTGGTAGTCGGTTTCGCCGAAGAAGAGGCGACGCCCCGTGAACATTTCCCAAAGCAGGATGCCAACAGCGAAGATGTCGGCTCGTTTGTCGACTGCGAGTCCGCTTGCAGCCTCTGGCGACAGGTATGAGAACTTTCCCTTAACGACGCCCTGGTCGGTCGAAGCGATTTGGCTGTTGGCCTTCGCAAGCCCAAAGTCTACGAGTTTTACTTCGCCGTTCTTGGAGACCAGGATGTTGGGAGGCGAAACATCGCGGTGCACGATTTCGAGACACTTGCCATTCTCAGGGTTCTCGGCGTTGTGTGCGTACTGCAGCGCTTTGCAGCACTCGAGCATGACGTGAATCGCGTGGGCAACTTCGATCCGTTTGCCCTTCTCTTTGAGGTGGTCGAGCAGCGCTTTCATGTTGCAGCCGTCGACAAATTCCATCACCAGGAAGTAACTGGCATCGGTCTTTCCGATGTCGAAAACCTGGACGATGTTGGCGTGCTGCAGGAAGAGCGAGACCTTGGCCTCGTCTAGGAACATGTTGACGAACTTCTCGTTCTTTACGAGGCTCGGAAGAATTCGCTTAATCGCAACGGACTTTTTGAAGCCCTGCATCGACTCGGCGACACCGCGAAACACTTCGGCCATGCCGCCCGCGTCGACGCGGTCTGTAATCGTGTAACGCTCGCGCATGTAGATTGGTCCAAAAGCTCCGTGGGGTTGGCGACGTATCCGTGATCACAGACACAGCCCACTGAAGTTCTTAAGAGACTATAGCAATCTGTAAAATGAGTAGCAAAAATCGTGTCTTAAAAGATGAGTCAGATGCCACTCAGTTGCCGTCTTCGCGATCTTCCTGACACTCGATGCATAGCCGACTCATGGGGCGTGCTCGCAACCGTGCGAAGCTGATGGGCTCCTCACATTCCTCACACTCACCCAGGTTTCCCGATGCGAGCCGCACCAATGCCATTTCGATGGCATTGAGGGTTTCGCTGTCACGATCGGCGAGACGCAGCTTCGTGCCATATAGGGCCTCTGCAGCCGATTCATCAACGGAATCGCGCCCAATACGCGTTATGTCTCGGTCTCTTGAGAAGCTTGAGGCATCATTGGCCAAGGTGAGGATTCGATCCCGCTCCGCCTCTAGGAGTGCACGTAGTTCAGCTGCCTGGGAGTCGGTGAGCATGGGATGGGCAGTCTAGCTGGCAACCGCTAGACTTTGGCAATTGCGGGCGAAATAGATCGTTGGCCGTTCTTGTTCGTAGATTCATGCGCAACATGGCGCCGCAGCGTGCCTCTTAAAAGAAACGCCTGGCTCATGCCAAGCCAGAAAGCCCCCAAACATGCCCAGTGTCGGAAAATGGAAGATAGCGACCTACATCCTCGCAGCAACGACTGTCGGTTCGCTTTGGTACGGCAGGGGCCCCGTTCCGGGCGAGCCCAGTACAAAGCCTGCAGCACGAGACGCGGCCTATGAGAACCGCTTGTCCTCCCTCAGCCGGTTGCGCATTCCCGCGAGCCTGGCCGGATTTGACGAGGACCAACTTCTCCGCGACTTAAAGGGCGCCCGCTCGGTGCAAGAGATTCAGCTCCTATGCGAACGCTTAGGGATCTTCGGAAGCGATCGTTCATTGGAGGCCCTGGAAGAATTGAGCAGAACCCGCCCCGAAGTTGCCGGTGTTGCAATCGTGGCGATGGGTGGCATCGGCAGTGACAATGCCACTGACCGATTGATTCGCCTAGCCGACTCGGGCCGATCATCAATCATGTATTGGGCTGTGCGCGGATTGGCCAAAACGGGCAACCGTCGAGCCCATGCTCAACTCTTCGAATGGGCAGAAGGCGAACGCCGCAGCCTGCGGCTCGCATCGATCGATAGTCTCGGTGAAGTTCGTAGTGAAGAGTCGTTGGAAGTCTTGGTCCGAGCTGCAAAGGATTCGGATGCAGAAACCCTGCGACGCGTTCTGGGCGCAGCTGGCATGATGGCAACGCCCGATGCGGTTTCGCTCGTTCTCGACATTGCCGATCGAGGCAATCGCCAACTTCGCATGTCCGCTCTCCGAAGCATGCCGCGAACATTGGATTCCGAGCAGCAGGAGTGGCTTATGGACGTGCTTACCGCGAGCGACGCACAGTGTGCCGCGCTCGCCGCCGAGGCCCTGGGCAGAGCCAAAGCGGAAGACGCACTACCGTTGCTTCTCGATGCCGCCAAGCAGGGAACAACAGAGCTCCGGCGAGGAGCGATTCGCGGGCTCTCATCTCTTGGAGGGGCCAAGGCACACGCTGCACTTGCGAAGCTCTTTACGACCGCGCGCGCCTCCGAAGCCTATGAACTCGGGCGAGCTCTTCTCGATACGGGCGGCGAGGACGGACGCAAGAGCTTTTTAGCTGTCATGAAGAAGGGCCATCCGGCTCGCGCTGAGCTTATTGGACTCATGCATGATTTCTCAGGCGCAGAGGTCGATGCCCTTCGCTTGGACATCATGAAGAACGGCACAACCCGTGAGCGTCAGAACGTTGCGGGCCAACTATTGGGGAGCGAGAATCCAGAAGTCGCGACAATGATGATGCACTTGGCGAAGTACGGCTCCAATAACGATCGTTACGCCGCCTTGAACTTCTTGTCTCAGAGTTCTTCCAAGGAAGCAAAGCTCGCTATGGTCGATATTGCGGCTGGCCGGGGACAAGCTTCTATCGAAGCATTGCGAATGCTTGGGAATCAGCGCGCTTCAGACCCTGAGGTGCAAACGGTGCTTCTCGATGCACTCTATTCTGGCGTCCCCAACAAAGTGCAAACTGCAGGTTGGGCGCTAGCGAGCAGTGGCAGCGAAGAGGCGCGTGCTGCTCTTCTCGGTGCACTTAGCTCTGAGAATCCGATGCTCGCGAATGCAGCCATGAGCGCCATCGGGCAACTTGGTAATGGTCCCGAGGTTCTTGAAGCCTTGCAGACCATCGCAAGTGACTCAGACAATCCCCAACTAAAATCGTCTGCGCTCTATCAACTCGCCAATAGCCAGGATCCAAGCTCCACAGACTTGGTAGTGCAGGCCATTTCAAAAGGCGACAACATGGCAGGTAGCATGGTCTCTGTGCTTTTGCAGCGAGGGGGACCTGAGGCGAAGCAGGTCATGAACGTGGCACTAGCCAGTGAGTCGCCCCAAACGCGAGCCGCATTGGCCAACGCATTGGGCAGCCAGGGGGGAGCAGAAGCAGGAGCCATGCTCGACACGTTGTTGGAAGATAGCGATGCAAGCGTCAAGAACGCCGCGGTGTACGCGCTGGGAAATCTCGGAAGCAAAGAAGCTGGGGAGCGACTTGTTGAACTTGCCAGCAGTGGCGAGAAGGCGATGCGGCAAACGGCAATCTCGGCCCTGGGCAACTCGGGTGACCCAAGAGCGGGCGGCATTATTGCCGAGGCGATAACGTCGGGGGACGCTTCTCTGGTGCAAACCGCCATCTACAGTGCGCACAACGCAGGGCCTGAGGTGGATGAAGCATTGCTCGCGCTTGCGGACAATACCGAGGCAGAGATGCACTTGCGTCAGCAGGCGGCGAACACTCTCATCAATCGTGGCGGTGCGGATCCAGAGCGTCTCGAAGAGCTTAAGAAACTCACCAACCCCAATGGCAATGGCAATGGCAACTACGGCATCACCCACCATTACCTCGAGCACTAGATAGGGGTTCTAAGGGCCAGCTTCAAACGCTGGCCCCCTTTTAAGAACTTCGGATGCGGGCCCCGACGACCCGCATACGAAGCAAGCCGTTATGAAGCAGCTTGCTCTTCGAAGACCAATTCAGGCTTCGCTTCGCCGGTCACGGTCTCACGAGTAAAGATGCACTCTTTGACGTTGTCCATCGAAGGCAACTCGTACATTACATCGAGCATCATTTCCTCGAGAATCGCCCGCAGTCCGCGAGCACCCGATTTGCGGCCATGGGCAATCTCGGCAACTGCCACAAGCGCATCTTCGGTGAAGGTGAGCTTGACGTTCTCCATGTCAAAGAGACGCTGGTACTGACGGGTGAGCGCGTTGCGTGGTCGCCAGAGAACTTCGGTAAGTGACGCAACATCGAGTTCTTTGCACGAAACGATGATCGGCAATCGGCCCATGAATTCGGGAATCATTCCGAACTTGATGAGATCCTCGTGCCGGGCGAGAGCACGGAGCGCGTCTCGATCGTCGTCTTGGGTGCCGATGACAGCGCCAAAGCCCATGTCCTTTTGACTCGTGCGACTGCGCACGATGTCTTCGAGACCGTTGAATGCTCCGGTACAGATAAAGAGAATATCCATCGTGTTGATTTGGATAAGCTCCTGCTGAGGACGGTTGCGAGCACCGTCTGGAGTGATTGTGGCGTTCTTGCCCTCAAGCAACTTGAGCAGTGCTTGTTGAACACCTTCGCCCGAGACGTCACGTGTCGGGGAGGGACCGCCACCTTTGCGAGCAATCTTGTCGATTTCATCGATGCAGAGAATGCCGCGCCCTGTCTTCTCGATGTCACCACCGGCGGCGCGGAACAGCGCTTTCAAAACGCTCTCTACATCTTCTCCGACATAGCCCGCTTCGGTGAGCGTCGTGGCATCCGCAATTGCGAAGGGAACGTTGAGCTTGCGCGCAAGGGTTTGCGCTAGGAGCGTCTTGCCACAGCCGGTTGGGCCAAGGAGTAAGATATTTCCCTTTTGCAGTTCGACGTCGCTCGATTTGCCGCGCGAGCCAATTCGTTTGTAGTGGTTGTAGACCGCAACAGACAGCGCACGCTTCGCATCCGCTTGTCCGACAACATAGTGGTCGAGGTCATCGACAATCTCTGTTGGCGGCGGATAGCTCGGCCGTTCTGACGCTTCCTCTTTCTCGAGGATGTCGTTGCATAGTTTTACGCATTCATCACAAATGAATACCCGGGGCCCGCTGATTAGCTTGCGGACTTCTCTGCGCTGCTTGCCGCAGAAGGAGCAGTGAAACTCTTCCATCTCTTGTAATTGTGGCATGAGCCCCGGCCCATGGACAGGTGCAAAGTCTGCTTGCTTCCAAACGATCGCTCATCTCGAATTGAATCCCATTTTTGTGCTCAAGCCCTCTTGACGCGCCATGTCAATCCGGCAAGCTCGTAGGTGTGAGGGCAGTCGTCTTGTGTGCTGACCCGGAAACCTCCGGGAGTGACCCTGAAAGCGCCTCCTGCATTCTCGAAGACCTGGGCTGCCGGGTAACCCGCACACGCTTTGATCTGGGTGATCTCGATCTGCAGAGCGTAATTCAGTCGCCACCGACGATTGTGGTGGTGGATGCGCGGGAAAATCTCGCACTCGGCCAGCAGGCCCGTCGAATCGTAGGTGGCTCGGAACTGCTCGCTGAAACTCCCACCTTGCTGGTCACAACCGTGCCTCGCCTCACGGCCATCGACTTCTCATTGGGCTTTGACGACTTCGTCCTGGCCCCCATTGTTCCGGCAGAGCTGTATGCGAGGCTCCGTCAACTGGACTGGAAGGCCGCCGCCTTTGGCTCCGAAGAGATCATAAAGATCGGTGCGCTCGTGATTGATATTGCCGGCTACGAAGTTCACCTAGGCGGGAGGCGCATCGAGTTTACCCACCAAGAGTTCGAGCTTCTGCGCTTTCTCGCAAAGAATCGAGGGCGCGTGTACAGCAGAGAACAACTCTTACAAACAGTGTGGGGGTACGAATACGGCGGCGGCACTCGTACCGTTGATATTCACGTTCGCCGTGTGCGCGCCAAACTTGGCAGCTCAGCAACTGCCAGCGGGACGGGTGTGGGCATCGTTACGGTGCGCAACGTGGGCTACAAAATGCGCTAGGCTGCTACGACGACAAGAAGACGCTCGCAATTTCGAAGTAGATGACGAGCCCTGTGACGTCCACAATCGAAGCGATGAACGGCGTGGAGGACACCGCCGGGTCAATTCCGAGGCGCTGCAAGAGCAGAGGAACACCACTGCCGAGGAGTGCTCCACAGGTGACAACCGCGACGAGGGAACAGGCGATGGTCAGCGCGAGACCGGGAATGCGCGTGGCTTCTCGGGCCATGACAGCGGCTACGCCTACTCCGGCGAGGGCAATTCCCAAGGTCAGCCCAACCCGCATTTCGCGCCACAGAACCTCTCGACTGTGTGACGGGGAAATCTTGCCAAGAGCTAGGGCGCGAATAATGAGCGAAGCACTCTGGGTTCCCGAGTTGCCACCCGAGGAGATGATCAGGGGGACGAACCAACTGAGCATGATTGCCGCAGGGTGCACTCGGGTGTAGCGCTCAAGAACAAATGGAGTGGCGAGAACCGCCAGAAAGAGCACGATGAGCCATGGGAGCCGCGCTCGGATGAGGTCGATGATGGGCGTTGCGAGATACGAGGAATCCAATGGATCAACGGCGCCGAGTTTTTGCGCATCTTCGGTCGCCTCTTCAGCCACCACATCAATTGCATCGTCGACGGTGATGATGCCAACGATGCGGTGATTGGTATCGACGACTGGGAGAGCAAGCAGATCGTATTTCGCGATGAGTCGAACCACCTCTTCCTGATCATCACCGGCACTCGCCGTGATGATGTTGGGATTCATGATCTCAGCGAGGGTTGCGCTCTTTGGAGATGTAACCAGATCGCGGAGCGAGATAACGCCGAGCAGTGTGGCGTTTGGGTCGACCGCATACGCTTGGTAAATCGTCTCCATTTCTTGGGCAATGACTCGAATCTCTTCGATTGCGCCCTCACAGGTGGTGTTTGCGGATAGCGCCACGAAGTCCGTGGTCATCAGAGCGCCGGCAGAACTTTCCTGATATGCGAGAAGCTGGCGAATGTCCTTGGCTTCGTCGTCATCGAGCCCGGCAATGACCGACCTGCGCATCTCATGACTCAACTCTGCGAGCATGTCGACGCGATCGTCAGCAGCCATTGCGTCAATGATGGCTATCGCTGCGCTTGGTGCGTTCGAAACCAGAGGCACGAAGATTTCGGTGCGAGTGTCCTCGTCGCAGTGCTCAAGAACATCGGCACACAGTTCGGCGGGTAGGATCGTAAAGAGACGCAGGCTCAAGTCGGAAGGGAGAGCCTTGGCCATATCCGCCAAATCCGCAGGGTGCAGCTCGCCAGTGAGGCTGAGCAATTGTGAGGGGTCGGTTTCTAAGGCTTCGACTACTTCAGGTAGCAGCAGCCGCGTGGTGGTCTCCATTTGGATTCCTTAGGAGGTAAAGGTACATTCGTTGCCGCTAACGATTTGAAGCGAAGGGCTTCGACCCGAGGATAGCGGTTTCCCATGCCCACAACAAAGAGATGGCAGCGTTGAGTACGGTTCTGGCTTCAGGTCTCAGCCACGTAGGGCGAGTGCGAGAGCACAACGAAGACTCGTTCCATGTCGATACCGAGTCGATGGTCTTCCTCGTGGCTGATGGGATGGGCGGCCATGCAGCGGGTGAGGTTGCCAGCAAGATGGCTGTAGACGGCGTATCTGCGAGTTGGAGCAGTGCTCCCATTCAAGCGCAGGCTCGAGACTACATCGGCAATGGCGACATCGACCGCCGCAAAAAACTCTTGGCAAGCCTGCGTGATGGGGTGCTTTCTGCGCATCAACAAATTGTCGCAAAAGGGGAAGCGGATGAGTCCACCAAGGGAATGGGTACAACGCTCACCGGTTTCCTCATTGCGGGTGGGGAGGCATTGTTCGCCCACGCTGGCGACTCTCGCGCGTATCTGATCCGCGACCGAATCCCAGTCTTGCTCTCCGAAGACCACACGATTTCCTCTCGCCTTCGTGCCGCGGGAATTGATCGAGGCATTGATGGGCCGGAACCTGAGCGCTGGAAAGGCATACTCACCAATGCACTGGGCATGGCAGACGACACGCGAGTGATAACGTTTGTTGTGCCACTCTACTGCGGCGACCGGGTGGTGCTCTGCTCCGATGGCGTGCACGACTATCTCAGTGAGGTCGAAGTTGGCCACGCGGTTATTGGGGCTGCCAGCCCGTCCATTGCTGCGCAGCGTCTCGTGGACACAGCTCTTGAGCGCGGTGGAGCTGACAATGCCACCTGCATCGTTGTGAAGGTGATGGAGGCGGGGACCACCGAGATGCCAAAGGCCCAGCGCGACCGGCATAAAGAAGCACTTGCGGCGTGTCCTCTCTTTTCAGGCTTGAGTCCGCAGCAAGTGTTGCGGGCATTGCGAATCACTACCCCGCGGGAATATCGCGAAGGCAAAGTCGTTCCACGCGTCGCGTTGGAAGACCGAGTGGCCTACGTCGTGCTCGAAGGAGAAGTGGCGGGGGCCGGAGTGTTGGCGAAGGCCGGTGACGTTCTCCTGCCCGAAGCGCTCCTGCAGCAAACCGTTGTGTCCGAAGCTGACCTTGTCGCTTCCGCCGACGCTCACCTCTTGATGCTGCGGCGCAATGACTTTGTCGAATTGTGCGACGACGACCCGGACTTGGGCGTGGTGCTTTACGATTCGATGGCGCGCTTGGTCTCGCGCTGATCGACCAACCTGAACGCTAGATCGATTGCTGCCTGCATGCTCGTGGCTCGCGCAATGCCATCCGCCGCGATGTCGTAGGCGACACCGTGATCGGGCGAGGTGCGCACGATAGGCAATCCGAGAGTGGTATTCACGGACTCATCAAAGTCGATGAGCTTGACTGGGATGAGGCCTTGGTCGTGGTACATGGCGACGAAACAGTCGAAGGGCATCCGAAAGGCTGCGTCCGGTACGAGTGGGCCCTCGAGTGATACCTGGTTTGAGAGTTCTTCTGATGCCAGCTTCATCGCGGGTCGAATGATGCGCTCTTCTTCCTCGCCAAACTTTCCACCTTCGCCTGCATGCGGGTTGAGGCCAAGGACTCCGATTCGAGGGCTCGCAACACCAAAGTCGTTTTGCATCGCACGTGCTGCGAGAACAATTGCGCTACGCACTGTTTCGACGGTTAGCACTGTCGGTACATCGGCGAGAGCTTCGTGAACCGTCGCGAGTACGACATTGAGCTTCGGGCCCGCAAACATCATGGCGACGGCATCGCAACCAAAGCCATCACAGAGAAATTCTGTATGGCCGGGGAAGTCAAAACCCGCCAACGCCGCTTGGGTCTTGCTGATCGGCGCCGTGGCAAGGCCTGCAATCTCACCCGCTCTGGCCGCCTCTAGCGCAGCTTCGAGATACGCGACCTGAGCGCGAGCCGTTTTTGCGTTGGGACGACCGAGTGTTACGTCGGCCGCGTTCAAGATGTTTGGAGAAACGGACGATGGGCGTTGTATGGGATGAGCGCCTTGTGCGTCCCATTGCTGGGCCAATATGAATTCCTCACCAAAAATCACGATTCGCGACAGTTCTTCGGCGCTTCGTGCGGAGAGTGCCTTTGCAACGATCTCCGGCCCAATTCCCGAAGGATCGCCAAGGGTTATTCCTATTTTGGCGGAATGGGCGGATTTGGTCGGTGAGTGGGAAGTCATGAACTTAGAGCCGTGGGCGTGTGGGGGAAATGCCGCGGTGCGTGATCACAAACACTTGCAAGCGCACCTTGCCTCGGTCACCCTTATAACAGGAGCATTGTGAGCAAAATTCATTTTAAGCGTATAGCAGCGACAGGGGCAGTGCTCTTGGGACTTCTAGGCGCTTGCGGGGCCAACTCACAATCTGCGCTCTCGGTCGAGTCGATCGAACTCCCCAAGGAGTTGCCGGCGCAGACCATGCAATCCTCCTCGAGCTTTTTCATCCCGGGCGAGAGCATGTCATTCGACATCTCGCTGCGCGGCGTGCTTGGCGGAACGGCCGTCCTCGGTGTCGGGGAACCAGGAGTCATGGACGGTCGATCGGTGATTATTGTTCAATCACTGGTTCAGAGCGCTGGGCTCTTGGTCGCCATCAAGGAAGTTCGCGATCAGATTTTTACCTGGGTCGACTTGGATGAGGGTGTGGTCTTAAAGCACGAAGCCGACTCGAAGTTTGGCAAGAAGCAAGCGTCAATCGAGACCAATCTCGGTGGCGGCAAGCCCGGCGCATTCGCCATCGACTACAAACCAAAGAACAGCAAGAAGCAGCATGCAGTGCAACGTCTGCCCATGGATGCCTATGCCTTTGATGCACATGCGGTGTTGGGCAAGCTCCGAGCATGGGAGCCTGAAGACGGTGATGAACAGTCATTCTTCTTGCTTAGCGGTCGCCGACTTTGGCGAAGCTCGATGCGAGTTGGCGCGCACGAGACGATCACAACAACAATGGGGCGACGCCCGGCGATTCGCATTGATGGGGTTGCGCAACGTGTGACCCGTGGACTTGGTGATTTGAAATCAAAGAAGCCTCGCAACTACAGCGTGTGGATTAGCGATGACGCTTCCAGGCTTCCGCTCCTTGTCATGGCGAAAACCGAATACGGCGACTTGAGGCTCGAACTCGTTGAGTATCGCCGCCCCGACCGGCGAGTCAGCGCCCGCTAGCTCTGGCGTTTGTAGCGTCGTCGGGCATATAGACGGCGCTGATGTCGTGGCTTCGTTTGGTCGGCGCACTAGAGTCGCTAGAGTTCGAGATACCGCTGGAGTCCTTGGTGGTCATCAAGAGCCCAAGTTGCGATGTAGCCGAGCGTCTTGTCTTTGGACTACTCGCCACCGAGGCCCAACGAAAGATGGCACCGTTGCTCACACCGACATGGCTGCCAGCTGTTGGAAGACTTGCGACCCGTGAAGCGGGAGAGGTCTTGGGGCTTCGGCCGACCTTCGTCTTGCGGCATGCCGATGCAGTGTGGCCGACGCAAACTCGCATTGGGCATGCCTTGGGGACGCTCTCTCTTTTGGAACGCGTCTTGGGGTGTCCTGAGCCCGAGCGATGTGAAGTTTGCAGCGGGGATGGACAGCGGGCCGAGGTTGCCGTGAACACTCTGGTTCCCGACCCCGAACTCAGCATCGCCGCTGGAGCGATTGAAGCCTGGAATCAGAAGAACTCTAAGTTTCATCTTGGCGTGCTCTCCACTCTGGCCTCGCAGATTGGCCTTGATGTCGAGCTTCCCTGGAGCGCGCTTGGGCAGGCAATGCAGGCCACAGTGCTCTACGGAGCGCCAGAGAGTAACTACCGAGGGGTTGTTCACGATGTCGAACGCCGGATCTCCCAGGCGGCGGAAGGCCGCGGAGGCGAGACGATGGCGAGCTTGGCGAAATACCTGGTGTGGCAGGAGTGTGCCGTTTGCGAGGGAACTGGGGCAGGGCGACTCGCTCGCTCCTGCGCCGTGGCTGGAGTTGATTTGGTTGCTCTGCACCAGACCGTGATTTCTCGATTGCCGACAATTGTCGATGGCCTCTGTGAAGCGCTCCCCACCGCGCATGCGCAACGGCTGGGCGAACAGATTGCGGAACAGGTTGCCCTGGCCGAGGCTTTGGGACTCGCAGCGAATACTCTGGGCTCGAGGATCACAGAGCTGGCACCGGCCGTTGCGCAGCGAGTTCGGCTTGGTGAAGTTCTGGGAAGTGGTCTTCAGAACGCGCTCTACCTACTTGAGGCCCCGCTCTCAGGCAGCGCCTGTGAACTTCGTGCGAGCACGCTCAAGCTTCTGCAAGAGCGTGTTGCGCAGGGCGATTCGATCGTGATTGTCGATGAGCATCCCGACGCATCTGCGTGTGCCGATGCGGTGTTTGTTCTTGCTGTTGCGATAGAAACCGGGCTGCCTTGTCTGGCAGCGCCGGGCGCAACGCAGCAGTAGCAGCGCCTTAGTAGAGGGCTCGCAGGCTCTCGCTATCGGTAACGATGACCTTGCGTCCTTCGGTTGTGAGCAGGTCTTTGCGCTTGAATTGACTGAGGGTGAGCGAAACGGTCTCTCGAGTGGAACCAATCAGGTTGGCCAACTCTTGGTGTGTGATCTTCAAGGCGATCAAGGTTCCGCGACTGTCCTCAACACCGTATTCGTCAGCGAGTTCCAAGAGCAGTTCTGCGAGTTTCGAGGTGACATCACGAAAGACAAGAGTCTCGACCTTGTTCTCCAAATGCAGGCGGCGCTTGGCCAGCAACTTCGTCATTCGCAGCCCGAGGTTTGCGTTGTTCGAGAGGAACTCCTCGAAGACCAATCGGCTAACTTCGGTGATCATGGAGTTTTCCATGGCCTCGGCCATTTCCTGGCGAGGGCTGCCATCGACCAGACACGTTTCGCCAAAGAGTTCAGAGGGCCCGCAATAGTTGAGTGTGAGAGCCTTTCCATCGCGAGTCACTTTGGAAATCTTCACCCGGCCGCCGTTGACCAAGAACAGGGACTCGCCTGGATCGCCCGGTAGGTAGACCACCTCGCGTCGGCGCACCTCGCGCAGGTCAACCGATTCTGAAAGTCGGGCCATTTGGTCTGGCCCGAGCCCCGCGAGCAGTGGCACCTTCTTCAAGTACCAGAGGGTTCGCTTGTTGTCTTGCACGTCCGCTAATGTAGCAGCGCTTTCAGTTTTCTTCAATCCTGTATTTTCGCTTACGAAACGAGATCGGCGTCGTATTTTGCGGTTTGGGCCACAAGGGCGACCCCAACAGCCGTGAGAAGGACGGCTGGCAGGGCCCAGGAACCTTGCGGCGAAAGACCCACGTGCGCGGCAATCAACAAGCTGCCGTTGTACAGGGCGTGAAGCGCCATTGCTGGCCAGAGTGATCCTGTGCGGAGGCGAAGCCCGCCGGCCGCCAATCCGAGAACGGCCGTTGGCAAGAGACGGGAGAGGTTGAAGTGCGAGAGACCGAACAATAGCGCGCCGAGCAGCAAGCCAGGTATCGGGCCGAGCCGCTTGCAGAGCGCCGGGAGTAGCATTCCGCGGTGTAAGAGTTCTTCGCAGAAGGCGGGCACCACAGCAAAGAAGAGTAGGCTTTGCCACAGCGGCCTAGTCGGCAGTGCAAAGACAGCTTCGAGCTCGGCATTCTGTTCTGGGCTCGCCCAGTCAACGCCTAGAGGTGCTACCCAGTGAACCACCCAAATCCACATGGTAGTGGCGATGAGAGTGGTACCTATAAGTGCCAACAGCGGAAATGGGGTGAGGCCAACAGCGGCGAAGCGCCCAGTGCGGGCGCGTGAGAGGGCAAGTGCGGGCAATGCAAAACACGCGAGTTGTGCTGCAACCAGCCCCGGCGCACCCAAGGTCGCAAACTGCGGTCCCAGGAGAATAAATAGGGCGACGCTCAAGATGGTCGTCGCCAGCACGTCGCTTGTCGCCAGCACGGTTGCACGGTACGCGTGACGGTCGCGCGTTGACAACCGTGCTAGTTTGATTGTCGTGAGTTCTTCGTTTGTACTCGGAATCGCCTTGGGTATCGCAGTGGGGGCTGGAGGCACATATCTCGCCCTTGAGAAGCCTTGGGTTGGTGAGTCCAAGGCTGTGGCCGTGACCGAAGTCGACGCGGGGCCGAGCGAGGAAGCGCCCACGCCGGGCAAGCGAAGAGGAAAGCGCCGCAAGAAGGGGCAACGAGCCAACGCGGAGGATGTTGGGCTGGAAGTCATCGATGAGCGGGTTCAGCTCAGTGCTTCGGACCGCAAAGTGATTTGGAAGGGGCCCGCGGTTGTTTTGCCAGAGCGCAATCTGGACATGTCCAGCGGGGGCGGGGGCCGAAGCTTGGACCAGGGCGAGATTAGCAATGCGGTAAGCGGTGGGCAGCGCGGGCTGATGAAGTGCATTGCTGACGCGCGCGGACAAGCGGAACTCGCTGCGACGATCACCCTAAAATTTCTCGTCAATGGTGACGGTAGTATCGGAAAGCTCCGTGTTCGGGCTCCGAGCTACCTAATCAAGAACGGCTTGCACACCTGCTCAGGGCAGGCTGTGCGGAAAATGCGGTTTCCCAGTACTGGCGCAGCGACGGTCGTGACGGTGCCACTCGATCTAAGTTACTAACTAAGAGTAGTTCTATGGGTATTTGCATGCCAGCGGCATGCGGCGCCCCGAGCCAAAGCTCTTTGAGCGCACCTTGAGCCCCGGCGCCAACTGGTAGCGCTTGTATTCATTGCGCCGAACCAGCCCAATGACGTGTTCAACGACCGCGGGATCGAAGTCACGCTGTAGGGACTCCACACTCTCTTGTTGTTCCACATAGCGCGCGAGCAGCGGATCGAGAATGTCGTACGGCGGGAGGCTGTCCTGGTCGAGCTGGCCCGGGCGCAGCTCTGCACTCGGTGGTTTGTGGATCGTCGACTCGGGAATCACCGACCTGCCCGCGCGGGCATTTACCGCGAGCGCAAGTCTGTAGACATCGGTCTTAAAGACGTCGCTCAACACGCTAAGGCCGCCACACATGTCGCCGTAGAGGGTGCAGTAGCCAACTGCGACTTCGCTCTTGTTGCCGGTGTTGAGGAGGAGATGCCCAAATTTGTTGGAGAGCGCCATGAGAACGACGCCGCGGGCGCGCGCTTGAATGTTCTCTTCGGTAACGCCTTGCTCCGTGCCCTCGAAACTCGGGGCCAAGCTCGCTTCCAATGCGGCGACCGGACCCTCGATGGAGATTACTTGGTAGTGAATTCCCATGACCTTGGCCAGAGCTTCTGCGTCTGAAAGAGAGTGCTCAGAAGAGTACTTAGATGGTAGCGCAATCCCGTGCACGTTTTCTGGGCCAAGCGCCAGTGCCGCGATGGCTGCGGTGAGTGCTGAGTCAATGCCTCCAGAGAGGCCCAGCACAACACTCGTAAAACCGCACTTTGTGGCGTAGTCCCTGAGGCCCAATACCAGTGCATCGAGGCAGGCCTCGATTTCCCCTGGCTCTCCAAATGCGTGGCTGCGTCGATCGGCGAGTTTGATGTGGCGATGATCCTCGGAAACATCAACGATGAGTAGGTCGGTTGAGAACTCTTTGCAGGAGCCTCGCAGTTCACCAGAGGCATCGATTGCCATCGATCCGCCATCGAAGATTAGGTCGTCGTGGGCACCGACCTGATTGACGACGATAAGCGGCAGCCCATGGCGTTTGGCCTGCGCTTGCAGCATTGTCTGTCGCATCTCGCGCTTGTCGGCCCAGAACGGCGAGGCACTCAGATTGATGAGCAGGTCGGCACCTAGGGCTTGGAGTTCATCAATCGGGTCGGAGACGTAGCGCCTCGGTTCGCCATGATTGCTGCCAAAGTGCTCAGAGTTATTCCAAATGTCTTCGCAAATCGAGACGCCGATTTTGAAGCCGCCAAACTCGATCAAACGCCGTTCTGTGGCTGGCGAGAAGTAGCGACGCTCGTCAAAGACATCGTAGGTGGGCAGCAATGTTTTGTGAATGACATCTCGGACGACACCGTCTTCGATGAGTGCCGCTGCGTTGTAGAGGCGCTCAATGCCCACTTCAGAGGCATGATCAACGAAGCCCACAAGTGCGGGAATAGGGGACATCTCGGCGAGTCTCTGAAGGGCCGCCAATTGTTTCTCCACGAAGTGTGGTTGGTCGAGCAGGTCTCGTGGGGGGTAGGCTGAAATCGCAAGCTCTGCACAGACCGCGAGGTCGGCGCCTTCTTGTTTGGCGCGCTCTAGGGCCACAAGAAGGCGATCCACATTGCCTTGAAGGTCGCCGACGATAGGGCTCTCCTGGACGAGTGCTACTTTCATGAACGCACGCTATCACTGCTCTTCGGCGAATCAGGTGTCAAACAAGTTGAAACCGCTCTCGCAGAGGTTTTGTCTCGGCTAAGCGTCGAATTCTGGGCTACTCGGAGACCGAGCTTTGATAGGTCTTGTCACCATTGAAGCCAACAAAGACCTCATAGGTTTTTACTTCTTGGTCGGTGGGGAGCTCGACGCGAACCGTCGCGTTCCCCGAATCATCGGTAACCCCGCGGCCCACCCGAAATGATTCGTTGCCACCGGTCCCAGCAGGCGCGAAGAAGATGTTCAGAAGCATGCCGCCAATCCCATTACCGTCGACGTCGACCAGCGAAGCCGTGATGTCAATTGACTCGCCTCGAAACCCTGAGCCCGCCGAAGCCGTTATTGTCGTCAGTGTTGGGATCTTGCTTGAGCGGGTGGCGTCATCTTCTTCGGGCAAGTCGCTGCCCGGTCCTGTGAGCGGCCCGTCTTCATCGAGAAGTGAATCGTCGGTCGGAATATCCGTACCGTCTTCGTCTTGTCCAAAGAAGCTGCCATTGCCGTCTCCTTGCCCACCACTGCCTTCGTACGGTGTTTGGCGTTCCTCAATCTGATCGTCTCGCAGCCCGTTTACGTCGCCTTCGAGTCGGGTGTAGTTCTCCTCGTAGGATGGGGGCTGAGGAAATGGATCATCGCCGCGGGGGCGGTACATCGATTTGTCTTCCGCGTTGCTAACGTTGAGTGTCGATGCCGCGCCACCGAGGTCGATGCGCATCCAATTGGACCCTGGCAACCACACTTCCACCCAGGCGTGCGCTTCATTGGCCACGTACCGGGTGGGAAGCCCAAGAGCATTGGCGGTGATCATGAACGCGAAGGAGCGGTGCCTGCACACGCCGGCCTGGCTGTTGTAGAGATCGAGGTAGACGTTGCCTGTGTTTGGCGGCGGCGACTTCGCATCAAACGAACGAAAGTAGAAGACAAGTTTGTCGAGCACATCACCGACACGCATGTTCTTGTGCAGGCGCATCTTGTCGAGCACGTCTTGTGCGACGTCTTGGATATCGGGTGGAAGCTTGACGGTGTGGTCTTGGGGAATGTTGCGAACGAGCAAGTTTCCATCGGGGTTGGGCGCAAAGTACGCGGGAGAGGCTTCGGTGAGGAAGACGACCCGGTAGCTGCCATTGGACCCCGCTTCGTCGGTGCGAACAAAGTAGTTGTCTGCAGCGTCTTTGGAAAAAATGAGGCTTGTTGAAGGCGTGGCCTCATACGAGAGAATCCGCATGTCGGGTGATACCGAGGGAATCGGAACGTCAAACCCTGGGCGGAGATCGACCATGATCGATCCCCAGAACAGATCGTGGCCGGGGGTGGGCTTACCGCCGACGGGAATATCTGCAAGTGCGGCTGAGCGCAACACCAATGAGTAGTCTGCACGTACGGCGTCAAGCGAGCTCATGCGTTTGAACGGCACAATGGAAGGATTGAATACTTCGACGTAGTTGAGTTCGTTGTCAGCGCCCGTGAAGTAATCGGCTCGGGTCTCGGTTTGTCGGTCTGCACCAAAGCCGCCACGTCCGTGCACCGGCTCACCGTTCTCCGCCTTGTTTGCGTCGTCGGGCTTGGAGAGAAGTTTGTCTTGCGAAGCGATGGCCGTCGGGTTTTGCCGCGCGGCGGGAGCCGGCCCAATGATCGGCACACCGCTGCCGAGGCGCGCGCTTGTGCGAGCTTGTTGATCTTCGGGGACCCGAATGTCCTCGTGCAGCTTGGTGGGGCGTGGAGCTTGGCTCTGAGCCAGCGCCACGGTGAGCCCCGAGCCACCAATGGCCAACAACCCCAGGAGGGCAAGCGCTGTGCTGCGAGACATGGTGCTCATTGTAGCGGCAATTCGCATCCGAGCCAGGCGGTTGGCGGTACCATGGTGACTGGTCTCCAACGAGGTCTTCTTCCTCCTTCGATTGCGCTCATGGGGCTTCTCATGGCTCTTCTAACGTGTCCCGCTTGCAACCTACTACAATCACTTCGGCTCTGGCCCAAGTCACCCACTGAGCTTTGAGCGCGTTGCAGGCGAAAACGGCCGACACGGGTCAGCGCCGCCGAGTTGGCGCCGCTCTTCTGTGCGCTGCCGCCATCGGCGCCGTTGTGGCGCAGCTTCTCAGCAGCGCGGATGCACTCTTCCTCTCTCGGGTTGGTGGACGCCACTTGGGCACCGCGTTTGCTGTCTCCTCCGCTGCATCCGTCGCGCTTCTGTGGGGGCTGGGTGCTATCGCCGATCGGCGCTCGCGCTCGGAACTGCTTTTCAAATCGAGTCTGCTATCGATAGGGCTTGTCGTCCTGCTAGTTGCTGGACTCGGAGTTCTTCCTACGTTCACATCTGCCGTCTTTATTGTGTTGGGGAAGCAAGTTGGTGGCGCACTTGAACTATTGCTTTGGCTTGTGATCGCCGATCGCTTTACAGCGCGTGAAGCTCGCAAAGTCTTGCCCTGGGTCGTGGTTGCCAATGGGGCTGGGGCGACGGCTGGGGCCTTCTCCGTTGGACCCTTGGCGGCGGCTCTTGGCCCCACAGCACCGCTTTGGAGCGCTGTGGCACTGCTCCTCGTCGTAAGTGCCACCGCTCGGCTTTTGATGCGAGCCCCAGACCTTCGGCTTGCGCAGAGCAGTAGTCGTCAGAGCAAGGCGCCACTGTGGTCGGGTTTTGCCGTACTGCGAACGCGGCCGCTCGCCGCTTGGTTGGCCGTTCTTGTCGCAACCGCTGGCGTGTTCGCTCCCATGATGTACTACGCGTTATCGGTCACGGCCGCTGCGGAGTTCACAAACGAAGTCGAGCTGGCGGGGTTCCTGGGCCGGTATCGCGGCTACGTGCAAGGAGCTGCACTCGTTGCGCAGTTGGTGGCGGCTCCATGGCTATCCAAACGGCTTGGGGTTGGGCTCATGTTGCTGCTCGCTCCTGTCGGCGCGGTGGTGGTTGCCTTTGTGGTAGGCGCGTCCAATGCGTTGATGCTGATTGCTGTAGCGCAGGGCGCCACACGGATTCTGGACGTGGCAATTCAGTCTCCAACCGAACAGCTCATTCAGAACTTGCTACCAGAAGAACTCCGAGGGCGTGTCGCCGGCATTGTAGGTGGCGTCGCCAAGCGATCGGGCGCAATCCTCGGTGGACTGATGGCCTCGGTACTTGTTGTTTGGCCACTCGCATTTCACGGAGCTCTCATGGTTGCGGCTGTTGGCTGGCTTGCCGTTGCCTTTGTTCTTTGGCGCCGCTTTCCCGCGCTGGCTGTGGCGGAGCTATCTGGGGCCGGAGCCGCACGCAGTCAAGTGGACCGAGATGCAGCCGCAGGCCTTGCTGATAGTCGAGGGCTTGCCCGACTCCGCAAGGGGTTGTGCGCTGACTCAGCCCGTGAGCAGGAGACCGCTGTGTCGCTCTTGCGGCGCTTGGGCGATGTGGGATCCGCCGATGTCGTAGCCCAAATACTGCACGTGCTCAACGAGGCCGATAGCGAGACGGTTGCCGCCCGGATGCGAAGCGAAGTTCGACGGGCGTTGGGCGATGGGCTTCGTGTGTCGCGTGATGCGGCGCGCAGGGCTCTACAAATGCTGGCAACAACCCACGAGGACAATGCGCATCTGGCCATGATGGTTCTCGGTTGCGCTTCGGAAGTGACGAGTGAAGGTCAAGCCGCACTGCGCTCCTTCGCCCACGATCGAGAACATGTCGGGGTCGAGGTTGCGATGGCTCGCATCGGGGGGGACTCGGTTCTCGATGTCTTGAGCGTCGCCGGCCATGATGCGATTGTGGTGCAAGAGCTTCGGTGCGAAATCGCCCGAGCCCAACGGGGCGTTTCAAACGAGGACTTAGAAGAACTCGCAGAACGCCTTCTGAGGTCGGTGGCGCGCTGCGAGGATCCCGAACTGCAGCTAGATGCCCTTGACTCCGTTGTGCGGGCCATGGGAATTCCAGGGGAATCTGCTCTCAGTGTCCTCCTTGGGGCCAGACTGGGCCAGTTGGCGTCGGACTGGCGAAAGCGGAACGAACCTGCGCTGCGTGAAGCGGCGCTTGTGGCGATGTGCGCTGGACGAGAACCCGAGTATCGAACACTTGTGCAAGCGTTGGGCGATGCAGAAGAGCGGGTTCGCAGGCGCGCCGAAACGTTGGTGCGTGAAGCGGGTGATCATGCTCTCGAAGCGCTCACGATTGCGTCGCAAAGCGGTCGGGCACGGTTGCGGATTGCGGCGGTGGAAATCTTGGCTGATTTGCGCCCCTCCGCCGCAGCCTTGGAGGCACTACTCGATCGAGAACTTGAGGCGATGGGAACGGCCAGTCAGCACGCGCGTGCCATGGTTGACTTGCCGAGAGGCGGGTTGGTGCGCCGGCGACTGCAAGAGCGCGTCGAAGAAGCGGCGCTGGCGGCGCTGTTGACCCTTGAAGCGCTGGGCGTCTCGATGGGACTGGGCGTGGTCGCAAAACGCCTGTCGAGGGCCGTGAGTATGCGATCACGTGCGCGTGCTCTCGAGGCCCTCGATGCGCTCCTACCGCGGCGAATCGCTGCTGAGATGCTCGGGGCTTTGGAGGGCTCTCTCGACCGTCGTGTGACGAGCTCCCAGGCCATCGAAGCGGAACTTGCTGGCACCGATAGGCTAACGCGCGACTTGCTTGTGCACGCATTGGGACGCGAGGGCAGGGCGCGCTATCGGGACACCATTAGCGAAGCTGCCCATGCCGCGCAAGCCACTGCAGACCCTCTCGCTCTCATGCAGCGACTCGTGAGCGGCAATGGGGATCAGGATGGTACTGTGGCAGCGGACGTGCCGAACCTCATGGAGACCATTGCAGCCCTATCAGAGCTGTCCCTCTTCGCCGACTTGCAGGCGGTTCAGTTGGAGGAACTCGCTGCCGTGGTTCAATGGCGCCACGTTGTCCTAGGGGAAACTCTTATGGAGCAAGGCGAGCGCGCGAGCTCCATGTTCTTTGTGCGCTCAGGCCAGCTGGATGTCGTCGTGAAAGGCGTCACGGTGGCCACCCTGGGCGTTGGAGAACCGGTTGGCGAGTTGGGGCTATTCTCCGAAGAGTGCCGCAGCGCTACGGTGGTGGCCGCAAGTGATGCAACACTGGGCATGGTGACTCGCGAGGACATTGAGAACCTCATTGAGGATGTTCCCGGGATTGCGCTGCGCCTATGTCGTGCGATGAGCCGTCGGCTGGCCGAAGCCAACGCGCGCTAACGCGATTCTACGTACGGGCGGGCTTGGACAATCCACACGGTCTCGCCCTCGAGAAGCCACTCAACGTCTAGTGCGTGGCGACTTGAGAAGAGCGGCTCAAAGCTCTGTACGGCTTTGGCGAGGCGCTTCGCACGTGCTTCGGTAAGAATCACACCGCGATGGGGATTCTCGACTTCCTGAATGCCCCCCTTGCTATCGAAGACGAGCATGTACGGATCATCGGAGCGGCTGATGATCTTTGTGCCATCGTTGGCGGTGTCGAAGATTACTTGCTCAGGGACTTTCGTTCCTTCGACGACGCGCATTCCGAGGCCGCTCTTGGCATTGATCGTAAAGCCATTGTCGTCCTCTGGATTGTATAGATTGGTCGTGATTAGGACGCCCGCCGCTGTCGCGTTTACGCCCGTCTGAATGAGAACACCCGCGTAGACCTCGTTGTGGTTGATGCCAAAGAGGTCGCGCTCTTCAAACGCCCGATAGTTCCACAGCGACGCCCAAACCGTCTTGACCGCAGTTTCCAGGGCCTTCTTGCCGCGGACGTTGGGAACCGTGTCGTACAGGCCTGCGCCATTAAATCCTGGCAAATCCTCGGCGTTGGTTGAGGAGCGCACAAAGACGCCGCCGGAGCCGAGCTTTAGCCGAGCCCGCTTGTAGATCGCATCGAGTACCTCGCTATCCATGGGGGCATTGAGGATGGCCTCTCGCATGGCGGCCAGTGCCTCCTTTCGGTGTCGGGCATTCGATAGTACGTTTGGGTCGCTAAGAAGAGTTCGTACCTTCTCGTCGAGGCCGTTCTTGACCATGTGGCGCTGGTAGTAGAAGAAGGGCAGGCCAAAGCCCTTCGGGACATTGACATTCGAGAGCCCTGCCGAAGCGATTTCTCCTAGGTTGGCCGTCTTGCTGCCGTACGTTCTTGAGTGTCCCGCCCGCAGAGCTGTGAGCATGGGCATGTTTGCCGTCTCCAAATCAGCGGGCGGTACCGGGACTACGCGTCGTTGTTTTCGCTGCTTCTCGAAGCTGGCGATTTCGATATTCGTAGCAAGCCTCATGGTGTGTTTGCGGTCGCCAACCTCGTAGTAGACAACTTTGCCATCGAGCTTGGTGTAGTCGGCATTGGCCTTGCGGTAGCCAGCGTTGGGGATTCCCCAGGCCGTGGCGCGAAGGTTTACATGCGAGAGCGGCGTCGAGAACACCATTGACATGATTCCCGCGACAGGGGAAATGTCTGGATACGACTCTTGCAGCAAGACGATGTCGTCGCGTTCAAAAATTAGCGACTCGTAGGGAGTATTCCGAGGAACAACTCGCAAGGTGCCAACCGAGATACCTTTATTGAAGGCCTGGTAGGGGGCTTCCTTGTAGAGTGCGTCGTTGGTGATGGTCTTGATCTTCTTGCGAGCAACGGCTTTGGCTACCAGCTCTTGTGCAGGAGAGTCGGGGCGGAAGAGAAGGTCCTTCTTGTAGAAGGTCTTTTGAAGCTTTTTGTAAACCCGAAGAACGCCCTTGGCATCAATTTCGTCACCCTCCCAAAACGCGAAACTCATCTTGTCGACTTTGAGGTGCTCGGTGATGTAGCCCAGAATGAAACGCGGTTTCACGAGCTTGTAGTTCTTGTTGTACTCTCGGATGTTGTCGGCGGTCCACGCCTGCTTGAGCAGCACTCCAAGCACGAAATCTGCATGGATCTTAAAGACGTTGACGTCAATGAAGTAGATTTCGTCGGTTTTGACATCGATGATGAACTTGCCAAAGCGGTCGCTTCCTAGGACTCGCGAGTAGTTCTCAAACGTCGCACGGTCTGGAATCGAGCGTACGTACACCCGCTGAGAGGATTGCGCATCTGCGAGCTTTGGCGTTGCAACGAAAACCGCGCACGTGAGCATGGCGAGCATCGCGAGAGCCATCCCGCGGGGCAGGGAACGAGGGGAGGGGATTGGCAACACGGAACGCATCTCCTTAAAGCTAACGCAGGAGTGCGGGCTCGGTTGCATGGAAGTCGTATATTCTCCCCTCGATGTCAAAAGCAGCTCAGCCTTCATGGGCAGCCCGCGTTGTCGGTGGCTGGCTGGGGAGAACATCCGTCTTCTGGTTTGCGACCTACGCCGTGGTCTTTGCGTTCACCACGTACTTTTGCATGTACAGCTTTCGCAAGCCGTTTGCCGCAGCGGACTACGAGGGAGCCACGTACTGGATCTTCGACCTAAAGAACGCCCTGGTCATCTCACAACTGATTGGCTATGCGATCAGCAAGTTTGTCGGCATCCGCTTCAACTCGGAGCTTCTCCACCGCCATCGGCTCGCCGCCCTTGTTGTTCTCATACTGTGGGCCGAGGGCGCTCTCCTGCTCTTTGCTGTACTTCCGCCGGGAGGCAAGGTGCTTGCGATCTTCCTCAATGGGCTGCCCCTCGGTGCGGTTTGGGGCATCGTCTTTTCGTTCCTCGAAGGCCGGCAATCATCAGAACTCTTAGGAGCGGGTCTTAGCTGCAGCTACATTGTCGCTTCGGGCTTTGTGAAGTCCGCTGGCAAGGGACTCATGGAGGCTGGCGTCGCCGAGAGTTGGATGCCCGCTGCCACCGGCGCAATGTTCTTACCGGTGTTCTTGTTGGCGGCCTATGCTCTGAGTTTGTTGCCGGCGCCCACAGCCCAAGATGTGAAGCTGCGCAGTTTGAGGCAACCCATGCGGGCCAAAGAGCGCAAGGCCTTCGCACGCAGATACTGGCCGGGACTCGTGCTGCTCATTGCGACCTATTTGTTCTTAACCTCGTATCGAGACTTTCGAGACAACTACGCTGCCGAAATCTGGAAAGAGGTCGGCATGGGCGATAGTGCTGTCATCTTTACCAAGACCGAATTGCCCATCGCTGCGGTGGTGATGGTGATTCTCGGCTTGCTCTACCTGATTCGCGACAATCGGCGAGGGCTTGCTGCGGCCTACGGGATCATGATTGCCGGCAGCGTCCTGGTTGGCCTTTCAACGCTGCTCTTTGACTTGGGCGTTGTGGGCCCAACCTGGTGGATGACACTGGTTGGGCTGGGCCTGTACATGGGCTACGTGCCCTACGGCTGTGTTCTCTTTGATCGCAAGATCGCGGCGCTTCAAACCGTAGCCACGGCGGTGTTTCTAATCTACATCAGCGATGCGGTTGCCTATGGTGGCTCGGTAGTCGCCGTGCTCTACAAGCAACTTGGTGAACCCCAAACGTCGTGGCTCCAATTCTTTCGAGGCTTCTCATATCTAACAAGTGCCGTCTGCACGCTCGCACTCCTTGGAAGTGCGGTGTACTTCATGCGAGAGACCAAGCCCGCCGGGCGGTCTCCCGAAACGTAAGAAAGGCGCAGCCACCGGCCACGCCCTTCCTTCGTTCAGCGGTTGCGAATTATTCGGAGACGGTCACTTTGATCATCTGAACCGGAGTGACAGGGTTGTCACCACCACCGGTTGGGGTGTTTTCGATTTTCGTTACAACGTCCATACCTGAGGTGACCTTGCCAAAGACTGGGTGCTTGGATGGGCCTGGCGTGAACCAGTCGAGGTAGGAGTTGTTAACGGTGTTGAGGAAGAACTGGCTCGAACCGCTGTTTGGGCGGCCGGTGTTTGCCATGGAAAGCGTGCCAGGCTCGTTGGAGAGTTTGGCGTCTTCGGGATGCTCGTCTTTGATGCAGCCGTCTGGGCCGTTGCCAGTTCCTGCAGCTGGAGACTTTGGGTCTTTCGAGTTAGGGCAGCCAAATTGGAGCATGAAGCCCTTGATGACGCGGTGAAAGTGCAGACCATCGTAGAAGCCGCTCGATGCGAGCTTCACAAAGTTGCCGGCCGTTTGTGGCATTTTGTCGGCGTAGAGTTCGACGGTGATATCGCCGAGGGAGGTCTGTAGTGTTGCGGTCGGATTTGCCATGCAACACTGATAACAAGGCACTCGCACCCTGTCATCCCACGGCCGGCATAATGCGGCTATATTGTCGCAATGGGTTGGCGAAACGCGATCGGGCAGTGGACAGGTTTGCTGCTATTGGCTGCATTCACGGTATCTTGCGGCCCAGTTTCCGAGGCCCACTCAGTGGAGCAACCAACTCTCGAAACGGTTGTGGCCACAAAAACTACAGGTCAGGGCTGGGGCACCGATGTCGCACCTGGCTTTCTCCGTCCGTGCGTAACTCTGTCGGCGAGTGGTGGTTTGGTGGAGCTTGCCTGTGACGCCTATCAGCTGGTGGAGTTTCGCAAGCCCCGTCCCGAGCCGAAACCGGGCGCGGAAGTTGAGCCACCGGAAGGCCTCGGCGCCCTGCTCGAAATCTTGCAGGCGCGCTTTGGACCGTTTGCTGAAGAGCGAGGCGAGGCCACCATCGATGGCAAGGTCATCGCGGTGAGCGATTTTGCCGCTGAGAGTTCTTCTGAACCGGGGGCGAGCGGCATCGCGGTGCACATCAGCAACGTCGAAGGGCACTTTTGGGGGCTGGCTTGTTATCGCAAAGACGCAAAGCCGGTGAATCGCTCCTACTGCACGGATGCTATCGCCACCGCTGCACGAGCGGGTGGTTTGGCGCACGTCGGCGCTGTGCCGCTAAAGGGCTTTGGAGACGGACTCCTTGTGGCTCCGGAAGGTTGCGAGAGCTTTCGCGGTCGCAAGATTCAATGCGCCCGCGGTTCACTGAGTTGGTCGACCGGAGATGCACTGAGCATTCGCCAAACCACCAAGGCAGACTTGGCGGCCATGGCCAAGACGGAGAGCGTCGCCTTTGCTACGGAGCAGCGCGCTTGCACATTGTTCGATAAGGCAGCGGATTGCGAAATTGTGAAGATTGAGAACCCCAAAGACGGGTCAAAGATGAACTTCGTCCTGCTTGTTGGCGGCGAGCAAGAGCGCCTTGTGGTGTGCACAACCCCTGAGGACATTGGCGCGAAACTGCCGCCTCCATGTGATCAGGCAATTTCGCTGTCTCCTGTGCGATGAATCGCCTATCCTTAGAAGAACTCTCAGAACAGGCCGAATCGTTCGACGCGGCGGTGATGGAATCTGGGGACATCGATCTCTTCTGCTCCTCAACCGACTGGGTGTTGCCGGCGAGTGAGGGCTTGATGCCCAAACGCGAGAGTTACATCTTTGAAGAAGAGGGCTGCTACTGGGCGTTCATGCGATCGGCGCGCGCAGAAACCTATGCGTGTTTGGAGCCACTTGAGGCGATGTGGGCACTTGCTTGTCCCGTTGTTGGCAGTGATATCGACCGACTTGCAGCAGGAATCGAAGAGCTTTGTTCGCAACCGAAGGAGCTCTGGAAGCTCATGCTGCTTGCGGGCTTGCCTGCCTCCCATCCACTTCTCGCTGCGATCGTCACGCGATTAACCGGGCGAGTGAGGCTAGCGCTAGGGGATAGCTCCGTCCGTATGGTGGCCTCGCTGGAGGGCGGCATGTCCGCGTATCTCGATCGACGGTCCAAAGGATTTCGGCGTTCGTTGCGAAGAGCACAAGCCAAAGCGCATGCCGCAGACATCACCTTTGAGGACGCCTCTACACTGGACGCAGAGACAGCATTTCAACGAATACTCGAGGTGGAGAAGCGGGCCTGGAAAGGGCGTGATGAGGTCGGCATCGTGACCGGCGATATGCACGACTTCTATGAACTAATGTTGCCCCGGCTGGCGACGCGAGGTGCCCAGCAAGTGCGGTTCGCCACCCAAGGCGGGCGCGATCTGGCCTACATCATGGGCGGCATGCGCGGCAGCACATATCGAGGACTGCAATTTAGCTACGACTTTGAATACGGCGAGTACGGCCTCGGCAACCTTCTTCAGCTTGAGCAAATGCGCCATTGTGAGCGCATTGGCGTACATCATTACGATCTCGGCATGTCAATGGACTACAAACGTAGGTGGTCGGACTTAGAGCACGAGACCTTGGCGCTGTTTGTGATTCGGGACTAGGTACCCTTTGGTCTACTTCGTTACACTCTAAAGAGAAATGCGATTCCTTTGGCGTAAGCGACTGGCCGTAATCGGTCGGTGGAGTGTGGCTTTATTGCCAGCGCTTTGTTGTCTCTCGCTCACTGGATGTTTCGATCCCAGAACCCAAGAGGGCCTTGCATGTACAGGCTCTGGCGGGTGCCCAAGTGGACAGGACTGTGTTGCCGGCCTGTGCTTTCGACCCGGCAATGGCCCCGAGTTTGATGCCAGCGTGGATGCCGCCACAGTGGCGTGCACATCCGAGGTGCTTGCCACAGGTCAGATCGGTGCCACCGACCTAGATGCCGCCGATGCAACCTACGTGTACTGGACCAACGAGGCCAGCACGCTTGTGCTGCGCTCTCCCAAAATCCGCGGTCCCATTGAGGTCTTCCACGACTCTGGGCTCGACAAGCACCCGCATGGCATCGCGACCGACGCAACGCATGTCTACTGGACCGAGAGTGATGCGGCTGGTCGAGTTTTGCGCAAGCCGAAGGATAGCCTTGAGGCCGACCTTCCCGAGGAACTCGCAATTGCGCAGGGCGAGCCAGTAAGCATCGCCTTGGATGCAACGCATGTCTACTGGGCAAACCTTGGCGGCAATAGCATCAATCGAATTCCAAAACTCGGTGGCACGGTGGAAGTCATTGCACTCTCCCAAGTGATGCCAACAGCGTTGGCGGTGGACGAGACGAATGTCTTTTGGGTGACTTCGGGAACCGGCCAGGTCATGCGTTCCGCAAAAGATGGGCCGCCATTGCAGCAGCTCGCGGGCGGGCAGGGGCAGCTCTCATTTCTGAGTCTCTCGGACGACTTGGTCTATTGGACCGATGGCACCTCTGGTTCGATTTTATCGGTCGGAAAAGAAGGCGGTTCAACCGAGGTGGTGGCAATCGGCCAAACGGGGCCCGCATCCATTGCCGTCGCTCCGAATGCGATTTACTGGAGCAACGAGCTTGGCGGCCAAGTGATGGTACAGAGCTTGGCCACCAACAAAGTCACCGAAGTGGCCTCGGGCCAGAGCCAGGCTGTTGGCCTCAAAGTCGACGGAGATGACGTGTATTGGCTGAACAAGCTCGATGCCGACAACCGCCTCGTTGGGGCTCGCTGCGATCCGCTATGATGGCGCCATGACGAACGCCAAATCGGGCGACGCCCAAGAGGGCTCGCGGCTTCACGAGATGGAAGTGCGCCTGGCCTACCAAGATCATTTGCTAGCGGAACTCGACGGGGTTGTGCGCAGTTTTGCGCTGCGTGTAGAACGCCTAGAACGCGAGTTACGTGATCTTAAGGAGAGCACCGGTGCTTCTCTTGAGGTCGGCGCGGGCAACGAGAAACCCCCTCACTACTAGCTTGAGTACGGAGCAAGATTGATCGAAACACCCAAAGACAAGGTGCCTGAGTTTGCGGTGCTCGTGGGCGCCTACGTTGGGCGCGACCTCGGCCTGGCGGACGTGCATCTCGACGAACTTGAGAGTCTCGTCTCCGCTGCGGGGGGGACTTCCGTCGCGCGGCTCATTCAGCGTTTTTCTGATATTCGTGCAACCTCGCCAGCGACGTATATTGGCAGCGGCAAAGCGGCGTTTCTCGCAGAGTTGGTCGCGGCAAATGAAGCTACGATTGTGGTCTTTGACAACGAGCTTTCGCCGGCGCAAGTGCGTTCGCTTGAGGAGATTGTCTGCTGCCGTGTCATCGATCGCAGTGAGCTCATTCTCGATATCTTCGCGGGGCGAGCTCGGTCACGAGAGTCTCGGTTGCAGGTCGAACTCGCGCAGCTTCAGTACACAGCGCCGCGCCTCCGTGGCATGTGGAGTCACCTCGAGCGACAAGCGGGAACAGGCGGCGCAGGAGGCATGGGGCTTCGCGGGCCCGGAGAGAAGCAAATCGAGATCGATCGCCGAATTATTTCGAAGCGACTAACGCGTCTGCGAGCGGAACTCAAGACGATTCACAAGCGGCGAAAACGCGAAGTGAACTCTCGTGTCGACAAGCACTACTGCGTAGGGCTTGTGGGCTACACCAACGCGGGCAAAAGCACACTCCTAAATTCGCTGACATCGGCCGATGCGTATTCTGCCGACCAGCTCTTTGCAACGCTCGATACGAAGACTCGGCGGTGGCAGCTTCCGGGCGGTGTGGATTCGATGTTGAGCGATACGGTGGGCTTTGTCCGCGACCTTCCGCACCAGCTCGTCGCGAGCTTTCGCTCTACCTTGCAGGAAGCGCTCGAAGCCGACCTTCTCTTGCACGTCATTGACGCATCTCATCCACAGGTCATGGAGCAAATTGCGACCGTTGAAGAAGTGCTCGAAGAGTTGGGGTGCGACCTGTCGAAGCTCATCTGCGTTCTCAACAAGGTGGATCTCATCGACGAAGCGGGGGAGGGCGAGGACGTCATCGCGGTGCTTCGAGCTCGGTTGCCCGAGACGGTTGTGATCAGTGCAGCGACGGGCGCTGGGACCGACGAACTCGCAGCTCTTGTACTCGAGCGCTACAAGGAGAACTGCCCGGTGTTTCGCGTTACCGCTCCAGTGAGCAGCGGCAAGCTCCAGGCATTTGCGCGCGCCAACTGCGGTGTCGAAGAAGAGAGCTACGACGAAGAGTTTTGGTGTGCGCAACTGAGCGTGCCCGAAGCCCTGGTTGCTCGCATGCGCTCGTTGTGTCCCGAAGCCCAGTTTGAGCGGATTCGCTAGCCTCGGGTTGAGGCTGGTCGAGTCCTAGATCGACAGCGCTAGCTCGGCAGCGCCGTGCAGAGCGCCTCGGCGAGCGCCTCCTCGTCGGTCTCGGCGACCGTTCGAAGATCGATGAGCAGTTCACCGCCGCCTACTCGCAACATGACGGCGGGCTTGCCACGCCGAAGGGACGCCTCCACGTTGGCCGCTTCGGTCACGCCGGTGTCAATTGCCACAAGGGTGGTGGGCAACCCCGCTTCCGGAGCAGCGCCGGCACCAACTTGGGAGGTTCCAGGTCGCAGTTGAACTGTGCACGACTCGGGAAGGCGTGGCGCGAGTGCGTTAGAAAAACTCTTAGCTCGTTGTTCGATGGATTCGGAGGTGAGAGCGAGCATTCGCAACGCGGGGATTTCGACCGCGGGGTCTTGGGTGTCTCGGTACACTCGCAACGTCGCTTCGAAGGCCGCTAGGCAGAGTTTGTCGACGCGAAGCGTGCGTAGGAGCTGGTGCTGCTTGAGTTTGGCAATCAAATCCGCGCGCCCTGCAATGACACCAATCTGTGGGCCTCCCAAAAGCTTGTCACCGCTAAACGTGACGATGTCGGCACCTTCGGCAATGGACTCTTGCACCGTGGGTTCGGCGGGAAGGCCAAAGCGCCTAAGATCAACGAGGCAGCCCGCTCCCAGATCGTGCATGATCGGAACCCCGGTTTTGTCTGCAAGTGGTCGCAACTCACCAGCCGACACCGACTTTGTGAAGCCAATGACTCGATAGTTGCTTGTATGTACTTTGAGAAGGAGCGCGGTATCCTCGTGAGTTGCCGCCTCGTAGTCTCGAAGGTGCACTCGATTGGTTGTGCCTATCTCCTTCAGGTGACACCCGGAGAGTTCCATGATTTCTGGAATGCGGAACGAGCCACCGATTTCGACGAGCTCGCCGCGAGCGAGAACGACCTCGCGTCCCTTGGCAAACGCTGCCAGGCACAACACGACGGCGGCTGCATTGTTGTTCACGACAATGGCGTCTTCGGCTCCGGTGAGTTCGCAAAGGAGTTCGCGAACATGGTCGTATCGGGATCCGCGTTCGCCGGTTTCGAGATCGAGTTCAAGGTTCGAGTACTGTGCTGCGACTTGCGTCATGTGCTCGATGGCACTCGGGGCCAGCAGCGCACGACCCATATTGGTGTGCAAGACAACTCCCGTCGCATTAACGACGCGGCGAAGCGAATAGGTTGCTGCGCGCTTTGCTCGTGTCGCGATTTCCCGAACCAGTCGCTGGTGCCAAGCGTCCTTCTCCTTTGCCTCGACCACGATGGGTTCGAGCCCATCGCGCATGGCTTGGACGATGGCCCGAGTCTCCTGCAACACGGCCCAACGTGGACAGCTAGCGAGAAGTTCCTGAGTCGGCGGCGCTGCCAAGAGCGCGTTGACCGATGGGATGTGGCGATAGTGCTCCTTGGGCAAACTCATTCCGAGGTCCATCCTACCGGTCCACAACCACCTGGCGCACCCACGTCTCGCCCAAGGGTTACAAGATCCCATTTGGCGGCCTGGCTATAGTAGTTCTAGGACTTTGGAGCGGTCGAAGCTTCCAGGAACGCGAATCGGGTCCACGAAACCTGTGGCCAACCTCGCCCCATCCCTCAACTTGGTGATGGACCGGCCGAACCGGTGGATGTGTTGGGAAATAATGGACATGCCTGGATCCAGTAAGTTGGGTGCGGCGTTCTTGGTCTTCGGCGGTGTTGCGCTCGGAGCCGGCATCCCCCTTGGCCTGCTGGTCCAACCGTCCTACTTCGTTGTCACCGCAGTAGGCTTCCTTGTTACGGCCTTCACGATTGTGAATACGGTGGTTAGCAATCCGAACGACAACGGTGGCGCTAGTGTTCCCATTGAACTCTTGGATAACGCGTTTCGCGGGAGCCTGGATCAAGCGTTCCAGATGGCAGAGGACATTAAGGATAGTTCTGAGGCGGGCGTTTTGCAGGCTTCAGAGTCGGTCGCGCGAATCTACACCGACCTTGGCAATCACGTTCGCGACATCGAATCTCTGCGGGTTCGAATGGACGACCAAGGGCTTGATAACAGCCTGGCGTCTGTCGTGAGTCAGCAGCGCTCGTTCTTGGAAACCGTTCCACAAGTGCTGCACGACATCGAAGGCCGAACCAGAGACCTAACGAAGACTGCAATCGAAGCGCAAACGCACACCGCCGAGATTCTCGGGTTGGTTGGCGATATCAGCAAGATCACCAAGAGCAGCAAGCTGTTGGCCGTCAATGCCCTGGTGGAAGCAGCACGAGCCGGAAACCGCGGTAAGGGCTTTGCTGTGGTCGCAGTGACCATGCAGAACGTCGCCGAGCAGGTCTCGACCTTCAGCGATTCCATCGCGCAAATCGGTGAGTCGATGGCGAGTATCTTGCCGCAAATGGCCACGGTATCCGATGCGATTAGCCAAACCTGTGCGGAGCAAGCCTCGCATCTGACAACTCGCGCATCCAGCCTTGATGCTGTGTACGACGCAACTCGCTCAGACCTTCTCGCGCTCATGGGGCATCTCAAAGATGGTGGTGACCACGTGCGAAAGAACGCCAACCACATCCTTTTGGAGTTGCAGTTCCAAGATCAAATTCGCCAAGAGCTTGAGCGCATGCAGGCACGCACCCGGATTCCCCTACAAGTCTTGCGCGCTCTGACGCAGGAAATTCAAGATGGCAGCGTTGGCGCAGATGCCTATCGCGAACGCATCTGGACCCTCGTTGAAGAGGTCAAGAACGACTGTCGAATGGAGCAAGCCGGAGCTGCTCGCTTGGCCCGCGCTGCTGGCTGAGTTGAACGCTCTTCTTGAGCCGGCGTAGCCTTGTCTCGCTGCTGCTTGCCTTGTCCAAGTGTGCCGCTAAGAAGGCACGGAGGCGCCGCGCTTGTACTTCGCTTGCTTCAGCGCATTCTGGACCGACTGGGAGAGAGCCTGGGCTCGGCCAGCGGTGGTCGGATCATCCAGGGCGGCCGTGCTGTACTCCGCTCGATAGTAGAGTTCGGTTAGCGCTTCAAGGCTGTCTGCGCCCGGAACACCCGTTTGTGCGAGGTCGCGCGCAAACTCCCGAGGCGTTATTGCCTCGCCTCGTCTGTGCCCGCGTTTCGCCAAGCTCCGCAAGGTCGCCAGATAGTGCTTCACCACAGGACTTCGCCGACCCGTTGACGCCCGAGGAGCCAAGATTTGATCGATGGTCTTGCGGCGACGCCAGAAGGCCAAGAGCGCGATGCACACGCCGCCAATCGCCACAAGGATTCCCGCGGTTTTGCGGTGTTGCTTTGCCCACTTGCCCGCGCGCTTCAGAGGATCTCTGAAGTATTCGTTGGCACCATTTCGCACCGACTTCCCAAAGTTTCGGAAGAGGCTCAGCTGTGCGTAGAGGTCGTATTCGATGACCCACTTGAACCACTTGAAACGCACCGTATCGGCGATTCTGCGCATTCGATCCATCAGGCTTGAACTGCCGCGCCCAAGCAAATCCGACTCTCCTGCCGGCGTTGGATCAAAAGTGACCCAGCCCTCGCCAGGAAAGTAGACCTCGACCCACGAGTGCGCGTCGCCGGCTCGCACTGCGATGAAGTTATCGTATTCGTTCCACTCGCCGCCGAGAAAGCCATTGACGTTTCTCGAGGGAATGCCGAGTGCCCGCGTCATGATGGACATTGCAGATGAGAAGTATTCGCAGTGCCCGAGTTGCCGTTGAAAGAGAAAGAATTCAACCGGCTCCATCTCGCCTGGACTCTCCATTTGGAGGGTGTAGCCAAGCTTGTTGCGGAGCCAGGTTTCAAGTGCGAGCACCTTGTCGTATTGCGTCGTGGCGTCTCGGGTAATCCACCTCGCCAAGTCTCGTACTCGGCACGCGCTGTTGATGTCGGAGGTTTTCCAGACACCCGAGGGCACCGCCGTTGGCGAATCGCACTCGGGGATTTCTGCGGGAAGCTGAAGGTAGACTTGGTAGCCTTTGGGCAAGCTCGTACTTGCATCCCGCAAGCGTTCCACGCTGGGTGGGTTTGGATCTGAATAGACCGTGTAGATGAGGCCGGCATCGTGGTGTTGTCGAAGTTCGTCGTTCTTGCCCGAACGGGTGTTGGTCTTAATTTTGTCCTCGAGCGCAAAGGAGAGGGGCATCGAGGCGCCGAAGAGAACGCTATTGCCCATGGGCTCGAGATAGATCTTTTGCTTGAGGGCACCGACTTGGCGCTCTTCTAGCTCCTGAGAACTCATGCGTCGCTTGTCGTACAGCAGGTCATGGGTCGCGACACCGTTCGATACATTGGCCAAGCGATGGGTTGCCGGAGCTTTCGGGCTTCGCTTCCACTGGCCTTCGCTGTAGTTGTCAAATGCAACACCGCGCCAGTGAATGGAAGGCGCCTCTCGGCCCGCGTATTTGGAATCCACCTCCACACGCATGACAACGGTCGTATCTTTCTTGATGAGCCCGTGCCCGCCGAGTTCGACGCCGTCGCTAAAGCCGGCCATCGTGACGCCACCGCGCCCTTTGTCAAAGAAGAAGCCAAAGCCGATGCGGGGGAAGAGTAGGAAGAGGCTGAGAGCGCCCGCGAAGACGCCAATCGAAACAAGTGAGGTGCCAACAAAGAACTTGCGACCAACGATCCGCTTGGAGTTCATGACGCGCTGCACACGCACTTGCTCGGCAGCATCTTGGGTGCTGTGTCGCAACAGGAAGTTACTCTCAAGTTCCCGGCGCAGGTGGAAGATCGTCATCGCCCACGTAAAGCTCACCACGTAGCACAAGAAGAAGAAGCCGTAGGTGACCTCAGCGTTGAGGACGGTACCCGCTGTGAGCAAAAGGAAGCTCAAGAGGTACAAGTGCATATAGTCTTTGCTCTCTCTGCGGTTGAAGAGCTTGGTGAGCATCAGCGTTACGAGGAACTCTGCTCCACCTAAGAGTATTTCTGCTCCGCCAATAACGCTGAGAGTCTCGTAGAGAAAAACCACGACCGCGAAAATCGTCCAGGGCAGGGACCACTTGTCGAAGTTGATGCGGGGCGCTTCCCAAAACCAGCTTGCAAAAATCCCCAAGGTAGCCAGCACTACGACGACGGGGTTGAGAAGACCCGAGAACGCCACGGCCAAGAAGGCGCTGAGGATCACAGCGTAGGTGGTGACTTTATGAGCCTTGGCAAAACGCATGCTACGGCGCCTCCAAGATGTGGCTGGCTTGTCCTGGGCGCCTTGATGCGGCGATTCCTTTTGGCACCACGAGCACGGCTTCGCTTCGCGGGGCAATCTCTGCCGAGAATGGGTCGTTCTCGGTCTTTGTCTCGAGAAGGGCCAATGCCTTGAGCACGCGTTGAATCTGGGTTTCTCCGGCAGAGAAGGGCACGAGGAGGCCACGGCCGATGAGACGCAGCGCATAGCCCTTGTCCAGGTAGGCTTGGGCCAGCGATGCGCAGAAGCTGATGGCGTCTTCTAGGGCTTGCTCTTCAACTTCGCCCCGCGTCTCGGGCAGGGCGTTATCGATCAAGAGGGTAATGCGACGTTGGCTCTCGTCTTCATACTCTCGAACTAAGAGTTTTCCCTCGCGCGCGGTTGAGCGCCAGTGAATCGATCGGCGGTCATCTCCATCGCGATATTCTCGCAATCCAAAAAACTCGCCTCTTCGCCCAACCGTATTGCTGTGATTGTCGCCAAGGTATTGGCTGCGCGGAGGAGGAATGGAAACCGGATGCGTGGAGGGGAAAACCAGAATCTCACTTGGGTTCTTGGATCGCCGACTCTTGCGAAATAGCCCGAAGGGAAACTTCGTCGAGACTCGGAACCCTTGAAATGCGTAGACGCCTCGGCGATTGATGGTGTGTCGGTAGGCGGTGTTCTGCGACTTGCCTTCGGGGATTTTGAGAAAGTAGCAGCGCTTGTCGACGGGTTGGCCTTCACAGATGTCTTCAACTTCGAGGGAGTACGAAGCGAGGCGTTTTTTTTCGTTGGTCGCAACCAACTCCATGAGGAAGGGGCGATTGGCGTAAATGCGTTTTGGCGCTCTGCGCGTGATGGCGATTGCACGCAAGCAGACATCGCTCATGATTCCGGAGGCAATGATCACGGAGAGCAGCCAGCCAAGAAGGAGGTAGAGCAGGTTGTTGCCCGTATTGACGGCGGCGAGCCCAATGCCAATCGTGATGCCAATAAAGTACTTGCCCTCGCGCGTGAGCTTGAGGGTTCGAGAGCTGCGAAGACTTCTTAGAATTCGCCCGGGCAGTCGCCACGGCCAGCTTAGGAGGCGCCAGAGCATTCGTTCGTTAGCTTGGCACAGCGATTCTGCCGACAATTTCGGCCATTGCGCTTTCGCCTTCTTCCCGGATGGAGGCCAACGATTCATGGGCGGAGCTAAGGACACAGCGATGTGCCAGAGCCGGAACAGCCAACTCTTTAAAGTCGTCTGGTACGCAGAACTCGCGACCATCGACCATGGCTCGCGCCTGGGCCGCTCGGTACCAGGCGATCGCACCTCGGGTTGAGACACCGACTTCAAATCGGGGCGAGTTGCGGGTCGCTTCGACGACCTCCATGGCGTAGTCGAGAAGTGGTTCGCTGATCGTCACGTTTTCTACGGCATTTTGCAGCGCTCGCAAGGTGTCGTGATCGATAACCGGCGAGAGTTCCTTGATGGGATCCGCCGCGCCGCGCTGCCGCATAATTAGCCGCTCTTGTTCGGGGCTTGGATAGCCAATTCGAATCCGCAGAAGGAAGCGGTCCATCTGCGACTCTGGCAGCGGGTAGGTGCCGAAGTGCTCCGCTGGGTTCTGTGTGGCGATGACGAGAAATGGATCGGGCAAGTCGTGGGTGATGTCGTCGACCGAGACTTGGCCTTCACTCATCGCTTCGAGAAGCGCCGACTGCGACCGCGGGGTGGTGCGATTGATCTCATCGGCCAAGATGATGTTCGAAAAGATTGGTCCCGGTCGAAATTCGAAATCCTGCTTATCAGCCTTAAAAATCGAAACTCCGACAATGTCTGAGGGCAGCAAGTCGGAGGTGAACTGAACCCGTCGAAAGGTGCCGCCAACCGAGGCAGCGATTGCCCGGGCGAGCGTGGTTTTGCCAACTCCGGGAATGTCTTCGATGAGCAAGTGCCCACGGGCGAGAAGTGCAGTTAGGCACTGACGAATCACATGGTCTTTACCCTTGATGACCTTGGCGACGTTGGCCTCAAGGATTCGAAGAGCGGACAACGCATCCTTCGCACTTGTTATGGGTTCCGGAGACGCACTGGACTGAGGCACGGAGGCGGACACTGCTAGCGATTGTAGCACTAGAGATTGCTTGTGCCCTGAAGGCCACGCCATGCAAAAACCCCAAGGCACCCAAATGAAGGGCGCCTTGGGGCGAATCGTAGCGATGAGAGCCGAGCTTAGGCCTGAGAGGCTTTGAGCTTGGTGATTTCTGCAGTGAGAGACTCGATGGTGTCTTCCCACTTGGCTACAAGACCGTAGTCGGCGATTTGGAAGATTGGTGCTTCCGCGTCCTTGTTGATGGCAACAATGGTCTTGGAGTTCTTCATACCTGCCAAGTGCTGAATCGCACCCGAGATGGCCACGGCGATGTACAAGTCTGGCGCGACAATCTTGCCAGTTTGGCCCACCTGCCAATCGGCCGGCACGTAGCCTGCGTCGGTAGCAGCGCGCGAAGCGCCCATTGCAGCATTGAGTGAACCAGCGAGTTTCTCGAGAACAGCGAAGTTGTCGCCATTGCCCATACCGCGCCCACCAGAGACGACAACCGAAGCGTCGTTCAGATCGGGACGATCACCGCCTCCGCCACCTTCCAGTTTGACAAACTCAGCGCCGAGAGTGTTGAGCTCGCCGGCATCAGCAGTCGTGCTGGTTCCTGCAGCGGCCAAAGCCTCAGCCGGAGCAAACTCACTTTGCCGCGCAGTCACGCAAATGATGTCGGACGAGATCTCGATGCGTGAGAACGCGTTGCCAGCAAGAATCGAGCGCTTGAACGTGTTCTTGCCATCGATGTCGGCAATATCGGAAGCCATGCCCGAGTCGAGCAGAGCTGCGACTCGAGGAAGGATATCCTTGCCAACAGCACCGGCAGCAGCGCAAACAATCGAGGCGCCCTCGTCCTTTGCGGTCTTTGCAACGATCGGTGCGTAGGTCTCTGCAAGACAGTGCTCGAGGCCATCGTTTTCTACGACGACAACCTTTGATGCGTACTTGCATGCGTCAGCGGAAGCTGCGGACACGCCCTTGCCGATCAGAAGAAGTATGACTTCTCCGCCATGTAGCTCAGCCGCTTTGCGAGCAAAGGTAATGGCAGAGAGAGCGTTGGAACGAAGCACTGCTCCGTTGGTTTCACATAGTGTTAAAACGTTACCCATATCGATTCTCCTAGAGGGCTTTGGCTTCTTCGCTGAGCTTTTTGACGAGCTCTTCGACGGATTCGACAATCTGACCGGCGGCGCGAGCCTCGGGCAGTGTCACTTCGAGTTCTTTAACAACGGGGCTACCGCTCACACCGAGGTCGGCCATGGACTTGTTGTCCATCGGCTTCTTCTTGGCCTTCATGATGCCTTTGAGCGACGCGTAGCGCGGCCCATCTGCGTATTCATGAGACTCTGGTGTAATGCCATTGGTGATGGCCTTTGGGCTCACAATGCGCAAATCGACGGTGACAATGCCCGGAAGGGGAAGCTTTTTGAACTCCACACCGGCATCCACCTCGCGGCTAACCACACAAGCCTTGTTTTCGTCGGCAAGCTCAATGGAAGCTGCGAACGTTGCTTGTGGCAAGTTGAGAAGGGCAGCGAGCATTTGGCCAACTTGGTTGGTATCGCCATCAACTGCTTGCTTGCCAAGAAGCACCATGTCGGGCTTCTCTTCGTCGTAAACAGCCTTTAGCGTTTTGGCGACGAGCAGTGAGTCGAGCTCCGCATCTTCACTTGCAACGTGAATGGCACGGTCGGCGCCCATCGCAAGGCACGAGCGAAGTTGCACGGCGGCATCGTCCGGGCCGATGGTCACAACCACAACTTCACCGTCGCGGCTGCCTTCATCGGCATTCTCGGTAAGCCGTAGCGCTGCTTCCACAGCGTACTCATCGAAGGTGTTAACGACCCACTGGGCACCACTAAGGTCCAGTTTGCCATCTTTGATATTTGCTTTGAGTTCCGGATCTGGAACTCGCTTTACGGGTACGAGAATCTTCACAGCTTCTTCCTTTCGAGGCCTCTTAAAATCAGCGTGCCGACCCAGTCGGCCGCGCGCACGATATCGAATTTTTGCTCTGCGCCCAACAGCCAGGCGAGGGCAAGCTCGTCGACCATGCCAAAGATTCCCCGAGCCGCAATTTGTGCGGGAACGTCGGAGTCAAAGGCACCGGCCTCCTGGCCATCGGCAATGATGGTGGCCAGAATCTTTAGGTACTCCCCAAACTGCGGGTTTGGGTGCCCCTTCATGAACTTCGCGCTCTGGCGAAGCTCGACGGTAAGCACCTCAGCGAGGTTGGGATGCTCTTCCACCATATGCAGGTGGGTGTGAATGAAGCTCTCCAGCTTCTGCGTCGGCGTTTCTGCTGCCGCCACGTTCTCGATCATCTGGGCGCAGACCTGAGCCATGCGGTTCTCAAAGAGCGAGATTAGGACGTCGTCTTTGCTCTTAAAGTAGAGATAGATGGTGCCATCGGCAACGCCCGCTTCCTGGGCGATCTGCGAGACCTTGGCGTTGAAGAAGCCCCGCTCCGCAAATACCGTCTCCGCCGCCGCCAAAATGCGGACGCGCTTGTCGGACTGGGAGTTTCCAGATCCACTGCTGGACTGGCCAGTGGCTGCTGAATGAGCGGTCATTCAGTGAGTGAATAGCAGATCGTGACGCAGAGTGTCAACTCGTGAGAGCCGGTCTCGGAGGCCGCCGATCTGCTGCCTGCCAGGCGCATGTGTGCTAAGAAACGCGCGTGAGACTGTTATCGCTACGAACCGTATTTCTCGCCACCATGGTTTCCTCTTTGGCTCTGTCGGCCGCTTGCACCAAGAAAGACGGCAGCAAAGAAGATGAGGGCAAAGAGGCCTACAAGGAAATCGAGAAGACCTTTGATGAGACCGAGCCACCAGCGGCCGAGCGCAAGCCGGTTGAGGGTGTCAACGCAGCTGAACTCGACAAGCCCATCCAGGTGCGCTTTGAAGCTCTCGCCGACAACTTGCCATCTCCATGCGGCAAAGCTCACTCGCTGCGAACGTCTCGGAATACGGATGCAGACTGCAAGCGCGCTCCGTTTGCCGTGGAATACGTCTTCGAACTCGCCAAAGACGGCGCCTCGGATTCAGAGATCAAAGAGCTCTACGCGCTGCGCTTTCGCGAGACCAAGGCCTACGAGTTCAAGCTCAGCGCAGAAACTCCACACCATGGTCCAACGGATGCAACCGTGCAAATTGTCGAGTTCTTCGACTACGGTTGCCCTGCATGTAAGCAGATGAAGCCTCTCCTCGAAGAGGTTCTCGCTGGCATGGAAAACGAGGTCGTCCTCTACTACAAGCAGTTCCCACTATCTGCACATCCCGACTCACAAGGTGCTGCGCAAGCTGCCTTGGCGGCCAACAAGCAGGGCAAATTCGACGAGATGCACGCGATGCTCTTCGCAGATCAGCACGCCCACAAGCTCGACTCCCTCAAGTCCTACGCAACGAAGATCGGTGTCAACCTCCCTCAGTGGAACACGGACTACGCAGCGTTCTCGTCGCTTGTCGATGCGGACAAGGCTGAAGGAGAGGCTGCTGGCGTCTCTGGAACTCCTGCGATCTTCATCAATGGACGCTCCTACGAAGGCCCCAACAGCGCAAAATACATGACGATGTGGCTATCCGAAGCGCTAGCAGAAGCGATCTAAACAAAGGCGTGCAGCCCGGTCTTCTCGCTGCGCGCATCGCTCGATTGAATTGTAGCTCTCTCCTCCCGTCGAAGGTTTATATGTCCGCAAAGCTGGTTTCGTCTCTTGTTCTTGCCGGTCTCATGGTGCTCGGTCTCGGCACCGCTGAGGCCAAGGTCCGCAAGGGCGACCGGGCGGTAGACTTTGTCTCCGTCAAGGATGCTTCCGGGAAGAAAGTCTCTCTCAAGAGCTACAAGAAGCAAGTCGTGGTCCTTACCTTCGGCGCAAGCTGGTGCAAACCGTGCGGCAAGGAGCTTCCGGCCTACGAGAAGCTAGCCGCGAAGTACGACAAGAAGAAGGTCATCTTTATCGCTGTAAACATCGATAGCAAGGTGTCCAAGGGCAAGGCCTTCATGAAGAAGGCAGGCGTCTCGACGATGCTTGGCCTCTTCGATCCCAAGAGTTCCACGGTGGAAAGCTATGACCCACCATCGATGCCATCGACGTTTGTCATCAAGAAGGGCATCGTCAAGCATGTGCACGCGGGCTACCGTACGGGCGACGTAGACAAGCTCAAGAAGGTTATCGACAGCAACCTCTAGACGCTTCGTCGGTCCCTTAGCAGCGTTTTCTACGACCGAGCCCAGTGGAGCCCTCCTTTTGATGAGCGCAAATCCAGTGGGCTTACCCCATCTTCTGGCATATGCTGCCTGAGCGCTTTGGGCGCTGGGGGAGGGTGTTTGGCTGCAATCGAAATCAACGCGTCGAATCCGCATTTGTGGATTCTTCGCTATTCAGAAGACGTAGACGTGGCGAGTTATCTCGCCATGGTCGAAGAGTCGATCCACCTGAATCCCCAACGTATTCCGTACGGTGTGATCATGGATATGCGATTGGCAAACTCGAGTGGGATGTCCTCGAAGGCACGTCAAGAGGTCGCGGCTGTCATGAAGCAGCACGAGTCTTGGTTTGCCGAAGTGGTGGTGTGCTCGGTGCGAGTGACCCCGAATCCGATCGTTCGCGGAGCGCTCACAGTCTACGATTGGATTTCGCCGTCCAAGTGGCCTCGAAAGTCCGTGTCGAACGGACAACTCGCCGAGGCTTGGGCCCGCAGCAGGCTCGCTGCAGCGGGAATCAGTTGCGCACCAGAGCCTGTCTGGTGCGAACCTAAAGAGCCGCTAATCGCGCCGTCGTCGAAGTCCGAAAAGCGCTAGGAGCAATAGAAGACTTCCAAGCGGTGCGCCGGTTCCGCCGGTGCTGCAGCCACCCGACTCTGAGTTTTTTGGCCAACAGAGTCCCGACTCAGGACCTGTTTCAAGGCATGAGAAATCTTCTGGGCAGGTTGATGAGTCCAGTGGGCTGCACTCGCTGGTACAGCGCTGCTCATCGCCCAAGGTCGCACATTGCTCAGAGGTGCACTGCGCCCCGTCCTCACAAAGGTCGCCAACCGCATAGTCTGGTGACTCGCAGGCGCCGGATGCGCTGCAGATCGTGAAGTTATCGCAGTCTTGCGGCCCGTCGCAGGTTGAATCGAGGGTCACAGAGATTTTCTTACTCGTCACGTCGCCGCGGTTGTCATACGCACGGGCCTCAATCTCCACTTGTCCATCGGGAATCGTTGTGGGCGTTGAGATTACGAAGGGCGGCAGGCGTCCCAGAAGGTCGGCTTGGAGCTCACCGTTTAGGTAAATCTCAACGTTCTCAAGGCGGGTGTTGTCACTGGCTTCGACGTGTACTTGAAACCCACCGCTGACCTCGGCACCATCTGTGGGATTAACGTATTCGAGTAGAGGCGGTTGGGCGATATCGTTTTGCGCGATCCACGAGCTGATGAAGTTTGTGTACTGAGCGACTCGGGTTCCACCGGATTCGCCCAAGCAACCTTGGATGCCGTAGGAGGTAATGCTGGACACGCGCTCGACGCCACCTGTGAAGGTGAGAAACCCGGGCCCGCCAGAGTCGCCCTGGCAGGTGTTTTGGTTGCTATTGCCATAGAGCATGACTGCGCTGTTTCGGTAACCGGTAACGGGCGTTTGCATCTCTCGCTTGCGGCCGCTGCCGACTTCAAACGCGGTGTTGCCCCAACCAATCACATGGAGGGCGGCGCCGATGGCGTTGCTGCCAAGCGTCTGCGTGTTGTACTCCATGGGCTCCACATCGGCGTCGTACTCCAGAAGCACCATCGCAATGTCGTTGCCCGAAAGGTCCCATGGGTCGAAGTAGATCCAATCGACGGCGGGAATGCTCTGAATGAAGTTTTCGTCCTGCCCATTAATTCGGGTCCCAAAGTATGCCGTGATGGCTTCGGTTGGGCCTTCATCCAAATCGATGCAGTGAGCCGCGGTAAGAAGAACTCGGGGCGAGATGAGTGTGCTTGAGCAGTTGAAGGTGCCGCCGCCGTTCGCGGTTGTGACGGAAATATTGGCAACGGCAGGATAATCCGTGGTTGTGGTGCCACCGACGATGCTGTTTTGCTCAACCCCGACGCTTACTTCTTGGCCGCATGAAGCCAAGGCGAGCGGAAAAGCGAGGGAGAGGGCGAGTGGGGCCGAGAGTAGGGAGTGGCGAGAGCGACCGCGGAAGGGTACGAGCATGTGGGCAGATTGCATGAATTCAGCTCTCTAGGCAACTGAAACCCTCCTAGGCGCTGTTCTGCCGCACTCCTTGGGTGTTCTCAGCACCCCCATGCCCACGATTTAGGGCGCGCGCATACGGTCTGCAAGCGGATGCGATTCGCCGCCAACGCTGGTGCGTTGGAAGCGCGTGTGCCGATCTCGACCCACGAGACCTGCCGCATCAGGCGCTGAGCAGGTCTGCTCGATGCGACGGAGTGATGCGCTACTGAATCTCTCCACAAATCAAGTTGAACTCATCGTTCTCCCAAATCGGAATCTCAGCCCAACACGTTAGGTTACAGAGTTTTTCTGGTGTCGCGCAGTTCCACACCAAGTTGTTCAGTTGCTCGATCGCGGTTTGGTGCCCCTCCTCGTTGTAGTGTCCAGGGCGGGTAGGGCAGGAGGCCATGTGCTGCTCGCGCATGTCTGCAACTCGCAGGGCATTGCGAACGTTGTTGTTCATCTCTTCACAGGTCTGCCCGCTACCACTGCAACTGCGCACTTGGGTATCGAGGTCCTTGTAGGCACAGTAGAGGTCCTTGCACTCTTGGGTATTCCAGGATGCCACTTCATCGGTATCGCAGCGCTGTGGCTCGTCGCCGACCTCTTCGGTCTCGGTCTCGGTCCCGGTATCGGTTTCCGAGGAAATATTGAAGATGCGGAATCCGCTCAGAAAGGTGGGGAACCTGGCAGCGGCAGAGCATGCGACATAGCCGGATACGTAGCCGGCGGCAGCTCCGAGAAGTGCATCTGCCTGCACGAAGTCGGCCCCGGCACAAACGGCGGCAGCAGCAGCGCCCACGCCGGTTTCGAAGGCTGCAACGCCAACCACGACGCAGGTTTTCGATGCGGCCTCACCGAGTACAGCCCCACCGACGGTCCATGTTGAGACACAAGCGCCCCAGCCGCCATCCGTGGATGCATAGGTGCTGAGTCGCTGGTATTCCTCGTCCACAATCGAGACGAGCTCATCGCCCCAAGGATCGTCTGGCGAGTAGCCAACACTCTGATCGCATCGGTCGCCGCAGCTTTTCTCTCCTTGTCCTTCCAGCATCGTCATACATGCAGAGGAGCAGAAGGCCATCGAGACTACGAGCAGAGTGAGGTATCGCTTCATTGCCTGCTTGCAAGAGCAACACCCAGGCCAATCACAAGTGCCTTAAATTACAGGTTGCGATGCAGTCGCACTGGTGAGGGCAGAACCCACAGTGGAACCTCTTCTCTCACGTTCTTCTAGTCGTTGCCAAGCTTGCGAGCCCGCCGTTGCACCCGTTCCAGCAGGTCGTCGTCCTCGAGCTGCCTTGCCAGGCGTTCTGCCCGCTTGGAGATATCTCGGCCTTCGTTGGGGCTCACCATGAGGCTCAGCATGTTGAGCGCCATGATTCGAAATCGCACCAGGCCTCCATCGCCCGCAAACTCGGCAGCACGTCGCGCTAGTCGCGCGCCTTCGGTGGCATCGCCCAGCCGCCAGGTGCAGTACGCAAGACCGGTGTTGCGCCGAAAACAGGCAAAGGCGGCGCAGGGATCCTGCTCCAGATCTTCGAAGAGTTCTCTGGCATAAGAGAAGTTCGGAGATTCGCCGGGCGCGGGTTTGGTGAGCTGATAGGCGCGTTGGCCCACAAGTCTCGCGCGGTACGAGAGTGCATCTTCTCGGCTGAGGTCGGTACTCTTCAGAAGGGGCTCAACGGCATCGAAGAGGGCGACGGAGGCGCTCCTGTCGCCGGCATCGGTAGCGATACGCGCGCGCAATAGGCTCACTTCTAGAACGGCGGCATCGCCGGCTCGCTCGGCCGAAGGTTGCGCTTGCTGTAGGTGGCGCGTGCACGCCTCAAGGTCACGTGTGCGATGAAAGACCGAAGCGAGCCCAACATGAATCCAGGCCGAGATGCTCGACTCGGAAACCGGCGGGCGGTCCCACTGGCGCAACTGCTCGATGCGGATCGAGGTTGGCAAGTCTGCAAAGCGGCTGTGGTACTGGGCGAGACTGCGAGCCCAATCTCGCGTTGTGGGCGGCACACCAAAGAAGCGCAGCATCCACCGACCGTATTTGCCCGCCGGTTTGTGCTCGCGCTTGGAGAGCCTGCGAAGCCCGCGCTCGATGGTCTGCAAATCGAGTGGCGTCTCCAACGTTGGCGATGCGCGGTGAACAAGTTCATCGGCCAGCGCCGTCCAGCCTCCATGCTCAACGATGAAATGCTGGAGGTAGTCGTCCCATGTGAGACCGACGGGAGGAGAATGTCTGAGATCGTGTCCTGGCATGGAACGCTCGCTTCTGGCCTTATATCCACATGAGTTACGTAATGGTAGATGTGGAAGCGGACGGGCCGATACCCGGCGACTACTCGATGGTGAGTTTTGGAGCCGTCATCGTGGAGCCCGGGCTCGCGCGAACCTTCTACGGGCAGCTCCGTCCAATTTCAGATGCGTGGGTTCCCGAGGCGCTAGCCGTGAGTGGATTTCGCCGAGAAGAAACCGAGGCCTTCGACGAGCCGAGTGCGGTCATGAAATCGTTTGCGGAGTGGCTGGCAAAGAACTGCCCACGTCGGAAGCTCTTTATCTCCGACAACAACGGATTCGACTGGGGATTTATCAATTGGTACTTCCACCATTTTCTGGGAAAGAACCCGTTTGGGTTTAGCTCTCAGAACCTAGGCTCGCTCTACAAGGGCATGGTTGGCGATACCTTCAAGAACTTCAAACATCTTCGCAAGACAACGCATACGCATCATCCGGTGGACGATGCGCGAGGCAATGCCGAAGCCCTGCTGGCCATGAAAGAGCAAATGGGCCTAACGATACGACTATGAGCACGAGCAAGAAAAGAAGCCACGGCCGAGGAGAAGGCCCCATGAGACTCGATACACAGACCATTCAACCCATTCACTATTTGCGATACTTAAACGCTGCTCGCGGCGGCGGCATCGAGTCGCAGGCGCTTTCCTTTTCGACAGCGAAGGTTACGGGCATGCCAGAGGAACTCGACTGCCTTGTACTTGCAAGCGACTTGCAAGGGGTGGCGCCGTCGTGGCGTGAGGGCGGCGCAAACGTGCTGCTGGGAATTCAGGTAGCAGAAGAGCTCGTAACTCTTGCCGATGCAGGCGCGATTCCACAGCCAGAGCGCACCGGAGTTGTTCTAGCCGGCGACTTGTACTCGGCTCCTGGAGGAGACACGCGCGGTGCCACTGGTGATGTGCGCGATGTTTGGCATGCCTTTTCCGAATCGTTTCGCTGGGTGGTTGGAGTGGCCGGCAATCACGATCTTTTTGGAACCGAAAAGGAACGGCAGCGCGTGGAGGCACTGGCCAACGTCGATATTCTGCACGGCGCGATTGTGGAGCGCGATGGGCTCAGTATGGGCGGCGTGAGCTACATTGTCGGCAATCCAAAGAAAGCGGGTCGGTGCGAGGAATCAGAGTTTTTCGCAGCGTTAGATTTGGTTCTAGAAGCCGAGCCCGATCTTGTTGTTTTGCATGAAGGTCCCACTGGAGACCGGGGCCAACGCGGAAGTATGGCCGTGCGGCAAGCGATCGGGGCCATGCCACCATCCCTGGTGGTTTGCGGGCACAGACATTGGGACGAGCCAACCGCCAACATTGGCGGGTCACAGATCGTAAACGTCGATGCCCGCGTACTGCTTCTGACGCGGTAGCGCACGGTTCCAACCTGGCTTGGCTGGCGGTGGCTTACCCTGGTCCCGCTGCAGGTAACCCCGCAGCTCGGATAGCCTTCGTGCCCTTATTCGGCGCCCTGGTTGAGCGCTTCAGCCTGGTGGTGTGCTCGCAAGGCATCGATGATTTCCGTGAGGTCCCCATCCAGAATCGACTTGAGGTTTCGTTTGCTCAAGTTGATTCGGTGGTCGGTCAGACGGTCTTGCGGGAAGTTGTAGGTGCGAACCTTGTCTGAGCGGTCGCCCGACTTGACCAAGTCGCGCCGTTGGTCGCGCTCAAATTCTTCCTGTTCAGCGAGCTTTGCTTCGAGCAGACGCGAGCGCAGGACGCGCAAGGCCGAGGCCTTGTTCTTGTGCTGAGACTTCTCGTTTTGGCAGATCACGACCGTGCCTGTTGGAATGTGCGTGACGCGAACTGCAGAGTCGGTGGTATTCACCGACTGCCCACCGGGGCCACTGGAGCGGTAGACGTCAAAACGCAAGTCGCTCTCATTGAGCTGCACGTCAACGTCTTCTGCTTCGGGAAGCACAACGACCGTGGCGGCAGAGGTGTGAACTCGGCCTTGGCTCTCTGTCGAGGGCACACGCTGTACGCGGTGCACGCCACTTTCAAACTTGAGTTGCGAGTACACGTTCTTACCCTCGATAAGCACGATGACTTCTTTGTAGCCGCCACTCGAGCCTTCGGTGCTTGAGAGTTCTTCTGTCTTCCAGTTGAAGCGTTCCGCGTAGCGCATGTACATGCGGTAGAGGTCGCCGGCAAAGAGCGCAGCCTCATCGCCACCGGTGCCACCGCGAATTTCAAGCACGATGTTTTTGGAATCCAGAGGATCTTTGGGAAGAAGAAGAACCTTGATGGCGTTCTGCTGCTCTTCAATCGAGGCTTCGAGCTCCTTGACCTCTTCTTTGGCCATCTCGCGCATGTCGGCGTCGTCGCTCTCGGCAACCATGGCTTTTGCCTGTGCCAAGTCGTCTTCCGTTTTCACGTAGACCGCCCAGGCACTCACCATCGCGTCGATGTCAGCATGCTCCTTGCTGAGTTTCGCAAATTCACCGCGCTTGGAGATGACGTCTGGATCGCCCAAAAGAGAGGAGAGCTCGTTGTAGCGGCGTTTCAGACCAGCCATCTTTTCGCGAAATGCGGCTTCTTCGAACATGCGGCTACGCTACCAGAGGAAGATTGATTTCGTCGGTGCTAACGAACACTTCGTAGCTTCCATCGCCCAGTCCACAGCGCGCTGCATCGCCCTGTTGCTCGCGCCACAAGGTCTTGCGTATGGAGATGAGGGCGATTTCGAGTTGTGCATCATCGGGCTCCCGCGTCGTGATCTTCTGTAAGAGCATGCCCGGAGCCGACAGAGCACGGGCCAAGCGGCTGGTTTCGCAGTGATTGCCTGCTGTGCGAATCAGCTCGTAGGAGAGGCCCGCCAGCGGAACCATGAGGGGAATCTTGATGGCGATTTTGAGCAGGTGATCGACCGTTGCGCTTTGGGCGAGCGGGATGCTCAAGAGGGCCGTAAAAAGCACCACCGATACCAGTATGACGGTGAGTAGGAAGGACGTTCCGCAGCGCGGGTGGAATCGGCTCATGCCGCGCGCATTGGCAATGGTCAGCTCGAGCCCCTGCTCGAACGTGAAGATCGCCTTGTGCTCGGCGCCGTGATACTGGAACAGGCGCTGCACATCCCCAAGCCGGGAGATGGCGGCCATGTAGCCCACAAGAATGGCGAGCTTGATGAGGCCATCGACAATGTGAAAGGTCGGGGAGGTCGCATCAAAGCCCAGCGTACTGCCAAGTCCCCAGGTGGCGAGGTGGGGGGCTCCAACAAAGAGCGCCACTCCAAAGAGCATCGCGACGGCGACCATCCCAACGACTTCGAGGCTTGAGCCCAGCGCGGGATCTTGCACAGCAGGCGTACCTGATGAGCGGGGAGCAGATGCAGTTTTGGGAACCTGCTGACTTGCTGCGAAGGTCAGGGCACGGAGACCGTTGACCAACGACTCGAGTAGCACAATGCCTCCGCGCAGGACTGGCAAGCGCAGAAAACGAAGATGGCCCCATACGGGGCGCCACTCATCCTCCTTGATTACTACAGAGCCGTCCGGGCGCCTGCAAACCACCGCCAAGGAGCGCGGTGATCGCATCATGACGCCCTCGATGACCGCTTGGCCACCTACGGCGGGTTTGTCCACTATTCCGCAGCGGCGTCGGTCGCCGGAGCGTCAGTCGCTTCCGCAGCGTCGTCGGCAGCAGCAGTACGCTTGTACTTGCGATTGAATCGCTCAACACGACCTGCAGCATCAACGATCTTCTGCTTGCCTGTGTAGAACGGATGACAAGCGCTGCAGACCTCGATTTGGAAATCGTCTTTGGTGCTGAACGTGTCGTAAATGACGCCACAAGAACAGGTGATCTTGGTGGACGTGTACTCGGGGTGATTTGCAGAAGCCTTCATAGTCGATACCTTGGGTTCGTAAGAGGCGGGTATATAGCAGGTTGCACTGCGCCCTGCTAGTGGGGCCTTCTTAAATCCGTGCTTTCTCAAATATGCGCTAAGTGGCGAAAACTAGAGCGGGGAAATCGAGCCGCTTTGGCCCAAACCAGCGTCTAGAGATCGGCTTCGATGGCTTGCAGCGCTTTGTGGTACTCGTCCGCGCCGTTCACAGCCAAGCGCGCCCGGGCCTCTGCAAGGCGTTTCTGGGCCTCATCGTCGAGGAATTTGGCCTCATCGGGATTGTAGAAGCCGTCTTGCGCCAGGGGCAGAGCGCAGCATGCGAGTGCCGCAGCGGCTGACAACTGGATCGTGGCGTTGGCTGAGTCTGAGAATTCTTGGCGGAGATACATGTCGATTGCGGAGCCTGAGTCCCGCAAGAGGGCAATCACTGTGATCGAACCTGCGCTTTGCAGGTTGCGGCCCGCTCCAAAGAGTCGTCGGGCTGCCTGCATGCCTCTGGGACTTAGGCCACCGGGCAGGGCAATTCCGCTTCCAGGCGAGGCTTGGCTGGCGGCGCTCGCCAAGCGGGAGAGCGAGTCGACAATGATCAGGACATCTTTGCCTTTGTCCGCTGCGCGTTTGGCATTTTCCAAAACCACGTCGGTGATCTGGGTGTGTCGCTGCGATGGCTCATCGAAACTCGAGCTGGCAATCTCACCAGGTGCCGCCGCTAGGTACTCGCTAACGAACTCGGGGCGCTGTCCTACGATAAGGCACGTGAGATCGTATTCGCTCTTGTGGTGCTTGGCGGCATTGGCCAAGTCGAGCAAGAGTGCGTCGCCATGGGTTCGAGCCGGCGCAAAGACCAGTGCTCGTTGCCCTTTGCCAAGCGGACAGAGCATGTCGAAAAGCTTCGACGAAGCGCTTGTGTGACCGAGCCCAATTCGCTGCGAAGAATGTACGGCCGTTCTCTCGGAAAACCCTTGGCTGGTCGTTGCCTTGTCCGTGGATAGCCCATTGATGGTTTCAACTCGCAACAGGGCGAAGTAGCGCTCGCTCTCTTTTGGAGGCCGCACCTGGCCTGCAACGTCGTCGCCCGTGTTTAGGTGAAACCGACGAATTTGCGATGGCGAAACGTAGATGTCTTGTGGGCTTGGCGAAAAGTCGCTCTTCGATCCGCGGAGAAAGCCAAAGCCGTCGCCGAGAATTTCGAGAGTGCCGGCGCTGGAAACGACTCCACCGGTTTTCGTATGAGCCCTGAGGATCTCAAGAATGAGTTGGGTTGCGTCTTTGGGGTCGGATGGACGGAGGCCCTTGGAGGCGGCCTTCTTGTTCAGCTCTTCCAGGGAGCTTTTCTTAAGTTCGTTCAAGTGCATCGGCTACAGCTACGGCTTGTAACACCATTTTATAGGTGTCGGTGCGATGTACGACAAATGTGAGCAGCCGCTAGAAGCCCAGGAGGTCGGACATGGAGTAGCGCCCCGGTGGCTGCTTTACAATCCATGCAGCGGCGCGCAAAGCACCCGAGGCAAAGACACTGCGCTTTTGTGCTCGGTGGGTAATTTCAAGACGCTCTTCATCGCCGACAAGAAGGGCCGTATGTTCGCCCACGATATCGCCACCGCGGACCGCAAACATCCCAATCTCATTTGCGCTTCTCGGCCCCACCTGGCCGTCTCTGGCACTTTGGCGGGCAGTTTCAAAATCGAGCCCACGGCCTTTTGCGAGGGCTTCTCCGAGTGCCAATGCGGTTCCCGAAGGCGCATCAACTTTGTTTCGGTGGTGCATTTCGACGACTTCGATGTCGTAGTCGGAACCCAAGGCGGCAGCCGCTTTCTCGGCAAGATGCAGGAGCAGCGATACACCGGGGGAAAAATTTGCGGCGACAAATACGGGAGCCACTTTGGATAGCTCGTTCAGTGCGTGTTGCGCTGCTTCATCAAGGCCTGTTGTGCCGATGACTGCCGCGGTCTTGTGTTTGGCGGCTTCGGTGGCCGCAAGGCGCGTTGCGCTTGGCGTGGTGAAATCGATGTAGACCTGCGCCTTCGAAAACTCCTCGGCTAGCGAGTCGCCAATTCGAACAGTGGAGTCCTGAACAAAAGTTTTGACGGCTTCAGCGCCTTGCCGTTCCACGGCACTTGTTAGCTGCAGCTCGTTTGATGCCAACGCCAATTGGCAGACCTGCTGGCCCATACGTCCACTTGGACCCACGACACAAAGCCTGGTCTTAGAAGCTGTAGAAGCCTCTAGCTGAGTCACAGCAGTCCTTCGCTGCCAAGACAGGTGCGCAAGAGCGCGATCGTTTCGTCGCTCGCTTCGGTCAGTGGCAGGCGAATTTCGGGGCCCATCATGCCAATGAGATGCATTGCGGCCTTCACCGGAATCGGATTGGACTCAATAAAGAGAAGTTCTGAGAGAGCCTGGAACGAGTAGTGGAGTTCGCGAGCCTTGTCCCAGTCGCCCGTGCTTGCCGCATTGCACATGCCAGCGACACGATCGGGCATTACGTTGGAGACAACCGAGATAACGCCTTTGCCGCCGAGACACAGAAGAGGAAAGGCGGTGAAGTCATCGCCCGAGAGCAGGGTGATTGCGTCGCCGCAAAGACGCACGATTTGACTTGCTCTGTGCATGTCGGCCGACGCTTCTTTGATGGCGGCAATGCGCGGAAGTTCCGCAAGGCGCGCGACGGTCTCGGCAGTCATGTCACAAGCCGTGCGGCCGGGGACGTTGTACAGAATGATCGGTAGGTCGCTGGATTCGGTGATGGCCGAGAAGTGCTGAAAGAGCCCTTCCTGTGTGGGCTTGTTGTAGTAGGGCGTGACCTGCAGGAGCGCATCGGCGCCCGCATCTTTACTCGCCGCAGAAAGCGCGATTGCCTCATGGGTCGAGTTCGCGCCGGCGCCGGCAACCACGGGAACACGGCCCGCTGCAAAGCGCACCGTGTGCTCGATGACCTCAAGGTGCTCGTCGATCCGCAGAGAAGCGGATTCGCCTGTGGTTCCGACGGCAACGAGCCCGTGAATGCCTGCGGAGATTTGACTCTCCACAAATTGCTCAAGGGCTGGAAAGTCTGGGCTGCCATCGCGCATCGGCGTGACAATTGCGGTCATTGCACCTTCTAGGTTCATCGTAGTCCTCTAAGTGTTTTTCGTAAGAGCGGTTCGGGTGTCAAGCACGTCTTTGTGAATCTGAGCGAGAAGAGCGTCGACATCGTCATAACGTTCCTCGGGGCGCAGCCATTCCACAAACGAGACTCGAAGCCGCTCGGTGTATAGGTCGCGATCAAAGTCGAGTATGTGGGCCTCAAGCGTGAGAGCACCGCCGTCCACAAAGGTTGGGTTGGTACCAAGGCTTGTCGCGGCCATGTAGCGTTCTGGCTCGCCAAGGACTTGCACCCACGTTGCGTAGATACCGGGTTTGGGCAAGAGAACGCCTTGCGGGTCCACGTTGGCGGTGGGAATTCCAAACTCGCGACCCCGGCCAGCTCCTCGCACCACAGGGCCATCGACATCGTAGTCGCGACCGAGCAGGGTGTGAACCAGGGGAAGTTGGCCTGCGATCAGGGCGCGGCGAATCTCGCTGCTGGAGGCGCGCACACCATCGACGCAAACGGGTTCGATGATCTCGACGGTAAAACCGAGTCGCGCGCCGGCGCGCTGCAAGCTCTCGATGGTTCCACTGCGGCCAATGCCATAGCCAAAGTCATGCCCCACAACAATGTGCTTGGCTCCGAGTGTCTTGTGAAGAACGTGCTCCTCGAATTGTTCGGCCGTTAGTTTTGCAAAGTCCGAGTCAAACGATTCTACGAGGGTGGCGTCCATGCCCGAGTCGGCGAAGAGTTCCTGTTTTCGATCTCGGGAGGTGAGTCGGGGGCGTGTTTTCTCGGGGAAGAGAAAGGCTGCCGGGTGGGGCTCAAACGTCATGGCAACCGCGTCACCACCCAGCCGATCGGCGGCCTTGCGAGCCCGGTTCAGAAGTTCCTGATGGCCCACATGCACGCCATCGAAATTGCCAATGGTGATGGCGGCCTCGACCAGAGGCCGAAAGAGCGCACGATGACCCTCGAAGATTTCCACAGCGCGGCGACACTAGCCCGAAGTTGGCGATAGAAGCAATCGGTGCCTCGCGCACCTCGTCCTACCTTTCTAAGGAGTTAGCCGTCAGGAACTTGGTCCTCGCGAGTGTGGGGCGTACCTTCGACTCACACGGATGGAAGCCGCGCGTTACTGGCTGCCCCGAGCGTTGGGGCTGTTTTCGTTTCTTTGGTTTGCCGTCATAGCTGCGCCCACGTTCTATTGGCTCGACTCAGCGGAGCTCACCGCTGGCGCGGTTGGGCTCGGCTCTCCGCATCCATCGGGCTTTCCCCTCTATATGATGTTGGCCAAGGCCGCCTCATTTCTACCAGTGGGTGACTTGGCATTCCGCGTAAATCTCCTCTCAGCGGTTTGTGGAGCTTGTGCGGTCGGTGGTGTTTCTCGGCTTGTTCTTGTTTTAGGCCGTGAGGATTGGGCAACGATTGCGGGTGCAGCGGGGGCGGGCGGTGTTGTTTGTTTCTCGCTGCTCTTTGCTCGGCAGGCGACCATCGCCGATGTCTACGCGCCAACAGCCGCCCTCATCGTGCTCACGATTTCCCTTTTCGAACGAGTGGCCTCTGGAGGAAACGCTCGGGCTGGCCTGAGCTTAGCTTGGGCCTCCGGGCTCGGATTTGCCGTTCATCCAGAGTTTCGAATGCTCATGGGGCTGCCGATCGTGGCTCTGCTGTGCTTGCGAGCGTATCGAGGTGCTCGGTGGCCACTGCTCGCGCCCGGACTTGCGATGTTTGCAGCCATGGGCTCGTACCTCTATTTGCCGGTGCGGTCGGCAACGGGGCGTATTGCCGCTATCGACTGGGGCCATCCCAATACCTTGGGCGGCGCTTGGTCCCATGCGACAGGAGCACACGTGCAAGGAGCCGCCGAAGATCACTCGATGTCAATGACCCGCGAGTTGGTCTCTCACGATGTGTCGACGTTTGTCGGCCAGATCCTCGACTACGTTGGAATACTCGCCGTGCTCGCGGGCCTTATCGGGATGGTCATTCTTATCGTCGAGAGACGCACCCGCTGGGTTGGCGCGGCGATTGGCATGGTCATCGTTCTCGATGTGCTCTACGCATCGTGGATTCACCCCATTGGCCTCACAAATCTGCACAACGGTGTGCCTCTAGGGTTGGCTCTCAGTATCTGTGCTGGGGTTGCCATCGCCACGCTAGCTCGGAGCGCTGGTGCCGCCGCACCCTACCTTGGCGCTGTCGCTGCCATCGCAATGATCGTTCCGCAGGCGTTGATGTCAGCCGCAGCCTTTCCGTCTTCCGGTGAACTACCTAGGGAGTATTCTGAATCCGTTTTGCATGCCGCGCCTGTGGGTGCCCTTGTGCTGAGCCAGAGTCGTTCGCTCTCGGGCGGCGCTGTGTACCTGCAAACCGTGGAGGGTGCGCGGCCGGATGTAGGCTGGCTGGTTGCTCCAAGGCTCACTGACGTGAGACGCGTTGCTCACGTGCTCGGCTCCACGACCCCAAGCCCCGTAGTCGATGCAAATGAGAGCACCGTATTCGCGCAGTGGAAGCTTGGGCGCCCGGTTCTTTGGGAGCCGGGGACAACCTCTCTTCCGCCCGATGCAGCCCTGCACTACGGTGCACAGCTTCCGCAAGACGTTGCAGAATCGCCGCCGGGGGCCTTTGTCGGACGGTTGGTCGATGCAGGCCAGGGCACCGCCCCAAGTGCGACGGCCCTGGCAACACTCGGCCACCTATTCGGCAGCTCGAAAGCTCGAGACCCGGCCGCTCGATGGGTGCTCGCCACATCTCTCTCTCACCTCGGGTCGGCAGCGCTTGCGCATTCCGAGGATGCGCGCGCCGAGGCGTTTCTCAGGACTGCGCTCGATCTGCGCCCGGGCGATGCCGGCGCTTTGGAAACTCTGGGCGTTGTGTATTCGCGTTCGGGGCACGTGAAGGCGGCGGCGAAGGTGAGTGAGCAGGCTCTGGAGAGCGAGCCGAATCGTCCCGTGGCGCTGGTCAATGCTGCGCGCTATCGATTGGCGCTTGGCGACTTGGAGAGTGCCGCCCGGCATGCCAAACGCGCACTCGCTGTGGCCCCCAAATTTGCTGACAGTTGGACAATCGCCGGCCGCATTGACCTCGCGTCAGGCAACCGGGACCGAGCACGCTCTCGCCTCCAAGCTGCTCTCGCTATCGAGCCTGGGCATCGGGAAGCACAGCAGGCGTTGGCGGCAATCGAAGACGGTCGCTAGCGCGGAAGGGGCAAGGGCCTGGTAGGCTCAGCAGCAAGTCGTGGCGTATTTGCGTCGCACTTCCAGGGCCCGTTCAGAAAGCTGCTCATGACCGACAACGCACATTTTCCGCATCTCTTCCAACCGCTCGACTTGGGCTTCACAACGTTGCGCAATCGAGTCCTCATGGGATCGATGCACACGGGCCTTGAAGAGCACAAAGACGGGATTGCCCGCATGGCGGCGTTTTTCGCGGCTCGGGCAAAAGGTGGTGTTGGCCTTATTGTGACAGGCGGCTTTGGGCCCAATGCCGAAGGTGCAACGCACCCGATGACCAACCTCGTCAAGACCGACGAGGATGCGCGGCGACACATTCCCATCACCGATGCGGTGCACAGCGAAGGTGGCAAGATCTGCATGCAGATTCTTCACACGGGCCGCTACGCCTACAACCCAAACTCGGTTGCACCATCCGCCATCAAGGCACCCATCAATCCGTTCCAGCCAAAGGAACTCGACGAAGATGGTATTGAAAAGCAGATCTCCGATATCGTTCAAATGGCGAAATTCGCCCAGGTTGGCGGATATGACGGTGTTGAGATCATGGGCTCGGAGGGCTACTTCATCAATCAGTTTCTCGCCAAGCGAACAAACCAGCGGGAGGACCGTTGGGGAGGCGAGTATGAAAACCGCATGCGTCTTGCGGTTGAGGTTGTGCGCCGAACTCGCGAAGCCGTTGGCGACAATTTCATTATTGTGTATCGACTCTCGATGCTCGATTTGGTGGAGGGCGGCAGCAGCTTTGAAGAAGTCGTGCAACTCGGCAAGGCAATCGAAGAAGCGGGGGCGACCATTATCAATACGGGCATCGGTTGGCACGAAGCCCGAATTCCAACGATTGCCACCAAAGTGCCAAGAGCGGCATTTACCTGGGTAACAGCAAGATTCCGCGAAGTACTCTCGATTCCTGTCATCACCTCAAATCGCATCAACACCCCCGAGATTGCCGAAGAGGTGCTCGCGCGCGGTGACGCCGACATGGTCTCGATGGCTCGCCCATTTCTCGCCGATGAAAACTTCGTGAGCAAAGCCGAGCAGGGCCGAAGCGATGAAATCAACACCTGCATTGGCTGCAATCAGGCCTGTCTCGATCATGTCTTCCAAGGCAAACTCACAAGCTGCTTGGTGAACCCTCGCGCTTGCCACGAAACGGAACTCACCATCGAGCCGACCGAGGCACCCAAGGCGCTAGCCGTTGTTGGAGCTGGGCCCGCAGGTCTCTCGTTCGCTGTCACGGCGGCCGAGCGCGGGCATCGTGTGACCTTGTTTGAGTCAGAAGCTCAAGTTGGCGGCCAGTTTAATGTCGCTAAGAAGATTCCCGGCAAAGAAGAATTCTACGAGACGATTCGGTACTACGAGCGGCAGCTGGAACTCAAGAAGGTCGAAGTAAAACTCAATACCCGAGTGACGAGCAAAGAGTTAAACGAGGGAGGATTTGATGCTGTCGTTCTCGCAACAGGCATTACGCCTCGCATTCCCGAACTCGATGGGATTGAGAATGCCAAGGTGCTCACCTACCTCGATGTTCTCAAGCACGGCAAGCCTGTTGGCAAACGCGTCGCCGTGATTGGTGCCGGCGGAATTGGCTTTGATGTCGCGGAGTTTCTCGCCCATGAAGGAGAGGCCACAAGTCAGAACATCGAAGCGTTCATGAAAGAGTGGGGCGTTGATATGACGTTTACCGCTCGTGGTGGCATCGAAGGCATGAAGGCGGCACCAACGCCGTCGTCGCGCGAGGTGTACCTCCTGCAACGCAAGTCTTCGAAGGTGGGAGCGGGTCTCGGCAAGACCACCGGATGGATTCATCGCAGCGGCTTGAAGAACCGCGGCGTCAAGATGCTGGCCGGGTGCGCGTACCACAAGATCGATGACACCGGTCTCCATCTCACCATCGCTGGCGAGGAGCAAGTGCTCGAAGTGGATTCGGTGGTTATTTGCGCAGGGCAAGAACCGCTGCGTGCGCTGGTTGACGGGCTAGACGTGCCGCACCACCTAATCGGGGGAGCTGACCTAGCCAAAGAACTCGACGCAAAGCGCGCTATTGACCAAGGCATGCGCCTCGCCGCCGAGATGTAGTTAGGTTGTTTGATTCGGGTTGTTTCGAGTCGGTGTTGTTTCGATTCGGGTTGTTTCGATTCGGGTTGTTTCGATTCGGGTTGTTTCGATTCGGGTTGTTTCGATTCGGGTTGTTTCGATTCGGTGTTGTTTCGATTCGGTGTTGTTTCGATTCGGTGTTGTTTCGATTCGGTGTTGTTTCGATTCGGTGTTGTTTCGATTCGGTGTTTGCGGTGCGGGGTTCGTGTGACGGTGCAGCCTGGCCGGCGGTCGGGACCCTTGCTCCAGCTGCGGTCGGTGCTCGCCGTGCGAGTTTTGCGGGGTGCGCTTGAGATTTGTGTGTGCGGTCTTTTGCAGCGGCTGTGCAATCTCGCTGGAGCAAGGGCCCCAACCTTGGCCCGCGGCTGACGTGTGCATGCTGCGGGTGTTTTGCCGCATTGCGGGTGCGTTGTTTTGCCGTATCGCGGGTAGCGTTGTTTTGCCGCATCGCGGGTAGCGTTGTTTTGCCGCATCGCGGGTAGCGTTGTTTTGCCGCATCGCGGGTAGCGTTGTTTTGCCGCATCGCGGGTAGCGTTGTTTTGCCGCATCGCGGGTAGCAATGTGTTGCCGTAGCGCTGTAGCGGTCGCCCACACTGTCCCTGTGACCGGCATCGCAAGTCGCAAGCCGCGGGCAGGCGTGGGCTCTGTGGACGGCGCAGTTGCACAGCCGCCTCGATGGAATCGCATACGAATGCATCTAGCGCAAACCACCCACGCTCAGTCGGCGAGCACTGTTTGAGCACGGCCATAGAGCCCACGACAAAGCCCAGGCCGCACCGTTCGCAGACCCAAGAACCGCAAACGCAAGCGCCCAGGCCGCATCGTTCCCAGACCCAAGAACCGCAAACGCAAGCGCCCAGGCCGCACCGTTCCCGTACCGCTGCCGAAACGAAAAGTGCCCGGAGACTCCGGGCACTTTGGGGAACCGACCCGCACCACCCACTTAGGGAGTGCAGGTTGGCAGTCTAAGAATACTCCCTATGGGAAGATTCCGCGCTCTTGGTAGCTGTGTTGCAGTCTCTCAAGCGCAATGACATAGGTTGCCGTGCGCATATCGATCTTGCGTTGGGTTGCACACTGGCGAACCGCTCGGTAGGTGTTGGACATCCGACGATGAAGCTTCTCGCGAACTTCCTCAAGCTCCCAGCGCTCGGAGCGCTTGTTCTGAAGCCACTCGAAGTACGAGACAACAACGCCACCTGAGTTCGCGAGCACATCGGGGATAACCTCGATACCGCGCTCCTGAAGGATTTTCTCAGCCTCAGGATAGGTCGGTCCGTTTGCGCCCTCTGCAATCATCTTGCATTTGAGGCTTATGGCTTCGTCTGGACCAATCTCTAGTTCAAGAGCAGCCGGAATGAAGATGTCGCATTCGAGGCCGAAGAACTCTTCGCGCGTGATCTCTTTGGCACCTTGGTACTTGGCAACCGTTCCGGCTTTCGCCATGTACTGGCGAAGCTTGTGAGGGTTGATTCCCTCAGGGTTGGCAATGTAGCCACCGTGATCACCAGTTCCAACGAGGACAGCGCCACGCTTGGTGAGCAAGTTGGCAAGGTGAGAGCCGACGTTGCCAAAGCCTTGAACCGTGAACGTACAGCCATCGAGATCAAACTCGTTGTCCTTGGCCCACTCTTCAATGCAGTAGACAAGTCCAAGACCGGTTGCTTCGCTGCGGCCGTGTGAGCCACCGGAGTGAATCGTTTTGCCGGTAACAACGCGACGGACGGCATTCTTGTCGCTGTAGCCAGCAACGTTCATGTACGTGTCCATCATCCAAACCATGACTTGGCCATCGGTTCCAACGTCGGGAGCGGGGATGTCCCACTCGGGGCCGATGTTGTCGCCCAGGGCGTGAGTAAAGCGACGCGTGAGGCGTTCCTTTTCTCGTTCGGAGAGTGTGCTTGGGTTGACGCGAACGCCGCCTTTGCCACCACCAAAAGGAATGTCATGCAACGCACTCTTGTACGTCATCCAAGACGCGAGAGCTTTCATCTCATCGAGGTTTGCCTCGTGGTGGTACCGCATTCCGCCCTTGTAGGGGCCGAGCAAGTTGTTGTGTTGGACCCGGTAGCCTTTGAACATCTTCCAACTGCCATCATCCATCTGGACGGGGAAGTTGATGATCAGTTCATTCTTTGGCTGAGCAAGGATCGCGCGAACCTTTGGAGTAAGGCCTACGACATCGGCCGCTTTGTCGACCTGGGCCATGGCGATATCAAAGAGATTACCGCGATCTTTGAGGGAGCTTTTCTTGGCGTTTTTAGGTGCCTTACTGGTAGACGACATAATTAGGGAATTCCTCTCACTTGTGAGTGGGCAAATTCAATGACGAATTCAGAAAAAGAGCAAGAGCAACAGCTGCTTCGTTCTGCCTCATCGCGAGGCGGGCAGTGCAACTCACTTATCCTAGAACTGTGGCAGCAGACCCGCATGGACTGGGGGTTCGCGACTGACCGAATGGCCAAGGTCTTTCGACGCGAACGAACCCTGGGCTCCTCGGAACGCAGGTTCGTCGCAGAGGTGCTCTACACCATGATACGGCACGCTACGCGCATCGACCTCTCGATCGAAGCGGGTGGCCTAAAGGCGGTTGGGCGCGCTCCGGACAGTAAGCGCTTATTGGCTGCGCTCATTCTTGAGCACGGTCTCGCGCCTGAAGACGCAGCGCAGCATGACGCTGATTTAGATTGGCAAGCGGTGGCAAATATCGACGCAAAGCTCGACGCACTGCGCAAGCCCATCGAGAGAATTTCCTCAAGGCACTCACTTCCCGAGTTTCTCACCAAGATCTTGGTGACAGATATGGGCGAGAAAGAGGCCGAGTCTCTGGCTGCAGCGCTCAACAAGCGAGCCCCCATGAGCATTCGGGCGAATACTCTCAAAGGGGATCGGGAAGCGCTGCAACGTGGACTGAGCACCGAGGGGATCGAAACAACCTTTGGCGACTTCGGCACCAACACGCTCCATGTCGACACACGAACCAACCTCTTTGGACTTGAGAGCTTTCGAAATGGTCTGTTTGAGGCGCAGGACGAAGGCTCCCAGCTGATAGCAGAGTTGGTCGCGCCTCCGCCCAAGGGGCTTATCGTCGATTACTGTGCAGGTGCCGGTGGCAAGAGCCTGGCCCTCTCGGCGATGCTTCAGAACCGCGGTCGTCTCATGGCGAGCGACGTTGACAAGCGCAAGCTCATCGAACTGCGGCGGCGGGCCAAGCGCGCTGGAGCAACCAACATTCAAGTGGTGCAACTCGATCACGAATCGGGTGCTGGTGGCGAGCGCGTGGCTCTTCCCAAGCCCTACGAGAAAATCCTCGGGCAAGCGGTTCGTGTTCTTGTGGATGCACCGTGTACGGGAACCGGAGCGTTGCGTCGCAATCCAGAAGCTCGCTGGCGCCTCAGCCAGGCCGAGCTTGACCGCATGCCCACCCAACAGCTCAACATCGCCACTCGGGCGCTTGAGTTGGTTGCGCCCGGTGGCCGGCTTATCTACGCCACCTGTACTCTTCTCAAGAGCGAAAACCAGGACATCGTCGCGAAGCTCATGAAGGACCGCGATGATTTGGAAATCATCAGTCCTCGCGAAGTTTGGGGCAAAGAGCGCGGAGAAGGGCTGCTCGATTCGACGGGGCAATTCATGGTTACTCGTCCCGACGTTCATGGCTGCGACGGGTTCTTCGCCGCTGTCATTCGCCGGAAACCAAACTAGGTCGCTCGGTCTACCTCGCGCCTTCGCGCGTTGCTTCTATCAACAGCCGGCCAGCCCCCAAGGGCTGCGCCAACTGGTATGTTGGTAGGCCAATGGCGATCCGGCTTGAAGTAATTGACGAGGCAGAGGCCCTGCACACCATTTCCGAGGAGTGGCAGGCAATGGCGGACGACGCCGGCATCTCCCCACTCTTTCGCGGGCCGCGTTGGCTGCTCAGTTGGTGGCGCGCCTACCAGCGGCAGCTCGGCGCCGAACTCTTTTCCCTTGTTGTCTACGACGATGAGAAGCTTGTCGGGCTTGCGCCATTTTACAAACGTCACGCAAAGCGCTCACCAACGCGCAGGCTCGAAGAAATTCGGCTCATGGGCGATGCCGGGCCAAGGCCGCCAACCTTGGGAATCTTGGCAGCGGCGGGATTTGAGGAGAAGGTTGGAGTCGCGCTGGCCGACTATCTTGTCGCCCAGTCGGGTGATTGGGACATCATCGACCTGGAGCCGTTGGAAGATCCATCCGAGGCCCGAGCCCACTTTGTGGGGCGCCTGGCGAGAAAAGGCCGCCCGGTAGACTCAAGCAGCGCCGGCGGAGCCACTCGAATTGAGCTGCAGGCGACCGGCAGCGAAGAGGAGGATAGCCCCACGGATCCGAGAGCCTCGGCTTATGTGGATGAGGCGGCCCACCTGCGCAAAGGGCTCGCGACACTCAAGCGACTCTCGCGATTGGAGTGGGCGCATCGCGATGAGGCAAGTCCCTTTACCGATAGGCAGGCGGCCCATCTCCTCGAGGACATCGTCTTGCCGTTGGGCAAAGAAGGCAAAGCTCGCCTCGCACGCCTTGACGATGTCGATGGCCAAGCGATCGCGGCGGCGCTTGTCATTGATGATGGGGGCAGGGCCGTTGTTCTCGCCCTCGCGGTGGATCCCGAAACTGCAGATGCAGCACCACGCTTGCTTGCCGCCGAGGCCTATGCGGCCCGAAAGCGTGGCCTTCGCTCGCTCGATATTAGTGATAGCGCCACCGAGCACGGCTTGCCGCAAATGCCAACAACGCACAGCAGGGCCGTGCAGCTCAGTATCTATGGGACGTCCTCGGCAGCTGCACTGGCACGAACTTACGGGAAAGTTCGTCGAAAGATGCACGTGGCCAAGGATGCACCGGTGGCGGCCGCGGCAGGGGCTCGGGCTGCTTGGTCGAAAATTCGAACGGCCGCGGCTAACGTCGCAGGCTTGGAGCGTTTGCAGCTCTATCGCGGAGAACTCTGGACTCGCGGCGTTGTCAACGCGCCCGGCCTAACGTTGGAAGTATTCTTAGAGGAAGAATACGATGCGATGGAAACATCAGACCGCGAACTGTTCTTAGAAGGACTTCATCTGGACGACGCCCACGTTCGGGAAACGCTTCAGCGCGGAGACATTGCGGTGCTAGCGCGTCTGAGCGGTCGCCCCGCGGGGATTGCTTGGTGTGCGAGCAAACGTGTCTTCGTTCCAGAACTCGATCGGCATCTCGCGATTGGTCCCGGCGAGGCCTATATCCACGATCTCTTTGTGGCGCCCTCTGCCCGAGGCCGTTCGCTTGCGCCTTCGATGCTCGAGTTTCTTGCAACCGATTTGCGCCAGCGGGACATCTACAAGAGTTGGGCTCTCATTGGCAGTAACAACATTGCCTCCGTTCGCGCCTTTGAGAAGGCGGCCTACACAGCGGTTGCAGAAGTCGTGCATGCCCGAATCGGTGGTGTCGATAAGCTCGTCGTGCGGCCGCCGGATGTCGAGGCAAAGAAGCTTCTCGGCCTCTAGGCCGCTCAATCAGCGCTCTGGATAGCCTCGCAACGGGGCTCGCGATTCGGAATTCGCGTGCCTGGCGGGTTTTGTGTGCTCTCCGGCCAAAAGGGCGGTACAACAACTTGGAAGCTCTTCGCCAGAGGCCTTGTTATGACCGCTACCGATCGCATTACCCTAGTTGTTCTCAACGAAGACGGAAGTCGAGAGAAGTTCACGCTCTCCTCGTGGGTCGGAATCCCACGCAAGCACGAGCTCTTGTGGATTGGCGATGACCCGTTCATGGTCATCGAAGTCGAGTACGCCGTTTCCGAAGGCTTCTTTGGAGCCAGGGCCATCGAGGCAGCTGGTGTCTACGTGCGGCGCTTGGACGAGCAAGAGCAAACGGCGGTTGCACGTCGCTTGGCCTCACCCGTTCGCGGCGAAGACGAACGACCATTTCGCCCGTAGCAGCCGCCACCCACGAGCTGGGCGTCCAACTCCTGACGATGCCCGCTACGTGTCGAAGCGCTTGGCGCGCGTATACGAGTCGCGCGAGGTCATCAGCTCTAGGTACTCTTCTAAGACCTTGTGGCCAAAGGGGACGTTGAAACCTCTGGCCCACAGCAGTGTGTGAGCCACGAGAATGTCCACCAAGTGCATCTCGGAACCAAGAAGGTAGGGCCCGCCGGATTCGAGGGCGGTTGCCAAAACAGGCGTGGCTCGATTCCATTCAAACATCGCCGTGTCGAGCATATTAGGAATCCGCTGCTCTCGAGGCAGGGCGAACTTGTGCTTGCCCATGCTCCACAGACCTTGCTCAAGCTCGGTCGTGACCCAAAACATCCACTGATCGTGAATTGCTTGGCTCCGGCTACCGTCCGCTGGCAATAGACCGCTCTCGGGAAACTTCCTAGCGATGTATTGGCAAATCGCGGCCGACTCAAAGAGCACCAAGTCATTTGCCGCGTCAACTAGCGTTGGCACTCGACCGTTGGGGTTTAGCGCTAGGTACTCGGCGGAATGGTGATCGCCTGCAGCCAAGTCCATGGCGCGAAACTCGTACTCCGCTCCGACTTCTTCAAGCGTCCAAATACAGCGGCGAGTGCGCGATGATGGCGCCCCGTGAAGAACAAGACTCATACCTAGATACCTTCTGTCGGCTCTTTGAGCGTTCTCAGCATGCCCTGCAGGCCGCTTGAGATGTGTACGTGATTGTCTTTGTCGACAAAGACGGCATCGAGCTCCGTGCGAGCTTCGACGATTTTCATGCCGGCTTCGTGACCCATGATGAAGAGGGCAGTCGACCAGATGTCGGCGGTGAGTGCATTGGGCGCGAGAACCGTCACCGAGCGTGATTTGGTTGCCGGACGGCCGGTTGCCGGATCGAGTAGGTGATGATAGCGAACGCCGTCTTTTACGACGAAGCGCTCGTAGTCGCCCGAGGTCGAGAAAGTGCGATTGGAGATTTCGGCTACAGCAAAACTCGACTCGCGAGGCCCACGAGGATCGCGAATTCCCACCCGCCACTTGCGGTCGCCCTTGCTGCCCGAAGCGAATAAGTCGCCACCGGCTTGCAGAATAAAGTTGTCGAACCCCTTGTCGCGCATGATGGCGACCGATTGGTCCACGGCATGACCCTTTGCGATGCCCCCGAGGGTTAGGCGCATACCTTTGCGAGCGAGCTTGATGCTGCTGTCCTTGCCGTTGAGTTGCACCTTCTTGTAGTTGACGAGCTTGGCGCGCGCGACGACTTCAGATTTCTTGGGGATGCTTCCATCGATGTCTTGGTCAAACTTCCACAAACCGCGGAACGCTCCCACCGTGATATCAAATGCGCCCTTGCTCTCTTTGCCGGCGCCGATAGCCGTCTGTACAAGGTTGAAGAGTTCTGGCGTAACAGGAATCGCCCCACTGCCGGCAGCTTTGTTGATACGAGCTACGGCGCTATCGTCCAACCACGAGGACATCAGCGCATCAACGCGTTTGAACTCGGCGAAGACAGCATCTGCGGCTTTCTTTGCGCCCGGCTCGTCGTCGGTCCAAACCGTAATGTCGACGACGGTGCCCATGACCTGATCGCGAAAGTGCACGACCTTCGATTGCGCAGCTTGGGCGTTGAGTGGAGCCTCAGCCACCTTGGCATCAGTGGGCAAGGCGTTGACGGGAGCCACAGCCTTTAGCGGCGCCTTGTCAGGCGTTGGAGACTCCTCTGCAGAGGATGTACAGGTGGCGGTGGTGAGTCCCAGAAATACGGTGCCCACGGTTAGGGCGTTTCGGAATGACATGTCAGGTCTCAAAGGCCGAGCCCTAGCGAATCCAGTCGATGATGCCGAGAACGATCAAGAGGCCGCCCGCGCCAAGAGAGAGCAAGACCATGCTGATTGCGCCGGCAAGTCCTGCCTGGGTTTCGCCCTGCATTCCCGCCCAAGCTCCCCAGGCCGCGGGAATCACACCCGCGGCGGCGATGATGCCGCCGAGAATCGAACCGCTGGCAAACCCACCGATTGCTCCCAAGATGAGCCCAAGGATAACCAGGCCGAGGGAAATTAGGAGTGGCAGTTTTGCGCTAGGCTTGCTCATGATTCCCTGAGAATAGCGGGCTTTGGACCCTGTTGCCACCACCTGCGAAAGGCTGCGATATGCTTGGGCTGTGGGAGCCGTCAAGCAAATCGCGCTTCTCTTGCTCGCGCTTGCGGGCGCCTGCAAAGGGGCGAGCCATGGCAAGACGCTTCCGGTGCCGGCTCAGGAGACAGGCCCACTCACAGCCGACGCACTCATGGCGGATGTGGAGCGCCTTTGCGGCGACGAATTTGCCGGGCGCGGCTCGTACCAAGCGGGAAGCAAACGGGCCTCCGACTTTGTTTACAGGGAGTTCGAGAAGCTCGGCTACCAAGTTGTACGCCAGCGCGTTCGCGGGCGTCATGCGGAGAACATCATCGCCATCAAGAAAGGCGGCGAAGAGGCCGTCGTGGTTTCGGCGCACCACGATCATCTCGGCATGCGAGGTGGGCGCATGTTTCGAGGCGCCGATGACAACGCATCGGGCCTAGCGGTGCTCTTGGGAATCGCGCGATCCCGAGCGAAGAAATCGTACAAGCACACGGTCCTCTTCATTTCCTTTGGGGCGGAAGAAGATGGCCTTGTGGGATCTGGGGTCTACGTTCACGATCCGATATGGCCACTCTCCAAAACCCGCGCGGTCATTAATTTCGACATGGTTGGACGAAACTTCTTCGAAGCGGGCGCCGACCAAGCAGAAGCCGCAGCGGTGGTCGGTTTGGAATTTGACGACACACTTCCCGACGTTGCCCAAGAGGCTGCCGCCGAGGTGGGATTGCATTTGATCTCCGTTCCGGCGCGTCTTCTCGAACTCTTTGCCCTCCACGATAGAACCGATGATTGGTGGTTTCGGAGACAGGGCATTGGGGCCATCCACTTCTCTACCGGCCTTCACGACGACTATCACCAGGTGACCGATACGACGAATAAAATTCGTCCAAATCAACTTGCGCGCGTGGCGCATACCGCCGGAGCCCTGCTCGATTCCCTTGCCAACTCGCGGCGTAAAGGCCACGCTAGCCGGGGCAAGTAGTGGCTCGAATACTCATCACAGGTTTCTGCAGTATCCCGTCTCCAAGTAGGCCTGGGGTTCAGTTGGGCCACATCATCGAAGGTTTGCATCGGCAACACCAAGTTGACGTTCTCAGCGTTCGCCGCGACGACCAAGGACACGTCGAACGGCTGGGAGGCACTCGCTACTTGCGCGTCCCGTTGCCAGACGAAGACCTAACGTCGCAGATTGAAGTCTTTCGACGAGCCTTGCGCAGGCAACTTGATGGCGCCGATTACGACGTCGTGCATTTTCGCGATGGTTGGAGTGGGGTCACAGCTCTCGAGATGCAAGGCAATCAGGGCTATGCCACCGTATTTGATCTGGCTCGCTCGCCGATGGCGGAGCCCGTGCTCACAGACCTCGCCACAGCCACCGAACTCGAGAGGGCGGAGCAGACGTGCGTGAGGCGTGCGGACTTGATTCTAGCTCCCACTGAGCCGTCTCGTCAGTATCTTGCGGGCTTCACGAGCGCGTCGAAGATTCACGTTGTGCCTCCTGGCGTCAACGTTGATCGATTTGACTGGGAAGCATTAAACCTCGACCGCGCACCCATCATCCTGTACCTCGGTTCGCTTACACCTGGACGGGGAGTCCGAGTTCTTCTTAGGAGTATGCTCGACGTTGCGGCGGTGTCCAATGCGGTCCTTGTCCTGGCAGGTCCCGCAACAAAGTCATTCACAGAGTCGCTGGAGTTGGCTGTGCACGACTTGGGGCTCGAGGGGCGGGTTCGCCTCTTGGGAGAGGTTCCGCACGAGTTGGCGCCTGCTGTGATTTCGCGAGCGACGGTTTGTGTGGCGCCCGGAGCCGCCGAACTCTCGCCGAAACCCACGGCGCTCTTTCCCACAAAGATCCTCGAATACATGGCCTGTCGACGCGCAGTCGTGGCACCGGCCCGGGGCACGGTGAAGATGCTCTTTCGAGACCGCGAAGAGGGGCTCATGTTCACGCCGGGCGCACCAGAAGACCTGGCAGAAAAAATCTTACTTCTGCTTCGAGACAGCAAGCTGCGCAACAAGGTAGCCAATGGCGGTTACGAATTGGTGCGAGCCAACTGCACGGCGAGTGGAACGCGGCGCAGCCTCCGTCGGGCGTACACTTGGCTCTCGGAACAAGACCGGTTCAGAAAGCGCTTTGGGCAGGCCGCAACGGGAGACCCTCGCTTGGCTCCGATTACCGAACTTGGCCTCGATCTGATTTTGCGCCAAGAAGTTGCGAGTTCCATGTCAGACGAGTTCGCAGCGGACGAACTCGTAGCTGATTCGGGGCTCTCGTCAATCGTCTCTCCATCTGTTGAAGCCGGCGAAGTGACAATGGTGGAACGGCTTCCGTTGCGCGACCCGCGCGACGAGGAGGGCGCAGAGAACGACACTGACAGTTCCATGCAAATCGAGATCATCGACGAGGGCACCGAGGAGTGGGAAGTCCCACTCGCCGTCATCGAAGACACGGGCAGTGTGGAGTTTGGTGCCGGAAAGCCCCGGACCGTGGTGACAGCACCCATGGACAACTCCTTGGTCGCCGGTGAGCTGCGGAGCAAAACTCCACGACCCGAGCATGTCCGTCCTCTCTCGGACAATTCCTTCGACAGCGCGGCAACCGGCATCGCCGAACCCAAGCAGTCGGCCAAGATCCCTCCAGCGAATCTAGCGCACAAGAAATTGTTCAGAGGGCCGTCATCAGCGGCGTTCCCTAGCAACCCCAAGCAGCAAGAGAAGACACGGGTTCTGGCTGTCGCGGACCTCGAAGAAGTCCCAACCGGGAAGGTCGATGCCCTGGCGGCAGACGAGGAGGAGGAGGAGGAGGCTGGCATGCGCACACGTGTCGTTCCGAGCGTGGCACCCAGCGTTGCACCACGTCCGCCAAAGCTGCCGACCCTAAACGCCGCGACTGCCAAGCCGGCCAGTGTCGCCCGCATCGAGATTCCCAGGCCTCCACCATCTTCCAGAGCAACGCATTCAGCAAAGACCCGAGTCGTACTCACGCCTGCAAAGTCGCCAGCGCAGCCCGCGTCGCCAGCAAATCCGCCATCGATTCAGGGCGATCCTAAAAGCCCACCCCCGGATGATCGCGGCTAGGGTTTGGTCCCAGACGCACTTCTGAGATAGCGTCTTGTCATTCCTATCGACCTCATCGCCAAGTTCGGCCTAGGCCTCGCCCTTGCGCTGTGTGCTCGCACTCGACTGCGGGCGGATGGTCCTTTTGCGCCTCCGGCGAGTCTTCTATTGCTCATGTTCATCGGCATGATCATGGTGCCGATAACCTTCTACTTGTACCTCGCACATCCGTCCTGGGCATGGATGTACATGATCGATCCTGAGGGCATCCCGGGCTTTGCGATTCTGCCTCTCGTTGTGCTGCACGGCGGCATGATCGTCGCCGGTTGGTATCTCGGAGCGCGACTTGTAATCGCCGAACGCCACAAGCTGGTGCGGTATCTGGCCCTTGGAGCCGCCGTCGTGAGCGTGATTGCCGGCGCCCTGTTGTGGGGCCGGCTTGGCCACTACGGCTCATACACCGAGTTTCACGATGGGCGAGCCCTACCAATCATGGATGTCAAGCTTGGCTACGTTCTTGTCGCGCTTCTCTTCGCAATTCTGACGTCGGTCGGCTTCGTGGCGATTGAGCTGGTTCGCGATAGTCGTCGCGCTGTCAGTCGATAAGCCCAAGGCCGTGTCCAGGGCGCTTTGACCCGGGGCTTTCGCGGGTGCTAGGGTCAAACCGCCCACATGCAACGACGCGAAGCATTTTCGAGCGCCGCCACCGCTAAGGTCGCAACGGCATCCAGGCGCTGCCTTTTCCTACTTTGCGCCGTACTCGCAGGGGCCGCAACAAGTGGTGCTCTCACCGCTTGCGGGCCTATCGAGTACGTCAATCAAGTGACCCGCAAGGCGAGCTCTGAAGTCGAAGCGGCCAAAGCCGTCAAGGCGGACAAGCACGCTCCCTACTGGTACACCCTCGCCGTCGAGTATTTGCACAAGGCTCGAGAAGAGGCCGCCGCTGCAGATTTTCAGTCGGCCAACCTCTTTGGACGCAGGTCTGCAAAGGCGGCGCGAAAAGCCCGCAGTGTTGCTATCGAGCAAGCTCGCAACCCGGATGCAAAGCCACCGGAAATGGCTCCTGCGGAAGATGACGAAATCGAAATCGTGGATCCCAGCTCCGACGAAGCAATTGCGGATGAAGACGATAATCCACTTGCGGATGATGACGACAATCCACTCGCAGGTGAAGACGAGGAGACGCCATGAATTCTCCTCGTGTCACAAGTATTGCTCGCGTTGGCCTCGCCATGGTCGCGACCGTAGCTCTCGGTGTTTCTCTTAGCTGTGCCGGCGCTAAACTCAAAACCCGCACAGCGGCGGTTGCAGAGACCATCGAGGCAGCTCGAAAAAATGGCGCGCAAACGTGTGCTCCCGTGCAGCTGGCCATGGCCGAGTCGCATCACGCATTTGCCAAGACCGAGTACGACGAAGGAGATTACTTCCGAGCAAAGGAAGAACTCGCCGTTGCCGAGAAGAACGCCAACGAAGCATTGAGCCTGTCTCCGATGGGGCGATGCATCAAGGCTCCGCAAAAACTCGAACCTCCAACCGACGACGACTCGGATGGCGATGGCATTCCAAACATCACCGACGATTGTCCACGGCGCCCCGAGGACATGGATGGCTACAAAGACGCTGACGGCTGTCCCGATCTCGACAACGACAACGATGGCATCGTCGACACGTTGGATGAGTGCCCAGTCGACGCCGAGGACAAAGACGGATTTCAAGACGACGACGGCTGCCCGGATGTCGACAATGATGAAGATGGTCTCTCGGATCGCATTGATAAATGCCCTGACGAACCTGAGGATGATGACGGATTCGAGGATGACGATGGTTGTCCCGATTGCGACAACGACGGTGATGGCGTTCTCGAATGCCCAACCGTGGTCGATATGTGCCCCGACCAGCCTGCGGCAACCGCCGATGGTTGCCCGCCGAAGTACACCAACGTGGTCGTGACGGCGAAGAAGATCGAAATCAAGCAAACCGTCTACTTCGACACCAATAAGACAACCATCAAGCCGGTTTCCTACAGCTTGCTCAACGAAGTTGGCCAGGCCCTCAAGGACAACCCAAAGATCCAGATTCAGGTTGAGGGACATACCGATAGTCGGGGCCGCAACGCCAAGAATCTGCGCTTGTCCCAGGGGCGCGCTGAGTCGGTCCGCACCTATCTAATAGGCCAAGGGGTCGCCGCCGATCGCATGTCAGCCAAGGGGCACGGCGAAGAAATCCCCATTGCCGACAACCGAACCAATGCTGGGCGCGAGCAAAATCGCCGTGTTGAGTTCGTGATCACAGCTAGATAGGGCCGTTTTGAGGTCGATCGTCCTGCTGGTGCTTCCGCACCGGCAGTTCGCCAATGGTAATGCTCGGAGATTTTCGAGTTTTTTGGTATGAGAAGGCGAATGCGCTACCTGAATAAGACTCTCTTTGCCTTGAGCCTCGCTCTCGGCGGCGTTGCAGCGGTTTCTCTGGCCCTGCCAACCAGTGCGTTGGCCGACAAGAGCAGCAAGCGCGTCAGGGCCAAGTCGGACCAGGCCATGGGCGAGTACGACATGATGGAGTTCGAGGCTGCGAAGTCGCTCCTCATGGAGGCCATTGCCATTGGCGAGCGAAACGACTCGAAAGGGCCGGAGCTCGCAAGTGCGTATTTGAATCTGGGCATTGTGTACTTCTCCGGGCTTGGCGAAGAAGAGAAGGCGAGTGAGGCGTTTTCGAATGCACTTGGTGTCGATGGCACCGTCCAGCTTAGCGTCGCCTACAGCACGCCAGAAATGAGCGAGCTATTGGAAACGGCCCGTGGGCAACTCGCTCCTGCCGGTGGAGGCGACTGCGCTGTCACAGGCCTTAGTCACGAGCTTGTTGACGAGGCACCAACCGGAAGCGCTCCTGAAATGCGTGCGCGTCTAGGTCCCGATGTCGATGCTGCGAGCGTCTTGGTGTTCTACCGCGGAGAAGGTCAGCTTGAGTTCTCTAAAGCGGCGCTGAAAAAGTCGGGCGAGTGTGAGTACGTCGGAAATATTCCTACACGAGCCGTCCAGGGCGACTTTGTCCACTACTACATCGCTGCACTCGATTCAGCGGGCAAAGAAGTGGATCACAAGGGCACCAGCGGCTCACCAAACATTATTGAAGTGGCTGCTGCAACCGGCGGCTCTCTAACCGGAGACAATGACAATCCTCTTGCCGCTTCAGGCAAGAAAGAAGGCTCGCTTCTCACAACATCGTCGGGCCCAACAGTCTTCGTCAGTATCGCCGCAGGCGCTGGCGGTGGCTACGTGCAAGGGCCAACCGAGAAGAGCTTGAGCAAAGTGGATTGCTGCATCGGGTCACAGCTTCTGCACATCATGCCGGAACTCGGCTACTACCTAAACGACCAGCTCTCGCTCTCAGGGGCCTTTCGCATGGGCTTTCCTCTGGGCGCTAACGTCGATGGACACGCGACCTTCGCACCGTCAGCCCTGTTGCGAGTGCGCTACGCAATCGACGCTTCGGGCGAGGGCATTCAGGTCTCGGGAGCCGTTGGCGGCGGAATGATTCGAAATACGGTTCCAATCCAAGACGCTTCCGACGCGAACATGGACACGGATACCACGGTGATGGGGCCCATCCTCTTCGGTGGTGGCGTTGGCTATGGCATGTCGCTGGGCGGTCCTATGCGCCTCGTGGCCGAGATCAACACGATCATCGCATTCGCCGCAGGCATTGAAGAAATCGGTGGTGCCAATCCAAAGACCGGCGCTCAGGTAGACGCCAACTTGGCTCTGCTCTTCGCCTTCTAGCCAAGCGCTGATTCACGCAAGACGCGAGGGGCACGTCCTCTCGCGTTTGTCGTTTCGGCTCAGCCCGCGCTCTTGGGCGCTCGCCTAAGAATCTTCGCGACGAGCGGCGTGAGCACCAGGGTCGCACCAATACGAATCGGCATGGTGAGCTTGTTGGCAACCCATGCGGCCGCTAGTGCTCCTGCGGTGCCTGTGTTCGAACCAACATCGATGCCAGCCCGAATCGCCACGTAGAAGCCGATCAGCGAGAGGATGCCGAGCGAGAAGAAGATAATGAGGGCCAGTTTGCCGTACTCGGCGATGTGCTCTTGGAGACGGTCTTTGAGAACGCGCGGCTTCTTGTTCTCAGTCTCGGACTCGCTCACCGCCGTAGCCTACCGGTTCTTTCGATCAAGAACTAGCCATCTCGCCCAGGCTCGCCATGTCTTCGGAATCGAGACGGATTTTCTGCGCTTCGATGTTCTGCTGCAAGTGAGCAACGGAGTGCGTGCCCGGGATGGGCAGCAGTACCGGCGAGCGGTGCAGTAGCCACGAGAGAGCAACTTGCCCGACCTTTGCTCGGTGTTTCTTTGCGATGCGTTCGAGACTGGCAAGCCTGGTTAGGTCGCCGGTGGCAAGGGGATACCAGGGGATAAAGGCGATTCCGGCCTCTTCACAGGCGTTGAGCACGTCCTCATGGCCTCGGTCCAGAAGATTGTAGCGGTTTTGCACGCTCACCACCGTCGCAATCTTGCGAGCTCGAACGAGCTCATCAACGCCAAAATTGGAGACTCCAATGTGGCGTATTTTGCCTTCGCTCTGCAGTTTCACAAGTTCGCCGAGCGACTCTTCCAAAGGCACGGCGTCGTCAATCGCGTGCAGTTGGTACAGGTCAATCGTCTCGCGGCGCAGTCGCCGTAGCGAGTTTTCCAAGGCTCGGCGCAAATGGGCAGGGCGTCCATCGGGAGTCCAGTCGCGAGGTCCGCCCCGAACCAACCCGCCCTTGGTCGCGATGACCATCGAGCCATATGGATGCAGGTGCTCCTCTAAGAGATATTCTGAAGTCTCAGGCCCGTAGGCGTCGGAGGTGTCAATGAAGTCGATACCGCCGTCACGTGCGGCCTGCAATACTTTGCGGGCGCGGTCTCTATCCTTTGGCCAACCCCATGCACCCTTGCCACAGATCCGCATGGCGCCAAACCCCATGCGGCAGATGTCGAGGTCGCCACCAAGTGAAAATCGTAAGGCAGGCATGGACGGTTAAAATCCGCTGCGGAAGCCAATGGTGAGACCCCACGCTTCGAGAGTGTCACGATAGGTGTCATCCAACGGCAGGTAGACGAGAACTTCCATTCTGCCGCGACCAACTCCGGTGAGACCAAGGCCGGCCTCGAGAATGTGCAAGAAGTCGTCTTCGCCATCTTCGGCTCCGCTGGTCCAATAGGTGCCAAAACGCGCTAACGCTTGCGCCTGCGCACTCAAGCCCAATTTCCCGGTGACAGTAACCGGAATCCGGAATCGATCCTCGGCGTCATCGCGGAGCAGGAAGTGCGCACCAGCGCCAAACTCGACGGCCAAGCCGCGACTGGCGTGGGAGTTTCTGCGCGCGTTCCAATGATGCCGATACATCAGGCGAACTGTGTTGGTATTGGGAAGATAAAGCCCCGGATCCGGAATCCAAAAGGCCGCCATGGCACCGGCAACTTGGGCACCCTCGCCATCGTCATCCGCGGTTGCAATCGAGAGGCTGGTTTCGAGCCATGATCGTGTGCGCAACTCAGCACTCAGTTGGTACCGCATCTCAAACGTCAGGTTGCCAAGGGTCGTTTGAGAATCATCATCGAATCGCGCGTGTGCAATGGGAATGCGCGCTCCGATGGTTAGTCCTTGGGCGACTTCGGTGTTGGCGTAGAGGTCGATTCCGATGAGGCTGATGTCATCGTCGCCGACGAGAAAGGCAAAGAGGGGATTGTTGATGTTGAGATTGCCATAGCGAAAATCGACGCCGGCCTGCCCCCTGTCGGCAACAGCATCGCCGGGTGCAACCCACGCCAAAGTGGCCGATAGCGCCAACGAGAGGAAACAGACGGTTTTGTGCATACGTCGATCCTTTCACAAGGCGTGCTTGCAGGCTAGCCCAAGTGGACTGGGCGCTGTGCGCCTGTGTCTGAGCCGCTAGTCTTTAAGAGCGTCACGCACATCACGATCGAGCACGGTCTTTCGCTCGTTTTTTCGAGCGACTTCGATGGCGCGGTCACAAATTCTTCGAAGCTCTTGCGAGAGAACCGGGATCACAGTCTCCGACGTCTTCATGTCGCCTTTGGCTTTGATGTAGTTCTTTAGCTTGGAGACCACAACCAGAACTTCGCGTGGCAAATCATCATCGGAGGTCGCAGGAGTTGTTGCGGCGTTCACAACCGTGCGGCGCGCTGGTTGCGATGCGCTTGCGGTGACAACTTTGCGGACCGGAGCAGCTTCGCCCGCTTGCTGGGTTTCCCACTCCGATTTGCTTGGCGATTTTTTCTCGACGGCCCACGCTTCTCGGTGGCGGGCTCCGGGGAGGTGAGCGTCCCAACAAGCAACGCTGCAGAAGAAAAGGCCGAGCCGCTTGCGATTGCAGGTCGAGACGCTGCACTCCCAATAGGTGGTGCCAAAACCCATGGCATTGCGACAGCTCGTGCAGTTCTTCCAGCTCATGGAAGAATCATAGGCCATTCACCGAGGATGGGGCCTAGCGAGTAGGGAAATCGCCCAGATCCGTGAGCAAGTCTCGCACCGTCTGGCTCTCTTGCGGCTTGTCCATACGCTCGTAGTGGTGGAGGGCATAGCGGTAGGCCCATCGGGCTCGTTCGTAGTGTCCGGCACGACGCGCCAATCCAGCAGCGAGCCGGGTTGCGCTGGCCAAGTCTTCGTCGACAAGGCCGCTATCCGCCAACGCGACAATTCTCTGCTGGAGGGAATCCCACTCGGGCCAGGCCTTGTTGGCGGCAACACAAACCAAGAGCCCGCAGAGAATCCACAGCATATCTACCTGGCGCTCTTCGACAAGGCTCGAGTCTAATAGGCCTCGGAATATGCCTTCGGCCTCCTTATGACGACCGTGTTCCACGAGCAGATACCCAAGGTTGCAGTGGGCAGTGGACGCATTGGCGGCTTGCACGCTCTGAAACATCGCAAGGGCTTCGCGGTAGAGTTTTTCTGAGTCGCTGAGTTTTCCTTGGTGGCGCAATAGATCGCCTAGGTCATTGATGCAGCTGGCGGTGGCAAAGCGGTTGCCTTCAATTCTAAAACAGTCGCGAGCAGCTTCCATGAGCCGAGTCGCGCCTGCGAAGTCTTCATGACAGTGTGCAAGGTGCGCCATACCCCGAAGCGCCTGGCCGCGTTCCGAACGATACGCCGGGTCGTCGCCCAGAATCTCCTGCGCTTGGCGAAAGTACCGACTGGCAAGGGCGAGGTCTCGTCTCCACATGCAAAGACTGCCTAGCTTGGTGAGGGCTTGCGCGCGCCAAATCGACTGCTCGGGCCCAAGCTCGTCGAGTGCTTGCTGCAAGAGGTCGGTCGCATTGGCGGTCTCGGAACGGTCAAATTCGATCGAAGCTCGCGCCATCTGCGCTCGGGCGGTTAGTGAGCTCTCGCCCAGGGCTTGGGCTTCGCTTTCGGCACGCAATGCGAGTTCTTCTGCCTTGGCCACCTTGCCTTCGCTCAGGTAACAGGGCACCCGCTCAATGCGCGCTTCAATTGCTATGTGCTCGTCTCCAACTTCTTCTGCAGCCCTGCTAAGCAGATCAAAGATCTGATGGCTTTCATGCCAATCGCTGGCTTCGCGGGCGGCCAGGGCGCCACCTAGCAGCGGTCTACACGCCTCGTCGAACTGCTCGGCCAAGATGCGGTGCTGCCCAATTCGGCCCAGCGTACGATCGGAGGAGGCCTGAGACTCCCGCGCAACCATACGGGAGAGCGCGTCTGCGCAGTGCTGGTGATGGGTTCTCCAACGGCCGTTCTTCACTGCGCGAAGTTCTAGGTGGTCGCGAAAACTCGCGTGTCGGAAGTGCCAGCCAAGGCGCGCGATCGTGACGAGGTTTATCTCCGCGAGTCCTTGAACCAATCCGTCTGGAACGGCAATGCCGGCCAAAGCGCATGCCGCCCGCCATTCATTGTCGTGCACGCTCACTCCCAACGCGGCTGCGATTTCGAGCGCCTGCTTGAGCGGCTCCTCTTTGATGTCTACGAGATGTTCTGAGAGGACGTCGAGCTGGGCGCCCCACACCCGGACCAGCGTTTTGGGAATGCTGTGAGCCTCGTCATCCCGCAGTACAAACCCTTCGCGACTCGGCACAAGCTTGTCCGCTTGCACCCAGTAGCGGAGGAGACTCGTGCTAAAGAGCGCATCACCTCCGGTTTGCGCAACCACTACATCGACAAGCGACGATGCTAGCCCAAGCGTTCCAACGATCAGTTCCCGATGCTCCGAAGGCGATAGTGGACCAAGTTCTTGCACATTGATCCGACTGTGACCCGATAGCGTTCGCAGGTCGCAGGCTTCGGCGGAGTCCTCGGATAGGGCCTCGTCATCCACCAAGATGAGCAGGACCAGCGGTGTGCGCTGCTCGGCGTTGAGAAGCGCGCTGCAGAGCGTGAGTGCGTTGTGGCCCCATTGAGCGTTATCGATGGTTAGAACGATCGGTTGCCGCTTGGCCATTCGCGCTAGGTATCGGCGAATGGTTCGGTGTTGCTCGGCCATCACCATGGTGTGGTGGTTTTCGCTAAGAGCAGGAGTGAGCAGGGCTGCGAGCGATACGCACTCAAGGTTTGAGTCGTCGGGGAGGGGGAAGTCCGCAATGAGGCGCGCAGCGCGACGCTCTCGTCGATCTGCATCCAGCCCACCGACTTGAAGCTGCTTTCGCACCATTGCGGAGAGCCCATCGGAGGGGCCTACGATGGGACTGTGGCTGGCGTGCAGACGAAGGGCCCCGAATTGCGCGTGGGAGTGCTCGGAAATCCAACTGGCAAACTTGGACGTTCCAACTCCCATCGGACCGCGGATCAAGATTGCTCGAGGACCGTCGCCCTGCATCGCCGCCGTCACATCGCGCCACACCGAGTCCCGTTGTTGGGGCCTCCCGACCAAGGGCGTCGGTCGCAAGCCGTAGAGGCTTAGACCAATCCCCTGCAGAGACAGCGAGCGGGCCGTGGGGAGCCTTGGGGCCTGGGGCGGTTGGGCCGGATCGGGCGGGGGCGGTGTATCCTTGCGACCCCAGACTTCCGGGGCACCCAGGTTGAGGAGAGCTTCGAGGGCGGTCGCGGCACTTTGGAAGCGCGCGTTGCACGGCCTCGCTAAGAGTTTGTCTAACCACGCTTGGAGGCCATCGGGGACGGGAATTCTGGAGCGAAGGGGAGGGGCGCTGCGAACGAGCGAGCCCAATAGTTCGCTGCGCGTTTTGGCTCGCCATGGTGAGGTTCTACACGTGGCTTCGTAGGCCATTACCCCTAGCGCATAGAGGTCTGTCCATGGTCCTTCGTCGCGCCACCGGCCTGCGAGTTGTTCGGGGGCCATGTACTGGAGCGTCCCACTGAGGCGCCCGTCTCGAGGATCTGTTCCATCTTCGTTCAACGAAATCGAGTCAACGAGCGCATGGGCAATGCCGAAGTCGCTCAACTTGATGCTCATCGGTCCGTCGTCCACCGTGCCGAGCAACACATTGCTTGGCTTGAGATCGCGATGGATGACACCTCGCGAGTGGGCATGCGCCAAACCTCGCAACATTGCAGCGAGACGGTCTCTAAGTATCTCCCAGGATACGCGTTGTGTTTGTTCCGAAAGAGCCCCACCAGAACACAACTCCATGGCCAAGTAGGATGTGGCTTCAGGGGCCAGTGCCTCGCTCGTTGCACCCAGTTGGGCCACCCCTTGCTCAAAAAGCATCACAATGTTTGGGTGGTCCAGCCGAGCCGCCGCCCGGACTTCGTTGCGAAGGGCAAACGCCGATCGCGCGCGTGCGCGGTGAAAGAGCTTGAGAGCAACGTCGATGGAAGACTCGCGATGTGTCGCTCGCCAGACCTCTCCGGTAGAGCCATCGCCGATGCGCTCCACCAATTCGAAGGGGCCACACTGAAGTCCTTCAGACACCAGCGGCAATTCTACCAGAGCAAGCGATGCCGGGTCGGTGCGGCGCTTGGCGAACACCCTTTGGATCGTCCACCCAAACTAGGAATTCTTCTGTGGAAGGAATCAATCTGCAGGGTGGGCGAGCCGCAATTGGGGCCGTGGTTGCTGCCGCGGGAGCCCAGAGTGAAAACCGCGAGTCGAGCGCGAAACAGGGCGATCTCGCCTGCGATTCCAGGCGATTGTGGCGTATCGCCTACGTTTTGGGCTCACGACTTGGCTGCATTGACCGATATCTACAGTAATGGCGATGGACTCTATCGGCGACCTCGGAGCGGGCAAGACGTTGCAAGCTCAGTTGCGCAATGCCTCAGACTCCACAGTCATCGAGCGTTCGGTCAAGGGGGCAATTATGTACCCGATTGTTTTGACCGTGTTGGTCTTTGCAACAGAATGGCGGACGGAGCACCAGGCTCTCGGGATTCTCCTGCTTGCCCTCACCGGAGTGGTGTCGGCGATCCGCTTGTTCTACCTTCGTCACCTACTCGCCAATGTCGAGTACGTTGCCAAGCAAACTCCCCGCTTGCTCGCCCCCCTTGTGTTGGCGCCAGCGCTGCTGTGCGGCATCTTTGTTGCGACGACCTACACCATCTTCTCGATCCACTCAACGGCCTCGATATTGGCCATCTTGATAGCGCTAGCCTTTGCGCCAGGTGGAACAAGTTCGCTTGCTGTGAATCGCAAGCTGCATTTTCTATTCTTGGTGGTTTTGCTACTTCCTCTTAGTGTTGTGGCCCTGGCTTCGGGAACCAGCGCGGGAATCACGATTGGCGCGATGAGTCTCCTGAATATGCTCTTCTTGCTTCGCGAAGGAACCGCTGCGAACGCCTCGTTTGTCGAGATTATCGAAAAGAGTTTTGCCCTGCAGGAGGCTGTGTCCTCTCTGGAGAAGAATCAGGTGGAACTCCTGCACGCCAACGAGAGCATGCAGTTGGTTCTCGACAACATCGAACAGGGGCTTTGTGTCATCGACACCGCGGGAGTTATGGGGGCCCAAAGCTCGAAGGCGTTTGAGGCGTGGTTTGGAAGTACAACGCCTGGCAAGAAGCTCGTGGACCATCTCGGCGATGAGGCCTTTGCGGACTGGTTCAATCTTTCCATCGACATGCTCACAGAAGACGTCATGCCTGCCGAAGTCGTGATCGATCAACTTCCCAAGACGCTGCACCACAAGGAGCGTCACATGTCGTTCACGTACCGGCCCATCGAACACGATGGAGTGCTTTCGGGGCTGCTGGTGGTGGTGAGTGACAACACGGAAATTGTCGCAGCTGAATTGGCGGAGTTTGAGCAACGGGAGCTCGTCCATTTGCTCCAACTTCTGGCGCGTGACCCAGATGGCTTTCGAGAATTCCGAACTAGCGGGGCAGCCCTCGTCGCGAACATCACCGACGAGGCCCAAGCTCGCGTCGAGCAAATCCGTCACCTGCACACGCTCAAAGGCAATGCTGGGCTGCTGGGGGTCACCTCGATCGCAACCCTGTGTCACACAATTGAGGATGAACTCGCGGACGCCGAGCACACCCTCAATTCGGAACAGAGCCAACGGCTTGGGGCAGCCTGGGGCGAAACCGATGCGCGTATGGCAACGATTCTAGGCGAGCGCGATGACGTTCTTGAGGTCTCGGAGGCGGAGCATTCGCAACTCCTCGCCAGACTGCACGAGCGTGCTCCCTACGCTGAACTCGCACACCTTGTTCAAGACTGGCGCCTCGAATCTGTGCCGCGGCGCTTTGAACGTATGGCGATGCAGACGCGATTGGCGGCGAAGAAGCTAGGCAAGGATGTCTGCGTATCGGTTGACGCTCCTCCGTTGCGCCTTGATGCCAATGAGTGGCGTAACTTTTGGATGGCGTGCATTCATTTGTTGCGCAATTCCGTAGACCACGGAATCGAAGATTCCAAGACGCGAATTGCGAACCGGAAATCCGCATCCGGCAGCGTTTGCATATCGGCGCGGCAAGACGGTGACGATCTTGTGATCGCGATTCGGGATGATGGAAAAGGGATAGACTGGTCCAAGGTTGCGGAACGGGCCCAGAAGCTCGGTGTGCCCTGCGAAACCGAAGACGAGCTGCGGGACGCGCTCTTTCACGATGGCTTGAGCACAACGGACCAAGTCTCAACACTATCGGGACGTGGTGTGGGACTGAGTGCCTTGGCCCATGAAGCGGCGTTGCTTGGCGGAACGATACAAATTGAAAGTACACCAGGCGAGGGCACCGAGTTTGCGATCCGGGTGCCTAGTAGCAGCGATATTGGCAGCGTTGAAAAGCCCGCAGCTGCCGCTGTATAGAGCCAGTGACCGGTTTATACCGGTAGCTTGCAGTCGGGGGCTGCTAGGCGGTTCAGTCTGAGCTGGTCCTTGGTATCCTTGTCAACGTGCGAACTCATCCCTCCTATCGCCTCGTATTGATTCTCTCTCTCGTTGCCGGCTGCAACTTCAGTATCGGGGGCAAGAAGATTGATACCAGCAAGGTTGAGACGCTAATTAAGGGAACCCTCGACAAGAAACTCGCCGGCACTGTTGATCCAGCAAGCATCTCGATCGAGTGCCCTGATGATATGGCCATCAAGAAGGACGCGACCTTTGAGTGCGAGGTAACGGCGGGTGAACACAAGCTCACCGCTACGGTCACGCAACAAGATGACAAGGGCACTGTGGCTTGGGAAATTACCGAGGGCATTGTCGAGCTGACAATTCGCAAGGGGACACAAGACTTAGTGTCCCAGTACATCGATACAAATCTGGGCACGACTGACGCGACCGTTGAGTGCCCAGAGAAGATCGAGATTAAGAAGGGCGGAGAGTTTAATTGCACCTCGGTTGTTGATGGCGTGACCGTCACTGCCAACGTCGCTCAACAGAACGATCAGGGCAACGTCTCGTACAAGCTCGTCGGTGGCGTCGTCTTCACCGAGAAGCTCGGCATCATCGTCGAGGCGGAGATGGGCGCAAAGAACATCAAAGCGAAGGTCGACTGCGGGGCACCAATTCGGCTTTCTAAGCCGGGAGCAACGTTTGCGTGCACTGCGACCGACAGCAATGGAAAGACCGCCTCAATCGACGTGCTCATCAAAGATACGTCTGGCGACGTCAATTGGAAGCTAACGCCCAACGATAAGTAGCCTTGGGCGATTCCCTTTGTGGGCATCGCAACGTGCGTGCAATACATCATCGGCGTCTTCCTGCGCCGCTCTCTGCCGGCCGCATGGTACCCAGTGGGACAAATGATTGGATACGTCACACTAGGAACGGTTGATTTTGATCGCGCGGTCTCATTCTACGATGAGCTGTTTGACACCATTGGAGTGTCGCGACTTTGGAAGCATGATTCGATGGCAGCCTGGGGACCTTCCCGCGAGCAAGCCTCGCTTTGCATAGCAAAGCCCTTCGATGGAGAAGCAGCTTCGGTTGGAAACGGAGTGATGGTCGCCCTCAAGATGGTGAGTCGAAATGCAGTCGATGCGTTTCACGGGAAGGCTATTGCCCTCGGCGGTCTCACTGAAGGTGCACCGGGAGAGCGTGGCGATCACGGCTTTTACGGCGCCTACTTCCGTGACCTCGATGGCAACAAGCTAGGCGTCTACATTCCTGCGTCGTAAGTAGCGTCTTGTCCTCTGAAGTCAGCTGGGTCCAATCAGCAGCGTTTGCATTGTCTGCTCACTGCGATACTGCGCGCCGCCACACCAAACGATGCTGACGACATCGTCTCCATGAATGCCCAATCGGTTGCCGTGACAAGTCCGGCGAGGGGGGGGGCAGGGCTTCCAGTTTGGAGTGATTTTCTGTGGTTTTGCTTACGGAATTGGTTGTTTTTGTTGAATTCCGTAAGGGATGGCACTGTTTTTACGCCAAATTGGGTATTGCGCCCCCGGCCTACATGGGGGCGAGCCCCATGCCCAATGAAACCCAAGTTGCGTAGTTTATGGAAATGCTGGCTCAGTGAAGGTCGGCCTGGTGGTTGCACAGTGGCACCACGACTATGACGAAGTTCCAATCTCAACTCGCTTTGCTTGTAACGACCGCGATGCTTTCTGGCTGTGGTTTCTTCGATACGCCGATCACGGCTAGCCGACCACCCGACGACACCCCAGCAGAAGAAGACGTACCAGAACCTGAGACCGAACCCGATGCTGGGCCTCCTCGCGCAGACGATCCGCTTCCCGGTTCGTCCCTGTTGTTGGCGCCACGTCACGGCCAGGTGGTGGGAGGAAACACCGCCGAGATTCCCCTGGTGCTCGCGGGCCGAAGCCCAACCCCTGGACAGGAGATCGAAGTACAGGTGCTCGCATCGCCTACGGTACTTTCGAGCTGGACGACCATCGCTACCACGACCTCGAGCGATGAAAGCGACGGCACCGATTCGTTGGAATTTGCCTGGACAGTAGCCGTAGCGCCAGAGCTACGCGGCGTTGCCTCGTGGCCCCAAGGTGGTCTGCTTCGACTTCGAGTCTTGACCGACGGCTTACCCGCAGCGGTGCTTTCACACGATGCAGATGCTTGCGTCGCACAAACCCAGAGCGAGGAGGACTCGCGGATTCTTACCTGTGCTGCTCGCAAGGACAATGGAATTGTTCTGGTGAGTCCAGCCGAAGACAACGAGGCATTTCCCGCCTACCTAGCGCGCAAAGGCCCCGGTAGCGTGGAAGCCACCCAACGGTACTACGTGCAGACTGACGCACCTGCGACCTATGAAGAATTCATGGATCGATACATTCGCATCGGCACACGCAACAGCAGCGTGGTCTATGCGAATCATGGAGACCTGGCCGTTGGTCGCAACATCGAGTGTGCGGAATTCCCCGATGGCAACCTGTCTGGAGTTGCCTGCATGACGGGAAACTTCGGAGCCTTTAGTGGCGACCCGGGGCTCAATCTCAATGAAGCCTTGGCGGGCTTTGCTGCCGGCGATGCTCTCGGCGCCTTTGCCTACGTGGCCATGGTCTATCAACCATCACGCGGCGAGGACAACACAGTCTCCTTTGTAGTCTTTGGTGCGGATGGAGCACGGATTGATGAAGCTGCGCTCGATACTCGCGGAGACGTCGCTGCCATCCCCAATACCTGCCTCAACTGCCATGGCTCCGGTTCGACGTTCGACCCGGCGACCGGCATCGCGCGTGGAGCAAGTTTTCTGCCACTCGATGCTCTGCAGCTGACCTTCTCGCCGGTGCTTGCGTTCTCGCAGGAGGCTCAGGAAGAGGCCACTCGCCAAATCAATCAATTGGTGAGCGAGACCAACCTCAATGACACGACCCAGAGCATCATCGACGAACTCTATCCTAGTGGCGTCGATGTACCGGGCTCTCTGATGTATCCCTCTGATACGCCAGAATCGTGGAACGCCACTGCCCTGTCTTCTGAAACCTATCGCAACCTCGTCGCTCCCTCTTGTCGTGGCTGTCATATGACGGGCACTCTGGATTTCTCCTCAGAAGAACTCTTTCGAACAACTGGGGCAGGGGCCGTTCTCAATGTTTGCGGGAATCACAGCATGCCCAATGCGGAAGTCGTTGTGAGGAACTTCTGGGCGGGCCCGGGACGAGCCTACCTTGTCGACTTTTTCGGGGTCGCCGATCCGTGCCCGCCACCATCAGCTGTCGAATAGGGGGCTCCGTTTCCACTTGCCCCGTCGCCTCAAGACAGGCCCCCCACACGTACATGGGGGAGTGATGCCGAGGCATCTTGCGGCTCAGGGCCACCTGGGCAAAGGCTGGGCTATCCCGCCTTTGCTCGCGAGACCGGCTAGTAGTCGAGGCCTAGTCGCTCCGCTCGCTCAACGAGGTACTGCTCGTACCCAATCGGCCGATCGATGTTCTCGTCGGGACCAATCTCAACCACGCGGGTCGCGAGACTCTGGATAAACTCCACATCGTGGGAGGCGAAGAGCAGAGTGCCTGGGAACTTCAGCAGTGCCCGGTTTAGCGACGTAATCGACTCGAGGTCCAAGTGGTTGGTCGGCCCGTCAAGGACCATGGCCTGAGGTTCTTCGAGCATCAGCTTCGACAGCATGCAGCGAACCTTCTCTCCACCTGAGAGCACTTTGGCCTTTTTCTTAGACTCTTCGCCGGTGAAAAGCATCCGCCCGAGGAAACTGCGAACGAACTCTTCTTTTTGGTCTTCGCTAAACTGCCTGAGCCAGTCAATGAGGTTTAGGTCGACGTCGGCAAAATAGTGATTGTGATCTTTGGGGAAGTAGCTGTGGTTGACCGACGAGCCCCAAGAGATGCTGCCTTCATCCGGTTCGACTTCTCCTGCCATGATGGCCAATAGAGCCGTCGTTGCCTGTGAGTCTGCCGATGTGAAGACGATGCGGTCGCCTTTGGCGACATTGATGCTCAGGTTCTTAAAGAGAACCTTGTCCCCTTCGCTTTTGCTCAGGTTCTTGATCGTGAGCAGCTCTTTGCTTGTGAGCTTCTCAGGGGCGAAAACAATATGCGGGTACTTGCGCGTCGACGGCTTAATCGAGTCAATGCTGAGGTTTGCCAGCATTTTCTTGCGAGCCGTTGCCTGCTTGGACTTCGAAGCGTTTGCACTGAAGCGTTGGATGAAGCTTTTAAGCTCTTTGGCTTTGTCTTCAGACTTCTTATTCGAGTCTCTCTGCTGTTGCAGCACAAGTTCACTACTCTGCTGCCAGAAGTCATAGTTGCCCGAGTAGAGCGTAAGCTTCTGGTAGTCGATGTCAGCAATGTGAGTGCAGACATGATTGAGGAAGTGTCGATCGTGGCTCACAACGATGACCGTATTCTTAAAGTTGGCTAAGAAGTTTTCTAGCCAAAGAATGTTGTCCACATCAAGGTGGTTGGTCGGTTCGTCGAGTAGGAGAATGTCTGGATCCGCGAACAGCGCCTGTGCGAGCAGGACGCGAACCTTGTTGCCGTCGTCAAGGTCCTTCATGTTCTGGCTTTGGAACTTCACAGCCATGCCCAGGCCTCCGAGCAATTCGCCCGCTTGCGCTTCCGCTTCCCAACCGTTGAGGTCAGCAAACTCGGCTTCCAATTCCGCCGAGCGAATTCCATCTGCCTCGGTGAAGTCTTCTTTGGCGTAGATGGCCTCCTTGTCCTTCATGATCTGAAAGAGGCGTTTGTGTCCCATGAGCACGGTCGTAATCGCATCGACATCGTCGTACTCAAAGTGATCCTGCTTTAGGACACTCATGCGCTGTCGGCCGGGAATGACGACTTCGCCTTCAGTCGGTTCAATCTCCCCAGAGAGAATCTTGATGAAGGTCGATTTGCCGGCCCCGTTGGCGCCGATTAGGCCGTAGCAATTGCCAGGTGTGAACTTGACGGAAACGCTCTCAAAGAGGACGCGGGAGGAAAACTGAAGTGACAGGTTAGCGGTAGAAATCATCGTAGGTTGGCGCAGTAGGGGTGAACTCTGCGGTGGCCCGTAGATACATGAAGGAGGGGCCCAAAGAAACGCCAAATCCCGGTCAGCTAGCGGGATCCGCGCTTTCGATGCACCGAGGGCCTGTGTACAGTCCGGCGCGCCCGCTAATTGGGCGCGCAAAACGCTTAGGAGCCTCAAGAAACCATGTCATGTCCCTGCGGTAGCAAACTCGAACTCGCTGAATGCTGCGAGCCCTACGTCAAAGGCGAAAAAAACGCCCCAACTGCTGAGGCGCTCATGCGCTCACGCTACACCTCGTACACGATGGAAGCTGTCGACTACATCGTCGATACCCATATCGAAGAGGGCCGCGAGGACGTGGACAAAGAGGCTGCACTGCAGTGGTCACAGCAGGCGCAATGGCTCGGTCTTGAGATTGTCGACACCGAGAAGGGCGGCGAGGGAGACGACGAGGGCGTTGTTGAGTTCATTGCCAACTTTGGGCTCCAGGGCAAGCCCCAGTCACACCACGAGCGGTCGAACTTCAAGAAGGTTGATGGCAAGTGGTACTACGTCGACGGCGAGATGACGAAGCGAAAGCCGATTGTTCGCGATACTAAGAAGGTTGGCCGCAACGAGCCTTGCCCCTGTGGATCGGGCAAAAAATACAAGAAGTGCTGCGCTTAGCAGCGCCGCTCTCCAGATACCGATGATGAGCGTTGGGTCGCCCGTTTCGCTCTAAATCGCGCTAGCTGAGCTAGACGTGGAGCGGATTGCGCCACCGAACCAAAACGTGTTTCTGCCCGGAACCCTCTCCGGGCAGAGCGAGGTGAGACGTTACGAAGTACTCGGCATCTTGCCGGTAGATGCCCGAGAGGTCACCGATGAGTTCAGTATCGTTGGCTAGCGATGGGTAAAACTCGTAGGTCGGCCTTGGCTCATGGCCTCGAATTGTGACTGCGCTATCGATTCGCATCTCATTGATATCCAAAAAGGCAAGGAGCCCTTCACCAACGATGATGAGTGCCGTCTTGGCCGATAGATAGAAGAACTCGTAGCCTAGAGCAGGTTGCTCTTCTGGCACGTTGTATTGCCCCAGAAGGTTGCAGTCCGGAAACCCAAAACGCCGAAGTTCAGTGTCATCGCCGACGAGGAACTCGCTTCCGTCCTCGGAGAAACTGGGCGGCGTGGTGTCAGTGGGCAGGTATTCGCGAACCTCGATGCCAGCTGCCGTGCACTGGAGCCAGAAGGATGTTTGGCCATCTTGACCTGCCGCCGCCCAGACCGTGACGAGCCCAGCGGCCGGATGTGCATAGAACGTCCAGCTGGACGAGAAATGCGGATCTGCAATCTCGGCCTCATGCACAACGGCGAAGTCGTGAGTTGACCTAACTTCGGCCACCACCTGTTCGCTTGAGACGTTTCGGATCGCCCAAAGCCTGGCGTCATCATCATCAAACCAGGCATCGTGAAACGCGCCTGGCACGAGAGCGATCTCATTTCCCGTCACCGCATCGAGAATTCGAATCCCCCGATCGCACGTGATCGCAATTCGGCTCGTATCGGGAGAAAGGCCTACTGAGCCGACTTTGTGGCCAAGAGCGAAATGCCCAGTGCGCTGCAAGGCTTCTGAGAGAATCGAGATTTCGCCCTCGTTGCTGGCGACCACGACTTGGCCATGCGCGGCAAGACGCATGTAGTAGGCACGATGCCCAAGCGGGAATTCCTGCGCTGGCTCTATGCTTCGCTGGTCCATCGATGATTCCGCGCCAACGTCGTGCTTGGCCGTTGGGGACAGAACAACATCAACGAAGTGAATTTGATATGTGAGTTGCACGAGCGCCGCGGCCGGAACGTGTCCGTGTGCGGCGCCGAGCTTGTGGTGCCTAGTTCGCTTTTTTTGCGCCCGGGTTATCGAGCTTGAAGCCGGCTTCGCCACCCTCGGTGAGGAAGTCGATGTGAAGGCCGTTTGCGCGACGTGCAGAGGCTCGGTCGAAGCTCAGGGCAACACCGTTTGATTTGACTTGAAACTGGCCTGCTTCGACAGGTCCAACAGACATGTCATGGCGGTAGCTCAAGTCGACTTGGATGTGAATCGTATCGCCGGCATCGCTCTCAGCGAGCGCTGCTTTGAGTTCGGCGGCGGCTGCATCGCTAATGGTGACGGTCGGAGGCTCAACCGGAGCTTGCTCTTTACCGAGTTGCTTGTGCAGGTCGCCATTCGCATTCATTTGTTTGATGATGTCGCAACCACCAACGAACTCGCCATCAATGTACAGCTGAGGAATGGTCGGCCATTGCGCGTAGTCCTTAACGCCCTGGCGAATTCCTGGATCTGCGAGTACGTTGACCGTCTCAAACTCGTCGACAATGTCGCCAAGAATTTGAACCACCGTGGCGGAGAAACCGCACTGTGGAAAACTCTTGTTGCCCTTCATGAAAAGGACGACCTTGTTCGCTTTGACGATGTCTTCAATTTGCTTCAATGTTTCTGGGCTGCTCGTCATGATTCTGTGCTCACCCTATAGCGTGCCACGCGCCAATCGCAACCTCACACGGGTTTGGCTCTAGGTTGGCCCATTCCAACGACATCACAATTCGCACGGCAGCGACCCTGGCGCATGTAAATTCCGCGCATTGGGACGCTCTCTCCCACGGGGATTCGCCGTTCCAGCGTTCGGGGTTCTTGCGCGCCCTCGAGGAGTCTGGCTCGGTGGGGCCCGATACCGGCTGGCATCCGATCTACCTCCTCGTGGAGCGTGGGGAGCAACTCATTGGGGGGGCTGCCGCGTACCTCAAGACCGATAGCTACGGTGAGTACATCTTTGATTGGGCCTGGGCCCGTGCGGCGGGGCAGTTTGGGCAGAACTACTATCCCAAGCTGGTGATTGCGGCGCCGTTTACCCCAGCAACGGGCCCGCGGTTTCTCTATCGGGATGAGGCAGATAGAGAGCTTGTCTACGAAGCGTTGGGCGCTGCCATCGGCGAACTCATCAAGAAGTATGAACTCTCATCGGCTCACGTGCTCTTCTGTACCGAAGAAGAAGCCAAGGCAATGGGAGAGCATGGTCTTGCAAAGCGGGCGAGCTATCAGTTCCACTGGCGCAATCGTGGCTATAAGAACTTTGATGAGTTTCTAGCAACGCTCAAATCACGCAAGCGAAAGCAAATTCGCAAAGAGCGGAGACGTGCACAAGAGGCTATCGAGAAGCTGGAATTCGTTCCTGCACGCGAGATGCGCGAAGAGGATATGTTGGCTCTGGACCGCTTCTATCGAAAGACTGTTGCCGAGCATGGCGGCTTTGATTACCTGCGACCGGGATTCTTTGAAGCGGCTGCCAAGAATATGCCCGACAGCATGTTGTTTGCCCGAGTTACAATCGATTCGAAGGTTGTCGCGGGCGCAGTATTCTTTGAGGGCGAGAGGAGTCTCTTCGGACGCTACTGGGGCAGCGAGGCAGACTGCGACTTCCTACACTTCGAGGTCGCCTACTACGCCGCCATCGAGCGATGCATTGAGCGCGGCTACGAGCTTTTCGAGGCCGGGGCTCAAGGGCAGCAGAAGCTAATGCGAGGGTTTGAGCCTGCACTCACCCACAGCGTGCATCGCTTTGCCGACCCGCGTTTTGGGCGGGCCATTGAGGGCTTCTTGGCGCAAGAAGAGCAGGGCGTCGCTCAGCAAATGGCTGAGCTAGCCGCGTGTGGGCCCTACCGCACGGAAGAAGACTGAACTCGAGCGAGTTCGGTCGCCACAATTGCTGGCAGCGAGACACCTGCATCGGAGTGCTCGATAAGAATTCCCCCTAAGGTGGCCAAGACTCGACCGAGCAACACAAAGTGCCGTGGAGTCTTCAGTCCTGGAACCGATTGACTTAGTTCCATTAGGGCTTTGGTCGCAGCTTTGGGATCGCGGGCCCACTCTTGTAGGGCTCCATCGCGTTGAAGCGGAGCAAGCATTGCCTCGGTCATCGCCTCTAGAGCCGTCGTGTCGTTGCCCTCTTGTTCAAAGCCCAAGGTCTTGAGTGAGGCGCGAACGGCGCTGCTATCGCGCAAAAAAACGGCGCGAAGGAGGGCGCTATAACCTTCGCGTACTTCACCAGAAAGAGCTTGTACGCAGCCAAAATCTAGTAGTACGAGGCAAAACCCGTCAGGGGCCCCATCGTCCTCTCGCACGAGGATATTGCCCGCATGTGGGTCAGCGTGGAAGTAGCCAAAGTCGAAGATTTGTTGAGCAAAGCACCGCACCAGACGCGTTAGGATTTTGCGCCGCCGCTCTAGATCGGCAGCGGCAAGAGCCTTGTCAAGTGGGAGTCCTTGCATCCACTGCATCGTGAGTACACGCTCTGTACACAGTTCCCGTGCCAATGCTGGTACCTGAACCCCCGGAGTGGTTGCCAGCAACTCTGCGAGTTTTTCGCAGTGTTGTGCTTCTTGATGGTAATCAAGTTCCGCGCCTACCGAGTCGGCGATTTGCTCAAGCGTTGTGCGAATATCAAAAGGCAGGCTATCGGGTGGCAGGGCCGCCGCGATGGCCTTGAGAATCGCAATGTCGGCCATGACTTGCTCGTGGGCTTTCGGCACCTGCACCTTCACCGCATAGTCTTGCCCCAATAGGCCTGTCGCCCGGTGTACTTGCGCAAGCGAGGCAGCAGCGGTTGCCTCCTCTTCGATCTCGGCAAACGTCTCGTCGAGGGGAGCCGCAAAGGCCTCTCGGAGTTGGCTTTCAATTTCGGCGAAGGGCAGGGGAGGAACTCGATCGCGCAATTCGGAGAGCTCGCGAATGTAGGCGGCCGGCAGAAGGTCTGGGCGCATGGAGAGAAACTGGCCGAGCTTGAGTGTGGCTCCACGTTGCTCTTCGCATAGCCGTCGCACCGACTCAGCACAATTCTGATGGAGTGCTTCCAGACGCTCGCTCGCGCCCGTAGGGTTCGCTTGCCGACGACCTTCCTCTAGACGGTAGCGCACCGCGATGCCCAGCAATTGCCCGGTAATCCGCAGCGCCTTGGGGCTAGCCTTCACCCCTCGGCTGGCAAGTAGGAACTTGTGGTTGACGCTGCTCGCGAGTTCGCGGCTTTCCTGAGCGATTGCCATGCCGTCGCGCTGTGCATCTTCGGCGAGACTATCAATGTGACCACAGAGGTGCCCGACCATCTGAATCGATTGGTCCACAGCGTTTGCGATTCGGCTGGCGGCGCTCTTGAGACTAGTGCTTGTTGTCATGAGGCTTCCTCGGTGACTTCGCTGTTGGAGTCGACGCAGGTTGCACATCGGAAGAGGGGAGTTGTGGGAGCGGAAAAGACCGCCACCTTGGCTTGGCTCCCCTTGGGTAGAACCTCATTGCAAACTTCGCAAAGTGCATTGAGGTGGAGTTGGAGGTCCTGCCAGCCAAGCAACTGGGCCGTCGTCGGAGGTTCTTTGCTGGGCTTATCCTTGCTTGCTGCCCGCGCGATGGAGCTTGAGTCGGCAACCAGATCCTCGACCATTTCGACCGTGTTGAGCAGGATGTTTCTCACCAGGTTTGAGACCGAAACCCCAAGGCCCGCGGCCTTTTCGCGGAGCTCCTCATCCAACTCCTCCGAGACCCGAGTGTGCAGAACTCGTTGTTTTTTCTGGTCTTTTCTTGAAAGTGTCACGTTGTGACACGTTTATAACACAAAGAGTCACGTCTCGTGTGACGAATCAGCAAAGCCCCCGACCAGGAAAGCCCCCGACCGAGGAAAAAGCCCCCGACCCAACAAAGCCCCGACCGAGGAACACTACCACGCAACTATGCCGCTCAAGTCTCGATACGTCCTGCGTGAAACCTCGGCAAGTTCTCAAAGGCACCACGTATCTCCTCACTCGGCGCACGACGCAGCGGATGTTCTTACTGCGCCCGTCAAAAGCCGTGAACGCGTGCATTCGGTACTGCCTGGCGTTGGCTCAGAGGCGCTCGGGAGTCGCCGTCCACAGCGCCGTATTCCTTTCGAATCACTATCACATCATCGCCACAGACTCCGAGGAGCAGATTCCGATATTCACCGAGGAGCTCAACAAGCTCTTGGCCAAGTCTCTCAATTGCCATCATGGTCGATGGGAAAACTTCTTTAGCTCGGGTGACCAAACAAGTCAGGTCGCCCTGGTCTCAGAGCACGACGTCATGGCAAAGACGGTGTACCTGCTTGCCAATCCAACACAGGCAATGCTGGTTTCTCACGGCCCCGACTGGCCCGGCGTAAGAATATTTCGCAAGGGCCACTACCGTGCCGTGAAGCCAACGTTCTTCTTTCGCGGCGAGGAGGCTGGCGGCAAGCTCCCGCGCAAACTCATGCTCACACTCTCACCGCCTCCAATTGGGGTGCAGGAGAGGCTCTGTGATGACGTCGTGCAGAAGGCAGCGTCGGCTCGAGAACGACAACTCCGCGAACGGGCGAGGCTTGCGCGCCGGAGATTTCTCGGAGCGAGAGCGGTGAAGGCGCAGAGCATTTATCGTTCGCCAAAGACGCCGGCTCCAAAGCGGGGTATGTCACCGAGGCTCGCGTGTCGAGACAAGTGGCGACGGATCGAAATGCTTGGACGACTTGCTAGCTTCGTGTCTTCCTATCGGGAGAAGCGGGAGGCGTTTATCAGAGGTGTCGTTGGCGTCGTGTTTCCTGCGGGGACGTATCAGATGGCGCGGCAATACGGAGCTCGCTGCGAAAAACTCTGACTTGGCTTCGCGTCCTACGGTCGAGTGCTTGCTGAGGTTGCCTCGGTGGGCATCGCTGCGTGCGGAGCATGGGACGGTAGGTAAAAGTGGCCGACTGACACGACTGATACTGTCTTCTCTTGGCAAGATTCCGTCACACCTGGAGCGTTGAGCACGGTTTGGGAAAACGTTCTTCGGTTTGGGTGTTTAGGCAGGTGATTGCGTTCCGAGAAGTGGGTGGTTTGCATCACCGCTATGCTCGGAAGAGGGCCGCGTTAAAGGAGGGCAGGCGCCTCAGAAACGCGCAGATGAGTTTTCGCCACCCACAGTTCAATCCCAAGGACTATCCCGGCGATGATCCATTTTTTGCCGACAATAAGAAAAGGGCGGAAGAATACCGATTTAACTATCAAAATGGTCGGTTGGAATTTCGGATTCCTACTGATGTCTTCGATGGCCTGCGCAATGCTGGTATCGTCAAGGGAGATCCTCGCCTAAGTGACTCATTTCATGTGCCAGAAGCTGGACTCCCCGCATTCAACGCTGCGATCCAACTCGGACCGGAGAATACATATCTGAGTGAAAACGAGGCTTACTGATGGGAACGGCAGCACCAGTAATTGAAGAGGGGAATGTGGTCGAGGGCCTTGTGAGCCGTGTTGAGGAGTATGGAATCTACCTAGAGGTGGACTCTTGTGAAGTCTTCGTCCTGATTATCTATCTGACGTGGTACCCACCCATCAATCACCGGAAATTGTATCCGTTGGGGAAATCTGTGCGCGCCAAAATCATCAAGAAGATCGACGAAACCCATTTCGTGGGATCGATCAGACATCTTCACAAGAACCCTTACTATTGGCTACAAGATCATATTGGAGAAGTGATTCCTGCCACCGTGCTGTCCTTTCTAGGAGCCAGCGAGGTAGATGTACTCGTGGGGCTGGGGGAAAACAGGCTCCGATTGTCCATGCCGATTGGTGAATATGGGGACTTAGAAAAAGGCCAGCAGGTAGGTGTTCGAATTATTTCCGTCGTTACAACAATTGGCAGTGAGAGTGCAGAGACGGAACTCGTTCGGAATTCTTCATACAGCTAAACAACCCGAACCGAGGAAGCTTGGAAAGCTTAAAGCTTAGGCAACATTAACCTGCATTTCTAGAATGTGCCTAAGTAGAGTCGCTCGGCCTTCGCAGCTTTTCTCCAGTTGTGGGGGCCTTATTGGCCCTTCAAATCAGGATTTCGCTTCGGAAATCGGGGCCAGCTCTGCGGCAGGCGCAAGAGTGCCTCAGCTCGCCTCCTTGGCCGCCAGCACCACTTGTTCCTACGCCGCCGTTCGATCGGCAGGCGGCCCGGTAGCAAGGTTGTGGTGCGTGTCGATGCCCAGGTGGTCCAAGATTGCCTCGGTCGCTTCGGAGACCGGAATGATGGCGATGATTTTCATGTCGCCTCCACATTGCCGGTTCGCCCGCTGTGCCAATCCCCCCACTGCCCCCAGCAGCCTCGTAGCGCTGGCCACGGGCGACAACGTTAACGGCTCCAGCATTTATAACGGTGTGATTAGTCTCAGCTCGCTAGCGATGCTTGGGGCGCATCAGGCCAAATGCCGATGTGTAGGAATGAAGAAACGTCTGCCCCTGCACCGGGCCGATTTCGCCATTGCTAAAGAATCCGCTCATCGGCACATCACCCATCTGATTGTGAAACAGCTTGGTGTCGTGATTGGGTTCGCCGTATAGCGCCTCACCTCGGCCCATGCAGCTAAAGAGAAGGGCACCTTCGGGCTTTCCATACTGGTGCTTTGAGAAAAGTTCTTTGAGGTCGGCCGCCGACGTGTGGGCGTCACGAAGGTGGAACTGTGCAATCGAACCTTCGCGAACGTCGCCACCGACGGCGATTGCTTGCATCTCGGGATCAACTCCAACAATTTGCCGGATCAGAAAATCTCCGTGTTCGTACACTTCGCGGCGGTCGTGCATGACCATACCCAGAAAGAGCGCATTCCTCGCAAGGCTGCGATCGTCCTCTAGAGTGCCGAGAAGCTTCTCTAGAGTGGAAACTGCTGGTTGCCCATCGAGCTCGTAGAGAACTTGGCCTGTGGCCCGAGTGATGAACATCGGGCTGCCAACGGGTTTGCAGCCTTGCGCAACAATGGTGTCGATTTCGATGTTGCCCGAAAGCGCGAGTCCAATTGCGCCTGTGCGATGAAGCGTTCCGCCCTCAAGCAGAACGCATTCGCCTGCCGTATTGCAGCCGCTCGCGATGCCGCCGATCTTCGTGCTATCGGGAAAGGCCGCATCGAGCCAAGGAACAAGCACCGCTGGATCGCAGGTGAATGGGTCGGTGAGCACAATGAGCTCGGGCCCGCCATCTGGATCGATACCGACACTGGCGGCCCAGTCTTCAGGCTCTTTGCCCAGGTGGAAACTATGGATCGAAACGCCGGGAAGAACGGCTGCCATCAGGGTCACTGCATCTTGGCCCTCGACTTCTCGTTCACTTCCGATGACTCCGCCAGCGCAGCAGCCGAAGCTTGTCGCTTGTGGAAAGCAGGCCCGCAGACTATTGGGGAGCGAGGAGTAGTGGTCGGCGTGGGTGCCTGAAACGAAGACCAAAACCAGATCGGGCTGCTGCCCCAGCGTTGCGAGGATGTTCTCCGCAGCTTCTTCAATGGCGTCCTCAAGTCGTGAGGAAGTCGCTATGGCACTGGCCCAACGCATGCAGCCAGAGTCAATACGAGATCGCTAGCAAAGTCTCAAGCGATTGGGGCCCTCACTCTTGCTATTGTTCACTCGATGATGGTGACGCGATCGGCTCATGAGCAGGCCCTACGTGAGCTTTGCCTTCGCCTGGACCAAGCGGGAATTCCGCAAATCGCCGGGATTCACGGCCCAGAGAGCCTTGCGTGGCGAACCGGCGCCGAAGCCTCGAACTTCGTTGGGGCCGGCTGTGCGGTCCTGATGCAGCTGGCTCATCCCTACGTGGCACACGGAATTGCCGAGCATTCGACGGCTCTGACCGACATTCGACAACGCTTTGTGGGCACGTTTGAAAGCGTCTATCGCATGACGTTTGGGACACGCGCAGAAGCATTGGCGAGCGCGCGGACGATTCACCGAGTGCATTCCCACGTTCACGGCACCCTCGATGCGTCCATTGGTCGGCTCCCTGCGGGGCACCGCTATTACGCAAATGAGGTCTCGGCCCTTCGGTGGGTGTACGCGACTCTCGTATCCACCTCGATGGCCGTACACACCGAGGCTGGGCTTCGGCTATCTCGTGACGAGCGGGCCGAGTTCTACTGCGAGAGTAAGAACTTTGCGCTTCTCTTCGGGCTCACCGAGCCGATGCTGCCAGCAACCTTTGCCGACTTTGAAATGTTCGTTCACGAGCAGATCCATAGCGATAGTATTGTGGTGTCACGCCCGGCACGGGACATTGCGCGGTACCTGATGACGGCCCCGATACGCAGTCTTGAACCCGCCTTTGCGATCTACCGGGCTGTCACAGCAAAGTTCTTAGCCCCGAAGCTGCGACGAGCCTATGGGCTGCCCTTCGGGACGAGGGAAGCGGTCCTTGCCAAAGTCGCTCTTGCGGCGCTGAACCCTCTGCGCTCGTTGAGCCCAGCAGGCGTGCGTCTGATGCCTGATGCGGTGCGTGCGGAGACGCGCCTCGGCCTCCGCCGTCCCAATCGACTTAGCCCTCTCGTGGAGAAGGCTCTGCATCGCGGGCTGGACGTATGGCCAGCGCAGGGCCGCACCTAGCGCCTACGGAATGGCTACGAGACCTTCTTCGGTTGTCACGACTGGAACCGCCTTGCAGTCTGGCACCTCTTCGGCATCTTCGACGAGGGTTCCCTTTTTGCGCAACACACGAATCTTACTGTCGGCCCCGGCCTCGAACTCGACACTATCGAGTTTTTCACAATCTTCCATCTCGCTGCTGTAGGCGCCTTTGCCAGACCACAGCGCTGTTGGTGGAGTCGTCGCTGTGCCGACTGCGACAAGCGTTGCGACATAATCGCTACTAAAGATGTCCTCCCCCTCGCTACACGAGACCAAGACACTCACGACGCGTCCCGCATCGACCCCTTTGACTTGCGCCAGAAACACGCCGGCATTTTCGCAATCGGAAAATGGCGTCTTGATAGCGAGCGTGTGCGTTGCGCCTTTTTCCCACGCCACCGATAGCTCACCTGCAACGAGCTTCTCCTCTGCAAGATCGATAGCAATGGTGGCCTGCGGGATAGAAATCGTGCAGTTGGTTTCCGTTTCGCAGTCTGCCTCGACCTCTTTGATCTCGGCTGGCTCGGTATCAGCGACGACAGGTTTTGTGGGCTCTGCGGGGGGCTTCGCCTCAAGCTCCTTCGCCTCTTCAACGGGCTCCGGTGCGGGCTTGTCAGCCACAATTGTTGAGGCCTCTTTCGGCGTGGTGTCAGTTGTGCTCGGCGCTTTCTTCTCAGACTTGCATCCGAGCATTACCGCCGCCATTGCCATTCCCACCATCAGTTTCTTCATGGCCGCGATAGTACACGAGCTACTTCACGGCTGATCCTCATGCTTCCGGAATGTTCTGAGTGCTAGGTATGTGTGAAACCACGGGACGCCGGCGGTCGCGCGCTACCACTCGGCTTGCAGCGAAAGAAATGCGGTGCGTCCCGGAGCCAGTACGCCGACACGCTGCTCGTACACTTGACCACTGATGTTCTCAGCTCGGAGCGTGAGTAGGTAGTGCTCGCTCACCTGCGCTCGGCCCGTGAGCTGTCCCAGATATCGAGGCACAAGCGTGGTGCCGCGGTCGATCTGGCTGCCGAAGTACTGCAGGCGCGCTGTGACACCAAAGCGCCCGCGAGTTGCCCCCAGCCAAGTGGTTGCCCTGTGCTCGGGGAAAAAGTCGAGTGGGTCGGGTCCGAGAAGTTCTGAGTTCGCGGTGCTGTAGCTGTAACTTGCTCCGCTGCGAAGGCCGCCGCCAAGGTCCGCCTCGAAGGTGGCTTCCAGTCCGAGGATATCGAGGTCCTCGGTGTTGATGAGTGCGCGCTGCTCACTATCAAATCGAATGAGGCCATTGGTTTTACGCGCGTACCCTGAGAGCCCAAGTTTGAGTTCCGAGATTGGGCGGACCATCGTGCCCAGTTCGGCAAATAGCGCCTTCTCTGGCCCCAAGCTCTTGTTTCCAATGTCGAGCCGATAGCGTTCTCGCAGTGTAGGAGTTCGGCCTTTGTGACCAGCGGTCGCTCGCAGTTCGACGGCCTTGGCGGGTTGGTAGCTGACACTGAGCTTAAACTCTGGCCAAGGATCTGCGCTGAGTCCCAAGGGAACGGCGACGCCTCCGGCAGCTCGGGCGGCAAGACGATCGCCCTTGTATTGCAGCTCTGTTGCCGCCTGGACGATCGTTGCGCGTCCTTCGGTCCGTTGTCCATCAAAGCCATCGACCTGGGCGTGATCGGATTCGAGGTTCGCGGAGCCGATGACGAAGAGCGATTTGCCTATAGGCCGATTGGCAAGCAGCGAGAGCCCCGAACGATCTGCCGCGAGTGATTCGTCTTGCGCAACCATGCGCAGCTCGGGGTCCTCGTAATAGGTCGAATCTCGGCGAAGCAGATGAAAGTGCGCACGACCCGCGATACGAGTGCCAAGAACGCTATCGTCGTATCCGAGGCCGAGACGTCCTTGGGTTTCGCCTTTGATAGCGAGAATGTTCATGGTGCCATCGCGGGCGGGCGGGGCGACAAAGGCAACTTGCTGCGTCCAAATATCGGTCACGAACCTGCGCTCGCCTTTTCGGTACTCGATTCGAACCGCACCCACGCTCTGTTGTTTGTCTTCGGACAGAAATGTCGATTGCCCGTCTTGGATAAACTCGTAGTCATTGCCTCCCAAAACCACAGAGGCGGATACGCGTGCAGCGAGGCCAGGAGCAAGTGTTGCGCGCCCCGTCGCGGAAGCTTCGGCAGAAGGCACACTGCCGCCGGTCATCCGCGCGCGAACCGAACGCTTGCCAATCGCATCGGTGGTAATAATCTCGATCACACCGCCGGGACCGCCAGGGCCATCGATTGGCGAAGCGGGGGCTGCGGAAACGCGAATCTGTTCAATGTCGGTAACGGGAATGGCGGAAAGATCGATGTTCCCGTAGTACGGATCGCCAATGGAAATTCCATCGAGTAAGATTTTTACTGAGCCCTTGCGGGCACCTCGGACATCGATCTGACGGCCACCACGGCCGGCGGCGCGAACATAAACTTCGGGGAGCAAGTCCAGTGCCTCGGCAACGTTGCCCACGCCTCGCTTGCGAAGCTCCTCGCCGGTGAGCCGCAATGGGGTGTCGCGGTCGAAGGCTCGCCGCTCTCGGGCGCCCCACACGACAATGGTGTTTTCGTCCTCAAGCGCCTTGGCCAGCATGGCCGCATCAGAGTCTGCCACTACAGGTTCTGCCGCATCAGAGTCTGCCTCCGCGGGTGCTGGGGGTGCTGGGATCGTCTCGGATGCGGGGGCCGTGGGACTCGGCTCCTCGGCACGGGCCCCAGTTGGCAACACCAATGCCCCGAGCTGTACCAGTAATATCAGCTGGATACGTGGCAATGAAAGCAGCGTTTGCAAATGCGTGGGCAAGTGTCCGGTAGTAAAGCAAGCCCGGGACCAGCACGCGCGCCTTGCCATGAATCCCAACAGTACCGTCGGCAAAGACCAAGCACGTCTGCGCGGACCTCAAGTCAACACAACCCTGACCGAACCAGTACAGGGGGGAGAGCATGACTGACGACAGCATCGCAGAAGGCACCATGGTGGGCGAATACGAAATCGTTCGGCAAATTGGTGTGGGCGGGATGGGGGTCGTGTACTTGGCGGTCCACCCGGTGATCGGAAAAAAGGTGGCGATCAAAGTGCTCCGCCCTGAGGTTGCCGGCGACGAGGACCTCGTGAATCGATTTGTCACAGAGGCTCGCTCTGTCAATTCGATCGATCATCAAAACATCATCGATGTCTTTGCGTTTGGACGTCTCGGAGACGGCCGGCACTACTATGTGATGGAGTATCTCAAGGGGTTGAGCCTAGAAGAACTCTTAGAGAAACGAGGGCACCTGAGCCTTACGGAGGCGGTGCCCATTTTTCGCCAAATTGCCGACGCAGTGGATGCTGCACACGACCGCCACATCATTCACCGCGACCTAAAGCCCGACAACATTTTCTTGGTTCCGCGTCGATCCGGGCGCTACCGCGTGGTGGTTCTCGATTTTGGCATCGCAAAGCTCAACTTCGGACCGCATACGACAGCCACGGGAATGGTCATGGGGACTCCGCTGTACATGAGCCCCGAGCAGTGCTTGGGACAAAACCTTGATCACAGAACCGACGTCTATGCGCTGGGCACGATTTGTTATCGGACGCTGGCAGGACGATTGCCATTTGATGGGGATAGCGTCCAGGTGGTGATGTATCAGCAAATCTCAAACATGCCGCCGACGCCGAGTAACTTCGGATCGCACCCGGCTGTGGATGCAATTTTGTTGAGGGCTTTGGACAAAGACCCACAGCAACGTCACGAAACTCTCAATGCGATGGTTGCGGAATTGGCTGCGGTGGCCGGCATGTCTTCGGGCGCTCGAGACGCGGTTCACTCGGGGCAGGGCGATGGGATTCCGCAAACGGACGATTGGTGTGAAATCACAAAACCGGTCAACATGCCTCCCAAGCCCAGAGGCAAAGGGCGCAATCGCAGGATGCGACCCGCAACAGGAGGCACAACGGCGAGCATTGCAGCGCTTTCTCCCATTCGTCTTCGCGGGCATCAGCAATCGATTCAGAAAGTCGTCTATTGCCCTGCTGGAGGGATTCTGGCGTCGGCTGGTGATGATCAAACGGTGCGCTTGTGGAGCTACGAAGGTCGTCAGCTTGCAGTTCTCGAGGGCCATCAAGACAAAGTAGAGCAGCTGTGCTTCTCACCCTATGGACACCTACTCGCAAGTACGGGTGGGGATGGGCGGGTGATCATCTGGTCGGTCTATGGTGGCGACCAACTTCGTGAACTGCGCGGGCATCAGGGCCGAGTGAATTCATTGGTGTTTTCCCCAGACGGCGAACAACTGATCTCCGGCGGTGCGGATGGTTCTGTTCGGCTGTGGACAGTGAGCAATGGCAACGTTCAAGTTCTCTCTGGGCATACCTCACCCGTGCGATCGGTGGCCTTCTCGCCAACCGGGCGGGCCATTGCATCGGCAAGCGATGATCGGACCGTGCGGCTATGGAGAGATGATTCAGGACAGAGAAGTGTTCTTACGGGCCATCGCCGTGCTGTCTACTCCGTCGCCTTCTCGCCCGATGGTCAGTTCCTGGCTTCTGGTGGCCACGACGGCATGGTTATCGTGTGGCGCGTACGGGACGGTAGTTCGCGCCCCCTCGTTGGTCACACAGGCATTGTCTGGCACGTGCAATACAGTCCAGACGGGCAAACCTTGGCGTCGGCAAGTTCCGACTGCACCGTGCGGCTTTGGGACCAAAGCGGCAAACCACGAGTTCTTGAAGGTCACGAGCGCCGGGTTCGAGAGTGCGCCTTCTCGCCGAATGGGCGAACCTTGGCCTCTGTGAGCATCGATGGAACCGTTCGGCTGTGGGACCCCGAATCCGGCGAGTGCAAACACATCCTTTCACACAGTGGTCCCGCACGAAGTGTGGCGTTCACACCCGCAGGCGATTGGGTTGCGAGTTCAAGTGGTCGCGCATCACTCGTCATGACTCCAATCACCGAGGTGGAAATCTCCCAAGCGCGATCGAAGACGGGCTGACCTCAGGACATGCAACGAGAGCAAGCAGCCACGACGGAACTTGCTTGCACACGTCCTCCGGGCCTCAAGCGGCCTTTGAGACAATTTCGTGGCGCATGCAATGCAGCGCGATGCCATGCTCTTGGAAGGTGCGGACAATAGACGCCCGCAGTTCGGCTCGCAGTGTCCAGGCATCAGAGGGCGTGTTCGCCCACGCAGCGAGCCAGATTTCGTAACCGTGCGGACCCAGATCCATCACCCAAAACTGTGGCTCTTCATGGTCGGCAAAACTCGTGCTTTCATGAGGTAGCTGCAAAACAAGCTCTCGCACTTTATCGATGGGTGCTTCATATGAAACGGTAAAGGTCACATACGTCCACTCGTACTTGTCGTGCACCGAGTAGTTGTAGAAGGATTGCTGGAGCATCCGACTGTTGGGGACGATGAAACGCCGCCAGTCCCACAGCTTGATGGTTGTATGAGTGCTTGAGATGTCCTCAATGGTGCCGTATAGCCCCTCTACTCTCACGGTGTCCCCAATGTTAATGAGCCTTGAGAAGCTCATCACGAGGCCAGACATAGCGTTTTCGATCAGCGGGCGGGCGGCGACACCAAGGATGACGGTGGCGATCGCAATCGCGAGGGAGACCATCGTGGCCGGCGCTTTCGACAAGAACGGCAGCGCTCCAATACAGAGGATCGCGAATACGATGACGGGTACGAGAACGCGTCGGCTCACGGAGGCGCTCCGGTGAATGTTCTCCAGAGCCCGGTCTTGGGCCAGCCCCGCCGGATTGTCCAATGGGGATTCCGTGCTCACCGAATCGAGTTGCTTGCGTGAGCGAAGCTTGCGGGTGCGATGATTCTCCGTCGAAGTCACAAGTCGCAGAACACGCAGAAGCGCGAGGAGCCCGATAAGGACGACGATAATGAGATAGACCGCGGTTGGATTGTTGGCGATTAGTGGCGGCACGAGGTCTTGATTCGCATTGGCTGTTGTTCGCTGGGGCGGGCAATCCACCCCAGCCACTGACTCAGATATCACATCGCTGGGGCATTCAGCAGAAGAAGGCGACATGCGCACAGTCCGCGGCTCCAAGCCTTAACTGCGGCCATACCTGGTGGCTACTCGAGTAGCCGGTGACAAGCTCCGCTGGCCGTCGGGGCCACATGCGACCGTTCCTATGCTGCAGTGCGACGTAGTTTCAGTGCTTTGCTCTCACGGCTAAGGAATCGTCAATCGCTGCATTGTGGGAATGGAATGTGCAAAAGTGGAGGACCAGGCCCCCATGTCTCAAACATCCCTCCCCACGATCCTTCCCACATCCTTTTTACTCACGCTCGCCATCTCTGCATTCCCCGCTTGCGGGTCGAGTTCTGGCGACAATGATTGCAGCGGCGACAAGTGCGACTTGGCGGTCGTCGACTTCAACGATCGACTTGAAGGGCGTGAAGACCCTGTCGCAGACTTCCTGAGAACCCTCGACGTCGACTCGAAAAGCCGAGTGGCCGCAGACTTTGGAACCTTCGCCGCAGGCATCGCAGAGATGCAGGGCTGTGGTGAGGCGAGTTGGAAGAGCTTCGTAATTTCTGATGCGATTGTCGCGGGGGATGCGTTTCCTCGGGTGGTCTCGACGGTTTGCAGTGACAACCCAAGCAAGGCCTCTGAGTTCTTTATCGCCGCCTCGTTCAAGGATCCAAATGAGGAGGACATTGACCCTCGTCGTTTGGAAATGTTTGCCTGGGATGCCAAAGCGCGCATCTATCGGTTCTACGCAAGTGAAGTCGCTGATGATCAGCGAATCGAAATCGAGTTGGACCCCGAGCGCTGTACCGGATGTCACCTCACGCCAAGCAACCTCGCCTCGGACACGATGCGCATGACGCCCATCATGAATGAGCTAACGCAGCCTTGGTCCCATTGGAATTCAGAGGTTCCGATTTTTTCTGAGTCCGGGAACCCGTTCCGAAGCCATGACTTTGAGGTTCCCCTCGAAGTCCGAAGTGCCGATGACTTTTTGCGCTATGCAGGTGAACGCGTAGGAGCGGCCGCTGAGCTTGAGGCGATTATCCGCGAAGGCCACGATCGAGTGAGCCTCTCGCGAAGTCGCGACAAGCGAGAGCGCAACGACGATTGGCGTCCTGCGATGAACCTTATGCGACCGCTGTTCTGCGAGGAGCAGCTCAACTACGCAACCGAGGACTTTGGAACCGGCCTAATTCGAGTGAGCGCCCTGATTCCTGGTGGAATACGCGAAGCGTATAAGGCAGAGCGTTCCGATAACTGGCCCTGGGAGTGGGTCAACAACGATGGCGAGAAAGTGCGTTTGCCGCCTGTTGGCACCGTGGCGCCCCTCGATATGCTGCCATTGCGCGGCAACGCGGATGTCTCCTTTGAGAGCCGACTCTTGGTGCCTGCCGCCAGCGCTGTCTTTACGCCTCGACAAATTCTGCAGATTCGAGCTCTCGATTGGAAGCGCCCTGTGCTTTCTGACTTTCGCTGCGGAATCTGGATCGATGCGTTTGAGCGTTTCGAATCGGAAGCTCCGACAATCACGGCTGGGCTCCGCGACAATGAGACCATGCGTGAGTTGTACCCCCAGGTCATGCAGTTGGGGGGAGTCGCCATTGCATCGGCGAGTGCTGAGCAGTTCATCTCTGTACCGGTTGCCAGTGACAAGGTTGTGGCATCGTTGCAGCAGGCACTTGCCGGCGGCGAGATTGAGACCAGTTGCGAGGGCAGTGCGTACTGCAGCCTCACGATGGATCAGTTTGGGGACGACCTAAACTCGTACATCGCTGGGCTCGGTAGCGCAGATGGGGATGCCGTGCGCAACCAACTTCGCGAGGAGCGAGATAGCCGTTTGTGTCGCCTTAGCCAAACCTTCCAAGCGGCGCCGGGGTTACCAGCGTTCTCTTGTGAGGACGAACCCACCACCAATGGCAGTTACACGGGCACCAGCACCACAGCAGCCGATATCCCCGATAATGACCCACAAGGAGTCACGAGCCGTCTTGAAGCGTCAGCGAGCGAGGAACTCGTGGTTCAGACGCTGCAAGTTCGCGTGCAAGTGGAACACACCTGGCGCGGCGACCTGCGTATCGATCTAACGTCTCCCGCTGGTGAGACTGCTGTCGTGCATGCCTTCGAGTCATCAGACTCAGATGACGGCTTTGATCAGAACTTTTCTGTGCCGGACTTCTCTGGAGACTCAGGGGTCGGAGCCTGGACGCTCACCGTCGTCGACGGAGCAGGGCAGGACACTGGGCGCCTTCTCGGCTGGTCTATTGGCATCAACGCCGACGCTCCGTAGCTCCTACAGCCCGCGGCTGCCTTCGCCCCGCAACGGGACGGCGCCGCTCAGAGCACCATCAATGATGCTCACAATGCGTTCTCGATCGTCGGGAAGCCTGCCGCCTGTCGGCAGGTAGTTGCTGGCGTGATTTGTCCGGAAGAGCGCTCCGCTTGGACGCGCCTTGTCGACCATCGTGCGGAGTTCTCCAAGCATTGCCTCGGGAGACGGAAGCACAAAGCCTCCTTTGTCCGCGTGACGAGCCATCGGTGTGCCTGGCACGATGGTGAGTGTGAGTGCAGCCAGGTACTCGGGGTCCATCGCAGTGATTAGCCGTGCGCTCTCAGCGGCGTGCTCCGCGCTTCTAGCCGTGCCGCCTGCGCCGAGTAGCATGATGACACTAATCTTCATACCGGCTTCGTGTGCCTTGGTTGCAGCGACCTCGTGGTCCTCAAACGTGGCGCCCTTAACGATGCGTTTGAGCGTTGTATTGTCACCCGATTCTGGACCGATGTAGAGCAGCGAGAGTCCCGCTTGCCGAAGGCTTGCGAGTTCCGCCGCCGTCTTCTCTAAGACATTTTCTGCAGTCGCATAGCACGAGACCTGTCGCAGCTTAGGAAACCCCTTTTTCATCGCTGCCAACAGCGAAAGCCAGTGCTCTGTCGACATCGCGAGGGCGTCGCCATCGGCCACGAAGACCTTCTCCGTGCGCGGCAACTTGCGCGATGCCTCCTTTAGGTCCTCAAGAGAGTGGTCTAGCGGGCGAACCCGAAACGTCTTGTCTCGGTACATATCGCAGTAGGTGCACAGGTTGTGTGAGCACCCAATCGTCGCCTGCAATATGTACGAGTAGGCCTCTGATGGCGGCCTGTAGAGCTTGCCCTCGTAGCGCAAAGACTTGTCTAGGTGAGCGCTGCTTTGACGCTGTCAACAACAGCTCGTAGCGAGGATTCATTGGGTGCTGTGGTGCCAACGGTCGTTAGGGCCAGAAGCTCGCCCTCGGACTCAAACGCCTGCCCACTGATGGCATTCTCGCCATCGTGAAGCTCAAAGCCGAAGTGTTGGTTCATGGGCAACATGCCTTGGAGTTTTTGCGGCAGGCTCACAAGAGTGTTGCTCGCTGCAGCCGTATTCTCCACCGTGTCAGAGTCCCCAGCTTTGGCAACTACGATGCCGTTGATGTCGCCGAGAAGGGCTCCGGTTTGCCCCTCGTGTTGAATGAGCGTTGCGAGAATGTCATCGAGAGAGGCACCCGCGCTGCCGAGTGCGGCAATCAGTTCTGCATTAACAACCTCGCCGGCCTCAGCGGGCGCAGCGCTAGCAGCTTCTTCTTTTGCTTCTTCAACAGCCTTGGCAGTGTCTGCCAAAGCACTTGCGAGTTGCGCTTCGACTTTTGCGAGAGCATCGGCGTGGGCTTTGTCTGTCGCCATCTGCGAGTCTTTGAGGCGCTCTAGTTCTCGATTCGCATCGGCGACTTGCTTCTCAAACTTCTTAATATCTTTGTCGGGCGACTTCTTGTTCTTGCCCTTGCCACCACCACCACCGCCACCCTTGCCACTGCCCTTGCTCTCGCCAGCCTTGAGCTGTTTGAGCTTGGCTTGCGCTTCCTTGAGTGCGCTACTCTCGTCGCTTAGCTTTGCCATAAGTGCGGCTTTGGCGTTAGAAGCGAGATGAGACGCAGCGGCATAACCAAGTGCGAGTCCAGAAGCTGAGGCGACGACAACGTAGAGCGTTTGCATAGGCCCCAGCATGGTAAGACGAGGTAGGTAAGCGGACCCAGTTTTCGTGTGAGAATTCGTGAGGCGATGACCAGAGGTACTGCAGCTTCCGAGGAGAATCCACCGCACGGGATTTCGCGGATGAGGTCTTGCGGCCCTAACTGCTTATAGATGCGCTATTCGGGAGCCGCTTACAGAGAAACCAATCTGTAGGGCGCGAGGTCAAAGTGAAAGTGATCTTGGTGACCCGGAAACGCGGGGCCGAGTAGGACACGAAACACATCATCCTCCAACAATCGATCGGTGAGCTTGTGCAGGAATTTGGCGTGAAGCGCTCCGACTCCGCGAGTGCTGTCCCAATGTGAGTCAACGCGCACTTTGAATCCACGTCGGAGTCTTCGATGCGGAGCCTCGGATTTTTCGGTCGCCCCTCGGGCAGGTCCAAAGTCAAAGCCTTCTACATCGATGGCATTTCCCAATGCATGCTCACTTAGTAGATCGGGGATGCGACGAATGCGGCGGCAGTTGTAGGTTCCGAGGTGGACAATTTGTCGCGGCCTGCGTCCGTACACCTCCACCGCGACATCAGCGGCAATCGCTTCAAATCGTTCGAGACGTTCCTGGAATCCCTGATAGATATAGACGGGCTTGTGATACCGAACATGCTTTCCCTTGTGACGTGTCATATCGAGCGCAGGACACTTCATGCGGCCTTTGGGCGAAATCGAACGTTCCAACGAATCAAGGGAATAGATCGTCTCGTCAACCTTGGGCGTTTCTGCACGGGCCGGAGTTGGCTGGAGGAAGAATCCCACAGAGAGCAGCGCGACAACAAACCACGGTTTAGGCCACGGGCTTTGAGATTCCATCCCCAAATCATGAACGGAGTTGGGGATTGGTCAAGTCCGGAACATGTAGGGAGAAGAACGCACGCAAATCGCGCAATGCTTGCGTAGTTCGATCTACGAATAACTCTGTGATTCCCAGTGTTGGAACGATGCCAGTATGGGTGTAGTATTGAACTCGCCGCAAGGGGCGGCTTTGGCCTGTGTAGCAATGCGCTGCTCGGGTGTTCCTGTGAGAGGTAGCGTTTATGAGAAGTCGTTGGAGTGTGCCGGTTGTCATCAGCGTGGCGTTGCTCGTTGCTTGTGGTAGCCCCGACCCGGAACCGGAGTGGGCCGCAATCGATATTGGTCCCACAGCCTCGCTAAGTGGCGTTTGGGGGTCGGCTAGCGATGACGTCTTCATCGTTGGCGGCACGACGACACAGGGAGAAGTGCATCACTACGATGGCGCCGCATGGTCAAAAATGGTCGTGCCCCAGGACACGGGCCTGTTGGTTTGGGCGTACGGCTTTGGCCCCAATGATGTTTGGAGCGTCGGCCGTGGCGGCTCAGTGTTGCACTATGACGGTTCAACCTGGGGAGAAGTCGACTCCAAAACTGACCAAGACTTGTGGGGCGTTTGGGGCGCATCGCCTGACGACATCTACATGGTCGGTGGCAACGTATTTAGTGGTCAAGTCACGATCCTCCACTGGGATGGCACAGAGATTCAAGAAGAGGAATTGCCAGACGAGGCGAATCCGCTCGATGTACGAGCCCTGTTTAAGGTCTACGGTATTGGCAGCAGAGTATTTGCCGTTGGCGCCAGTGGGCTTATCGTTGAGAAAACTTCGAATGGATGGATTCGTCATCCTGCAGGCAGCGAGGCGGATGAAGACTTCGTCGCCCTTTGGGGTTTTTCTGAGGACGACATTGTCGCCGTCGGTGGCAGGGACTTTCGGCAACTCTCCACCTGGGATGGGACGAGTTGGACGACGTTCGAGCCATCAGATAACTTGGGAGGCCTCAACGCAGTGTTCGTAACTCCTGCCGGAGACGTACTCGTCGGTGGCACGGGTGGAAGCATTGGCTACTTTGATCGTGACGCGCGCGACCTTGTCTTCCTCAAGAGCGATACCGACCTAGCTGTGCATGCGATTTGGGCGGGAGATGACGGGGTTGCCTACGCAGTGGGCGGCACGTTTGATGCGCAGGACTTGGGCTTTGTAATGCGTTTGGAAGCCAATTAGATGAGACGCACTGTCATGGTTTCTCCAGGCCTCGTTGCTTCCAGCCTCCTTGTGCTTCTCGGCGCATGCGGCGACAACACCAAGCCTCCCATCGAAGGGCATGGACCTATTGCGGAAGGTGTCTCGGCACCGCTAGGGGAGCCTTGGCCGAGTGCAACGCCCGAGCAACTCGCGTCGTTTGAACGCGGTGTCGCTGTTATGGGCAAGCGCTTTTCGCGTTCTGAGGGGCTTGGGCCCGCGTTCAACGTTACGTTTTGTGCGGGCTGTCATGAAAAGCCCGTCTTCGGTGGAGGCGCCGGTCACTACCGAAACTTCTTTATCGTTGGCCAAGAGTTTGAGGACAATTTCTTCCCTGCCAACAAAGTGAGCTTTCTCTGTGGCGACTCCGACATTGCGCCAGAAGAACGGATTCTTCTCCCGAAGGAGCAATACGATCCGCCGTACGAGAGTCGCGAGGGGGTCATTGATGGCGTTGTTCGCATGTATTTCTACGGCGAGGACAACAGCGCGCGTCCAGCACCGTACAGCGCCAACCCGGAATCAGAAGATCCGGATACCTTCGATCCTCCTCCCATCAATGTCGTTGCGCAGCGCAACCCGATTCCCTTCTTTGGCGTGGGGCTAATCGCGCAGCTCAGTGCGGCTGAGATTATTTCTAGGGCCGACCCGGAGGACAAGGATGGCGATGGCATCTCCGGTCGGGCACATTTGCTCGCAGGCCGCGACACCACGGGCGATGGTGCAGTTGATACATTTGATGTGGGACGCTTTGGTGTGAAGGCGCAAACAACGTCCATCGAAGGGTTTATTCGCGGGCCGCTCTTTAACCACCTGGGCATCACCAGCGATCCATTGACCGAGGAGCAGCGTTCGCGCCTGCCAATCGACAGCAGCTCGCAGGGCCTCGATGAGACAGCCTCGCTATTGCACGGAGCAATTCTGAAGCAGTACGCACAGGCGGTGGCACCAAGTGGGCCCAACTGTGACATCGACGAAGCGCTCGATCCGGAACTCGATCCAGAGCTGCTTTTTGACCTAGTGAGTGCCTCCATGTTGATGGCCGCTCCGCTCTTTGACGAAGACACGCCGCAGATCGTTCGCGGCCGGGACCTCTTTGATGACGTCGGGTGTGCCGATTGCCATGCTCCTCGTCTCTCAAGCCCCAGAGGCCCGATTCCCGTGTACTCAGACATGCTCTTACACGATATGGGACCCGGTCTAGACGACGGCCTGGAGTTTGGCGAGGCAGCAACGTTTGAATTTCGTACCCAACCACTCTGGGGAGTCGCTGCGACCGGCCCGTATTTGCATGATGGCCGAGCCGTGACCCTTGAGGAGGCCATCACTTGGCACGGCGGCGAGGCGGTTCGCAGTCGAGATGCCTACGTGGCGTTGTCGCCGGAGGGCAAGGAAGATCTCTTAGAGTTTCTTATGAGCCTGGGCGGACGCGATCAAGCCACGGGCGGATTGCTGCTGCCCGAACAACCTGTGCCGGAACCCGGAACCAGTGGCGGTCCCCGCTCAGGGCTCTCGGCGGATGAGGCTCAGCGTTTTTCTGAGGGGCGAAGCCAGTTTGACAGAGAACACGGCCCCAAAGATGGCCTTGGTGGACCACGGCTAAACGGCGACTCTTGCCGAGCTTGCCACTTTGAGCCCGCGATTGGTGGCGCCGGGCCTCGGGGCACCAACGTGATGCGACACGGTGTTGCGTCTGCTTCGGGAGACTTTGTGATGCCGCAAGTCGGGACCAGCGTATTGCACAAGAGCACGGTGCTCTTTGATGGTTCTGCGAACTTCCCACAGGTCGACGCAGAGATTTTCGAGCACCGCCAGTCTCCCTCCCTGTTCGGGGTAGGTCGAATCGACGGTATCGCGGACCCAACCATTGCCGCGAATGCGGATCCCAATGACGACAATGGCGACGGTATCTCGGGACGGCTCTCCATTACCGACGGTGGGCAAATCGGCAAATTCGGTTGGAAGGCCCAGGTGCCGAGTCTCGCTGAGTTTGTGCGGGATGCGGTAACCGTTGAGCTAGGTATGACGTTGCCAGCACAGGAGGGCCTAACGTTCGGCAAGATTCACGATAACGATTCGGTGGCCGACCCGGAGATGGGTTTGGACGAAGCTGCTTCGCTACTGTTCTTCATGAGCACACTTGCCGCTCCATCTAGGAATACTTCTGGTGATGCGGACGCGATGGCCCGAGGGGAGAATCTCTTCGCCGCCGTGGGTTGCGCCAGTTGTCACATGCCCACTCTTGAGGGCGCCGATGGCCCGGTTGGGCTCTACTCCGACTTGCTCCTGCACGAAGTTCTTCCTGTAGGTCACCTAGGAATCGAAGACGCGTCTGCCAACATGCGCGAGTTCCGCACAGCCCCGCTGTGGGGGATTGGGGAGACCGGGCCGTATTTACACGATGGTTCCGCCGACACACTTCAGCAAGCGATCGAAGCACATGCAGGGGAAGCCGAAGCGAGTGCGCTGCTCTTTGAGTCACTTCTGGCGAACCAAAAAGAAGACCTCCTCGCATTCTTGAAGAGCCTCTAAGCATGGACTACGCAATTCCAAGAGTCGTTGCAATCGGAGTCCTGCTTCTTGGCACCGTTGGAGCGTGTGGCGAGGATTCCCAGCCCGCTGCAGACGCACAGGTCTCTGATGCGGATGCCGGCATCCTCAACGACGACCTTTCCATGCCACTCACGCCAACGGTAGACAGCTCGAAGTTCATGGGCTCAGCTACATGCGGCGGCTGCCACACGCAGCACTATGATGAGTGGAAGTCGTCGATGCACTCGTACGCGATGATCGACCCTGTATATCGCGCCGCCGTGAAAGTGCGGCAAGCGGATCGAGAGGGCAGGGAAGACCGGTTTTGCCTGCAGTGTCACTCACCAATTGGGACACGTAGTGGTGACATCCAACCAGGCTTTGATTTTGAGGCACTCGAGGCCATCACGCTCGAAGGCGTGAACTGCGAAACCTGCCACAGCATCAGTGAGGTGCAGCGTCCATTCAATGCGGGATTGGTCATGGATGTTGGCGGGCCATTCAAGGGGCCCATCCAAAACCCGGAGTCGAGCCCTGCACACGATACCGAGTTCTCAGAATTGTTCTCTAGCTCGAAACTGTGCGCAAGCTGCCATGATGTCGTCGAGGTCGATGGCCTGAACCTAGAGCGCCCCTACCAAGAGTGGCTAGAATCGCCTGCTGCGCAAAATGGCGTAGAATGCCAAACCTGTCATATGGCGACGTATCGGGGGAAAGCGACCAATACCTCGGCTGAGCGGGACTTGCATGAACACTACTTCGTTGGAGTCGACATGCCACTTGAGTCGGACTTTTTGCCAACGCCCGAAGACTACGACGCGCTTCGAGGTCGGATCGCAAATCTCCTTACGAACGCTGCAACGATCACATTGGAAGCACAGCCTGGAGAGGCAGGTGACCAGCTTGACTTGTACGTGAGCATTCACAACAACATCGTTGCTCACAACATTCCGACAGGGTCTACGTTCAACCGCCAGGTGTGGTTGGAGGTCATTGCCACAGATGCCGACAACAACGTGCTCTACGAAACCGGGACGCTCGATGGCAATGGCGATTTGCGCAACTATTGGTCTGAAGATGAAGCGTACAGCGACCACGACCTGATTGAGTTTGGATCTCGGCTTACGGATATCGCCGGCAACCCCACGGTGTTTTCTTGGCGGGCAACCGAGCACCACACCAACTCCTTGTCGCCACTCTACGACCGCACAAGTACCTTGTTCATCCCCACCTCGGGTACAACGAACGGGCCCGTGCATGTCGAGGCCCGATTGCGATTTCGCAGTTTCCCACCGTATCTCTTGCGAGCTTTGGGGCTTTCAGAGTTTGTCGGAAACCTCGAAGTGTTTGACATCGATTCTATTTCGATCGACGTGGACTTGCTTGAACCCTAGGTCATCATTGTCGGTCTTGCTCTTGCTCGCGACATTGGCGAGCTGCAAGGCCGACAAAGAAGCTGCACCGGCTCAAATTGAAGAGGAGACAGAGCCGGTCTTCTTCACTGGAGAGAAGCGAGAAGCAACACTGCGACCGTGCCCAGGTTCTGCGACGCAAAATCTGGAGACCAAAATCCGAGTGCGTATCTATGCGCCCAAGTCCGTCGATGTAAAACGGATCCAGAGGCACACCTTGGCACTGGAGACGCATTGGTCGCAGTGGGGCGTCACATTCGAGCTAGCCGGTCCGCTCAATGTGATTGAAGAGGAGGCACTCTTTGTGGCGGCGGGGCCAGACGCGTCTCGTGCGTTGGCCTCAGCCCAGAACGCAAAGCAGGGAACGCTGAGCCAAGCGGAGCGCGATGGGGTGTTGGCGCCGTTTGTGACAGCTCCACTGCGGCGTCTCCTCTCGAGTCTTGCACCAACCGCAAAACACGAGGTACAGCTTTTCTTGGTCGAGCGAATCGCCGCCCCCGAAAGCCCTATCGCAGCTGGCCTTCGGTACCCAGCTGGCCTGACGCTTTCGCCATTTGCTCCACCTTCGAAGGAAGCGCAGGCGTTGGAGACGTTGATCGGTATCAATCCCCGGCAGTTGGCGGCACCGGTGGTCGTGCTCTCGATGTATGAGCTTGCGCGCCTCGCTCCGCAGATACGCATCACAGTCCTTGCGCATGAACTCGGCCATGCCTTTGGGCTCAGTCATGGTGGCGGTCGCGAGAATCTGATGGAGCCATCGCGCCACGCGCGATGCGTGCCTGGACTCAATGTTGAGCAGCTGAGCGTGCTGCAAACCCATCTCGTCCAGGACGCGACGCCTTGATGACCGCCTAGACGTCTAGATCTAGGACGTCGTCAGTGCCTTCGGTGAGAAGGCGGTAGCGTGCTGAGGCATCTTTTCCGAGAAGTTCTGAGATGCAAAGATCCGTTGCCATCTCATCACCTTCGTGAATGGTAACGCGCAATGTCGTCCGGGTCTTCGGATCCAACGTCGTCTCATTAAGAATGCCGGGGCTCATTTCTCCCAGCCCCTTGAAGCGCGTAATCGTCGACTTCTTGGTGCCGAGATTCTCGTCCAGGATGGCATCACGCTCAAGGTCATCGAGCGCGTACCAAGTCTTCTTGCCGATGTCGATGCGATAGAGCGGCGGCTGTGCCAAGTAGATGTGGTGGTTGTCGATGAGCGGCTTCATGTAGCGATAGAAGAACGTCAGCAGGAGAGTTGCGATGTGCAATCCATCCGCATCTGCATCCATGAGTAAGAATATCTTGTCGTAGCGAAGCTTGCTGATATCGAACTTTGGACCAATCCCCGTACCAAGGGCGGATACGATGTTCCCAAGTTCCTTGTTTGCCATCAGCTTTGTGATCGAAGCTTGCTCGGCATTCAGAACTTTTCCGCGAAGTGGCAGGATCGCTTGGGTCTTGCGGCTGCGACCTTGTTTGGCGGAACCACCAGCCGAGTCACCCTCGACGAGGAAGAGCTCGCTGTTGCCGGGGTCCGTCGACGAGCAGTCGGCGAGTTTGCCAGGCAGGTTTAGGCGATGACTCACCGCGCCCTTTCGGGTGACTGCCGAAGCTGCGGCCCGAGATGCTTCACGGGCTCGAGCGGCCAACACGATGCGTGCAATTACCGCGTCGCTGACGCTCTTGTTCTCATTGAGCCACTGCTCTAGAGCTGGACGAACCTGGCTATCAATTTGGGCGGCAACCGGCGGGTTGTTGAGTCGTTCCTTGGTTTGTCCTTGGAACTGCGGCTCACTAACGTAGGCCGAGATGATTACCGTGATGCCTTCGCGAATATCATCAGCTGTGAGAGTCACTCCCTTGGGCGCAAGCTTGTGGGTGCTGATGTAGTTGCGTACGGCCTTTACAATGCCGCTGCGGAGTCCATTTTCGTGGGTACCACCGTTGGGCGTTGGCACTCCGTTCACATACGATTTGATGTGCTCGTCGGTGCTCTCTGTCCAGACCATTGCCATTTCAAACGGCAACTCGCTGGAGGAATCGTCCATCTTGGTCAGGTAGAACGCTTTGCAATCGCCAGGCACGCGTGGCTTCGCACGGTCCTTGATGACCTTCTCCAAGTACTCGGAGATGCCTCCTGCGTGGTGAAACGTCTCGGTCCTGGGAGGCTTGGCGGTCTCGTCGCGGTAGTTGATCTTTACGTTGCGGTGCAGGTAGCTCTTCGCTTCCAGCCGATCCGAGATGAGATTGGTGTCGAAGGCGAGCTTGGCTCCGAATATTTTTGCATCAGGGTGAAATGTAAGCTTCGTGCCTGTACCGCGCGCCCCAGAAGTCTTCTTAAGCTTGCCAAGGGGCTTTCCCGCCGAGAACTCCATGGTGTGGAGCTTGCTGTCACGCTTGACCTCAACGAGCAACTGCGACGAGAGAGCATTCACAACCGAAGCGCCCACGCCGTGCAAACCGCCGGAGTGCGCATAGTTCTTGCCCTCAAATTTGCCGCCAGCATGGAGAGTGCTCAGAATCACTTCAAGAGCGCTCTTCTTGAACTTCTTGATGACGCCGACGGGAATTCCGCGGCCGTTGTCCTCGACGCTAATTGTCTTGCCATCCTTTTGCAGGACAATGTCGATGCGAGTGGCGTGTTTGTTGATCACCTCATCGATGGAGTTGTCGAGAACCTCCCAGAGCAGGTGGTGGTAGCCGCGCTTGTCGGTGCCGCCGATGTACATAGCGGGGCGTTTGCGGACCGGTTCTAGGCCCTCAAGAACGGTAATGTCGTCTGCGGTATATGAATTGGCCATTGCGAATACTCCTTAGCTCTCGTCACCGAGTGGTGTGATGACTACGTCACGTGGCTGCATCTTCAGTTGCGACCGCTTGACCAGTTGCTTGCCTTTGCCGCCACGGGCAGAGAGCCGGCGACCGTCGACCGACACCTCAAACTTCTTGGTTCCCGTCGTGCTCTGCATGGCGAGAATGTCGCTCTTGCCGGTACCTGCCACAAATCCGATGACCCGATCCTCGGGCCCAGTTTTGATGACCGTTACGCCTTTGCCTGCGCCTTCGAGCTTGTTGATCTCGTTGGCCTTGCAGCTCAGAACGTGACTCTTGAGCGTTCCGACGATGACGATGTCCTTTTCGCGAACCGGGCAAACGTCGATGATTTCGTCTTCCTTGGGAGGACGGGCATACTTGCGACCACTGCGAGTACTCGGCTCGGAGTGCGCCTCAACGGCGAAGCGCAAGCCAAAGCCTCGACCACTAATGGCGAGTAGTTCCTTCGGAGGATCAACCCGTGGGTCGAGCGAGAAGGCCGCAATAATGCGCTCCTTATCTTTGAACTTGAAGAGCTTCTGCGCCGGGCTGCCATAGCCCGTAGACGGCGGTATGTCGTTGATTCGAGATACGTACGCCGTTCCAAAGTTGGTCAAGAAGACAACGGTCTCCTTGGTGGAACCAGGCAAGACAGCCATGACTTCGTCGCCTTCGCGAAGGCGTGTGGACTTTGGATCCTTAACTTCGCGCATGCGCTTGATCCAGCCATCCTTTGTAAGAACCACATGAGCGTCCTCGTCTTGGATGAAGTCTTCTTCGGAGAACTCAATCTCTTCGGCGCCGGCACCTGTTTTGGTTCGCCTAGGTGTCCCATAGGCCTCAGCGACCTGGGTGAGTTCGCCTTTGATAATGCCCCAAAGCTTGCTCTTGCTTTTGAGGATTGCCTGGATGCGTTTTGCATCGGCGCCCTTCTCGCGAAGCTCTTGACGAATGATGTTGATCTCAAGCTTTGCGAGTTTGTAGAGCTTCAGCTCCAAGATTGCCTCGGTCTGAATCTCATCGAGACCAAACTTCGCCATGATCTTCTTGGCTGCATCCTTCTTGCCATCGCTGGCTCGGATGAGTTTGATGAGCGCATCGAGCGCATCGAAGATCGTTACAAAGCCTTCGAGGATGTGGATGCGGCGCAGAAGTGCGGCCAACTCAAACTCGTAGCGCTTGGTAGTGACATCGAGCCGGAAGTCGATGAAGTACTCAAGCATCTCTTTGATGCCCATGCGCTTCGGCTGCAGCACCTCTTCTCCGATAGTTGGAGTAAGAGCGGTGAAGTTACAGTTGAAGTTTTGTTGCAGCGGCGTGTTCTTAAAGAGGTACGCCATGATCTTGTCAGGATCGACGTCCTTCTTCGTCTCCAAGACCACGCGAATGTCGGTTGTTGACTCGTCTCGAACGTCCACAAGCTGGGGCAGCTTGCGAGCAATGATGTGCTCCGCGATCCGCTCAACAATTGTCGACTTTGTGACCGCGTAGGGAATGGAGTTGATGATGATGAGATCAGAGCCGCGTTTGCGAGATTCGATCTTGTAGGTCGCACGACAGCGAACCGCGCCTTGGCCACCTTCGTAGATCGTTCGCAGTTCGGTCTTCGAATTGAGAATCTGACCACCGGTTGGGAAGTCCGGACCTTGAATGTGTTTGAGCAGATTTGTTGTTGTGAGATCGCGATTGTCGATGAGGGCAACTGCGGCCTTGGTGATTTCGCGAAGGTTGTGAGGCGGAATGTTTGTCGCCATGCCGACCGCGATTCCCGTCGTACCGTTGACGAGAAGGTTTGGCAGACGAGCGGGCAACACGGCTGGCTCTTCGGCTGTGCCATCGTAGTTGGTGCGCATATCGCACACCTGTTGGCGCAGCTCGGTTAGGAGCTCCATCGCTGGCGGAGCAAGGCGCGCTTCCGTGTATCGATACGCAGCAGCGCCGTCTCCATCGAGAGAGCCGAAGTTTCCTGAGCCATCAACCAAAGGCAGGCGCAGGGAGAAGTCTTGCGCCATTCGAACCATGGCGTCGTACACAGCAGAGTCTCCGTGCGGGTGGTACTTGCCTAGAACCGTACCGACAACCTTCGCAGACTTGCGGTGCTTCGCATCCGGGTAGAGATGCTCGTCGTGAAACATCGCATAGAGGATGCGGCGTTGAACGGGCTTTAAACCATCGCGCACATCGGGCAGGGCGCGTGACGTAATAACGGAGAGCGCATATGTGAGGTAGCGCTTGCGCGTTTCCTCCATGAGCGATGCGTCGAGCTCATTGCCTCCACCTCCACTTGGTCCCCGCGAAGAGGCCGGAGGCTTTCTTGGAGGAGAGGCGTTTCCGCCTGAGTTGCGAGCAGCCGCTTTGCTCGGCTTGTTTGCTCGAATTACCTTTGGTGCGATTGCGCGCTTTTTGCTACCCATACGTCGTAAACCAGTGCTTCGTGATTCTGAACTACCGGGCGAAGTGCCCGTGATGCTGATAGACCTAACCCGCGTTTCATCGCGAAAAAAATCCAACTGCAGAGGATGCTCGTCTGACACGTGCCTAAATGCGTACTTCGCTGAGAAGGTATAGGCAATTTTTTTGAAGAACGTAGAGATCATGCCAGTATGGCTAGGCCGATCCCCTGGGGATCGACCACTTCAATAAGGCCACGATGTCGCGAACAAAAAAACGAAACCGCTCAACGCAACAAGCACACCGTCGCCCAGCGCGTCGTTCGCGAACCGAATCTCGGTCAGAACGACCAAGAAATGGGGGCACGTTGCGTCTTGGAATCGTCATTGCGATTCTTGTGGGCATCAACCTCTACGTCTTTCTCTGGCGCGGCGGAACATCGATTCCGGCGGTTATGGAGAAGGCTTCCGTTGCTGGAAATGGTGCCGGTGCCTTGGTGGACAGTCATGAGCAGGCGCGACTGGCGAGGGCGCAACGCTCCGCACCGACGCTTGGTACGGGGACGCCGGTACAGGCCGCAGCCCGAGTTGTTCAAGGTGAAGTGGCTTCTGGCGATAGCATGGGCCGAATCCTCCGCAGGGAAGGCATGGACGCGAAAGCGGCTGACGAACTAATCCGAGCGCTGAGCCCGAGTCTGGAACTAAGTAAAATTCGTCCGGGCCAGAGTTTCACACTTCACTTCGAGGCCGATGGCGAGCTTCGCGAGTTTGAATTTCAGGTTTCAAAAGTACGAAGAGTTCGGGCGACCCGAGGCCCAGACGGGACGCTCACATCAGAGAAACTCGATGCGAGTACCGAGCTGCGGCAGGAGTCGCTTGGGGGCCAGATAGAAGGCTCATTATATAGGTCGCTACAGCGAGCCGGAGAGGACACCAACTTGGTGTCCTTTTTTGTGGATGTCTTCGCCTACGATCTCAACTTCTATGTGGATACCCATCCTGGCGATACCTATCGAATGATCGTTGAGAAGGAGTACCTCGACGGAGAGCTTATTGGGTACGGAAGAGTTCTGGCTGCTGAGTACGCAGGCAAGTCGGGCACGCATCGCGCGTTTTGGTGGCAGCAACCCGGTAGCGAGGGCGGCAAGTACTTTGGAGAAGCTGGGCAATCGGTTGAGAAGACCTTCCTAAAGACCCCACTGAAGTTTGCCCGTGTGTCTTCTGGGTTTAACCCTAAGCGCATGCACCCCGTATTGCACGTTGAGAAAGGCCACTGGGGCACCGACTACGCCGCACCTCCTGGCACTCCGATTTGGTCGGCAGCGCCTGGGCGCATCACATTTCGTGGACGCCGAGGAGGCGCCGGAAACTGTGTCATCGTGAAGCACGAGAACAGCCTGCAAACCATCTACATGCACATGAAGGGCTTTAAGAGCGGGCAAAAGGTTGGAACCCGAGTGCGCGCAAAAGACGTCATTGGCTACGTTGGCTCAACGGGCCTAGCGACGGGGCCCCATTTGCATTTTGGTGTGAAGAAGAATGGCCACTACATTGATCCACAGAAGATGAAGATGACACGAGGCTCTGGTGTGGCGAAGAAGCATATGTCTCGGTTTCGCGAAGACACAGCAAAACTCGTAGCGGAGCTGGGAGAGATTCCGGCCGAAGCAGCGATTCGAAACCCCTTTGTCGTTCAGCTTTAGGATTGCTCAACTATAGGTCCCGGGCTGCGACGCGCTCTGCGGCACGATGCGACGATGCCACGGCGGCAGCCTGGAGTTGTTCTTCGTCGCGTGCACCACTGAGGTAGATAAGCTCACCGCGCTCAAAGAGTTCAGCGGGGGTTACGATCAATGGGACGTCGTCGATGTTGCTGGCCCATGCGACAAGTTCTGAGCAGTAGAACTGCTCATCGTCATTCACACCAATGAGGCCCAGATGGTCAAACTTGGCGCCGAGCACACTGCGGGCCCGAGCGAGTGCACGTTGTCCCTGCTCGGGCGTGGTATTGGGAGGGCGCACAATGACCGCATATCGGTTGCGGCCCAGCAGGGACTCAAGAGGCACTTCTCGAACCACAGGTTCGATGGCTTCAATGATTGTGCCCCGCTCCGCGTCGTAGATCGATGCGTGGCTGAAGCTCTCGCCCAAGGTGACGGCGACAATCGCGTCGCCAGCCTTTGAGTACGAGCGTGTGAGAATCCAGTCACCGCTTTGCGCGACACGCCGAATGTCACGCGCCCAAAGCTCTGTGATCGAGTCATTCACTGCTGCGCTTTGGGGCTTGGTGTGGACCAGGGAACCCGAGCAGGCAGTGGTAGAGAGAAGCAAAATGGCAATGAGTGCAACGGCAATGCGAGTCATGCCGACATCAATTGCTCGTCGCGTGCCATGAACTAACTATCTGAAATTGCAGTCGATAACGTGTCAGACCTGGGGAACTCTTGTCAAAGCTTGAACACCTTTCGTCAGGTTCCACTCACTGTCTTGGCTTGTGTCTGCGCCAGAGCCAGCTGCGCTTGCGGCAAAGCGGGCCCTGGACCGCGATGGGGGCAGGCATCCTGAACCATCGGCCCACTAGGTGCGAAGTATTCTTAGAACTCTACCCAGCCAAGGCATGCGACCAGGCTTGCGGGGCACCACCGGCTCGTGCACAGTGCGCCCAATGTTCGATGTACCGACGTTCGAGACCGAGGATGGCAGCCGTCCCAAGGCGGTGATGGTCGGCGTTCAACTGCCAGGCGTCACTGCGGCAGATCTGGATTCCTCTCTTGGCGAGCTTCAGCGTTTGGCCAAGACCCTCGGCCTTGACGTTGTGGGGCGCGTGACCCAACGCCGCAATGGCATAGCGGCTCAGAATCTAATCGGCAACGGCAAGCTCCGTGAACTGGCGAGATGGACCGAAGGCTCGGGCGTTGTGCCAACCTACGAAAAACCTGGCACCGACAGGCGTGATCGCGGCGCGAATGCCGAGGACGAAGAGGATGATGACATCCCCTACAAGGGCGATGGGTTCGTGGAAGCCCCACCGGTGCGAGCCACCGTAGTGCTCGTGGATCACGATCTGAGTCCAAGGCAGCAACGAAATCTCGAACTCGCGACGGGCGCCGTCGTTCAAGATCGCACGGCTGTCATCATTGGCATTTTTCACCGCCATGCGCGAACTCGCGAGGCACGGTTGCAAGTTGAGATCGCACGACTGAGATACGTGGCGCCTCGCATGCGCGAAGGCGGCGGTGGCGGCGATCGGGTTCGTGGGGGCATCGGAGGAAAGGGCGCTGGTGAAAGCGCGCTTGAACTTGACCGACGTCGCATCCGTGATCGTATTGCTGAACTGCGGCAAGAATTGAAGGCAATCGAGACCACCTCCAGTGTGCGTCGTGGCCGTCGAGGAGAACTCTCGGTGGTTGCCCTTGTTGGGTATACAAACGCGGGCAAGTCCTCACTGATGCGTGCACTCACTGGAAGTGAGGTCTTTGTGGCCGACAGGCTTTTCGCAACGCTTGACACGACCGTGAGGAAGCTCGCGCCACTAACCGATCCGCCGATCCTTGTGTCCGACACCGTCGGGTTCATCAAGAAACTGCCACATGATCTCGTCGCCTCGTTTCGATCAACTCTGCAAGAAGCAGCGAACGCCGACCTCATCCTTCACCTTGTTGACGCCTCCGATCCGGCGCATGGCGCTCACATGGAAGTCACTCGCCAAGTCCTCGGCGAAGTGGGCGCTGACCTCGCTACATCCTGGACCGTGCTGAACAAGATGGATCTTGTCGACGACGACGCACGAGCTGAGCTGCTCGCGAATCACGAGGACGCATTGCCCATCTCGGTCAAGCGCCCCGAAGATGTCACGGAGCTTCGCGAGCGTATCCTTGCCTTCTTTCTCGGAGAGCTTGAGGACGTGGATATTCTTGTACCCTGGGCTCGCCACGGCGAATTAGCCCACGTGTTGCACGAGAAATGCCGCGTATTAGGCGAGGATGCGGAGGAAGAAGGTGCGCGTTTTCGACTGCGCGCAGCCGGCAGCACCTTGGACGACATCCGCCGCCGCCTGGCCTCGAGCGAGCAGTAGGCAACTGCGCAGGGCTGAAGCGCCGCTCTGCAACGCAAAGAAGATCGTGCGTTGGACCGGAGCGGCGTTCTTGCCCAAAAGAGGGCACCCACTATCATATGTACTAGGAGAGGCTAGGGCAGGCCGCGTTGTAGCGGCCTTGGCCCTTTGGATTCAAACCTTGGTGGCTGCTCTCCCACGTATTCACCAAGGCGCTGAGCTTGCTGCACTAGGCAGCATTCTTCTTAGAGTGCGTACGTAGCGAAGATTGTCAGGTTGCGGAAGTCAGCTGAGCTGTTCTTGCCGGCGATGTTGCCAAAGCCAAATGCGCCACCGACACCGAGCTTGCTATCAACTTGGTACATACCAGCTAGGTTAAGAGGGATTTGGTAGAAGTCGCCGATGTCCTCAAGAGGTGCGAAAACACCAGTCTGAACTCCTGCGTGGATCTTGGCATCAACGGCGTACATGAAGGCAACGGGGAGGGCGATGACCTCTTTGTTGAAGTCGCGCTCGTTGAGACCGATGATGATTGATGGATCAACTTGAAGACCCATCTTGTCGTCGATCATGTATCGAACTCGAGCGCCTGCTTTGAGACCCATGAACATGGTGTCGCCAGCGATGTTTGTCAGGACGAGGCCACCGTTGCCAGCAACGCTGAGTTGACCTTCAGCAAGGCTGTAGTTGGCAAGGATACCGGTTGGTCCGTTGTAGACGTCTCCGCAGGCATCGCCGACGAGGCAAAGTCCGCCACCGTTCTGTGACCAGAAGCCCGTGATACCCATTGCGGTGTGGTAGAGGCCTGCGTCCAACTTGTCCATCACGCCGTAGACGACGTCAGGAGCGAGTGCGATTGGATCAGCGACTGCGTCTGCAGAAAGGTTCACACCAACTGCTGCGTTGATTTTGATCTTTCCGGTTGCAGTAACCATGCTGTGATGACCGGCTGCGCCAGCGTCATCACCCATAGCGGCTGCTTCTTCGCCGCCACCATCGTCACTCATGGCGTCGTCACCACAAGGGTTTGCGTCGCCGCATGGGTTGTCCATATCAGCGTCGTCGCCGGTGTCTTCCATGCATGGGTTCTCCATGTCGTCGCCGCATGGATTCTCATCTTGCGCATGAGCTGTTCCTAGCCCGGCAAACGCAAAGACAGCGAGAGTTAGTCCTAGTTGATTGATTCGGTTGAGCATGAAGTTAGTTTTCCAGGCTCTGCTCACTGGTGCCAAGTTTTTGCCCACGAAGTACAGAAATCGTTAGCTACCAGGCAACCTCTAGGGAAAAGCCCAATTGGTCAGAAGTGGTTCTATAACTGCCGGCGTTTGCCGGCCCAGTTCCAGCTTCGAAGGGGTTAATGGCTTGCTGTGCGTCGAGATCGGCAATGGATCGGGTGCGGGCGAAACCTCGCGAATACCCCACGCTGAGGCTGTAATCCTCGTGGTTCGCTAAGATTCCCAATGCGAGACGATGCCCGCCGAGCTTGGCGTAGGCAGGCATTCGCTTGTTTTGAGAAGTGCTTGGGGCATGCCACGCATAGCCTCCCGTGATCCAAAGAAAACCAGCGAGTGCCTCGTAGTCAACCGCACCTCGAACACTCATGCGAGATCGCTCACTGTGCAGGGTTGGGGCACTCGTAAGGCTGGATCGCACGGTGCTCTCGTCGACGACGTCAAGCCCGGTGAGTTGCCAGAGTTCTTCGGAACTATCCTGTACCAGTGCCATGTCGATTCCGGCCTCAACGATCAATTGCTCTCCCAAGTAGCGCATGCCACCTCGCAGCGTCGCTCGATCGTTCCACGAGGTTTGTGCGGTTGCGGAATTGCCCTCGACTCTGGGGAAATCAGAAGAGTTCGTACTTCTGAGGCTCGCGCTGGAACTTGAGAGATTTGCCCCCGCTTGAAACTCTGCCGAGGCGGCGAATTCCAGTGGTATTGCGAGTGGGGCGTAGAGAACACCAATGCTTCCCGAAGGGTTAACGCGGTCGCGACCAACAATCGAGAGTGCCAAATCTCTCTCGGCTCCCAAGAGTCGGTCCCTGCCACCAAACCCGGCCCATATGCGCCGATCCTCGCGCACTTCGAGATCACGCAAACCAACGGAGAGTCCAAGCCCCCACGAGTCACCGAGACGAACGGCGGCACCCAATGCGAGCTGCCGCCAGGTGGACTCATAGGCCGTGCCTGCATAGCGATGCGGAAAGAGTCGCTCTACATCGTCGGCAGGTTGTCCAAATGCCGGAGCTGGCAGCGAGGACGTGGATGAACCGCTTCTCAGAAGAACACCGAGTACCCACCGGCCGTCGGCGAGTCCGTGGTGATAGGCTACCGTCGGGAGTGTTGTTGGCGCCGCTCGATTGGTGAGGGTTGGCGAGCTGGCATTGGTGGAAACATACTCAAGGTCTGCGTCTTCGATGCCGACGCCCAAGAGCAGGCGGGATTGCGCGCGCCGGACCATGCCGGCAGGGTTTTGGACAATCGCTACGCCACTATCGCCAGAGACGGTGCTTGTTCCTGCCCGGCCGATATTACGAGCATCCAGCAACGCATCACCAAGCTCCTGCGCTTGCAGGCTTGGGCTGCTCGAGCAAAGGCTCGCAAGCCCTGCGAGTAGGGGCCCAAACGTAAGCAGACGAAGCACGCCAGGACTATAGCGGGGTTTTCTTAGCCGAATGGTGCCGTGAGCGCATTGCCCAAGCTTGGACACGTTGGCACTAGCCGATTGCGGAGGCTATCCGTCGCACTCGTCACACTGCGCCTTCGCTTCCTTGCACGAAACTTTGCCGCTATTGCATTTCTCGTCGGCCCAATCGGCCCACTCCGTGCCAGCGAGGTCACTAGCGAGCGAGCAGATCTTGGAAGCATTGCCACAAATATTTGCTTGGAGTTTGCAGGTGCTCTCACAGACCGGAGTGGCGGCCCTTGCAGTGACCGATTCGGAATCTGCAGCCTGCGGTGCGGGCGCATCGTCGTGCAGTCGAACCGCACCTGCGCCAGGCTCACGAGCGAAACCGTGACTTTGCCGCATTTCGCCGATTTCGTCGGAGAGCTGGGCTATGTGCTCTCGCGGGTCGTCCGAGTAGCTCCGCCCACTAAAGTCATCCTCAGACATCGATTCTTGCGAGGGCGCGGAGCTTCCCGATGAACTCGGCTGCTTTTGGTAGTTGCCACCACAGGCCGAAGCCACAAGTACGAGGGTAAGTGAAACTCTGAGTCGCATAGTCATGGCTGAGGTTGGCGTGGCGAACTTTGGGGTGGCTAGCTCTGGCATGGCGAAGTCCGTCATGGCTAGGGCTCGGTCTTGAGTTGTTTGATAAGCGTATCGTTGATTTGGATGCTGGCGTCAAACGCCTTAAGAGCTTGCATCTTGGCACGATTGGCCGCATCGGAGCCAGCTTCCGCCGCTTCCGCCTTGGCCTCGAAGATCTCGCCGCGCACGGTGTGCACGTTGGCGAGGAAGAAGGACTGGCGCGATGCAGAAGCAATTCCATCGTCCACAAGTTTCATCGCTTCATCCAAGCGCCCTTGTGCGGCTCGCATTTGTGCAAGGCGTGCCCGAGTGTCCAGGAGAGCATCCTCTGATTCTGGAGCGTCTTTGGGAAAGGAGATTTTCATAATCTTGGCGACTTCGTTGGCTGCTTCTTCAAGCTTGCCATCGCTCATGAAGACGTCGGCCTTGTGATGGAAATTCTTTGCCTGGCCAAGAGAGAGCATCAATTCTTCAGAAAGTGCGTTCGCAGGTTCGGTGAGTGTGGTGAGCGCACCGCGGTTTGCTTCATCGGACTTGCTCTCCGATTTGCATCCGGTTGCGATTGCGACAGCAAGAACCATCGAAAGCGTGGCGACAAGGACTCTCATTACTCACCCACCATCTTGCGATACTGCAACGCTCGGTAACCCGACATTCGATCGCCGTATAGCCTGTCAATTCGCACGCCTGCCGCTGCGCTATCTTGAGGAGCGATTTTCCCAATGAGCGCATCGCCAGGACGGCTTTGTTGAGACGTTGGAAGTTCCATCATGCGTGCGATCGGAGCACTCTCTCGGTGTTGTTCTTTAGGACTTGGCCGCATCACCAAAAGCGCAATCGCGGCAGCGGCAACGAGCCCTCCGATGAAGAACGGCAGCCGCGCCATTCGCTTTGCTCGCGCCTTCGCAAGGTCGTCGTTCCCTTCGCTTTGCGCAACGCCGGCTCCCTGCGCAAGGGCTGCTTCAATGAGTGAGGACTGCTTGGCCGCATCAAGTTGCACCGGGTTGTACGAGGCATGAATCATGGAGCCGAGTTCTGCAAGCTCCCTCTCTTCTGCATCGAGTACTGCTGGCATGGAAGCGCCACCCAATAGGTCGTCCATGCGAGTTGCCAGCGCCTTTGCTTCGGCAAGTTCTTCTTTGGTTGGCGGCTCGTCGTCTGAAACGCTCATGACTCTCGTTCTCCATACTGCTTGCGAAATGCTTTGGTGGCGCGAAAAAACACCACATCGAACGTGGAAACCGACACGTCCATCCGCTGCGCACACTCTTCTCGTGGAAGCTCTTCGATTAGGCGCAGGCGAATGGCCTTTTGGTACCGCTCATTCATGTTGCCAAGGGCTTCTTCAATCCGGCGTTGGCTTTCTTGGCGCTCTTGCTCTGCAATCATCTCGGCATCTGCCGATGGATGGTGTTGCATCACCGCCTCCGCCTCTTGTCGAACCGCATCGGCGAGCTTTCGGCCGCGTGCGTTCTTGCGATGCAGGTCGTATGCCTTGTTCACGGCAATCTGCCGCAGCCATGCAAAGATGCTTTTGCCTTCCCAGGTAAAGCTGTCGAGCTTTTGCACCGCCGTCGCGAGTGTGTCGCGCAAGACGTCTTCGGCAGCCGCCGGATTGCCCAATTTGGGCATGAGTACGGCCGAGTAGAGCGGGCCTGAGTATTTTTCAAAGATTGGGCGCATGGCGTCGAGATTGCCGGCCTTGGCCGCTAAGACCAGGCTGCGTTCCTCTTCGAGGTCATCATCTGGCAAAGGGGTTGTAGCCACTGTTTCTTCTCTAACGCTGCGCGCGGCGCAATCTTACACTTGAGGCCATGCCCCGGAAATCACTCGGGATAGAAGACTTCCATGAGGCAGAGCCCTTGCGCCGGTGCGGTCTGCCCAGCGCGTTTGCGGTCCAAACCTTCTAGAATTTCGCGTAGCTGCGCAGGATTGGTTTTCCCGATGCCCGCATCAACCAGGGTGCCGGCGACAATTCGCACCATATTGCGAAGGAAGGCATTGCCCCACACTTCGATGCGGACGAGATCGCCATCGCGGCTCACGGTGATCGCGTCAATTCGCCGATGGGGCGTGTTTGCCCCGCAGCCCGCCGCCCGAAAGGCGGAGAAGTCATGCTCTCCCACGAGCACCTCGGCGGCCGCTTGCATGGCTTCCAGGTCAAGGGCACCCGGACGATGCCAGGTGGTTCGCCGCTCAAGTGGCGCTGGCGAGAGGCGATTGAGAAGCGTGTAGCAATAGTGTTTGCCGCGGGCGTCGAATCGAGGATGAAAGTCTGTGGGGACCTCGGCAATCGAGCTCACCGAGATTCGCCCGCGCAGAGCCGTGTTGATGCCCCGCTGAAATCCAAAACACGGGATGTCCCGCTGCGTCTTGAAGATGCAGGTTTGGCCGAGAGCGTGCACACCGGCATCGGTTCGGGAGGCGCCAAGAATGACGTTCTCCTCACCGGTCATCGAACGAATGGCTTCCTCCAGATGCTGTTGAACTGTTGGGCCGTTGTTCTGACGTTGCCAGCCGCAAAGGCCAGTGCCGTCGTATTCGACGATGAGCTTGAGCGTGCGCTCGCCCTTAGAATTCGAAGTTAATTCCGCCAAACCAGGTCGTATCGCCGACTGAGAGTTTATCTGAGGCGCCAAAGCCGTCTACATCTGCCAATTGTATTTCGACAAAGAAGCCGGCGTGCTCGATGCCCATTTCGGTGCGGAGAGAGAGCTCGGCGCTTGGGTCAATTCGTTCAGCGCGCAGAGCGAGTCCTAGCGTCGCTTGGTAGCCAAAGGAGCCGCCGCGGCCGAAGTTTCCATCGCACGTAGAGCCAGACATGCCGGCGTCGGGGCAGGCTGCGGTGGGTGATTCGGAGGTCTCGCCGCTCGGATCGGTAAACCACCAAAGATAGTAGGCCAGGGCGAGTTTGCCGTAGGGAACGACGGGAATGCCGTAGTCGTCATCGAGCCTAGTGAAGCGATACACGGCACCGACTGAGGTTGGCATCAGGCGAAAGCCTGTTGAGTCACCTGGCGAGCGTTTGAGGTCGCCATTGCTATCTTCAAACGGCTGGCCATCGGGGCCAAGTGCAAATGCTTTGGCGCTGCGGTTCGAGAAGCCAATGGTGCCGGTGATGCCGAGTTGGCCACTGGGAAACGCAAAGTAGCGATCGAGTCCAAAGATGGTCATGACCTTCCACTTCTCGCCGTAGACATCGGCAAACGGAGTCATGCCGCCGGCGCTGGCGTCAACATTGGGAGAATAGGGGCCAACCTTGAGTTCGAAGTTCCAGTGCGAGGTTTCGTCTTCGGTTTCGATCTCCTCGTTGTAGTCATCCCAATAGGCTTGCGCGTTTGCCGTGGCACTAAAGGCGAGCAGCGCTAGAAAAGCGGTTGTAGCAACGACAAGGCGTCGTCCGCGTGTGACAGGTGTGCGAACTAAGGCGCCTCCTGCAAGGGCTCGCTCCGCGCGTCGTCGCCTTCGCATGCGAATCAACATGCCCATGGCCAAGAGCAGTGCGAGCTTGCCAAGAGGGCCGGTGTATTCCCAAACCGCCGCAAAGGCGACAAGGGGCGCTAGCACGAGGTAGGAGACAGCACGGGCAAATGCGTTGCCCTCAATAAAGCCGGCCAATGCAGGGCTATTGTCGTAGTACCACTCGATGAAGCCACGGCCCCATGCGGAGTGTGCAAGAGTATCGTCGCGAAAGACTCTAAGAATTTTTACGAAGGGGTGATCGTAGTTGCCGTAGGTCGCGGTTGCGACAAAACAGTAGCCACCGTCGGCGTTGCCACCATTCTCTTTGTAGTGCTCCCACCCGTCCTCGACGGGGCTTGGGGTCTCAACACCTAGGTCGAGCGCAGTGACGTTGCGGTGTTCATCAATAGAAAGCAGCGCGATACGGTACGGCACGTCATTCGCGAGCCCCTCAACGCGAATGTCACTGTCAGTACCGGCTGCTTGTCCGCAAATGAATGCTGGGTTGAGCTCGCGGAGCTCGTCCGGGAGATCTGGGTCAACGACCGGATCTGGGCCCGCATCGGGAGTTCCAGCGTCTGGAGTGCCCGCATCAGGGTCAGTTGGGCCGGCGTCAAACTGGGGACCGAAAGCGCTCAATCCAACAATCACCGGTACCGCATCGTTTACGCCGGATTCGCAGGCCATCCGCGAGGTCAGGTATTGCGGATCGTGACTTGGGAAGCCATCGGCGTCGTCCACCGTTCCATCCACTCGCGTGCAGAGGACTTGAAAATACCGGATGTCGTCGGCTCTTGAATCGCTAAGGTCCCAAGAGATCTGAATGGCAGCTTCTGCGCCGGAAACCTGGATGTTGTTTGGAGCGGGTGGAGGTTGCAGATCGAATAGAATGTCTAAGAGAACTTCGGAGATGTCTTCCCCATCGATTCCTGGAGAGTTCTCGTCAATAAGAGCGTAGACTTGCCTGCTGCCACTTTCGGTTTGCGCGCATTCCCGTGCCGCAGAAACGAGGTCCTTTACGGGAAAGGCCCTCTCCTGAATGCTGCTGAGCAGAACTTCTACGTCGGCAATACCGTCGCCCTCAACGCAGTTTTGTTCGCGAACCATGATGTTCTCGGGCGCTGCATCGCAACTTGACCCGGTCCAGAGCTCTACATTCTCGGCTTGCGCATACGAATCTGGGCCACCGCTGAGGCTCACCCTCACTCCAAACTCTACGGCGTCGCCGCATACGCAGTTTGCATAGTTGAAGTGGTCTTTGCTGTCCTCTACGTTGGGATTCAGCCGGGTGAGTTCGCCGTCATCGTCCGGAAGCTGGAGCTCGCCAACGAACGTGGCTCCTTCGAGGTCAAATGCCCCAGCTGCCCCGGGGGTGAGTAGGAAAGCGCTGGCCAAGACCAGCCCGAGGGCGCGAAGGGAAGTAGATTTGACGACTCTGGACATGGGCATGGCTCTTTGGCGAGTACGTGGAGGCACTGCAAGGGCTAGGCCTGTCTCGAGGCCCGGCAAGCTAGTGAGATTGCTATCATGGCCCGGATCCAGAGGGCAACTCTGTTGCCTTCATGGCAGGGTGTGCACGGGTCGTTTGCCAGATCGGCACAGCCCAGATCTACAAAGCTAGGTACGGCGGCCTAGCCCGAAACGGAATACCGTTGCGACGAATCAGCCCGCCGACGCGCTGGCCAAGAAAACTGCTAGCCAACGATCGTGGCGAGATCTGACTCGTTGTTGAGCAAGTAGATCATCAAGTAGGATTCGGCTGTGCGCCTTGGGCCTTTGGTGCCAGCGAGAATGCGGTAGTCGGCAGCGATTTGGCGGCGCGTGTAGGAGCGGTAGAGCGCGATTGGATCGATGGTATGGCGATCGTCACAGTCGTGCTCGATGGCGCGGCCGAGGACTTTCGCAGCCCAATTCTCATCGGCAGCCTCGATTCCCTGTCGCTTCATTTCGGCGCGAAGGGTTTCGAGCTCGTCCCAGGTGAGTCCAAAAAGAAATTCTGCGAAGGCCTGATTCTCCTCTTCGGAGACTCCGTCGCGAGCAAAGTAGTCTAAGAAATCATCTGAGCAGTCTTCGGCCACGAGGCGAAAGTACTCGGTTGTGCCAAGCAGGCAGCCAAGTCCGGGGTTCACCCGATTGCGGGCATGCCAGGCGGATTCCAGAAGGGGACAGAAGTCGTCAATCTCAACGGTGGCGTTGTCCCAAATTTGAATGAGCTGACGAGCGGCTCGGCGCTTGGTGTGGATTTCGACTTTGGGCTTGCGCAAGAGGGCCAGCAGTAGGTCCTCGGCCATCTGCGTGTAGATGCTTTGCGCAAGCTCTTCGCGGAGCCCTTCGGCAAGCGGCGCGAATTCTTCATGAGCGCGACACAGCGCTTCTACCGAGATTACAAATCCTCGCAGCAGCTGAATCTTCGCAAGCAAGTAGGTGCGTTGCAGCGTCGCCTTGATCGGTAGGTCCAAGTCGCCTGTTAGACCGTCGGTGCGCGTTAGATGCAGGACCAGTCCTTGAGGACTTCGTGTCTCGCCACCAAGCGTTTGTGGCGCGCTTAACGACGGCGCTTCGAACACCGTCTGGTTTAGAACCTGGAGCTGCGCAATCTGCTTGGAGAGCAGCGCTGCATCCTCTGGCTGATGGGCCGAGAGTGCCACCATGGTGTCGCTTATGAGAGCGGCTTCGGCAGCATCAAATAGCTCTGGGCCGGGGCGGTTTGGGCTCGCGTGAAGCATTCTACTCAGTCCCTACTTGCTTGGTACGAGGTCTACGTAGAGTGTCGATTGCTCGGCGATATCCGCCGGAACCAACGTCTTGGTCCACGACGTGAATCCTTTTTTGCGAACCACGACCGTTACGGATGCTAGGCCGCTCGGCATCGTCGACGGCGCGCCGCTCTGCACACTGGCACCGTTGAGTTCGATGCTGGCGTCACTGGGCGTGGCGACCACTGTGATGCTCTTCTCGCCAGGAGCCAAGGCGGAGACCGGAGCCGGCTCGGCCTTCTTTTGGGACGACTTCATGTAATACGCCGTTCCCAAGGCTGCCACCACGGCGCTGAGCGCTGCCGCCAAGAGCCAGGTTCCGCGTGAGCCGCCACCCGCTTGCGAGCCTGCCGCACTGCCACTCGCCTGTGCAACAGCGGCTTGCGCTGCCACCACTTCGTTCTCAGCACTGCCGGCTGTAAAGATGTGAAGAGAGCGCGCTCCGACCATGCCTCTCGCCTGCAATTGCATGTCGAAGAGCCCGATGGCTTCGGTCGAGTAGCCAGGGTCGAGGTTGAAGATGAGCTTGGAAACCGATTGCAGAACACTGATAAGGCCAAGGCCAGCGCCTTCCGCCTTTTGTTCGATCTTGGCTTCGTCGGTGCCCGCGCGCTTCAAGTAGTCGAGGGACTTCTTGCGCGTTAACGAGCCAAAGCCATCGCGTACCGAGATGCCAAAGTATGTACCGCTGCAGCCGTATTGCACTTCGATCGGATCGACTTGGGAAAGCTGGGCGAGCTCTTTTCGAGACTTGCCTGCATGGCGCTCATTACCATTTGCATCGGTAGGTGCATGGTAGAGAGCGTTCATCATCAGCTCATCGGCGACAAGCTGCATGCGATCCCGAACCGGGCCGCGCACGCCAGCCATTTGCGCGTAGCTCATGATGATGTCGATAGCCTTGGTTTTGTCTTCGTAGCTCTTTACGAGCATCGTGAAGCTTGTGACGCCCCACGGAAAGTACTTTTGAAGGCCAAAAACATCGCCTCGAAGTGCCTTGGTGGCCGAGGAGATGAATTCGTCGTCATCAAATTGGTCGTTGTAGCAAAAGAGGCTGGTTGTCTGCGGTGACTCAAAGAGGTGCATCTTTGCGCGCAGGTCTTCGCCTCGAAGAATGTAGAGCACTCGCCCCGAAGTGGGAATACTTCCTAGGAACTCTGCGCTCGGGTCTCGGTCGCGAGCGTCAAAGATTGCAAGGTCGATTGCTTGGGCATCCTTGATTTCGCGCTCGTTCTTGGCGAAATCAGCCGAGGCACCCGTGGCTGCTGTTAGTCGTTTGATAGCTCGCTTGACGTCTTTGTCAGCGGTAACCACCACCATGTGATATCGGAGCACTTCAGAACCTCTACTCGTACATTACAGACCGCCAAAGGCGGCTATTTACTACCAGGCTTCTTGGCAAGCGGATTGAGCTTCGCCGCCCCTTTGGGGGCCTGCTTGTCGAGCTTCTCTGCCAGCTCAAGGCGCTCTTTCACCATCGAAGTCTCTTTGTGATCTTCCTCAAGATTTCCGATCTCTTCGGTGCGCTGGGCAATCTCTGACTCAAGGTCGCGAATCTCTTCTTTGAGCAAGGCGACACGATCGTCGATGCGCTTTTGCTTCTTGCTCGCATCTTCAATGATGCTGGGGATGTGAATGTCGGTGGACTCTAGGGTGTGCTTCACAACACGGACCACAAGCTCAACGCTGTCGTTGGGCAGAGTGCGCATCAGGGCAATGGCTTGCTCGATACCGTACTCCTGAGGAGCGGGCTCAGCAGGCACTTCGGGTTCTGGGGCAGGCTCTGCGGGCGCCGGGGTTGGGCTCGACTCACTCAGGTCGACTTGCTCGATGGGCGAGTCGAAGTCCTCGGTGTTTCGCTTGCTGCTTTTCTTGTCAAAAATTCCCATGGCGTTCCTGGTGACAATCGTATCCGTTCCCAGTGGCATCGTCAGCAATGGGGCGCGCAATCGAAAGTTCCTGCAGAGACCTACACGGGGGTACATGGCTTGTTTTGCGGTTGTGAGCCACGCATCTGCGAAGGGCTGCACAAGTGGCGTATCATTAGCCAGTCCGCGCATTGTGTCGCGAGGAATCCCGTATGAAGAAAACGCTTAGCAACACTCTATTTCTTGCACTTTTCCTAGGCGCTAGCGCCAGTTGCGGTCTGTTCTCGGGCGACGATCCGAAGGGCGATGAGACCGACGGGGGGATCGGAGGAGAGTGCTCAGAAGCAGACGATTGCGGAGCCGCCTTCGTCTGTGCAAGCGGAACTTGTCAGCTTGCTGGCTCGGTTGGCCTGGGTGGTTCGTGTTGGTCTACCGTCGATTGTGGTGACGAGTTGTTTTGCTCGCCACAAGGGGTTTGCGCGCCAGCAGGCTCCGGCGGCGAAGGCGATGTCTGCGCAACCGCCGCCGAGTGTGAGCGCGGGCTATCCTGCGAAGTCTTTGGCTTTGGTGGCCAATGCGCGCCATCGGGGCAGGCCGACATTGGCGATGCATGCGCCGCAAACAGTGATTGCGCAGCAGGACTCTCGTGCGGTCCCGAAGATACCTGCGGTCATCCATCGGTTGTGTACCCACCATTTACGGGCGTCGAGTGCGCCGATGATGAGACGGACTTCAAAGTGTATTTCGAAGCTCCGGGTGGCGCTGAGCCTCTGGCAGATTTCTATCGCTTGCCATTCCCCAATGATGCGCGCGTGAGTGCGAGCGGCGCGTTGGACATGAGCGACTTTCCTCGTCCTGGCCAAAACGTTCTCGGTGTCGACCTCGTCGATTTGTATGTCGATGCGCTTGTCGAAGACTTTGCAGGATTTTCCGCCGTCGCAGCTGTGTCGATGCGCTTTAGTAAGGAACTCGACTTCTCGAGCGTAAGTGGCGATTCGCTGCACTACATCGACATCACACCGGGCGCCGCCGAATACGGCAACGACCGGCAACGCAGCTGGGGGTACGGAACAGGCAAGCGTCTGTACCACTGCCAGCACTTCTTCAGCATAACCAGCGCAGCCCACGAACCACTGCTTCCAGGCCACACCTACGCTGCCTATTTGACGACCGATGTTCGCGCGGTCGATGGAACGGCGATTGCGCAGGATAGCGACTTCGCCGCCGTGCTCGCTGCGACGCCGCCTGCCGAGAACACGCTTGTTCGCGCTTGGGAGGCCTACACACCATTTCGCGACTACCTTGCGGATGGAACGATTGGTGTCGACGCAGCAACAGTTGCCGCCGCAGCGGTCTTCACGGTGCAAGAAACCACCGAGCGCGGAGAAGCGCTTGCCCAGTCGACCGAGTTAACTGCGTCACCGCTTCTCTCCGACCTAACGCTTTGCGATGGAACCAATGTCTCTCCCTGTGAGGACGCGACCGGGCGCGGCGCTTGCTCAGCTCCCAGTGCTGACTTCTTTGAGATCCACGGACGGTATAGCGTCCCGATCTATCAAGAGGGAACGGCCCCCTACGAGACCCCCGAAGACGGTGGTGGAATCTCGTTTGTTAACGGTGTGCCTCAGCAAGTCGCAACAGAAGATGTCTGCTTTGCACTTACGATTCCTAAGACCACGATGCCCGTTGGTGGCTGGCCCTTTAACGTATTTGGCCACGGTACTGGTGGCGCCTTTAACGGAGCTGTCAAAAGTGGTGTTGCTTCGGCGTTTGCAACTGCTGCAGAGCCGATGGCGATGTTCTCCTTTGACGGTGTCGTGCACGGCGAGCGTCGCAAGGACTCCACACGCGATTCCGACTCTCTCATGTTCAACGTCATCAACCCGCGTGCAGCGAGAGACAACAACTTGCAGGGCGCCGTCGATGTCATCCAGGCCTTGCGGGTTCCGGGCATTGGCGACGTAACGCTTCCCGGGGCAGGGCTCACACGTTTTGATGCCAGCCAAACCTTCTTCTCCGGCCACTCACAAGGGTCCAACGTTGGTATCCCAGCCATCGCCAGTTCCGACCTAGCCAGCGCAGCACTCTTCTCTGGAGCTGGCGCGCACCTCACTCGTGGCATTTTGACAAAGACCAGCCCGGTCAACGCAAAGGCCTCGCTCGAGTTCATCATCGGTGAGGACTTGGGTACGAGTCATCCGGTGATGGTTGTATGGCAGACCTTCTTTGACTCGGTGGACACGCTGCACTACGCGCCGCTTCTTGTGAAGAGGCCGCCAGCGGGACTCACCTCGAAGCACGTCTACATGTCTTGGGGCGAAAACGACACCTTCTCGCCGCAGCCCACGTTGGAAGTCATGGCTCGCGCGATTGGATTGCCGGTTGCGGATCCGGTTATCGAAGATTTGGATTCGGGGTTGGTGAGTCGTCCCGTATCGCTCAACGTCACCGGAGGCGACGGCCAAACCAGAACTGCCGCGTGCTTTCAGTATCCTTCTGAAGGGTTTGATGGGCACTTCGCAGCATTGCGCGACCCACAGGCGATACGCGATTGGCTGGAGTTCTTTGCCACCAGCATTGCATCGGGCACGCCGACAATCGGCCCGGTTCAATAGGCGAGGGCGGCGGGCGAAGAAGTAGCCTGGCGAAGGAAGGGCGAGGCTGCTTCTATCTGGCGTTTGACTCCACGACTCGGGTCAGCACCAAGGTACGCAGCCTTGGGTTGGGCATTGAGCCAAGGCGACGGCGCGCAAAACGTTCTGGGAGTTGTTCTGGAACCGGCTAGCGGATCCAGAATTCGTCAACGTTGAGGTGGCCCCATGAGCCGTCGTCTTCGTCGATGAGTGCGATGGTTGCGGTCTTGCCCATGGACGCTGCCAGGTTCCACGTCACATCTTCCATACGCTCGCTATTGGTGCCGGTCGCAGTCTTCATGACCTCACCATCGATATGTAACTCGACTCGGAGATGTTCTGAGTTGCCGCCAGAAATGCGGAAGCTGAGGCTTGAGCCGTCGATCAAGAAGGGGGGCGAGCGAAGCGTTCCGACCGCTTTATCGCCGCCGTGGAAACTGCTCAAGTAGAAGCGGCCGCCGTACCTTCGAACAGGGCCTTGCTTGGTGAGTGGGCGGGAAACGGCTCGGCGTCCCCACGCGGTCGCTTTCTTGCCGCCTTCGGACGTCCACCCAGCTGTGCGCCCATCTTCGAAGTTCCAGAGAACACGGGTGCCGTCGGGTACCTTTAGCGGCTTGTTTGGAACCCAAATCGAGCGCGGCACAAGAGTCGAGACTTCGGAGTTCCACACGGCACCTGCACCCGTGAAAACGTGGGGCGATGCCGTGGACGGCAAGTAATCGTCCATACGGTAGTACCTGTGCATTGCGCGAAGCTCACGGCCGACCGGGCGATTGTCGAAAACAATGGCGCCAAACTGATGCGTTTTGAGCGCTTGGTCGAGGCCTTTGATGTCCCAGACCTTGCCTGTGCTCATGTCGCGGAGACCCATCAAATGGACCTTCGTATCCTTGCCAGCCAAACGCGCATACCAGGGGTGGTACGGAATAAAGACGTCGCCTTCGACTTGCCGAAGGGTGTGCACAAGTTGATGCCCCGCTTGGTACTCCGCTTCGGAAGGAATGAACTTGCTTGGGCTCCAAGTGGAGAGCGCCAATTGTGTGGCCAGAAGAAAACCGGCAGCCATGCCGGCGCGACGAGGCCAAACCGCTGCTGTGAGGGAGGCATCTGCGACCCAGATTGCGATGCAGCCTGCGATGCTTGGAACCGCGAGCCCGGCGCATAGAGCACCAAAGAGCATGGCGGGGATATAGGCATTGAAGTGAGCGAATTCGGTGCCCCAGCCAATGGCTCCGACAACGACGGCAACAGCAAAGACCGGCGTCCATAGCGCGAGCCCTCGGGCAGCAGCCGGCAGACGACGCTTGGCTAGCAAGGTGACAAGCATCAGAAGAACACCGATCGCAATCACCGCGGTCATCAGTGGGAAGTGCCACAGCATGTTGCCGAAGCTCTTGTAAAACCTATCCATGTTGAAGTCGTGGTGCTGATGCGTCTCGTAGATGTAGACCCAGAACCACTGGCCACTCATCTTGTTGAGAAGCCATGTGCCACCTAGGCCCAGAAGCCCGGTAACGCCCACGTAGATGGGGATTCGGCGCCAGTTAAGGGCCAAGACCATAAACCCACCGGTTGCCACAAAGAGGATTCCGGTTTGCTTTGCGAAGAACGAGAGGCCGAGGAGGGCGGCGGCGCAAGCGAGTTTTGCCACGCCTTCGAGGCCCGGATCTCGCGCCCAATTGCGCAGGCCCCACAGCCCACCGACCACCATGAGCATGAAGAGGGAGTCGGCGCGAACCAAGTCGTACCAGCCTTCGACCCAGGGATAGGTGGCGGCAAAGAATCCGATGGCGCACATGCCACCCACCATCGAGAGCTTTCGGGTGCTGGCGTCGGATTCGCGACGCACCATCAAGACGAGCAGTAGGCAGATGCCAAACGTTGCGGCGATCGAAAGCGCGCGCCCCACCCAGTAGCTGATGCCAAAGAACGGACTGAGCATGCCGATTAGGCCGGGGTAGAGTGGTGTGTAGAGAAACGGAATGAACTCGACGGAGGGCTCAACGTAGATACCGGAGCCGTCGGCGATGCGTTGGGCGTGGGTTAACAGGCCGCCCTCCATCCACTCCAGGTCGTAGGGATATCCAATGCGACCAAACATGGCGATGCACAGGAGGAGCAAGTGACCAAGGCCTGGCAATAGCAGAAGCCAAAGACCGAGACGCGACCATCGGCTCGCCGGAACCGACGCCGTAGCGGCTGCAGATGTTTGCGATCGAAGACTCAAGGAATCACCTCAATGTTGGCGACGTTGACTCTGCGATCCACGACCTGGAATCCATCGGCGCGCACCTTCATGCGATCGTTGCCACGGTAGACTCCGAACCACAAGTCGTAGCGCCCGAGGGGCTGGTTCTTTGCCGTGCTCACAGGCTGACCATAGCGAATGAACTGGCCCTTGCTCCACCATGAGAAGGGACGTGGTGGTTTGTGGTCCGCCGTAAACCGCCCTCCTTTCGCACCTGAACCAGGGCTTTTTTCGAAGTGGGCAAAGACCTTCCAGCCTTTTGGGGGCCTAGCGCCCGCTTTCCACGTGAGTTCGAGGGTTGTCGACTCTCCTCGGCGAATGGTCTTTGGCAGGGAAACCTGGAGAAGTGAGATCGCATCGCCAAACTCCACCTGAATCGGTGCTTCGAGTTGTGGAACGCCGGTTAGCAACGCCTCGGTCGCGCCTTCGGGAATTTCTGAGTAGTCGTACCAAGTCTCAAGTGCTTCGCGGGCGCCAGCGCATTCACCGGGTGTATTGATGATGTCCTTGGTTTCCATCGGGTCTGTGTCAACTCGGTAAAGTTCCCAGCTGCGACTTGGTGAGACGTTGTAGAGCACGTGACACTTGCTGCTGGCAGCGCCGCGGTACTCGTTGTTGTTCTCGTAGCTCAGTTGCTGAAATACGTAACGCTCTTGCGCTGGATCTTCTGAGCCCGAAATCACACCCAAGAGTGAACGGCCAAGCATCTCACGCGAGCTTTTTGCTCCGGCCAAGTTGGCGAGTGTTGGCAAGACATCCACGTGCGAAGCGGGCATCTCAACAACACTGGGAACCGTGCCGGGAACGCGAATCAGCAGGGGCACCTTGGTTTGCGCTGCATAGAGGTGATAGCCGTGCAGATCGATGCCGTGCTCCCCAAAGCCTTCTCCGTGGTCGCCCGTGAGAACGATAATTGTCTTCTCGTAAAGGCCACGCGCCTTGAGGTCGTCGACTACGCGGCCAATGTGTTTGTCAGTATAGGCAATCTCGTGATCGTACGCGCCGAGTGCACCGTCGCCGAATTCGGGGGTGCCTGGGTGTTTTTCGTAGTCGTAGTGTGGGTCGTAGTAGTGAACCCATAAGAAGAATCGCTCGTGAGCATGAGAGTCGATGTACTCAATCGCTTTGTCGGATTGCTCCTTTGACGACGACCCACTGGTCTTCGCCGGACCTTTGCCGCGCACGGCTTTATGCAACCGTTTGTTGGTATTGTCGTAGTGATCAAAGCCTTGGTTCATCTTGCGATGCGCATCGAAGTACCAGTAGTTGAGGATCGCCCCTGTGTGCATGCCGGCCTCTTGCATGAGTTCTGCGATCGTTGTGTTGTCTTCGCTCAGGCCTGGCCATTGGCCTGGAATCGTCCGGTAGCGCACATTTAGTGGATGGCGGCCGGTTAGGAGCGCCGGAATCGAATACCGAGTGGACGGGGCATGTGCCCAACCATTCGCAAAGAGCGTGCCTTCCTTGGCAAGTGCGTCGATGTTTGGAGTGGTGTTGCGCTTGTAGCCGTACGCCCCAAGATGGTCAGCACGAATGGTGTCGATGGTTAGAAAGAGAACGTTGAAGTCTTTGGGGAGCGCGGGCGGGACAGCTGCAAAGTGCGTCGCCCCCGGAGCGCGCTCGGTGACGTCACCTCGGAGGCAATTATTGTCGATACCATCAAAGGGAATTTCGTCGGCTCGGGGATGCACCTCGGGGTCGCTATCGTCGCAGTCGCCGCCGCCAAGCCACCGGCTTGAGCCATCGCGGTCCCAGTCTCCAAGGCGGCGATAGACTTGGGCCAAAGGCTCGCTAAGCCCTGCATGCATGCCCTGAGCTTTCTGTACGGACTCTGGCTGCCCACTCACAACAACGCCGGCGAATAGCAGAGGGAGGGCCAGCACGCCTGCCCAACTAGGGATCCGCGCCGCGGTCGAGCGAAGCGGATTGCGCAAGGCATGTGCTGTGGCTAGCAGAACCGCCGCAACAACAAAGGGGCGGAGAGGCAAGAGCTTGAGTGTCTTCCACCAAAGCAGCGTACCCACGACGAGTGCTACCGCGAGGCCAGCGCCTGCAACGATTGCGGGAGTTCGTGGCGAGGAGAATCTCCGAAGTGGTGCATCTAGAACGCGAGCCAGAAAAACACCTAGGGTGATCGCGAGGGTTGGCGCAAGCACGGCGAGTGCCATGCTCTGACTAATCACAAGGGGTGTTCTCTCGCCTGCGCTGCCAACGGCAATCTTGAACGCAACGGCAAGGCTTGCAGCTGCAAAGGGCAGGGCGGTTAGAACCAGCGGCAGGGCCAAGGCGCGCTCTCGGCCGCGGTCCAGCGTCGGAAGAATGAGTGGCAGCAGAGCCGAGATAAGGAGAAGGCCTGTGATGGCGACTAGGGGCAGTGCTAGAGCACTCTTGGGAACTCCCACCAAGCGAGCTCGCCAGGCCAGATACACCACGAGCAACGAAATGACGGTGGCCGCTGCGCCAACCGCAAGTGCGATACGCGGAGAGTGCCGCCTGGCCTCTGAAACGGATCGCAATCCTCGTTCTACGACGGCGGCGAGCAGCAGCGAGCCAACGATTGCCACTGCCACAAATGCCAAGGCAACCATCATCGACGACGCGATGACTAGAGGCGGATGCTTTCGCAGTGCAAGGTTTTGATAGGCAATGAGGTAGCCACTAAGGCTCGCGAGTACAATAAGAGGGGGCGAGGCAAGAGCCAGTGACAGCGATGAGGTTGGCCGATTCGTTCCGCGTAGGATAGCCGTCCAGATTTGCGGAGCAGCGCTCTTGCCAAGCATCGCACCAACAAGGCCAATGCCGGCCCCAGCGACTCCCATTGCAAGGCTGTAACTGAGGGCCAGGTGAAGCAAGAGTGTGAGTTTGCCTCCAAGGCTCGGAAGGTATTGGCCGAGGGCACCGAAGCTCCAGAGGCCGTCCATGATCCCCGTCGCTACACCGGCGGCGGCGCCTGCGAGGGCGCCCCCGAGGATCGCTTTGGACACACTGGACATGAGAGCGGAGACTAACCGGCAAGCCTTGCAAGTCAATGTAGGTAGAGGTGGCAATTCGGCCCTCCGAAGTTCCGGCTCACGCGCTCTCGTGATAACAGTGGAGGGCCAATGCTCGCGCCCGCCAAAGTCGCCCTCGCCAAGCGCTATCTGCCGCTATTCGGCGCGTTTGCGATCCTGATTTGGCATTCCCTGCAGTTCAACTTCGTCACGGACGACGCCTACATTTCTTTTGTCTATTCGCACAATTTTGCGGAGCATGGGCAGCTGGTTTTCAACCCCGGGGAGATACCGGTGGAGGGCTACACAAACTTCTTGTGGACCTTCTTGCTCGGCATCCTCATGGTCGTAGGGCTGCCACCCGAGATCATGTCCCTGGTCTTGGGAACGGCGTTTGCCCTGGCGACGATGACGGTGGTGATGCGCCTCGTCGAACATGTGTCAAAGGAGCGCAGCGCTTGGGACTACCTCGCGCCCGCACTTCTGGCCTGCTCCTCCGGATACGCTTGTTGGTCGTCGGGGGGGCTCGAAACCCAGATGTTCACGTTCTTTGTGACGCTCGCCATCTACGCGTACGTGCGTGCGGACGGCGAGACTCGCTTTTATCGCCTTCTAGGTATTTCTCTGGCCCTCGCCGCCATGACTCGTCCCGAAGGCTTGCTCATTACGGCGCTTGTTGGCGGGCATCGCCTCCTCGTAAATGTGATTCGGGACAGGCGACTTGTGCCGCATCGAGGCGAACTCACCTGCATGGCGGCGTTTCTTCTGTGCTGGGCGCCGTGGTTTGCGTGGCGCTGGTGGTACTACGGCCACTTCTTTCCCAACACCTACTACGTAAAAGCTGCTGGCAAGGCATCGCCAACGTATGCCGAAAAAATGCACGCCAACGGTCGCTACTACGTTTGGCAGTGGCTGCAACACTCCAAGGTACTCTACGCGGCACCACTGATCCTTGTGGGGTTGGCCGTCGCAAAACCCAGAACCTCACGCTTCGTCTTTGGAACGTTGGCGCTGCTGGTAATGGCGGTCTACTTGTTCTACGTCATGCGGGTCGGTGGCGACTTCATGGGGCTACATCGATTTGTCATGCCGCTCTTTGTTCTTGCAGCGCTTGGCACCGCACTTGGGCTGCGACGCATCGTTGAGCTGTTGCCTGCTACGCTTCGCAACAAGGTGGGCGCCGGCTTGGCGCTCGTGCTCGTCGTAGTTTTTGCGCGCTCGCAGTACCAATTGACGAGCGAATCGGTTCGCTGGGGCAATTGGAAGTCAGATCGCGGAATCGACACGCCGGCCTATCTGGCGCTCTATGCCCACGACCGCCGGCTCATTGGGGAGCACATGCGGCAGTGCTTTGTTCCCGAAGACTTCTCAATCTTTGGCGGCGTCGGCGCCAAGCCCTATCACGCAGAAACGAAGGGCATCGATGTCTTTGGATTGGTTTCTGATGTCGTCGCACACGAGGTTCCGCGAACTCGCCCACGGGCTGGCCACAACAAGTGGGCGCCGGATTCGCTGCTTTTAAAGACGTACGAGCCGAGCTTCGTATTTCACTGCTACAGCTTGCATGGCGACCCCAAAACGCCTCGCATCAATTGTCGAGGGAATTTCTGGCAACGCAATGGCTACGAGCAGGTGACGTTGCATGTACCCGGTTTGCGCGAGCGTGGCGAGTACTACACGTTCTTTGTCGCCAAGGACCGAGTGTCGTCCTTTCGCGAAACGTGTCCAGGCGTCGTCGAGTGAACAACAAGCGAGCGATAGGTCTGTGCCTCGCCTTCGTCGCCGCTGTGCTCCTAGCGCGAGCTCTACTCGTATCGGCGCCTCATGAGGTGCTCTCTCATGCGGAGGTGGACGGGCAACAACACTACAGCGGTAGTTGGCATTTCCCCCGCGGTGGTCCTTACGTCCTTGGGTATGAGGCCAATGAGAAGACCAAGCTCTTCATCGACGAGCGTTTGGTCTTGCAGGGCAGCGGAGAACAGAAGAAACGCATCGTCTATCAAGCGGGTGACTACAAAGTCCGTGTTGAGACCACCGGCGAGTTTCGCTTGCTCTGGCATCCGCCGGGGCGCCGAGGTCCTCTGGAGTATGTCTCGTCGTCGTCACTATCGCCAAACCTTGAGTCGCCAACGTTCACACGCCCCGGAACCGCGATCGTTGATGGCATTTGCATCGTTTCGATCCTTCTCAGTGTTTTTCTGTGCATCGGCTATGTGTCGCGAGAGGCGATTCGAGCGTGCGACCGACGGACATGGCAGGCCATTGCCGCAGTGTTCATTGGCGCGCTCGCAGTCCGCCTGCTCGGGCTTGGCGACCAGGGGCAAACCTGGGATGAGGACGTAAACTGGTCTGCGGGGCGCAATTACATTACGAACATCTTGTCGCTCGATTTCTCGCAAGATGCGTGGCGCTGGAACTTCCAACATCCGCCCGTAATGAAATACCTGGCTGGAATTGGCGCACAGTTCAGCGACGGCTACGGGCCCAGTCGGGCCATATCCGCCATTCTCGTTGCGGTAGCGTGCGGCCTCCTCGTCCCGATCGGACAGCGCCTGTTTCGCCTTCGGGTAGGGATTCTTGCCGGCGTACTAGCAGCGCTCACACCGCACCTAATCGCGCACGGGCAGGTCGTTGGTCACGAAGCGGTCACCGTGTTTTTCTGGGCATTGGCTCCATGGCTCGCGCTTCGGGCCCACGACAAAAGCGACGATGCCTATAGCCTCCACAAGCGGTTCGCAGTACTCGGAATTGTTCTGGGGTTGGCGGTTTTTTCTCGATACATCAATGGGCTCTTGGCACCGCTCATCGGGCTGATACTCCTGGTGCAGTCTCCTGCGGAAGCACGAAAGCGAACCATCGGCTTGGGGCTGGGCATAATCCCTCTTGTCGCCGTTCTCACCTGCTTGGCGGTTTGGCCGCGCCTTTGGTCGGAGCCGATTCTTCATCTGCAAGAGAGTTGGGCAAAGCTCAAGCAACCGCATGGCGCCGAGCCCTATCTGGGCGTCATGACGGAACACCCTGGGCGTTCGTACTTCTTTGTCTACCTCTGGGCGACGGCGCCGATCGGTCTCTTGGCATTCGCAAAATTGTGGCTCTTGCGCGGAGCTCTGTGGCGCGAGCGTGGATCTCTCGTGCTCGCAATCTGGCTCTTAGTTCCAATGGTCGTAACGTTCTCTCCTGTGCGCCAAGACGGGGTTCGCTACATCATGCCCTCGGTTCTTGCCCTGTCCCTTGCAGCAGCGGCAGGCCTCGATTTCGTCGCAAGACGTGCGTGGCACCGACACCTGTTTCTGGGGCTCGCGTCGACGCTCACGGTGTACTTGTGCGTGGTCTGCATACGAATTCAACCGTTCTATCTCGACTACTACGGTGAGCAGGTCGGCGGAGCGTCTTCGGTTGCAAAGCAACGGAGATTTGAAATCGCCTGGTGGGGCGAGGGCATGAACGAAGCTCTCGACTATGTCAATCGCCATGCCAAGCCAGGAGCAAGGGTGTACAAACGGTGTTTTGAGCCAGGCCACCTCGCATGGCTTCGAGGTGATCTATGGCCGGCAGAGGCGCGGCGACCCGAAGAGGCGGAGTGGTTTCTCGTGTACCAACCAACGGTGCGCAACTGTCCGATACCGGGCGACGCGTCGCTGGTCTTTGAGTCCAGCGCTCAGGGGGCGCCTCTCTCTCGCGTTTATCAGCGCAAATTGCCTACGCCTCGCTAGCCCGCTCGGTTGGCGTGCCAGCGGGACGCCTTAAAGGGCTAAGAAAAGTTCTATGTACGCCTGCGCGCTAGCTGAACCTTAGAAGCTTGGGTTGGCACCGCGATGAAACTTGCGGTGCCAAGAGGCTTGCACCGCGCTGCTCGCTTTAGGAGCGGCCGCAGCGCTTCCCACGACGCGGAAGCTTTGCGTGCAAACCGGAGTCTTGCCAGTAAAGTACTCAGCAACAAAGACGGCTTGCAGCTCGCCATCCGAGACCCGTCCATTGAGTCCGTAGCGCACGTCCATGCCGTTGCTTGTTCCCTTGGATTCCGCCCTGAGCTTGCCGCGCTTGCCAGCTTTGCCCGTAAGGGGAGGCAAGGCATCAATGCGCACCGTGATCGTGCGGTCCTTGGTTGCGATGCTCAGGCTCGCCTTGGAAAGGTCGAGACCCTTGTCGCAGTTGTCGACGACCTTAGTGAACTTGGCTTTGAAGGTTCCCGCTTCTTGCGCAAGCGCTGGGCTTGCAACCGCTAGGCAGAGTACGGCGACACTGCTGGTGATGGTTTTGCGTAGAATTGACATATGCGAGCCTTCCTTGGTCCTAGTTTGACCGACCTTTGCCAGCCAGATTCACATTCCGGCGGACAAAGCCGCTTTGTTGTTTTATTACAGCAGCTTACGTTAGTCGAATCGATAGCGCTCTGAGGTCGCTGTGGCTCCAAATCCCTGCTTGCTGGCACCACCTGGCACAAAGAGCGTCTTGTCGATCCCGGCAGCACCCATGCCGTGGCGAGGGAAGGGCATGTCGGGAAGCGAACTCCAGCTGTCGAGAACAGGGTCGTACATCTCAGCTTGCGGGAAGACTCCATTGCCCGCTGCCGCGTTGCCTTCTCCGCCAACGACAATGATCTTGCCCTCGACCACACCCGCAGCTGCCCCGCCACGTGCCGTTGGCATGGGCGCTCGGGCTTGCCACTGGGAGTCGCCAATCGAAAACGAAACAACCGTGTCTTTGATGGAATTGATTCCTCCATCACGGCCGCCAATCGCATAGAGAACACCATCTACCGTAGCGCCAACAAGGTGGTCGGTTGGCTCAGGCAACGCAGGTAGTTCGGTCTCCCAAGACCCCGATTCGATATCGTAGGCAATCACATCGGCGACAGCGTCTCCTCGAAGTCCACCAGCCAGAACAATTCTGTTGCCAAGCACACCCATCGCCGCCGACCCTCGTTCGCTTCCGACTGGAATTGAGGCGAGACTCGACCACGTGTCGGCTTCGGGCTCGTAGACAAAGCAATCGCCGACAGCGACGAAACTAAAGCCACTAAGCTGCATGGCACCCAAGACGTATAGAGAGCCGTTTGCTCCAATCACGTTTGCGTGGTGCACCGCGATTGGCAGTGGCGCGGCCTGCGTCCAAGCGTCGGTGGTTGGATTGTAGACCTGCACACGCGAACTGATCTGGAGGGATTCGTCGAAGCCGCCAACAAGGTAGAGCTTGCCATCGAGGGCAGTGACACCCGTTTCCTGGATGGGGCCGCCACCGACATCCGCCATTTGATGCCAGCCCGTGCGTAAGTCCGCGTCGCTACCAGAAGTGCTAGCGGCGTCCGCCAATGGTGCAGCGTCGTACACACCTTGCTCCTCAGAATCCGAGCACTGAAGACTCACAACGACGACGGCGGGAATGAGGAGTAAGCGGGCCAGAGACACGGCCTGAGTATGCCACGGCGAAATCGTTGCCTATGCAATCGTGCGCAAGATGTGGCCCTTGCTGCCTTCAGGGCGAGCCTCAAGCTTGGGTGCGGCCTCGCCAGCCTGCTCAATAAGGCTGACCGCTGCTTCCCCTTCTTGGCGCTGCACGCTCAAGGATTGCTTGTACAGGCGGACGGTATAGGGTTGTCGAGAGATACGCTGGCGGGATTCATGGTGTCCCCGAGTGGTTCGGACATGCCAGGCCGCGCTGAAGGGCAAGAACGCTAGGGAATCGCAAATCCCTCGGCCCGTAGGAGCCGACACAGCGCCATCATTGGCATGCCGGTGATGGCTGTGAAATCGTCGCCCTCAATGGTTTGAAAGAGGCTGATACCCAGGCTCTCGATTTTGTAGCTACCGCAACAGTCGAGTGGCTGGTCGGCCTGCACGTATCGGCGGAGTTCGTCTGGCTCGAGGGCTCGCATGTGCATGTGATGCACATCCACAGCGGTTTGCACGGTGCCATCGGGCCGGTGGATCGCAATTGCCGTGTGTAAGCGATGACATCGACCGCTGAGTACGCGGAGTTGCTCAACCGCTCGCTCCTCGGTGCCTGGCTTGTGCAAAGGCTCGCCGTCGAGTTCCGCAATTTGATCCGAGCCAATGATATGCGCATTGGGGAATTGCTCTGCCAACGAGGCTGCCTTGGCTTGAGCAAGTGCCATGGCGTGATCCTGCAGTTTGGCTGATAAGGGAACACTGCGCTCATCGCATTTGTGGGCCGCTGCTGTATAGGGAAGCCGAAGGCGGTCCAGTAGGACTCGTCTGTACGGGGATTCCGACGCCAAGACTAGTGTCTGATTCATTGACATTGATTTTGCTCAGTCGGTGTTGCGCCTTCGGTTCATCGTTCTTCAGGCCTCGCCAGAAGACGAACTCCCTTCGCAAGGGAAATCCAATTCCAATGGCCTAGACACAAGCTCACCCACTATTTTCTCGTCTTCTTGTTTCGGCTACGGGTCGAACCTCGATGCACAGCCTTCTCGGTCTTTCTCTTAACCGAAGATGTTGTGCGAGTCTCACTTGCGATCAGTTGGTAGTTCTTAAGACGACTCGATTCAATGACGCCGCGAACGGCGCACCCTGGCTCTCGCATGTGGGCGCAGTTTCGAAACTGACACTCCTGCGCAAGTTCCAAGATGTCAGTGAACGCCTGCTGTTGTTCGTCCTTGTCGCCGCTAAGCTGGAGTTCGCGCATGCCTGGGGTGTCAATCAAGACGCCGCGCTCTTCGGGCAAGACGACAAGTTCGCGGCGTGTTGTGGTGTGCCTGCCTTTCGCGTCCTGTTCTCGAATCGCGGCAGTGGCAAACTTGTCTTCATGCATCAGCGCATTGGCGAGTGTCGACTTGCCGACGCCAGAAGAGCCAACTAGGGCGAGGGTGATACCGGGCCCCAGCAAAGGTTCTAGGGTCTCAACACCTTCGCCTGTCGGGGTTGCGACCATGACAATTGGAGTGTCACCGGCAACCGTTGCCAGCTCATCGCGATAGGGTTGCGCGTCCTCACAAAGGTCGATCTTCGTGAGCACAAGGGCAGGGCGCGCGCCGCTTTGGGAAACCGCGCTGAGATACCGCTCGATGCGTCGAATGTTAAATTCCGCGTTGCATGAGGTCACAATCAACACACGGTCGATATTGGCCGAAATGACCTGTAGTTTGCCTCGTGGACTGATTCGCTGAAATGCGGTGCGTCTCCGAAAGACGTGACAGATAGGGCCGTCGGGGACTGCGGCTACCCAGTCGCCCGCAGCTGGGCGCGGACCTCCACTATTGGCCTCTTGAAGCAGGTTGCCTGTGAGGTGCGCGTCCCGAATCCCAGAAGGACCAACGACGGTGTAGCGGTCCTGATGCTCGATCGAAACGCGCATCGGGACGGCCGTTGTTTCTGAGACGTCACCGAGCTGTTCTTGAAAGAAGTCGGTCCATCCCAATTCAGCCAGAGAGGGCACTGCAGCTACTTCTTTTGCGCAGAGCGTATTTTGCTTCGCAGTCGAAGCAAGCTCTGGTGATACACCGGCTGAATGCTCGAATCGCGCAACAGGCGAGTGAACGAGATTGCATTGTAGTCTCGTCGCAGCGGCGCGTAGGCCGTTTTGCCCTTGGAGTCTTCCAACCGATCGAGAGCATTGCCAACCGCGCTGTACAGCTGCTTTGTGTCAGCGAGCGTAGCGGCAGCTTTTGGGGGCGACTGACTTCCCTGCGTCTTGTTGTTGCGGTTCTTTCGATTGGTATTCTTGCGATTCGTGTTCTTACGATTCGTGTTTTTCTTAGTCTTGTCGACGTCTGGTGCTGTATCCGGTGTCGTGTCTGGTGTTACCGGTGGTGTCTCATCAACCTTTGTTGTCTCCGGAGTTCCAACTCCTTGAGGCTCTGTTTCCAGGGGGGCTGGCGGTGTTTCTCCTGCGGGCACAACATCACCAGAGGGCGAAGCGTCGGGATCAACGACCTCAACTGCAGCCACAGAGACAGGCTCGTCTTTACCGCCAGAGAAGCCAATGGCCGCTGCGGCTAGGACGGCCACGGCGCCAAGTCCGATAAATATGATGGCTTTGCGAGAGGTCGTTGGGGGAAGGGCGTGGAACTCGCTACTTCCAACCATTTCGGTGGTCATCGGAGTGGCGGGAGCTCCAGCAAACCCCGGTGAGCTCTGGCCAGCGTCGCTAAGTTGAGAAAAATCCCCCGAGGCTGGCAGCGGCGCTGGAATCGGTGTCGGAGTTCCCCAATCGGCGCTGGCCTCAACAAGCCCTAGGCCCTGCAAGTCGGTCAAAACCTCTTTGGCGCTCTGGTAGCGCTCATTGGGTTGCTTGGCTGTGAGCTTGTGAATAATTGCTTCGAGTTGCGGTGAGACGACAACACCACTGCGCTCGAGAATGGCGGGGATAGGTTCGTAAAGATTCTTACGAGCCATGTCCAACGGTGTTCCCTCAAAGGGCAGCACCCCAGAGAGCATCTGATACCCAACAATTCCGAGGCTGAAAAGGTCGGTCCGATGATCGACAACGTCGCCACTCGCTTGCTCGGGGGCCATCACGGCTGGAGTTCCCATGACCATGCCATTCGAGGTCAGCATGGTGCTAGAGGGGCTGTCCTCGGTGATCATGCAGATGCCAAAGTCCACGATTTTGGGAACTTCCTGCTCCTCCTCGGTGACCATGATGACGTTCTCACCCTTGAAGTCGCGGTGAACGAGGCCTTGGCTGTGAGCGTGGGCAAGCCCTTTCGCGAGTTTGGCGAGAATCTTGACGGCGCGGTCGGGCGCCATTGGCGCCTCGCGGATCATTAGTTCTGCAAGCGCTTCGCCCGCAGCCAAATCCATCACCAGGTACAGCAAGCCGCCGGCAGTTTCGCCGAAGTCCACAACGGAAATTACGTTCGCGTGACTGAGCCGACTAACCGCTTCCGCCTCACGTGCAAAGCGCGAACGCATTCGACTGTCGCCGGCGTGGTCGCCAAAGAGAATCTTGATGGCGTAGTTGCGGCTCATGCGGGTGTGCTTGGCTCGGTAAACCCGACCCATGCCGCCCTCGCCAATGCACTCTTCGATTACGTAGCGTCCATCGAGAGTTGTGCCGACCAGAGGATCGCCATCCAATTCCGCGAGCACATTTCCATCGAGCGGGCACCGAGAAAACGGAGTCCGGAACACGGCATTACATACCGGGCAGTAGTGGCGTTGTTCCGCCGCACTCAAGCTAGAAACGGCCTCCGTAGCTAAGTTGTAGGGAATCGGAGCCAACGTTGAAACCCACAGGGCTCGGCGCAGGTGCTTCTTCGCCATCCGCGCTCAGGTACATGTACAAGCCCGCAGAGAGCGCAGCGGTTCCAAGCCCGCCCAACACGATGTCAATTGCAACGTCACGCCCACGTGTGCAGGTTTCGCTGGCAGGGCAATCAAACGACCAATCCCGGTCAATGAGCTGGTAGCCGCCGTATCCAACCCACCCGGCGACAAGCGCTCCACCGCCGTACATGAGCAGTTTCGCAGTGCCGGTATCGCTCTTCGATTTGGGCGTCAGAAGACTTCCTCCGCCTCCAGTGTTGCCGTTTCCCTCTGGAGGCTTCGTGACGTCTGGCGGCGTGACAACCGTGTTCGTCGCCCTCGCTTCGACACCCGGCAACAACTCCTTCGCTTTTGCGGTGAAGGCTGCGCGCATTGCAGCATCCGTGTCTGCCGTTGTGATTCCAGGGCGCAGCGCCGTTTCACCGGTGGAAACGTCCACCCAGGTCGCTTCGATTTTGAGTTCGTCACCAACGCCAACGATGATCAACATGAGCAGCTGATCCACCTCAAGTGCTTTGCCAGCTGAGACCAAGCAGCTTGACTCACCCAGACATGTCTCGCTTCGAGCAGCCTCAGGCAAGCGCGCTTGCGCATCGGGGCCAGCCAGTACTTGTGCACTAAGAGTTTCTCGTAGTGCATTGCCAAGTGCTGCACTCACTCTTGGTCCTACGTGAGGTTGTGCGTTGATGACCGCTGAAACGGTCACACCGATCTTTGTCTCACCATCCTGCGCATGCGCGAGATTGGTGGCCAGAGGGACCAGGCCAAAAGAGAGAACTAAGACTATCGTTCGAAGGGCTAGTTTGCGCATAGCATCCGTCGGCTCAAGGGGAGGGCCGCTGTTCTTATTAGTATAGCCGCTTTCGCCAACGCGCTCACCTTCACATGCCAGGCATACTGCGGATTTTGCTAATGCCCACATCGTCTCCTCGCACCACACACCGTGCGCCGCCCCAGATTTGAACCCCCAAACGCAAAGGGCACCGCCTTGCGATGCCCCTTTTTGGAGCGTCCGAATTCTTAGGAGAACGGAAGCCCTTATGTAAGCCGCCTAGCTAGGGAGCTGCAGTTCCACAGCCACTGCAGAATTTGCCATCGACAGCACCACCACAGTTGCTGCAGAACTTTGGTCCTGCGACTGCGAGACTATTGCCACATTCTGCACAGAACTTTCCCTGTGGAACGCTCGCGTTGCAGCCGGTGCAGTTCACCATGTCGGCAGTCATTCCGGTTGCAGGGGTATTCGGCACAGGCGCTTGCCCTTGCGGGGCTTGCTGGCCACCCGGGTTCTGGAACGTGTTCATCATTTGGCCCGCCATCGCGAAGCCAAGACCAAGCCCGGCACCTTGCAGACCTCCGCCTCCGCCTCCACCGCCACCGCCTTTAGCCATGCCTTCGCCAGCGCTCACCATCATGTCGGCCTGAGCCATTTGTTGGTAGCCCTGAAGACCGCCAGCCATGTTGATGTACGAAGCTTTTTCGTAGAACTTGTTGAGTCGCTCCTCGTCCTTCTCGCCCATCGCGATATGGAAATCACCAAATCGAACGATCTCGATTCCGTAGGATTCAACGTGGCTTCGCAAGCCAACGATGGCTTCGGATTCAATCTCTTCGGTGTAGGCACCCGAGGTGACGTCGGTAAGAGGCCACTTCTTCTTTACACAGAGTTCCGCAATGTCATCTTTGATGACTTTCAGAACGAGTTGGCGAAACCACTGCAAGAAGCCGTTTCCTTCGGCCTTCTGCATACCGACCATCCCAAGCACAAGCTTTGGTGGGTCGATGACTCGCGCGGAGAACGTGCCGTGAACCATAAGGTTCGCAAGCAAGCCACTTTGCGCGTCGCGAATTTTGCCGATCTGGCCGCCGAACTTGATGGCAGTCATCTCACGGGTGTTGACCCAGAAAACTTCTGCAATGAATACGTTGCCGCCCGTGAACTTATCGACGAGCTGGCCTAGGAACGGGATATTGCCCGAATCTAGAGTGTGACGACCTGCTGGGAACTGGCCCATGAATTTGCCGTCTCGGAAGAACAGCGCAAGTTCGTCGGCATCAACAGTTAGTTGTGCCTTCATCGGGATGGTTTGATCCGGATGCTTATAGATGATGTCGCTTTTGTGAGCGTCAGGGCGCGCGATGGCCATCTCCTTGACGCCATCTTTTACGAAGCTAAAAATTCCCATACTTAGGCTCCTCGGTCGTGAGGTGAAAGCATAGCAGATGGCAGGCCGTTCTACCCATGGGCGATGCCGATCCTCTTTCCATTTGAGGCGCTATAAGGCGGCTTCACTCCTGCTCAAGGTGTAGCAAAGCTGTCTACACTTCTGCCGTGTTCGCTCGCGCACTCCTATGCCTCGGCCTTGTCGGTGCATGCAGTCGTCCGATTGCCAGGGCGCGCACAAGCGCCATTGAACCGCCCTCTGTGCATGAATTGGACGCGCGCGATCGGCTTGCAAAAAAGCGCTGTAGCGGCAGCTTGGCCTACATTCCGCTCGTAATGGGGCTTGGACAGTACTGTCATCGAAAAGACGCGCACGCCGCCGCACTGGCCCTCACAGGATTTGCTGACCTGGCAACAGGAATCGCGGTTGGCACCCAGAGCGAGGACGGATTCGAAAATCCTGGAGCCACCTTTGCCCTGGTCGCGTATCAGGACCTGTGGGTTGCCGGCGTTGCCGACATGCTCATTGATAGAGATCTGTCTCGAGGGCTTTTGTATGCGCCCACCGATAGCTTGGGTGATCTCCTCGCCTCTCCCTTCAACTGGCAAGTCATGAAGCAGCCCAAAGTTTGGGGCGGAATCCTGGGCGCCGTCGCTATCGGAATTGGCGTGACGCTCGCACTCAGCGATATTCCCGATGCTGCACCTGGTGACGACGCCAACCTCTTTGGCAAAAACGTCTCACCCGCACTTGGCTATCCCGGAGCGATGGCGGCATTTGGCGGCCTCTTCAGTCACGTGGCACCCGCAGAAGAACTCATGTTTCGGGGAGTCGTGCAATCGGGCTTGGCTCGCAGCCAGGGGGAAACCATGGGTTGGCTTGGAGGCTCGCTGATCTTTGGGGCCATACACGCGCCCAATGCACTGGCTCTGCCCGCGGAAGAACAGCGCGACTATATTACGTATGCCGTGCCGGTGATAACGGTGGTTGGAAGTTACCTGGGCTATCTTTATAAGAGTTCTGAGTACTCACTGGCTGCGCCAACAGCAATGCACTTCTGGTACAACACGCTTTTGAGCGCTACCGCGTTTGCGTTGGATCCACAAAACTCACCGGTGTCGGCCAATGTTGGTATTCAGTTTTAAGGGTTGTTCTGAGTAGGAACCGCAAACTCGCGATTCTCGCTGGGCTGGTTGTCCTCAATGCAATCTTTATGATTGTAGGGTTGGGGCGCGGTGGCCAAGAGAAGTGCGTGGCAGACGTGTGTGTTGGCTTGGTCTTTGATGTTGGCGGACTTGGGGATAAGTCCTTCAACGACGCAGCGCATCGAGGGCTGCTGAGGGCCCGCGAAGAACTTGAAATTGGCTTTCGCTACGTAGAGCCTGGCGATGGCAGCGATCGCGAGAGTGCACTTCGGCAGCTCGCCTCCCAGGGCAATCAACTGGTCATCGGAGTTGGGTTTATTTTTAGCGATGACATACGCAACCTTGCCGAAGAGTTTCCCGACACGAAGTTCGCATGCATTGACTACTCTGCGGCCCCAGGCTCCGAGGTACCCGCCAATCTGAGTGGTTTGCGATTTCGCGAGCACGAGGGTTCCTTTTTGGTGGGCGCGCTGGCGGCGCTTACAAGCGAGAGCAAGTCGGTCGGATTCGTCGGGGGCATGGACATTCCGCTGATTCACAAGTTCGAGGCGGGCTACGAAGCGGGGGTGAAACATGTGTGTCCAGACTGCGAGGTCCTGAGTACGTATGCTGGCACCAAACCGGAAGCATTCTCGGATCCCATAGCCGGCAAGGAACTGTCGCTCGCGCAATTCAATCGCGGTGCCGATGTGATTTTTCACGCTGCGGGGAAAACCGGAACGGGCGTGTTCAATGCAGCCAAGTCGAAGGGCAAGTGGGCCATTGGTGTCGACAGCGACCAGTTTGACGATATGCCTTGCTGCGTTCTAACGAGCATGATCAAGAAGGTCGACGTAACCGTCTTTGAGACCGTGCAAGACCTCGTCAACGGCACGTTTCAAGGAGGCGTTCGCGAGTTTGGCCTGGCGGAGGGCGGTGTCGACTACGTCTTTGATGACAACAATCGCGATCGAATCTCAGCCGAGGTTCGGAAACGCGTTGAGGCCATTCGCAAAGACGTTATCGCCGGCAAGGTTGTGGTGCCTAGCAAATGACGGCACCGGTTTCAGAACTACAGAGCGAGGCCTGCATCGAACTCAAAGGGGTTAGCCGCAGCTTCGGCAAGAACGTAGCCAACGACAAAGTCGACTTGGTTGTACGCAAGGGCAGCGTGCACGCGGTTGTCGGCGAGAACGGCGCCGGCAAGTCGACGCTGATGAAGATCGCGTATGGGCAGATTCGGGCAGACGAAGGTTCGATTCGTATCAAGGGGCGGGACATGCCCATCGCCAAACACACGCCGATGAAGGCTATCGATCTTGGCGTCGGCATGGTGCATCAGCATTTCATGTTGGTACCGCCGCTTAGCGTCGTAGAAAACGTCGTCCTGGGGCGAGAGCCTCTGAAGGGGATGGTGCTGGATCTCGAAACTGCTGCGGCCGAGCTTCGGGCCCTCTCAGAAAAATACGGACTCCACGTGGATCCGTCGGCGATCGTGGAGACTCTGAGTGTCGGCGAGCAGCAGCGCGTCGAAATCATCAAGGTGCTGTGGCAAGGCTGCGACATCCTGATTCTCGATGAGCCCACAGCGGTGCTCACTCCTCTGGAGGTGGACCAGCTCTTTGACGTGCTTCGCGGGCTGGTCGCTGAAGGGGTTGCCGTTGTGATGATTACGCACAAACTCGACGAGGTCGTTGCACTCGCCGATGACATCACGGTGATGCGACGAGGCAAGGTCGTCGATACGCTCGACGGCAAGGGGGCATCGGTTGAGTCGATTGCGCATGCCATGGTTGGTCGGTCGGTTTTACTGCAAGTCGAAAAGGAACCTGCAAACCCTGGAGATGCAGTCTTGGTTGTGAAGGAACTAAGCGCACTTGGGCAAACCGGGCTGCCCGCACTAAAGCGGGTATCCGTCACCGTTCGGGCAGGGGAGATCCTTGGTGTTGCAGGTGTGGAGGGTAACGGCCAAAGCGAATTGCAGGAGTGCATTGTTGGCCTGCGAAAGCCCACCGGGGGCTCCGTCGTCGTGCAAGGAAACAACTGGGCTGGCAAGAGCGTTGCCGCGCGCTACGCGAGTGGACTTGCCCACGTTCCCGAAGACCGGCATGCGCGCGCGATCGTTCTCGATTTTTCCATCGAAGACAATCTCATTCTTGGGAGGCATCGGGAGTTTTCCAAGGGGCCATTTATTGACCGAGCTGCACGAGCGGCAGAAGCTGCTGCACGGATCAAAGAGGCCGATATTCGGCCCGCGGATCCGGAAACGCTCGCAGGCACGATGAGCGGCGGCAATCAGCAGAAGATTGTCATTGCCCGGGAACTCAACCGGCCCGCAAACGCCATTCTTATTTGTGCCCAACCAACCCGTGGCGTGGATATTGGGGCCATCGAGCTCATTCACAAGCAGGTGATTGCGGCGCGCGATGCAGGCCTTGCGGTTTTGCTCTTTTCTGCCGAACTCGCCGAGCTTCAGAGTTTGAGTGACAACCTGATTGTGCTCTATGGAGGCGAAGTAGCCCTGCGAATGGATGCGAAGGAACTCGCCGAGGACGGTGCGCGAGCCAAGATTGGCGTCGCGATGACAGGCGCAACGGCCGGGCAGGAAACCGCATGAGAAAAGGCGGCAACGAACTATTCTTACAAGTCTACGGCGTGGCGGTCGCACTGCTTGTTGCCATGGCTGCGGGAAGCGTCTTGATTCTCGTCTTTGGACAGAGCCCTGCAAACGTCTATGGCGTCTTGCTGGTTGAGACTTGGGGCGATAGTCATGGCATTGGGCAAACCCTGCTCAAATCAACGCCGCTTATCTTTACGGGGCTCTCCGTTGCGCTCGCGTTTCGCGCGGGCCTCTTCAACATCGGCTGCGAAGGGCAACTCTTGGTTGGCAGCTTTGCCTGCGCTCTCATGGGCTCAGCACTTCCCGAATCAACTCCAGCACTCCTCGCGGTTCCCCTCGCGATTTTGGTCGCGGGAATGGCAGGCGGCGCCCTTGGGGCAATCCCTGGAGCGCTTCGGGCGTACACCGGCTCACACGAAGTCATCAATACCATCATGCTCAACTTCATCGCATCGGCCGCGGTGCTTTGGGCAGGCAATCGCTTCTTCTTCGTCGAGGAAACCACGCATACGGCAGACATCATTTCATCCGCCGAGTTGCCTTCGCTCGGCATCGCAGGAAGTGCACTCAACTGGAGTTTCGTATTGGCACTGGCATGTGCCGGGCTATTCTGGGTTTTCATGGATCGCAGCCGCCGGGGCTTTGAGCTGCGCGCTGTCGGTCTCAGTCCTCTGGCCGCGGAGAATGCTGGCATTGATGTGCGTCGAAGCATCGTCGTTGCCATGACGCTTTCCGGTGCCATGGCCGGGCTTGTTGGGGCCAATTTTGTCCTCGGCTACAAACACTACTTTGAAGAGGGGCTGGGAAGCGGAACCGGGTTTATGGGAATTGCCGTGGCTCTTTTGGGACGCAATAACCCCATTGGAATTGTGGTTGCCGCGCTGCTCTTTGGAACGCTTTCCAACGGTGGACTCGAAGTAAACGGCTTTGTGCCGAAGGAACTTATTGAGGTGCTGCAGGCTGTGATCATTCTCGCGGTTGCAATCACCACTGCGACGACACAGCGAGCGTTGGCCAAAGGAGGTGCCTCGTGAGTGATGTCTTTGGCGTGGTCTTTAGCGTGTACTTCCTTGGGCAGCTGGTGCGAACCGCTGCGCCCTATATCTTGGCAGCACTTGGCGGCACCATCTCGGAACGCAGTGGGGTTGTGAATATTGCCCTTGAGGGAAAACTCTTAGTCGGTGCCTTCTGCTGCGCTGTGGGAGCGATTGAAACGGGCAGTGCAACCGTTGGGGCAATTTGCGGAATCCTCGGCGGCATGGCTGTGGGTTGGCTCTACGGCCTGGCTGTCCTGCGCTTTGGTGCTGACCAGATTGTCTCCGGGGTGGCGATTAATCTCTTGGCCCTTGGGCTCACGCGATACTTGCTTAAGCTCTTTTACGGATCCACCGCGAATTCGCCGCCGGCGCCCGGCTTTGGCGATCGTGTTTGGACGAATGTGCTGTTCTATGCCGTGATCGCTTTGGTGTTTGCGTTTCAGTTTGGCCTTCAGCGCACGCGCTTTGGATTGCGACTGCGGGCGGTCGGGGAGCATCCTGAGGCTGGCGAGACGCTTGGGGTCTCGGTGCTTGGCATTCGCTGGGCGGCGGTGTTGATTGCTGGCGGCGTTGCAGGGTTGGGAGGCGCGTGGCTCGCGCTCGACAATGAGGCGTTTGTGGCGAATATGAGTGGTGGGCGCGGCTATATTGCGCTTGCTGCGGTGATTATGGGGGCTTGGCGGCCTAAGTATGTTGCGCTGGCTTGTCTTTTGTTTGCTTCGGCGGGGGCGTTGCAGGGTGTTTTGCAGGTCGAGGACGTTCCGGTGCCTCGCGAGTTGATTCAGAGTTTGCCCTATATCCTTACGATGGTTGCGATGGCTGGGTTGATTGGGCGGTCGAGGGCGCCGGCTTCGCTTGGGAAGCCGCATGAGCGTAGTTAGGGTGCGGTTTCGTCGCTGTTTTTTCGGAAGGAATAGTTCTTAGTAGTCGTTTGCTGCTTGTTTGTTTGCTGTTTGGGCTTGAGGGTAGAGAAGAGTTCCGGGGGTTGATCTGCTCGTATTCGTACGCTTCGAAATGGGTGGGATTCGACAGCGGGAATCGTGGGGCCTCTTGTGTAGCGAGGGGCGGGCCTGGCACCGAGTCGGGCAGCCTCCGCTTCGTGCTCTCCTCCCTGTGCCGTAGCGGTGCGAGGAGTTCCGGGGGCTGTCGGATGGACCGGAGTTCTGGCATCGAGAACTGCGCGTTTGCTGCCCGCCCCGGTGCCTGCCGCTGACGATGACTTCGGGGGGGGGGCTTCGGTTTTTCGGTCGGCGTTGGTGGCTGCCGCTGACGATGACTCCGGGGGGCTTCGGTTTTTCGGTCGGCGTTGGTGCCTGCCGCTGATGATGACTTCGGGCTGCTTTGGTTTTGCGGTCAGCGTGGTGGCTGCCGCTGATGATGACTTCGGCGACTTGGTTTTGCGGAGCAGCGCCTGTGCCTGCTGCTGCCGCTGACTTCGGGGATTTGGTTTTGCGGAGCAGCGCCTGTGCCTGCTGCTGCCGCTGACTTCCCAAATTTGGTTTTGCGGAGCAGCGCCTGCGCTTGCGGCTGACACGCTCTACCGGTTTTGGTATGCGGCCGGGGAGCCACGTGCCAACCGCACCATGCTCGAACTTGGAGGGAATGGCGCGGGGTGCACTGAGCTGCGCTACATGGCGTCGGGGGCGCCTACGCCGAGGATGGCTAGGCCTTCTTTGAGGACGGCTCGGGTGATGGCGACGAGGGTGAGGCGGGCGCGCTTGGTTGCTTCGTCTTCGCAGAGGACGCGTAGGGACTTGTCTTGGTTGCCTTGGGTGTACCAGGTGGAGAAGCCCGAGACGACGTCGAGCAGGTAGCGGCTGAGTAGGTGCGGGTCGTTGTGGTCGGCGGCTTTGGCAACGACGTCGCCGATTTGGCTTAGGGCCAGGGCTAGGGATTTTTCTTGGGGCTGGGTGAGGAGGCTGAAATCGGCTTCGGTGCCAATGTCTGTGATGCCGCCTTTTCCTAAGATGCTGCAGCAGCGGGCGTGGCCGTATTGCACGTAGACGCCGGAGTCGCCCGATGTGGAGAGAATGTCTTCCCAATCAAAATCGACGTCTTTGTCGCGCTGGCTCATGAGGTTTGCGAAGACCACCGCACCGATGCCGACGGTTGCCGCTGTGGATTGAACTTGCTCGGGCTCCCACTCTGGGTTGTTCTCAGAGATCTTCGCAGCGGAGCGTTGTTCGGCTTCTGCAAAGACTTCCTTGAGCAAGACGACATTGCCGCCCCGAGTCGAGGTCTTCTTGCCGCCGAGACGAACGAGCCCAAAGGGCACATGGGAGCAGGAGTTCGACCATTCGAAGCCGGCCTTTTCCAACGTGCGGAAGAGCTGCTTGAAGTGCAGGCTCTGGCCTCGGTCGACTACGTAGAGCGAGCGCTCGGGGCTGTAGGTCTCTTCGCGGTACATGGCAGCAGCCACGTCACGGGTGCCGTAGAGCGTTGCTCCATCGCTTTTGCGCAAGAGCAGGGGAGGCATCTTGTCCTCTTCGAGCATGACGACCAGCGCGCCTTCGCTTACGGATGATAGCCCCTTGTCACCGAGCATCTTGATAACGCCGGGCATGTCGTCGACATACGCGCTCTCGCCGCGGACCTCGTCAAACTTGATGCCGAGCATCTCGTAGGCGGTTTCGAATTCGGCCCACGAGACATCTTTGAAGTGTTGCCAAAGCTTGCGCGCTTCTTCATCGCCGTTTTCGAGTTTGGCAAACCAGTCGCGCCCCTCTTGCTCGAGGCTATCGTCGGTTTTCATCTCCTCTCGGAACTTCACGTAGAGCGCATTGAGAGACTCAATCGTGAGGTCTTCGGTCGGCGGCCACTTGTGATACGCCGCCAAGAGCATCCCGTGGGTTGTGCCCCAGTCGCCGAGATGGTTGATGCCGATGACGCGATAGCCAAGTGCTCGGTACAGATTGACGAGCGCATGGCCGATGACTGTCGAGCGAATGTGGTGGTAGGCAAGCTGCTTGGAGATGTTCGGAGACGAGAAGTCGATGCAGATGTTCTTGCCTTCCCCAGGCGACTTCGAGATGAGTTCTTCTTCGCCCAGAGCGATGGTCGCTAAGTGCTTAAATAGGGCCTCGCTGTTGACGGTGAAGTTGACAAAGGGGCCAGCGGCTTTGGCCGAGAGCAGAAGCTCTGTAGGTTGAAAGCGCTCGACGACCTTGGCCGCCAGGGCAGGGGGCGCGGCTTTTAGTGCTTTCGCTGCGGGAAAGCAGCCTACAGCCAGATCTCCCATCGCGGGATTGGGAGGGCTGCCAACAACAAAGAGATCGGGCGATACGTCGAGAGCATCGGCTACGGCCTTTTGTGCGGCGAGAACGAGTGGGCTGAGTGCTACGGCCATGGGGCGCGCAATATACTCACGCTAGAAACTGGTGCCAAATGACTTGGTGCCAGTTTCCCACGTAGCGGGCTTGTCTTGGAAGCTCCACACCTACCTCCAACCATTGCGACCATCACACCAATCTTACGGGCACTTATCTTGACAGCGGATCGAGCCGGCCCGGATAATTCCCCTTGCCTGATTTTTGGGGAGAACCGGCTGAATGAGCAATATCTTACTTTGTGTAGACGATAGCGTAACGATGCAAACCGTTGCGGAGATTACTTTTCGCAAGTCCGACTGGGAATACGTTGGAGCCCGCAATGGCGATGACGCCAAGAGCGAAGCGAGCGCGAAGTCACCATCTGTGATTCTTGTCGATGCCGTGCTGTCCAACGAATCGGGCTACGACGTCGCACGAGAGCTGAAGGCGGCTAGCCCTAGCGCTGTTGTCATCATGATGTGTGGCAACTCCGAAGCGTACGATGAAGCCAAAGGGGCGGAATCCGGATGCGACGGTCACGTCATCAAGCCGTGGCAAACCGACAAGGTTGTCGAGCAAATTGCGGAACTTGCGAAGGGAGGTCCTTCGGCCGCTGCGCCGGCTCCTGTGGCTGCTGCGCCGTCGGCTCCAACGCCGAAACCTGTCGCACCACCCAAGCCTGTTGTTGATGCTGGGCCACCTCGCTCGGCGACGCTCATGGGAATGCCTGCGTTGGAGATGCCTCCAAGCAAGCCATTGCCAGCTGGTGTGGCCGCGATCAAACCGGCAATGAAGACGCCGGCACCGCCAAAGCCTGCCATTCCAGCAGTCAAGACGCCGCCGCCTCCAACACCAATCGCAAAGCCCGCCGCTGTGGCGCCCGCACCGGTACCTGCGCCACTTGCCGCAGCTCCAGTCGCACCCGCACCGATCGCACCAGCACCAGTCGCACCGGCTCCGGTCGCTGCATCGGGCCGCGAGCCGATGATTAAGGCGCAACCGGGCAAGCCCATCCGGCTCGTCCTTGCAAGCCAAGCCGAAGCGATGGCAAAGAACGCTGCTCAATCGGGCGGCATGAGTTCTGACCAGGCATCGGCTTTGGGCGATGTGAGCCGCGAGATGCTTGAGCGCATTATCTGGGAAGTTGTTCCCGATCTTGCCGAGTCTATTATTCGGGAAAACCTGGATACTCTTACCGCCAAAGCGCGGTAAGACTCTGCGGCCGTGCCAGACACAACATCGTCAACCACATCGCCGCCGACCACACCGACAACGCCATCACTATCTAAGCAGTACGTCGCTAGTGACGTCGAGCCACGCTGGCTTTCCACGTGGCTCGATAGTGGTGCGTTTCACGCAGATGAAAACGCCGCAAAGGCTCCCTTTGCCGTAACGCTGCCTCCGCCAAACGTAACTGGCGCTTTGCACATGGGCCATGCCCTTGGATCGACGATCCAAGACATCCTTGTGCGATGGCGTCGTATGCAAGGCCGCAACGCGATGTGGATGCCTGGCACCGATCACGCCGGTATCGCCACGCAGATGCTCGTGGAACGCGAGCTAAATCGCACAGAGGGCAAGAGCCGACACGACATTGGCCGCGAAGCGTTCTTAGAAAAAGTCTGGGAGTGGAAGAACAAACACGCCGGTCGCATTGAAGACCAGATGAAGCAAATGGGCTTCTCTCTAGATTGGGAGCGCCAGCGCTTCACGATGGACGATGGCGCCAGCGCAGCCGTGCGGGAGGACTTTGTCCGTCTACACGAGCAGGGGCTCATCTATCGCGCGAACCGACTTGTAAACTGGTGCTCCGATTGCCAAACCGCTGTTTCGGATCTTGAGGTCAACAACATCGATGAGCAAGGCTCTCTTTGGGAACTCAAGTACGAGGTTGCAGGGGAGCCGGGCCGCTTTGTTGTGGTCGCTACCACCCGCCCCGAAACCATGCTTGGTGACACGGGTGTTGCCGTGCATCCCGACGACGAGCGTTACACGGATCTCATAGGGAAAACTCTGAAGCTTCCGCTTTGCGATCGCGAGATTCCGGTTGTCGCGGATACGTTTGTCGATCCAGAGTTTGGTTCTGGCGCTGTGAAAGTAACGCCCGCCCACGACTTCAACGACTTTGACTGCGGCCAACGCTGTGGCCTGGAGTCGCGCAGCATTATCGACAGAGAAGGTAAGCTGTGTGGCGATATTCCTGCGAAGTACATCGGCATGCACGTCGACGAAGCTCGCAAGGTTGTGGTTGCAGATTTGGCTGCATCGGGAAACCTCGGCGAGATCGAGGACTACAAGGTTCCCAGAGGTCGCTGCGACCGTTCCAACACCGTGATCGAGCCAATGCTCAGCGAGCAGTGGTGGGTGAACACGGAACCACTAGCCAAGCGCGCCATCGAAGCCGTGGAAGACGGCCGCACGAAGTTCGTTCCCGAGCTCTGGTCCAAGACGTACATGCATTGGATGAAGAACATCAAACCCTGGTGCATCTCGCGCCAGCTTTGGTGGGGCCATCGCATTCCGGCTTGGTACTGCGACGCATGCGGCGAGGCCATCGTCGCGCGCGAGACGCCTACGGTGTGCAAGTGCGGCTCAGAAAAACTCCGGCAAGACACCGACGTTCTCGATACCTGGTTTAGCTCGGCACTCTGGCCGTTCTCGACGCTTGGTTGGCCAGAAGAGACCCGAGCCTTAAAGGCCTTTTATCCAAACGCCGTTCTCGTAACCGGGCCGGATATCATCTTCTTCTGGGTTGCCCGCATGATGATGATGGGCCTCAACTTCATGGATGAAGTGCCATTTGAGACCGTCTTTCTCACTCCGATCGTCACTGACGAAAACGGTGACAAGATGTCGAAGGTCAAAGGCAATGTCATTGATCCGCTCAATATTGTTCATGGCGCAACGCTCGACGAACTGATGGAGCGGGCCGCTTCCAACCCCGCTGCGCAAAAGTTCATCAAGAAGAACATGCCAAAAGGCATCGCTGCTATGGGTTCTGATGCGCTGCGTTTCTCACTCGCAGCCATGACCATGCCCGGCCGCAACATTCGCATCTCGATGGAGCGGGTCGAGGGCTATCGAAACTTCATTAACAAGCTTTGGAACGCCTCGCGCTTCTCGCTAATGAACCTCGAGGGCTTTGAAGCCAATCGCTTTGAAGAGGTGCTCGGTGAGGGAACGCCGGCGGCAGACTCCGAGAACGCTCTCGATTTGCCACAGCGCTGGATCCTCTCGCGCTTGCAGCGAGTCGCAGCCGAAGTGGATTCGGCACTCAACGAATTCCGCTTTAGCGAAGCTGCCAACTCGCTCTATCACTTTGTGTGGGGCGAGCTGTGCGACTGGTACATCGAGATGTCGAAGCCATCGTTCCGAGGCGAGCCGCAGCGGCGCTTTGTGGCGCAGGGCGTTCTTGTCACGGTTCTCGAAACAGCACTGCGGCTCCTGCATCCGATCATTCCGTTTGTAACGGAGGAAATCTGGCAGAAGCTACCCAAGCCAAGCGCCGTATCGGGAACGCTCGTAAACACGATCTATCCTGAGTGCCAAGAGAATCTCATCGACGAAGATGCCGAGCGCGACATGGGGCTTGTGCAAGATGTGGTCGTTGCTGCTCGAACGCTGCGCGCTACCTACAACGTGCCACCAGCTCAGAGGATCGCCATCGAGATTCGCACGCCGTCGGCGGAGAGACGTGCTGTTCTTGAGGGGGCAAGCTTCATTATTGAGGGCGTTGGTCGTCTCACCGTCACGATTACCGAGAAGGGTGATCATGTACCGCAATCAGCGAAAGCCATTGTTGGCGGCGACATCGAAGTGATTGTTCCCCTGGCCGGTCTTGTCGACATCGACGCCGAGAAGGCCCGCATTCGCAAAGAAATCGGCAAGGCGGAGAAGGAGGTCTCGGGCATCGAAAGAAAACTCGGTAACGAGAAATTCTTAGCACGAGCTCCAGAAGAGGTTGTGGAAGAGCAGCATCGTCGCCTGGCCGAAGAGAAGCAGCGCGGCAAGCTTTTGGCTGAGGCATTGGAGTTCTTGGCATGAGCGCTGTGAGCCTAGAGCGCAGCAAAACGTGCTTGCTCGTCATTGACGTGCAAGAGCGCCTGGCCTCTGCGATGCCTGAGGGGCCGATGGCGGCGCTCGTTCGCAACACCAAAATCCTCATCGAGGCTGCTCGCCGAATGGCAATCCCGGTGGTGGTTAGTGAGCAGTATCCAAAGGGCCTTGGCCCAACCGTCGCACCCATTGCCGAATCCCTAAACGAAATCGACGAACTCACGCGGATCGAGAAGCTCGACTTCTCGGTGTGTTCGGCTGAGGGTTTTTCTGAGGCATATCAACGGTTCGCCAGTGCCGGTCGAACTCAGTGGATTGTCACGGGGATGGAAACGCATATCTGTGTGTATCAGTCGGCTCGAGCCTTGGCGGAGCTTGGGGCTGCAGTGCACCTGCCAATCGATGCGGTCGTTTCGAGAGCAAAGCACAACTACCGCACGGGGCTGCAATTGGCACAGACGTGTGGCGCGACCCTTTCGTCAACCGAGACGATTGTCATGGACCTTCTGCGACGCGCTGAGGGCGACGACTTTAAGGCGATTTCCAAGCTCATCCGCTAGCTCGGCGGCACACGAGCCGAGCGTACTCGGGCGGCGCTACTTGCGTGCGAGGATGCGGATTGCGAGCGTATCGTTGTCGGGCGCGTGCAGCATGAGTCGGCTGGCATTGCCTCGGTAGTCGCGATCTTGGTCAAAGAGATCCGAGACTCGTGCAACGGTGCCTTCGACCTCAATTTGGTCGCCAGGACCAATGCGCATCTCATGGGCGCGTTGGCCGATGATGCCCATATCGACGAACTCTGGATCGATGCCGCGGCCGCGCTCTACGCGTGAGTCCTGCGGAGCGACAATCACCCGGCCGCCGTCCTCGTCCTGCAAGTAGAATTCGACAATGGCTTCATCGAAGCGCGTTGGTGCCCAAATGCCTTCACTTGCCAGGCCCGCCATGTGGTTGCGCCATTCTTCGACGGCGTAGCGGTAGTACACGCAAGGCTCCCCAGTGAGCGTGCTCTCGATGAGATCGCGAGCCACCACTGTGCCGCGAACCAGCGCTCGCCTGCCGGGAATAAGGTCTTCGACTCGCTCACTCCTGGGCGGAAACAGCGCCGCCAATAGTCCTGTAACAATGCTCATCGCGCGAAGAGCTAGCTTAGCATCCTGGGGCGAAATCGCATGTTGCTTGGCCAGAAGCTTCGGCTGTGGCTCGTGCCACATGCCCAAAGCTCATGCGCGCATTGATCTCGCAGACCGCCCGCAGCCGAGGTGTGCCGTGGGACTCGTAGAGGAAGGAATCGATTCCAAACGGGCCGCGGTAGCCTCGTGCATGGAGAGCCTCAAGGGTGGTTCTGGCACTGTCCATCAGGGCGTCGCCGTGCACACCCAGCAGCCCGCGGGTCTGCTCATCGTCGATCCGAATTCCCCGAAAGACGCCGCCGGCATCACACAGCAGTTGGTGCGCTGGGAAGATGAGGCTTGTCTCAAGCGCCTCGCCCACAAGCCCGGCCACGCCAATGTCTGCGGTTCGCTGCATCCAGGGCTCGACTAGCAGTTTTTCGTAGCGACGCAGCAGCCGAGTCACGAAGGCTCGCTGCTCGCCAAGCACCGCACGTCCGCGGCGCTTGAGCTTCTCCCGTCCCGAGGCACTCCACGGAGCTTTGGCAACCCAGGCATCGTCTGGCCCAAGCGGCGCCGTTTCGAGAAAGGCATCGAGTTCTTGCAGGGTACTCACCATGCGAAGACCGGGTAGTTCGAGAGCTGGATCTAAAGGTAGCCCGATAGCGAAACTGCGGTCGTTGCAGGCGGCGGCCACCGAGCTATCACAGGCCAGTTGCCAGAGCCGCTCTTGCCACGGGGCCCGTGGGTCGGCGGGGCAGGGCTTGCTGGGGAACGCCGTCGTTTGGCCCCAAGCGAGGACTGCATCGGCGTTGCGCAGTGTTTCTGCTGGCGTTGTTTCAAGGTCCGAGATCGTGAGGAACTGATCGTCGTCTTTGGTGAAAACCCGCAGCGACTGGGAAAACTCTGAGACGGCACGCCGTACCGGTGGCGGAAGGCTCTTGTGCGGGCCGGGGCTGTTGTCTCGTGCCCAGGCGAGTTCACAGTCGAGGTTGGCGATTAGTGTCCGCAAGAAAAACTCTTAGCGCTGCTTGCCATTCGGACGAGTCGCTCGAGACTCTTCAAGGTGGGTGATGAACTCCTCGTCAAGACCCGCCTGCTCGCGAGCCTCTCGATCCAAAACCTGCCCTCGGGCGCGTGAGATTGATAGCGGGTGCATCACCGTCCGCTCGTAGGTCTGCCAGCAGGTCTCGGTCTCTGGCTTCCATTTCGAGAGCCAACGCCAGGCAAAGGCCACATGGCGAATTTCGTCCTCGTGCACTTTATCGATGGCGACGGCTGTTTCCTCATCGCCGATTTCGCGGGCGGCACGCGCGTAATCGCCTGCAAAATCGAGGTTGGCGTTTTCAAACGTTAGGCCCATGACACAGAGAAAATCGATGGGGGTTTGCACATCGTCCATGCGATGCCAAAAGTGTCCTGTTACTGGGTAGTCGCCAAACGCGCCACCAAAGGCCTGGAGCCTGTCTAAGTACAGTTGGCAGTGTTGTTGCTCTTCGACCAAGATGTTGACAAGCCCACGTCGAAAACTCGCGGGCTCATCGGGAAATGCCAAGAGCATCCACGCGAAAAGTTCGGCGGCCTGTAGCTCGTGATTGGCAAGGGCGTGCAAGATTCGCTTTCGCTGGGAGATGTCTTGCATGCCGGTGATTGGCGGAACCTTCACCGCTCGAGCTTCGGCAATGGCGAGCTTCTCTGGACGCTGAGGCGCGGCAATGCGGACAGCGCTGCCTCGCTCCGTGTCGACCATGTTCTCAGGCGGTGCCGCAAGCTTTCCCGCTACGGTCGTGGCACTGATGATCGATTCGGCGTAATCGCGTAACTGCACGGCGCTTACCCTAGCAAACGTCTGCGGCGAGTCACGAAACCGAGTACCAAGAGGAAACACGCAAACACCGCATCGTTGCGGCTCTTTCCAACGGAGCATCCGCCCTCGTCGTGGCCTTTCCAGCAAACGGCGCCCTCTGCTGTATCGAGACAGCCAAAGCCGCTGGGACACGTGCCATCGCCGGTGCAGACTTCGGTGCAGGCGCGCTCCGATTTGTAGATGCTGCAAACCGCTGAGGCGCAGCTTTCCGAGCTGCTGCATGAGTGTCCAAGACCATCTGGCGCGTCTGGGCCGGGAATGCATCGTCCGCTAACACAAGCCTCTTGGCCCGCGCAGTCGCTGGAGCCGCAACAGGGAGCCCCTTGCACAACTTCGATGACTTCGGTCGTGCTGTAGTCGTAGTTGTCGAACGCTGTGACTTCGATTCGCAATCGCCCATCACTTGTCGTCGCTGGAACATCAAAGATGTACGGCTCGGTTTCGCTCACCCCAACCGACACGCTGTTTACCCGAACTTCAACTCGGTCGACGCGAATGTCATCGGTGGCTTCCGCTCGCACGGTGAAGCCGGCATCGACTTCTGCTCCATCGGCAGGGCTCACCACGGTCAAGGTGGGAGGAGTTGGGATTCCCGCGCCAAAGTGCGCGAGTAGCGTTTGATACGAGTTTTGCGTAGCGCCTCCGCAGCTGCATTCCCGTTCGTCGTACTCACCACACGGCGCGTCTTCGTCTTGAAAGCGTTTGTTGTAATCGCAGTTGCGCAGGTAGCTCATGGGATCGGTGCAGAGGTACTCGTGATCCAGGCCAAAGGCGTGGGCAGTTTCCTGTGCAATCACCCAACAGGTTTCTGCCACATCGTTATCAACGAGTTCGGCAAAGGTAAACGTGATGGCGTTATTGATGGTCTCGCCACAGATGAACGGGGCCAGGCCGCCAATGAGGCCAACTTGGCCAATGTCAGACGCTAGGCCCGCGACGACCGCTTCAAAGTGTGGAGCGGCGCCCGGGTCCTCATCCGTGATGACGATGTCGAATGGCTTGTACGTGTCGCGCACGCACTCGACGATTGCATCCCACTGTACTTGCCCACCGCTAAACGGAGGAACGTGACGAGTTCCGTCGATGATCGAGCTTGTGTTGGTGCTCGAGTTCTCGTTGCCTGGCGTGAAATCGCAGCCTGTTCCAAAGCACCCGTTTAGGTAGATGATATTGGAGTTGTGGCTATTGGTCTCGACCCGCTCAGGATCTGCATGCACGTAGCTTTTGGGCGCGCGCTCGGCCAACGCTGCACCGTTGGCGAGTCCGAGGACCGCCGCAAGTGCAGGAAGGAGAAGCGCGCGTTTCATGCCCTACGATAGGCGGCGTCGGCGTTGGTAGAAGAGTCCGAGAAGAACCAGGAAGAGACCTGCGAGACCACCTGTGGGATTGGCCGAGTTGCAGCCGCATCCGCCGGTGTCTTCGGTGACGCCTGCCCAGCAAACACTTGTATCGCCGGCTTCAAGGCAACCGAAGCCTGATGGGCACTGCCCTTTGTCGAGGTCACAGGTCTCGGTGCATGTTCCGACGCCCTCTGAGTCACGTGCGCAAATCTCTGAGTTGCAGGTAGCATCGCTGTCGCAAATGGCTGCAAAGCCGCCTGGCGTGGTGCTATCGGCGATACAGAAGTTATCAAAGCAGACGCGACCGGATGGGCAATCGCCAGCGTCGCAACTTTCGCCAACGTTAATCTCGATGGTCTTGCTGCTGTTGTAGCCGCGAGCGTCGGTGCCGCGGACTTCAAGAGTTGTGTAACCCGTGGTTCCTGCAGGAGCGTTGAAGATGTACGGCGGTGAGGAGGTTGCGCCAATGGACGAACCGTTTACAAAGACTTCGACATTGTTGACGCCGTAGAAGTAATCGTCCCCGGAAACTTCGATGACAAAGTCTGGGCTGACGTTGGAGTTTGCGAGCGGGCGAGCGAAGTCGAGGTTTGGCCCCGGGTTGGCGCCAACGCCGAAGTGGTCTTCGAGAATTCGGTGGGAGTTTTGGTTTTGGCGACACTGGCACGCTGCCGGCTCGAGCTCACCACAAGAGGCATTGTCGTCTTGAAACCACTTGAGACCGCAGTCGGGCAAGTAGGTCATCGGATCGGTGCAGAGAAATTCGTGCTCCAAACCAAAGGCGTGTGCAGTCTCTTGGCCGACGGTCTCGCAGATGCTCTTGATACCGTTGGCGTAGAATGGCTCATTTGCGAAGTTGAAGCTGATTGCGTTGTTGATGATGCCGCAGCTGAAAGGAGCCACCCCGCCAACGCCGCTGGGCATGCCAGCCTCTGCCGCACGACCGGCGACAATGGTCTCGAAGTGCTCGACGTTGGGGCCTGGATCCACGTCGGTGATGACCATATCGTAGGGATCGTAGAGTGCTGTCACACAGGCCACGAGCTCTTCCCACTGGGCATCGCCTTTGCCCCAGGGACTGATTGAGGCGGTTCCGCCCCGAATAATCGTGGAGCGATTGGTTCGCGAATCGTTGAATCCGCCGCTGATGCTACAGCCGCCTTCGCAGCGATTTAGGAAAATGATATTCGAGGTATGGGCGTTTGGCTCAGCAATGTCAGCGTTGGTGGAATCGACCCACTCGTAGGTGGCCATTGGGCGCTCATTTTCCGCCTGCGCATCGCCACCAAGGGCGAGAGCTGGAGCCAAAAGTAGAAGCGGGAGGAGAAATCGGGCTGCACTGCTCATCTGCACACTTAATACAACTTTCCAGTACTTGAATGCTAGGAGCAATCCCTCGCACGCCCTCACTCTTACCCCAAGGACATGCGGTCTGTCAGATTGGAATAGCTGTGAATTTAGCTATTTAGCACCGAAAACGCCCATGGCAGGCCACTGCGGTGAGAACTCAGGTCGCACCTCGGTTGTGACAGGCTAGATCCCGACTCCAACGATCGCGAGCACAATGAATGCGAGGTAGCTCGCCACCAGGATGAAGCCTTCGGCTCGCGTGACGGTGCGTTCGGTTCGCATTGCGATGGCCGCGAAGATCGTAAGACCGGCTAGGAAACCGAGGTCTAAGACGAGCTCGCTCAGGTCGCCGGGCAGGGCTCGGATGCTTCCGGAGGCTCCTACGACTAGGAATATGTTGAAGATATTTGAGCCGACGACATTGCCGATGGCCAATCCCGAATGGCCGCGGAGAGCTGCGACGAGGCTAGCGGCAAGCTCGGGGAGTGAGGTCCCAAAGGCGACAATCGTGAGACCCACAAGGCGGTCGCTCATGCCGAGGTCGAGGGCGATGCCTTTGGCACCATCAACAAAGAGTTCGCCGCCGCCAACGAGGAGCGCCAGGCCCACAACCGTAATGCCGACAAGCCGCCATGCGCCTTCGCCCGAGGGAGCTCCTCCGGCTTCAGCGATTGCTTCAAGGTCGGCAGCGGATTGCGCCAACTCCGACTTCGAAGTGGCAAGGGTCATAATGCTGTAGGCCACTGCAAGCACGAGTAGGACAGCGGCTTCGATGCGCGTTACGCCCGAGCTGAGCAGCATCACAGGCAGCACAATGGCCGAAACGACGAGTACCGGAATGTCGCGACGGATGAGGCTGGCGTCTACTTTGGGCGGGGCTATGAGCGCGGTGATTCCGAGAATCAGGCCGAGGTTGGCGATACAAGAGCCGATCACATTGCCGAAGACAAGCGGGCTTGAACCATCCAAGTTGGCAGAGACACTCACGGCGAGTTCGGGAGCTGAGGTGCCGTAGGCAATGACCGTTAGGCCAATGACAATCTCTTTGATGCCAAAGGTGCGGGCTAGGCCAGCAGCGCCCTTTACCAGCCACTCTGCGCCCAAATAGAGGATGAGCCCTCCAAGAGCAACAAGCCCGAGGTTGGTCGCGAACTCCACTAGGAGGTTGCCTCAGGCTGGCCGCGGCTTGTGAGTTGGCGCTCCAAAAGGTGAAGTGCGAAGAGTACCGCCGCGCCTGCGAGAGCTGCGGCAATGACAAAGAGGACATCTTCACCAATGCCGGTGTTTGTCATCTGGCCGGCCTTTATGTCGTAGCTGTTCTTCCAAGGCCACAGCGCGCGAAGAGAACCCGCCATAAGGCCTGTAAGTGCAGCCATGGTGAGGTCGTGATGGCTGGCCAACACGCGCTTGAGAAGTGGAACGAATGTGGCGACACCGAGAACAATGCCACCGAGGAAGATACCGAACGTCGCAAAGTCTCGATCGTGCAGGGCATTCACGATGACTTGGTACTGGCCGAGAATGACGAGGAGCAGAGAGCCACTCACGCCGGGAAGAACCATTACGGAGATTGCGCCAGCGCCGCCAAGAACCAACATCCACGATTCGGGCGTGCCGCCAACATGGGGCAGGCCGGCAAAGGCCGCTGCGGCAGCACAGCCGGCGGCGGCAGCGATCCAGTGGCCCGGGCCGATGGAGCGAATGCGCTTCCACGGTTCTCGCAGGCTAACGAGAACGAGTCCAAAGAAGAACGCGTAACAAAACGGCGCCGACTCGGGACGAATCATGAGGCCGGGGTTTTCGCTCTTGCCCACAAGAAGCTTCGTTACCAGGACGTAGGCGACTGCTACGCCGATTCCAAGGGGAATTAGAAAGCGCAGTGCGCGGCCAAGATCCGCGCGTTTTTGCGAATTGCCAAGCGCAAAGGGCGCCTGGACAACCGCGGAAAGTGATTCGATAAAGCGCTCATACAACCCGAGGATCAGTGCAATCGTTCCGCCCGAAACACCGGGAATCGCATCGGCGCCGCCCATGAGAAACCCAGAGAGAACGCTGAGATGCGGAGGGACATCCGGTGCGTTCGCGGCGGGGGCGTGGCCTTTGGAATCGGATGCGGAGTCTTCGGGATGGCTCATTACTTCGGGCTAACTTGCTCGGCGAGCCAGGCAGCATGTTTGATCATGATCTGAATGCGCTCGGCGTCGTCTGAGTTGTAGTAGCCCCGGATTCTACCCATGCCATCGAACAGGACAAAATGACCGCCGTGCACAATGTCGGGAATGCCTTCTTCATCGACACCCTCGCGCTCCATAGAGATCTTTAGAGCACCAGCGACGGTGTCTTTTACGGCTTTGGCATCGCCGGTAAGAAAATGCCATCTGCTGGTATCAACCCCGTGCTCCTTGGCGTAGGCGGCCAGCACCTCGGGCGTATCGTATTCAGGATCGACGCTAAACGAGAGCAGCTGGATGTCTTTCGTTGTTTGCTCTGCCACTCGTTGCATCTTCATGGTGAAGACCGGGCAGACGGTTCGGCATCGAGTGAAGATGAAGTTGGCGATGCTCACGCGTCCCAAGAGCTGCGCCTTGCCAAAGGATTGCCCAGACTGATTGGTAAACTGGAACTCGGGAACCTCACCGTAGATTTCGGGATGCTCTGGAGCGCGTTGGGTTGGAAGCCCGCTTTGGGCCGACGAATTGCTGACCACTCGAATAATGGCCAATGCACCGGCTACGAGGCTAGCGACCAAGACCACGAGTCTTAACGTCTTGGTGCTGCTTGGAGACATGGGCGCAATCTATTGATGGCGAGCAGAGAATGCAAGGGAGGGTTCCTTCGCCGAGAGGATTCGGTCTAAGCTGCCGCACCATGGTGACCGCGGTACAGAGAGCCCATACCAGCGCGCTCGTTGGCACTTGGGTCTTTGTGCTTTCTGACGCGGTGGGCTTTGTCGCCTTGCTCAGTACGATGGCTGCTCTGCGGAGCGATTCTGATGCCTTTGCGAGTGCGTCGCCGTCACTACAGGCTGGGCTCATCGCGACGGCGCTCTTAGCGTGTGTGAGTGGGAGCCTGATCGTTGCCTCCCGCACGTCGAAGGCGGCGTGGCCTTGGCTGCTCTTGGGAGTCGGCGCGAGCATTGGCTTCTGCGCGCTGCAGTATTGGGAGTATCGCGAAATGCTTGGCACGAGCTTCGTGCTGACATCGCCGGCCCAGGAAGCGTTTGTCGTGGTTACGGGCTATCACTTGCTTCACGTTGCGGCGGGCGCCTTGGCACTTCTCTGGGCGCTGGCGCGGCAGCTGCGCAACGGCACAAAAGCGCCCGTTGGGCCTCTCTCGGTGTACTGGCATTTTGTCGATGCGCTTTGGATCGCAATCTTTGGGTTCTTCTACTTGCTATGAGACCCGGGCGCCTATCTATCGCATTGGTGGTTCTCATCGGACTGCTGTGCGCCACGACAACGCCGGCCCAGGCTTGCGCCACCTGCAATATCGATGGGGGCAGCGGCCAAGGGCTCATGTTGGCTTTCATGCTATCGGTGCCGCTCGTCGCGTTGGCTGTGGGCATCTCGGTGGTACGAAGACTTCTTAGGCGCCTGGAGGCCTCCTCGTGAGCTTCTCGCTGCCAACCGATGCCTCCGCCGAAGGCTGGCGAATTGATCACATCCTGCACGTCACGCACTGGGCTGTTGTGATGCTTGCCATCGTCACCTTGGTGTGGCTCGGGATTAGCCTTGTGCGCGATCGCAAGCATCGGCAAGCGGTGTTTACTCATGGCACATCGCGAAGAGAAAAAGCCGTTCCCCTGGCGCTCGCCGCCTTCGTCTTTTTCTGCGTTGATGGCTACTTGCTCCTAAGGTCGCACAGCGATCTCAATGCGAGCATCTTGCGAGCAAACGATATGCTCAAGAAGGACGGCACCATTCGCGTGCAAATCGGAGCACGGCAATGGGCTTGGGACATACGCTATCCAGGCGCCGACGATCGCTTTGATACCGCTGACGACTTCTACACCGTCTCTGAACTCGTGGTTCCCATCGGTCGGCCGGTTGTGTTCGAACTGGGCTCGGGAGACGTGATTCACGGCTTCTATTTGCCCAATTTTCGGATCAAGCAAGATGCGATTCCCGGTCGCGTTTTGCGCGGCTGGTTTCAGCCCAAGAAACTCGGCAGCTACGACATCGCCTGCGCCCAACACTGCGGCGTGCACCACTATCAAATGGGCGGCACGGTTCGCGTCGTGAGCGATGCCGAATATCGTGCTTGGAGTGCGGCCATGAGCCTCGATGGTGCCAGGTTGCACGCAGAGGACGCGCGCGCTCAGGTCGAGGAAGCTGGCTATCAATTGGTGGTTGAAGGCAACTGGCCCGAAGCTGCCCCAAGCCGCGCCTGGGCCTGGCCGTGGGGACGTTCCGTGCAAATCAAGGAATCGGAGAGGACGCCATGAGCAAGAAGCCTTGGATTCGCCGATACGTCTTCTCTACCGACCACAAGATCGTAGGTCTCCAGTTTCTGTGGGCAGGCCTACTCTTCCTGCTCGTCGGAGGCCTTCTCGCCATGGTCATGCGTTGGCAGTGGGCGCATCCTGGCGAGCCTGTACCTTGGGTTGGCAACCTCTTGTTCGCCGAGAGCAATGGTGCGGTGACCCCTGCGAGCTACACGGGCCTCTTTACAAGCCATGGGCTGATGATGGTCTTCTTTGCCGTCACGCCGATTCTCATTGGCGCCTTTGGCAACTACGTCATTCCGCTTCTCATCGGTGCACGCGACATGGCCTTCCCGAGGCTCAATATGCTCTCGTTTTGGCTCACGCTTGTGGCCCAGTGTCTCGCGCTAGCGTCGATCCTCATGCCCGAGGCCCCGAGTTCTGGATGGACCATGTACGCGCCTCTCACGAGCCGTTTGGATTCGGTTCCCGGGCACGGGCAGGAACTCATGATGTTGGCAATCTTCTTAGTTGGAGTTGCTGGCATTATGGGCGCCGTCAACTACATCACAACCGTGCTCACCCATCGCGCCAAGGGCATGACGATGATGCGCATGCCGCTCAGTGTCTGGGGGCTCTTTCTCACGGCCATTCTCAATGCACTCTTTATTCCGGTGCTGGCTGTGGCGGCCCTTCTTCTGCTGCTCGACCGAGTGTATGGAACCCACTTCTTTGAACCCGCGGTCGGTGACCCCATTCTGTACCAACATCTCTTCTGGCTCTTTGGCCATCCAGAGGTCTACATCCTCATTCTTCCCGTTTGGGGTATGATTTCCGACCTTTTCTCCTACTTTTCCCGAAAGCCCGCATATTGGTATCGGGGCAGTGTCTACTCGATGATGGCGATATGCGCGCTCTCCGGCTTGGTCTATGGCCACCACCTCTACCAAACTGGGCTTGGGCCCATGCTGGGGACCGCCTTTGAGGCGCTCACTCTCGCCATCTCTGGACCCGCCGTGATTCTCTTTGTGAATTGGCTGTGCACCCTGTGGCGTGGATCCATTCGCTACGAGGTGCCCATGCTCTTTGCCATTGGCACGCTTATCGTCTTTGCGGGCGGGGGACTCACCGGTCTATACCTGGGGCCAATTACCGCAGACATCTACATGCACGATACTTTGTGGGTCGTTGGTCACTTCCACCTGATCATGAGTGCGGCGACCCTCATGGGAAGCTTCGCGGCAATCTACTATTGGTACCCAAAGATGTTCGGGCGGATGATGAACGAGCGAGCGGGGCAGGTGCACTTCGTCGGCACGCTGGTCTTCGCCATCCTCACCTTTGGAGGCATGCTTGTCGCCGGATATGAAGGCCAGGGGCGGCGGCTCTTCGACCCCTTTCAATACGAGTTCATCGTGCATCTCAAATCGATCAATCGGCAAACCAGCTATGCAGCCTTTGGTATGGGGCTCTTCCAAATCATCTTCGCCGTGAACTTTATTGGTAGTCTCGTTTGGGGCAAGCGCGCATCGGCAAATCCCTGGGATGTGCCGAGTTTGGAGTGGACGGTGTCGTCTCCTCCACCTTCTGAGAACTTTGCTGAGGAGCCAGTCGTCCACAATGGGCCTCATGAGTTGGGCAATCCCGCTGTGCAAAAGGCCCTTGGCAAAGACTGGCTGGGGCAAGACGAGGCCATGCCATGAAGCGCTTGCTCTTCTGCCTCGGCATCGCGTTGACCCTTGCGTCAGGGTGTTCTGAGAAACCCGTCTTTACCGAGCCTCAAGTGCTTGGCGGCGTAACGGTGGAACCTGATGTGCTCGAGCAGGGGCGCCATGTCTATCGGCGATACTGCCTCACCTGTCACGGGGCAAAAGGGGATGGACGCGGAGTCTCCTCCTTTGGACAATGGCCGCCCCCGCGCGATTTCCGAGCCGCAAAATTCAAATTCACCGGCGTTCAAGATCGCGGGCTGCCAAGCGATGAAGAGCTAAAGCGGGTCATCACCAGTGGTCTGAAGGGCACGTACATGCGCCCTTGGATCCTGCAACCGCGCGAGCTGGAATCGGTCGTTCAATACCTCAAGACGTTCTCTCGGGAGGGCAAAGGGTTTCGGAGTACGAGGCTAAAGGTAAAGCCGCCGGTTATTGCCCCAGATCCCTATACGACCCCAGAACAACTCGCAGCGGCGAAGCTTGAGGGTGAAGAGCTGTACCACGCAATGTTCCAGTGCTCCTCGTGCCACCCGGCCTACGCGACGCCACAACAATTTGCCACTTGGGACGCCCTGATGCGCCAAGACGAGCCAATGGCGCCCGTGCCCAAATGGTCGGAGAACTATCGCACCGTTCTCCTGCCACCTGACTTCCGACGCCATCAAATGCGCGCTGTGCGCACGCGCAAGGGCCCTGGCGGAACCGTGTTGCACAACGCCGTCGACATCTATCGGGCCGTCGCCTTTGGCCTTCAGGGACCGATGCCTGGCTACGAGCATCTGGGGGCCGACAAAGTGTGGGCGGTGACGCACTACGTAAAGAGCTTGGCGGATGGCGCTGCACTCACGCCGCCGGAGAAGCCCGCAGGGGCGGAAACACTCCCAGCCCCGTCGCCAGACGCAGACTGACCGAATTCCACTGACTCAGCAGTGAGTCAGCGGTGAGCCACCTCGCAGACTCAGCGGTGAGCCAGCGGTGAGCCACCTCGCTGACTCAGCGGTTGCGCGAGTGCCCAGCTAGGTCGCTAGTACTCGGGCTTCATGCGCGCGAGGCCCTCTTCAAAACGCGCTTTGAACTCAGAGGCCAAGACATCGTCACAAACGGCGTAGCGGATGAGTGGCTCGCCCTTGCCATCAGCGCCGGGGCCTTGGAAGTGCACTCCGACAATGCCGGTTTCTTCGATAACAAGCCGGTTGAATGCCTCTTGTGCTGACTTGCCCTTGGTGCGCTCGTCTTCGCTAAGAACAACTCCGAAGGCCTTCGTTGGAACTCGCCAGAGCGTGAAGAAACCTGCGCTCGTATCACAGGCCTGCTCAAGACCAATGCCCTTAAGGGCTCCGATGACGTAGTCCAAACGACTTCTGTACAGACCTCGCAACGCGTCGAGTTCCGCTTTGGCCGCTGCTCGATCGGTAAAGAACTCGCCGTAGGCCGCCATGACAGAGGGTACCGGGCCCGACTCGGTGTTGCCCTTGATGAGCGAGAAGTCGGCGACAAAGTCAGCCGAACCGACAATCGCTCCAAGGCGTGCACCCGGGTCGCTAAACGACTTGCTTACCGAGTACATTTCGATCCAATCAAGATCCTTGTAGCCTGCTGCGACTGCTGCGAGTGAAGTATGACTTCCCGGCTCGCAAAGGCCGGCGTATGCGCCATCGTTAACAAGGCGTGCGTCGTTCGCGATGCACCACTCAATGATTTCTTTCCACTCCGCTTCGCTGGCTCCGACGGCAGCAGGGTTGCCAGGGCGGATAACGTAGACAAGATCAACGTTGTCGACGTTGTGCTTGGCGAGTGACTCTTTGAGTCGCCCGAGGTTGAGCCGCATGTTGTCTTCGCTAACCAGCGGCCAGGGAATTCGAGTGCTTCCCAAGTACGACTCGGTCCAGGTTCCGATGACGTCGTACGCCGGTAGGTTGGACACCACGGTAAACGAGTCGCGCGCTGATCGATCGGGCAAGTGCATGCCGCAGGCGAGTGGCATGATTGCGCCCGCAGTCTTGATCCCTGGGATTGGAAGAATTCCGAGGTGCGGATGGTCGGCAACCTTCAAACCGCCATGCATTTCGACCATGCCCTCAGCAAAGCTGTGCAGGTTCGTGTCCTCGGCATAGGTGTGGTAGCGAAATCCTGGGTTCGCTGCGTACTTCGCTTGAAGCGCTAGAATGGCCTCTGGAGGGACGCCATCGGGGTTTCCCAACGAGAGGTTGAGTGCCTTCTTCCCAGACTTCGCTTCGTATTCGTCGCGAAGAATGTAGATGAGTTGAAAGAGATTAATGCCCGAGGCGGGAATCTTGCGTGCCATGTGCGCGACTATAGCTGTGAGGCCTGCAGGCGCAACAGGGCAGGCAGCTAGAAGTCAGGCTTCACCCGGTGCGTTGCCGCGCTCGCCCGCACAGACCTCACGGGGAAACACCGTACGCGAGCTAGCTCAGTCCTGTTGTCGCTTGAGGCGCCTGCGCAACGTTGAGCGATTCACGCCCAGAGTCTGCGCAGCTTTCGTCAAGTTGTTTTGTGCACCAGAAATGACGCGTCCCACGTACCAATCTTCGACCAATGCAAGAGTGGATTCACCGCGAGCGATGGCCGATGGAACTTCCGATGTTGCGGGACGAGAGGCGCGCTTTGCGGTGAGCCCTGGTGGCAGTCCAAGCATCAAGTTGCGCAAGGCATTCTGCAACTCGCGAACATTGCCGGGCCAGTGGTAGTTGCGGGCTTCCGCCGATCGCAGCCAACGCAAGACTGGCGTGCGATCGAGGACCCCGGTGCCCTCGTTTGTGTACTGCTCAAGAAAGCCGAGCCCAATCTCTTCGATGTCTTCGGGGCGGTCGCGAAGCGGGGGAATGCTGATCGTGATGCCCGCAAGACGTCCAAACAAATCGCGTCGAAAATGGCCCGCGTGCACCATGGCCTGCAAATCCTTGTGGGTCGCCGCGATGTAGCGAACGTCTGCTTGGTGCGGCGTATCGGTTCCCAGCGGATAAATCTCGTTGGTCTCCATGACGCGCAGGAGCTTGACCTGGGTGGTCTTTGGCAGATCGCCAACTTCGTCGAGAAAGAAGGCTCCGCCCGCCGCAGCTCGCAGCCGCCCAAGGCGCGCCTCGGTCGCACCGGTGAAGGCACCCTTGCCGTGTCCAAAGAGCTCGCTCTCCACCAGAGTATCGGGAATGGCCGCAGCGTTGAGGGCAGACTGGGGGGCCGGGCCTCCGTTGCCATTGCCTGGCGTCGCTTCCAGAAACACTTGTGCGACGGCCTCTTTGCCAGTCCCCGTTTCCCCGAGGATTAGCACGTCGTGATCTCGAATCACTTGTTCCAGTTCAAGGGTGTGCATCAAGCTCTCGCCAAAGCATGCGCCCCAAATCTCAGCGCGAAGCATGCTCATCGCGGCGGAACTCCCGAGAATGCGCAGCAGCGCCTTGTACGCGCGGCCTGCCGCTGCGGCGACTCGAACGTACTCGCCGCGCTTTCGGGGCAGCTCGCGAAGTACCGAGGGCGGTAGGTGCGCTGGCTTGAGAATGTCTGCGGCCTTGGCATCCGGCGCACAGGCTTGGGCATGACCAACCGCGAGAATCAGCGTCTTGGCTGCGAAGAGATCGCCCTTGCGGACGCGGCGGCTGAGTTCTGCCGAAATCGGACCGTCAAGGAGTGCCTGCCTGGACGCCTCTCTCTCCGTTGCGTTGGCCAGTCGGAACGGATTGCTGGCCCACAGAGCAAGGGCGTTTTGAAATGCAGAAGGCATGGTGCAGCATAGCGCGATCGGGGTATTTCGCCGAGGCGATCACGGATTTCTTTGCGTGGTAGCCTAGGCCCTGCGCACCGCTTGTGTCGCGATTCATAGGGGTTGGGAGCACGAGGGGACTTGGAACAGGACTCGCAATAGCTTGCGAGAGTCGGATGTCGATACGCCAGTCGGCCTGGCAAAATTGGGCAGCATCGGGGCAGGCAATCCGCTACGCCGCAAAGCGATTCGAGCTCACTGCGAACCAAAAAGGAGGACCATGACAACACTCTACTTAATCACATTGATCGTCGGCGGCTGCCTGCTGCTGCTGTCCATATTTGCTGGTGGCGACCATGAACTCGACCACGATATCGACGCTGACCTCAGCGCTGACATGGATCTTGATGGCGATGTCGATGGATTTGACGTTGGAGGCTACGACGCATGGCTTCCTATCGGATCACTGCGCTTCTGGACGTTTTTCGCTGCGTTCTTTGGCCTAGTTGGAACAGTTCTTACTGCCACCGGTGGCATGAGCAAACTGATGACGTTGGCGCCGAGCATCGGTGTGGGCTATCTCTCAGGGATAGCTGCCACGAAAATATTGCGAGCTCTTACCAGGCAAAAAGTCGGCAAGGTCGTCGGCGGTAACGACTTGGTAGGAATTACCGGGACGCTCATGTTGCCCGCGTCTCCGGGGGCGCCGGGCAAAATTCGACTTCAGCTCGGAGGGCGGACCCTCGACGAGCTGGCTCATGCTGACAAGCCGATGCGCCAAGGCGCCAAGGTTCTCATTATTGCAAAACACGAAGATGGGGGCGTGCTGGTTTCTCCTGCACCCCTACTTGGAGATGGAAAGGAAACTCTATGAACGAAATAGTTGAGTCACTAAAAATTGCTGGGGCCGTGGGGGGCGGTGTGGTGGTTGCCGCAGTGCTCCTTATGGGCATGATCAAGCGGTTTCTGCACGTTTGCCCCCCGAACAAGGTCCTCATCTTCTCGGGTCGAAATCGCACCGCGGCGGATGGTTCGACAGTGGGTTTCCGAACTGTCTTTGGTGGTCGCGGTTGGCGCGTACCAATTCTCGAAGAGGTTAAGGAAATGGACCTTACGAATATTTCTGTGCCGATGAGCATCGCCGGTGCGTACTCCGAAGGCGCGGATGGAGCTCTTGGTATTCCCCTCTCGGTCCATGCTGTCGCCAACGTCAAGATTTCAAGTGAGCCCGATGTCATCGCCAACGCGATTGAGCGTTTGTTGCCACTTGGCCGGGCCGATATTGGACGCATCGCCAAGGAAACTCTTGAGGGCCATGTTCGTGGCGTGCTCGCAACGATGACTCCTGAAGAGGTCAACGAGGATCGACTCAAGTTTGCCAATCGCCTCACCGACGAAGCTGAACAAGATTTGCAGAAGCTTGGACTGCACCTCGACACACTCAAGATTCAGCATGTCTCTGATGACCGCAACTATCTAGAGAGCATCGGTCGAAAGCGGATTGCAGAAGTTCTGCGAAGTGCTGAAGTCGCCGAGTCGGATGCGGAGCGCGCAGCCAAGGAATCGGAAGCTGCCGCGGGTGCTCGTGGCGAAGTCGCCATCACCAACGCGCAGGCAAACATTCTTCGCAAGAAGAACGAGCTTCGCGAGATTGTCGCTGAACTCGACGCGGTTGCCCGAAGTGAAGAGGAGAGGGCGAAAGCTGCTGCGAACGAAGCCCGGGCTACTGCCGAGAAGGAACTACAGGAAATTCGTGGTGAGCTTGAGCAATTGCGTCTCTCCGCCGAAGTCACGATTCCCGCAGAGACCGCTCGTCAGGTACGCGAATTGGATGCGGCTGGTAATGCTGCTCAGATTGCCGAGGATGGACGGGCAAGTGCCGAGGCACTCCGCGTCGTCTCCGAAGCATGGGAAGAGAGCGATGGCCAGGCGATGGATATGTACGTCTTGCAGAACCTCGATGGAATCTTTGGTGAAGTCGTTGGAGCAGCCAAATCTATGAAGGTGCGCGAGGTCAATCTCGTGGACGGCGGCGATGGAAAGACGATGCCAGCCTACGCCAGTGCGTACCCCGCAACGGTTGCAGCGCTCATGGAGCAGGTCAACTCGTCTCTTGGCGTCGACATCAAAGGCATTCTCAGCGGTAGCCATGCCTCACCAAAGGCACTGCCCCCATCCTCAACCCCAGTCGCCGAGCCAGTTTCTGCTGGCACGGAAGGAGGCCCAACATGGTAGCCATTCCCGTCATTATTGGAGCGCTTGTCATTGCCGGCATTGCACTCGCACTCATTATTTCTCGGCTCATTAACATCTGTTCGCCCAACGAGGTTTTGATCTTCTCGGGTACAACCCGCGAAGTCAGCGATAACCAAGGTGGTGTTCGCGAAGTTGGCTACCGACTCATTCAGGGTGGTCGCGGAATTCGCATTCCCCTTATGGAGCGCGTGGACCGTCTCGATCTCACGATCATGATTATTGATCTGAAGGTCCAAGGTGCGTATGCCAAAGGCGGCATCCCGCTCAACGTCGAAGGCATCGCCAACGTGAAAATTGGCAGTACCGAAGAAATTCTAGCCAACGGTATCGAGAGACTCTTGGGAAAACCCCGAGAGGAAATCATGCGGGTTGCTCGAGAGACTCTCGAAGGCAACTTGCGCGGTGTGCTCGCGACCATGACGCCAGAAGAGGTCAACCAGGACCGGGTGAAGTTCTCGAAGCAGTTGCTCAATGAGGCCGACAAAGACCTCTCGGGTCTTGGGCTCGAACTCGATACGCTCAAGATTCAGAGTGTCTCGGATGATCGCGGATACCTCGACTCTCTTGGGCGCCGCCAGTCGGCAGACTTGCTCATGCGTTCGCGCATCGCAGAGGCCGAGAACCGCGCGCTTGCCGCCGAGCAAGACGCCAGCAATACCGAGATGAAAGAAATTGCCGCCGTTAGTGCGGAAATCGCCAAGGCAAAGGCCGAAGCGGAGAAGCGAATTGCCGATGCCACGACCCGCAAGACTGCAATGGTGGCCGAGCAACGTGGTCAGGTGACATCCCTAGTGGCCCGAGCAACCGCCGATCTTGGAGTGCAGCGTGCGCGCCTTGAGCAAGTTCGATTTCGCCTCATCGCTGATGAAATCAAACCCGCAGAGGCTCGCCGAAGCATGATGCTTGAGCAAGCTCGTGGTAACGCTGCAAAGAGCATCGAAGAAGGCAAAGCGACCGCAGCTGCATTGCGCGCGCTCGCCGACACATGGCGTGAGAAGGGCGATAGCGCAAGGCAGATTGTTGTTGCGCAGAAGCTCAATAGCCTAGTTGGCTCGCTTATGAGCACTGTTTCCAACCTACCTATCGACAAGGTCACGTTCATCGACAAGGACCTTCGCGGTGGTGACGGCGGAAACGTTGCTGTTCAGGCTGCCATCACATCAGAGCAGCTCAAGCACACGCTAGGCATTGATGTACCGGCACTGTTGAACAAGATTGGTGGTGCCAGCACGCCACCAACGCCCAAGGCTCAGTGGGTTGATGACAGCGCCGTTACTGCAATCGAGTAGTTCGCGGTTTCGCGGCTAAGACTACGAGGCGTCGCAACGAGCGGCGCCTCTCTTGGTTTCGGGTGGTACCGCAGCCGCGACTCGCATGACGGTGAGTTAGTAGGGTGTGCTGAGGCGCAGATGCACTCGAGCGAGCAGTCCCATGCCTTCCTTGCTCTCAAGGACTAGCTCACCACCAATTGACTCGATAAGTCCACGGCAGGTCGAGAGTCCAAGGCCCGTTCCTTGCCCGACCTCTTTCGTGGTGTAGAACGGATCAAAAACACGCATGAGGTTTGCGGCCGAGATGCCGGGGCCGTTGTCTCGGATTTCCACGATTGCCTCCTGCCCATCGTTTCGACACGAGACATGGATACGATTGTCGTCGCGACCCGAGGGCAGCGCCTCTGCGGCGTTGATCAGCAAGTTCACAAAGACTTGGTTTAGGCTGAGGGAGTCGGCGAAAACGAGTACACCCTCGGCAATGTCCTCTTTGACCTCGGCTCTGCGCAGCGTCTGATGCGCTGTGAGTTTCAGCGCTGCTCTAAGTGCAATTCCTAGGTCCATGGCACTCGGCTCAAGTGACCTAATACGAGCGAGGGATTGCATCTCCTGCACGATGCCGGCGATCTTGATGGCACTTTCTCCTGCGTCAAAGAGGGCGTCGAGCATTTCCACTCTCTCGGCAACCTCTGCTTCTTCACCGACAAGTTCGGCTACATAATCGACATTGCTTTGGATCACTGCAATCGGGTTATTAATTTCGTGAGCCATGCCCGCAGCCAAGCTGCCGACACTTGCGAGACGATCAGCCACGCGCAATTGGGCCTCGTGGCGACCGCGATCCGTCATATCTCGGATCGTTACGAGCACGGCGGCAGCGCCTTTGAATTGGATGTTGCGGACACGGCTTGACTCGAGTTTTAGCGCCCGACCTCCACGTGTTGAGAACTCGTAGACACTCTGTCTCCCGTTATCCGAGTCGCCGCCATCAGAGGAAACCTCCGCAAGCATGTCGTCGAAGAGTGGCTGTGCGAACGCGAAGAACGCTCCTTCCCCGTGGGACTCGATGTCGGTGACACCAAGAATGCGGGCCAAATTGGGATTCGCATAGACAAGGCGCTCATTCGACAAGACGGCAATCCCCTCAGGACTCGCCTCGATCAATGCCTGAAAATCCAGTTGGGATTGCAGGGCTCCGGCAAGCGCTTCCTTGCGCTCTGTTTCAAATCGCAGCGCGTAGTAGCCGACAAAGAACACGAGCCCCACCAACGAAAAGAGGCGTGACACGATCATGTAGTCGCCACTCGGCGGCTCGGGAAACTCAAGTCCATATCGCTGCAGCGAAAAAAACAGGATGAGAACCAAACCTCCCAAAGCGGCAGTCACCACACCTTGCGTGGCTCCTGCGATGTACGTTGAGAAGACGGGCAACGCGGCCATCCACACGAGGCCTGCTGCAAAGAAGCCCCCATTGGGTACCGCGAGTGCGCCGATTCCAATACAGGCACCGAAGGAGAGCACGGCTGTCGGGACGGCGACCGACTGTGTTCTTCGCAACAAGAAGATTGGCAGCTGAAAGGCCACCGCCAGCAGGCCCAACGCTACTAGCGAACTATCAACGCCTACAAACGCCGCGCGATAGCATGCTGCAATAGCGGCGACCCCAACGAAGAACAAGCTCGCGTCGAGAAGGAGGCGCAGGCGACGACGAAGCTCAGGCTCGGTCTTGCCGTCAATGCGCGCCAACCTGTCAAGGCGATGACGCCAAGGGCCCTCCCGCTCTCGCTCAACAATCATCACCTCGCTTTGGTAATCGACCAGTTCGGCTCGATGTATGAGCCGAAAGTGAGAGCGACCGACGAGCTTAGGAACCGACGAGTTCAGCCCGCTTCGGGCCGCTCATGGGCAGCACCATCGAAAAGTTTGAACCCTGTCCAACTGCACTGGTGATGTTGAGTTGCCCTCCGCAGCCGCTCACGATGGAGTCCACGGTTGCGAGGCCCAGACCGGTGCCCAGCCCCTGTGCCTTCGTGGAGAAGAAGGGCGTGAGGATCTTGTCAACAATGTCCTCGGTCATGCCGGGGCCATCGTCCTCTACTTCAACTCGAACGGAGCCGGAACTCGGATCGTCATGTGTTCGAATCACAATTCGCCCTCCATCTGGCATGGCATCCCGTGCGTTGACCGTGAGATTCATGAGGACTTGCTGCAATTGACCTTCGTTGAGAGCAACGGTTGCGCTGTTCGCTTGGAGTTCACTTTCGAGCTTGTAGTTTGGAGTGAGGGCGAGGCGCAGCATTGCCATAGCGTTTTGAATGGCACCATCGATATCCAGTGGCACAGCGGCTGATTGGAGCTGGGACGGCCGACCAAACTCCAAGAGCTGTCGAGTTAAGGACGCTCCGCTCTCGGTTGAGACGATTACGTCGTCGAGGATCTCCTTGTTCATGGGATCGACGTTGCGAGTTTGCATCACACTGGCGCCGGCCATAATCGCGGACAGTAGGTTGTTGAAGTCGTGGGCAACCCTCGCTGCCATTGTGCCCAAGCTACTTAGACGCTGTGCTTGAAAGAGCTGGGCACGGGTGTCGGTGAGAGACTGCTCCTTGGTCTCAAGCAATCCTTCGAGCTCTCTGTTGAGCCTGGCTACCTGAGCGCGCAGGTCTAAGACACGCCCCAATAGATAGCCAAAGAGCCCACCAACCAGCATGGGAATGAGAAAGAACCGCGGGGTTAGGGGCGTCTTGATTACATACGCATGTTGAATCACCGCAAACCCGATGACTGCGAGTGCGCAGCCCGGAACGAGTCGGGTGGCCCAGCTTGTATGCTTGCGCTTCACTATCTTTCCTCATTGGGAAAGTCGCCCCCAACTGCGAGTAACTTTAGCGATGTATTGTACATCGGAGACTAGAACGACTGCAATGCGGTGCGATGCACCCAATCGATGTTGGGCCTCTTGCTACGCATCCGTGTCTACAGACTAAAGCCGAGCCGTCGTCGCGCCGTCACGCAGTGCAAACCCGCATTGCTGAAATCGCGGCAGCACGTTGGACGATCTTCATAGATGCTGCAGCTGTGGCGTGAGCCTTCGGTGACGAGTGCGGCACAGTGGTCGCCGTCGCGGCGAATCTCGGTATAGTTCTCATGAACTACCATGAGGCTTGGGTGACGCTCAGCGACCTTGTCGCCCTCGGCTATCGTCACCGAGTGGTATGCAGCCCGGCAACAGGCTCCGCAGTCTTGGCAGTCAAAGGGCAGTTCAAAGCGTTCACAGCCACCGAGCGTCTCGTCCACGTGTTTGTCCGATTGATGACAGTGACCGGAGTCGGTTCTCCAGGCGCACTCTCCACACGTCTCACCCAGTTTCGGGTGACGCCCAGGAAGGCCCGTTGGATGGTTTTTGATGGGCTCTTCTCGCAGACGGTAGAGCACCGGGGCCTCGCTCGGTGCTGCCCACTGGGCCGTGATCCGAATGATATCGGCGGTCGCTTCCAGGGCTTTGCCCAAATGGGGCCACCAGGGGTTGGTGGCTGCGCGGCGCAGCGCTTGTTTGGCGAGCGCGGTGGTCTCGTCGTGACAATCCGAGAGAGCGTCGAGCCCCAGCCCATCGTAAAACGCGCGAAAGTCCGTGGTGGGCCCAAGAACTTCGCGCAAGCCCACTCGCCCGGCGAGAGTTGCCTGTACGCGCAGGGCGGCGTGTTCGCGAAAGTTGTCGTCTTCGTGCCGGTTGTCGAGTCCCCAGTCTGGAGTTGCAAAGGCATCTGGACCCTCGACGAGTGAGTGGCAAAGCTCGTGGAAGATCATCTGCGCTAGGCAGTCGTCAGCGTCCAAATGCTCCTCACTTGCGATGTGCAAGCCACCAACGCCATCGCTATGAGCGAAGGCATCAGCGGTTCGCTGAACGCGGAGCCCGATTTTGTGCGCGGCCGCAATCCAAATTTCACTCAGTGGATCGCGATAGCAGTAGCGAACGCTGCGCGGGTCCACGCTTACTTGCCTTTGAATTCAGGGGGCCGCTTTGCCATGAACGACGCCATCGCTTCTCCGAGATCTTCTGATGCGAGAAACGCTGAGTTCCAGGCACTCACATACGAGAGACCGGCTTTTGCACCATGATCACGCCCAAAGTCGAGTACGTCCTTGACGCCACGCACCGTGAGTGGAGGGTTTGCTGCAATCGTTTTCGCCATCTCGTCGGCGGCCTTGTGCAGGGCTTCGGTGGTTCCGTGAACGTGATTGACGAGTCCAATGGTCGCTGCGCGTTCGGCTCCAATATCGCCGCCTGTCATGGCGAGTTCTCGTGCATGGCCTTGGCCGACGATGCTGGGCAACCTCTGCAATGTGCCAAGGTCAGCAACAATGGCAATGCGAGTTTCGCGCACCGAGAAGATGGCGTCTTCACTGGCAAGACGAATGTCGCAGGCGGTGATTAAGTCGATACCGCCGCCGATGCATGGACCGTGAATCGCTGCAATCACGGGCACGGCACAGCGAACGATGCTCTCCATGCAATCCTGCCAGTCGCGAATTAGGGTGAGTAGGGCAGTGCGCTCGGTAGCGCCACCACCGGTAAAGAGCTTGGCGTGCTCCTTGAACGTCGCCGGCAAATCGAGGCCGTAGCTAAAGCCCTTGGCCGTGGACCGAACTACGACGGCGCGGATTTCCGGCTTGGAAGCGATTTCGGTGAAGGCGTCACGAATCTCGGGAAAGAATGCCGGCGGCATCGTCTTGCTCGTGATGCTGATGGTTGCGACGTGGTCGATGAACTCTACGGAAAGTGTGCTGGCCATTTTTCCGAATCCTCGCACAGCGAGAGGGCGCCAGCATCACTTTCTACAAGTTGCGCTTGAATCGGTAGCGGCCCTTGGAGCCGCCATCAAAGTTGGGCGCGCGTCCCTCCTCAGCAAGCATCTGCGTAAACAACGTGCGAGATTCTTCGTCGAGAAGATCCCAATCTTCTCGCGTCAGAAGAAATCCCGATAAGAACAATTCCCTCCCCATGCTCCCATCATGCGAGCCCTAGCAACAGGCGGCAACTTTTGTGCAGGGCTTGGCCCCAGTCTGTCGACGGGCGAGGCCGAGACGGGCGAGGCCGACTTCTGGGTCTAGTTATTTAGGGGCGGGCTTGTCTGCACTTGCTGCCAGGCGCTCTGCGTCCGAGATGCGGTATTCGTTGAGGTCGCGCCCACCCAGTGCACGCTTGGTTGTAACGGCCTGCAGCTTGCCAACAAATCGAAAGCTCCCTTTGTCGTACACAAAGGACCAAACGTGAAATGCCTCTTTGCCATCTTTGGTGAGCAGCCGCACGGAGTAGAGGGGGGCAGGTGAGACCATCTTCCCAATCGCGGCGCTCTGGTAGCCCGTTGCGCTGGGGTTCTCTTTGGTTTGATAGCGCCCCACATCAATTTCGACGAGCCCTTTGTCAAACTGCTCTCGCAGGACTTCAACAAGAAGACCAATCTCTTCGCTTTGGGGCTTGTACTGCTCGCTGAGGGCCTTTCCCAGCTCATCGCCAAAGGTCTTCGTCATCCAACTCTCGTACTCTTGGAGACGAAGACTGGCGATCATAAGCCCGGTTGCAGGCTCATCGTTGCTCACAATCGCGACACGCAAATCGCGCATGAAACGACGCAGTCCTGAGATGGTCGCCTCGTACTTCAGATCTTGCGGGCGCTTGCCAATTGCGGGATTCGGCGGCGGCGCGGCATCAAAGACCTTCGCGACTGGGGCTTTCTCGGCTGGCTCGGTTTCATCACAAGCGCCCACGACCACCGTGCATAGCAATGCGCTGAAGAGAAATGGTCCCATGTTGAACCGACGGGCTACACCTGAGAAACGCAAGGTCTAGCGCAGGGTAGCAAGACTGAGAGAGGGATGGCCACTTGCTGGGCAACCCTGTACTAGGATGGCGGCATGCGGACACCACTGGGAATCGTGAACATGCTAATGGGCCTGCTCTTTGTGGTTGGCGCCGTGGTTCAGTGGAACGATCCAGATCCCATCGCTTGGATTCTGATGTACGTCGCAGCCGCTGTCGCCTGTGGGGTATTTCGACGTGCTGGGTGGGCGCGATATGTTGCGCTGGCAACCGCTGTTGTCGCAATCGGCTGGGCAGCGCTTGTGATCTCTGAAATGCCAAGATGGGTGTCTCCGAGCCAAATGTTTGAGCCAATGGAGAGCCATGGAGGTGCTGTGGAGCTCGCCCGCGAGGTCTGGGGGCTTGGAATCATCGCCCTTTGGATGCTCCTGTTGGTTTGGGCGGGGCGCGCGCCACATTCCCGGTTAGTGCTGCCAAAGGTAAGCTAGGATACGCTCCCTACGTTTGAAACTACCTATTGTGTTTTGGCCCGCAGGTGGTCTAACGTCCTACCTCAAGACACCGCGCTGCTTTCACCATGGCCACCGAATCATCCGCAATAGCCCGCCTCGTGGATGCCGCACAGAATCGCGGTATGCCGGAGCCTGATGGCATTTTCGAGCCGATGGATCCGCAGCCAGTTCCACCGCAGAATTCGAGCCGCCCCCCAGGAAAGGCATCGAGCAATTCCTGGTGGCTTCTCATTATCGGCATCGTAGTAATTGGCGGCTCTGTTGCTGGTGGCTATGTACTTGCTCAGCAACAAGGCGACGGCGAAACCGTGAGTGGGGACGTCGCCGATCCAGGAGCAAGTGCGGTTGCAGCAGCCAATGCCCATCAATTCGTTCCAGAAGAAGTTGCAGCCTCGGCTGTGATGCCACCAGTTCCACAACCGGTGGTGGCAATTGACGCGGCCGCCCCAGAAGAGCTCGAGGAACAACTTGAGCCCGAGCTGGATGCGAAGGAATTAGAGCTCGCAGCAAAGACCGGCTTTGACATCCTGGTGGAGCCAAAGGGCGCAAAAGTCACTCTTGATGGTCACGCCATTGGCGTTGCTCCACTGCGCGTTCGCAACCTCTTGCCGGGGCCACATCAAATCGATATCGAAGGGCCTGAGGGCTACTTTGGTCAGCATCAGGAGTTTGCGCTCGGAGCGGGTGAGGCGATGGTCCTTCGCTTGGCACTCGATCCACTTGGCGGCACACCCACCGAGCCCGTCGTCTCCAAGGTGGTTGTCGAGGAAAAGCCCGAGAAGAAGCTCACACGTCGCGAGCGTCGCAATGCGAAACGAGATGCGCGCCGCAAAACGAACGCTGTGGCTTCCAGCAAGAAGGACAAAGCGCCCAGCGCCAGCGAAGAGAAAGATCTAGCGAGCGCTGACAAAGTTTCTCTGGGGACGCTGATGCTCGGCGCCAAACCGCCTTGCGAGATTGTCATCAATGGCAAAAGAACGGGGCTTAGCACCCCACAGCGTTCGATTCAGCTGCCAGAGGGAACGCACCGAGTTGTACTTGTCAACGATGAGTATGGCATTCGCAAGAGCTTCAAGGTGCGGATCAAGTCTGGGCGAACAACTCGGGCCATCCAAGACTTGACGAAGAAGTTGTAGCGGCCGAGTCTGCCACGTATGGCATTACAACTCGCAACTCATAGCGGTCCGTTCCACGCAGACGATGTTTTGGCAGCAGCGCTTGTGCGAGTCTTTCTCGATCCAGCGGCAACCGTTGTGCGTTCGCGCGACTCTGATGTACTCGCCAAGGCCGACATCGTCTTTGATGTCGGTGGTGTGTTTGACCAAGAGACGCGGCGCTTTGACCACCACCAGCGCGATTACCAAGGCGATCGTTCGTCGGCAGGCATGGTGCTCGACTGGTTGGAATCAGAGCAACACGTTAGCCCAAGCGTGGCGCACGCTCTGCGTTTTCAACTCGTGGACTATGTCGATGCAGTCGACACGGGGGCACGAGCTTCCGCTGGCGATATCCCATGTTTCTCCACCATGGTCGGAGTACTCGTTGAGCAAGCTGAAGACGAGGATTTTGATACCTGGTACGAGCGCGCTGTTTCGATGGCCATCGATATCACGTCGGCAATTTCGAAAGGCTGTGAACGCAGCGAGCGGGATGCCCGTGCGGTCGTTGCGGCGATGGAGGATGCGGTCACAAGCGAGCGACGCGTGTTGTTCTTTGCTGAGTATTTGAAGTGGAAGCCGGCCTACTTTGGAGCCGGGGGAGCAGACCATCCCACCGAGTATGTTGTCTTTCCCGGGCGCAACGACTGGCGCGTAGTAACGATTCCTGTGGCTGCCGATAGCAAAGACGATAAGCGCAAGCTGCCCGAGGAGTGGGCGGGCCTTGAAGGTGCGGCGTTGGAGGAAGTTGTCGGCGTTGTCGGAGCGCGTTTCTGCCACAAGAACCGATTCATTGCGGCGTTTGAACACCGAGAAGCAGCGCTAGCGGCTCTGCGCGCTTGGGATCGACTCTAGGGTTGGCGCCCTGATACATGCCCTTATGAAGGGCGGGGACTGGGAGAAAAACCCCAACGGATCTTGGAGATTATCGTGACCTCGCGGCTTCCCTTGGCTACGGTCTCTTCATGAAGTTCGCAACGCACCCGCTCGTTCCCATGGCCGCATTCCTGCTTGGTTCCGGCTGCAGTGGTGATGATGCCGTCTCTAGCATTGTTGTCACAGCGACCGAGGCCGCTGGCGAGAACTGCGCGGCGGGCGGGCTCAAGGTTGAGGTTGGACCCGATGACAATGGCAATGGCATCTTGGACGCGGACGAGGTTGAGTCGACGGATTACGTTTGCTCTGGCGTTGATGGGACAGCAGGGCAGGAAACGCTGATTACAACGAGTCTCGAGGAGGCCGGTGCAAACTGTGCCGACGGTGGACAGCGCATTGCGTTTGGCATCGACGACAATGCCGATGGAGTGCTCGACCCTGATGAGGTGGATGGCACAACCTTCGTCTGCGATGGATCCGATGGGCTTCAGAGTCTCGTTTCGTTGGTGCCGCTAGCAGCAAGCTTTACGTGTCCAGAAGGCGGGCAAACGGTAAATCACGGCGTGGACGATGACGGTAATGGAATCCTCGATGTTGGCGAAATCGATGGCACAACCGATGTCTGCGTCGGGGGCTGTCAGGGCGCTCCATTTATCGTTACTAAGAACTTTGCGAATCGGGGGACGTTTGTGAGCGCCGAGTTGGATGAGGGCGACGTGACGATTGTGGGAGCACCGGGCAATATCAACGTGCTCAATCTCAATGGCCTAGGAGTCGTCGGCGGGACTGGCGATTCGATCGTAGACGATGGGGAATCGCTTACCTATACGTTCAACCGTCCCGCTGCGGCTGTCTCGTATTTTGTTCCTGCTGCCGGCAATGGCAATGGGAACGGCGTTGCTGGCGAGTCTTCCATGGAGGCGTTTGGGCTGGACAACGCGAGCCTTGGGAGTGTGAATGTGGCAGGCAGTGGATCCATTGAGGTTTCTTCGACCTTTGGTGATGTGCCAATTTCGCAGTTTCGCGTAACCCTGGTCGGCGACAATCATCGAGTTGGCTCTCTGACGTTCACAACCTGTAATTAGGCCGTCGCAGCTGTCTGGCCCTCAACACCGAGCGCCTTGCGAGGTGCGGTACGGTGTGGCCATGATTGCGAACGTTGGGATTCTCGCCTGCGCGGCGCTCCTTGTGGGCTGTGGAGGCAGCAGCAAGCCCTCTGCACCTGCTTCGTCGCCTGTGTCAGAGACCGATCGTGGCATGGGCGCCGACGCTGGTGAGCCGCGCCCAGCAGACGAAAACAAGGACGCAGCGCGCGCCCCGAGCGCACCGGATTCGGAGGCGGTCGCGACATCGAAAGCTGAGCCTGCAACGCGTCCGCTGGTCGTGCCAGGTACAGGAGAGTCCGCAGTCACCGGCAGCCTCTCAAAATCGGAAATCAGTACAGAGATTCGGAGACACCTGTCTCGGATCCGCCACTGTTACGAGAAACAGCTAAAGCACGAACCGAGCCTTGCCGGGCGCGTCGATGTTTCCTTCACCATCTCCGCAACGGGGGCCGTGTCGAAGGCTACCGCCAAAGGGCTCAGGCCAGACGTCGAGAAGTGTGTTGTCTCGGCGATGAAGGCAATGGTGTTTCCTGCCCCGAAGGGCGGCGGGATTGTGATTGTTCGCTACCCGTTCAATTTCGAGTTGGGTCAGTAGGGTTCGAGTTGGGTCAGTAGGGCTAAGAAGAGTTCTCAAGTCCTGCCAGGCGTGTTGGTGGTGCGAATGTGGTGCTCTTGCCTTGGCTACCTTGCGTGATAGCGCGCTCCCAGTGGCGGTAGCCGGCTTCCGCGAGTCGTTGCTCTAGTGCGGGGACCCGCTCGCGGATTGGCTCCAATGCCGCCACGACTTTGCTGATCACAGGAATCGCGAATCGCCATTTGTCCTTGGGGAGTGCAAGCGCATCGGAGAGTTCCGGGCCGAGCAGGGTGCGGCAGAATCCATACCCTGCGGCGACCTGCGCCGAGGCTCCTCGAACCGGGCGATTTTCGCGTTCGGCCCGGCTCAGTGGCGCGCGCACCAAGGCGTCGACAAGCGTGCGTGCATCCGCATCGGGGGCGCCTTGCGTTCGCAAAATGATATCGGCGAGCACCAGTGCATCCGCCTCGTTCTTTGGAAAGAGCGACTCATCCAGGCCCATCAGGTAGGTCGCGTAGCGCCATAGGTGCAAGTAGTCCTCGGCTTCTGTGGTGCTGACCGAAAACCCAAATTGGCGAATGCCTTCGACGAAACTTTGTGAGAAGAGAAGGGCCGTGCCCAGCATGTCGTGCTGGCTAATTGGGACTCCCCAACGCTCATCACTCCAGGCTGCGTTGTTTTGTAGGAGGTTGCGAACCACCGCATGCATCAGACGCACGCGAATGGCGAGCAGGAACCCCGGGCCAAAGCGCTGCAAGCCCCCGCTCCGGCAGGTCTCCACCACGTAGCGACTGGTTTCGACAAGGCGCATGTTCATCGCTTTGCTGCTCAGTCGGCCCGTCATGATGAGAGGCTTGTTGCCGCCAGGTGAGCAGTAGCCGTAGCACAGGCTCTTGGCGCCCAAGACAATGCCGCCGGCCATGCCGGTTCTGAAAAAGAGCGTGCCAGCGCGATTGATGCGCGACCAGTCAACCCACTCTGGAACTGCCTCCACATGATCTAGGAAACGCTCCATGGGCGCAGGCAATGCTGGGGCCGATTGCCGCCCGTGCTCCAGTGCTTGGTAGAAGTGTTCTGAGGATGCAGGACGCATCCGCATGGCGGCGGCCACGTTGTCGGCCAGCGGGTCGGCCACCCAAAGCCATGGCAAGACCGCATCCACTCGATCGCCGTACGCGCGACGAGTGCTGTCCACGTCTACGACTCGCGAGGGGTAGTGCTGCTGGGGCATGCTCTAAGAAAATATCTCAGGCGTGGATTCTGGCTAGTATCCGTGCTCTGCGAGCCACGCGTTGACTTGCGCGGGCCGGTTTTGGATGAATGTGATGGTCTCGTCGACGCGCTGGCTGAAGTCGTTGCCTTCTTTGCGAGGGTCTGCCGCAACCTCATCCGCAATCTGCGTGCGAATGGCCTCGGCTTTGGCTGCGAAGTCGGCATTCTCAAAGACGGTGAGCACTTCCTTTAAACGGGCCGCAAACGCATCCTCACAGGGTTTCTCCTGCAAGCAGCGCCTGGCAATGATGTTCCCTGGGACCCAAGGGTCGATCGGGCGTTGTCCTGCGTTCCAGCTCTGATCCATTCCGGTGGGAATGACCACCCACTTGTCATAGACCGGATCGTGATAGACGCGGTAGTTATTGCGAATGTCAAAGATGGCGCCATCCCAGTGATTCATGATCGTCTCTGCAGCCCACTGGCTTAGGTAGGCGTCAAAGTCCACGAACTCCGTGATTGCGGGATAGAAACCGCCATCAGGCAGGGCATCAATGCGGTTCACAAAGCTGATTAGCGGCGCGTAGGTGTATGGATCGCCAAAGGCGTTTGGCGTCGAGCACTCGTCTTCGGTGAATTTGCTGCCAAAGCAGGTCTCCGGCCCGGATGGATCCCCGGGCAGGTTGTTTGGCGTCATGTCACAGAAGTATGTGCCTTCGTACAGCATGCCTTCGCCACCGATGCCCTCATAGCGGCGCTGCAAAAAGCGCCTGTCGATGCTCTCAAGATGTAGGTAGAGCCCCCAGAGTTCGTCGTTGACGTGCACGCGAATCGGAGCGCGTCGCGGAACTGGGACACCGACAAGGTCGTAAAAATCGTAGGCGAGGCGCTCGTGGGTATGCGAGCGATCCTGCACACCGTTGTTGACGGTGATGCGCTTCATGCCTCGAGCTCTGCGCGATTCGGGACACGTGTCTGTAGACGTGTAGTCGTTTAGGTTGATCTTGAAGGAGGCCTTGCCGCCCAAGTTTCGCGACGAGCCACAGCCGCCCTTGACTCGAACTCCTGCCCCCTCATAGGTATTGCCATCGAACGTTACGTCCCCTGGATGGTAAGGGCGGTGATACGGAACGCAGCCCGGGGGAAGCGCTTCTGCATTGATGAGATCAAAGCTCTCTTGGCTCAGTGCAATTTCGACATCGCGAATGATGCTCTCGTCAAAGAGGGCCTCAGAACCATCGTCGATCCGAAACTCGCGAAAGTCACTCCACTCGGAGTAGTCACACAGGTCTCCGCCATCTCGGTAGCGCGCGCGAACCGCGTAACTCTGCCAGGTGTCGAGGGCCACAAAACCGGTTTCGAAGCGTCCTTCGTCTAGATCAATCGTTGGCGATTCGCCGGCATCGTCGAATTGCGCACTCCAGACCTTTAGAATCGGTTGCCCGTTGGCAACCAAGTGGAGTTCGAATTCGGCTTCGCGAGCGTCCCCCAACTCGGTTGTCACCGATGCTTCAAATCGCAAAGCATCTTCGGGTTGAATGAGCTCGCGGTCGGCCGGCGTTACAAAGCTCGGTGGCGCTGGCGGCTCTTCAAAGGCGCACAGAGGCACCTTGTCATCAGGATCGTCGGTGACGGTGACAGTACCGTCGCAGGCGAAGAGAATTAGCGTTACGGGGAGTAGCTTGAGAGGGAGGCGCACCGCTTACTAGTCTAGCAGTTCGCACGCAAAAAAAGCCCCGCAACATTGCGTTGCGGGGCCAATCATTGGGGTACCTGTAGCCGTCTATCCTACTTCTTCATCTGGCGAAGTACGTATTGCAGGATGCCGCCCGCTTTGAGGTACTCGACCTCTTGTGGGGTATCGACTCGGCACTTGACATCAAAGCTCTTGTCGCCAGCTGTGACCTTGAGCATCTTGCCCGGCTTGAGACCATCGCTAATGCCCGTGATCGTGAACTCCTCGGTTCCATCAAGTCCAAGCTTGTCGGCACCTTCTCCATCAGCGAACTGAAGTGGCAGCACACCCATGCCGATAAGATTCGATCGGTGGATTCGCTCGTAGCTCTGAGCGATGACGGCCTTTACGCCGAGAAGCAGCGTGCCTTTTGCGGCCCAGTCACGAGAGGAACCCGTTCCATACTCTGTGCCAGCGAGAATAACCAACGGAGTGCCGGCGTCTTGGTATTTTACCGAGGCGTCGAAGATGCTCATTTTCTCACCGCTTGGCTGATGGCAGGTCCAGCTGCCCTCGGTGCCAGGGGCAAGCTGATTGCGAAGGCGGATGTTGGCAAAGGTGCCACGCATCATGACTTCGTGGTTTCCGCGACGGGATCCGTACGAGTTGAAGTCGCGAATCGCAATGCCCTTGGCTTGCAGGTACTTGCCCGCAGGACTGTCTGGAGCGATGGAACCGGCTGGCGAGATGTGATCCGTAGTTACCGAGTTTGCGAGCTTTGCCAAGCAACGCGCATTGGAGATATCGGTCATCGGCTTGGCTGGTCCGTTGAGCCCTTCGAAGAACGGTGGCTTGCGAATGTAGGTTGAGTCTTGATCCCAATCGAAAACTCCGCCATCGGGAATGGAGAGCCCGCGCCACTTCTCATCACCTTCAAAGACGTTTGCGTAGCGAGACACAAACATTTCGCGTCGAACCGACGCCGCGATGGTTTTGTTGACCTCTTCCTGTGATGGCCATAGCTCCTTGAGGTAGACGTCTTTGCCATCGCTGTCCTGGCCGATAGGATGCTTGTCGAAGTCGATGTCGACCGTACCGGCAAGAGAGTAAGCGACAACCAGAGGTGGGGACGCTAGGTAGTTTGCCAACGTAATCGGGCTGACTCGACCCTCGAAGTTGCGGTTACCGGAGAGGACCGACGTCACGACAACGCCTTCTTCTTTTACTGCCTTGGTAATATTCTCATGGCTAGGACCCGAGTTGCCGATGCAGGTGGTGCAGCCGTAGCCGACCAAGTAGAAGCCGATCTTCTCGAAGTCGTCCATGAGGCCGGCGTCGTTGAGATACTCGGTGACGACTTGTGAACCTGGCGCGAGGCTGGTCTTTACCCAAGGTTGAGCTTTGAGGCCGCGCTTCGCTGCGTTGCGGGCCAGAAGGCCAGCAGCGAGCATTACTGCGGGGTTTGATGTGTTGGTGCAGCTGGTGATTGCGCCAATGATGACGGCACCGTGAGGCAGGTTGAACTTGCCTTTGTCGGTTTCGATAGGAACGCTCTTTGCGAGCAAGCCATCTTTCTCTGAAGCTCTGCGATCGAGCTCTGACACAAAGGCATCGGTGTCTACACCCTCGAGCTTGTCACCGAGGATGCCGACGAGTGTGCGGCGCCACGACCCTTGGAGGTCGGTCAGAGCGATGCGATCTTGCGGACGCTTTGGTCCAGCAACGCTTGGCACAACGTCAGCAAGGTTTAGTCCGAGGGTCGAAGAGAACCGCGGCTCTGGTGATTCTGAGGTGCGGAACAGACCTTGGGCCTTGAGGTACTGCTCGACATCGGCGACGTGGGTTTCGTCTCGTCCTGTGGCGCGCAAGAAGTTGATGGTCTCGGCATCGGCTGGAACAAAGCCCATGGTCGCGCCGTATTCGGGGGCCATGTTTGCAAGCGTTGCGCGGTCGGGAAGGCTCAGTGCCTCCATGCCCGGACCGTAGAATTCGACGAACTTGCCGACGACGCCGTGAGCTCGAAGCATCTCGACGACGGTGAGAACCAAGTCGGTTGCAGTCGCGCCGGCGGGCAAGCTGCCTTCGAGCTTAAAGCCAACAACCTTGGGGATGAGCATCGTGATGGGTTGGCCAAGCATTGCAGCCTCGGCTTCGATGCCACCAACGCCCCAACCGAGCACGCCAAGCCCGTTGATCATGGTGGTGTGAGAGTCGGTTCCGACCAACGTATCTGGGTAGGCGCGACGAACACCATCCTCTTCGCGCACAACAACCGTTTGCGCCAGGTACTCAAGATTCACTTGGTGAACAATGCCGGTTCCTGGAGGAACGACTTGCAGGTCCTTGAATGCCTGTTGGCCCCAGCGCAGAAATTGGTAGCGCTCTTGGTTTCGGCCGTATTCGATTTCGACGTTTTGCCCAAAGGCAGCATCGTCGCCGTAGTGATCCACTTGAACCGAGTGATCGATGACGAGGTCGGCTGGGCGGATGGGATTCATCTCGGTCGCTACACCACCCATGTCGGCGTACGCCTCGCGCATGGCGGCAAGATCGACAACGGCAGGAACTCCTGTGAAGTCTTGAAGTACAACGCGGGCCGGTCGGAATGCGATCTCAGTGCTTGGCGCAGCTTTGGGATCCCAGTTCGCAAGGGCTTCGATATCTGCTTTGCTAACGGTGTTGTTATCTTCTGCACGCAACAGGTTTTCCAAAAGAACCTTGAGCGAGAAGGGCAGGGTTTCTACGTCGCCAACGCCCGCGTTTGTCAGGGCGTCGAGGCGATAAATCTCGGTGTCGCCGCCGGATAGAGAGATCGTTGCTTTGCTCTTGAAACTGTCGGTGCTCATCGAGGCGGAATATAGCATCGAGGCTCCTTCACAGATTGCACCCAGGGACGCGATTTTCTCTCGTTCTGTAGGTATCGTCGGTTGCGTGACCGCCCCGCCCGAAGACGACGCCACCTCGTGGCGAATTCGGTTGCACGAGATCATCTTTGGGCACGAAAGCGCTGCCGGCAAGGCCTTCGATATCCTGCTCCTTGGCGCCATTCTGCTGAGCATCCTGAACGTGATGCTCGAGAGCGTGAGGGGGCTGCAGCACGACTACCACAGCGTCTTTGTTGGAGTTGAGTGGGCGCTTACTGTCATCTTTACCCTGGAGTACGGGCTGCGGATCTATGCGGCCCCAAACCGGTTGGCCTACATTTTTAGCTTCCTCGGCATCGTTGATCTCATCTCAATTGCCCCGACCTACTTGAGCCTTTTTGTGCCCCGCAGCCAGGCGCTCTCCACCATTCGGGCACTTCGCCTGCTGCGCGTGTTTCGCGTGCTCAAGTTGGTCGACTTCCTTCGGGAGGCAGAAGAACTCACCACTGCGCTTCGCGGGAGTGTTCGCAAGATCATCGTATTTCTCGGAGCGGTTCTCACGATGATTGTCATCATGGGGTCGCTCATGTATCTGGTCGAAGGCCAGGAAAACGGCTTCACGAGCATTCCTCGAAGCCTATATTGGGCGGTCGTGACGATGACGACGGTTGGCTATGGCGACATTGCTCCCCAGACGGTTCTTGGGCAAGTGATCGCCACCGTGGTGATGATCCTCGGGTACGGCGTGATTGCTGTTCCCACGGGCATCGTCTCGGCTGACCTGGTGCAAAATCGAAGGCACCGCGCCACGCTTTGCGCTGGGTGCGGAGCAAGCGCCCACGATCACGACGCCGGATTTTGTAAACACTGCGGAGCCTCCTTAGGAGTATTACCATGAGTCAAGATAAGAGTTCTTCCGAGGAAACGGAAATCATTCGAGATGCAGGAGCGATTGCCAAGATCGGTGGGCGCCTTGCAACGAGTTCTCGATTCGCCATCGACCTCGAGTTCATGTCGGCCGACCGGTTTATCCCCGACCTTGCCCTTGTACAGCTCGCTTGGGAAGAAGAGGGCGCGCTGCAGATGGTTCTCATCGATGGCGTAGACACCGAGCTCGGCCCGGTTTTCGATCAGATAGCGTCAACCTCTGTGCTGACCTTGGCCCATGGCGCAAAGCAAGACCTCTCGCTGTTGGGCACGCGCTATGGCGTCACCGCGGGCGCCTTCATGGATACGCAAATCGCCGCGGCATTTGCGGGGGTTGCGGAACAGATTGGCTACGGCAATCTCGTCGACAAGATCCTTGGCAAGAAGCTCGACAAAGGGCCGCAGTTTACCGATTGGATGCGCAGGCCGCTCTCGGCAAAACAGCTGCGCTATGCCCTCGACGATGTCCGCTACCTGTTGCCGGTTTGGGATGAGTTGCGAATCCGCCTTGACCGCGCCGAGCGAAAGCCCTGGGCACAAGAGGAATCTGATGGGATGGCGCTGGCCGCAGCCACTCGTCGACCTGCCGAGCTTGCCTACACCGTCGTGAGCGGTGGTGGCAGCCTCAAAGGAGCCGCCCTCGGAGCACTGCGCGCATTGGCGACCTGGCGTGACGAGTTGGCGGTAGCGGGCAACCTGCCACCGAGTTGGATCCTCGCGGATGGAGCCGCTGTCGAGATCTGTCGGCGCAACGTCAAAAACGAGCGTGACCTCAAGAAAGTAAAGGGGATGGGCAGCGCGACAGTTAGCAAATACGGCCCCGCAATTCTCCGAGTTGCCGCGAAGGGGAGGACGGAGCCTGTGGAGTCTTCGGGATTGCACCAGTTGGATCCGGTTTGGCAGGCGCAAGCTGCGGTAATTACCGCGATGGTCGCGGGGCGAGCGACCCAGGTTGGCCTTCCGCTGCGCACAATCGCTGCCAAAGCCGACGCGGAAGCTCTGGTGCGGCATTCGCTCGGGCAAATCCAAGCGGAAGAGTGCAGGCTCTTGCGCGGATGGCGGGCCGAGGTCATGGGCAACGATGCGCTCGCCTGGCTGCGGGGCGATGCGACGGTGGTGGCAGACGCAAAGCTGGGTGTTCGAGTGCAAGTCGGGTAGATCGAATGGTCGGTTGCCGCGTTTGACCCTCCATGAACGCCCCTAGATCGACGTGGAAACAACGCCTTGGTGCCGCCCTCATCGCCTCCTTGGCGGCCTGCTCAAACCCGAGTGGCACGAAGGGCGAGGTGGCCTCCAAGCCCATCGCCGGAAACCAAGGCGCTAGCCAGGCGCTCCCTGCCGCATTCGTTCAGGGCTCGACCGGGTTTGCCGCGTTCGAGTCGCAGGCGGTTCGCAAGGCAGCCATGGAGTATCCCGCGATTGCCATGGATGTCGCCGAGGCACCAATTTCACTGACGGCGGATGATGGAACCGGGCTCGTCCTTGAGAGCCTGCAGGCGAAGGCTGTTATCGATGGCCCGCTCGCGTTTACGGAGCTTCACATGCGCTTTCGCAATCCGCTGAAGCGTCGTCTCGAAGGCCGCTTTCAGATTACGTTGCCCGAGGGGGCATCGGTCTCGCGACTCGCTATGCGCATGACAGATGGTTGGCGCGAAGCCGAAGTTGTGGAGCGACAGGCAGCTCGGCGCGCCTACGAAGATTTCTTACACAGGAAACAAGATCCGATGCTTCTGGAGAAAGAGGCGGGGAACCAATTTCGCGCGCGCATCTTTCCGATTGATGCGGCGGGAACGAAAGAGGTCATCCTCTCGTTCTCTCACGAAGTGGATGCCAAAGAGGGCTACACACTTCCACTGCGAGGTCTGCCCGCCATTGATGAGCTTAGCGTCGATGCCATGGTAGCGGACGGCACGAGTGGAACGGCTGTCTATCGCAAGCAGCATATGGACGCGACGAAGACGGTTCCAACCAAAGACTTTCATGTGTCGTCAGTGGGAACCATGCAGGCGCTTCGCCACGGCAAGACGGTTGTCGCTCGGCTCCGGCCGGACCTCTCGGTTGCGTCGGAACGCCCAACCGGCATCACCATACTTTTTGATACCAGCGCTTCTCGGGCACCGGGCTTCGCAAAGCAAGTTCGGCGTCTTGGAACCATGGTCAAGGCGATTGCCAGCGCCCAGGGAAAACGACTGCCCATCCAGATTGCCGCCTTTGACCAAGAAGTCACACCCATCTATTCTGGGGCCGTAGGCGACTTTGGCGATGCGGAACTAAGAACGATTCTGGCTCGTCGTCCCTTGGGAGCATCCAACCTATCTGCTGCGCTATCGTGGGCGGGAACCCAAGAGGGGGCAGATCGAGTTCTTGTGGTTGGCGATGCAGTATCCACAGCCGGGGAAGACGATGTGGCCGCGCAAGCCCAGGCACTTCCCAAGTCCATCGCTCGTCTCGACGTACTCCTTGTCGGCGGCATTCGCGATAGAGAGGCTGCCGAGAGACTTGTGCAAGGCACCCGGGCTCAGGACGGTGTTGTGTTGGCAGACACGCTGAGCGATGAAGAAATTGCGCGCCGCTTGGGCGATGCCACAACGAGTATCCAGGTTGCCGTAAACGGGGCGAGCTGGGTGTGGCCTACCGAGATTAGCGGTGTGCAGCCTGGAGACGAAGTTCTGGTGTACGCCGGCTTCGAGGACCAGGCGCCTTCCCAATTGCAGCTTGAGGTTGCTGGCGCCAAGCCGGTACCCGCAATGATGACAACCAAGATGCCTGGGCCTCTGCTTGAGCGCAGCGCGATTGGTGCACAGATTGCCAGGCTGCAAGGCTCGTACATCGAGGAATTGGCAGCGGATAAAAAGGCTGCCATCAAAGCCGAGATTATTTCTCTATCAACGACGCATCGAGTGCTCTCCGACCACACCGCACTGCTGGTGCTTGAGAGCGAGAGCGACTACGCGCGCTTTGGAATTGCTCGCACGGCACTCTCTGACATTCTCAGCGTAGGCGAGGCCGGGCTGCGTTTGGAGCAGCGAAATCAACTCGTGATGGTAGCTCGAGATACGCCTTCAAAAGGAAAGAACCTGGCTGCGAAGACAGCTAAGAAAAAAACCCAGGTCAATGGCCCTGGCGGCATGGACTTTAAAGACGGGGACGGTGCTGCCGACGAGGTTGTCTCGCTTACCAAGTTTGGTAGTGCTGACGATCTTAGTCTTGCCGAGGGTGGCGAAGAAGAGAAGTCATCGCTCGATATGGCCAACGAAGCACCTCAAATGGACGCACCGGCCGAGACCCTATCGGCCCCTACGAGCGGCCGGCGTGCAAGCGGGCGCGTTGCCCAGGATGCTCCGCCTCCGCCACCAAGGCCCGAACCTAGGCGTCAGCGTCGCGAAGCGCGACCTGCATCACCCGCTCCGGTATCGATTGCCACCGCCTCGGAGACTGACTCCGATGATGAAGAGCTGCCGAGCGACCGCGCGGAAATCGCGGCACCGGTAGACAAGACACCAAGCACACCGGCTCTCACGGGCAAGATGGCGTTGGTGCACTCGATGGTGGAGCAGGGCAAGACCTATGAGGCCATCGCTGAGGCACTGCGCTGGCGGACCGAAGAAGCGGGCAACGTGATGGCGCTGGTGGCACTGGGCGAGGCGCTTGAAGCTGCCGGAGACCAAAAGCTAGCGGCCCGTGCCTACGGTTCAATCATCGACCTCTTCCCATCCCGTGCAGACTTGCGGCGCTTTGCTGCCACTCGGTTGGCAAGCCTTGAAGAGCACGGTGCCAAGCTCAGTGTCGATAGCCTAACGCGCGCACGAACCCAGCGTCCCGATCACTTGAGTGTGCACCGTCTCTTGGCCTATTCCTTGGTTCGCGCTGGCGACTTCCGGGGAGCATTTGCGGCAATCGAGCAGGGACTTTCGCGCCGCTACCCGAGCGGGCGCTTTGCTGGCGGAGAGCGCATCTTGCGCGAAGACCTTGGCATCATCGCAGCCGCTTGGCGTGCAGCCGACCCCAAGGCCGAAGCAGACATCGGCGCACGACTTAAGAAACTCGGAGTATCGATGGCAAAAGAGCCTTCGACCCGATTTGTTCTGAACTGGGAAACCGATGCCAACGATGTCGACTTTCACATCCGCGATGGCAAGGGTGGTCACGCGTACTACAGCGACAAGGCATTGCCTTCCGGCGGTGAACTCTTCGCGGACGTGACAACCGGATACGGGCCTGAGTGTTTTGCCATCTCTGGGAAGGCCGCAGCGTTTCCCTACAACCTTCAGATTCACTACTACTCGCGCGGACCGATGGGGTACGGAATGGGACAGGTGGAAATCCTGCAACACGATGGCAATGGCAAACTCTCGTTTGATACCCGACCTTTTGTGGTGATGACAGACGGCGCCTACCTTGACCTAGGCAACGTGACGGCGCCGCTCTAGAAGAAACTCGGCGCACCGAATTGAAGCCGGGTTTGGCATTGCCAAGCCCGGTTGCTGCGTGGGGGGAGGACGCGGCTTGCGCGATTGCCGGTGGGGAGGCTCAGTAAAACACCGAGGGAGTCGCGCTAGTGCGCGAGTATGTAGCGCTTGTCCGCTTCGCTGGTCGCGAAAATTAGGTCCTCTGCCAAGTCTGGACGAACTTCGCAGGCCGCTCGGTACAGCATGCCAACGATTTCGAGATAGAGGTGATGACGTCGGGCTTGGCGCACGAGGCGGTCGATGCGCTGTGTGGCAGCGGAGATGCCTTCATCCTGAAGAAGCACAAAGTCCGCGGCGCCGGCTTCAATCGCCGCCAAAGCGGTTTGCACGTCGGCACGGCTAGCACAGGCGAGAATGGTGGTGTTGGGATAGTTCTTATGAAGATCCGCGATGCGGACCAGGGCACCCTTTGACTCGAGGGACACGGCCGCAACCATAGGCTCGTTCTCGCCCTGAAATGCTCCGTTCAAATCACCGGGGGCAATGCCAATAGCAATGACGCCACTGTCGTAGATGGCGGCACGACGTAACTCTCGCCGCTCGGCATCGTCATCAATCACGGCGCATGCTGGGCGCTTGCCGAGTTTTAGTCGCAAATTGAGAAGGGACTGGCTCAGCCTTGTGAACTCCATCGACTGCCCCGTACCTGAAAGAACGGCTTTGCTGAGGTCGCCCAGCATGACGTCAAAAAGGAGTTCGGAAGTCCGCCTGTCGAGAACACTGCGAAGGCGCGCCACCAAGTGCGCGGCGCTGGCAAAGGGTTTGCTGATGTAGTCCTCGGCACCGAGGAGCAGCGCCTCATCAATGGTTTCCACAGTCGCGTCACCCGTGATCATGACAGCGGGAATATCGAGGTTCGAGTCCTGCAGTCGCTTTAGAAGCACCAAGCCGCTCTCGTGTGGCATGGTCTTGTCGATCAGTAGGAGATCGAATCTCTCGCTCTCAATCATGGGCCATGCTTCGGCCACGCTCTCGGCGGTCTTCACCGTGAACCCCTGGCGCTGAAGGGCACGACTCAAAAAACGCCCGACGTTGGCATCATCGTCCACGACCAAGACTCGTGTATGAGTCATCTGCTGGCGGTGAAATTCACGCCAGCTTGGTGCCAATTGTTCGAGGTACACGTTCTGACAAGTATGGCAGACTTCTCATCAGTAAGGACAGCGCTACAGGGGGCGTGGGGCCTGTAGCGAGGAGGTATGCTGCGGTACAGTGTCGGTATGTCTGAGGCCTGCTCACATCCTGCGTCAGTGGAGGGATTCTGCCGCGACTGTGGGTTTTGTCTCCACGAGGTAATCCTCAATGGAGCTTGCATGGCGTGTGGCGATGATGACTTGGCTGTCACCATCAAGCCGGACGAGCCGAGCAACGTGGTCCCACTGAGCCAACTTGCCCGCAAGCCCAAGGCGGACTAGCGGATACTTGGAAGCCGAGATTTAGTACTCGGTGGAGCGCTCGACGTCGCTTGGTGTGAGCTCGGCAATCTCGTCTGATACGGGTTTCAGCAGTACAACACCAACCAGGAGGCCAACGATTGCGGCGCCTGCCGTGCCGATGAGAATTGCCAACTTTGCGAGTCCCAGCAAGGCCGGTTGTCCAGCGAAGGCCAACTCAGCAATGAAGATTGCCATGGTGAAGCCGATACCCGCGATGAGTCCAATGACAAGCATTCCGCTCCAGGGCAGCCCTTTGGGCAGGGTGGCAAAGCCGGATTTTACAAGGAGCCAAGAGATCAGCATGACACCGAGTGGCTTGCCGAGAGCGAGCCCAAGACCGATGCCCAACATGATTTTCATGGCGGCTGGATGGTCGAAGTCGACGCCACCGAGATCGACGCCGGCATTGGCCAACGCGAAGAGGGGCATGATTCCGAAAGCGATCCAGATATGCATCTGATCGAGACCGCGAACCACAGGTGAGATGGCTTCTTTGGCCGCAAAGTGCAAACGCTTAATCGAAGCGAGAATCTGGCTCTCATCGTGATGCAGAGTGCCGTCCTCGAAGTCACTCAAAGACTGCTTTGCAGAGAGTAAGAATTGTTCTTTGCTAAGCCATGGCTTTACGGGAGTTGCCAAGCCGACGATTACGCCCGCAAGGGTAGGGTGGACACCAGCGATGAAGAGACCTGCCCAGATGATCGCGAGAGGCGCAAGGTAGGTGGCGCCGGGGCGCAAACCGATTTTGAGCCACAGCAACAGAACTCCGATACCGCCAGCGGCAATGCCCAAACCACCGATTTGGAAGTCTGCTGTGTAGAAGATGGCAATGACCAAGATGGCTCCAAGGTCATCAATGATGGCCAGTGCGAGAAGCAAGATGGTCATCGACGCTGGAACACGTTTTCCGAGTAGCGATAATATGCCGACGGCGAACGCAATATCGGTTGCCATGGGAACGCCCCAACCAGAGCTCGAACCACCCGATGGATTAAAGGCGAAGTAGAGCAGCGCTGGCGCCAGCATGCCGCCAACGGCCGCGGCAATGGGCAGGGCGGCCTTGCGAATTTCGGAAAGCTCACCGTGAACAATCTCACGCTTGATCTCGAGACCTGCGAGCAGGAAGAAGATCGTCATGAGGACGTCGTTGATGATGAAGTGCAGGTTGACGGAGCCGTGCACACTGCCGATGTCAAAGACCATCGGGGTATGCCAGAGCGCATGATACGAGTGCGCAAACGCGGAGTTTGCCCAAATTAGCGCGACGGCCGCTGCCAATAGCAGGACCATTCCGCCCGACGTTTCTAAGTGGAGGAAGCGTTCGACCGGGCCGCGAACCTTCATGGCCATGGCTCGAACGTTCTTTGAGGAGCCCGGCGGTGGGGCGAACGTCTCAGGCTCTGGGTGGCTATGGTCGGGAGAAGCGCTCAACGTTTGGTCCGATTCTGAAGGAAAGACATCGGAACGCTTCTGTCGAGCGATCTCGATGTCTGATTGGGGCACAATTTGAACTGGACTGGTGGATGAAGATGCCATCGTCCACCGTGGATCGGTCCACTTGTCGTCAGCTGTAGGCCCGCATGTTTACGAGCCCACAAACTGGAGAGTAGCGTCGAAGTTAGCGATCTGCGAGGTTCACGAAATCACGAGCGTTTTCGCCGGTGTAGATCTGTCGTGGACGACCGATTTTTTTGCCTGGATCGAGCATCATTTCACGCCACTGGCCGATCCAACCGGGAAGGCGACCGAGGGCAAACATGACCGTGAACATGTTCACGGGGATGCCGAGCGCTCGGTAGACAATGCCGCTGTAGAAATCGACGTTGGGGTAGAGGTTGCGCTCTACGAAGTACGGATCCTCTAGCGCAATTGCCTCGAGGTTCTTGGCGATATCAAGAAGTGGATCCTCGACCTTGAGGTGCGGCAAAAGCTTGTCAGCCATGCCCTTGAGAACCTTCGCGCGCGGGTCGTAGTTCTTGTAGACGCGGTGACCGAAGCCCATCAGGCGAACGCCAGAGCTTTTGTCTTTGACCTTCTCCATGAAGCCTTTGTAGTCACCACCGGAGTCTTGAATCTCTTGAAGCATCTCAATGACAGCCTGGTTGGCACCACCGTGAAGTGGGCCCCAAAGTGCGAGGATGCCGGCGCTTACCGCTGCGTAGAGGTTTGCGTTTGACGAGCCGACAAGGCGGACCGTCGACGTTGAGCAGTTCTGCTCGTGATCGGCGTGGAGAATAAGAAGCGTGTTGATCGCTTTGACAATCTCGGGATCTGGCTCGTAGGGCTCAGCGGGATTGGCGAACATCATGTGCATGAAGTTGGCGCAGTAGCTGAGGTCGTTGCGAGGGTACATCGCAGGATGCCCAATCGACTTCTTGTAACCAAAGGCAACGAGCGTGCGGATCTTTGAGAGCAGACGCGTGATTTGAAGATCGTCCGTTGGGTCGGCGTCCAGGCAATCTGGGTAGTACGCCGAAAGCGAGCAGACCATTGACGAGAGAATCGACATTGGGTGTCCCGATGATGGGAAGCCGTCGAAGAAATGCCGCATATCCTCATGGATAATGCTGTGGTTGCGGATGTCCTTCTTAAACGTATCGTACTCAGTTGGGGTTGGGAGCGTGCCGTAGATGATGAGGTAGGCAACCTCAAGGAACTCGGCCTTCTCTGCCAGATCTTCGATCGCGTAACCGCGGTAGCGAAGAATTCCCTGTTCGCCGTCTAAGTAGGTGATAGAGCTGTAGCAAGCTCCGGTATTCTTGTAGCCACCATCAATGGTTACGTAGCCGGTCTTGGCTCGCAATGTGCTGATGTCAATGGCCTTTTCGTTCTCGGTGCCCACAACAATGGGGAGTTCGATTTCGGTTCCGTCGAGGGTGAGTTTTGCGCTGTCAGCCATAATCGGGGCGACCATACCAGATTTACTGCAATTGCCACGGCTGCCCAGGCCCTTATTGAACTGGCCATCGTCAGCTTGGATCGGCGAGTCCGCGCGAGAGCCATTGCGACCAATCGGGTAAGCTTGTAGAAGGTAGCCCTTGAGCGAGAAGTCGAAAGATCGAGTGATTCGAGCCATGACCCAGGATGGCCAATTCCGGGTGATCGCTGTCAGCCTTGGGGACACCGCTGCGATCGCTGCTGAGCGTCAAGAGGCACCAGAAGATCTGGTTGACCGTCTTGCGCAGCTCATGTGCGCTGGCGTTTTGCTGCGGGAAACCGTGCAGCCAACCAATCGCGTTCAGATCATCTTTCGGGACAGCGAAGGGCATCGGCTCGTTACCGATGCGATGCCAGAGGGCAGCAATCGAAGCATTGTCGATCCAGGCAACGAATCAGTTCCAACGCCTCAAGAGGGCATCTTTCAAGTTGCCTATACCCTTCGCAATGGTGAGTTGCACCAGGGCATCGTCGCAGTCGCTGATGACATCGATGTGAGTCGAGCAGTGATGCGCTATCTACAGGCCTCCGAGCAAATCGCCGCCTTTGTGCAAATCGAGACGCGAATTGAAGACGATGGTTCGCGCACCGTTGGCGGGTTTGTCGTGCAAGTAACGCCTGAAGTGACCCACGAAGGGCTTGCGGCCATGACAACGCATCTCGAGACGTTCACGGGAATGCCTGGATGGCTTGCTGGCGAGCATCATCCCGCGCTGCTTGTTGACGAGCTGCTTTGGGGCCACGAGTACACCCTGCTTGCCGACTCTGATTTGTGTTTTGGGTGCACGTGCAGCCAAGAGCGCATGCTCATCGGGCTCTCGACTTTGCCCAAAAGTGAGATCGGAGAAATTCTGGCAGAGGGCAAGGGGCTTGAACTCGACTGCAACGCTTGTGGGCAGAAGTATCAAGTGAGCACCGACGAGGTCGCAACCTTGCTACTTCCCGTGTCCGACCCTGAGACACCACCGAACTAAAGCCACGCTGGGGCACTCAGGCCTCTGGTCTCGGGGCCTGATGGCGCCTTGCGACGCCGCCTCCACAGCCGCGTTGCGCACTCGGTGAGCATCCTAAGAGCCCGAATGTATTAAAGCTATCGGGATCCCCAAGGCGATTGGCCGGTCCAGTTTCGTGGCACAGGCCTTGCTCTATAAGGGCACAGGAACCCCTCCCTATGAATAAACTTCTATCAGCCAGCACCCTCCTAGCCTCCCTTCTTCTGTTCTCCCCCGCTTGTGGAACCGATGCCCCAACCGGCGACAACCTCGATTGTTCGGATGGCAAGTGCGACACCCCAGGTGACGTCGCTGGCGCTGAGTGCCGTGCTGACTTCCCTGGTGATAGAGATGCACAAGACGATTGCCGTGAGGAAAAGGCGTTTGGCCACTGCGAGCTGCGCCGCGCTGATTCGCTGGAGAGTTCGCAACAAGCATTTGTAAAAGACGCAATCCGTTGGGCAGCAGCCGACGTTGATGGCGTGAATACCAACGGAAGCGATGACCGCGGTCAGGAGTACACCGAGTACTTCGCTGTTGTTCTTCCTCCACCAGAAGTTGAGGGCGAAGAGTCAGGGCGCTACATCGCTCTTGGGCAAAATGGCTCGGGTGGCACAAGCTCTCCTTCGCTTGACCTTTCTGAAGATCAAATCTTTGCGCTGGAAGACGAGCCCGATGCGGTTGTTGGCCAGTGTGTTTTCACATCTTGGCATGCTGATATCCAAGAGCCGATGGCTGTCTGCAACGGCGACGATGACAACTGTCCTGGAATGCCATTCCCCGAGAACGCGACTCTCGGTTCATGGATTTCGAGCTCGGATACGGGCATGAAGATGGACACCGAGAACTTCCGCATGAAGGTTGGATTCAACTCCAATGGTGCCGCCGCCGACTTGGCCGAGCAGTGCATGACACGCCCTTTGGTTGGCGATGTTTCCGATGCCACCGACCCTTTGAACGACGACTACACTCGCGGCTGCATGAAGGCCTACAGCCTCTTTCAAACCGAGTGGCGCCGCTCTGATTCCGCTGTTTGCGTAGTGGGTGGCCGCCTCTCTGAGTGTGGATGTGGCGTTGATACCGATGCTGATGGCGTCGCCGATATCACCGACCCTCTAGAGATTTCTCTAGCGTTGGTCCCTCGCCCAACTGAAGATGGAATCCCTCTTCGCGGTTTCCCACTGGGCACCTGGACTGGCGCAAGCGAGCTACCTGCTGGTTGCCAATACGTCGACACGGGTGACGGCTCTCAGACTCTCGTTACTTGTGACCTCACAGGCAACGATGTTCTCGCTGGTGCTGCTGATGTCAAAGAACGATGTCGCGCCAAGTATGGCAACAACGTTGTTGTTCACGTCCCAATTCCTTCGGAAGCCATCGTTTGCACTCCACCTGAGGGCGGCGACTACGCAAACAACTGTGGCGAGACTCCCTGGGTTGTTACCGCTGAGAACGCGAGCCCAAGCGGCGAATAACTCGCAAACCACTCTTCGAATCAAGCGGCGCTTCCACTCTGGGGGCGCCGCTTTTTTGCGTTAGAGTTCAACCCATGAATTTTCATTCGAGGCTAGGTGTGACTCTTGGGGCGGGGTTGGCGGTATGCGTCCTGGCTTCGGGCTGCAGCAAAGACGAAGGCGCTGCGAAGTCTGGCGAGCAACCCACGGCTGGCTCCACAGGCGAAACCAAGGCAGGCACGTCGGGAGCGGTGGAGGAGACTGCGGCGAAAAAGTCTGAGCGTCCCGCTGCGGAAGAGTTGCTCGCTACGCCCGTCGAGCGGCGTCTGTATTCGGATCGCATTGAGGCGAGTTCGTTTGCATGGGGCAACTACAACCGCTTCCACGAGAACTACCACCCCAATTACCTCATGGATGGCGACCCGGTAACGACGTGGCTTGAAGATGCCCCCGGAAATGGAATTGGCGAGTGGGTCCGCATTGGGACATCGCCTATCGAAGGCACAACCAAGATGCGCTTGCGGATGCAGAACGGCTATCACAAGAGTGAGAGCCTTTTTAAGAAAAACTCTCGTGTGAAGGCTATGGAGATCAAGATCCTGCCCGACGGCCCCACGAAGCGGTTTGACGTTGCCGACTCAATGGAGTGGCAGGACCTTGAGATGGGGTTTGGCGCCACGAAGTTTGTGGGCGTGGAACTGACCATGCTCGAAGCGTATGGCGGCACAAAGTACGATGACTTGTGCATCACCGATGTCGAACTCTTTGTCACAGGGCGCACACCGGAGAACCCGGCCTTTGAAGCGAAGAAGCTCGCGCAGGTTAAGGAGTGGAAGCAGAGCCGAATCGACGCGGCAAAGGTGTTTGAGGACTCTGCGTCAAACGAGCTTCCTATCAAGAGTGGCTACAAGGTGGTTGTGAGCAAGACCGCAACCAAGTTTGCTGGCGACAATGACTACAAGGCCGGCTCTGAGATGCTTGCCCTGCTGGCAAAAGAACCGAATGTCGATGCCGAACTTGTCGCCCGTGCGCAAGCGGCTCTCGCGGGCAAGTTCGCTGATTGGAGGCACTACCGGCCCGTCATGAAGAATCCGCTCAAGGTGCCTGATGTTGATGGGCTCGTATCCTTTCGGCCCGATCGAAGCGCGTACGGATGGCGCAATGATGTGTTCGAGTTGCCCGCGCTGAAGAAGGGCAAGAGCCTGGTGCAAAACCAACGGGTCGCACTTTTCGAAGCGAAGAATAAGAAGATGGAGTCGGGCCTGGAGTGCAACGCGGGGCGGGTGCACGCACAACGTCCGGCAGAGGCTGATGGGCCGAATGCCACGGAACTGCTCGTTTGGCGGTGTTTTGAGGAAGAAGAGCGCGAGGGCGTGTACCGCTACATGGCTTGGGAACTCTTGGAGTATGACGAGGACGGTTGGCTTCGTTTGGCTGTTGGGCCCCAGGCGGCTCACGTATTTCATTGGGACAAGAGCGATTCGGGGGCTGTGCTTGCGAGTGCAAGTCGCGTCTCTCGCTGGGGACAGAAAATGTCTCATCTCAAAGCGGCAGAGACATCTAGCAAACCCGCCAAGAAGTAGCTCGTGCTCACGGTTTGGAAGAGCTTCCTTGTGCTGTGGTGGAATCTCTGGGCGCAGGGGCAAGGACTGCCGGCAAACGAATTGCTGGCGGGCAATTGCGTTAGCTGCCATCCCACGGAAGTTGCGGACTGGGCGCAATCGCGCCACTCCGTGGCGTTTACCAATGGCCTCTTTCGAGCAGAGTACGATGTGCGAAAGACCGCATGGTGTGCGAGTTGCCATGCGCCTTCGGCTCCCGACCCACGAACGGTTCGCGACGATGACGTGCTCGCTCTGCAAGGCATCGGCTGCATGACGTGCCACCTGGGTGCGGATGGGCGTCTCTTGGCTCGATCGAAATCGCCCGATTCTCCACACAAGACTCTCGTCTCAGAAGAGTTCGGGTCTGCTGAGTTCTGTGCAGGCTGCCATGAATTTCAATTTCCCGTGATGGGAGACGATGGAATGCCCACTGGATTTCTCGATCTGCCAATGCAAGCGACCGTTAGCGAATTTCGTGAGACGGCTTCGGGGCGGCGCGGCGACGATTGTCGGAGCTGCCACATGCTGGCAAAAACCGGCACACATCGCTTTGTTGGGTCGCACGATGAAGCCACGCTTCGCTCGGCACTTCGCTGGGAGATGTGCACAGATGATGATGCGCTGCGCGTCGAGATCGCCAATGTTGGTGCAGCGCATGCGGTGCCAACGGGTGGAGTCAACCGCCATATGATGTTGCGGCTGTGGGCGTCGGAAGCGCCCGATTCGATGGTTGAGCACTTTATCGGCCGTCGCTTCGAGGGGGACGATGATGGAGAAAAGCAGCTTGTCTTGAGCACATCGCTGGCCGCCGGAGCACGTCGGAGCTTCACTGCCAGCCTCACTCAGCTTGAAGCCAGCGCGACGGATCCGGTGAATATTGAGCTTCGCTACATCTACCCCCTCGATGAGTTCGCCAAGCTCGCTCCAGGGACTCGCCGATTTGCTACCGTCTTTCGCGAACGCACCAGAGCTTCTGATCTGCCCCGGTGCTCCAAGCCGTAACCGCCATGTCTGACTCGACAATTGACCTACTTTTGGAACTTGATGACGATGAGAGCATTGAGGCTCTCACCAAGCGCGCTGCTCGCAAGCGTGGCATCTCTGTCGAGCGCCTAGGTTCGATTGAGATTCTAAAGCGATCGATTGATGCGCGACGTGGTCGAGTTCGCATTCGCTACCTGCTCGGAGAGAAGCAAGACGAAACTCCACCGCTCGGCGGCGCACCGCTTGCGCAGTGCAACGATGGTCGCCGCGTCGTGATTGTTGGAGGTGGTCCCGCAGGGCTCTTCTGTGCCTATCAACTCGCGCGAGAAGGCATTGCGAGTGTCGTTCTTGAACGCGGCAAGAAGGTTCAGCCACGAAGACGCGACCTCAAGGGGCTCACCAAGGGCGGGGTCGTGGATGCCGATAGCAACTACTGCTTTGGCGAGGGCGGCGCTGGCACGTACAGCGACGGCAAGCTCTACACGCGAGCGCACAAGCGCGGAGATGTTCGCGATGTCATTGAGGTGCTCGTCAAGGCTGGGGCACCGACAGAAATCCTAACGGATGCACGGCCGCATATCGGCTCCAACAAGCTGCCCAAGGTCGTCACGTCTCTTCGCGAGCAACTTGAGGATGTCGGAGTCGTGTTTCGCTTTGGCGCCAAAGTTGTTGCGATCGAAACGTCCGCCGGGCGCGTTACTGGGGTTGAACTTGCCGATGGAGAGGTCGTCGGCGGAGATGCTGTTGTCATGGCAACGGGGCATTCTGCGCGCGATGTCTACACGATTCTTGGTGAAGCGGGCGCCGCGATGGAAGCCAAAGGGTTTGCGCTCGGAGTTCGAATCGAGCATCCCCAGCCCACCATCAATCGCATTCAATACGGCAAGGCAGCGGGGCACGCAAAGTTACCTGCTGCCTCCTATCGGCTCGTTCAGGACGTTCGCGGTCGCGGTGTCTTCTCGTTTTGTATGTGCCCGGGCGGCTGGATCGTTCCTGCATCCACCGAGACCGGTGGCCTCGTTGTGAATGGCATGAGCCTATCCAAACGCGATTCGCCATACGCGAACTCTGGGATGGTTGTGGGAGTCGAGCCAAGTGACTGGCAGGGTGTTCCCGGGCTAGAAGGTGTGTTTGGCGGTGTGGAATTGCAGAAGCGGATCGAGCAAGCTGCTTGGCAAGGCGGCGGCGGCGGCTTGGTTGCGCCTGCCGTTCGGCTGCGAGATTTTCTTAGTGGAGAACAGTCGTCGGATGTGCCTCCCACAAGCTATGTTCCCGGCCTAAAACCCGCAAACATTCATGAGATCCTCGAGTCGGGAGGGATTCCCATTGCCGAACGTCTGCGTGAGGCCTTTGGAGTATTTGGCAACAAGCTCCGCGGATTCGTTGCCGACGAGGCCGTGCTTGTTGGGGTTGAGTCTCGGACCAGTGCTCCAGTACGCGTTCTTCGCGACCGTGAGTCCCTGCAAAGCACATCGCTTGCGGCGCTCTATCCATGTGGTGAGGGCGCAGGCTATGCCGGGGGAATTGTGAGTGCTGCGATGGATGGCATGCGCGTCGCTCGCGCGATAGCCGCCGAGTACAAGGCCAATGTCGATGCAAGCGCCACCTGAACTGCTTGGCACGAGGGTGCTGCTCGTCGACAACTACAGCTCCTTCTCTCAGAACCTTGTCCACTATATCGCCGAGGTGACCGGGCTGCGGCCGCTTGTGGTTCGCAACGATGTTGCCGAGATTCCCGATCTGTCGGGGATCCACGCTGTGGTGCTCTCGCCTGGTCCGGGGTCACCAACGAAACCCGCGGACTTTGGGATCTGCACCCAGCTACTAGAGCAGAGCGCTGTGCCAGTACTAGGGATTTGTCTGGGACACCAGGGACTAGGCGTTGTCGAGGGAGCCACGCTTACCCTGGCAGACGAGCCGTTTCACGGCCGGCTCAGCACCATTGAGCACGGTGATGATGCGCTTTTCGACAACATTCCGTCACGGTTCACTGCGACGCGCTATCACTCGCTAATTCTCCGCGATCCACTGCCCGAATCTCTTCGGTGCATTGCCCGCACCGAGAGTGGCGACATCATGGCTCTCCGGCACACATCACGTCCGCACTGGAGCGTGCAGTTTCACCCCGAGTCCATTGCTAGCGAGTTTGGACATGAACTCCTGGCAAACTTCTGCCGCCTGGCGCGTCACCATCGCACGGCACCCACGACGCCGGTGCCGCTTGAAACCGCCCCGGTGACTTCACACGTGCAGCGCACGTCCTGGCAGGCGTTCAGCCGGACTTTGGAAAGCACATGTGACGTCGATGAAGCGTTTGAACGGCTCTACTCAGATTCGGAAACGGCGTTTTGGCTCGATGGGAGCGCAGGTAAGAACTGTTCGTATTTCGGAGACGCAGCGGGGCCCCATGCCTATCGAATTTCCTACGACGTGAATCGTCAGGAAGTGTCGTATGGGGCCGGCCGGACAGGAAAAGCCCGATGTGAGAGCATCTTCGCGCACCTTGAGGAACTCTTGGCGGGGGTTGGCACTCCTATTGGGTTGCCTCCTGAGTTTGCCTTCACAGGCGGCTTCGTCGGCTATTTCGGATACGAGCTAAAGCGTGAGCTTGGTGCAGAGAATCGTCATGCCTCTTCGTGGCCCGATGCCGAGTGGATCTGGGCCGATCGATTCGTAGCGTACAACCACGCGAACGCAAGCCTAACGCTGGTGGCATTATGTCCAAGCAACGCCGACCCACGCGATTGTAAGACCTGGCTAGATGCCACCGAGGATGCGTTGCTCCGGGCTCCCATCCCCAGGGAGACTTTCAGTTGGCCTGCGCCTTCGCTGCAATGGAGGGATACACCACAGGCCTATGCGGCGAGTATCCAGGGATGCCTGCACAAGATTACCCAGGGCGAGAGCTACGAACTTTGCTTAACGACTCAACTGGAGGGTAGGGCCGAGGTCAATGCACTCGCGCTGTTTCGCCGAATGCGGCACACAAATCCGGCTCCGTACTCGGCCTTCTTGCGGTGTAGCGGGTTTTCGATCGCATCGGCGTCGCCCGAGCGCTTTCTGCGCATTGATGCCATGGGGCTTGCTGAGTCCAAGCCAATCAAGGGGACTGCGCGACGGGATGCGGACCCCACGAAGGATCGAGCGTTGGCCGAGGCATTGGCCAATAGTGAAAAGGAGCGCGCTGAGAACCTGATGATCGTTGATTTGGTGCGCCACGATCTTGGCCACAGTTGTGAAGTGGGATCCGTTCGGGTTACAGCGAGCAACGCCATTGAGAGTTATTCTAGTGTGCATCAACTTGTGAGCACCGTGCAGGGGCAGCTTCGGTCTGACGTCTCACCGCTGCAATGTGTGGCTGCCGCATTCCCGGGCGGGTCGATGACGGGAGCGCCAAAGACGCGCTCGATGGAGATTCTGGATGAGCTCGAATCTGGCCCCAGAGGGCCCTATGCGGGCAGTATTGGATTCCTCAGCACCAGCGGGGCCGTCGATCTGAGTATCGTCATTCGGAGCGTTGTGGTTGAGCCGGGCAAGGTGCACCTCGGAGTTGGAGGCGCGATCACAGCTCTCTCCGACGTGGATGCCGAGGTGGCAGAAGTGAGTCTCAAAGCGAAAGCCCAACTTGAGGCCCTGCAAGACGAGCCTTAGGCTGCTTGCGTGTAGATCGTTTGCGAAGGGAAGGCGAAGTCGAGTTTTGCTTCAGTAAACTTCTCAAGGATCTTCATATTGACTGCGGTCTTGGTCGCCATGATGTCCGCTTCTTTTTTGATGTAGTAGATGTATTTGATGACCATTGCTGAGTCGCCGAACGAGTCGAATCCACTAACAAACGTTTCTTCGAGTCCGTCGGTGTTCTCGGTGATTTCCTTAACGATCGCCAATGCCGTTTTGAGTCCCTCTGGCGTCGTATCGTAGGTGAGTCCAAGGTCAACCGAGACTTTGCGCGATGGCTCCATGGTCACATTCTCAACTGCGGTATCTGAGAATGTTGCATTGGGAATGGTCACGACTCGTCCTTCCAGCGTCTTTAGGCGCGTACTTCGAATTCCCACTTCCAAGATGGAACCGTCGAAGCCCGAAACCTTCACGCGATCGCCAACGGTAAAAGGCCGGTCGGTGAAGACTGTGAAGCCGCCAAAGATGTTGGAGACGGTGTCTTTTGCTGCCATTGCCAACGCCAAACCGCCAATGCCCAGACCCGCGATTAGGGCGCCAACATTGTAGCCAGCGTTATTGAGCGCAACGATCGTTCCCAACGACCAGACGAATACCTTGGTGCCTTTGCGAACCAATGGAAGAAGTTGGTCATCAAGGTCGTTCTCAGACTTGTCAGCCATCGGTGCGATGAGCTCACTGAATATGGCTTCGACCAGCCTGGCCGCAAGCCAGGTGATACTCATCATGATGACAAACTGGCGCAGCCCTGCGATCCAACTTTCCGCACTGGGCGACAGCTGAAGGGTTCCAATGCCAACCATGACTCCAACGAAGGTAAGCCCCACGATAATGGGCTCTTCCGCCAGGTCGACGATCAAGTCATCGAGGTTGCTACGAGTCCGCGCCGTGAGCTTCTTGATGACTCGTGAGCACATCCAATAGAGGATTTTGCCAGCGACAAGGGCACCGAGCATGATGCCAAACGCTGTGAGCCACTCGAGGATTGTGTTGTTGTAGTAGGTCTTATCCAGCATGTTCGACTCTTGTATTCCTATTGCGACTTGTGTTGTTTGGTGGCTCGCGTCCACCTGCCGACCTGAGCAGAGCTTGCTTTGTCGTCTTGGGCAAGTTCGGTGCGGAATTTGAGATCCGAAGACCGCTTCGTGCGTTGTCTTTGACCCAGTCCTACGCAAGGATTAGGGCTTCGCCAAAACTAGGAGAGAGATGCATGAGTGCTTCCGCCGCCGAAACGACCACAACCGCAACGCCAACCTATCTTGTGTCGCGAGTCCACGCAGTCACGGTCTACAAGCGTGGTGCTCGGGTCACGCGGAGGGCGGTGTTGCCGTCCGACCTTCCGATAGCCGATCATGCGACTTCTCTGCGCTTCGACGACTTGCCATTGAGCCTGGTGGATTCGTCGCTGCGATGTCGATTGCTGGGCACTGCGGGGCTGCGCGCCACCGAGGTGCAGTGCGAGTTGCGTCTACCGGAAGCGCGCCAGGTTGCAGCCGATACGCTGGAAGACGAGATTCGAACGTGCAGTCTTGAAGTCACACGGCTGAGTGCACAAGCGGCGTTTGTCGAAGAGAGTATTGGAATTGGCGTTCAGCTTGGCGAGCGGGGCAAGGCAAAACCGGGTACAGCGCCGCTGGCATCTCCTTTGCGCGCTCGACTTGCGACGCTTGAGCAACTCGATTCACGTTTGGAGACGCTGCATAAAGAGCGGGCAGAGGTCTTAGAAGAACTCCGAGTTGTGGAACAACGCCTTTTGGAGGCACGAGCGGAACTCGCGATGGCGAGTTCGGACCGACAGTCGCGCATTCAAGAACTACGAAAGAGCGTGGTAGTCGCCGTTCAAGGCACGACACCGTCGCCAGCGGGCCATATTGAACTCGAGTACTTTGTGCCGGGAGCTCGCTGGGCACCGTCGTATGCTCTTCGACTGGGAGCCAATCTTCAAGCGGGCCAAGTGGCCATGCGCGCGATGGTGAGCCAGCGCAGTGGAGAGGATTGGAGTGGCGTGGACCTAACGCTCTCGACGGCGGACCACCAACAGTGGGCAGAGCTTCCCGAACTCAACTCGAAGCGGATTGGCCGACGCCAACCGCCTCCGCCAAAGAAGGGATGGCGAGCACCACCGCTCGGCACAGAGCGCTTGTACCGGGACTACGACGCCTCCTTTGGCGCTCCGTCCGCGCCTCCAGCGCCTCCAGCCAGTTTTGGAGGCTTTAGTGGTCACGAAGAGCCGACCGTACAGCGTTTGGCAATGCCGGTTGCAGCATCACTCCCACTTGAGGAGGCCGCCTATGCGGACTTTGACGACGAAGAGGAGTTTGAAGCCAAAAGCACGCAAGTAATGGAGAGTGCGGAGGCCGACTATTCTGAGGTGTATGCCGCAGAAGATGCCCCCATGCCTATGGCTTCGGCGGCCCCCGCAGCACCGCGCCGCCGCGAATCTGCAAAGAAGAAAATGGCCGCGCCACGCCAGCGCATGCTTTCTGCGAATTTGAGTGTTGGTGGAGCGGCTCCAGGCAGCGCGCGGCCCGCACCGCCACCATCACCACCATCACCACCGAGTTTGGACTTGGAACTCATGCAGTACGCGCGTCTTCGCATGCAGCCACCATCCATCCAGGGGCGAGGAACTCTGCATATCGTCTCGCGAATGGATGTGTATGCCGAAGTCTTTGTTGACTCGGGCACATCGCTTGACGGGACTACACGGCAAGTGCTTGCAGCGGCGGAGACTCGGGCACAGGGCATTGCTGCTATGCCATCTGGGCATGTGCAACCCTGGTCTGAAGGGTTCGACTACGCCTATATGTCGGCGGACACCATTGATCTTGCCTCCGATGGGCAGTTTCACAGTCTACCAATTGTAACGGCCCCGGCTGCGTGCACGCCTCTCCACGTGGTAGTTCCTAGGGAAAGTACTGATGTCTTCCGAACGGTGGCCGTTGACAATCCTCTTGACGCACCGCTCCTTGCTGGGCCAATGGATGTCTATTGGGATGATGCCTTTTTGTTGACAAGTTCGGTGGCGTTTACCGCTCCAAAGGGCAAAGTTGAGCTCGGCTTGGGCGTGGACCAGGCGATAAAGGTTGTGCGCAACACGCATTTCCGCGAGGACACAGCAGGCCTAATGGGCGGCTCTCTGGAGCTTTCACACAAGATCGTGGTCCAAGTGGCAAACGAAGGGCAACACGAGATTGCCCTTGAGGTCCGCGAGCGCATTCCCGTTCCTGCAACGGATGAAGATGACATCAAACTCGATATCAAGGGAGTGACACCTTCATGGAGCGAGTTTGAACCATTGAGAACGTCTGCCAAGAGCGAGGCGCCCAAAGGCATGTATCGCTGGCAAGTCAATCTTGCTGCCGGCGAACGCACTGAGCTTAGTGCAACCTACGAAATCAAACTGCCATCGAAGTATGAGTTGAGTGGTGGAAACCGGAGGGAGTGGTAGTCATGAGCGAACAAACCGACAACTCAAAACGAGCCAAGACCGTACTCTCTGCCCCGGTAGATGAGGTTTGCCTCATGGAAGACCGGGGACGCGTGATTCGCCGGGGCGCTGTATCGCTGGCAGCGGGACGTCACACGGTCCTGGTGCACGGCGTCTCACCGGTAGCCGTTGATAAGACCCTTGTGGTGGCGACACAAGAGAATAGCTCGGTCGTAAAGGTCATCGATGCGCGGGTGGTGCGCGAAGTCGTCGCGGACACGGATGACGCACGGCAATCGAGCGAGGTCGGTCGGCTTGAAGAGGCCCGCAGGCTTCTCGAGACAGACATGCAGCGCCGCAGCACCGAACTCGAGCGGACAAATCAGCGGTTTCGAGGAATGACACGTACCTTGGAGCTCGGCCTCCGTGAACTTGTCTCCGATGCGTCCTGGGATCGCTCTGCCACCTCTGAGGATTTTTCTGAGCTCAAGACATTACGCCGAGAAGCGATGGCTCTTCTGGATTCGAGAGTTCCTCTTGAGGAGGCTCAGCAGGATGCCCAGGACGAACTACATCGAATTGACATACAGCTGCACGCGCTGCAAACGCCATCAGAGTCGCGACGTGCGTACATTGAAATCGATGTAGAGGCCAAGGCCGCCTGCGACGCAAAGCTTCAACTGGAGTACTCGGTACCGGGGGCCTGTTGGCGCCCCGCACACCGGGCAGAGCTCATCGATCGAGAAGGATCGGCAGTCGTTCGCTTCGAAACGGATGCGTGCGTATGGCAAAACACGGGCGAAGACTGGGACGACGTGCAACTCGTCTTGTCGACAGAGAGGGCGTCGCTTGGAGTTGAGCCGCCGGTACTGCGAAGCGATATTCTATCGGTACAGCGCAAGAGCCAGACCGTCGAAATCGAGGCTCGCGACCAGACGGTTGACGAGCTGGGGCCAGGTGGAGGAGGCTCCAGCTCGACCCCTAAACTGCCGGGCATAGACGACGGCGGAACGGCCTTGAATCTTCGCGCACCACAGCGGTCGCGCTTGCCTTCGGATGGGCGCCCGCACCGAATATTTCTTAGTGCATTCGAGAGCTCTGCTGAGGTATCGCTTGTCGCGTTGCCGGAGCTGAGTGCGTGCGTCCTGCAAAAGAGCGAGCTTGAAAACTCTGGCGAGCGCCCTGTGCTTGCTGGGCCCGTTGATCTACTCCGAGACAGTGGCTTGGTTGGACACACCAACGTTCTCTATGTTGCCCCAGGGGAGCGTTTTGAACTGGGCTGGGGCCCCGAGCCCGAGTTGCGGATTCATCGGGATATTGAAAGCAGCAGTGAAACAAGCCGGGTGCTCAGTTCCTGGCGAGTGAAGCAACACGACATCAAAGTGCGTGTGAGCAACATTGGCCAGAATTCGCATCAGATTCTTGTTACCGAGCGGGTTCCGGTTTCCGAAATCGACAAAGTGAAGATCGAGGTCGAGTCAGGAGATACGACCGGGCGAAAATCGGCGGACGACAATGGCTTTGTGACGTGGACGCTCGATGTGGGGCCGAGGGCGCATGAGTCATTGACGCTTCGATATAGCGTCAAGAAGCACGAAGACGTTCAGGGGTAGCCAACGCTTGGTTGTCCCGCCGCGTGGGGCAAACGCTACGAGCGGCGCAGTCGCTTCCACCAACGGGCTTTTTTCGCCGCGGGTGGGGCTGGCTCTGATGCTACCGGTGTGAATTCATCGGGCATGGCGAGCAGCGGCAAATCGGCAAGTGGCTTTGCGGTGGGAAGATTGTCACTCACAGAGGGAGTTCTGCGCCGTGGCACGATGCAGCGCAATTCTTCAAACCAGAGTTCTTCTGAGACGGGTAGGCCAACCTCGGTGCCCATGGCGAGTTCTGCGAGCGCAAACTCCTCAAGTTCTTCGTCGGTGAGAGGATTTACCAGAGCGCTGTGAACTGAAACTGCTGGTACCCGGGTGGCTTCTTCTCGGGCAAGCGACCAATCCGCACTCGTCTCGTAGTTGAGGCATGTGTCCAGGTTCACAACCTGCGGAACCGTTCGAGGTGCTGTCGGTTCCATCTCGTCGTCCAGGCTCCAGCCCTCATCGAGCTCGCCGGAGGAATTCGTAGGAGGGGTAAATACACTGCGAAAGGCGCCCATGCCCGTTTCTAGTGCAACACCAGAGCCAGGTTCATATGGTGGGTCTTATGGCTCTATGTGCCTGTAATCCAGCGATGTACGTGAGGCGCCTCTGGGGGAGATGGACCCACACTTTGTTGGTTTGCCCCCCACCGGACAGCGATGTCGCGGAACCTGGTGGTGGCCCCAAACTGGTTGTCATCTAGTTAATTCAGCTTGTTGCCGGTAATTCTTGTGCCCGGACAGGCAAAGGCTTTTGTATGGTGGGCGCATGAACCGGCATTCGATGGCGTTTGTGTGTGCATTGCTTGCAGCCTGTGGCAGTTCGGACACAGAGCCGGACAAAGGGACCATGGTTGTCTTCGATTTGGCTGTCTCCACGGCCGAGCAGGGACACTTCTACGACGTTCCGTTTCCCTCCGATGTTCGGCTCAATGAAGGGCGCCCCAATCTCGCGGGGTACCCAAACCCTGGCGATATCAAACTGCTCTCGGATCTAGTCCCGCTTGGAGAAGCGCGAGATGGCTTTTCCACCAACATGGCAAGCTACTTTCGCTTCACGGCGCCGCTGGTGGCCCGAGTTGAAACCGATGTGATTGCGGCCGATCCGACGTCGCCAATTCTATTGATCGACATCGATCCGAACTCCCCCGAACGCGGAGCACTCATTCCCACCGTTGCAAGAACGCTGGTCAAAGACGATTACGTTCCTGAAAACATGCTCGCTGTGGCTCCAAGGCCCGGGTTTATCCTCAGTGGTGACCGCCAGTACGCGATGGTTGTCATGAAGAGCCTAGGGGACGCTGCGGGAGAGCCGCTCGATGCACCCACAGTCATAGAAGAGCTTGCCAAGGGCAATGTGCCAGTGGGTGAAGAGGGACAAGCTTACTCAGAGTTATTCGGGCCTCTTTGGGAGACCTTGGAGATGCACTCCATTTCACCTGATGACGTGGCAGCCGCTACGGTCTACACCACCGGCGATGTTGTTGCTGGCCTCGCAGATCTAAGCGAGCGCATGCGGAGCGAATACTCGGTAACGATCGATGGCTTGGCTGTTGATACCGACGACGGCGATCACGAGCGGTTTTGTGAGATTCTCGGAACTGTTGATTTTCCGCAGTTTCAAGTAGGCGTTCCGCCCTTTCTCGAAGACGGCACATTTACGTTTGGCGAGGATGGCTTGCCCGAGTATCAGCGTGACGAGCAAGCAGGCGTAGTTATTACGTTGCCCAAGGGTGAAATGCCCGCCGGTGGCTACCCACTTGCGATGTACTTTCACGGCAGCGGCGGCTTGTACCAGCAAGTGGTCGATCGAGGTCGGGTAACCGAAATCGGCGGTGAGACAACGAAAGGGGAGGGCCCGGCGCATGTGCTCGCTCCTCACGGATTCGCAATGGTCGGCTCGGCACATCCGGTAAACCCCGAGCGGCTTCCGGGCGCAGCAGACATTGAATACTTGAATCTAAACAACCTGGCCACGCTACCCTTCACCTTCCAGCAGGGAGCGATCGAGCAGCGACTTCTACTCGACGCGCTGATGTCGCAACCCATCCCCGAAAGCGCTTTGACCGGCTGTACTGGCATCACGTTGCCAGATGGCGAAACGGCATTTCACTTTGCGGAAGACAAGGTGGTCGCGATGGGCCAAAGCATGGGCGGTATGTACACCAACATCATTGGTGCCATCGAACCGAGAATTGGCGCCGTGGTTCCAACCGGTGCTGGTGGCATGTGGCACTTCTTTATTCTCGAAACCAGCATCGTTGCGGGTGCTCGAGGGCTCTTGAGCGTCGTCTTTCGAACACCCGAGCCGGAACTCACGTTTCTTCACCCCACTCTCCAACTCCTAGGGCTCTCTTGGGAGGTTGCGGAGCCGATGGTCTACATGCCGCGGCTTGGGCGCGATCCTCTGCCTGGGCATCCTGCGCGACCGGTCTACGAGCCAGCGGGCGAGGGCGATAGCTACTTTCCAACCGTCATCTACGATGCCGCGGCTCTTGCGTACGGCAACGAGCAGGCGGGGGAAGAAGTTTGGACCTCGATGCAAGAGAGCCTTGCTCTCGCCAGCAAAGATGGCTTTGTCGAATATCCGGTCGTGGGAAATCTGATGTCGTTCGCTGGAGAAGCCTACACAGGTGTTGTCGTGCAGTACGAAGGCGATGGCATTTACGACTCTCACGCAATCTACGGCCAACTCGATGAAGTGAAGTACCAATATGGGTGCTTTCTGGAGACGTTTGTAAACCGGGGCATCGCAACGCTTCCGGCTCCTGCGGCTCTCGGCACACCGTGCCCCTAGGGCCTGGAGCGCAGGGCCGTTTTTCTTAGAGCCCCGCCAAGGCGAGGGCTGCGCAAACCATTGGCGCCCCATATTCGAGCCAGCGCATGCGCGCTTCGCCAAGTTCCGTTCGGATTCGGCGGCCCAGAATATTTCCTAAGAGAATCGCCAGTGTGATGACGATAACCGAGTGGATGAGAGTGAAGTCGAGAATTCCGGTCGTTGAATACCCTGTGATGCGAAACAAGTGGATGGCGGTGCCTGCGCTCGCACCGGTGGCGATGTAGCGCCCTCCTGATACACCCGTGCTTAGCAGCAGGGGCCCAAGCAAGAAACCGCCTCCGCCTGTGGTCGCCGAGAGGAGCCCAACTCCGCATGCCCCGGGCCCAAGGAACCGTGTCGGTAGCGTGATGCGCGCTGGCGCGAGAAGCCTGAGCATCGCCACCAGAGTCATGCCAACAATAGCAGCCTGCAGAATCCAGCTCGGCGCTTTGGTGGCGAGTAGAGCGCCGGTAAGGGCTCCGGGGATTGCTCCCAAGACAACAGGTACGGCCAATCGCCGGTCCCAGTCGTGGCGGAATAGCCACAGGCGCTGTGCGTTGCCGAAAAGCAGTGCGAGCGAGCTGAGGGTGAGTGCGGTTAGCGGATCCCACAAAAGGGCCAATGCCGTCACGAGCAAGAGGCCTCCGCCAAATCCGCTCAGCGTTGTAATTAGACCAGCAAGGATTCCGAGTGTCGCGAGGAGAAGCATGATGCCACTCTAGGGCAATGCGCTATATTTGAAAATTCGATTGTTTTTATGCTTACTATAAGAACTATCTATGTATGAGGATTTGCGACACTTTCTTCTGATCGCCGAGCACGGCACGTTCACGGCTGCCGCCGAACGTGCTCACCTCAGCCAGCCCGCACTCTCTGCATCGGTAAAGCGACTCGAAGACGATATGGGGACTCGGCTCTTTGACCGCGGACGCCACGGAGCTGAACTGACAGCCGCTGGCGCCGCTCTCTTGCCGCATGCCCAAGCGGTACACGCAGCTCTCAGAGCGGGGCGACGTGCTGTGGCGGAGATTGAAGGGCTGCACGCGGGCGAGGTGCGCATTGCCGCTGGTGCTACTGCTACGACCTATTTGTTGCCGAGGATCCTCGCGCGGTTTCGTCGCAAGCACGACGGCATCAAGTTCCTGCTTCGCGAAGGCTATGCACTGGACATTCGAGCCAACGTCGCATCTGGCGACTTGGACCTGGGGATTGTCACCGGCAAGGGCGACGACCTCTGGCTTCAGGACGAACTCATTGTGGTGGCCTCGCCAAAGATCGATGCGCGTCGCGCTGGTTTCCTCACGTTTCCCGAAGGCTCGTCAACGCGCGAACTTCTTCACAAGCACTTTGGCGATGTGGAAATTGTCATGGAGCTCGCTGGCATTGCCGCGGTCAAGGGAAACGTGCGAGCGGGTATGGGCAAGGCATTGCTAAGTCGCTCCGCCGTGGATTCGGACATCAAGGCTGGGCGTCTCGTCGAAGTGAAGAGTCGCAGGAGCCCCGTACGAAGAACTCTGAGTCTCGTCCACCGAGGAAAGGCGCGATTGCCCCCGGCAGCAGCGGCGCTACGGGAGGCAATTCTTCGCTAGAGGGCTAGCGAGACGCGGTTGCCGAGCTTTCCTCGCGATGCAGGTAGAGTGTTTTGGCAGAGCGAACTCCATCGCTCTCTCGGGCCACAACAGTTACGCGATTGTCTCCGGGCCAGAGCGGAATGTCGGCACGAAAGGCCAGCTCTGCTGCTGTGGCACCGCTTCTATTGGACTGATAGTAGACTTTACGATTGTCGATCTTCGCGTCGCGATTTGACACAAAGACATACACATCCTCGACCTTGGAGTCGTCCTTGACGGTTCCTGATAGGATGTAGTTGGACTTCTTCGTCTCGTAGCTCGGGATGGATAGCGTCAAGCTTGGTGGCGTCACCTGCATGCGCGCATCGACGCCGCTGAGCTTTGGTGCACCGCCGCCTTTCTGTGTCCTTGCGCGTTTCACAAATCCCGGACGGCCCTCACCAAGATCAACTCGAACCCACTCGTCTTGTCGTCCGGTAACTTTGAACACGGTGCCTTTGCGCGCCTGCGCAATGAAGGCCGAGGTGTCGCTGGCCCCTTCAAACACAGCCGCATCGCGAGAGACGCGCACACTGCCTGTGGCCTTTGCAGGGCCGGCGGAGTCAGAACGAAGTTTGTACCGAAGTTTCTCGCTCACAGATTCGCCGAGAGCGGCATCGTAAACTTGCAGCTCCACACCGACGTCTTTGCCCGCTGGAGACGATGCAACCGCGAAGACAAATTCGACAACCTTGCTTTCGCCAGGTCCGAGGCTCTCCAGGTCAAATCGCGCCTTCTCGAGCTTGAGCGCATCACCAGAAGTGTTTCGAAGAAGTGCCACCGTGTCTTCGGCGATGCCCTTGCCGGTGTTTCGCACGGTGATGCGGAGCTTGTGTTTCTCGCCGGCCTGAACCAAGCCATCACCATTTCCCTGGTCGATGATTTGGTGTGAGTACGCAAAGACAGGACGCTCTGCCGCTGAGACGCGCAGGCGAATCGGTTTGGCAGAAACCTCTTGTCCCGATGCTTCGGTGGTCTCAAAGCGCAAGTAACTCACTCGATCGGGAGCGGAGCGACGAACGCGAATATGTGATGTCCAGGTTTTGGTTTCGCCAGGGGCGATGCTGCCAAAGAGCATCTCCCGATCTTCAAAGCTCATGTCTTCTGAGCGAATCCGCGCCTGTGCTCGATATGCTTGGGTGTTGCCGGTGTTTGTGACGCTGCCCTTCACCAATACGACATCGCCTGCCTGTACTTGAGAGCCGCCTTCGAGCGAGTACGCCACTTTGAGTTCCGGGGTCGCAGAGCCAGCAGGCGCCGCTGTCCAGTCGATACCAAGGGTTGCCAGCTTGTCGTGAAGGCGCTTTGCCTCGGCGAGGCGCGGGCCCGAGAGTGCCTTGGAAACGCCCTTGAGGGTTTGGCTGCGAGTCTCCTTGCCAATGCTGGAGATGAGGTCGCGGGCAAAGCCAATTTCGAAATCGACGACAACATCGTCGCTCTCCTCGTCATCGAATTCGCCTTCTGGGTCGTCAGGCTCGGCGGGCTTGGCACTTTGTCGTTCAAAGACAAAGCGCAGCTCGGCTTCGGTGGCTACGGCCTTTCTCGCATAGTCAGAGACAAGCGAAGCCTTTAGGTCGCTTTCTCGATAGCGCTTTGATGGCGGAAGCAGCCTGAGATGATCGCCAGGTCCAGTGTTCTTCTTAGGGACAAACATCCTGCGAAGTTGCACGTCCGGCGAGATGCCCAGGCCTTGGATACTAAGATCGCCAGGTGTGAGGTATTCGGCAATGGTTAGTTTGAGTGTCGAAGAATCATCGTTGTCGTAGAGGATTTGAACCGACCCTTTGCCAAAGGATGTGTCGCCGATGATGATTGCTCGATCGAGGTTCTTGAGAGCACCGGCAACAATCTCCGAGGCCGAGGCCGAGTTGCTATTTACCAACACTGCGAGAGGCGCACGACTCAGTGTCTTTGCCCGTGATGCGCGGTGCGCTTCTCTCTCGGATCCGCCAACGGTTGTCACAATCGTGCCGCTATCCACGAAGAGGTCGGAGACGCGAATTGCCTGGTCCAGTAGCCCACCGGGATTCGAGCGAAGGTCGAGAACAAATGAGGTGGCGCCCTTGTCGAGAAGCTCCTGCAGTGCCTTTGCTGTCTCTTTCGTGGTTGGGCTCGAAAACTGTTTTAGCTTGATGTAGCCGACGTTCTTCGAAAGCATCTTGCTTTGCACGGAGGCCACGCGAATGTGTGCGCGAGCGAGGTCAAAGCGCAACTCAGGCCCTTCGTCGGCGCGCTTGACGTAGATTGTGACCTTGCTGCCCTTCTTGCCACGCATGCGATTGACCGACTCGGTGAGCGTTAGATTCTCTGTCAGTTCATCATCGATTTTTACGATGTGATCGCGGGCCAAGATTCCCGCTTTAGACGCAGGAGTGTCTGGCATGGGCCGAATGACGGTTAGTTTCTTCTCACGCATGCCGATAACAATCCCGAGTCCGGCAAACCCACCGCCCGTGCTGGTGCGCATCTCGGTGGCGGCCTCTGGATCAAGTAGCACCGAGTGTGGATCGAGTGTCTCTAGGATTCCGTTGGCTGCGGCGTACTCAACAGCAGCGAGGTCGGCCCCTGGATTCATATTGGCTTCGACAAAGCGGAAGATTCGCTTGAGATTCTTGCTTAGTCGCCAAGGCGAGTCGATGTCGCTTGTGGAAAACGTCTGGCGCTTGTCGTTTACGTGAATCGTAATGGTGTCGTTTTCTCGATCCGGCTCAACAAGGACTTCGGGAATATTGAATTGCACAGAGTCGAGCGCCGCGAAGAGCATTTCCTTCGGTTCGATCCGCGATGGATCCACATACGACTCTTGCACCTTGATAAGCACGCTGTTGACCACATCGAGCGCAGCAAGGTTGTGCTTCTTGTTGACCGCGGAGGCAGCTTGGCCGGGGGCCGCTCGCACTTCGCGATTTCCCACGCCGAGACCAATGAGGCCTTCAGGAGAGGGACGAGTGATAGTGAGTAAGAGGGCAGCGATTGCAGCGCTGCCGATGATTAGCCAGGGGCGGCTCAATCTGCGCATTGTTACCAGTATAGCGCCTTGGCTTCGCAGAGCACGAAGCTTCCTTGATCAATGCCTCACAACTTGATCTCAATCTCTCCTACTAGTCGCACCTTTGCCGCCAGTTCTTTGAGTTTTTGCATGCGACTTGCTCCGCGGGGGAATTCTCGCCGCACTCGCTCAAGTTCTGCGAGAATTGCGTCGATGCCAGCGCCGCTTTGTTCGAGCCGGGCTTCAAATTCTCGGCGCAGATGGGCGGCCAGGGCAGGGGCCACCCCGTGGGTGGAGATGGCTATGCGCAATGGGCCACGTTTTGCGAGTGCCGGAAACGCAAAGTCAGAGTAGGTTGGTTGATCGTGCGCGTAGGCGAGTGTCGCGTGGCGTTTGGCCCACTGGGCGACCTCGGCGTTGAGTGCATCGTCTGCCGAATGGCCGATCACCAAGAAGAAGTGTCCTTCGGGACGTTCACCGTCGCTCCAGGCGTCTTCGCGCAGTCGCTCGACGGTGGCGCCCGCGTCGTCGAGACGGGCTAGGCGTTCCTCAGCGCCCGTGCCAGTGCCCACGAGGAGCACACGTCGGTCGTGAAGGTAGAGGCTAAGGTTGAGGGCTGGGCGAGCAGTCACTTTTGGTGCTAGCGTAGGCCTCCCTCATGGCGCGAAGCAAGACCACTGCAAAGACGAGCAAGGCCAAGGCCAAAGAAGCTCTCCGTCTCGCGTCAGAAGAGGACGATGATGGTGCCGATCCGGGTGAGTTGAGCGATGAGGAAATGGTCGCTGAGCTAGAAGATGAGGACGATGACGACGACGATGTCGAGGTTATCGACGCTCCGACCTTGTCGAGTTCCGATCGCACCGCACTCGCCAAACGCGATCCGCTGAGTGTCTACATGCACGACACCAAGCGCTTCCCTCTGCTCACGCGGGAAGAAGAGCACGACTTGGCCGTTCGCCTGGTGGAAGAGGGCGATTCGAGTGCAGCACGAAGACTGGTGGAGTCGAATCTCCGGTTGGTTGTGAAGATTGCCTACGAGTATCAGCGCGCGCATCAGAACCTCTTGGACATGGTTCAAGAAGGCAACGTTGGCCTCATGCAAGCCGTTTCCAAGTACGACCCGTATCGAGGTGTGAAGCTCTCAAGCTACGCAGCCTGGTGGATTCGTGCCTACATTCTAAAGTTTATTCTCAACAATCATCGACTCGTTAAGGTCGGTACCACCCAAGCGCAGCGAAAGCTCTTCTTCAATCTCAAGAAGGAGAGGGACAAGTTAGAAGCGGCGGGGTTTAGCGCCGATGCGGCTTCGATAGCCAAAGCTCTCGACGTTCGAGAAAAGGATGTCGTGGAAATGCAAAAGCGTCTCGCGGCACCCGACGCCTCGTTTGATGCGCCTCTCAGTACCGGCGACGAAGGTGGTGTGCGCACCCGCCACGACGTCATGGAAGGGGCAAATTCCGATCGCCCTGACGAGGCTGTGGAAGACTCGCAGTTTCACGGCTTGCTTAAGGAAAAGCTCAGCATCTTCGCCGACACGCTTGAGGGACGTGAAGAACGCATCTTTCGTCAGCGCTGGCTCACCGACGAGCCAAAGACCCTCCAAGAACTTGGCGACGAGTTTGGAGTGAGTCGCGAGCGCGCCCGCCAGCTTGAAAAGCGTTTGCTTGGCCGCGTGCGAATCTATCTCGAAGACGAGCTCGGTACCGCTGTCGATATCGGCGCGACCGAGCGCGATTAGGAAAACTCTTATGTCCGACGACACGGCTGGGTGCCTCTACATCATTGGAACGCCTATTGGGAACCTCGAGGACGCAACGCCACGGTCGAAACGCCTGCTGGCGGAGGTCGACATTATCGCCGCCGAGGACACTCGCACTGCCAAGCATCTACTCGATCACTTCGAAATCGAGCGTCCTACAATTCTGAGTTACTTTGAAGGAAACGAGGCGGGCCGCACACCGCAGCTTCTGGAAGCGATGGCAGGCGGTCAAACGGTTGGTCTCATCTCAGAAGCGGGCATGCCATCGGTTTCGGATCCGGGGCAACGGCTTGTCGAGGCTGCCGGCGCAGCAGGCATTGTCGTGGTTCCTGTGCCGGGACCGTCGGCCGTCATTAGCGCTGTCGTTGGAAGCGGGCTGCCCACGGACCGCTTTACGTTTATTGGCTTTCTTCCGCGGGAGAGTGGCCCAAGACGTCGTGCGTTGGGCGAACTCCGAACTCGCCCCGAGACACTCATCTTCTACGAGTCGCCCGAGCGCGTTGGTGCGTGTTTGCGCGATATGGCCGATGCCTTTGGCGACGGGAGGCCTGCCGTATTGGCTCGCGAGTTGACGAAGATGTACGAAGAATTCGTACGAGGATCGTGTGCGTCGTTGGCGGAGATCTATGCGACCAAGGCGCCTCGTGGTGAGTGCACGCTGGTTGTTGGTGGCGCTAGCGAGGTCGATGACATTCCGCTCGACATTGAAGCGGCGGTCCGAGACCTACTCGCAGAGGGCCTCGGTCCCAAGGATGTCGCCTCCCGACTGATGGTCAAAACCGGCAAGCCTCGTCGCGAGCTTTATCAGCTGGCGCTCTCTCTACAGCGACAACGCTAGCGACACGGTTGCCGGCGGCCTCCGCTAAAAGAGGAAGCGCGCGTTGACGGTGAAGAGCAGGGTTTGGCCGTCTGCTACTCGGTAGCGATGGCCGGCGAGGTCGATGGTCTCCGCGTGCAATGGATTCACTTCCGCGCTTCCCGGGTCGACCACGTCATTGTTGTTGGTCTCGCAATTTGCTGTTGCTGAACCCGTGCACGTCGGCAAGTCCGTTCCAGCATTGGCAAAGCTTACAAGATGACTCTGCTCGTACTGGAGGCCAAATCCTGCGGAGAACCGAACGCGCTCGCCAGCATCTGCCGTGACACGCAACTGCGTATCGAGCGTCATGAAATTCTCGATGTTTGAGACGCCAGGGTGAGACTTCGCCTGCACGCCAGCAATGGTCGGCTCTTCGTCCAGAACGAGTGGGGCGTCGGGCTCGGTTGCAGTGCCGGCATACGCAAAGACTTCCCACATATCACTGTAGCCGCGGCCTTCGAAGTGGGAGGTAAGAGTTGTACTTAGGTCAATGCCGACTCGAAGTTCGTCTTCCGGGTTCTCCCAAACCGTCGCTTCGACGCCAAAGGTCGTTCCAGCCTCTTGCTGTGGGCTCTCCGAGGTAACTCCAAACCCTTGATCGAGCGGCGCAAGTGGCGCGCTGCTTTTCACGGTAAGAGGTGCTTGCCACCAGAACTCAAAGTGTGGCTCCGCCCAACCCAATTGCTTTGCGACCGAGGTCCAGAGTCGAACGCTTGTGACGCCATCCGAAGCCCCGTTTGCCTGGTCCGGATCAAAGCGGTTGAACTTCTTGGTTTTGCCGAGAGGGAGCCGAACTTCGCCACCAATCTTCCACGTGGGTTTGGTGTCGTCGTCGGCTTGGTTCATTGGCGCGACGCCAAGACCGAGTTGCAGTTGTGTTGTACCTCGGCGATTCGTGCCGCGAAAAATCGTCGCGTCGTTTGGGTTGGTGAAACCCGGGCCGTTGGGATCGCGTGCGTCGAATCCGGTTTCTGGGAGCAGCCCATCTTGGATGGTGCTGGAGTTCTCGGCGTTGATGCAGGTTGGAGTGCCGCCACCGGGAAAGACACAGGGCGTCGCGCTCTGATCAAACGAGAGCGTGTTGGAACTATGCAGAATGATCGGCAGCGAGGCCGAGAGCCATAGATTGTGAAAGATGCCGAGCTCAAGCCGCGGAACAATTTCGTGCTGGCTACCAGAGAAGACGAGGTCGCGAACGATCGGTACCGGCGCGTCCATGTCGGTTCCAGGGAATCCGACAAACTCACGCTTGATGACCGATTTGCGGGAAGAGAACTTGTAGCTAATGCTGCTGTGCAGGTTGAAGTGGTCGTTCCCTTTGAAGGCACTTGCCACTTCGACAGCGGGGCTGGCGACAGCATCGGGGGCAAGGGCTGCGCAGGCAACCGCACCGGCTGCCAGGCTCAGAATGAACCGCAGACTAGAAAAACTCGCTTTTGCGTGACGACAGGTTCTGTACATAAGAGTTAGTTCCCAGACTCGCCATCGCGAACAGGGTCGCGAAGTCCGAAGTCCTTCATTTTCATTTGCAGGCTCTTGCGACTGATCTTAAGGCGCTTTGCCGCTTGGGTAACGTTACCCGCGGTTTCGCCCAGAGCGTGGGCAATGAGTTCCTTTTCGACGCGGTTGGTCTCTGCTCGGACGGCATCCTTCAGAGAGACAGCCTCACCGGTAATTGGATCGAGAACCGGAGTTGTTCCTGTGGTTTCACCTGCAGGTTCCGCGGCAGCGGTTGCCGAGTTGGTGTCACTTGAGCACAACTCTTCGGGCAGGTCCGACAATAGAATGCGTGGGCCACTGCAAAAGAGAATCGTGCGTTCGAGAACATTCTCAAGTTCGCGGATATTCCCTGGCCATGTGTGGCTACACAGCGCCTGCAAGGCATCGTCGTCGATGCCTTCGATTTCTTTGCTAAGGCGGTGACGAAACTTCTCAATAATATGGTCGACGAGAAGCGGAATATCGCCTTGCCGGTCGCGCAGTGGCGGAATCATCAAAGGCACAACATTGAGGCGGTAGAAGAGGTCTTCTCGAAACTCTCCGCTCGCCACGGCCTTCTCCAAGTCGCGGTTGGTTGCCGTAATGAGTCGCACATCAACCTTGAGAGTCTTGATGCCACCAACTCGCTCAAACTCCGATTCCTGAATGGCCCGTAGGAGCTTAACCTGCATCTCCACAGGGATTTCTCCGATTTCATCGAGAAAGAGCGTTCCCTTGTCTGCCAGCTCAAAGCGACCGGGCTTCGCACTCGTCGCGCCCGTGAAGGCTCCCTTTTCGTATCCGAAAAGTTCTGATTCCATGAGGTTCTTAGGAATCGCCGCACAGTTGATTTTGATAAAGGGTTGCTCGCTTCGATCTGAGTTCTCGTGCAGAGCTTTGGCGACAAGCTCCTTGCCGGTTCCCGATTCCCCGGTCACAAGAACGGTCGAAGGTGTGTTGGCGACCTTCTCGATAATTTCGAAGATGCCTTCCATTGGCTGGGAGCGACCGACCAGGCCATGTCGTCCTGTACTTGGATCCGCAGCAACATCACCCGCCAACTCCGGCAAAGGCTCACTGCGATTTGCACTCGCTTGCTTGACCGCCTTCTCAACGATCTGGCGAATCTGCTCCTGCTCAAAGGGCTTTTCGATATAGTCGAAGGCGCCTGCTTTTACGGCGGCCACGGCGTTATCAACGCTGCCAAAGGCTGTGATCATGATGACCGGAACCTCGGGGTAATCGGTCGACACGGTCTGCAGGACTTTCATGCCATCGACGCGAGGCATCTTGAGGTCGGTGATAACAACGTCGAAGGTTGTATCGAGGCGCTCCAAGGCCTCGGCACCATCGGAGGCCTGGCTCACTTCGTAGCCTTCTCGGGCGAGAATGGCCGACAACACGCGCCGCAGATTGGGCTCATCATCGGCCACCAAGATGCGTGGGCTCGCCATGCCCAGACCATAGCAATCCTGAGCGCTGAATACTGGGGCCACGGGCCTGGCTGTGTCAGGGAAGCGCGGATTTTTGGCGCAAGACTGCAGCCTAAGACGTCGGGTGATCCGTCTCGGGCGGCGGTGTGGGCGGATCCAGGTCGACGCCCGGAGCATCACCGCCCTGGCTCTGAGTCGCCCGGAAGCCTTCTATCGGTTGGGTGATGCTGTTGTGGACATCGTCTTGGCTGGCAGCCCGTTGTGCGTCCGCGGGCAGGGATGGGCCGAGGGCTGGCAGGAAGACCGAGAAGGTGGAGCCTCGCCCTGGTGTGGAGCGCACTTCGATAAGCCCGTTGTGCTGCGTGACAATCCGCTGGGAGATGGCGAGGCCGAGCCCTGTGCCATGTTGCTTGGTGGTGTAGAAGGGGATGAAGAGGCTGCGCAGCTTGTCCTGGGGAATGCCGGTTCCGGTATCCCGAAAACGCACCTCGGCGAAGGAGCCGTAGCCAAGTCGAGAGCGCCGTCTTCGGGTGCTGATGATCTCCAATCGGCCGCTGCCCTCCATGGCCTGGAGTGCGTTGAGGCCAAGATTAAGAAAGACCTGTCGGAGTTGTTCTGGATCTCCCGCGACTGGTGGAATCAGATCATCGAGGCGCACATCAATCTCGATGTTGGCCGCGGCCTTGTCGGTTTCGATGAGCTGCACCGTCTTGCGAACGACGTCGTTGACATTGATGTTTCCGTAGGAGACGGGTTCGGTTTTTGAGGGCCGTGCGTAGTCGAGAAACTGCGTTACGACGTTGTTGAGCCGATTGACTTCCTCAATGATGATGTCAATCCACTCGGCGGACTCTTGTGCGTTCTCAAGCGGCTTGCCATCGGGGCCGACCAACAGCTGTGCGGCACCTTTGATAGCCCCCAGGGGATTGCGAATCTCATGTGCCAAACCGGCAGCCATTTCACCAATGGCCGCAAGGCGGTCGCGATCTTTTACGCGCTCGTAGCTTTGGGTGTTTTCGATTGTGCGGCCACATTCCTCGGCCAGTCTGCGAAAGGTGTCGATGTCGTCGAGGTCAAAGGCGCCTTCGAGACGTTCGTCGCGAAACCCGAGAAGCCCTAAGAGCCAGGGCCCTTGCTCCGTGTCTTCGGAACCAAAAATGGGGACCAAGAGGGTCGTGTGAAACGCCTCGCACGAGCGAAGTACCGACTGCAATTCGTCGCGTTCGCGCTGTTCTGCGCCGTCCTCGCCTTCGAGGTTTTGGATTTCCCGCGCCAGCACATCGGCGTCTACATAGCCTTCGCGCAGCTTGCTGAGAAAGGGGCGATGCATAGCGGCTTCGAAGCGTTCGGCACCAGCAATAGGGCCAAAGTGCCCGAGAAGGTCGTATGCAGCGCCGTCGGAGTCGATTAGATAGAGGCAGGCATGGGTGATGCGACGACTTTCTTCGGCGCCAACCATGATTCGCTTTGTCATATCAGCCAAGTCGATCGACTCTGAGAGTTCTCGGCGCACGTCGGCGATGCGCCCGCGCAACTCGTGCCGTTGACGAACAAGCCAGCCGTTGATGGTGTTTTCCAAGCGCGAGCGAACTGGTTCGAACAGGACAAGGATGACAAAGGAGGCGACGAGAGAGTTGAGGAGCCACAAGCCCTCTTGGCCGCTTCCGAGCCACGCCAATAGCAAGCCGTACACGGCCCACAGGAGCACAACCAAGGTGCCCAAGACGATCATCTTTCCGACGAGTTCGTTAATGTCGAGGAGCCGGTAACGGAAGAGCGTCTGCGAGAGGAAATAGAGGTAGAGGATGGTAAGAACATTACCTATTGTCGGCCCAGCAGTTCCGAAGTAGGGCAGGGTCTCAGTTAGTGAGAGTGTGATGGCGACCGCGCCACCCGCGAGCAAGTAGCGGATGCGGGTTTTGGCGACTCGACTCGGAGTGCGACGCCACTGCTGGTAGAGCTCGAACATGCAGCGATACAAACCGCCGTACACATAGATACCGAATGGAATGAGGAACCAGCTCTCTTCGTGGATGGGGCGAAAGAGGGCTGAGTAGATCAGCGCCATGTAGGCGCCGAAGGTCCAGGCGAGGGTGGTTCGCGGAGGCCGTCGCTTGCCACCGATGGCGGGCTCGGCCATGAATTCGCGAAAGAACTGCAGTGCGACCGGCGGAATGGTGGCGGCCGGCCAGAGGGCGAGCCACTTGACCATGGCCTCGCCGGTCACCATGGCGATGAAGTTGCACAAGTGCCAGGCCGAGACCATGAAGGTGAAGGCGGCGAAAGCCGTGTAGGTTCGGCGCGTTCGGTCGCGCAGGAGAACCGAGGCACCAATGGCAAGAATGACCAAGGTCGCCAGCAGCGATGAGATTGCCAAGACGTTCAACGGGCTCCCAGGGTAGCATTCTGAGGCGGTTGTGATTAGGTTCTGGCCGCCGTGAATGCTTCGAGGAATTACCCCCGTGAGGGACTGCGAGCAGCTCGATGAGCAGCCCTAGAGTCATTGCGATTGCCGGAGCCAAGGGCGGCACCGGCAAGTCCGTGATCGCCGCCAATATTGGCGTCTTTCTGGCCACCCTTGGCAAACGGGTCGTGCTGATCGATGCAGCTTTTGGTGCCGCTACCTTGCACTCGTTTGTTGGCGCCGACGATGCCACCCAAACTCTCGCCAGCTTTTTGGCCAACGACGGGGCCCAGCTCGAGGAGACGTTGGTCTCAACGCCGATTTCGAAGCTGCGTCTCGTGAGTGGGGAACGCGATCCAGCGTGGACTGCAAATCCTCGAATTGAACAACTGGAGAGCTTCCGCGAAAATATTCGCAAGCTCGATGTCGACTATGTGGTGTTGGATCTGGCTCCGGGGACCCGCGAGAGTGTTCTCGACCTATTTCTAGACGCCGATACCAGTATCTTGGTCTGCTCGGCGGAGCCCACTGCGGTCGAACTCACCTATCGCTTCGTAAAAGCCGCCTTTGTGCACAGCTTGCGTCGCGACGGCTTTGGCTTTCTCACCAAAATGTCGGTCGAGGAAGCGAGGCGCTACGAAGGGGGAATTCCCGCGCCGTCCGACTTACTCCACCGAGGGCTCGATCGCTTTGACGAGGGCTCAGAAGAAGTCCTAGCGTTGCGAGCGCACATGACGAAGCTCGTGCCCTACGTGGTGCTAAATTTTGCGCGCTCGAAGGGCGACATGGACCTTGGGCGCGACATTGCCACCGCAGCCACAAGGCGCTTTGGCATCGTCTTGCCCTACCTCGGTCACGTCGAGTACGACGATGCGGTTTGGGTCTCCCTGCGTCGCCGTCGGCCCTTGTTGGTCGAGCACCCAGAGTCGCGCGCCAGCAAGTGCATTGAGAAAATCACCCGGCGAGTGTTGGGGCTCGAGGCCGACAAACGAAAGATGACCCTGCCGGGAAGCTCGCTCTACGATCTCCTTGAGGTCGAGCCGACGGCCAGCGAAGAACACATTCGCCGAGCCAATCGCAGGATTCGCCAGGTGTACGCCAAAGACTCACCTGTCGTCGGTGGCCTCTACACGGATGCGGGGCTCGATGACCTGCACCGCCGTCTCGAAGAGGCGTATGTGACGCTGATGAATCCGGCAAAACGCCGTGCAAACGACTTGGCGCTCTTTCCCGATGGCATTCCCAACGAGCCGATTGTGGACCGTCCCTCTGCTCGTATTGGGCTTGCTCCGGTTGTTGGTGAGCGTCCAGGAGCCCCGGCGGTCGATGAAAACACCGAGTACACGGGGGAGTTATTGATGCTCTTCAGGGAGGCGACCGGCCTGGATCTCCGAGAGATCGCCGATCGCAGCAAGATTGGAATCGGGTATCTCGACGCAATCGAGAAGGAGTGCTTTGAGGAGCTGCCTGCAGTCGTTTACATACGTGGCTTCTTGGTGGAATACGCCAAAATGCTCGAACTTGACGTGCCAAGAGTCGTCGATACCTACCTGGCTCGGGTGCGGATGTGGCGAGAAGAAACCCTCACCGATTCCTAATCGACCCCACAAGCTTGACCGCAGCTGAACGCCGGTCCTACGATCACTACCAATGGCAAGTCTCATCGATAAGTCTAAACGTGCCCGTCAGCTCGCTCGCGCCATCGCATCCGACCTGACCCTGTATCACGAGGCCAAGATCCTAGATGGTATCGCCAACGATAGTCTCTTCGACGTCATGTCGGAAGAGATCGACGAGGGACTCCAGCTTTTCAAAAGCCGAGTTACCCCTGAACTCTTCGAGGACGGAATCTACGAGCGCGCTCTCGTGGACGTGCTCGTAAAGTCCAAGGGACACGTCAAATCGAAGATCTGGTAGACGACGATTTAGTTACGCACCACGTCTTCGGCTCAAAGGCCGACGACGGTGCTCTGCGCGTTCGCGTTGATCATTTCCTCGTGAGTTCGGAACTCGATCTCACAAGGTCGCAGATCAAACGACTCATCGATGACGGCTGCGTGCTCGTCAATGGCAAGGCGGCGAAGACCAGCACCAAGCTCCGCCCCGGTGATGGTGTCGAGGTGCGGCAACCTCCGCCCGTTGAGGCGAGGGCCATCGCTCAGAACATTCCCTTAACCATTCTCTACGAGGATGAACACCTGATCGTGGTGGACAAGGCTCCGGGCATGGTTGTTCACCCAGCCCCCGGCCATCCAGACGGCACATTGGTAAATGCGCTGCTTGGTCATTGCACCGATCTGAGCGGCATCGGCGGCGAGCTGCGGCCCGGCATTGTTCACCGCATCGACAAAGACACCTCGGGCGTTTTGGTTGTGAGCAAAGACGACGCCACGCATCATGGCTTGGCGGATGGATTCAAAAACAAGATCCACAAACGCGAGTATCTCGCCATTGCGCATCCCGGTCCCAAGGTCGCCAAAGGCACCATGGATACACTGCACGGTCGCCATCCCGTCCACCGCAAGAAGTTTTCGTCGAAGGTGACACGAGGGAAAACCGCCGTTACTCACTACTCGGTGCTCCAGCGGTTTTCCGAGCCGATTGCGCTGTTGTCGCTTCGGCTAGAAACGGGGCGTACCCATCAAATTCGGGTGCATTGCGCTGATTCGGGCTTTCCGTTGCTCGCCGATCCAATGTACAGCCGAACACCCAAGAGCGAGCCTCTTCGAAGCCTCGCTCAGGCTCTCGCTCGACAAGCGCTACACGCGGCACATCTGGGATTTGTTCATCCGATCACGGGAGAGTCGCTGAGCTTCAGGAGCCCGCTACCCGCAGATATGCAAGCCGTGCTCGACGCCCTTACTCCTCTGGGGTAGCGTTGCTCGCATGGAAGTCACCGGAGAGATTCGCCTCTACCAAAGTACGCTCATCGACAGCTCGCTGTTCTGGCATGGCTTTCCTGAGCGCACCGGCGGAGTCTCGACGGGAGAGCGTCTCTCGCTCAATCTCGGTCATCGCTGGGGAGACGATCCAGCAAACATTCAGCGCAACCGCGAGTTGGTTTGCGAGCACGGAGGCTTTCCGTTCGCAGACCTAACCGTCACAAAGCATGTTCACGGAACGCGCGTTTGGACTGTTGGTGAAGAACTCCCAGATCCTCCTGAATTTGATGGCCTGGTGAGTGCGGCGCCAGGGAAAGTGCTGGGAGCCTTCGCAGCCGATTGCATTCCCTTAGTCTTTGCCGATGCCAGTGCCAAGGTCTGTGGCGCAGCGCATGCGGGTTGGCGGGGGACGGTTGGCCGCGTTGCTGTCAACGTGGTTCATGCCATGGTTCGAGCCGGCGCCTCCATCGACACGATCAAGGTCGCATTGGGGCCGAGCATCGGGCCGTGCTGCTTTGAGGTGGGCCACGAACTCGTCGAAGAGTTCGAGAGAGCCTTCCCGAATACTGCTGGCCTTGTCGTTGATGGCCCTGTGAAGGAGCACATCAACCTGCGAGTTGCGACGCGGGTCCAGTTGGAAGAAATTGGTGTTTTGCCTGAGAACATCGATGATGCGCCGCCATGCACCATGTGTCACCCAGACCGGTTCTTCTCGTATCGACGGGATGGCCAGGCAGGCGGCGTGCACATGGGCTACATCGGATTGAAGAGTTAAAACAGGCACTTGCAAGAATAAGCGCGCAAGCGAATGCACAACCGTGTACAGCAATGACGGGTGGTTAACAAGCCCCCGTTATCAAACCGCTCACTGAACAGGTGGGCATGATCTACTCGCTACAACGCAGGCAACCGGTGGAAGTAATTAGCCACCGGGGGCGGTCAATCCCAGGCCGCCTGCCTGCGCTTTTCACCACAGGGAGCCGCGAAGGGAGCGGGTATGGCAGCCAAGAAGACACCCACGATACCTGAGTTCACGATCGCAGAGGTCGACTATGCAGTGCGCCTTTTCAGGTTACTGAGTGAGACTGAGCAGGACGACAAGGACGCAGATGAAGTGGATGCCTTGATGAGCAAGGCCAAGGGGATAGTTGACAAGGCGATGAGGCTCGAGTGCGCGCGCCAGGACCGCCCGGTGGTAAATCGGCCTGGCACCCTTGATGACTTACGCCTGGAGAGATTCGCCGCGGCTGCCAGAGCCATGCGTGATGCAGTTCGAACCAGGGCGTCGCTCTTGGGCGGTGGCAAGGCGACCGTTGAAGGGTGCAAAGTGCTTGGGGTTGAGCCGGCCTACTATACGAATCAGGTTGATTTGTTGGTTGCCGAGGGAAACCCGAGCATACGCGCAGAACTTCTCTGGGTGGCGGTTCACTCGTCCAGCGAGCAGCACGTTCGTGAACGGCTGAGCGCCCCACCCGAGGCTTTGCTTAACCTCGAGGAGGAGTCCAAGAGATACCTCAAAGATGTTCGAAGCCGCGCCAAGAAGAAGCAACGCCAGGTGCGTGAGCTGCGTGAGAGCCTTGGACTAGTGAGTGGTCGTGAAAACTGGCCAGGAAATGACGACCCATTGAATTCCGACTGATTGCTATCTGAATGGTGCGCGGCAATGGAGCTGTGAGCACACCAGGAGATAGCGATGATAGACAAACGAATTTCGAGTCCATACGAATCAGGGACCGTCGAGTGGAAACAGGAGCCCGTCGAAATGGGCGAACTCGCGTTGCGCCTGAACGAGATCGGGGTAGCGGTTAAGGAGCCCACCGTTCGCCGATGGGGTCGGAGCGGCAAGCTCAGAACCACCAAGCTCGGACGGCTGCGCTCAACTGTTGCAGCCGCTCTCGATGCCCTCCGCCCGGAGGCGCTCTAGGATGGCCAACGTAGCAGGTCGACGCCGATCCTTTGTGTGGGGCACAAACGACGCCGACCACGGACACGATACCAACCGGGGCCACAACCGGAACCCAGAACCTGGCGGCATGATCGATAGCGTCATTTGCGACATCGTGAACGGTGCCTCGCATCTGCCAACGGATGAGGTGGAGCTGGCGATGGCCAAGCTCCGGACTTGTGTGTCGATGCTTGAATCGGTGTTGACGCGACGACGGGATCGGGGTCGCAATGAGTAGGGCCAAGGTGAAGGGCCGGCCACGCTATCGAACCATTTGCATTTCACTATGGAACGATCGCAAATACCGAAGCCTATCCAGGGACGCCAAGCTGTTGTTTGTGTACCTGCTCACGACGCCGGCAGGTCTATCCATACCGGGCGTTGTGATTGGCGGGCCTGCGAGTTTGGCTGAAGGGATTGGCTTTGATGCTGAGGCTCTCAACGCAGCGCTGAGCGAGCTCGTGGCCAATGGGATGGTCAAGGCCGACACCGGCGCGCGACTCATTTGGATGCCCAAGGCAATGGTGCACCGCAAGCTTGAGGGAGCCAATCAGATGGTCGGGGCCGCCAACTACTGGGCCGACGTACCAGAATGCGACCTAAAGCATGAGGTCTGGCTCGCTCTGAAGGAGCAGGCCGGCGAGTGTGGCGAATCCCTTCCTCGAGATTTCATCGCGCTATTCCCTGAGCCCTACCTACCCCCCTCTGACAGGGGGTGTAGCAGGGGGAGTGGTACCCAGGAACAGTATCAGGAGCAGGAAAAGGAAAAGGAGCAGGAACAGAAGGTTGTGCCGACTTCGCCGGCCCCCAAGGCTAAGAGAAAGTCTAGTTCTTCAAAAGCCGTAAAGCCGAATCCAGATCACGGCCAGTTCGTCGAAGCATTCAGCAAGCTCTTTGCAGCCAGCAACGAAGGAGCAAAGCCCACATGGGGCGGAAAGCAAGGGAAGCAGGTCAAGGACCTACTCAAGGATCATGGAATTGAGACGTGCATACAACGTGCACAGAACATGTTCGAGGCCCCTCCCAAGTTTCCGCCACCACCATACGACCTAGGAACCCTAGTGGGGCACTTCGACAAGTTCGCGAAGCCGCATAAATCAAATGACATCCGACACGGACACGTGGCCATCAATGGCACCGAAGCCTACGCCGGGGGAGACGTGGATATCTAATGGACGACTTCAGCGGATTTCTAGATGAGTCGCTTTTTCCAAAGCCAAAGGAGTACACGACGGACGACTTCGATCCCAGGCTTCATCGAGAGCGCATGGGCCATGAGGATCACGGAGGCTTTATTCCCAGCAGCGGCTACCGCCGAAGATACGGTGAGTACTTCACATGGTGGCGGTCTCTGGAAGCCACAGAGCGCGATGCGCTTAGGGACGCGGCTCGAGCAGCTCGAACATTAGAGCAAATCGCCACAGATAACGAAGCGGAAGCTCGTGAGCTTGAGAATGCAGCAGTCCCACCTAGGGTTGCCAGTCTGATTATCTCCGGCGGATTCTCGATGAATGGGGCAATCGAGGCGGCCACCAGCTTCGTAGGCGAAAGCGGAATGCTGGTGCTCTCTGGGGCAGCAGGCTGTGGAAAGACGTTCGCGGCGGGTTGGCTCGTGCATCGAGAAATACGCAATCAAGCGGAGCTGAGCGAGCTGAACGATTCGGAATGTTGGGTGCCTCGGCAACGACCACGCTATCAATTCGTCACCACCGCCCGCCTCAGCCGCATGTCACAGTACGACGAAAAAACAGTGGATGCTCTTGAGAGCGTACCCCTGCTAATAATCGATGACGTTGGCGCAGAGTACGCTGACGCGAAGGGCTACTTCGCCTCTATGTTCGATGCGCTGATCAACGCTCGGTATGCGAATCAACTCAGAACCGTTCTCACGACCAACCTGACCGGGAGGCAGTTCAAGGAGCGCTACGGAGAACGCATCGCCGACCGCATCCGAGAAGCCGGACGCTTTGTTGAGCTGGACAGCGCGAGTCTGAGGGGCAAGTCATGAGCGCGCGCAAAGTGTTCGATCTCGATGGGGAACCAGCATCCACGGAGGAGCCCGATAAGGGCCCTCACGAGCCCGCAAGCGTTGACGTCGACAGAGACACCAACGACTCGCCAACGATCCACAGAAGGCCAAAACGTCGGTCTGAGTGCTTACTCGGTGGTTGGAACGAATCGAGGTTTTGTTTGTTCGTTGGGTGTCGCCATCATCTTGCGCTCGTGAGGATCCAGAAAGACCAAAAGGTAGTGCTGCAATCCACCCCGCTTGATGAGCTGGCTGAAACTTGCGCTCTTGATGTCGCGGACGAGGGCGCGCGCGGAGCTGGCGAGATTGCAGAGTTACTCGGTGTATCAAGCAAGACCGTGAACGATTTGTTGAACTCGGCGATGGCCAAGATGAGGCGCAGGATCGAGCAGAGCTGAAGTGCCCTGTGGTGTGAGTATGGGGCCTATACCCCTCACTGGCAGAAGATCCGACATACGCGTTCGGGTGCTCGGGTGGGGATCCAGACACGAGCCCCCTCCTGACACCGTTTAAGCCAAGCGATCGAGACTTAGAACAACACCTAATAGCGTTTAATCGGAATTGCCGAAGATTCTTCGTAACAGTTCTTAGAAACCATAGGATAATAGGGATTATGCACCCCAAACTGCTCACATTGGCTGAAGCGTCTGGGTATTGCTCGGTTCATCCCGCAACGCTCCGGCGCTACGTGAAGGAAGGATCGATGCCATGCCTACGACTACCAGGCGGAGACCTCCGCTTTTCACAATCTGCCCTGGAATACGCAATGGCGGGATTCGCAGCTGAAAGAGAAGACAATGAGCGAAACTCTCAAAAATGAGATTCTGGCCCATGCTGGAAGTGAGACCGCGGCCGAACTGGCAGTAGAACTCTCCTCCCGCGCCGGTAGGATGGTTGCCCTCGCCAGGCTTGACCACGAGCTCTCTCTGGACAACACGCGAGAGGAAGCAGCCTGCCTTGGTGCTCGAATTCGCGTTGTGCGGATGGCCGGTGAGATTTGCGACCGGGCAGACCTGGCAGAAGAAGCCGCAAACCTTGAGAAGAAGCTCGAGGAGACACGACGGGTAATCGAGGGCAACAACAGGTCCCGCGGCTCTATGGCCTTCTCGGCCGAGCAAGTGAACCTCCCGCGTCTGAAGCCAACACAATGATGGTTCCCGGGCTACAAGAGGCCGAGATCGACCTCGTACAGCGACTAGAAGACACGATTCGCGAGAGGGCTCGAATCCAGGAAATCGAAGACGACTGGCAGTACGACTCCGAAGTGGATCGATGGTCCCATGACAACGGCCGGATCCTCGCCGACGTACTACGCCGCGGACTCACCAACCGCATAGGCGTGGATGGCTGGCGCGCGTACTTCCAAAAGATAGAGCAAGACTGATGGACGAGCCAACGGAAGACCCAGAGCGGCTGTTCACGCAGCACGATTTGAATGCATTTTTGGCTAAAGGCCATGCCCGAATGCTCAGAAAAGCACGACGCGAATACCAAGAGCAGATTCAAAGCCTCACGGAAGAGCGCGATCTATTTAGAGCGGCATTTGCCCGCACACAGGGTGTCGAACTCGACGTCCAGAAAGAAGAGACAACAGATGAGTGAAGAGCTAAAAAGCGCGGCGGAAGCCCTAGTAGCAGCACCGGAACCGGCACCAGTAGCCGAGCCGACGGTAACGATGACAATGGCGCAGTTTGAAAAAGCTGTGCAGATGCGAGCCGAACAAGACGCATGGAAGGTTGCGAACTCTCCGCCTCCCACAAGGGGCGAGCACCCGTTCGCAGGCATTGGCGCACCCAACCCAATCTCGGTACAGGACCGTGAGACCAACCCCAACAACTGGGATGCCGACACCATCGCGAGGTACCGCGACGACGGAAGCTTCCTCAAGCGCATCGAAAAGCACAAGCAGACTTTGCCAGGCGGATCCAACGGGCTGTTCAAGAACAAGGGCCGGGGGCGCAAAGCATGACCAAGCGCAAAGACGAAACCAAAGCAGAGCGAGTCGAGAACAAGGCTAAGAAATACTCTGCCCACTTGGCTGCGCGGGAAGCGTACCAGGCTGCAATGCTCGCTCTACGCCCGCGACCAAGCGACTCAGAGCTCGAGCGAGTACAGAAGAAGGCTCAGAGGGCCGCACTCCGCTACGACTGGCTGAAGGACCCAGCAGGCCACAATGGGCACTAGGCGGAAGGTTTGCGGGACACGATCTCGGAGCCGTAAGAGAGTCACGGTGCCGATCGGTGGCATCGAGCTCGGGACCGTTGTTCGAGTGGCTGGCAACTACCGCCTGACGGTTGACATCGACAGTTTCGTATTCCTGAATGGGCACCTTCTCATTGAGCCGGCCAACCCCTACGGGCCCAGCCGAGAAGGTGTTGCGGGGCTTCGCGAGAACTCCGCGATTTCCGTCCTTTCCGCAGTAGCTGGCACCAAGGGCACTCTCACGATCGAAAGGGTTGAGTAATGGGCAAGGTTTCAATCCCGCCGATCATCCCCGGGGCAATCCCGAAAGAGAGGTTCTCTCAGAACGATGACGTTCCATCCCAGGCCGCGCTGCGTCGCGTGGCATGGGCTTACAACCATGCAGCGGTGCATCAGCGAAAGGTCCTGTTTGCGCAGAGCTATGCAACACAAGCCACGCCTGACCCCATCTCGTCAAGCGTTGGCAATATCATGTTCGCGTTCCGCACTGGCGAGAACGTGCACTCGGTTGCGTTCTATACCGGGTTAGCGCCAGCCAGCCAAAAAAGCAGCGATAGCGCCCATGTGACGCTCAACCTATTCGATGGGTCAACGCTTAGGACTTCCCCCGAGAAGGTCTATCCGAAGGAGCAGGCCGGACCCTACACGCCGAGCGAGGTTGCCTGGGTCTGGGGGCAGATCGAGGTTGAGCCAAACACGCAATACCTCGGCTATCTCGATCAGCAGCACTACTGCCGCGTGCACTCACTCACCGTCTACGAGACGGCCAGCAAGACAGGTGTCACATCGGTAACGGGCATTGCAGACCCGCTGCGTTGGGAGACGAACAAGCCCATCTACGATGCTGGCGTACAGGACCTCGCCGAGACCGGGACCAAGCTCTGGCAGCACAACGGGGCTCAACTACTCAGCTGGTCGCGACACACAGTCGCAGCGGCGCCCGTGGTTAACTCAATGACCTACGCAAATATCTTAGGCTCGGGTTCCGTCTGGTCTGCAAGCCAGCCTGGCTTCCACATCAACACGCTCTACCACGACACCATCAAGCATGACGTGCCGGTTGAGTTCGCGGCCTTCGTCACGAGGTCGGCAGGCACTGGAGACCTTGAACTCAAGCTCGAGCAGAGCGGTGGTACGCTTCTGAGCGCGACGTTCTCGGGGACATCTCCGGGGCTATTCTCGGTGGTGACGGGGACAATCCCCGCACACGCTGCAACCAAGACCGACATCTTGGCGCGCTGCACGGATGCGAGCACGACCTACGAAATCCACTGTGTGGGGCTATGGGAGTACGAGGCATAGCTCAAACCGTCTTGAGCTCTGCTGCCCTGCGAAGGTGAACTCGTATCCATGCAGTCAGTGTCATTCCTGAGCCCTCAGCGGCTTTTTTGAATGCCGCTAACTCCTCGTCGGTGACTCTGAAGTTGATCTGTGGACGGTCGCTTGGCACCGGAGGAGAGTATCCACGCGAAGCACATCGCTACAACCGTGCTGCCGTATTACCCACCGCGTCTATCAGGGTGCTAGACAAACGCTTGGCGATAGTGCATCCTAAAATCCACCACAGCCGCTAACCCGAAACCCAATTCCGAAGATTCCCGGCGCTCCTCGTCCACATGAGGGGTTGCGCTTGGCTGTGGTGGTCGCGCACCAGCGCCGGGAGTCTTCATTTCTCAGGAGAAAAGACATGACCACCACAACCACCACCGACATCCGCAAGCAGTTCGCCGAGTTGCTCCTCGAACTGAACACGGCACAGAAAGAATTCATCGCCGAGATGATCCGAACATCCCCGTCGTTCAACGGCAGAGAAGCGACGGACGCCGAGCGAGCAGCGTGGAAGGCTGATTCCATGCGACTCATGGAAGAACGCTTTGGCGAGGGGAGCTAGATGGCAATCCAAGAGCGCCAAGGCAAGAGTCGTACTCGCTATGCCGTTGTGATGCGCGTTAACGGGAAATCGGAATACTTCGGGACCTTCGACAGCAGGGCAGAAGCCGAAGAAGCGGAGGTTGAAGCCAAATATGTCCGCAAGCAAATCAGGTCGGGCCGGATGTCTGCCTCTGCGGTTGCGACGCGTCGCACCGTTGGCGACCTGGCCGACGAGTATATCAAGAGCCTGGAGTCTACTCGAGCGAAGGCCCACAGCAGCCGGGCTGACTACACGAGGATCATGGCGTATTGGCGGGCAAGGATTGGCAGCATCAAGCTCTCAGAGATCCGCCAGCTGGACATTCATCAGCTGTTGGAGGAATTGTCCGCGAAGTACCAGCCCGCCACGGTTGATGGCTATCTGACCCCTCTAAGCGGATGCTTTTCGTGGGCCATCGCCAAGCATTGGATGACCGAGCACCCGTGTAAGGGCCTCGATTTCATCAACGACCGGGGCAACCGAGCAAGCCGCGACTATTTGTGGCTCCGAACTCGAGGTGAGATTGAACAGTTTATCGCCGCCTTCGAACCGGGGGACTGGCGGGATATCGCCATCGTCGCCATCGCGACCGGCCTACGGATCGGCGAGGTCCAGGCTCTTCGCTGGTCCGATGTCTCACTTGAGCGGCGGCTCATTACGGTGCAAAGGTCGGTGAAGGGGCCGACGAAGAGCAGAAAGATTCGGCACGTGCCGGTTCTCAATAGTGCCCTTCCCACACTCCGAGCGCGGCGTTTAGCCGGGGGAGGGGCGACCTTGGTCTTTCCCGGGGAAAAGGGAGGCTACTTCAGCCGATCAAGCCTGAGAAAGCGAGTGAGTGCGGCTCTGGCAGTCGCACGGTTTGATAGTGGCATCCGCATCCACGATCTCAGGCACACGTTTGCGAGTCACTGGATGGCCAACGGCGGCGACATCTTCAAGCTGAGCAAAGTCTTGGGGCATAGCTCGGTGAAGGTCACCGAAAAGTTCTATGCGCATCTCGCGCCGGATGCGTTCAATGAAGACCTCGGACGCGTTGAGTTTTCGCTCCCGGAAGCCAACGGAAAGGTCATTGCGTTAACAAGCGCTGACTAGTGGCACGTATGTCACTGAAACCAAAGGCAACGTGCACATGGGCTACATCGGCGTGCGCTCGTAACGCCTACGCTTCGGCCTTTTGGCGCGTATCGGACTTCGCAACTTGGCTCGCGTAATACGCCAGCGAAATCGCTGCCACTGGTGGCTGTGTTAGCACGATGAGCCACAGCGACCAATCTAGGTGGTTTGTGACCAATCCAAGCCCAACCCAAAACAAGAGGTCGGGCTCTGCAAAGCGAAATACCTTAAGAAGTATTCTGTGTGGATACTGCCAGAGTGGAACTTCGGTGTCGGTAACCGGTTCGACGTGTTTGCGTTTGTGCAAGATCGTCATGCAGACCCACTTTGCATAGCCGCCAGTGATTTGGCCTGCTGCTGCCAGGGTTCCAAAGAGTAGAAACTTCATATCGCCGGTTTGCTCTGCGACAACCCAACCGACGATTGAGAAGAGTAGGACCATGCCGACGGCATCGCTCACTTTGTCGTAGAACGATCCAAGCTCGCTTCCTGAACCCTTGCGATAGCGTGCGAGCTGACCGTCTGCGCAATCAAATGAAAGGGAGAGATTGATGAAGATGGCAGCTAACACCCAGTTGGTTTGTGCATGCGGCAGGATGAGGAGCGAGCCGGCAATCAGGAAGCCGTTGGAGATGTGGGTAATTCGATTTGGCGTGATGCGGCGAACATCGGCCAGAATAAGCAGCAGGAGGAACGCGGTTGGCCGACCCCAGAAAATGCCCCAGAAGTCCTGGTTGTTGCCCGTATTGCTGATCTTGAGTCCGCCCTTGAGAGCGTCAATGCGGTTTTGAAGCGACATTGGGCCTACAGTCGCTCGAGAGCTTTTGCCAGCGCGCCGATGCCGGGCAAGACGACATCGGGGCGCCTATCCGCCGGAGCTGCTGCGAGTTTTTCTGGGCCGGTTTCACCCGACATTAGGAGAACCGAGCGGAGGTCAGAGTTCATCGCCATCTCCATGTCGGTATCAAGTTGGTCGCCAACAATGGCGGTGCTGTGAGCCTCAGCGCCAAGCCTGTGCAGGGCGGCTACGACCATCTCGGGATACGGCTTGCCAATGATTTTTGGCTCTCGTCGGGTCACGGCTTCGATCGCAGCAATGATGGCCGCGATATCGGGGACCAGGCCTCGCTGGGTAATGCAGGTGCGGTCGGGATGGGTCGCGAAGTATGGTTTGCCAGCAAAGAGCAGGGTGCAGGCCCGCTCGAGTTTTTCGTAGTCCATTGAGGTGTCGAAACCGACCACGACACAGTCTGGGTCAGCCGCATCGATGTCGACACCTGCGATTCGGAAGTCCTTGGCCAATGCCTCGGTGCCCATAAGAAACGCGGAGCGGTGCTCGGTATGTGTGAGCACATGGTCGATCGTGGCATCGCCGCTGGTGAGAATTTGCTCACGGGTCGCGGTGATACCCAGCCCTGCGAGCCGCTCTTGATAGTCAGTCCACGACTTGGACGAATTGTTCGTCAAGAAGAGGTGCGGAATGTTGAGACGCTCAAGTTGGTGCAGGAAATCGAGTGCTCCAGGCAGGAGCTTGCTGTCCAAATAGATCGTGCCATCCAAGTCGACCAGAAAGGACTTGCAGCCGCGAAGCACAGTCAATTCGATGTCAGAGATGGTGCTCATACGGTGCTCAAATATCACGGATTTGTGAAGGACTCTACAGGGTGATGCCATAGCTGCTCAGCAGCTCACCGCTCAGGGCTTGAATCGCGATGGTTGCTCGCAGGTAGTCAACTTCGGCCCGTGCGTAGCGAAGGCGAGCTTGTTTCTGTTCTTCTTGCCGCTGAAGGACGTCGAAGTTTGTGGCCTTGCCCGATTCAAACCGTCGGCGCTCGGCTTCGATGTTCTGCTCGCTCAGCCCTATGGCGCGTTGTGAGAGTTCCATTCGCTTGTTTGCGATGTTGGCAGATTGCACCGCACGTGTCGCGGATACGGCAAGCTGTGCCCGCATTTGCCGTTCATTGACGCGTAGTAGGTGCCGCTGGGCTTGGGCCACTTGGGAAGCACCTTTGGCAGTATTGTTGCCGATACGCTGCTCGTACGTGAGGTCTGCCCCAACAAAGTACCCCTTGAACGTGATCATGCGGCCGAGTGCACCGCCAAAGTTGTCATCGGTGCCCTGAGGCCCAGCAGACAAGCCGAGGTCGAGTTTTGCGGCAGCGCTGTTGTCCGCCACAGCGATTTCGATGGTCGCGCTCTTGCCGCGCTTTTCCAATGCGCCCAGCTCTGGGCTTGTTGCGAACGCCGCCTCCAATACGGGGCCCACCGTAAAGGGTTTTGGGGAGACGCTAAGTTGTTCGGCCGTTGTCACATCGATGTGGCTTGGGCCGATTTCGAGGCCGGCGAGACGACGAAGCTCCAGCGAGCGCTCGGTGACTCTTTGCTCCGCAAGAAGGATTTCTTCCTCATTGGTCGCCATGACTTGATCGACCTCTAGGAGGGCTGTACGAGGAGCACTTCCGAGTTTTACCGAGGACTCAGTGAGGCGCCTGCGCTCCACCGCCAATGCCAGCGCCGACCGGCGAATCTCCAAGTCGTTGTGTGCCCAAACAACTTCCCAATACGCTTCGATGACCGCGCGAATTTCGTCGCGAGCGGTGGCTTGTAGATCGAGGGCAACAGCACTTAGATTGTTGCGCGCTTGCCGTTGGCTGGCGTGGCTAATCTCATTGCCTCGGCCCCGCAACAGCGGTTGATTGAAACGCGCGCTGAATTGTGACTGATCGGAGACGACTTCGGACCCGTCGAAGGTGAGCGTGAAGGCGCGGCGCGATGTGTTTGCCTGCAAGGAGAGCGTTCCGCCGGAGGACATAAGCTTGCTAAGAGTTGCCGTGGCAGCAGCGACTCGGGATTCATCGACCCCCGTGATGTTGCCGTCGACGTTTTGGTTGGCGTCAAAGACATAGGAGCCGGTCGCCTGCAAGAGCATGTCGTCGATGCCCGTCGATTGAACGACCTGTGCCGCGGCGATCTTCTGGTTGATCTGCGCCGATGCGAGACTGGGGCTCTGTTGAACGACGACGCCAAGGACATCAGCAAGCCGCAACGTCTCAGAGGGCGGCGCCGGATCTGCTCCCTGAGCTTGGACGCTTCCCGGAGCGAGCAAGGCGGTGAGAAGTACAGCGAGTAGGGCCCATTTTCGATGCATGGCCCCCAGAAGGTGACTCCCAAGGCCCTCACTGTCAATGGTGGCAGCCTGCCTTTACCTCTTCTAAATCAGCGTGATAGGTTCCTCCGCAGCATGTCCATCACGCTTCGCACCTACGTCTTCCTCGACCAGTTGCAGCCGCAACTCGCCACCTTCATTGGCAAGACGGCGCGTGGGTTCTTGCCGGTTCCTGGGCAGGCTTCGCTCTGGATTGAGATTGCTCCCGGTATCGCCATCAATCGCGTAACGGATGCGGCTCTCAAAGCCACCGCAGTGCAGCCAGCAGTTCAAGTGGTTGAGCGCGCGTTCGGATTGTTGGAAGTTCATCACGACGATCAAGGTGAAGTGCTGCAAGCTGGAAGCACCGTGCTTGGCCACCTTGAACTCGAAGAGGCCGGGCGGATCAAGCCCGTAGCCGTCACCAACCAAATCATTCGCTCGGTTGAGGCCTACCAGGCACAAATCATCAACCGAAACAGCCAGGGCATGATGGTATTGCCCGGCGACTCGCTCTTCATTCTCGAGACCAGTCCTGCGGGATACGTGGTCTTGGCGTGCAACGAGGCCGAAAAGGCCGCAAACGTCTCGCTCGTCAACATCACGCCCTACGGAGCATTCGGTCGCCTGTATATGTCAGGTTCCGAGGCAGAAATCGATGCAGCTGCAGAGGCTGCAACCGGCGCGCTGGCAAAAGTCACCGGCGTTGAAGCTAAGAAATAATCTGAACCAAGCAAGAAGGTAATTAAGTACATGGCAGACGCTCTCGGAATGATCGAAGTAAAAGGTTTTGTTGGTATGGTCGAAGCGGCCGATGCCATGGTGAAAGCAGCGAAAGTTGAGCTGGTTTCCTACGAGAAAACCGGTGGTGGCTTTGTCACCGCAATTGTGCGCGGCGATGTCGCTGCAGTGAAAGCCGCAACCGAGGCTGGCCAGCGTGCCGCTGAGCGCGTTGGCGAAGTGGTATCGGTGCATGTGATCCCACGTCCACACGCCAACATCGACGCTGCGTTGCCCCTCGGGCGCCAAAGCGACGGCAAGTAGGGACCTATGGTCCTTGGCAAAGTGATCGGCACAGTCGTTGCCAGTCGCAAGGAGCCCACGCTTGGTGGGCTCACGTTGCTGCTGGTTGCCGCCTGTGACGCCAATGGTGAGGTTACCGGTGCGCCTGTCGTTGCGGCCGACGCGGTCGGAGCTGGCGTTGGAGAAATCGTGCTCTACGCTTCGGGCAGCTCGGCTCGGCAAACCGAAATCACCAACAACCGTCCAGTCGACGCCACCGTTATGGCGATCGTCGACGCAGTAGAACTCGGCGGAGAGCAGCACTACACCAAGTAGTTTGGGGCGCCTTTGGGCGCTCCGAGTTGCGCCGCGTAGACCATCTCCCAAACAGCAGGATTTGTAATGTCCCAGATTGACGACGCGCGCATCGCAGAGATTGTGGACCGGGTGGTTCAGCGCTTAGGGCAAGTGCCCCCAGCACCCAAGTCCACCGTTACGCTCACAGCCTCACAGAGCCAATCCTCGGTTCCCCGAGGGACACTTGGTATCTACGGCGACGCCGATACCGCAGCACAGGCTGCCCTTCGTGGCTTCCACGCCAACGAGCGTACTGACAAGTCGCTTCGCGAGGACATGGTCCGAGCAATGCGCGATGCTGCTCGGCGGCACATCAAGGAACTCTGCGTGCACGCGGTTGCCGAAACCGGCTTGGGTCGAGTTGATGACAAGCTTGCCAAGCTCGACTTGGTGATCAGAAAAACACCGGGTCCGGAGATTCTCCGAACGGTTGCCTTTACGGGTGACAACGGCCTGATGCTGACCGAGCGAGCGCCCTACGGCGTTATCTTGGCAGTGACTCCTTGTACCAATCCCACCGAGACCGTTCTCTGCAACGCGATCGGCATGATCGCAGGTGGTAACTCAGTAGTCTTCAACGTGCACCCTGCAGCCAGACGCGTCTGCAATTGGCTCGTGCACTTGCTCAACGAAGCAATCGTTGGAGTTGGAGGGCCGCGAGATTGTCTCGTCTCCGTTGATGAACCCACAATTGAATCTGCCAATACGCTCTTCGCGCATCCAAATGTCCGCCTTGTGGTCGTAACTGGTGGCCCGGGAGTTGTGGCCGCTGCGATGAAGTCGGGCAAGAAGACGATTGGCGCAGGCCCTGGCAACCCGCCGGCGGTTGTCGATGAGACGGCAAACCTCGCGAATGCGGCAAAGGCCATCATCAAGGGCGCTTCGGTCGACAACAACATCGTTTGTATCGCCGAGAAAGAGATTGTAGCGGTCGACAGCATCGCCGATGATCTTCGACATCATCTCTGCAACTCGGGGGCGCTCCTGCTAACGGGGCAGCAGGTCCGAGAGCTTGAAGGCGTCGTACTCAAGGGCGATGGGGTCAACAAAGACTACGTCGGCAAAGACGCGTCCGTGATTGCGTCGCAGATCGGCCTGCGTGGCCATGGCTCAGACCTTCGCGTCTTGCTCTGCGAAGTCGATGAACAACATCCATTTGTGCAGCATGAGCTCCTCATGCCGGTTTTGCCGATGGTCCGTGTTCCCAACATTACCGAAGCGATGGCAACGGCTGTGCGCGTTGAACACGGCTTCCACCACACGGCAACCATGCACTCAACCAACATCGACAACCTCAGCGCGTTCGCTCGCGTCTGCAATTGTTCCATCTTTGTAAAGAACGATGCATGCCTTGCCGGACTGGGCTTAGGCGGGGAGGGCTACACCTCGTTCACCATCGCCAGCCCCACCGGGGAAGGTCTCACAACGGCGATTCACTTTACCCGTGAGCGGCGCTGTACGCTCAAAGAGTCCTTTCGGTTCGTCTAGGAGAATTTCGTAGTTGGCAGATGTAGATGGCAGTCCCGCGTTGGGAGTTCTCGAACTCGAACACATTGCTCGTGGTGTGCTCGTCGCTGATGCCATCTGCAAGCGAACCGAAATCGAGATTCTAGCTTCGCGACCCATTTCTGGCGGCAAGCATATGATCTACCTTCGTGGAGGGGTCGCCGAGATGGAAGAGGCAATGGATGTGGGGCGCGAAATCGCTGGGCAAAGCCTTATCGATTCGCTCTTCCTACCGATGGCTGATGACCAACTCTGGCCGGCGATTCCCGAGTCAATAAACGCAGCAGGTTGGACCTCCGACGTAATTCTGAGCGCGGCGATTGTGGAAACCCAGACGATTTGCGGGTTGCTCGCGGCCATGGATGCGGCCTGCAAAGTTGCCGAGGTCGTGGTTCGCGATGTTCGGCTGGGCGTTGGCATCATGGGGAAAGCCTTCTTCACCATGACGGGCGAGCTTGACGATGTTCAGGCCGCTGCCGATGCGGCTCGTGAGCATGCTGCGCAACGACTCTTGGCCCTGGAAGTGATTCCCGCGCCAGCAAACGAAATCGTCGGCTTGCTGATCCAGTAGCGCTTGGCCAGTAGCGCTTGGCGCGAGAGCAGTGCTCGCACCAAGAAGCTAAGAGCTATTCTGCTCGGTAGATTTCGACCTTCTCCATAATGACGGGCTCAGTCGGAGTCGAACCGCGCTTCTCAACCCGCGCAATCTTCTTCACAACGTCGATCTCGTTGCACTGCCCAAAGACGTTGTAGCCGCCATCAAGGCTCTTCTTGGGAACCTCAGTAATGAAGAACTGGCTGCCGTTGGTATTGGGTCCGGCATTGGCCATCGAAAGCACGCCAGGCTTGTCGTGGCGCAGGTCGGGGCTAATCTCTTGTGCGAACTTGTAGCCAGGACCGCCGACGCCTTTGCCGAGTGGATCGCCGCCTTGAATCATGAACTCGGGAATGACGCGATGAAAAATAAGTCCATCATAGAAGGGGCGTGTTTCCGTTCTCTTGGTCTCGAGATTGGTGAATGGGTGCAGGCCGCGTGCAAGACCAACGAAGTTTGAAACCGTTAGCGGTGACTGCTTCTCAAAGAGCTCACAGGTAATGATTCCCTGATTGGTGTTGAAACGCACCATGAGCTTGCCAGTGCCGGTTAGCCCTTCGGTGTATTTGGCGATGTCGGTGGCAAGGGGAGCCTTGGCAGTTCCCGGTTGTGCGGTTGGTCGCGAGGCTCCGGGAGCTTTGTCCTTGCTCGTAGTCTTGCTTGGCGTTGTTGTTTTGCCCTCATCGGCCGTCTTGCCTTCTTTCTCACAAGCAGTACTTGCGAAGGCAAAGGTCGTGGCGAGGAGGGACGTCATCAGGTACCGATTCATGCCGGTAGTTTGCGATGACAATCCGAAAACGGCAAGCGCCGGCCTAAGGGGAAGGACCGGCGCTTGCGAGAGGAGAGGGTGAGGAGAAGTGGAAGGAGAAGCGAAAAGGCGAGCGGAGAGCGCTACAGAGCGTCGCTTCCGCAGCTGTCGAAGACCCATTCGGTACACGTACAGCCGTTTGCATCACAGCTGCAGTCGTCACCGACGTAGTAGGCGCTGCAATCGTCGCGAGCAATGCACATGGACTCGCCGACGATGTCACCGCAGTTTGCATCGGGACAGAGGCTTAGGTCGATGCACTGGCCGGTCCAGCATCCGTTGGCGATTCCTGGCGTCGTGCCGGCCTCACAGAGCGGCGGCAGGGATTCGCAGAAGACATCGCCATCACACTCGCCTGGGTCAATCGGCTCACAGGTGCAAAGCGCTTCGCAGGCATCTGCAGGACAAACCTTGATGGTGTCTGCAGGGCAATCGACGTCAACGGGTGGGCACGTATCGGGCTCGCAGTATCCGTAACAGACCGCAGGAACTGCATCTCCCTCGCCGTTTCCTGGTGGGGGAAGGCAGAGTTCATCGGCATTGCAAGAGGACCCGACGCCGCAGTCTTGGTCGCCGTAGCAGCCTTCGCCTTGGACTTCGTTGTGGCAGGAGAGGAAGAATCCTGGAACGCACTCGGGCTCTTGGAAACCGTCGGGAGATGGCTTGCCCCAGTCATCGCAGGCAAATTCATGAACAGCGACGCAGGCATCACTGGTTGAACAGCTGTAGGCGTCTAGACCCTCGCAGTCGACAATTCCAGAGTTGTTCTGATCGGTTGCCCAACACTCAAGATACTCGCCAGGGGCCTCATTTGCACCTTCTGCATAGATTCCACGGCACCCTTGTGTCGCCAGACAACTGCCTTCTTCGAGGCCGGTGCAGTAGCTATCGCACTGTCCCCAGGTGGGTTGCGGTACGGGGTCGGCCTGTTCTAGGCCAGCGGAATCGCCTTCGTCGTCACCAGAACCCGAGCCATCGGGCTGCGGATTTGGAGGAGTCGTTCCGGGCTCTGTGCTACCGGCGCAGGGCCCGCAGACGCTATCGCAGGGAAACGGGCCAGGTCCGCCCCATCCGAAGTCTTCACAGACGCCGGTCTCTGGGTTGCGCAAGAGGTTGGGGGCATCGGGAGCTTCGGCACCGCCGCCGCTGCCGCCACCCCATTCTTCACAAGGCGGGTCGCCATCGCCGCCACTGAAGTAGAGATTGCAGCCCATGGCGGGGATCAGAGCTGAGGCTAAGAATGCAGTAAGAAATAGGGAGCGCATGCCCGTCTCCATTACAAGTCTCGGGCCAGCGGCTCAAGGCGGACAAGTGCGCAGAAATAGACGCAAGCGCTGTTCTGGAAATTCAGAATTCTGAGGGGATTAGTGCCAAAAACCGATGGAGAGGCCGCCGTTGGCGAAGTTTTCGGCGACATCACTCGTGAGCGACATCCGCACGCGATAGTCATCGTCCCAAAAGCCGAACTGCCAGACTCGGAGATCGGCCCCGAGGGTTAGATGCATTCGTCCCGAGATGTCTTCGCCTGCTGGATCCTTAAAGCGGCCCGGCTCGTAGTAGGTGCCACCTCGAACTCGAAAGCGGCCCGGGAACCACTCGTAGTCAACGCCGCCGCGGATCGAGAAGTTGTGCTTGCGGCCCGAGGGTTGGAGTTGGTGAAGCCCAAACGCCTCCAGGCCGGCCCCGCGTTTTGTTCTGCCTGTAAGCACAAGATCGACATCCCAAAGCAGTGCCTTTTCATCAACCCAACGCGTCTTGGCGGTGCGGTTCCAGGCGGAAGGGCCCAGGCGACCAGCGACGCCGATGCTTGCCTCCCATGGAATCTTGACCTTGTTGGGGAGAATGTAGCCGGCGCAGTCGAGGGGATCGCAGGCCTCTATGGTCGTCTCATCTGAGACCACAGGCATGCGGATTGTGGCACCCAAGCGCAAGCTCTTGCCTCTCGGCTTCCAAATGGCACCGGTCTCAAAACTGCCGCCAGCAAGCTCAAGCAAGGTCTGCTCACCCGCATCATCGATGTTGGTGACCTGCAATAAAACGCCACGGGCCGCAGCGCCGACAACGAGGTCGCCACCGAGAAAGCTCCGGGCGAGCACAACTTGATTCACAAGTGCTTCGGACCGAATGCGGGCCTCAGGTGCCATCGCGTCGGAGCTCGTATTCTCGATGACCAGGCCGGTTGCGCCCACGCCAAAGCCCCACTCCTTGTATTGAAAGACGGCGCCAAACGTCGCGCTCGGGTTGAAGGAGGCGTCTTTCGTGGCAATGCCGTTGTTGTCGTGATCGCTGCCAAGTCCCGGGCTCATGGAATCGAGATGCCAGTCCCAGTCCCAGACATCATGTGAGGTCGTTGCGCGAACCGCTGGTGAGGCCGGATTCGCCAGCATTCCCGAGGATCCCTTAGCCATCGCGGTCGCGGCTCCGCCCATGCCGACGATGCGAGAGGAACCAATGGCCTGCCCGAGGAAGAGATCAATCGTGTAATTGCGATCGGTAGGGGCCGCAAATTCCTGAGCCTCGGTTGTCTGCTCGTACCCGATCAGCGTCACGACAACCGCCAGCCACTGGCACGCTTTGGCCCCCACTCCCACGCGCTCATCATACGCAGTATGCCTGCCTCTGCGATACACTCCGCTCAATGTCTTCCAACGACGACATCCTTGGCGGATCGTCCTCGGACGGGCAGGCTATTGGGTTTAAGCGTCACCTCTTCGCTCCGGCGTTGGTGTTCTTGGCGTTGGAAGTGTTTGGAATTGTCGTCCCCTTGCTGGGGATGTTCGGCGACAAGATTCCCAACCAGAGCCTCCTATTGCGCATTGCAATTCCCGTCGTCATTGGCGCCCAGCTCATCTGGTGGTCTTTGGAATGGGTGTGGCTCCGCCCTCTGTATCGGGCCGTCGTGCACAAGCGGCATGGGCAGCGACTCCCCGAAGAACTCGCACTGGCCGCGTACCGCGCTCTGTGGAAGACGCCGTTGCGCGCTCTCGCCGTGCGAGCGGTCCTGTGGATTCTTGTTCTTCTCGCCCACGGAATTTTTCTTCATAAGTATGTAGGCTGGGGGACCGAACTCGTCATCGAACTCACGGCGATGGGGACGTTTCACGCCCTCATTTGCAACCTGGGACGAGCCGTTTGGCTCACCTATTTGATGGAGCGATTCCGCGCGCGGCTCTTTGGAGGCGTGGCACCGATTCGGTGTTTTGCCGATCGGTATCGCGGCGGCGTCTTGCTTGTGAGCATGGTGACTATCGGAATGACGATGGCCGCCGTCGCTGCCTTCGCCTACTTCTTTCTACCCATCAGCACCGAGCAGTACCTGCGAATGCAGCTGTACTTCCCCTCGGCATTTATCTTAGTGGGGCTTGGGCTCTACACGCATCTATATCTGGCGAGTCGCGGGTTGGAACGGTACCTGGCGACCCAGGTAAACAAAGACTCAAAGACCGGAGATGGCCTGGCGACGGATGTCTATCGCAATGCTCAGAGCTTGCCGTACAGGCTCGCACTCACGTTCTGGTTGCTTTGGCTCGCCTCGGCGGTTCTGGCCATATTCCTTGGCAAGTCGAGTTGGCGCCTTGAAACCGATGATGCCGCCCTCATGTTTGGCACCGTTGTGGTCATCTCGGTTGGGTCCGCGCTCTATCAGGCGCTATGGCATCGAGAAATCATTCGTCCACTGCTTGACCATCTGACGCTCAAGCACCGATTGCCGGTCCGGGGCATTCGGACGTCGCTCACGCTTCGAACAAAGCTACTGCTTTCGTTTGGCGGCATGGTCTTCTTTGCTGTTGGGTTGGCGCTTTTTTGGGGATTCATTCAGTACAAGAACCTCGTTACAAAATTCACCGCAAGCCAGGCGGATCTGGGCCTTGCATGGGTTCGATCGGAAGTGCAGGGAGCCGTCGCAGCAAGTGCGGCACCGCCAAGCCCAGAGGCGATTGACGTTGTCATTGAGCGACTAAGCCAACAAGGATCCGACTCGTCTGCGGTCTATTTCTACCTGCCAAGCGGGCGCAGCGGCCGCGTCCTTGCCTATGGCGGTGGCCCCCTCGGAACCCCGCAGTTGCCGTGGTACGCCCAAGCGGAGTTGCAGCGCCAAGACGATGCGACCATTGCATTGCGCGCGCATTCCCTAACTGGGCGTCGAGGCCGTCTCAATCTGGAATGGCGCGGAGGGCGCTACGACATGGGAGCGGTCGCCGTGTTCTATCCCAACTATCGGGGGCGTGGCCCATCACTCGTGCGGCCATTGCGCGAGCTAATCGTGTTTTTCTTAGTCCTCTTTGGAGTATGCAGCGGCATTGTTGTGCTTACGGTGGCGCAGTTCGTCAAGCCGATTCGGCGTCTCGAAGCGCGTGCCGATGGCATGGCGCGGGGCGAACTCGCGCAGCCGGTCAGCTCCGGAGGTGAAGGCGATGAAATTGGCAGACTCACGTTTGCGCTCGAGGAAATGCGCCGGGCACTTCGCGAAAAACTGCGTTCTACCGAAGAGGTCAATATGGACCTAGAGCGCGCTGTGCAGCGTCGTACAGCGGATTTGGCCAAAAAGAATCGCGAACTTGCCGAGACGCTTGAAAAGCTGACTCGAGCGCAAGATCAGTTGGTGCAATCCGAAAAGATGGCATCGATTGGGCAGCTTGTTGCCGGTATTGCCCACGAGATTAACAACCCGGTCAACGCCATCGTAAACACCGTGGGGCCGTTGGGCGAAGCCGTAGAAGAGTTGGACTCTGAGGCCGAGGAAGTGCGACAGGAAGCGCGCAAAGATGTCCAGGATATGATTCGCGTGGTCAAACGCGGAGCGGATCGAACCAAGGCCATTGTGCAGGCATTACACAACTACTCACGTACCGACGATGAGAGCATTGTGGGAATCGATCTCAACCGCAGCCTCGATGATTCCCTGGAACTCTTGCGGCATGTCTTCAAGACATCGATTGAGGTGCGTCGTGAGTACGGCGATGTGGGGCGCGTCGTCGGTCATGCAGGGCAACTCAATCAAGTCTTCATGAACTTGCTAACCAACGCCGGGCAAGCAGTTGCTGGGCAGGCCGATGCTGTTGTGACGATTACGACGGCAGCCGATGACGAAGATCGGGTCACGGTTAAGATTCGCGACAACGGGCCCGGCATGAGTCCCGAAGTAATGGGCCGAGTCTTTGATCCGTTCTTCACGACCAAGGATGTTGGCGAGGGATCCGGCCTCGGTCTCTCCATCGTGCATGGCATCGTCGAGCGCCATCACGGTGTCATTGACGTCACTAGCGAGCTTGGAAAGGGCACCGAGTTTGCGGTCTGCCTTCCTCGCGACTCAATAGTAATCGATAGTTAGGGCCCAGACGCTCGGGCTCGCGCCAATTTGGCTCCATCCGGACGCCTTAGGCACCCAATTTGTCAATTTGGCACAGGCTGGCGGCCAGACTGCCAAGCTGTCATGTTTGATGGGGCTCGTCGGATCGTAACTAGCTAAAACTACTAATAATTGCGCCTCCGACAGAGTGGCACCAAGCTTGCGATAGCAGGCTACTAGGTGAATCCATGCTCCCTGCATACAAATCAAACCCAGCCCCCAACTCAGGCTCAAACTACATGACACAGCCGTCTCAATGGTCCAGCAGCACAGTCCTTATCGTTGATGATGAGGCGGGCATTCTCGAGTCTCTTGGGAAGATTTTTGCACGCGAAGGGCTCGAAGTTCTGACCGCAAGTGATGGTGCAAAGGGGCTTGAGATTCTCCGCAAGCAGCGAATCAGTGTTCTTCTTACCGACTTGATGATGCCCAAGACCACGGGTATGGACCTGCTCAAAGCAGCGCGCACGGTGTCACCCGAGACCGAAGTCATCCTCATGACAGCGCATGGAACGGTAGAGACCGCTGTTGCCGCCATGAAGGAAGGCGCCTACGACTTTGTCACCAAGCCTCTCAAACGTGCGCATGTTGTAAGAATTGTTCGCAACGCTCTGGAAAAACAGAACCTTGTTGTTGAGAACCGAGCCTTGCGAGCACAGCTTGAGGAACGTCGTGAGAAGGCGATTGTCGGAACATCGCTTGCTTGGCGCCGGACGATGGACATTACCGTGCAGGCTGCTGCTTCCGAAGCCACCGTGCTCTTGCTCGGCGAATCGGGAACTGGCAAGGAACTCCTTGCCCGCAGTGTCCACGAGAACAGCCCTCGAGCCGATCGCCCGCTAATCCCCATCAACTGTGCCGCCATCCCCGAATCCATTCTCGAGGCGGAGCTTTTTGGCTACGAGAAGGGCGCGTTTACCGGCGCGACAACGAGCCGGGAAGGGCGCTTTGAAGCGGCCAACGGTGGAACCCTCTTTCTCGATGAAATCGGCGAGATGAGCCGGCACGTTCAGGTGAAGCTCCTCCGAGTACTGCAGGAAGGCGAGATCGAGAGGCTCGGTGGTGGTGGCAAGACGCGCAAAATCGATATCCGCCTTATCGCAGCGACCAACGTGAACCTTGCCGAGGCGGTTCGCAAAGGCGAGTTCCGCGAAGATCTCTACTACCGACTCAATGTGGTGCCCATTCAAGTGCCAGCGCTTCGGGACAGGGCAGAAGACATCCCCCTCTTGGTGCAGCACTTCACGCGAATCTACGCCACAAAGAATGGCAAAGACATCGACGGTTGCACGCAACGCGCTCTGGACTTGCTCAGTGAGTACTCGTGGCCAGGCAATGTTCGCGAACTTGAGAATGCGGTTGAGCGGTCAGTCGTCTTGAGCCGAAATCCGGTCATCGGTGAGGACGATCTACCACGCGAAATTCGCGACCAAGAGGCACTGGGAACCCAGTCGCGAAGCCTGAGCTTCAGCATTGGAACCCCGCTCGACGAGATCGAAATGCGCGTCATTCGCGAGACTCTTCGCGAGACCCGCGGCGACAAGCGATTGGCTGCCAAGCTGCTGGGAATCGCAACTCGCACCATATACCGTCGCCTCGAGTCGCAGACGATGTCAGAAGAAGGCCCTTCATCGCAGAACGGGCTAGAGGATGATGCCGGAGCCCTTTCCGAAAGTGAAGGGTCCTAGGAATAGGCGGACGTAACGTCATGGAAGCATATATAAGAAAATACTTCGGGGTCTTGCCCGTGATCGTGGTGGTGGTCTGCGCGTACTTTGGTGCCCAGGCCGCGAATCACGTGATCGAGTCAAAGGCGCTTGCGGACTCTGACCGACTTGGCAAGGCTGAGAAGGTCGTCAAGGGGGCTAAGAAAAAGACCAAGGTTGCGAGGAGCAAGCTGGGCGAGCCTCTAGTGGCACGCAACATGTTTTGCTCATCCTGCGTTCCTGAGGAACCGGAAGAGGTCGAAGGGGAGGTCATTGACTCGGATAGCCCGCCAGCAACCTCGCTGCCACTGCGACTCGTTGCCACCAATGTTTCTACAGAGACCGACTACTCGTTTGCGACGGTTCAAAACACCAGCACCGATCGCCAAGGCTCGTACAGCATCGATCAGAAGATTCCCGATGGCGGGGCGGTGGTTCGCATCACCGCTAAGTATGTTGATTTTGAAAACGAGCAGTCAAAGCGCGTTGAGCGCATGAGCCTGCTTTCGACGAAGACGGTTCCGCGGATGAATACAGCGGCGAAACCCAAAGACACCAAGGCGAAGGGCAAGGGCGGCAAGAACGACGAGCTCATGGCTATGGTCGATGAAGGTGTGAACAAGGTTAGCGATACCGAGTTCGAAATCGATAAGAAGGTTGTCGACAAGATTCTCGAGAACCCGATGTCGGTGGCTCGAGGGGCTCGAATTGTGCCCTCAATCAAAAACGGTAAGGCGAACGGCTTCAAGCTCTACGCGATTCGCCCGAGTTCCGTCTACGCGAAGATCGGCCTCATGAATGGCGACACCATTCACTCCATCAACGGCTTTGACCTAACGAGTCCCGACAAGGCACTCGAGGTCTACACAAAAGTTCGGTCTGCTAGCAGTCTCGCTGTCAACGCCACAAGGCGCGGCAAGCCCATCTCTCTCAACTACAGCATCAAGTGAAACCTGTGATGAATCGAAACGAAGTTAAACGAAACGCGCTCTATGCCTCAGTAATGATGGCAGCGGTGCTCCTTGCATCCACGCTCGGTACGAGGACCGCCAACGCTCAGGAGAGCAAAGACTCAGCTGTGCTTGAGGAGAGCCTTTACGACTGTCCCGAGAAGCAGCGCAAAGGCAAGTACGTGGTGAGTCTCAAACCCGAGACCACGCTTGATGACCTCATCAAGTGGGCCATGACCTTTCACTGCAAGAACTTTGTCTACTCCTCGGAGATAGGCAAGCGCAGCGCCAAGGTCACCATCATGACTCCCAAGCCTATGGCGGCGAACCAGGCCTGGAAGGTCTTCCTCGTCGGCTTGCAAAGCATGAACCTCACGGTGGTTCCCAAAGGCAATATTTTGGAGATTGTCGAGACGAGCAAGGCAAAGAACCAAGCAATCCCGATTTTCACAAAGGGTAGGGCGCCAGCGTCCGATCAACTTGTGCGCGTCATACTTCGCCCGCAACACCTCTCGGTCGATGACCTGGCCAAAGTGCTTCAAGGACTCAAGAGCAAGAACGGCGAGGTCGTCTCGGTAGCCAAGTCAGGCATTGTCATCGTGAGCGACATGGGAACCAATGTGAACCGCATGACGTCCCTGATGCTTGCCGTCGACGAGCCTGTGGTGGGCGAACGGCTCTACATGATCAAAGTTCAGTATGCGGATGCTACGGAACTCGCAACCAAGCTAACGGATATTCTTGGGACCAAGGAGTCGCCAACCGCTTCAACGAAGAAGACTTCGAAGAGCAAGGGACGCAAAGAGATCAAGCGCTCGGGGCCAACGTCCATTGGCGCCTCTGAGGTGCAGTCGGCAATCCCTTCAAAGATCATCGCGGAAGAGCGCATCAACAGCCTCATCGTTGTTGGCAACGAAGCCGCCTACACCCGGGTGAAGGCACTCGTAAAGCGACTGGACGTCGGTATCGATGTCGAAGGCGCAGGTCGCATTCACGTGTACCGACTCAATCACTCCAAGGCTGAGGAAATGAGTCAGACGCTCACGGCCGTCATCAATGGAATTCAGCAGCCCACATCTTCCTCCACCGCACGGGGTGGAGCGCGCAGCACGGCTGCTAGCCGACCCACCGCCAACGCCGGATCTGCCGCCGCTTTTGAGGGCCAGGTTCGCGTCACCCATGATCAACCAACAAACTCGATTGTTGCCGTGGCCTCTGTAAAAGACTTCTTGGCACTGCGAGATGTGATTCGCAAACTCGACGTCGCTCGGCCGCAGGTCTACATCGAAGCGAATATCGTTGAGATCGGCGTCAACAACAGCATGCAGTTTGGTTCCTCCTGGCACGGTGGGGCGGACGTTGGAGACGGCACCCTCGCACTGGGCGGCGTGCAGCACTCAGACCTCTCGTCTCTTAACGTCAACAGTATCGCGACGAGCACCGGCCTCATCGGTGGCGCTCTCGGGCCCCTTCTCGACAATGCTGAGCAGCTATTGGGAACCAGCATTCCTTCGTTTGGTGTGCTCTTCAACGCTCTGGCAAACGCGAGCAACGTGAACGTGCTCTCGACGCCGCACATTCTGACAACCGACAACGAAGAGGCGGAAATCAGCGTTGGTGAGAACATTCCCTACCAAAGCTCGGTGGGTGTGGGCGGCGCGGGCAATCCATTCGCAGCGGCAACCCAGTCGATTCAACGTCAAGATGTTGCGCTAACTCTCAAGATTACGCCGCACATCAATGCTTCTTCGATGGTGCGTTTGGAAATCGACCTTGAGATTTCTGATATCGCATCGCAAGACTTTGGTGGTCTTGGCCCATCTTGGGCAAAGCGAACCATCAAGGACACCGTGGTCGTGCGAGACCAGCAAGCAGTGGCCATCGGCGGCCTCATGTCAGATAAGAAGATCTCGAGCGAATCCAAAGTGCCGCTTTTGGGCGACATTCCTGTGCTTGGTTCGCTCCTCTTCAAGTACCAAACTTCCAGCAATGAGAAGCGCAATCTCCTGGTCGTGCTAACTCCGCACATCGTGCACAACCAAATGGATATCGAGCGTCTTGTGGAGCGTCGCACCCGTGAGCAGCGCGAGTTTGCACGCACATTCTCAACCTTCAAGCGCATCAAGTACCGCTCTGACATCGACTACCGTCGCAAGCGCGGTGTTCTTGAGGAAATCAATCGCAGCGTGAAATCCGTCGAGAGGGAGGCACAGGTGCTTCGCGAACTCGATGCAAACCTCGTGGGCGAGCCCGATGGCGAGATTCGCTACTTTGATGGAAGTGATACGGCTTCCGACGACCGCAATGACGAGTTCAAAACCGATAAAGCCGACAGCGAGGGGGACGAGTAACGATGGCCCACTTCGCAGGTCAGCCCATGGGCGCACCTCTAGGAGCTCAGCTCATAGGTGAAATTCTTATCGCTGATGAGGGGCTGAGCCCTCAGCATCTCGCCCACGCGCTCACCAAGCAAGCGGACGAGGGCGGTCTAATCGGTCGCATCCTCGTCGGTATGCAGGCGATCAATGAACTGCAGCTCACTCGCGCCCTAAGCCAGCAATACGACGAAGAATTCGTTGAGAGCCTGCCCGCGGTTGACGATGTTCCCGAAGAACTCATTGCGAATATTCCGATTGGGTTTGCGAGAAACCACAACATCATTCCGTTTGCCGTTGATGAAGACGACCGGGTGCTTGTCGCCATGTCGGATCCGCTGGCTCTAGACGTCCTTGACGATGTCGGTGTCATGGTGGATAAGCCGGTCGAAGTTGTGATGGCGCCGCCAGCGGCGATCATTGATCTCATTAACAAAGCGTATGGGCGTCTTAGGCAAGGGGCGGACCTCAATAAGAATGAGGACGATGATGACGGTTTTGGTGCCTCCGAAGAACTCGTAGATATTCTCGATGTTACCGACGAAGCTCCGATCATTCGCTGGGTCAATTCGCTGCTCTTCCAGGCCGTGAAGGAAGGTGCTTCTGATATCCACATCGAACCCGGCGAAAAAGACGTCAAAGTTCGCTACCGAGTGGATGGAGCGCTTCGTGAGTCCAAAACGGCTCCCAAGCAGTTTCTTTCGTCGATCCTCGCCCGCGTCAAGATTATGTCGGGCCTCAACATCGCCGAGAAACGCCTGCCTCAGGATGGTCGTATTCGCCGCCGAATCGCAGGTCGAGATATCGATATGCGTGTTGCCACCGTGCCAACCGCTGCAGGTGAGCGAGTAACGATTCGTATCCTAGACCGCTCCTCGGTGCTCTTGGGCCTTGGCGACATCGGCATGACTCCAGACACGCTCAATGTCATTCGCGACATCATCAAGCGACCCCACGGCATCATGTTGGTCACTGGACCCACGGGTTCCGGAAAGACGACGACCCTCTATGCCTGCCTCTCGGAGATCAACTCACCCGAGCTGAACATCCTTACGATTGAGGACCCGGTCGAGTACCAACTCGATGGCATTTCCCAGACTCAGGTGCAGTCGAAGATTGACCTAACCTTCGCCAATGGGCTGCGCTCGTTCCTGCGTCACGATCCGGACGTCATCATGGTTGGCGAGATTCGCGATCGGGAGACCGCGGAAATTGCCATCACCGCATCTCTCACGGGTCACTTCGTTCTCTCAACCATTCACACCAATGACTCGGCTGGTGCCATCACTCGTCTTGTCGATATGGGCATCGAACCATTCTTGGTGGCCTCGTCCATGGTTGGCCTCATGGCACAACGCCTGGTTCGGCGTCCTTGTTACGACTGCGCCGAAGCCATCGTTCCTTCCGCCGAAGTTATCAGCCAGCTCGGGCTCGATGCCGAGCGCTTTTATGCAGGTGGCTACGAAGCTCCCGACTTGCCCAACCTCAAGATGGTGCCTCCTCCTGGAACACTTCTCGCCGCGCGTGGCTGCCCCATGTGCAGCGGTGTTGGATACCGAGGGCGAACCGGCATCTACGAAATGCTCGTGATTGACGATCCTCTGAGGCAGCTCACGTTGGAGAAGGCAGACGCCAGCACGATTCGCAGCTCGGCGATGGACCGGGGCATGAAGACCCTGCGCATGGATGGTGCGCTCAAGGCCATTGCCGGACTCACAACTCCAGAAGCCGTGCTCCTTGCCACTGCGGAGAGCGAATAACTCATGACCCTCTACGCGTACAAAGGGATTGGCAAGACGGGCAAGAACGTCAGTGGCGTTCGCGATGCGGATTCGCCCAAGGCCCTGCGTCAGTTACTTCGCAGCGATGGCGTTACGGTGACGTCCAGCAATGTCGCCAAAGGCAAAGCTGGCGGCGGTGGAGGCAAGGGCCTCAGCAAAGAAGTCGACCTTGGCGGCGCGTTCAACAAGGTCAAACGGGTCGAAGTTCAGGCGTTCTCGCGACAGCTGGCGACGATGCTCAACGCGGGCATTGCGCTCGCCGAGTGTCTTGAGGCGCTTTTTGAACAGACCGAAGGCGAAAAGTTCAAACACATCGTCGGAGAAATCCGTACCAGTGTGAACGAGGGCTCGTCATTTGGCGACACCTTGGCCAACTACCCAGATGTCTTCGATTCCCTCTATGTGTCGATGGTTCGCTCGGGCGAGACCGCTGGCAATCTAGAAGACGTGCTTTCGCGGCTTGCTGACTTTATGGAGTCGGCGGCAAAGCTGCGTTCCAAAGTCAAAGGCGCGATGATCTATCCGGTCATCATGCTCGTTGTTGGCGTTGGCATCATGGGTGTCTTGATGGTGGCTGTGGTCCCCAAAATCACCGGCCTCTTTGACGCGCAAAGCATCCAACTCCCTCTCAACACCCGGATGCTCATTTGGTTCTCCGACTTTCTCGGCGCTTATTGGCTGCTCTTGATCCTCGCCACCATCGGGCTCTGGTTTCTCTTTCGAGTCTGGTCGCGCACCGAGGAGGGCCGCAATCGATGGCACGCGATGGTGCTTGGAATGCCGCTCGTTGGGCCTCTGGTTCGTCAGGTTGCGATTTCGCGCTTCTGTCGAACCATGGGCACCATGCTCAAAGCCGGCGTTCCCATGCTCAAGGTCCTGGAAACATCCAAGGCGGTCTTGGGCAATGCCGTGCTTATGAAGATCGTGGAAGAGGCCAAGCGCGCGATTACCGAAGGCGAGTCCTTGGCGGTGACGCTAAAGCGAAGCGGGGAGTTTCCCCCGTCCGTAACCCACATGATTGCCGTTGGCGAAAAGTCTGGCGCGCTCGAAGACATGCTCTTACGCGTTGCCGATTCTTATGAGAGCGAAGTGGAAACCAAGCTCGATAATCTCACTGGCATGCTCGAACCGATCATGCTTGTTGTAATGGGCGGCTCCGTCGCCTTCGTCGTGTTCTCCATCCTGATGCCCATGATGGAGATGCAAAAACTCACCCAGATGTAGCGAGAGAGACTGACCATGTTCCTACAAAAACTAATGAAACTTCGTACCCTTCGCCAATCGAGCCCGATGCGTAGCAAGCGTTCACGCGTGCGCAATCAGCTCGGAATGACACTTCTCGAGATCATGATTGTTCTCGCGATCATTGCTGTCGTGATGGGATTCCTCGTCGGCCCGAAAGTCTTGAGCATGTTTCAAAGCTCTAAGGGCGATACGACGAAGATGGCGGTCAAGCAGATTGCCTTTGATGCCTACACCCAGTGGTCGTTGGCGAACATCAACAAGCAGTGTCCCGATAGCCTGACGGACTTGGAGAAGTTTCGTAACTCCAAGAGCACGAAGGATGGTTGGGGCAATGAGTTTGTCATGTTCTGTGGCGACAACACTCCGGCTGGAGACGGCAAGTTCGCGATCCTCTCCAAAGGTCCCGACGGTAAACAGGGCACCGACGACGATATCAAGTCCTGGGAATAGTTCTTAGATAGCAAACACCATGAACGCCTCCTCCAAATCCGCCAGGCGACTGGCCACCCAAGCGGGTATCACCATGATCGAAATCATGGTTGTGCTCGCGATCATGGGGGCGGGGATGGCGCTATTTCTTGGTGGCAATTTGCTCAAGAGCGACGATGCGAGGCTTCGCGAGGCTTCTATGGAGGTTCTCGCGACACTTCGAGCGGCCCACAACATGGCGACAATGACCGGGAAGCACCACCGAGTCGTCTTTGACCTCAAAGAGCAGAGCTATCACATTGAAATGTGCGCGGGCGAGCAGAAGTTGGTCCGTGGCGATGAAGAAGAGGTTGTTGACCAGGACAAACTCGAGAAGCTTCGCGAGCGCATGGAGCAGCCTGTCACGAGTGACTTCAACCAAGAAGTCATCGAGGCAAGCACACCGGATGAGGCTGTAGCAGCAGCAGCTGCATTGGCCGGCGTCAGGCTTGGCACAACGCGTTGCCAACCTGCGACGGATACGCTCTCGGGGCAGGCTGCCTCGAAGGGCAATCGACATGTTCTCGATGTTGGCCGCGGACTCCGCATCGAAGAGATTCACGTCCAGCACCTGCACGACTCGGTGAAAGACGCCAAGGTGAGCATTAACTTCTTTCCCGTAGGGTCGGCCGAGAAAGCTGTCGTGCGGGTTTCGAACCGGGGCGGCGATGAGAACTCAATTGTGCTTCACGGCATGACGAGCCGTGTGCAGTTTCGTCAAGGCGAGATTGAGGTGGACGATCACATGCGTCGCAATGGCGTTGGCGACAAGGTGGATGACAAGTGATGCGCCGCTTGTCTCACGGCCGCTGGTCTCACGGGCGCTCGGTCGCCGGCTTTACGCTGGTCGAGGTTATGTTTGCGCTGGCGATGCTGGCAGGTTCGCTCATTTTGCTCCTGCAAGGTGCCGCTGCCAATGTTGCGTCAACGCAGCGTTCGCAGATGCTGAGCGCGGCCACCGAACTCGCTCGCGGCAAGATGTACGATATTGAGGAAAAACTCTTAGAAGAGGGCTTTCAGAATCTCGACGTGACCGAAGAGGGCGACTTTGACGACGAAGGCTGGGAGCAGATTACGTGGGAAGCCGAAATCACCAAGATCAAGCTTCCAAACCTCGGCGCGATGCAGAGTCTCGGCGCTGAGGGCGAAGAGGGAGCCGAGGGCGAAGAGAGCGGCGGAGGCCTCCTGGGCGGAATGCTTGGCGGATTTGGCGGCGGGGATGGCGGCGCAGGCGCTGGTCTCATTGGCTCGCAATTCGAGCTCTTTCGCGGAATTCTTGAGGAGTCGATTCGCAAGGTTCACTTGACGATTCGCTACAAGGTTGCTGGCGACAAAGAGGAGTTCACCGTCGATTGCTACTTCACCGAACCACACGCTGTGAACCGGGTCATCAACCTTGGGCCTGGTGCTGCGAATGCGGGAGACGAGGACGGCACGGCTGATCCGTCAGGATCCAACAACTCAGGATCGAACAACTCCAACAACTCGCCGACATCAAAGCGCTCAACAGGGGGCAACCAAAAATGAACCCACAACGCACTCTTGCAGGCAGACAACGAGGCATGACAACCATCGAGATTCTTATCTCCATGGCCATCATGTTGGGAATGTTCTCCATGGCGTGGAGCAGCTTTGCTGGAGGGCTCACGATCAAACGCCAATCCGAAGCGATCAACGAGCGCTATCACGAAGTGCGCGTCGCGATGGCGCGAATGGTCGAAGACTTGTCGTCGGCGTACATCAGCGCCAACGAGGACCAAAGCCTCGATGAGCGGCGCACCATGCTTATCGGCAAAGATTCTGGCAACGTCGACGAGCTTCGCTTCTCCAGCATGGGGCATCGAGTGTTGTGGGCCGATGCGAATGAGTCCGAACAGACGATGATTTCCTACTTTGAGGAGAACGACCTAGAAGACTCAGGCAAAGACAATCTGATTCGACGAGAGAGCCGTCGTCCGCCTGATGAGGACTGGAAGAGTGAGCCGGCTGAGATTGATGTTCTGCTACGGGACGTCAAGAAGGTGCAGTTTGAGTACTACGACTGGCCAGAAAAGAGCTGGCGAGATGAGTGGGATAGCACGGCAGCGGATGGCCAGCGCGGGCGCATGCCGTCGCGTGTTCGCATCACCATCATCCTGGAGAGCAAGCAGGGCGACGAAGTTAAATTCGTGAGCCAGGCGCGCATCATGCTGCAAGAGGAACTCAAATTCTTCACCAACTAACCATGCGCAAATCGTTCAAATATCGAAGGTCTCTGCGGGCGCGTGGACCAAGCAAGCGCGTTGTTGGAAGTGCACGCCGTCAGGCGGGGATGGCACTCATTATGGTCGTGGCCTTTTTGGCGGTTCTTCAGGCGCTGGTTGCCGAGTTCTCAACGAATACCACCGTCAATTACGTCTCTGCGGCCAATGCGCGAGAGGCCATGCGTGCACAGTTTCTCAATCGATCTGGAGCCAACCTGGCCCAGCTCATCATCCGAGTGCAAACCGATGTTCTCGACAAGAATCGCCAATTCCTTGGCGACATCCAGCTTGCAGATTACACGTCGCTCTTTATGGGGGCGTTCGGTGGATCGCAGCAAGAGGTGAACGACTTGAGCGCAATGCTTGGGGGCTTCGATGGCGATGCGATTGAAGGGCTCGGCGTTGCTGTTGGCGCCTTTGATGTGCAAATCACGACCGAGGACGGCAAGCTGAATATGAACTGTGCAAACGGTTCAACGGCAAGCAAGGCGAATCTGCGGACCCAGCTGCAGGCGATGCTCTTTTTTGACGCGTACAACCCAATCTTCGAAGAGCCCGACGCTGACGGATGGAATCGCACCCGCGAAGAGCAGGTCGAGGCCTTTATGGACTACATTGATAAAGACACTGGGAAAGGTGTCGATTCCCGGGGGGGCGCTGAGGACTATGGCTACCAGAGCCTCGACGATAAGTACCGCGCGAAGAACAACTACATTGATACGACATCGGAATTGAAGTTGATCCGTGGGGTGGACGACCGGTTTTGGACCCTCTTTGGCGGTCAGCTCACGGTGTATGGCGATTGCAAGGTCAACATTGGCGCGATAGCGGATCCCAAACTCATTGCCTCGGTAATTTTCTTATCTGCGAAGAGCCCGGAGGATCCTGTTGTTCAAGATCCACGATTGCTTTGGGCATTGGCCAAGCGAGTTGCCGAAGCGCGTAGCTTTGGTGTGTATTTTGATGACCTCAATGCGTTCGCTGATTACGTGAAGAGCCCGGATGGAGCACTGCAGGAACTCCTGGGCGGTGGTGAACAGGGCGCCTTTGGTGGCCCGAACCAAGGGGCACAGAACGCTGCGGCCAATGCGGAGCCGGTCCAAGGAGTTGAGCTGGATGCTCAGAAGCTCGGGCAAGTGGCCAAGTCGGGACCCCGTCGTCTGTATCGCGTGGAAGTCACATCAACGCTTGGGGTCACACCAAAGGGAGAGCCGCGTTTTTCTCGCAGGCTCGTGGGTGTTTGGGACACAGAAGTTCAAAACCAAAACATGCGTAGCACCGATTATCGAAAAGGTGCCTGGGTGTTCTGGAGGGAAGAGTAAGTATGGCGAGTCGAATTCTCGGTGTTGATTTGGGCGCATATAGCGTCAAGGTAGTTGTTTCGAATCCAGGGTTTCGAGGGGCCGCAGTCACCCAGGTGGTGGAGCAGCTTGTTCCCGAAGGTGATGAGCCACACCTCGTTCGTGCAGCTCGAGTGGCCGGCGCAATCCTGGCGAGCAATAGCGGAGAGGACGATTCTGTCTACGCTTCGATTGCTGGCGACAAAGTCTTTCTCCATGTTCTTGAGTTCGGCTTCAAGAGCCTGCGGCGTGCAGAGCTTGAGAGTGCTGTTGGTGCCGAGCTTGAAGGCGTCTTGCCCATTGACCTTGAAGACATGGTCTACGCATTTGAGCAAATCCCCAAGGTACCTACACCAACGGGAACCCTTGAAATTGTAGAGCTTGGCGACGACGAGGAAACGGCTGTCGGGGCTGTCCCTGTGGCGGCGATTCCCGCGGCACGGGTTCACGGGCGTGTGGCCGAAGCTGCAGTGGGGATGCGCATTCTCGGTGCAGCGACGCAGCGATCAAGGGCAGAAGAGTTCTTAGTGGCGCTGCGAGCAGAAGGGGTGGCTCCCAGAGGGCTCCTAGCTGCGCCTGCACCGTACGCGCGCTTGGCCGAGAAACTGGTGAGCGATGGAAGCCCTATCGCCGTACTCGATATTGGCCACATGCGAAGTGACTTTTGCCTAGCGATGGGAGGGCATCCTATCTTTGCTCGGACCGTCGCGCGAGGCGGCCACCACATCACCCGTGCACTTGCGAAAGCATGGAATCTTGATTACGCGCGAGCGCAAGAAACGAAACACAACGAGGGAGTTGTCGCGTTTTCAACGGCAGCTGCTCCCAATGAGGCTGCCGCGCAAATGGGCGATGTGCTCCAACGCGAAGTTAAGCAGCTCTTGCGCGAGGTTCGCCGAACGCTAAATGCATGTCGCGCCAAGACGGGTTTTGCCGTGCCACGCATCGTGTTGCTCGGTGGCGGGTCGCGCTTGCGCGGGCTTCCAGGATATCTGAGTGAGCAACTACAGCTTCCCGTCGATCTACTCTCGCCCGAGGCATCACAGACGCTCTTGGGCGCGGCTGCCAGTTCCGCAAGTCTTGATACCTGCGCTCTCGCGGTTGGCGTTGCCATGGACGGCGCGAGTGCCAAGCCCAGCTTTGATCTAAGACAGGGCGCACTTGCCTTTAAGGGCGATTCGAGTTTCTTGCGAAGCAAGGTGAAAACCCTGGCCGTCGCTGCGGTTGCAATCATGGCCTTCGGCGTCTTGAGCGCTTACACCGGAGTGAGCAAACTTCGCTCGGCCGAGACAACGCTAAAGAAGCGAGTCGCTCTGGAATCGGCAGCCGCTTTCGGTGAGCAATTGAGTGCCGCCGAGGTGCTGGCAAAGGTCGGCCCCGTAGAGAGCGCCAACCGCGTTAGCCCGGTTCCCTCAATGACGGCATATGACATGCTACTCGCCTTCAATACGGCGCTACCCGCGAAAGATAAGGCCGTTCTGGACGTGAGCGAGGTCGAGATTCAAGCGGGCAAGGTTGTTGTAAAGGCCTCGTCTTCCCCCTTTGATGAAACCAGCGCTCTGCAGGGCATCAAGAACATGGAAGAGAGCTTGCGAGCCAGTGAGTGCTTCAAGGACTTCTCGAGTCCGGAGAGTCAACCCGGCGCCAACGACAGTCGACAATTCACGCTGACCATCAAATCAGGCTGTAACAAGAAGGAATAGGGAATGGCTGCAAACATACAAGGAGCCCGAGACCGTTGGGACCGCATGAACCCTCGCGAACAGCGATTGGTTCTGGCCCTCGGAATTACCCTGGCGTTCTGCATTGTCTACGCTCTCGTAGCGAAGATTCAAAGTGGAATGGAAGACCTGGAGAAGAGCAACGCCAAGGCGCGCAAAGCCCTTCGTTCGCTCGCGATTTACCGAAATGCCAAAGCGAATGCGGCTGGAAGCGGCATGGACGTAAAGATTCCTACGAAGGCCATCGAACTCGATAGCTACCTGGAAAACATTATTTCCGACCTTGAGCTAACCAGTCCTACATACCCCGCAATGAAAGTTGTGCCAATTGGTGCCTACGAAGAACTCTCATTCGAGATTGAGCTGAAGGGGCTCAGTATCGAAAATATGACGCAGCTTCTTGAGAAGGTTGAGTCTGGGTCTAAGTTGGTGGTCGTTAAGGAAGTCAGCATCGATCGCAACTTTCGCGACAAGGAAAAGCTCGACCTCGAGTTCACCGTGGCCACGTACAAAATGCCCACCGTGGAATCCGACGAAAAGAAGAACAAGGACGATGAAGGGGAGGACAGCTAGTGCGCCTTACATCGAGTCAACGCAAAGCCCTTAAGTGGGTTGGGTATCCGCTGCTAGCGCTACTGACGTTCGTCTTTACCTTGGCGTATACGTTTCCTTACGATCGTCTGAAGGACAAGATCGTTGAGGGCCTTAGCGACAAATACGATGTGAAGATTGTGTCTGTGGAACCAACCCTGGTTCCTGGCACATTCGTCATCAACACCATGGTGCTTACTACGCGCCCGAAGACAGCAGATGAGAAGCCTGTCACCATACTCATCGAAGAGATTGAGGTGAATGTTGGCGTCATCTCCGCAGTGTTGTGGTCGGTGGATATCGCAAGCATTGGTGTCGACATCGAGGCGAAGATTGCTGGAGGGGCTCTTGGACTTGAGATTGAGCACGAGAAAGGCTCGAATACGATTTCGCTGGCAGCGCATACCAAGATGCTTCCTATCGGGAGCTTGCCTGGTGTAGCCGAGGCTGTGGGCTTGCCAATGACTGGTGGCCTCACAGCTGACATCGACATCACGCTGCCGAAAGGCAAGTGGAGCAAGGCCGATGGCTCCGTCAAGTTTAGCTGTGTCGGCTGCACGGTTGGCGACGGTGTTGCCAAGATGAAAATGAAGCCACCACCCGGTGGCGCGAATAACCGCCGTGCAAAGCGCCGCAGTCTCTTTGCTGGTGATGGCCTCACGGTCCCAAGGTTGAATCTGGGGGCGGTCCTCGGTGAAATCGATATTAAGAAGGGGGAGGGGGAAATCAAGACGTTCTCAGCCAAGTCACAAGATGGTTTTCTCTCGATGACTGGCGACATCAATTTCAAAGACCCATTTAAGGAGACGCTCTTCCCTGGGTGTATGACCTTCGGCTTTTCTGAAGACCTCAAGAATCGCGAGCCCAAGTTTATGGGTATCGAAGCCGGCTTGCCTCCCAAGGCCAAGCAGGCAGATGGATCCTATTCCATTCCAACTAAGGGAAAACTCGTAGAGCTGCGATTCGATGTTCGACGCCAGTGTGGTGAGAAGAGCGGAAGCGCAAACGTGGCGTCCAAACGGTCCCGCCCGAAGATCACGACGCCAAAGAAGGACGAGAAGAAGGTCGAACCACGGAAGATGCCCGATCTCTCGAAAGACGAGAAGGCGAACAACGAATCCAAATCCAAAGATGATTCAACAGAGTCTGGCCCGAAGCTCGGTGGCGGGTTTAAGGACATCAAAGAGCGCGCTGAGATCCTGAACGCCAAAGAGAAGAACGAAACCCTGGCCCGAGACGAAGATGAGGCCGACGAGGACGAAGGCGAAGCGGAGGACGAGGACGAAGGCGAAGCGAAGGATGACGACGAGGAAGAGTCCGAGGGCTCTGATGACGAAGGCTCTGAGGACGAAGAAGAGGCTCCCGAAGAGGTGGAGTAGCACTAGCGCTTGAGCCAATGGAATTGGTTTTCGCTCGCGGTGGGAGTTCGTCTTCTGGTAAGGCGAGAACTAGGAGTTTGGCGGGCCAAACGACGCTGTGAGCAACGATGAGCCGAAGGCGACCTGGAGGCGAAGCACGGAGTGAGCGAAGTCAATGTCAATGAATCAAGCGCTAGAGCTTGATACGCCGCCGGCGTGTCTCGATGCCATAGCGCTTGCACATGTCGGCGAAGGTAGACTTGGGCATTCCGAGCTCCTTCGCCGCTTTGCGAATGGTCCCGTGACGCTGATACGAGGCGTGGATTAGTTCGCGTTGGTTGCGCTCAAAGCGCGTCCAACCCGCAAGGTCCTCTTGGCTCGTAGAGGGCGCAAGGGGCGCTTCGGAAACGACCTCGACTCCCTTGGGGAGAAAATCGTGTAGCTGAAGACGTGCGCCTCCTAAGGCTAGGGCTCGCAGAACGCTGTTTCGCAGCTCGCGAATGTTGCCACGCCACGCATGCCGACTGAGCTCGTCGAGAACATCTTGGCCAACTTCGCGAGAGCCGTATTCTTCGACTCCGAGATCGAGAAAGTGTCGAACCAGAATCGAGATATCAGAGCGTCGCTCGCGCAGTGCAGGCAACTCAATGATGACTGTCGAGAGTCGGTGAAATAGGTCGCTTCGGAGAGGCGAGGTTGATTCGTTGAGACAGCTGCGGTTGGTCGCGGAGACGAAACGCGTATTCACAAGCTCCTCGTGTTGCCCACCGACTCGTCGGATCAACCCACTCTCGAGTGCGCGCAAGAGGTGAGGCTGCTGCGCGAGTGGTAGCTCTCCAAGTTCATCAAGAAAGATCGTGCCTTGGTGGGCCTGCGTGAAGAGTCCGTCATGTCGTGTGTCGGCTCCGGTGAACGCTCCTTTTGCGTGTCCGAATAGTTCTGAGCGGATAAGGTCGGCGGGGAACGCTCCACAGTTTACTGGGACGAATGCTTGCTCAGACCTTCTCGATGCATCGTGGATAGCGCGAGCGATGAGTTCCTTGCCGGTTCCGGTTTCCCCCAAGATAAGGACAGGGCAACTGCTGCGTGCGGCTCGTTGCGCCTTTTCCACTGCCATGAGGAAGCTTGGGGCGCTGCCAATGAGCGCGGCCCGAATCTCCGAGGAGGGATTCTGCGTGATGACATCGAGGCGGGTGTCTCCAATAACAATTTGGTTTCCCGCCCGCAGCTCTGCAAGGCGAACTCTGGTGCCATTGAGTCGGGTGCCGTTTTTGCTGTTGTGGTCTTTGAGGATCCAGCTCTCGCCAACTCTTTGAACGCTGCAGTGAGTCGCCGAGGCAAATGGGTCTGTAAGGATGATGTCGCATTCCGAAGCCCCGCCGACAACAAGCTCGCGACGCGCGCAGCCCAGTTCGTACCGTTCGCCCGTCCTCGAGTCGCGTATGCAAAGTGGTTCACCTTTGCGCGTTTGGGGCGTGTGGCGTGTATGTGTTGCGGTGAGACGGTGACGGGATGAGCGATACATGGCGGTCCTTGTTCCGGGTTCGCGCGCTGTATCGGTGAGCTGGCACCGTGGTTGCCCAAAATCGTATCGCGGAGGAAACGAAGGCCGCTACGGCCCCATTCCGATCCACTCATCGCCGTTTGGTGCGACCTCTTTTTTCCAGATGGGGACCTCTTCCTTGAGCTGGTCAATGAGATTGCGACACGCTGTAAAGGCTTCGGCACGGTGGGGCGCGGCTGCGGCAATCACAACGGCTTCTTCACCAATCGCGAGAACCCCCACCCTATGCTCCACCGCAAGTCGAGCGCCCGGGACCTCTGCCTCAATTGCATCACACAGACGCGCCATGACTTTGTTCGCCATGTCCACGTACGCTTCGTATTCGAGACGCACAACATCGTGACCGTCGTTGAAATCGCGGACCTGCCCCACGAAGGTAACGATGCCGCCCATGCCATCGCCACGAACCGCAGCGATCACTCGATCAAGACTCAGCGCCTCATTTAGAACAACTGCATAGCGGGGTGGCACCGTGGCTTGAGCATCCGATCCGCCAGCGACCGGGGGGATGAGCGCCATCTCATCGCCGTCTTCGAGCGCCCAATCGTTCGTGACCATTTCTTGGTTTACTGCGGCTCGAAAGCGGCCTTGCATTGCTGCAATCACTTCGTGCTGGCCACCCAGAGTCTTGAGAGCCTGGCCAACGGTCGTGCCGCTTGGGACCTCGATGAATTGCTCGCTCATGCCAAGGCGTTCACGGAAAAAGGCGAAGTACAAAACTTGGATGCGCATGACGTTGGGAGCACGCGAGAGGGGTCGCAATGCGGATGGGAGTGTGCCACGTTCTCGCTCCCATGTCTGAGGACAGTGATGCAGCTCATATTGCCAAGCTCTATGGCGCATTCTATGCCGTTGTCCGGCGCATTCCGGAGGGGCGGGTTCTAACCTACGGCCAACTTGCGGAACTCGCAGGACGGCCCGGAGCAGCTCGTGCGGCGGGAGCTGCAATGCGCTGCGCCCCAGAGGGCTTGCCTTGGCAGCGAGTCATCGGGAAGAAGAGCAAGGGCCAGGGTAGGGTTAGCATTCAAGATCCAATTGGCGGTGCCATTCAGCGCCAGCTTCTCGAATCCGAAGGCGTAGCGTTTACCGAGAGTGGTGGTGTGCGGCTCGACGATTTCGGTTGGCTTCCCACCTGAGGCTGAAACGAAAGCGCCTGGGGCCGAAACGAAAGCGCTTGCGGCCGAAACGAAAAGCGCGCCCCGAGTGGAGGCGCGCTCTGATGATCGGTTTGAAGCGATTCTAGTTTGTGACGGTGTCGGTGAAGCCGACGACGCCGTGTGACATCACGATGGTGTTCGCACCGCTGAGCTCCGCGTTTGCGTAGGTAACAGATGTCTGAATACGCGTTGGCTCGGTACCCATGATGAGGGCCATTGCGCCCGCGTCGAGGGTGATGGCCTCAGCACCAATGCCCGAGCACTGGAACGTTGCGTACTTGTTGACCGGTTCAGGCATTGCTGTTGGATCGGCTGGGCTGACAACACCGTCGGTGGTTTCGCCGAAGACGATGATGCCTTTGAGCAGACCGTTTGCGACGCCGCAAGTGCCATTCGTGCCACCGCAACTGAAGGTTGCTGGGGTTGTTCCATCAGTGGGGATGGCGTGAGGAAGGTCGGAGTCGTCGTCCAAGTCAAAGCCTTCGCCGTTCACGGTGAGGGTTGTGTCAATTGCTGGAACATTCTCAATGCCAGCCTTGGTGACCACGACGTTGGCGGTGCCATCGTCAAGGAAGTTGAAACCACCGGGAATCGGGCCCGCGCCAATGAGTGTCTGGTATTCAGAATCAGCGCTGAGCGTGGTTGCTGCAAGCAGTGCTGGGTTTGCAAGTACAAGCGTTGTATTGGCTGGTTGCGCGAGGATGCCGAAGCGTCCGTTGGCGGCTTCGTCGATGAAGCCATCGAGAACAATCTGCATTCCCACATAGGTCTCGTTCGAGAAGTTAGCGTCTGGGATTGTTAGCGTCACAGTGCCATTGCCGTTTGCGGCAATCGTGGTGTTGGCCATCGCCATTGTGCCCGCCGCCGCAGGATCGGCCGAGCTACATGCGTAGGTGTCAGCATCTGCATTGTAGTCGCAGCCAAATGCTGGCAACGACGAACCGTTGGTACCAGCGATGGATACAGGGCCACCTGCTGAGCCTTTTGGTGGCACATCGCCTGCGGCTAGGTCGTAAACAAAGATCTTGCAGGCACCGACGTTGTTCTCGTAGCCAGGCTGCGGAGGAACCGTCACATCAAGTGGGTCAGTGAAGGAGATATTCACGACCGCGCCTGAAACGTTGGCCTGATCAAATGGAGGGTTCGTAATCGCAACCTCTGCAAGCGAGACCGTTCCACCGAAGGTTGGATCCGGAGCTGCGTCGGGCTCGTCAGGAGCGGCATCAAATACCGGTGTCACCGTCGCATCTGGATCGGCCGTGCCGTTGTCATCGTCATCGCCACCACAGGCACCGAAAGCGAGTGGTGCGCATGCAAGGAGAAATAGTGTCTTCTTAAGATCAATAAACATGTTTGCTCTATCCTTAATATTTGTGTGGGTGGCGAAAAATTCAACCAACGAGGGAACTGCACCGCGGAAGATAGGCCATCGTAGGCTGCCCAGATTGGAGCGGCAAGATCATGGATCACGATTGGCCCAACATTGATCGAGTAGATGATCGGCGGCCTGGCCTATTTGGAGGGCAATTCGAAGTCCCGGTGTCCCTTCGATTTTGGCTTGGTGAAGTACTTCATGAAGGGGAATGTCTTCTCATGTCGTTTGAGATCGTACATTGGCGCCCAAACCAAGCGGTTTTTGGGCCAATCCGGAATGTTTTTTAAATGATCCAATGATTCCATGGGGTTAGATCTAGTATGGATCAGGGTCTAAAAATGGGATCCTCTTAGGATCGACTGATACGATTATTTTCCGAAGACGGGGTGGCCATGTCCAAAGAGCCTGTGGATAAGTCGCCAGCTGCTGGGAGCGAGATCGCGTAGAGAGATCGACTGCCCCTAGTAATATGCGGAAAAATCATAAGTTTTGAAAATCGCGGAAGAATTCCGCCTGTGGATAATTTGCTCGACTCTATGCACCCAGATAGTATTTATATATCAGTACCGCTAATGCGTTGGTCTAAGCCAGTTGTTGAAATGGTCCCTCACTGGACATGCGCACAGCGGAAGTCAGATTTTCGACGTTTGCTGATGGTTTTGGAGAGTTCTGTTTGAGTTCACTCGGAAAAAGCGAAGCGATGGACAAGGAGCAGTCTGATGCTCCGTCCGTACATGCGGACAGTGGGCGTTCGGACGGTGGACGTTCCGACGGTGGGCGTTCCGACGGTGGGCGTCCGGATAGTGCTCGACACAGGCGAACTGCCTCGCGTGCGGCTTCCCTCGCTGGAGACCTGCGTGGGAGAAATCGCCGCCGGCGCGCGACTGACGCGGTAGAGCTTGGGGCATTTGCCCTTGCCCGAGCCGATGGCGCCGTAGCCGACGCTGCATCCATGTTGGCTTCCCGAATTCGAGCGCACATGGCTGCGGGACATCTAGATGTGACTCTGACCGACAATCGCTACACCATGCTTTCGGTCCGCAGGGATGGCGAGTGCAGTGAGTCGAGAACAGGTCCGCAGTTTCGCGTTCGACTGCATCACATGTTCGCCGACGCCACGCCTCGAGTGACGCAAGCTCTGGCCCACTACATTGGCAAGGACGACAAGGAAGCTTCGAAAGTACTTGGCGACTTTATTGACGCCAATCAGCATCGGGTGCGTGCCCAAGCCTCGCGCAAAACCAGCAAGCAAACCCAAGGTGCCTGCCACGATTTGCAGGACATCTTTGATGGCCTAAACGATCGGTACTTCGATGGCACCATCGATGCGACGATCACTTGGGGCCAGAAGTGCGGCAAAGCCCAGCGACGCAACAGCATCAAAATGGGCTCTTACTCCATCGAGGACCGCTCTATTCGCATTCACCGATCCTTAGACAAGGCGTACGTCCCAAGGTTCTTCGTGGAATGGATCGTGTATCACGAGATGCTTCACCAAGTGCACGACGCTCCGCTCGTCAATGGCCGACGACAATTCCACAGCAAAGCATTTCTTGAGGACGAAGCAGCGTTCGAACACTATGCCCTCGCGCGTTTGTGGGAACGCGACCACCTTGAGCAACTACTCACGTACTAGCTACGGCTGGCGGTCATAGGAATTGACAGTGCCGCTATGGCCAGCGATCGTTTCTTCGGCCTCGGGATTGTTCTTAGTTGGCTGGTGGCTGTGGCGAAGGCCTCTGGCGGGCTGCCGCTGTGGGCGCTGTCGCCGACGTCAGCAGCGACACCCTCGATGTGTACTCTCTAGTGTAGATGCGCGCGCTGAGCTTCAATTCCGCAGTGGCCCGATGGGAGGTCGTACGGTCGTTCTCGAAGACCGCATTACCGCCATCGGCTCGGTCGCGAGTGACGGAACGGGCGGCGAAATCGTTTTGGCCGACCCCGCTGTCTCCCAAGAGCATGTGCGAATCGAGCGGAGCGCGGGCAGCTTTACGTTGCGCGACCTCGGATCGACCAATGGGACGTTTGTAAACGGGCTAAAACACAAAGAACTTGTGCTCTGTGGGGACGATGCGATCCTTATTGGCAACAGTGAGGCCGTCTTTCGAATCCGCTGAGTTTGCGA